>Ga0208919_1000001_pt1 | contig 832571 bp, 781 predicted proteins | sample 4_EtaG_FD_184076 | JGI IMG/M metagenome (GOLD analysis project Ga0208919, IMG submission 184076) | Marine viral communities from the Subarctic Pacific Ocean - 4_ETSP_OMZ_AT15127 metaG (SPAdes) (version 3) | ecosystem: Environmental > Aquatic > Marine > Oceanic | place: Pacific Ocean... | reverse complement strand
GATGTCGAGCTGATCCAGCCGATCGCCATGGACCAGGGCCTGCGCTTCGCGATCCGCGAAGGTGGCCGTACGGTCGGCGCCGGCGTGGTCTCGGCCATCAAGAAGTAAGCCCTGTTCCCATCAGGCAGTAATGAGAAGGCCGTCCCATAAGGGGCGGCCTTTTTTATCGGGCGTCAGGTGCGGGCGAAGACCCAGTATTTATTGATCAGGAAATTGACCGTGAGCGATGCGGCCGCGCCCAATCCGAAATAGACGAGCGCCAGAAGCGGACCGGGCGAACGCATCAGTTCCAGTGCGCCGATGATGCCGACACGCACACAGAAGGCTGCGCCGAGCGAGGTCAGGTTGCGAACAAGCCGACCTGACGAAACGGTTGAACTGTCATGCCCGAACGTCCAGAATTCATGGACAAAATAGAAAACCAGCCCGGTCACGACGAAGGCGATCGCTGCCGACAGGGTAAGGCTGAGCTGGCCGCCAAGCCGCAATGCCATGGTCAGCGCCAGATCCATGCCGAAGGCCGCAATGCTGGCCAAGCCATAGCGGACGGCCGGGCGGCTGAGCAGGGAAGACAGGGGAGGCTTCATCGGGGGCCTTCGGATAAGGGGCAGGTGAGACCGAAGTGTCCGTGAAAAGCGTGAGGCCTTGGTTAAACAAGGTGAATCGCGCATTCACCCTGCAACACTTTGCGACACAAGAACCGCATTCCGGCAAAATCAGGCAAGACACCCGCGCTATTCCGGATGCATGGCAAGACGCATCGATTTCATCATAGCCGGCGTTCAAAAGGCCGGCACCACGTCGCTGGACGCATATTTGCGCCAGCATCCCGATATCTGCATGGCGAAGAAGAAAGAACCGCACTTCTTCGACAGGCGCCCGCCAACGGGCATCCGCCCGCTGGACTACTGGCTGTATCATCGCCACTTCGATTGGAAGGCCTGGCGCGACGGGTGCATGCTGGGCGAGGCGACGCCGATCATCAGCTGGTGGAACGGCGCGCTGGAACGGGTCTGGGTGTATAATCCCGATATCCAGATCATCGTGATCCTGCGCGATCCGGTGGAGCGTGCCTGGTCTCACTATCGCATGGATTGCCGGCTGGGACGCGAAACGCTGCCCTATCCGATTGCGATCCGCCAGGAGCGCGAACGCGCCCGCCGGGCCTTGCCAAATCAGGACCGGGAACGCTCTTACCTGGCGCGCAGCTATTACGCGCCTCAGATCCGGGAGCTGAGACGGTTGTTTCCGGATGATCAGCTCCTGTTCCTGCGCAGCGAAGACCTTGCAGCCGATCCGCAGCGAGAGCTGGCCACGGTTTGCCAGTTCATGGGTTTGCCTGCGCGCAAATTTGACGTCTCCACCCAGTATAATGCGGCGCCCGAAGCCGACCGGATGAGTTCAGATGACCGGGACTATCTGCGCCGTGTCTTCGCGCACGACGCGGCCGAAACCCGCGCCCTTCTGGGCTGGGACCAAGGCGCATGGAGCGTGTGAGGGCAGGGCTGGCGCCACGCTCTTGCCTCATGGGCGAGAGGGGCGGTCCCATGCAAGAACGAAGGAAGTAGCTTTTCATTTCCAGGGCTCCCAGTAGACTTGCGGCCTACTGCATCTGGAAAGCTGACACCTCATGAAACGCCTTCTTCCCGCTATAGTGCTGATCTTACTGTTTGGCGCACCCGTTGCGGCTGATCCCATGGAAGATGCCTACTATATTGTGGAACAGACCGCGACGCGGGATCAATACGAAGGTGCCTTTGCGGCCATGGCCGACCTCATGCTGGGAAATCTTCAAAATGAACTTGCCAAGAATGGTGAAACCATATCCGACGACGCCGCAGACGTGGCCATTCAAATGCTGACAGCCCACATGACAGACGCCTTGTTGGAAGGCATGCGTGAGCCCATAGCAAAGGCCTATGTCTACAATCTTTCTCCTGACGCTTTAGAGGCATATCGTGCGTTCCTGGAAACGCCGGAGGGGCAGGAGATTTCTATGGCTAGCGCTGCGATTATGCGCGAAAGCCTGAAGATAGGCGAACAGGTGGGAGCCAGTATCGCCGGACCCGCTGTGGCGGCCATGCAAGATGACATGAGAAACGAGAATTGGCCTGCTGGAACGCTGAAATCCACCCAATTCGAATTGCGGGCCCTGTTCGATTTGCCACCCGTCTCGGAAATGCCGCCTGAGCGATAGAGACTGAGAGTTTTACCCCTGTGAGTCTTTCTGCATAAAAGCTTCACGACTCAGTTGACGCGGGCCTATCGATCCCATAAACCCCCGACTTCGCCGGGATGGCAGCGCTTTATAGAGCGAACGCTCCCTCGAAACAGACAATTTAATCCCACGCTACGCCCTGGCGCACTTCTGCGCCACGTTGGGGCTAACGTGTTTTGTGCGGACGGACCGAACGATGGAACGACAAAATATCCGGATCAGGCTCAAGGCCTTCGATCACCGCGCCCTCGACATGTCGGCGAAAGAGATTGTGAGCACGGCCAAGCGCACCGGCGCTGAGGTCAAAGGCCCGATCCCGCTGCCGACCCGTATCGAGCGCTTCACCGTGAACCGCTCGCCGCACATCGACAAGAAGTCGCGCGAGCAGTTTGAAATCCGGACCCATAAGCGGATCCTCGACATTGTAGACCCGACCCCGCAGACGGTGGACGCGCTGATGAAGCTCGACCTGTCGTCCGGCGTTGGCATTGAAATCAAACTTGAGGGAGGCCGCTAATGGCTCTGCCAGCACCCCGTTCCGGCGTGCTTGCCCGCAAGGTTGGCATGACACGCGTATTTGACGAGAGCGGCCGCCACGTGCCGGTCACCGTCCTGTCGCTTGATGGCTGCCAGGTTGTTGGCGTGCGCACTGAAGAAGAGCGCGCCGTGAAGACCAAGAAGGGTGGCGACGTCACCCGCACGGACGGCTACCAGGCTGTCATTCTCGGCATCGGCGAAAAGAAAGCCAAGCGCACGTCCAAGGCGCTGCGTGGCCAGTTCGCAAAAGCCGGCGTCGCACCGAAGCGCAAGCTGCGCGAATTTCGCGTCTCTGGCGACCTGCCGGAAGTTGGCGCTGAAGTCCTGGCTGACCATTTCGTTCCGGGGCAGAAAGTTGACATTGCCGGCATCACGATCGGTAAGGGTTTTGCCGGTGCGATGAAGCGCTGGAACTTTGGTGGTCTGCGCGCCACGCACGGTGTGTCCATCTCTCACCGTTCGCACGGTTCGACGGGTATGAACCAGGATCCGGGCCGCGTGTTCAAGAACAAGAAAATGGCCGGTCATTACGGCGTTGAGCGTGTCACCACCCAGAATATGGAAGTGGTACGCACCGACGTTGAGCGCGGCCTCATCCTGGTCAAGGGCGCTGTGCCTGGCCATGACGGCAGCTATGTTGAAGTCCGCGACGCGGTGAAGAAGCCTCTTCCGGCCGACGCACCAGCGGCTGGCTCCTTCAAGGCAGCGAGCGCGGCTGCCGCGCCAGCAGCTGAAGCAACTCAAGAGGGTGCTGAATAATGGAACTCGCAGTCAAAACCCTTGCCGGCAAAGCCGCTGGAAACATCACGGTTGATGATGCCATCTTCGGCATCGAAGACATCCGTGGTGACATCCTGCAGCGCACGGTTCGCTGGCAGCTGGCCAAGCGCCAGGCTGGTACGCACAAGACCCAGACCCGCGGCGAAGTCAGCCGCACCACGAAGAAGTACATCCGCCAGAAAGGTTCCGGCGGCGCGCGTCACGGTTCCCGGAATGCGCCGATCTTTGTTGGTGGTTCTGTTGCGCACGGACCAAAAGTCCGCAGCCACGCTCACGACCTGCCTAAAAAGGTCCGCAAGATGGCTCTGGCTCACGCCCTGTCTTCCAAGGTGAAGGCGGATGCGGTCATCGTGCTGGACGAGGCGATCCTGTCGGCTCCGAAAACGAAAGAGTTGGTCGGTCAGTTCGCGGGTCTCGGTATCGAGAACGCGCTGATCATCTCCGGCACGACCGTGGACGAGAATTTCGCCAAGGCAGCTCGCAACATTCCGAACGTCGACGTGCTGCCGGTTGCTGGCCTGAATGTCTATGACATCCTGCGCCGCAAGAAGCTCGTCATCACCAAGGAAGCGGCCGAAGGCATCAAGGCCCGTTTCGATGGCGCGAAGGAGGCTAAGTAATCATGGCCGACGTAAAAGAACATCACTACGACGTCATCCGTCGCCCACTGATCACCGAGAAATCGACTCTGGTGGCTGAAGACAACAAGATTGTCTTCGAAGTGGCGATCGACGCTGACAAGAAAGCGATCAAGGACGCTGTCGAGGCGCTCTTCAAGGTCGAAGTAACCAAGGTCAACACTCTGGTCCAAAAGGGCAAGACGAAGCGTTTTCGTGGCTATGAAGGTCGTCGCAACGACATGAAAAAAGCCATCGTGACGCTCGCCGAGGGTCAGTCCGTCGACATCACGACGGGCCTCTAGGGGAGAAGGACGAGAAACATGGCACTTAAGACTTTCAATCCAACCTCCCCAGGGCGTCGCCAGCTTGTGCTGGTGGACAAGTCCGACCTTCACAAGGGCAAGCCCGTCAAGGCGCTGACCGAAGGTCTGACCAAGAAGGGTGGACGCAACAATACGGGTCGTATCACGGCTCGCCGCATCGGTGGCGGCGCCAAGAAACTGTACCGCAAGGTCGACTTCAAGCGTAACCGCTGGGACATGCCGGCAACTGTTGAGCGTCTGGAATACGATCCGAACCGCACAGCCTTCATCGCACTGATCAAGTACGAAGACGGCCAGCTGTCCTACATCATCGCGCCACAGCGCCTTGAAGTCGGTGACACGGTGGTCACGTCCAAGACAGCTGACATCAAGCCGGGCAACACGCTTCCGCTGAAAAGCATTCCGGTCGGTACGATCATTCACAACATCGAGCTGAAGCCCCAGAAGGGCGCGCAGATGGTTCGCTCCGCTGGCACCTATGCCCAGCTGGTTGGTCGTGATGGTGGCTATGCCCAGATCAAGCTGACCTCCGGCGAACTTCGCATGGTGATGGACAGCTGTCTGGCAACGGTCGGCGCCGTGTCCAACCCGGACAACATGAACCAGGTTCTGTCCAAGGCAGGCCGCAAGCGTCACATGGGCAAGCGCCCGTCTGTCCGCGGTGTTGTCATGAACCCGGTCGACCACCCACACGGTGGTGGTGAAGGCAAGTCGTCCGGTGGACGTCACCCAGTGACGCCATGGGGCAAGAAAACACGCGGTCCCAAGACCCGTAAAAACAAGGCAACGGATCGTCTGATCATCCGTCGCCGTAACGCGAAACGCTAAGAGGAGCCGCAAGACATGCCACGTTCTGTCTGGAAAGGCCCGTTCGTAGACGGCTATCTGCTCAAGAAAGCAGAAGAAGCGCGCGCCTCTGAAAAGCGCGTTGTGATCAAGACCTGGTCGCGCCGTTCAACGATCCTGCCTAACTTTGTCGGCCTGAATTTCCAGGTCCACAATGGCAACAAATTCATCCCGGTTTCCGTCTCTGAGGAAATGGTCGGTCACAAGTTCGGCGAGTTCGCGCCAACGCGGTCCTACTATGGCCACGGTGCGGACAAGAAAGCGAAGAGGAAGTAGTCATGGCTAAAGCCAAGAATCCTCCGAAGCAGGCTTCGAATGAATCGCGCGCTGTTCTGCGCATGTACCGTTCAAGCCCGCAGAAGCTGAACCTTCTGGCTCAGCAGATCCGCGGCATGCCGGTCGAGCGTGCGCTGGCTCAGCTGCAGTTCTCGCCGAAGCGTCCTGCCCAGGATGTCCGCAAGCTGCTGCAGAGCGCCATCGCGAACGCCGAGAACAATCACGGCCTCGACATCGACAGCCTCGTCATTGCAGAAGCCCATGTCGGCAAGAACCTCGTGATGAAGCGTATTCGCGCCCGTGCTCGTGGCCGCGCTGCTCGCATCCAGAAGCCATTCTCGCAGATGACCATCATTCTGCGTGACACCTCAGTTGAAGCGGAGGCCGCATAATGGGTCAGAAAGTAAATCCGATCGGCCTGCGTCTGGGCATCAACCGGACGTCTGACAGCCGCTGGTATGCCGACACGGCCGACTTCGGTCGCCTGCTGCACGAAGACATCGCGATCCGCAAGGAAATCCGCAAGCGTCTGAAGCAAGCCGGCATCTCGAAGATCATCATCGAGCGTCCGCACAAGAAATGCCTCATCACGATCCACACGGCACGTCCGGGTCTCGTGATCGGCAAGAAGGGCGGCGACATCGAAGCCCTTCGCAAAGTTCTGTCGAAGATGACGACCGACGAAGTTCGCGTGAACCTGGTTGAAATCCGCAAGCCGGAAATCGATGCCACGCTGATCGCCGACGACATTGCTCGCCAGCTTGAGCGCCGTGCCTCGTTCCGTCGCACCATGAAGCGGGCCATCCAGTCCGCCATGCGTCTCGGCGCTGACGGTGTGAAGATCATGGTGTCCGGTCGTCTTGGCGGCGCAGAGATTGCGCGGACCGAGAAGTATGCAGAAGGCTCCGTGCCGCTGCACACGCTGCGCGCCGACATTGATTACGGCACTGCAGAAGCGGCCACCACTTACGGCATCATCGGCATCAAGGTCTGGGTCTACAAAGGCGAGATCATGGAGCACGACCCGATGGCTCAGGACAAGCGTCTGGAATCTTCCGGCCAGTCCCGTGCACGTGCCAATGCAAACCAGCGCGGACCGGCCACCGGCGCGCAAGCCTCCGGAGCGTAAGAGATGCGTCAACCGAAGCGAACCAAATTCCGTAAGGCCTTCAAGGGCCAGATCCGGGGCAATGCCAAGGGCGGTTCATCGCTGGCATTCGGCGAGTTTGGCCTGAAGGCTCTCGAGCCGGAACGAGTCACAGCGCGCCAGATCGAGGCAACCCGCCGGGCTGTCACGCGTCACATGAAGCGTCAGGGCAAAGTGTGGATCCGTGTATTCCCGGACCTGCCAGTGTCGGCAAAGCCGATTGAAGTCCGGATGGGTAAAGGTAAAGGCTCTGTCGACCGTTGGGTCGCTCGGGTCGCACCTGGCCGCATCCTGTTCGAAATCGACGGCGTGTCTGAGGATGTCGCACGCGAGGCCCTGCGCCTCGGCGCTGCGAAGCTTCCGATCAAGACGAAAGTCGTCAAGCGGATTGAGGGTATCTGATCATGAAAGCCCAAGATGTAAGAACGAAAAGCCTCGACCAGCTCAAGGATGAGCTCGTCAAGCTGAAGAAAGAGCAGTTCAACCTGCGTTTCCAGACGGCCACCGGCCAACTGGAGAAAACGGCCCGAGTGAAGGAGGTCCGCCGCGATATTGCACGCGTCAAGACGATCCTTCGCGAAAAAGCCGAAGCAGGTCAGGCGTAGGAGAGAGATCATGCCAAAGCGTATTATGGAAGGCGTCGTGGTCTCTGCCAAGCAGAACAAGACCGCAATCGTCCGTGTAGAGCGGACCTTCACACATTCTGTGATGAAGAAGATTGTTCGCCGCTCTAAGAAGTATCACGCCCATGACGAAGCCAATGCGGCTGTCGAGGGTCAAATCGTAACGATCCAGGAGTGCGTTCCGCATTCCAAACTGAAACGCTGGGAACTTGTGACCGGCGGGGAAGGTGACGCATGATCCAGATGCAATCAAACCTTCGCGTCGCCGACAATTCCGGCGCGCGCCGCGTTCAGTGCATCAAGGTGCTGGGTGGCGCAGGCCGCCGGTATGCATCGGTTGGTGACGTGATCGTGGTGTCCATCAAGGAAGCAATTCCTACGGGCCGCGTGAAGAAGGGTGACGTCCGCAAGGCTGTCGTCGTTCGCGTGGCAAAGGACATCAACCGCCCGGATGGCACGACCATTCGTTTCGACTCAAACGCTGCCGTTCTCATCAATACCAATGGTGAGCCAATCGGCACTCGTGTGTTTGGCCCGGTCCCGCGTGAACTGCGCGGCAAGAACCAGGTCAAGATCGCGAACATGGCCCCGGAGGTCTTGTAAGATGGCTGCTAAGATCAAAAAAGGCGACTCCGTTGTCGTGATCGCAGGCCGCGACAAAGGTACCAAAGGCGAAGTGCTGAAAGTGCTGGTCGACGAGGATCGCGTTGTTGTGCGCGGTGTGAACGTCGTCAAGAAGCACCAGAAGCCGAGCCAGATGGACCCCGGTGGTCTGAAGTCTTTCGAAGCACCGATCCACGTTTCCAACGTGGCTCATGCCGATCCGCGCGACGGAAAAGCAGTGCGTGTTGGTTTCAAAACTGATGAGCATGGCCGCAAGACGCGCTTTGCCAAACGCTCAGGGGAGTCCATCGATGTCTAAGGCATACGAACCCCGTCTCAAGACGAAGTACCGTGAAGAGATCCGGGCCAAGCTGCAGGAGCAGTTCAAGTATTCGAACCCGATGAAGGTTCCGAAACTGGACAAGGTCGTGATCAATATGGGTGTCGGCGAAGCTGTCTCCGACTCCAAGAAGATCAAGGCTGCCCTGGCCGAGCTCGAACTGATCGCAGGCCAAAAGCCTGTTGCCACCAAGGCACGCAAGTCGATCGCTGGCTTCAAGCTGCGCGAAGGCATGCTGATCGGTGCGAAAGTGACCCTGCGCCGTGAGCGCATGTACGAGTTCCTTGACCGGCTCACCAATATTGCGCTGCCGCGCGTGAAGGATTTCCGTGGACTGAACGGAAAGAGTTTCGACGGCATGGGCAATTACGCCATGGGCCTCAAAGAACACATCGTTTTCCCGGAGATCAATTACGATCAGGTGGAAGATATTCGCGGTATGGACATCATCGTCTGCACCACGGCTGAAACCAACGAAGAAGCCAAGGCACTCCTCGCCGAGTGTGGCTTCCCGTTCCGGAACTAGCGCCAGGAGATCTGCTGATATGGCAAAGAAGAGCGCAATCGAGAAGAACAAGAAGCGTCAGAAGCTTGTCGAAAAGTACGCTGCAAAGCGTGCCGAGCTGAAGGCCGTCGCCATGAATGAGGACCTTTCACTGGAAGAGCGCTTCAAGGCACGTCTCAAGCTTGCTGAACTTCCACGTAACTCGGCCCCAAACCGTGTGCGTAATCGCTGTGAAGTAACCGGGCGTCCGCGCGGCTACTATCGCAAACTCAAAATGTCGCGGATCGCGCTGCGTGAGCTTGGCTCAAACGGTCAGATCCCCGGTCTCGTGAAGTCCAGCTGGTAAGAGAGGAGGATATCAAAGATGAACATTTCTGATCCCCTCGGAGATATGCTGACACGCATCCGCAACGCTCAGATGCGCGGCATGTCTAAAGTCGTCACGCCGTCTTCGAAACTTCGTATTCGCGTCCTGGAGGTTCTCATCAATGAGGGCTTCATCCGCGGCTACACCGAAGTTGAAAAAGACGGTCACAAGAATATTGATATCGAGCTGAAGTACTATGAAGGTCAGCCAGTGATTTCGGAGATCAAACGTGTCTCCAAGCCAGGTCGCCGGGTGTATTCTTCTGTCTCCGACATTCCGCTGGTGCGCAATGGTCTGGGCATTTCGATCCTTTCGACTTCGAAAGGCGTTATGTCTGACAATTCTGCCCGCAGCGAGAATGTAGGCGGCGAAGTGCTCTGCCGCGTATTCTAGGAGAGCTATCATGTCACGTATTGGTAAACTCCCGATCGAGGTTCCGAATGGCACGACCGTTTCGGTCGAAGGTCAGACGATCAAGGCAAAAGGCTCCAAGGGTGAGCTTTCGCTGGTCCTGTCTGAGCTGATCACGCCAAAGCTCGAGAACAACGAGCTGACCGTTTCGCCGCGCGAAGATCTCGTGCAGGCTGCAAATGACCGTATCGAGGCTGAAAAGGCTCGGGGTCGTCGCCTGCCAACCTTCGCTGAAGCCCTTGATTCCAAGGCCCGTACGCAGTGGGGCACCGCTCGTGCCCGCGCCGCGAACATGGTCGAAGGCGTTTCGAATGGTTATTCGAAGACGCTGGAACTGGTTGGCGTTGGTTATCGTGCCCAAATGCAGGGTACCGATCTCAAGCTCGCACTCGGCTTCTCGCACGATGTGATCTTCAAGGCTCCGGACGGCATCAAGCTGGAAGCGCCGAAGCCAACCGAGATCATCGTCTCTGGTGCAGACAAACAGTCTGTTGGCCAGGTTGCTGCCGAACTCCGCGAATTCCGTCCGCCTGAGCCATACAAAGGCAAGGGTATCCGTTATCAGGGCGAATATGTCCGCCGCAAGGAAGGCAAGAAGAAGTAAGCCCATGAAAAGCTCACGCGATAAGATGCTGCGCCGCGCCCAGCGGGTTCGTACCAAGCTCCGCAAGGTTGCTGAGGGTCGTCCACGCCTGTCGGTTGCGCGCAGCCACAAGAATATCTCCGCCCAGATCATCGATGACGAAAAAGGCATTACGCTCGCTTCGGCTTCGACGCTGGAAAAGGATGTGCTCGGCTCGGCCAAGACCGGTGGTGACGCCGCTGCGGCTGCCCTCGTCGGCAAGACGCTCGCAGAGCGCGCGAAAGAAGCAGGCGTCGAAGACGTCGTCTTTGATCGTGGCGGTTACATGTTCCACGGCCGGGTGAAAGCCCTGGCAGACGCCGCCCGTGAGGGCGGTCTCAAATTCTAAGGAGAGGCCCTATGGCTGAAGAAAGAGGAAGAGGCCGCCGGAATCGCGATCGCGACGAGGAGCAGTCCGACATCGTCGACAAGCTGGTTGGTATCAACCGCGTCGCGAAGACGGTCAAAGGCGGTAAGAATTTCGGTTTTGCAGCCCTGGTTGTCGTTGGTGACCAGAAGGGCCGCGCAGGGTTCGGCAAGGGTAAAGCCCGCGAAGTGCCTGAAGCGATCCGCAAAGCCACAGAAGAAGCCAAGCGCAACATGGTTCGCGTGCCGCTTCGCGAAGGTCGCACTCTGCATCATGATGGCCGTGGCCGTCACGGCGCAGGCAAGGTTGTGCTGCGTGCAGCGCCTCCAGGTACCGGCGTGATCGCAGGTGGTCCGATGCGTGCTGTCATGGAAGTTCTGGGTGTTCAGGACGTGGTCGGCAAGTCGATCGGTTCCTCCAACCCTTACAACATGGTGCGTGCAACGTTTGATGCGCTTAAAGAGCAGAACAGCCCGCGGACCGTTGCGTCCAAGCGTGGCCTGAAGGTTCAGGATGTCGTCGGTCGCCGCAATGATGGCGCGTCCGAAGCCGGCATGGCTGACGCGACGAACTAGGGAAGGGCACGAAAATGGCTAAAAGCAAAGTCACTGTCCGCCAGGTTGGCAGCCCGATTGGCCGTCGTCCTGAGCAGCGCCAGACCCTGATGGGGCTGGGCCTGAACAAGGTCGGCCGCACCAAGGAACTCGAAGATACGCCGTCCGTGCGGGGCATGATCCGCAAGGTGGCTCACCTGGTTGAGGTGGTTGGCGAGTAATCGCCACCATTCGCAGCCGCACGATATCGAAAGATAGACCGATGAAACTGAACGAATTGTCTCCCGCTGAGGGCTCAACAAAGAACCGCCTGCGCGTTGGCCGCGGCGTCGGCTCTGGCAAGGGCAAGACGGCTGGTCGCGGTGTCAAAGGCCAAAAGGCTCGTTCCGGCGTTGCCGTGAATGGCTTTGAAGGCGGCCAGATGCCGATCTACATGCGTCTGCCAAAGCGCGGCTTCACGGCGCGTAACTCCAAGTCCCATGCCTGGGTGAACCTTGGCCGTCTCGGCAAGGCGATTGCCGCTGGCAAGCTGGATGCCAAGGATGTGACCGAAGAGTCGCTGGTGGCCGCTGGTCTGGTTTGCAATGTGCGCGATGGCGTGCGTCTGCTTGCCAAAGGTGACGCACCAAAGAATCTGAATATCACTGTGACAGGCGCCTCGAAGGCAGCTATTGAAGCTGTTGAGAAGGCTGGCGGTAAGGTCACCGTCACGGGGCCGGCTAAAGAGACTGCTGACGAATAATCGGCGGTTTTTACCGGTAACCCCTTCACAAATACTGTTTCGCCGCCGATTTAGGCGGCGAACGCTTTTTCAGGGAGGTCAAGCGGCCCATGGCGAATGCTGCCGAACAAATGGCTCGGAACATGAATTTCCGGAGCTTTGCAAAAGCCAAGGACCTGCAGAGCCGGATCCTGTTTACTCTCGGGATTTTGATCCTCTACCGGCTCGGGACGTTCATCCCGCTGCCGGGACTCGACCCGCAGCAATACGCCCAATTCTTCGAGAGCCAGTCCGATGGCTTGCTTGGCAACATGAACATGTTTGCCGGCGGCGCGGTGGAACGGATGGGTGTGTTCGCCCTGAACGTGATGCCTTACATCACGGCCTCGATCATCATCCAGATGCTGACCGCGACCTCTCCAACGCTTGAGAAGTTGAAGAAGGAAGGCGAGTCCGGCCGCAAGCAGATCAACCAGTATACGCGTTACCTCACACTGGGATTCGCGCTGGTCCAGTCCTTTGCAATTGCTGGCGGCCTTGCCGCTGTGCGCATTGAGGGCATCTCGTCCTGGTTCTTCATCCTGACCGGCGTTGTGACGCTGACCGGCGGCACGATGCTGCTGATGTGGATGGGTGAGCAGATCACGGCGCGCGGCATCGGCAACGGTATCTCGCTGATCATCTTCGCGGGCATTATCGCTGAAATGCCAAAGGCGATCTTCAACCTGATCTCGCAGGCGCGCACGACCTCTGTGAACGTGGCGTTTGTGGTGGCGATTGCGGCCATGGTGATCGCGCTGGTTGTCTTCATCGTCTTCATGGAGCGCTCGCAAAGGCGGCTGCTGATCCAGTATCCGAAGCGACAGCAGGCCCACGGTGTTGCCCAGGGCCAGAAGAGCTTCCTGCCGCTCAAGATCAACACATCTGGTGTTATCCCGCCAATCTTCGCCTCTGCGCTGCTGATGCTGCCGCTGACGGCGGTGGGCTTCCTGGGTGGCAATCCGGCCGATGCCGAAGCCTCCGGCGCTGTGAGTGGCGTTCTGGGCTGGCTGGCGACGCATTTCGCGCCGGGTTCGTGGACCTACATCACGTCTTACGGGGCGATGGTGATCTTCTTTGCCTTCTTCTACACCTCCATCATGTTCAATCCGGAAGAGACGGCGGACAATCTGCGCAAGTATGGCGGATTTATTCCCGGTATCCGTCCTGGCTCGAACACGGCGGCCTATATCGACTATGTTTTGACCCGACTGACGACCATTGGGGCCCTGTACCTGATGTTCGTCTGTATCCTTCCCGAACTGCTGCGGCGATATTTCCCAGAGATACCTTTCTATATTGGCGGTACTTCTCTTCTGATCGTTGTATCTGTTACGATGGATACAGTGACACAGATTCAGTCGCATTTGATCGCGCACCAGTATGAGGGCATGATCAAGAAGTCGAAACTCGGGGGTCGTAAGAGATGAACCTAATTCTGTTCGGGCCGCCAGCGGCCGGAAAAGGCACGCAGGCGAAACGCCTGGTCGAAGAGCGGGGGTTCGTTCAACTCTCTACCGGTGACATGCTGCGCGCGGCGCGCGCGTCTGGCTCCGAGCTCGGCGAAAGAGTTGCCCAGATCATGGATGAAGGCAGCCTCGTTTCCGACGAGATCGTCATCGCCCTGATCGACGAGCAATTGGAAGTTCAGGCCGGCGCGCCGGGATTCATCTTTGATGGTTTCCCACGCACAGTCGGTCAGGCTGAAGCGCTGGATCGTCTACTCGAATCCCGCGGTGAAGCCGTCAATCGCGTGATCCGCATCCTTGTCGATGATGACAAGCTGCTGTCACGTGTCACCAAGCGGTTCGAAGAACAGGGCCGCAAGGATGACAATCCCGAGACGTTCTCGAAACGCCTCGAAAAATACTACGAAGATACAGCGCCTCTGGTGCCTATTTATGCCGAGCGTGGTATCCTCGTGGAAGTCGACGGAATGGGCTCAATCGAGGCGGTTGCAACCGCAATCGACGCGGCCCTGAAAGAGACGGCGTAAAGGTGGGATTCCGCGGTTGACGCGTTAATTTCCATCGTTATAAGCCTCGTTTCTTAGCTTTAGGCTTAATCGCCGGCGCGCAGGACGGATGTTTCCGCCTTGGCGCGCTCTTTATGTATGAACAGTCCGCTTAGGAGATCGGCCTTGGCCCGTATTGCAGGCGTTAACATCCCGACCAACAAGCGCGTGGAAATCGCGCTGCGGTACATTCATGGCATCGGCCCATCCATGGCCCGTGAGATCATCGAGAAGGTTGGCGTTGAGTCGACCCGTCGCGTGAACGAGCTGACGGATGCCGAAGTCATCAAGATCCGTGAAACGATCGATGCCGACTATCTCGTCGAAGGTGATCTTCGCCGCGATACGTCGATGAACATCAAGCGCCTGATGGATCTCGGTTCTTACCGTGGCCTGCGTCACCGCCGTAAACTGCCGGTTCGCGGTCAGCGTACGCACACCAACGCCCGTACCCGCAAGGGCCCGGCTAAGCCGATCGCCGGCAAGAAGAAATAGGATAGTCTTCAATGGCTCGTGAAACGACCCGCGTCCGCAAGAGAGAGCGCAAGAACATCACCTCTGGTGTTGTTCACGTGAACTCCAGCTTCAACAACACCATGGTCACCATCACGGATGCCCAGGGCAACACGATTTCGTGGTCGTCCTCCGGCATGATGGGCTTCAAGGGCTCGCGCAAGTCGACGCCTTACGCAGCCCAGATGGCGGCAGAAGATGCCGCAAAGAAGGCCATGGATCACGGTATGCAGACTGTTGAAGTCAGCGTGCGTGGACCAGGTTCGGGCCGCGAGAGCGCACTGCGCGCTCTTCAGGCTGCTGGCCTGACCGTTACGGCTATCACAGACACGACGCCAATTCCGCACAACGGATGCCGCCCACCAAAGCGCCGCCGCGTCTAGTTCGTATTTATTGGCGGCATAATTTCATGTCGCCTGACCCATTCTGAGGATCCGTCGCCCATGGCAGACATCGAACCCACCAACGTCAACGACCGTAACTGGAAAGTGCTGATCCGCCCGAACCGTCCTGTCGTCCAGGCCGGATACGATGCCAAGCGCAAAGCCAAGCTCGTCATTGAGCCGCTGGAGCGTGGCTATGGTACGACTCTCGGCAACGCGCTGCGTCGCGTGCTGCTGTCGTCCCTGCAAGGTGCTGCGATCATCGGCGTTCAGATCGACAATGTCGTTCACGAATTCTCTGCGATCCAGGGTGTTCGCGAAGACGTCACGACGATCGTGCTGAACCTGAAGCAGGTTGCGATCTTCATGGAGAGCGACACGCCAAAGCGCATGGTGCTGAAGGCGAAAGGTCCGGGCGAAGTCAAAGCCGGCCAGATCGAAACCTCCGGTGACACCAAGATCCTGAACCCGGATCTCGTGATCTGTACTCTGGATGATGGCGCTGAAGTGCGCATGGAATTCACCGTTGCGACCGGCAAGGGCTATGTCCCGGCCGAGGCGCACCGTCCGGAAGATGCCCCAATCGGTTATATTCCGATTGACGCGATTTACAGCCCGGTCCGCCGCGTTGGCTATCAGGTCGAAGACACCCGTGAGGGTACTGTTCTCGACTATGACAAACTGACCCTCGACATCGAGACAGACGGGTCTGTCACGCCGGAAGATTCCGTGGCCTATGCCGCGCGTATCCTGCAGGATCAGCTGCAACTGTTCATCAACTTCGAAGAGCCGACCGTGGAAACGGGCGCACAGACAGAAGAAACCGATCTCGGCTTCAACCCTGTCCTGCTCAAGAAAGTCGACGAACTTGAACTGTCCGTTCGCTCGGCAAACTGCCTGAAGAACGACAACATTGTTTACATTGGTGACCTCATCCAGAAGTCCGAAGCAGAGATGCTGCGCACGCCGAACTTCGGCCGCAAATCCCTGAACGAGATCAAGGAAGTCCTCGCCGGTCTTGGCCTGCACCTCGGCATGGAAGTGCCGGATTGGCCGCCGGAAGACATTGAAGGCCTCGCCAAGAAATACGACGACCACCTCTAGCCCACTGAGTAATCGGGGGCCTGACCACCTCCTTAAGGAACACGACAATGCGCCATCGCCTTGGATACCGTAAACTGAACAAGACGACATCGCACCGCAAGGCGATGTTCGCGAACATGGCTGCCAGCCTCATCGAGCATGAGCAGATCGTGACCACCCTTCCGAAGGCGAAGGAAATGGCTCCGCTCATGGACAAGCTGGTGACCCTCGCCAAGAAGGGCGACCTGAACGCACGCCGTCAGGCCCTTTCGAAGGTCCGTGACGAAGCGGCTGTCCGCAAGCTGTTCGACGTGATGAGCGAGCGCTACAAGGACCGTAATGGCGGCTATACCCGCGTTCTGAAAGCTGGCTTCCGCCATGGCGACAACGCACCTGTTGCCGTTCTGGAACTGGTCGACCGTGACGAGAGCGCCAAGGGTGCTGCGGATCGTGCACGTCACGAAGCCGAAATGGAGTCGATGGAAGGCTAGTCTTTCCTCGCTGTATTCGAATTGTTTCAGGAGCCCCGGACCGCTGGTCCGGGGTTTCTTGCGTTTGGGCAAAGGGTTTCCGCGTGTACGACATGACAGACCGTGCGATTTTCGGGCAATCTGCGACATTTACTGTTCAGGCCCGATAGGCGTAAGCCTGTAGTGAAAATGGGAGAAAGACCGATGGGATTCAGCTTCAAGACGCCGCCGCACATCCTGTTCGAACGGGGCAGTGCTGCCCAACTCGGCAAGCTGGTCAGTGATCGCATGAAACGCCCGGTCTTCGTGACGGACCAGGGCGTTATCGCAGCCGGCCTGGTGGAGGGCGCGCTGGAAAGCCTGCGCGATGCGGGTCTTGAAGTGTTTGTCTATGACAAGGTCGTTGCCGACCCGCCCGCTGCCACGATCCGCGATGCGGTCGCTGCGGCTCGCGAACATGGCGCCGATGGCGTGATCGGGCTGGGCGGAGGCTCGTCACTGGATACCGCAAAGCTGATTGCCGTGCTGATGGATTCCGGGCAATCGCTGGAAGACGTCTACGGCGTCGGCAATGTGAAAGGCTCGCGCCCACCGCTGGTGCTGTTACCAACGACAGCAGGGACCGGATCAGAGGTCACGGCGATCTCCATCGTCACGTCAGATGATATGAAGAAGATCGGAGTCGTTTCAGACCAGTTGTTTGCCGATCTCGCCATTGTCGATCCGATGCTGACGCTGACCGCGCCGCGCGGTGTGACGGCGGCAACCGGGATCGATGCGATGGTTCATGCCATCGAATCCTATACGTCAAAGCTGTTGCGCAATCCGGTCTCGGGTGCACTCGCCAAGGAAGGCCTGCGCCTGCTGGCCGGGAATCTGTTGCGCGCATGTGAGCACCCGGATGATATCGAAGCGCGCGAGGCCATGTGCATCGGAGCAACGCTCGCCGGGCAGGCCTTCAGCAATGCGCCGGTCGCGGCCGTTCATGCGATGGCCTATCCGCTGGGCGCGCTGTTCCATGTGCCGCACGGTGTGTCGAATGCGCTGATGCTGTCGCCGGTCTTGCGGTTCAATGCGGTCGTCGCCGCCAAGGACTATGCGGATCTCGGTCCCGTCGTTGGCGTGGCCCAGGACGCGAGTGCCTTTATCGACCATATGGTGGAGCTGTGCGCGAAAAGCGGCACGCCCCTGAAGCTGACCGAGGTTGGCGTCAATCACAATGACTTGCCAAAAATGGCTGAGGATGCGGTCAAGAATGAGCGCCTGATGAAGAACAACCCCCGTCTTGTCACGTATGACGATGCGCTGGCGCTCTATGAAGACGTGCTCTGAGATGGATTCGTGGGATCACTGACCCGGTTCCACGCCTACTTGCCGGGCGATTTATGTGGCTCTGTCAGAAGGTCGTCCGGATACCAGGGGGAATCAGTTGGCCGGGAATTATGAAAGGCTGACGAGGTCAGCGTGATATAGAGCTGGAGCAGTCGCGAGGCCTTGCGGGGGTGGCCGCTTGTCAACTCATCCCGGATACGCCACCGAAAACCGGTCGCGAGTTCGCCAATGAGTTCAGCGCCGTTACGGGACAGGCCAGCGACATCCCGCAAGCCCTGACCAATCACATGATCGTCCAGCAATTCCTGGATACCATATTTCGACTGGCTCCCTCGCCGGGCGATTGCACGTTCTGCCTGAGTCAGATCGAGATCCATCAGGAGCGCCGCATTCGCGAAGTCCCGCATGGCATGATCCCACAATTTCTTGCGTGCCATGATGGCGCCTCGTTGAATCAGCGCCTGACGCTTACTGGGGGTGCCGACAACACTCTCGCCCCGCGGCAGGAATTCGTCGAGCGCCCAGGTCTCGTAGATGCGCTTGAAGATGATCTGGTCATGCTGGATCCAGCGACGCACCAGTTCCGAGGCTGGAAATCTGTTCGCGCCTGAGCCGCGATCCCCATCATGCTGGCGCTGGTGGAAGACGATGGCGGGGCAGGCGGCGCTGGTGCTGATCCGCGCTGCGCGGAGAATATAGTCATAATCGACCGAGCGCTTGAGCCCGGTATCGAACGGGCCAGTCGCATCCAGCAGCGTCTTTTGGAACAGCATGCCAGACTGGTGTGTGAACATGTCTTCCATCGTGGCGATCAGGAAGTCACGCGGGTGACACTCCCGCCAGTAGCCGGTGTCCTGCCAGACTCGCTCGCCGCCATTTGCGGGGTCGGTGAACCGGTCATGGCGTCCATAGCTGAAGCCAGCGGACGGGTTGGCGTCGAGCGCAGCCCCCAGTTTTTGGAGGGCGTCCGGGCAGGCGATGTCGTCATCGTCAACAACCCAGAGCCGGGTGCCGGTCATCAGCGTCATGGCCAGATTGATGGCCGCGGACTTGCCCTGGTTTTCAGTGCGCACATAGCGCACCTGCGGGTAGCGCGCTGCGACGTCCGGCGTGTTGTCGGTCGATCCATCATCTATCAGGATGACTTCATCCGGCTGTACGGTCTGGGCAAAAACGGACTTCAGGGAATCCGCAAGAAGAGACGCTCTGTTGCAGGTCGGAATGACTACCGAGGTCGATTGCATTCCAACAGGGTCCCGTTCTGGTGTTCACGCTACGCTGGCGAAAAGACCGCCAAGAAAAAGTAATTTGATTGCAAGGATAGCGCTTCTGCTTTTCCAATTCATTACTTGAACCTCTAAGACTAGCACGAAATACGTAAAATCCCGTCAGGATCAGCTGCAATAGTCGCGAAAAAGCGCATGTTTCATGTTTTGTCGGAATGCCCTGGCGGGGCCAAAGAAAGCGTCATCAAGGCCTGTTAATCGAGCGGGGAGTTCCAGACACCCCTGAGAGGCGAATTGATGACCTCGGATATTCAGGCGCAGATTGCGCCGGATAAGGTTTTCACGATCGCCGGACTTCATGACATACCTGTTTCAGCAAGGCATGATCATTGGCGGTATCGGCATCATCGGCAACGGAATAGACCACGCGGCGAGATTTTTTCCGGTTGTCCGCCAAAGTGTATAGAGCCTTGTCGCACAAGGCGGATTCGGAAAAATTAGACAGGCTTCGGATGATCTTCGTTCGGGGCTTTTCCAGTTTTTGGTTGACGCCTCGTATTCTCACGATCATAAGGCGCGCTCATTCCAGCCCGAGGACGGATCCATGAAACGGCCAAACTCAAATTTCCAGGCATATGAACGCACCCTACAACTGGGTTGCGCATGCTGCCGCATGGAGGTTGCTGGATAGGGCTGATCATCAGCCCGGGGACCGTTTTTCGGTCTTATGCCGCCCTCCGCGCGTTTTCGCCCGGAGGGTTTTTTTGTCTTTCGAACCCGATGGAGACGCGTGGAGGGCTTGTCAGGAGGAGCTTTGTGAAACGAAGCTGAGACCAATGAGTGAATTTGAAGTGATCGAAACCCGCGCCGGCGGACGTATCAAGGCCTGGGTAAAGGGTGTGCCTGTAGAACCACAAGCCCGTACACAGCTTGAGAATGTTGCAGGCTTGCCGTTCATTCACAGCCACCTTGCCGTGATGCCCGATGTCCACTTCGGGCGCGGCGCAACGGTCGGCTCGGTCATTCCCACCAAGGGGGCGATCATCCCGGCGGCGGTCGGAGTCGATCTTGGCTGTGGGATGATGGCCATCCGGACGAGCCTGACGGCAAATGACTTGCCTGATAGCTTGTCGGCCATCCGTAGTGAGATCGAACGCAAGGTGCCTGTGGGAAATGGGCGCGGTGGCAGCCACAAGGAAACTCCGGCGCGTGCAGCCACGGCGCTTCGGGCCTCCGGCATGGCGGAGCGGCTCGACGTGATCCTGAAGAAGCACAAGCGCATCCAGCGGACGGCCTTTGCCAAACAGCTGGGGACGCTTGGCGGCGGGAACCATTTCATCGAACTGTGTCTCGATGAAGTGGACCGTGTTTGGGTCATGCTGCACTCGGGATCGCGCGGGACCGGGAACATTCTTGGCACCTACTTTATCCGGGAGGCGCGTGAGGCACTGGAGCGGCGCGTGCTGGGCTATCATGTCCCGGACAAGGATCTCGCCTTCTTTGTTGAAGGAGAAGACCTGTTCGACGACTATACCTATGCGGTCAGCTGGGCGCAGGACTATGCTCGCCTGAACCGCGAGGTGATGATGGACCGTGTCCTGTTTGCCTTGCGTGAGCATTTTCCGGCCTTCTCGCTGGAGAAGGAGGCGGTGAACTGCCACCACAATTATGTGGAGCGGGAACACCATTTCGGGGCGGACATCTGGGTGACCCGCAAGGGGGCCGTTCGTGCCGGGAAGGACGAACTGGGGATCATTCCCGGTTCAATGGGGGCGAAATCCTTCATTGTTCGCGGAAAGGGCAATGTCGACTCCTTCTGCTCGTGCTCGCACGGGGCAGGCCGTGCCATGAGCCGGACTGAAGCCAAGCGGCGGTTCTCGGTCGAGGACCACCGGGCGGCAACGGATGGCGTCGAATGCCGGAAAGATTCCGGCGTGATTGACGAAACGCCAATGGCCTACAAGGACATCGACGCAGTCATGGCGGCGCAGACTGATCTGGTGGAGGTGGTTCACACGTTGAAACAAATCGTTTGCGTCAAAGGTTGACACATTGTCGCGCTGTGGATTATACGCCCAATTCCTTTCAGGCCGTTCGTGCGTTTACGGAAGGCCTGGCAGACCAACCGAAAGAAACAAGATGAAGCTGAGTTGCAACACGACAAACAGCTCCTTGCAGATGCGGGGAGCGCTATCAGCGGCTCCCGCGCATTGGCCGGTCGCCTCCTGATATAATCACAGATTGAATTTCGATAGTCCGTTTCTGAAGAGTTCAGTTGTCGGAAGATGTGAAAGGAGGTGGATCATGGGCGCGCCCATGACCCGTGCTGGTGTCTTGCTGTTTGGCAAGCCGTCGGCAGCGACGCCATTGTTGGGCTATATTGCCGGCCCCCACGCAGAGCGGATTGCTCGTTTCTGGCCTGTGCCGCATGCCGGGTTCCTGACCCTGCCGTCGGCACGGCGCCATGCGGCGGCAATTCTGCTGGAGCGGCGTTGGAGCAGCACCAGCGATGATGGCATGGATATCGTGCGAGTGGTGGAACGCGCCCGCGACGCCGAGCTTGCGCGTATCCTGATGAGCGGCGATGCGCCGGGCGGCCTGATGAAGGCACTCGGCCGGATGGGTGAACAATTGTGGGAGGTGGGTGACTATGCCAACTTCCTCAGCCTGTTTGCAGATCCTGAAGCGGTGAAAGTCTTGCGGCACATGCCGCAGATTCGAGCAGATCGTCTGGGCGTGATCGTGGCGGTGCCGGAAGCCTTGCGGGTTCCGGGTATCGTGGCGAACTTGCCCGAAACGCCTCAAGCTGTGGAAGACCTGGCCGTAGCCTACCAGCTCGCACGGCTAATCCACGGGGTGAGCGGAGCGTCTCGTCTGGTCCAGCGTTGGGAGCGTGCAAACAGCGCGTTGGCCCTGTTCGACATGGCCGCCGAAGCTCTGCAGCCGGTCGAGTTTGGACGGGTGCTGGCTCCACCCGCCCTGCCGGACTGGTTCGAACCGGTCCGGACCCGAAAGGCGCTGAACGAGATGGCGTTGGAGTTCCGCAATTGCTTGCGAGACTTTGCCGCCGACCTCGCCATGGGCCGGATGGCGGTTTACGCGGTTCGCAAATCGTCCAACCCGCCGGTGGCTCTGGCCCTGCGCCAGGATGTGGCCGGCTGGAGACTGGCCGAGGCGTTGCTGAAGGGCAATGACGATCTGAGTGACGCGCATTTGCGTCAGCTGATCGATGTGCTCACCGCGGTTGGTGTCAGGACCGGGGAATCCGCCTGGGCCTTGTCCCAGCGGTTGCACGATCATGTCTGTCCGGATTGCGGGCCTGCGCATTTGCCACCGCGCACTACCTGGCGCCAGCGTTTGGCACTTGGCTCTCTCTGGGACTGAGTGCAGGCCAGCATCGCATAGAGGCGTCCTCGAAGCTTATGGCTTCGGGGGCGTTTCCATTTGTGACGCGGGCGTCATCGGTGTATTCTGCCTGAAAATATCAGGAGGAAAGCATGGCCGACGGACACGACATGGGCGAACGCGCGAAGTTTCGCGAAATGCTGGAAGGCACCAAGGATGATTGGGATATCATCGTTGAGCATTCCAAGAGCTTCAACAAGGGGCTCGCCAAGCGCGTGATCGACCATCTGCGCCTGCTCGATGGCGATTATGGTGGCTTCCCGATCGACCGGTTGGAACATTCCATCCAGACCGCGACCCGCGCGCATCGCGACGGCCGCGACGAGGAATATGTGGTCTGCGCGCTGCTTCACGATATTGGCGACACGCTGGGCAGCTACAATCATCCGGATGTGGCCGCCGCGATCCTGAAGCCGTTCGTGTCAGAGGCCAATCTCTGGATGGTGGCCAATCATGGCGCGTTCCAGGGCTATTACTTCTTCCACCATATCGGGCTGGACCGGAATCTGCGGGAGCATTTCAAGGACAGCCCGTATTACGAATATTGCGCGCAGTTCTGCCATCTCTACGACCAAGCCGCGTTCGATCCGGACTATGAGAGCGAGCCGCTGGAATTCTTCATCCCGATGGTCGAGCGCGTCTTCTCGAAGCCGGTAAATTCCATGTATCTCAAGGCGATGCAGGAATAGTCTGAGGTATTACTCCTCAGACGTTTCCAGCATGCAGGGGCCTTCGCTGGCGATGCTTGTCATCGCGGCGTGGGCTTCGCACTTGTTGCCATAGGTCTTCCCGTCACAGCCGCAGACCGGGCGATATTCGCGTGTGCACATCGGGCGGACTTCGGTGCAGACGCCGGCCGCATCTGCGATGTTGCGGCAGGCCCCGTCATCCATTTTGCAGAACAAGCCATCTTCGCACGCAACGGCCGCTATGCCGCCACAGGTCTCTCCGACTCCGGCGGTCAGAGGCAGAGCAGGCGTGTCATCTGGCGCTTCTGGAGCGGGGGGCGGAGCCTCCGCTTCAACCGGCGGCAGGTCTTCCGGGGGCTTCTCGAACCAGGCACAGCCGGTGAGGAGCGTGATAGACAAAACAAGAGCGATGAGGCGCATGATGATCTCCCTGTTTACAGGAAGTACCTGCGCCCCAATCGCAGATTTGGCAAGCCGGAGCCTAGCCTTTCATGCCGGCTGCGACAGCCGCAAAGATGTTCTGGCCGTGCTCGCCGCCAGACTGGAAGGCAGGCTTCGTGGTCGAGACATCGGTGATCTGGTCCCATTTCGCCGCAACGGCTTCAGCCGACAGACCTTCACCCTGGCCAACGAACACGCCTTCGGTCTCAACGATGCGCGCCATCGAGAAGGCACCGGCACCGGCTGACAGGATCATGCCGGTCGGGGCTTCATCCTTGACGAGGTTCATCACGCCGGGCGTGACATATTCCGGCTTGAGCTGGGCGAGCACTTCGTCGGGCATCAGGCCTTCGGTCATGCGAGTTGCAGCAATCGGGCAGACCGCGTTGATTTTAATGTTGTTTTTCGCGCCTTCAATTTTCAGCGTGTTCATCATGCCCACCACGCCGAGCTTGGCAGCGCCATAGTTGGCCTGGCCGAAATTGCCGTAGAGGCCGGTCGAGGATGTGGTCACGACGATGCGGCCGAAATTCTGCTCTTTCATGATGTTCCAGGCTGCGTGGACCGGCATGAAGCTGCCGCGCAGATGGACGTCAATTACGAGATCGATGTCGGCCTGGGTCATCTTGGAGAAAGATTTGTCGCGCAGGATTCCGGCATTCGCGATGATGATGTCGATGCGGCCCCACTTGGCCATCGTGTCATCGATCATCTTCTTGACGCCAGCCTCGTCGGAAACCGACGATCCGTTCGCGATGGCTTCGCCGCCCATGGCCTCGATTTCCTTCACAACGGCTTCGGCCGCTTCGGAATTACCGCCGGTGCCGTCCAGCGTGCCGCCGAGGTCGTTGATGACAACTTTCGCGCCGCGGCGGGCGAGTTCCAGCGCGTGGCAACGGCCGAGACCGCCGCCGGCTCCGGTGACAATGGCGACGCGATCGTCGAAACGGATATCTGACATGGGACTATTCCTCATTCCTTGACTGTTCTGCCTCGTGTCAGACCAAACGCTGACGTAAACGTCAAGCATACCCGTAGCGTCACCTCTTGCGCGGATTGCCGCGCCGTGATTGCGTTTCGGCCAGCCGAAGAAAAGTATCCAGGGAGGATCGTCATGCTGGCTTATGTAACACTGGGATCAAACGACAAGGACAAGGCCGTCGAATTCTATGACGCGGTCATGGGGGAGCTGGGCGGGCAACGCGTCTTCGCCAATGACCGGCTGCAATTCTATGGCACCGGCCCCGGCCAGCCGATGATCGCGATTGGCGGTCCTTATGATGGCGAAGCCGCCTCTGCCGGCAATGGCGTCATGCCAGCGCTTGGCTGCAAGGATAATGAGACCGTCGACCGCGCCTACAAGAAAGCGCTAGAAATGGGCGGCACCTGTGAAGGCGAGCCGGGCCAACGCCTGCCAAACTTCTACGGTGCCTATTTCCGGGACCCCGACGGCAACAAGCTCTGCGTCTGCAAGCTGGGCTAGGTATCAGCCCAGCGCCGCCAGGAAGACTTCGAGCGTCTCTTTTGCAAAGAGGCGCATGTTTTCCGGGCGGTCGCTGAGGCCGGTCTCCAAAGTGGTGGAGATCTCGAACCGGTTCGGGCCGACTACGGCGATGCAGGTGTGGCCCGGGGCGTCGCCATAGCCATTGCCGGTTGGGCCGGAGGCGCCGGTTTCGCAGAGCCCCCAATCGGCGGCGAGCTTGCCGCGAATGGTGTTGGCCAGCAGACGGGCATAGGGCTCGGTCGAGGAGCGCATGTCGCCAATATCTTCCCGTGTCAGGCCGAGCAGATGCTTGAATGCCTTGGGCGTGTAAATGACGCCACCCCCGCGATAATAGGTCGAGGCGCCGGGCACGGCGAGTAGCGCCGCCGAGATGAGGCCGCCAGCCGAGGATTCCGAAATGGCCACGGTCTCGCCGCGGGCCTTGAGCGTGTTTGCGATCTGTTGCGCGATGGGGATGAGTGTTTCCATGCGCGCCAATTGAGCAGCCGGGTGGGCGCCGCGCAAGCCGGACGTTGGGAGAGGGCCGGGCTCTGGTCTTCCGCGTCGGTGCTTCGACTTCGCCCATCCTTCGACTTCGCTCAGGATGAGTCTGGACACTGCTGCCAGATTACAGTGCTCGTCGTGAGGGAAGTCGAAGGATGGGCAGGCTGGGGGAGTTGCACCCGGTAGAGCACAAGAATGCTTCCCCTTCGGCCACGGCGCGGCTAAGCCTGAATGTGACAGTTTTGGGGAAAGGGAGCGGCGAATGCTTTCCATCGCAGGGTATGAATGGGGCTGGGACAATGCGCGGGCACTGCTCGGCATCTTGCTGATCTATGGTGTGTGCTGGGTGTTGTCAGAGAAGCGGAAACTGTTTCCGTTCCGGCTGATCATCGGCGCGACGATCATGCAATTCGTATTTGCGCTGATCCTGTTTGGCATCCCCTTTGTGCGGGCGATCCTGTTCAAGGCCAATGACGTGGTCGATGGCCTGCAAAATGCGACGCGGGCCGGCACCAGCTTTGTGTTCGGGTATGTCGGTGACAATGTGGCCGCGCAGCAATTGATGGATGGGTCGCCGCCGCCGCTGTTCTTCTTCCAGATTCTGCCAATCGTGATCGTCGTTGCCGCGCTGTCCGCCATTCTCTGGCACTGGCGCATCCTTCAATGGGTCACAAACGGGTTCGCCTATATCTTTCAGCGCGCGATGGGCCTTGGCGGGGCGACGTCTCTCGCCGTGTCGGCCAATGTGTTCATGGGCATGACCGAGGCGCCGGTTCTGATCCGGCCCTACATCAAGGGTATGACCCGGTCTGAGCTGCTGATCATGATGACGGCGGGCTTTGCGACCATCGCAGGCAGTGTGCTTGTGGTGTATGGGGCGTTCCTTGAAGGCAAGATGGACAATCCGCTGGCACAATTGCTGACCGCCTCCATCATGGCGGCCCCGGCAGCGGTGGCCGTGGCGCTCTGCCTGATTCCGGAGACGACGCCCGCGACCGAGCGGATGAAGGAACCTGATTTCAGCTATTCTTCCACGATGGATGCTTTTTCGACGGGCGCCTCTGACGGCCTGAAGATCGTGCTGAACATTGCGACCATGCTGATCGCGGCGCTGGCGCTGCTCTGGCTGGTCAATGCAGGGCTGGGCGCATTCCCGGATGTGGCGGGTGCACCGCTCTCCATTGAGCGTATCCTTGGCTGGATCTTCGCGCCGCTGATGTACATGATCGGCGTGCCGATGGGCGAGGCGGCGCAATCGGGCTCGCTGATGGGCGTGAAGACGGTGCTGACCGAATTCGTGGCCTTCCTGCAACTCGCTGAAGTGCCTCAGGACGCAATGGACCCGCGCACGCGCATCATCACGGCGCACGCCATTTGCGGTTTTGCGAATTTCGGCTCCATGGGCATCCTGATTGGCGGCCTGAGCATTGTGGAACCGGCGCGGCGGGATGATTTCCTGGCGCTGGCTTGGCGGACGCTATTGGCGGGGACGCTGGCGACGTGTCTCTCTGGCGCGGTGGTCGGGGCGCTGCCATATCAGCTATTTGCAGGTGTGGGCGGCTGATCTTTCCGCTCGCCTCCCGCACGGTCAGGCCTAGACTTCAGGGCTGGGATTGGCACGAGTGCGGGATATGAAGATGAGACGATTTCGAATTGGGTTGCTGGCCGCCTGCGGTATGGCAACGGCTATGCCTTCTTTGGCACAGGAACGCTTGGCGCCGGTGAGCGTCTGGGGTGATCGGACAGAGACCGATCCTGGGAGCCTTGCGGGTCTGGACGCTGCTGAGATCGACGAGATCCTCGCCGATCATCCGGCGGAAATCCTGAATAAATTACCCGGTGTGAACATTCAGATGAATTCCGGGCAGGAGCATCTGGTTGCAATCCGCTCACCCGTCCTGACCGGCGGGGCCGGGCAGGGAAGTTTCCTGATCATGGAGAATGGCGTCCCGGTGCGCTCGCCCGCTTTTGGCAACGTCAACAGTCTGTTCGAGCCACATCATGAAGTGGCGAGCGGGATTGAAGTCGTGCGCGGACCGGGCAGTGCGAAATACGGTTCCAACGCCGTGCACGGACTGGTCAATGTCATCTTGCCGGAAGTCGGCAGCGGCGGCCAGGTGGTCGCGAGCTATGGCACACTCGGTCGCTGGCGCACGGATGTGACGCTGGACGAGGGAGAGCACTGGTTGGCGGCGGTGTCGCTACAAAAGGATACCGGCTGGCGCGACAATACCGGCGTCGACCAGCAGAAGCTGACACTGGTCGGCGACTGGATGCTGGGCGACTGGGACACGACGACATGGCTCACCGCGTCAAACCTCAACCAGGAAACGGCCGGCTTTGCACAGGGGCCGGATGCCTACAAGGATGAGGACATTGCCAAATCCAATCCGAACCCGGAAGCCTACCGCGATGCGTGGTCGGCGCGGGCAGGCGCGCGGCTGTCTCGAAACCTCAGCGGCGGCACGCTGACCCTGACGCCGTATGCGCACACCCAGTCGATGATCTTTGCACAGCACTTCCTGCCGAATGGTGGCGTGGAGAAGAATGGCTCGACCGGTGGGGGTGTGATGGCGCGCTTTGAGCGGGAGGCTTCCGACAGCCTGACCTGGCGCGTGGGCGCGGATGTTGATGTCGCAAGCGGCTGGCTGACTGAAATCCAGCCCGAACCGTTCGGCTTCTTTCCGGGCGACTCGCGTTTCCCGCAAGGCAAACACTATGACTACACCGTCGACACGTTGATGGGGGCGGTCTGGGGCGAGCTGGATTTTGCGCTGGGTGAGGATGTGCACGTGCTGGCTGGGCTGCGCGCGGAAGCGCATGAGTATGACTATTCGACCGATGTGGCGCCCGGCATCAATGGCCGGTTCAATGTGCCGGATGACCGGACCGATAACTTTGACCTCCTGACGCCGAAGCTGGGTCTGATCTGGTCGGTAACGGAGGTGACCGATCTTTATGCGAACTATGCCCGCGGCGAGCGCGCGCCACAGGCCTCTGATCTCTACCGCCTGCAAAGCCTGCAAGTGGCCGGGCAGGTGAAGGAAGAGACGCTCGACAGCGTCGAGATTGGCGCGCGGGGCAATGCGCTGAACGGTCGGCTGGTATATGATGTTGCGGCCTACTGGATGGAGAAGGACAATTTCTTCTTCCGTGACAGTGATGGGCTGAACGTTCCGGATGGGGCGACCGAACACAAGGGCGTTGAGATGTCCGCGGCATTTGATCTGACGCCTGTCCTGAGCGTGTCCGGCTCGGCCAGCTGGTCTAACCAGACCTATACATTCGACCGGATCACCGGCTCCGGCGCCGAGACCATCCGCGACGGCAATGAGATCGACACGGCGCCGGAATGGCTGGCCAATGTTTCGCTGGATTGGCAGGCGACGGACGTGATCAAACTGTCACTGAATGTTGATCATGTCGGCGAGTATTTCGTGGATCCCGCGAACACGACCACTTACCCCGGCCACACCGTGCTGGGCGCGCGGGGCGCGTGGGCCCTCAGCGAGACGGCCGAGTTGTTCCTGATCGTGCGGAATCTGACAGACGGAAAATATGCCGACCGGGCAGATCTCGCCTTTGGCAATGAACGCTACTTCCCTGGCGAACCTCTGAATGCGACGCTGGGCATGAGAAAAACATTCTAGGAGGAAACCGATGAAACTCTATCATAGCCCCATGGCCCCCAATCCGGACCGGGTTGTCTTTTTCCTGCGCGCGAAAGGCAAGTTGGACGCGGTGGATCTGGAAGAAGTCTCCATCATGAAACAGGAGCACCGGACGAAGGAATATCGCGAGGTCTCTCCGTTTGCGCAGGTGCCGGCGCTGGTGCTGGATGATGGGACCAAGATCACCGAAAGCCGGGCGATTTGTACTTATTTCGAGAATGTCTTCCCGGAGCCGAACCTGATGGGAACAGACGCGAAGGAAAAGGCCCTGATCGAGATGTGGGATCGCCGGGTCGAGCTGATGTTCATGGTGCAGTTCGCGACCTGGTTCCGCAATGCGCATGAGATGATGGCGCCGCTGGAAGTCCCGCAGAGCGCCGAGGCCGCTGCCAAGGGCGAGAAGAACGCCAAGCGCATGGCCGAGCGGTTCAATGCACATCTCGCCGACCACGAATTCCTCGCGGCTGACCGATTCTCGATTGCGGACATTACGCTGTTCATCACCTGTGGCTTCTGCCGCGTCATGAAATGGGCGCCGCACAAGGAGCACGAGAATCTCGGTCGCTGGTACGACGCCATGAAGGCACGCGGTTTTGCGGGCTAGGCGTTCTTGATGTTCATCCCGCCATCGACCGGGATATGCACGCCGGTCAGGAAGCTGGCCGCTGGCAGGACGAGAGATAGCGTCATATTGGCCACCTCTTCCGGGATGCCGTAACGGCGCAAAGGCACGCGGCGCTTGGCGTAGATTTCCTTGTGCTCGTCCTGGATGCCAGCGGTGATGCCCGTATGGATCGGGCCGGGGCAGATCGCATTGACGGTGATGCCTTCACGACCAAGGTCGACGGCGAGCCCGCGGGTCAGGCCGATGACGCCATGTTTGGCTGCGACATAGGGCGAATTGCCCGGCGTGGCGCCAAGGCCTTCCGTGGACGCAATATTCACGATGCGACCAAAGCCTGCCTTGCGCATGTAAGGGAGCGCTGCGCGGATGGCGCGCTGGTGGGAGGTCAGCATGACATTTATGCTGTCGGCCCATGCGTCTTCATAGCTTTCCTCGGCAACGTCAGCCATCCTGGCGAAGCCGGCATTGTTCACGAGAATTTCCAGCCCGCCGAAATGCGCGGCCGTCTCGTCCACGACGCGCTTGATCGCGTCCTTGTCGCTTACGTCCAGCGCCCAGCCCTGCACATTGGCGAAGCCAGCATCACGGATTTCCTGAACAACGACATCGACATTTTCCTGCTTGAGGTCTGTCACGGCGACGTTGGCGCCTTGGCGGGCGAACAGGTGGGCGGTGGCGCGGCCCATGCCGCTGGCGGCGCCGGTAATGAGTGCGGTCTTGCCTTCAATGGAGCGCGAGAGATCCTGATATGGCGGGTGGCTCATGTGCGTTTCTTTCGTTTCTTGATTGTGCCGGAGAAGTTGAGGACGGGGCGGCCATTCGCGGTGACAAGGCCGCGCACGAAGGTGATGGAGCCCCCCTTGCGGAGCACTTCGCCGCGCGCCTCGATATATTCGCCTTCCAGCGCGCCATCCAGAAATTCAGACGTGAAGGCGACCGTGACTCCATATTCGCCCTCCATGCCGTCATGCGCGATCGCGAACAGGGAGAAGTCACCGAACGCCATCAGGCAGCCGCCATGCATCACGCCGCCCGCATTCATATGCTTGCGTTGTGCCCGAAAGGCCGCGACCGGGCCATCATCGTCAATCTTGAAATAGAACGGACCGGCGGCATCGTGTTCAAACGGCTCGTCGGGCCATGTCTGCCAGCCGGCAAACTCCCCGGTTTGGACTGTTTCTGCGGTCATTCCGCCTCCCTGCTGTTTTTCCGGCACGATACCGCACAGTCACCCTTCGACAAGCGTGCCGTTGGGGCATAGATTACGCGGGAAGGTATATAATCGGAGGAAATCGTATGGCATTCGATGCCGAAATCCGCGCGGCGCTGATCGAGCAGGTCCGCCGCTTCGTGACCGAGAAATGCGTGCCGATCGAGGCGCAAGTGGGCGACGAGGACGAAGTTCCGCAGGCTGTGGTCGATGAGATGAAGAATCTCGGCCTGTTCGGCATTGCGGTGCCGGAAGAGTATGGCGGTCTCGCGCTGGACATGGAGACCGAGGCGCTGGTGGCGTTTGAACTCGGCCAGACCTCTCCAGCCTTCCGCAGTGTGGCCGGCACGAATATCGGTATTGGGAGCCAGGCGCTCGTCCTGTTCGGGACCGACGCGCAGAAGGAAAAATGGCTGCCGGGCATCGCGTCAGGCGATCTGATTGCGAGCTTTGCGCTGACCGAGCCGGAAGCGGGCTCTGATGCGGGCAGCCTGACCACAAAGGCAATCCGTGACGGCGATCATTATGTGCTGAACGGCACCAAGCGCTACATCACCAATGCCAACAAGGCGGACCTGTTCACAGTCATGGCGCGGACCGATGTGGATACGCCGGGCCCAAAGGGCGTGTCAGCCTTTGTCGTGGAACGCGACACACCGGGCGTGTCGGTTGGTGTGCCGGAAAAGAAGATGGGCCAGCAGGGCGCGCACATTTGTGACGTGATCTTCGAAGATGCCCGCGTGCCAGCCGAGAACATCGTCGGCAAGGAAGGCGAGGGCTTCAAGGTTGCGATGAGCGTGCTCGACAAGGGACGCCTGCACATCTCAGCCGTAGCAACGGGCGTGTCGAAACGCCTGATCCGCGAGATGGTGAATTATGCCCTCGAGCGGAAGCAATTCGGCACGGCCATCATGAACCACCAGATGATCCAGGCGATGATCGCTGACAGCCAGGCTGAGACTTATGCGGCGGAATGCATGATCATGGATGCCGCGCGTCGGCGCGATGCGGGCGAGGATGTCACCCTACTCGCCTCTTCCACGAAACTGTTTGCCACCGAGGCGTGCGGCCGGGTGGCTGATCGTGCGGTGCAGGTGTTTGGCGGCGCAGGCTATGTCTCCGACTATGGCATCGAGCGGTTCTACCGCGACGTGCGCATCTTCCGCCTGTATGAAGGCACCAGCCAGATCCAGCAGATCATCATCGCACGCGAATTGGCCAAGGCGGCCAAAGCCGGGAGACTTTAAGCCATGTTCGAACACGATTTGACCGACCCGCATGATGTGGGCCTGAATGCCGAACGGCTTGCAGCCATTCCGCAATATTTCCAGCAGAACTATATCGACCGAGGCAAATTACCATGCGTGGCGACCTTGGTGTCGCGCGGGGGCGAGGTGGCGCTGGAGGATTATTCCGGCACCACGCATATTGGCGAAGGCGAACCGATCGGTCCGCATACGATCTTCCGAATCTATTCCATGACCAAGCCAGTCACGTCGCTGGCGGCGATGATGCTGTTTGAGGAGGGCAAGTTGCGCCTGGACCATGAAGTGTCGCGCTTCATTCCCGAGTTCGCGGACGTCCAGGTTTTCGACGGAGGCAATCGCGAGGATTATACGACCCGCGCACCTGACCGCCCGATGACAATCCTGGACTTGTTCACGCATACATCGGGGATCACGTACGGCTTCCTGATGCAGGACGAACCTGACGCGATCTATCGCAAGCACAAGATCGGTGCGCCGACCGAAACCTTGCTGGAAATGAGCCAGCGGATCGCGAAACTGCCGCTCTCCTTCTCGCCTGGTACACAATGGGGATATGGGCATTCCATTGACGTGCTCGGCGCGATTGTCGAAATCGTTGCGGGGCAACCTCTCGATGAATTCTTCCGGGAACGTATCTTTGGTCCACTTGGCATGGATGATACCGACTTCTGGGTGCCGGAGAGCAAGATTGACCGGTTGATGGCATGCTACAACAAGCATCCGTTGACTGGCGAGATATCGATGTCCGATGCCGCTGGCAAGGAATCGAAGCTCTATAGCAAGCGTCCGAAACTACTGAATGCTGGCGGCGGTCTGGCCTCTACCGTGCGGGATTATCACCGTTTCTGCCTGATGCTGATGCGTGGCGGTACGCTGGACGGCGCCCGCATCATCAGCCCGAAGACGTGGGAGTTCATGCGCCAAAATCATCTTCCGGATGGCAAGACGATCAAGGAGATGGGAGACAAGACGTTCTCCGAAGCGCGGATGGAAGGCAATGGTTTCGGGCTCGGGGGCTCTGTGCTGACTGATCCGGTTGCCTCGATGCAGCCTTCCAGTCTGGGCAATTTCAGCTGGGGTGGCCTTGCGTCCACCTTCTTCTGGATTGATCCCGAAGAAGAAATGGTCGTCATCCAGGCGACACAGATGATCCCTTCAGGCACCTATCCGATCAGGCCACAATTGCAGCAACTCGTTTATGCGGCGGTGGACTGGTGAGCGAGGAGAAAGCGAACCCGGTCAGGCAGGCGATTCTAGATCTGACCACAGAAGCTGGTCCAGGCAAGACGATCAGTGCTGAACAGGCTGCGCGCGCCGTGAGTGATGCGAATTTTCAACGTGTGCTGAAGGATGTGCGGGCAGAAGCCGTGCGCCTGCACAAGGCGGGCACAGTCTTGATCTATCGGAAAGGCAAACCTGTCGAGGATCCGGATGTGTTCAAGGGCGTCTATCGGCTGGGCCTTCCAGCCTGACGGAGCTAGTTTCCATAGCGGCGGATTTCTGTCTGGAATCCGCGGCCCTTGGAAGTCAGTACATAAAGGCGGCCATACTCAGTGGCCTCGACAATCGGCGCGCCGGGTTTGCCGCCGAGTGCTTTGACGAGTTCGGGCGTGGTGTTGGAATGGCCCACGACGAGGATGTTTCCGGGCGTCGCGCGGAGCATGTTCGCAAAGGTCTCCAGATTACCGGCGTCATAGGGCAGCACGGTGAGGCCAGTGGCCTTGGCAATTGGAAGTGCTGTCTGTCGCGTGCGCCGGGTATCGGTTGAGTAGATCGCTGTAAGGCCGGCCTGCTTCAATTCGTTTGCGAGAATATCAGCCCTGGCCCGACCGACAACCGTCAGATCCGGATCGTCTCCGGCGGCTTTCTCTGCGTGGCGGACCAGATAGATTTGGCGGGCATCTGGCGCAGGCGACGAGGCGCACGCCGCCAATGGGATCGACGCCAAAAGCCCGAGTGCAAGTCTCCGTGTCAGCATCAGGCTGCCACCGGTTTGCTGATCGGGTGCTCAAGGGAAAACGCCGATTTTGTCGGACCGTTCTGCCTCAGGGATTGCAGCCTCTCCCAGCCATCCTGCATCGAGAAGCGCTCACCCCGCGGGGCCCACCAGAGTACGAAGCTGGCCCCGTCACTGCGGTCCAGACTGTCGGACAGACGGCGCATCCCGGGTGGGTGTGTGCGCCCATTGTAAGAGAACTCTTTCAGGGCTTCAATCGATGTCCAGCCAGCCATGGTGCACACATCCGGCGCAGCCATGTCGCGGGGATAAGGAAAGGCATCTTGCATGCCATACCAGTCACCATTTGGGCGCCGGATGCCGTGCGTATGCCAATGCATGCCGTCAAACGAGTCCGCGTCAGTGAAGATACGGGGCAAAATTGCCATGAATACCCGGACGAATTCATTCTCCATGTTGAACGCGCCTAATGGGCGCGCGCAATTGAAGTGAATCAATCGGTATTCCGTCGTCATTGAAATGTCCCCGTCCAATTTGGACAGGGATATGACAAAGCCGTTTCGCAATTGTTAAGAGAAAACGGACGGCAAAAAATAAACCTTCCGGCTACTTCCCTTTAAACTCTGCCGGGCGTTTCTTGAGGAATGCGGTAACGCCTTCCTTGAAGTCATCCGTGCGCCCAGCAGTGCGTTGAGCGATGCGCTCGTCGTAGATGGCTTCGTCGAAGTCGGATTCGCAGGCTTTCCAGATCAGCTCGCGTGCCAGAGACAGGGCGATGGTCGGGCCGGTTGCCAACTTCTCGGCCATTTCCAAAGCCGTGGGCATCAATTGGTCATCCTCAACGATGCGATTGACCATGCCCCATTCCAACGCTTTTTCCGCAGGGACCTTATCGCCGAACAGCGCCATTTCCATTGCGCGCACGCGGCCGATCGTGCGGGCCAGAAGCCAGGTCGATCCGCCATCTGGTACGAGGCCTATGCGGCGGAAGGCTTGAAGGAAATAGGCGCTCTGGGCGCAAACCACGATGTCGCCAACAAGTGCGAGTGAACAGCCGACGCCAGCAGCGGGACCATTCACGGCAGTAATGACCGGATGCGGATGTTCCTTGATGGCCTGCATCAGCGGATTGTAGTGCGTTGTGAGGGCGCGCCCCGCATCTGGCTTGGAGCCTTCATGGCTGAGTTGTACGCTGAGACCGCCGGGGCCGAGATTCGCGCCGGAACAGAAGCCACGACCTGAGCCGGTCAGAATAGTGCAACGCGCCTCGTCCGCTGCCACTTCGAATGCGTGGAGCAATTCCTGCGCTGTATCGACGCCGCAGGCATTCAGCGTGCTTGGATCATCAAAGCTGATGACGGCGATGTCGCCTTTCAGCTCATAGGAAATTTTTGTGTAGGCCATGTGTTCCGCTCCCGATGGACGTTTTTTTACACCCTATTGTGTCGTCTGGCCCGCGTGAACGCCTGACCCAACGGAAATGTTTTTTATTTTGTTCAGGGGTCAATGCGCGTTACACTCAGGTGAGGAAACGACCCAAAGGAAGAAATACATGGCCCTAGATAGTGCTACCGGATCCGGCATGAGCTCGATACTGAGCCGCCAGAAAGCCGCACATATTCGCGACGGCATTCCCTCCGTTTCGAAACGAATCGAATGGCTGGACAAGTCCATCGACCTTCTGGTGACGCATGGCGACGCTCTGGCCGAAGCCATGCGGGAAGATTTTGGCCATCGATCTGTGGACCAGTCGAATTTGACCGATATTGCCGGGTCTATCGGCGCGCTCAAATTCTCGAAGAAGCATGTCGCCAAATGGATGCGGCCTGAGAAACGCAAGGTCGAATTTCCGCTTGGCTTGCTCGGCTCGCGCGCGGAGCTTCAGTTCCAGCCAAAGGGCGTGATCGGTGTGATCAGCCCCTGGAATTTCCCGGTCAATTTGACCTTCGCGCCGCTGGCGGGCGTGTTCGCTGCTGGCAATCGCGCGATGATCAAGCCATCGGAATTCACCGAGGCGACCTCAGAGCTGATGAAACAGCTGATTGGTCAGTATTATGACGAAGAAGAAGTCGCGGTCATCACGGGCGGTCCGGAAGTGGGCGCGGAATTCTCCAAGCTTGCTTTTGACCATATGGTCTTCACGGGCGCGACGTCGATTGCGCACCACGTCATGCGCGCCGCAGCAGACAATCTCGTGCCGCTGACGCTGGAGCTTGGCGGAAAAAGCCCGGTCATCCTCGGGCGGTCGGCCAATATGGAAAAAGCGGCAAGCCGCATCATGGCGGGCAAGACTTTGAACGCAGGCCAAATCTGCCTGGCTCCAGACTATGCCTTCGTGCCGCAGGAAAAGACCGCAGAATTTGTGGGCGCGGCGACCAAAGCCATTGAGACGATGTATCCGTCGGGCCTGAAAGACAATGACGACTACACGTCAGTCGTGAACCAGCGCCATTATGACCGGATCATGAGCTATATCGAGGAAGCGCGCGAAAAAGGCGCGGAGGTCCACGAGCTCAATCCTGCGGGAGAGAACTTCTCCCAACAGCCGCACCGCAAGATCCCGCCGCACATTATCGTCAATCCGGGCGATGATTTGAAAGTTATGCAGGATGAAATTTTCGGTCCGATCCTGCCCATCAAGTCTTATGGTGAAACAAAAGATGCGGTGGCATATGTAAACGCGCATGACCGGCCGCTTGGGCTTTACTATTTCGGTGAGGACTCGACCGAGAAGGATTATGTGCTGAACAATACGACGTCGGGGGGCGTGACCGTGAATGACGTCATCTTCCATGTCGCGCAGGAAGACCTGCCCTTTGGCGGTGTGGGTCCATCCGGCATGGGCAGCTATCACGGTCGGGACGGCTTCATGGAGTTCAGTCACAAGAAGTCAGTGTACACGCAAACGGGCAGTGAGATGCTGGCCATGATGCGCCCGCCTTATGGCGACAAGTTCCGGGGTCAGGTGAAAGGCCGCATCAAGCGCTAGGCTCTGTTTCCGGAAACAAGAAAGCCCGCCGGCAATGCTGGCGGGCTTTTTCTTTTGCGGTCTGTTCGAACTAGCGTTTCAGGAATGCTGGAATATCGCTGCCGAAGCCTTTGACCTTTTCAGGAGCCGGATCGAGGATAGGGTCGTCATCCTTGCGCTTGCGGTCCCGTTCGCGATCGCGTTTTGGCTTCTCTTCCGGGCGATCATCGGTCTGGGCATCGGACTTCGGTTCAGTCTTTGCCTTGGGCTCTTCAGCCTTGGCTTTAGGCTTGGACTCGGCGGGAGTTGCCTCTTCCAGCTTGTCGGTGTTCTCGTCGCGCCGACGGCTGCGCGAGCGACCTCCGCGTGATTTGTCGTCACGACTGCCTGACCGGGAACGGCCGCGGCTGCGACTTTCATCCGGTGGCAGGTCTCCGAGTTCCTCAAGCAGGCCCTCGGGCATATAGTCCTCGACATCCTGCTGGATCATCTTGAGGACAAAGCCCCAGGATTTTTCGTCCGACGGTGACACAACCGTGAAGCTTTCGCCCGTACGCCCGGCGCGGCCGGTCCGCCCGATCCGGTGAACATAATCCTCGTCTTTGGGTGGCGGCGAATAGTTGAAGACATGCCCGACGTCCGGAATGTCTAGCCCGCGTGCGGCGACATCCGACGCTACGAGCAGCTTCAGGTCGCCGTCACGGAAACGCTGCAGCACTTGGGTGCGGAAGGCCTGCGGCAGGTCGCCATGAATGGCGGCGGCGTCGTGGCCATGCTTTTGCAAAGAGGCCGCGACGATATCGACTTCGACCTTGCGGTTACAGAAGACGATGCCGTTCTTCACGTCGCGGGACTCGATCACGCGGCGCAGCGCGGTGCGCTTGGCCTTCGCGTCATTGGTCGGAATGTGGACCACGTGCTGTGTGATCGTCTTGGCGGCGTCCGTCGGACGGGCAACTTCGATCTTGACCGGGTCGCGCTGGAAGGTCTTCGCCAGTCTCTGAATATCGGTCGGGAAGGTTGCCGAGAATAGCAGAGTCTGCCGTTTCGCCGGAATTTTGGAGACAATCTTCTCGATGTCGGGAATGAAGCCCATGTCGAGCATGCGGTCGGCTTCGTCAATGATGAGGTAGTCGACCCCCATCAGCAGCAGCTTTCCGCGTTCGAACTGGTCCATCAGGCGGCCCGGTGTGGCGATCAGTACGTCGACACCGCGCTGGAGCAGGCCTTCTTGTTCCTTGAAGCTGACACCGCCAATGAGCAGGGCCATGGTGAGTTTCAGGTGCTTGCCATATTTCTCGAAATTCTCGGCCACCTGCGCGGCCAGTTCGCGCGTCGGGCAGAGGATCAGGCAACGGGGCATGCGGGCCCTCGCCCGTCCGCGCGCAAGGCGATGGATCATGGGGAGCACGAAGGCCGCCGTCTTGCCGGTGCCGGTTTGCGCGATGCCTGTGACGTCGCCGCCGGCGAGGATATGGGGGATGGCTTCGGCCTGGATCGGCGTGGGCGTGGTATAGCCTGCCTCTTCCACAGCCTTAAGTACGTTCGGCCCAAGGCCGAGGTCTGCAAATGTTACGTCAGTCAATGTTATGGTTCCTGGAATGGTTTCTGATTCAACCCGGCGGCCTTGGTGGCCGCAGTTTCCCGCGTTCAGTGCCTTAGTGCACTTTTGGCGGGCCGGGCGAATTCCATGCCCGGAGCGTCGTGTTGCGCTGCACATAAGCCAAATTGTGACTAAATGGAAGGGGGGCCGCCCAGCTTTCGCCCGAGAGCGCGCAGGTCAGACGCGATAGCGCTGGACGTCATCGATCAGATTTTGCAGCACGCGCTTGGATCGGCCCCAATCAAATGCCTGTCCGGGCACGGTAATCGTGCCTTTCAGCAATGTGCCTTCCTCACGGGATTCCAAAGTGATGATCATGTTGCCCTCCCAGGACCAGACAGAAGAGGCCATTTTGGAATTGATGATGCAGCCATCGCCTGCCTCTGAAATATCCACGATTGGCTGGCTGCGGCTGGCGAGCGAACAGACCACGGCAGCGAGCGTTTCGCCGAACGTGTTGCGAAAGCCTTGCGACAGTTCGCGGTCCATCTTGAGGCCGAGCTTGGCATAAAGCGGGATGGCGATGTCTTTCATCGCGGCCAGCGGGACCCCGCCCGCGCCAGCCGCCGCCATGACGGGCTCGGCATATTTGAAGAACTGTTCTGCGGTCATCCCTTGGGGAGTCGCCCCGGTGACTTGGACGACCCGTGCTCGAACATCGGGATGGTTGATGATCTCTCCCACATTCATCGAATTGCGCCAATCGACGCTGGGATCAACATTCTGTGCAGGGAGGGATGGCGGTGAAGCGGAGTGTGCGCCGTCTGTAACAGCTGTTCCGCAATTGGCGCAGAAGCGGTGGCCATCTCCCAGCTTCTGTCCGCAATTTGTACAAAACATGGGCGGTCCCCTCGTCCATATGACGAGAGGACCTTACCCCAAATCAGGCGCCCGCGTCAGCGAGATTCTGGTTCGCAAAATCCCAATTCACGAGATTGTCCAGGAAAGCGCCCATATAGTTCGGGCGGCTGTTCTGGTAGTCGAGGTAGTATGCGTGCTCCCAGACATCCATGGTCAGGATCGGCGTAGCGTCGATATCTGTGACCGGCGTTTCCGCGTTCGGGGTCTTGGTGATGTGCAGCTTGCCGCCCTTGTAGACCAGCCAGGCCCAACCGGAGCCAAACTGACCGCCGCCTGCTGCTTTGAAGTCCTTCACGAACTGGTCGTAGCCGCCCAGGTCGCGGTCGATCAGTTCTGCCACTTTGCCGTGCGGTTTGCCGCCGCCGCCCGGTTTCATGCAGTGCCAGTAGAATGTGTGGTTCCAGACCTGGGCCGCATTGTTGAACAGGCCGGCCTTGCCGCTATCGGCTGCGGCTTTCTTGATGATGGATTCGAGCGACTCGTTTTCGAGGTCGGTGCCCTCGATCAGGCCGTTGAGGTTGTTGACATAAGCGGCGTGGTGCTTGCCGTGGTGAAAGTTCAAGGTCTCCTCGGAGATGTGCGGCGCCAGGGCGTCGCGTCCGTATGGGAGATCAGGGAGGGAAAATGCCATTTTGGGCGTCCTTTCTTGCAGCAAAGTATCTGGTCTAATTACGCGTCTTCCCACATATGGGTTGCATGTCAAACCAGACTAGCCCTCTTTCCAAATCTCAATGGGCCGCAATCGACAAGCGGATTCTGCGGGCAGACGAAGACCGCTGGATTTCCAGCCGCTATGCGAAGGACGATCAGCGACAGGCGCTGACGGCACTTTATGCGCTGGCATACGAGCTGGCACGGGTGCGCCTGGTGGTTTCGGAAGAGGGTCTTGGCCTGATCCGGTTCCAATGGTGGCGGGATGCAATTTCCGAAATTGAAATGGGCAAAGTGCGCGAACATGACGTCGCGCGGGCCTTGAAAGAAGAGATCGAGGCCGGGCGCCTGAAAGCACGCGCCTTGCAGGATCTGATTGATGGTTATCAGGCTGCCTTTGAAGCGCAGGACCGGGCATTGGAACCGGAAGGCTGGCTTGCGCTGACGGCGGCGCATGTGCTGACGCCGATGCATAACTGGGCTGAGGAAATCCGGAACGTCGCGCCCTATTTTGCCGCCGCCCGCCGCTCTGACTCCAAGGCATTCGGCCCGATCCTGCCGCCTGCACCGAAGCCGATCCGGCCAGCCATTGCGCATTTCCGGCTGCGCAAACTCTACACCGAAGGCAAGACGCCGAACGCGATCCAGAAACGGCTCTGCGTGCTGCAGGCGGTCCGTAGCGGCAAGGTCTAGGGCTCGAACGCCTTCAAGATGGGGCATGGGCCGCCATCCTCATATGCACATTCTTCCGCAAGCCGTTTCAATGACGCCCGGGCCTGCTGTAGCTCGTTGATCTGGGCATCCAGCGCCTTGAGGCGATCTGTTGCCATTTGTCTGGCTTCCGTGCGGTCTGTCATCGCGTCGAGTTCGATCAGGCGGGCAATTTGCTTCAACGTGAAGCCGGCGGCCTGCGCAGAGCGAATGAAGCGAAGGCGTTCCGTATCTGCACGGCCATATTGGCGGATGCCACCTGAGACGCCACTGCCTTGCGGGCGCTCCGGTAGCGGCATCAGACCCAGACGCTGATAATAGCGAACGGTTTCCACACCTACGCCTCCAGCTTTGGCCAATTTTCCAATCGAGATTTGAAGATCTTGTTGCAACCGTACCATGGTACGGGGGTTATATAGGCAAGGTCTGAAGTCCACAATCGGAGTTTCCCATGTCTACGACCAAACCCGTCGCCCATCTCTACCGGATGAAAACACCGTCGCATGTCTGTCCGTTCGGGCTGAAAAGCCGGGCGCTTCTGAACCGCAAAGGGTATGCGGTGGATGATCATCTCCTGACCAGCCGCGAGGAGACCGATGCCTTCAAGCGAGAGCATGATGTAAAGACGACGCCTCAGACTTTCATCGACGGAAAGCGGATCGGCGGATACGACGCCTTGAAGGAATTCTTTGGCCAGCCTGCGAAGGACAAGGACACGAAGACCTATACGCCGGTCATGGCCATCTTCGCGTCGGCTGCTCTGATGGCGCTAGCTGTCAGCTGGGCCACCTATGGCAGCTTGCTGACCATCCGTGCAGCGGAGTGGTTCATTGCGATCAGCATGTGCATCCTGTCCATCCAGAAATTGCGGGACCTTGAAAGCTTTTCCAATTCGTTTCTCGGCTACGACCTGTTGGCGCGGAAATGGGTCAGGTACGCTTATATCTATCCGTTTGCGGAATTGCTGGCAGGCGTGCTGATGATTGCCGGCGCATTGATCTTTCTGGCGGCGCCGGTCGCCCTGTTCATCGGCACGATTGGTGCGGTATCAGTTTTCCGTGCGGTCTATATCGAGAAGCGAGACCTGAAATGCGCCTGTGTCGGCGGAGACAGCAATGTGCCGCTGGGCTTTGTCTCCCTGACCGAAAACCTGATGATGATCGCAATGGCTGTGTGGATGCTGGCCAAATAAGGCTCAGGTGCCGCGTGTATCGCCATACAGATGGATGTGCAGGCGGTCAGTGAAATTGTAGCCAGCTTCAAGACATGCCTCGGCAAGCCATGTTTCTCGCGCACGAAGTTCGGCGGGCGTACGGCCCTCGGGCATCAGCCATACGCGACCGGTGGGCATACCGGATTGTGCAACAAGGGCGTGAACTTCTGTGAGGTCTGACGGGTTTGCGACGACGATCTTGAAGTTCGCGCGCGAGTCGCTCGCATAGAAGTCGAGCACTTCGGGCCTGAGACGGATTGAGGCCGAATTGCCGGAATGGGCCAGCTTCGGCGAGACATTGAACTGGTCGATCAGCTCCGCCGCGAGACCAATAGGCTTGATCGTGCCATTGGTTTCGATCTCGATATAGAAGTCTGGGTCGAAGGTTTTGAGATTTTGGATTAACTCACCGAGTTCGCGTTGTTGCAGCAAAGGTTCACCACCGGTGAAGATGATGCGGCGGCAAGGCTGGCTGATCAGTCTCTCGGTCAGGGCGTCGACAGATACATCGACGGTCTCTGCTGTGCGGTCGAATTTTTTCGGGGCGCCCGGCAGGTCATCGCGATGAGCAAACTCCGTCCCCAGAAAATTCCATGTATAGGCCGTGTCGCACCAGACGCAGTGCAGGTTACACTGGGAAAAGCGCACAAATACACTCGGCTTGCCGGCCGAGACGCCCTCGCCTTGTAGCGAATGGAAAATCTCGGGCACGCCGGGCTCTGTGACGGCGAGGCGCATGTTTATTCTGCCGGGACCAGGCTGGTGGCCGACAGCCAGGAATCAAAGTCTTCCAGTGCGCGTACGGCCTGCGCGCGTTTCTTGGCGCGGCCCTTGTCCTTGCCGCGCAGGCGCTTGCCGTCGGGCCCGTGTTTGGGGAAGTCGGTGATCTCAGGGAACAGGCCGAAATTCACGTTCATCGGTTGGAACGTCGCCTTGCCTTCAAGGTGTCCGCCGGTGATGTGGCGGATTAGCGAGCCGAGTGCGGTCGTCTCGGGCGGCGGCGCCAATGGACGGCCAAGGCGCTCTGCCGCGGCAAAGCGACCGGCGAGCAAGCCCATGCCCGCGCTTTCGACATAGCCTTCGACGCCGGTAACCTGGCCAGCAAAGCGCAAGCGCGGCAGGGTTTTCATGCGCAGCTGCTCGTCGAGCAGTTTCGGCGAATTCAGGAACGTATTGCGATGGATGCCGCCAAGCCGCGCAAACTCTGCTTTTTCGAGGCCGGGGATCATCCGGAAGATATCGGTCTGCGCGCCATATTTCAGCTTGGTCTGGAAGCCGACCATGTTCCACAAGGTGCCGTGGGCATTGTCCTGGCGCAGCTGGACGATGGCGTGCGCCTTGATGTCCGGCTGGTGTGGATTGGTCAGGCCGACCGGTTTCATCGGTCCGAATCGCAGCGTCTCGCGACCGCGCTCTGCCATGACTTCAATCGGCAGGCAGCCTTCAAAGTAAGGCGTGTTTTTTTCCCATTCCTTGAACTCGGTCTTCTCGCCCGAGATCAGCGCGTCGATGAAGGCATTGTACTGGTCTTCATCCAGCGGGCAGTTGATATACGCCGCTGTGTCTCCGCCGGGTCCGGGCTTGTCATAGCGGCTCTGGCGCCAAGCCTTGGTCATGTCGACGGAGTCGAAATAGACGATTGGCGCGATGGCGTCGAAGAAAGCGAGATCATCCTCGCCAGTATGGGCGTGGATGGCTTCCGCGAGCTTGAGCGAGGTGAGCGGCCCGGTGGCCACGATCACGCTGTCCCAGTCTTCGGGCGGGATACCGTCGATTTCCTCGCGGATGATGGTGACGTTCGGATGGGCTTCCAGCTTGGCAGTGACAGCTTCTGCAAAACCTTCGCGGTCCACGGCCAGCGCGCTGCCGGCGGGCACTTGGTGCTCGGCTGCCGTATGCATGATCAGGCCATTCGCGCGGCGCATTTCCTCATGCAGCACGCCGACGGCATTCGAGACGTGATCGTCCGACCGGAACGAATTGGAACAGACCAGCTCCGCCAGTTTGTCGGTCTGGTGCGCATCAGTGCCTTTGACGCCGCGCATTTCGTGCAAGATGACGGGCACGCCTGCATTTGCGGCCTGCCAGGCGGCCTCCGACCCGGCCATGCCGCCGCCGATAATATGAATGGGTTTGATGCTCATGGGCCGGATGTGCGGGGCGACGGCCCCTCCGTCAAGATGGCGTTTGCCGTGATTCCTCGTGGCGAGCGCGCGGTGAGGCGTGTAAGGAGTCGGATATGACTCGTGAACTCTCCATTCCCGGCCTTGTTTCAGAGGCTTGGTCCCTTGCGCTGAAAGCGGCGCGGCCCAGCTTGGTCATCATGCTGGCCCTGATTGTGGCAGGCGGGGTTTACACGTTCGCCGTGGGACCTGGATCTTCAATGGGCGATGCAGCGCCGGCCATTGCTGCGCTGGTCGTGTTCGTAGTCGGCATCGAATTTTCGCTGGTTGTGTACCGCGCCATGCTGGACACCGGGACGGGAGACCGGTTGCGCCTCGCCCATGCAAATCTGGCGATCTACGTGGCATTCCTGTTTGTGGGTGTCTTCATCGGGTTCTTCCTCCTGATTCTGCCCGGAATCCTGCTCAAGGCTTCCGGTCGGGTGGATGTTGATGCGGAGACGCCGCCAGAAGTCGTGCAGGCCGCGCTGATCGACATGCTGCCGACCGCTTATGGCGCGGTGCTGATCCTTGCCTGTCTGGCGGGTGCAGCCATACTGTTCTTCATGGCATTGCGTCTGTTGCTGGTTGGCGCTGCAACGGTTGCGACGGGCCAGACACTGGTGTTTCGCACATGGCCATGGACCAAGGGCCACGCTGTGAAACTGGGTCTCGCGGGACTGGCGACACATATCCTGCCATTTGCTGTGGCGGTTCTGATCAACTGGACCTTGCGGGATATCTGGGGCGATAGCGCCATTGGGGCCTTCCTGTCAGGCGCGATTGGCATGGCCCTGCTGGTGCCGTTCCTGCTTGGCGGACATGGCCTGGCGGTGGCCACCCTGCACCAGCTGCACCCTGTTGCCGAGCCAAGCGAATGATTGCACCTGTCATCTAAATCGTCCTATCCTGACGCCTGATAAGCAGTTCAGGGGGGCTCTGCCACATGCCAAGCCGGTTTTCATTTGATGGCGCGCTGATGTTCGCGTTCCGTGCGGCGCATGTGCGGAGCTTTCTCTGGGTCTTTCCTCTCGCCTTTGCCGGTGTGTTCACCCTGTGCAGCTTGGCGATCCTGATTTTCGCCAAAGACGATTTTTTACAAGTATTCCAGACCATAGAAATGCTGGAGCAGGCCTCGGTCGGTCGGGGGGACCCTCAAGCCGTATTCGCCGCGATATTGGGTGCGATGGAGCCACTGGTCGGGTGGGCGGTCTTCGCCATGCTCGGCAGCTGGATCATCTGGGCAATGTTCGAAGCCGCGTCGCAACGGCGATATGTTCGCGATGAGCGATTTTCCCTCGGTTTCGGAGGGGATGAAATACGAATGATGGCGGTCGGACTCTGTTGGGCCGTGATGCAAACCCTGTTCATCATTGTACCGGTGCTCATGTTCTTTGGGGCCGTGTCCACAGCAGTGGGGCTTGCGGCCGATGGCGTTACCGAGTCACAGATCGCGAGCCGCGTCGTGGGTACGATCCTGGGTGCATTCGGGCTCTGGATCGTGCTGTTTTTTTTCTACGCGTTTTTCGCGACGCGGCTGGCACCGTGTTTTGGTCTCACCATAAAAGACAAGGCTTTCCGGTTTTTCGATGCCTGGAACGTGTCGCGTGGCCGGTTTTGGCCAATCCTCGGTGCATATCTCATCCTCACCATCGTGGGCGGAATCGTCGTCAGCATCGCCGACCAACTGCTCCAGTTGCCTATGATGTTCATGATGGCGCCAGCATTTGAGAATGTTCAGACTGGCGATGACATTGCCGCAGCCTTCATGAGCAGTGGGGTGATCGTGGTGTTGGCCGTCTACCTGATCGCGCGCCTGTTCCTGTCGGGGCTGCTCATGCATGTCGCTGGCGCGCCGGCTGCGTTTGCGGCGAGGCATGACCCGCGCGGCAGTGTGGACGATACGTATCGTGTGGATACTTTCAGCTAAAGAGAGGGCGAGCTGATGAATACTCTGGAATTTTCAGTCGGGAATGCGATGGGGCACTTCCGCAAAACCGGGGGACCGAAAGGGTTTCTCTGGAAGTATGCGTTGGCATACGCGCTGATCGGAATTGTTGTGCAGGGGCTCAGCCTCTACCTCATGGCGCCCATCTATGGTGCTGCGTTCAATCCCATCGTCATGGAAGATCCCGACATGATGGATCAGGTGATGCTGGAGAATATGGGCCGGGTGGCGCTCGGCTATCTGGTCTCTTTTGTCTTTGGTATCCTGATGTGGATCATGTTCGAAGCCGCCAGCCAGCGTCGCTACATGCGCGCCGACGGGTTCAGCCTGAAGCTTGGCGGTGATGAAGGCCGCCTGTTCGTGGTCGGCCTGTTCTGGTTCGGTCTGCTGATCCTGCTTTATATAGGGATGTTCATATTGATGATGATCCCCATGATCATCGGAGCCGCCGCGGGCGGTGATGGCGCCTTGGCCGCCGGAGCTGTGGCGGTGATTGTCATGCTTGCCTACATGGTGTTCGCAATATGGGTTGCTGTGCGCTTCTCACCCGCGGCCGCCATGACCATTCGGGATCGCAAGATTCGGTTCGGCAGTGCGTGGCGCGCCACCAAAGGCAAGGTGTGGACGTTGATCGGCAGCTGGCTGATCCTGGCGCTGATCATGATGGCGATCATCTTTGTCTTGTATCTGGTCTTCGCGGTGACCGCTGTCCTGGCGTTGATGCCGGTCATGCAGAGCGGATCGGACGATCCGGCCGCGATACTTGCTGCCTTTGCATCGCCGGGATTCATCATCCCCGCGATTTTCTTCGGGCTGATCTATATGGGGCTGGCTGGCATCATGATGCATGTGTTCGGTGGCCCCGCAGCGCTGGCTGCGAAGACCGACCCGAACTGGACGGACACGGCGGCGATCAACGAAACCTTCGTCTAGCGCGACAGGCGATTACTTGGCAGGGCTCGGCGTGCGGGATTTCCGCTTTGCCGGGCTCTTGGCTTTTGGCGTTGCCTTGGTTGCGGCCTTTGCAGGGGCCTTGGCCTTCGGCCTAGCTGCAGCTTTGGCTTTCGCAGGCGCCTTTGCGGCGGCCTTTTTCGGTTTGGCGGCAGGCTTTGCCTTGCTCGTGCCTTCGGCTCGCAATCGCTTGTTGCGCGCGGCGCGGCGCTCGTCCTGACGTCGGAACGTCTCGGCGAGGTGTTTACCGGTCCAACTGTCGGTGCAGGCAGCAATATCTTCCGGTGTGCCATAAGCGACGAGTTCGCCGCCGCCATCGCCGCCTTCAGGACCGAGGTCCAGCACCCAGTCCGCCGTTTTCACCACATCCAGATTGTGCTCGATCACGACGACCGTGTTGCCGGTGTCGACGAGGGAGTGCAGCACTTCGAGAAGCTTGCGAACGTCCTCGAAATGCAGGCCGGTCGTCGGTTCGTCGAGAATGTAGAGCGTCTTGCCGGTGGCGCGCTTGGAGAGTTCCTTGGCGAGCTTCACCCGCTGGGCTTCGCCGCCCGACAAAGTCGTCGCCTGCTGGCCGACTTTCACATAGCCAAGGCCGACCTGGTTCAACGTGTCGAGCTTGGTCGAAATCGCAGGCACGGCGGAGAAGAATTTCGCGGCGTCTTCCACGGTCATGTCCAGCACGTCGGCAATCGACTTGCCCTTGAACAGGACTTCCAGCGTCTCGCGATTGTAGCGCTTGCCCTTGCAGGTTTCGCACGTGACATAGACGTCTGGCAGGAAATGCATCTCGATCTTGATGACGCCGTCGCCCTGACAGGCTTCACAACGCCCACCCTTCACGTTGAAGCTGAACCGGCCAGGTGCGTAGCCGCGCGCCTTGGCCTCGGGCAGTCCGGCAAACCAGTCGCGGATCGGGCCGAAGGCACCGGTATAAGTGGCCGGGTTAGAGCGCGGTGTACGGCCAATCGGGCTCTGGTCAATGTCGATGACCTTGTCGAGATGCTGCAGGCCTTCAAGGCTTTGGTACGGCTGTGGCGGGCTGGACGCGCCGTTCAGCTTGCGAGCCAGTGCTTTGTAGAGCGTTTCGATGATCAACGTGGATTTGCCGCCGCCGGAGACGCCCGTGATGCAGGTGAAGCTGCCAAGCGGGATCGTGGCGTCGACATTTTTCAGATTGTTGCCGGTGGCCCCCTTCAGGGTCACCTTGCGCTTGGCTTTCTCGACCGGACGGCGCGTCGGAATCGGGATTTCCTTGGTGCCGTTCAGATAGTCTGCTGTCAGGCTTTTCGGACTGGCCATCACCTCATCGGGCGTGCCCTCGGCAATGATCTGGCCGCCATGCACACCTGCGGCCGGTCCCATGTCGATAACATGGTCAGCGGTCAGGATAGCATCCTCGTCATGTTCCACGACGATCACGGAGTTTCCAAGGTCACGTAGGCGTTTCAGCGTTTCCAGCAGGCGATCATTGTCGCGCTGGTGCAGGCCAATGCTCGGCTCGTCCAGCACGTAGAGCACGCCGGTCAGGCCGGAGCCGATCTGGCTGGCGAGCCGGATGCGTTGGCTCTCCCCGCCAGACAGCGTGCCCGAGGCGCGGCTGAGCGTGAGGTATTCCAGGCCGACATCATTGAGGAAGTCGAGCCGGTCATTGATTTCCTTCAGGATGCGTCCGGCAATCTCATTCTGCTGTTTCGTCAGCGACTTGTGAACGGCAGCGAACCAGTCATGTGCCTGCTTGATCGAGAAGACCGAGGCGTCGGAAATGTCGAGACTGTCGATCTTCACCGCCAGCGCTTCAGGTTTCAGACGCTTGCCACCGCAGGCCGGGCAGGGTGCGGCTGCCTGAAATTTCGCGATCTCGTCACGCACCCATTGGCTGTCGGTTTCGCGATAGCGGCGCTCAAGGTTCGGGATGACGCCTTCGAACGTCTTCTTCACCTCATAACGGCGCATGCCGTCATCGTAGACAAAATTGATTTCTTCTTCGCCCGTGCCGAACAGGATCATCTGGTGGATGTCCTCCGACAATTTGTTCCAGGGCTTCTTCAGGTCAAATCGGTAGTGCGCCGACAAGGCCTGCAGAGTCTGGGTCTGGTAGGGTGAGGTCGATTTGGCCCAGGGCGCGATCGCACCGTTCAGCAGGTCAAGATCCTTGTCCGGAACAACCAGTCCGGCATCCACCTTCAATTGCTGTCCGAGGCCGTCACAGGTCGGGCAGGCCCCGAAGGGATTGTTGAACGAGAAGAGGCGGGGTTCGATTTCAGGGATTGTGAAGCCGGAGACCGGGCAGGCGAAATTGGCGCTGTAGGTGATGCGCTTCGGCTCGGTCTCGCCGTCTTCGAGATCGGCATATTCGCCGATAGCGATGCCATTGGCGAGTCCGATCGCCGTCTCGAAACTTTCGGCGAGGCGCTGTTCCATGCCCTCGCGCACGACGATCCGGTCGACCACGACGTCGATGTCATGCTTGAATTTCTTGTCCAGTTTGGGCGGGTTTTCCAGTTCGTGAAACTCGCCGTCGACCTTGACCCGCTGGTAGCCATTCTTGAGCAATTCGGCGAATTCCTTGCGGTACTCCCCTTTCCGGCCACGGACGATAGGCGCCAGCAGGTAGAGCCGCGTGCCTTCGGGCAGGTCCATTGTGCGGTCGACCATCTGGCTGACGGTCTGGCTCTCGATGGGCAGGCCGGTGGCTGGCGAATAAGGAATGCCGACGCGCGCCCACAGCAGGCGCATGTAGTCGTAAATCTCGGTAACCGTACCAACGGTCGAGCGCGGGTTTCGGCTGGTCGTCTTCTGCTCAATCGAGATAGCGGGCGACAGGCCCTCAATGCTCTCTACATCCGGCTTCTGCATCAGCTCCAGGAACTGGCGCGCATACGCTGAAAGGCTCTCGACATAACGGCGCTGGCCTTCGGCATAGATCGTGTCGAATGCCAGCGAGGATTTGCCTGATCCAGACAGGCCGGTCATCACGACCAGCTCGCCGCGGGGGATATCCACGTCGACATTCTTGAGATTGTGTTCCTTGGCGCCGCGCACGCGGATGAAGGGAGACTCTGCCATTGACGGGCTCTCTGCTGGATTGATGCTCGTTTCGCCAGCGAAACGGAACTAAATATCTGCTAGGTCCTATGTGTGCCTTGAGTCCAGCTTGACGACAAGAACAAAATGTGAACATACAGCGGGCGCTGCTTTTTCATGCCGAAGGCGGGGGAATTTTCACCGCAGCGGGCGACACACCGCCTTGAGCAGAGTAAAAGCGGATTCGAATCGAAAGCGAAACAGACCGGAGCGGAGTTGGAACCATGGCAGGATCAGTGAACAAGGTCATCCTTGTCGGAAATGTTGGACAGGACCCGGAAGTCCGCCAGTTCCAGAATGGCGGCCAGGTCGCCAGCTTCTCGCTCGCCACGTCCGAGACGTGGAAGGACAAGAATACGGGCGAACGCAAGGAAAAGACCGAATGGCATCGCGTTTCGGTTTTCAGCGAAGGCCTTGTCCGCGTTGTCCAGAATTATATCAAAAAGGGCTCCAAGCTCTATATCGAGGGCCAACTCGAGACCCGCAAATGGCAGGACAAGGATGGCCAGGATCGCTACACGACTGAAGTCGTGCTGCGCGGCTTCAATTCCACGCTGACCATGCTGGACAGCCGTAATGAAGGCGGTGGCCGGTCGTCCGGCAATGATTTCGGCGGCTATCAGGGGCAGGCCGCCGCGCCGCGCCAGATGAGCGGTCCACAGGAAAGTTTCAGCCAGGACCTCGACGACGAGATCCCGTTCTAGCGCTATGCGGGCAGGCTGGCATCCTGCGCACTGGTTGGCGGCGACTGTGGTCGCCTTACTGGGCGCATGCCAGTCTCCGCCGATCGTCCCGGTCGGAAATCTTGATTCTGTCCTTGCCAGCGAATCCCTGACGCCGGATACAGCGGCGCTCGTCGTCTACCGGCTTGAAGACAGTCGAACATGGACCACCAGCGGTGAGCGGCCATCTGAGCGTTTCGTGGCCGCATCGACCTCCAAGATCCCGCACACGCTGATTGCCTTGGAGACAGGCGCTGTCAGCGGCCCCGATGAATGGTTTGAGTGGGATGGCGAGACGCGGTTCTTGCCGGGGTGGAATGAAAGTCAGGATTTCGCTTCGGCCTTCCAGCGTTCCACGGTGTGGATTTACCAGACGGTCACGCCGCGTATCGGCAATGTCGCGCTGAGCACTTGGCTCGCGCGCTTTGGCTATGGGAACGCTGACACGGGCACCGAGGATGATATTCAGACCTATTGGCTGAAGGGCCCACTGAAGACCTCCGCGCGGGAGCAAGTCGTGTTTCTCGCGAAACTGTCTGCCCGCACTTTGCCGCTTTCGGCGCGGACCTATGAGCAGGCGATTCCGATGATGCTCGCCGAGGAGGGTGATGGCTGGTCGATCCATGCCAAGACGGGTTGGAAGAGTGTGCCCGGTGAAACGGATATCGGCTGGTATGTTGGCTGGCTGGAACAGACCGAAGGTGGCGCTCCGGGTACATATACATTCGCGTTCAATCTGGACATGAACGCTGAAAATCCGGCACTGAAAACGCGCAAAGAGGCGGTCCGCAAAGCGCTCGAAACCATCGGGGCGCTGAGCCCTGCTTCCGAGACCCCGTTTTAGGGCGATTTCGCCCGTATTTACTGCTATTTTGGCCCTGTCGCATTTGTTTCAATCATGGCGGGATGCTAGACATGTTCCTGTATCGGAACAGGTGATTCCCGTTAATTTCACCGTAGCCAGGACGAATTCTCCATGAGCGACGACACAACTCCGCCAGACGACCCGGAAACGCCAGAAAATGGCGGTGAGGGCAGCGCGCCCCTTCCGGACGGCATTGAGCTGATTTCTATCGAATCCGAGCTGAAAAGCTCCTATCTCGACTATGCGATGAGCGTCATCGTGAGTCGGGCACTACCGGATGTGCGGGATGGTCTGAAACCTGTTCATCGCCGCATTCTCTATGCGATGAACGAGGGCGGCAATACGCCCAGCAAGCCGTACAAGAAATCTGCAAATATCGTCGGCGCGGTGATGGGTAACTACCACCCGCACGGTGACTCTGCGATCTATGACGCGCTGGTGCGCATGGCCCAACCATTCTCGATGGGCGTGACGCTCGTAGACGGTCAGGGCAATTTCGGCTCGATCGACAATGATCCACCAGCCGCCATGCGTTATACCGAAAGCCGCATGACGAAGGAGGCGACCTATCTGCTCGCCGATATCGACAAGGATACGGTCGACTTCCAGGACAATTACGACGGATCCCAGAAAGAGCCGATTGTCCTGCCGGCGCAGTATCCGAACCTGCTGGTCAATGGTGCTGGCGGCATCGCGGTCGGTATGGCGACGAATATCCCGCCGCACAATCTGGGCGAAGTGATCGACGCGACACTGGCAATCATCGAAGACCCGACGCTGGATGAAGACGCCCTGCTCGAAATCGTCCCTGGTCCTGACTTCCCGACCGGCGGCCAGATCATGGGCATGTCCGGCAGCCGCAAGGCGATGACCACCGGCCGCGGCAGCGTGATCATGCGCGCCAAGACCGATATCGAAGAAGCCAAGAATGGCCGTCAGGCCATTATCGTGACCGAAATTCCCTATCAGGTGAACAAGGCCGCGATGATTACAAAGATCGCGGAACTCGTGCGTGACAAGCGTATCGAAGGCATCGCTGACCTGCGGGACGAATCCGACCGGAACGGCATTCGTGTTGTGGTCGAACTGAAAAAGGATGCGAGCGCGGAAGTGGTGCTGAACCAGCTCTTCCGTTTCAGCCAGATGCAAACCAGTTTCGGCGTCAACATGCTGGCCCTGAATGGTGGTCGCCCGGAGCTGATGAACCTGCGCAAAGTGCTCGATTGCTTTGTGGCTTTCCGTCAGGAAGTCGTGGTTCGCCGCACCAAGCACGAATTGAACAAGGCACGCGACCGCGCCCACGTCCTTGTCGGCCTGGCCATGGCCGTGGCCAACATAGACGAAGTCATTCGCATCATACGCTATTCGCCCGATCCGAATGCAGCCCGCGAAGCTCTGCTCGAGAAAGCTTGGCCGATCATGGATATGGGCCCGCTGCTGGATCTGATCGCGGACCGCCGGACCCGCAAGGGTGACGGCGACACGATCTATCTGTCCGATGAGCAAGCGCGCTCCATTCTTGCGCTGCAGCTGTCCCGTCTGACGGGCCTCGGCCGTGACGAGATTGGCAATGAAGCCAAGGGTCTGTCCGAGAAGATCGAGGAATTCCTCAGCATCCTGCGGTCGCGCCAGCGCGTTCTGGACATCATCAAGGGCGAGCTCTCTGAAGTTAAAGAGAAATTCGCTGTTCCACGTCGGTCGGAATTCGCCTTTGGCGGCATCGACATGGAAGACGAAGACCTGATCGAGGTCGAAGACATGGTCGTGGCCGTGACGCATGGCGGCTACGTCAAGCGTACCCCGCTTTCGACCTATCGTACGCAGCATCGGGGCGGCAAGGGCCGCTCGGGCATGAACATGAAGGACGAGGACTTCGTCGTGAACGTGTTCTCGGCGACCACGCATACTGAAGTCCTCTTCTTCTCCTCGGCCGGCATGGTCTACAAGGAGAAGGTCTGGCGCTTGCCGATTGGTGGGCCGAACTCGCGCGGCAAGGCGCTGGTCAATATCTTCCCACTGGCCGCCGATGAGCGTATCGAAAGCGTCATGCCGCTGCCGGAGGACGATGAGTCCCGCAATGAGCTGGACGTCATGTTCGCGACGAAGACCGGCACGGTCCGCCGTAACAAGTTGTCAGATTTCACTCGCGTGAACCGCAACGGCAAGATCGCGATGAAGCTGGAAGATGATGACGGCATCGTGTCAGTGAAGATCTGTTCCGAGAAGGACGATATCCTGCTGACCACAGCGCTTGGCCAGTGTATCCGCTTTGCCGTTCCGGATGTACGTGTCTTTGCGGGGCGCAATTCAACCGGTGTCCGGGGCATCCGTCTGGGTGAAGGAGATGAAGTGATCTCCATGGGCATCCTGCGTCATATGGACGTTACGTCGGAAGAAGCGCGCGGCTATCTGAAGCATGCCGCCGCGATGCGCCGCGCTGCGACGGGCGAGGAAGAGGAAGTCTCGGACGATGATGGCGAAGAAGCCGTCGCCGAGGCTGCCTTGAGCGCTGAACGCATTGCCGAACTTGGCGCCGCCGAGGAATTCATCCTGACCATTGCCGATGACGGCATGGGCAAGCGCTCGTCGGCCTATGACTACCGTGTCACCGGGCGCGGCGGCAAAGGCCTTGTCGCCCAGAATATCTGGGGACGCGACAAGAAGCAGGGGCCGGTCAAACAGGTTGCGCAATCCTTCACGGTGGGCGACGGCGATCAGGTCATGCTGGTCACCAATGCAGGCCAGCTGATCCGCACGCCTGTTGAGCAGATCCGCATCGCCGGTCGGTCGACGGGGGGCGTCTGGGTGCTCCGCACAGCCGAAGGCGAACGCGTGGTTTCTGTCGCACGGCTTGTGGAAGACGCTGAAACCGCTATGGATGATGCCGAAGATGCGGGAGACTAAATCCCGTACGTAAATCGGACCTGAAAGGCGGGGAGGACAGGCTTTTGCATCGCGTTGGACTATATCCAGGAACATTCGACCCGCCGACGAACGGCCATCTTGATATCATTGGCCGCGCCCGCAAGCTGGTGGACACGCTGATCATCGGCGTGGCGATCAATGAAGCCAAGAAACCCCTGTTCCCACTACAGGAGCGGGTCGACATGGTGCGGTCGGAGTGCGCCAAAATGAACGGACCGGGCCTGGCCGATATTAAGGTCATGCCGATGCATGGATTGCTCATGAAGTTCGCCGAGGCTTGTGAAGCACACATTATCGTACGCGGCCTGCGCGCGGTTCAGGATTTCGAATACGAATTCCAGATGACCGCCATGAACGAGCAACTGAATCCCGACATTGAAACCGTGTTTCTGATGGCCGATGTTAGGCATCAGGCCGTGGCCTCTCGGCTCGTGAAGGAAATCGCGAGCCTGGGCGGAGATATCACGCCGTTTGTAACGCCCGACGTAAAACGGGCCCTGCTGGAGAAGTATGAAAAATGAAGTTTGCCGCTTTCGCGCTTGCCGCTTCCGCCATCGCCCTGACAGCCACGGCCGATACCACAGAAAGCGCAGCGCCAGCGGAAGACGCCCCGGCAACTTATACGGTTGAAGACGCCAAGGCCGATACGGCCAGCTGGCGTGCCGTTGACCCAGAGCGTCTGTTCATTTTCAATACCAACAAGGGGCGCATCCTGATCGAAGCGTTCCCGGAAGTTGCTCCCAAGCATTTCGAGCAGTTCTCCACCATTATCCGGTCTGGCGATTATGCGGGCACCAAGTTCCATCGCGTGATCGAAGGTTTCATGGCGCAAGGTGGCGACATTCGCGCCATCAATGGTACGGGCTCTGGCCTGCCGGGCATCGAAGCTGAATTCACGTTCCGCCGCAATCCGGAGGAGATGCCGCTGGATTATGCGATTGGTGAGCGCGACGACGCAGACAATGGCTATATCAACGGCTTTCCGATCGCGACCCGCCCGCTTTGGCTGGCTCAAGACCTCGGGAACGAAACCATCGAAAGCTGGATCCCGCATTGCGCGGGCGTGGTGTCTACTGCGCGCCTTGGCAATGATGTGAACTCCGGCAATTCGCAATTCTTCCTAATGCGTGGACATACCGAACATCTCGACAAGCAGTACACCGCTTGGGGCCGTGTGCTTGACGGGCAGGATGTGGTCATGTCGATCAAGAAAGGTCCGGATGGCACTGATGGAGTGGTTACGAATCCGGACACGTTGGAATCGGCCGCCGTAGCGGCTGACCTGCCGGAAGGTGAGCGCCCCCAGGCTTGGGTCATGCGCACGGACAGCGACCTGTTTGCCGGCCTCATCACGGGGGCCGGTCGTCCGCATGTTTGTAGCCTGCCGCCCGTTCCAACGGTCGTTGAAGACTAGAGGCTTTCTGGTCGGGGCATCGCCGCATGGACTTGTCCGAATTCGAGTTTGACCTGCCGGAGCAGTTGATTGCGCTGCGCCCGGCCGATCCGCAGGATTCTGCGCGTCTGCTGGTGGTGCATGGCGATGGGCGGTTGGAAGATGCGACTGTACGAGACCTGCCGCGCTACCTGTCGGCTGGTGATGTCATGGTTTTCAATGACACGCGTGTGCTGCCCGCTGCATTGACCGGCGTCCGTCCGGCGCGTGATGAGTCTGGGCAGAACGTGGCGTGCGATGTCAATCTGACCGAGCGGATGGATGCGCGGCGCTGGCGCGCACTCGCAAGGCCGGGTCGTCGGCTGAAAGAAAGCGACACGATTATCTTTGCCGAAGGCCTTTCCGCTGAGATCACTGGTCGTCATGAAGGCGGCGAAATAGAACTGTGCTTCTCGCTGGCGGGCGATGAGTTGACCGATGCACTCGATGCCCATGGCGCGATGCCATTGCCGCCTTACATCGCGCGTCGTCGCCCGGCGGATGACTTGGACCGGGAAACTTATCAGACCAGGTTTGCTGGCGAGGATGCAGCTTCCGTTGCCGCTCCTACAGCCGGTTTGCACTTCACACCGCGCTTGTTGGCTGACATCGATGCGGCTGGCATTGTGCGAGAGACCGTCCGCCTCCATGTTGGACTCGGCACGTTCAAACCCCTGGAAGCGGCGCAGCTTGAAGCGAATCGGCTGCATGAGGAATGGCGACGCCTGACGCCGGAGGTGGCGGCCAAGCTGAACACAGCGCGGGCCGGTGGACACCGTGTGGTGCCAGTCGGCACAACGGCTATGCGTACACTGGAGAGTTGTGTTGATACGGATGGTATCCTGCACGCGGCAACCGGCCCTACGGATATCTTCCTGAAGCCGGGCGATGCCGTTCGCGCAACAGACGCCCTCGTGACGAATTTCCACCTTTCGGGCTCCAGCCTGTTCATGCTGGTCTGCGCCCTTATGGGGACGGAGATCATGCAGGCGGCTTATGCGCACGCTATTGCCAGCGAGTACCGTTTCTACTCGTATGGCGACGCATGCCTGTTGCTCCCAACGTAAAATCCCCGCGCCTCAAGCACGGGGATTTGACGGTCAGTTCATCGAGTTGCTAGCGCACTTTCACGGTTGCACGAACGCCATCGGGTTCATACTTGCGGCCATTGTCATTGTAGCAGAACGTGGTGTCATAGCGAACGCGCTCGCCGTCTTCCCAAGTATATTGGAACGATTCGTAGCAGTCATAGCCTTTGTAGCGCGCGTTCCAGCGGTGCTCACGACGTATCTCATGGCGCGTGTGCCAATGACCGGACTCGTAACCATCGTAAACATATGTTTCGTGTCGATGGCGCGGATGAGGATCAGCGGTTCTTACCCCGACCCCGACGTCCACATCGGTGTCTACCCCTACGCCGATGCCGAGTTGAGCGTATGCGGGAGATGTGGCGAGTGCGGTTGCAGCGCCTAGGGCGCCAGCTGCGGCAACATATTTCAATGACTTCATCATGGTCAGCTCCTTCAATAGCTTATGCTATAAACGGAGCGCTAATGCTCAGGTTCCTGATGTCGTGATATTGCCTTATTTCGAGATGGCAGGCTGGCCCAACTCGTCGCGCGTTCGGATGGCCTTGGCGGCGGTGATCTTTGCCAACAGGCGTCCATTGGTATCTTTCCACTCGGCTTCGACGAGCCCAGTCGTGCGACCGCGACTCACAAGTCGGCCTTCGATCGTGATCAGGCCGTGGCCGACAGGGCGTAGAATGCGGGTCTGCAATTCCATTGTCGTGAACCATTCGCCTTCGGCCAGCGCGCTTGCCATGGTGATGGATACGATATGGTCTGAAAAGCCAGCTACCCAACCGCCGAAGGCGCGGTTCTCACTGATATCGCGGTCGCCCGTATTCGGCCATTCGTAGCGCGTATAGCCATAGTCGAATTCCTTCAGCCAGAGGTCCGGGCGAATGCCGAGATTCTTGAGGCCGATCGGAGGTTGCCATGTGCCATCCTGCAAATTGCTGAGGAAGGTTTTGGCTTGGGTGGAAAGCGTGCGTTCTGTCATGCGAGTCTCGCGCCATTGGGGACTGGATGATCTGGAGAGAACAAGACGATTCGGTCATCCGTGTCCGGAAATCCTAGCGTCAGGACTTCGGACATGAATTTGCCGATCTGGCGCGGCGGAAAATTGACCACGGCCGCGACTTGTCGCCCAACCAGTTGTTCGGGGGAATAATGTTCGGTTATCTGCGCCGACGATTTCTTTTTGCCGACGCCCGGTCCGAAATCGATCAGAAGACGGATGGAAGGCTTGCGCGCGCCTTCCAACGGCGCGGCCTCAATAATGGTTCCGACGCGAATGTCGATCTGGCGAAACGTATCGAAACTGGTTTCGTCGACGGGGCCAGATTCAGGAGAGTCTGTAAGATGCACGGATTAAACGATCACGGACCCGCCGTCCACGACCACCATCTGGCCGGCCATGTAGGCGCCCGCCTTGGACGCGAGAAAGACAGCGGCGCCGGCAATATCTTCCGGATCGCCGATGCGACGCATGGGCGTACCTTTTTCTACGCGTGCCGCCATTTCGGGGTTCTCCCACAGGGCCCGGGCGAAATCTGTCTTAATCAGGCCTGGTGCGACACAGTTCACCCGAATATTGTGAGGGCCGAGCTCGAGTGCGTAATTGCGGGCCAGCTGGAAGTCGGCAGCCTTGGAAATATTGTATGCGCCAATCGTACTTGAGCCTTTCAGGCCGCCGATCGACGAGATGATGACGATGGCGCCATCCTTGCGCTCTTTCATTTCAGGTGCGACCAACTGGATCAGCCAGTGGTTTGAGATGATGTTGTTGGACAAGATCTTCTCAAAAGATTCGTCATCGATCTCTTCCAGCGGGCCATAATACGGGTTCGACGCCGCATTGCAGACGAGAATGTCGATCTGGCCGAATTCGGCCCGTGTTTTTTCGGCAAGATTCTTCAGGTCATCCTTCGAAGAAATATTGGCTGGGATCGCAATCGCCGTCCCATCGCCATGCTTGGCGTTCAACGCGTCAGCCACCTCCTGGCAAGGGCCCGGCTTGCGGGACGAGATCACCACGCGTGCGCCTTGTTCGGCCATCTGCTCGGCGATGGACTTGCCTATGCCACGCGAAGATCCGGTGATGACAGCAGTTTTTCCGGTGAGGTCGAACAAGCTCATGGTGAGGCTCCCTAATGTATATCTTTGCAGACTCGTTAGCACAGGAGGCCGCTTCGAACAGGGGTCACGCTAGGAAAGGCCGATCAGGCGAGGCTCCATTCCATCATGAGGATTTCGGCGAGCCGTTCTGTGCGTTTTCTAACCACTTCTGACGTCCAGGCTTCCTGATCAACCAGATCCCGTGTCAGCGCAAAATCCTGTCCGCCACCACCATTGAAATAGACCTCCTTCTTGGCGCGATAGTCGAGCCGGTCGGCTTTCTGGTTCACCTTGTTGGTCAGCAAGACGAAATTGCCGAGCGTGTCGCACTGCTCGCGTCGTTTGGCCGGGTCCGGCCAGGTGATCATCCAGTGGCTATCTTCGCTGATATTGCGGGGCAGGACGTGTTCGACCGTCGCGTCAGACTGAGGGGCAATGGTGAAACCGCCGTCCAGCGCCGCATTCAGGCGCAGCGCCATTGAGCGCCTCTGGCCGAACGTCGCGAACCGACCAAGCATCCTGTCAAAGGCGCGGCGGGATTCATCCTTGGTAATATTGAAAGGGCTGCCGCGGCCATAAAGCGTGCGGCTGTTGCCGATATTCTCGTTCACCTTGTTGAAGCGTTTCGTGCGTTGGTCGCGATCCGTGAGGACCAGCATGATGATGTAGGAAAGCCGCTCCAGCTTGGTGAAGAATTCCGGCGCACTCTCATGTTCCACGCCATGCTCGACAAGAAATTTGAGCGCCGGAGCGCGCCAGCTCGTCTGGTCCAGCGCGCGCATCTGATTCAGCTTGTCGCTGATCAGTTTGGCGTGTGGGCCTGTATCCAGATTGGCGGTCGTGATGATCTTGTAAGCTGCTACGTAGCGGGGCAGGACGTCATCAAGGAAACCGCGTGCGGTGATCTTGGGGATGACGTTTTTTAGGAAGCCGGTGATCAACTCACCCTTTGATGATTTGTCATAGATTGAGCGGATCTGGCGAAGCAGGTCGTCAAACGCGCTGCCGCCCAGAGCGGCCTCATGCTCGGCCCAGCGCTCTGAGTAAAAGCTTGCTTCTTCAGTCGTGAATTTTGACCTTTGGAACAGTTCGGTCTTGATGATGTCGTGTGCGCCCGGCTCCTTGCCGCGCGTGTTGAGTACACGGAAGACCTTGAAGCCCTGGTCCTTGTCGTTCACCACCACGCGAACCAGCGCGCAGCGATTCATCGTGACATCTGCCAAGGCATTCCGATCTGCGTCTGACAGGGCCTTCACGCGTTTCAGGAGCGTGCGGGCATTTTGGACCATGCGACGTTGGCTGTCACTGTCCCCGGACTCGCCATCCAACCGAAGCGTGGCCCCCGGAGTCTGAATCATGTGGCGGAAAAACGGGCCGTCCATATGGTTCAGTTGCAAGCGCCAACTCGCGGCCTCTCCCAGCATGGGGCGTGCCTCGTCAGCAATCAGAGCGTGAATTTCCGCACTTTTCGACGGGTCGGATTCAATGTCTCGCAGGACGGAGAGCAGGATGGTCAGCGTCGTGAGGCGCTGCTGGCCGTCGACAATCTCCAGCAAGCCTTCTTCCGTGCCGCGGTTCAAAACCACAGCCCCGACAAAGTGGGGTGTGCCGGTTTCGGCGGCGTCAAGAAGGTCAGTCAGGAGTTCGCCAGCCTCGCGCTCCGTCCAGGAGTAACTTCTCTGGTAGGGCGGCATGCAGAGCCGTTCGCTGGGGCCGAAAATACTCTTGAGCGAGCTCTCCTGGGCACGTACGCCGAGATCCATACTGGCATCCTCTATACAAGCTTTGTGCCTAGCCCTTGCCAAGTGTCATCACAACGGCACATGAACGGCTTGCAACGCGTTTGCGGAAAAAGTGTGACAGGAGAGTAACGCAATGAAGCTGGTTCGGTTCGCAGAAAATGGTACCGCTCGCTATGGAGTTCTGGATGGGGACAGCGTCCGGCCAACAGGTGCGACAACTCTGCAAGATGCGCTGGCAATTACAGGATTAGACGCTTTGCCGGTCCCGTTGAAAACGCTCGATCTGCTGGCGCCGGTGGAGCGCCCCCGCAAGATTTTGGGGATTGGGGTGAACTATGCCGCCCATGCCGCCGAGAGTGTGAGTTTTGTGGATACAAAATCTCCGCAGGTGCAGAAATGGTTCAACAAGCAGGCGACATCGGCCAACAAGCCCTTCGGCCGCGTGCATCTACCCAAGGTTTCTGATCAGCTGGACTATGAAGTCGAGTTGGTTGTTGTCATCGGCAAGCATGGCCGGCACGTGCCACGTGAGCGGGCGATGGAAATCGTCGCCGGTTTTTGCGTCGGCTGTGACTACTCGGTGCGTGACTGGCAGCGCGCGAGCCAGACCATGATCATGGGCAAGGGGTTCGACACCCACGCCCCATTTGGTCCGGCTCTTGTGACACCGGACGAAATCGAGGATCTGGCCTCGGTGGAACTGCGCAGCTTTGTGAATGATGAGTTGCGCCAGACCGGTCATGTACGCGACATGATCCATGACATTCCTGCGCAGATTGCGCATCTTACTGCCGCCTTCACGCTGGAGCCGGGTGACCTCATCTTCACAGGTACGCCTGCGGGTGTTGGGGGTGGGTTCACCCCACCGAAGTGGCTGAAGGTGGGCGACCGGGTGCGTCTGGAAATTGATCAGGTCGGTGTCATCGAAAACGAAATCGTAACCGAACCCGGAGACACGCGGATCGGGTAGGGTGGGTACGATCATGAAATTTCGAGCTCTTGGAATTGTCGTATGCGCTACTGCGCTCGCCGCATGCAATCCGGTGACTTCCAAAGATGCCGAGACGGCACGAGCGGATTTGACTGTGCATTCGACAGATTTTGCGGTGCTGCCTTGCTCAAAGCGGAGTTTGCCCGGAGCCTGCGTCCATGTTCTGGCGGGCGGCAAACGGGTCGTATTCGGCGCGCCGGCGGGCATGACACTCGATATGACGCAAGCGAGTTTGCGGAATACCGACGCCGTCATGCTTCTATCCTTGCGCGGTGAGGATATTGAAGGCCTGGACGAGATGCGAAACGCAGCTTGGCGTGCCGGGCGGGAATCTTCTCTTCCGGTGGCGGGTCCATCCGGCACGGGTGACTTTCTAGGACTGCTTAATCGCGCCTATGAGGTGTCCGATGCGCTGATCTATGTCGAGGACCGTCCAGCCGGTGGGTTCGATGCGGCGCTGCTCGCTTTGTTGCCTGGAGACGGTGAGCAGGTGGCAACCGTTTTCGATACCGGCGATTTGCGTATCAGCAAGTTCGAAACCGGGACGGACCGAGCCTTCTATGTTGTGGACTATGTTGACCATACGGCGCTGATCGCGGGCTGTGGCATTGAACTGCCCGACTCGGTAACCGATGGAATTGATCTGGTGCTTGATTGCGAATCGAATTGGCCAACAGCAGATCCGGTTTTCGTGTTTCGTGATGGGGTGGTTAACTGAAAATCGGATCGAGACCTGCTTTTCCACAGTTCTCCGATCTGGGTTCAGATGCGTCTGTGCCAGTCGATCTGACCGCAAATGCGTCATTGTGCCGGCGATAGCTGCCCGTGATGCCAGCACTAATCGCCTTGTCCGCATGCGCGACGCCTGCCATGCTCGACTTGATGGGGATTGTGGCTTGTTTGCAACGGCGCTGTGACAGGATTGCCGCGGTCGACAAATTCCTCCAATTCCTCGCAATTCGTTAACCAATTGGGCCTAGCTGTTAACATTATTGGGTTGTATCGGGTGCTGACGTAATGACTTCTGTTCTGTTCCTTCTATACGCGGCCATCGGCGGCGGCGTCGGCTACGGCGTCTTCACGCTGACGGATGTCGGCCTGCCCATGTCGATTGCGGCGGGTGGCATCACCACGGCTTTGCTGGGGCAGATTCACCTACTCGCCAGTTCAGGACGCGCCACCAAGGACATCGATGACCGCATTGACCGGGTGGAGCGGACCGTTCGGGATTCCGCGGAACGTGTTGATGTCATTGAAGCGCGCACGGATGCCGTCGAGGCGACCGTCAAGCACGAATTGACCGAGCGCCGCGACGCGCTCGTGACCGAGATGAAGCAGCTGGAGAGCCTGATCGACCGGCTGTCCAAGAGCTTTGAAAACAAGTTGGCGGAAACGACCAGCACCGCGGTCGTGGCACCGGAAGAAGATGCTGTCCTGCGTGATGTGCGCGACGCGCTGAAGGATGGTCGTGTTGACCTGCACCTGCAGCCGATCGTGTCTCTGCCCCAGCGTCGTGTGTCCTTCTACGAGGGGTTCACCCGCCTGCGTCGTCCGGATGGTTCCCTGGTTCTGCCAGCGGAATTTCTTGATGCTGCGCGCCGCGCCAAACTGATGGGCATCATCGACAATTTCACGCTGTTCCGGTGTGTCCAGATCGTGCGTCGCCTGGCTGAGCGTGACCGTCGCGTCGGCGTATTCTGCAATATTTCTGCGGCGTCGCTGGAAGACACAACCTTCTTCCCGATGTTCCTGGAATTCATCACCGAGAATCGTGACCTGTCCGGCGCGGTGATCTTCGAGATCACGGCAGACCGGTTCGAGACACGCTCGCGCGCCATGCGGGACAATATGGACAAGCTGACGGCGCTTGGTTTCCGCTTCTCAATTGACCACGCCGATAATCTGGGCCTCGACCTGCCACGGCTTCAATCGGCGGGCATTCGTTTCGTCAAGATGAATGGCACGAGTCTGATGGACCAGCTGCGCGACCCAACCGGTCCGCGCCCGGTCTCGTCGATCAACCGCCGCGTTGATGGAGAAGAAGTCAGCGCCGTGTTCTCGCGCTATGGCATCACAATGATTGCCGAGAAGATCGAGGATGAGGCCAGCGTTGTCGAGATTCTTGAATATGACATCCCGTACGGCCAGGGCCACGTATTCGGCGCGCCGCGCCCGATCAAGTCATCCCTGATGGAAGCCACAGCGCCGCCACAGGAGCTCGTCCAGCGTCTGTCGAATTTCGGCTAGGGCCGCCACCCGACCTTCAATATGCCCCATTTCCAAGCTGTCATCTCCGGTAAAGGAGGTAGCAGAATGAAACGTTTCGTACATATCGGTACTGCGGCAACAATTCTCGCGACATCGGCTATGGCAGAGTCAGGCGCCGTTCAGCGCGTCGACGCGGACTTGCCAGGCCCCATCGAATTTGAGGCGCCTGAGGCGCTGCAAGCCATGACGGAAGGCGTTGTCTGGCTTGATCTGCGCATCGCGCCGGAGCTGGAACCAGCTATCATCCTGAAGGATGGCAATTATGGCAGTCTGGACGGATGCGAATTCGGACCGGTTGAGGCAGACATGGTCATGGTTGCAACGGGGTCTAACCACATGATCCTGGAAGTGCGCACAGGCGACCCTGAGCAGCACGCTGGAAACCTCTTGTCCTGCAATTATGATCCGAACCTGATCTCTGATGACGGGTTTGGCCATATGACCCGTCTGAAGGGATGCTTTTTTGCGCATGCCATTTCCATTCCAACGGCTGTGCACTGGCGCCTCAATCCCTTGCCGGCAGAGGCTTGCGGTTTTGGCGATTGACCGGCTTGGCGGTGCAGCCTAGGTCCAAATGCATGACACAATTGAAATTTCCGGGCGGCCTGTCCGAGATTGCTGGCCAGTATGACGCCATCCTGTGCGATGTCTGGGGCGTGATCCATAATGGCCGCGATGCCTTTGAAGAGGCTTGCGTGGCGCTGGTGAACTTTCGTGAACAAGGCGGAAAAGTCTGTCTCATCACGAATGCGCCCGTGCCAAAGCAGCAGGTCATCGACTATTTCCTCCCGCTTGGTGTGCCAACCGATGCCTATGATGACTGCGTCTCGTCAGGAGATGCGACCCGCGAAGAACTGGCCAAGCGCCGGGACAAGGTTTTCTGGGCGATGGGCGCGAATGCGCGGTGGGAGCGAGATCCGTACCTGTATCAAGGGCTCAACTTGAGCTTTGGCGAGCCGGACGAGTCCGATGTCCTGCTCTGCATCGGGCTGAGCGATTCCCTCAAGGACCATCCGTCCGATTATACCGATACGCTGAAACAGGGGGTCGACCGTAACATTCCGATGATCTGTGCCAATCCGGACAAGCAGGTGCGGATCGGCGGCCAGTTGCACTGGTGTGCCGGCGCACTGGCGGAAATCTATGAAGACCTTGGCGGATCCGTGATCTATCCCGGAAAGCCCCACGCAGCGATTTACGATCTCGCCGTTTCCCGTGTGGGTGACGCCGCCGCAAACAAGTCACGGGTCCTGTGCATTGGCGACAGCCCCACGACCGACATGCGCGGTGCGCGAATTCAGGGCTTTGATGGTCTCTATGTCGGGACTGGCCTGACAGAGCATGGTGCAGACTTCCAGGCAGAAGTTTCAGACCTCCTGGCGGACTATGGCGAGGAAGCAACCTACGCAATGACTGGCCTCAGATGGTGACGTGCTGCGCTGCAGCGTGTAACCAAACTGCCGAAAAGCAATCAGGAGCCCGAGTGGGATGAGCGAATTCACCGGTTACAAATATGAAGACCTCGACATCGGCATGTCTCACGAGACCGTGCATGTGATTACCGAGGATGATATTCAGCGTTTTGCGGAAGTCTCTGGTGACTTCAATCCGCTGCACATGTCGGACGACTTCGCTGCCAAGACGATTTTCGGCAAACGGATCGCGCATGGCGCGCTGACGGCCAGCTATATTTCCGGCATTCTGGGCAACAATCTTCCCGGTCCTGGGGCGATTTTCATCGGCCTGTCGATGCGTTTCAAACGCCCCGTTCACATCGGAGACGAAGTGATCGTGCGCGCAGAAGTGTCCGAGAAGAAGGAGCGTGGCAACCGTGTGACGTTGAAGGTTGATTGTACGGTGGACGGCAAGCGCGTTATTACGGGTGAAGCTGAAGTCGTGGCACCGCGCCGGGAGAGCTGATGAGCATCTTTGCTGACTATCGCGGTTTGCCTGAATCTGCACGGGGCGCGTCGATCGCTCTGGGCAATTTTGATGGCTTGCATGCGGGCCACAAAGCCGTGATTGCAGCTGCCCGCGAGGCTGGCGAAGGATCTTTTTCAGTGGCGACCTTTGAGCCGCCACCTCATGCCTATTTCCGCCCGTTGGATCCCCCTTTTCGGATATTCCGCCCTGAGCGGCGCAACGAGACGATATTGAACGAAGGCGCGGATTCGGTTTTTGAATTGCCGTTCAATGGGGAAATGGCGTCGAAGACGGACGAAGAGTTTGTCCGGCAAGTTCTGGTAGATGGCCTGGGCGTGAGCCATGTCTCCGTAGGGTTCGATTTCCGTTTCGGCAGAGGCCGAATGGGCCATGCGCAGCGCTTGTCGAGCCTTGGGCGCGCGCTGGGCTTTGGGGTGACCATTGTCGAAGAAGTCCAGAATGAAGACGAAAAAGCCTCATCAACCGCGATAAGACAGGCGCTGAGAGCCGGTGAACCGGAGCGAGCTGCGGAAATTCTGGGCTCGCCCTGGATCGCGGATGGCCCTGTGATGAAGGGCGAACAGAATGGACGCAAATTTGGCTATCCGACGGCCAATACAAATCTCGGCGATTTGATCCATCCAAAATATGGCGTCTATGCCGTAAAGGTGCGCATCGACCGGACAGGTGACTGGATGCCGGGCGTCGCAAATTTCGGGCGTACGCCCACCACGGGACTGCGCGACCCACTGCTTGAGGCACATATCTTTGATTTTGTAGGGGATATCTATGGTCGCTGGATTGAAGTCCAGATGCTGTCCTATCTGAGGCCGGAATTGAACTTTGACAGTCTGGATCTGATGGTGGTTCAGATGGGGAAGGACGAAATCGAAGCAAAGCGGCGGCTGAAAGCGTCCTGATTAACTCAGGTTATTGTCAATTCACCGCCATAATCCATTCGTAGACAACTGATGCACTGGTTAGAGGGACGACCATGTTGACACGGTTAGTGATCACCGGACTTGCTCTGGCAATGGCGCCGCTTGCGATCGCGCAAGAGGCGCCTGTTGAGCCATCCGAGCCGGTGGAGATCGAACCGATTCAGATCATCCGGGCGGTCACGATGGATGATCTTCGGTTCCTGCTGGACGACATGGGCGCGCAGTTCATAGCGGCCGGCCGCACGGGCGACGGTGCACCCTTCGTATTCGGTGAGTTCGATGATGGCCTGACCTTTGGTGCATATGCCGTTTGCGCCGGGCCGGACGGCACGGATTGCCGGGGGCTCGAGCTGATGGCCGTGTATGGTTCAAGTGCGAGCAGTGATGTGATTTCGGGCATCGATCGCGACTATCCGGCGATCTCTCTTTACAAGTCGGACAGCCAGAAAGTTCGGGTTTCCCGCTATGTGATCCTGGATCACGGAATCAGCTGGAGCAATCTCGTGGAGAATGCGGCTGTGTTCCGGATGCTTTGCGGCAAGGTTTCTGAGCGTTTGGCGAGCCTCCCGGGGGCCGAAACGAAGGCTGAGTGGAAATAGTGACTCGTTAAGCCGCGCCTGCTACGGAAACGCCATGGCACGGATATGCTTCATTCGAATTAGCCGCCCGGCTGCGCGCTGACCCGGTTTCCGGGGCCGCGAAGCCGGGAGCCCATGCTCTGACTGCATGAAAAAAGCCGTGGCCATTGCCCGGCATTTCCGTACAACACGCCAAAACTGCCATAGGCCCGACATGACTGATTCCCTGACCGACCGCGATTATCGCGACACGCTGTTCCTGCCCGCCACCGAATTCCCGATGCGCGGCGGCCTGCCCAAGCGGGAGCCGGACTGGATCAAGCGCTGGGACGAACTGAAACTTTATGAAAAGCTGCGCGCGGATGCGAAAGCACGCGGCGCCAAGCCCTGGATCCTGCATGACGGCCCGCCATACGCGAACGGGCACATCCATCTCGGCACGGCGATGAACAAGATCGTCAAGGACATCATCGTGCGCTCGCACCAGATGACCGGCCATGACGCGGCCTACCTGCCGGGCTGGGACTGTCACGGCCTGCCGATCGAATGGAAGGTGGAAGAAGAATTTCGCAGCAAGAACCGCGGAAAGGATGATGTTCCGGGCGACGAGTTCCGCGCGGCCTGTCGCGCCTTTGCCCAGAAATGGGTAGACGTTCAGGCCAAGGAATTCCGCGCGCTCGGCATCGAGGGGGAATGGGACAACCCCTATCTGACCATGAAGTTCGAGAGCGAAGCCTCCATCGTGGGCGAATTCCTGCGCATGGCGATGGGCGGTACGCTGGTGCGCGGCGCCAAGCCGATCATGTGGAGCCCGGTGGAGCGCACCGCGCTGGCCGAAGCGGAAGTAGAGTATCACGACCGCAAAGTTCCGGTGATCTGGGTGAAGTTTGGAGTCCCGTCCCGCGAGGACGGTGCAAAGCTGGTCATCTGGACCACAACTCCCTGGACCATCCCAGCCAACCAAGCTGTGTCCTTCAGCACGGACATCTCCTACGGTCTCTTCGAGGTCGAAACCGTGATGAGCGAGGAAGAACTGGGCTTTCCTCCGTACGCGGCTGCAGGTGACAAGCTGATCCTTGCGGACAAGTTGGCACAGGACGTACTCGATGCTGCCAAGGTTTCCGCCTTCAAACGTGTCGAAGATGTGGACCCGGCTGCACTCGGTTCGCTGGTTCACCCGCTGGCCAAGCTAGACCCCTTCTTCCAGCACGACGTGCCGCTGCTCGCAGGTGACCATGTCACCGACGATGCCGGTACAGGATTTGTCCACACGGCCCCGGCGCATGGTGAGGATGACTTCAATGCCTGGGTCTCGTCGGGTCGCAAGGCCTCTGATATCCGCGACATCGTCAGCCCTGATGGCGCTTATCAGCACCGTGACCTTCCCCAAGCGCTGCAAGGGCTCGACATCATCCGCACGTCCGGCAAGAAGCGGGGCGAGCAGGGCAAGGCGAACCCGGAAGTCATCAAGCTGCTGGCCGAGAGCGAAAACCTTCTGGCGCGCGGCATCACGACGATCCGCGATGCCCATTCCTGGCGCTCCAAGGCGCCGGTGATCCGCCGCGCGACGCCGCAATGGTTCATCTCGATGGACAAGCCCGGCCCGAATGGCAAGAGCCTGCGCGAGAATGCGCTGAAGGCGATTGAGGACACGGAATTCTTCCCGGCGGTTGGCCGCAACCGCCTGCAAAGCATGGTCGAAGGGCGCCCGGACTGGCTGATCAGCCGCCAGCGCAATTGGGGCGTGCCGATCACGATCTTCGTCAACAAGGATGGCCAACCGCATACGGCGGCGCTGGAAGCGGATCAGGCAGAACAACTCAATGACGCCATCAAGGCGGCCATCGCCAAGGGCGGGGTCGAGGCCTGGTTCGATACGCCTGCGGAAGACTTCCTGTCGCCGCTGGGTCTGTCTGCAAACGCGTGGGACAAGGTCACGGACGTGCTCGACGTGTGGTTCGATAGCGGCACGACGCACGCCTTCGCCCTGCGCGAGCGTGGCATCATCGACGCAGAAACCGGACAGGCCGACCTCTACATGGAAGGCTCTGACCAACATCGCGGCTGGTTCCAGTCATCGCTTCTGGAATGCTGTGCGACGCGCGGCATGGCACCCTACAAGCAGGTGCTGACCCACGGTTTCATCGTCGATGCAGATGGCAAGAAGATGTCGAAGTCCATCGGCAATACGATCGAACCCGAGCAGATTCAGAAGCAATACGGAATCGAAATTCTGCGCATCTGGACAGCCTCCGGCGACTATACGGAAGACCTGCGTATCTCCGACGAGATCATCAAGGGCTCGGTGGAATCCTATCGCAAGCTGCGCAACACGGTGCGCTACATGCTCGGTGCGCTCGACGGCTGGACCGAGGCGGAAGCCCTGCCGCGCGAAGACATGCCAAGCCTGGAACGCTGGGTGTTGCACCGTCTTGCTGAACTCGATGGCCAGATCCGCGCCGCGTATGACGTCTATGACTTCAAGCGCATCATGTCGCTGCTGATCAATTTCTGCGGCGTCGACCTGTCAGCGGTCTATTTCGACATCCGCAAGGACAGCTTGTATTGCGACCCACGGTTTGAGACCCAATCAGCATGGGACAATGCGACCGCCACCTATGGCAACCGCCGCCGCGCCGCGCGCACCGTCATGGCCGCCGTGCTCGAACGCCTGCTCACATGGCTAGCGCCTATCATGCCGTTCACGATGGAGGAGGCGTTTCTCGAGAGCCACATCAAGGATCGTGCGGAATCCGTGCACTTGCTGCAGTTCGCTGATACGCCAGACAGCTGGAAAGACGAGGCGCTGGCCGCGCGCTGGGCCAAGATCTTCACGGTTCGCCGTGTCGTCACCGGAGCATTGGAAGTCGAGCGCCGCGAGAAGCGGATCGGGGCATCGCTGGAAGCGGCACCCAAGGTGCACATTGCAGATCAGAACCTGATCGATGCGTTCAAGGGCGAAAGTCCCGCCGATATCTTCATTACATCCGGCGCCGAGCTGATCCACACATCCAATGGTAATGGCGGCGGGTTCACGCTGGACGACACAGATGGCGTGGTCGTCTATCCGGTGAAGGCGGATGGTATCAAGTGCCGACGTAGCTGGAAGTATTTCGACCCGGCGACCGCTGATCCGGCTTTCCCGGATATCACGCCGCGCGATGCATTGACCGTGAAGGCGTGGGACAAAGCCGCCGGATGAGTGCTCAGAATCGCTTGATCAGCCTGCTTGAAGCTGCAATCTGCGCGGGATGAAACTGAAAATCTCCAAACTCTGGGCTCTGGCGCTCATTCCCGTATTCGTGCTGGTAGACCAGTGGTCCAAATGGCTTGTGCTGGAAGAACCCCGGTTCAACGCGCTCACCTGCCTGGAGACCCGTCAGGGCTGCGGACATATCCCGCTGCCCGGTCCGATTGACCTGACCATGGTTTGGAACCGGGGTATGAGCTATGGCCTGTTCCAGTCCGATGGCATCGGGCGCTGGCTGTTGGCGCTCGTCATGTTGGTGATCGCGCTGGGCTTCCTGTACTGGCTCGTTCGCTATGCCGATCATTGGTTGTTGAAGTTGTCGCTGGCCATGGTTGTTGGCGGCGCGTTCGGCAATCTGATCGACCGGGTCCGGTTCGGAGCTGTTGTGGACTTTGTTAATGCCAATGAGTTGATGTTCCCATGGGTCTTCAACGTAGCCGATGCTGCAATTAGTGTGGGCGCGGTATTGCTGTTTGCCGACCAGTTCTTACTGTCGGGCCGGAAACAGGCTAAGAAACAGTCCTGAGTATTTTAATCGTGATGGCGAGGACGCCCTGATATGAAAAAACAGATTATCCTTCTGGCTACTGGTGTCGCAATGGCGGCTTCCACGGCCTGTACGTCATCCGGTGGCGGTTCGCGTACGCCGGACGAGTTCCGCGTTGTGACCATGGCTCCTCTGACCGTTCCGCCGAACTACAAGCTGCGACCGCCGGAAGCCGGCGGCGCCTTGCCACCGGAACTGGATGGCTCGCGCACTGAAGTCACCGCCGCCTTCGGCTCGACCATTGGCCGCAATGCCAGCGCGTCCGAGAAAGCCCTCGTGGGTGCTGCTGGCGCCAATGCGGTTGATCCGGTCATCCGCACGCAGGTCGACTATGAAGAGACCAAGACGATCCGCAAATCGACCAGCATTGCCGACCGCATCCTGTTCTGGCGGGCTGATGATGAGGAAACCGCTGAAGGCGTTGCTACCGATAATGCCACCGGTGGTGAACCGGTCGTGATCGAGCAATCCAGCGATGCGCCGCGCATCAAGTTGCCGGGAACCTGATACAATCTACGTAAAATGAGTCAGTCGTACACCTGAGAGGAACAACGCCCATGAAACGGATATTTGCTGGGGGGCTGTTCGCGCTCTCGGCTTTCGCTTCCAGTGCCGTCGCAGACGAAAGCGCATGGACTCCGACCGTGTTCAATCTCGACAATGGCATGGAAGTCGTTGTTGTTCCTGACCATCGCGCGCCCGTCGTGACTCATATGGTGTGGTACAAAGTCGGCGCGGTCGACGAAGCCGAGGGAAAATCCGGCATCGCGCATCTGTTTGAACATGTCATGTTCAAGGAGACTGACGATCTCGCCCCAGGTGAGTTCGACAGCATCGTCTCGCGCAATGGCGGCGTCAGCAATGCCTTCACGAGTTGGGACTACACCGCCTATTTCGAGCGCGTCGCCAAGGACCAACTCGGTACGATGATGGCGCTCGAGGCCGAGCGCATGACCGATCTCGTCATCAATGACGATCCCGACGGTCCGTTCATTTCCGAACGCGATGTCGTGAAGGAAGAGCGTCGCCAGCGCATCGACAACAATCCCGGCGTGATCCTGCAGGAAATGGTCCTGTCCGAACTCTGGAAGGGGCATCCTTACGAGATCACGATCATCGGCAATATGGACGAAGTGGCGGCTCTGACGCCAGCGGACGGATTGGCCTTCTACAAGGAATACTACAGCCCTGAGAATGCGATTCTGGTCGTCGCTGGTGATGTGACGCCCGAAGAAGTGCGCGTCCTGGCCGAAGAGCATTATGGTACGATTGCGCCAACCGGTACGGCGCATGGCGAGCGTAAATGGGCCCCCGTTGCACCTCTGACCGAAACCAAGGAACTCGTCTATTCAGATCCGAAGGTTCGCCAGCCTAGCTGGAGCCGGTATTATTCCGGCACTTCCGAGACCCGCGACCGTGAACTTTCCTATGCGCTTGATGTCGGTCTCGAAGTCCTCGGCGGCGGCATGACCAGCCGCCTCTACCAGTCGCTGGTCGAAGACCAGCAGATTGCGATTAATGCCAACACGTATGCCTGGACGACGCTTCACGATGAAGGCCCCGCCATCATCACGGCAAGCCCGGCACCCGGCGTCACGCTGGATGTGTTGGAAGCGGCCATCATGGCCGAGGTGGAGAAGGTGCTGGAAGAGGGCTTCACTGATGCCGAAGTCGAGCGGGCACGTAACAGTCTTGCCGCGCAGGCGATTTACGCCCGGGACAGCCAATCCAACATGGCCAACACATTCGGCTCCACGCTAGCCCTTGGTGGCTCGATTGAGGACGTGCTGGATTATCCGGACGCGATGCGTGCCATAACCACGGAACAGGCAATTGCCGCTGTGCGCGAAATCTTTGGCGCTGACCGCCACTATATTGAGGCACACTTGCTGCCTGCCGAGGGAGATTCCTGAGATGAAACCTTTTGACCTCATCATTGGTGCGGCCCTTGGTGTCGGGCTTGCGGCGTGCGCTTCTGTCGAGACGCAGGATGACTTGGCCAGTGTTGCCGATACGGCACCCGCAGAACTTGTTGAAGACAGCGGTCTGGATATCGTCGTCCACGAAGGGGATTTCGCCGAGATCGAACAATTTACCACGCCCGGCGGCGTGTCTGTCTGGCTGGTTTCCGAGCCATCCATCCCGATCCTGTCGGTGGCGATGGCGTGGGAAGGCGGCGAAGCGGCCGATCCGGAGGGCCTGGAAGGTCTGGCCGATGCGGTTGTCTATCACATGAATGAAGGCGCGGGCGATCTCGACTCGCTTGCCTTTCAGACCCGGATGGAAGATCTGAACATGAGCTTCGGTTGTAGCGCCTCGAGCGACTGGACCTCCTGCTCTGCGTCCATGCTCACCGACAATGCGGATGAGGCAATGAGCCTTGTGGCGCAAGCTTTCGAGGCGCCCCGTTTCGATGCGGGTCCGTTCGCCCGGTTCCAGCGGGAAAGGGAAGTTTCATTGAACACGCGCGAGACGAATGCGCGCTATCTAGCGGGTCGGGCTGAGGCTCAGGCTATCTATCCTGACCACCCTTATGCGCGCGAAACGTCCGCCGAGAGTATCGCTGCCCTTACGCCAGAACTCGCCAAGGCGCACATGCGTAAACTGATGGTGAAGGACAGCCTGATTGTGACCGCCGTCGGCGCGATTACGCCGGAAGAGCTCGCCCCCATGCTTGATGCGATCGCGGCGAGCCTGCCAGAGAGCAGTGATCTTCCGGAAACGCCTGAAATTACCTTCACGGTAGACGGTGCATTTGAGCCTGTGCTTATCGATCTGCCACAGCCGCAAAGCCTTGTGCGCTTTCTGGCACCAGGCCTCAAACGCGAAGATCCGGATTTCTTTACGGCCTATGTCGTAAACTACACATATGGTGGTGGTGGATTTGGCAGCAGACTGATGGAATCGCTGCGCGTTCAAAAAGGGCTGACCTATGGCGTCTACTCTTGGCTATCGTTTGACGACACCTATCAGAATTGGGGTGGCAGCGGCCAAACCAAGAATGAGAGTGTAGGTGAATTCGTAGAGGCACTATTGGCCGAAACCGCCTTGATCGCGGAAGAAGGCATTACGGCGGAAGAGCTTGCTGACGCGAAGGCCTACCTCACAGGCTCCTATCCATTGGCTTTCGACTCGAACGCCAAGATCGCGGGCCAGATGATGAGTGTCCGCCAGGACGAGCTGGGAGTGGATTATTTTGACCGGCGCAATGCCCTGATCGAAGCTGTCACGCTCGAGGATGCAAACCGCGTTGCTGCGGAATTCCTCCAGCCGGACCGTTTCAGCTTCATTGTGGTGGGCCAGCCTGAAGGGCTTGACTAGGCATCTCGCCTAATCCGCTGTCTTTCGCGGCGCTGACAGGCCGGTAGTCGATGCATCAAAGGCGCTGTCCCGGTTATAGCTATATAGCTCTGCCGGGCGGCCACCGGTGCTTGTTTCCATCGCACCTGTTCCAATAACAAAACCGGTCTTGTCCAAGGCGCGCCGGAAATTTTGTGTGTGCAGGGATAAACCCAAGATACCCTCGACGGCGCGTTGTAGTGACGACAGTGTAAACCGGTCAGGCATGAGCTCGAACACTACCGGTCGGTATTTGATCTTGCCGCGTAGGCGGGAGATGGCGGTGGCGAGGATGCGGCGGTGATCCGATGCCATAGGCTCGCCGAGGCGTACATCGGGTTCAGGCAAGCCAGCGTCACGGGCGCATTCGATGACCAGACCAGCTTCATAGAGCAATTCATAGCGGTCGAGCACGCGTTCTTCGATCCAACGGATTCCATCCAGCGCGAAAGCGGCGCGTGCGCGCTCCAGTCTACGTTCGTTTCCCGCCGCCCAGGTCATCAGGCGCGGCGCAATATGAGCATCGATGATGGCGGGTCTGCCACTGCGATGGTCTTCCCATGGAAAAAATCTGTACCAAGATTGCCAGCGCGCCTCAAAAGAGTCACCTGCCGGGCGCGCTTCGGGGGTTAGCGCAAGATAGCCGACAGAAATGACACGCGCATTTGGCGCTGTGCCAGCCAGCGTTGCTTCGGGTGTCTCCCGGTCTTTGTCCCCAAATGTGTAGAGTTGTTCAACATAACCGAGTTCGAAACCCGTCTGTTCCCGAACCCACCCTCTCAGCGAGAGGTCAAAAGTGCGGTGCCTGTCTGGGTCGAAGACGCCGAATGGGAGCGCATCCTCGCCTGTCTCGCGTTGGGTGATCAACACACGTGGCGCGTCCGCCTCCACGGCGACCATCACGGCAGACAGACCAATCAGCAACGGGGATGACTGTGTCATGTGGCAGTCTCTATTTGCTTGTTGATCTGGGCATAGCGCTTCAGGAATGTGGATTGTGCGTCCGGTACAGCTTTTGGTTCCAACCGCAATTTCGTGTCTTCGGGCGGTTTGCCGAACAGCTTGTTTGCTTCGTCCTCGGAAAACCCGGCCAACTGGATCGCCTCACTCCATGCGCAGATCAGGTCCGCTTTCTTGATCAGACGTTTCAGGCGTTGCGGTGTTACGGGAGCGAGGCCAAACCGAATATGGATGGCTTCCTGCAGACGCGCCTCAATGCTCTTGTAGCTTTCTCCCAGCAAGGCTTTGAAAGGAGAGATCATATCGCCGATGACGTATTCAGGGCTGTCATGCAGCAGGGCCGTCAGGCTTTGCTGTGGTGTCAGGTCAGGCTGCAAGGTGCGGCAGATCTTTTCCACAAGGACAGAATGTTCGGCCACTGAAAATGCATGTTCGCCGCGGGTTTGGCCATTCCAGCGGGCCACGCGCGCCAGACCGTGGGCAATGTCCTCGATTTCCACATCCATGGGCGAGGGATTTGCCAAATCGAGTCGGCGGCCGGACAACATGCGTTGCCAGACTCGTGGGGCCTTAACAGAATGCTTCACTCGAGACGTCATCACCCCCTTCTTTAAGCCATTTGTAATAGGGGTAAAGAAACGAGGGCATTCCGGTTACGAACTCGTCCCTTTTTCGCCCTGATTGGCAAATGCGCTGTTAAGGCGTCTCGGGCAAAAGGGGGATGTAAACAAGGGCTGCGTTCACGAATTCGCGGCCGACCCAAACAAGAGGTGACCATGCTGGATTCTTTAACGACTGTTGTATCTACCCAAGCCATTGCGTTCGGCGTATTGCTGATTGCGTGTAGCATCGTCGTTGTAGAAGCGGTACGTGCCAGCAAGGAAATCCTTTGGGGCGACATGTTCATGGACGATCTGGACGACTAGTTCAGGTCTTGGTCGCTCAAGCGGCTTTCTCAACAAATACCGTTCCGGCAGAATAGCCAGCACCAAACGAGCAGATCAGCCCGCGCTGGCCATGCTTGAAGTCGCCGGAATTCTTGTGGAATGCGATGATTGAGCCAGCGGATGATGTGTTTGCGTAGGTGTCCAGCACGGTGGGACTTTCGTCCTCCGTCGCTTCGCGCCCCAGCACCTTGGACGAGATCAGGCGATTCATATTGGCATTTGCCTGATGCAGCCACATGCGGCGCAGGCCTTCCGGCTTGATGTCCAGTTCTTCCATCTGCGACGCGATCATGTTCGCCACCATCGGCACGACTTCCTTGAACACTTTGCGGCCTTCCTGAACGAACAGCTTGTCCGGCGCGTCGATGCCTTCTGGCGCGGCGCGGTTCAGGAACCCGAAATTGTTGCGGATATTGTTCGAGAACTGGGTCTTCAGTTTGGTGCCAAGAATCTTCCAATGGCCGACCGGTGCAATGCTCTCTTCCTCGACAAGGATAGCTGTGGCCACGTCGCCAAAGATGAAATGGCTGTCGCGATCCGTGAAATTCAGGTGGCCGGAACAGATTTCCGGATTCACCACCAGCACGGATTTTGCGCTACCGGACCGAATGAAGTCAGCTGCGGTCTGAATGCCGAATGTGGCCGACGAGCACGCCACATTCATGTCAAAGGCAAAGCCGCCACACCCCAATGCGTCCTGCACTTCGACCGCCATGGCGGGATAGGCGCGCTGCATGTTGGACGCGGCGCAGATAACGGCGTCAACGTCTTCGGCTTTGCGGCCCGAACGCTCCAGCGCATCGCGCGCGGCATTTACCGCAATCTCGGCCAATACGGAAATGCGATCATTCGGACGTTCGGCAATGCGCGGTGCCATGATGTCAGGATCCAGGATGCCGGCCTTGTCGATCACGAAGCGCGATTTGATGCCGGATGCCTTCTGGATGAACTCTACCGATGAATGGGTTTTCGGCTCGATCAATCCCGCGCTGATATCTGCCGCGCGTTCCCGGTTCCAGTTGTCAGCCCATACATTGTAGCTGTGAACCAATTCTTCATTGGAAATCGAGTTGGGCGGCGTCCAGAGACCTGTCGCCGAAATCACGGGTGTATTCATTCCTGCCCTCTATTCCAGAACCGCCGAAGTGCGGACCAATTCTGTTTGAGTCTACAAAGGTTTAGCTTGTCCGACAGTGTTGGACGAGATGCCGGGTTTGGCAAGAGCCGGTGGCTGTTCACTCGTCCGGCAGGCGCAGTCCGGAATCCGAGGTTTGACGCGCGTCTTCCCGCGAAATGCCCTGGGCCTCGTGGATGGCCTGACTTTCTTCAGCTGCCTTGCGTCTTTCGGCGCGAGACGCAGCTTCGCGTTCCTGTCGCGCCGTCATCAGAGCCATTTCCGTCTCAATGCATCGATCGCGGGTTTCCGGGTTGGGGGCTGTGCGGCACCGACTCCAGGCTTCCGCTCGATTGGTCTGATCGATTGAGGAAGTTGCGCACGCGACCAGCGTCGGCAGCGCGATGAGGGCAGCGGCAATCAAACTGGCTTTCATGAATCAGGTCTCCTGGACGGCGATGTGTCGGGGGCAGGCTACATCATGGTCATTGACCATGCCAACCGCCTGCGCCCATGCGTAGACGATTGTGGGGCCAACAAATTTGAACCCGCGTTTCTTGAGGTCTTTTGACATTGCAGCTGACCAACTGGTTTGGGTTGGTGCGTCCCGGAAATGCTTCCATTTATTGATGGTTGGCGTTCCGCCCACGACGCGCCAGCAATAGTCGGAAAAACCTTCCCCTGCCTCTTCCATGGCGAGATAGGCCTGGGCATTGCCAATCACGGCTTCGACCTTTTTTGGGCTGCGGATGATGCCGGGGTTTGTCAGCGCCTTCGCGGCGCGGGCAGGTGTCCAGCGGGCAATCTTTTCCGGATCGAAGTTATCGAACTCTTCGCGAATGCTGTCCCGCTTGCGGAGGATGGTGATCCAGGCGAGCCCGGCCTGCATGCCGTCCAGTTGAAGTTTTTCCCAGAGCGCGCGGCCATCCCTTTCAGGCACACCCCATTCGGTATCGTGGTAGTTTCGATATAGCTCGTCGGTAAGCGGGGCCCATGCGCAGGGAAAGGTTTCAGTCATGGGCTGGTTCCGCCAGATGCGCGTCGACTTCGGCGCGTTGCCATTCGGTCAAGTCAAAGGTGACGGCCGCGCCGTTGCAAGTGAATGATTTGCCATCCTGTTCGGCTTTGGCCAGTCGGTCGGTGCGGATGAGGGCAAGGCCGGCAGATCCAGCCACGCTGGTCACGGTGCCGATTGGGGCGTCCGCGAGAATATCCATGCCGGCTTCCAGCGCGTCGCCAGTGACTTTCACCGTGCGCTTGCGAATTTTGCCCTTGCGCTTCATGCGGCTCGCCACTTCCTGACCGACGAAACAGCCTTTCTTGTAGTCGATGCCGTTCATCATATCCATGTTGATATCGGTCGGGAAAACCTCTGATCCTCGATAGTCCGCGCCCCATTCCGGCACGCCCGCCGCGATCCGTGCGGCATGCCATTCCTGGGCCGGCATTTCGATGCCGGAGACGCCAACAGGTGTAATCGCGCGATGCGGCAATTGGGGGGAGCGGATGTCGATCCAGCTGCCTTCGGTCACGACATCCTCGGTGAGCCGGTTAATTGCGACGTCATTGCGCATCCTGAACATTTTCAGGCGCTTCTCCAGGTCATCGGCGGCGTCGGCATGGACGTCGATATAGATGTTTTCGAGCGCCAGCATAGCGAGATAATCCGCGATCACCTTGCCTTGCGGCGTCAGCAGCGCGCCATAGCGCATTTCTCCAGTCTGCCAGTTGTCGACCGAATGGGTCACGGTGCGCCCAAGCAGGTGCAGCATGTCCGGTCCGGTCAGGCGGATAATGGCGCGGTTTGGAAGAATGCGTTTCATCTACTTCTTGTAAGTATGGTTTTGACCCATCTCAAGGGAGTGTCGCCATTTGCCTGTACCGAAAAACCACCCTTGACTTAGCCCCTCCGGAGTCACACCCCATCTGTCATGACCTATGATCTGATCCTTAAAGGCGGCACCGTCGTTTCACCCGGCGGTATGACCCAAACCGACGTCGGCGTGATCGGCGAGCGTATCGCGCATATTGGCAATCTGACTGGCGTGGATGCTGGAGAAGTCTATGACGCGACCGGGCTCCACATATTGCCGGGCGTCATCGACAGCCAGGTCCACTTCCGCGAGCCGGGTCTGGAGTACAAGGCCGACCTAGAAACAGAAGCGCGCTCGGCCGCGCTTGGCGGCGTCGTTGCCGTGTTTGAGATGCCAAACACCAATCCCTCAACGACCACGCCCGAGGCCCTGACCGACAAGCTGGCCCGCGCCAAGGGGCGGATGGATACCGACCATGCGTTCTATGCGGGCGCGACGCATGAGAATATAGACCTGCTGCCCGAGATGGAAAAGATGCTTGGCTGCTGCGGGGTGAAGGTCTTCATGGGCGCCTCGACGGGCGACTTGCTCATCAAGGATGATGAAGGTGTCGAAGCCGTCCTGCGTGCGATCAAGCGCCGTGCGGCTTTCCACTCCGAAGACGAATACCGCCTCGAAGAACGGCGCGGCCTGGCCGTGCCCGGTGACTGGCAGAGCCATATTGTTGTGCGCGATGTCGAGGCGGCCGTCAGTTCGACTCGACGCCTGCTGCGTCTCGCTCGCAAGACCGGCAAGCGCATCCATGTGCTGCATATCTCGACCGCCGAAGAGATGGAGCTGCTGCGCGATGCAAAGGATCTGGCCAGTGTCGAAGTGCTGCCCAATCACCTCACCCTCGCGGCCCCGGATTGTTATGAACGCCTCAAGGGCTTTGCCCAGCAGAACCCGCCTGTGCGCGAACAGCGCCATCAGGATGCGCTGTGGCGCGCGCTGAATGCGGGTATTGTTGACGTGCTGGCCACGGACCACGCCCCGCATACGCGCGAGGAAAAGGAGCGGCCCTATCCCGCGTCGCCGTCGGGCATGCCGGGTGTGCAGACGATGGTGCCGGTCATGCTGACCCATGTAAACAATGGCAAGCTTAGCCTTCAGCGCTTTGTCGAACTGACCAGCGCCGGGCCGCAACGGGTCTTCGGCCTCGCCGACAAGGGCCGCATTGCCGAAGGCTATCATGCTGACTTCACGGTGGTGGACCTCAAACGCAAGGAGACCATCACGGAAGACTGGTCGAAGTCTAAGTGTGGCTGGACGCCCTATGATGGCTTCGAAGCAACCGGCTGGCCGGTGGCGACCATTATCCGCGGCGGCTTCGTCATGCGCGACGGCGAGATCGTGAAAAAGGGCGGTGGTCAGCCGGTCCGCTTCAACGAAACGCTGGAGCCTGCCGGTTGAAGCACGAACGCAAGGGGCTGAACCGGGCTTTATTCTGGCTGTATGAAGGTACAGGCAAATGGCCGTTCCTGTTTCGCTGGGCCATGCTGGCGTTCGATTTCGTTACCATCGGCTATTTCCTCTGGGCGCCCTTTGACCAGCGGGACCGCACGCATATCGCTGTCGATTACGTGATTGGAAGTGTGATCCTCGCCGACCTGTTGGCGCGGTTCTATATCGCGCGGCACCGCTGGAATTTCGTGGTCCGGCCCATCAATATTGCGGATCTTGTCGTCGTGATCACCATGTTTGCGCCGCTGCTGGTTTCGAATTTCGCCTTCCTGCGCGTGCTCCGTGCGGTCAGAGCCATTCGCGCGTTCACCTTTATCAAGCGGGTGAAGGTGATCACCCCCTTCTTTCAGCGGCATGAGCGGATCATCGATAAGGTGACCAACCTGGCTGTGTTCGTCTTCATCATGGCTGCGGTCGTCTATTCGACCCAGGTCGGCATCAATGACGGCATCCGCACCTATATAGACGCGCTCTATTTCACGGTCACGAGCCTGACCACAACTGGCTATGGCGATGTTCTGATGGTTGGTCCTGGCGGACGACTTCTGTCGATAATAGTGATGGTGCTGGGTTTGACCCTCTTCCTGCAGCTCATTCGCACCATTATCGAGCCGCGCGACAAGGTGGAACAGGAATGCGAGGAATGCGGCCTGCGGCTTCACGAACGCGATGCCGTGCATTGCAAGCACTGCGGAGAAGTGATCCATATTCCCACAAGCGGCTTTGAATGAGCCGGAAAGAACAAAAAATACACGGGAAGAAACGCGCACACCATGCCTGACACGTCGGACCTGCCCTTTAGGGAAGTACCCTATCTGCCGCTAAAGCTGGAGATCGATCGGCGACCCGACGGCACGATCTACCTCGACAACGGCCAGCCTCTGAAAGCTTGCCCGCCACATATGCTTGCAGCGCTTGTCCATTGGGCCGAGCATCGGCCGGACACAGTATGGCTCGCCGAGCGCGATCCGGAAAATCCGGGTGCCGAAGGCTGGAACACGATCACGTATGCGGTGGGACTCGATACCGTGCGCCGGCTCGCGCAAGGCTTCCTCGACGCCGGCGCCGGACCGGACGCGCCGCTGATGATCCTGTCGAAGAACTCCATTGCCAATGCCCTGATCATGTATGCCGCCATGTGGGCGGGCAGCCCGGCCGTGCCCGTCACACCGGCCTATGCGCTGCTCAGCGAAGACCTTGGCCGCCTCAAGTATATTGATGGCCTGACCCAGCCGAAATTCATCTATGTCGAGGATGGGACGGACTATCAGCGCGCGCTGGATGGGCTGGATCTCGAAGGTCGCCTCGTCATTTATAGCGGCAACGCGCCGGAGCGTTACGATGCGGTACGTTTCGAACAATTCATGCGGTCGCCGTCTTTGGCGGTGGATGAAGCCTATGCCCGTCTCACGCCGGACACAGTGGCAAAATACATGATGACGTCTGGGTCCACAGGTGAACCCAAGGCGGTCATCAATCTCCACGGCATGGTCGCCTCCAATGCCAGGATGATCCGCTCGATCTGGGATGAAGATCGTCTGGATGAACTCACGGGCGGCACGCAGGTAATGTGCAACTTCCTGCCATGGAGCCATACTTATGGCGCGCATTCGATCCTGCACAACATGCTGGATTGGGGCGGCACGCTCTACATCGACCAAGGCGCGCCGACGCCGGCACGACTTCCGGAAATGTTGCGCAACCTGAAAGAGGTCTCCACCACCCAGCACACGACCGTGCCGGCGGCATGGGCCGCGCTCGCGACCGAGCTTGAGCGCGATGATCAGTTGGCTGAGGTATTCTTCAAGCGGCTCGTTTGCATGGCCTATGGTGGCGCGTCCATGGGGCAGGATATCTATGAGCGCATTCAGGCGGTCGCCGTGCGCATCACTGGCGAACGGATATCATTGTCGGCAGGCTATGGCGCAACTGAGACCGCCCCAACTGCCTCGAATGTGCATTGGCCGAATGACCGGATGGGCCTGATCGGCCTGCCGCTGCCAGGCAACACATTCAAGATGGTGCCGAATGCCGAAAAGATGGAGCTGCGGGTTAAAGGGGTAAATGTTACGCCCGGCTATTTCCGCAACGAAGCCAAGACCGCTGAAGCTTTCGACGAGGAAGGCTTCTACAAGCTCGGCGACGCGGTGAAATTCGTCGATCCCGACAATCCCGAACGGGGGCTCGCTTTTGATGGACGCACGGCCGAAGAGTTCAAGCTCGCCAACGGGACCTGGGTTTCGGCAGGCACCGTGCGCGTGCAGGCCGTGGCTGCGACGGGTGGTGCACTATCAGATGCCGTCGTCTGCGGCCTAAACAAGAATGATGTCCGTCTCCTGGGTTTCCTGAATGAGGCGTGGTGCCGCCGGCTGGTTGGGGAGGATTTGCCTCTTGACCAATTGGTCGCGCACCCAGCCATACATGAGAAAATTCGCGAAGGCCTCGCCCTGCACAACAAGACGCATCCGAATGTTTCCGCTCGCGTCGCGCGAGTGTTGCTTCAGACTTATCCTCCGTTGGCAGACAATGGTGAGGTTACGGAGAAAGGCTACATCAACCAATCGCGCACGCAGGACCTCAGGCAGGATCAGGTCGACACGCTGTTTGCCGAATCTAGCGAGACGCCAGCGAATTTGCTCATCCTGTAGTGCACGACACCGAACACGAACAAGAATCTCAAAGGGAATCCGGATGACAGACCAGCCAACCCAGTCCATGACCGGCGCCGAAGCGCTCGTATCCACGCTGGCCGATCATGGCGTGACGGCGTGCTTCGCGAATCCCGGCACATCGGAAATGCATCTTGTCACCGCGCTCGATCATGAGCCGCGCATCAAGTCGACGCTCTGCCTGTTCGAGGGCGTTGCGACGGGCGCCGCCGACGGCCATGCGCGCGTGACCGGAACGCCGGCCATGACGTTGCTGCATCTCGGTGCGGGATATCTCAATGGCGGCGCAAACATTCACAATGCCCGCCGGGCCTGGACGCCTATGATCAATGTGATCGGGGACCATGCCGTGCCGCACCAGCGCTATGACGCGCCGCTGGCCTCTGACGTCATCGGCATGGCGGGGCCGAATTCGCGCTGGATCAAATCCGCCGACAAAGTCGGGCAAGCCGGCGATCTGGCCGCGCAGGCATGGGAGGCGAGCTTTGGACCCGAACCTGGTCCGGTGTCTCTGATCCTTCCCGCCGACACCGCCTGGCTGGAAGGCGGGAAGCCCGGCGCAACGCGCGCCCGGCCATCCCTGCGCCAGCCTGACCCGATTGTGATCGATGTCGCCGCAGCCGCAGTCAAATCTGCCAGCAAGCCGATCATTATCATCAATGGCACTGCACTGACCGAAGCGGGCCTCGCGCAGGCGGCGCGCGTGAAAGCCGCAGGCGTTCGCGTATTGACCGACACGTTCTTCCCGCGACAGGCGCGCGGGGCAGGCCGGTTCATTCCAGACCGGATGCAATACTTCGCCGAAGGCGCCATGTCGGACCTTGAAGGCTCGGACCTGATGCTGATCGCAGGTACGCAGGTGCCGGTGGCCTTCTTCGCCTATCCCGGCAAGCCGAGCGTGCTTGTGCCGGAAGGATGTACACCGATGAAGATTGGCGGACCGGAGACCGACAGCGCCGCGATCCTTGAGGCGCTCGCAGATGCGATCGGTGCGAAGGAAGCCGCGCCAGTGGCTGAGCTGGACCTGCCCGCTGCACCGACAGGCGCTCTCAATGCTGCTACGATTGGCGCATCCATTGCCCGCCACATGCCGGAAGGCAGTTTCGTCTCGGATGATGGCGTCTCCAATGGCCTGCCTAGCTTCCTGATGACCCAGCGCGCCCGGCCGCATGACTGGATGATGCTGACGGGCGGCGCGATCGGGCAGGGCATGCCGCTCGCGTTGGGGGCATCGCTCGCTGCGCCTGACCGCAAGACGCTCTGCATCACCGGCGACGGTGCGGGCATGTATACCAATCAGGCACTTTGGAGCATGGCGCGCGAAGGCGCGAATGTGGTCAACGTGGTCTTCGTCAACCATTCCTACCGTATCCTGAATATAGAACTGGCGCGGACAGGCGCTGGCAATCCGGGGCCTGCCGCGCAGGAACTGCTTGGCCTCGGCCATCCCGAGATCGATTGGGTGAAGCTGTCAGAGGCGCAGGGTGTACCCGCAGTCAACGCCACGAATGCGGAAGAGTTCGATCTTGCGCTTGAGCGGGCGTTTGCTGCGGACGGGCCTCAGCTGATCGCGGCGCACGTTCCGGCGCGGTAGGACCTATTCCCGCCCTCGGTCGAGATCTTCCTCAATCTCGATATCAATCGGCTCTCCGCTGAGGCGGTGACGGTAGACCTGAGTGTTCTCAAGGACGCGTTGGACGTAATTGCGGGTTTCCGAGAAGGGAATGAATTCCACCCAGTCAATCGGATCGACCTGACCAGTGCGGGGATCGCCATAGTCCTGGATCCACTGTCGCGGTCGGCTAGGCCCGGCATTATAGGCGGCGGCTGTCATGATGTAGCTGCCATTGAACCGCGAGAGCAGCGTGTCCAGATGCTGGCCGCCTAGGGTCATGTTATAGCCCGGATCATCGGTCAGCCAGGAAGTGCGGTAAGGCAGGCCGCGTAGCCGCGCTTCGTTACGAGCGGTGGCCGGCATGAATTGCATCAGGCCGCGTGCGCCAACATGGCTGATCGCGTTCGGGTTCATTTCGCTTTCCTGCCGAGACAGGGCCAGCATTAGCGGCCGCTCTACCTGTGGCTCGCGCAGAAGCGGATAGGCAACCACCGGGTAGGCGGCATCGGTAGAGACAATGCCTTTGGCAAGACCGGCCTTGGCACCACGAACCCCGACATCCGGCACCTGATACTCCGTAGCAATGCGGGCGAGCAGCAGATATTCGGACTCGGTCTCAAGCAGGTCGTCCATGTGATAGGCGAATTCACGGAACAGGCGTTCCTCACCGCTCTCGCCAAGCAGGCGCAGGGCCTGAACCATTGGCTTGTCCTCGAAGGCTGCAATCTCTTCTGCAGTCGGCTCTGAGGTCTTCGGGAAGGCGAGCTTCTTGTCGTCCAGACGCTCGGCGGCAAGTTGTCCGTAATAGGTGAACTTGTGCTCAGCTGCCGCCGTGTAATCTGTCCGTGCGGCATCCGGTTGGCCAAGCGCATCGCGGGCGCGACCAGCCCAATACTTGCCGCGTGCAAGGCTGATCGGTGTTGAGACGCCGTCAGACATGGTCTCGAAATGCTGCAGGCTGCGATCCGCATCATTCTTCAGGCGCAGGGCGATCCAGCCCGATACCCATTCGGCCTCGGCGAAGTCGCCGCCGCTTTCCATGCCATGCGGTGAGGCCAGCTGGTAGGCGCGGCTCCAATTGCCGTCCTTCAGGTCTGTCCGGATGGCGATGTTGCGTTCGTCCCACAGGCGTGAGCGGCCAGCTTCCGGAATGTCATTCCCGTCTATGCCCGTCAGCAGAGGGGTCGCCACATCCTGGTTGCGCAGTTTATGGCGGCGCCATTTGGCGCGCTCGTAAAGCAGACCGGGATTGTCCTGCAAGTTGGCGGGGACGGCATCGACCAATGCATCGACATTGCGCGACCGCGCAGCGAGCGCGATGCGGGCGTCGACCAGTTTACGATAGTCAGACGTGAGCAGGTATTTGAGCTTCGATGCAGCCGTGCGCTGGTTGGTCCATAGCAGGAACTCGACACGGGCGCGGTGATCATCCTGGGTCAGCTGTTTGCCATAAGTGGACAGGACTTCGCGCTCGACGTCGCGTTCGAGGGAATTATTGTGCCAGGCGTCGCGCACGGCTTCCAGCGCCTTGCCGGGTTCACCAATCGCACGCCAGCTATCGGCCAGCGCGATCTTGCCAGCTCCGGTAATCGGACCCGACTCGGTCAGCCAGTCGATGCGTTCCTTATGGCTGAAAGACGATTCGCCGATAATCTCTTCGGCGCGGCGGCGCATGGAGGTCGTTTTCGGCCAGTCTTGCAGCTTGTCCAGCGCGAACGAGACTTCCGAGAAATTCATGCCCGGAACGCCGCGGCTGGCCCGGATCCACATAATGAGGTTTCGCACGTCGGCATCAGAGGCCTGAGTCTGCAGATGTGCCACAGTCGGCCAGTCATAGCGGTCAGCCGCGCGGAGTGCCTTATGCAGGATTTCCGCATTGCGGGCATCCGTTACGGAAGACGTATAGGGTCGGTCGGGTTTCAGACTCGGGGATTCCGGCACGCCAGCGGCGGCAGCCGCCTGAGACAGCACGGCAAGAGCGGCAAAAATGGCAACGGGTCGCATCATGAAACGTCTCTGCAGAGTTTATTTCTTGGCCAAAGCGTGAGAAGGCATTGGCGATTCATACTCGATCAAGACAAACAACACCTGAATCGCGGCAAATTTACGATGTTCCATGGCTCAATCCCAGCTCTCGTCACACCTTTCAAGAATGGTGCCGTTGACCGGGACGCTTTTGCGGCGCTGGTAGAGCGCCAGATTGTTGGCGGTTCCAGCGCGCTCGTGCCGGTCGGCACAACAGGCGAGACGTCCACACTCTCCACCCAAGAGCATAAGGATGTCGTAACGCTTTGTGTTGAAATTACCAAAGGTCGCGTGCCCGTGATTGCCGGGGCCGGGGCCAATGCCACAGACGAGGCGATCGAACTGGTCGAGCACGCCAAGGCCGTCGGCGCTGACGCCGCGCTGGTGGTTTGCCCCTATTACAACAATCCCAACCAGGAAGGCCTTGAGGCCCATTTCCGCGCGATCAACGACTCGGTTGCGCTGCCGGTCCTGCTTTACAATGTGCCGGGCCGCACCGTGGTCGATCTTGCACCGGATACCGTCGCACGCCTCGCCCAATTGCCGAACATTGTCGGCATCAAGGATGCGACCGGCGATATGGACCGCGTTAGTCAGCATGCCGCGTCGATCCCTGAAGGCACCCAATTTGTTCAGCTGTCGGGCGATGACCCGAGCGCGCTCGGCCACCTTGCCATGGGGGGCATGGGTTGCATCTCGGTCACCGCGAACGTCATGCCGGAAGCCTGCGCCGCGATGCACACGGCTTTCCACGCCGGAGATCTCGATGAGGCCCGCGCGATAGAGCGCAAGCTGATTGCGCTGCACAAGGCCATGTTCTGCTCGCCATCGCCCGGACCGGCGAAATATGCCCTGTTCCGGCTCGGCCTCTGCACCGATGAGGTGCGCCTGCCGATCACCAGCCCATCTGCAGAAAAACGGGCTGAAATAGATCAGGCCATGGCGCTTGCGGGCCTGAGCGCCTAAATCAGGGCGATGTCGAAGAAAAATCAGACCAAGGGCCGCTCGGATGGGCTGGTCGCGGAGAACCGCCGCTCCCGCCGCGATTATGCGGTCGAGGACACGCTGGAGGCTGGCATCATGCTGGTCGGCTCCGAGGTAAAATCCCTGCGTCAGGGCAAGGCCAATATCGCTGAAGCCTATGTCAGCCCGGAAGATGGCGGTCTCTACCTGATCAATGCGGATATCCCGATCTACAACGCCGCCAACCGGTTCAATCATGAGCCAAAGCGCAAGCGGAAGCTGCTCGTGTCAAAACGGGAACTGGCCAAGCTCTCGCAATCGGTTGAGCGGGCCGGTCGCACGATTGTGCCGTTGAAACTCTATTTCAATGAGCGTGGTATGGCCAAGATTCTCATCGGTCTCGCCACCGGCCGCAAGAGCCATGACAAGCGTGACGTCGAAGCAAAGCGAGACTGGCAACGCCAGAAGGCGCGGATTCTGAAGGAGGGGTGAGCACTGCCGCTCAGGCGGCGCGCAATTTCCCGCCGCGAAGCCTCAAAAGACCCTGCCAGACAATCAGGGCGATCAAGGGGGCAAAGGCCAGCAGGAAGGGCCAGGCGGTCTGGTTGAAGCCTTCGGGAAACACTTGCGGCTGCCCCAGAAAAAGTGAGCCGGATGCGATGAACATCGAGAAGCACATGCGCCAGAGGTGGCGGGAGATGCGCGCCGTGTAGGACAGCGCCTGTCGTAGGATCACGTTCAGTTCGCCAAACGCGGCGAAGCTGCCAGCTACAATGAACAGGATGAAGGCTTGAGGCGGCGAACCATCCACGGTGCCGCTTGGGCTGTTCGCGCCCATATACATGAATCCCACACCCATCAGTGTGATGCCGAGCGCTGTCGCCAGTCCTGTATAATGCCGCCAATTGACCCGGACAGGCCCGCGCTGCCTGACAGTAAGCAGAGCCGTGACGAGCAGGTACAGGGCCAGAATGCCGGCCACGAAATTGGGTCGCTGTCCTTCCTCCAGGAATGGAGCGACGCCCGCGCCGATCAGGTAAGTTATGAACATGGACACGAAGAAGATCTGCCCGGCAAGCCTGTGAAGAGGGCGGCCTTTGCGCGTCGCAATCGCGGCAACACCGGACACGAGCCCGACAGCCCCACCGCCGATGTGCGCATAGAGCAGGGCGTCTGTCGCCAGCCTGATCCAGAATGGTGCGTCCGGGCCGACTTCAAGTTTTGCGGCATGGGCGGCCCCGGCACCGAGGAATGCCAGTGCCAGAATGCATGTCAGAACCGGAACGGCATATCGGGGCATGGGATAGACCTTTATCGAAAATCAATATTATCGATAAACGGAAAATCCGCTATTGCAAACCCCTCAGTTGGAATCTGTCACTTTCTTCGCCATCGCGAACACATCCTCGAACATTTCCGGCGTCAGGCGGCGGGTGTTCGTGTTGTACCGGCTGCAATGATAGGATGAGATGAGCGCCAGGGGGCGACCCTCAAATTCCACATCATAGTGCGTACCGTGGCCGAAGGGATAATCCTTCAGTTTCAGGTCGAGCGTGCGCACGGTGGAATCATGGGAAATCTTGCCGAGGCAGATCATTGCCTTCAGCTTCGGCAGCGCCGCAATGCGCGCGGCGAGGAAGGGACGGCACTGATTGATCTCGGCGCCGACCGGCTTGTTCTGTGGCGGCACACAGCGCACGGCATTGGTGATCATGGCGCGCTTCAGCTTCAGCCCGTCATCCGGCCGCGCATCATAGGTGCCGGTGGAAAAGCCGAACTTGTCGATGGTCGCATAGAGCAGGTCTCCGGCCCAGTCGCCGGTGAACGGGCGGCCCGTCCGGTTGGCCCCCGTTACGCCGGGCGCGAGGCCGATGATCAGCAATTCGGCATCCTCCGGCCCGAAGCTCGGCACCGCGCCATTGAACCAGTCCGGCTCTTTCACGGCGACCTCTTCCCGATACGCTACAAGGCGCGGGCATAGCGGACAATTGGCGGGGGCTTCAGGTGCAAATTTCGTCGTCATGCCCCTCTCCCTAGTAGGAGAGGAGCAGGACGGCTAGTACCCATCCGCGCTGCCATCCTTGCGCATTTCGGTGGCGGCGATCCAGGCGCCGCTTTCGAAGTCGCGCATGATCGCCTGATAGCCGCCCGCATTGGCCTTGCAGCACTCCACCGCATGGCCGCGCGCTTCCAGTTCGGCGCGGGTTTCAGGCGGGATGCCGCTCTCCAGATGCACGACGCCCATATCGGTTTCACAGGCATCGCCATCAAGATCATCCGTCGGCTCGCAGCCGCCAACATGTTCCCAACGCGCGGCATCGCCCGCCTCCTGAAGCCCCATGTCGAAATCGACGAGGTTCAGGATGACTTGCACATGGCCCTGCGGCTGCATGCCGCCGCCCATCAGGCCGAAGCTGAGCCACGGCTCGAACCGGCAGGCCTGTTCGATCGGCTCGGCGCGGACCTGACAGCCCGGCATGTCCTTCTTGAAGGCAAAGGCGGGGATGATCGTGTGGAAGGGCCGCTTGCCCGGCTCGAACACATTCGGATGGTCCGGGTCGAGGCTGAACAACTGGCCCCGGTCCTGGAACATGAAACCGAGGCCATCCGCAACGAGCCCCGTGCCCATGCCGCGATAGTTCGACTGGATAAGGGACACCATCATGCCGTCCTTGTCCGTAACGGTGAGGTAGGTCGTGTCGCCGTCGTTGAGCTTGGCGTCAGCTTCATCGATCCTTCTCTTGAGCAGATAGCACTGCATCACCGCGACGTTGTCGGTCATTCCGTCTGGGTCGATTGCGTCACAAAGTGACGTAAAGCTGCTTGATGTTCCGTCAGGGCCATTGAGTAGTGATGGGTTTTCAATGGGCTTGGAGAGGTCAATTTGGGCCGAGCGACGCTCAGCGTGCTCGGGCTGCACGAACATCTCTGGCGAGAGCTTTAAAAAGGCCGGGTCGGCATATCCCCGCGCCCGGTCCGCAAAAGCTAGCCGCTTCGCCTCCACCTGCGCCATGATGCTGTCGGCTGAGCCGAAGCCCATCTCGCGCAGGTCAAACCGTTCCAGCATTTGTAACATCTGTAGCGCCGCAATTCCCTGCGTGTTCGGCGGCAATTCGCAGACCTTGTAGTCGTCGCGATAGGTCACGCAGATTGGCTCGACCCATTCGCCCGTATGCGTGGCGAAATCCTCATAGCGCAGAAATCCGCCGATCCGCTCGAAATAGTCGCCCATGATGTGGGCGGTTTCGCCGGAATAGAATTCGTCGCGGCCTTTATAGGCTATCCGCTCCAGCGTGTCGGCAAGGTCCGGATTGCGGAACAGGCTGCCTTCTTTCGGGGCGGGCGAGAAATAGGTCGCCTTCGCATTGTCGAACTCTTCCAGCATGCCGCTGTCAGCCGCTTCCTGCAGGCGCGTTGCGTTGCGGCCCCAATAATAGGCAATGACTTCCGGGATCGGCGCGCCGTCACGGGCGTACTGAATGGCCGGTTCGAGGTTCATGTTCATCGGCCGCTTGCCGAATTTGCCATGCAGTGCGTACCAGCCATCGACTGTGCCGGGCACAGTCACCGGCGCTGCGCCGAAGGGCGGGATCTCCTCGCCTTGCATGAATTCGTCGGCCTTGGCCTGCATGTCGTCCAGCGTTGCGCCTTGGGGCGAGCGGCCGGAGCCATTATAGCCGTAGAGCTGCTCGGTTTCCGGGTCCCAGACAATCGCGAACAGATCGCCGCCAATGCCGTTTCCGGTCGGCTCGACAAGGCCCAGCATCGCGTTTGCGGCAATGGCCGCATCCACGGCTGATCCGCCGGCTTTCAGCACATCAAGCGCCGTCTGCGTGGCGAGGGGATGGGCTGTGGCGGCCGCGCCATTCGGGGCCACCACAGAGGAGCGCGTGCCAAGGTCCCGTCCGGTAATCATCCGGTCGCCCGGTCCCGGCGGCGTGGCTTCGGCATCCTTTTCTATGGATATCCGGACCACTTTCTTCTGCGTGACCTTGGCGGTGGCGTCTACTTGCGCCTCATCCTGCGCTGGCGGTGTAGCGCACCCGTACAATCCGATAGCCAGCGCTGTTGCGGCGATTGCCTGAATGGGTCTCATCAGCCTCTCCTGTTCTCATCTGACGAGAGCTTAGCGCGCTTTGGGGCAGAAGCGAGTCCCAGCGAGGCCGAACAAACGCGTCGCGCGGTTCCCATGCCCGGCCCACGGTTTCGAGATAGGAATGGATCAGTCCATCAAGCATAGCTCACCACCTCCCACTCGATGTCGTCATGGTCGTGGAAATAGAACCGGCTGCCTGGGTCATAGGTCTGGTGGCTATGGGTGCGATAGCCGGCGGCGAGGATCTTCTGCTCGGTCGCGTCCAGATCATCCACCAGGATGCCGAAATGATTGACGGCGCCGGTCCGGTAATAGCTTTCCTCATCTGGCCGGTCTTGCTGGGGCAGCGCATACAGTGCGAGGTAATCCTCATCCGTGCCGACATGCACCGTATAGCCATCATACTTGGATGGGCCCTCCCAACGCACTTTCCAGCCAAACAAACGGGTCAGCATGGACGCGGTCTTCTTTGGATCACTGACGGTTACATTCACATGTTCGAACTTGGCAATACTCATTGTTTTCAACTCCATTTCTTCTTCATCAAATCTCTGATAAAGCTGTCGTAATTCCTCAACTTAAGTTGAGGTCAAGCGTGAAATAGGAGATTTTTTCATGGCAGTTCCGAAGGGCTTGGCGATCGGAGATGTGGCTGCGCGGACCGGCCTGTCGGTCTCGGCGATCCGTTTCTATGAAGGGCGGGGATTGGTTCACCCAGAACGGTCCTCTGGCGGCCAGCGTGTCTTCCTGCGCTCGGACATTCGTCGCCTGTCCTTTATCCTGATCGCCCAGCAGATTGGCCTGACCATCGAAGAGATCAGCCAGCTCCTGTCGTCATTGCCGGAGCGGCGTACGCCGACCAAGCGGGACTGGACCCGGATCAGTACGGCCTTTCGGCACATGCTGGATGAACGGATCGCGCTGATGGAGCGGACGCGCCGGAAGCTGGACGGCTGTATCGGTTGTGGCTGCCTGTCCCTGAAAAAATGCCAGCTTTACAATCCGGAGGATCGTGCGCGTGGGCTCGGCACAGGACCGCGATTCCTGCTTGAGGATGTCAGCGTGGTGTCGACCGAAACCTAGTCTTGGCGCTCTGGGGGTTGAGGGAAGTAATGGGTGGCCATGCGCGTGGCTATTTCCTGGCCCTTCACGGCAAAATCAGCTTCAGCCTCGACCGCGCGATTGTCACAGGTCTGGTAGATGCGCCCGGCGCTTGTGAAGGCCTCATTGAAGGCGTCGACCAGTGAGCTGCGGACCGCGCCGCGATTGGGCGCTTCGTACTTCAGCATGTCGGACATGTAGCGCCGCCAATACTGGTCATCGCGGCCATTGCACTTTACGCGGATCGCGTGGGCGGCGCCCAGCGTGGCTGCGAGATCGGTCGCATCGCGGAAATAATCCGGTCCACGAATCGGCAATCCCGATTGCGCTGTGCTTGCGCCGCAGAACATCACCGCGCTAAGCAGGAGAATATGAAAACCTGTTTGCTTCATGCGACGACTTTTGCGCGCATTCGTGAAAGGCTCAAGGGCCTTGAACATGAGATTGAGTTCATTGTCATGGATGAGGACGGTTTGTTCTCCCATGCCGGGGACGGCACCGTGGTTCACGATGTTCGGCCCGATATTGTCTTCGGGAATACGGATGTCTGGTTCGGGGATCATGCTCGCGACTTCATGATCGCCGTACTCAAGACTGGCGGGATAGATTGGTTCCAGTCCTCCGCGGCTGGGCTCGACAATCCGGCACTGATCTCCGTTGGCAAGATTTCCCGCACGTTTTGTACCAACCACACGCAGTCCGAAGCCATGGCCGAATGGGCGCTCTGGCAGTCTTTCGACTTTTTCAAGAAGGGTCCGGAGCATCGCGCACAACAGGCCGAGGCTGACTGGAACCGGCTTGAGATGCGCGAGATGATGGGGTCGCGCTGGCTGATTGTCGGGTTTGGGTCCATCGGGTCGGCGGTCGGCAAGCGGGTCCAGCTACTCGGCGGTCATGTGACGGGCGCACGGCGCTCGCCTGGTCCGGCTGAGGGTGCTGATCATATCGTGCCGATGGCGCTGGTGAAGAGCGAACTCGAGCAAGCCGACGTGGTCCTGCTCAGCGTTCCGTTGACAGATGAAACGGCTGGCATGGTGGACGCGGAATTCCTGGCAGCCATGCGCCCGGATGCGCTGCTGATGAATCTTGGCCGTGGGCAATTGGTAGATGAGGCAGCGCTCGTCTCGGCGCTGGATGCGGGGCGCCCGGCCTTCGCCTCAATTGACGTCACCGCTGAAGAGCCTTTGCCAAGCGACAGCCCGCTCTGGCGCCATCCCAAAGTCGCGATCACACCGCACAACAGCGCCATGACCCAGGCGACCTATATTCGCGCGGACGAGACCTTTCTGGACAATCTCAAGCGCTATCTGGCCAATGAGCCGCTCAAGCACGTGGTGCCGCGCGAGACGTTTGCTGACTGAGCAGTGGAACTGCTTGGGCCGTCGGGCGTTCCGGTTGGCAGACATCTGCCACCGGAGGAATTCCCATGTCATCACTCATCCTGCGCTCCTTGCTGAGCGGCAGCGCCGCAATCATGCTTGTGGGCTGTGCGACCGCTGAACATCATGAGGCCACTGCACCCGACGCCATGACGATCACTGGCACAAGCGGCACGCAGCTCACCGCTACCCCGCTCGAAACCTTTGACAGCGCCTGGGCGATGACCTTCCTGCCGGATGGCCGCGCACTTGTTTCAGAAAAGGATGGTGATCTCTGGCTGCTGGATACCGCGGGCAAGAAACTGGGCGAAATCGCCAATGTCCCTTCGGTCACGGCAATGGGGCAGGGAGGTCTGGGGGACATCATCGTCCACCCGGACTTCGCTGAGAACGGCACCGTCTTCATTTCCTACGTTGAACGCGATGAGACGGATGAGAGTTTGAGCGGAGCAGCCGTTGAGCGGGCAACGCTGACCCTTACCGCCACGGGCGGCACATTGGAGGGGCGCGACGTGATTTGGCGCCAGACACCAAAAGTGAAAGGCAACGGCCATTACGGCCATCGTCTTGCCATCGCACCGGATGGTCATCTCTTCATCGCCTCAGGAGAGCGCCAGAAATTCACTCCGGCGCAAAATATGGCCATGAATCTGGGCAAGGTCGTTCGTGTCAATCAGGACGGGTCTGTTCCGGAGGACAACCCCTTCTTTGGAAACGGCGCGGTTGCGGACCAGGTATGGACGCTTGGTCATCGCAATCCGCTGGGCATTGCATTTGACGGGCAAGAGCGCCTCTGGGTGGTTGAAATGGGTCCGAAAGGCGGGGACGAGTTGAACCTGATCGTACGGTCCGAGAATTACGGTTATCCCGAAGTTTCTGAGGGCGATCATTATAGCGGCAAGCCGATCCCGACACATGAAAGCAATCCGATTTTCGAGGACCCGGCGATCGCTTGGGTCCCAGCCATCAGCCCGGCCGGTTTGGTATTCTATGATGGAGAGATGTTTGCCGATTGGCAGGGCAATGCATTCATCGGAGGGCTGTCTTCGCAAGCGTTGATCCGCGTTTCCTTCGAGACTGAGCCGACTGACAATCTCGGACAACCGCCCAAGGATGGTCAAACCGAGCCGGTTGCCAGGGAAGCCGAGCGCTATGAATGGGGAAAACGCATTCGCGAAGTCGAGCAAGGACCAGACGGCGCGCTCTATGTTCTGGAAGACAAGGAAGGTGGCCGCCTGATCAAGCTGACACCGGCCGCCGCGCAGTAAAACGATTTCAGCCGGGCCTGTAGGCCCGGCTGTATATGTTTCCGGCGTGATGATTTCTATGCGGTCGCTTTGGTCCGCAGGCTGGCCATCCGGTCGATGGCTGATTCGGCATCGCGCATGATGTCCGCCACGATCTCCGCGACGGGCTTGACCTCTCTCACGCCGCCAGCCGACTGGCCCATGGCGAAGCAGGAGGTGTCCGCATCGAGTTTGGCTTCGTCCGTAATCCCCCCGATGCCGCCAATTACGCCTGTCCGGGTAGAGTGGATGGCCTGGTGCGGGAAGGGCTGAATGTCCTGCGGGCGCGTTTCCCAGTCATTGATATAGTCATTCGTGCGGCAACGCATCGGCTTACCGGAATAGCACCGCGTGCGTGTTGTATCAGTATCGCCCGCGCCGACGACCGTGTCCTTGTACATCTGAGCGGCATGGGCCTCGGTCGAGGCGATGAATCGCGTACCCATCCAGACGCCGCAGGCTCCCAGAGCGAGCGCTGCTGCGAGGCCGCGGCCATCATAAATGCCGCCTGCCGCGATGACAGGAATGTTCACGGCTTCCACGGCTTGTGCCACCAACGGCATCGTCCCCACCAGACCGGTATGCCCGCCGCCTTCGCCGCCCTGCAGGATGACCGCATCACAGCCAGCCTGTTCGGCCTTGATGGCATGCTTCACCGCGCCGCCAACGACCATGACTTTCACATTCGCCTTTTGCAGGCGCTCCATGATCGGCATCGGAACGCCGAGACCGGCTATGAAACTGTCGGCACCATTGTTGATGATGACATCCACGCTTTCTTCAAGGCTTTCCGGACTGGCGGCCAGCAAGTCCACGCCGAAGGGCCGGTCGGTCAGTTCGCGCACGCGCTTCATCTGGCCTTCAATGAAGTCCGGGGTCGTCCCCGCCATGCCGAGCACGCCGTATCCGCCCGCATTGCACATGGCCGCACAAACTTCGGCGTAGGACACACCGCCCATGCCCGCGAGCATGATGGGGTGTTCGGTATTCAACATTTCTGTGAGTGCGGTTTTTATGGCCATGACGGCGTCTCCCTGACTTTATGAACTCTTCTGAAAAGACCGTAATTTGCCGTCCTTGCGTCAACGCAAGGCTGTTTGACCAAGCGCCGTTCTTGGCAGGGTGTGGGGCGCTGATTGGCTCCAAACCTATCCACGTGATTCGGGCGCAAAGCGGAACCGGACCCTGTTTCAACGCGATTGGCGGGTTGAAAGATCATTCGCTTGCGAATCGGAGACGGTGATATTTAGGGGGGAAGGTGATGAAGAAGTGCCCGAATCGGCCCAAATCTGCGCCGTTCGAGCGCGAATTCGCTGTTTTGGGCGCAGTTCGCGCAAAAAGCGCTGCATCAGACCTTCAGCTGAAACCATCTTTGCGTCGTGGTCGGCAGATGTTAAACCTCTGCCCGGTCATCTTTGACCTGAAGTAGGGGAATAAAGCATGAAACAACTCCTGATTATCGGTGCCGCTGCGCTTGTACTGGCTGCATGCGCTGCAGAAGAAACAACGGCTCCTGAAGATACGACGGCTGCTGAATCCATCGAAGAAGCTGCAGATGATGCTGCTGATGCAATGGACGAAGCTGCTGCCGATGCAGGCGACGCGCTCAGCGAAGCTGGCGACGACATTGAAGCGGCTGCGGAAGATGCAGGCGATGCAATGGACGAAGCAATGGATGACGCTGAAGAAGCTGTCGACGACGCTGCGGACGAACTTGAAGAAGAGCCAACCGAGTAATCGGTCTGGTCCTACCAGAATTGAAAAGGGCTGCCCTCGGGCAGCCCTTTTTTTTGTGAGACCAGGCGGCCGTTCAGAATTTCTGGTACGCGCCATCTACCAGCAGCGTATCGCCCGAGTGGAAGCTCGAAGCGTCAGACGCCAGATAGACGGCAATTCCGCCGAAATCCTCCGGCTTGCCCCAACGACGGATTGGAACGCGCGCAATGACCTTGCTGTTGAAAACGTCGCTGTCCTGCGCGCCATCCGTCATGTCAGTCGCGATCCAGCCCGGCAGAATGGAATTTGCGCGGATTTGATAGCGGCCATATTCGACGGCGATGGCATTCATCATGGCGATGAGTCCGCCCTTGGTATGGCCATATGCCTGATTGCGCGCTGCACCCGACAGCGCTGCGAGCGAGGCTGTTCCGATCAGGGAGCCGCCTGGATCGCCAGCCTTGGCACGCTTGACCATGGATTTGGCGGCCTCGCGCAAGGTCAGGAAGGCGCCTTCCGAGTTGATTCGTTGATTGAACTGCCACGTTTCCAAAGTCATTTCATGGAAATTGGCCGCGCCGCGCCCAATCCCGGCATTGGCGATACAGGTATCGATTCGACCGTACTCTTCTTCGGTTTCGGCCATGGCCTTCACGATTTGGTCTTCCTCGGCCACGTCGACCTTCTTTGAAGACGCTTTGCCAGTTCCGAGACCTTCGAGCTTTTTGAGGGCCGCAGCGTTGTCATCTTCCTTGCGTCCCCAGATCACGACATCCGCATTGGAGGCAGCGAGCGCTTCGGCCATGCCGAGGCCAATGCCTTTGTTGCCGCCAGTGATGACGCAGACCTTTCCGGCCAAGTTGAATGGGGCGTATGTCATATTGTGTCCTCCGCGACTTTTTTGCTTGGGCAGCAGATCAAGCGGGTGACGTAGGGGCGGTCAAGCTTCGTTTGAGCTGTGAACTATATGGCGCGCGGAATCGATGATGCGACGGGTTTCGTCCCATAGCGGCAAGGTGGACAGCCTGTCAGGACTGATCCACTCGGCATGGGCTGCGTCGTCTCCGGCTACCGGGTTTCCGGATACCCAAACCGCAGCATAGTCGAACAACAGGTAGTGACGGGTCACGTCGCCGGTCTGGCGCGAGGTGAAGATCGCGTCCACGACATCTACCAAGCCCACGAGCCGTGCGGTGATCCCGGTCTCTTCGGCGAGTTCACGCAGCGCCGCACGCGGCGCGCGCTCGCCCGCTTCGATCCGGCCGCCGGGCAGGGACCATTCGCCTTGCAAGGGTTTGGTGCCCCGCTGGATCAGAAGAACATCGTCTCCCCAAAAGCAGACCGTGCCGACCGCCGGGACCACGCTTCTGGAACTGGCGTTTGCCACGCTCAAGCTTCGCAAAGGGCGCGCAGTTTCACCAATTCGGCCTCGAGATGCTGATCCGAGCGTGCGAGCGGGTTACCCGTGCGCTGCTGGATTCGATGGATTAGCGGCATCCTCAGCAGTGGAATGACAGATGGCTCTGTCCCGACGAGCTTGGCCGCGCCCAACACATTCTTGCGCTTGAGTGCGGTCAGGATCTGATCGAATATCACGGCGCGCCGGATCGACTTCAGGCGAGCGGCATGGGCGGCGGTGACTTCCGCGTGTGGGGTCGGCTGGCGGAGCGCTTCGCCGGCCGTCTGTTCGAGCGCGTCCAGAGCCACGGCATCAAGCCGGTGAGATATGGAATTGCCATGCTTGCGATAGAAATACATCACGTCCGGCACGCTCATCATCCGCGCTCCGGTCGATAACAGCCGCACGATCAGATCGTAATCTTCGCCAATCCGCATCGTCTCATTATAGCGAAGCGAATTGGCTTCCAGCGCGCTGCGGCGGATCAGTGGCTTGGCATAACCGAGCTTGCTGCCCCGTCCATAGAGCATGTTCGCCTTGATGTATTCGCTCTCCATGATCCTGGCCGGGCGATCCCGCAAATCCCCCTCGAACATCGTGAAGATATTGGCGGGACCGTCGGACTGGAACACGGCAAGATTGTCGATCAGGATATCTGCGCCGGTGTCTTCGGCGGCGGTCAGCATGCGCTCCAACCGGTCGGGACGGATCAAGTCATCGCTGTCCACGATGGCGACCCAATCGCCTTTGGCCTGCTCGAGTGCGTGGTTGCGAACCGGGGCAGGTCCGCCATAACGCGTGCCGCTGAAGACGCTCAGTCGCGCATCCTGTTTCGCGATTTCCTGGGCAATTTCGACGCTCCGGTCGCTGGACCCGTCATCCACAAGGATCAGTTCCAGCGCCGTATTGGTCTGATTCAGGACGGATCTTATGGCGCTGGCAAGAAATGCCTCACAATTATAGTTCGCCATGATGACCGAAATCATGGGTTTTTGCGGAATCTCATACGCCACGGCGGCTCACCTGTTCATCCTGCTTGGTTACCCCGCTTTTATCGCAAGGCTTGTGCCAATATCGACCAAAATCGACATGAATACTCAGATTCCTGTTTTGCGGGCGTGGCGCCGGCCGGACAGGCATCCTACGCCTGTGGTCAGGTCTCATTAAGACCGCACCGGCAAAGTAATATCTCGGTTCAAGCGACAGGAACACCGCCATGGCAAAACAGAAGCAGCGGCAGATCAGCCTCGCGCTCCAGGGTGGCGGTGCGCATGGCGCCTATACTTGGGGTGTGCTCGATCGGCTGATCGAGGAAGATGATCTTGAAATCCAGGCGATCTCCGCGACGTCCGCCGGGGCGATGAATGCCGTCGCATTCTCGGCGGGCATGGCTGAAAACGGCGTGCAGGGTGCGAAGGATACGCTGGAAGCCCTCTGGCAGGGGATCTCCAAATCTTCCCGCAATGTCACGCCTTATGGCGCGCTCAGTCCGATCGTGTTCGCCTATGCCAGTGCCATGTCGAGTCTGGCGAGCCCTTATGACCTCAACCCGTTCAACATCAACCCGCTCCGCGATGTGGTGGAGCAGGTAATCGACTTTTCGAAAGTGGATGAGTCGGGCATCCAACTGTTCCTGTCGGCGACGAATGTCGAATCCGGCCATGTCACCGTGTTCAGTGATGGGGACATCTCCCTCGACGCAGTGCTCGCCTCGGCATGCCTGCCGCAAACCTTCAAGGCCGTGGAAATTGATGGGCAGGCTTATTGGGACGGAGGCTTCATGGGCAATCCCAGCCTCTTTCCCCTGATCTATTCCGGCGCCCCGCGTGACGTATTGCTGGTCATGCTCAACCCGATCCGCCGCGACGGTGTTCCGAAACGTGCCGGGGAGATTCAAGACCGGATGAACGAGATCAGTTTTAATGCCGCCCTGATCGGAGAGCTGCGTGCCATCGCCTTTGTCCAGCGATTGCTTGATGATGGCATGTTGAAAGAGCCAATGCTCAAAAAATACCGCCGTCTGAACATCCATGCCATCAAGGGGGGGCAAGACCTCATGGAGTTCAGCCTAAGGACCAAATACGATACGAGCTGGGACTTCCTGACCAAGCTGAGGGACATTGGCCGGGCGGCGGCGGAAGGTTGGCTTGGCGAATGCGGAGAACTGATCGGCACCAACCAGACCCACCTCGATTTGCGCCGGGAATTTTTCGAGGGCTAGACCCGCTTCAGGAACCAGATCCGCGCTGCGCCATAGTCGCGTGTCTCGACCGGCTCCCATCCGTCTGGCGTGATCGTTTCGTCCGATCCGGTCTCGACCACGGCAAGCGCATTCTCGGCCAGCCATTTTCCAGATACCAGACCGGCCAGTGCGGGTTCGACGAGGCCCTTACTATAGGGCGGGTCGAGGAAGGCGAGCGTGAAGGGGGCGCCGGCGCTGGCGGGCTTCTCGCCCAGGTCGGTGGCCGACCGCCGGTGAAGCCGCGTGTTTCCGAACAGTCCCAGTGTTTCGATATTGTCGCGGATAGCGCCGCGCGCGCCATGATCGGTCTCGACGAAAAGGCAGAAGGCGGCGCCCCGGCTCATGGCTTCCAGGCCCAGCGCGCCGGAGCCCGCGAACAGATCGATCACCCGCGCGCCGTCAATCTCGGGCGCCCAGTCCGCATGGGCCAGCATGTTGAAGATCGACTCGCGCGCACGGTCTCCCGTCGGGCGCGTGCCCTGTCCCTTCGGCGCCGCAATGGCGCGCCCCTTGTGCTCTCCGGCAATGATGCGCATTCGACAGGCAATCCCTTTACTTTGCGCCCGTGTAAGGCGATCCCATCCATATGACAATTCTCGCTGATCCCATGACCCGCGCGCTGGAACTGGCGCGAGAGGCGGCCGAGGCGGGCGAAGTGCCGGTTGGCGCCGTGGTGGTCGATCCGGAGACAGGCGAGATCGTGGCCGAGGGTGCAAACCGCCCGATTGCCGGGCATGACCCGACCGCCCATGCCGAAATTGTCGCCCTGCGCGCTGCGGCGGCGTCTAGGGGAAATTACCGGCTGACCGGCCTGCACCTCTATGTGACACTGGAACCCTGCGCGATGTGCGCAGGCGCGATCAGCCTAGCGCGGATCGGGAAGGTCGTCTTCGCGGCGTGCGATCCGAAGGGCGGTGCGGTGATTCATGGCGCACGCTTTTTCGAGCAACCGACCTGCCACTGGCGGCCGGAGGTCGAGCAGGACGAGACAGCGGGCGAGACAGCGAGCGCGCTGCTCAAGGATTTCTTCAAGGCCCGGCGCAGCTGAGGCAAACCAGACAAGGTAATCATAGCGAGGCATGGCGGAACCAGGACACGAGATTCTGATCAAGGACGCGATCGTCTTCCTGTTTGCGGCGGGTGTGGCGGTTCCGGTCTTCCGGTATCTGAAACTGCCCGCCGTGGTCGGATTCATGTTGTCCGGCATCGCGCTTGGACCTTACGCGTTGGGTTCGCTTTCCCACAATTATCCCATACTCGAATTTGTCTCGATCTCGGAACCGGAAGCCGCCGCGCCCTTTGCCGAACTGGGCGTGCTGTTCCTCCTGTTCCTGCTGGGGCTCGAGTTTTCGTTTGAAAAGCTGTGGGCCCTGCGGCGGGCGGTGTTCGGCGCAGGGGGGCTTCAGGCAGGGATCAGCGCGCTCGCCATCGGTCTCATCGGATGGCAGATCGGCCTGCCGGCAGAGGCCGCCATCATCGCCGGACTCGCGCTCGCATTGTCGTCGACCGCCATCGTCATGCAGCTGCTGATCGAGCAGAAACAGGCCGCTCAACCGGTCGGGCGCGCCGCGCTCAGCGTGCTATTGTTTCAGGACATCCTCGTTGCCCCCATCCTGATCTTTGTCGGCTTTGCCAACATAGAGGCCGGTCAGGACGTCACGAAAATTCTGCTCGAAGCCCTGTTCAATGGCGTCATCGCAATCATCGTGATCGTGATCATTGGCCGCTTTGGTCTGCGGCACATGTTTCGCCTTGCGGCGGCGGCAGGCGGACGGGATTTTCTGATGGCGCTGACCCTGCTGACCGTCGTGGGCGCGGCCGCCATCACGGCAACGGCGGGCCTTTCACTTGCGCTCGGCGCGTTCCTGGCGGGCCTGCTATTGGGCGAAACCGAGTTCAAGCATCAGACAGAGGTCGATCTAGAACCCTTCAAAGGCATCTTGCTGGGCCTGTTCTTCATGACGGTGGGCATGGGGCTCGACTTGCCATCGATCCTGTCTCAGCCTTGGGTGATCCTGTCCGGCCTTGGTGCACTGCTCATCCTGAAACTGGTCATCGGTTTCGGGGCCCTGCGTCTGTTTGCCGGGCCGACCCCGATGTCCATCGAGGCCGCCTTCCTGCTCGCGCCTGCCGGAGAGTTTGCCTTTGTCGTGATCGCCGCGGCCACGGCCATAGGCGTACTCGCCCCGGAGCCTGCCGGGCTCATGGCCGCGATCGCAGGCCTCTCCATGTTGCTCATTCCGGTGCTCGGAAAGGTCGGGGGCTTCTTGTCAGACAAGTTGGCCGGGCCCGAACCGGCGCATACGCTGGAAGAAGATTTCTCAAACCTTCAGGGCCACGTCATCATTGCCGGGTTTGGTCGGGTCGGACATGCCGTCGCGCGTATCCTCGCGGCGGAAGACGCCGAAGTCGTCGCGCTGGAACGCAGTACCTTCAATGTTTCGCGTGCCCGCAATGCTGGTTGGCGCGCCTATCTGGGGGACGCCGCGCGACCGGAAATCCTGCATAGCGCAGGCGTCGACGGTGCCATGATGTTTGTCGTTACGGTGGATGACGTTACCGCCGCAGAAGCGATGGTGTCAGCCTTTCACAAATTGCGCCCTGACGCGCCGATTATCGCCAGGGCCCGCGACCATGAACACGCCCGGCGCCTCATCGATGCCGGGGCCCGGTCAGTGATCCCGGATGCCATTGAATCCGGCCTGCAAATGGCCGGACGTACGCTTCATGAGTTCGGATACAATGAAGAAACCATCCGTGACCGGCTGGCCGCCGAACGCGACGAGGAATACGAGCGCGCTGCCATCTGATGGCTGCGTCAGAGCCACCCCGCCGTTTCTGCCAGCAGCCATAGCCCGATTGCCAGGAACAACAGCGCCGCCAACCATCGCACGAGGCTGAGCGGCACGCGCCGGATCAAGGCTTCTCCGAAATAGACTGCGGGAACATTGGCCAGCATCATGCCCAGTGTCGTGCCGAGCGTGACCAGCATCACTTGCTCGAATTGTGCCCCCAGAGCAATCGTCGCAACCTGAGTCTTGTCGCCCATTTCGACGAGAAAGAATGTGATGAGCGTTGTCAGGAAAGCGCCATTTCGCATGCGGGGGCGTTCATCCTCGTCCAGCTTGTCCGGGATGAGGGTCCAGGCGGCCATCAGGATGAACGATACGGCGATCAGATAGCGAAACCAGTCCCCCTGGAGGAACGTGGCGGCCTGAGAGCCGACCAGTGCGGCCAGAAAATGGTTGGCGAGGGTTGCGGCCAATATGCCGGTGATGATGGTCAGTGGCTTGCGGAACTGTACCGCGAGCAAGACAGCCAATAGCTGGGTCTTGTCGCCGATCTCGGCAAGGGCGACCACGAGTGTGGAGGTGAACAGGGCTTCCATGAGAGACAGTCTCCAGGCCGGGCAAAACTGACGCAATGACACCATCATTCCGTGCCCGGCCCGAGCAGGAATGCGGCGTCATTGGTCTCGCCCGAACGGTGTCCCGTTCCCTTCGCGCCACGACCTGCAGGCCGAGTATGTTGACGCGGAGGCCCGGTCTATCGACCGACTGGCTACTCCCCAAGTGACCCGCGTCTGTTATAGGCACACTCCTGCCGGCGCAAGTCTCATCCCGCCAATTCTGTCACAGCATCAAGGATCAGAGCCCGCAGCCAGGTCAGGGCAGCATCCTCAGAATTTTCCCGCCGCCAGTAAAGCTCGCTGTCGAGCGCGGGAAAGACGCCGGGCAGGTCATGTGAGACCAGTCCCGGTGATTGCGCGAGCAAGACAGGTGCGGTGAGCGCAAGGTCCGTGTACTTCACAATTTCCAGCGCTGGCATATAGGTCGGCAGTCGCATGACCGGCGTGATGCGCGCGCCATGCGACCGGGCGACTTCCTCGACATAAGAACGTCCTTCGCGGCGGCTGGAGACGACGACATGGCGCAACTCCAAAAAGGCTTCAAACGTCATCTGGCGGCCCGAGAGCGGATGGTCTTTCGACACAACACAGACATAAGGCGTCGTCATCAGCGGCTCACGCTCAAGGTCGGTGCCGCGAATGCCTGGGACGTCGATGGCCAGGTCCAGTCGCCCAGAGGCCAACTCGGTGGAGATCGCGCCCCGGTTCAGTTGCGTCCAGGCGATGCGCACGCCGGGGGCAATGTCCTGCAGGCGGCGTGCAAGGCTTGGCGCAATCATGAAGGCTCCGGCATCGCGGGCGGAGATATTGAACACGCGCGTCGAGCGGGACGGTTCAAACGCCGATCGTGGCTCCAGCCCGGCGCGCAACCGGTCAAGCGCGTCGCGCACCGCAGGCATGAGGGCTTCGGCCATGGCCGTGGGCTTCACGCCGCGCCCCTCGCGTACGAAAAGCGGATCCTCGAAATGGGTGCGTAGCCGGGCGAGGGCGTTGCTCACTGCGGGTTGGGTGATGTGCAGCGTCTCGCTGGCCCGGGTCAGGCTGCGCTCGGAATAAACTGCCTCCAGCACCGGCAGCAGGTTCAGGTCCAATGATCTGAGATTCATATGCGCTCCGAACCATCACCAATAGTGATGCGTGGGCTTCATATAATAAACTTCCCGAATGGTACAGGACTCGCTACTTTCATTTGCAGAGTAGAGGATCCTGAATGAGCGCGGCGCTGACGCCACAGACAATCAGAGACGTAAGCGCAGTGGCCCTAGAGCCAGCCTGCGGCGCGCATCAGCATGACTGCGCCGACCGCCGTGACCAGATATTTCATGCCCCGCTTGAAGTTCACATCACTCATCCGGTCCAGCACTTTGCCGCCCAATGTTGTTCCCAGCATGGAGAGCGGTGCCGCCGCAAGGATCAGCCAGGCTGGCGGCAGGGATTGCGCGCCCGTCGCCGTGATGATCGGCACGCTCCAGAATATGATCTTTACGAAATGCGCCAGAACCTGCGTCACGGCCTTGGTCGCAACGATTTCGTGGCGATGCATGTCCGTATGAACGAAGAACTGGTCCATCAACGGCCCGGCCACGCCCGCAACCGTGTTGAGCGCTTGTACGACAAAGCCCGCACCTTCGGCCTGATAGGGTTTCTGGATGTCGAGATCGGCAATCGATTTGGGCAACCAGACGAGCAAGGTCACCAGCCCCAGCATCAGGTAAACCATCTGCTTGTCCGGGCGCCAGCTGAGCGCGAACAGCAACAGGACCGCTGCGGCAGATCCCAGCGCATAGCGACGAAACACGCTCCAGTGAATATGACGGCGCCAGAGATACGCCCGATATCCATTGGAGACCATCTGGACCGCGCCATGAATGATCATGGCTGTGGCAACCGGTACCAGCGCAGTCAGCACGCCCATGAAGATCACGCCGCCGGCCATGCCGAAGATGCCGGACAGGAAACTGGTGGCCAGCACGGTCACCAGGATGATGGAAGCGGCGAGCGACGTCATGGCGCTGGCCTAGACCGGTTTGCAGGCAAACGCCAAATCTTGCAGCCCTGCCCACATGCGCGACACAAAACATTTCAAAGAAACAATTTGCGGTGCCGTTGCCGCAAGGCCTACCATTCCCCCAACAAGAAAGTCTGAGAGGAGACCCCAAAATGGCGGATACCGAAGTGTCCAAGGACACACAAAACGAGCTCAACGATCTGCGCATGTCAGACGCAGCCGTGCCGCTTTACGAGCATGTGAAAAGCTTCATCAAGGATGTCGTGAATCCCATGAGTGAGGAATTCCATCGCCTTGGCGAAGGAAAGACTGACATCTGGTCCTATGCGCCCGGCCAGCTGGAAGCGCTCGAAAAGGCAAAGGACGAGGCCAAGAAGCAGGGCCTCTGGAACTTCTTCCTGCCGGACGCCGAAACTGGCGAAGGCCTGAAGAACCTCGACTATGCCTATATCGCGGCTGAGCTCGGCAAGAACCCGCTGGCCTCTGAGTCCATGAACTGTTCCGCGCCGGACACCGGCAATATGGAAGTTCTGGAGCGCGTCGGCACGCCCGAACAGAAAGAGCGCTGGCTGAAGCCGCTGCTCGAAGGCAAGATCCGCTCGGCCTTTGCCATGACCGAGCCGGCCCTGCCATCGTCGGATGCCAAGAACGTCTCCATGAGCGCCGTGCTCGAAGGCGACGAGTGGGTCATCAATGGCGAGAAGTTCTACATTTCCGGCGCAGGCGATCCGCGCTGCAAGATCATGATCACCATGGTGAAAACCAGCCCTGACGCCGCCCCGAACAAGCAGCAGAGCCAGATCCTGGTGCCGCTGCCGCATCCGGGCGTCACCATTCTCGGCCCCATGCACGTCTTCGGTGATCCGGATGCCCCGCATGGCCACATGCACATCCGTTTCGAGAATGTACGTGTGCCGAAGGAAAACATGTTGCTCGGCGAAGGCCGTGGCTTCGAGATTTCCCAGCTTCGTCTGGGGCCTGGCCGCATCCACCACTGCATGCGGTCGCTCGGTGCGGCTGAGAAGGCACTCGACCTGATGGTCGTTCGCGGCATGACGCGTCAGGCCTTTGGCCGTGACCTGATCAAGCTGGGCGGAAACCTTGAAAAGGTCTCCCGCGCGCGCATCGAGATCGAGTCCATGCGCATGATGGTGCTGAAGGCTGCCAAGGCGATGGACGTGCTGGGCAACAAGGAAGCTCGCGTCTGGATTTCCATGGTCAAGGCCATGGTGCCGGAACGTGTCTGCGCCATCATTGACGATGCCATCCAGATGCACGGCGCCGCCGGTGTGTCCCAATGGACGCCACTGGCCCGCATGTACGCCAATCAGCGCACCCTGCGCCTCGCGGACGGTCCGGATGAAGTACATCACATGGTGGTCGGCCGCGCCGAAACCCGCAAGTATACGGGCGAAGAGGAAGATCCGGCCATGGCCGCCGTCTGGCGGAAATAGCCTTTGAGGTTCAGAAGGATATTGGAGAAGGGCGGCTTTTTGGGCCGCCCTTTTTGCGTCAAGGGTCGAATTATCGCAATTTCCAGAAAACTCGTTTAATGTGATCCTCTTGGTAGGGAGGACGCCATGATACGCATTTCCAAAATCATTCTGATCCTGTTTGTCGGGCTACAGGGCCTGTTCTACGCGCTCAACAACATTGTGAACTTCGAAGCGGCGACCAGTTTCGTTCAGGGCGTGCTGCCCATGGCAGGCAACGAGGCCTATCCCAACGCCTTCGGGCCCGCAATCTCGTCGCCCGTCCTGATCACGATTGTGCTGTGTTTCATCATTCTCGGGGAACTTCTGGTCGCCGCGTTCTCGCTCAAGGGTGCATACGACATGTTCCGGGTGCGGGGGGGATCAGCTGAAGGTTTTAACGACGCAAAGACCTGGGCGATCATGGGGTGTGTCATGGCGCTCCTGGTCTGGTTTGGTCTGTTCATGGTGATCGGAGGCGCCTACTTCCAGATGTGGCAGACTCCGCTGGGCGCCGCTGCGCAAGGCGGCGCGTTCCAGTACGCAATATCGAGCGGCATTGTCCTGTTGTTCGTGAACGCGCCGGACTGACGTCGCCTAGAACGGCACGTTCGGGTCGTCTTCGCCCGCGCCGCCGATCTCCAGCCCCGCAAAGTCGAACACGCGCGGATCGTGCAAATGGCTCGGCCGCACTGTGGCCAGCGCATGCGCCATGACCTGCCGCACGCCGGGCTTCTTGCGTTCCCACTCGTCCAGCATCTGCTTCATCGCCACGCGCTGCAGCCCGTCCTGGCTGCCGCAGAGATTGCACGGGATGATCGGGAATTCCATCGCCGTGGCGAACTTGGCCAGATCGTCCTCGGCAGCAGTGATCAGTGGGCGGAGTACGAATACGTCGCCCTCATCATTCAGCAGTTTCGGCGGCATCGCGGCCATGCGTCCACCATGCACGAAATTCATCATGAAGGTTTCCAGCGCATCGTCGCGGTGATGGCCCAGAACGATGGCCTCGCAGCCCTCTTCGCGCGCGATACGATAGAGGATGCCCCGGCGCAGGCGCGAGCACATCGAGCAATAGGTCCGCCCCGCCTCGACCTTTTCCGTCACGATGGAATAGGTGTCCTCGGTCTCGATCCGGTATTTTACGCCGACACTCTCCAGCCAGTCCGGCAGGACGTGCTTCGGAAAGCCCGGCTGGCCCTGGTCAAGGTTGCAGGCCACCAGGTCCACCGGCAGTGCGCCTTGCCATTGCAGGTCCAGCAATACTGCCAGCAAGCCGTAGGAATCCTTGCCACCGGAAAGGCAGACCAGCCATTTCGGGCGCGGGGTCTCGCCCGCATCCACCGCGCGCCGGTCGACCATCTTGTAGTCGTCAATCGCCTTCAGCGCGCCGCGCACCAGCCGCTTGCGCAGCTTCTTGAAGCTGACGCCAGACGGCGCATCCGCAAACAGGGGCGGCGCCGCAGAAAAGGAGGAGCTATCATCTGCCATACGCGCCCTATCTCACGGGCCGGGTTTCCCGCGCAAGCATTTCACGCCGTTCGGCCGAGTTGCGGCGCGTCACATAGAAAATCATGCCATATTCGAAAGGGGGCACATCCGTCCCTGATACACCCTTCGGCGGAATGAAGCGCCAATGCTTCACGCCGTTTTCAAACGACTCGCCATACTTTTCGTTCGGCTTGCTCGAAAGGATTTCGATATCTTCCACGCGTCCATCTGCTTTTAATGTAATCTTCGCACGGACGCTGGCCCCATCAGCCAAGCGGGTTTCCTTGCCCGCGCGCGGTGAACGAACCTCCCGCTTGCGCTCAATGGTCAGGACGATCTCTTCGCCATCCTTGCCAGTGACGGTGAACGTGTCGTCCTCGCTGTCATCCATCTCGGACTGAGTGATCTGATAGCGATTGCGGGCGTTTTCGTACACGCTCTCAGAAGCATTCGGCAAGTTCGGGTAAAGTTCGAGAAAGGCTTTGTAAGACGCGGCGGCCGCCTCGTAATCTTGCATGTCTTCCTGAGCTTCGCCTCTGAGCATCAAGGCGGAGGCGTAGTGTTCGCTTGTTGCCTGCCCAATCGCCTCAAGTGCGCGCATTGTCTTGTTGGTGTAGGCTATGGTCTTTTCACGCTTGCTGCGCGCGCCTTCCAAACGGTGAAACTTCGGCGGCAGCGTCGCCTGTGCCAATGCCATATAGACCCCGACGGCAAAGCCGGACTGGTCCTGACCTATGTCTTCGAGCTCTCGCGCCACATCCTGCAGCTTGTCGAGGCCATTGCCCGGTTTCCCGGCCGACTGAAGCGAGGTTGCGGCCCGCAGCGCGCATTGCAGCGACTGCGCCGCCGCACTGATCGCGCGATACTGGTCTTCGCACTGTTCATACGCTCTGGCCGCGTCTTCATGCGCGTTCTGCGCCGTCAGGATCTCAGCCCGCGAATAGGCCGCAGCGCCCGCGCCTGCCGCATCATTTTCCGCACGTGCCGTGTTATACAGACGGTCGGCAAGGTCCAGCGCCGCGTCGAGATCGTTCCCGGTCAGCGCGGCCTGTAGCTCCGCGCGCAGCGATTCCTGTGACTGGGCGGAGGCGGGCAGCGCCAAAAGCGAAACGACGCCTATCAGCGCCGCCGCCATCAGTGTCTTCTTCATGGGAATCCTCGAAAGCCCTCTTGACCATAAACCTAACGGCGTATGGTGCCGGTTTCAATCCGCGCGATCGGATCAGTCCGCCGCGCCGACCTGTTGCTGGTAGCGGGCCGTAAGTTCGACCAGGGCCAGCGCCAGGGCGTGCCCGGCCAGTCCGACCGTCCACCATATGGTGGGCGTCAGCATGGCATAGCGATCACCTCCAACGGTCAGGCTGATCCCGGCGAACACGATCATGCCGAACAGATAGCTGGCCAGATGGATGAAGAAACCGAGCCGCATGGCGGCGGTCGCCTTGGCGTTCTTTTCCCGGATCATCGTCTCGGCTTCGGTCTTTGCGTCCACCGTCAGCGCCATGACATCGACATTGAATGCCGCCGCCAGCGCCTTCAGGGAGTCGCCAGACGCCTTGTCCCCCGTCTCGATCCGCTGAACGGTGCGCACGCCAATTCCGGCGAGTTCGGCCAGATGTTCCTGCGACCAGTGGCGCTCTTCCCGCCAGCGTTTGATCTTCGCGGCATCTGCATCATACTGCATCTCGTTCCCCTTTCTCCGGGTTGTTTGTAACCTCCATGAAAGTGCGGAAAAACCCCTTGGCCGACCACGTCTTGACGCCGCCACGGCGCCGCCAGAAGCCCGCCAGAGCCCCGTCACAGGGGCGCCAGAGGGCTGTCGAACGCCTATTCTTCCAAGGCAACCGGGTCGCAAGTGGCATCGGAGACGTGTGACGAGACGGGGTGCCAGCCATCATCTGTTCTTCGCAGCGTGTTGGAAGACATGTAACTGTGTCGGCAAGGTGTGCCGTCCTCAGCCATGCGCGTGCTCAGGCCGCGTCCGTAGACCAATGCAGAGTCTGGCGTGAGGAAAATGACGTCATCCACTTCAAACACGAAATCCGCCGGCCCGTCCCAGCTGTTTTCGCGCATCCAGTTCACTTCATCGGTCCGGGTGCGGACACCGCCGCCAATCAAGACGAAGTCATCGGCCAGGAATGCCGCCAGTCCATCGGCATCGTTTGCCGCATAGAGGCCGGGCCAGGTGTCTGATTTAAGGGCCCGCAATACGGCCTCTTCCTGTTCGAGATCGGCCTGCGTTGCGCTCGGCACGCTGGTGCAAGCGCCCAACGCGACAAGCAAGCCCGCGAGCGCAAGTCGGGAAATTTCGAACATGGTTCAGTCCTTTCAGGTCCAGCCCCGGCATCACCCTAGCAAAAGGGGCGCATGGGCCAAGCTGAAAGTCGGCCTAGCGCGCCAGGAAGGGAATGCGGAAGAAGCGCTTGATGCTCCACCAGAAGCGCAGGCGCTTGTTGTTGGGCGCATCATTGCTGCCGCGAGGCACGAGGATGTTGTTCATGCGCGGCTGGTAGCGGCGGATCAGGTCTTCCTCCACGCGCGCCCGGTCCGATTCCTTCTTCAGGACCAGAACGTGCCGCTCGGTCGCGCCGCGCTTCCACCAGGCTTCCCACCAGCGTTCATGGCCGATCAGGCGGCTTTTGAAGTTTGCGGCCTTGCCGATGTAGAGCGGGAACAGGAAGAAGACGAAGCGGCGCTGCACGAAGACATAGATGCCGCCATCATTCGGCAGGCCCTTCGGCGTCAGCGTGATCTTGAAGCGATAGGGCCGGCCAGACTCGCCCCACCAAGTATGCCACCCGAACAATATCCACATATGCGGAGCCCTCCCATTTCGCGCGAAGCTCTCTTGCTACGGTTAATCAGCCGTTAAAATGTGGCGGTTTCGGGGGCCTGAGGGGGAGAATTCCTTCCCGATTTGCCCAATTGGTTAAGCTCCGGGCCCCAGAGCAAGGGGGGAGCGCCGGGCAGGGCGGTCCGGGGCGAATCAGGCGCTCGCGGCCAGTGCCCGCTTGACCGGGGCAAAGCTCATCCGGTGGTGGGCGCAGGGCCCGTGCGCCATCAGCGCCTCGGCATGGGCGGCGGTGCCATAACCCTTGTGCCGGGCAAAGCCATAGGCCGGAAACGCCAGATCCATCTCCTTCATCTGCGCGTCGCGCACCGTCTTGGCGAGGATCGAGGCGGCCGAAATGGCGGGCTCGGTCAGGTCGCCCTTCACGATGGCCGTCGCCGCGCAGGGAAAGCCGGCGGGCAGGGCGTTGCCATCCACCAATATGTGCCCCGGCGCCAGGCCAAGCCCCGCCACGGCCCGCTCCATGGCGAGGAACGTCGCCTGGCGAATGTTCAGCCGGTCAATCTCTTCCGGGGTGGCATGCGCCACGCTCCACGCCGCGGCCCGGTCGCGGATCATCGGCGCCAGCGCATCGCGCCTTGCCTCGGTCAGCTTCTTGGAATCGGTCAGGCCGTCGATGGGCCGCGCCGGGTCGAGGATCACCGCGCCTGCCGTCACCGGCCCCGCCCAGGGCCCGCGCCCGGCCTCGTCCACGCCCGCAATAAGGATCTGTGCTGTCGCCATCGCCCAACCAAAACGCGAGTCGCTCTTGCGCTCCAGCGCGCTCCGGGTTTCTACTGCACACATGACACAGCCATACCGCATCCAGATGCATGAGACCGGCGGGCCAGACGTGCTCAAGGTCGAGGATTTCATCCCCCGCAAGCCCGGCCCCGGCGAAGTGACCGTGCGCCAGAGCGCGGCGGGCCTCAACTTCATCGACACGTATCACCGCACCGGCCTCTATCCTGTGCGCTTTCCCTTCACGCCCGGCCAGGAGGGCGCCGGCGCGGTTCAGGAAGTCGGCGAGGGCGTCACCCATCTGAAGCCCGGCGACAAGGTCGCCTATCTGGGCAGCGGCACCTATGCCAGCCATTTCACCGGCCCGGCCGACCGCATGTTGCTCCTGCCGGATGATATCCGTCCGCAGGATGCCGCCGCCGTCCTTCTGAAAGGCCTCACCGCCTGGGCGCTGTTGTTCGAGGTCCGCCCGCTTCAGGCCGGGGAGACGATTCTCGTCTGGGCGCCCGTGGGCGGCGTCGGCAGCCTGCTCGTACCATGGGCGGCCAGCCTCGGCGCGCGCGTCATTGCCGTCACCTCCACTGAGGCCAAGGCCGAAAAGGCAAAGGCGCTCGGCGCGTCCGACGTGATCATTGGCTATGAGGGCGTCGCGGACAAGGTGAAGGAATTGACCGGCGGGCGCGGCGTCGATGTTGCCTATGACAGTGTCGGCCGCATCAGCGCCGAGGAAAGCCTGAACAGCCTCCGGCCTGCGGGCTGGTTCGTCACTTATGGCAACGCCTCCGGCCCGGTTGAGCCGATCCCGCCCGGCCGTCTGGCGCAAGGCGGCTCGTTGGTCATGACCCGGCCCACCCTGTTCCATTTCATTCCGGATGCGGACAGCCTCGCCCGCGGCGCCAGCCTCCTCTTCAGCGCCCTGAAGTCCGGCACCATCCATGCCGACATCGGCCAGCGCTTCCCGCTATCGGAAGCCGCCAAGGCCCACGAAGCGATAGAAAGCGGCACGACAACCGGGGCGACGGTGTTAGTGCCTTGATGAGGCTTCTTTTAGATGCCTATAGGTTGCATTATATCTCCGTCAGATAGAGTTATTAACCCCAGATTAATGGTGGCATAATTATCGTGAACGTTACCGTGGAGGGGTTATGAAAGAAATCGTTGTGCCATTTCTCAAGTGGGCGGGCGGGAAACGGTGGTTAGCTTCCTCACACAGAGAACTATTCAGTGAGTGCAGTGGTCGTCATATCGAGCCGTTTGCGGGATCTGCTGCCGTATTTTTCGCGACTCAGCCTGATAAGGCAATTCTTGCCGATATGAACAGTAGGCTGATCGAGGCATACATTGCCATTAGAGACACTCCTGTGGAGTTTGAAAGTTACTTTCATGAGTTCGCAAGGAAGCACTCGAAAGACCACTACTATGCGGTGAGATCGAAAAAGTTTCGTGTCGAGGCAAAGCGGGCTGCCCAATTTGTCTATCTGAACAGGGTGTGTTTCAACGGGATATATAGAGAGAATTTGCGTGGCGAATTCAATGTTCCGATTGGCTCAAAACAAACCGCCGTTTTAGACACAGATGATTTCGCAAAGATTTCACGGTGCCTTCGAAATGCGGAGCTCAGGTGTTCAGATTTTGAGCCTATTATCGACGATGCGGTACGGGGCGATTTCGTCTATGTAGATCCTCCGTATACAACAAAACATAATTTGAATGGCTTTGTGAAATATAATCAGAAAATTTTCTCGTGGGAAGATCAAGTTAGGCTGTCAAAGGTTTTGAAGTCAGCGGCGAAGCGTGGCGTAACTATTTTAGTTTCAAATGCTGACCATGCTGAAGTCAGAGATTTGTATAGAGACTTTTTAGAAATAAAATCTGTCGAGCGTTCAAATGTGATTGCATCACGCAGTTGCCACAGAGGCAAAACAACAGAAATGGTGGCTGGCAATGATCTCTAGTTTTTCAATTTCTCACGCGGAAGATAATGTCAAAAGGGATGCTTGGAGAGTGGTGTCCTTTACTCTAGCAATTAGCGCCCTTCCGTTGATATTGGGTTTTGTGGCGCAGTCCACGAACAAAGGGGTTGGGTCGGCTTTCTTGGACGTCTTTGTATCCGGGGAGTTGTATTTTTATGCGATGACATTCTGCGCGAGCATGCTGGTTGTCGGGCAGCTGAGTATTAGAGAAGAGAATACAAATATGCGAATTTGGAGTGTCGCATTTGCAGTATTCTGCGTTGGATTCATGTCTCTCTTCATTGGCTTTGTGCCGTCCGATTCTGCCACTATACCTCTGGTGCATCGGTTAGCTTCCGTCCTGTTTTTATTGCTAGCTGTATTCTTAAACTATCGCGTTGTTGTTCTGGCCGACCAACCGCCTCCGCTCCCTGAAGCTGTCAATCGAGAGCGTGTTATGTCGATGACAAACTCAGTGGAGCCGGATTATGATCAGTGAGTCCGAGCTACAAACCTCTTTCCCTGTAATGAAGGTTACACAGCCAATCGGTTCATTTTACATCGGTAAAATGAAGGCTGACGACCTTATAAAGATCTCCTGGTTTGATATTCGCCAGCTGGCTGGCGATAGTGACCTCGACAAATATCTCGGGATACAAAGAAAAGTTAGCGATAAGCGAGTGAAGGAGATCGCACAGTACGTGCGCCTTTCTGATGCTACTTTTCCTACTGCTGTCATTCTTGCAGTCGAAGGAAGGTGCGCATCTTTGGAAAGCCTGAACGGAGAGGAAGATGACAGGAGTGACTTTTTCTCTATGACTTTGCGAAACATTCCGGGTGGTTTCAATGATGACGACACGGTGCTTTTCCGAGGCATAGCCCGAGTGCTGGATGGACAACACCGTATAAAAGGGCTCCGAGAAAGTGGCGCCGATCTTTCCAATTTTGAAGTGAATGTTTGTGTTTTCGTTGACGCGGATATCGCCGACCAAGCAAGTATTTTTGCGACAGTAAATCTTGCGCAAACAAAAGTGAATCGAAGTCTCGTCTACGATCTCCTCTCCTATAGTAAGTCTCGGAGCCCTGAGCGTACTTGTCACACAGTGACTGTTACTCTGGATCAATCAGAAAGAAGTCCGTTCTACCGGAAAATCAAACGCCTTGGCGTATCAACGAAAGGGCGATTCGGTGAGGTGCTAACTCAGGCGACAGTAGTACAGTCCCTGCTACCTTACATCACCGACAATGCGATACGGGACCGAGATATTGGTAAGAGGTCAGGCAAATGGCAAAAGTCCGAGTTGTACAATCGCGACAAGCTCATCTTTAGACATTGGTTCTTAGAAGAAAACGATGATCAAATCGCCTTGCAGTTGATGCATTATTTCGAGGCTGTTCGCAGACGTTGGCCAATCGCTTGGGATACTATCGAGGTCGGAAACATGCTTCCGCGCACGAATGGATTTAAGGCCTTTATGGATTTTCTGAGGCCAGCGTATAATCACTTGAAAGACGATGATTTTGTTAGGATGCAGGATTTCTCAAAGCTTTTTGAAAAAGTTGATCTGGCCGATGCGGACTTCAACACTGAAAGGTTTGTTCCCGGAACATCTGGACAGCGCAGTTTGTTCAAAACCTTAATGCAGCATTCTAACTTGTCAGGCTTCGACTAAAAACCAGACGAACAAAATAAACCTTATCCCCCCCCCCCCTGACCCCTGCCGTATCCTTGCGGGCATGTTCGACCGGGACTCCCTCATCAAACGCGCACTGGAGACGGGCTGGCCTTTTGTGGCCGGGCTGATGGCGGAGCTGCGCGGCGCGCTCACCGCGTCAGGCGAGGGCGCCGTGCCGCGCGCGGTCTATTATGCATCGCTCCGTACGCTGCGCGCCCTGGAATCTCTGGTGCGCCGCATGCTCTATCTCATGTCGCTGGAACTGGAGGTCAGCTGGACCCCGCCAGCGCCGCGCGCATCGGCTATGGACCCATCTGGACCAGTTATGGACACTTTACGGACCAGCCAGACCGGCCCCGCACGGCAGGCCCCGGCGCGCAAGCTCGCCATGCTCGACACGCTGACGCTCTATTTTCCGCCGTTGGAGCCGCTTGAAACGCCCCCGGCAAGATACGGGCCTCGCCCCTCGATCTGGATGCTGGGCATGCCCCGTGCGCCAGAGCCCGAAGGCCCGCCCGAAACCCTGGACCCCGCGCCGCTGCTGGCGCGGCTGGAGCGGCTCACCACAAGTTGCGCAGACCCCGCCGCCGAGGCGCGGCGCATGGCTCTGTGGCAGGCGCGTCGCCGGGCCGAGCTTCAGGCCGGCAAGCGCGGGCGCATGCATCCGCTGCGCATGGGTCGGCCACCGGGCTATGTGAAAGACCGGCTGAGGCGCGACACGCTGCAGCGAAAACTCTGGGATTTCTGGCAGTTCTGCCATTGGGCCGATACGGCCACGGACCCGCCCGCGCGACCGGTCGGAGCAGGGCTGGCCCCGGCCTGACCGGGGCGGCCATTCGTTAAAATCTGGACATCGGGGGAGGCTGCAATCTCCGCCCACCCGCGCCTTGGGAGGGGCTAAGGGCGAGCGGAGCCATGGGCGGCTGGGTGCAATTGATGGGTACCGCCCATTCAGGTTCGGTGTGCTGCAGATATTACAGGTTCCGCAGACCCGGGGGGGCGCAGCGCGAATCCGGGAGAGGGGTGTGTGTTCGCGCTACGGGTGAATTATGCGCCACAGGTCTGAAGGGCGCGTTTCCGCAAAGGGCTCAATTGCGCGGGCGCGGGCAAGCCTGCGGTAACCTTGATTCATCATTTAGGATTAAGGCGCGGGCTGTAACTCCAGCAACAAGGCCGGGTCGATATAGAAATCGCCGTCCCGGCTGCGCGCTTCGGGATTGCGCCACTTCACCGCCCAATGCAGGTGCGGCCCGGTCGTGCGGCCGGTATTGCCGGTCTTGGCCAACAGGTCGCCTGTGTTGACCTCATCGCCCGCCGCCACATCGACCGCTGACAAATGCATGAACACTGAGACCAGGCCATGGCCATGGTCCAGGAACACGGTGCCGCCTTCATAATAGAGATCCGGATCGGCCAGGATCACCACGCCCGGCGCGGGCGCGCGAACCTCGGTGCCCACCGGCGCGGCCATGTCATAGCCGCGATGCACTGATGTGCTCTCGCACGGCTCGCCGGTCACTTTCGAGACGCCGGTATATTTCCGCGTCGGCCCGAAAGGCGACGAGGTTGGCGCATCGGCCGGTTTCACAAAACCTTCCAGCGCGCCGGGGCCGGGATTGAAGCTGGCAAACGAGTCCTGCTTCTTCACCCAGCTGCGCGAGGCATGTGCCTTCTGTTCAGCCGAGCGGGCATCGACCTTGTCGCAGTCAAAGCCCGAAATTTCGTGGTATTCATCCTGGCGCTCGGCAATCTGGAGATCCCCGAATGCGCCGCTGTCATGCGACCAGCCGACAACACTCGGCGCGCGCGTGCTGAGCCCGAACTGCGCCGTGCCCATTTCGCTGACAGTCAGCTTTGTTCCCGCGACCGTGAACGTACTGCCCGGTTCGGCTGAACAAATCACCAGCCCGCCCTGTACCAGAACGCCGTCACATGTCGGCGCGATGACCTGAACAGGTGTCTCTGTCTCAATTTCAGGCTCAGCCACCGGGGCTGGCGCAGCAGGAACAGGTGCCATGTCAGGCGCAGCAGGCGTTGGCGCAGGAGACTCTGCCGCTGCACACGCCACCACAAATGTTGCCAGTCCCGTCAGCAGCGCGCGGCGCATCAGTGACCAGCCTTGACCATGCGCTGGCTCGCCGCCTCGGCATCCCAGTAGGCTTCCTGCAGGTCCACGCTCCAATAGCGCAGGGCCTGGAGCGGGATCTTCCGGCCGGTCACCGCGCAGGTGACATAGTCTCCCGGCGCGATCATTTCGATGTCGGCGTCGAGATAGCGAAGGCGGGCTTCGCCGGCGGGGCGGCTGGATCGGTCAAGCATATGCGCGACCATGCCTGAAACAGCACCAAAAGAAAAGATGTAGCGCGCAGAAAGTTTCCTCTTTGTTCCGTAGAACAAATATGGTACATCCGATTCAGCAACGGCAAACGGGGGCCTTGCCAAATGCGGCCCCATGGTAGACCTAAGGAGACGACTCATGGCCAAAGCGGCGCTACAACTCGTGGACAAGGAATCAGGCGTGGACAAGCAGAAAGCTCTTGAAACAGCTTTGGGCAATATTGAGCGGTCCTTCGGCAAGGGCTCGGTCATGCGCCTTGGCGACAAGAAGGTGATGGATGTCGAAGCGGTGCCCACCGGTTCGCTCGGCCTCGACATTGCGCTCGGCATTGGCGGCCTGCCCAAGGGCCGTATCATCGAAATCTATGGTCCGGAAAGCTCGGGCAAGACGACGCTGGCCCTGCACAGCGTGGCAGAAGCCCAGAAGAATGGCGGCGTCTGTGCCTTCATCGACGCCGAACACGCGCTGGATCCGCTCTATGCGGGCAAGCTCGGTGTGGACCTTGATGACCTTCTGATCTCCCAGCCGGACACGGGTGAACAAGCGCTCGAAATCGCTGACACGCTGGTCCGTTCCGGCGCGGTTGATCTACTGGTCATCGACTCGGTGGCGGCCCTCACGCCACGCGCTGAACTCGAAGGCGAGATGGGCGACTCTTTGCCAGGTCTGCAGGCCCGCCTGATGAGTCAGGCGCTGCGCAAGCTGACCGGCTCGATCTCCAAATCCAAATGTATGGTGATCTTCATCAACCAGATCCGCATGAAGATCGGCGTCATGTTCGGCAGCCCGGAGACCACGACCGGCGGGAACGCCCTGAAATTCTACGCCTCGGTCCGGCTCGACATCCGCCGCATTGGCGCGATCAAGGACCGGGACGAAGTGATCGGCAACCAGACACGCGTCAAAGTAGTCAAGAACAAGGTTGCGCCGCCCTTCCGCCAGGTCGAATTTGACATTCTTTATGGCGAAGGCATTTCCAAGACGGGTGAACTCATTGATCTTGGCGTGAAGGCTGAAGTCGTTGAAAAGGCTGGCTCCTGGTACTCCTACAAGGGAGAGCGCATGGGGCAGGGCCGCGAGAAGACCCGTAACTTCCTGAAGGAAAACCCGGCCATCGCCGACGAGATCGAGGATGCGATCCGGCGCAATGCAGGCCTTCTGGCGGATGAATTGCTGAATGCCGGCATGGAATCCGAACAGGATGACGATCTGCCAGACGCCGCAGAAGGCTGATCCACAGGATTTCTGGCCCTGAAATACGCATTTCAGGGCCAGAAATACCCTCTCTCTCTCCAGAGAACTGTCCCTTTGTGGCGCACCCCGCTTGGCGTGCCGCAAAGGGACCTTTATATCGCCGGTGTAATAAGCGCGTCGATTGACTCGGCCGCAACACTGATCGCAAGGACACAGAGCTGCCCATGACCGGCGTAAACGAGATTCGCGAGACCTTTCTTTCCTTCTTCGAGAAGCGAGGGCACCTGCGTCAGGCATCTGCGCCGCTCATCCCGCAGAACGATCCCACCCTGCTCTTCGTCAATGCCGGCATGGTGCCGTTCAAGAACATCTTTACCGGTGCCGAGACGCCCCCCGGCCCGCGCGCGACGACATCTCAGAAATGCGTTCGCGCCGGCGGCAAGCACAATGACCTCGACAATGTCGGCTACACGGCCCGCCACCATACCTTTTTCGAAATGCTCGGGAATTTTTCCTTCGGCGACTATTTCAAGGAAGACGCAATCGAATTCGGTTGGGAGCTGTGCACCAAGGAATTCGCGCTCGACCCGAAAAAACTCCTCGTCACGGTCTATGCCGAAGACGATGAAGCCGCAGCGCTCTGGAAAAAGATCGCCGGCCTCGAGGATTCCCGGATCATCCGGATCGGCACATCGGACAATTTCTGGTCCATGGGTGACACCGGTCCGTGCGGCCCGTGTTCCGAAATCTTCTATGATCATGGCGAAAGCGTTCCCGGAGGCCCTCCCGGCAGCCCGGATGAGGACGGCGACCGCTTTATCGAGATCTGGAACCTCGTTTTCATGCAGTTCGACCAGCAGGCCGATGGCTCGCGCAAAAATCTCCCCAAGCCCTCCATTGATACCGGCATGGGTTTGGAGCGGATTTCGGCCGTCCTGCAGGGCGTCCACAACAATTACGACATCGATCTCTTCAAATCGCTGATCGCGGCCGAGGAAGACCTCTATGGTGCGAAGGCCGCAGGCGACCAGCTTGCCTCCTTCCGCGTCATCGCCGACCATTTGCGCACATCGGCCTTCCTGATTGCTGATGGCGTCCTGCCGTCGAATGAGGGCCGGGGATACGTCCTGCGCCGCATCATGCGCCGCGCGATGCGCCACGGACACCTGCTCGGCGCGCGCGAACCGCTGATGTACAAACTTGCCCCGGCGCTGATCTCGGAAATGGGCAAGGCCTATCCGGAGCTTGGCCGCGCCAAGGCCGCCATTGAGTCTGCCCTCGAACAGGAAGAGGCTCGCTTCCAGCGCACTTTGGGCAATGGCTTGTCGCTGCTCGACAAGGAAACGGCGGACATGAAGGCCGGCGATGCGCTGCCGGGCGACGTCGCCTTCAAACTATCCGACACGTATGGTTTCCCACTCGACCTCACGCAGGACATCCTGCGCGGGCGGGAGATGAGCGTCGATGTTGATGGTTTTGAAACCGCGCTCGAGCAACAGCGCCAGGATAGCCGCGCAGCAGGGTTCTCCTCCGGAGATCAGGCAACGGATGATATCTGGTTCCGCGTCCGCGACGATGCTGGCGCCACAAGTTTCACCGGCTATGATGGCACCGAAGGCAAGGGCAAGCTGGTCGCAATCGCTGCTGGCGGCGCACGGGTTGATGCACTGTCTGCCGGCCCGGCTGAACTCGTTTTCGACACAACGCCTTTCTATGCAGAATCCGGCGGTCAGGCCGGCGACCATGGTGAGATAGTGTTCGGTAACGGCGCGCGCTTCATCGTGCGCGATGTCCAGAAGCGTGCGGGAGACCTGCACGTTCACATCGGGGAACTCGTCTCGGGCGAAGTCAGGCTCGGCGACACGGCCAACCTGCATGTCGATGCCGCGCGTCGCCGCGCCATCATGGCCAACCATTCGGCAACCCACATCATGCATGCTGCCTTGCGCAATGTGCTTGGCGAACATGTCACGCAGAAGGGCTCATTGGTCGAGGCTGATCGCTTTCGTTTTGACTTTTCGCACAATGGTCCGATGACGCCAGCAGAACTCGAAGCGGTCGAGGATGAAGTCAATGCCCAGATTCGCGAAAACCACCCGACGGGCATTCAGGTAACTTCACCTGACAAGGCCATCGAAGCGGGGGCACTTGCATTGTTCGGTGAGAAGTATGGCGACGAAGTCCGTGTGCTGTCCATGGGCACCGGCGATGCACGGCGCTATTCGGTCGAACTGTGCGGCGGTACCCATGTCGAGCGTGCCGGGGATATCGGCGTATTCGTGATCATGTCAGAGAGTGGTGTGTCGGCAGGCGTGCGCCGAATCGAAGCGGCAACAGGCGCCGAGGCGCTGGCCTATCTCAAGGGACGCGCCCAGATTGCGGTAGACCTTGCCGAGAGCTTGAAAGTTCCGCTCAAGGATGTCCCGCGCCGAGTGGCTGCGCTCGGCGAGGAGCGCAGGTCGCTGGAAAAAGAACTGGCCGACGTCAAGCGCAAGCTCGCCATGGGCGGCGGCGGTGGCGCGCCGGCCGGGCCGGAAGAGATCAATGGCGTGAAACTGATGGCGCGCATTGCTGAAGGTGTGGGCGGCAAGGAGTTGCGCACGCTGGTGGATGAGGCCAAGGCCCAGATCGGATCCGGCATCGTGGCCTTTGTCGGCGTCGCCGATGGCAAGGCCGGTGTTGCCGTTGGGGTGACCAAGGACCTGACCGACACCTATTCGGCGGTCGATCTCGTCAAGGCGGCCAGCGAGGCGCTTGGTGGCAAGGGCGGTGGCGGACGGCCTGACATGGCTCAGGCGGGCGGCCCTGATACCGACAAGGCCGACGATGCGCTCGCCGCTGTTCGCGCGGCGATTGCGGGCTGATCCCCTCACGCGAACCGATTGACTCCCGCCACGGGGCGCCTATGTAGAGGCCCCGTGGTGATTTGGTCGGTCGGCTTGCAGCCACGTTAAACAACTTGCTAAAAGGCTGCGCGGGAAATCCGAACACGCTCACAGCAAGATTCCGACTGGCCGAAACTGGTAGCGGAGTAGAGCCTATGCCCATTCGAATTCCTGACGGTTTGCCCGCGCGCGACCTGCTCGTGCGTGAAGGCGTGCAGGTGCTCGATGAATCCATCGCAACGCGTCAGGATATTCGCCCGATGCGGATTGCGCTGCTCAATCTGATGCCGAACAAGATCGAGACTGAATCCCAGATCGCCCGCCTTGTCGGCGCGACGCCGCTGCAGGTGGAGTTGACTCTGGTGCGCATCGGCAGCCATGTGGCGCGCAACACGCCGGAGGATCACCTCATCTCCTTCTACCATACCTGGGATGAGGTTAAGGATCGCAAGTTTGACGGCTTCATTATTACCGGTGCGCCGATTGAGACCCTGCCGTTCGAGGACGTCACCTATTGGGACGAACTCACGCAAATTCTCGACTGGACCGAGACTCATGTTCATTCCAGCTTCTTCATCTGTTGGGGGGCCATGGCGGCCGTGCATCATTTCCATGGCGTGCCTAAGCATACTCTCAAAGAGAAGGCGTTTGGTGTCTATCGTCACCATAACCGCAAACCGGAATCTCCGTTCCTCACGGGCTTCTCGGATGATTTCTCGATCTCGGTGTCCCGCTGGACCGAAGTGCGCCGCGAAAATATTCCGTCCGGCAGTGGTCTGAACATCCTGATGGAGAGTGACGAGACCGGGCTCTGCCTGTTGCATGAGGCCCGCGGCAACCGGCTTTATATCTTCAATCATATCGAATATGACTCAACCTCTCTGGAGAATGAGTATCGCCGAGATGTGGCGTCAGGTAAGCAGATTGCTGTGCCGGCCAATTACTTCCCGGATGACGACCCCAGCCGCAAGCCGAAAAATCGCTGGCGATCCCACGCGTTTCTTCTGTTTGGAAACTGGATAAATCAGATGTACCAGACCACGCCCTATAATCTGGAAGATATCGGGACAGACCGTGCCGGTGATAGCAAGACCAGATAGCCGGTTTTGGTGGGTAGACGGTAAGCTTTGTGTCGTCAGGCGGCAGCGGGCAATAATGGCTCGTCACTGCCCGGTTTCCACTGGGCATATTTCGCCATCACACTCTTGAACAGGGCGCTCTGCTTGTGACCGTCCAGCCAGACCTGTAGCGCAGGCAAATCCTGCGCCCGGAACCAGTCCATGTCGGTATGCGCATACTGGCGGACGAAGGGGAATATGGCCATATCGGCCAGGCTGCGCGTTGGCCGCACAAGCTGGCCGCCATGTGCTTCCAGCCTTGAATTAAGGTCCCGAAGTATGTCGAGCCCCGCCTCTCGCGCCGCGCCGGGGACAAGATCTTCGTCGGAGTACCGGTTGGGGTATTTATAGCGATCCAGCGCGTGTTTGAACACGCCATCATTGCGGGAGATCAACATGTCCGTCGTTTCCGGGTCTGCCGCCAGCCAGCCCTCGGGGTCCTTCTGCGCCAGCGCCCACCGCATGATGTCGAGGCTCTCGTCCACGACCTCACCAGAGGTCGTTACCAGAACCGGCACCGTGCCCTTGGGGCTGGCGGCCAGCATGTCGGCGGGCTTGTCGCGGAGTACCACTTCACGAACATGGACTGGCAGACCTGCCATCGACAGACCCATTCGTCCACGCATCGCATAGGGACAGCGCCGGAACGTATAGAGGATGTGCCCTGGCGCGCTCACGCGTCTTCGCTCCGCCGTGCCTCCGGGCCCATATGTTCCTGGCCTCGTTTGCGGGCAAGGTCGATTTGCTTCTGCCGTTCGGCGAAACGTGCGCGCTGTTCATCGCTCATTTCGTCAATACAGTGCGGGCAGGAAACGCCGGGTACATAGGCGGCCTCCGCCTTGTCTTCATCCGTGATCGGCCGTTTGCAGGCATGGCACATATCATAGCTGCCGGGGGTGAGATCATGGCGCACCGACACGCGTTCGTCGAAGACGAAACATTCGCCGCGCCATTTGCTGTCGGTCTCCGGCACGGTCTCGAGATATTTCAGAATGCCGCCTTTCAGGTGGAACACGTCGTCAATGCCTTCGGCCTTTACAAAGCTGGTCGCCTTTTCACAGCGGATGCCGCCGGTGCAGAACATGGCAACTTTGGGCGTGCGTCCTTCGGCTTCCAGCCGCTCACGGAACTTGCGGAACCAGTCCGGAAATTCGCGGAAAGTTTTTGTCTCCGGATCGATTGCGCCTTCGAACGTGCCGATAGAATATTCATAATCATTGCGCGTATCGATCAGCACAGTGTCCGGGTCGCTGATGAGGTCGTTCCACTCGGTTGGCTCGACATAGGTGCCGACCAGCGCATTCGGGTCTGTGCCCTGTATGCCCATGGTCACGATTTCCTTTTTCAGGCGCACTTTGAGGCGCAGGAAAGGCATCTCGTCGGTTTCGGAGAACTTGGCTTCAAGGTCGGCCGCGCCCGGCAGGGCACGCAAAGTGGCCAGCGCCGCCTCGACGCCGTTGGCTGTCCCGGCAATCGTGCCATTCACGCCCTCAGAGGCGAGCAGCACCGTGCCTTTTACGTCCGCGCCGCACAGTGTCTCCGCCAGCGCAGCCCGGCGGGCTTCAAAGTCCGGAAAGGAAAAGAATTTGTAGAAGGCGGCAACAGTGTAGGTCATGCGCGACCTTATGCCAGAATGTTGCAGCGATTTGAATATCCGGCAGCAGGCAGACGCCTAAGCCGGCTCGGACAATATGCGCGGCAATTTGAAAGTTACCGTTTCACGCGCTGTTTCGACCTTTTCAACCGACACATCGAAGCGCTCGGAACAGGCATTGATCACGCCCTGCACCAGGTCTTCCGGCGCGCTCGCTCCAGCCGTCAGGCCAAGTATGCTCACACCTTCAAACCAGGCCCAGTCGATATTCTCGGCGCTCGCGACCAGTTCTGCCCGTGCGGCGCCCGCACGTTTGGCCACTTCGACCAGGCGAACCGAATTCGAGCTTGTGGTCGCCCCGATCACGAGAACGAGATCTGTGCCGGGCGCGAACGACTTCACCGCTTCCTGACGATTGGTGGTGGCGTAGCAGATATCTTCCTTGTGAGGGCTCGAAATGCCCGGAAAGCGCGCCTGCAGCGCCGCCACGATGTCTGCTGTATCGTCAACAGAGAGGGTTGTCTGGGTCACGAAAGCGACATTGTCCGGATTTTTCGGCGCGAAGCTCGCCACGTCTTCAACGGTCTCGATCAGGGTGATGGTATCACCCGGCAACTGGCCCATCGTGCCAATCACTTCCGGGTGTCCGGCATGGCCGATCAGCACAATTTCCCGGCCTTCCCGGTGATGGCGCTCAGCCTCGACATGCACTTTGGAGACGAGTGGGCAGGTAGCGTCGACAAAGATCATGTTGCGGCGCTGGGCTTCGGCCGGCACGGATTTCGGCACGCCATGGGCGGAGAATATCACCGGGCGATCTTCCGGGCATTCGTCCAGTTCTTCGACAAAGATAGCGCCCAGATCCTCGAGTCGGCTCACCACATGGGCATTGTGGACGATTTCGTGGCGCACATAGACCGGCGCGCCCCACTTTTCGAGCGCTTCCTCGACGATCTGGATGGCCCGATCAACGCCAGCGCAGAAGCCGCGCGGCGCCGCAAGTCGGATCACAAGAGGCTGCCTGTCGTTCATTTCATCCTACTTCCTGCCTGCGGGCGTTGCGCCGAGACGTCTGGGCCTTTAACACATCTGCAGCAACAGATGGACAGGCCTTTGCATCAGGCCATGAAGGACACGCCGACGCATGATCAAATATGCCCCACTTCTCGCCGCGGTCATTCTCACTGGCTGTGGTGCCGGAAAGATCGCGGACAGTTTCGACACGCGCCAGAATGCCGGCCCGTGCCCACCCGTCGGTGCCCTCTATGATTCGTCGCGCTATGTCGAATTTGATGGTGGTGGCGAGCTGTATTCCAATATCGAATTCACGGGTGAAATCATCGATGTACGGCTGTTCTGCCGTTATGTTGAGGACAATCCACTGGAAGCTGAAGTCGAGATCGATTTCGCGTTCGGCAAAGGCCCCGCAGCGGATTCCAGTGCTCACACTTACCCTTACTACGTCGCGGTCACGCGCCGGAACGGCAAGGTTCTGGCAAAGAAATACTTCAACACCGAGGGCAATTTCCGGGGCCAGAACCTGACCGGAAAAACCGAAGTCATAGGCACAATCGAAATTCCGCGTGTGGATGAGTCGATTTCGGGCACGAACTTCGAAGTCGTCGTGGGGTTCGAACTGACCCAGGAGCAATTGGAATTCAACCGCGCGGGCAAGCGTTTCCGCATGGATGCCGGACAGTAACCAATGGCCAGCCTGATCAATGATCTGTCGGTGGCCGCCAGCGCCGCCTTTGAAGCCATGGGGCTGGAGTCGAAATGGGGCGCCGTGCGCCGCTCTGACAAGCCGGAATTCGCGGACTTCCAGTGTAACGGCGCAATGGGGGCGGCCAAGTCGGCCGGCAAGAACCCGCGCGAGATTGCCGGTGAGATCGCGGCGACACTGAAAGATCATCCCATGGTCCTGTCGGCAGAAGTCGCCGGGCCGGGCTTCATCAATATCCGCGTCTCCGACGAGGCGATGTCGGCGCGTGCTGCGGGCATCCTGTCGGACGACATGGCGGGCGGCGAACTGGCGGCTGACCCCAAGGTCACTGTGATCGACTTTGGTGGCCCGAACGTGGCCAAGCCGATGCATGTCGGACATCTGCGCTCCGCCGTGATCGGCGACACATTGGTGCGACTACTCCGTTTTCTCGGCGACAAGGTAACAGGCGACACCCATCTCGGCGACTGGGGGCTCCAGATGGGCCACCTCGTGACAGAACTGTATGACGAGCAGCCCGATCTGATCTATTTCGACGCCGTCTATGAGGGCCCGTATCCGGAACAGCCACCCGTCACGATCGAAGACCTCGCACGCCTCTACCCGGCGGCCAGCAACAAGGCCAAGGCGGATGCGGCGCGCAATGAGCGCAGCCAGAAGGCCGTGGCCGAACTCCAGGCCGGGCGACCAGGTTATCGCGCCCTGCTGCGACATTTCATTGATGTGTCGGTCGCTGCGCTCAAGATCGACTATGAATTCCTGAACGTTCATTTCGACCTGTGGAAGGGCGAGAGTGATGTCGATCACTTGATCCCGGGTCTCGTCGAGAAGTTCAAGGACGCCGGCCTTTCCGAAGAAGACGACGGCGCCGTGATCGTTCGCATCGAGCGTGAGAGCGACAAGAAGGACATGCCGCCGATCATGCTGGTCAACAGCCGCGGCGGCACGGGCTATCATACCACCGACCTCGCGACGATTGAGGACCGGATGGAGCATATGGATCCAGTTCCGGAACTGATGCTCTATGTCGTGGACCAACGTCAGGCGCTGCATTTCGAACAGGTCTTCCGCGCCGCCGAAATGCTGGGCCTGATCGATGAAGGCCATATGGAACACATCGGCTTCGGCACGGTGAACGGTCCCGACGGCAAGCCGTTCAAGACCCGCGAAGGCGGCGTGCTTCGGCTGGCGGACCTCAACGCCATGGCCTTCGAAGAAGCCCAGAAGAAGATTGCGGAAGCCGGAAAGCTGCCGGAAGACATGTCGGAAGACGAGCGCCGGGATGTCGCCGCCAAGGTGGCGCTGGCGGCACTGCGCTTCTCGGACCTGCACAACACCCGGACTAGTAACTACGTCTTTGATCTCGACCGCTTCACGAGCTTTGAGGGCAAGACTGGGCCATATTTGCTCTATGCGGCCGTGCGGATCAAATCGGTCCTGCGCAAGGCAGAAGAGGCTGGCCACAAGGCTGGCGAGATCCGGATCGGCCATGACGCCGAACGCGCGCTTGTGTTGCAACTGGATGGCTTCGCGGCGACGCTGCTGCAGGCGCGTGAAAAGCGTATGCCGCACATCCTCTGCGAGCATGTCTACAATCTCGCGCAGGGGTTCAGCGCCTTCTATGCTGCGCTGCCGATTGCGTCCGAAGTAGACCCTGACCTTCGCGCCAGCCGGCTTGCCCTGTCAGCCGCCGTGCTCAAGCAACTCGAAACTGGCCTCGACCTTCTCGGCATTCGCATTCCGGAGCGCATGTAGCTACGTATTGCCTTGGCCCAACTCCTCGCTGATCCTCTTCGGAGAGATCAGTCAGTAGAGGAGTTCCGATATGGCCAAGACCATGCCAGTCCCGGTGGAGACCAGTTCAGACAGCGCGTACCAATGGGAGTTTGCATCCCAATGGTCGAAAGCCTGGAAAGTCATCAAATGGTCTGGAGCGGCGCTGCTGACGCTCGCCTTCCTGACCGTGATCGGACAGGGATTTCTGTTCTACCGCCTGTTCGACGATGTGCACCCGGTGCTGGGGTACGCGTTCATCCTGCTGCTGGCGGGATTGTTGCTTTTGCTGGTCGGGCGGCCCCTCGCGTCATTCCTGTCCATGCCCGTCGCAGCGAAACCGCCCCATACGCCGTTCGACATTGAAAACCCGGACATATCGCTCCTGTCGCAGCGCCTGAAATACGATTTGAAATATCTCACCATGTTGAAGCGCAATCCGCTCCTGGTCGAGGACGTGGCGTCTATCGAGGAAGGCATGGTGGCCGGGCGCGCTTTGCTGGCCCGGTTCGCGGCGGCGGACATGACAGAGGCCGCCACGGTCGCAGCAGACCTTGAAGCTTTCCAGAAGCGCCATATCGAAATCCATCTCAAGAAACTCGACGCCAAGGTCGACAAGCTGATCCATGCCGAAGCGGTCGGCGTCGGCGTGGCCACGGCTTTCTCCATGAACGGCACCGTTGATGCTTTCGTGGTGCTGTGGCGCAATGCGAACTTGATCGCGAAGATTTCCCAGATCTATTTTGGCCGCCCACATCTCGGCGGCACATTACTGATCCTTCGGGACGTGGCGGCCATCGTCGTGGTCAGCCGTGCGTTGGAAGATGTGACCGACATGACGGGGGATGTGATCGGCGGCCTGTTGGGGCGTATGGGCGGATTGATCGCCGGACCGGTCATGGACGGAGCGGTAAACGCCATGCTGACCCTGAAGATGGGGTATCTCGCCAAGCGCCGCTGCCGGGCCTTTGAAGGCTGGTCCGCGCGACAGGCCCGCTCGATTTCTGCCGAAGCACTTGCACGCGTGAAAAAGGAATCCGGCTCGGTCGCGACGGATCTGCTCAAGCGTTGCGGCGGGCTTACTTCGCGCGCGGCCTGGGCGGCAGAGCAGACCATGTCGGGCTCGAAAAATGCGTGGTCGATGGTGCAGGGGTGGTTTGGGCGCAAGGCGACGGAAGTCTGATGCACGCCGGCCTGCCTGTTCGCCGGGCAGTGTCGGCGTTCGGGCAGGCGATTGCTGACTCTGCGCTTGCTGGCCATCAGAATCCGCGCTAGTTCGACTCGTATAGACGAACTCCTCCCGGGAGAGAGCGGGTACCCAACCCCGCCGCCGAAGGCGCAACCGCCCCGGAAACGCTCAGGCAAAAGGACCGGGAGAGAGACAACACGCTGGAAAGAGACGGGCTGATGGTGCCGTCTCGCCGAAGGAGCAAGCCCGTATGCCGGGCGGAATCTCTCAGGCGCCCAGGACAGCGGGGGCGACGATGCGCGGCTTGAGGCTGCCCCGTCTCCTTATGAAAGGGCGTCATGGACGACACGACGACAGAGAATTTGAAGCGCACGCCGCTCCATGCCTTGCACGAAGATCTGGGCGCGAAGCTTGTGCCGTTCGCCGGCTATGAAATGCCGGTTCAGTATCCAATGGGCGTCAAGGACGAGCATCTCTGGACGCGCACGCAGGCGGGCCTGTTTGATGTTTCCCATATGGGGCCATGCTTCCTGTCGCTGGCCGATGGCATTGGCGGCGGTGATGACGCGCATGCCGAGATCGCCGCGCTGGTCGAGACGCTGGTGCCGTCAGATATTGCAAGTCTCAAGGAGGGCCAGGCGCGCCTGACTGTGCTGCTCAATGAAGAGGGCGGCATTCTGGATGACCTCATCATCACCCGCCCGATCGGGGAAGATGCGCAAGGTTCGCTCTACATTGTCGTGAACGGCGCTGTGAAGGAAGCTGACTGGGCGCTCTTTGAGCGGACATTTGAAGGCAAGGCCGTATTGACGCGCGCCGATGACCGTATCCTGTTCGCCCTGCAAGGCCCGAAGGCCGCTGATGTGATGAGCGACTTCTTCCCCGGCTGCGAAGATCTGAAATTCATGCGTCACATGCCGTTCGAGCTGAATGGATCGCGCTGCATCGTGTCGCGTTGTGGTTATACGGGCGAGGATGGGTTTGAAGTGCTTGTCTCGCCGGAGGCTGGCCTGCCGCTCGTCAAGGAAATGCTGACCGACGACCGGGTGAAGCCGATCGGTCTTGGCGCGCGGGATTCCCTGCGTCTCGAGGCTGGGCTTTGCCTCTATGGCCACGACATGGATACGACCCGCGACCCGGTCGAGGCAGACCTTGCCTGGGTGATCCAGAAGAAACGCCGTGAACGCGCTGACTTTCCGGGGGCGGAACGTATTATGAAGGCTCTCGCCGCCGGCCCGGCTGAAGTTCGTGTTGGTATCCAGCCGCTGGAGCGCGCGCCAGCCCGCGAGGGAACCGTGATCGAAGTTGGTGGCGAAGCAGTTGGCATTGTCACGTCCGGTGGCTTTGGACCTAGTGTCGATGCGCCCATCGCAATGGGTTATGTGCGCACAGACCTGGCTGAGCCTGGCACGAAAATCGACCTGATGGTGAGAGGCAAGGCGCGTCCCGCAGAAGTGTGCGCGCTGCCTTTCGTGGCACACAATTACAAACGCTGAGAGGGAATTGGGCATGACAACTTACTATACTGAAGACCATGAATGGATCACCGTGGATGGCGATGTCGCCACGGTTGGGATCACCAAATACGCCGCCGAGCAGCTTGGCGATGTTGTGTTTATCGAAGTGCCGGAAGCAGGTGCCAGCTTCGCCAAGGGCGACGACATGGCGGTGGTCGAAAGCGTCAAGGCGGCTTCGGATGTATATGCCCCCGTCGGCGGTGAAGTCGTGGAGGGCAATGCCGCCCTCGCTGACGCACCTGAGACGGTCAACGAAGACCCTGAAGGCAAAGGCTGGTTTTGCAAGTTGAAACTGACCGATGCCGGCGAACTTGGATCGCTGATGAATGCGGATGCCTACAAGGCATTTTGTGACGGCCTGTAGGCGTTGATGGAGTAGCACATATGAGATACCTCCCCCTGACCCCGGAAGACCGTGCAGAAATGCTGGCGACCATCGGCGCCAAAACAGTCGATGAATTCTTCACGGACGTACCTGAAGCTGCGCGCCTCGGCAGCACGATTGAAGGCTTGCCGGACCATCAGGGGGAGCTCGCCGTCGAGCGCCACATGTCGAATCTCGCGGCCAAGAACCGGTCGGCCTCGTCCGGTCCGTTCTTTGTCGGGGCGGGCGCCTACAAGCATCATGTTCCGGCTACGGTAGACATGGTGATCCAGCGCTCTGAATTCCTGACGACCTATACGCCCTACCAGCCAGAAATCGCGCAGGGCACGCTGCAAACCTTGTTCGAATTCCAGACCCAGGTTGCGGCGATGACCGCCATGGATGTGGCAAATGCCTCCATGTATGACGGCTCCACAGCCTGTGCCGAGGCGGCCATTATGGCGACGCGGGTGACGCGCCGGAAGAAGGTGATTCTGTCGGGCGGGCTGCACCCGCACTATGCCGCCGCCACCAAAATGGTGTGCGAGGCGCAAGGGTTCGAAGTGGTCCAGTTGCCCGCAACTGTGGATGGCGAGAATGCGCTGGCCGATGCGGTAGACGATCAGACCGCCTGCGTCATCGGCCAGAGCCCGAACATTTTCGGCACGGTGACGGACCTTTCGAAAACTGCGGATGCGGCGCACGAAAAAGGCGCGTTGCTCGTCTCTGTTTTCACCGAAGCGGTCTCTCTGGGCCTCATCACACCTCCGGGTGAGATGGGTGCAGACATTGCCGTGGGCGAGGGCCAGTCCATCGGGAACGGACTCAATTTCGGTGGGCCCTATGTCGGCCTGTTCGCCTGTACCCAAAAACTGGTGCGCCAGATGCCGGGGCGCCTGTGCGGCGAGACCGTTGACGCCAACGGTGATCGCGGGTTCGTGCTGACGCTGTCCACCCGCGAACAGCACATCCGCCGTGACAAGGCGACTTCCAATATCTGTACCAATTCCGGCCTGTGCGCACTGGCCTTCACGGCGCATATGACGCTGCTGGGCGGCAAGGGGCTGGAGCAGCTGGCCCTGCTGAACCATGAGGCGGCCTGCGATCTTGCGGAGGCATTGGAGGCGGTGCCCGGCATCGAAATCCTGACACCGCGTTTCTTCAATGAGTTTGCCTTCCGCACGCCGATGGACGCCGAAGCCGTGCTGGCCATGCTGGATGAGGCCGGTGTGGTCGGCGGCGTCCGCGCCAGCCGCCTCTTCCCCGATGGGCATATGGGTGACGTGATTATTTGCGCCGCCACCGAATGCACGACACCGGAAGACATAGCCGCCTATGCCGCGGCGCTGACTGAGGTGCTTTGATGACGCTTGAATGCAGATTTAAACCCGGCGTAGGGCCGCTCCCAATCCGGTTCGGGATGTCTCGGGGCGAGGTTGAGCAGTGCTTCGGTTTTAAGGCGCGGCAGTTCTTCCGGACGCAGAGCTCAGCTTTTCCGGCTCATGAATATTGCCACGACGACGGCACAGTGTTTGTTTATTTTACCGGAAGTGGCACTGTCGAGGCGGTCGAATTCGATGATCGCGCGCGAATTACTTGGGATAATTACCTCCTCACGGGACGCACCAGCGAGGACGCTCGTCGTCTTTTCGAGAGCAAGGGTTTCTCAAGCATCGGCAGTTTAGACGTTATAGTAAGTCCGGAAGTCGGCATAAGCTTCTGGTTTCCCTACCTTGCTGATGAACCTGAGCGAACAGCTGAGGCGGTGCTCGTGGCCCGCAGTGAATATTTTGACGAGGTGAAACCGATATGACCATGAACATGCAAGGCCGCCCGACGGCGCCGACTTCGGCTTCGGTAGCTGCCATCGAGACCATGTCTGGCTCGCGGGGCCTGTTGCAGGCTGAAGGCCTGATCTTCGAGATCGGGACGTCTGAGACAACCGGCGTTGACCTGCCCGCGCCGCAGAACCGGAGCGGACGCCTTGGCGGCGTTGCGCGCGGCCAGCCGACCGGCCTGCCGGGTCTGTCGGAGCCACAGACCGTGCGCCATTACATGCGCCTCAGCCAGAAGAACTATGCCATCGACCTTGGCCTGTTCCCGCTCGGCAGCTGCACGATGAAACACAATCCGCGTCTCAACGAGAAGCTCGCGCGCTTGCCCGGCTTTGCGGATATCCACCCGCTGCAGCCGCAGGCAACCGTGCAGGGCGCACTGGAACTGATCGACGAATTGGCCACTTGGCTGAAGACACTAACCGGCATGCCTGCGGTTGCGATGAGCCCCAAAGCCGGGGCGCATGGCGAGTTCTGCGGCATGATGGCAATCCGTCAGGCGCTGGTCGCGCGCGGCGAGGCCGAGACCCGCAAGCGCGTTCTTGTGCCGGCCTCCGCCCACGGAACGAATCCGGCAACCGCCGTTCAGTGCGGCTTCATCGTGGACGAGATCAAGGCCAATGCGCGCGGCCGCGTCGACATGGATTCGTTGAAGGCGAAGCTCGAAAAATCCGACGACATTGCCGGCATTATGCTGACCAATCCAAATACCTGCGGCCTGTTCGAGACCGACATCAAGGAGATCGCCGACCTGATCCATGCGGCTGGCGGATACTTCTATTGCGACGGCGCGAACTTCAATGCCATCGTTGGCCGGGTTCGCCCCGGCGACCTTGGTGTCGATGCGATGCACATCAATCTGCACAAGACCTTCTCCACCCCTCATGGCGGTGGTGGACCGGGGTCCGGACCGACCGTCCTCTCAAATGCACTCGCGCCTTACGCGCCAGTGCCCTTCGTGGTGAAGGATGAAGACGGGGTCTTCCGCCTCGTGGAGGACATGGAAGGTGATGCGAGCGAGAGCTTTGGCCGCATGGTGGCCTTTCATGGCCAGATGGGCATGTTCGTCCGGGCGCTGACCTATATGCTCAGCCACGGCGCAGACGGCTTGAAGCAGGCCTCTGAAGATGCCGTGCTGAACGCCAACTATATTCAGGCGCGCCTGAAATCCGTCATGACACCAGCTTTCGATGGCTATTGCATGCATGAGGCATTGTTCTCCGATGCCTTCACGGCGGACGGGATCGAGACGATTGATATTGCGAAATCCCTCATCGATGAGGGCTATCATCCGATGACCATGTACTTCCCTCTGGTCGTGCATGGGGCGATGCTGATTGAGCCGACCGAGTCAGAATCGAAAGCCGAGCTGGATCGCTTTTGTGACTCGCTGGAGGCGATTGCCCGGCGTGCTGCACAGGGCGATGAAACGATGAAGGGCGCGCCCTATCTCGCCCCGATGCGTCGCCTGGACGAAACGCAGGCCGCCCGCAAGCCTGTGCTCAAGTGGACACCGCCAGAAACGAGTTCCGTCGCGGCGGAATAAGGATCAGGAAGCGTTCTGCACTGTTGAGCGTGACTTTCGGAAGAGCGCGCCCATTGGCCGTTCAAAATAGGTGTAGCTGAGCAGCGAGGCGATAATCGATCCGGTCACGCAGGCAAGCGCAAACGCGACATTGTCGAGCAGGCCAGGATGGCCGAGCTGGAAAACAGGCGCGAGAACGGGAATGTCTCCGAGGCGTCCGAACAGGACCCGTAGGGCTACGATGACGATCGTGTGCACGAGGTAGAGCGAATAAGAGGCGTCACCGAGCCGGACCATCGCAGCGAGTATTTTGCGCAAGGCTGGAAACAGGGCGCGCACGCTGCGAGGTCTAGTCTGACCAGCCAGCCAACCTGTCCAAAATGTAGCAAGTGTGCCCAAGCCGCCCACCAGAACTGCAACAATAGTGGCATTGACCCGCACGGATAGAGGGGCTGTTTCTCCCAGGCCGTAGAGCTGGAAAACCGCGATAGTCAGCAAAGCGCCGACACCCGCCGGGACAAGCCATGCCAAACGATCTTCAAGTTCCAGCGTGACGAGTCCGTAGATGAGCGCGGCACTCGGCAAGCCGAACATCATGACGCGGCCCCATTGAAGTGTGTAATCGGTTTGGGGCCCCTGCAGGCACAGGGACGCCACCATCCATAGCGTGGCGACCAGCATCACGATCCCACCTCGCCACGCAACTCCGGACGCGACGAGCATTGCTGTGGCGGCGCCGAACAGAAATTCCATGGTCATGGGCGAGAAAAACAGCGACAGGAAATCGGTAACGATCGGGCCGGACAGTCCAGACATCCATCCTGCGATGACTGCAGCTCCCCAGCCAAGCAACGCATAGGGCCACCAGGATCTGCGAAGCAGCAAGACGAGGCTGAACGCGAGATAGAAATAGACTTCATGGATCAGCGTCCACCCCACCACAAGTACCGGCTCCTTTTCCTGTGGAATCAGCAGGAAGGACTTGATGATATAGATCCAGTCTGGCTCCGGACGCGACGTGACTTGCAACGTTTCGACCATATTGCCCAACTGGAAATAGCCGAGCAGACCGACTGTGGTGATACCGGCAAACAGCCACCAGACCGGATAGACCCGGGTCAGCCGACGGAACACGAAGTTCAGAGCTGTCTGGATACCGGGCTTCAATTCGTAGGTCACGGCGACCATGATGAAGCCGGAGATCACGAAGAACAGGTCGACCCCGGCGAAACCATTCGTCACAATGCCGCCAAGCCAAGCCAACTCGCCGCCACCATTATGGGCGATGCCGCGAGTTTCGTGGGCTCTGGTGTGATAGAGAACGACCAGGAGGGCCGCCACTCCACGCAGGACCTGAACAGACTGCAGTTTCATTCCGGGCCTCACGCAACACTTCATCCCGCCCTGCGCGCGGAACGAGCGGGCAATCTGTAGCAATCAGGTAACGCAGACACCAGACTTTGACCACATCATGACGATATCGCTGGCGGCGCCCGCTTCTTTTCCCATATTCAGCTTAATGGCCGATGACGAAACCCACATGAAAACGGAACAGACCGCAGCTTCCCCAAAGCCTGCGGCGGGGCTGCGCAATGGTGTGAACGTAGCGTTCCGCCAGATTTTGGCGCTTACCGGTCTGATCATGATCGTGGTGGCCATTCCAATCGCTTTCGTCACGCCGATCATTCCTGTTGGCTTGCCGATTGCCATTCTTGGTGTCGTGCTGCTGGGGCGGAACGCGATGTGGGGCAGGCGGTGGATGGAGAGCGTGTTGGCAAGGCATCCCCGGGTCGAACGGTTTGCGCCAAACTGGCTGATGCGCTTGGTGTTCGGCCGAGACAAGAAAGACCCGTCTCAACCGGAACAGTAGAAACAAATTGCGGCAAATCCGGCCGGGCAGGCAAGAATTTCACGCGTGTTTCCGGCTCAGGCCTTGAAGCCGGGAGAAATGTCAGCAGTATGCGCCAAACCTTTCTGCGGACACGGGGCGAAATGAAATGCGAATACTTTATGGGCTGGCAGCTGTTTGCGCTGCGGCACTCCTGCTTTCAGCGTGCGGTGGAGGCGACGATGCCGACAAGGCTGCGTCGTCGGAAGACGCGTTCGACCGCAATCCCTATCCCTCCACATATGCGCCCTATCCGAATGCGCCTGTCCTGATCACCAATGCCACAATCCTCGATGGCGAAGGTAACCTGATCGAAGATGGCAGCCTGCTGTTGCAGGATGGCAAGATCGTCGCACTAGGCGCCGATATCGAAGCCCCGGATGGTGCCGAGACCATTGATGCGACAGGTCGCTGGGTGACTCCGGGCATTATCGACAATCACAGCCATCTCGGCGTCTATCCCTCGCCCGGTGTGACCGCGCACGGCGATGGCAACGAAATTTCTGCGCCGGTCACAGCGGAAGTGTGGTCGGAGCACGGTGTCTGGCCGCAAGATCCAGGCTTCACGCGGGCGATAGCCGGAGGCATCACCTCGCTTCAGGTGCTACCGGGCAGCGCAAACTTGTTCGGCGGGCGCGGCGTGATCCTCAAGAACGTGCCGAGCCGGACCGTTCAGGGCATGAAATTTCCGGACGCGCCCTATACGCTGAAGATGGCCTGCGGCGAGAATCCCAAGCGCGTGTATGGCTATGGCGGCGGGCGTTTTCCTGGTGGCGCCCCTTATTCTCGGATGGGCAACGTGGCGGGATACCGGCAAGCCTGGATCAAGGCTGCAGAATACAAGCGCAAATGGGAGAAGTACGAGGACGAAGGCGGTGAACCACCTGCGCGTGATCTCGAACTGGACACGCTCGCGGGTGTGCTGAATGGCGACATCCTCGTGCACATGCATTGCTACCGCGCCGATGAGATGGCGCAAATCATGGATATGTCGAAGGAGTTTGGCTACAAGGTCACCGCCTTTCACCATGCCGTTGAAAGCTACAAGATTGCCGACAAGCTGGCCGAATATGGTGCGTGTTCTTCCATGTGGGCCGATTGGTGGGGCTTCAAGATGGAAGCCTATGATGGCGTCCGTGAGAACATCCCGATGGTCCACAAGGCCGGCGCGTGTGCCATCGTCCATTCGGACAGTGATGTCGGTATTCAACGTCTCAACCAGGAAGCCGCCAAGGCATGGTCTGATGGTTTGAGGGCAGGTATCGATATTCCGAAAGAGGTCGCTTGGACGTGGCTTTCGCTGAACCCGGCCAAGTCATTGGGCATTGACGATCGTACGGGCAGCCTGAAGCCCGGCAAGATGGCGGATGTCGTCGTCTGGTCCGATGACCCGTTCAGCGTCTACGCCAAGGCAGACCAGGTCTTTATTGACGGCGCGCTGATGTTTGACCGCGACCATCCTGAGACCAATCCTGTGATGGATTTTGAAATAGGCCAACCTGGTGAAGGAGATCGCAAATGATCCGTACACTACTTACAAGCGTTGCCGCCTTGGGTCTCGCAGCGGCGCCCGCGTACGCCGATACGTTCGTCATTCGCGGTGAAACGGTCTGGACCGGCACCGCTCAAGGCATGATCGAAAACGGTGTTGTTGTCATCGAGGACGACCGGATTGTCACGGTCGGCGGGGCAGATACTGAAGTGCCAGGTGGCGCCACCGAGATTTCCGCTGAATGGGTCACGCCTGGTCTGATCGCCTCCTTTGCCCGAACAGGCCTGGTTGAAGTTGGCGCGGAAGATTCTACGAATGACACGGCGGCGGCGATGTCTCCGTTTTCAGCCGCGCTGAATGCAGCCGATGGGTTCAATCCGGACGCCACTGCGATTGATGTCACCCGGATCGAAGGTTTTACGCGCCTGGTTGTTGTACCCAACACCGGCAATGCGCTATTTGCCGGGCAGGGTTTCGTAGCTGATACGAGCGGTGATCTCGATACGGAGCTGGATGAGAAGGCATTTACCTTCATCAAGCTCGGTGAAGCAGGCGCGGGTCTTGCTGGCGGCTCGCGGCAGTCTGCCATGACGCTGCTGCGGGCGGCGCTGGATGATGCGCGCAGCTATCCAGCGCGCTACATCACGCAGAATGATGGTGCGGTTCTGAACCGGATTGATGCACAAGCGCTGTCGCCCGCCGCACGGGGCCAGCAGTTAATCTTGATTGAAGCGAGTCGTGCCAGTGACTTGAATGCCGTGATGGATCTGGCCGAGGAGGAGCCGTCACTGAAGATCGTGATTGTCGGCGCGGACGAAGCGTGGCGTGTGGCGCCACGGCTGGCCGAGATGGATATCCCGGTGATCATCAATGCGTTTTCCAATCTTCCGGGCTCGTTTGAGAAACTGGCAGCGACATCTGAAAATGCAGCGCGACTGGCCGCAGCAGGCGTTACATTTGCCATTGCCAATGTTGGGGATAGCAGCCATCAGGCACGGCTTGCGACACAGCTTGCCGGCAATGCAGTCGCCAACGGACTGAGCTTCGATGATGCTTTGGCGGCGTTGACCACCGCCCCGGCGGACATGTTCGGCCTGACGGGGTATGGTCGCCTCGCGCCCGGCGCACCCGCTGATGTGGTTGGTTGGGACGGGGATCCTTTGGAGGTCGCGTCTGCACCCATCGCTGTCATCATTGCCGGCGAGCAGCAGTCACTCGAGTCCCGCCAAACGCGACTGCGTGACCGTTATCTCAGCCTGGATGAGAGTGAACGGCCGCGCGCTTTTACACGGCCATAACACTAAGACTTGGCGCGAGCGTTCAGACTTTCGATCAGTTCCGGCGTGATGGTTCCTGTCACGTTGAGAGACTGAGCGGTTTGATAGTCGCGAATTGCGGTCGCTGTATCCGGCCCAAGGGCTCCATCGGCGGAGCCAATGTTGTAGCCAAGTACGGTCAGGGCCTGCTGTGTCGCGCGTACTTGAGCCGCATTCCCGATGTTCCATGATTGCGCGCCGAACCGGCCATTGGCTGCTGCGTTGGCGCGGGAGGCGGTCCAGTCTTCAGACTGTACACGGGCATGGTTCACCGCTTCTGGTGAGACGCGCTTGGAAATTTCCATGACTTTTGCCGGTGCGCCTGCGTCGCCATTCTTGGCAGCGACCATGAACCAGTAAAGGGCTTCGGTCAGATTTGGGCTGATGCCGAGGCCTTGCTCGTACAGTACGCCGAGATTGTATTGGCTATCGACAATGCCGAACTCCGCGCCTTTTCGAAACCATCCAACGGCACCGGCATAGGTTTGCTCGCCGCCCTCGCCCTCAGCCATGAAGACGGCAAGGTCATGCATTGCTTTCACGTTGCCACCGTTTGCAGCCCGTTCCGTCCATTCCCGGGCCAGTGTCAGATCCTTCGGTACACCCGTACCTTTTTCGTGCAATTTTGAAAGCGTGTACTGAGCAATTGGCAGGCCCTTCTCTGCGGCCTGCCGCATCAGGACTGCGCCGCCTTTCAAGTTGCCATCGGCAAGCTGCTGTTGCGCTAGTTGGAATTGCGCGATGCCGTTCCCGGATGCTGCGGCATTTGCCAGCGTGTCGACTTTCGGGATCGGCGGGTAGCTCGTGGTCGGCTCAATACGCGCGGTCGCGATCATTGGCGTTGGTTCAATCAGTTCAGCCATCGGGTCGGATGGCTCTTCAGATGGTGCAACCTCGCCGCTCTTGTCTGCGGCCGCAGTCTCCAAGTCAGTTGGCGGCGCGACATCATCTTCGAACAGAAGGGCATCATCGGATGACTCGGCGGCTTCTGCGGGTGGCAATTCTGTTTCAATTAGACTCGCAGCCGCCCCATCGACGGGCGCGGCCAGTTCGGTTACCGAAGTCGGGGCCTGCTTACCGCGCAGATAAAGGTACCCGCCCACAGTGGCGCCCGTGATGATAACGGCTGAGGCCGCAGCATAGAGTGGGAGCTTTCCGTTTCCGAAGCGCAAGCCTTTGTCAGCCTGATCACTTGGAGGTGCAAGCGATGGGGAAGAATCCTTGCGACCCGACGACGCCGCAATCGCAGCGCGGCGAGCCATGTCGATATAGTTCGCAGCCGGCGAGGCGGCCTCAGGCTCGTCTTCTAGCGCCTCTGTAAACTCAGGGTCGGCGAATGTTTCTCCGGCCGGATCGACTTCCGTGTCGAATTCATCGTCTTCGAAAATATCCGATTCACGTGGCTCGGCAGAATTGTCCCCGTAGTCCTCAAGCTCGGCAAGTGCATCAAATCCGACTGGGGAAGGAGCTTCATCAGCATCGGCGAATGCGTCGTAGAAATCGTCTTCTGCATTGTCCGGATCTGCGTCAACTTCGAATTCGTCCTCGACGAGATCGTAGTCTTCTTCATAAGCATTTGACTTGGCGTTCGTCCCAGCTTCTATCTCGACTTCGTCGACTTCCTCTGTTTCGGTCCAGTCTGTGAGGAATGCGTCGCTGGTATCGTCATCTGCAATGTCCTCGGGCAGGCCGGGCTCAAACACTGCATCATATTCATCCGAGAGAAGATCAGACGATGCGTCTTCCTCTTCCTGGAATTCTTCGAGCAGGCGATCAGTCTCGTTCAGCGCATTCATGGTTGCCAAATCAGTTGGCTCGACTGCACCGGACTTGGAAGGCGCAGCGGTGTCTTCGAGCATTTCCAATCGCGTCGCGAGTGACGCCATCGCCTTCTGGATTGGCGAGAGGGATGCGCTGGTCTGGGTTTGCGCCTGCTCGAGTTTATCGGTGACACTTGATATCGCTTCGGAGAGCTTCAGGTCTGCGCGCTTGCGGTTCTCATCAATCTCGGTAGCGAGGGTCTGCAGGGCCTTGTCCTGGCGCGCTTGCAGGCGGTTGGCGACGGTCGCAACCTGATCCCCAATCTGGGAAATTGCCTCGGCGCTACGCTGCTCACTTGCATTGACCCGCTTGTCGAGGTTTGCGCCAAATTCTTCCATCCGTGTGCCGACCAGGTCACCAATCCGTCCGATCTCGGACGAGACCTTGTTCATGTCCTGAGTCTGACGATCTTCGCCTGCGACCAGTTTTTCGCGAACTTCGTTCAGACCGGTCTGAAGTTCGGCAACGGCTTCCTCACTGGCGCCCGAGGCCGCACGAGATATTTCTTCGGCCAGTTCTGCGCGGGCCGTGTCGACGGTACTGCGGACAGTCGTCATGATTTCGTCGAAGCGCGATTCAAACTCTGCCCGAAGGCGGTCCGCCAAATCAGGCTCGACCGTTTTCGACAGGGTCTCGATCTTGGCGTCAAGATTGTTGAATGTGGACTCAAGGCTGAGCAGGGCCGCATCCGTGGTGGTTTCTGCTCGGTTCAACCGGTCCTGTGTTTGAGCCAGTGTGGTTTCGACAGTCGCCAGGGATTTCGTAATCTTCGTCTCGACACTTTCCAGACGCGCATCGCTCTTGTCGACCTCAGACAGACGCAAGTTCACATGCGTTTCCAGATTGGATAGACGATCGGCAAGCTCGCGGGCTGTGCCCTCGGCGCGCAACTCTGCTTGGTCCACGGCGCGCTCGACGCGAGAGGCCGCATCGGACAGGGTCTGTTCGACCTTCACTTCCATGTTTTCAACGCGGTCGGTCAGCTCGGTGAAGCCTGTCTCGACCCGGCCCTGAATGGCTTGGGCCTCATTCTGAGCCAGTTCGCTTTCTTCGAAGACATGGCTGGCAAGTTTGCCTAGCGCCTGTTCGAGTGATTTCAGCGCTTCGAGATTTTCGCGGGTCGTGTCGTCGGCTTCAAGCTTCTGCACTTTTGCCTGCAAAGCGGAATGTGTGTCCTTCAGTTCTTCGATCAGGCTATCCACATGGCCCGCTACGGCAGCAGAATTTTGCTCGGCCTCTTCCAGGCGAGCCACCAGGCCGAGGATCGTGTGGTCCATACCCGTTATGGCAAGTGTGGAGCGCGCTTCTGTTGCCTCAATGCGGCGCGTCAACGTGTCGAGCGTGTCGTTCGCCGCGTTTGCCGTTGGTCGGCGATTCTGGAAAGGATACGCAACTTCGTTTGGCCGGGGGGCATCGACCGACATAAGTAGCCGGTTCAGATATTCCCCCAAGGTGATGCCTTCAGCATGCGCTGCCTCGCGAGCGGCGTCGCGCGCGCGCTGGTCAATTCCTTTGACGCTCCAGGGCCCCGTCTGGCTCATCCCCACTCTCCTAAGCACTCATTTTGCCCGCGATTGTTAATGCTTCGGGCAAAATCATTCAGATTCAGCATCGGTGATGACAGGAGCCGGATTAAGGGCAGGTTAAAGGTAAAGAAAACCTCCAAATCCGGTAACTCTACCAAGGGAATCTGCGGGGAAACGAAACATGCTGAAAAAGTTTACGTTGACGTTCGCGTAAGCCTTGATCTAGATTTACGGAATGATGAACAACAAGCTCTCCAAGATTTCCGCTGCGGATTCCCGCACCTACACAATTTCCGAGCTTGCTCGCGAGTTTGGCGTTACGCCGCGGGCGCTGCGTTTCTACGAGGACAAGGACATGCTCCATCCCGCTCGGGATGGCATGACCCGGGTCTATTCCAATCGGGATCGCGCGCGGCTCACCATCATCGTCAGGCTAAAGCGTCTCGGCCTGCCGCTTGCCGATATCCGTGAAATCCTGGACCTTTACGTGCTCGATGACGGACAGCGCGCTCAGATGCGAATGTCGCTCGACAAGTTCCGCAAGCAAGTGAAGGAGCTGGAAATTCAGAGAGGCGACATCGACACCGCCCTGACGGAGTTGCGCAAGGGCATCTCATGGCTGGAAACGCAAATTGCGAATACCGGCCCGTCTGATGAGAACAAGCGACAGCTTGCGGCATATGACGAAATTGCCCGCAGGCAGCTCGACGAGGTCTGATCTGCATCGACCAAATTGTGCCCCACCCAGCAGATGCTACGGTGGGGCAAATTAATTTGTACAAGCGCGCCGCAGATATCTGCGATTTTCGTGCTTTATTGACAGGAAATACAAAATGCCACGTTACGACGCGCCGATCCGCGACATGCAATTCATCCTGCAGGACCTGTTGCAGATCCAGAACTATTCAAACCTGCCGGGTTTCGAAGAGGCCACGCCGGACCTGGTGAATGCCATCCTCGAGGAGGGAGGCAAATTCGCCAAGGAAGTCCTGTTTCCGCTCAACGCTGTGGGCGACCAGCAAGGGTGTGTGCGCGGCGATGACGCCAGTGTAAAAACCCCGGATGGCTTTCCAGAAGCTTATAAACAACTCGTTGAAAACGGCTGGCCTTTGTTGTCGGCCGATCCCTCCATGGGCGGTCAGGGGCTTCCGCACGTTGTAAACATTGCTTGGACTGAAATGGTATCATCGTCGAACATGTCGTTCGGGATGTATCCGGGGCTGACGCACGGTGCCTATCAGGCGCTGATGGCGGGTGGCTCCGATGAACTCAAGGCCAAGTACGGGCCGAAGATGGCGTCGGCCGAATGGGCCGGTACGATGAACCTCACCGAGCCGCATTGCGGCACCGATCTGGGCCTGATGAAAACAAAAGCCGTGCCGCAGGGCGATGGCTCCTACAAGATCACAGGCCAGAAGATCTGGATTTCCGGCGGCGAGCAGGATCTGACGGAGAACATCATCCACCTCGTGCTCGCCCGCATCGAAGGCGCGCCAGAAGGCATCAAAGGCGTTTCCCTGTTCGTTGTGCCGAAATACATGGTGGGCGAAGATGGCTCGCTGGGCGAGCGCAATGCCTGTTCATGCGGTGGCCTCGAAGAAAAAATGGGCATTCACGGGAATGCGACCTGCGTCATGAATTATGACGGCGCGACAGGCTTTCTTGTTGGCGAAGAGCATAAAGGCATGCGCACCATGTTCGTCATGATGAATGAGGCGCGCCTCGGCGTGGGCCTGCAGGGTCTGTCCCAAGCCGTCGTCGCCTATCAGAATGCAGTCGATTTTGCGAAGGACCGTCTTCAGGGGCGTTCCCTGACCGGGCCAAAGGCACCTGAAAAGCCTGCCGATCCGATCATCGTTCATCCGGACGTGCGCCGCATGTTGATGGACCAGAAGGCATTCCTCGAAGGCGCGCGCGCGCTGACTTACTGGACGGCCTTCCAGGGTGACCTTCAGCACAAATCTCCAGATGAAAAAGTGCGGGAAAAGGCGGGCGACTATATGGCCCTTCTGACGCCGGTCATCAAAGCATACCTGACCCATATGGGCTTTGAGAAAGCCAATCAGGCGCTGCAACTTCACGGCGGCTCTGGCTTTACGCGTGAATGGGGTCTGGAGCAGATCGTCCGCGATTGCCGTATCACTCTTATTTACGAAGGCACCAATGGCGTGCAGGCGCTCGACCTCGTTGGCCGCAAGCTGGCGTCCAATGGTGGCCGGGCTGTCTTCAGCTTCTTTGGTGAAGTTGACGAATTCATCAATTCAGCCGATGGCGATGCCGATATGGCCCCGTTTATCGAGGGCCTGACGACACTGAAGGCCCAGTTGCAGGAGGCCACAACCTGGCTGATGCAAAATGGCATGACCGATTTCAACAATGCGGGCGCTTCCAGCCACGATTACCTGCACCTGTTTGGCCTCACAGGCTTGGCATTCATGTGGGCGAAAATGGCCAAGATTGCGCTGGAGAAGAAGGCGGCGGGCGATCCCTTCTATGAAGAGAAGCTCACAACCGGCTATTATTTTGTGGACCGGATGGTGCCGGATGGTGCTGCACACCTGGCCAAGGTGAAGACCGGCGCGAAGTCGATGATGGCGTTGCCAGCGGAAGCGTTCTAGAGCGCCAGTCCGATTTTGATGGCGCGTGGCCCAAATAAGTGGGTTTCACGCGCTATCACACAAAAAAATTATGCGATTCCGCTCGTTCTGACGTTGGGAGAGGGCTGGGAATTCCTCGGAGCGACGCTTACATGTTTACGTGAACGTAAGCGGCAAGCAAAGGCCGCCCATAGCGGAGGAAGACGAATGCAGGCCAGCCCACTAGATGTCCCGAAGGCCAATTGGCGCCAGGACGAAGAGCTCGAGATTTTCTCTGACGCTGTTGGCCAGTTCTTCGAAAAGGAATGCGTGCCGCATGTGCCCCAGTGGCGCAAGGACGGTATTGTTCCGATGGAAATCTGGAAAAAGGCTGGCGAAATGGGCCTGCTCGGCGCATCCGTGCCCGAAGAATATGGCGGCGCGGGTGGTGATTTCCGTCATGAAGCCATCATCATCGAACAACAGCAGTGGAAGGGTGTCGACGGATTCGGCATAACCCTGCACAATGCGATTATTGCACCCTATATCGTCGCCTATGGCACCGAAGAACAAAAGCGGCGTTGGCTGCCCGGCATTTGTTCGGGCGAACTCGTAACCGCCATTGCGATGACGGAGCCCGGTGCAGGCTCTGACCTGCAGGGCATGAAAACGACCGCCAAGCGCGATGGCGACGAATATGTCATCAATGGCTCGAAGACCTTCATCTCGAATGGCCAGACCGCAAACCTGATCCTCGTTTGCGTGAAGACGGACCCGACCCAGGGCGCCAAGGGCATTTCGATTGCCGTTGTCGAGACAGACAAGGTGGAAGGCTTCCGCCGCGGCCGGAACCTTGAAAAGGTTGGCCAGCATGCTGCGGATACATCGGAGCTGTTCTTCGATGAAGTGCGTGTGCCAGCTTCCAACCTTCTTGGCGAAGTCGAGGGCAAGGGCTTCATCCAGCTGATGCAGAAACTGCCGCAGGAGCGCCACATAATCGGCCTTCAGGGCGTCGGCATGATTGAGCGTGCAATTCACGAGACCGTCGAATATGTGAAGGGCCGCAAGGCGTTCGGCGGTACGATTTTCGATTTCCAGAACACCCAGTTCAAACTGGCGGAATGCAAGACCGAAGCGACCGTCGCCAAAGTGTTTGCCGATCATTGTACGGAGCGCCTGCTCAAGGAAGAGCTCGATGCCGCCACCGCGTCCATGTCGAAGTACTGGATCTCTGACCTCCAGTGCAAGATCATTGATGAGTGCCTGCAGTTGCATGGTGGGTTCGGCTACATGGACGAATATCCTATCGCCCAGATGTATGCAGATGCACGCGTTCAGCGTATCTATGGCGGCGCCAATGAAGTCATGAAAATGCTGATCGCGAGGACGTTATAGTATGCAGACTGGCCGAATTGGTCTGACCCTTACTTTGCTCTTAGTGCCTGCTAACTTGATTTTAGCATTCATCAAAGTGCAACGAGGAGAAACAATTATGGGCTGGGGATTCAACGTGGCGATTGCATTTGCCGTAACCATATTTTTGGGGCTTCTTATGTACGTTAAGTGGCGATCAGAGCGCGAATGGCGCGAACTCGCTTCGAAGGGCATAAGAGGGGTCGTGAATGATCGGAAGGTGATAAAAGAAGTGCGCCGACAATTGACGGAGTTGTTTTGGCCGTGATTGACCAAACGTTCGAGGTTCGAAGTCCTGATCATGCCTGATAGCCATCTCATCCGCGACGTTTTTCCGACGCCGAGCCCGTCCTCGACATCGCTTGGCTTTGAACTCCTGGCGCTCGACATGAAAGCGCTGACAACCCGGGTGCGCTTTGAAGGCCGCCCGGAGTTCTGCAATCCGGCAGGCGTTATCCAGGGCGGCTATCTTGTCGCCATGATGGATGATACGATAGGCATGCTCGCCGGAATGAAGGCGGGCAAGACGAAGCTCCCTTCGACGGTTGATTTGCATACCCATTTTCTACGACCTGTCCGCAAGGGCGTCATCGAAGTTACAGCGCGTCTAAGGAATGTCGGCCGCGCCATGTTGTTCGCGGAAGCCGAACTGTTTGATTCCCGCGGCAAGGAAGCTGCCCGTTCCACCGCGAGCCTGACCCTCAATCCGGTACTGAAACCGGCAACCTGATCTTATGTTTAGAAGGAGCCTCTCCAATGACTGAAGCCTATATCTACGACGCGGTGCGTACGCCCCGCGGTAAAGGCAAGAAAAGCGGATCACTGCACGAGATCACCGCGCTCAGCCTTGCGACCCAAGTCCTGCAGGCCATCCGTGACCGGAGTGAACTCGACACGTCCAAGGTGGACGATGTTGTTCTTGGCTGCGTCAGCCCGGTGGGCGAGCAGGGCGCAGACATCGCGCGCGTCGCCGTTCTGAATGCTGATTATGCTGAAACGACCGCGGGCGTTCAGGTTGACCGCTTCTGCGCCTCCGGCCTCGAGGCCTGTAACATGGCTGCGTCCAAAGTCATGACCGGCGAGGCAGATATGGCCATCGGCGGCGGTGTTGAAAGCATGAGCCGCGTGCCAATGGGCGCGTCCGGTGGCGCGTGGTCTTCCGACCCGCAAGTCGCCCTCAAGACCTATTTTGCCCCACAGGGCATTGGCGCTGACACGATCGCCACCAAGTATGGCTTCTCCCGCGATGACGTCGATGCGTTTGCGGTCGAGAGCCAGAAGCGCGCCGCAACGGCTTGGAAAGAAGGCCGCTTTGCCAAATCCATCGTTCCGGTGGAAGACCAGATGGGCGGCATCCAGCTGGCCCATGATGAACACATGCGCCCTGACGCTGACATGCAGTCGCTCGCGGCACTGAACCCCTCCTTCGCTGGCATGGGCGCTATGGGCTTCGATGAAGTCATCAAGCAGCGCTATCCTGAATTGGAAGCGATCAATCATGTGCACCATGCCGGTAACTCGTCCGGTATCGTGGATGGTGCTTCAGCGGTCCTGTTCGGCTCGAAGGAAATGGGCGAGAAGTTCGGCCTCAAGCCGCGCGCACGCATCCGCGCGATGGCGTCCATCGGTTCCGAGCCGGGCATCATGCTGACCGGCCCGACCTATGTGTCCCAGAAGGTCCTTAAGAAGGCCGGCATGGAAGCCAGTGACATCGACCTGTACGAACTGAATGAAGCCTTCGCATCGGTCGTCCTGCTGATGATGCAGAACCTCAACATCCCGCATGAAAAGATGAACGTGAATGGCGGCGCCATCGCTATGGGCCACCCGCTCGGCGCGACCGGCGGCATGATCCTTGGCACGATGGTCGACGAATTGGAGCGCTCCGGCAAGGAAACCGCCCTTGTCACCCTCTGCGTCGGCGCCGGCATGGGCACCGCCACGATCATCGAACGCGTTTAATCAAGATACAGACGAACGGAATACACGATATGGAACTCGAAACATTCGGTTGGGACGTCGATGGTGACGGCATTGCGCACGCAGTCTTTGATGTGCCAGGCCGCAGCATGAACACGCTGACGGCAAAAGCTGTCGCTGATATCATCGCAATCTCCAAGGAAGTCGCGTCCAATGACGCCATCAAGGGCCTGGTGATCTCGTCGGGCAAGCCGAGCGGCTTTTGCGCCGGGGCGGATCTTGGTGAAATGAACCAGAGCGCTGGCGCCGGAAAGTCGTCTGCGGACATGTCCGAAGCAGAGCTGAAAAAGGCGCAATTCGATCGCGGCTTTTCGCTCAACAAGACGCTGCGCGAACTGGAAACCTGCGGCAAGCCGGTGGCCGTTGCGCTGAATGGCCTCGCCCTCGGCGGCGGTCTCGAAGTGGCGCTGGCCTGTCATTATCGCGTTGCGGCGAATGACAATCCGAAGCTGCAATTCGGCCTGCCGGAAGCCAAGATCGGCCTCCTGCCAGGCGCTGGCGGCACCCAGCGCCTGCCACGCCTGATCGGCGTTCAGGCCGCTCTGCCACTGATCCTGCAAGGTGAAAGCTTCAATGCCGAGAAGGCGCTCGCCATGGGTGTCGTTCAGGAACTCGCCCCATCGTCCGAAACGGTCGACAAGGCGAAGGCCTGGGTCAAGGCCAATCCGAAGGCGCAGGCGCCGTGGGATGAAAAGGGCTTCAAGGTTCCGGGCGGCGTCGTGCATCGTAGCCCCGGTGCGGGCCAGGTCGCGACCATGTCCAATGCCATGCTGATGGCCAAGACCTTTGGCAACTATCCGGCCCAGAAGAACATCCTGTCCTGCATCTATGAAGGCATTCAGGTGCCGATCGATGCGGGTCTCCGGATCGAGACCCGCTACTTCATCAACACCCAGCAGCGCCCGGAAGCGAAAGCCATGATCCGGTCCCTGTTCCTGTCGATGCAGGAACTGTCCAAGGGCGGCAACCGCCCGGCCGGTCATCCGAAGACCGAATTCAAGAAGATCGCTGTCGTCGGTGCGGGCCTGATGGGCGCGGGCATTGCCTATGTGCAGGCCAAGGCTGGTATCCCGACTGTTCTCGTCGATGTCTCGAAAGAGAATGCCGAGAAGGGTAAGGACTATTCCCGCCGTCTCGTCGAAAAGGCCGTCTCGCGTGGCAAGTCCACACAGGAGAAGGGCGACGCACTGCTCGACCTGATCACGACGACCGACAATTATGATGATGTCAAAGGCGCTGACCTGGTCATCGAGGCCGTGTTCGAGAATGTCGAACTGAAAGCCAAGATCACCAAGATGGCTGAAGCTGTTCTCGACAAGGATGCTGTCTTCGGATCAAACACATCCACATTGCCGATTACAGGCTTGGCTGAAGCATCGGAGCGCCCTGAGAACTTTATCGGCATCCACTTCTTCTCGCCGGTCGAGCGCATGGGGCTTGTCGAAATCATCAGCGGTGAAAAGACCAGCGAAGCGACCCTCGCCAAGGCGGTCGATTATGTGCTCGCCATCCGCAAGACGCCGATTGCTGTCAATGATAGCCGCGGCTTCTACACGTCCCGCTGCTTCGGCACTTATACGCGCGAGGGCATGGAAATGCTGGCAGAAGGCATCAAGCCAGCGATCATCGAGAATGTCGGCCGACAGTCCGGCATGCCGATGGGCCCGCTGGAAGTTTCCGACTCGGTCGGTCTCGACACCGCGCTGAAAGTGACGCGGGCAACCGCTGAGGCAGCTGGTATCGATCTGCAGACGGATGACCGGACGCAGTTCCTTGCATGGCTCGTCGAAGACCAGGAGCGTGTGGGCCGCAAGGCCGGAAAGGGCTTCTACGACTACAACGAAAAGGGCAAGCCGGAACGCCTCTGGCCAAACCTGAACACGCAGCTGGAAGTGAAGGTGGACGAATGCCCACCAGACCTGAAGAAAGAGCTGACCAACCGCTTCCTGATCCGTCAGGCTGTGGAGGTTGCCCGTTGCTTTGAAGAGGGTGTTATCACCGATGCGCGCGATGCCGACATTGGCTCCATCCTCGCTTGGGGATTTGCACCGTATACGGGCGGTTGCTGTTCCTATATCGACCTGATGTGGGGCATCAAGGAATTCGTCGCCGAGGCCGACAAGCTTGCGGACAAGTATGGTAACCGGTTCCGGCCGGGCGACCTGCTCCGCGACATGGCATCCAAGGGCGAAGGCTTCTACGATCGCTTCCCGCCAGCCGGCAAAGCTGAGAAGGCTGCGGCGTAAATACTCGAATGTGAATATTTTTTCGCTTTAATCGAACAGTTGGAGGCCGGTCGCGATTATTTCAAGACCGGCCTTTTTTGTTGTTGACCCAAGCAACCAATGCGGGAAATGTGGTTCTGTGATCAACTTGGGTCACGGGGAAATTTGGGGAGAATTCTATGCTGAAATATGTAGCGGTTGTTGTGGCCGCTCTAACGTTGGGCGCTTGCGAAACAACGTCCAGCCGTCCGTATACGCCGTCGACTGCGAACATTATGGCGTTTCAATCCGCATTTGAGGACGATGAGCAAAAGGTCCAGTTGGCGGCGTTTACTACCGCAGAGGGCGTTGAAGGCGATATGACTTGCCGAGCGCTCGGCGCTTTGGAAGTAGCTCCAGGAAAAGCGCCGGTTGCCTTTATTGAGGGCGCGATGCGAGACGAACTCTTTGCCGCCGGGGTTTACGATCAGACCAACGGAACAACAATCGATGGTGAAATCACGCAGTTGGATTTCAACTCATTTGGGACTGGATCCTGGAAGATTGGGCTCAAGCTTTCGTCTGAAGCTGCGCCCGATGGCTATGAAGTATCTACGGACTATAGCTTCAAAACGAGCTACTCGGCGCTCAAAGCTTGCCAGAACGTGATTGATGCTTTTACGCCGGCCGTGCAAGAGCTGATAGGTAAGGCAGTAGCTGACCCCCAGTTCGCAGGGTTGGTCGCGGAATAGAGTTCCGGTTCGTCTACTTTGTATGAGCTTGAAACGTAGAGGGCCGGAGCATCGTTGCTCCGGCCTTCTTATTTAGTCAGTAATCTGACCGCCTAGCGCTTGGCGCGGGACCACCAGCCGGCGCGTTTTGGCTCGGCCTTCTTGGCAGGCTTTGCGGCAGGCTCAGGAGTGGGGTCTGGCGCAGCCTGTTCAACCATGGCGGGCGCCACTTCAGGCTGAGGCTCCGGGGCTGGCGTTTCTGCAACAGGCTCTGGCTCTGAAGCAGGCTCGGATGCTGGAGTGGGTTCAGCTTCAACAGGATCGCTGGTCTCTGGTGCATCGCCGGTGTCGGCTGCCACAGGGGCTTCCTTCTTCTTGCTGCGGGATCGGCGGGGACGCTTCGTCTTGGCCGGCTTTTCCTCACTGTCACCAGAAGTCTCTTCCGTCTTCGGTTCGTCCGGAGCAGTTTCAGCTTCTGCGGTTACCGGCTCCTCTACTTTGGCTTCGCTCGGCGGAATATCGTCCAGCATTTCCGGAGCACTCGCAGCGAGGCCGTCCAGATAGGCGCCGCCATCTGTTGGCGCTCCATCGGCTGCCTCGTTGCGGGTGTCTGAAGACCGGCGCCGCCGACGACCTCCGCGACGGCCTCGGCGGCGGCGCTTGCGAGGGGCGCCATCCTCTGAATCGTCGTCACTGTCTGACGCGGCCTCGGCGGTGTCATCGCCGTCATCCTCGGCGTCCTCGCCGTCGAGCCGGGATTCATCGTCTTGCGACTCAGCTGCCTCTTGTTTGCGGCCACGACCGCCTCGGCGCCGACGGCGCTTGCGGCGGGTGCCTGTGGATTCGTCATCTTGATCAGCAGAGGCTTCGGACGTGTCGTCTTCGCTCTCGTCATCTTCATCCTCGTCATCACTGACGATTTGCTTGCTCGGCTTGGCGAGCGAGCGTGGTGGCTTGCGCTTCTTCGGCTTTCCGTTCGGGTCGCGCTCTGCATCGATCACGAAATCGCCGGGCAGCATGTCTTCTGACGAGTGAATCGAGACAGCAAAGCCGGCCACCTGTTCGACTTCGACCAGCGCTTCGCGCTTGTTGTTTAGCAGGTAGAGCGCGACATCGGTCGGAGCCTTCACGGAAATGGCTTTCAGGCCGCCCATGGAGGCGCGGGCCTCGATGGCCCGGATCAGCTGAAGTGCCGCCGACGGGATAGAGCGGCGACGGCCAGTGCCGTTACACGCTTCGCACGGATCGGAGGTTGCCTGCAGCACGCCCTGACGGCGACGCTGGCGTGAGATTTCCATCAGGCCGAACTGCGAGATGCGACCATGCTGGACGCGGGCCCGGTCCACCTTGAGGTGATCCTTCAGCTTTTTCTCGACGGCGCGATTGTTCTTGTTCTCGTCCATGTCGATAAAGTCGATCACGATGAGACCAGCCAGGTCGCGCAGGCGCATCTGGCGGCAGGCTTCCTCAGCTGCCTCAAGGTTCGTCCGCACAGCCGTCTGCTCAATGTTGCGCTCACGTGTGGACTTGCCCGAGTTCACATCGATCGCAACCAGGGCTTCGGTCTGATTGATGACGAGATAGCCGCCGGATTTCAGTTGGACGGTCGGGGAGTAGATGGAATCGAGCTGCTGCTCGACCGCTTCGGCCACGAAAAGCGGGTCTTCCTCTTTCCATTGCTGAACCTTCTTGGACTGGCTCGGCATGATGAGCTTGGCGAGATCCTTCGCTTCGCGATATGCCTCTTCACCATGAACAAGGACCTCCTCGATATCCTTGTCGAACATGTCGCGCATTGCCCGGTGCACGAGACCGCCCTCGGCATTGATCAGCATTGGAGCTTCGGATGTCAGTGTCTTCTCGACAATGTTTTCCCAAAGCTTGGAAAGATATTCATAGTCACGCTTGATCTCGGCCTTGGTGCGCTTGGCGCCTGCGGTTCGCACGATCAGGCCCATGCCGTCCGGCACATCCAGCTCGGAGACGATGGATTTCAGGCGCTTGCGGTCTGCGCCATTGACGATCTTGCGGGAAATGCCGCCTCCGCGCGGCGTGTTCGGCATCAGGACCGAGTAGCGGCCAGCGAGGGAGAGATAGGTGGTCAGGGCTGCGCCCTTGTTGCCACGTTCTTCCTTGACGACCTGGACAAGCATCACCTGACGGCGACGAATGACTTCCTGGATCTTGTAGCGCTTGGAGATCGAAGCCCGGCTGGACTTCTTCCGGCGGGGTGCGGCGGCAGCCTTGGCTTCACCGCTTTCATTATCGGTGGAGTCTTCCGACTCGTCAGAGTCATCGTCGCTTGCATCGTTGTCGACGTCGTCTTCATCGTCGATGTCGACTGCATCGCCATCTTCATCATCGTCGTCTTCGATCTGGGCAGCGGCCTCTTCGGCTGCTTCCTTCAGCAGGGCTTCGCGGTCTTCCGCGGGCAGCTGGTAATAGTCGGGGTGGATTTCGCTGAAGGCCAGGAAACCGTGGCGATTGCCGCCATACTCAACGAATGCCGCCTGAAGCGACGGCTCTACACGCGTTACTTTTGCGAGGTAGATGTTTCCGCGGAGTTGTTCGTTGCCAGTTGTTTCAAAGTCAAAGTCGTCGACCTGACCATTGTTGACGATCGCAACACGGGTCTCTTCCGTGTGCGAGGCGTCGATTAGCATGAGTTTGCTCATGTAAAGGAACCTTATGAGCCGGCGCAGCAGCTTTGGATGCGTCAACGCACCTCAAGCCAGCCGCAGGGCCGGTCTGTAAATTTAGGGGGAGGATACGGTCACGCCGACCCGACTGCCCCATGGGCAGTACAGGAAAATCGGTTTTGACTACTGCACCCGCGTACATCTTCTCTGCTTTCCGGAGCGCGGCGCCCGCTTGCCTTTTCGGTGAAGCCGGGATCGCTGTCGCGACGTTGGGAAACTTGCTTGGTAGGCCTGATTGGCGGCTACCGGATGATACTGCCCAATTTTGACCGTCAAGAAAAGACCAAAAAGGGCGCTGAGGCTGTGTAATACGTAACCTGTGGTCAATGCTGGGTTAATAATCGGTCTGGTAGGGAAAACCTTCGAATCTGGAATACATGCGATCCTGATGACTATTTTACGCTTTGTTTGCCTTGTGATTGCCTGTCTGAGTGCGGGTTTTGCCGCATCCGCCGATGTCAGCCGGGTGCAGGTTGTTGGCAATGGAGAGCCGACTCGAATCACCGTGTGGGCAGATTCCGAGCAGGAAGGTCGCGCCTTCCTTGCCGAATCGGGAAACGCTCGCAGCCTCGTGCTGCCAGTTGATGGGCCAGTGACCCCTGCTGTGGGTGATGGGGGTGGTGGTGTTGCCACCTGGGCGCTCTCCGAGGGAACGCTCAGCTTTGCGCTTGAGCGCCCGTTGATGGTCGCGCGGACCTTGTCCCTGCCACCTGCGGGCAACGAGCCATCCTACCGGGTAATCGTCGACCTTCAGACCGTGTCGGCCGCGCGCTTCAGCAGCGTGGCGAAGAAAGATATGCGCAAGCTTGCCTCCTATCAGGCCAAAAAGCGCAAGGAAGAACTCGCAATTGAACTCGCATCAATGAGACCTGATGCTCCGTTGCCAGCGTCCCAGCGCGTCGCAAACCAATCCTACACGGTTGTTATCGATGCGGGGCATGGTGGTAAGGACCCGGGTGCCATGGCGATTACAGGCGGTGTGGAAAAGGACATCACCTTGCGGGCGGCACTCGCACTCAAGAATATCCTTCAGGCGGACCCCCGCTATACGGTGCGGCTGACGCGCGACACGGATGTCTATGTCGACCATGAGGTGCGCGTCAGCATGGCGCGCGATTGGGGCGCTGACCTGTTCATTTCCTTACATGCGGACGCTGCGGCCAGTCGCGACGTTGCCGGCGCATCCGTCTATACGATCAGCGCGAGTGGTGAGCGCCGGATCGACAAGGAAGCCAATCGCAACAATTGGCGCATTCCGCTCGAGGACGGCGCCCCGCAACGTGTCAGTGGCATCCTCGAAGATCTCGTAAAGCGCGAAACCAAGACGCACTCGTCTGAATTTGCGGAAATGCTTCTGCCGGAACTGGAGAAGTCCGGCCCTGTGCTGCGCAATACACACCGCGAGGCGGGCTTCTATGTTTTGCTGGCACCGGATGTTCCGGCGGTGCTTCTGGAAATGGGCTTCGTGACGAACCGGGCCGACGCAAAGCGCCTGCAGTCCGACCGCGACCTGCGCAATGCCATGTCGGCGGTCAAGCGCGGCATCGACCGCTTTTTTGACAAGCAGGACATTCTGTTGGCGGGACAGGGCTAGAGCGGGGGAAATCCCTTGCAGCGGCGCACCGTTACTGAGAAGTTGGCTCCTATGATATTGTTGCGTTTTCTTGTGGCGTCGTCGCTTCTGGCGCTGTCAGCGTCGTGTTCAAGTGGTGGATTGAGCCATTTGGATTCTTCGCTCGTCCACAATGGTCGTCCGACTGAAGCCGAGGCGTACAGCGATTTTCTGATCGCGCGCTTTGCGGCGATGACCAATGATCCCCAAAAGGCGGCCGAGCATTACGCTCTCGCGATTGATTCTGCACCGGAGAAATCTGGTATTGCTGATCGCGCCTTGTTTGCGTCGCTTCTGTCTGGCGATTATCGCGAAGGCGTGCGGGTGGCGAAGCGGGCAAACACCCTCGGCAGCGAGGCCGCTCTCGTTAGATTGACCCTGGCTGTGGAAGCTCTTCGGGTCGGTCGGGAAGATAACGCGAAGCAAATGCTGGAGCAGTCTCGTTTCGGGCCGTTCAACCGCATGATTGCGCGCGGACTGTCGGCTTGGCGCGTAGTTGATACACAAGGGACGGATGCAGCCGTCCGGTATCTCGAAGATGGCCTGTCTGGCGATCCACGGCTGGACAGCGCAACGCTCTACATGATGGGGCTGATCGAGATGTCGGCCGGTAATGATGATGCCGCGCTGTCGGTTTTTGACACGCTGTGGGATTCGAGCGCCCGCCTTGCCGTTGGTGTGGAAGCACACGCCCAGTTGTTGGCCTCCCGTGGCCAACGTGACAGGGCGTTGGAAATTCTGAATACGTTTGACGAACAAGTTGGCCATAACGCCTCTATTGTGCGCCTGAGCCAGGCGATTGCATCGGGCGACAAGATCAAGGTTCGGAGGCTGACCCCGGATGAGGGGGCCGCGCTGGCCATCTATGTTCCGGCGGCCGCTTTGATGAGCCAGACAAGCGATGATGTCTCAGCCGTATACTTCGTGCTGGCGCTGGCACTTGATCCGGAGCTTCACGTTGCGCGATCCCTCTGGGCACAATCTCTCTCGAATGCGGAACGCTGGGACGAAGCCATTGGCGTGCTGGCGCGTGTGCCTGAAACGTCAGCTTTCTATGCTACTTCGCGGGGGCAGATCGCCTGGGCCCTGCAGCGCAGTGGACGCAGTCAGTCTGCCCTCGCCGTTGCCGCCGAGGCCCTGGACCATTCTCCGGACAGGGGCTTGCAGATCCAGATTGCAGACCTCTATCGCGCTGTTGGGAGACAGGAACAGGCAGAGGCCTTGCTGACAGAGATCATCCGCGATGATGCAAGCCACAAGCGTGAGGACTGGCGATTGTTCTATGCGCGCGGTGTATCACGTGGAGAGCTCGGCGACTGGCCCGAAGGTGAGCGCGACTTGCTGAAGGCTTTGGCTCTGCAGCCGGACGACGCATCACTGCTGAATTATGTCGGCTATTCCTATGTTGATCGGGGTGAGCACCTCGACTTCGCCATGGATATGATCCGACGGGCTGCGGAGATGGAGCCAAATGAAGGCTACATCATCGACAGCCTTGGCTGGGCGCACTACCGGCTGGGGGATTACGAGACTGCTACGCAGCATCTGGAACGCGCAGTCGAGCTTGAGCCTGGCGATCCTGTTCTGAACGATCATTTGGGTGACGCCTATTGGCAGACCGGCCGCAAGCTTGAGGCGCGATTCCAGTGGCGGCGTTCGTTGACGCTCGATCCTGCGGATGGCGAACGCGACCGAATTGAGGCCAAGCTGGTCGCCGGTCCGAACGTGCCATTGGTCAAACAGGCTGAATCTGGTGCAGGCGCGCAACTTCCCAAGCCTGTTCGTCCCTAGTCGCTGTGGCAGTCTGACATGCCGACATCTCTCGCGCCCGCCAAGGTAAACCTGTTCCTGCATGTCGGAACCGTACAAAAAAACGGCCGTCATCCGCTCGATTCGCTCGTCATGTTCGCAGGGCCGGAAGCGGCCGACCGGGTATCTGCTGAGTCCGCAGATACTCTGACCCTCAGTGTCGCGGGGCCACGATCCAGCGGCCTGGAAGTCGGTGGTGACAATCTCGTCCTGCGCGCTGCGCAAGCTCTGTGCGTGGCCGAGGGCCGATCGCACGGTGCTGCGCTGACGCTTGACAAGCATCTTCCCGTGGCAGCGGGAATTGGTGGCGGTTCGGCGGATGCCGGCGCGACGTTGCGCGTTCTTCAGAAATTGTGGTCATTGGAGCGCGATCTTGTCCGACAGGTCGCGGTGCCGCTGGGCGGCGATGTGCCTGTTGCGCTGGAAGGGCGGACGGCGTTGATGCAGGGCGAAGGCGAACAAGTTCGCCCGCAAAAGAACCTCCCTCGATTGCCAGCTGTTCTGGTGAATCCAGCGGTCGACTGCCCGACCGGGCCGGTTTTCCGGGCCTTCGACACAGAAGGGGGCATAAGTGTTTTCAGCGCCCTCGAAGCCGTGCCTGAAATGCGTTCGCCGGAAGAGTTGATCGCATGGCTGGCGCACCAACGTAACGATCTTCAATCCCCAGCGGTGCGCCTTGTACCAGCTATCGGGGAGGTGCTTGACGTCCTCAATGTGGTGCCGGGAAGTCGTCTCGTAAGAATGAGTGGATCGGGCGCAACCTGTTTCGCGCTGTTTGTAACCGATGACGACGCACAGTCTGCGGCAAGGGATCTTGAGCGCGCCCATCCCAAGTGGTGGATTCGTGCAACAAGCTTGGGGGACGCGCGATGACGATTTTCTACCTCGTTGCCGGAGCGGCGTTGATTTCTTTCGTCCTGTGCACCCTGGCGCGTCATTTGCCGCTGCTCGATGCTCCGGATGGTGGCCGTAAACAGCAGGCAGCGCCTGTGCCTCGCACGGGCGGGATCGGTATCTTCGGCGCGATCCTGATTACGCTGGGTGCGTTCGCGGTCATGGCAGAACCCTCGTCATTGGCTCAGATGCCCGCGGGCAGGATTTTGTTTGCAGTTGCGCTAGCCGTCACGCCTTGGGCAATCGGCTTCCTCGATGACTGGCTCGGCCTGTCAGCCTTGTTGAAGCTCGCGCTGCTGTGCGGTTGGGCTGTCATTGCGGCCATACCATTCTTCATGTCGGGCGGGACAGGTGGATGGCTCCTTGGTATTGCGGTCATTGTCTGGCTGATCGTGATTACGAATGCGGTCAATTTCATGGACGGTGCCAACGGCCTCGCGCTGGGATCGATTGCGATCATGCATGTGGCTTTGTTCCCGCTCTTTGCCGTGCTGATGCTGTGCTTTGGTAGCTGTGTACCCGACCCGATCGGGGAATTTGCCATGATCGCCCAGTTCGCCATGTTCGGAGCTGTGCTAGGCTTTCTTGTGTGGAACTTGCGAGGCGGCCTCTATGCCGGAGACTGCGGATCTCTAGGCGCCGGCGGACTGTTTGGCTTGATGGCCGTCTACCACCTTGGCGACGGCATGGACGGCGTTCGCGCCGCGCTTCTGGCGCTCACGCTTGCCCTGCCGTTTCTGATTGACGTCTTGCTGACGCTAGCGTGGCGCACATTCAAGGGGCGCAATCTTCTTCAGGCGCACACCGATCACGCCTATCAGCGGCTGATTGCCCGCGGTTGGGGCCACCTCAGTGTCGCGACCTTCTGGTGGAGTATGACACTGATTTGCGCGGTGATGGGTGTGGTCACCATGTTTGGCGTAGCAGAGTCCGCTGACCAGGCCGATGATTTCCCGGTTCTACAATTGACGGCACTGGTTGCCCTTGCCGCTATCGGATCAGTCTTTTGGTGGCTCGAACGCTCGCGGACTCAGTAGGCCCGGCTAACGCAGAAATCGGCCAGATCTTCGAGTGCGCTGCGATAGGGGGACTCTTCGAGCGTTCTCAGCGCGCCCTTGGCCAGCGCAGCATAGGCCTCGGCCTCCTGAACGGTGGCGTCTGCAGCCCCAGTGGCCCGGATCAGATGAACAGCGTGAGCCAGATCGGCGTCCTGTTGCGTTTCGGAATTCATGGCTCGGTCCCAGAACAGACGGTCTTCATCTGAGCCGCGTCGCTTCGCGACGATGACGGGCAGTGTAATTTTGCATTCGCGGAAGTCATCGCCAACTGATTTGCCAATTACCGACGTGGTGCCACCATAGTCCAGCACGTCATCGATGATCTGGAAGGCGAGACCCAGATTCTTGCCGTATGTGGCAAGCGCATGAGCGTGATCATCACTACCGACCGACATGGCGCCGGTCTCGGCAGCGGCCTCGAACAGCGCGCCAGTCTTCGCTTCAATAATTGCCAGATAGTCTTCGGTTGGCAGATCCCGGGCCTGCATCGCGGCCAACTGGCGAACTTCGCCTTCGGCAATCACCGTGGATGCTGTGGCGAGCCGGTTCAAAATTTCGAGACTGTTGGTTTCAACCAGCAGGTTGAACGCGCGCGCAAACAGGAAGTCCCCCACCAGGATGGAGGCCTTGTTGCCCCAAATTGCCTTGGCAGCAGGTTTCCCGCGTCGCAGATCGCTTTCGTCCACCACGTCATCGTGCAACAGCGTGGCAGTGTGGATGAACTCCACGGCCGCTGCAAGAGCATGTGTTGCCTTGTTCGGCGTGCCCACGGCATGTGCAGAAATGAGGGTTATCAATGGTCGCAGGCGCTTGCCGCCCGCCGACACAATGTAACCGGACAGATCCGGAATGACCGATATCGGGCTTGCTGCGCGGGTCGCCAGCAAGGTCTCGACCTCACCGAGGTCCTTGGCCACGAGCGTTTGCATCCGATCCACAATGGAACCGACTGCCTCTTTGCCTCTTGGTTTTGGCGCAAGGGTCACGTTTTCACTGGCTCCCATCATTTCTCTGACGAAATGGGAAATAGTCGTAGGATGGGTTCGCATCAAGCGCGACGTGGCACCCCGACGCATCTCACAGCGAAGTGTTGTGGCGAATCCTCGCCGTGTGTGCGAAACATTCAGGCAATTGGGCCGTTGAGAATATTCCAACAAGGAAGGGTTCCCACATGAAGCCGTATGCAATTCTGCTCGCCGCTGGCCTGCTCGCTGCATGTACGTCGAACGCGGTCTACGGGCCCGCATCCAAGTCCGGAGCGATGGGCTATTCCAGCCAACAGATCGAAACGGGCCGATACCAGGTCTCCTATACCGACTCCAGTCCGTCGAAGGCGCGTGACCGGGCCTTGCTGCGTGCAGCTGAATTGACGCTTCTGGAGGGCTCTGACTGGTTTGAGATAACCAGCAGCTTTGCCGAACGCAGTGAAGACAGCCGTAGCGGTGGTTCCAGCGTCTCCATTGGCGGTTCATCGGGCTCTCGCGGCCATAGCAGCGTCGGGGTCGGCGTAGGGATCGGCATTCCGCTAGGGGGTGGCAATAGCGGGTCGGTTACCGAAGTCCTCGAAATCGTCACCGGCAAAGGCGACAAACCTGATCGGCCGAGTGTCTATGATGCGCGCTCAGTGGATATCAATCTGCGCGGTTCGGCGACCGAATGAAGGAAGTCTTTCGCACCAATGACGTTGTCAAGCTGAGCTATATTGAGCACCTGCTGCAGGAGGCGGGCATCGAATATTTCATCGCTGATCAGCATATCTCCGCTGTCGAGGGCAATATCGGCGCGTTTCCGAGGCGCGTCATGGTGCCGGAGGAATTGTTGCCTGCTGCCGAGGCAGCCTTGGCCGAAGTCGAACGCGGCTAGTGGGGCAGATCACAGAAGATACCCTTTACCAGGGGCGGGTCACCCTGTTCCAACCTGAAAAGGGCTTCAGAGCCAGCACAGACTCGCTGATGCTGGCCGCGGCCCTTCCCGAAAAGTCCGGCGGCGCGGCCCTTGAAATAGGCTGTGGATGCGGTGGGGCGCTGATGACGGCCGCATTTCGATTGTCGCAGATGCAGGTGACAGGCGTGGATATTGATGCGGTCATGACTGACCTCGCACGGCAATCTGTCTCGTCAAACAATTTCAAAGACCGAGTGAGTGTCGAGACTGGCAATGCCGCCGAATGGGTACGCGACAAGGAAAATCGGTTCGATCTGGTTTTTGCAAACCCGCCATATTTCGAGCCAGGAAGGATCTCCGCGCCGGGAGCGGAGAAAGCTGGAGCATATCTCGAATCCCTCAGCCTCGATGGTTGGATCAAGGCGATGGCGTTTGCGGCCAAGCCGCGTGCGCCCATTGTGATAATTCATCGCGCTGCCGAACTCGCCCGAATTCTCGCTGTGCTGGATCGCCTGACGGGAGAGATTACCGTTCTGCCCATCGCGCCGAAACATGGCGAAGATGCGCGCCGGGTTTTGGTGCGGGGACGCAAGGGATTGAGACGGGGAGAGGTACGTTTGCTCGCGCCCCTCGTCACTCACACCGCCGACGGTGAGGCCAGCGAAGCGCTGGATGCGATCCGTCATGGCAGGGCGATCGACTGGTAATCCAGATTTTCTGGGAATTGCCACATTTGCAGGCTAGGGTCTGAATTGAGGTAAGGGCATAGAAAAAGGAGTTGGCCATGTTCGGCCTGTTGTTCTTCGGCTTTCTGTTCATTGGTCTGGTCCTGGCCTTGCTGGGGCATGGCGGGTTTTACCGCATGGTCACCGGGCGCGGGGCAGGGTCAAATGATCATGATGAATCTCGTGGGTCATTCTGATCGCATTCCCGTGCTTGCTTCGCCCTGCGCACGGCTGTAACCCGACACCCAATCGATATTCGGATCTGCCCCATGACCGCACCCAAAGCGCACGCCAAACCGAAATCCTTTCAGGACCTCATCCTGACACTTCAGTCCTATTGGGCCGATAAGGGCTGCGCGATCCTGCAGCCCTATGACATGGAAGTCGGCGCCGGCACCTTGCACCCGGCGACTGTGCTGCGGGCATTGGGGCCAAAGAACTGGCGTGCTGCCTATGTCCAGCCCTCGCGGCGGCCGAAGGATGCGCGTTATGGGGAAAATCCCAACCGGCTCGGCCATTATTACCAGTTCCAGGTCATCCTGAAGCCTAATCCCGACGATTTGCAGGGCCTCTATCTGGAAAGTCTCTACGCCATTGGCATCGACCCGACTGTTCACGATATTCGCTTCGTCGAAGACGACTGGGAGAACCCGACTGTCGGCGCCTGGGGCCTTGGCTGGGAAGTGTGGTGCGACGGGATGGAAGTCAGCCAGTACACCTACTTCCAGCAGGTTGGCGGACTGGATGTGTTCCCGGTCTCTGGCGAATTGACCTACGGGCTCGAACGCCTCGCCATGTATGTGTTCGGCGTCGACAATGTCTATGATCTGCCCTTCAACGATCCGGACAGCGCAGTGCCGCTCTCCTATGGCGACGTGTTCCTCGAAAACGAGAGACAACAATCAGCGTTCAATTTCGAGCATTCCGATGTCGAGATGCTGAAGCGCTGGTTTGCCGATTGCGAGAACCAGTCGAATGCCCTGCGCGATGCAGGCAAGCCGTTGCCAGCTTATGATTACGCCCTCAAAGCCTCGCACACGTTCAACCTGATCGACGCACGCGGCGCCATCAGCCCGACCGAGCGTCAGGCCTATATCGCCCGCGTCCGAGACCTCGCCCGCGGCGCCGCTGCGCAATGGGCCGAGCAGGAAGACGTTTCCGCCTAGATTTAACCTCTGACTGATTTGGTCATTCGGCTTCATGGGGATAGTCTCTTCCAGTGTGGGAGGACGCGTCATGTTACGTTGGATACTCGTTTGCCTTGTCGGTCTGTGTCTCGTGCTTGGCGCGGACGCGAAGACCAAACGTGCCCTGATCGTCGGTGTCGGCGACTATGAGCAATTGCCAGACCTGCAAAAGACGACCGGAGACGCCACGGGCTATTCCGAAGCGTTTGGGGGCGAGCTGGGCTTTGAAGTCACGCGCCTGATAGATCCTGGCACGATCGACTTTCTCGAGGCACTGGACGGTTTTCTTCAATCCATTGAGCCCGGCGACGAGGTCGCTTTCATCTTTTCCGGACACGGCTGGTCGGATGGCGCCGACAATTTTCTGGCCATGACCGATGCGCCGCTGGAATCGTCTGAATTCGCGCTGCGCCGCCAGACTGTGTCGCTATCGACTGACGTGCTCGCAGAGATCAAGGCGCGCAAACCGGGCCTGTTGTTTGCCATCGTGGATGCTTGCCGGGACAATCCCTTCGATACAGGAACCCGCAGCGTGACGCGCGGACTGTCACGGCTGGAGATCGTGCCGGGCACACTCGTGGTTTATGCGGCAGGCACCCGCCAGAAGGCGCTCGACCGGCTGGGGCCGGAGGATGAGTCCCCGTATTCGGTCTTCACGCGCAGCCTGTTGCCGCGCCTCAGCGATCCGGCCAATCCCTTGTTGCGCAGCGTGGACGAAACTCGCAGCGAGGTCGCGATGCTGGCCTCCTCCATAAATCATGAGCAGCGCCCCGCAATCTATTCCGACGTTTCGCTCGACTATTGTTTTTCCGGGGAGTGCCGCCTGAAGACGGTGCTGGACCAGGAGACGATGGATTGGGTCGAAATCTCCAGCGTGGGCTATACGACCGTCGATCCTTGCACCAAATACGCTCGCCATCTGGAGCAATATCCCGACGGGAAGTTCGCCGAGGTGGCGCGCCGGAACCTCGCTAATCCGCCCTGTGCCCGAACGCGGTTGCAGCTGACATCTGTATCCTGGTTCGGAGATCTGGACGGCCACACGGACGAAGTCTATGGCGTAGACTACAGCCTGAGCGGACGCTACGTGGCAAGTGCATCAGCCGATCACACGGCGCGTCTCTGGATCGTCGGCATGACGCCAAGCCTTTATGGCCAGTCGACCGAACTGAAAGGCCATACCGCGCCGGTCCTGACTGTGCGGTTCAGCCCAAATGAAGAGCGCCTCATCACGGCGTCCGAAGACGGCACGGCGCGCATCTGGAGCGCGCTTGGCGAAGAGGCGCGGCTGGTGCTTGATGGACATCTGGGCGTTGTTTCCTATGCTGAATACAGCCCCTTCGGGGACCGGGTGGTTACGGCCTCATATGACGAAACCGCACGTATCTGGGACGCCCGAACGGGCGAGGAGGTGTTGCGCCTGACAGGGCACTCCGGCGCAGTCCGTTCCGCACGGTTCAATTTTGATGCAAGCCGGATCGTCACAGCGTCGAATGATGGTACGGTCCGCGTCTGGGATGCGGAGACGGGCGAGCAGCTCCGCATGGTCGAATCCGGAGAAGTTCCGGCTACTTACGCCACGTTCAGCCAAGATGGAGACCGCATTCTTGTCGCCTCAGCGGACAAGGCGGCCCGTATTTGGAGCGCGGACGGTGAAGTTCTCGAACTGACCGGCCATGATGCTCCACTGTGGAATGCCGCTTTCAGTGCAGACGGGGAATTCGTGGCGACCAGTGCGATGGATTTGTCCGGCAAGATCTGGGATGCCGAGACCGGAGCCCTGCTTGCCGGGGTGCAGGATCTGAGTATGTTCGGCGCCAACTGGATTGAGTTTGCGCCGGATGGCAAGAAGCTGGTCGTGTCCATGAAGGGCGGCGCATTGCAACTCTGGCAGCTCACTTTTGGGGCTGACTAAGCGCCCCATCTGCACGTCCGGTGCTTGACCCTGCCGCCCGCGCTAGTATGCCGTGCAGGCTTGTAACTACTGGCTGGACCCCTTCATGGCAGACCTGATTCTCGAACTCTTTTCAGAGGAAATCCCCGCGCGCATGCAGGCGAAGGCTGAGAGTGATCTCGGTACTGCACTGGAAAAGGCGCTGGGCGAGGCGGGGCTGAACTGGTCGAAGCTGGAAACGGCCTCTGGCCCGCGACGCCTGACGGTGTTCATGGATGGCCTGACAGAGCGCTCTGCGGATGTGAAGGAAGAGCGCAAAGGCCCGAAGGTCGGCGCGCCGGACAAGGCGGTCGAGGGCTTCCTGCGTGGCGCGGGGCTGAGTGACATCAGTCAGGCCGAAGTGCGCTCCGATCCGAAGAAGGGCGACTTCTACGTTGCCGTGATCGAAACGCCGGGCCGCGATGCGACCGATATCATTGCCGAAGCTGTGCCTGCCATCATTCGCGGTTTCCATTGGCCCAAGAGCATGCGCTGGGGCACGGGTGACCTGCGCTGGGTGCGCCCGTTGCAGCGGATTGTCTGTGTGCTGGACGGAAAAGTGGTGCCATTTGAAGTGGATGGCATTTCCAGTGGCGACGAGACCGAAGGCCACCGCGTGCATGGCCGTGGGCCGTTCAAGGTAACTTTTCGCAAGGATTATGAGAGCCAGCTCAGTGGCGCTGGCCATGTGAAGCTGACGCGCGATGCGCGGCGGGAGGTGATCCTCGCCGGCATCGAGAAGGTTTGCGCCGAGGCTGGCCTCGAATGGATTGAAGACAAGGGCCTGCTCGAAGAGGTCGTTGGCCTTGCCGAATGGCCGGTCGTTGTGCTGGGCGATATGGACCCTGCCTTCCTGGCGCTGCCGCCGGAAGTGATCCAACTGTCCATGCGGACGCACCAGAAATACTTCGCGGTGAATGACAAGAAGACCGGGAAGCTCGCGCCGAACTTCATCGTGGTCGCGAATATCGAGGCCGCTGATGGCGGCAAGAAGCTCGCCGAAGGCAATTCCCGCGTCCTGTCGGCGCGGCTCGATGATGGCCGGTTCTTCTGGGAAAAGGACAAGGCGACCCCGCTGGAAGAGATGGCCGAGAAGCTCTCGACCATAGCCTTCAAGGCCGAACTCGGTAGCCTAGGGGACAAGGTAGAGCGCGTCGCCGCGCTCGCCCGCGAACTCGCGCCAAAAGTCGGCGCTGATCCGGACCTTGCCGAACGTGTCGCGCGCCTCGCGAAGGCGGACCTCGTGTCGGAAATGGTTGGCGAATTCCCGGAATTGCAGGGCGTGATGGGGCGGTATTATGCGCTGGAGGCTGGCGAACCGGCGGCCGTCGCCGATGCCATCCGCGATCATTACAAGCCGCAAGGCCCGAGCGACTCCGTGCCAACCGATCCGGTGGGCATCGCCGTTGCGCTCGCTGACAAGCTGGATACGCTGGTTGGATTCTGGGCGATTGATGAGAAGCCTACGGGATCAAAGGACCCATTCGCGCTACGCCGCGCAGCTCTAGGTGTCGTTCGGATCACTCTGGCCAATGATTTACGTCTTGGGTTCCAAGGAATCCTTGGTATGTCAGATTTTGAATTCCAAAATCAGAAAGGTCTGCAGATTTCGGATGGACCGTTTGTCGGCCTAACCAAGCTTTCTTTGGATTCGCTCGATCTGCTTTCGTTCTTTGCGGACCGTTTGAAGCAGCATTTGCGGGATGAAGGCCAACGCCACGACCTGATCGACGCCGTCTTCGCGCTCGGCGAAGATGACCTCGTGCTCATCACGCGCCGCGTCGAGGCGCTGGGGGCGTTTCTCGATACCGAGGACGGGGCAAACCTGCTCGCAGGCTACAAGCGGGCGGCGAACATTCTCAAGGCCGAGGAGAAGAAGGGCGATCTGCCTGCTGACCTCTCCGTCAATGACGCCCTCATCGCCAAGGGTCCAGCCGAGGAAAAGGCCCTCGCGAAAGCCCTGTCCGATGTCGAGGCCGCCATTGAAGGCCCGCTCGAATCCGAAAACTTCACCGCCGCCATGGCCGAACTCGCCAAATTGCGCAGTCCGGTGGATGAATTCTTCGAAGCGGTCATGGTCAATGATGAGGATTCCGCCGTGCGCGCGAATCGCCTCGCGCTGCTCACAAAAATTCGTGGAACGCTTCACCGCGTAGCGGATTTTTCCCGCATTGATGGCTGATACAGGTTAGAGCGCCCCCGCGCCGCTGTGTCAGACTGAAACGGCCCGTCTGCACGGGAACGCGCCAATGTGTCACGAACAACGTTGTCACCCGGCGCGTGCCCTTTCGGACACTGGCCAATGGCGCTGCAATGCAGCATAGGAATTGCAATTCGCCCCCCGTTGACTTGGGGGACACGACATATGTATCGGAAGGCAGAATTCATGGGTGAAGCAGCACTGAAGCCAGCAGACGAAACCTGGGTGTATGCTTTTGGAGGCGGGAGCGCAGACGGCGACGCCTCAATGAAGAATTTGCTCGGAGGCAAGGGCGCGAATCTCGCTGAAATGGCGAAGTTGGGTTTGCCCGTGCCACCGGGATTCACGCTGACGACTGCAGTCTGTACTGCTTATTACGAATTGGAGCGCCAGTATCCGGCAGCTCTGGAAGCGCAGGTTGATGCCGCGCTCGCAGCCGTCGAGCAGGAAACCGGCAAGGGCTTCGGCGACCCTGAAAATCCACTGCTCGTATCCGTACGCTCAGGCGCGCGCGCTTCGATGCCGGGCATGATGGACACGGTCCTGAACCTCGGCCTGAACGAATCAGCTGCCGCAGGACTGGCCAAAAAGGCCGGCGAACGCTTCGCCTATGATTCCTATCGCCGCTTCATCCAGATGTATTCCAATGTCGTGTTGAACATCAGCCATGACGAGTTTGAGCACATTCTGGACGACTACAAAGACCGTCAAGGCTATGATCTCGATACCGAGATGACGGCCGATGACTGGAAGCAGATCATCTCGCTCTACAAGGACGCGGTTCAGTACAATCTTGGTCGCCCTTTCCCGGATGATCCGAAGGAACAGCTCTGGGGCGCCATCACGGCGGTGTTCGGTTCGTGGATGAACGATCGCGCGATCACCTATCGCAAGCTGAACGATATTCCTGAAGAATGGGGCACGGCGGTCAACGTCCAGGCCATGGTGTTCGGTAATCTCGGCGAGACGTCTGCCACAGGCGTTGCGTTTACACGCGACCCGTCGAATGGTGACCCGGTATTCTATGGCGAATATCTGATCAATGCTCAGGGCGAAGACGTGGTGGCGGGCATCCGTACGCCCGCGCCGATCTCCCGCGAGCGCGCAGATACGCTGGGCTCGACCGATGCGCCGCTCGAAGAGTCGATGCCGGAAGTCTACACCCAGCTGCGCGATGTCGCGAACACGCTGGAGCAACACTACAAGGATATGCAGGATCTCGAGTTCACGGTCGAAGATGGCCGCCTCTACATGCTGCAGACCCGTAACGGCAAACGTACCGCTGCCGCAGCGCTCAAGATCGCTGTCGACATGGCACGCGAAGGCCTGGTGACGGAAGAGGAGGCCATCCTGCGCCTTGAACCGTCTCAGCTGGACCAGTTGCTTCACCCAACCATTTCTGAAGATGCCAAGCGCGACGTAATCGTGATGGGCCTTCCCGCCAGTCCCGGCGCGGCCGTTGGGAAGGTCGTGTTTGAGTCAGAAGATGCCTGGGCCATGGCTGAAAAGGGCGAGGACGTGATCCTCGTGCGCATCGAGACCAGCCCGGAAGACATCAAGGGCATGCATGCTTCCCGCGCCATTGTTACGGCACGCGGCGGCATGACCAGCCACGCCGCCGTTGTGGCCCGTGGCATGGGCCGGCCGTGTGTCTGCGGCGCCGGTGGCCTGCAGATCGATACCAAGGCGGGCGTGTTCCGCGTGATGGGCCGTGAAATCAAGAAAGGCGACGTGATCACTGTGGACGGGGCGACCGGTCAGGTGATGATGGGCGCCGTCGAAATGCGCCAACCTGATCTGTCGGGTGATTTCGGTTTGCTGATGAGCTGGGCTGACAAGGTGCGCACGCTGAAAGTGCGCGCCAATGCTGAAACGCCTCTGGATACGCGTACGGCGGTTGAATTTGGCGCCGAAGGCGTTGGCCTCTGCCGCACTGAGCACATGTTCTTTGAAGAAGAGCGTATCCCCGAAGTGCGGGCGATGATCCTTGCGGATGGCGAAAGTGGCCGTCGCGCTGCGCTCGACAAACTCCTGCCGATGCAACGGAGCGATTTCGAGGAAATCTTCCGCATTCTGGAAGATCGGCCAGCCACGATCCGACTGCTCGACCCACCGCTCCACGAATTCCTGCCGCACACAGATGCGGACATGGACGAAGTGGCCAAGGCTTCTGGCGTTAGCGCGGATGAATTGCGCCGCCGGGCTGCAGAACTGCATGAGAGCAATCCCATGCTGGGCCATCGCGGCTGCCGTCTCGGCATCACCTATCCCGAAATCTATGAGATGCAGGCGCGCGCGATTTTCGAAGCCGCCGTTAATGTTTCAAAGGAGACGGGTCGCAAGCCAATTCCGGAAGTGATGATCCCACTGGTCGCCACGCACAAGGAGCTCGCAATCCTGAAAGCGGTTGTGGACGAGGTTGCCCAATCGGTGTTTTCCGAGACGGGTGTCACGCTGGACTATATGGTCGGCACGATGATCGAGCTGCCACGCGCGGCGCTTCAGGCTGCTGAGATAGCACAATCCGCCGCGTTCTTCTCCTTCGGCACGAATGACTTGACCCAGACGACACTCGGCATTTCGCGCGATGATGCAGGCCGTTTCCTCAAGATTTATGAGGACAAAGGCATATACGAAAAAGACCCATTCGTGACGCTCGACCAGGTCGGCGTAGGAGAATTGGTCAAAATTGCAACTGAGCGGGGTCGTAAATCACGTCCTGGAATCAAGCTCGGAATCTGCGGTGAGCATGGCGGCGACCCGGCTTCGATTAACTTTTGTCAGTTGGCGGGGCTCGATTACGTGTCGTGCTCTCCGTATCGTGTGCCAATCGCGCGTCTCGCTGCGGCACATGCGGCGTTGAAAGCCAAATAAAGACGACTGTCCGCTAGAAACCGGCAGGATTTGGGTGTTGCTTCCGGGCAACACCCATTTTTGTGCAGTGCGAAATATTTCACGAAATTTGCAGAAATATTCCACTGTATTACAGAGGCTTGGCCGCTTTCTCCTAATGTAACGGTTTAAATCGAAAATCCGGGGCGTATCTATCCTGACAGAAAAGTCACTCACGTATCTGGCCAGCTTCTTGCTAGGTACCGGGAGAGATGGATATCCAACTCGAAGCGGGGCCAGAAACGGTCTCATAATTTTAAGTCAAACCAACAACACCCGGGGTTCGTAGGACGGAATATACCGTCTGCCGGGGGATTGGGGAGCGGTGATGTTAAGGGTTCTTCAACCACGAAGGGCGACTCTATCGCCAATGCGTGGGCTCCAAGAGCAGCTCAAGCGTTGGTGGATGGCTATGACGAACGAAGAGCAGAGAGATATTGTCATTCGCGGGGCGACCGTTGCGGTCTGCGCTGTGGCTGCGACTGTAACTCTTCCCCTGATTGGCGAACTCCAGATGGAGAAGCGCGCCGAAGCTGATTTCCATGCGGAAGCGGTACGCCTGGCTTCGATTGAAGACGGCGGCGTCACCGTGCGCGCTGATCCGATGACGCCAAGCTTGCTGGATACGCCTTGGATCCGTACCGTCGAGTACACTCTCAAGCGCGATACCGGCGCTTCAATGAGCCGTTATGCGATGCGCGACCGCGATGGTGCTGCACTTTCATCGCTGGTTTCGTTCCGTCCGGAGCACATCAAACGCGCCGAAAAGATTAACGACGAGGCACAGTGTCTGTCCCAGGCTATCTATTATGAGGCCGGAACAGAATCGCTGGGCGGCAAGATGGCCGTTGCCGAAGTCATCGCGAATCGGGTGCGCGACCATCGCTATCCTGACAGCGTCTGTGACGTCGTTTTCCAGGGTGCGACTCGCACAACCGGTTGCCAGTTCACCTTCACCTGTGACGGCGCCATGACCCGCGAGCCACGCGGTCGTAATTGGGATACTGCCCAGAAGGTCGCAGCACACGTGCTGATGAACCTCAACGAGGAACGCACAGGCGGCGCGACGCATTATCACGCCACTTATGTTGACCCGATCTGGAGCGCTGGCCTCATCAAGACCGACAAGATTGGTTTGCACATCTTCTATCGGTTCCCGCGCGGCGCCGAATGGGCCCAAGTGCGCCAGAACTACAATCGCAAGCGCGAGCGCGTCATCACGGCAGCGGCTGAGGCTGATGTGAATGCTGCGGCGACGTCTGTGATCAAGACCACCGACGACGCCAAGGTTGAGAAAGTGGCCATGAATGCCCCGGCACCAACTCTGTCGCCGGCCTCTGTGACCACCTCTACGCGCACGATTACGAATGGTGCCCCGAAGTTCAACACGATGCGTAAATCGTCCGAGGTTTCCGACTATACGGCAGCCCAGGTGACGCAGGCGGCGGTAAGAAGCTCCGCTTCAGCCGCCGGCGCCATGAACTAGGAAACATCAGTCGCGTGGGGGCACACCCGCCTTCACGCGCTTCTGGATAGCGCCTGGCAACCAGCGCGCCATGAAACGTGCCCGTTCAGCATCTTTGCCAACCATGAAATGTGTATCTTTGCCATGAGCGGCGTCCCAGGCGCGTTCCGCAGCCATGGAAACCGGATACACATTCATGCCGTTTTCCTTGAGCTGGTCAGACATCTTGTGGTTCGAGCCGTCGCGATCCCCCATTTCGAGGATCGGCGTTTCAATGAACCACGGCATCAGACTGGTGACGCGAATGTCGAGATCGCGAAATTCGGCGTCGAGCGCTTCGGTCAGACCACGCACAGCGAACTTGGTTGCAGAATAAACAGCCAGTTGTGGTGAGCCGACAACTCCCGCGGTAGAGGCCGTGTTCACAATGCGTGCGCCTGATGTCGCCTTCAGAAGGGAGAGTGAAGCCTGCACGCCGTTCACTACACCTTTCACATTGATGTCGATGATCGCGTCATTATCCTCGCCTGTGATGTCTTCGAACCAGCCATGACGTCCAATGCCCGCATTGTTGAAGAGTACGTTCATGGCCCCTTCAGTGGCTTCGCTGAAATCCTTGATGGCAGCGGCCCAGTCCTCGCGGTTGCGAACATCAAGCCTGGCTTTCAGGCAGTTCTCGGATCCGATCTCGGCTTCGACGGCATCGAGGCCAGCAGTGTTCACGTCATAAAGGCCGCAGAACCAGCCGCGTTTTGCAAAATAGCGCGCGGTCTCTGCTCCGATGCCGGATGCTGCGCCCGTAATAAAGATACTCTTTCGCCCGCTCGCTCGCGTCATGGGCTTTTCCTCCTGCTGATATCAGGGACTGATCGCCCTTTGCAGCAGTGTCAGACCACATCCATACCCACGTCAAGATTGGGAGCAGAATGCGTTAGCGCCCCCACGGAAATAAAGTCCACACCGGTCTCAGCGATTGCCGCAACGGTACCCAGATTGACTCCGCCAGATGCTTCGAGCGTGACGCGGCCCTGATTCATTTCAACGGCGCGGCGCAAGGTGTCGGTATCCATATTGTCGAGCAGGACGGCATGCGGCCCATGTTTCAGCGCTTCCGCGAATTGGTCGAGTGTATCGACTTCAATTTCGATCATGCGCAGGTGGCCCGCATAGGCCTTGGCGCGTTCCAGTGCGAGCGCCACGGAGCCACCGCAAGCGGCGATGTGATTGTCCTTGATCAGGATGGCATCATCCAGGCCGTAGCGATGTGCTGTACCTCCGCCGCACCGAACGGCGCGCTTCTCCAGCGCCCGGTGACCTGGGGTCGTTTTCCGGGTGCAGACAATTGTTGCGGACGTGTGAGAAATCTTTGCGACATAGTTGCGCGTCATCGTGGCGACCGCTGACAGTCGTCCAATAAAATTCAGCATCGTGCGCTCAGCCGTCAGGATAGAGCGCGCGCTGCCGTCAAGGCGCGCGACAACATCGCCGGGTTTTACTGCCGTGCCATCATCCATCCGAACATCCAGTTCCACGCTTGGATCGATCAGGGTAAGCGCGTGGGCTGCAGCGTCGAGACCTGCGATCACGCCGGGCTGGCGCGCTGCAATAACGACGCTGAGTTGGGTTTCCGGCGCAATGGTCGCGTCCGTGGTCAGATCACCTGCGCGGCCAAGGTCTTCTGACAGGGCAAGCCGAACGATGGGATCGAGGATGATCGCGGGCAGCGGCGGGGGGAGCAGTTTCATACGCGGACGGTCTCCTCAAAATCTCTCAGCAGGAACTGGCGTTCCGGCTCGATCATGTCTGGATAGTCAGACCGGAAATGTCCGCCCCGGCTTTCCTTGCGATTGATTGCGGCCTGAACGATCAGTCTCGCAGTGGTCAGCGCGCGAGCCGGCCCATGTATGGTGTTCAAGCGCTCGATCAGTTCAAGCACGCTGGTCATGCCGGTGGCATTTCGCACAACTCCACATTTTTCGGACATGGCGCCGCGCAATTCCTGCAGGGCTGGAACGGGTAACGCCCCTGGAACATGACCTGTTGATGCGTTAGGGGTGGCGAACTCAGCTTCGCGCAGGCGCTCGGCAATGCGGTGGGCAAATACGACAGCTTCTAACAAAGAGTTGGATGCAAGGCGATTTGCGCCGTGTACGCCGGTAGATGTACATTCGCCGCAGACGGACAGTCCATCGAGGCTGCTGCGCCCCCAAAAGTCTGGGACGATGCCACCCATATGATAGTGCGCCGCTGGAGCAACCGGGATCAATTCGGTGCGTGGGTCGATGCCGGCAGATTTGCAAGTGCCAAATACTGTTGGGAAATGGTCCGGGAAGTGTTCACCCACAGCCGTGCGGCAATCGAGGAATGCGCCTCGGCCAGACAAGCGCTCTGTGTGCACGGCGCGCGCCACTTCATCGCGCGGCGCGAGTTCGGCCAATTCATGGTAGCTTGCCATAAAGGCCGTGCCGTCTCGATTATGGAGCGTGGCGCCTTCACCGCGGAGGGCCTCGGTCGCGAGGGGGGCAGGATCGCGGCCAATGTCGATGGCCGTAGGATGGAATTGGACGAATTCTAGATCTGCAATCAGTGCGCCCGCTTCCCAGGCCATCGCAACAGCGTCGCCGCGCGCTTCGGGTGGGTTGGTGGTAACCTGGAACAGGCCGCCGGAACCGCCGGTGCACAGCACCGTTTCCCGCGCGGTCCGTGTGGAGAGCGTTCCGGCATTGTCCCGCAATATGACGCCTGCCACCTGAAGATTGGCATCCTGCATCAGGCCGGTGGCGCGGACGCCTTCGATGATGGTGATATGTGGCGCGGCGGCAACGGCCGCGACCAGCGCATCCATGATGGCCTTGCCCGCAAGGTCTCCGGCAACGCGTGCCACGCGCGGGTGAGAATGAGCGGCTTCAAGCGACAAGGCCAATGCGCCATCCGGCGTGCGGTCAAACGGAACGCCCAGCGCGACAAGATCGCGAACCCGGGCCGGGCCTTCCTCTGCAATGAGGCGGGCGATAATTGGGTCGACGAGTCCCGCGCCGGCCGCAACGGTGTCTGCGGCATGTTGTTTGGGGCTGTCCAGGGGGTGCATGGCAGCGGCCAGGCCGCCTTGCGCCCATGCGGAGGATGCGGCTTGGCCAAGCGGAGCCGGGGAGATGACGGTGCAGGGGCGCGGCGCCAGTTGCAGCGCCAGGAACAGGCCAGCAAGGCCGGCGCCTACGATCAGAACGTCATCATCGACTGGCCCATTGGCCGTCAGGGTTTGCGGAATGGAGGCGCTCACGGATCAGGAGATGCCGTCATTCGCGCGGCGGAATTCCGCCGGTGCGGTCACGGCAGACACCAGCGCGCCAAACATCCGGTCAGCGGATTGGATGGTGAGCGTGAAATTGTCTGGTACATAGATCAGGCCCTCGACCTTGGCTTCCAGCATTTCCTCGATCTGGGACCGAATCGAAATTTGGTCTCCGAAGCGGCGAGCCTTGCAGGATTGGCGTACAACCGACCGGCCCCACATTGAGCAGACTTCAACCGCTGTGAGCTCACAGCTATATTGGCCTTCATCCAGGTGCGGAGAAAGATACATGGTGCCAGACATCATGCACTCCCCATTGCGATAGGGTTTTGTCTGGAAGCTCCAGGTGCCAAGGACATCCGATGAATCTCCCTCGCGTTTGCTGTCGGCATGAGCGGGAGTGCAGACCAAAAGGCCTGCGATCGCCATTGCCGCGAGACCGTATATGCCTCGGACCATTCTACCTCTCCTTGCGCCCAGAGACACATTACGCCGCTCCCCCGCGATTGCACAACCTGTCTGGCTGCTAGACGACCATTTCAAGCTCAAGTGGTTTCAAACCGGTCTTGAACGCGAGCGGCTTGACCATTTTCGGCAGGGCCATCATGGCGTCGAGGGCTTCCTTGGCGCGCACGCGGACATCCTCAGGGATGAGCACCTCGTACTCGCCCGTGACCAGGCAATCATAGATGTTTTCCAGCGTGATACGCTTCATGTGCGGGCAGAGATTGCATGGACGGATGAAGTTCACGTTCGGATTGGCCGACGCCACATTGTCACTCATCGAGCATTCCGTCAGCAGGACGACCTTGTTCGGGCTTTCCTCGGCAACGTAATTGGCCAGCGCGGACGTCGAGCCGGCAAAGTCGGCGGCTTCCAGTACATCCGGCGGACATTCCGGGTGAGCCAGGATGACGACGCCTGGGTGGGCTTCGCGCAATTGCTCGACATCGTCGGCGCTGAACATCTCGTGCACTTCACACGCGCCCGGCCAGGTCATGACGCGGATGCCGGTCTGGGCAGCCACGTTCTTGGCAAGGTATTGGTCCGGCACGAGGATAACCGTGTCAGTATTCCATTCAGCAGCGATGGCTTCGACGACCTGCGCCGCATTCGAACTGGTGCAGGTGATGTGGCACTCGGCCTTTACCTCAGCGGTACAGTTTACGTAGGTCACGACCGGGTAATTCGGGAATTTCTCCTTGATCAGGCGCACATCGGCGCCCGTGATCGAGGCGGCGAGCGAACAGCCCGCGCGGGTATCCGGAATAAGGACGGTCTTTTCAGGCGCGAGGATCTTTGAGGTCTCGGCCATGAAGTGCACACCGGCCTGCACGATGATATCGGCATCCACATTGGCAGCTTCACGGGCCAGCTGGAGGCTGTCACCCCGGAAATCACCGACCAACTGGAAAATGTCCGGCGTCATGTAATTGTGCGCGAGGATGACCGCGTTCTTCTCTTTCTTGAGACGGTTGATCGCTGCGACGAGGGGGGCAATTGCGGGCCATTCCATCGGCGTGATGAAATCCTGAGCGAGCGGGTAAAGCGCGTCCGTTTCTGCCTTCACGGCGTCATCATAGGAGAGACCACGCGCTTCAGCAGCAGATGCGCCGCGCAGCGGGGTCGGGGTGGGACAGCCGGGGCCTGAATCAATGAGACGTGCCATGTTTTCCTCCTTCGCAGACCGACTTATGCTCGATCTGAGTATAATATAGGCCCGAAACCTGCCGCTTCAAGGGGACTGGCCTTCAAACGTCCGGGATTCAGGTCGCTCGTACGACAGAAACTTGAAGCTTATGCGCACTCTGAGCAAAAGGGTGTAGCTGTGGCGTCAAAATATTGCAAGTCAGGTTTTGCCCACACCGATTTTTTTAATGAAAATCGTCTAAATGAAGGAGTGAGTTACGAATACTTTACTGACCTGGGGCGCGTTCAACCAAAGATGGTCGTTGAGGTTTAATTTATGGCAAACTTGGTCTCATGCAAAGAGTGCGGGAAAGAAGTTGCACAAAGTGCCAGTACATGTCCGCATTGTGGCGTGGACAAGCCTGGTGTCGCCAGTGGCGATGCCGCGTCGGGCTGTGTAGGCGGTGTTGTTATGCTCTTGATCGTGGGTGGTGTGCTTTCAATGTGTATGTTTGGTAGCTCTAACTCGGATCCAAAAAATACCGCGGTAAGTCTCGCTGAGAAAGCTGAGGCAAAAAGAAAAGGTTTTCATTGTCTTTCATCTTGGGATGGTTCGCACTCTCAATTTAAGGCCTCAGTCAAAAAGATGATGCGAGATCCGAAGAGCTTTGAGCATGTTGAAACTAGGGTTACCCCGATTGACGAGAAAGGCCAGCATGGTCTTGTGATGACCTACAGGGCTAGAAATGGTTTTGGGGGCATGAACTCTGGGATAGCGATAGGCAACTTTAGCAACTCAACTTGTGCGGCTACTGTGGTCTCGGTTGATTAAAGTTCAGCTTATGATGGATGTATAACCGCCATTAGCAGAATGCGTGCGCACGCATTTCCTTAGCCCTCGTCGAACAGTTCCAGCGCGGCGGCGGTCATGGCTTCGACGCCGGTGGCGATGGTCGGGTCATAATCCGGCGCGAAGAAAGGCGAGTGCAATGAGGGCAGGGGCAGGGAGCTGTCCTTGGACGCCTCATAGCGCGACGGCTCCACTGCGCCGACCCAGAACAGGAGGCCCGGAATGTTTTCGTCTGTCCGGCCGAACTGGCTGAAATCCTCACCGCCCATCACCGGGGGCACTTCCTTGACATTGTCCTTGCCAATCGTGTCGGCAATCGCGGTCATCGCCTTGTCCGCAAGGTCGGCATTGTTGAACAGGGACGGCGTATAATCCTGCTCTACCTTGATGTCCGGCTCCGGCGCGCCGAAGGCTTCGGCCTGTGCCTTGGCGATGCGCTCGATGCCGTCGAGCAGCATCTTGCGGGTCGCGTCATCATAGGACCGCACGGTCAGGAGCAGCGTCGCTTCGTCCGAAATGATGTTGTGCTTGGCGCCGGCCTTGAACGAGCCGACCGTGACCACGGCGGAATCCTGCGGGTTGGTGTTGCGCGATACAAGGCTCTGCAAGGCGACGACGATGTGCGATCCGATCAGCACCGGGTCGCGCGTGGTGTGCGGGTACGCGCCATGCCCGCCAACGCCTTTGACCGTGATGTCGACACTGTCGACATTCGCCATGGCATAGCCCTTGGTATAGACGACCGTGCCAGCGGGCGCGGCTGCGGAAACGTGCAGCGCCAAATTGTAGTCCGGCTGAGGGAAGCGGCTGTAGAGGCCATCGGCCAGCATGGCCTGGGCGCCAAGGCCGATCTCTTCGGCTGGCTGGGCGATCATTACAAGCGTGCCGCTCCACTGATCCTTGCGGGCAGCCAGTGCGCGGGCGGTGCCGATCCAACTGGTCATGTGGATGTCGTGGCCGCAGGCATGCATGACCGGGCTCTCGACGCCAGTCCATGTGGTCGACTGGACCTCTGAGGCAAACGGGAAACCCGTTTGGTCAGGAACGGGCAGGGCATCCATATCGGCGCGGATCATGACGGTCGGGCCATCCCCATTGCGCAATACGCCAACGACGCCGTGTCCGCCGACGCCATCCTTGACCTCACCTACATCTTTCATTGCCTTGGCGACCACCCAGTCCTGACCAATGCCGGTGGAAACGTCGAAGCCGAGATTTTCAAGTTCAGAGGCCATCAGAGCGGCCGATTTGGCTTCCTTGAACGAAAGTTCCGGATTGGCGTGAAGTTGTTTGTAGATTTCGATCAGTTCTGCATCAGCCTTTGGCAAGTTGGTTTCTGCTGAAGGAGTGGCCGCGGATGAGGCCGGGGCGACCGTATTCGATGCTTCGGCCTCGGTCGTTGCGCCCGTGTCGGAGGAGACCGGTTGCGGCGTTTCAGCGGCGTCATTTCCGTTTCCGCAAGCAACGAGTGCAAGCGCGAGAGAAGAGATGGCAACATTACGGAACATGGGTTTCGACCTCCGGCTAAGGTAAGAAGGCACCGTAGCGGCGTTTTCAGCGCTGCCAAGGGGGCGAAAATGTCCTGCATTCTACGGCAATCGCCGGGTTGCGTCGGCGTGCTGCGCTGCATATAAGGGGCGGTCCAAAGGAGATTATCTGCTCATGGCCCGCGTTACCGTTGAAGACTGCGTCGAAAAGGTTCCAAACCGTTTCGAGCTTGTCCTGCTTGCTGCACATCGTGCCCGCATGATCCGCGAAGGTTCGCCGATTACTGTGGACCGCGATAATGACAAGGACCCAGTTGTGTCGCTGCGCGAGATTGCTGACGAGTCGATTGATCTGAAAGTGGTCAAGGAAGCGCTGATCTCCAATCTGCAGGACATTCGTCCAGGCGAAGAGAACGAGCGCGAAGCCGACCGTTTGGCTCTGGAATCTGCACCTGCTGCAACCGAAGAAGACGTCATGCGGGCCTATCAGGCCGAGCTGGAGTCCGGACGGGACGACCGGCTGTAGGAGGCCAGATGGACGGCAGCACCCTATCCGCAAAGGATGAAGGGGCTGGCGACATGGCTGGCACAGAGCGACCGGCTGCGGAAAAACCTAAAGATGTCCTGACCCGGCAGCAGCTGATCGATAAGGTTCGCGCCTATCACCCTCGGGTGAAATCCGAACTTCTCGGTGCCGCTTACGATTTTGCCAAAACGCATCATGGCGAACAGATGCGCGATTCTGGCGATGCGTATTATTCGCATCCTGTTGAAGTCGCGAGCCTTCTGGCTGACGTCAAGCTCGACGAGATCACCATCGTCGCGGGCCTCCTTCACGATGTGGTCGAAGACACCGAGATCGATATCGGCGATGTCGAAGTGCGCTTTGGTGCGGATGTGGCCGAACTGGTCGATGGGGTCACGAAGCTCGACAAGCTTGAATACAGCTCCAAGGAATTGGCTCAGGCCGAGAACTTCCAGAAGTTCATCCTCGCAACCACCAGCGACATTAGAGTCCTGTTGGTGAAGCTGGCCGACCGGCTTCACAATATGCGCACGCTGCACTTTCGGAAGAAGGCATCCAGTCGCGAACGCACCGCGCGGGAAACCATGGACATTTACGGCCCGCTCGCCCGCCGCGTCGGTCTTTACCAGATTGCTGCCGAGATGGAGGACCTGGCCTTCCAGGAGCTCAATCCAGAAGCGCGTCGTGCCATTCTGTATCGTCAGGACGAACTTGCGCTCGAAAATGCCGATGATCTTGAGCGTATCCGGGGTGACCTTGAGCAATTGATGGAGGTTTCCGGAATTCCTTGCCGCATCAAGGGGCGTCGGAAACAACCTTATTCGCTATGGCGCAAGCTTGAGAAGAAATCGATTTCCTTTCGGGATGTCGCTGACTTGTTCGCTTTTCGCGTGATCGTGGAGAGTGTTGAGGATTGCTACCGGGTTCTGGGAGAAATCCACAGACTCTGGGCCTGCATCCCTGACCGTTTCCGTGACTATATCTCCGTGCCCAAGCCGAACGGTTATGCCAGCCTGCACACAACCGTACGCGCTTCCGGCAACCGGCGTGTCGAACTCCAGATACGCACTGAAGAGATGGACCGCACCGCCGAGTTCGGCGTGGCTGCGCATTGGGGCTACAAGAACCGCGCCTACGGCTTTGACATCGATTCGGCGCGTGCTGCCGGTCTTGACCCTGCCGCCAATCTCGAAGCCTTCGCAGAATTGCTTCAGGATGGCGGCGACCCGAGCGAGTTCATGGAGCACGCCAAGCTCGAAATGTATCGCGAGCACGTCTTTGCTTTCTCTCCGAAGGGCAAGTTGATCATCCTGCCAGCCGGCGCCATGCCGTTGGACTTTGCCTATGCGGTGCACTCGGCGGTGGGTGACACATGTGTTGGCGCCAAGATCAATGGCGAGGTGAAGCCGTTACGCCGCCCGCTGAAAAATGGAGACGTTGTCGAGATCATCCGGGGCAAAGCGCCTCACGCCATTCATGGCTGGGAAGCGCTGGCGATCACCGGGCGCGCGCGCTCTGCGATGCGCAAGCTGGTGCGCGACAAGGAAACAACAGAGTTCCGGCGCCTCGGTCAGGGGCTGATCAATATGGCGCTGCGACGGGCAGGTATTGATCCGGTTGATGTAAAGATGAACCATACGGCCCGCCTCGCCGGTTTTGAGGATATGGAAGACATGTCCGAAGCGCTGGGGCGCGGTCGAATTTCGTCAAACGATGTGATCCAGGCGGCCTTTCCGGGTTACCGGCCGGAACGCGAGGACGATCCCACGAAGGTCCGCATGGACAGTGAGCATACGCCGCTCATGGTATCCGGCACTGAGCTGTCACCGGGCGTGACGCTTCATCTCGGAAATTGCTGCTGCCCGTTGCCTGGGGACCGTATCATGGGGGTTCATGAACCGGGCAAGGGCATTGTGGTCCATGTCGCGAGTTGTCCAAAGCTCGCCGAATATGACGATAAACCCGAGCTCTGGGTGGACCTGCGCTGGACCGAACTGGCGCGCACGGGCGCGGTGGCAATTGGGCGAATTCGTATCAATGCCTCCAATGAGCGCGGCGTACTGGCCAAGCTCTGCGCTGCTGTGGCACAGGCCAGCGGCAACATCACAGCCATACATACGGTAGACCGCCACGAGGACTTCACGGAAATCTTGATGGAAATTGAGGTTGAAGACCTCAAGCGTCTGACGCAGATACTGGCCGCGCTCCGGTCGATCGCTGTGGTCGACAGAGCTGTGCGCGACCAGGAGGGCGAAGATGACGAATGATGATGTGCTGAATGTATTCCGCGAGGCCGGGGCTTTGTTGGAGGGGCATTTCATTTTGTCGTCTGGTCGTCGCAGTCCTGTTTTCCTGCAGAAGGCCCTCGTTTTTTCCCAGCCCACGCTCTCCGAAAAATTGTGCAAGGCCCTTGCGGAAAAGCTTACCGCCGAGTTCGGCAAGATCGATGTTGTTGCCGGGCCAGCTGTCGGCGGCATCATTCCGGGCTATGAATTGGCGCGCCAGCTTGGCGCACGGTCGATCTTTGCCGAGCGGGTCGATGGCCAGCTTCAGTTGCGCCGGGGCTTCTCCATTGCCGAAGGCGAACGTGTGCTGATCGCGGAAGATATCGTCACGACGGGGCTGTCTTTTCGTGAAACCGTTGAAGCGCTGGATGCGCTGCCCGGCGAGGTCGTGGGTGGTGCCTGTATCATCGACCGGTCGAACGGCCGCGCTGAAGTTGGCTGCAAGCTAATTTCGCTCGCGGCGGTCGATTTCCCAGACTATGACGCCAATGATTTGCCACCAGATCTTGCCGCGATGGAGGCCGTCAAGCCTGGCTCCAGGGGCCTCGCCTGATGGCAAGCCCGTTGCGCCTTGGTGTGAACATTGATCACGTTGCAACCATTCGCAATGCGCGCGGGGGGGATCATCCCGATCCGATGCGCGCGGCGCAGATTGCGGCTCAGGCAGGCGCAGACGGCATCACGATCCATTTGCGCGAGGACCGGCGCCACATTCGCGATGGGGATCTCGAAGCTATACGTGCGGCTTCCAGCCTTCCGATCAATCTCGAAATGGCTGCGACAGACGAGATGACGGAGATTGCCTGCAAGTTCCGTCCGCATGCAGCTTGTATTGTTCCTGAAAAGCGCGAAGAGCGTACGACCGAAGGCGGGCTCGATGTCGCGGGCCTGCATAACCAAATTGCGCCCGTTGTTCGCCGCCTCAATGAATCGGGTGCGCGGGTGTCACTCTTCATCGAACCCGACCCTGTTCAGATTGCAGTTGCGGAAGTGCTTCAGGCACCTGTGGTTGAACTCCATACGGGCAAGTACGCAGAGCTATGGATCGAAGGCGGTGCAGAGGCCGCGGCGCCAGAACTCGAACGGCTGAAGATCGCGGCGATAGAAGCGCGCAAGCGCGGTGTCGAACCGCATGCCGGACATGGCCTGACATTTGAAAACGTTGCTCCCGTGGCGGCAATCCACGAGATCGCAGAACTGAACATTGGTCACTTTCTTGTTGGTGAGGCCATCTTTATCGGTCTTGATGCTGCAATCCGGGAAATGCGTCGACTGATGGATGAGGCCCGCGCATGATCATTGGTATCGGGAATGATCTCTGCAATATCGAGCGTGTGGAAAAGACACTTGCCCGATTTGGTGAGCGGTTTGAGAAACGCGTGTTTACCGATGTCGAAATCGCGCTGGCGCGCCGCCGTCGCCTGACTGCTGAGACGTATGCCAAACGATTTGCGGCCAAAGAGGCGTGTGCAAAGGCGCTCGGTACGGGTGTGCCGCGTCGCGGCGTTCATTGGAAGCATCTCGGCGTTGTGAATTTGCCAACGGGCAAGCCAACTCTTGCGCTGACTGGCGGCGCGGCGGAGCGCCTCGCCACGATGATGCCCGCCGGCCATGAAGCGATTATTCACCTGACCATCACGGATGATTACCCCTGGGCTGAAGCCCAGGTCATCATCGAAGCTCTTCCGGTGACGCCAGCATGACACCGGCAAGACCCAAACGCACGCGCCTCCGGTCGAAGGGAAAAGCGAGCCAGCCCTCACTGGCCGAAGCGGATATCCGGACACTGGAGTCCATTCTTGGCCACAAATTCAAAAACCCGGAGACGCTAATCCGTGCGCTGACACATCCAAGCGCTGTAACTTCTGCGGAATCAGTCCGCCTGTCCAACCAGCGCCTCGAATTTCTGGGTGACCGGGTCCTGAACCTCGTGATCGCCGAACGCTTGATTGACCGACGCCGGATGGAGAGTGAGGGCGATCTGGCTCCGCGTCTCAACAGTCTTGTTCGCAAGGGGGCCTGCGCGGATGCCATGCGCCATCTTGGCGTTTCGGAATTCGTTATCATGTCGGATGGCGAGATAGCTGCCGGTGGGCGCGAACGGGAATCGACCCTTGGCGATGCCTGCGAAGCCATTATAGGCGCAATCTACCAGGATGCCGGGCTCTCCACCGCCCGGAAATTCATTGAGAAAGGTTGGGCGCCGCAATTCGAGGCGGCTCCGGCCCAGACCAAGGATCCCAAGACGCTGCTGCAGGAATGGGCCCAGGGACAGGGCCTGCCACTGCCGGATTATGACGTGCTGAGCCGGTCGGGACCGGACCATGAACCCACTTATGAGGTTGAAGTTAAAGTGGCCGACCGGGGTGCGGCTGTTGCCGCGGGGTCGTCAAAGCGCGATGCTGAGCGTAATGCTGCCGCCCTTCTCCTAGAAAGCCTGACCGGAACCCCATGACAGACACCCCCATCACCCATGCTGGATTTGCCGCCATTATCGGCGCGCCGAATGCGGGCAAGTCCACGCTGACCAATCGTCTGGTCGGCACTAAGGTGGCAATCGTCACGCACAAGGTGCAGACGACGCGCTTCCCGGTGCGCGGCGTCGCGCAGGTGGACGGCACGCAGATCGTGCTTGTGGACACTCCGGGTATCTTTGCGGCCAAGCGCCGGCTCGACCGCGCCATGGTCAAGGCGGCCTGGAGCGGCGCTGACGATGCGGACGCCATCGTGCACCTGATCGACGCTTCGGCCTGGGTCGCGGAGCGCGAAGGCAAGGTAGATGGTGCGCAGAAGAAATCTCTGGAAGATGACCGCCGGGTCATCGAGCAACTTCAGCAGATTGGCCGCAAAGCTTTCCTCGCTCTGAACAAGATTGATCTGTTTCCCCATGATCAGGTCCTGCCGATCATTGCGGAACTGAACGAGACGGGCGTCTATGAAGAGGTCTTCATGATCTCCGCCGAAAATGGCGAAGGCGTCGAAGCGCTGGAAAAGGCGCTCGCGAAACGGATGCCCGAAAGCCCGGCGCTCTACCCGCCGGACCAGATTGCCGACCTGCCGATGCGCCTGCTTGCCGCCGAAGTGACGCGGGAAAAGCTAATGCTGCGCCTGCACCAGGAACTGCCTTACCAGCTGATGGTCGAAACAGAGAGCTGGGAAGAGAAAAAGGATGGCTCCGTCCGTGTGCAACAGGTCGTGGTCGTCGGCCGGGACAATCACAAATCCATGGTGCTCGGCAAGGGCGGCGCAGCGATCAAGGATGTTGGTCGCAAGGCCCGCGAAGAACTCTCTGAAATGCTCGGTCGCAAAGTGCACCTCTTCCTGTTCGTGAAGGTGGATGAACGCTGGCAGGAACGCCGAGAGAGTTATCAGGGGCTTGGCCTGGAGTTCGATGTTTGAACTGGTCGGATGACGGCATAATCCTGGGCGCACGCCGCTTTGGAGAAGGTGGCCTCATCCTCGACGTTCTCACCCGCACGCGCGGGCGTCGGTCCGGTCTTGTCTATGGCGGTTCCTCGCGCAAGCGCCGCGCGCAATATGAAGCCGGAAATTCTGTTTCCCTCAATTGGACCGGTCGCCTTGAAGCGGCTCTGGGCCGGTTTGATGTGGCCGAGGCCAGTCGAGAGCGAGCGGCGCGTGTATTGGACGATCCAGCTGCCCTCGCCGCCATTTCGGCTATTACCGCGATCCTGCGGGGCGGACTGGACGAAGGCGATGCAGCCGGTTCGGCACTGTTTGAGGCCACCGAGCTTCTGCTAGACCAGATTGAGGCGCAGGAAATCTGGCCGGCGCTCTATGTGCGCTGGGAACTGGGCCTGCTCTCCGCGCTGGGTTTCGGGCTTGATCTGGACGCATGCGCGTTGTCCGGCGCGAATGATGGCCTGACCCATGTATCTCCAAAGACCGGCCGGGCCGTGAGAGGGTCGGAGGCCGAGGAATATGTCGACCGCCTCCTTCGCCTGCCGCTCTTTCTTGTCGAATCCACGGCCCATGTTGCGCCGTCCGATATAGCCGATGGCTTGAAGCTCACCGGCTATTTTCTGGAAGAGCGTCTGTTTGGGGGGCTCAATCGGGGCGTTCCAGCAGAGCGCCTGCGACTGGTGGGCCGCATGCTGAAGCGGCCCTAGGCGCTCACACTTGGGCGTTGGCTGACCCGCGCATACCAGTTTCCGATGTGTTTCAGATCGGGGTTGAGGGGCTGGCCCACCTGACTGCCAAAAGCCAGGAAACAGAACAGCAGTATGTCAGCCAGGCCGAATGCCTTGCCTGCCACAAACTCACGGCCGTCAGCCATCTGTTCGTCCAAGAAGACGAGCCCATCCTGTGCGCAGGCTTTCAGGCCATCAGCAGCTTCCGGCAGGCAGCGCATCCGGTCCTGGAACATGGGCAGGCCCTCAGCGGCGCGGAAAGCTGTGGTCAGCGGCTCAACGATCTTGAGGTCCACCCACCGTGTCCAGCGGCGGTTCTGGGCGCGCGCTTCGGGTGTATCCCCCATCAGGCGGTCGCCGGGCTGGGTTTCGTCCAGATACTCGCAAATGGCAGTGATCTCGGTCAGGATGCTGCCATCATCAAGCTCAAGAGCGGGCAGCTGGCCAGCCGGGTTCTTGGTCGTATAGGGCGCCTGCCGGTTTTCTCCGGCCATCAGGTCGACGTCTTCCTTGGGCAGGTCGATGCCGCGTTCCGCCATGAACATGCGCACCACGTGCGGGTTCGGGCCTACGGAATTATACAATTTCATTCTGTTTCCTTCCCTCTTGTGGCGCTGACTGTTGCGCGGCGAGATAACGCGCGCAAGGGCTGTCATATTCAGAAGCCGTTCATTTTCTGATGTGTTAGGTGGCCGGTGAGGACTGGGGCGTTCCGTGCAAACGAAAAGGCTGATGCCATGAAGAAAACTGTTTTTGCCGTAACCGCCATTGCCACGCTTACTCTTGCGGGCTGCATTCACGTCGATGCCGACGAACACGGCCGCGACGCCATGTATGAAAATACCGAAACTGCGCTCCGCGTCTGCGGCGGCGAAGGCCGTGTGAAGGAAGTTAATGAAGACGGCTTCAAATGCATTGACTAGCCCATTGCGGCGCTAGTCACCGGCATACTTTCCCCCCGCCCATGTCGAGATGAAAATGATCGGCATGGGCGGCATTGTATTCAGGCCCCAGCGTCACCGAGAACAAACCGCACGCACCCTTGTGAAGACGCCGCAGGAATTTCTGCTCCGCCCCTCCTGCATCCCAATGCGTTTTCACGCTGATGAGACGGCCATCCTCAAGGCGGAAACCCGATACATCAATCGCATTGCCCAGCCCGTGCTGGGACATTCGTCGTGTGCCTGCGATGTTGCGACAGGAAAAGCTTCCATAGGTCTCGATCCGCGCAATAGGCGAGCCAAGAACCTCGATTGCTGCGGGGCGGGCAATATGGCGTTCCCAGGAATACAGCGCGGCCGCCTGACCACACGTCATGCGCAACCTCGCCGAATATGGCGTCAGCGTCTGGTCCAGCGTCAGGGCGTTTGTCAGCCCGCAACCGCCGTCCAGCTTCTGGTCTTCCAGCGGTGTGTACAGCACGCCCGCATCGTCCAGCGCGGCAAAACACACTTCGCGGTTTCGCTTGGTGCGGGTCAGCTTGTGCCATGTCCCGATGCCGGGCGTTTCGGTCAAATCGACCGGCGCAAAGGGATTGTGGCGCGGAGGCGCCAGCCAGAAGAAGGCCAGCAACACCAGCGCCGGCAGGCTTATCAACAGGATCCATGCCCGGATTGCACTCATCAGCAGCTGCGCCCTTTTCCTTTCCTTAACCAAAGCGACGTTTGTGTTAACGTGCTCCGGCCCTTGAGTCGCTGACTTTAATCAAGGGCCTGCACCAGAATGTGGCACGAACTGCAAAGAGGCCAGAATGTCCGATTTGATTGACGGGACGCCGGAAGACCGGATCATCAACGAGCCGATGAGCGAGGCGCTTTCCAAGCGCTATCTCGCTTACGCGCTGTCGACGATTACGTCCCGCGCGCTGCCTGATGTGCGCGACGGCCTGAAACCCGTCCAGCGCCGTATCCTGTACGGTATGCGCGTCCTGAAGCTTGACCCCGAGGGCGGCTATCGCAAATGCGCCAAGATCGTTGGCGACGTGATGGGTAACTTCCACCCGCATGGCGACAGCTCGATCTACGATACGCTGGTGCGTCTCGCGCAGGACTTCACCGTTCGCTATCCGCTGGTCGATGGCCAGGGCAATTTCGGCAATATTGATGGCGATAGCGCCGCTGCCTATCGTTACACCGAAGCGCGCATGACGGTTGCCGCCGAGCTGTTGCTGGATGGCCTCAACGAGAACGCAGTCGATTTTCGCGCCAATTATGCCGAGAATGATGAAGAGCCGGTTGTCTTGCCAGCCGGGTTCCCGAACTTGCTCGCCAATGGTGCGACCGGCATCGCGGTTGGCATGGCCACCTCCATCCCGCCCCACAACGCTGCCGAGCTGATCGATGCGGCGCGTCTGCTGATCGAAAAGCCCAAGGCGACGACGGCGGAACTGATGGATTTCGTCCAGGGACCAGACTTCCCGACCGGTGGCATCATCGTCGAAACCAAGGAGGCCATGCTTCAGGCCTATGAGACCGGTCGCGGCAGCTTCCGTATGCGCGCGCGCTGGGAAGTCGAAGACACTGGTCGTGGCACTTATCAGATCATCGTCACCGAGATTCCCTACCAGGTTCAGAAGTCGCGCCTGCTCGAAAAGCTGGGCGAGCTGATCGAAGCGAAGAAACTGCCCCTGCTCGACGACGTGCGCGACGAGAGCGCCGAAGATGTGCGGCTCGTCTTGGTCCCGCGCTCGAAAACCGTCGAGCCAGAAGTCTTGATGGAGAGCCTCTACAAGGTCTGTGACCTTGAAACTCGCTTCAGCCTGAACATGAACGTGCTGCACAAGGGCGCGCCCCAAGTCATGGGCCTGAAGGATGTGCTGCAGGCCTATCTCGATCATCGCCGCGAAGTCGTTGTGCGCCGGGCCGAGTTCCGTCTCGACAAGATCGAGAAGCGATTGCACCTGCTTGATGGCTATTTGATCGCCTATCTCAACATTGATGAGGTGATCCGCATAATCCGGTATGAGGACGAGCCCAAGGCTGTGTTGATGTCGACCTTCGGTCTGACGGACATTCAGGCTGAAGCCATCCTCAATCTTCGTTTGCGGGCATTGCGCAAACTGGAAGAGATGGAAATTCGCGGCGAGCATGACCGGCTCAGCGCAGAGCGCGAAGACCTGATCAAGCTGATCGGCTCAACACGCCGCCAATGGAGCAAGGTTTCCAAGGAGCTGAAAGAAGCCCGCGAGGCCTTCGACCCTGACTCTGAACTCGGTCGCCGCCGCGCGACGTTTGGCGAAATGGCGGAAGTGGATCTCGCAGCCGCTCTGGAAGCCACACTGCCGAAGGAGCCGCTGACTATTGTGCTGTCCCAACAGGGCTGGATTCGCGGCATGAAGGGGCACGGGCTCGATCCGGAATCAGCCAAGTTCAAGGACGGTGACGAACTCTACCTTTCCGAAGAAGTGATGAGTACGGACAAGATTATCCTCATGGCATCCGACGGACGGGCCTTTACGCTGCCGGCGGACAAGCTGCCGGGTGGACGCGGACACGGCGAGCCGATCCGCCTGTCCATTGATCTGGAAGACAGTGTCGACATTGTCACGATGTTCCGCTTTGAGCCGGACCGCAAACGCGTCGTCGCTTCCAGCGAGGGCTATGGTTTCGTCGTCGAAGAGAAAGAGCTGGAATCCAACCGCAAGGCCGGCAAGCAGGCCGTGAATACCGGCAAGGGTGAGTTGAACATCTGCGTGCCGGTAGAGGGTGATATGCTGGCCGTGGTCGGATCGAACCGGAAATTGTTGATTTTCCCTCTGGATGAGTTGCCGGAGATGGCGCGCGGCAAGGGCAACAAGCTGCAGTCCTATAGTGGCAAGTTCAAGCTGCGTGACCTGATGACCTTCGACAAGCGTGACGGACTGATTGTCATGACGGGCGGTCGCCACCGCGCCTTCCCGGAATGGGAAGAATGGATCGGCAAACGCTCACAGGCTGGCAAGGCCGTACCGAAGGGCTTCCCACGCGGCGGCACGTTCAGCGGCTAGGCTGACGGGTCCAGCCCGAAAGCCTTGTAGGCATCCTTTTGACTACCCCAAAATGGGGTGATGTGGGAGGGAACCTGAAGCTTTGTCACCGGTTGGGCCTCGAACGGCGTCGCAGGTTTCGGGCCAACCAGTACAGCGTTGAACTCGCCATCCCTCGCATTGTCCAGAATCCACTCCGGTCGCTTGCCGGTCAGCTTCTTGATATCCTGACCGTAAAACCGTTTCGCGTCGCGGTACTCCTGTTGCCATTGTTTCTTGTACCGGCTGAGGTCCACGTTCGGATTGAGTTTCCGGGCTGATGCGACCCGATCCTCAACCGGGATAACGCGGCCCGGAGCTGAGACGTAACATTTCCTGGTTGGAGAATTGTCGAAGGAGATGATCCCCGTTCGCGAAGCATCCACTCCATTGGCAATGGCACCCGCTTCATAGGAGTTGATGACCACACCGTCGATTTCCACACCGGGGGCGCGCTGAATGTTCCAGAGAACAGAGTCATAGGATGTGAGGAACAGGAAAACCGGGGTATCGGTCTCCGTCACAAGGACGTCGATCTGGCGGGCGTTGTTTACCGCATTTCCGATAGCCATACCGAGCGCTTCGCGCTGCACGGCCGTCTTGGCGTTTTTTGTCCTCTCCCGGATCATGGCTTTGCGCTCGGCAATCGCTTCTGGCGTGTCCTTTCGGTTGATATGGTGCAGCGGCGTCCGGACCCCGCCACCATACGTGTAGACATAGGCCGCACGCGCATTGTTGCCGGCCTTAGGAGTCCGGCAGGATGCATTCGTGCGCACGGCCTCCGGCTGGGCGGGAAGGATTGATGGGCTCAGCGAGGGCGTGCCTGTTGTGACCTGTCCATAGGTGACCGGGGCCTGCCCCTCCGCGATGACGAGCGGTGTGGCGGCCTCGATGGATGTACCGCCCGCATTGCCGCATGCGGATGCGAAAAGAAGGGTTGTTGCCAGCACAGTATTGCGCATTCCAGGCCTCCCACCATGAAGGTTTCTTCTGGATCTATAGCAATCTAGAGTTTCGATTGAGTTGACGGGGTGGCTGAAATTCCATTTTGGCCGAAAGGAAACACCGTGGGCAGATGTCTTACCGGTCGAGCAAGGCCATTGTGTCCGTCATTAGCGAGCCGATCTCGGTATGAAGGACGAGATCGGCGAACGGGTCCTGATCGGTCGGTTCACGATTGACGATCACCATGCGCGCGCCGTTGCGCTTGGCTTCCATCGGAATGGCCGAGGCCGGGTAAACCACAAGTGACGAACCGAGCACGATCACAAGGTCGCAGAGTAACGCTTCCTCGCTGGCTCGCAGCATCTTGTCTTCGGGCATCGATTGGCCGAACGAGATGGTCGCATTCTTAAGCAGGCCCGTGCAGAAGATACAGGTCAGATCCTCGTCTTGTTCCCAGCGAGGCTTCAGCGTCTCGAATTCGTAGCGCTTTCCGCATTGCAGGCATTTGGCATAGCTCGCATTGCCATGTATTTCGATGACCTGATCGTCTGGCACGCCGGAATCCTGATGCAGGTTGTCCACATTCTGTGTGACTACGGAGCTAACCTTCCCGCGCTTCACCAGATCGGCGATGGCATAGTGGCCCACATTCGGTTTGGCACCGGTCCAACCTTCGGCGCGACTGAATACGCGCCGCCAGGATTCCCGGCGCGCATCGCGTGAGGCGACGAAATCCTGGAAATAGATCGGGGACATTTTGCTCCAAACGCCGCCAGGACTTCGGAAATCCGGAATGCCGCTCTCGGTGGAGATGCCAGCTCCGGTGAATACCATCACCCGGCGGGCGTCTGAAATCATGCGTGCGAGTTGGCCTGAATCCGTCATGAGCATCTTCTATGCATTACTGTCTGCGCCTCCCCTCACTAGCAGCTAAAGATTTGAAAGAATTTGTAAAGACGGGCCGTTGGGAAGAAGCCCGCGAATTTCTAAACGACCGTACCGAAGGCTGCACCGATCAAGCCGGTGACAAGCATGGCAGCAGCCCCCCAGAATACGATTCTCACAATGGCTTTGAACTTGCCCGCGCCGCCCGCCTTGGCCGAAGCCATACCAAGCAGGACCAGCGCCAGCAGGGACACGCCCGCCACAACAGGTGTGACCAGATCCGCCGGTGAGAACACGGCTGCCAACAGAGGCAGGACCGCGCCTACGGAAAAGCTGAGCGCAGAACTGACAGCTGCCTGAATGGGCCGCGCTGCTACAATTTCGTTGATGCCAAGCTCGTCTCTCGCATGGGCTTCCAGCGCATCCTTTTCGGTCAACTGCCGCGCGACCTCATAAGCGGTGTCCTTTTCGACACCGCGATTCATGTAGATGTGCGCAAGTTCAACCAGTTCGGCTTCGGGATGGTCCCGCAGCGCTGCGCGCTCGATCTCGAGGTCGGCTTGTTCAGTGTCAGCCTGTGACGAGACAGAAACATACTCCCCTGCTGCCATCGACATCGCACCCGCCACCAAGCCTGCAAGGCCTGCGGTCAGGATCGCGCCGGTGGAGGCTGCAGCGGACGCAACGCCGATCATCAGGCTGGCGGTCGACAGTATTCCGTCATTCGCGCCAAGCACCGTGGCGCGCAGCCAGCCGATGCGGTGGCTGTAATGATGCTCGCCGAGCGGAAAGGGTGAGGCCATGATCATCTCCTGGTTCCGGGAAATCAGGCGACAAATAGGCATGGGGGTCAAGCCTCCGGCTTGACGCAGATCAGATCGGAGGCGCTATGTATACATGCCGTCGCGCAGGTTGATGCCATGCTCGAGCCAGGCTTTCATGGCGCAAATCATTTGTGACCAGCCCATGCAATTGCCGTAGGAATTCGACAGGCCCTGATCCGTTGACGGCCACCCCTCTTCTGAAATGGAGACGATGGTGCGGCCATCCTCGGTCGGTTCGAACCGAATGGTGACGGTTGTTTTGACGCCATCTGTTCCATCTCCATCCCATTCCAGGACGATGCGTTTGTTTTCCTCCACGTCTACCACATTGACGGGGAAGGCACCGGGAAAGTCGTGGAAATCCCATATGACCGTCGCGCCAGCCTCCAGTCGGCCTTTCGCACCGCCAGTAGTGAAATAGCCAGATAGCTGTTTGGGGTCTGCGACGGCCTCGAACACATCCTCGACAGGGCGATTGATACGCCCGCTTACTTCGAATTTCAGGTTCATCGTAGCCTCCCGCTATCGCTTGCCAGATCCAAGTTAATGTTATAAAAAGACAACATGTCAAGCGATGATAAAACTGACCTGATTTTCAGGGCGCTGGCCGCGCCGGTCCGGCGAAGCATGATGGATGCGCTGAAAGATGCACCTCAGACGACGGGTGACCTCTGCGCGCAGTTCAGCCAGCTCAACCGGTGCACGGTGATGCAGCATCTGGGAGTGCTGGAAGAAGCTGACCTTGTGCTCGTGCGTCGGGTTGGTCGCCAGCGCTGGAATTATCTCAATGCCTTGCCGATCAAACATATTCATGAGCGCTGGATCGGGGGCTATGCTTCTGGTGCGGTCGCCCTGCTGGACCGCCTGAAAACTGATCTGGAAACTGAAACGGTCGCGTGAGCATCGCAGCGTCCCTTGCACTCTGCGCCGGGCCCGGATACCCCTTTTAAATCTGGTTCTTATGGAGGGACGCCTGATGAGCCCCATTCTAGTAGTTCTGGCCGCAATCGTCGCGATCGCTGGCTTTGTCATTCTGATCTACAACGGCCTTGTGATGAAGCGTCAGAGGGTCAATCAGGCCTTCGCGGACGTGGATGTCCAGCTGAAACAGCGTCAAAACCTGATCCCGAATCTCGTGGAGACCGTGAAGGGCTATGCGAGCCATGAAAAGGAAACTCTGGATGCCGTCATTTCGGCGCGGAATGCCGCACAAAGCGCGAGCACACCGGGGGAAATGTCCGCGGCCGAAGGCATGCTGACCGCATCGCTCGGCAAGCTGTTTGCGCTCGCCGAAGCCTATCCGGACCTCAAGGCGAACACGAACTTCCTTGAACTTCAGTCGGAACTGTCCTCCATCGAAGACAAGCTCGCCGCCGCGCGCCGCTTCTACAATTCGGCTGTTCAGGACTACAACACGTCCCGCGAACAATTCCCCGGATCCATCGTGGCGGGCATGTTCAATTTCGAAGGTCGCGAATTCTTCGATGTTGGTGTCGAAGGACGAGAAGCCTTGTCCACGGTGCCAGAAGTCAAGTTCTAGGCTATACTGCTGCCTCCGGATCAGGAGGTGGGACCATGAAATATCTTACGATCAGTGCGGCGCTTGTCCTTGGGGCTTGCGCCGCAAATTCTGCCGGGTGGAGTGCATCCACCTGGAGCGGCCTGCCGGATCGCACCGTGGCGGGGGGCGGCTACAGCTTCTTTGCCTCACCGGCCGAGGGTCAGGGCTTCAAACTTAAATTCTCGGTCAAGACTGATGGCACATTCGGCGTGGCCGAAGCGCCGACCGAAGATGCGCTGGTCGAGGCCGCCAGGGCTGCAGCGCCGGAGGGCTGCAATTTCGTGTCTCTGGAGCGCAGCGCAGATGGCGGCGCCGTGGCCGACTATGATTGCGGCTGAGCCGCGAACCATGGCTCCAGCAGGCTGAGCGCTTCTTCGATCTGTGCTGTCGACAGCGCAAATGAAAACCGCATGAAGCGATGGCCTTCAACCGGATCGAAATCGACACCGGGGGCTGTGGCAATGCCGGTATCTTCGAGCAGTTTCAGGCAGAAGGCCAAGCTGTCATCGGTATATTTCGAGATGTCGGCATAGATGTAGAACGCTCCATCCGGGGGCGCGATCTTTTCAAGCCCGAGGCGCGGCAGGGCTTCAAGCATCAATTCGCGATTGCGGCGGTAGACCTCGACATGGCCGTCCAGTTCCTCCGCGCTGTCCATCGCCACGAGGCCAGCATGCTGGGACAGGGATGGCGGCGTCAGAAACAGGTTTCCGACATAGGCGCTGGTCCGCGCGGCCCCATCCCTGGGCGAGACCAGCCAGCCCAGTCGCCAAGCTGGCATGGAGAAGTATTTGGAAAACGAGTTTACGATGTACGCATCCGGATCAAATTCCAGCATGGAGCGGATGTCCGGCCCGTAGCTGAGGCCATGATAGATTTCGTCTGAGATGATGCGGATGTTTTTCGCGTTGGCGACGGCGGCGATAGCCGCAAGGTCATCCTCGGGAATGATTGTGCCGGTTGGATTGGCGGGGCTTGCGATGATGACGCCTGCTGGGACCGGGTTGAGGGCGTCCAGCGCGTCGGCCGTCAGCTGGTAGCGCACGTCCGCGCCGCAAGCGATCTCCACGGGGTCGAGATTGAGCGCGCGCAATGTGTTGCGATAGGCCACATAGCCGGGGCGTGCGAGGGCGATCCGGTCACCTGGATTGAATGCCGTTGACAGCGCCAGTACGAGCGCGGGCGAGGCGCCGCAGGTCAGCGTCACCCGCCCCGGCGTCAGGTCGACACCATACTCATTCTTGTAGTGTTGGCAAATGCGTTCCTTGAGCGGACGGCTTTCCCAATACCCCATAGGGTCTGTGTCGAGCACTTCATGGGCTCGCGCAATCGCGCCTCTGGGCGCAGGTGTTGAGGGTTGGCCGAACTCCATATGCAGGATGCGGCGGCCCTCGGTCTTCAAATCATGTGCGCGCTTGCTGACCGAAATCGCGCGGAACGGATCAATGTCTTGTCCCATACTATCGGGCGATAGCCGCCGGCAACCAGGTTGCCAAGGCGGGAATTGCGGCAACCAGCCCTATCAACAAAAGCTGTAGCATGATGAAGGGCACCGCGCCCTGCCATATCTGCAGGGTCTTGATGCTCGCCGGGGCCGCGCCGCGCAGATAGAACAGGGCAAAGCCAAAAGGCGGCGTCAGGAAGCTGGTTTGCAGGTTCAGCGCCATCAGGATGGCCAACCAGACAGGATCAAAGCCGAGGATAATCAGCGGTGGCGCGACCAGCGGCACGACCACGAAGACGATCTCGATGAAGTCGAGGAAGAACCCCAGGACGAACATGACGATCATGGTCATGACCAGCGCGCCCCATTTACCGCCCGGCATTGAGTGTAGGATGTCGGCCACGATGTCATCGCCGCCATAGCCGCGGAAGACGAGGCTGAACAGCGACGCGCCGATCAGGATCAGGAACACCATGCTGGTGATCTGCGTCGCGCTTTTCAGGGCCGGCATCAGCTGGCGCATCCGGCGCAACACGACGAGCCCGGTTGCGACCCCGGCAAAGAACACCACCGAGGCGAGGATCGTCAGAAGGATGCCGATCTCGTTTGCGCGACCAATCGTGGCCACGCCGGTGCGCAGATCAAACAGGTTCCGGAGCAGGATGATCGCGATGACACTGCCGAGGCCCGCCATGAGCAGCCATGTGATGCGGCGCTCATGATCGTCATCGGCAAGGCGCAGGCCTGCGAGCAGGACGGCACCAGCCACGCCAATGGCGGCGGCTTCGGTGGGCGGGGCAACCCCGCCAAGGATGGCGCCGAGCACGGCCACGATCAACAGGAGCGGCGCACCGAGCCCAAAAGCAACTTCCTTCGTGGTTAGCGGCGGACTGTCATCATCCTGTACCGGCGGGCAGCGCTCCGGGTGGCGAATGGCGGTCAGTGCGATCCAGCCGAGATAGAGGCCCACCAGCAGGAAGCCCGGAATCAGCGCGCCGGCGAACAGGTCTCCGACCGACACGACAAAAGAACCGGCAGAGCCAGTGGCCTGGCTCGCTTGGCTGGCGGCGTTCGAAATCGCATCGGCCAGCAGGATGAGCACAATGGAAGGCGGGATGATCTGGCCCAGCGTGCCTGAGGCGGCAATCGTGCCGGTGGCGAGACGCGGGTCGTAGCCCTGCCGGATCATGGTGGGCAGGGCAATCAGCGTCATCGTGATGACCGTCGCGCCGACAATGCCCGTGGACGCCGCCAGCAAGGCGCCCACCAGTACCACGGCATAGCCGAGCCCGCCGCGCACTTTCCCCAACAGGCGGCTGGCAATATGGAGCAGGTCCTCCGCGACACGCGAGCGCTCCAGGATCACACCCATCAACACAAAAAGTGGAACCGCGATCAGGGTCTGGTTCTGCATGATCGAGCCGCCCATTATGCGGCTCGGCAGATTGCGCAAGAATGCCTCGTCGAACACGCCAAGACCAATTCCGACCAGCGCGAACAGCAACGCTATGCCGCCAAGCGTCAGCGCGACCTGATACCCTGCCAATAGTGCGAGAATGGCGCAGACGAACATGGAGAGGGCCAGGATGACTTCAAGTTCCATGGACGCCTCCATGGGGCTCTTCCTCGGCTACATCATCCAGCTTTCCGGTCAGGCGCAGAGCGGCTTTCAGCGCTTCTGACAAGCCCTGAACCAGCATCAGCACGGCAAAGGCTGGCAACAGCGTCTTGAACAGGAAGAGCAGGGGCAAGCCATCGGATTCCCGCGAGCCTTCGAACAGTGCCCAACTGCGGGCAAGGCCTTGTTCGGTCATCGCCAGCAGGCGGATGCAGATGGGGAAGAGGAACAGATATATGCCCGCCAATTCGATCCAGTTGCGCCTGCGCGCGCCAAAGCGGGGCCTGAGAATATCGACCCGCACATGCGCATCGTCTCGAAGAGCTGAGGCCGAGCCGAGCATGAACATGGCGGCGAAGGCATAGATCACGATCTCGTTCAACCAGGTGAATGAGAGGCCAAAGGCATAGCGCAGCAGCACAACCAGCAATTGCGCGCCCACAAGAATGATCGCGCCGGCGATCGCGCCGCCAAGCGCCCAGCCAGAGACCGCATCAATGCGCGCGCTCAACCATTTGGCGATCCGCTCGACTGGGTCTGGCCAGATCGTGACGATCAGTGGCAGCAAGAGCAACGGCGACAGGGCAAGCCCCAGCCATTTCAATGCCCCGCCAAGCGTGAGGAAGATCTCCGGAGACATACCCAGCCCGCCCCCCGGCCTATTTGTTCGAATTGCGGGCGGCGTAGTACGGCCCTTCGGACACGTCGGCCCAGCCACGCATCAACTTCAAGCCTGCCTCGAAACTCTCATAGATACGCTTCTCGATCCCATCCCTTCCGGAGGCCGCGCGGACATCCCAGGCGGCTTCGGCCATACGGCTGACGACTTCGTCTGGAAAGCTGCGCATCTGGACGCCATGTTCGCGTTTAAGCAGGTCCAGATGGACCGCATTCTGGTAGGTGAACTCGCCAAGCGATGTGTGATTCACGCTCTCGCAGGCGGCCTTGATGATCTGTTGTTCGCCAGGCGTGAGATCGTCCCAGACGCGGAGGTTCATGCCAACTGCGAGACTTGCGCCCGGTTCGTGGAAACCGGGTCCGTAGTAGTATGGCGCCTCGCGGTGAAAGCCGAGATAATAGTCGTTCCAGGGGCCAACCCATTCCGTCGCGTCGATCGCTCCGGTTTGCAGGGATTGATAGATTTCCCCGCCCGGCAGTGCGACCGAGGAGCCGCCCAGTGCACGCAGTACGTCGCCGCCCTGACCCGGAATGCGCATCTTGAGTCCGACAAGATCATCCAGCGTGTTGATTTCCTTGCGGAACCAGCCGCCCATCTGATGGCCGGTATTTGCGGCCTGGATGGATTTGATTCCGAATTGGGCTGACAGTTCATCCCATAATTTCTGGCCGCCGCCGAAATCAATCCAGCCCATAAGTTCCTGTGCGGTCATACCGAAGGGAACAGCGGTGAAAAACGGATAGGCGCTGGACTTGGCCGTCCAGTAGTATTCGGCGCCATGATACATATCGGCCGAGCCATTCGAGACGGCATCGAAGCACTCAAAAGGCGGGACGAGTTCGCCGGCCGCATAGACCTTCACTTCCATCAGGCCTTCGGACATTTGCTGGATGCGCTGGGCTACGCGCTCGGCCGCTTCGCCAAGCCCCGGCAGGCCCTTGGGCCAGGTGGTGACCATGTTGAATCGGCGTCGATTGCGCGCAATTGCAGGCGCAGCGAGATCGGCCGCCTTTTCGGGATTGGCAAAAGCAGCAGCAGCGCCGGCAAGGCCGAGTGCGCCTGCACCCAGCAGGTTGCGTCTATGGATCATCTATCTCCCCATGCCTCCCCGGTCTTGGCCGGGCTAAAGGCTAAACCGTGTCATTCATCGTCGCCCAGCGGACGCCACACGTCGCCATCAAGCACTTCGAGCGGCTTGTAGCGCCGCTTGTAGTCCATCTTCTGGCTGCCCTTCACCCAGTAGCCAAGATACACGTGCGGCAGGCCCAGATCCTGCGCGTGCAAAATGTGATCGAGGATGAGGTAATGGCCGAGTCCCCTCGAGGTCAGCTCCGGATCAAAGAACGTGTAGACCATCGAAAAGCCATCCCGGAGCACATCTGTGATCGAGGCGGCGACCAGAGGCGCGTCCTCTTCCACGCCATCGCGATATTCGAAGATCAGGCTTTGCACCGGGCTGCCGCCAACCATGGCGCTGTAATCCCGATAAGACATGTCGGACATGCCGGCACCGTCATGACGGGTTTTCACATAGGATTTCAGCAGCCGGTATTGCTCGCGGCTCGGCTGGGCCTCGACCGGGCGGCGGATCAGAGAGGCATTGCGGTTCAGGGTGCGCCGGTCATTGCGCGACAGTTCGAAATCCCGCGTCGGCACGCGCACGCTGCGACAGGCATTGCAGCGCGGGCAAGCCGGGCGATATGCGATCGTCTGACTGCGCCGAAACCCGGCCTGGCTCAAGGAGTTGTGGACGAGATCTGCTTCCCCGATGGCCAGATTGGTGAACGCTTTCCGCTCTTTCTTGCCCGGCAGATAGGGGCAAGGGCTCGGATTGGTCACGTAGAACCGAAGCGAGCGCTCGAGCCCCGGGGGCAGGATCTGGGAGTCAGTGAACTTCATAAGTGCGACGATACACTTACAAATCGAACCGCCAAGGGGCGAATATGGTAAAGACGACCCAAAGTATGATCACCAACGGCCCGCCAAACTTCATGAAGTCCCCGAACTTGTAGTGCCCGGGACCCATGACCAGCATGTTGGTCTGGTATGCAATCGGCGTCGCGAAGCAGCAATTGGCGCCATAAATAACCGCCAGCAAGAAGGGTAACGGGTCTTCGACCTTCAGCTCCGCGGCGGCTGACAAGGCGATTGGCGAAAACAGGATGGCTGTCGCCGCATTGGACAGGAGATTGGTCAGCAAGGCGACCGCGAGAAAGATCGCCGACAGGACGGCCAGCGTGCCATAGGGCGAAGCCAGATTGACGACCGAATGGGCGATCAGGTCAGCCGCGCCGGTCTTTTCCAGGGCCATGCCCATGGCCAGCGCCGCACCAATCACGAGAAAAATGCGCAGATCGAGTGCCCGGCTGGCTTGGCGTGTGTTCAGGCAGCCCGCGATCAGCATGGCGACGGCGGCCAGAACGGATGCGTGCAGGATCGACACAAAGCCCGTGGCCGCGAGGATCACCATGGAGATGGCAATCACCCGCGCCGCCAGCGCTTTGGTCGTGAGCGGGATTTCGGTTTGGGACCATTCCAGAAGGATCAGATCGCGGCTTGAGCGCAGCTCACGAAACGCTTCGACTGGGCCGCACAAAAGCAGCGTATCACCGGATTCCAGCCGGATTTCGCCCAGCTTCGTCCGAATCATTCGGCTGCGGCGCTGGATACCAAGCGTCACGGCGCGGGTCAGGCGGCGAAAGCCGAGCATTTCGACCGTCCGGCCCACCATGCGCGAGCCGGGGGCGATGACGGCCTCGGTGAGGGCCAGCGAGCCGGGGCGCGAGAAATCCTCAAGGTCAGCGCCTGACGCCTGCCAGACCTGCTGCAGGAAATCCGGTTGGCGCGCCAGCACGTTCTGGAGCGCGGCGCGTGTCGCGGCAATGATGACCAGATCTCCAACTTGCAGGCTGATATCCTCATAGGGCGGCAGGATCGCCCGTTCGCCACGCTGGATCATGCGGACGGTCATGTCGGGCAGGTCAGCGAACATGCCTGCGACTGGCTTCTTGCCAAGCAGGAAATGGCCATGTGTCACTTCGATCTGAGCGACGAATTGTTTGCCGGAGGGCTGGACGATGTCATCGGAAAGACCGCGCCGGTTCGGCAAAAGGAATTTGGAAAAGATCAGGATGTAGAGCAGGCCGGCGGCCGCAAGGATCAGGCCCATAGGGGTCTGGTCGAAGAAACCGAGTTGCTGGCCGGTGATCCGGTCATAGGATTCGGCCGCCAGCAGGTTTGTCGATGTACCGATCAGCGTGGTCATGCCGGCGAAGATCGACGCAAAGCTAAGCGGCATCATCAGGCGCGACTGCGGCGCGTTCATACGCATGGCGATGGCGGTCATCACGGGCAGGAACATGATGACGATGGGCGTGTTGTTGACGAATGCGCTGGTCACGAAGACCGCAAGGAAGGCCAGAATCAGAGTTGAGACGGGCCGCTTGTCATATCCCGCGAGCAAGGCCTTGGTCGGCCCTTCCAGCGCTCCGGTCTGGAACAGTCCCTGGCCGACCACGAGCAATGCCATGATGGTGATGAGGGCCGGGTTGCCAAAGCCTGACAACAGGTCTGCCGCGCTGATGGCTTCGCCGTCGACCCCGCGTGCACCGGGAATGATGAAAACCAGCAGAAGGGCTGCCATCACGCAAACCGACACGAACTCCATCGACCACCGGTCGAGCATGTAGAACGTGATCGCGGCGCAGACGATGGCGAGGCTCGCCCACATCGGCCAAGTTTGGACGAATTCAGATAGCATTACGGCTCCGGTTCATCAGCACGCCCCGACACGTCGCCAGAACGACTAGCCGTCAGAATGTAGCAATATGCTTATCCGGCGATTGGCTGACAAGTGCGGTTCACCCGGATTGAGAGGTCTGGTGTCGGCCAACCCTGTTACGGCGCGTACACGATCAGTGGAAACGCCTGCCGAGACGAGGATGCGCCGCGCAGCATTCGCGCGCTCCGAAGAGATGTCCCAATTGGTGCGATTCGAATCATGGGTGGTGAAGGCATCCGTATGGCCTTCAATGGTAATAGGCGATGACAGGGCGGAAATGGCCTGTCCCATCTGGCGGGTCAGATCCGTGCCGGCGTCGGTCAATGCGCCGCTATCACTGGCAAACAGGGGGCGGGCGGCCGTATCGATCAGGTTGATCCGGATGCCGTCGGCTTCCTGCACAAGCTGCAGGCTGTCACCAGCGGCCAGAACGGCTTCATCTGTACGCAGCGTCTCGTATAGGCGAAAGGCCTCGGACTGACGAATTTCGACCAGCGGGCCGGATGTCGCGGCGGTGTCATTACCTGTGAAATAGTCTGCAATCACGGTGCGCGAGGCCGGAGACACACCACTGACCAGCCACAGCATCAGGAAAAAGGCCATCAGCGCGGTCAGGAAGTCGGCATAGGCCATCTTCCATGTCCCCATCTTGCGACGGGGCGCGCCAGGCCTTCTGCCCGGAAAGCGTTGCAAATTGGTGGTGGCAATCGCCATGCGCTACGTGTTCCTTCATTCTGACAGGAACCGTGCTTTTACCAGCGCTTGGTTTATGGGCGTTGAGAACAAAGGGTGTGATTTCCCTGAAATTCAATCTAATTGGGTCCGCAGGACACACGGAGATCTGGCATGGCGAAAACGGCGTTTCTTGGCTTGGGGGTGATGGGCTTCCATATGGCGGGGCATCTGGCGGCCAAGGGCCATCAAGTGACTGTCTGGAACCGGACAGAGGCCAAGAGCCTGGATTGGACCGCCCAGCACAAGGGCGAGGTCGCAAAGGACCCGGCGGCCGCAGCTTTCGGCGCTGAATATGTTTTCCTGTGCCTGGGCGATGATCCGGATGTTCGTGCCGTCTTCGACCAGTTGGAGCCCAGCCTCGGCGCGGGCATGATCGTGGTAGACCATACAACGGCGTCAGCGGATCTTGCGCGCGAACTGGATGAGCGCTGCCGTGTGAAAGGCGCGCGCTTTGTGGATGCGCCAATCAGTGGCGGCGAGGCCGGTGCGGTCAATGGCAAGCTGACCATCATGTGTGGCGGCGAAGAGAAGGCATTCAATTCTGCCGAACCGGTGATGGCGGCCTACGGCAAGAATATGACGCTGATCGGTGAGAGTGGCGCGGGCCAGCTGGCCAAGTCGGTCAACCAGATATGTATTGCCGGCATCGTCCAGGGCTTGTCGGAGGGCCTGCACTTTGCCGAGAAGGCCGGGCTCGACGCGGAGAAAGTGATCGCAGCGATCAGCGGCGGGGCCGCCCAGAGCTGGCAAATGGAGAACCGCTGGAAAACAATGGTCGAAGGCCACTTCGAACACGGCTTCGCGGTCGATTGGATGCGCAAGGATTTGCGTATCACTTTGGAAGCCGCGCGGGAGAATGGGGCGAGCCTGCCGCTGACGGCGACGGTCGACCAGTATTACGCAGATGTTCAGGCCATGGGTGGCCAGCGCTGGGACACGTCCAGCCTGATCGCACGCTTGAATCGCGGGTAGATAATCATGCGCCTGTTGGAAGTTCACCTGCCGAATGACGAACGCTACGATACCGTAATCCGGGCGGTGAAAGCGGCCGACCCGATCGATTATTATGTTCAGGACACTGAGCGCAAGGATCGCAAGCTGATCTCTGTCTTCATGCGGGAAGGCAGTGGCCAGTCACTGATCGACAATATCCAGACCGCGCTGGATACGTGCGATGATTTCCGGATCACCGTGCTTCCGGTGGAGGCGACTGCGCCAAACATTGAAGAGGCGACGGACCAGAAGGCCGACAAACGGGTTCAGGCGACGCGGGAAGAGATCTATTCCGATGTCTCCACGGGCGCGCGGCTGGACCGGGATTTTATCATCATGGTCGTGCTGTCGACCATTGTGGCGGCGATTGGCCTGAACTCTGACGGCATCGCCGCTGTGATCGGCGCCATGGTGATCGCGCCTCTGTTGGGGCCTGTACTTGGCTTTTCGATGGGCGCTGCGCTGGGCGATTTCAAACTGCTGAAGCGGGCCTCGATCACGCTGGGGTCCGGAATCGCGATCGCGCTTGTCTGTGCATGGCTATTGTCGTTTGTACTCCAGATTGACCTGCAAAGCCGGGAGCTGATGTCACGCGCTGAAGTGCGTCTGGACGGGCTGGCTCTTGCCATGGCGGCTGGTGGTGCGGCGGCCCTGTCCCTGACGCGCGGGCAGGCCTCGGCTTTGGTCGGCGTGATGGTCGCCGCTGCCTTGCTGCCGCCGGGTGCGGCGCTGGGTCTTTTTGTGGGAGCAGGTCACTGGACATTGGCATTGCGGGCAGGCTTGCTCCTGTCTCTGAATGTGGTGGCCCTGGTTCTGGCGGCCTTGATCGTGTTCCGGCTGCGGAAGATCCGGCCGCGTGCCTGGATAGACCAGAAGAATGCCGACCGGGCCGTGTGGATCAATGCGGGACTTTCGATCCTGCTGCTGGCCGCTGCCACCGCATTGATCCTTTGGCTGGACCTTGGCGCTGAGGTGTCGGTCGGCTAGGCTCGTCCGGTCAGGGAGGGGCACATGGCCAAATCGGACAACAAGACCAAGCCGACCCCAGTTTCGCCAACGGAATTCGTCGCGGCGGTCGAGCATCCCACGCGCCGCGCTGATGGCGAAAAATTGCTGGGCTGGTTCGAGGAAGTCACGGGCTATACACCCCGGATGTGGGGACCGAGCCTGGTGGGGTATGGCCGCTATCATTACAAGTATGACAGCGGTCGCGAAGGCGACATGCTGATCACCGGATTCTCGCCGCGCAAAGCCAATCTCGTCCTGTATATCATGCCGGGATATCGCGACATGAGCGACAAGCTCGCCCGGCTGGGCAAGCACAAGGTCGGCAAGAGCTGCCTTTACATCAACAAGCTCGCCGACATCGACATGGACGTCCTGCGCGAGATCGTCGAGGATGGATTCTCTTACATGAAAGAGAATTACGATACGTGGCCGGAATAATCTGGCTGTATCTAACGGGAATGTGATCGGAACTGCCAGCGGGGCGGGTCGTTTAACTTGTGAAAGCAAGATTGGAGATCCCCCTGCATGACCGAGCTTCTCAAGACGATCAACCCGGCCACCGGCGAGACGCTGAAGACCTATGCCCGCATGAGTGATGACGAGATGGCGCTCGCTATCGAGCAGTGCCAAGCTGCCTACCAAGACTGGCGCCAGCGCAGTCTCGAAGACCGCGCGAAAGTCATCAAGGCCATCGGCGATGAGTTGCGCAAGCATGTCGATGACTATGCCGAGCTTATGACCAAGGAGATGGGAAAGCTCTATCGCGATGGGCAGGAAGAAGTGAAACTGTGCGCCGGGATTTGCGACTATACTGCTGAGCAGGGCCCGAAAGAGCTGGCCAGTGAAGAACGCGATATCATGTCGGGTCGCAAAGGCATTGTGACCTATTCCCCGATTGGCATCGTCTATGGCATCCAGCCTTGGAACTTCCCACTCTATCAGGCGATCCGCTATTCCATCTCCAACCTAATGGCGGGCAACGGTGTTCTGCTGAAGCACGCTGAGACCTGTACGGGCAGTGGATTGATGCTGCGCGATATTTATGAAGCCGCAGGCCTGCCGAAACATCTCTTCACCGTTCTGTTGATCTCGCATGACCAGTCCGATGCCGTGATCGAGAATAACCTTGTACGCGGTGTGACCCTGACCGGCAGTGACGGCGCTGGCCGCGTGGTGGGTGAGAAAGCCGGCAAGGCGTTGAAGAAGACTGTGCTGGAGCTTGGCTCGAACGACGCTTATCTGGTGCTGGAAGATGCCGATGTGGACCTCGCCGTCGAGACATGCGTGAAAGGGCGGCTGTTCAACAACGGCGAAACTTGCGTGAACGCCAAGCGCTTCATTGTGACTGAGGAAGTCTATGATGAGTTCACCGAGAAATTCGTGAAGGCAATGGCGGACATCAAACTCGGCGACCCGTTTGCCGAAGACAGTGATCTGGGGCCAATGGCCCGCGCTGACCTGCGTGAAACGCTGCATGGCCAGGTCAAGGACAGTGTTGAAAAAGGCGCGACCATTCGCTGTGGCGGTGAAATCCCTGACATGCAGGGCGCCTATTATCCCTCGACCGTGTTGACTGATGTGGCGCCGGGCCAGCCCGCCTATGACGACGAATTGTTCGGTCCCGTGGCTTCGGTGATCCGCGCCAAGGATGATGACGATGCGATGCGGATTGCCAATGACAGCCGGTATGGCCTTGGCGGCGGCATTTTCTCGCGCAATGAAGACCGCGCGATTGAGCTGGCCTGTAATCATTTCGACACAGGCATGGTGAGGATCAACGGGTTTGGGATTGCCGCTCCAAACATGCCGTTTGGGGGCGTGAAGGATTCCGGATTTGGCCGGGAACATGGCGGCTTTGGCATGAAGGAATTCGTCAACGTCAAAGCAGTTTTCGTATACTGATCAATGTACTGGCCCGGCACGCCGCCGGGCCATTTGCTGCTCGGCGGGTTTACATATGCCTCAGAAGCCCTAGGTATGGCCTCAGTTCAACGGAGCACCCGTGCGCGCGACGCGGCCTCTGAAATTCCACCCACCATGATTGGAGCGAGACCATGACGCAAGTGAAAACGGGCGATACCGTACACATCCATTACACCGGCACCCTCAATGACGGCACCACATTCGACAGTTCAGAAGGGCGCGAGCCGCTGACATTCGAAGTCGGATCCGGCCAAATCATACCTGGCCTCGACTCTGCCATTCCGGGCATGACCGTTGGCGACAAGAAGACCGTTAATGTTGCGTGTGATGACGCCTATGGTCAGATGAACCCGGCCATGCGCCAGGATGTGCCTCGCGCAGATATTCCGGCGGAGATTCCGCTGGAAGTTGGCTCACGCCTTCAGATGCAGACCCAGGATGGGCAAGTGATCCCTGTGACAGTGGCTGCCGTTGAAGAGGAATCTGTAACGCTGGACGCCAACCATCCATTGGCCGGCGAAGACCTGACCTTCAACATCGAACTGGTAAAGATCGGCGAAGCTGCCTAATTTCTTCCGAGTTCTCGAATTCAAAGCGGCGGGTACCCAGAGTGGGTGTCCGCCGTTTTTCGTTTCAGGCAACAGGAATGGCCGGCGAGGCGGTGGCCTTCCGGTTGGGTCGATTTGAATTCGGTAAGGTCATCCGTATCAGGATGTGTCGGGAGCAACAGGTGAGGTTCCTGAGATGGTGACGGCTTTCGCCTGTGTCACCGCTGCCGCACAGCATTTTGCGAGCGGGACCAGGCCCGTGACGAGATTTTCGGGCAGATCGCTCCAGCGTAACGGGCGCTCCCATGCCGGGATCACCGGCGCGGTGTATTGATAGCGCTGTGGGTTGGGCGCATCCGCCATCGCCGTTATGTAGATGTTGCCGAAGCGGTCAATGCGCAGCAGCACAGTGCGCCCGGTCTCCTCCTGCCAGGCTTCGAGCCGGCGCAGATTCAGCCAGAGCCAGGGCCAGAAGAGTGGCCAGACAAAGGCATAATAGCGGGCGTGACGCGGGTCTGTCATGACGTGCATTATAGGCCGAGCACGGAGGGGTGGGATAAAGTTTTTTGATCGCCAGCAATTTCAAGGGTTTGTGCGGCTGGTTTGGGGGATAGCAGGAGCCTTGGACGGGCACAGGGAATGTCAGAAAACCCCCATCTCGATCCCTGCGCCGAGGGCAGCCCCAAGCTCGCGGCATTTGGCGAGGTCTTCTTCGGGCATCGTCTTTTCCGCGAGGATTTCCGCTTCCGTCTGGGCGTGCGTGCAGATGATCAGGGGTGGTTGGACCTGTTTCAGCCGCCATCCGGTGGCAATGCGGGCCGCCTGACGCGCTGCATTCTCGCCATCCGAACCGGCGCAGATCATCAGGCCATAGGGCCGGCCTTCGATCTCGCCGAGGACGGGATAGTAGCAGCGGTCGAAGAATTCCTTCATTTCGCCCGACAAGGCCGCGAGGTTTTCGGGCGCTGCGAAGAGATAACCCTCTGCGGTCAGCAGGTCTTCTGGGCCGGTGTCTTCCGCCCGCTTCAGCAATGTGTCGGTTTCGTCGCGTGCAGCGCCTGCGGCGGCCTCGGCCATCTGGCGCGTGCCGCCGGTGCGGGAATGATAGATGATGAGAAGCTTGGTCATGCCCCTACATTCCAAGCGTTGGGCTGTGGGGCAAGGGGCATGAGGCCAGGAACAAAGGGGCCGGTGCGGGAGGGGGACCGCACCGGCCAGGTCAAGGCGGCGGGTTAGCCGGCCTTGTGCCATTCAAATTTTGCGAATGGCGCATCCACCGGCGTCTGCGCCAGATGATTGGTGTAGTTCGAGATGGTCTTCTGGGAGACGCCCAGCACGACTTCGAGGATCTGGCGCTGGGTGTAGCCCGCATCGAGAAAAGCCTGCACGGCGGCGTCATCGACATTGCCGCGATTGCGCACGACGCTGAGCGTGAAGGTGCGGAGCGCTTCGAGCTTGTCGCTTGGCAGGGGCGTTTCGTTGCGCAGGGCATCAGTAATGTCTTGGCTGACACCCATGCTGCCCGCGATGGCGGTGTGGGCCGGGACACAATAGTGGCAGTTATGCTCGACATTGATGGCCTGCCAGACAACGGTCAGCTCGTCCTTGTCGAAGCTGGATGCCTGGAACAAATCACCCAGTTCCTTGTAGGCTTTCAGCAGGCCCGGTGCCTCGGCCATGACGGCGTAGAGGTTCGGGACGATGCCCATGCTTTTCTTGGCGCCAGCGAGGATCTCGCGGCTTTCTGCGGGGGCGGTGTCTTCGGTGTGGCGAGTAAATTCGGTCATCCGGGGGGGCTCCTTGCATTGGATGATTGTGTGCCCGTTCGTCGGGGCCCACCTCATCTGGGAGGCCGCGCTGTGAAACCAAGATTTTTTTTGAGCGATCACTCAAATGTGAGCGGAAAGGCGAGACAAGACCGGTTTGCGGCCCTATCTTGAGAACATGACACGTATGCCTGCCTATGATCGTGATGCCGCGCTGGAAGCCGCCATTCGCCTGTTCTGGGCGAAGGGCTATCATGCGACCTCGCTCAAGGATCTCGAAAACGCCCTGAATATGCGGCCGGGTAGCATCTATGCCGCGTTCAAGAGCAAGCAGGCCCTGTTCCTTGCGGCGATGGAGCGATACTTCGAGAAGATGCAAGCCGGGTTTCGCGCGCACATAGCAGAGGCAGCTTCGCCTCTGCATGGCCTGACCAGCTTTCTGCGCGCCTATGCCGAGGATGGATCCAGCGTGCGGGTGCATGCCTGCCTGCTACTCAAGACATTGCTGGAGGCGACAACGACGGATTCCGAGATTGCCGATCCTGCGCGAGACTATCTGGACCGGATGAAGGGCGAGTTCGAAGCGGGGTTCTCCGCTGCGCGGGCCGCAGGCGAGTTTCCGGACGCGGCAGACACCGCGCGTCTGGCGCGACGATACCAAGCGGCACTGACATCATTGCAGGTCGAGTTACAACGAGGTCTGTCCGGCGAAGAATTGGCCGCGTTTGTCGAGGATTTGGTAGAGCCGTTCGATCGGCTGGCGGAAGAGGCCGCCAGCTAACGGATCATTCTGCCGGGACGGGCGTGAGCGCCTCTTTCCAGTCATCCATGGCGTGACGATTGTCGTGGTCCCAGGGATGGAAGCCGGGCTTGAACCAGGACAGCCAGACCTTCCAGCCGCGTCCGAACAGGGCCGGTTTCTTCCAGAGGAATTGCTTCACGGCGCGGTCGGCCTCTTCGCGTGTATAGCCGTCGGCTTCCAGCAGCTTGGCGGAGAAATTGGCGATATTGGCAGTGAAGTGTTTCGTGATCAGCAGCATGGACAGGCTGCGCCGGAAATAGCGTTTCAGCGGTGACCAGCCCTTGGTGACCTCCAGAAAGACATCGTAGGCAACGGCCTTGTGCTCAGTCTCTTCCATCGCATGCCAGCGCCAGAGGCGCTCCAGCGCCGGGTCTGTCTTGCTGAACATCGCCACACCATCGATCTCGGCATCGAACATCAGATCGGCCATCATGGAGGTGAAGTGCTCGAGGCAGATCGTGGCCATCAGCATACGCATCGGTCCGCCGGCGCGGCCGAAATTGACCCGCTCCAGGATCTCCGCCTCAATCTCTGCAACGGGATATTTTTCGCGGTCGATCTTGTTGTTCAGCAGGTGATGCTCGCGCGAATGGATGGCTTCCTGCGTGATGAAATCTTTCACATCCTCGGCCAGCTTGCCCGAAACCTCGCCGCGATAGGCTTTCACCGCATCCATGAACATGCGTTCGCCGTCCGGGAAGGTCAGCGACATGGCATTGTAAACGGCGGTGGCGACGGGGTTGCCGTCCAGCCAGGGGCGGCCATCATCGGCGGCGGACATGTCAAAGCGCAGGTCGCGCGGTTCAATGGTGATGTCTTCGGGGGTGCGTTTGCGCGTCATTGTGTTTACTGCTTTCTGGTACAGAACTGGCAATCGTCTTGTCGCAACAGGTAACACTACTGACAAAAATGTCAATAAAGAAAAAAGAACCCTCGCCCAGAATCCGTCGAACGCCGGAGGAATCGCGCGCCAATATCCTTGCTGCGGCGGAGACGCTGCTGGTCGAACAGGGGCCGCAAACGCTGCGCCTGGCCGATGTGGCCAAGGCAGCGGGCGTGGCGAATGCCACCGTGCTGCATCATTTCGGATCCATCGACGCCGTTCAGCAGGCCCTCATGGAGCGGATGATTGCCGATCTCGTGGACGCGATCATGGCAATCGAAATTCCCGCCGATGCCCCGGCAGAGGCGCGCGCCATAGGCCTGAAGACCTTGTTTGATGCGCTGGAGTCGCGCGGCGCGGCGCGGCTGGCTGCCTGGCTGGAACTGACGGATGAGACCAGCCGCCTGACCGTGGTGCGCGAGGCGGTTCAGGAAGTGGCGCAGAAAAAGATCTCGCAGGGCGGCATCCCCTCAGAGCTTGCCGAGGACATGATCCTGATGAGCGTGACCCTCGCTCTCGGCACCGGCCTGTTCGGCCCGTCCCTCGGCACACTGATCGACAAGCCCCCCGAACGCGCACGGGAGCTGACCCTGCAGATGCTGATGAGCTATTTCGAAAAGCTGGCGGGGTGAGGTGACGTTGCCCACAGCGCAACTTTGCAGATCAACTAAGCGCGTCAATATGCCGGTTTCCACTCGACGCTAACTCACCGTCTGTGCCCGTGCTAATGCAGCACACTGCTATAAGCGATGGGCCATATTACGGAGAGGATGAACAGGGCGATGCCAGCAGTCCATTGGGCTCAGCGAGCGGGTGCGGACAACGCCAGCAAGCAGATTGCGGAAGCACGACCGGCAGTAAATGCCACCAATGGTGGTAGTTGCGCTTAACCCAAGAGCGAAGTCATGGTATGGGCTCCTATAAATGGGGGATGCGATGATCTGGAACCGTTTTGTCAAAAATTTGAGCCTTAGAGTTGACTTGCCTGGATGTGGGAAGAGATTCTCTTTCTTGAGCCAAAAGCTAGGGCACGGGGTTATGAGTGCTTTCTTGTTGGTTAGTGTGTTGGCCGCTTGCGAGACAAACTCCGTGGCAGAGGTGGAATCAGCGGCAGAGGTGGAATCAGCTTCAGATTTTGTATGGATGCTATCGGAGCGACCCGACCCGTCTGTTTTAGAATTACCTTCAGACTTGACCGGCATCATTCCTGCGGCCTGTGACGAGAGCTTGGCCCAAAAAAATGGATATACTTGCGAAACAGTCTTATACGGCACTAATCGATCGCCTGAAACAGACGCGGTCAGGAAGGTTAAAGCTCTAAAGAGTAACAGGCCGCGTAAGAAAATTGTCGGTCAGGATGCCGGTGATATGTATGGGATTCTCGCCGATCCTGACTGCGAGCCGGATGCGGCGTTGTATAAAGCTGCAGCCCATAGCAAAGATGTCTGTAATCTGGGTGTTATCACGGTCTCCATACCTGCCGCACGCAAGAGTGGAGCTATTTCAGCAGTCGATTCCGGGGACTATGTCACTGATAAAGATGTCGACGATTATTTTTGGACTATGCGCCATACTCCCTTGTGCAAGAAGGCCATGGAGGCTTCAGCGTCATATGACGAGTTTTGCAGGCTAGGGTATTTCGATGACCCGGCTGACATGTTCGCCAGAGTGGTTGCGTCACTTCCAAATGCGAACTCAAAAAATGATGCTTTCGTGTTCGTGCACGGATTCAATGTGGAATTTCGTAGCGCTGTTTTTCGCGCTGCACAGCTAAAGTATGACATGAAGTTCAATGGCCCAGTATTTCTCTATTCATGGCCATCAAATGGCACGACTACTGACTACTTTTCTGATCAGGTGGATGGCGATTTGAGTGTTGATGGACTGGTGAGGTTTTTGAATCTCGTGAATGAGACAATCACTTGTCCTGATGCTTTTGATGGTGAGCCGTGTAACAAGACAGATGCGAAGGTGCACATAATTGCGCATTCGATGGGCGCGCGCGTGACATCACAGGCCCTAGCGAGGGTCGGCTCTGAAAACCCGCAGGTGCAATTTGGTCAGCTGATCTTTGCGGCAGGTGATGTCGATCATGCACTATTTCAGGAGTGGATTGGTGCGTCCATGGATAATGTGGATGGCGTTACCATCTATACATCCCGGTATGATGGTGCTGTTGGATTGGCCAGTTTTTTCAGAAATTTCAGACTTCCTTGGGATAAAGAAGGAGATGACAATAGGCCACGACTTGGGTTTGTTGAGGAGAATGGATATCCATTTGTGTTTCAGGCTTCGCAGCCTGATGGCGAAGCCGCGCTAAAGAAGATACACACGATTGATATTTCCAGTTTGACCGAGACCACTTATTTCAACGTGTTCAATTGGAAGTCGTGGTTTATTAAAAACCACTCACGATATGCAGAAACTTATACCGTCACTGACGACATATTGGATGTCATGTGCGAGGGCGGTATTCGGGATCCGGAATCGCGCGGTGTGGCTGATCCGAAAACTTATTTTCGGAGTGACGACACGAAGCAGAAATACCCACAAACATATTGGGTGATGCGTAATGATAGCCGAGGCGGCAACAAACTGTGCGCTAAGTATGCCGGACACGACTAGCAGTCTCGTTTACGCGATATCCCTTAAGGGGAGACTCCGGTATGTGGGGAATCAGCCCAACCTCTCCGCCGCCTCTTCTGCAAAGTAGGTGATCACGCCACTCGCGCCGGCGCGTTTGAAGCACATCAGGCTTTCCATCATCACGCGGTCGCCATCGATCCAGCCATTCTGGGCGGCCGCCTTGATCTGGGCGTATTCGCCGGAGACCTGGTAGGCGATGGTGGGCACGCCGAAGGTGGAGCTGACGCGCTGGACAATGTCCAGATACGGAAGGCCGGGCTTGACCATGACCATGTCGGCGCCCTCGGCAAGGTCGAGCGCGACCTCGCGCAGGGCCTCGTCTGAATTGGCCGGGTCCTGCTGATAAGTTTTCTTGTCGCCCTTCAGGGCGGTGGCCGAGCCGATGGCGTCGCGATATGGGCCATAAAAGCCGCTGGCATATTTGGCGGCATAGGCGAGGATCATCTGGTTGGTGAAGCCTTCTTCCTCGAACGCGGTACGGATCGCGCCGATGCGGCCATCCATCATGTCCGACGGCGCGACGATATCGGCGCCCGCGCCAACATGGACCAGCGCCTGCTGGACCAGTTTATCCGTAGTCGCATCATTCGGGATGGTACCGTCCTCGTCCAGCAGGCCGTCATGCCCGTGGCTGGTATAGGCGTCGAGCGCCACATCCGTGATCAGGCCGACTTCGGGCGCAGCATCCTTCATCGCCTTCAGGGCGCGCGGCACGAGCCCGTCCGGGTCCAGCGCGCCGGAGCCGGTCTCGTCCTTGCCGTCTGCGCCAATATAGGGAAACAGCGCGATGGCCGGAATGCCAAGCTCTCGCGCGCGAATGGCGGCCTTGGCGGCGTCCTTGACGCTCAGCCGATCAATGCCGGGCAAGGAGCCGACGGGCATGCGATCTTCGCCATCATGGACGAAGACGGCCCAGATCAAATCAGCGGGCGTCAGCACGTTTTCGCCAGCGAGCGAACGGATCCATGGGGCCTGGCGCAAGCGGCGCATGCGGGTGGCGGGGAAGGCTTGGGGGAATTGGGTCATGTGAGCCTCATTGGTCCAAAATCCGGATGGCTACAACCAGCCAATTTTACGCACCATGAAACAGCGTTTGGAAACGTCGAGTTCTTCGGCCTGGATACGTTCCAGTTCCAGCATCCACTCGGCCATATCACTGCGTCTGATCTCGCGAAAGCCATGCTTGGCGTAGAACGGCGCGTTCCAGGGCAGGTCGCGGAAAGTGGACAGCGCAACGCGGCGCAGCTTGCGACGCTTCGCTTCGTCGATCACACGGGTCAGCAGAGCCGCGCCAATGCCGCGCTGGCCCTGATCCGGATGGACGCTGATCTGGTCAAGATAGAGCATGCCGCCGCGCAGGGAGACCAGCGCGAATCCTACCGGCGCGCCGGTGTCCAGCCGCGCGGTGAACAGGTCGCCATTCTCTGCAGCGCTGGCAAGGATGTCGATGGGTACATGGTCTTTCAGGGCTTCTGCGGACAATAGGCCGGTTGGAGCAAACAGGGCGCTGGCGGCGCGGTCCACTTCGGCCAACACGCCGACTTCTGACGCGTCCGCATCATCGATTCCATAGCGTGTGCTGGCGTGTTGCATTGACATTGCGCGCTGCCCATTCAATTCCCGTGGAAACCTCTTACGCCAAAAAACGGGGAATTAACAATGAGTGCTTTGTTTTCCGACGAACAATTGATGATCCGGGACATGGCCCGCAAATTTGCCGAGGCGCAATTGCTGCCGCATTCGGAAGCATGGGACCGAGACAGCCACTTCCCGGTCGATGTTATCAAGCAGGCGGCCGAGCTTGGCTTTGCGGGGATTTATGTGTCTGAAGAAGTCGGTGGCAGCGCCCTGACGCGCACCGATGCGGCCATGATATTCGAGCAGTTGTCCTATGGTGATGTCTCTACGGCGGCATTCATTTCCATTCACAATATGGCCAGTTGGATGATCGACACGTTCGGATCGGACGCGCAGCGCCAGGCGTGGGTGCCGCGGCTGACGCGTATGGAGTTGATCGCATCATATTGCCTGACCGAACCCGGTGCGGGATCGGATGCTGCCAGCCTGAAGACGCGCGCAGTGAAGGATGGCGATGATTATGTCATCTCCGGCACGAAACAATTCATCTCCGGCGCGGGCACGTCTGACGTTTACGTCTTGATGGCGCGCACTTCCGACGACGGCGCCAAGGGCGTGTCGGCCTTCATTATCGAGAAGGACACGCCGGGGCTGAGCTTTGGGGCGAATGAGCGCAAGATGGGCTGGAAGAGCCAGCCCACGCGGCAGGTGATGCTGGACGGCGTTCGCGTGCCGGCGGCAAACCGAATTGGCGAGGAAGGTCACGGCTTCCGATTTGCGATGGCAGGGCTGGATGGCGGGCGGCTGAATATTGCGGCGTGTGCCCTCGGCGGTGCGCAACTCGCGCTCGACAAGGCGGTGGCCTACGCGAAAGAGCGCGAACAGTTCGGCAAGGCGATTGCGACCTTCCAGAACACGGCGTTCAAGCTGGCGGATATGGAAACCGAGCTGCAGGCAGCGCGGGTCATGCTGTACGAGGCGGCCGGACGACTGGACGGCAAGTCGCCGGACGCGACGCGTTGGTGCGCGATGGCCAAGCGCTTTGTCACGGATACGGCGTTCAAGGTTGCGAACGACGCCCTGCAGATACACGGCGGATACGGCTACCTCGCCGATTATGGTGTTGAACGGATCGTGCGCGATTTGCGCGTGCACCAGATTCTGGAGGGTACGAACGAGATCATGCGCGTCATCATCTCGCGGGACATGCTCAAGGATTAGGCCTTTCGGGCAATTTCTCAAACATTACCGATATTTATAGCGTTTTCGCGGGTGCGGGGAAGGTTTTCATGCCGTCCGTATCTGGACAAGCGGCGGTGGCTGCGCTGTTCTTTCATTCTGGTAGAGTGCAAGAGAAGGAGGACTGGCGATGCGTATGGTCCGTAAGCTGTCGATTGTGGCCGGATTCGCTGTGCTGGGCGCGTGCGCCAGTGCGCCGCCCAATCTGAATGACAATCAAATCGTCCGGGGTGAGCGCGTCGGCGAGGTCGAGTTGGGTATGAGCCTGATCGAGCTGTTCGCCGTGATGGGCACGCCGCGCCACACAACGCCGATCGAAGGCACGCGGGCAACGACTTACACCTATGATGGACTCATCATCGCAGCGGATGAAAATGTCTATTGGATCATCGCGCGTGACCCGCGGTATCGCACGGATATCGGTGTGGGGACCGGCGCGGAGCAGATCCTGGCGCGTGGGGCCTATGGCAAGCCGAAATGCGTGGTCACCAAGGGCGATGAGACGCTGTACGACTATAGCGACATCTATTTCGGCGTCGACAACAAGAGCGGCAAGGTCACCAAGGTCGGCATCATGCGCGATACCCAGACTTGTGACGGGTAAGGTGGCACACTGAGCCCTGACGGGCTGTCAGCCCGGAAAGCGATTGAACCTCAATCCGATATGCGGCACCGTGCGGCTGTGGTTCAGCTGATCGGAAGAGGTGCGCTTGTGCGGGGATTGAAGAGTCTGGTTTTGGCGATGGTGGCGACGCTCGTCCTTCCATTAGCGTGGGCGCAGTCTGGGAATTGGGCCGAGGAAACCGGATCGCTTGTCCACAAGGAGGGATTTGTTGACCTCTACCTGGATGCGGATGGCGGGCGCGTTCTGGTCGCGCTGCCTGCGCCGGACGCGGAGGGCGTTGCCCTGCGCGCGATCCAGGCGACGGGGCTGACGGCGGGACTCGGGTCCAATCCGATCGGGCTGGACCGGGGCCGCGCCAATGCCGGTGAGATCGTTGCCTTCCGCAAGGTGGGCGACAAGGTCATCGCGGAGATCGAGAACTGGACTTATCGCGCCAGCGCCGACAATCCGCTGGAGCGCAAAGCCGTGCGGGATTCCTTTGCGCGCAGCTTTGTCTGGTCGGGTGAAATTCTCGGCACCGGACCGGAGGGCGAATTGTTGGTGGACCTGTCGTCCTATCTGACGCGCGACACGATGGATGTGCGCGCGCGGCTGAAACAGCATCCCAAGGGCGGCGCGTTCCAGATATCGAAGGACTTGTCCATGCCGGACGTTTCGGCGGCGCTGGCCTTTCCGGACAATGTCGAGTTTGATGCCTTTCTGACGCTGAGCAGTGACGAACCAAAAGCGGAAGTCTGGGCCACGGCGGCTGATGCGCGCTCTGTGACGCTGGTGCAGCACACATCGCTCGTGCGCTTGCCGGATGACGGCTACACGCCCCGCATGTTCGATCCACGCAGCGGTGCGATTGACGTCGGCTACTATGATTTTTCCGCGCCCCTGAGCGGGCAGGTTGGGCAGTCCTTCGCACGCCGCTTTCGGCTGGAAAAGCAGGACCCCACTGCCGCGAGCAGCCCCGCAAAAGAGCCGATTGTCTTCTATGTCGATTCCGGTGCGCCAGAGGAAATCCGTGCCGCCCTGATTGAAGGGGCATCCTGGTGGGCCGAAGCGTTCGAGGCAGCTGGTTTTCCGGACTCCTATCGCGTGCAAGTCCTGCCCGAAGGCGCCCATCCACTTGATGTCCGCTATAATGTGATCCAGTGGGTGCACCGCCAGACCCGCGGCTGGTCCTATGGTGGTGGACTGACCGATCCGCGTACGGGTGAAATGCTGAAAGCCAACGTTATTCTGGGTAGTCAGCGTGTGCGCCAGGACAGGATGATTTTTGAAGGACTGGCGGGCGCATCAAAGACCGGCACTGGCGCGGCGGATGATCCTGTCCAGATCGCTCTGTCCCGTATTCGCCAATTGGCTGCGCATGAAGTTGGCCACACGCTTGGCTTTGCCCACAATTTTGCGGCGTCCTCGAATGAGCGCGCGTCGGTGATGGATTATCCGGCACCGCTTGTTTGGGTTGGCCAGAATGGGGAGCTGGATTTCTCAGCTGCCTATGATGTCGGAATCGGTGAGTGGGACATAGTGTCTGCAATGTGGCTCTACCGGCAATATCCTGATGGCACGGACGAGAATGCTGCAGGAGACGAACTGTTGGAATCGGCCTGGGGAAGCGGACTGCGATACATCGATGATCCGCAGGGGCGCGGCGTGGGTACAGCGCATCCCTATGCGAGCGTCTGGGACAATGGCACAGACCCCGTCGCCTCCCTGACGGAGGTGATGCGGGTACGGAAAGTAGCGCTTGAACGGTTCGGCCTCGGCGCGCTGCAGCCAGGCGAGCCGACCTCGCGCCTGCGGGCGGTGATCGTGCCGGTCTATCTTTATCATCGTTATCAGGTGAACGCAGCGGCGAAGATGATCGGCGGTTATGATTTCCATTATGCCGAAACGGGGCAGGCCAATATTGGCGGAGCGCCTGTGCCAGCAGATCAGCAACGCGGCGCGCTCAGTGCGCTGGTGGCAACGCTGGATCCGGCCGTGCTTGATCTGCCAGACCGGACGCTCGACCTGTTGACGCCGCCGCTGGTGTCGTTCCGTGGGGCGGGCGCGGGGGCGGAATATTTCCCAGGCGAAACCGGGGCGATGTTTGATCTTCTGACAGCCGCTGACACATCGGCCTCACAAACCTTGGGCGCCTTGCTGCATCCCCAGCGCGTTGCACGCCTGATCGAAACTGAACGCCGCAACGCGAACGCGCTGAGCTATGGTGATGTCTTGCGCGAAGTGGAGGAGGCGCTGTTCAAAGATGCTGGCACGCCACGTCAGGCGAGTATCCTGCGGCGCGAGCAAGTGCGGTACGTTTCCGTACTGATAGACCTTGCCGCAAACACAAATGCGACGCCTGAAACGGTGATCCAGACCAATGCATATCTCAGCGCTCTGGCGCGCCGGATTGTGTCCCGTTCGCGGCGAGCTGATCCAGCGGATGTGGCAGTGCGGGACGAGCTCTCCCGTCGTATTACAGCCCATCTCGACAGGCCATCTCTACCCGTCATGCCGTCCACACCTGAAGTCGATATCCCGCCCGGCAGCCCCATTGGCGCAGGCAGCGCCGAAGCTTGCTGGCATTGCGATACGGCGCTGTTACCACGCTAGGCGGAGGGGTCATTTGAGAAGTTCCTGCCTCCTCACCCTGCCGCTACAAAGGGAATGGATCAGATAAACTCGACACCGGTCTCGCGACCGAGTTGCCAACGCCGCTGACACAGGCGCGGTTGTTTACTGTTGGGCAGACGGATCGAGAAGGTTTCTGGCAGATTGATTTCCTTGCGGGTCGCAAAGCGGACTCCGCCGGATGAAATGTTGCGAATATCGCACGGCACCGAGCGCAAGAAACCCAGTTTCAGAATACCTTTGGCGATCACCGGAGTGCGGCGTCCACGCAGCTCTGCGCCGGGAAGGTCGGTCTGTCTCATAGGCGAAGAATAGTCTCAACGAGTAAACATTCGCGGTTTGCTATTGTCAGGAATTTCCAATCGGGATTTGCGGACTGTTAACGTCCTGACACACGAGTCGGGCTTGATCCGCGAGGCGTCGAATGTAGGGGTAGGCGAAACAGATAATGATCGGCGTAAAGCGCCTGAGACAAAGGGATAAAGTATGTCGAATGACGTATCGGTGGAGACCCATCGCGGTGTGGGACGAGTTACGCTGACGCGGCCAAAGGCGTTGCATGCGCTGAACGCACCTATGTGCGACACCATCTTGGCCGCCTTGGAACGCTGGGCGGCAGACCCGACCGTTCACTTGGTCATGATCGACCATGAAGAAGAAACGCGCGGGTTCTGCGCTGGCGGTGACATTCGCATGCTGGCCGATAGCGGCGCGGGGGATGCGAGCGAGGCGCGCGCTTTCTTCAATGTCGAATATCGGATGAATGCCGCGCTGAAGACCTTTCCCAAGCCGGTGCTGGCGATCATGGATGGTGTGACCATGGGCGGAGGGGTCGGCCTGTCTGTGCATGGCTCTCACCGGGTTGCGACCGAGCGCACGCTGTTCGCCATGCCGGAGACCGGGATCGGCCTGTTCCCGGACGTGGGGGGTGGCTGGTTCCTGCCGCGCCTGTCGGGCTATCTTGGTACATGGTTGGCGCTGACGGGGGCGCGTTTGAAGGGCGCAGATGTCGCTGCGGCCCGGGTGGCGACGCATTTCCTGCCATCGGAATTGGTGCCGAACCTGAAAAAGCAGATCGAAGGCGCGGATTTCTCCGTCGGTGCCGCCGAAATGCTGAACGAGATCCTGCGCGGCATGACCCATCCTGTGCCAGCGGGCAGCTTTGCGGCGCGTAGCGATTTGATTGATGATTGCTTTGCAAAGGACACCGCCGAGGAGATTGTTGCTGCGTTGGACGCGGCTGACAATGAGTGGGCATCCGAGCAGGCGGCGACCATTCGAACGAAGTCCCCAGAGACTGTGAAGGTTGCCCTTCGTCAGGTTCGAGATGGCGCCAAACTTGATAACTTTGAAGAGAACATGCGGATGGAGTACCGCATTGGCTGGCGTAAAGTGCAAAGTCATGACTTCCTTGAAGGCGTTCGCGCGGTCATTATCGACAAGGACAATGCTCCGAAATGGAAGCCGGCCACGCTGGAAGAGGTCAGCGATGCGGACGTGGCGAGATATTTCGAGCCATTGGGCGACGATGAGTTGACCTTTGGGGATTGAGCGCGAGCCAAGGCCTTGAAATAGTGGCCACACTCAAAGTTGGGGCGATTCAGGAGCATGTATGCGCGGACAAGTATTGAAGGCTGACTCTGTGGAGGGGCTAGGCCTCATCCTCGGAGACGATGGTGTGCGCTACAATTTCTCTCAGGCACAGGTGCGGGACAACAATCGGCTCGTCCAGGGGCATGTTGTCGATTTCGTCGGTATGGGTGACGAGGCGCGCGATATCTATTTGCTCCAGGCTACCGGACAACCCTCTACACAGCCAGTTCCGCCGCAGCCCGTTAGTCAGGGGTATGCGGGGGCTGCACCCTATGCGCAGCCCATGGCAGTCAAGAGTGACGGTATCTGGACGTACTTTCTCAGATGTCTGTCATCCAGCTATTTCAAGTTCAATGGCCGCGCACGCCGCCAAGAGTATTGGGGATACATATTGTTTTCGATACTTGCGCTCATCTTGGCGTTTGTTGTCGACACGATCCTTACCCTATCAATATTTGGCGTCGACGACTCCGAGGGATACTTTCTCCCTCTCTTCACCGCGCTTTGGATACTTTATACCATCATTCCGGGTATAGCTGTCACCGTACGGCGCTTCCATGATCAGGATCTGTCCGGCTGGATGTACCTGCTGAACTTGATTCCCTATGTCGGCGGCCTGATCGTTTTCGTATTCATGCTGATCGACAGTCGTGCAGAGCCGAACGTGCATGGGCCTAGTCCGAAATACGGCATTCGCGGCACGGTCGACACGTTCGCTTGAGCGAATACTTTCATGATATCCAAACCTGGCAGGCCCAAATCGTTACGTAATAGTAACGGTTAATGTATTCGCGTGGATATTAACCTTCTACTCTTGAGAAAAGGGCATGCTTATCAATTCATTAGGATTGCTCGTGTATTTCTACTCAAACTACAACAAAAGTTGAGTGAATAGTTGAGTGGTGATGAAAATGATGATTGCAGAAGCGCAGGATACTGCGAACAATTCGTTGGGCGAGTCTTTCCTGAAGTCTTTGTCTTTGCTTGAGCAGGCGCACCGTCGTCTTCATGATGTTGTGAAGGACGATCTGGAGCGCGGCGGCGAGCGGTCGCTGACCGGCGTTCAGGCATTGTTGCTTTATGAAATTGGCGAAGGCGAAGCCCCCGCATCTGTTCTTCGGGCTCGTGGCGCCTTTGCTGGCACCAGCCTCTCCTACAACGTCAAGAAACTCCAGGAAGGCGGCTATCTGATCCAGACCCGCTCCGAAGATGACAAGCGCACCGTCACGCTCAGCCTGACCGAGCGTGGTCTGAAGGTTCGCAAACGGGTCGAGGCCCTCTTCGAGAAGCAGGCCGGCGCTCTTGAGCCAACGGCCAGCGTGCGTCCGGATGACCTGTCGCAACTGAACAAGACCATTTCTCGACTTGAGCGCTTCTGGTCCGACCAGATCCGGTTCCGCCTCTAAGCGCGCGGATTACATGGACGACTAAAAAAGCCCTCGCCAATTTGGCGGGGGCTTTTTCATTTTTCATGGATTCCACGCGAGACAGAAAATGGTTTTCAACCCCAGATTTCTTCACTAGGTTTCTCTGCGATGAGGGGATTTGGGGTTCTTTTTCTCGGGCTGGCATGGGCCGTACCCGCTTCGGCAGGGCCTTGGTCCCAACCGCATGAAGGTTGGTATGCCGAGGCCGTCGGCACTGAAGAGGAGCTGGAAGGCGTCCGTGGAAACCGCGTTTCGCTCTACGGCGAGTATGGCTTCGCACCGAATTGGACGGTTACCGCAAAATCAGAGGCGGTGGCCTATGAGGTCGGCAGCCAGTTCAACAAGGAGTTCTGGCGCGCCACGCTGCGTCGGCAACTGGTCACCCACAAGGGGTGGGCCGTCGGCGTTGAAGGCGGCCTGGTTCATGGCAGCTCCCTGGCCGGCGTATTCGGATGCGACGAGTGGGGCGCCGAAGCCCGCCTCAGCGGCGGCCTGTCTGGCCTGCGGGGCGGTCGTAACTTCTATGTCTTCGCGGATGCCGCTGTGATCCGTCATGAAGATGGCTGTGTCCGCCAGCGCGCCGAGTTCGGCTATGGCGTCGATATCTGGCAGGACTTCTTTATAAGCCAGCAGCTTTGGGTCGAGCGCGGGAACGAAACGGCGGATTCAAACAAGTATGAGACCAAGCTTGGCTATCATTTCGGATGGGCCGATGTGGCGATCGGGTATCGAGAGGAATTTGCCGGAGAGTTTGACGAGCATGCTGTGCTGCTCGCCCTTATCCTCCGGCATTAATCACACCAGTCTATTCCGCAGGGACGTCTTCCGGGGTAGCTTCGGCGGTGAAGCCGGTCTCACTCATCAGATAGGCGACAACCGCCAGGCGGTCGTCCGGTTTGCGTACACCCGCAAACGTCATGCGGTTGCCAGGCAGGAAAGTGCGCGGGTTCTCCAGCCAGTGATCGACCTTGTCGGGCGTCCAGATGAAGTCGGCTTCTTGCAGGGCAGGGGAATAGGCAAAGCCCTCCAGTGTGCCGGCCTCACGACCGAACAGCCCATGCAGGTTCGGGCCAACGAGATTACCGCCGCCTTCCGCCGTAATGTGGCAGGATTGACAGAGCTTCCAGGTGCGGCGACCGCGCGCATAATCGGCGGTATTGTACGGGGCGGGCAGGGCCGCGAACGGTGATACCGCATCAACCGCCGCTTCAGCGGGGGCAGCGGCGGGCGCCGCTTCTGCCGGGGCCTTCGCCGGAGGTGCTTCCTCGGCCGGGGTGTCATTTGCAGGCGCATCTGAGCCGCCACAAGCGGTGAGCAACACTATTGCGGCGACGGCGAGGGAAGAAGTCAACTTCATGGAATTTCAGGCTCCGGAATGTTCCGGCGCACTTTGTGGGGTAACCGCACGGAAGGCAACCGGCCTGCGTCAACTGGACGCCGGGCGCGAGCCGGACATACCCGCCTTGGCTGGTCCCTGTTGAAACCGTGCGGGCAGGCGGGGACAAAGCGCGTCAGCCGGGGTATTGTAACCAGATGCCTGATTCCGCCCGCCCTCGCCCCGAGATTCGCAAGCTGCCACCTGATGTCGTGAACCGGATCGCGGCGGGCGAAGTGGTCGAGCGCCCGGCGGCCGCCGTCAAGGAATTGGTCGAGAATGCTCTGGACGCTGGCGCTCGCCGTATTTCTGTCTCCATCGAAGCGGGGGGCCTGAAACGGATCATCATCGAAGATGATGGCTGTGGCATGTCTGCCGACGATCTGCTCGTCGCGCTGGAACGCCATGCAACCTCCAAGCTCGTGCCGGATGCCGGCGGGCGAGTGGATTTGCTGAACATACACACGATGGGCTTCCGGGGTGAAGCGTTGCCGTCGATTGCCTCGGTCAGCCGCTGCAGCATTTCATCCCGCGCGACCGGCGAAGACGCAGCCGAAGTCTTTGTTGAGGCGGGACGGATGGAAGGCCCTCGCCCGGCGGCGTTTACCGGGCGCGGCGAGACTGGCACCCGCATCGAAGTGCGCGACCTGTTCTATGCGACTCCCGCCCGGTTGAAGTTCATGAAGGGCGAGCGCGCCGAAAGCATGGCTGTGACTGACACGATCAAGCGTCTCGCCATGGCCAATCCGCATGTTGCTTTCTCGCTGGAAAATAATGGCCGGAACTCGCTGCGCTATGCCGCTGAAGCCGAAGGCGCCTCCGGCCAACTGGCCCGGCTCGGCGCAATCATGGGACGTGATTTCCGTGAGAACGCGCTGGAGATTGATGCCGAGCGCGAAGGTGTTCGCCTTGCTGGCTTTGCCGGCCTGCCGACGCTCAATCGCGGCAACGCCCAGATGCAATTCCTGTTCGTCAATGGTCGGCCCGTGAAGGACCGTATGCTGAATGGCGTAATCCGCGCCGCCTATCAGGATTTCCTGGCGCGCGACCGGCACCCGTTGGCGGCGCTGTTTGTTGATCTTGACCCGGAATATGTCGATGTGAACGTGCACCCCGCCAAGACCGAGGTGCGCTTCCGCGATGCGGGGAATGTAAGAGGTTTGATGATTGGCGCACTGCGTCATGCGCTGGCCGCGGCGGGACACAGAGCGTCGACCACGGTCGCGAATTCTGCGCTCGGCAAGGTTCGGATCGAAGAGGCCACGTCAGCCAATCTCTGGTCGTTGCCATCTGCGCCAGAGCGACAGGCTTCCCCCTCTTCCTATTATCGCCAGCCATCGGGCATTGATTTCGACCAGCCTCTTCCGCCCTCTGGCGATGTGATGGCGGGGCTGCAAGAAGCACCACCACCTGCCTATCGACATGATGCCGCTCCGTCCGCACGGGTGGAGCCGGAAGCCGCGCCCGCGCAAGGTATGCCTTCTGACTTTCCACTCGGCGTCGCCCGCGCTCAGTTGCACGAAACCTATGTCGTCGCGCAGACAGCGGATGGCATCGTTATCGTGGATCAGCATGCCGCTCATGAGCGGCTGGTCTACGAGGACATGAAACGTCAAATGGCTGCGGGCGGGGTAAGGCGTCAGGCGCTGCTGATCCCGGATGTGGTGGAGCTTACTGAGGACGAGGCGACCCGCGTGCTCGAGCGCGCCGACGAGTTGGCTGAACTGGGTCTGGAAATCGAACCTTTTGGGGCCGGCGCGATCTGTGTACGGGCCACCCCCGCCCTGTTCGGGGAAATGGACGCAATGGGCTTGATCCGTGATCTCGCCGATGACTTCGCCGAATATGATGCGGGCCTCGCGCTCAAGGAGCGGTTCGAGGAAGTCATGGGGAACATGGCGTGCCGCGGTTCAGTGCGAGCCGGACGACGACTGAATGGCGAGGAGATGAATGCGCTGCTCCGCCAGATGGAAGCGACGTCACATTCCGGCCAGTGCAATCATGGGCGGCCGACCTATGTGGAGCTGAAGCTCGCCGACATCGAACGCCTGTTCGGGCGGCGGGGATAGGCTCTGTGGACGCCTTGATCTTTGATTGCGATGGGGTGTTGGTCGACTCCGAAACAATCTCCATCGCCACTGAACGGGAAATGCTCTCTGGCTGGGGGCTCGACTATCCGTTCGAGATTTTCGTTTCGCGTTTTGTCGGCCTGCACAATCGGGACTTCCATGCGGCTCTCGCGGCGGATGCCATTGAGCGTGGACGCCCCTTGCCTCCGGATTTTGCCGACCAGTTGCAGGCGCGCATCTGGCAACACTTCGAAACGGATCTGCGCGCGATTGAAGGTGTGTTGGACATTTCCGCCGCGTTCTCTGGGGCGCAGGCAGTGGCGTCGTCTTCCGAGGCACCAAAGCTCGTCCGTAAACTTCGTCTCACTGGCCTGTACGATACTTTTGCGCCGCACATATATTCCTCAGACCTCGTGACCAATGGAAAGCCTGCGCCTGACCTGTTTCTGCACGCAGCCGAACAGATCAGTGCCCGGCCCGACAAATGTGTCGTACTCGAAGACAGCGTGAATGGTGTGACAGCCGCGCGCGCCGCCGGGATGACAGCGTGGGGCTTTACGGGCGGTGGTCATGCCGATGCGGGGCTTGGCGACCGGCTCAGGGCGGCGGGCGCGCAGGATGTGTTTGCGTCGCATGCGGAGATATCTGCAGCGCTTGCCAGCTGACCCTTTCAGGCTTTCGGGAAAACGTCACGCAGGGATGCCCACTCCGCTTCGTGTGAGCCGTGAAAATTCGGCTTACTCTCATCTGTCAGCCGACCACGCGGCGGGGTATAGCTGTCGATCTGGCGAACCGGATTTTCGCGCCACTGAATGTTCACGGCCCAGAGTTTCGGGAAGAAGTATAGCGTTGAATAAGGCAAATGGTCGTGGATCCACCAGGCCAGTTTCAGCCAGTCCCCTTCTGCGTGGAAAGCATCGTAGAAGGCTGGAATAACGACGCAGGCGGTTGCACCCATGTTTCCTTCGGCATCCCGCCGGTCCCAGATATGATGGCCGTAATTGCTTTCGTTCGAGGCGCAATTGTAGCCCTTCTTCTTGTCCCGCTGCATCTGGTTGCCAAATCCATTCACTTCAGCAGAGCGATAGGCGGACCGGATGGCGATGCGCCCGAAAACGTCCTGCAAGGGTTCCAGCAATTCCGTGCAGAGCTTCGTGCCGGCGGTAATGGCAAGGTCCGGATCATCGGGAACGTTCGAGAAGCCGTGAAGCGCGGCGATATCCGAATACAGGAAGTCGCGCATGAAGAAAGAGCGTGACAAGCGCGCACGTCCAAACTCCGTAAGTGCATCGACGCTGGACGGCCTTCTCATGGTCGTTTCCAGTCGCCGCTCGGGACGTTAGTCCTCGTCGCTGACATCGGCTGCGACCACTTCGTACATTTCCGGCGTGCATGTGCCCTCGGTGATCTGATCGCGTTTCAGCGTGAGTGTCTCTCCGACTTCCGGCAGCGTGCCCAAGTAGGAGGCCGGGACCCACAATTCTCCCTCGGGCCCATCGAACAAAGCGCCGTCTTCATCGACTTCGGTCACCGTTGCCGAGATGATTGTGGTTTCATAGCTGCACGGTCCGCCTACGATTGGAGGCGTAGGCTCACAGGCGATCAGCGGCGCGATGAGCGCGATGGCGGCAAGGTGTGTACGCATTTATGTCTCCCGCATTGGTCTGTGGACGCTACAGCGATCCGGCGGGAAGGCAACTGGGAACCCGATCAGGAATTGATGACGCGACCGGGGTTCATGATCTTGTTTGGGTCTAGCGCATGTTTGATGGCACGCATCATTTCGGTGGCTGCCTTCGGACGAATGCGTTCCAGTTCATCACGTTTCAGCCGCCCAACACCGTGTTCGGCGCTAATGGATCCGTCGAAGCTCATGACCTGATCATAGATGATACGAAAGATTGCTTCATCCTGACCACGTAGAACTGGACGCTTTGCGCTGGCTGGCTCGCAAACAGAATAATGGAGATTGCCATCGCCGACATGACCGAAGATCACAAACTCCGCTGAAGGCACCTTGTCCAGAACAGCCGCATTGCAAGCATCGATAAATTCGGGAATGCGGCTGACCGGTACGGAGATGTCCTGGTTCAGCGCGGTGCCATATGCTCGTTTCGACAGGGGGATTGTCTCGCGGATGTGCCAGAAGCTTTCGGCTTGCGCGACGCTTTCGGCAATGACGGCATCCTGCACGAGTTCGCTCTCATATGCTGAGGCGAGTGCGCCTTCCAGAACGTCGCGGGCATGTTCGGCGCGCGACATGGAAACTTCGATCAGCACGCGCCAAGGCAAATCAGATGGAAGTGGGTCGCGCGTGTCCGGCACGTCTGCCTGTACCATGGCGACGGCATTGGCGGGGATGATCTCGAAGCTCGTAACCGTATCGCCGGCATGGTCGCGAACCATTGCGAGCAGTTTCACGACGTCGCTTGCTGTTGTGCAGGTGACCCAGGCGCTCGCGCGCTGAACCTTGGGAAACAGTTTCAGGGTCGCAGCCGTGATGATACCGAGCGTACCTTCTGCGCCAGCAAACAAGTGTTTCAGATCGTAGCCCGTATTGTTCTTGCGCAGGCCCGACAGGCCGTTCCAGATATCTCCATTCGGCAGCACGACTTCGAGGCCAAGGATCAGGTCGCGCATCATGCCATAGCGCAGCACCGCGACCCCGCCAGCATTGGTCGATATCAGGCCGCCAATCGTGGCAGTGCCTTCCGAGCCGAGTGAAAGCGGGAACAAGCGCTGGGCGTCGTCGGCCGCTTGCTGCGCCACCACAAGGGGGGCGCCAGCCTCGATCACGAGCGAATTGTTGAACGCATCGAGTGCACGTACCGCATTCATCCGTTGCATCGACACACAGATTTCGCCATGTGGCGTGCCCGCATCAACCAGGCCGGTATTGCCGCCCTGAGGTGTGATCGCGACGCCATATTCATTGCAAAGTCGCACCAGTGCAGCGGTCTCTTCCGTTGTGGCGGGCTTTGCGAGGAAAGGCGTCTCGCCCTTGTAGGTGCCGCGCCAGGGCGACGACACTTTGGCGAGCTCTTCCGCCGCCATGCTCCACCCCCTCGGGCCGAGCAGGTTTTGGGCGGCGGTCAGGAAGTCCGGGCTAAGCTCTGTCATTGGGTAAACCTACTCATTTCCTGCGCGATTTCGAGTTTGTTGCTTCCATCAGTCATCTCGGTGCGCGGCCCGAGCGAGACGATCATTGATGGCTTCGCCAAGCCCCTCATTCGGAATGTGCGCGACGGCGATGCGGTCGGCCTCTGCATCCAGTTGCCTCAGCATGGCGAACAGGTTTGCAGCAGCCTCGGTCAGGTTGCCAGATGGCGAGAGGTTGAGCCCATTTGCCTCATCCGGGCCGAAACCCAGCCAGGCCTCCCTTGCTTCGGGGGCGCTCGCATTGAGACGCAACCGGGCATTGGGTGCATAGTGGCTTTTCAGTTGCCCAGGGGCAGAGATGCCATCGCCCTCATCTGCACGAGCGAGTGACGTGCCAAGGACTGCTTCGAGGGCGGAGGTTTCGACCGTGCCGGCTCGCAGGAGTGTTGGCTGGTCACCGATAAATGAGACAATGGTGGATTCGATGCCCTGCGTGCACGGCCCACCGTCGAGGATCAGGTCGACCTTGCCGTCGAGATCGGCTTTGACGTGTTCGGCCAGTGTCGGGCTGATATGTCCGGACCGGTTGGCCGACGGGGCGACGACCGGACGACCGAAACCCGCGATCAGGCTACGCGCGCCGGGGTGGGCAGGCATGCGTAGTGCAATCGTGTCGAGGCCGGACCGGGCCAGGTCGCAAACCGTCCCGGTCGACGCCACAGGCAAGACCAAGGTAAGCGGACCAGGCCAGAACGCATGTGCGAGTTTGAACGCTGCGTCACAAAATACGGCTTCGGCTTGCGCCATTTCCAGTGAAGCAACATGCGCGATCAGGGGGTTGAAGCTGGGACGCCCCTTGGCTGCGTATAGTCGTGCCACCGCGTCAGGGTTTGATGCATCGCAGGCGAGCCCGTAGACGGTCTCGGTCGGCATGGCGACGAGCCCGCCCTTGCGCAGGAAGCTGGCAGCCAGTTGGAGTGTGCTGGATTCGATAGGAGCGATGGCAGTCATGCGCGCGGGCTTAGCATTCGCGTCGCGGCCCCGGAAGCCATCAGCGCATTATTTGCGCGTGGCGGTTCCCGTTACGGAGATTGTGATTTCATCGCCAACCCAGCTTCCGGAGGGATCAGAGTCCTGGCCGAGATTGAAGGCTTTGCGACTCATGACCGCTTTTCCAGCCAGCATCGCGGTGTCGCCATCGATTTCAAGCGTGAAGTCGAGCGGCACCGTGACCATCTCGGACTTCAGCGATATTGCAGCATCTGCGCTATAGCCTGTGTCTGTTTCGCTGAAGTTGCTCAGGCTGATCTGGGCGTCAGGATAGGTGGTCGTGTCGAACCATTCCGGGCCCTTCAGGCTGTCATTGTAGAGCTTCTTGCCAGCATCGGCGGTAGCGGTCCGGACCGTTACGAGCACACGAGACTCATCGAGCGCTTCTGGATGGAATTCCACATCTGCTGACCAATCGTCAAAGGTGCCGGTGAATTCGGCTCCATCATACATACCCGTGAACCGAATTTCAGAAGTGTCGTAATCGACATCCCAATTCGCTTCGATGGTTTCGTCTGCGGGGGCGACGGCCTCGTCAGTTTGCGGTGTGGCGCTGCTGGATTGACCTGAGCCCGCAATCGGTATGATCGCGATGAGGGCAAAGGCAATGATCGCCGTTCCGAAGGCGCGGACATATCCTCGTGCGGTGGGGGGTGTCGCAGGCTTTCCGAACAAGCCAGGCAACATCTTTTTCAATACTCCGTCTTCAGCAGCGAATTCATGTTTCACCGCACCGGCCACATGCAGGCCTAGCAGGATGATCAGAACCCAAGCGCCTTTGGAATGAATGTTCTCGATGATGACGTGCGCAATATCTCCGCGCAGAAAATCCGGCGCAGGCAAGTGGGGCCAGCTGACCGTCTCAAACAGGACGGTCGGCACCTTGAATTTGGAAGTGGAGACAAGCAGCCATCCTGCCAGGGGCAGAATGATCATCAGTCCATAGAATGCCATGTGGACGAGATGAGAGGCCAGCTTTTCATAGGCTGGCATCTCTTCCGGAAGTGGCGGTGGCGGGTTCATGACTCGCCAGATCACCCGGACCAAGGTGAGGAACAGAAGCAGGATGCCGATCGATTTGTGAAGCTGAAAGCGTACTTCGTTGTCGTCCATGTTCCAGCCGAGCCAGATCATGAACAGAAGAAGGAATGCCATCACCCAGTGAAGGGTGATGGCGACGATCGTGTAACGAGACGTTTCAGTCTTCATGTCGAGGATGTTCCTGTCTTATTCGGCAGCTTTGGCGAACTCCGCCTCTATGGTCAGGTGGATCGTGTCACCCAGGTTTGGCACCATTTTCGACAGGCCGAATTCGGAACGATTGAGTGAGCCGGTGGCGGAGAAGCCGATTTTTGGCTGTTCCGGGGCCCAAGGGAAGGTCGCGGTGCCGTTGTAAGTAACATCCAGCGTCACTGGCTTGGTCACGCCAAGGAAGGTCAGATCGCCTGTGACAGTACCGGTGGTCGGGCCGGTTGTTGTGATTTCTGTCGAGGTGAAGGTGATCTCGGGATATTCGCCTGCGTTGAAATAGGTTGGATCCTGCGCGATTTCTTCATCGAACGTGTCGTACGGCGAATCGGCGTGCGTCGCTTTGAAGTCGCCCGGATAATCTGTTTCGACCGATGTCGGGTCGACCGTGACGGTCAGCGATGTGGCGGACGCGTCATCAGGATTGAACTCCAGTGTGGCATCCATCTTGGTGAAGCGGGCGGTATAGTTGGAGAGGCCGAAATGATTCACCGTCCAGACAAGCGACGCATGCGTCGGATCGAGCACATACGTGCCGGCCGGAGCCATTTCCGGGGCCGGTGCGGTCTCTTCTGCAGCCGGAGCAGCTGTTTCACTTGTCTCAGTGGCCGGCGTCTGGGCCTCTGCTGCAGGGGCGGTGGTCTCGGCGGCGCCGCAAGCGGCGAGCGCGAGGACGGAAGCGGAAAGTAGGATTTTGCGCATATTCGTGTCTCCTGGACATCTATAGGTTCGGTTCAGGTGATTATAGGGCGCAGTTGGCGTGGCACCATCCCCGCGCTAAATGCTCTTCAGGATATAACCTATTCGGATTCTGGGAGAAATACATGGCCTATGACGCTCCGCTCAACGATATGGCGTTCGCGCTCCAGTCCGTTGCGGGCCTGTCCCGATTGGAAAGGCTGGAGGCATTCGGCAATTATGACCCCGAGTTGATCACGCCGATCCTGGAAGAAGCCAACAAGCTGGCACGTGATGTATTGGCGCCGCTCAATGCATCTGGCGACGCGCACGGTGCCGTACTGACCGAGGATGGGGTGAAGGCCGCGCCGGGATTTGCTGATGCCTACGCCCAATTCCGGGAGGGTGGATGGATGGGCCTGTCTGCGCCAGAGGAATGGGGCGGGCAAGGCCTGCCGAAGGCGCTCGCCTTGGCGGTCATGGAAATGTTCCACGCGGCCAACATGTCGTTCGGGCTCTGCCCTATGCTCAGCTTCGGCGCAGTTGAGGCCCTGCTGGCGCACGGCACAGATGACCAGAAGCAGGCATATCTTCCCAACCTCGTGGCCGGCAATTGGACCGGCACCATGAATTTGACGGAGCCGCAGGCCGGTTCGGATGTTGGCGCGCTCAAGACAAGAGCCGTGCCGAAGGAAGATGGCAGCTACGCCATCAGTGGGCAGAAGATATTCATCACATGGGGAGATCATGATGTCGCCGAGAACATCATACACCTGGTCCTGGCGCGCTTGCCGGATGCGCCTGCAGGTTCGCGCGGCATCTCTCTTTTCATCGTGCCGAAGTTTATGGTTGAAGCGGATGGTAGCCTTGGCGCACGCAATGCCGTCAAATGTATCGGTCTTGAAAAGAAGATGGGTATCCACGCCTCGCCGACCTGTGTGATGGAATATGATGGCGCGACCGGATGGCTGATCGGTCAGGAGAACAAGGGCTTGGCCTGCATGTTCACCATGATGAATTCCGCACGCCTGAATGTCGGCCTCGAAGGGGTTGCTGTGGGCGAGGCGGCCTACCAGACGGCACTCGAATATGCGCAGGAGCGCAAGCAAGGCAAGGCGCCGGGCATTGAGGGCCCCGCTCCAATCCTGCACCATGCGGACGTGCGCCGTACCCTGACGACCATGCGCGCTCGCGTCGCTGCAGCGCGTTCGATCTGTTATGCCTGTGGGGTCGCCGCAGACCTCGCCGAGGCGTCCCCGGATCAAACCACACGCGCAGCTGCAAAGATGCGGGAAGACCTGCTGACGCCAATTGCCAAGGCATGGTGCACGGATATGGGCGTCGATGTGGCGAGCCTTGGTGTGCAAATACATGGCGGCATGGGCTTTATGGGTGAGACACTCGCAGGCCAACTTTATCGCGACTCTCGGATTGCCCCGATCTATGAAGGCACGAATGGCATTCAGGCCATTGACCTTGTCGGGCGTAAACTGACCGGCACGAATGGTGAGTCCATGCGAGTGATGCTGGGTGAGGTCGAGGCGACGGCGGCAGATGCCCGCGCGACCAATGACCCACAGCTTGTGCAGATTGCAGACCGGTTGCGCGCTGGCGCCGAAGCCCTGCGCGAAGCCAGCGACTGGATGCTGGAAGCGATGAAGGATCGCGATCAGGACAAGGCGCTTGCGGGCGCGACGGCCTATCTCGCGCTGGCGGGAGACGTGATTGGCGGGCACTTCCTGACGCGGGCAGCTGTTGCTGCACGCGGTGAGGAAGGCAGCTTCCGGGCACGCCAACTGGCACTTGCGGGCTTCTTTTCCGAGACTGTTCTGGCCACCGCGCCGGGCCGTGTCTCCGGCATCACCGAAGGCGGTTCCCCTTTCCTCGACAATAGCGAAGCTCTGTTCGGTATCGCGTGAGTTCGGCTCAGGCGCTGAGCTTCGGCAAGGCGATCAGGCACAGGACCGAGGCGCAGGAGACTGCTGTTCCAATCGCCGCAAGTGGTACCATGCCAAATGTGACGAACGGCGCGGCGATGGCGGTGCCGGCAGCCGTCGTGGAAAGGATGGCCACGAGGACGAGTGCCGACCCGCGCGCATCATCTCCGCGCGCAGCGACAACCGCGCGATAGAAACCGGGAGGTCCCCGAAAGCCGAGGCCGAGATTGACCGGCACAAACAGAGCGGCGAGCATGAGTGGTGCTGTCCCACCCAACAGTGCGTAAATCAGAATACCAGCCAGGCCTGCGGCGGACATAGCCGATCCGAACAGGATCATCGGTTCAGGTTCGAACCGTGCGGACAGCTTGCCGGCAAAGTTCGATCCTACAATGAAGAACGCAATCCCTGTAACCTGCATGATGATGAAGTCGCCCAGGTCGCCGCCAAGGCCCTTGGTGATCATGGCCGGTGCGCCGAACACAAAGATAAGCAGTCCGGCGAGTGTGAAGGCCTGACTCAGGGCATAGCGCAGAAAGACCGGATTGATCACGTGGCGCAGATAGCTGCCCGGCGCCCGCGTCGACGGCGGCGCGGGCAGGCGATGACGCAGCATGGCGACGAGCGCCGCAACGCCTAGACTCAAGATGCCCAGGGCGAGAAAAGAGCTTTTCCAGCCGAATGCCAGCAGCAGCCAGACGCCGAGCACGGGGGCAAGGGCAGGGATCAAGGATTCTATGCTCGCCATGAAGCCAAGTGCGCCAACGGCTTTCTCCTCGGAAAACATGGCGCGGATCATGCCTGGAGCAAACACAGCTGCGGCAGATCCGGTCAGACCTTGCAAGAACCGCAGGCCAACCAAGACTGACAGGGACGGCGCGGCCATGCAGGCGAACGAGACCAGCGCATAGGCCGCAAGCGAGATGACCAACAAATTGCGCTGGTCGATCCGTGCGCCGAGTTCACCGAAGGCCAGCAGACCGATACAACCACCTGCCACGAAGGCGGCCAGCACCAGCTGCGCCATCGCCTGCGAGCCCCCCAAGGTTTCCGGCAAGGACGGAACGGCAGGTAGGACCAAATCCGTCCCGGCAAGGCCGAGAATGGTCCCGAGGACTAACAGGCCAAAGGCGAGCAGGGGCGCTGCGGTGCGGCGGTCCGTCATTATTCAATCATCTCCGTGCGGGGCGCCCGCCTATGCCGGAAATGCCGCACAATGTCGACTGAATGTTGCGAGGAACGGCCAGCGCCGATATGACGGGCCGCACTATATCAGGAGGCGCGACACGCCATGGCTTGGACCAAAACCTATTCCGGCGACGAGCCCTTGCGGATCAACAAATGGCTGGCGCTGGAAGGCGTGTGCTCACGCCGCGAGGCGGACTCCCTGATTGAGCAGGGCCTAGTGAAAGTCGACGGCGAAAAAGCGATTTCGGGCCAGAAGATCGAGACCGGTCAGACGTTGGATCTGGCGCAGAAGGCTGCACGTCGGCTCGATAATCAGCTTTCCATCCTGTTCCACAAACCGATCGGTATTGTTTCGGGCACGCCGGAGGGCGATGAAATTCCCGCTGTGCGGCTCATCTCAGGCGATAGCCTTTCGGGAAAAAGTCATGCCATTCCGGGGCGCTACAACAAGCTCGCGCCCCTCGGGCGTCTGGACAAGGATTCCCGCGGTTTGTTGATCATGTCTGAAGACGGCGTGTTGGCAAAGGCCGTGATTGGGCCGGAGAGCCAGCTCGACAAGGAATATCTGGTCAAGGTGAAGGGCGATGTTACGCCCGACAAGCTGGGCAAGTTGCGTCATGGTCTCGAGCTGGATGGTCGCCAGCTGAAACCCGCCATCGTCGAACAAGTGAAACAGCAGGAGTTGAAATTTATCCTGAACGAAGGCCGCAACCGCCAGATCCGGCGTATGTGCCAACTGGTAGAGCTGCATGTTGTGGACCTGATGCGTGTGCGTGTTGGGCCGCTGGAGCTTGCAGGTTTGCCGGAAGGCAAGTGGCGTCCGATCAGTGGCCGTGAACGCGAAGCCTTGCTGAGAGGTGACATGCCCCGTCCCCGCAAGCCGCGACCGGAGCGGCCGGAGCGCTCAGATCGGGCAGAACGGAGTGGGCGTCCGGATCGTCCCGCGCGGGCTGAACGTCCCGAACGGTCAGGCAAGCCAGACCGGCGCCCTGACAGGACCGCCCCCCGCTCAGGCGGGAAGCCGGGACCGGCCTCTGGAGAGAAAACAGTCTCCCCGCTGAAAGGCGAGAAGTTCAAGCGCACCAAGCTCAAGCCTCGCAAGCGAACACCCATCAAGTGAGGGACCTGGTCATCATCATGGGCGTGGCGGGCAGTGGAAAAACGTCCATTGCCGAAGCCCTCTCCAAGGCCGAGGGTTGGCCGTTTGTGGAAGCGGATGACTACCACTCCGCCGCCAACAAGGAGAAGATGGCCTCCGGCACACCCCTGACCGATGCAGATCGCGCCGACTGGGTGCGCAGCCTGTGCAAAACCCTGACCGACATGCCGGAGGACCGGGTGGTCCTGGCCTGTTCGGCGCTTACGCCCTTTGTCCAGACAGGTCTGCGCGAGCAGAGCGGCCGGACGTGCCTGTTCGTCCTGCTGGACGTGCCCAAAGATGAGCTTGCGCAGCGGATTTCCTCGCGCGCCGACCATTTCATGCCGGTCTCCCTGCTCGACAGCCAGCTGGCCGCGCTGGTCCCACCGGAAGACGTTATCCGGGTCGACGGTATGGCAGCTCCAATCGCTCTGGTTGAGGATATTTGCACGCGTCTTGCTGTGGCATGACCTTGCGGTACGGCTCGACGGACGCAAGAAGCTGCGTATCCTCCTGACATGGATGGTACAGAAATCAGCAAGCCGACACGGCCGCGCCTTGATTATCCGCATGGACAATCGGCGCCCGCTCCCGGCGAAATCAGGGAGATAGCGCCCGGCCTGTTCTGGCTGGCCATGCCTCTGCATTTCTCTCTCAAATTCATCAATGTCTGGCTGATCGACGATGGCGATAGCTGGACTATTGTTGACACCGGGATTCCGTATGACGAGACGCGTGACGTCTGGCGAAAATTGTTGGCTGATCGGGTCAGTGAGCAGAAGCCTCTCAAGCGGGTTATCGTCACCCACATGCACCCCGATCATATCGGAACGGCTGGATGGCTCTGTCACAAATGGGGCGCTGAGCTGTGGATGACTCGTCTGGAATATACAACGTGCCGGATGCTGGTATCTGACACCGGGCGCAGTGCGCCAAAGGCTGGTTTGGACTTCTATTTGCGTGCCGGCTGGAACAAGACCCAGCTCGACCAGTACAAGGAAAAGTTCGGCGGGTTTGGAAAAGGTGTCATGCCGTTGCCGGATTCCTACCGCCGCCTTGTTGACGGCGATACTTTCGAAATGGGCTGTCAGGAATGGGAAGTCATCACCGGCAGTGGGCATTCGCCCGAGCATGCATGTCTTTATAGTCGCGATCTCAATATTCTGATCTCAGGTGACCAGATTCTTCCACGGATCTCTTCCAACATATCCGTCCACCCGACTGAGCCTGCGGCGAATCCATTGCTCGACTGGCTCGAAAGCTGTGAAAAGTTGAAACAGCGGCTGCCGGAAGACGTCCTTGTCTTGCCAGCTCATAATGAACCCTTTACCGGAGCCCACAAACGGCTGCAGCACTTGATTGACGGTCATCATGTGGGGCTCGCAAGATTGCTTCAGAGGTTGGAGCGTGGGCCCATGAAGGCAGTGGATACGTTCACCACGCTGTTCGGCCGCGCGATTTCCGACGACGAGGTCAGCATGGCCACGGGTGAGGCATTGGCGCATCTCAACTATCTCATCTATCGGGGTGATGTGTCTGTGACACGGAATGAAACCGGAATAGACCTCTACAGCCTGAGCTAAGGCGGGCATTCCCGGCTTTTGCAGCAGCGGAGGCGTTTTCGTCTTCGCAATCAGGACTTCTTTCGTCTAAACAGATCAAACGTCACGAAGACGATGGATGAGGTCCCCATGGCATCAGATGGTAACACTGCGGCGAACGATGAAGTCGCCGAGGCGCCAGGCCTTGGCGCCAAGCTCAAACAAGAGCTTCGTGAATGGGGCGCTACGCTCGCCGTCTTTGTACCCGTGTTTCTGCTGTTCTCGGGGCTCGCCTACGAGCAGCGCGTGATTCCCTCTGAAAGCATGGTCCCGACACTACAGGTGACCGACCGGGTCGCTGTGGCAAAATTCGCCTATGGCTATGACCGCTATTCTCTGCCGTTTTCTATGGGGCGCTTCATTCCGTTGCCCGAGGGCCGGATTTTTGCCAGCACACCCAAGCGCGGCGATGTGGTTGTGTTCGAGCATCCGCATACGGGCCGCGTCATGATCAAGCGTCTGATTGGTCTGCCAGGCGATCAGATCCAGCTGATTGGCGAGCAGCTCTATCTGAATGGCGAAGCAGTTGAGAGCGAATATCTGCGCACCATCCGTTACGTTCCGCACAATGCCGTGGCGATCGATATTGCCCATGAATGGCAGGAAACGATTGGCGACAAGACGTGGATCACTCACCGGCAGGAAAAAGGTGGACGGGGCGACAATACCGACCTGTTCATCGTGCCGGAAGGGCATGTCTTCATGATGGGTGATAATCGGGACAATTCGCTCGACAGTCGCTTTCCAAGTGGGCATTGCCCGGCCATTGAAGGCGTAATTGACCGGGCAGGCTGTCAGCCACGCGTGCCGGCGGATGTGGCATCAATTGGTTTCGTGCCGATGGATCACATGATTGGTCGCGCAGAAACGGTCCTCGTCACCTTCCACAAATGCAAGCTGCAGGACGAAGAACCCTGCCGCAAGCGTGTCTGGAAGGGGCTCTGAGCCCTTCGAATTTCACAACCTGACAAGTGAATGGGTGTACAAACGCGCCTTGCCGGGCGGGGGCAACCCCGTTAGGGCAATTTTGGAACAATGGTCACGGGGCCAGCAACAACGAGTATGATTTGTATGGCGATGCCAGACACGACATCGACAGACCGGAAGCGCGGTCCCATCATCATTTCGCGTCACGGTCGCCCGGCCCTCGACCGCACGGCGGGCCCGCGACTGAACTGGAAACAGTATCGCGACTGGTGGGAACGTTACGAGATTGGCCCTCTGGCCGATGACCAGACGCCGCCGGACGGCCTGGTCAAATCGGTGGCCGATGCTGACATTGTATTTGCTTCTGCGCGCCTGCGTGCCCAGCAGACCGCTGCACGTGCGGCGCCGCACATGCAGGCACTGTTTGACCCGGTATTCAATGAGGCGCCATTGCCTCCTCCCCTTCTGCCGGGTGTGCGTTATCTGCCGAAAACGTGGAATATTCTCGCCCGTGCTGCTTGGCTGAACGGACATGCGCTGGATGGCGAAAGCGTGAAGCAGGCGCGTCAGCGCGCCGCTGCCGCCGCGTCTAAGCTCGACGAGGCGTCCAGTGAGGGCAAGGTCTATCTGGCGGCCCATGGCTGGTTCAATCGAATGCTGCGTCCGGAAATGAAGAAGCTGGGCTGGAAGTGTTCGTATGACGGCGGCGACGCATATTGGAGCTACCGCATCTACGAATACCGGTAAATCTGGTCGGGAAGTGGTTGTGGACCTCAGGTCGCCGCTCTAGTGTCACGGAAATTTCAAGGAAGATGAGGCCGAAGAATGGCTGATGCGAAAGAGAAACCAGTCGACAAGCTTACCTTCGAGGAGGCATTGGCCGAACTCGAAATCATCGTCCGCCAACTGGAAGCAGGCGAAGTCGAGCTGGAGAAATCCATCGCGATTTATGAACGCGGCGCGGCGCTGAAAGCGCACTGTGAATCCCGTCTGAAATCCGCCGAGCTGAAGGTTGAGCAGATTGTCCAAGGGGCCAATGGGCCGACCACAGAGTCCGCCAATTTCGACTAAAGGGGCCTCGATATGGGCGAGGCCCAAGAGTTCGAACAGCGCCTGAAAGAGGTGGCCGACCGGGTTACCGTTGCGCTTGACCAGCTGATCCCGCCTGCAGGCGGCCCGGAAGCCAATTTGATGCGCGCGATGCGCCATGCCGCTCTGGCCAATGGCAAGCGTATGCGGCCTTTCTTCCTGCTGGAAACGGGCGCCATGTTCGATGCGCCCGAGAAGACCTTGCTGCGCGCTGCCGCGGCGCTTGAATGCGTACATTGCTATTCACTCGTCCATGATGACCTTCCCTGCATGGATGATGATGATTTCCGGCGTGGCCAGCCGACTGTTCACAAGGCTTTTGATGAAGCGACTGCGGTGTTGGCCGGAGACGCGCTGCTGACATTGGCCTTCAAGATCCTGGCATCAACCGAGACCCATGATGATGCATCCGTAAGGGCAATGCTGATCGAGCGGCTTGCCGATGCATCCGGCGCGCGCGGCATGGTCGGCGGCCAGATGATCGACATGTTGGAATCTGACAGCCCGCGGGATTTGAACACAATCACACGCATGCAACGCCTCAAAACGGGCGCGCTGATTTCCTACGCGACAGAAGCGGCGGCGATTGTCGGTCGCGCCCGGGAAGCTGAACGCAACGCACTGGCGGGCTTCTCCAATGATCTTGGCTTGGCCTACCAGATTGCTGATGATTTGCTCGATGCGACCGGCAGCGAGGACAGCGCTGGAAAGCCCCTACGCACTGACGAGGCGGCAGGAAAAGCGAATTTTGTGACCATTCTTGGCATTGAGGGCGCACGCCAGCGGGTGCGCATTCTCGCCGCACAGGCGAAGGAACACCTCGCAATTTTCCGCGAAAAGGCCCATATACTGCTGCAATCAGTCGATTTTGTGCTCGATAGAACGCATTAAGGTCTGGTCAGAATAACAATTCAAAGATCGAGCTTAAACTGGAATGACCGACGCCCGCCCCAATCGTTTGCTGGATGCAATCAATTCTCCTGCCGACCTTAAAGGCCGCTCGCGGGCGGAATTGAAACAACTCGCAGATGAAGTGCGCGACGAAGTCATCGATGTGGTTTCGGTTACGGGTGGCCACCTGGGGTCGGGGCTGGGTGTCGTGGAGTTGACGCTCGCGATCCATTCCGTTTTCGATACACCGGCAGACAAGCTGATCTTCGATGTCGGCCACCAATGCTATCCGCACAAGATCCTGACAGAGCGTCGCGACCAGATGCGCACACTGCGACAGCCTGGCGGCCTGTCAGGCTTCACGAAACGTGCCGAGAGCGAATACGACCCGTTTGGCGCTGCGCACGCATCCACCTCCATTTCTGCGGGACATGGCTTTGCGAAGGCGCGCGACCTGCAAGGCGGCGACACGCATGTTGTCTGCGTGATTGGTGACGGATCCATGTCTGCTGGCATGGCCTATGAGGCCATGAACAATGCCGGCGCGGACAAATCCCGCCTGATCGTAATCCTGAACGATAATGACATGTCGATTGCGCCTCCGGTCGGCGCGATGAGCAATTACTTGTCTAAACTCGTATCTTCGCGGCCCTATCGCGGTTTGCGTCGGATCGCCAAAAAAGTGGTCACGCCCATCGGGCTGGAAAGTCCGGCCAGGCGCGCGGAGGAGTATTTGCGCGGCTTTGCCATGGGCGGCACGCTGTTCGAGGAACTCGGCTTCTATTATGTCGGGCCGATCGATGGTCACGATCTCGATACGCTTCTCCCGGTTCTCGAGAATGTGAAAGCGATGAAGGACGGCCCGATCCTGATCCACGTCGTTACCCAAAAGGGCAAAGGCTATGCGCCGGCCGAAAATTCGGCGGACAAATATCACGGGGTCTCGAAGTTCTCCGTAATCACCGGCGAGCAATCGAAGCCAAAACCCAAGGCGCCAAATTACCAGAAAGTGTTTGGCCAGACCTTGGCGAAACTCGGAGAAACTGACGACAAGATTTGCGCGATCACGGCTGCCATGCCGTCCGGCACCTCGACCGACATTTTCGCCAAGAAATTCCCGGACCGCCATTTCGATGTGGGCATTGCCGAACAGCATGCTGTGACATTCGCCGCCGGCCTTGCGGCAGACGGCATGAAACCGTTCGCGGCGATCTATTCTACCTTCCTGCAGCGCGGCTACGATCAGGTCGTGCATGATGTGGCGATCCAGAAATTGCCGGTCCGGTTTGCTATAGACCGCGCAGGCCTTGTTGGCGCTGATGGCGCAACGCATGCGGGCAGCTTTGATATCGGATATCTCGGTGCATTGCCGGGCATGATATGTATGGCAGCTGCAGACGAAGCAGAACTCGCGCGCATGGTCGTGACCTCGGCGCAGATCGATGATGGCCCATCCGCCTTTCGCTATCCGCGCGGTGAAGGCACCGGCGTAGCTGTTCCGGAGAACCCCGAGCCGCTCGAAATCGGCAAGGGCCGGATTATTCGCGAAGGCACGACGATTGCGATACTGTCTTACGGCACGCGCTTGGGCGAAGCTGAAAAGGCTGCTGAAATGCTGGCTGCGCAGGGCTTGTCTGCCACGGTTGCGGATGCGCGCTTTGCCAAGCCGCTGGACGCCGAACTGGTCGAACGATTGGCGCGCGAGCATGAGGTTCTGGTCACTATCGAAGAAGGTGCGACGGGCGGCTTCGGCAGCTTTGTGCTGGAACACCTGGCCCGCGTAGGCGCGCTCGACACTGGCCTGAAAATCCGCCCAATGACGCTGCCAGATGTCTTCCAGGATCAGGATAGCCCATACCAGATGTATGAAACGGCTGGCCTTAATGCCCGTCACATTGCCGCCAAGGCGATTGAAGCTCTGGGCCGCGGTGACATTGCCGAAATCAACCGGTTGGCCCGGGCCTGAATCTATCTGAAAAGCAATTTGCGGCGCACGGCGAACCGGTCTTATGTGCCGCGCATGAGACGCTTTCCATTCTATACTTCGATCAGCGCCGCGCTATTGCTGGCTGCCTGCGCCACTGCGCCGGAAGCAGCCGATACAGGGCCGCCACCGGAAACGGTCATTGCGCAGGCATTGGCGGATTCTAACCCGTACGACGCCGAAGCGATGTTAAGCGAATTGCTCGCTCGCAATTCGCTGACGGCCGAGCAACGCGTCCAGGCTTTGTATCATCGGGGCAGCTTGCGCCGACAGGCGGCAGATAACCGGCTCGGCGCGATTGAAGATTTCGAAGCCCTGTTGAAGATCGCGCCGGATCACGCCCTTGCGGCGAATGCGCGAACGGAACTCGATTATGTCCGCACCGATGTAGAGCAAATCAAGGTGTCGATGAACCGGTTCCTTACGCTCGCTCAATGGTTTGACGGAACTTGGACTTTGGGTGGCCATGAAGAGGCCGTTGCGCGCTATCGATCGTCAGGCTTGCCGCCGACCCCTGAGCAGGTCGAAACACTGGTCGCCGCAGGCTATATCTGTGAGGCAGGCGAGTCGGATGTCCGCTTGCACGAGTTCGGTGAAGACCGGGATGATCTCACCGGGCTGGAATGGTGTGCAGACCTGACCAGTTGAAAGGTCACATAAAATCCACATTACCGCCCTGTCAGCGCACGCCTTGAGCGACTACGACTAGGCACTGAATTTCTTCTGTTCCCTGTTGGAGATGTCCCATGATTCGTTCCGGCCTAATCGCTGCTGCTTCCGCTCTGGCACTTGCAGCTTGTTCTTCCACGTCCGGCTCGACCGAGGCAACGGGTGCCACAGTCGCACCAATGACTGAAACCATGTCCAGCTACGCGCTGGCGATGACCACGGTTGAGGGTCTGGAGGAGGCTGGCAACACTCAGACCGCCATCGACCGCCTGACCCAGCTTTCAGGCGATCCAGAACTGTCGCGAGAGCAACTTGCCGAGACACTCCTGCGCCGCGGCGAGCTGCGTGCCAGCCAGTCAGGCTATGATGTGATGGGCGCGATCGAGGATTTCGAAGAAATCGTGAACACGCTCGACGATACAGCGGTGTATGCCAAGGCAGTGCCTGCGCTCGCGACGGCGCGTGGCAAGGCAGATTCGCTGATGACGGTGTTGAACAAGCCCGAAACCACTCGCCAGCAAAAGTTCGATATACTGATGCAACTGGGCCGCCATGAGGATGCTATCGATCTCATGATTGCCAGCGACCTGACGCCTGACAATGAGACACTGATCGCCATGTACCAGATCGGCTATCTCTGTGAGGGCGATGAGCTGACCGGACGCAGCTACGATGCTGTCGAGCCGGATGGCACCAACCACGCGCTGCGTTTCTGCGATTTCGGCAAGTAACTGCTCTTAATCGATCCAGAATTTTTCGCCGTCGATACGACTGTTTCTATTTCGGAACGGGCGTGTCGGCGGCGTACTGCGCTTTGGGACATGATTTTGCCCCCGCTCTCGAAAAATTGTCGGATGAACGGTCAATTTTTCCTTCAATACTTTGGGGTGGCGTGATTGTGTGGACAAAACACACATCCAGAGGAAACCCATGCCCGCAGACACTTTGCCAAACTGGCCCGCCATGTCCATCGCTCAGGCGAATGAGATGCTCGCGGCCGAAGGTTCCCCGCTAGAGCTCATGGACGCTGTCATCAATGGCGTCGAAATGAAGATCTACAAGAATGCGCCGCCGACCATTCCACTGGTGCTTCAACTCGCCAGCATGCAATACGCCGACCGTGACTTCATTGTATATGAAGATGAGCGCGTGACATTTGATGCCCTCGCCCGAGCCGTCATCAAACTCGCTGCCGTCATGCGCGACACGTATGGTATCGAGAAGGGTGACCGCGTCGCCATCGTCATGCGTAACTATCCGCAATGGCCCGTCGCCTTCTTCGCTGCCTCCATGCTTGGCGCCATTGCCACCCCAATGAACTCCTGGTGGACGAGTGACGAGCTCGAATACGGTCTGTCTTTCGCCGGCGTGAAACTCGCCTTCGTTGACCCACAAATCTATGAGCGTGTCAGGACGGAATGGGAAAAGTTGCCGGACCTGAAAAACGTCATCATCGCGCGCGACCCAGAAGGTGAGTATGGCGACCCGCGCGTGTCACGGATGGAAACATATGTTGGCGGGGCCAATGAATGGGCCAATCTGCCAGCAGTGTCGTGGCCAGCTATTGATCTGGAGCCGGAAGACAACGCAACGATCATGTACACGTCGGGAACGACCGGGAAACCAAAGGGCGCATTGGCCACCCATCGCGCGGTTGTTTCCAACATGTTCAATTCCATGACCTGCCAGGCCCGTATGTTCCTGCGCAAGGGCGAACCTGTACCTGAGCCTGATCCAAACGAACAGCGCGCGACCTTGCTGGCGATTCCGTTTTTTCATGCCACAGGGGCTTTCGCGATCCTGATCCCATCCCTGCTGCGCGGCGACAAGATTGTCTCCATGTACAAGTGGGATGCGGGTAAGGCCCTGCCGATCATCGAGGAAGAAAAGGTTACGGCTGTCGGGGGTGTCCCTGCCATTGCCTGGCAATTGCTTGAACATCCGGACAGGGACAAATATGATTTGTCCTCTATCGCCGCTATTTCCTATGGTGGCGCACCGTCGGCGCCGGAGCTTGTCTCGACCATCAAGAAGCGCTTCCCGGATGCGGCCCCTGGCAATGGCTGGGGCATGACGGAAACGTGTGCCACGGCAACGCTGAACATCGGCGAAGACTATGTGAACCGTCCGGGCAGTGCCGGGGCGCCGCCCAAAGCCGTTGAGCTGAAAATCTGCGATCCTGATGGCAATCCTGTGCCACAGGGCGAAGTTGGTGAACTCTGGTGTAAGGGCGCGATGAACTGCAAGGCCTATTGGAACCGACCGGAAGCGACTGCCGAGACTTTCCGCGATGGCTGGGTCGTGACAGGAGACCTTGCGCGTCTGGATGAAGAGGGCTTCCTCTTTCTCGTTGACCGGGCCAAGGACATGCTGATCCGCGGTGGTGAGAACGTCTACTGTATCGAAGTCGAGAATGCCCTTTATGAGCACCCGGCTGTGATGGACGCGGCGGTCGTCGGCATCCCACACAAGATTCTTGGGGAGGAAGTCGGCGCTGTCGTGCAACTGAAACCCGGCATGCATGTTACCGAAGATGAGTTGAGAGCGCATGCCGCCAGTCACCTGGCTGCGTTCAAGGTACCCGTGAAGGTCCTCTTCATGACCGAGCCCCTGCCACGCAACGCGAATGGCAAGATCCTCAAGCCCGTCCTTCGGGAACAGTTCGTCTCATAAGGACCCAAAGCATGACTGCGAAACGACGTATTGGAGACCGGGAGGTTTACCCGGTTGGCCTTGGTTGCATGAACATTACGCATGCGTATGGCCCGCCGATGGATGAGGCGGATGCCAAGGGCTTGCTCGTGCGCGCGCTGGACCTCGGCTACGACTTTCTCGACACGGCAACGCTCTACGGCTTCGGGCGCAGCGAGGAGCTGATCGGGCAAGCCCTGAAGGATAGGAGGGACAGTTATTTCCTCGCCAGCAAATGTGTGTTGGGGTTTGATGGTGGCCAGCGGACGCTGGACGCGCGGCCGGAAAGCATAAAGGCCGCCTGCGAGGCCAGCCTGAAGCGCCTGCAGACAGACGTGATTGATCTCTACTACATGCACCGACCGGATCCGAATGTGCCGATCGAGGACTCGGTTGGCGCATTGTCTGACCTGATACAAGAAGGCAAAATCCGCATGATCGGATTGTCGGAAATGGGCGAAGCCGATTTGCGCCGCGCGCACGCCGTGCATCCGATAGCCGCTATGCAGAGCGAGTACTCCCTCTGGGTTCGCAACCCGGAAATCGCCATCAAGGCGGCGTGTGAAGAACTGGGCGTGGCGCTCGTGGCCTTCTCGCCCGTGGGGCGCGGCTTCCTTGCCGATCCGCCGGTTGATCCGGCGAAATTCCATGAGTCGGATTTGCGGGGATCCATCTTCCCGCGCTTCACGCCAGAAAACTATGCCCGGAACCTGCCCCTGTTGGACGAGGCACGGGCCTGCGCAAAAGAAGTGGACTGTTCAGTAGCGCAATTGGCGCTCGCCTGGACGCTCGCCAAGGGAGATAACATTCTCCCGATCCCAGGTACGACCAACCTCGCTCATCTTGAAGAGAACTGGCAGGCAGGCAGCGTCCAATTGTCAGAAGATATGGTTGCGCGGCTGGATGCATTCTTCTTGCCGGAGAAAGCCGTTGGTCCACGCTATAACCGTTTGGGGCAGGCGGTCGTAACCACGGAAATGTATCCCTTCGAGCAAACCCGATGACAAATGGGACTGATGGGGACTACCCAAAGTCCGAAAGCGGCAAACCAGTCGCTCTGGAGGCGCGTGGCACCGAAGGAGACGGTCGGCGGTACTCGCCATCTGTTGCGCGCAATCGCGACCCGATCCTCAGCGTGTTTCGTAACCATGTCTGTAAAGGCGGGCACGTTCTCGAGGTCGCTTCCGGCACTGGCGAGCATGGGGCTTACCTGACCCAGGCGCTTGGCGACCTCTACTGGACTTATTCCGACATTGATGCGGAGAGCCGCGCCAGCCAGAAGGCATGGAGAGACGCCAGTTCGCATGATCGACTGGCGGGGCCTGTCGTCGTAGACGCTTCCAAAGGTCAGTGGGGAGACGTGGAACGGCCCGGCTATTGGGACGCCATAGTCTCAATCAACATGATTCATATTGCGCCTTTCGAGGCTGCGTTCGGCCTCATTGCGGGCGCTGGCAGACTTTTGAAGCCCGGCGGAAAGCTGTTCCTGTACGGACCCTTTGCGCGGAACGGCGAGATCGCACCGTCCAACGCGGCATTCACCGAGAGCCTGCAATCGCGAGATTCCGCTTGGGGAGTCCGCGACCTGGATCGTCAGATCATCCCGCTGGCCGAAGAAGTTGGTCTGTCCGTCGCGAAAATCATCGAGATGCCGGCCAACAATCTGAGCGTCATATTCCAGCGTCAGGCCTGATCACTCCCGCCAAAACGTTCGGTCCATTCTTCGACCTGGCTGTCTTCGATCTTCTGGAACAACACGTCCGGCGGAGATATCTCCATGCCCGGCGGCAGGCTGTTCAACAGGCCGGGAATGTCGCGGAACCTGAAGCTCCGATGCTCGTCGGGAATACCGAGCGCATCGAGAATTTTCTTGCCCGCGTCAGGAATGATCGGCAGTGCGAGAATACCAAACAGGGCCGCGAGGTTCAGGCCCGTGCGTACGCCGACAGCAGCCGCGTCCACATCTGACTTGTACTTCACCCACGGCTCGGCCTTGGTAAGATACTCATTGCCGGCGGCCCAGATTGCGCGGGTCTCGGCGGCGGCCTTGCGGAACTCCATCGCCTCATAATGTTCGATCAGACGTGGCAGGCGCTCCTGCAGTTCCGCCGTCATCCACGCTTCGGCGTCGCCGGCTTCGCCCGTCTTTGGAACCTTGCCGTCGAACTTTGACACCGTGTACTTGGTGATCCGGTTGACGAAATTACCGAGTACGTTGGCGAGGTCGGAATTCACCGCAGACTGGAAACCTTCCCAGGTGAAGGCAGCATCCGAGCCTTCTGGGGCATTGGCGATCAGATACCACCGCCAGTAATCAGCTGGCAGCAATTCCAGCGCTTGGTCCATGAATACGCCGCGCTTGTTCGACGTTGAGAACTTGCCGCCATACCAGGTGACCCAATTGAAGGCCTTCAGCTTGTCGACCGTCTTCCATGGTTCTCCGGAGCCGAGCAGCGTCACTGGGAAGCTGACCGTGTGGAAGGCGACATTGTCCTTGCCCATGAACTGGACGTACTCAGTATCATCGGCGCCCTTGTCGGTGCGCCAGAGGGCTTCCCAATCATTCCCGGTCGCTTCGGCCCATTCCTGCGTGGCCGCGATGTATTCGATAGGCGCGTCGAACCAGACATAGAAGACCTTGTCTTCATAGCCCGGACGCGGATTGCCATCGGCGTCCAGCACCGGCACGCCCCAGCTCAGATCGCGCGTGATGGCGCGGGCGATCAGGCCCTCATCCAGCCATTTGTTGGCGATGGAAACGGCAAGGCCAGGCCATTGGGCGCCCTTGCTGTTCACCCAGTCGCGAATCTTGTCCTGCATCTGCGTTTGCAGCAGGTAGAGATGGTTGGTGTCGCGGATTTCGATATTCTTGCTGCCGGAGACCGAGGAATACGGGTCAATCAGGTCGACCGGGTCCAGGAGCCGTCCGCAATTGTCGCACTGGTCGCCGCGCGCCTTTTCGAAGCCACAGGTCGGGCAGGTGCCCTCGACGTAGCGGTCGGGCAGGAAGCGGCCATCATCGACAGAATAGACCTGTTTGGATGTGCGCTCTTCGATCAGGCCGTTTTGTTCCAGGACTTGCGCGAAATGCTGGGTCAGTGCGCTGTTGGCAGGGCGGGAGGAGCGTCCAAACCAGTCATAGGACAGGTTGAAACCCTCGCCTGCGGCGCGCTGTATCTCGTACTGTTCGTCGCAATAGGCCTGGACGCTCATCTCGGCGGCCTGGGCGGCCAGTTCAGCTGGCGTGCCATGCTCGTCTGTGGCGCAGATATAGGTCACGTCATGGCCCATCAGTCGCATCACGCGGGAATATACATCCGCCGGCAGCATGGAGCCTGCCAGATTACCGAGATGCTTGATGCCGTTGATATAAGGCAGGGCGGACGTAACGAGAATGCGCCGGGTTTGCGTCATGGAGATGCGGTCTTTCCCAAATAGCGTTGCGGGCAGGTCGGGCCGTGTGCCCGGTTGCCCTGCACCTTTTAGCGATGCGCGCCGGAAAGGAAAGAATTGTGACGCCTTAAATAACAGGGCAGTCCGTCAAAAAGAACGCCCCGAACACGCTGCAAGGCGCTCGGGGCGAGGGGTTCCGGGACGCGGTGAGGAATCCTGGACTTTCCGGGAGGAAAATTTGTAGGCCTACAGGCCGTAGCCGGTGGCGGCTGTCACGGTAAGATCGACGCGGCGCGCCATTGGGAATGCGAGGGCATCTGACGGGTTGGCTTCAGCGGCCGACACAAAGGCCGTGCGAATGTCACGCGCGCGGATACCACGGGCGTTCAGGGCTTCCAGCACCACGGCGGCGCGAGCTTCAGACAGGCTGGTGGCCGCCATGACGTCGATAGCATCGGCTGATACGACACTAGCCTCGATGTCCGATACGGCGCATCCGGCAAGCTGGTCGCCAGCCGTGTTGAGCGAGCGAACCGCATAAGAGGAAAGGACTGATTCCTGCTTTGAGAAATAGACGGTGATTTGAGTATCCTGGCAGGTCTTTTCGTAAGGAACATGAACAGGCTCAAGGGGCGGAGCCTTCGGGGCGTCCGACATGGCAGGGAATGCCAAGGCGATTGCGGCGATGCTGAAGCCGGCCAGTATCTGTGCGCGTTTCATTTCCAGTATTCCTTCAGGCTCTCGTGTCGTCTGACACCCATCAACGCCACATCTTGGTGTGTGGTCTCCTGAAGGACTGGATAGACTTCCTTTGAGGCGGAAATATGCGGCCATCAGGGCGAATGGGGCAGAGTTGGGGAAATTGAAAGAAATCGGCTCCGGAGCGAACTGATGACAATTTGACTGGAACACCCGCTTGCGCCGCCGCGCTGATCGAAGTAGTGACACCCATTCCAGCGTGGCCGGCTTAGCTCAGCTGGTAGAGCATCTGATTTGTAATCAGAGGGTCGGGGGTTCGAGTCCCTCAGCCGGCACCAGAAAAAACAAGGGGTTAGCAATTTTGGTGCGTTTCAGCCTATGGTCTTCGGAAGCACAGCGGAAGCGCCGTTCGCGCAAGTCCGATGTCAAAGACTGCCACTTGAATCGAAGTTTATCAGGCTTTCTGGTGGCCCTAGGCGTTTGGCTCTAGCCTCAACATCATTCCAGTAAGAGTCGTTCCCGGGTGATGGCTTGAAGTAGCCGCGTTCAATCGCAATCGGAATGTCGTCTATGGGAAGTATGACGAAAAAGCCGGATTCCCATCTTTTTCGCACAGCGCTAGTGGCGGCTGCTTCGCCCGTGAGGATCATGGGTCGCCAACAGGCGGTGTCCAGATTTTCCAGCGTGTCGCCAGCGCCCCGGTCTTTCAACTCTCGAAGGCAGCTCTTGAGCTCTTCCATAACATAATTTTTGGCGGCCAATGGCAGGTAGCTGAAATAGCGGAGTTTTCTTTTGCGTTGTCGGTTCCGGATGATGCCGTTCTGGATGTCGTTGACGCTCGACAGGAATGCATTGGTTTGATTCCGGAGGTCCAAGACGATTTCGTGTCCTTCGAAAGTCGCAATCGAATATTGCGCGGCCACGATAGTTGTTGAGGAACGCCTAATGGTATCCTGGGGCAATTTGAACTCCAGTATGAAATTCTGCCCCGCATTCTACCAGGATGGACAGAACGTGCTTGAGATTCCTTTGAGTGGAGTTACCAATATCTGAATAGTAGAAGTTGGGCAAACAACCGCGGGGGTGGCATGATCGATTCGTTAACAGGAAATAAGCTTGGTTTGTTCGGCTTGGCGTTGATCGCCTGCGTAAACTTAACTGGGTGTTCGGGTGAACCTGATACCAAGCTAAGCGAGCAGTCGGGGGAGCAGTCATCTCTGGGGGGGCAGGCGCCAGCGGTCTTGTCCGAGAGTATTCAGATAGTCCCAGTCGTTAGCCCAAAAGGGCAAACATCGACGAGCGAGCCCGAAGTGAAGGTAGCGGTCCCTCCCTCTGGGCTATGGGCCTTATGGGCGTTTTTTTCCTCAATTCTAGCTATCGCTTCCGTATCGTTGTCTGCTTACTTGCTGATCTGGCGGAGAAAATTGCCGGATGGGCAAGTATCAGTACTTCCTGAAGTTGTTGTGCAAGCGATGGAGAAACTGGTCCGGCACAACCTACAAAGCATCAAAATTGCTGAAGCCGATCGAACAGATGCGCAGGAACAGCTCAAACAGGTCCAAAGCAGTTTTGACATTTTTTCTGAGCTGGCCGCTAAAAAAGATGCTCAAATTGATCGCTTGCAACAAGGCGGCGATAAGCAGGTTTATCGACAATTTTTGAAACGCTTCGTGCGGGTCTTGAACATGGTCGACGATGATATCTCCGAGGACCGAGCCGCCAGAAAAGACACGAAAGCGATCGAAAACTTGAGGAATTACCTGTGGGACGCGCTTACAGATGTTGGGCTCGAGGAGTATTCGCCGCCACTCAGACGAGACTATCGGACCGAAGTGGGCGTAGCTGATCGCCCCAAGGCTATCCCTACCAATGACCCTGAGTTGGATTGGACTATTTCGTCAGTTTCAAGGTGTGGGTACGTCATGAACACTGGGCAGGACCCACTCATCGTTGCTCCCGCTAGTGTGGAGATTTTTCGTTATCAAAAGGCTGGAGATTGAACATGGGAACTATAGTTGGAATTGATCTCGGTACGACGTTTTCTGCGGTAGCTCAGCTAGATGATGTTGGCCGCCCAGTGATTGTTTACAATGAGGATGGTCTAAATATCACCCCTTCTGTGTTGACGTTCGAGGGGGAAACGAGGATCTTTGTAGGGGAGTCAGCACGCAAGCAACTTGAAGAGCCCAACACTGTTGGCCGCTTTAAGCGTGAGATGGGAACTCAGCAAGTTTATAAGACTCTTGGAGGCGAATACACACCTCGCCAGCTCAGTACATTTGTTCTTAAAAAGTTGAAGGAAGAGACCGAGAAAAAGACCGGTCCAATTTCTGAGGCAGTCGTTACTATTCCAGCCAATTTCTCGAACGAGGCTCGCGAAGACACGTTGGCCGCCGCGAAAGCTGCGGGATTAAATGTCAAATACATAATAAATGAGCCTACAGCGGCAGCAATGTATTTCGCGCAGAGTTCCGGCAAAGACCTGGGCGGTGTCTATGCAGTATTTGATTTGGGGGGAGGAACATTCGATGTCACGATCATGCGCATCAATGGTAAAGACATAGATGTTCTTGCTACTGAGGGAGTGAGCCGGCTCGGTGGTGATGATTTTGACAAGAAAATCAGAGAGATTGTCACCAAGAAATACGAGGCAGAAAAAGGCGGAACGGTCGCCAAGGACGACTTCACACTGAATGACGCCGAGGACATTAAGAAGGCGCTGTCAACAAAGGATGATCACAGGGCACGTACGTTTGGTTCCGCCGGCAGGGCCGATGTCTCAGTATCTAGGGGCGAGTTTGAGGAAGCGGTATCAACATACATTGCTCAAATCGAAATGCTCTGTGAAACAGCAATAGAGGAAGCTGAAATTAGTGTTGGGGAAGTGGAGGAAGTGATTCTCGCAGGTGGAAGCACGCGTATCCCTGCAATCCAAAATTCAGTGGAGAGAGTTTTTGGAAAGAAGCCGGTCTCCTTTGGTAATCCAGATGAGATAGTGGCGCTGGGTGCTGCGGTCTACGCTGCATTGAAGGCGGACCCGGGTAATCTTAATCCTCTTCAAAAGAATGCCGTCGCTGGCGTCAAAATTTCAGAGGCTACAAGCAAATATTTCGGAACCATAAGCGTGGGCCTAAATCAGGCGAAGCAATCGGCGGAACTTCAAAACTCCATCGTAATAGAGAAGGGAACAAAAATACCCTGCTCGGTTACCAAAACCTTTTATACTATGAGCGAAGGTCAGACGGCGGTGAATTGTACCGTCACCGAAGGCAATACTCCTGAAACGGACCCGCGATTCGTTCGTGTGATTTGGGAAGGTGAGTTGGGGCCGCTTCCTGCTGGGAGGCCGGAAAACCAGCCAGTTGATGTTACGTTCGCTTATACCGTCAATCAAACGATGGAATGTTCGTTTTTAGACGTTGAAAGCGGAAAGTCCTCGTCTGTAGAGTTATCTCAAAATTCACACGACATTGACGCGTTCGATATTGAAAAATTTGTGGTTGAATAGCCATGGAACTTATCGGTGGATTTCTTCTCATCATCGCCATTATCTTTTGGCGTCCCCTGCTGGTGCTACTGTTCAGGGTCGGAAAGACCGGAGTCGAAACGGCTGTAAAGGGTGGTGATTTTGGCGAACGCCTGAAACAGAATGTCAGTGGCATGGGGGCGATGGATGTGCGCGTTCAACGGCGCACCCTCTCTCAGGAGGGCGAACCTGCGGTTTTTGATGTTCAGGCACGTGGGCTTTTTCCTGTGTATCGTCCGACAAGAGTGATGTTTATCACATCAGTTTGTGATGAGACGGATCCTGATGACACCAAACCAATCTTATCAAGTGTCGATGATTTTAGCGAGCCACACACCATAGCATACCAATTTGCTACAGAGCCGTTTGTTGTAAATCCAGACTATGGGTACGCTGACTGGACAAATGTTGGTGTGCTGGTTCTACCTCTTATGACTCCTCCCATGCGGGGGGAGCGAAAGTTGATGATTATTGTTCGCTTTGTGGATGCGGCGAATGTTCCAGATATAGCACTTGGGTTTCATGACCCGAACGGACCGAGCCCGCTCGCGACGTTTATCAAGCGCGGTAGCTGGACCTTTAATGAGAAGGGCTATGAGGAAACTGCTCGGGAGCGAGATAGGCAAAAGCCCCTATTTGTCTCGCTCGCTGTTGCTGTGGCTATGGCGGATCAGTCGTTTGACGATTCAGAGGGAGAAGTAATTAGGTTGTGGATCGAGAAGCAACTCTCCACATTGCCCTCGTCCAGACGGGAGTTAGTGAAAGATAACTGCAATTTTGCCCTACGTTCTTCATTTGATCAGGGGCGCCAGGGGAGCCTGTCCCTTGGCAAGATTTGCGAGCAAATTGCGGAGTGCACAGTCCACTCAGAACGTTATGAGGCGATGGAGCTTTGTCTCGATGTTATGGCGGCAGATGATCGAGCAGACCCAGCTGAACTGAAAGTCATTCGTCAAGTGGCGGAAGTTCTTGAGCTTGATCTGGATGAGTTGAAACGAATGAAGGACCAGCGGCTTGTCGGGCTGTCCTCCGCTGTTGAGGGTGTTCAGGCAGAACATTCATTGGAGGATATTCTGGATATAGATCCTTCTTGGCCAAAGGATCGCATTCGCAAACATCTGCGGGCTGAGTTTAAGGTTTGGAACGGCAGGCTGAACAATTTGACTGATTCTGGAGAGCGAGCAAACGCGCAGAGAATGATAGAGCTGATATCGGAAGCGCGGGAAAAATATGGCTGATCCGCTTGAAGAGGCGAGGAGGCGCGCTAATTCCGTTCGGTTTGCGGGCGAGAAAGAGAACAGGGTTCTGAACTCTAGTGACCGCGCGACAATCGCGAACCAAAGACCATTGCGCAAGGCTTTGGACATCACGAAAAGCGTTACGCCGGAACTCTATGATGTGGTCGCAACTGTCTGCGCAAAGCTCTCCGTTTCGATGGAATCCGTTCGTGCCCGGGTCTACCCTTCAGAGGAGCTACAGGCGCATTGCTCGCTTTGGGGCGGCGGATGTTTGATTGAGGTAACTTCGTCTCTAGTTGAACATTTGGATTCTCATGAGCAGGCCTTTGTGATTGGACACGAGCTTGGACACTTTTTGTTAGATCACCATTTTTTAGATCTACCAGAAGCTCAGAGCACGGCACGCTTCCAAAAATTGCGAGCCCGTGAAATTTCAGCTGACCGAATTGGTTTGATTGCAACGACTAGTCCCGAAGCGGCCATGCGCGCAATCATGAAGTCCTTTTCCGGTCTTTCAGAAAAGCGTCTCCGATTTGATGCCGCAAGTTTTTTGCGGCACGCATTCAACACAGAAAATGTACATGAATTGGCCGCGTCGAAGTGGGACACACATCCAAGCTTTGCGGTTCGGGCCCGTTGCCTAGTCCATTTTATGCCGCTGCGTGATCGAACTCTAGGGGAGCGATGGATAGTGGAGTTCAATAAGATTGAGCAGAGAGTCCTCCGGGACATTGAACGGTATAGTGAGATTGCTGTTCAAAGGTATCAAACAAAAACACTCGAAAATTGTCGCGAATGGATTTGGGTGTCAGCTGCGATAGAGGGGGGGAAGATTTCGGCCAAGAGTATGTCGGTTTTGGAGGAAGACCTTAATGCAGATTTTGTCGAAAAAGTCCGCGCAAATTTCTCTGAAATGAGGGCATTTGACGTCGATGATATCGTCAGTTCAAACTTGGTGAGTGCCATCAATAAGTATTGCGAGTCTGGATCTGATAGCGAAGTGCGCGACGTAGTTGAATTGTGTGAAACTGTTGAAAGGCGATTCAATCTCAACCAAGCAAGCAATGCAGCACGAAAGATCTGTGAAAGTTTTGAAATTTAACCGTAGTTTCAAATCCAATCGGGCGTGCCAGTTTCGGTAATCCTGTCGCCTTTTTTGGATTGCATTTTTTAGTGCCGCGCCAGTGAGCTTTTACACCACGTACCTAGTTGGGACGGCGTTAATCAGAATGTTGCTATCAGGCTCATACCTTGTAACGCTTGCGAATGCCCAGCAAGTGATCATTCATTACATGACAAAGTAGATCCTCCGCACGCCAGTCCTCTTCCTGCAGGCGCCAATAGGTCTTCCAGTGCATTCCCTTGGGTTTTGGTGGAAAGGGATTGGAAAAGCCGGCCTGTCCGCCAAGGCGTTCACGCACCTCGTGAGCGCGTTTCCAGGGATGTTGCGGGAATGGATCGTACTGCGAGGCATAAGTAAGACGCTGGCACTCTCTGCAGCGATACAGGCGGCGTCCGTATAGTACTTTCCGGCGCTTCTGGCAGTCGGGACATATAAACCAGTGCCGGACGCCGCCAAAGTTAGGTTTTGTCAGGTCGAGCAGGATTGGGTCGCGAATGTCTTCCCACTCGTCACCGCGCGATCTCGACCGGTAGATCAGCGTCACGCGATCCAGTTCATCGGAGAACAGAAGGCGGATGCTGGCGACGCTCTCGCCGCGTCGTTTCCAGGATATGGAAACCAGTCCCGGCCGTAGGCAATCCGTGCGTTTCAATCGGTCAATATCAAGACGCCAGAATGCAGTGTCTTGAGGGGCGCCCCGCCAGTTTCCGGATCCGATGCCGCCCATTCTATTTTTTCGAAATCAATAGCGAAGTTAGCATGGCTTCAATTCAATAAATCGGAGATCACGGTGCGCTGCTGCACCTATAGTAGGTGCAATATTGCACCTGATCAAAGGTGAAACCCTCCATGAACGTTGGTGAAACTGCGGGCACTTCAGGGTGCAAAAATGAACCACTCTTATATATCTCCCCGTAGGGGTGCGGCATTCACTGCACTAAGTTCCGTAACGTTTACAGATGTGTTGATTGCTTTCTTGCGCTGCATTTTTGAAAGCGGCCGCTTCCTGCGCTCGTTTTGATATTTGTCTTCGACTGCTTTTATGCGCTCTTTGGCATGTTCAATGCTCCTAAAGCGTTTCCACTCATTTGTCGGTGGAGCGGACAAAGAACCGTCGCCATACATGGTGAGCCGATACAGGTTGGGTGCGTCCTTCCCAAGCAGTTTCCCGGAGCGGACAACGGCGACCAGCCCTATCGCTTCCAATTCGCGCACGGCCTTTGGAACCGACTGGTAACGAATGCCGCAATGTTCTGACAATTGCTGTTGGGAAACCCGTAGCTCGCCATTTTCCGAACGCCCATGTGCGAGGTGTTCGTCTAATAGGCGAAAAAGGATTTTAAGCGCATTTTGGGAAAGGGCCATCAACGCAGGCGAGCGTAATAATTCGTGTGTAAGATGCAGCCATGGTTCGTCGGTAGGAGGGTTTATGTACCGATATGCTTTTGAGCGCGGCTTTCCTGACGTGCGCCCCTTGGTATTCGGCTTCCCATCAATCGCCACCTGTCACGCAGCCTCGTCGCCGACATCAGAGGTGCTTTTGCGCTTTCGTGCAGTCATCCACTCGTCGAGGTCGTCGAGATCATAAAGAACCGAGCGGCCCGCCTTTATGAACGGGGGGCCCTTGCCGGTGAGTCGCGATTTGGCGAGCCAGGAGGCACTCAGGCGCAAATGGCGTGCGGTCTCTGTTGGCGATAGGTATCTTCTCTCAGTCATGCCCACCTCGATCATTTCGTGTTCGTCACGAGATCAACTGCTATGGCTGAGGCTTTCTGTGACCCACGATATATAGCAGAATCTGTAGAAATTGATACTTAAGGCGCCTGAGAAACGTGTGGAATTGCAGTGAATCACACAGGCAATCCACAGGATTGTCACAGGTGCGTTCACAGGTTTATCCACAGCTTTTTATGGGCGAACGAATTGTGGGTTTATCCAGTTTTCATGGCGTCATCCACCCGTCCGCCTATTGTATCTGCGGCCGCCTTCACCGGATCATCAGCTAGGTGTGCATACCGGGCTGTGGTGGCGGTTCCGCGATGACCGAGTAGTTTCCCGATGATGGGGAGTCCCATGCCTGACGATGCTCCTACACTTGCGAAGGAGTGTCGGAGGTCGTGAATCCGCACGCCTTTCAGCCCGGCAGTTGCCGAGATCACTTTCCAAGGGTCTTTCAAATTGGTCAGAGGCGTTTTGCCGGATCGCCGAGCTCTATCTGATCGACCTCCAGGCACAACATAAACGGCACTGTTTTTGCCTTCCTGATCCGCAAGAAGTTTTATTGCCGGGGCAGGTAGATACAGGTGCCTGCGCCCGGTCTTGCTGTCTGTCAGCAAGGCACGAGAATTTTCCCAATCTATGTCGTTCCACTTCAGACCGAGTATCTCGCCTCTGCGAGCGCCAGTTAGGACGATCAGGCGAATAGCAAGTATGGCAGACGGATTCACCCAAACCCGGCCCCCAGCCTCGTCTTGCAATTCAAATCGATCAGCCTTCCGCAGTACTTCACCGAGCTGACCAAGTTCTGTGGGAGATAAAAATCGTTCACGCTTTTCCTCCCGGAACTTTTTCACGTGACGGCAGGGATTGGTGCCATCACGTCTCCAGCCCCAGACCTCACAAAGATTGAGAACCTTGGAAATCAATGAGAGAAGACGGTTGGCCTGATATGGGCGGTCTGCCAAGCGCCGATGAAAGCTAGAAATCTGCTCTCGCGTGACTTCGGCGACCTTCCTTGATCCGAACTCTGGTGCAAGGAAAAGCCGGATCAGACGCTTGTCCTCCTTGGCGCTGGATCGCTTCTTGTGCACGTCGGCATGCTCGGTCTCATACCGGCTGAATGCGTCTGACATGCGTGGTGCGCTTCGATAGGCGATTCTGTCGCCGCCCGGATCTCCTCCCTCCGCGACCTGCAGTGCCCACGTCTTGGCGATGCTACGGGCTTCTGAGGGGGTGAGCGAACCATGCGCCCCAATTCGGGGGCGGCGAAGCGTGCCGTTACGGCCGCCGCCGACGCGGTACTGGAACACATATGACTTCGAGCCGGCCTTGGTGATTCTCAGGCCAAAGCCCTTGATCTCGTCATCCCAAATAAAGCGGTCCCGACCATCGGGTTTAGTAGCATCCACAATAGTCTTTGTGAGTCTCGGCATGTGATTCCAACCTCCAGTTTTGGAAGCACTGTGGAATCACCAACTAGGAAACCCAGTGTTGCTTCGTCAATGTGGGGAACAATAAAGCAACGTAAAAACAGGGTCAAAGGTATTCTGAGGAAGCGCGGGGAATTGCTCGAAAAAACTAAACCCTAAGATTTGTAATCAGAGGGTCGGGGGTTCGAGTCCCTCAGCCGGCACCAGCAAAAACAAGGGTCTACCCCCTGTTTCGCGGGAAACGCGATGTGGAATTAGCCCGCAACCGGTAAAAATGAGATTGATCGCGCTGGTCGCCTGCGTGAGGCTGGATTATCCGACACGGGCATCAACTTCGCACACCGGCCATCTTTTCTGGCGAGCAGAGCAAGGCGGTCGGACCGTCATTTCATATCCGGAATGCCTGCTTGTCTCCGTTGAATTTGGAAAGACCGTGGCGCAATTCCAGATACCTTGCGTGATGTGTGCGCGGCTCAAATCTGTGTTTCGTCGCGCGTGAAGCGGAACAAGCTGTTCAGTTGTGAGCTAGTGTAACTGCCCGCAGATACTCATAGGATACAATTCATGCCCAATACTCTGACACCCGCCGCATCGTTTCCTGACATCGAGGTTGCCACACTGGGTGGGGGTGACGCCAAGCTCGGCGTCCCCAACCGGGAGCACGGGAACTGGAGGCTGATTGTAGTCTATCGCGGGAAGCATTGTCCCATCTGCAAGACTTATCTGACAGAGCTGAATGGCATGCTTGATGATTTTGCTGCGATCGACGTTGATGTCATCGCGGTTTCTGCTGATCCGGAAGAGAAGGCGAAAGCCTCTGCCAGCGATATCGGCTACATGGGCACGATCGGTTACGATCTCAGCACTGCGCAGATGACCGAGCTAGGCCTATTCGTTTCTGACCCCCGAAGCCCGGAGGAAACTGACCGCCCCTTTGCAGAGCCGGCGACGTTCGTCGTGAGGAATGATGGCAAGTTGCAGATCGTGGACGTATCGAATGCCCCGTTTGCGCGTCCTGCGCTGAAGGGCTTGCTGGATGGCCTTACCTTTATTCGCAAGAAGGATTATCCGGTACGAGGCACTCACACTGGATAAGGATTAGCATTCAGTCAGGTTGCGGGTCGCCGCCCCCTGGACTGGATGTTGATCCACCCAAAACCGGCTTGGCCAGGAGTGGTTCAAATAACGGAGCAGTGCGCGCTTTTCTGGCACGTAGGGCGGCGGAAATATCATGCGTGCTCCACAATGCCGACTGCGTACGGGCAGACCATTCCAGGGAATCCGCAACAGAATGGTCACGTGCCCATCGCAAGGCGGCTTTTGTCCCTGCGATGGCGACAGGTGCCTTCCTGCACACCTGATCTGCGGCGGCCATGGCCAGTTTGATGGCCGCATCCGGCGTATCCGCAAGGCGGGTCACAAAGCCATGCTGGGCCGCTTCGTCCGCATGCAGTGTCTCGCCCAAAAATGCCATCTCTTTTACAACCGGCTCAGGCAGGATTTTCGGCAGGCGCTGCAATGCCCCGACATCCGCCATGATACCTGTATTAATTTCCTCAATCCGGAAATAGGAGTCGCGGGTCGCGTATCTGAGATCGCATGCTGCGGCCAGCTCCAGGCCGGCGCCGAGGCAAGCGCCCTGTATTGCCGCAAAAACGGGGAAGCGTGCGCGCTCCAGGCAAGAGAAAGTCTCCTGCAAGGAAAGAGCGAGATGGTAGAAGCTCTCGCGGGCGCCGGGCGAGTCAGGCTCGGGGATACCGCCGGCAAATTCATCGAGATCCATTCCTGCGCAGAAATTTCGTCCGCCTGATGACAGAACCATGGCGCGTACTTCCCCACTGCGATCGAGCGCGGAGATATCGGGTGCTAGTCCATTCCAGAATCCGGCGCCCAACGCATTCCCTGACTGGGGGCGCTCCAATATGAGGTGGGCGATTCCTGCGTCCAGTCCGATCGTAAATCCAGGCATATTTCAGGTCCTTTACATGCTAAAGAGGTCTTAAGGACCCTTTTATTCAATGTGCGAGTTTTGACAATGATTCGGTGCCCGGAATCGCTCTGGTGCATGTGTAATAAAAAAATAAAAATAAAACAACGCAGTAAATTGAGGGGTGATTGAGGCGGAGTAATCCGCAGGCGCGCAATTTTGTGAAGGTGAGTGATCTTGGTTTCAAAAAGGGTCTTGAAGGAAACAATCAACGAGGGACATCTTGCGGTATAACAAAAAGAACCCTCGCACCGCGGGGGTAAGGGAGGGAACAATGTTGAAACGCGCTCTTGGCGCCACCGTTTCGGTGTGCGCTTTTGCCATGGTCATGCAGTCGGCCGCCGCGCAGGATGTCTCAGGCGAGGCTGAGCCTGAGATGGAGTCCCGTACTCTGAGTACGGTCACGGTTACGGCCACGCGGCGAGAGGAAAATATTCAGAGTACGGGAGCTTCGGTTTCGGCGCTCGACAGCGAGGCATTGCTCGACCGGTCGGTCCAGTCCGTCGAAGATGTCGCAGACATGGTTCCGGGACTTCACGTTTCCAACTATCAGGGAGACACGTCCATTTTTATTCGTGGCATCGGTACGCCGGTCATCGTGGCCGGTGCCGACAGTTCCACGGCGACCTATCTGGACGGAGTCTATTTGTCGCGCGCGGCTGCAATTGGTCCTGGTTTCTTTGACATAGAGCGCGTGGAAGTCTTGCGCGGTCCACAGGGAACCCTCTACGGGCGCAACGCCACCGGTGGCGCCGTCAACATCATCACCAAGCGCCCCACCGATGAATTCGCCGGCGAAGCGCGACTGATCCTTGGCAATTATGATCGCACGCACGCATTCGCCGCCCTGAGCGGCCCTCTCAATGACCGTGTGCGGGCCCGTCTGGCGGTCCAGAAGGAGGATCGCGACGGGTACACGACGGTTCATCTGCCACGTGGGACACTCCCCGCATCCCAGCCCGATCGCACATTCGATGCGGAGGACAAGCACGACATCACCGCCCGCGCCACGGTGGAGGTCGATTTGACGCCCACCGCCATGCTCACCTTGACGGGGGACTATTACGAAGCGGACGATCGCGCCAACGTCTTCCATTTTGCGAGCCTGGGGTACCAGGATGAAGTGCCGGGCTGGCTCGGGACTCGCGAGGGCTCCCAGACGCTGCCCTATTTCGGCATCAAGAATAGTGGCCGTATCTCGGCACCCGCCTCTCGCGACATCTTTTCGGCAGTCGACTATTTCAACGAAACAAGCGTGTGGGGTCTCACAGGGCGGCTCGACTGGGCCCTCGGCGACTATGATGTTCAGGTCATCACCGGCTACAAGAATTCAAATCCTGACTTCCAGAACTCGTTTGATCTCGGAGACACGTTCAATACCTACATCCATCGCGCCGAAGATCATGAGCAATGGAACGCCGATTTCCAGCTATCCTCTCCGTCCGGAGGACGTTTCAGCTGGATTGCCGGGGGCGGATACTTTTCTGAAGAGAATGATATCCAGAACAACATCTTTGGCGACTTCTGGGAGCCGATCCTTACGCAAGGCCTGCTTGATCTGCAGACTGCGGGTGTCCTGCCACCCTTTCCGGTCAGCATTCCGGAAAGCACGCTATGTTGCGAGCTGCACCTGAACGGGCGTCAGGAAACCGAAGCATTCAATATCTTCATTGATACGAGTTTCGATCTGACCGACAGGCTGACATTGAAGGCCGGTCTGCGATATTCCGAGGAAGAGCGTGACGGCTTCCAGAATTTCGACCTCGCCTTTCTCCCGTCAGCACCGGGCGGGTCTCTTGTTAGGTTTGCACCGGAAGTTCTGTTTTTCCCCAACGCCGTTAGTGAAAGCCGTGATGGTGTCCAGCCAGACCCGTTTGGGTTCGTGGTTGCACCAGTCGAGGGCCCTGCGACCTTTGATGCGACCACGCCGAAGTTCGCCCTTGAATGGACGGCTGCGGATGACCTGCTTCTTTATGCGAGCGCCCAGCGTGGCTTCAAGAGTGGCGGATACAATATTGGATCCAGCCAGCGAACCCCATACGAGCCAGAGGAAATCTGGGCCTATGAAGCCGGCCTCAAAGCTGGACTGCTCGACAAGCGACTGCGTCTCAACGCGGCGACATTCATATATGATTACACAAACCTGCAGGCGCAGGACTCGATCGCCAACCAGCCCATCATCCGGAACGTCGGCAAGGCAGAAGTCAGAGGGGCTGAAGTCGAGTTTGCGGCCTTGCTCGGCAATGTGTTTCAACTCGACGGGTCGGTAACCTATCTCGACGCGGTTTTTACCGAAGGCGAGTTGACTGAACCCTTGCGTCCCGCACCGCTGACGGATGAGCCGGGATCAACTCTTCGCAATCTTGATGGTTTGAGGCTGCCCCGGGCTCCGGAATGGAAAATGAATATCGGCGCTCAGGCAGACTTTGCGGCATTTGGCGGCGATCTGACCCTTCGGGCGGACTATGCCTGGCAGGATCAGGTCTTCTTTACCGTGTTCAATATCAATGCGGCGTCACAGGATAGCTATGGTGTCCTGCGCGCGCGGGCGACATATGCGCCAGGACACGGACAATACAAGGTCGCGTTGTTTGGGGAAAACCTGACAGACGAGACCTATTTCACCAACCAGATTCTTACGGGCACAACCTATGGTGCCGAATTCGTCGGTTCCCTCGGTGCGCCGCGTACGTTCGGAATCGAACTCTCCACCCAGTTCTAGAGGCTCAGCCAGAGGAAACCTCACAAGATGATGACCCCATTGGAAACCGCCCAGACCTGGTATGCCGGCGTGCATGAAGGTGACTTCGACAAATTGTTCGGAGTCATGGCCGAGGATTGTACGATCGAATTCTACGGTCCGAGTGTCATCCCCTTCGCAGGAATTTTTCGCGGCAAGGAGAAGTGCAAGATCTTTTTCGGCCATGTTGGCAATGATGTAGACATCGAGACGTTTCGTCAGGACGAGTTCATAGCGGAACGCGACAAGGTGGCGGTGACCGGGCATCTACGCATGGTGCTGAAGGCGACGGGGCGCCTTTACGCGGCTGATTATGCGCACATCCTTACCATTCGGGATGGACAAGTCATCCGCTTCCGGGATTTTCAGGATAGCGCTCAGGCTGTGCATGTCGCGTTCGACCTGACGACGCCGGAACGCTAGGAATGAACGCGCGTCCCGCCCTCGATTATCAGCTCAGCTCTTTGGGCTTTGCCGCGCCGCCCCCTTTCGGTTTTCGCTTTGCGGCCGCCTCCGAGGCCAGCTCATGATGGATTTCGGTTACTCTGGACAGAAAGTGAATGCCGGACCTGATTTCATCGTCGCTGAGACGTTCGACCATTGTTTCCACAAAGGCGGTGCCGTTGCGCATCATGCTTTCGACAAACTGAACGCCGCGAGGCGTCAACACGACAAACTTCTCGCGTCCGTTTTCGGGGTCTTCGACCATTGTGATCAGGTTGAGGGGCGGCTTGGACAGCGCACGGAGGGATTTCGAGATCGCCGAACTCGTTACTTCGTACCAAGACGCCAGCGCATGCGCGATGTCCTTGCGACGCATCTTCTTCCCATCAGTGCCGCGCGTATGGATGGTCCAGAGGAGACAGGCTTGCTGGCGTGTCAGCACGCCGCATTTGAGGGCGTCCTCAATCTGCATTCCGACCAGATAGTGGATCGGGAAAAACAGGTCGAGGAAATCCTTGCTCGATTGTTTGCGCTTCGAAAGGTCCATCCAGTCTCCGGTTCATTGCTGCGCCCTCGTCGATAAGCGAAGTCGAATCTCCCTTCAAATACCGAGTCTCCAGAATGCCCGACAAGAAGGAACTGCGCCATGTAACAAAAAGGTCCTAAGGACACAATAAACCAGCGCACGCAAATTCGAGCGCGATCCATACCCTCAACAATCATGCCGGTTGCCAGCACCGCGCTGGGCCGCTGCACCCGGGAGAAGACCAGATGACACAAGCCTCCACCAAGCCTTACATTCCTGATGAATTTCACGTGCGGGATCTTTATCACCCGGACGTAATGGCGAACCCCTATCCGTATTACGCGCATCTGCGCGACTTGCCGATCCAGTTTGGCCTTGAAGATTATCCGCCGGGCACCATACCCGGCTTGGACAAGCCGTATCCCGCGTGGGTCGTGCTGAAGCATGCCGATGTCCAGGAAGTTTGCCGCCGCGCAGATGTCTTCTCGTCGCGCGATATCATGCAGGAAGAATCCGAAGCGCCGACCCTGATGCTGGTCAATCATGACGATCCTCGCCACGCGGAGCTTCGCAAGATTGCCCAAATGGCGTTTTCGCCCAAACGGGTCATGAGCGACGTGGCGCCATGGATGGAGACAACGGTTGAAGCGCAGCTCGACATGGTCGGCGGCGGGACGGTAGATTTCATGCAAGACCTGGCGCCGAATTTGCCCGCGCTCGTAATGACCAAACTGATCGGTACGCCGGAGGAGGACTATGTCCTTTTGCGTCGCTGGGCCAATGCCTTCATGGTGACCTCTGACTTCACCCTGGCGGAGCGCCAGCAATGCAATATCGAGCTCTGGAATTACTATCAGTCAGCGGTCGACCAGCGCTACGCCGATATCGAGACAGGCAAACCGGTTCCCGACGACTTGATGTCTGCCTTCATCCAGACGGAGTCGAACGGGAGCCGTCTGACGCGTGAGGAAGTGGTGCGATTTTGCCTGACGCTGGTCGTGGCTGGCGCAGAGACCACGGGCTATCTCCTGGGAAATCTGATCGATGTGCTGGCCGATGATCCCGAGATGTACGCGACGCTCCGGACCGATCGTTCACTCGTGCGGGCCTTCATCGAAGAAAGCCTGCGCCGGGACGGGCCGGTTCAGCGTCTCCACCGGGTATGCACGCAGGACTACGAACTTGGGGGAGCGCAGATCAGAGAAGGGGATTGGGTGGCGATCTTCCACGCCTCTGCCAATCGAGACCCGACTGTCTTTGAAAGGCCGGATGAGTTTATTCTGAAGCGACCGAACATGATCAAGCAGGCGACATTCGGGCATGGTATCCATCATTGCATGGGGGCAGGGATTGCTCGCAATGAAGCTGCCCAGATGATCAACAGCCTGCTCAACCGCTACAGCCGCTTGGAATCAGCAGGTGAACGTGTGCGCCAAAGAGGCGGTCTGCTCAATTACGGCCTGGAGACATGCCCTGTGAATCTGGTTGTGTAGCAGATCAATTCCAGGTGACGTGGAAATGGAAAAAGGTGCGTGATCGTTGATGCCGCAATCCTGCATGGGGTCGCTCAAACGTGAAAAACCATGTGCTGCAGCATGGGCTTGCCAAGTAGGTTTTCCGCCCGGCCCGAATGAAGCGAACGGGGCGTAGGCCCTGAATTGCATTTCCCAATTCCATGTGGACGAGGGTGCGCATCCGTTTGGCCTCCAGATTGCCTGATAGCATTCTGGCTCGGTCAAATAAGCAAACTCGGATCATAATCTAGTTAAAGTCACGCCACGCCGTTGTATTTCTTGGTATTGAGGATAGTATTTCTCTCAGTATTCATGAAGCTATCTGTGTTCAGGCTAGTCGTTTGACTGACGAACATATTGATTGAACAAGTAGCTTCGAGGCTTCTGGAAACTGTATGACCAACCAACGGATCGACTGGGACAAACTGCGTGTCTTCAAAGTAGTTGCTGAATTGGGCAGCATGACATCGGCCGCGGCGCGGTTGAGGGAGTCGCCTCCGACAGTAAGTCGGAAGATTGATGAGCTCGAAGAATTTCTGAGCAGCAAACTGTTTACCCGGTCAACTCGCGGCATGGAGCTGACGGAGACCGGGAAGACGGTGCTGCGCTATGCGCGGCAGATGGAAGAGTCCGCCAATGAAGTGCTCAGCAAGGCGATCGGCAAGACCGATGGCACCGAAGGCCGGATCACGATTGGATCGGGTGACGGTGTCGGACCGTACTGGATCGCCCCGCGCCTGGCCGAGTTCCAGACAGCGCATCCAAAGGCGCAAGTTCGAATGCACGTTAAGGCAGAGGAGCCGGACCTGCTGAACGACGAGGCGGACATCTCGATCCAGTTTACCGAACCTCGGGACCCGGAGATTATCTCGCACAAACTGGGCACACTTCATTATATTGGTTTCGCATCCAGAGAGTACCTCGACGCGCAAACGAGTCAGCCTTCCAGCATGTTCGAGTATCATCAGTACAGGTGCATTTTGCACGAATCATATGTTCAGCAAGTTGAGCGATGGGCCCCCAAGGCGCATGAGTTGAAGAAAATGATCGATTTTGCGTTCGTCACGAATTCGGCAAGCGCCATGATCACGTTGTGCCGGAGAGGTGGAGGGATCGCGCTGCTGCCGACATACCACCAGGATGTCTACCCGGATCTCGTCGCATTGGACATGTCGGAAGTGGCGCCGATCCAGTTCTGGATAGCGTATACGGAGCAGACGCGGCGGTCACCGCTTGGCAACCTCATGATCGAATGGATCAAGTCGCTATTTGACAAGCAGGTCTCGCCCTGGTTCACGGACGAGTTCTATCACCCAAAGCAGCGGATCGAAGCTGAAGCCGAATTTCACGAAAGCGTGTCGGTGCCAAGAGTCACCGGCACGTAGATCCTTTTGGGATCAGTCGCTCGACATGACCCGCAAGACTTTTGCCATCATCGAAAGGCGCTCTTTGGAGGGCGTACGGTCGATCCAGGAATGGCATTCTGCGCGAACCTTTGCGGACGGATCAGCGTCCTTGTCATCGTCAGCGTTTTCGTCTTCGAAAAGGCTGGCGATTGAGACGCGTAGGACTTCCGCGACATTGGCAAGCATTCCGGCGCTCAATCGATTGGTGCCGGTCTCATACTTCTGAAGCTGTTGATGGCTGATGCCGAGTTCAGAGCCAAGTTCAGCGAGGGTCAGGTTTCGATCCAGACGAAGTTTTCGGATTTTTTCGCCAACCATCTGATCGACTGCCGTAGGGGCTCTGGAAGTAGATTGCTTCATGACCTGCTCGCTCCATATATCCATCAGAGGTAACCAGTTTTCCCGCAAAGGGTGTTATGGCAAGGATGCCACTACCCAAGAAAATGGAATGCACACTGAATTTTGCGTTTCATCCTGATTGCTGCCCCAATATTGGACCCGTTTGAAACACTGAAAAACCCATAAAAAGCAGCGTCATCTGCTATTGCTTAACCCAGGTTAAATCGCCCCCGATCCTACCTCAGATGGATTAAACCTCTGCAATTTTTAATAATCTTTTTTCCACTTTATTGAGAGCGTGGCATCGCCATCTGTAGTAGTTTCTGAAGTAACAGAGACCTGTGGTCTTGGCTCCCACTCAACTTCAACGGAGCTGCCTGCCGCGCCCGCCGAGTTTAACTCGAGATATACATCGTCTGCGATGTATTGTCCGACTCCTACTTGCGCCGAGCCTTCATCATTGGTTCCGAATGATAGCCGGTCCACACCAAGGGCGGCTTGAAGCCCGGATGTGGGGTCGAATCCGGAACTGTTACCGCTGAGTCGCGCAATTGAATTGGCCAGTTGAGCTGCTTCCAGCGCTGACAGGTCCACCGAGGACCGCCCGAATAGCAGGCGTGACAGAATTTCATCCTCTGGCAAATCGGGAGAACTTGTTAGCTCAATCGTGGGGCTCGTGGGTGTGCCTGTCAGGGCGACATTCGCTTCAAACCCGTTCACCGTCCGGTCTGCCTCTACCTCCAGGCGGGCCCGCCGCAGAGGACCGTCAAAATAGACGTTACCGCTGTCGAATATGAAGGGGCGCCCGGCTAGGTCCAGTGTTCCCCGGCGCATCGTCGCTATGCCGTTGAGGCGAGGATCGGCAGCCGTCCCGGTCAATTTCAGGTCTGCTCCCCATTCGCTTTCCAGTCCGCGACCATCAATGAAGACCCGGCGATCCGCTGTGATCTGCATATCCAGCGCGAGTGAATGCCTGAGTGCGCTTTGGCCGTCACTTGCGTCGCCATCCTCTTTCCAGCGCACGTCGATGGCCTGTGCTTTGGATGATGGCAGGTTGTCGAGATTGAACCGAGCCGATCGTACGTCGACATTTCCGGAAACGGTCCGCTTGTCTGCGCCACCAGCGAGATTGACCTTGCCATCCACGCGAAGTGAGTCGCCATCCCGATTATAGACCAACAGGTCAGCAAAATCGGTCGTGAGTTTGGTGTCGTCTGCCGAGAGTGTACCGGACACGCTCACCGTACCGCCATCAGCCCCTTTGCCCCTTCCGCGCAAGGTTAGGGCCTGGTCGACATAATCTGTGTCCAGATTCAAATTCACGAGCCTGAGGCTTGTTGCCCCGAACTCATAAATGCCATCCGTCAGCTTTGCTTCAGCGCTGAATGCGGGTGTTGTGAGTGTTCCGGTCAGGTCGGCCGATGCGTCTATGACGCCGCCAATATCATGTCCATATGCCAGGGCGAGCGATCTCAAATCCGACAAGTCGCCCTGAAGATTGGCCGTTCCCTGCACGGGGCGCTCCATGTCCAGGTGCGCGATACCGTCTGGATCGGCAGCGACCGGCAGGGTCGCCGACCCCGCAAGTCGCAAGTCGCCATAATCGCCTGCGCCATCCACGATCAGCGCTCCGTTCCTCAGTCGACCTGCCAGATCAATGGCCAGGGCGCGCTCGAGCCCGGGTAACGGACCCTCGACATTCATATCAAACTGGCCTTCCGGATTTGCTCCGAATAACAGGAAGTCTCCATTGCCATTCACCATCACCCGGCGCGTGGCTATACCCGCTGAAGCCAGGACCGGAGCCAGGTCAACACTGTCGACCGTCAGGGTCATGCGGGGCGTACGGGTTCGCTCAGCAATGCGCGCTTCGATACTCCCGCCGAAGATGGCGATGTTTGCCTCGACCGAGGGAGTTTCGCCCAACCGCCAACTGACGGGCTGAACGGAGCGGACAGCCTCACCAAGCAAGGTGCCATCCAGTTCTATCTGGCCGCTAGGATACTCAGCCCCGAAATCCGCCTCACCCAATATGTTCAGCGAAGTGGGTCGGGCAGTATGTTCGCGTTCGACCTGTATTGCGAAATTGTAGCCTTCCGGGGCATTGCGAATTTGTCCGTCTACTGAGTCGAAGCGAAGCGACGGCGAGAGCCAAACATTCTGAACCTGGCCAGAGGCGGTGATCGACATGTCTTCATCCGGGGCCCGGTCCACGCTCAGTTCGACATCAAATGCACCGACATGCCGCGAGCCGAGACCAAATCGGTCTCCGACTATATTGAGTTTGAGGTCGAGCCCGCGCTCGCCGCCATACAAGAGAGACCCTGAAAGCTGGGCCGTCTCATAGTCGGATTGGATGTCCCGCAGTGCGAACACACCGTCAGACCAGGATGCCATGGAGGTGATCTCGACAGGGTGGTCGCCGGCAATACCTTGCAAGGCGACCGGACCCGCCCAGCCATCGCCCGACCGTCTGAGATCTACGGACGTTTGCAAATCAGAGATAGCAATGGAGCCACGGCTAAACGCGCCGCCTGAGGATGCTAGGCTTATAGCATCCACGCCTCTTGGGCCGGAGAGTTGGAAGATGCCGGAGCTGAGGTCGATTACCGAACCCGAGATAGGGATGGCATCGGACTGTGTGAATTGGCCCGACAGGTTCGCGGCCCCGCCAGGTGCGTAAGTGCCCGATAGGGACAGGTTCATATTGTCGCCATCTATTCTGGCGGTCCGTACACGATAAGAGGAGTCTGCTTTTTGAACTGTGGCGCGCAGCCGCGCGATATTTCCGAAAGCTTTGGCGGCCGTCGCATTCATCTCATTTATACCGTGCGCGTTGACGTCTGCGACGATTGATGGGGCGGCAAACGGACCCGTCACCGCGACGCTTCCGGTGGCGGATAAGTCGGGTGCGGATGACAGGAGGCCAGACACCTGTTGAAGCCGCGCCTGAACGTCAAGTGTCTTCTCGCGTATACTGATCGCACCGCTTGCTGCTATGCGTCCTTTGGCAAGACGTGCAGTCGAAGGGTCAAGGGTGACGACCCCGGTGTCCCGGTTGTAGTCGCCCGCGACATCCACCCTCGGTGATTGGCCTGCGATCCGGCGACCCGTCGCGTTCGATGCCATGATGCCGGTGCCCGTCAGCGACCCTTTGAAGTTAACATATCGTCCGGTAGATACGATCTCCACTGGTCCTTCGACTTTCTTGAAAGGCAGGTCCGCACCCGCATTGGCGCGTAGTGCAGCATTGCCAGTCAGTCCGGGAGCCTCGCGGGGATCAGTCAGAGAGCCTGAAAAGACCAGATCGGCATCGAGGTTGACCAGTTCCTTGAGACCAGAAAACGTCACATCTAGATTGATCGGACCATCGAAGTCGCGCTGGCGGCTGCGATATACACCGTTTGCGGACATGGACCCGGATGCAAGTGTGCCGGAAAATTCGAAAGGAATGCTCGCCTTCTCAATATCTCCATCAAGTTTCAGGGCGGCGGAGGGACCTATTAGTGTTCGCAGCTGTTCGGAGATCGGCAGGCGCGATGCGTTGATGTCCGCGCTGGCCAACAAGCCGCCAGCCGTGATCTTGCCCGTCAATTCGGCGACGGTCGCTCCTGAGATCTTCAGCTGAGCAAAGCCATCGCCATCATCCAGCGTTCCGCTGGCGCGGGCGCTGAGCGACGCACTATCGCCGTCGGGGAGATTTGAGAGTGTGGCCAGGGTACCTCCAGCGGGAGCGTCGACTTCTGCGTCTAGCCGGTAGGCACCTGAGGCTGTGCGCTTCAATGTGGCATCCACCCGGTCGCCGACACCTTCGAGCGGAAGCGCTGTCAGGGATAGATCGAACGTGCGCGATTTCGGCAAACGGAATTGGCCATCAATATCAAAAGCAGCGCGTGGACCGGCCACGCCTTCCTGCAACAAAAGCTCCGCGATACTGAGTTGATCGAGGGACACGGCCCAATTGCTGGAAGATTCCGAATTCTCATTCTCATCCCGTTCCAGGACGGGGCGGCGGCGCACATCGATTTTCTCGGCGCTGACAAGGTCAAGTTTCACGGTCTTCGACATCAGCCGCGCAGGTGACCAGGCGATGGCGACATTTTCCATGGTCAGCCACACGCCTTCAGAATCGGTCAGCGTGACGCGTGATGCGCCGAGCCGGTCCAAAGGGTCGCCGCTGAGGCCATTGATCTGGATTGTGCCCAATGGCCCCGCTTCACGGCCATCGATCTGAGACTCCACAAAAGCCCGCCCGCCGTCTGAGGCAATCCAGAGGCGTGCAGCAATGAGCAAGACGACCAGCGCAATGAGTGCCGACAGGATGGCCATCAACCATTTCCGTCTGCGGATCATGCCCAGGAGAGATGTGAGCGCCGCCATCAGAAAGATTGTCCGATGGAAACATAGATTTGAAGCGGGTCTTCCCCATCGCGGCGGTCGAGTGGGGTGGCAATGTCAAACCGGACTGGTCCGAAGCCAGGGTAAAAGCGCACACCAAGTCCGAACGATGTCCGCATCTCGCCGAAGGCTTCGTCGATGGAGTCAGCTGCATAGCCGGAGTCGACAAAGGCGACGTAGCCCCACCGCTCGGACTTTCGCCAGCGCAGTTCAAGCGAGGCGGCGAACATGGCGTCGCCGCCAATGATGTTGCCGTCGGAATCTGTCGGTGAAAGAGACTGGTACTCGAAACCTCGTACGGACCCACCACCGCCCGCAAAGAATTTCCGGTCGACCGGCACGCCTTCGTCGCCCAGGAACGTGCCAGCTTCGGCACGCACAGCCGCGACCAGACGGTCGGAGATTTTTCGATAGGTCGAGGCGGAACTGGTAATCCGCGTATACGACGCTTCTCCGTCCCCGAACGAAATACCCGGCTCAACACCAAGAGAAACGCGGTTACCAGCCTGTGGGTCCAGCGGTGCCTTCACCGTATTGTAAGTCGCGCCGAGCGGAAACGAGAGGGTAACTTGCTCGACATAGTCGTCCTCGCCCTGCGCCCGCAGCTCGTAGTCGGTGGAGCGGGTCGCGTCCAGCGTCGTGCCAGCGGACAGCGTAAATTGTTCGTTGAAAGGCTGGGACAGGCTGGCCGAGACGCTCGCGCCTTGTAGGTCGTAGGCGTCGGTTTCTTCTGCGCGCACGCCTGTCTCAGCGGAGAAGTCACGCCCATAGCGACCGATATTCGGCCGCTCATAACTCAGCGTCAGCTCGCTTGTGCGCGTTGCGATCTGGGCATCGACACCGAGTGTGTCGCCAATGCCGCTCAGATTGCGTCTCTCCCAGCTGGCGGTCGTGCCAACACCATCAGATGTCGAGACGCTGACACCGGCGCCAACGGAGCGACGCTTGCCTTCAGAAAGCTGGAGTTCGACGGGATGCAGCCCATCGCTGTCGGCTGTCTTATGGATGTTCACGCCGATGCCGTCGAAGAGATCTGTTCCCCTTACGCGCGTTCGCAAGGTTTCCATCTTCTCCGGGGCATAATAGTCGCCAGACTGCCAGTTGCGGAGGATGTTGATGGCGCTGTCTTTGGTTTTCAGCGAGTCTGGAACAACGAGTTCGCCAAGTTTCACGCGAGGGCCTGGAACCAGCTTGTAGGTTAGCTCCAGGGTCTTGTCGGCGCGGGATGCGAGCGCATCGATGCCCTCGCTTTCTGCAAACGCGTATCCGGAATTGCGGAGCTGACTGACGAGCTGCTTCTCCAGCGTCTCTATGTCTTCGGTGACCGCCCATGTGCCGATACCCAACTCATCTGTAACGGCGTCGATCTGATTGCTGACATCTGCGGGCAAGTCATCCACGCCGGCAAGGGCCACCGATGCGATCGTGAACCGATCGCCCAAATCCACATCAAGACGCGGGCGCGTGTCCATGTCTTCCACGAGATCCGGGCTGACAATGGCGGTGAAATAGCCTTCGGAAGCGAGGTATTCCTCAAGGGCGCCAGCGGCCTGCGTGGCGCGGCGGCGCACATCCAGAAGGCTGGTCGGCGCTCCGGCGCGAATTTCCACCGCGTCGCGCGCACCCGATTCCAGATTCCTCGGCAACCCCTCGATCGTGACGGGAATTGTGGTCGTGTCGGACGCTTGAGTTTCGTCGTTGCCCGTAAAAGGAAGATATGCACAGGCGGGTATCAGGCTGAGCGCAAGACAGCAGACAGCAGTCCTGCCAAAGGGCAGGGCACGACTCTCCCCTGGGCGTTCTGCCCGGTTTACCATCCTGTGCTCGATCCTTGCCTATTCATTGAGTTATGTGGGCCTTCTGGCTGAGTGTACGGTGAACAAGTTTGCTGAAATTTGTCACTTCCAAGCCGATAGCTGTTTTTTTGCATATGGGCGATACGTCCCGAGCTCGCAAAAATAGTCTTCACTGGCCTGATTGCGCGATGTCTGGCTGTCCCCCATATTTACAACTTCAATCTTTCCCGTGGGGATTTTCATGACATATCTGATGGTTCTGGGCGGCCTCGTCCTCCTGTTTATTGGAGGGGAGGGGCTGGTTCGCGGATCGGTCAGTGTTGCGCGTAAGCTCAACATTTCCGAACTGGTCATAGGCCTCACTCTGGTCGGTTTCGGTACGTCGGTTCCTGAACTCGTGACCAGTCTGCGCGCGATAAATGAAGGCGCCGTCGGCATAGCGGTTGGCAATGTCGTTGGTTCCAACATCGCCAATATCCTTCTCGTGCTCGGTGTGGCGGCCCTGATCCATCCCATCATTACCAATCCACGCGCCCTGATGCGCGATACATCGATCATGGTCATTGTTACCGCCCTTCTGTGCGTGTTGATCTGGTTCGACCTGTTTTCACGCCTTGCAGGATTTGTGCTGGTCGCATGTTTGCTGGGCTATATTGCCTTCTCCGTGTTTGCCGACCAGGCAGCTGGCGACGAAGTGGCTGAAATGCACGCCGGGGAAGGCGAAACGGTTGAGGCCAATTACGGCGTGGTGAAGGGGGTATTCATTGCCCTGGCGGGCCTGGTGGGCGTGGTGTTCGGCGCGAAGCTGCTTGTCGACGGCGGCGTAGTCATTGCACGAGAGTTTGGCATCAGCGAGACGGTCATCGGGCTCTCTATCGTGGCGGTCGGGACCAGTCTGCCAGAGCTGGCCACGTCTGCCATTGCGGCTTTCCGCGGCAAGGCCGATGTCGCGCTCGGCAACATCATTGGTTCCAACATATTCAATATATTGGGTATTCTCGGCCTGACGGCTCTCGTCCACCCGTTCAGCGTGCGCAGTATGCCGAGTGGAGATGTGACAACGGATGCATTGGCCTCTGGCGCGGGCCACAGCCTGATCAGTGTCGGCGACATGTCAGCGCTCGTCCTGTCGGTTGCGTTGATGGCGCTGTTTGCCATCACGGGCAAGCTGATCGCCCGCTGGGAAGGAGCAGTTCTCCTTTTGGGCTATGCGCTCTATATGGGATTGACCTTCAATCTCATTCCCGTACCGGCGATCCTATAATATGGCTGACAATCCGATCTATCAGGGCCTGGACCAACTCGGCCAGCAGACCCACCAACCGCAAAACCCGGAAGACGCCCAGCTGGAGCGCGTGCCCAACCCGCATGCTGGCACGCTCTATCTGACACGCTTCGTGGCCCCCGAATTCACCTCGCTTTGCCCGGTGACAGGTCAGCCGGATTTCGCACATCTTGTGATCGACTATGCGCCCGCCGAATGGCTGGTAGAGTCAAAGAGTCTCAAGCTCTATCTGACCAGTTTCCGCAATCATGGCGCTTTCCATGAGGATTGTACCGTTTCCATCGGCAAGAAGATCTTCGATTTCACGGAAGCGACCTGGTTGCGTATTTCGGGATACTGGTACCCGCGCGGTGGCATCCCGATCGACGTGTTCTGGCAGTCCGGCGAGGTGCCTGCCGGACTTCACGTTCCGGATACAGGCGTTGCGTCCTATCGTGGTCGCGGTTAGCGCGTCCAGCGGGTCACGAGTTTGGACAGATCCGCCCGTCCGCGTTCTGGTGGGGATATTTTTGAGGTTCCGAGATAGATGAAGCCGGCGACCCGTTCGGTCTCGGACAGGCCAAGACGTCCCGCAACCTGCTTATCGAAGGCTGGCCATTCGCTTAGCCAGGCCCCGGCCCATCCGCTCGCATTCGCAGCGAGCAGCAGATTGTAGCAAACCGCTCCGGCGGAGAGTTCCTGTTCCCAGACGGGCGTGCGACCGTCATCCGTTGGAGCAGATATCACTGCGACAACCACGGGCGCGCGCAGAAAAAGACCGGCGGCTTCCAGTAAATCCCGGGATTCAGCGCCTTCAAGCGTTTCCCCCCGAATGCGCGCCAGCTCCTGTCCGAAATCTTCGCGGGATTTTCCTTCAAATACGATGAACCGCCAAGGGGTCATCCGGCGGTGGTCTGGTACCCGCGCGGCAATTTCGAGCAATTCATCCAGCGCCTCAGGAGACGGCCCCGGCTCACCAATGAAATGTTTTCCGGCAGAGCGCCGCAAGGCGAGCAGCTGCCGCGCCTCGGCGCTTGGACGTGTTGCCAGCATGGGTGTCGCAATGGCTGGGGCGGGAGGGAATCGCTTTGTCATTGCGGCAACATAGGAGGGTGAGACTCGTTCTTAAAGGCGGTCTTTAACGATTGCAGGCTTGAGCATTTGCGTGGGGAGGCGTACAAGAGTGAACAGTGTTCACTTTCTGAACGGTTTGCGCGAGTAATGTGCCATATGCAGACAGATAACGCTTCCGAAGCGACGCCAGCCGATCGTCGTCGCTTGCGCGTGCGGGAATCAATTATTTCCGCTGCAGAGCGCGTTTTCGCCAGGGAAGGCGAAAACGGCTTGTCAATTCGACGGCTCGCCGATGAGATCGATTACTCACCCTCCGCAATCTACAAGTATTTCGGCTCGAAGGACGAATTGATTGATGAGTTGAAGGAGGCGTTTTTCGAGCGGCTCCTTCAGAAGGTTGATCGCAGCTCCAGTGCAGACCGTCCTTTCCTGCAACGCGCCAAGGCGTGCGTGGCTACTTATGTGGAGACGGCAGTAACTCGCCCCTTCCACTACGCCGCAGCCTTTTCCAGTATCCAGAGCACCGTCCCGGAAGGCTGTGCCGCACCATTATCCTGGGACGGACTTGTGGCGTCTCAGAAAGGACAGGCCTTTGGTGTGCTGATCAGTATGGTCACTGAAGGGCAGGAGCTTGAGGTTTTTGATCCCTCGCTTGATCCCGTCATGGCGGCCAAATCAATCTGGGCCGCCTCTCACGGGCTCGCGCAATTGCTCATCCACATGCCGCAATTCCATCAGCTCGTCCCGAACCAACAGCCGATGACCGCAACAGACTTCATTGAATTCCATGCCGATCTTCAGATCCGTGGGCTGCTAAAGCCTGCTGCCGGGACTGGAAGTGGCCGCCTGTCAGGACAAAACCCATGACCGACATTGATCACACCGCCGGAGATACCGCACGTGACAAACGGCCGACGGCCCTGAAGGGGCTGTTCTTCTTCATTATCCTGTTGCTTGTTTGCAGCGGCCTTGTGCTGGCTGCGACGCAGTTGCGCAGCAAGGAGGGGCCCAAAGTGGCTACGGTCGCGCCTGAGCCCATGGCGGTGCAGGTCGCGCCAGTCGAGTTGACCACGGCTTTCACGCTGAACGAAACCTATTCCGGCCTTGCCGAAGCGCGACGCAATTCTGCGCTGGGCTTTTCCACTGGCGGCCGTATTGAGACCATTGCCGTTGATGTGGGCGACCGCGTCAAGCGGGGCAGCATTCTGGCCAGCCTCGACACGCGCGGCCTGCGCGCCCAGCTCGCGTCTGCCACCGCTGTGGTCGAAGAGGCGCGCGCTGCGCACTCTCTCGCTCTGAGCACGGTCGAGCGACAACGTACCCTCAAGATGCAAGGCCATGTATCCCAGCAGGCGGTCGATGAAGCCGAAGCCCAGGCGAATACTGCGCTGGCCCGAGTCGAAGCGGCCAAGGCGCAAGCCGATATTTTCCGTGTCCAGATTGACCTGTCCCGCATCCCGGCGCCGTTCGATGGCGTAGTCACGGCGCGCAGGTCGGATGAAGGCGCGATTGCCGGCGCGGGCCAGCCGATTCTGGACTTGGTCGAAGCGGCGCATCTTGAAGCGCGCATCGGGCTACCCGCCAACAGCGCGGCGCGTCTGATACCTGGAGATGCGTATACTTTGCAGGCCGATACAGGGGCGGTTGAGGCCGTCTTGCGTAGCGTAACCGGCGTGATCGACCCGGCGCAGCGCACGGTCGCAGCTGTGTTCGAGATCAATGATGCCGAAATCGTCGCTTCCGGCGCTGTGGTCCGTCTGACCATGGAGCGGGATATAGACGAGCCGGGCTTCTGGGTTCCGGTGAAAGCATTGTCGACGGCCTCTCGCGGCCTCTGGACTATCTATGTGGCGGAGCCGGTCGGCTCAGGCTGGCAGGTTGCAACGCGCCCGGTCGAAATGGTGCATACTGATGGTGACCGCGCTTTCGTGCGCGGCGCGGTGACGGATGGCGAGCGCGTCATCACCAATGGCCTGCAGCGTATCGTGCCTGGCTTGCCGGTTGAGCCGCGGGATGTTCACCGCGCCTCCACCGTGAATGGTGGCTAGACCCGATGTCGACACTCTTCTTCAAATTGCCGCGCCTGGCGATCCTTGCCATTCTCGTAGTCCTGATTGGCGGACTGGGCGCGATGCTGACTTTGGGGCGTCAGGAAGACCCGACCCTGATTGAACGCTATGGCTATGTGCTGACGCCATTCCCCGGCGCAGACGCTGAGCGGATCGAGGCGCTGATAACAGAACCGGTTGAAGCGGCGCTGATGGAATTGCCCGAAATCGAAGATGTAACCTCGACCAGCAGGTCGGGCTTCTCGCAGGTCCGGGTCGAAATTCGGGAAGACCTGTCCGAAGCCGAAGTCGATGATACCTGGACTCTGATCCGAGGGCAGGTTGAGGAGGCCCGTGCGCAGTTCCCCTCAGGCGTCGGCACGCCCGAAGTCGAACGCCTCTATGTCGGCGCCGCGACGCTTGTGGTGGGCCTGACATGGACCGGCGAGGGAGATCCGCCGCTGACCGTCATGCGGCGTCTCGCGCTTGATCTCGAAGACCAGTTTCAACGCCTGCCCGGAACAGAAGAAACCGAAACCTATGGCATGCCCGTCGAGGAAGTGCGCGTTGTCGTCGACCCACAAGCGCTTTCGGCATCCGGCCTGTCTTTCCGGCAGGCCGCGGCATTGATCGCCTCGGCTGACAGCAAGACACCAGCGGGCCGCTTGCGCGGTGAAGGCGGCACGATCGGCTTTGAGGTCGGGGGTGAATTCGATGGCATATCCCGTGTTCGCCAGGTTCCGCTCTTGCAACGTGCCGACGGATCGGCTGTTCGCGTGGCCGATGTGGCCCGGGTTGAGAAGGGCTTTGCCGATCCGTCCACTCAGCAGGCCTATGAGAACAATCTCCGCACGGTCATGGTCGGGGTCTATATTTCGCCCGGCCAGCGCGTCGATAAATGGGCTGAAGGTGCGCGTGAGATATCTGAAAATTTTGCGGCATCCGCGCCGCCAGGACTCAAGGTCGAGACAATCTTCGACCAGAGTCTCTACACCAATGACCGCCTTAACGGTCTTGCGCAGAGCCTGTTGTTTTCCGCCTTCATCGTCGTCCTCGTCCTGTTCGTCACGATGGGGTGGCGTTCGGCCATCGTGGTCGGCATGGCCATCCCGTTGACGGTTAGCCTCGTGCTGATCCTGTTCAGCCTTTTTGGTCACCCGCTGCACCAGATGTCGGTGACGGGGCTTGTCATTTCACTTGGCCTGTTGATCGACAATGCGATCGTTGTGGTGGACGAATTCGACCAGTTGCGCGCCAAGGGGCAGAACCGTTTCGAAGCGATCCGCAAGAGCCTGAATCATCTGGCAGCACCGCTCGCGGCCTCCACCCTGACAACGGCGCTTGCTTTCGCGCCCATCGCCATGCTGCCCGGCGGGGCAGGAGAGTTCGTCGGCATGATCGGCCTGTCAGTCGTGTTCTCGATTACAGCCTCCTTCGTGGTATCCATTACCGTCATCCCGGCCATGGCCGGTTGGTTTGACCGCAAGCGGGGCTGGGAGACGGGGCATGCAAAGCGGCCGCGTCGATGGTGGCGCGACGGCTTCACCAATGATTTCATTTCCGATGGTTATCGCGCCTCTATTGAGATGGTGCTGCGCTATCCGCCGCTTGGTATTCTGGCCGGTGTCGCCCCTGCGGTGTTCGGCTTCTGGCTCGTTGGTCAATTGCCATCACAATTCTTTCCGCAAACGGAACGTGACCAGTTTCAAGTGTCGCTGCAACTCTCGCCCGAGGCCGACATCCACGATACGGTTGATTTGGTCCATCGCGCGACCGAGATGATCAGTGGCATCGAGGGGGTCGAGGATGTGACATGGGTGCTCGGCCAGCCCTCTCCGCGCGTCTATTACAATATCATCAACAATACCGAAGGCGTTGAAGGCTTTGCGTCTGGCTGGGTCCAGCTGGATTCGAATGAGCGGACGCATGAAATCGTCGGAGAAGTCCAGCGCAGGGTGCGCGAAGAATTTCCGAGCGCCCGTTTCCTGGCGCTGCCATTCGAACAGGGCCCGCCTGCGGATGCGCCGATTGAGTTCCGCATCATGGGGAATGACTTTGACACGCTGAACATGATTGGGGACCAGACACGCGCCGTGCTCGGACAAACCCCCGGAGTTACCTACACCGTGGCTTCGCTGGAGCTTGGCGCGCCGACCATGCGCTTGCAGGCCGATGAAGCCGCCTCTGCAATGGCGGGCGAGCGCCTGACTGATATTGCGGCAGACCTTAGCGCAGAACTCGAAGGTGTCCGGGCTGGATCGGTCCTTGAAGGCACCGAGGAATTGCCCGTGAAAGTCATCGCGCCGATGTCGCGCCGGTCCGGCATGTCAGATTTGCGCTCGGCAACGGTTGGCAATGGTTCAGGCACACCGATCTCCGCATTGGGCGAGGTTACGCTCGTTCCGGAGACAGCGGTCATCACGCGCCGGAACGGCCAGCGGATGAATCAGATCCTGGCCTATCTGGACCCCTACACACTGCCGGCACCGGTGCTGGAAGACTATCAGGCCCGTTTCGCGGAAACCGGCTTTCATGTGCCAGCAGGGTATGAAGTCGTCGTCGGTGGCGAGGCAGAAAACTCCAGCGATGCGGTTGGCAATCTTGCCGCCGTAGGTGTGCCGCTTGTCATGGTGATGGCGGGCGCGATCATGCTTGTGTTCAACTCGTTCCGCATGATGCTGCTTGTGCTTGCCTCCGGTTTCTTGTCGCTCGGTTTCGCCTTCTTCGGCGTCTGGCTGTTCAATCTGCCATTTGGTTTCAACGCCATCATTGGCGGGCTTGGCTTGTTCGGGATCGCGATCAACGGCTCGATTGTGGTCTTGTCCCTGTTGAGAGCCAATCCCGCAGCGATGGCCGACGATGTGATTGCCCAGCGCGAAGTGGTCGTGGACGCCACCCGGCACATCGTGGCAACGACGCTGACGACCATGGGTGGTTTTGTGCCGATCCTGCTGACCGGGGACTCTTTCTGGATGCCGCTGGCAGCGGGAATTTCAGGCGGAGTTGGTGGGTCGGCGCTGCTGGCGCTGTATTTCACGCCCGCAATATTCCGCATCACGACAGCAAAACCCGTTCGCACCGCGATGCGTCATGTGTTTAACCGCTCGGAAATGCCGGCTGAGTAATTGGCTGCCAACACTTGCACTCGGGCAAAAATCGCCCATCTCGTTTAGTCAGGGACTGGAAGGAAGAGACATGCCAGAGAACCCGGATATCGGCGCCCCGGCGCCCGCCTGGAACCGCCTGCGTTTTGAAGCGCGCGCTGCTGCTGCGGATGAGCCGACCCTGTCGAGCTATCTGAACTCCGCGATCCTGGCGCATTCAACCTTGTGTCAGGCGCTGTCATTTCATCTGGCTGAAAAGCTCAAGAGCCCGGTCATGAGCACCCAGCAGGTGCGCCATATCCTCAGCGATACCTATGATACCCACCGCTCTCTGGTGACTGCGGCGGAAGCTGACATGCAGGCCGTTCTCGAGCGTGATCCGGCTTGCCGGGGCATGCTTCAACCCTTCCTCTACTTCAAGGGGTTCCTCGCGCTTCAGACCTATCGCGTCGCCAATCATCTTTGGCGCGAAGGCCGTGAAACGCTGGCCTTCCATTTCCAGAGCCGCGCTTCGGAACTGTTCGGCGTCGACATTCACCCCGCCGCCCGCATCGGTACCGGCGTCATGCTGGACCATGCGTCCGGCATCACGATTGGTGAAACAGCGATTGTTGGCGACGACTGTTCGCTCCTGCACGGTGTGACATTGGGCGGTACAGGCAAGGAAGTCGGCGACCGCCATCCGAAGATCGGCAAGGGTGTCTTGCTTTCGGTCGGCGCCAAGGTTCTGGGCAATATCCATATCGGTGACGAAGCCAAGGTTGCGGCCGGCAGTGTCGTGCTGAAAGATGTGCCCGCCAAGTGCACCGTTGCGGGCGTTCCGGCCCGGATTGTCAGCGGCCCGTCCTGCTGTCATCCGGCTCAGACCATGGACCAGACGATTCCCGACGAGATGGGCAAATAATCCCAAGTTTCGCCTGACAGGCGTTCGCGGTGAATACAACTCTCGTCACGGCTGAATTGCAGCAAGTTTTGGCAGCTTTATTGTCTCTACCAGCGTTTCATTTCGGGATCGGAATGTTGTTGCACGCCTCTGTTTCAGATAATGTTTAGCGCAATGCCCGGTATCGGGTGGGGCGTTGATTGCATGTGAATCGAGGGCGGCAGTTTGAGTGAGAACACCAGCACCGAAGGCCGGCTTCTGCGCACGCGCAAGGTGCGTCGGGCACAGAGCGACCGGCTGCCATTTGTCCCGTATGGTGGCGCGCCAATCATCGCGCTGGGCTTGCTCATGGCGTTTGCACTCTGGCCATTTGCGTTTGGTGTCATTCAGCTTTCAACCGAACGCGCTGCTGCTCAGGCACTTGCTGATATTGATGCGGCCTGGGCCCGGCCGCGTGTGTCCGGCCAGTGGGTGACATTGGAAGGCCGCCCGCCAAGTCGGCAGGCCGCCGAAGGAGCCCTCGCCGCTGTGCGCGAGGCGCGTGCTTCGACCCTGCTCGGAATGGCAAGGCCCGTCACACGCGTGCGCGACGGATTCGACTGGGCTGGTTTGGGCGAGACGGCCTCCGCCAGCAGCATCAACTGGTCGTTCCGGGTCGCGAATGGAGTGCTGACGCTGGACGGCGACATGCCAAACAATACGGTGCGGGAGCAGGTAGTCGCGGCGGCCCGTACGGAAATCGATCCGCCGCGCATCGTGTCCGTGCAGGACAGCTTGTCTATCACCAATGACCCGTCACCCGACGGCTTCCTCGAAATCGCCCTGCGCGGCGTGGACACGGTTTCGCGTTGCGATCGCGGTGTGTCGGGCTTCAACACAAACCGCTTCTCGCTCAGCTGTGAACTGCCTGCCGCGGATGCGGCAACGGTCCGCGACATTGCGCTGGCGCCCGTCCCCATGGGCGAAGTCGGGGCGGTCGATATCATTTCACGTGAGGCCGTGGATTCCTGCGAGTCCTCGCTGTTCGACCTGTTGGGTGATGCGCGGATCGAGTTTCAGTCCTCCAGCGCAGTCATCGGAGCCGGAAGCGCCAGTCTGCTGGATGATGTGGCGGAAGCCGTTCGAGCATGTCCCGGTTCGCTCCGTATTGCGGGCTACACGGACAGCACGGGTCTGCCTGAAACCAACCGCCAGCTGAGCCAGGCGCGTGCCGAGGCTGTCCGCAACGCGCTGATCGCGCGGGGAGTACCGCAGAACCGGCTGGTCGCGACCGGCTATGGCGATGCCAGCCCTGTCGCGCCGAACACGACCGCTCAGGGTCGCGCCCTGAACCGCCGAATAGAGATACGGGTGATCCGTGTTTCCGAATGATTTCCTCCTGATACGTCGAAAGTAAACATCATGTGGTTTCTTCTCATCCAGATCTTGCTGCTCATGTTGTTCGCCGCATTGGCGGGCGCAATGCTGGCCTATTGGTGGATGCGCAATCGCTATGAGGATGTCACCGAGAGCTATGAAGAGCTGATGGAGACCAGCGCGCTTTCGGAAATGCGGTCAGGTGTGACCCGCGATGACCTGCTCGCGCATTTTGCGGCTATCGAGGAGCGGCTTTCGAGTTTGCCCGCGCCCGTCACACGAGATGAGTTCCACGCCAATATTCACAGTCTCGGCGACCGTCTGACGGCTTTGCCCATCCCTGACGTATCTCCGATCAATTCCCGCCTTGAATCTATTGAGACCCGGCTCACCGCTAGCGGGTCCAGCTTTGACCCCGTCATTTCGCGGCTGGCGGATCTCGACATGGCCGTGGGGCAGTTGAAGAACACTGACCTCGAAAGCCTGGAGGCACGCCTGTCGAGGATCGAGGACAATGTGAACGTTCTGGTCAATTCAGAGCCACAGGAAATGCCGGCATTTCCTGAAGTGCCGGAAGTTGATCTGGGACCGATCCATAGCGGGCTTGCCCGGCTTGAACTGGCACTCGAAAATCTCGACGTGCCGATGACGGATCTTGAGCCGATTCGCAGTGATTTTGGCCAGATGGAGGCGCGCCTCGCCGAATTTGCGGAAGGGCTGGATGCCCAGCGCAAGGCAGACAATGAAAGCATGACCATCCGTCTGCAGACCTTGTCGTCGTCGCTCGCGTCGCTGCGCGTGCCGGATGTCGACAGCCTGCGTGACCGGTTGGCCCGTCTTGAAACCGCCATTGGTGAGCTGTCCCAGACCGAAATTGATCTGGGTCCGGTTACTGAAACGCTTCGCCAGATCGAGCGTGATATGAAGAGCGCACCTGACCATGTGCGGATCACCCATAACAAACTTGCCGATCTTGAGGGGGGCACCGCAGCGCTGCATTCGAAACTGGCGGCGCTCGAAGCCCATGTGTCGGTGATGGACCGTACGCCCGTAGACCTGACGCCAATCCAGGCGCGTCTCGCCAACTTCGAATCGTCGATGGCAGCGCTCCGCATCGACATGCAGTCGCTTCCCGATGTTGCGCCGCTGGAACGTCGTCTCGCTGCGCTTCAGGAATCTGTCCTCAACTTGCAGGATCCTGACCTGTCCAGCGTCACCAATTCGCTGCGCAAGATGGAGGCCCGCTTGAATATGGGCGCCGTCGAGGATCGGTTGACCTCCATCGAATATGGCATGGCCGCGATGCACCATATGGTGCGCACCCTGCAGGAAACGGCCTATTCCCGCACCGAAATCGACTATAGCCAGCGCGTGCCGCTGTCTCAGGCGCATTTCACGCCAAAAGCCGAAACGCCTCCGGCTGCGCCACCACCGCCGCCTCCACCCCCTCCTCCTCCGGCTGCAGCTGAAACCGTCCGCACAGTTGAGGTTCGCCGAGGCGTCGATCCCATCGCGGCGGCCCGTCGGCCGGATGACAAGGCGAACTTGCTGGTCAGCGCCGCTTTCGGTCAGGATGACGATCTTGAGCGCATCAACGGGATTGGCCCGATGCTGGCCGAATTGCTCAATGAAATCGGCGTGTTCTATTTCTGGCAGATTGCCGAATGGGGCCCGGACGAGATCAAGTGGGTCGATGACAAGCTCGAGCATTTCAAGGGCCGTATCCAGCGCGATGACTGGGTCGGACAGGCAAAATTGCTGGCGGTACAGCCGGAAGCTGCCCAACGTCCCGGCAAGGCCTGATCCGGCTTTTGGCAAATCGGTCCAGCTGACCCCTTTTCTCAAACCGGGAATTGGGGTTAGTTAACACTGCGCGCTCGGGGGACGATGTAGCGACCAGCGGAAGGGGACGCCCGCAATGCTTCGGACCGTACTGACAGCTTTCCTATGCCTGATACTGGGCCCATTTGCCTTGGCCGAAAGCGGCGATCCCCCTCGATACGCCCTGATCATAGGGAATTCAGGCTACCAGCAGACCGGGTGGCAGCTCGCCAATCCGGCAAGAGACGCCCGGCTCATGGCGGACACGCTCGGCAAGGTCGGCTTTTCCGTCGATCTGGTGCTGGATGGCACTGAAGAAGAAATGGAGCAGGCCTTTGCCAGTCATGGCGCGCGGCTCAAAGCTGGCGGACCGGCCTCCGTCGGCCTGATCTATTATGCCGGGCATGGCGTGCAGTCGCAGGGGCTGAACTATCTCGTCCCGGTGGACGCCAATGCCCGTTCAGAGCAGGACATATGGCGACAGGCGCCACGTCTTGGGGATGCACTGCGCTATGTTGAGCATGCCGGCAATGCGGTGAATTTCGTCATTCTCGATGCCTGTCGCGACAATCCGTTGCCCAGCGCAACGCGCAGCGCTGCCGGCGGACTGGCCGAGGTGAAGCCTGCTCGCGGCCTGCTCATTTCCTATTCCACGGCGCCCGGCTTTGTCGCCTATGATGGCGAGGGCGGAAATTCGACCTTTGCCCTGGCGCTGGCCGAGACGATTGGTCAGCAGAATCTGATCGCTGAACAGGTTTTCAAACGTGTCGCGGATCGCGTGAACCAGTCCACCAACGGCCTGCAGACTCCTTTCTACAATTCCGGCCTTACAGGCGCTGATTTCTGCTTTGCTGGATGTGATGGCGGCGCAGCGCCCGAGCCGGCGCCGATCAGCAACTCGCCCCGCCTGCCACCGCATGGCGCGCGCAACTCGTCCGCGCGTAGCGCAGGCGGTGCCACGGCAGAGACAGGCGGCGGCGCTTCAACGCCCGCCTTCACGGAAGTTTCCAGCCTGCTTCGCGCAGCGGCTTTCAATGCGGCCACACTGGGCGGGGACATTTCCGAACGCAAGTTCCGGGACTGCCCCGATTGCCCGGAAATGGTGGCCATTCCGGGTGGCGAATTCCTGATGGGCTCACCTGACGGAGAGAAAGAGCGCAAGGATAATGAAGGCCCGCGATGGCGCGCCACGATTGAACCCTTTGCGGCTTCCGCAACCGAGATCACCTGGGGGCAGATCAATACGTGCATCGCGGCCGGAGGGTGCGTTGGCAATGAAGCGAGCGACGAAACACGCAGCGATCAGTGGCAGCAACCAGCAATCCCGGTGATCAATATCACCTGGGTTGAGGCGATGGCCTATATCGACTGGCTGAACACTCGCGTGGAGGGCGAGCCTTATCGCCTGTTGAGCGAGGCCGAGTGGGAATATGCGGCGCGGGCGGGCACAACCACGCCTTTCCATACCGGCGAGACGCTCAGCGACTCACAAGCAAATTTCAACGCATCACGGGTCTATAATGGCAGCCCCAAAGGCACATGGCCACGCCGTCCGATGCCTGCGGGCTATTATCCTCCGAATGCTTTCGGCCTGCACGAGATGCATGGCAATGTCGCCGAATGGATCGCCGATTGCAGCGTGCGGTCGTATCTGGGGCGGTTCGGCACGGCGACCATTTATGACGAACCGGGATGCCGCACCCGAGCGGTACGGGGTGGCAGTTGGGAAAAGGTGCCCTCCTATGTGCGCTCAGCGTTTCGTGACGGGTTTCCGGACACTGGGCGCGATGACGGGATCGGCTTCCGAGTGGCGAGGGACGGGGACTAGCGGATGAAAACGATCAGCCCCCTGATCAGCCACCACCGGGCTGAATTGAAGGCAGAGGCGCGGCTCAACCGCTATCTCTTGCTCGGGGCGATCTTCATGGCACTCGTATCTTTCAGTGTCTTCATCTCCACTCTGCTCGGGCATTATCCCCTGCCATTCGGTGAGGATTTGTTTGCGGAGAATCCGGAACGCATGATCGGCGCGTCCAATTTTTTCGTGGCGACCGCCATTGGCGCGGCGCTGCGCATGTGGCGCAAACGGCAGATGCGGATCAAACTCCTGATCGCCGAGGCGTTCATTCGGGAGGATGATGCAGACACCGGCCTTCGTCTGTTGCTGGAGCCCGTATTCGGACCAACTGTCTGGGACGGAGCCGACACGCCCATTCTCGCTCACAGGAGCCCGGCATGAGCCCGCAATCAGATATCGGCAAGACCCCGGTTACGTCACTGGACCTGCTTCGTGAGTTGCAAGGCGAGCAGAAAGCCTTTCGCTTCCTGATCCGGGCACTGGCGGTTCTGTTGGTGACGGCGGCGGTGATCGCGGTCGGCAGCGTGATCTATTTCTATGTGGCGCTACAGGGGCTGAAATCCGAATATGCCTATCAAGCGCGCCTCAACGAGATAAACCTGCGCATTGTGGCAGGGGAAGCCAGCCGCCAGCGGGAATCGACGCAGGCGCAGCTGGTGGCCATCCGCGAAGAGAATGAGTCTGCCCGTCGTCAGGGCGAGCTTTCCCGCGAACTCCAACAGGCCGGATCTGCCCGCCAGATTGCGGCTTACAAGGACCGCGCCATCTCTATCGCGCGCAGCCATGTGCTTGGGAAGACGATGAATGATGTGACGTCCCAAGTGGTCAGCATGGTGCTGCGCGCCGATGATGGGGAAGTTCGCCTGCTGAAGGATGAAGAGCACCTGCTGCTGCAAGCTGCATTGAACGACTGGGGCGGCGAGGTCGAGTCGAGCGATGTTCGCGCAGCCTTTCAGCAACTCATGGATGCCGAGCAATTATCCGATCAGGCGATCGGGGCAGCGGGGCTCGCCATGCTGGAATACCGCGATGCCAATGATGCGTCCCTTGTCTGGAATGGTGGCTGCTCCACCGTTGTGGACTATGTGAACCAGGCGAGTGCCCGTGATCTGGATGAGCCGATGCTGCTGCTCTGGAAAGGCCAGTGCCTGCGCAAGCGTGGGGATGCGTTGCTCGCCTATCGGGCCTTCAGCGAGGCGGCGCATTTGATCCTGGCCGATCCTGAAGACATCACGCTGGAACAGGAACAGATGGCGCATCACGGCGTCGGGACAACTCTGGTGGCCCTTGCTGCCCAGCGCCAGCTGCCGGAAGGGCGCCTCTATGAAGAAGCCCTGCAGGAAGCCTTGTCGGAACTTCGCATCGCCGCGCGTATCCGGGCTGAGCGGGGCGCGACACAAGTTGGCGTTGCCTATACTGAAGAGAATATCGGTTTCATTCACATTCTGGATGAGGATTGGCCTGCGGCGCTGGACCATACCAAGCGGATCGACGACATCCTTCCGCTCGCCTGGAATTTGACGGTTCGCCATATTGCTGCGCGCGAGAATGGTATCGCCCTGCGTCAGGCCGGTGCGAGCCGGGAAGCTCTGGAAAATATGGAAATGATCCAGGATGAGACCGCGATGGTGCTGTCCCTGATGGAGTGCAACCAGATCGACAAGCCGGAACTTCAGCGCTTGCTTCCGAGCCGGTTTGAGACTGTGCTGGAAAGCCTTTCGGCCCATTGCGCGCTGGAAGCAGAGCGCAGCTGATTTACAGGCATGGCGGTTGCAACCGTATCGAAAACCTCTACGTTGCGCCGCGAACCGAAAGACCTGAAGGAGCCCGATTATGGAGCGCGAAGAAACGCTGCGCCTTGAAGCCTATCTCAAGGAAAAACTGCATCCGGGCCTGCGCCTGGTCGCCCGCGACAAGACCGATGATTCCGTCGAATGCTATCTCGGCGCCGAATTTCTGGCCGTTGTTTACAAGGATGTGGACGAGGGCGAGACCTCTTACCAGTTCCAGATGACGGTGCTGGAAGAAGACATCAAATAAATGCCCCTGACGGCACCCGCGCTATGCGGGTGCCTTTGGGAATGGCAAATCCTTGAGGTCCGGCTCGATCCATTCGCGCCGGGCCTTTTTGTTGAACAACGTATCCTTTCGCCAGTATTCCAGCAGCCAGTCGGGCTTTCCATAGGGACCGGCCAGAAGGCGCGACAGGATTTCATGCAGGGGCATGCCGTCGGGCGCGCTTGTCAGGGCATGGGCCGCCACGCGCAGTGAGGCGATGGTAATGGTCTCGTGATAGCCTTCACAGTCGGTGTTCTGGCCGCCGACAGATTCGTTGAAGGCGCGGATCATTCCCGGCATGTCACGGAAAGCGGCGTGTTCATCCTCGGACAGCAGGCAGAGCGCGCCGGCCCAATGGGCGGCGTGGGTCCATCTTTCCTTGGGCAGCGTGCAAGCGCGGAACGCCTTGGTCAGCGCCTTGATATGGGCATCGGTTTCAAAACTCATGGTCCAGTTCCTTCAAAGTTTGGCGGGACCCAAACGAAAGCCCCGCCGGGTGGCGGGGCTTGTCGGTCGATCACCCTGTAACGATAGGTCGTCAGCAGGGCATTCGCCAGGCACAAGCATGCGCCAGCTTGGAAAGCTGAATCTGCTGTTGGAAGCGTGTCGCGGTCTTGTGCATGCGGACGGGATACCGAATCTTGCGGAATCTGGCAAGTGCGTACTTATCCGTAGGCGGAGGCTGACGACCCTTCTGGATCGCCAGCCCCGTCAGGGAGTAGGCCCGGCTTCTGCCGTGCTTGTTTCTTCAGCGACTACTCAGCCTCGTCGCGAACATTGATTGCTGTCTCGGGATAGTCAGTCCAGATGCCGTCGACACCCGCCTCGATCAGGACTTTCAGTTCCTGTTCCGCAGAGTCGAAGCCTTCAGCGGGTTCATCGTCGCGGACGGTGTAGACGTGCACGATTTTACCGAGTTCATGGGCACGGGCGACATAATCGGTCGTGCCGCCCTCCGGCGTGAGAATCATCGCCTTGTGAGCGCCGACGCCCATTGTGGGGATATCTTCCAGCTTCATGTCGAGGCCCAGCAGTGCGGCATAGGGCGGGCCGACAAGGTTCTGGATCAAAGGCAGGTCACTCTTGGCTGCGACTTGGGCGAGGAAGGTCGGCTCGAAGCATTGTATGAAGATCGGAATGCCTGCTTCGACCAGGCCGCGTTCCCTGATCGTGTTGAGGATTGGGTCAACCATGTCGAGCCCGGCAGCGGAGAAGTTCGCGGGCCATTTGGCTTCGATGTGCAGGCCGACCGGGCGGCCTGCTTCAGCATTTTCGAGAACCAGATCAATGATTTCGTCAAAGGTCGCGATGTCATACTGGCCGTCATGCTCATGCGAGCGGCCTTCGACGCGCTGGATGGCTTTCAGCGTTTTCAGTTCTGCCAGTGTGAAATCATCCGACCACCAGTCATCAAGATGCCCCATCGGAGTCTTGCGAACGGTTTTGCGATCGGCAAATTCCGCATGCTCGGAGACATTTGTCGTGTCAGACAGATACCCATCATGATTGGCAACAAGCACGCCGTCCTTTGTCATCACCAGGTCCGGCTCTATGAAGTCAGCTCCCTGATCAATGGCCGTTTGATAGGCTTTCAGCGTGTGTTCGGGATACAGGCCGCTGGCCCCGCGATGCGCAATAATGATCGGCAGCGTACCGTCGAGCGTCTTGTAAGCAGCGGGCGCTTCGGTCTCTGCGGCGCCATTTGTGTCTGTCTCCGCCGGAGATTCGGCAGGTGCGATCGTATCTGCCGCCTGGTTGCAGGCGGCCAGAAACAGGCTGGCAAGGATCAGGTATTTTCTCATGGAATGATTCCTGTGTGGGAAATCCGGGGCGAACACGGGTCCGCCCCGGTGGGTCAATCGCCTAGAACTTGATGTAGGCGCCAGCTTTCAACATTTGCGGCTTGCCACGGATGATCGTGTGCAGGCCGAACGCACCGCCGGTATTGCCAACGTCGATCAGGTATTCCTCATCGAAGATGTTCTCGCCGAGAACATAGACGCCCCATGCGTCATCTGCGCTGTCAAAACCGAGACGGAGATTGGCGACGCCATAGGCGTCCTGCTCTTCTTCCACAAAGGTTCCGTCCGGATAGGATTCACGCACACGAGCAAAGCCGCCCGCGCCGTCCGCCGCATAGTCGTAGCCATTGTCATCTTCGAAATAGTGATGATCTTTCCAGACATAGCTCGGTACGATCGAGAAGTCGCCGCGCTCGCCAGCCGGGATGGTGATGTCGGCTGCGAGGGAGAAGCTGTGCTCCGGGCTGATGCGGAAACTGTTGCCGGCAAACTGCAGCGGGTTTCCATTGTCATCTTCGTCGTCATATTCCGAATGCGTGTAGGCATAGGTGCCGAGCAGGCGGATATTGTCGGTGACCAGGGCCTGACCATCGAATTCGAGGCCATACTGGGTGGCATTGCCCGAATTCTCGGTGATGAAGATACCCTGGATCGGGTCGAAGCGTGTGGTCTGGAAGTCCTTGTACTCACCATAATAGACCGAGCTGGTCATCTGGAAGCGGTTGTCCCAGAAGCGACCAAAGAAGCCAGCCTCGATATTGTCCAGCGTTTCCGCGTCGATGACATTATAGTCCGCGCCAGAGGCTGACAGCACTTCCGGGCGGCGGCCACGACCATAGGCAACCCAGGCGTTCACGTTTTCAGAGACACGGTAGGCCGCGTTCAGGCGCCAGGTGAAAGCGCCATCCGTATCAGCGGACCCGAAGGCTTCGTTATTCAACGTCGCTGCGCTGAGCAGCATGCTCGGGCCCATCGTCACGCCGTTCAGGCCACCAAGATATGGGTTGGACTTCAGGATCGCTGCGCGCGTACTGGCCGACAATTCCTCTTGCGTGTAGCGAAGACCACCGGTGACTTCGAGCCGGTCGGTCAATTGATAGGTCACGTCGCCGAAGAGATCATACGTGTCACGTCCATAGGTCGCGACCTGTTGCTCGAGGTGTTCGTCATAGAGCGGAACAATGCTGCCCCCCAGCAGGAAGGCGAGCATGGAATACTGAAGCGGCGTATCAAAGCTGCCGAGGTTTTCACCGCCGGGCAGGCCAAGAAAGGCCAGCTGCGCACCCAGTTGCTCGACAGACGCGCCGGGGGCCACAGCGGCAGCGAGAGACGGCGCAAACAGGGACTGCGCATAGGCTTCGTCGGTTGAGAAGATCAATTCGTCCTTGCCGCTGACCGTAAAGTAATTGCCACCGAAGAAGGCGGACAGTTTGCCACCATCATCATAGTTCAGGCGCAGTTCCTGGCTGAACGTATTCGCTTGGCGCCCCTGGTAGAATTGCAGAAGATTGAAGGCGACGCCGTCGGAATCCCAGGCTTCGTTCGAGAACAGGTTGCGATAGTCAGTGAGCGAGGTCAGCGACCAGGCATCATTGAGATCGTATTCCACATTGGCGGTGACATAAAACAGCTCGCGGTCATTGCCGAGCTTGCCGCGGACCTGATCGTCATTGACGTTCATGGCGGTGGCGCCGAACGGGTCGACTTTCCCGTTCACTTCAAAGAAGCCGGAGGTGAACTGCGTGCCGGTGGAGTCGTCATCCTGATAGTTGACGAACAGGTCGGCGCGGAGCTTTTCGGTCGGCTCCCAGTGCAATGCGGAGCGCAAGGCCAGCGTGTCCTGACCCATCAGGTCGGGTGAGTTGGCTGTGTTCGGCACATAGCCGTCCATATTCTTGACCTGTCCAGCTACGCGCAGTGCCAGTGTGTCGCTGAGCACGTAGTTGTAGTGGCCTTCCGCGCGCACCGAGCTGTAATCGCCACCTTCGAGGCTGACCTTGCCGGAATTTCCGTCAAGAGAGGCGCGGTTCTGGATGAAGTTCACACCGCCGACCAGGGCGCCCTGGCCGAACAGGGTCGCTTGTGGGCCTTTGACGATTTCGACCCGTTCCATGTCATAAATGGCAAGGTTGGTGGCGAACGACACATTACCGATGGCAACACCGTTCTGGAACATGGCAACGCGAGGCGTGCCGCCATCTGAGACGACGCCGCGCAGGGAATAGCTTGGCGCGTTGAGGCTCTGGGCCTGAACCTGCAAGCCCGGAACAAAGTTGCCGAGGTCTTCGAAATCGTCTGCGGCCAGCAGGTCGATCAAGTCCTGGTCGGCGACCGAGACGTTAATTGGCACATCAATCAAGGATTGCTGCTGCTTTTGTGTGGTGACGGTGACGACCTGTAGGTGGCGAGTCTGTTCGGCTCCCGATTCCTGTGCGTGAGCGGATAATTGCCCGGAAAGGCTGAGCGCGGCCACGGCCGTCGCGGAAAGGTATGCATGTTTCATGATTGAACCCATTGTGAAGGCGCCCCGTGCGCTGTCGCGCGCTGGGTACTCAGCAGGGTGAATGGGCTCAAATGAAAGTTTTGCTACAGCAAATACTGCAGAACAGGCGTTCGCGCGGAGCGCGATAAATTCAACGAGATTGTCACGAAAACTTCTGGAAAGTTAGATTGTTGATACGTGCAAGAGGTATACGGATGAACAATTTCCAACTATGGCGCAGGCGATCAAGTGAAGCCATTTTGTCACACCGTGCACGTTTGCTTAACAATCTGGCAGCGCAGTGAGGGAATCACCGCGGAAGTTGTGAGGAGGCACTCAGCGCCGGAAAGCTAGAACAGGGAGCCTTGATCGCCCTTGGGCTTCGCTTTGGCAGGCTTTGCGGCCGTTGGGGGGCTGGATCCATCCGGGTGGGCGATTACGTCACCATCGCCAAAGCTGATCTTGAAAGCGTCGCTCGCCGCAGCAGAACTGGCCGAACGGATCAGGTTTCCGTTCGTGTCGCGCACAATAGTGTAACCGCGCTTCAGTGTAGACTGGTACGACAGGGTCTCAAGCAACTTTCCCTGAGAGGCGAGGGCGGTGCGTCGGGTTTCGATCAACCGGGCCAGTGCCGGGCGGGCGCGAACAGCTGTGTCGCGCAGGCGCTGTTTCGACGCGCGTATGTCCGATTTCAGGCTGGCCGGACTAATCGCGAGCCGAGACAGCCGAAGGCGGGCCGTCTGGACGAGGGCGAGCGCGGCCTTGGGCAAGCTGGCGCTGGCATAGTCCAGGCGTTGGCGTTTGGGTTGAAGCAAGGCTTCTGGTCGGGGTAGGCGGGCCGCAGCCAGCTTGTCCCTGGCCTGCCCGGTGCGGCGGGCCAGGGCGCGCTTGAGGCGTTCACCCTGTTCGCCGGTTGTCAGCAGCAGCTCGGAGCGAACCGGTACCGCGATTTCTGCCGCGCCGGTCGGAGTGGGCGCGCGTGCATCAGATACATAGTCGATCAGGGTCGTGTCGGTCTCGTGACCGACGGCAGAGATCAGCGGGATCTCACTGTTGAAGGCCGCGCGGACGACATTTTCCTCGTTGAACGGCCAGAGGTCCTCGATCGAGCCCCCGCCGCGCGCAACGATCAGCACGTCGGGTCGGTCGGCGCCAGTCATGGCGTTGAAGCCCTGGATACCTGCCGTGATCTGGCCTGCGGCGTTGTCGCCCTGAACCAGCGCCGGCCAGACGATGACGCGAACCGGGAAGCGGTCCCCGATGCGGTGCAGAATATCCCGGATGACTGCGCCGGTCGGGCTGGTGACCACGCCGATTGTGCGAGGCAGATAGGGCAAAGGCTTCTTGTGTTCCGGGGCAAACAGGCCTTCGGCAGCGAATTTCTTCTTCCGCTCCTCCAGCAGCGCCATGAGCGCCCCCGCGCCAGCCGGGCGCATGGAGGCGGCGATCATCTGGTAATTTGAGCGCCCCTCATAAATGGAGAGTCGGCCAGTAGCGATGACTTCAAGTCCTTCTTCGGGCTTGAAGGGCAGGCGGCTCACTTGGCCTTTCCACATTACAGTGTTCAGGACTGCCCGTTCATCCTTCAGGTCACAATACATGTGGCCGGAACGCGCAATTGTGACCCGGCCGAGCTCACCGCGCACGACGACATGATCGTAATTGGTCTCCACAGTCCGTTTCAGGCTTGCGGCGAGATCAGATACGGACAGGGCGACATCATTGGAGGGGGGCGATTCAGAAGGCATTCCGACAGTCATAAACCTCGCAGCGGCAAGGGCAAGTGCGCTGACATTGGCCCTATTTGGTCATTCAAGGTTAACGGAAGTGCGCGAGGGTGCAGACCTTCTACGCAGTCCAGTGAGGATGTCATGGATCAGGATTCCCAGACGCAGGAAATCACCGGAGATTTGAGTTTCCGTGAGGTCGCTGACAGGTGGACGGTTCCGTTGATGGTGCTCGATCGGGACCTGTGCTTTGTGTATGCGAACAAGGCATATTTGACTGCGACCAATACGGAATGGGCAAGTATTCGGCAGAAATACATCTTTGAGATTTTCCCGGATGTCGAAGAACGTCAAGATCCCGTTGAGGCGAAGTTTCGTCGGGTGTTTGAGGGCGTGCAGACCCGTTTGGAAGCACAGCCCTACGACCTGAAACAGCCGGATGGCACGGTTCAAACCAGAATGTGGCAGGCCGTTCAGGACCCCTACCGGAATGATGATGGTGTCGTGACCCACATGATCCAGCGGGCCGAGGACATTACCGCCCAAATGGAGTTGCAGCGCCAGAATGACTTCATGCAAAATGAACTGGCTCATCGGATCCGGAACATGTTTTCGGTCATCATGGCGACCTCCCGTATTTCAGGAGAGAGCGCTGAAAGCGTCGACACATTTGTCGATGACTTCAATGAGCGGCTTGTCTCCATGAGCCGGGTCTATTCCAACCTCACCCGAAATGACTGGACGGGTCTCAGCCTGCGCAAGATCATGATCGAGGAACTCGACGGGATGCTGGGCCGGGGCAGCGAGCGCTACACGCTGAAAGGCAACGATACGATCCTGTCGGTGAAAGGCAGCAAGGACGCGGCACTGATCGTGCACGAACTGGCGGCGAATGCGCGAAAGTTCGGTTGCTTCAGCACACCGACCGGGCATCTGACCGTAGAGTGGACCCTGAAGGGCGATACGTTGTATGTTACGTGGACCGAAACCGGCGTCCCCGGCATTCAGCCCCCGAAACGGGTGGGCTTCGGAACGCGGTTGTTCGATATGTTTCCAAAGTTGGTTTCAACTCGCACGATCACGGAGGATGGCCTTCAGATAACCGTTGAAGCGCCTCTGCTGAAAACGGAATTCGATTCTTTCGTGATGTGATTTTTCTTAACTGACCACGTGGTCAGGCTCGCGCAGGATTGTCGACAGTTTCGACAACAGCTTGCTCGTCACAATTGGTTTTGACAGGAAAGGTGACTGACTGAATTCTTCAGTTATCGATTCTTGTGTGTTGCCAGACACGGTCACAAAAGGAATTTCGCTTGTGAGCAGGCGACTTGCCAGGGGCGCTGAGGTTTCGCCTGCAAGGTTGATGTCCAGAACGGCGCAATCGCACACTTGCTCGTCCAGGAGTTTCATCGCCTCGTAAACAGATCCCACCGGACCGACCACGCAGAAACCGGCATCTTCCAGGGCGGCTGCCATGTCGATGGCGATGATTGCTTCATCTTCGACGACGAGTACGCGTCGTCCGGCAGTGGATGATTGAGCCGTCGCAGGCGAACGGGGAGAACGGGACAGGTCTACATACGAGTCTTTCACTTCTGCAACGAAGTCGGCTTCGAAAACGCGGTCATCAACGCTGATGAGGTGCCAGTGCAAGCCTTCAGGGGCAAAGTCTAGCTTGACTGGATATCCAAAGGCGATGCGCGTCATCCGCTCGATGACCGTTGAGCCGAAGCCGCGCCGGTCGGGGGCAATGACGGGTGGGCCGCCGCTTTCCGTCCAGCTGATTTCAAATCGGTTCGTACCTTCTTCCTGACGGATGTTCCAACGAATATCGACTTGGCCGGTATCATTGGACAAGGCGCCATACTTGCCAGCATTGGTGGCAAGCTCGTGGAGAGCCATGCCGAGCGACTGCGCCGCTGCGGAAGTCAGGCGAACATGAGGGCCTTCCAGCTTGATCCGGGTGCCGATGAAGTCTTCCAGGTGCGCAAGCTGGGAATTCATGATGTCTTCGACCCGCGCGCCGCGCCAGCCGGAACTGACCAGCAAGTCCTGACTGGAGGCCAGCGAGCGCATACGCTCAGCAAAGCGATCCATGAAATTGTCGCCGCTGGCCATGGTCTGGCGCGCAATCGCCTGAACAAGGGTCAACATGTTCTTGGCGCGGTGGTTTACCTCGCCCAGAAGAAGCTGGATCTGCTCCTCGCGTTGTTTCTGTTCGGTCACGTCAGTATTGGTGCCGAACCACATCTCGATCTGGCCATCCTTGTCGTGGATGGGCAGCGCGCGAGACAGGAACCAGCGGAATTTTCCATTCTTGCCGCGCAGGGGAAATGTGTCTTCCCAGACTTGTCCGGTCTTCAGCGAATTCAGGAAATGTTCGGTGGCGCGCGCTTCATGTTCGGGATGGTGCACGGAGCGCCAGCCATGTCCGCGTGTCGTTTCTTCGTCGGCCCCGGTATATTCATACCAGCGCTTGTTGTACCAGAAGATGTGACCTTCAGGGTCCGACATCCAAGCCAGCTGAGGGATGTTGTCTGCGAGCGCCTTGAACTGGGCTTCGCTCTGGCGGAGGCGTTCTTGATTTTCGTGCTCGCGAGAGATGTCACGCACGATTTTCGAGGCGCCAACAATCGTGCCGCTTTTATCATGAACGGGAGAGACCGTGACCATGATGGGGATTGCGGTGCCGTCCTTGTGAAGACGGATTGTCTCGAAATCCGCCACGGTGCGGCCGGCCTGGATCGTAGCGAGGATTTCATCCTCTTCACTCTGGCGATCTTCCGGGATCAATACGCGGATCGACTGGCCTATGATCTCCTGAGGTGTGTAACCGAACACGCGCTCGGCGGCCGGGTTCCAGCTGGCAATGATACCGTCCAGGTTTTTTGAAACGATCGCATCGGATGACGATGTGATGATGGCGCTAAGCCAAGAGCTTTCCGCTGCTGACAAGGCAGGGGCAGGGGCAGGCGCAACCGGAGAGGGAGCGCTAGACAGACGATCCCGCTTCATGACGGGGCTCCCGAAAAAAAAATGTCCAACGCACAATGCGCTGTTATCAACATCTTTTTTACTGTGAATCAGAGGCATTTGTCCATAACCCAGATCAGGCGGCCGAGCCGCCCGCCCAGGAAGGGCGTGCCCTTGTAATCCTCGGGTCATTACATTGTATTGTAAGCAAAAAAAATCTGGATGAAGAAACTGGCAGCGATGCGCCCGCACCGCTGCCAGAGTGAGAGATCAATACCGGATGCGCAGGTCCGAAATGGACTGGGCGATCTTGGTATAGGCTTCGGTCAGTTCCTCGGAGCTTTCCGGGGTAAACGCGAAGTCGTCGCCCGACGCGCAATAATTGAGGATGGCCTGACCCGAAGGCGGGGCCTGGAAGGCGACGGTGTAGACTTTGATGCCCTGATCCTTGATGGCGTCACACATCGTTTCAGCCTGGTCGAAGGAGTCACCGTTGGACGTGTCGTATTCCTGGTTGAACTCACCATCGGTCATGATGATCATGGCCTTGGCCGAATCCGGCTCATCATAGGGATATGGGTCAGAGCCGGCGGGCCAGACGACATCCCAATCCGGTGCAATCAGATACCAGCCCCAGGCGATGCCGAGGTGACCCGCCGTACCGCCGCTGGCGTTAAGGCCATCAATATAATCGAACAGCTTGTCGCGATTGCTGGTCATGGGCAGTGGACCGATCGGGTTGCAGGATTCTGTGTACCAGCTGACATCGCCTCTCCAGTTGACGCTGCCATACGCTTCGGCGGCTTCGATCCACTGGAATGGACCTGGGTCTTCGTCGGTGAATTGCTCGTCACCCACACGTTCCTTGACGCAAGTATTGTTGATCGTCTTGGTTTCGGTGACTGTTCGGGTGGCGTAGTTAGGCACCCACTCGTCGTCACAGGTCCAATACCATCTTCCTCTTTTCTTTTTCCATTTGCAGACTTCTTCCCAGTCGCCGCCAGACTCGTAGGTTTCATCGTACGAGAAGGTGTATGTGCGAATTGGCAATTGTCCGGTTGCCTTGAAGAAATAGTCCTCGCCTGCGTCCACCATGGAGGAATAGGAGGCCATTCCGATGCGGACTTCGCCGGTCGTGCCGTCATCGTCTGCAGGCACAAGCACATTGATCGCCGTGTCGGCCGCGCTTTTCAGAGCGGACATCTTGCTGCCGCCCATCGATCCGGAGATGTCGAATACGAAAGCGATGTCGACTTTACCGATACCATAGGTCGAAGCGGAGGTGACGGAGAAGTTCAATTCCTTCGTGCCCGTCATCTGCATGATCGATGTCGGCTGTGCACAGCGCACCTTCACCGAAAGATCCTGCGACTCGCTGGCAATGGACGCAACGGGTTCGGCACAATCGGTGCCTTTGCCCTGGGCCTTCATTGCCGATTTGAAATAGTTCTCGATATACGTCTTGATTTCGGTGTCGTTCTTGCCTTCCTGCATTTCGCGGGCACCCGCGATAACCGCGCTGTCCAGAATGAACTGGACGCGGTTTTTTGCGGTGTTGACCTGTTGCAGGTCAATCGCAAAGCCCATGAGAAGGAAGAGCGGAATGGTCATCAGCGCAAAAATGATCGCGATGTTGCCCTGTGTTTCGTCCTTGAACCGGCGAATTGTTTCGACGGTCCTCTTGATCAAATTCGTGTTCGTCATCATTACCCACCCCGGTTTTGGCCGCACCTGGCCCAAAGGTTCTGGTTTGCACATTGCCAGAACTGGATAACTTCTCGGTAAAATCAGGGGTCAGGATTTCTCCGCTGACGGAAAGGTTTGCTTAACCACGACCAGCGCCGCGAATGCCTTGTGGCACCGCGCGGGAAAGCTCATGTTTTCAGCAAATTTCACGACGTGTCCGGCGACAGGAAATCCCAAGTGGCCGCGTGCAATTGGCAGGCGCTATCCTGTTGTAAATGCCTCAGTTTTCGCGTCTTGAAGACGGGCGGCACAGCACGCTTCAGCACCGGGCTGGCCGACGCCATTATCTGGCGCATTCTGGCGACGTATTCGGCCGCGTGATCCAGCGCGTGGTTAACAGCCATCAGGCGTCGCACGAGCTTTCCGGCCGGTAAAATGTCAGTTGGGCTTGCAGGATAATCCCGCAAGTCTACGGGCGTCTCTTCGTCAAGGAACCGGATGCGGGGACCGGTACGAAACCGGGCTCTTGGCGGTGTGGCAGGGGTAGCTTTCGTCGCTTCAATGAGGCGGAAGCGGGGAATGGCGCGACGGGTGGAAGGGCGTGCCGGTTCAGAGGCATGAGCGGTGCCGGCGCGGGAGGTGGGCTTTGCGGTATCCGGCTCTACCCGGGCCGTCGCGGTGGGGGGCGGCAGGGGGCCGAGCTCAAGCGCCGCAAGGCAGAACAGGCGTCTCAGGATGGCTTCGAGGAAGCTTACGCGCCCGGCCAGTTCCTCAAGTTCTGCGCGCGGCAGGAAGGGTTTGGCGGGCACCGGCCAGAGTCCCAGCCGCTTCTGGGCCACTGACGCGAGATAATCGGCGGCATCCCACCAGAAACGGGTGAGGCTGTGAACGGCGAGGGGAAATGGCGATTTCATGCCTTTAGCGTCGCCTCTTCGGCAGTACGACGAAGTGGGTCGGCCGATAGAGCGATCTCGAATATCTATATCATTGAAAAGATGCCGAAATTTGGAAGCCGTCCAGCTTTGTGACGGGGATAGGGGCGTGCCGCTCCTCTGCTTGCCCCGAGGGAATTCATCGTTTCCCGCTTGAAAGGCGGGCCATTTCTTGCGAGAGAAGTGAGTGATCACAAACTTGGAGCGCTGTTTTGTATTTTCCTGATATATTGAACACAGTGATGTCGCTTGCGCCGTGGGAGGGGCTGGCCGGATGGCTGATAGTGATTGCATGGACAGCCGCACAGTTCGTCGCGGGCTGGCTGGTCGCCGATCTTGGCAGCGGCGTGATCCATTGGGCGCAGGATCGGTACGGCTCACCGCGTTGGCCATTGGTGGGATCGATTGTTCGCGACACGATCCGGCACCATCGCAAGCCACGGGGCTTCCTCTCCAAAGGCGTCTTGGCGCGCAGCGGGCGCATGTTTGGCTTTGCTGTGGCGGTTGGAACTGCTGCCCTGCTGATCGGCGCGCCAATTGCGTTCACGGCCGCACTCGCACTTGGCATATTTGTTTCGAATGAAGTGCACGCGGCCGCCCATGCGCGCCCGAGCGAGTTGCCGGGCTGGGTACGCCGCCTGCAGCGCGCCGGCGTGATTCAGTCACCCTTGCACCATGCCGCGCACCATCGGGCGTTGAAGAATGTGAATTTCTGTACGTTGACGGATTGGACCAATCCGGTTTTGGAGCGGGTCCGGTTCTGGCGTCGCCTGGAGGCGCTGATCCGCTTGAGCCGCGGCATCCGCACACGCCGCGACCCCGTGGTGCGCCGTCAGCAGCGGCGCAGATGGCGGTCCGCCTGAGCGCTGGCCGCCGCTGAGGGCTTGATTCCCGCCGCCAACCTGCGCATTGAGCGCAGTCATGAACATACTTCTGATCGGATCGGGCGGGCGTGAACATGCCCTGGCGTGGAAAATGGCGCAGTCGCCATTGGTGGACATGGTGCATTCGACTCCGGGCAATCCCGGCATGGATGAGGAAGGCCCGTGTTTTGATGTGGCCGTCACCGACATTCAGAAACTGGTGCAGCTGACCCTGCAGGTCGAGCCGGACCTGATCGTGATCGGGCCGGAAGCGCCGCTGGCCGAGGGCCTGTCGGACATCTTGCGGGCGCGCGGCTTTGACGTGTTCGGGCCGAGCCAGCAGGCGGCGCAGCTGGAAAGCTCGAAAGCCTTCTCCAAGGCGCGCATGGTTCAGTATGGCGTGCCGACCGCGGCCTATGGCGAGTTCACCGATCCGGTGCTGGCGAAATCCTATCTGCGGACGCTGGAAGCGCCCTATGTGCTGAAGGCCGATGGCCTCGCCGCCGGCAAGGGCGTCGTGATTGCCGAGACGCTGGACCAGGCCGATGCCGAGATCGACGAGATGCTGTCGGGCAAGTTCGGCGATGCCTCCGCCACGCTGGTGATCGAGGAATTCATGCATGGCGAGGAAGCCAGCATTTTCGTCATCACCGACGGCACGGGGGCGATCTATCTGCCCGCCGCACAGGACCACAAGCGCGCGGGCGATGGCGATACCGGGCCGAATACAGGCGGCATGGGCGCCTATGCGCCGGCGCCGGTCGTAACGGATGAGATTCTTGCCCGCGTGAAGGCCGAGATCGTCCAGCCCATGCTGAAAGGCATGAAGGCGGACGGCATGCCGTATCAGGGTGTGCTCTATGTCGGCATCATGGTGACAACGGACGGGCCGAAAGTGGTTGAGTTCAATGCGCGCTTCGGTGACCCCGAATGCCAGGTTCTGATGAAGGGCCTCGCGGGCGATATCGTGCCGGCGATCCTTGGTGCGGCGACGGGCGGCCTTGAGGGCAATGAAGAAGCGTTTGAGGCGCTGCTGGAGCTGGACCGGTTCGAACCGACAGCGACGATTGTTCTGGCCACGGAAGGTTATCCGGGGAGCTACGCCAAGGGCTCTGTCATTCGCGGCGTGAAGTCTGCCAATGACTTGCCCGGCGTGACCGTGTTCCAGGCGGGCACGGACATGGACGAAGGCGGCGCGCTGCTGGCCAATGGCGGGCGCGTGCTGGCCGTGACGGCCAGTGGCGACGATTTGCAGGAAGCTGTCACACGGGCCTATGCTGGCGTCGATGCCATCGACTGGCCGGAAGGCTTCTGCCGCCGCGACATTGGCTGGCGCGCCCTGAAGTAGGAGATTGGAGCCCGGATCATGCGCAAATCTGTGTCCGAGGTGTTCCGATCAAACGCGCGCAAATGGGCAGGCCGGGCAAGCCTGGCACTTGGCACACTGTTGACGGCCTGTGCCACCCAGCCCGCCACCCCGCCGCTCGAAGGCGATCTGCTGATCTCGCATGTTAGAGTGGTCGACTTTTCGGGCGAGGCGCCAGACGTACGCGAAGATGTATTCGTGCTGGTGGATGAGGGCGCGATTATCGCCGTGGCGGATACGCGGGAGGGCCTGATTGCGGACGCTGAGCAGGATGCCAGCGGGCTAACCATGATCCCCGGCCTGACGGACATGCATGTCCATATCTGGGATGAGGCGGAGCTGGGCGCGTATCTCTCCTGGGGCGTGACGCGGGTGCGCAACATGTCGGGCCTGCCGTTTCACCTGACTTTGGCCGAGCAGGTCAAGGCCGGGAATGTGCTGGGTCCGCACCTGGTCACCACCGGGCCGATCCTCAACAGCGCCGGCCCGAATGCGCAGGTGAACCACCAATTGGTCGAGACCGAGGAGGAGGCGCGCGCCGCGGTAGCGTGGCAGGCCGAGCAGGGCTTCACGCGGTTGAAGGTGTATTCGAATTTGCCCCGTGAAGCCTATGACGCGGTGCTGCAAGAGGCGGAGGCGCGGGGGATGATCGTGACGGGCCATACGCCGGAAGGCGTGCGCGGGCCGGGCGTGCCATTTGAAGCGCCGTTCGACATTGCGTTCGATGAGGTGCTGAATGATGGGTTCGAGACGATCGAGCATGTGGAGTCGCTTGTCTGGCATGGGTTGAGCGATCGGGAAGATGCGGTTGCCGCGCAGGCGTTGGCCGGTCAGATCGCCGAGGCTGGCGTGCCGGTCACGCCGACGCTGCTGGCCTTTCACAATCTCTGGCGTGTGGCAGACACACAAGGCGCGGCGCTGACCCGTCCGGAGACGGACCTGTTGAATCCGTTGGTGCAGGGCACTGAAACGGACATGTACGAATACTGGTCAGGCGCACCAGCAGGGCCCACCGCAGAGCGGGATGCGTTTCACCTGCGCATGACCAGATGGCTGCACACGGCGGGCGTCACGCTGGTCGCAGGCAGCGATGCCGGGATCTTCACCAATGTGCCGGGCCTGTCGCTGGTCGAGGAATTGGAGCTGATGGTGGCGGCGGGGCTGACGCCGTTTGACGCGCTGAAGGCGGCGACGGATGCGCCCGCTCAGGTGTTGGGACGCAAAGGTCTGGACGGCTGCGCGCTTGAAGGCTGCGCGGCGGATCTGGTGCTTTATGCCTGTGATCCGCTGGCGGACATATCCTGCCTGCACTCGCCTGAGGCCCTGATCCGAGCCGGAGTCTGGCTGAATAAAGCGGATCTGACGGCCCTGCGCGACAGCGCCCGCAATCATAATCTGGAGCGCACACAGGAAAACGTACTGGGCGGCCTCGCCGCGCAAGGCGTGAACATCTCGGCGCTCGGCCTCAATTAGCGGGCAGTTTATCCGGGTTGCGCATGGCGTAGAGCCAGGCGATGCGGCCGGTTGTGTCCGGGGCGAGGGTGAGGACGAGATCGACCTTTCCGTTCAGTCTACGGAGGAGCGCCGGGGCGCCATTCGCAAGAGCGGGCTCCATGGTCCATGTAGCGTCAGACTTGGCATCCTTCATCATCACGGCCATCAAGACCTGAACAATGTCGGCCGGTCCGCGCAGCGGACGTAGTGCGGCGCGGGCCTTGCGGCCGCCATCGGTGTAGGCGGTGGCCTCTGGCGCGAGCAGGCCGAGCACGGCGGCATGGTCCTGTGCAGCGGCGGCGGCCATGAAGCGCTGGAGGAGGTCCGCGACTTCAGACGGGGCGGCGTCAAAGCGCGGGCCGCTCTCCTGCAGGCGTTTGTGGGCGCGGCTGACCAGTTGGCGGCAGGCGGCTTCGGACTTGCCTGTGACGGCGGCAATTTCGTCATAGCCGGCGTCGAAGGCTTCACGCAGGATGAAGGCGGTGCGCTCGGTTTCCGACAATCGCTCCATCGCCCACAGCAAGGCGAGCTCGCATTCCTGGGCGAGGGCGAATTTCTCCTCGACGCCAAGCGAGGGAGACTCGACAATGGGTTCGGGCAGCCACGGGCCGGGATAGGTTTCCCGGCGGGCGCGGGCAGAGCGCAGCGCGTCGATGGCGATGCGGGCGGCGGTGCGGCGCAGCCAGGCGCGGGGGTTTTCGATGGCTGTGCGGTCTGTCCGCTGCCAGCGCAGCCATGTGTCCTGCACCGCGTCTTCGGCGCTGGCCCGCTCGCCCAGCATGCGATAGCACAGGGCAGTCAGGCCGGGCCTCTCGGCTTCGAAAATGGCGGTGTCGGCGCTCATGCGGGGAGGATCACTTCTTTGCCGGCAAAGTCCAGCCTCTGGCAGGCCTTGCCATGGCCCATGCCGCGCTTGAGCACGGGATAGATGCGGCCGGAGACGGCGGCAAAGGCACAGGAGAGGGCGCATTTCTCGCCGAATTCGGAGATGATCTCGCCGCGTAGGTCATCCGCCGTCGGATCACCAGATATGGCGGCCTCGGCAAAACGGTAGCCGAGCCCCATCGCGCCACCCTCCAGCGGGCGGCCTTCGGCGCAGGCCTGCAGGGCGTCAGCATCTGCCCCGCCCGCCAGCGCCATGTCGACGACCAGTTGGGCGCAAGGTCCGCAATCGCCGTCGAGTGTGGAGGCGAACAGGGCGCCAGTCCACGGGATTTGTCCGGCGGGCGTGCCGCGATATTTGTAGAAGGCGGGCAGGCGCGACAGGCCCCAGGCCGCACCGGGCGAGATGTCGATGATCTCGTGCATATAGCTGGTGTCGTAATTGTAGGCGCGCGCCATCTTGCGGGCCTGGGCGTGGAAGAATTTGCGGATCATCGGGCGGCCTCCTTGCGGGCAAAATTGAGCGCGGCGGCGAGGGCGAGCCAGGCCGGCAGCTGGATGGCGGTGAGATTGGAGGAAGCGACATGATCCAGCGGAAAGCCGCGGCTGATCCAGATCCAGATATGGAAGAGCGCATGCAGGGCCGGCCATGTCGCGCCGATGATGGCGGCGGCCCGGCTACGCGCATAGGCGCCATAGGCGAGCGCCCCGGCGCTCATGCCGAAGACCAGGGCGATGTCGCGGATGAAGTGCAGATTGAACGGCCCCATCATCGCAACGCCGGTGACGGCTTCGTACCAGAAATGCGGCGCAAACCACATCACCAGTCCATTGGCAAAATGAAACGCCGCAATGGCGATCAGGCACAGTCTCCACATGTTCATAACTCCCTGTTTCAGGAGTCAGACGAAACAGGGGCGGTTTTTGTGACAGGTGAGGCCCGGCTGCCGAGGGACAGGCAGGCCTCAGACCAGGATTTACTCGCTGCTGGAGTCCAGCATGGTGAGTTCATGCATCAGATATTGACCCGTAATCTTGCGGAGTTCGGGATATGTCTTCGATGTCTCGCGTGAACTATCCTGATTGGCTTCACCCCAGGCCGCCATGAACGCATCATATTTTTCCCTGGAAGGGCCGATATCTGCCATGCTCGCATACTTCACGCCGAGGAGGATGTTGAAGTGTCCACTGTCCGGCATGGCGCTGACCATAATGGTGTAGTCTTCAATATGGCCGAGTGATTTGGCCACGTCATTGGATTCAACCCATGTGGATTTGATGCCTTCGAGGTAATAATCCCCCATATTGGAATCGACCTTGATTGTCGCGATCTCCCACACGGAATCGCTGATCGTATAATCTTCGTATGCGTTCAATTGCGCCAGTGCCGGAGTCGCGAAAGCCGTCAGCGCTGCTGACAAAAGTAGTCCCTTGATGTTCATTATCTGTCTCCAAGACGAAAGAGCGCCTGCGCGCTCGTCAGTGGCCCCACCGCCACCATGACAACAGGTTAATGTTGGTTAACGTCCGAGGCAAGCAAAAGACGATCCGTAATCAAATAAAAATAGTCAGAGGGCGGCGTATTTTGCGTGCCGGTCATATCTGGTGCTGATGCGGCTGTTGCAGGTCGCGTACTCAGGAGGCCGTCCCTTATGAGCTCGCCAATTCAAGCGCTTCCGCAGCGTCCATCCATTCGGTTTCGGCGGTTTCGGCTGCGCTGGCATGCTTTGCGCGGTCTTTCAGGAGCTTTTCCAGTTCGTCCGCAGGAGGTGTGCCGCTGGCGAGCTTGGCGTCGATCTTCGCAATGGCGGTGTTCGCCTTTTCGAGCCGGTTTTCGGCGTCGCGGGCTGTTTTCTTGAGGGCGCTGAGGCGTTTCTTCTCTTCGGGAGTGATCCCCTTCGGAGCAGCCGGCTTGGCCTGTTTGGCAGGCTTGGCCCCCTTGGTGTCGTCGCGGTCGGCCTTCATGACGAGGGCGCGATAGTCGGCAAGGTCGCCATCATAGGGCGCGGCGCGGCCATTGTTGACCAGCCAGAGCCGGTCGGCCGTGGCCTCGGCAAGGTAGACATCGTGGGTGATGAGCAGGACCGCGCCGGGGAATTCGTTCAGTGCGTAGATCAGCGCTTCGCGGCTGTCGATGTCGAGGTGGGACGTCGGCTCGTCGAGGATCAGGATGTGCGGCGCGGCCGATGACATCAGGCCGAGCAGGAGGCGCACCTTTTCGCCACCCGACAGCTTCTCGACATTGGTTTCCACTTTCTCGTGGCTGAAGCCCATCGCCGCGGCAGCTGCACGGACTCGCGCTGGCGGTGTGCCGGGCGGCATGATGCGCTGGACGTGCATCAGCACGCTGTCACCTTCGGAGAGTTCGTCGAGCTGGTCCTGCGAGAAGTAACCGATACGGACCGCCTTGGGCACGACCCGGTCGCCGCCAATCAGCGAGAGGCGTTCGCCGATGGATTTGACCAGCGTCGTCTTGCCTTGTCCGTTTGCGCCGACAATCGCGATGCGGTCGTCCGGGTCCAGACGAAGGTTGACCTTGTCGAGGATGACTGCGTCCTCGCCATAGCCGAGGGTGGCATTGCGCAGCTCCAGCATGGGTGGGGCGAGCTTGTCCTTTGGCGGGGCAAAGTGGAATGGCGTCGTGCGGTCACCCACCGGGATGGAGATGTCCTGCATCTTTTCCAGCATCTTGATGCGCGACTGGGCCTGGCGGGCCTTGGAGGCCTTGGCGCGGAACCTGTCCACGAAGGCCTGCAGATGTTCGCGGTCCTTGTCCTGTTTGGCTTTCTGGGATTCCAGCTGGGCGAGCTTGGCCGCGCGCAGTTTCAGCCAGTCATCATAGCCGCCCGGCGTGATTGAGAGCTTGCGGTGCTCCAGCGCCATTGTGTGCGTGACACAGCGGTTCAGCAGCTCGCGGTCGTGCGACACGATCAGGACGGTGTACGGATATTTCTTGATATAGGTTTCGAGCCAGGCCGCGCCTTCAAGGTCGAGATAGTTGGTCGGCTCATCGAGCAGCAGGAAATCCGGCTGGGAGAACAGGACACCGGCAATCGCCGCGCGCATACGCCAGCCGCCGGAGAATTCTTTCGTGGCGCGGCCAAGGTCTTCAGTGGTGAAGCCGAGGCCGTTCAGCACTTCGGCGGCGCGCGCTTCGGCGGTCCAGGCGTCAATGTCGAGCAGGCGCTCATGGATTTCGCCGATGCGGTCCGGGTCGGTCGCGGTCTCGGATTCCTGCATCAAGGCGTGGCGCTCTGTGTCGGCGGCCAGCACGACGTCGAGAATGGTCTCGTCGCTGGCGGCGACCTCCTGCGCAACCCAGCCGAGCCGGGCGCCGGTATTCAGGCGGATGGCGCTGTCATTGCGCGGGTTTTCCACATCCTCGCGGATCAGGCGCAGCAGGGTGGATTTGCCCGTGCCGTTGCGGCCCACAAGGCCGACTTTCCAGCCGGCCGAGATCTGCGCCGTGGCAGATTCAAACAGGGGCCGCGCTTCGACCTGAAAATCGAGATTTGAAATGGTAAGCATGCGCGGCGGTCTACTAGAGACTACCGTGAAAGCAAGGGTGTGGGTGCGCTATCGGATGATGCGGGCGATCCCGGGCAGATTGCGGGCATCTGCGGGCGGGAGAGATCAGAGAGTATGCCCGCCATGCCACCAGTAGGGGGAGAACTGTAAATGGCATGACGGGCGGTTCGCTGCATTACTCTGGGGGGAGGGGGACAAACGCAGCGAACGCAAACCTCTCTCTCCAACCAGATATAGGTAGCAGGCTGGCCGGGTCCAAGCGGCTCACGCCTTCGTGAAGCGTGAAGTTTGGGTAATGTTGGAGGAGAGCCCTCAAGCGCCCCGGCGCGGGGTCAGGGGGCGATGTCCCTGGCAAATATTTCGTTCATGCCAAATGTTTCAACGGTGGTCACAAGGTCAGTTACTCGGCCTTCGACTTGCGCATTGCGAAGCTTCAGCGCCTTGAGACTATCCGGAACGCTTCGCAGCGCGCGAACGCCTTCGGCCAATTCATCGGCGCTGGCGTCTATTGCGCCGCCTCATGTGTTATCTCAAGTGCGGTGTCGATCAGGCGATGAATCTCAGCGAGCTGGGCGTCCCATGGCAGCAAACCGTCGCGCAGGTAAGCGTCATAGGCGTCAAGGTTTTCGGCCACCGCATTCAGAAAGGCTCGATCCTCTCTCATAGCTTCCAAATCGCAGTCGGGTCGTGTCTGCATTTCGCCCAGCTCGGCGTCAAAGACCGGTTGAACCTTTACAAGCTCTGGTCTGAGCATCAGCAAATTATTCGCCAGGGCGTGATCTTTCTCGATATAGGCTAGAAGCGCTTCAACGCGTTGCTCATAGTCAACAAGTGCTGCGCGTAGCGCCGGATCCCTGATAATGGAAAGCCGCCCGGCATTTGTCAGCTCCGTGACCGAGGGCAAACTGAGGACATTGATATTGTAGTAATGAGATGTGGCGATCGCCATGCATTCGGCTTGAGTCAGCCGGTCTCGCTCAACAACGTCAAAAATGACTTCGGTCGCTGAGCGAAGATCATCAACGACAGACACCCTGCGCGCACGCACGCGCTCCGAGGATTGCTCAACCCTGACGATATCCGGGTGCAGTCGTTCCATGAAATCGGCCTCGGCGACCCGGTTGCCGCGCGCCACGTTCCAGTTGTTCACCTGCAGACCGAGGAAGACACCCAGCACGACGATCAGCGTTTCGATCACGACGGTGAACCAGTCCCGCCTGCGGATCGCATTGGTGAGACGGCGGAGGATCATGGGGCGACCCCGTCATTGCGAAGCCCGTCGATCACGACTTCGAGGCTGGCGATGTTTCCACCAATATTGTTGCGCACGGTGGCAACCATGGAATACTGGTGGCGCAAGGCTTCCCGAATTGACGGCGAAGATTTCAGTTCATGCGCCGTTGCCTCGAGCAGGGCCTCATCCACATCTATACGACACTCCTCCACAAAGCCGGTAATGGTGCCGGCTTCGCCGACCGTGTCACTGCACCCTTCCCTGATCGCCAGCTGGAGAGGCAGCGGAATGAGTGCCCGGACTGCAAACCTGTAGGGCGTGCCCTGCAGCAGGCTATTGGTCTCGTCGTTCAGATCCTGAAACTTGTAATATTCGGACAATCCATCCGCCACCTCCTGGCTTGGCAGCAGGCCGCGATGCCCGGAAGAGACGATCTGATCCCACGTCGCCCGGTCGGTCGGATTGTTGCTGAACTCGCTCGCCCGGTAAGCGGCGGCAACGAGGTCCTTCGGGTTTGCATCAGGGCTGGCCAACAGCCGATCGGCGTCCACGACATTGGCGAGCACCTGATCATAATAGGCGAGCAGAACCAGATTGTCGGCTAGGTCCTGTTCAAGGTCGGCGACCAGACGAATTGTGTATTGGTCACCCAGCTCCCGGTCTGCCCGCGCGCCATTCCAGTTATTGACCTGAAGGCCGACAAACACGCCGATGACGACGATTAAAAAATCGAGCGCGATGGCGGTCCATTCCTGTTTGCGGAAATGAGCGATGACGCGGCGCAGGATCATAAGTTTTGTTCTCGCTGGTCATCGCCAAGAATTAGAGTCTTCACAGCGTTCATTTCGACAGTTGCAATCGTGAGCACAGCGTCTAGCCCGCTTTGCATTCGCTCATACTCATAGAGGGAGGCGAGAAGGGAATCGTCCTTGCAGGCCACGTCCATAGGCTCGGACAGAGACAGATCACGCTCAAGGAGTCTCCAAACGACGCCGCGATAGGTTGCGTCAACCGTTGAAGCGGCGCTCATTGTCAGCATGGGGTGCCGCCAGATCGGCTCGTCCAGCGGTTTTGCCTCCAGAAAATTGGCTTCAAATTGAAGTTGATCAACTGTGTTGCGCAGATTCTGGAATGCCAGGCGGTCCGACTCTGATTGCCGACCCAGTAGCCCGGCATTTTCCGTTAGCTCCGTTAAGGTGCTTTGCGTAAACTGGTGCCCGCGGGTTAGCTGCGCCTCCCTGATAGCGCCAGCGACTAACGCCGTGGCTTCGGGGTTGGAAGCACAAGTCCGCAGGGCGTCAATCCCGTTGGACACGCGTGGGATGACGTCGGCCAGTTCCGCCTTTGTAAGGCTGATCTTGTTGAGATTGGCGTCGATCTCTGCAACGAGCCGCACTCGCGCAAGATGGTATGATTCTTCTTCGGCGCGGGCCTCATTCCAGTTATTGACCTGAAGGCCGAGAAACACACCGAACATGACGATCAGCGTCTCCACCGCGACGGTGAACCAGTCCTGCTTGCGTAGCGCGGTGGAGAGGCGGCGGAGGATCATTTCGCTATATCCCATCCGCGCGCGCCGATTTCTTGCGCGAGCGCCTGTTCGGCCTCGTCGACACGGTCAAGGACGGCGTTGTTCCAGTGGTAGAGGTTGCGCGTGGCTTCCCGTGTATTGCCCACGGCTGAAAGAAATTCGAAGTCCTGACAGGCACGTTCCAGCTCGAATTCCAAATTCTCCCAACGTTCCCAACGCCCGGAATCGACGCCTTCCGGACTGTCAAAATAGTAGAAGCGCCGCGCATAACTGGTCCACGGCGCGGCGTGCTCGAGCCATTGGGGTTCGACGCGTAGCTGGCCGTCGGATTCCTGAGACATCAGATTTATGGCCTCACGGACGTCGGGGTTTGAGATCACTTCGAACTGGCCGGATGCCCGCAGCTGGTCCACCAGCTCCCTGTCGACAACCGCAAAATTGTACTTTCCCAGCGAACCGAGCGCCGCGACCACCGCCTGCCGATCTGTTTCGGCTATTTCGCAAGTGGCGAGGCTGGACAGAAGAACACCTTCATTCTCGACCTGACGTGCCAGGAACGAGCCCGAACTCCGGATGGCTTCAGCGCTTCGCTGCATGTCGCTATGCAGACGCAAGATGTACTGGCGCTCCATGGACCGCTCGCCGCGCGCCTCATTCCAGTTATTGACCTGAAGGCCGAGGAAGACACCGAGGACCACGATCAGCGTTTCGATCACAACGGTGAACCAGTCCTGCTTGCGCAGGGCGTCTGTCAGGCGGCGGAGGATCATGTGCTGGTCTCCTCACTGAGAGTCGCGAGATAGTCGTCGAGTGCGCTCTCAACCTGTGCCAGATAGTCAACATAGATGGCCTGCAAGACTGCCACATTGGCGGCGAGACCGATGATTTCGGTATTCCCGCAAATCTTTCCGGGGGTCAGCAATTCATAGCTGTCGGGATCGTAGCCACCCATGGGGACCACCACGATTTCGCTGCGCCCGGTCAACGAAACTCCGGCCACTCTTTGCGCTTCCCGATTGGCATCCTGCTTTACGCGGATATAGCGTTGCCACTGGCGATCGACGAAACCCATTTCATCCGTCATGGTCTGAATATTGGCGCGGATACTGGTCGACCGGATAAGCGACAGACTGCCCGTGTTCAGCGCTTGCTCAGCGTTTGCCAGGGAAAACCGTGGCGGCGGAAAATCCGCGATACTGATAATCAGGATCGTCAGTTCGTTCCCCATGGCCATGCAGGAGTCTTTGTCCCTGAGCGCCAGGGCGAACCGGGCAGCATCATCGCTGATCCCCTGATGGACCTCTATGTAACGCGACATTTCGCTGCGCGCTGTGGTGGCCTCAGACACTATCCGGGTCATCAAATCAGCCGCCTGTCCCCTGTCTGCGCGCGCATCATTCCAGTTTGCGACCTGAATACCGATGAATACCCCGACCACGACGATGAGGAAATCGAGCGCCACCGCGAACCAGTTCTGATCTTTGACATGTTTGGTCAGGCGGCGGAGGATCATGGGTTTCTGCCTGCGATGGTGCGGAGACTTTTAAGGGTGTCCGCATTGACGGTTTCGAGATCGGTGATCGCGGTTTCCAGGTCGGCGAAGCGGATCTGCAGCGCTTCCACAATTCCTGCGTCAGTGCGTAACAGCGTGGCGGCAGCGGCGATGGCATCCGGCGCAAGCCCCAGTTCGCATGGATAGGCCAGCGAGCCGATGATCGCATCATAGTCGCCAGTCGGTGCGAACCGGTCGCCGCACTTTTCAAGCAGCGCCTGCTGGACATCGGCAGGCACGCGGCGCCGGAACAGTGTCCTTATGGGCGCCTCACGCCCCTCGTCGGCAATCACATCGATCAGCGTCGTCGTGTAGATAGAGACGGCCGTCGCTCGAAGCTTATCACTCGCGATCAGCCCGATATCGCCAGTCGAGATCAGCTCGTCAAACGTCGCACGGTTCCGGTCCATGTATTTGTACTGGGTCGCGCGATAGGCGCTGACCAGGAATTGCTCATCAGACAAGGGCCCCGTGCCCGACAGTGCGTCGATCGCAGCCTTCGCTCCGGCGCGGACGTCCCGATTGTAGGCGATCAGGTATTCATAGGCCCAAGCTTCATAGCGCAGGTCCTGCGTCAGGCGCTCGCTGAACACGGCCGCGCGCTGGCGCGTTTCGCGATCGTCGTTCCAGTTCGACGCCTGAAGGCCGATGAACACACCCGTCACCACAATGACGAAATCCAGCCCCACCGCGAACCAGTTCTGGTCTTTTACATGCTTAGTCAGGCGCCGGAGGATCATGGCCAGTCTACTCCACAGCCTGCAACTGGTCCCACAGATCAATCGGGGGCACGTCTCGCACCATTCCGTCGACCATGTCCGCGAACCCGGCATTGAAATAGCCCCGGCAGAGCTGCCACAGGGCCCGTCCGCGCGGCGTGCCGAGGACGAAATAAATGACGCCCTGATACGTCTCCCACGACTCTTTCGTGATCGCGCCGTTCTGGTATTGCAGCCATTCATACTCGCGCGCCCGCATCTGGCCGATCATCCAGAAAAACAGCTTGGTCTTTTCCTCGAAGCTCGGTGTTTCGACCTGCGAGAAGATGCGGCCAAGCTCGGGGAAATCGACGAATTTGTAGACGCCGGTCTGGTCATAGGTGAGCTGCGCCTGGCGACTTTCGGAGCGCATCTGCTGCGCGCCCTGATGAACCTGCAATGCAAGGTAAATAAGCGTTCCAGCCACAACGGCCACGCCAATGATCTGTGCAATAAGGGCGATCTGTTCGAGCGTCATGGCTCCATCTCCAGCAATGGGGCGGTCGGCCCGGCCTTGATCAGCCCGTCGACAAGCTCGCGGAAGCCGGGCGGGAAGTGATGGCGGCGCGCCTTCCAGAAGCCCTGATAATATTTGGAAGCCAGATGGTCGCGAAAATGGTTTTGCGAATGCAGCCAGAAGTCTTCCTCGAAGACCTTCTTGCGGGCCTGGTAATGCATCACCTGATAGCCGCGTGTGACCATTGTGTAGAACACGTTGAGCCGCGTCCTTTCAGCGGCCTCAAACTCCTGTGGATCTGTGTCCAGCCCCCGCAGGAACAGATCGACCATCCCGGCTTCGCTGAGGATCTTCATATGGTCGCGGAAGATGTCATAATAGCCAACCGCCGCTGCGATGCGCTGTTGGTCGGCAGAGTGTCTGAGCTGGAAACCGACGAAGATCAGCGACGCAATCACCGCAACCGACGAAATAATCCCGGCAACGAAATAGAGCTGTTCCAGCGTCATTCTTGCGCCCCCTCATCTGTTTCGTCGGCCGCCGCTTCTGCCGGCACTTTCAGTGCGTCCAGGTACCCGACGAGGAAATCCTCATCGAGGGCGGCGATGATCGGGCCGGCGTCCCTTTGCATCGCCGTGCCTTCCCAGCCGGGCGCCTGCAGTGCCCACCAGTGTTTGGCGAACCGCGATCCGAAATAGAAGGGGGCGGTGTTCGCGATATGCTGGCGCACGCGCTCGTCCGAGATCAGCCCGGCATCGCGCATCATGAACATCTGGTCCCATTGCAGCATGATCGCGACGAGGACGCTGCCAACCGCCTGGTTCTCGGTGTCGCTCAAGGCTTCCGGCGTACGGATCGCCTTGACCCAGATGACCGACATCTCCGGCCTGGCGATGTTGAACTCGATCTGGGCCAGCAAATCATTCTTCTGCTGGTCCATCGCCGCGCGCGTCAGAGCCGCGTTCTGGCGAACTTCCACGATCAGGACGACAAGGCCCAGCAGGACACCGACATTCGCGGCAAGGGTCAGCCAGCGATTGAGCCGCTCCAGCGGGGCTGGGCGCGGCGCAGCGGGTGGCACTGTCGGGGAAGTCGCGGCGGGCGGTAGAGGCGGTGGATCAACACGCGCTTGCTTGCGTCGCAGACGGGACAGGACGGATGGAAGTTTCACGAGGCGTCCGGCCTCGCACAATTTGTCCCAAGATGATCAGACATGTCGTCCGCCAGCATGTTTTCGTCCCCCAGCCGCGCACTTTAGGCCGGGAATGGGGGGTGACAAGTATTTTCCGGGTAGGCTTAACGCCCGACATATATCAGCGTGCCTTGCGGGACGAGGGTCATGAAGGTGTCGAGGTCGGTGCGCGAAAAGGCGATGCAGCCATTCGAGCGCCCCAGCTTGCCATAGTTGTCGATCATCGCAGGTTCGGCATAGGCGGCAGAATGGATGACGATGGCGCGACGACGGGCATTGGCATTGGTCTTGTCGAGGCCATCGAGACGCAGCGAGCGGCCATGCTTGCCGTAATATTCCTCGGCCGTGAGATAGGCGCCTTGCGGACTCGCCGAGGAGCCGGGCACATCAGAGAAGGCATCAAGGAAGCCATCATGATCCTTGTCGGAACCCCGGCCATGCGTGGTGCGATAGGCGTTGACGAGGCCGGTTTCGAGATCGACCACGAAGAGGCGTTTCTGCGCAGAATGCAGGCCGTAATCGACGATGACCAGTCGGCTCGGATTGGTTCGGTCGGAATGCCGGCTCATCGCCTGTATGGCCTCGCCCAGCAATTCCGGTCGGATCATGCGATCGGGATCAATCTCGGCGGCGTGCGACGGGAGCGGAAGGAAACAGAGATAAAGCAGGATCAGCAAGCGGCGCATGGGCTATCGGGCTTTCGAGCGTGTGAACGAGGTGTCGATTGGCTGGACGGGGAGCCGGATGAAAGACGCCGCGAAGACGCCGGAAGACAAATACGATTTCGCGGGCGAGGATGACAATCATGACCGCCACGAGGGTGAGCATGGCAAAACTGAGCAGGGCGAGGGCGGTGACGAGTGTTTCCAATTTTCGCACAGTGCGAACCTTTCATGTGAGCTGGCCAATGCGGACGTCGCGGAAGGCCTTGGCGTCGCGTAAGCCGTGAGTATGGTGTGACAGCAAAACTTGTAGAAAAGAGGGCAGAAAATGGCCGAGGGAGAAACCGCTGCAGAATTGTTCACGGGCACCAAGCCTGTGGTCGAGTCGCACAAATTCGATGAGGCGAAGCTCGCCGCGTGGATGGAGGCCAATGTCGAGGGTTATCAGGGCCCTCTGGAAGTGCGCCAGTTCAAGGGCGGACAGTCCAATCCGACCTACCAGCTGGTCACGCCCAACAAGAAATATGTCATGCGCCGCAAGCCGCCGGGCAAGCTGTTGCCGAGTGCGCACGCCGTGGACCGTGAATTCCGCGTGATTTCCGCGCTTTACCCGCTGGGATATCCCGTCGCCCGGCCTTATGGCCTGTGCACCGATGAGAGCGTCGTGGGCACGATGTTTTACGTCATGGACATGGTTGAGGGCCGCATTCTGTGGGATGGCACGCTGCCGGAATATGAGCCTGCTGAACGTCGCGCCATCTATGAGGCAAAGGTGAAGACGTTTGCCGATCTCCACAATGTCGACTGGCGCGCCGCAGGCCTGGAAGGCTTTGGCAAGGAGGGCGACTATGTGGCCCGCCAGATCCATCGCTGGACGAAACAGTACAAGGCATCCGAAACCCAGCATATCCCGGAAATGGAACAGCTGATCGAATGGCTGCCCAAGAATATTCCACCGGGCGACAAGACCACGATCGTGCATGGCGACTACCGTCTCGACAATATGGTGCTGCATCCGACCGAGCCAAAAGTGATCGCGGTGCTGGATTGGGAGCTTTGCACGCTGGGCGACCCGCTCGCGGACTTCTCCTATCACCTCATGAACTGGGTGATGCCACCGGGGGATTCCTCGCGCGGTTCGATCATGGCGATTGATGACCTCGCGGCCTGGGGCATTCCGAGCATGGACGAATATGTCGACATGTATTGCAAGCATACGGGCCGCAATGGCCTGCCGGAGCTCGACTATTACTTCGCCTATAATGGCTTCCGGCTTGCGGGAATCCTGCAGGGCATCATTGGGCGCGTCCGCGATGGCACGGCCAACAGTGCCAATGCCGAGTCGAACGCCGCGCGGGTGGTGCCGCTGGCGCAGTTTGCAGCCGAGTATGCGCGCCGGGCCGGGATGCCGGGGTGAGTTCCGTCCCGCCCGGCCTGCCGGGCAGCGGGTCTGATTACCGGTATCTGAGCCGACGTGACATCTGGCTGTTGACGCTGGCCTGCGCGGTGGTGACGGCCAACGCCTATTACATCCATCCGATCATCGCTCTGGTGGCGGACGATTTTGGCGCGTCGCCGTCGGAAATTGGGTTGGTGCCTGCGTTCAACCAGATTGCGCTGGCGCTCGGCATTTTCCTGTTGCTGCCGCTGGGGGACCGGTTCAGCAACAAGCGGCTGGCGACCGTGTTTGCCGCAGGCCAGTTCGCGGGCATGCTGGCCATGGCATTCGCAACCGATTTCCGGCTGTTCATTGCAGGTTCGACATTTCTCGGATTTTCAACGATCACGCCCTATTTGCTGCCGGCCTATGCGTCGAAGCGCGTGCCGCCCGAACGGCTGGGCCAGACCATGGCGATGCTGACCACGGGCGTCATCTCCGGCATTCTCGTTGCGCGCGTGGGCGGCGGCTGGCTGGGTGAGCATTATGGCTGGCGGTCGGTATACTATGTTGCTGCAGCATTGATGGGCGGGGTGACGCTGTTGCTGCCGCAGATCATGGATGAGCGACAGGGGCGCGGCGATGCGCAGGAAAAGCAAAGCTATGTCGGACTTGTCATGTCTGTGTTCCCGGTTGTGCGGCGACACCCGGAAGTTCTGCTGTCTGGTGCGATGCAGGGGCTCGGCTTCGGTGTCTTCCTGGCGGTGTGGCTCGGGCTCGGCCTCTACCTGACCAGTCCTGAAATGGGCTATGGTGCTGATACGGTCGGCTATCTGGCGGCGCTTGCCCTGATCAATGTGTTCACCACGCCGTTCTTTGGTGGTTGGGCCGACCGGATCGGGCCCCGACGGCTGAGAGCATTCGTGGCGCTGGTGCAGTTTTCCGGCGTCTGCCTGCTCGGCGTGTTCGGCCACAGCCTGTGGATGTTGCTGGTGCCATTGATGCTGATGAATGTGGTCGGGCCACTGATTGATGTGACCGGGCGGATGACGTTCCTGAATCAGCCGCCGGAAGTGCGCACACGCCTGATGACCGCATATATTGTGCTGATGTTCATCGGAGGCGGGCTAGGCAGCTGGGCGGGCACATCTGTTTATGAAATCTGGGGTTGGCCGGGCACGGCGATGATGGCGCTTTGCTTGTCAGCTACCTTGTTGGTGTTGGCATTGATTGCTGTGCGGCTGGATCCAAAACGGTCGAAAACACATGCTGAGGAGGATGCAGATGGCTGACAGTGAGGGCCCACGCCCGACCTTCTGGATACCAACCCAATCGACAGAGGACCCCAACCGGTTTGAATTCGTCGCGCGCCAGAGCGCCTGTGCGGGACCGCCAGACCGGCAATTCCTGATGGGCGGCGTGTCCATGGCCGCAGGCGTGCATGCATTGGAGACTGCGATCGGGCGCCCTCTGCTATGGGCAACGGCACAGTTTGCGGGCGGCGCGACGCTGAACTCGCGCATCGACATCACGGTGCGCAAGCTGGCCGAGGGAAGGACCGTTGTGCAAGCGGTTGCCGATTTGACGGAAGACGGTCGCTCGGTCTTGCACGTTTCAGCCGCCTTGGGCGGATGGGATGACAGCGAGGGGCGGCAGTTTTTGAACATGCCCCCTGTGCCGCCGCCAGCGGAATGTGCGGAAAGTCACGAGATTCCCTTCTCGCGCGACGACAATCTCGCCGGGCGGATCGAGCGCCGGTCTGCGCATCAGGATGATGCGACAGCGGAGGAAATGGTCTGGGTGCGGGTGAAGGATACCGGACCCGCGGATGCCGCGCGACTGTCGCTGATCTCAGACTTTTTCCTCGGCGCACATACCCGCACGCGAGGCGGGCGAAGCCTCGACAACACAGTGCGCATCCACGCGCTTCCGAAGACAGACTGGGTGCTGAATGTGACGCGCATGTCGGGCTTTGCTGCCGGCGTCGCTCATGGCGTGCTGTACCAGTTCGGAGAAGACGGCACCTTGCTGACAACGGCCAGCCAGACAGGCTTGTTGCCGCCGCGATAAACCTTGCCGGAACACCCCAGATAGAAGACGATGAAGGACGGAGGAAACATGACAGAGACAATCAAGGGGCCACTGCGCGCGCCCGCTCAGATGCTGCAAGAGCAATCTTATGATGGGCACAAGAGCCTTCATGATGACAGCGAAGCGGAGCGCCTCGGCATCAAGGCCGGGCCGATTGAAGGGCCGACGCATTTCTCGCAATTCGTGCCATACCTTGCCGAAATCTGGGGCGACGCCTGGTTCGAGCGCGGCTGTTTCTCCAGTCATTTCCTGAACATGGTGTTCGAGGGTGAGAAGGTGCGTGTCGAAGTCGATCGCCCAGCGCCGGGGGCGACGCGGACAAAGTGCCGGGCGTTCAAGGAGGATGGTACGCCGGTGCTGGAGGCCAGCGCGTCGATTGGGCCGGATCATGGTGAGACATTGCTCGAAGCGCGCATGGCAAAGCTGCGCCCGGCGGGAGACCTCGTGATCCTCGCGGATATGAAAGTGGGCATGACCGGCGCAGCCGACGAGACGGTTTCGATGGACCCGGATCAGCATATGGGAAATCTCTATCCCTTCTCACTGGCTGACAAGTTGAAGGTCATCACAGAGCCGATGGATGTATACTCTGATGGCGCTGCGGGGCCGTGGGGCAAACCGATTGTGCCCCTGGAAATGGTCAGTGTGCTGGGAAACTACTCCAACCGGAATTCCAAATTCCCGGTCAAGCAACCTGCGATTGGTCTGTTTGCCGATCTGGAAATTCGCATGGTTGATGGGCCGCTCCTGGTGGGAGAGACCTATCTGTTGCGTCGCGAGGTCGTGGCACTGTCGGAAAGCCGACGGGTCGAGAATTACTGGATCCGCACACGCTTCTTCGATGCGGCGGGCGAAAAGCAGGTCGCCGAGATGTTGCTGAATCATGGCGTGATGAAAGCGAGCTATCCGCACTATCCCGCCGACCGGCTGCCGGCCTGAGGAGGATCGCATGAAGGGATTGCTGTATCAGGGCACGCGCGACATCGCTTATGGCGAGGCGCCCGAATTGAAACCGGAAGATACGCGGAGCGCCATCGTCAAGATGACCGCCTGCGGGATATGCGGGTCGGACCTTCATATCTATCAGGGCCACGGTTTCAGCGAGGAGACGGGCTATTGTGTCGGGCACGAAGCCGTGGGCGAGATTGTCGAGACGGGCAGCGGCGTGTCGCGATTCAGGACAGGCGACCGGGTCATGATCTCGGCCGCTGTGGGCTGTGGCGCGTGCGTGCCTTGCATGTCGGGCAATATGAATGAATGCGACACGCATGGCGGGCGTTGCTATGGGCTCGGCCCCGGCCTGCAGGGCGTGCAGGCCGAATATGCGATGGTACCGGTCGCGGATTTTGGCCTGGCGCGCATTCCGGACGGGATCAGTGATGACCAGGCCGTTCTGTTGACGGACAATTTGCCAACGGCCTGGCATGGGCTGAAGGGCGCGGACATTCATCCTGGTGCGACTGTTGCCGTGGTCGGGTGCGGTCCGATTGGCCTGATGGCCGTGGAAGGTACATTCCTGATGGGCGCAGCGAAAGTCTATGCGGTCGATCTGGTTGCGGAGCGGCGCGCCATGGCAGAGGCGATGGGCGCGATTGCGCTCGATGCGAGCGAAGCCAAGGCCGTGATCGAGGAACAGACCAGAGGCCGGATGTGTGACAGCGTCGTGGAATGTGTCGGCGCGGACCCGGCGATCCATCTGTCGCTGAAACTCGCCAAGGCAGCGGGCACGGTTTCCTGCATCGGTGTGAACCAAACGATGGATTTCAAATTCCCGATGGCGCTGGCCTTTATCAAGAATTTGACGTTCCGGACGGGCACTTGCTCGGTGCCTGAACATTGGCCGGAATTGATTCCGCTGGTGCAGGCGGGCAAGCTTACGCCCGAGCGCACCATTACCCACCATATGCCGCTGTCGGAAGGGGCAGAGGCGTATCGTATGTTTGACGCACGCGAGAATGGTGCGATGAAAATGATCCTGACACCTTGAGGGAGGGCTGACCTGATGACTTCGATGATGAGCAAACTGGCTGCGAGCGCGGCGCTGGCAACCGTGATAACCGGCGCAGCACTGGCCGAGACAACCCTGATTCATGCCGGGCATGTGCTGGCCGAGCCGGGCGAAGGTTACCTGACCCGCCAGACGATTACGGTGGAAGACGGCGAGATCGTCTCGATTGAAGCGGGCTACAAGCGCGCGCCGCGGGGGGCGGACCTGATAGATCTCAAGGAGGCTTATGTCCTGCCCGGCCTGATCGACAGCCATGTGCACATCACCGGCGAGAATGGGCCGAATGAGCGGATCAAGGCGTTCGAGGACACGGATGTGGATGCGGCTTTCGATGGCGCGGGCTTTGCCTACAAGACATTGTTGACCGGCTTCACAACGGTTCAGGATGTCGGGGCCTCGAACGCAGCGATCTTCGGCCTGCGCGACGCAATTGCGAATGGCAACGTACCGGGGCCGCGTATTCGGGCCGCAGGCCAGGCGATCAGCGTGACCGGCGGGCATGGCGACATCAATGGTTATTCTCCGGAAGTCATGGCGATGTTCACCGGCAAGAATATCTGCAATGGCGCCGATGATTGCCGTCGGGCGGTGCGCCAGCAGATCAAGGAAGGCGCAGACGTCATCAAAATCACCGCGACCGGCGGAGTGCTGTCAAATACGCGAGCCGGACTGGAACAGCAGTTTACGGATGATGAACTGGTCGCGATTGTCGAGACGGCGCATTCGATGGGCCGGAAGGTAACCGGGCATGCGCATGGCAAGGGCGGCATCGTGTCGGCGTTGAAGGCTGGCATCGATTCCATTGAGCACGGCACCTATACCGACGATGAAACGATCGCCCTGTTCAAGGAGCATGACGCTGTTCTGGTTCCGACGGTGCTGGCCGGAGCGACGGTGACGGGTTGGGTCAATGAGCCCTGGCTGCCGGCACCGAGCCGGGAAAAGGCAGCAATTGTCGGGCCGTTGATGCTGGATATGTTGCGTCGCGCACATGAAGGCGGGGTCAAGGTGGCGTTCGGCACGGATACGGGCGTGTCCAAGCATGGCGATAATGCGCAGGAATTCGCGCTGATGGTGGAGGCGGGGTTCACGCCGGAAGAGGCCATCCGCGCAGCGACTGTGATTGCGTCAGAACATGTGGAGATGTCCGATGTCATCGGCACGATCAAGGCGGGCAAGCATGCCGACATCATTGCGGTCGTGGGAGACCCCCTGAAAGACATTGCTGAATTGCAGGATGTTGATTTCGTGATGAAAGGCGGAACGGTCTACAAGCAGGCGCAATGACCGGTCCGAACTTCGCCTCAGCCGCGAAGCGTTTTGACTTTCCCAATCAATCGCCAGAGACTTGGCGATTGATGAGGAAGCGGCGCAAGCCCCGCGATATTTAGAGTGAGTTGCATGAAACGAGATCTTTTCCTTGCCCGCGCGATTGCCGGGGCTGCGCTGTTCAGCGTCACGGCGTGTGGAGGGGAATCGGCAGATGCGCCGAAAGCAGTGGCCGCCGAAAGCGGACCTCAGTGTGTTCAACTCGCTGAAGGCGACTATTTCTGGGACGGGACGGCGTTTGTTGTCTCCAGTACACCCCCGGCATCACAACCCGCCGCCACCGAGACGCGGCCAGCAAGTGTTGGCTGGGTGGGCGCGCTAGAGCGTACATTCCCGGATGCCGGGTTCCCGTGGATGGGCCTGCATGTCAGTGGGCCGGTTGCCGTTCTGACTGGCCTGGCGCCGGACCCGGCCGCCAAGGAGCAGGGCTTTCTGGTCGGGCAGGCGGCCCTCGAGGACAATGCCGAAGTCGCCTCAGATGTGACCCTCGTCGTGGATGGCATCTCGGTTGAAGAAGGCGAGCGGGGCGTGGGCGAGGCGCTGGCGGCATTGTCTGATGGCGAAGCCAATGCCGGGCGGTGCCAATCTGCGTTCAATGCCACGATGGATGGCCGCACGATCATGTTCCAGAGCAATCTGGCCATCATCTCGCCGACCAGCGAACGATTGCTGGATGCGCTGACCGGGGTGGCGTTGCTGTGCGATGCGTATACCATCGAGATTGGCGGCCATACGGATTCTCGCGGCTCCAATCAATATAATGAAGTGATCTCCCAACAGAGGTCAGAAGCAGTGCGTGACTATATGGTCGAGCACGGCGTCGAGGCTGAAGCGTTGACGGCGATGGGGTACGGGGAGTCCCGTCCGCTGGACAGGGCGGAAACCTACGAGGCCTGGGCAAAGAACCGACGCATGGAATTCAAGGTCTCGGAGCGACGCTAGAGCGCTCCAGGTGTGCGACCTGCCCCCGCTGTTTGGCCGCAGCGGGGGCTTTTGTTTTTGCGATCAGGAGATTGAGAGGATCAGTCCTTCGGAGGGGCTGACCTGGGCGTCGATGGTCTGCGTCCATGCTTTCGTGATTGCGTCTGCACCTTTGGCGTGGCGCGGCGTGACGAAGTCCTTCGAGGCCGTGTAGAAACTCTTCAAGGCAGAGCCGAGCCGACGATTGATCTCAGCGCCGCCGAGCGTGGCTGCGCGTTCAGCGGCATAAGTCGGCACGAAGAAGAATTCCGGCTGAGGATCTGGCAGCGCGATGGGCGAACGGTCGCCTTCCCAATCGGTCACGCCGATGACGAGACTGCGAACAAGCCGGTCTTTCAGGGCATTATGGACATCTGCCGTCAGTGTGGGGCGTCCGAGGAAATCGACAAAGGCTGTCAGGCCGCGCGCATGCAGGCGGTCGGCGTCATCATAGGTGCGGACACGCCCGTACAGGCCGGTCTTCTCCAGAAAGTCCTTGTTGCCGGGCGAGGTCAGCGCAACCGTGTCGACACCGCCGCGAACCTTCAGGCAGTGAGCCAGCGCCATGGCGGTCTTGGACGAGGCCGAGGAGATCACAACGGTTTCCGGAACCGGGTCGCCGGTTTCCATCAGGCAGTCATCAATCATCCAACCCGTCGTGAAGAGTGGACGGAAAAGCATTTGCTGGTCTTCGAGCGCGGCATCGTAGGAAGGGTCGCCAGCAGTGTTGATGTATGTGTTGTAGATGGGCGCGAGGCCCTGGCGGTGGGCGGCGCCATCCATGAAACCATGTTTGCCGACGCTGACCGGCTCAACATCAAAATGTTCGGAGATGGGGAGATATCCGTACAGGCGGTCACCCTCATTCACATGTTCAGTCTTGGATTCAACCACGGTCGCGAACCCCCAGACGGGCACTCGGCCAAAGCTTGCATCTGCGGCGGGGAAGAAGTTCCAATACTGCATCTGGTCGCCAAAAGTGGCGTAGGTGACATTGTTGGCCGTCAGGGCAAACGTATCGACCTTGAGACGGGCAGCGCCGTCGGCCAGGGCAGGCAGGTCGGCTGGGGTCCAGCGCGTGTCGCGCAAATCATCACGGCGGATCAGGAAATCACTCATGTCTTCGCTTTCTTGCTCTTGCCCGTAAAGGCCGCGATTCGGTCCTGCATGTCAGGCCCAACCCCTTCGCAATTGAGTATCTCCCATTGCAGGCCACTATCCAAGTCTCGCGCGTCGGTCGCCTCCAGCAGACGCTTGTTTGCCGCATGGGAGAATGGCGAGTTGGCGAGTATGCGATCCGCCAAGTCCTGACAGGCGCTGTCGAAGTCGGCGTCTGCCACAACTTGCTCGACGAGGCCGATGCGGAAGGCCTCATCAGCACTGATCATGTCGGCGGTGAACATCAGGCGTTTTGCCGTGGCAATCCCTACACGGCGTGGCAGGCGCTGGCTCATGCCCCAGATCGGGGTAAGCGCCCATTTGGCATGTGTGTCTCCGAAACGTGCGCTTTCCGCGGCGATGATGAAATCAGCCGCGAGGGCAACTTCCAACGCACCTGTATAGCAGTGGCCGTGGACGGCCGCGATGACCGGCTTGGGCAGGCGCTCCATCAGGCGGAGCGTTTCAGAGTGCCACCCCGGTGACGGGACTTTTTCACCTTCGGCAATGTCGCCAAGATCATGCCCGGCAGAGAAGCATTTGCCCGCCCCGCGCAGGATAACGCAATTCACACTGTCATCCGTCTCGAGGTCGAGCACATGATGGCGAAGTTCGCGGAACATTCCGACCGTGAGTGAATTGAGTTTGTCGGGCCGATTCAGGGTAAGAGTCGCAAGGCCGTCTTTGTCCTGACGAAGGACCAGCGGCTCGCTCATGTGCCGAGGTCCACCATGAGGCTTGAAATGGCGTGCACGAAATTGCTGGGCGCGAGGGTTTGTTCGCCAGTCCACTTTATGTTCGGGAAGCGTGAGAGGATGTTGCGATAGGCTGAGTCCAGCTGCATGTTGGCAACGCGCTGGCCCAGGCAGACATGCGGGCCATGGCCGAACGCCAGATGTTCCTTCGCATTGGCGCGGGTGATGTCGAAACGGTTCGGTTCGGGAAACTTGGACGGGTCTCGATTGGCCGCAGCATAGTACATGACCACTTTGTCGCCCTCGGCGATGGTCTGGCCGCCAAGGTCCGCCTCCGCTGTTGCTGTGCGGCGCATATAAGTGACGGGACTGACCATGCGGATCGATTCATGGACGAAATTGGGAAACAGATCCTCGTTCGCGATCAGCTTTTCCTTCTGGTCGGCGAATTCGGTCAGAAGGCGCATTGTGCCCGACAGCGAGTTGCGGGTCGTGTCATTGCCAGCAAAGACGATCAGGAGCCAGGAACCATCAAGGAATTCGGGGCTCAGTGGCTCGCCGTCGATCTCGACATTGGCGATCGCGGACAGAAGATCGTTCTGCGGATCGGCGCGGCGCTTGGCCAGCATATGTCGACCATAATCGAACATGGCCTGAATCTCTGACATGAAGGCCATGATCTGTTCGGGCGTGACATTGCCGAGGCCTTCCTGCTGGGCCTGGTATTGCGAATTTTCCAGGAAGTGCATCCAGTGGACAAGTTTCGGCCGGTCCTCTGGTGGTACGCCAAGGATTTCGCACAGCGTGAATAGCGGCAATTCGGCGGAGAACAGCTCCACCATGTCGACCACAGGGCCCTGTTTCTCCATCGCGTCGAGCAGGAGGTTGACCTGTACATCAACGCGTTTGCGCAACTCCGCCACGAATCCGGGCCGGAAGAACTGCATATGTTCCATACGGAGTGTCGTATGGTAGGGACGGTCGAGATTGATCAGGCTGTTCAGGCTGGATGAGTGTAGCAGCGGATGGCGGGGCGTGTCTTCCTGACCATAGGTCATTAGGATGCCACCGCGCTGCGAGGAATAGATAACCGGGTCGAGTTCGACTTTCTTGACGAGATCATAGGAAGTCACCGCCCAGAAACCGGCGCCGACCTGTTCGGGGTGCCACATGACCGGGGCCTTCTCGCGCATTTCCGCGAAGGCTTCATGAGTGTAGCCGCCGCGGGAAGAGAAGACGGTCGGGTCCGTCAGGTCGACTGGCGGCGCGAGATCGAAGACAGGCTTGTTCTTCGGTGGCTGCGGCGCGGTATCGACCTGATAGGTCTCGGTAACGTTCTGAAGTGGCATGAGGGACCTCCGTATGGCTTTGCCGCCGGAGACCTATCAATGGCCGTCTCAGCGAGGCTTTGTGCGTTTCCTGGAAGTCAGCTTACCTGAAGGTGACCTGCTGCCAAGGCGTGACTTAGGGGCAGGCTTTTTGGAGGTGCGAGCCGGCTCGGCCGGCCGGGCAGCGTGCTCATTCGTCATCAAGTGGCCGATGGCTTGTTGTAGCAGGTCTGTCGGCACTTCCTCGACCGCGCCCGGGCGAAGATCGTCCAGCAGGAACGGGCCGTACTGCACGCGGATCAGGCGGTTCACCATGAGATTCACCGCTTCCAGTGCACGACGGACTTCGCGTTTCTTGCCTTCCGAGAGGGTCACGGTTAGCCAGCTGTTTGCGCCGGTTTCCCGGTCGAAAACGGCGGTGATCGGCTTGTAGTCGACGCCATCGACCGTGATGCCTTCGGCCAGTTCGGCAATCTTGTAGTCGGTCACAGTGCCCTTGGCCCGCACACGATAGGTGCGTTCAAGCTCGTTCTTCGGCAGCTCCAGGGCACGGGCAAGCGCGCCGTCATTGGTCAGTAGCAGCAGGCCTTCGGTGTTCAGGTCTAGCCGGCCGACGGTGACCACGCGTGGCAGGGATTTGGGCAACTCGTCAAAGACCGTGCGCCGACCTTCCGGGTCAACAGTGGTGGTGATGAGGCCAGCCGGTTTGTGATATCGCCAGACGCGCGTCGCATCAGGGGCCTGAATGGTCTTGCGGCCCACGCGGATCAGTTCGCGGCCTGTGACCTTGAAGGCAGGAGAGGTCAGCTTGACGCCATCGACCGTGATCTTGCCATCCTCGATCATGCGTTCGACTTCGCGGCGCGAGGCGACACCCGCGCGCGCAAGGTATTTGGCGATCCGTTCGCCTTCGCTCCAGTCTTTCTCTTCGGCTGGACGCTTGGATTTTGGGGCTGGGCGTTGCTTGCTCGGGCTGGAAGGTTTCCGGCGCGGGCGGCCCGTCTCTCGACGCTCCGTCATGGGATATTCTTTCTGTTGCTTTAGAGCAGGAAGTGAAGGAAGGGCGCCGCAATAGCAAGGCCCAGTATGATCTCCATCGGAATCCAGATCGGGATCAGACCGGGCTCCCGGTTCTTGGCTCGGTCGAAGACCAGGGACATCAGGCGACCGGTGCCAGCGCCAACCCACCCTGCAGCGAGCGGCAGGACAACGAGCGTCGTCAGGATGTCTTCGGAACCCGTCGACAGATTCACAACCAGAATGGCCGTCATCAGATGTGCGAACAGGAACAGGCCGCCATAAGTGGCGCGAAATTCCGAATAGCCACCGGGGCGGAGCGGGTCCGGATCCTCGACGAGGCGGACAATGCGGCTGGCCCAAGCCGGGGAAAACATGGCGGACAGGCCGAGAACGGCCCCAAACAGAAGGGTGACGACTGAAATGATTTCACCGATATTCATGAGGCGCGTGCTCCGGGGTTGTCAGCTCAATCTAGAACGATTTTGCGGAATGCACAGGGTCTGAATGCTGTCAGGATGCCTTGCTGAACAAATTGATCGTCTTGGCGATATCCTGCTCCGGGCGGCCAAGCAGATAGCCCTGGCCCCTGCGAACGCCCAACAGTTTCAGTGTATTCAGCTCTGCCTCGGTCTCGATACCTTCGGCAATGATGTGAGCCGACGTTTCTCGCGTATAAAACAGCAATGCGCCGATCAGTGCGCGACGGGCCAAGTCTGAATCCACATTCCGGGTCAGGCTCATGTCGACCTTCACATAGTCCGGATTGAGCTGGACAATGTGGCGCAGCGAGGAGTGACCGGCGCCAGCATCATCCACGGCGAGCCGCAGGCCTGCATGGCGTAATGGGCGCAGCACCTTGGTGAAGCTCTCATAGTCGTCGATGACGGCGTGCTCGGTAATTTCCAGCAGGATGCGGTCGAGCGGCAAATTCAGGAAGGTGCTCGCGAATTGATCGCTGATCACTGTGGAAGGTGAGGCATTGACGGAAATGTATTGGTCGGGCGCGATCTCGCGGATCTTTTCCACCGCCTGCCGGATTGAAGCCAGTTCCAGTTCCACGGACAAGCCGACGGCAGCCGCCTCGTCAAACCAGACATCCGGTGACCGATAAGGTTCAGCCGAGAAGCGACAGAGGGCTTCATACCCGCTGGGGTGCATCTGGCCGAGGTCAACAATTGGCTGGTAGGCAATGGCGAATGCGCTTGTATTCAGGGTCTCGAGGATACGCTCGCGCTTCTCCTCAAGGATGCGGCGTTCCTCGTAATCCTTGTCGATCTGTTGTGCGGCCAGGTTTGCGAACAAGCGCATGGTTTCCAGATCGCGATCGTTGAGACTCGTGTTCGCTTCCGGGCTGAGGCAACAGAACATGCCGTATGGTGTGCCGTCCACAAGCCGGATTGGAATGCTCATATGCGCCCCAATCGGAATTTCGCGCGTGATCGGCATGGCCAGGGCGAGGGGGTTTTTGGAGGTATCCGGAATAAGTTCGGGTAGGCGACCTTCCAGTATGTGAAGGCAATAGACATCCGTCAGGTCTCTACTGTCTCCCGGCTTGATCAGGTTTTCGAGGCCCGGTGCGTCTACATATCTAAACACGGACTCACCATCGACGAATTCCGAAATATAGGCGATCGGCATTCCTAGGTGTTGGCGAATGGCTGTCAATGCAGAGTTGATTGCCTGCCGGGATGTTTCCTCACGTCCGTCTGGAATCGTTGAAGGAAGTGAGAATCCGGTCATTCGTTCAAGCCCCTGAGACTCGCAATGGTTTACTGGCAAAGAAAACCAGTTTCAGCGGCAACCGTATCCCAGTGTCCCTTAAACTCCGTTCCACACTTCATTGAAGCCCAACACTCTTTCTTCGGACTTTCGTAAGAATTTTCGAAGGCGATTTGCCAGATCGAAAATCTATCCATCGCGACAAATTCGGCCCTTTTCGATGCGCGTGGTGCGGGTGTAGGCGTACTTGTATGGGTAACGGGGTGGCATGGCATGGCCGGGCACGAATGAAGCCGAAGATTCTGACAACGATCCAGACCTATTCGGGACCGCTCTTTGTGGCGGACCTGTTTGCAGGTGTGACAGTGGCGCTCGTCGCCATCCCGCTTAGCCTGGCGATTGCCATTGCGTCAGGAGCCGACCCGGCGGCGGGTCTTGTCACGGCAATCATCGCGGGGTTCCTGATTTCATTCCTGGGCGGCAGCCGGGTTCAGATCGGCGGGCCGACTGGCGCATTCATCGTCGTCGTTTTCGGCGTAATCGTTGCGCACGGTTATGGCGGACTCGTTCTGGCGACGTTCATGGCAGGGATCATTCTGATTGTCGCCGGACTGATGAGGGCAGGCAACCTGATCAGTTTTGTTCCGGAAGCGGTCGTGAACGGTTTCACCATCGGTATCGCCATTATCATTGCGGCGAGTCAGCTGAATGATTTGTTCGGCCTGACAACTTCCGACCTGCCGGCGGAATTCTTCAGCAAACTGGAAGTGCTGTGGGCGGCGCGCGGGACGGTAAATTGGGCATCCGTGGGAATCGGGGCTGCGACAATGGTTTTGATTGTCGGGTTGAGGCGGGTTGCACCGAAATTCCCGGGCCTGATCGTGGCCGTGGGGCTGACATCAGCGGTCGTGTATTTGTTTCACCTGCCAGTCGATACAATTGGCAGCCGGTTCGGGGCATTGCCGAGCCAGTTGCCGATGCCGAAACTGCCCGGGCTCAGTCTGGACCGTGTGACGGAACTCCTGCCTTCAGCTTTTGTGATTGCCTTCCTGGCGGGTGTGGAATCCCTTTTGTCCGCTATGGTGGCGGACCGCATGACGGGCGGGCAGTACCGACGCAATGCCGAAGTGATGGCACAGGGGGCAGCGAACATGGGATCTGCATTGTTCGGTGGCCTGCCTGCGACGGGCGCGATTGCGCGCACCGCGACCAATGTGCGGGCGGGCGGAAAGACGCCTGTCGCTGGTATCGTTCACGCGTTCACAATCCTGATGGCCGTTTTGTTTGCGGCGCCCCTGGCGGGTTATCTGGCGATGCCCGCACTGGCGGGACTGTTGATGTTGACGGCATGGAACATGAGTGAGCCGCACAAATGGCGAGCTTATATGTCGGACGAGAAAGCGAATGTCGCACTGTTGCTGATCACGCTTGTGCTGACCGTGGTGGCTGATCTGACAATCGCGATCGGCGTAGGTGTTTCTCTGGGACTCGCGATCCGTCTGCGGCGTCGGCATGTGGGGCCTGCCGATTGGAGCGAACCGGAGCGCTAGCTCGGATCAGGTGATGCCGGCGGCCTTCCAGGCCTCCTTGGGCCAGCGGCGATGCTGCCAGAACCATTGGCCCGGATTTGCGCGGACCTGTTCTTCAATGAAATCCGTAATACGCTGGACGCTGCGCTGGATGTCTGCGGTCTCGTCCCCGGTCGTTTCCGGCATGAAGGGTTCATGGAAGGTGATCCGGAACCGGGCTGGGCCTGTGCGCACGGTCGAGACGGGCACGATCGGCACACCGTATTTCATGGCAAGCCGTGTCGGCCCCGGCGCGGTCATGGCGTCATGCCCGAAGAAAGGGACGGCGATGCCCTCATTGAATTTCTGGTCGTTCATCAGCGCGATGGTCTGGCCCTTGGCCAGAGCACGCATCAATTCGCGGGTGCCGACGCCTTTGGGTGCGTTGATCTGGGTGCCATAGGCCGCGCGGAGATCCGAAATGCGTCGATCAATATGGGGGTTGTTCAAGGCGCGATAGGTCATCACCGCGTCCGGCAGGCGCTGGGTGATTGTGGCAGGCATGATTTCCCAATTGGCGAAGTGGCCGGAAATGAAGACCGCACCCTTGTCGCTGGCCTTCAGGCGATCCAGCACGTCAAGACCGACAATGTCTACTCTTCCAGACGTGTACGGATCGATGGATGGCAGGTGCGGCAGCTCGCCTGCGACGCGGCCGGCACTCTCCCATGCATCGAGTGCGGTCTGCTCGATCCGTACATCTGTCCAATCCGGAAAAGCGAGCCGGAGATTGCGCTTCACTGTCTTGTGCTGGGAAAGGCGCGGGCCGATCTTCTTCATCAGCCAGCCACCAAAATTGGAGGCACGATCTGGGCCGAGCAGCTTCATCGGCTCCCAATAGAGTAGATCCCAGCCAATGGTTTCCAGCCGCCACTGAACGCGCTGCCAAAACGTCGCACGATTGTCGATATCTTTTGGGCGAATATATTTCGGGGCGGTCTGGGTCATGAATTATCTGGATAGAGGAGCGGGTTGAGCAGCGCGTCAAGTTGGCGGATGTCATCAAACTCTGCGGTGACCGGGAATTGCAGGATGCCGCCACGATCATCAGGATGGATGCGGACATAGTCCTTGCTGGTCGTGATCAGGCGCGCGCCGTGGGATTTTGCGAGCTTGTGGAGGAAGCCGAGTTCCTTCGGGGAATAGTCGTGATGATCCGGATAGCCGACCGCTTCGCTGATATCGCCGCCATGATCTTTCAGGCTCTCAAAGAATTTCTGCGGACGTCCGATGCCCGCGAATGCCACCAGCGGGCCAGACGGCGCTGGCCCCGACGGGACAATTCTGGCGCGCAGCACGGGCAGGCCGCTCTGCTGCACGCGTTGAGGGACATCGCCATCCCCCATCAGGATCACCGCATCGGCGCGGGCGAGTCCATCCTCAACAGGTTCCCGTAATGGGCCTTTGGGCAGGACATAGCCATTGCCGAAAGGGGCAGCCGCATCAATCACGACGAACGACAGGTCCTTCACGATGCCGGGATTCTGATGGCCGTCATCCATGATGGCGACCTTGGTGCCATAAAAGGCCATCAGTTGGACCCCGGCGAACCTGTCCTTGCCGATCCAGCTTTCGCCGGTCTGGGACAGCAGAAGAGGCTCATCGCCGCACATGTCTGCGGTGTGCCAGGTTGGATAGATCTTCTGTGGACTGATTTCGGAGCCACCATAGCCGCGTGACAGGCTGGACGCGTGAATGCCTTTCAGCTCGATATGATGGCGGATAGCCTGCACGATGGGCGTCTTGCCGACGCCGCCGGTCGTCAGGTTGCCGACGCAAATGACGGGGATTGATGTGCGCGCCGGGGTGGCCTTGGCCAGCTTGCGGCGGATGCCCCATGTATAAAGAGCGGCAAGAGGGCTGAGCAGAGCGCGAGTCAGGGGCGCAGCTTCCCGAGATTTCGGATCGAGCCCGGCCGACCAGAAGTACGGCGCCTTCATTGTAGCAGGCCTGGTTCGGGAAGAAGCGGCAACAGGGCTTCCAAAGTCACCGTCATGGGCGCATCAGCCGCTTCATTCAGGGCGGCGAGCGCTTCGGCAGCTGGCGGTTCCATTGTCAGCAGTGCTTTGCCTATGGCCTTGGGCGTCTTCAGCCGCCGGATTAGACCGCGCTTTTCCAGATCATCCATCATTGTGGCGAAGTTGAACACATCGGGACCCGTCACGACAGGGCGACCGAGGCGAACAGGTTCCAGCGGATTGTGTCCGCCGACGCCTTCCGTGTGCCCGCCGCCAAGAAAGACGGCATCTGCCAGGCGATACCAGAGGCCCATTTCTCCCATAGTATCAGCGAGCAGGATTCGGGTACGGGGTGTGGGCGTCTCGCCGCGGGACCGGCGCGCCAGCGGCAGGCCGCGAGTCTTGAGCAGGCTTTCGATGGCGTCGCCGCGGTCCGGATGGCGAGGGGCAATGATCAGCGCGGTGTCGTCATTGCCTTTGAGAGCATCGAGGAAAATCGCTTCCTCGCCGTCATGCGTCGATGCGGCCAGGATACAACGCCGGTCGCCAAGGAAGTTCTCGCGCAGGCGGCGGATCTCCACGTCACTGGCCGAAGGCGGCGGGAGGGCAGACTTCATGTTGCCGGTGGACTGGACTGGCTGATCGAGCAGGGTTTCCAAACGTCGGGCCGTGTCGGTGTCGGCGGCAAGGACGACATCAAACCGACCGACCAGGCGTTGGAAGGCTCGGTTGAGCTTCTGCCAGCCTTCGGCAGACGAATCCGTCATGCGTCCGTTCACCAGTGCGCGTTTCGCGCCGGACTTTTCCGCTTCGAGGATCAGGTTGGGCCAGAATTCGCCTTCGCCAAAAATGCAAAGATCAGGTTGCCAGTGCTGGATGAAGCGGCGCGCAATCGCCGGTGTATCGAGTGGTGCCATGAGATGGATGGCACGGTCGGGCAGGGCGGGGCCGAGCAGGCGCGCCGATGTCTGGGTCTGGCTGGTGAAGAGGAGCAGCAGGTCCGGGCGCTTTTCGAGCAGTCGCTGGCCCAGTTCGAGCAGGAGTTGGCTCTCACCGACACTGGCACCGTGTAGCCAGACGAGCGTGCCGCCCGGCATGCGGCGGGGCATGTTGCGCGCGAGCCGCTCATTGATGCGGCCATAGTCTTCCTTGCCGGCGCGGGCACGACGTTTCATTAAGCCGCCCAGAAAAGGCGAGGCGGCCTGCGTCAGGGTCCGGTAAAGATGGATCGCGGCTGTCATGTCTTGTCTGAATCCGATTGCGTCTCAGCAGGATAGCCCGCCAGCATGTCGGCTCTCCGGGTCGCCTCATCAAGCCGTTTCTGCAATTCGGCCTGAATCTGCTGAGGATCGCTGTCGCGTGATACGAGGATTGATTCGCCATATACAATGGCACCTCGTGCGAACGGATAGGGAATAATCAGGCGGTCCCAGGTCGACAGGCGCGAGGCCGGTTTTATCGAGAGCGCGTAGGGCAGTATTGGCACGCCCGCGCGCTGGGCAATCATGACCGCACCGGGGCTGACGATTTCCGCCGGACCGCGGGGGCCATCGGGCGTGATACAGACCACAGTACCCGATTTGAGCAAACGGACTGCTTCGGCAATCGCGCGGATGCCACCCTTGTCCTTCTTTGCCTTTTTCTTGTTCCCGGCTGAGCCCCGAATGGGGTGAAGCCCAAGATGGGCGATCGCGCGGGTGACGGCCTCCCCATCGGGGGACAATGAAACCAACATCGCGCCGTTCTGTATCTGTCCGGGCCAATGCTTCATGTTGCGGATCCAGCCACTGGGCAGGAGGAGGATACGAGAATGCCAGCCCGTAAGGACGACGCCGTTATAGTTGGTCCACAAGCTGCGCGCTGACTCTTCCCCTTCGACCTTCCACCGGACGGAACGGGCAATGAGGGACATCCAGCCCCAAATCAGAACGCCGAGTATGGAGGTCATAACCTTGGATCGGAACAGGGATTTCATCGCACCGCCTTATACTGCGCTTCGGCGCGCTCACCATGAATTAGATGCGCGGGATAAGTGAATGACAGGTTGAAGCAGGGCGCAACGGGGCGAATGGTGGGCGATAGTGGGTTCGAACCACTGACCCCTGCCGTGTGAAGGCAGTGCTCTACCACTGAGCTAATCACCCAATTCAGCGAAGCAGATGGCGTAATCTGCGCCTGAGTCGAGGTCAAGTCCGGATGTCTGCTGGCGCTGAGTTGCGTAAAATGACTGATTATAGCTATGCATAAACACAATCCTTGCATGCATTACAATCGTTTGCGCATGCACCCTTGGGGGGACGACTTCTCGCGCTAAGGGTAGAAATGCGTCGCTGTACCATGATCTGGTTACAAGGATTTGGTAGTTCTTTAGATTTTTTCTGATTGCGAGCAGATTTTTGTTTGCGATAACATGAATATGAACAGGCGTTCATTATGAACGGATGTTCATCGGAGAACCTTACACTAGTTTCATTCGAAATTAGCCTTGAGAAAACCACAAAAAATGGTCATGTTCCGGTCACACAAGACAGCCCGACGAACGGACTGCATAAACATATAAGAAGGACAGGCGGGGGCCTAAGGCCCTAATAACAGTACAGCCTGGAGAGAGAGAAAAATGAAAGACTGGTGTGACGAAGACGGCGCAAAGCGCCTTCGTGAGAAAATTAGTGCCTATTGGGCAGAGCGTGGCTATGAAGTTGATGTCGACCTGATCGATGCTGGCTTTGTTCCTGCCATGCGGTCTGCACGCACTGATGTACGCAGCAACATGGTGAACGGCATGCCGCGTCGCCGTATTGCAAATGAAACGGGCTCCGCCCGTCCTAGCTACCGTCCACGCGAACAGCGTGAACTTTCGGCTTAGCTGACAAATCCATCCACAACTGAGACCAACCTGGAATAGTGTTCCAGCACGATGTCAGGTTCAAGCTGTTGTGGTGATTCCTCTTCGTACCCGAACGGGACGAAAATGAAGGGCAGTCCGGCATTCCGGGCTGCCCTTTCATCTGTGCGGGAGTCTCCGATCATCAAAGCGCGTTCGGGCGAACCGCCGGCGGCCTCGATCGTGCGCAGGATATGGTCTCCATCCGGTTTCCGGTTGGGTACGCTGTCTGCTCCCACAATCGCGGCGAAGTAACGGGTAAGGTCCAGTTCCGCCAGCAACTGGTCGGTAAGAGCCTGTTTCTTGTTCGTGCAGACAGCCAGCGTTGCGCCACCGGCGGACAGGGTGGTCATCGCTTCAACTACGCCATCAAAGGCATGCGAGTGGTCTGCGATGTTTGCGGCGTAATAGTCCAGAAACTGCTCAAGAAAGACATCCAGGTCCGAATCGGACGGCGTGATGCCGTGCGCCAGCAGGCCTTTTACGATCATCGCGCGGGCACCGTGACCGATCATCGTGGCGATTGTGTCCAAAGTGACCGGCGTGAGATCGGCATTGGTCAGCACATGGTTCAGCGCTTCCAGCAGATCGGGCGCCGTGTTCACAAGCGTACCATCCAGGTCGAAGACAATTGTCCATCCGTCGAAGGGTTTTGACATATGCGCCGCAATTCCTTTTCGGTCTCGCCTTGAATCGGCCTTTGGTCTAGGCGAAAGGACTAGGGAAAGCGAGAGGGCAGAACCTGTGGAAAAACCGGCCAGAGAACGTGCAGCGGTCATTCTTGCGGCTGGCAAGGGCACGCGGATGAAGTCCGATCTGCCCAAGGTGATGCACAAGGTGGCTGGCAGGCCGATGATCGACTGGTCAATAGCGCTTGCCAGAGACGTCGGATGCGACCGGATCGTTGTTGTTGCACACCCATCGCAAACGATTCTGATCGATGATGTTGGCGCGTTGCTGGGAGCCGACTCTCTTGCCTATCAGGATCCGCCTATGGGAACTGGTCATGCTGTGCGGTGCGCCGAGGAAGCGCTTGCGGGTTTCGAAGGCGACCTTGTTGTCCTGTATGGCGACAGCCCGCTCGTGCCGGCCTCTGCGATCGGGAGCCTGTTCGACAGTCTGAGCGACGGCGCGGCGATTGGGGTGCTGGGCTTTGATGCGGCCGAGCCCGGTCTGTATGGCCGCCTCATCACCTCCGGTCATGGAGACCTCGAAGCAATCGTCGAAGCGCGTGAGGCGACCCCCGAGCAACTGGATGTAACGCTCTGCAATTCCGGCGTCATGGCGGGCGATGCGGTCACCATGTTCAGCCTTTTGCAGAAGGTGACGAACGACAATGCCAAGGGCGAATACTATCTGACTGATCTTGTCGCATTGGCGCGGGCCGAGGACATGACCTGCAAGGCCGTGCGCTGCGATGAGGACGATCTGATCGGGTGTGATTCCAAGGCTGACCTTGCCGAGGCGGAATCCATTTTCCAAAATCGCCGCCGCATGCAAGCCATGGCGGATGGGGTATCTCTGATTGCGCCGGAAACGGTCTGGTTTTCCCACGATACTTTGCTTGAGGCCGATGTGACCGTGGAGCCGAATGTTGTGTTCGGACCCGGTGTCATCGTGCAGTCTGGTGCGGTGATCCGGGCCTTCAGCCATCTGGAAGGTGCGCAGGTTGGGCCGGGTTGTTTCGTCGGTCCCTATGCCCGGCTTCGCCCCGGTACGGTTCTGGAGAAGGACGCCTTCATCGGAAACTTCGTTGAGGTGAAGAGTACAACGATGGGAGAAGGGGCCAAGGCGAGTCATCTTTCCTATCTGGGTGATGGGCAAGTTGGTGCGGATGTGAATATCGGCGCGGGCACGATCTTCTGCAATTATGATGGCTTCCTGAAGTATCAGGTCCGCATTGAAGATGGCGCGTTTATCGGTTCCAACAGTGCGCTCGTGGCACCGGTCAGGATTGGGCGCGGAGCGGTCGTTGGCTCTGGCAGTGTCGTTACGGACGATGTTTCTGCCGATGCCCTGGCATTGGGGCGCGCCCGTCAGACGGAAATCAAGGATTGGGCGATTGAATTCCGGAGCCGGAAGGCATCGGAAAAGGCAGACAAGCAAAAGGGCTGAAGGCTGATGGCGAACGAGCACGAGAAAGAGAATGCCGCGATGGCGGCGATGGAATATGTCGAGGACGGCATGACCATCGGCCTCGGCACCGGTTCGACGGCGAAGTATTTTGTCGAGATGTTGGCTGAGGAAGTGGCTGACGGACTTGTGGTCCGGTGTATCGAGACAAGCGAACAGACACGCCGTCTTGCCAGCAGCCTTGGTGTTCCGCTGATCCCCTTCGAACAGGTCGAGCGCATTCATTTGACTGTAGACGGCGCGGATGAGGTCGATCCGCAGGGGCAATTGATCAAGGGCGGCGGCGCCGCTTTGCTGCGCGAGAAGATTATCGCCAATGCCAGCGATCACATGGTGGTGATCGCGGACCCGTCAAAACAGGTCGAACGGCTCGGGAAGTTTCCTCTGCCGGTGGAAGTTACGCCGTTCGGATATACAATCACTGCGAAGCTTGTTTACGACGTGTTGGCGGCTTCCGGTATTGACCGCCCACGCGTGCAGCTGCGGTCGCTGACCAATGGTGAACTCGTGGTCACTGATGGCGGCAACCATATCCTGGACTGTCATTGCGAGCGCATCCCAGACGCTGAGGCGTTGGCGGCGCGATTGTCCAATGTGCCGGGCGTTGTGGAGCATGGCCTGTTCATTGGTCTCGCGCGGACTGTCATCATCGGCAATGAGAATGGCGCTACGGTGTTTGAATTCTCCTGATCCCGCCTCATATGGGTGGTCGAAACCTGTAAAGATTCAAGGACCCTCCCATGACCGACGCGACACATGACTTTGACTTATTCGTAATCGGCGGAGGGTCGGGCGGTGTCCGTGCGGCGCGTCTGGCAGCATTGTCTGGTGTCAAGGTTGGACTGGCGGAAGAGTATCGCATGGGCGGCACATGCGTGATCCGCGGGTGCGTACCGAAGAAGTTCATGGTTTACGCCAGCAAGTACGGCAAAGACATCAAGAAAGCGGCTGGCTATGGCTGGTCTACGGGGGAGGTCAGCTACGATCATTCGGCGTTCGCAACAGCAATGCATGCTGAAGTCGACCGCTTATCCGGCATCTATTTCCGTAATCTGAAAAATGCTGGCGTCGAGATTTTCGAAGATCGGGCCGAGTTCGTGGACAAGAATACGCTACGCCTGAAGAACAGCGGAAAGACCGTGACGGCAAAGAAAATTCTGGTGGCCGTTGGCGGGCGTCCGTGGCGACCCTCTCCGGAAGAGCTGCCGGGCGTTGAGCATACAATTACCTCTGACGAGATTTTCCATCTGGAAGAACTTCCGAAGCATCTCGTAATCGCAGGGGGCGGATACATTGCGGTAGAGTTCGCACACGTGTTTGCCGGTCTCGGCGTGCCGACCTGCCTGGTCTATCGCGGCGAGGAAGTGCTGCGCGGTTTTGATGCCGATGTACGCACCGAAGTGCATGAGGGTCTGAAGGAAGCTGGCGTGCAGGTCATCACCGGGACGGTGTTTGAGAAAATCGAGAAGCGGGACGGGGCGGATCTGCCCTTGCACCTGACCATGACCAATGGCCATACGCTCGACTGCGACGTTATCATGATGGGCGTTGGGCGCCGTCCGAACACGGAAGGCCTAGGCTGCGAAAATGCCGGCGTCGAATTAAATGAGAAGGGTGCCATTCCGGTCAATAAGTGGTCGAAGACAAATGTCGATACGGTATGGGCTGTTGGTGATGTGACCGACCGTGTCGCGTTGACGCCTGTGGCCATTCGCGAAGGCCACGCATTTGCGGAGACGGAATTCTACGACAAGCCTTGGCATTTTGATCACAGTGACATTCCGACGGCCGTATTCACTCAGCCAGAAGTCGGCACGGTTGGAATGACCGAGGCCGATGCTCGAAAAGAGTTCGGCGAAATCGATATCTACAAGACCAGGTTCAAGCCGATGAAGAATGCGCTGAACGGTGACCAAACACGCATCCTGATGAAGCTGGTTGTGCGCGCATCCGACGAAAAAGTCCTGGGTGTTCATATTGTTGGCGATGATGCCGCTGAAATGATCCAAATGGTTGGTATCGCCGTGAAGATGGGCGCCACAAAGCCGGACTTCGACCGGACCTGCGCGCTGCACCCCTCTTCCGCCGAGGAGTTGGTAACCATGCGCCAGAAATGGGTACCGGACGTGCAGGCGACCTAGCCGACGCTCCGGTCAGTGCTCCGGCGTCTAATTCTCCACGGGGAGATAGGCGTTGGAGGCGGCATTGAAGGCATGGACATTGTCGGAATCACAGACGAGCAGCGATAGTCCGTTCTGTCGGGCATTCACGATACCGAGGCGCTTGCAGGCGGTATCAACCGGGATCGGTGCAGGTTCTGTCGCGAGCGTCACCTTGCAATCGCTGAGCCTGCCCCAGCGGGACCAAAATCCGCAGGTCAAAGTATCGGCTGTGCCATCATCGTCCATGTCGAATGAGATCGACTGGGTAGCCGCGGCGTCATCAGTGTCCAAGCCGAACATGCTGGACCGAAGCTCGACGAGCGCTGTGACCTCGCGCTTGAACGTCTTGAGGACAAGCTCCGGCTTGTCAGCCTTCAGGGCGTACAGGTGAACATCCTGTTTGAAATCGTCCGTGTTCATGCCTTCATTGGAAGAAATGAACTTGGCAACCCAGCGCCCTTCATGGAGTTCTGCGGTCGGTGGATCCCAAGCATAGATGTCCTCAATCTTGCTGACGAGGAAGTGGCCGCTGCCCATGTCGGCGACGAAGAAGTATTCAGCCGGACAGCAATTGCCGCCGCCATGCACGGACACGATGGCGTCCAGCGTGCCGTCCGCATTGAAATCCTTGAGTAATTCCACCGTTGGGGCGCCGTAGCCAAATTCGTGAATTGTGTATTCTAGGCCATTGACGGTTGCCTTCAGGACGACATTCTCCTGCAGGAAAGAGAATTCGTCTTCCTGCTCAAACCAGTATTCCGCCTTGCGCGTCGGCTCTTCAGGCTGAGCGGGCGCGGCGGGGCCGGCCGTGCAGCCCGCAAAGCAAAGCCCACGTGGCAGTTTTCCCGGCGCCATGAAAGGGCGGCTGGAAGATTTGCGCTTGTCGGAAACTTCAGCGAGTGCCTGATAGAACGCAACGACTGCGTCCTGTCCGGGGCGGCGAATTTCCTCTGCCAGCGTATCGGCGAACAGGCCGTCATCCGGCGTGGTCTCTCCTGCTGCTGTGGCGAAGGCAACCAGCATTCCGGGACGTTGCGATACGCGCGTCATGCCTTTGTCGGCAATGGATTTCGAAAAGGCGAATTTCAGCTCGTTGCGGCAGGCATCGGACACGACGAAGACCGCTTTTGCCCTGGAGGCCTGAAGGCTGGCGAGGACTTCTTCGAGTTCGACCCCCTTGCGGAATATGTGGCTTGCCGCGGTGATGGTTTCCTTGGCGGGGATCAGGTAGTTGCGCGCTTCGCGATCATCGTAGGCGGCCGCGCCGTGCCCGGAATAGTAGAAGAACGCGATCACTTCATGGCCAGCATCGGCTTCTTCTCCGATGCGGGCCTCGAACTTGTCGAACGCATCTTCCATCCCGTCTTCGTCAAGATCAAACCGGGGCAGGGTCTCGAACCCAACCGCGGCCAGCGCTTCTTCCATTGTGCGCACATCCTTGTGCGTGTTGGTCAGAGCGCCGACTTCTGCCGGGTAGTCCTGGTTTCCGATCAGCAGGGCAATGCGTTTTTCGTCAGCCCGCGCATGGCTCACAAGTAAAAGGCAAACGAGCAAGGCCGAGAACGATCTGAGCATCGACATTGTGCGTGTCCCCTATATCCACCAGAGCTGATACTAGGGGCACACGTCCGGAGTGTCATCCGCCATCAAGCTTCAACGAGCGATTTCAGTTCCAACGCGACGGTTTTGAGGCTCTCCCGGATGGGTTTCAGCCCGCCGCCGCGACCGGCATGGATGACCAATTGTTTCCAGGCGGGCTCGCCTTCACGCGGCGCCTTGACCTGCAAATGACCAGAGCGGGGCAGTGCTGAGCGTAGCAAGAACCCCGCCAGGTCAAAGCCTGCTTTGGAATTGTATGCGCCGTTGCGAGCATCAGCTTCAAAGGTGGATTGCTCCGACCGGCCAACCGTATTGAACAGCACAGACAGGTCCGGGCGGTGTTCGGGGGCAATCTGTTCCCGGATGACCTGGTTCAGAAGGCGCACACCGCGCAGGGAGTAGATGTCGGCATGCATGGGGGCGAGCACGCGGTCGGCTGCCTCCAATGCGCATCGCGTCAGGAAGGTGGCGTTGGGATTGGTATCGAACACGATCAGATCATAATCGCTGCGATAGCGCTCAATGGACTGAAGGAAGTGTTCCTTGATCAGTGCGAGCGAGGCCGGGTCTGATGCGAAGGCGTACTTTGATATTTCGAACTGGCCGGAGATCAGGTCGAGCCGCCCGCCCGGACTGCCTTCGCCCATCAATTCGTGGATGAGTTTTTCTTTCGGAACTGGCGCGAACGGGTCGGTGGAGAGGGTGAGCCAGGATTCTGCCGGACTGGTCGCATCCCGCGCATGCAGGCGCGACTTCTCGAACAGGGAGATGACCGACTTGTCTGCGGCAGCGCTGGCATCTGCGACATCCATTTCAAAAAAGGTCTGAGTGAGATTGTATTGCGGATCGAGATCAACCAGCAGGATGCGCCCACCAAGCGCGCCTTGCCATGCGCCGAAGACCTGGCTGGATATCGTCGTCTTGCCGACGCCGCCCTTCAAGTTCATCACCGCCAGCACGGGGCATTTGCTCTTGTAGGCTTGCCGCGTCTCGTTCACGAGTTGCTTGATGCCGTCTGGCGTTGTCGATGACAGGCGAAGGTGCGGCAGGACTTCATGCTTGAAGAAGCCATTCAGGCGGGCTTTGTCGATCTGATACGGGATCAGTTTGAGGCCGCGTGCCTTGGCGCGTTCGACATCCTGGCGCACGGCCTTGGACCGGACGGAGGATGCCGACACGAGAACAATCATGGCAAACGCGTCGTCAATCGACTGGTTTGCCATGTCGCGGGAAGCCCCGTCGTTCGGCACATACCAGTCAGGAATGGCCGCCGTGCGGAGGGCTTCGTGCAGCTCCAGAAGCGCATCGAAATCCTTGGCGGAGTGGCTGATATAGACGTGCGACATGACTAGATTTGAGGTTCTCCGAGCGACAAAAGGCCTATGCAATTACTAAAAGGCCAAATCATGATTCCTCCACCAATCTGCTGTGAAATTATAGTGAAACTTGAGCGTGTGCCTGCCATGTGATTAATGCAGCTCATAATTGGAGTAACCGAGATGACCTGGACCCCCTCAGATTGGCGCCAACTGCCAGCAAAGCACATTCCGGAAGACTATCCGGATTCTGCCGCGCTTGCTGCAGTCGAGGAGAAGCTGAAAGGCTTTCCGCCGCTGGTCTTTGCTGGCGAGGCTCGTCGATTGAAGCAGCGCCTTGGCGAAGTGGCGGCCGGAGAGGCATTTCTACTGCAGGGCGGCGATTGCGCCGAGAGCTTCAAGGAGTTCCATCCCGACAATATTCGCGACACGTTCCGCGTGATCCTGCAGATGGCGGTCGTGCTGACCTTTGCGGCATCGAAGCCCGTGGTCAAAGTTGGCCGAATTGCTGGCCAGTTCGGCAAGCCGCGGTCGTCGCCCATCGAGACGATTGATGGGGTGACGCTGCCTTCTTATCGCGGTGACAATATCAATGGCATGGACTTCACGACCGAGAGCCGCATTCCAGATCCCGAGCGTCTGACTCAAGCCTACTCCCAGTCAGCGGCCACGCTGAACCTGCTGCGCGCCTTCAGCCAGGGCGGCTATGCGAACCTCGCCAACGTCCACCGCTGGATGCTCGGCTTTGTTGACCGTAGCCCGCAGGGCGAGCGGTATGAGCAATTGGCGGACCAGATTTCGAAGTCACTGGACTTCATGAAAGCTTGTGGTGTGACGCCCGATAGCGTTCCGCAAATGTCTCAGGTCGAATTCTATACCAGTCATGAAGCACTATTGCTCGGCTACGAAGAAGCGATGACACGCATCGATTCCACATCCGGCGAATGGTACGATACGTCAGCTCACATGCTGTGGATTGGCCATCGTACGCGCCAGATAGACCACGCTCATGTCAATTTCTGCAAGGGCGTGCGGAATCCGATCGGCATCAAATGTGGACCCGGACTGGAAACGGACGAGTTGCTGCGCCTGATCGAGACGCTGAACCCGAATGACGAGCCGGGCCGGATCACTCTGATCTCTCGTTTCGGATCGGACGGTGTGGCGCAAGGCCTGCCGCCACTGGCGCGCGCCGTGAAGAAAAGTGGCCGGACCGTGGTCTGGTCATGTGATCCGATGCACGGAAACACGCTGAAGACCGATAGTGGCTTCAAGACGCGTCCCGTGGATCGCATCCTGTCGGAAGTGCGCCAGTTCGTGGACGTGCTGTCGTCGGAAGGCTGCTATCCGGGTGGCGTACATTTTGAAATGACTGGCCAGGACGTGACCGAATGCATCGGCGGTGCTCAGGCGATTTCAGAAGAAGATCTGTCGTCTCGATACCACACTCATTGCGATCCTCGCCTGAATGGCGAACAGGCCCTTGAACTAGCATTCATGATCGCAGAGAAGCTGCAGTCCGTCGGGGCCTCCGGCACCGCCGAGCTCAAAGCGGGATAGAAAGACAGTTCCATGCGCACGCACCGCCTGGGCTGGCCTGCCTGGGCGCGGCCAGCCGACATTGCAGACCTGTTGCGGCTATCGGTACCGATAGCCTTCACGCGCATGTCGCAAATGCTGATGGCTGTGACGGATGCCGTTGTGCTTGGGCAATATGCGCCCGGTGAGCTGCCATATATTCTGAACTCGTGGCTGCCGATGGGCGTTTCGCTCGGGTTGGGACTCGGCATTCTGTTGGGTGTGCAGGTGCTGACCTCTGAACTGCTCGGTATTGGACGTGAGAAGGAAAGCGGCCGCATCTTCCGGCGCGGCCTGTGGACCAGCGTCTGGCTTGGCATCCTATTGATGGCGGTCGTCTATTTTTCGGCCAGCGCGCTGTTCACATGGCTCTTTGTCGATATTGCTCCTCCGACCGAGGTTGCGGCATCGGTCGACCCTCATACGGTCGCTGAATCCGTGGCGGGCGTAACCCGCATCCTGTCCTACGGGATGGTAGGCTTCATGATCTCCACGGTTTGCGGCTACTATCTGGAAGCGCTGCGCCGACCCTTGCTGGTCTCGGCCGTGATGTATTTCGGTGTATTACTCAACGTTATCATTGACCTCGCATTGGTCGGCGGATTTTGGGGGTTCGAGCCCATGGGGGCCGCAGGTGTGGCGTGGGCGACCACAGGCTCTCGCCTATTGATCACGATCTTGTTGCTCGTTGCCGTGATCTTGCTGACTCCCGCCTTCAGAAAGTCACCAACCAGTCCCGAAAACGAGGCCAAACGGCAGCTGTCGGTCGGCACGGGCACCGCCATCAGCAATGTTGCCGAGTGGGGTGGGTTTAACCTGACCTATGTGATCGCGACATGGATCAGCCTCGCTGCCAACTCTGTCTATGGCTATGCAATTCAGATCATGGGGCTTTGCTTCATGTTCTATCTGGGCATTGCGACCGCCACCAGCGTCCGCGTGGCGGAGGCCTATGGCCGACGAAACCTGACGGAGATGCGGGATGCAGGGCGTCTTGGCGTGGCAGCCACACTTGTGATGGGAGTGGCGCTTGGTGTGGTGCTGATCGTTTTCAACAATTCGTTGGCCGGCTTCCTCGTGAAGGATGATGCCGTGATCAACGGTGTTCATCTCGCATCGGGCATCGCTGCCCTGCTCGTGATGGTGTCATTTGTAACGGTTTTTGACGGGCTGCAGGCGACAGCCTCATTCGCGCTCAGGGCGCAGGATATCGTCTGGTCGCCAAGCCTTATCCATATCGGCTCGTTCTTCCTGGTGATGCTGCCAGCCTGCTACTGGCTCGGCATTGTCGAAGGCCGGGGTGCGCGCGGCATGATGGAGGGTGTGTTTGTCGGCGTGTTTACGGCTGGGATACTGCAAACCCTGCTGCTGGAATGGAAAACGGCGCGCCAGCCGAGCCGACGCGCCGCTTGAATTCCATGGTCAGGACCTATCAGTCCTGAGGAACCCTAGAGGTCTTTCAGAGCCGAAGCCGGCTTGAAAGCAGCCGATGTCTTTTCCGGGATCTTGATTTCTTCGCCGGTGGCTGGGTTGCGGCCTGTGCGAGCATTCCGGGTTTTGGCCGAGAATGTGCCGAAGCCTGCGATCGCCACTTGCTGACGGTCTTTCACGGCACCAGCAATTGCGTCGAAAACAGCGTCTACAGCCTTGCCGGCGTCGCTTTGCGACAGACCGGATTCACCTGCGACAGCTTTTGTAAGTTCGCCCTTATTCATAGGGGTTCTCCTCTAATGTTAAACGGCGATCCCCCGCCGTTGCAGCGACATACCCACGATTCGTAAGGCGTGAATATGACGAAAGCCCAATAAAGACGGGCTATGCGCCGAGAATCCAGCCCTCTTCTGACTGAATTTGCGATATTTTTCCCTCGTCAAGAGAACTATTTGTGGAAATTCGCCCATTCAACCGGCCTTTTTCGTCCATTTCCGAATAGTAATGGGCGATCTGGCGGACTTGTGCAGCATCTGGCGTTTCCCCCTTTTCAGGCTTTGAGGGAATGAGTGACGGGTAGACTTCGGCAATAACGACCTGAATGCCTTCAAGCGTCTCCTCGGTCATCTCGCCATCCTCGAATTCGAATGGCCAGATGCGTGAGGAGGGTAGTGACTGCCTGAGCGCGTGCACATGGGGAATTCCGGTCAGCGACTGGCTGCCCACGCTACCCGTATAAGCCAACTGCCAGACCGATTTCGGCTGTCCACGCTTTGAGTCTCTCAGATGGGTTTCCACGATACGGTACTCAGGTAGGACCTGACCGCTGAATTCCGGCTTCTTGTCGGAGAGTGTCGAGACGACATCGCGTGCGGGAGCCCCCCAGAAAGGAAAAGGTCCTTTCGAGATCGCATAATTCATGCCTGCCGCAATCGCGTAGCGTGGATTGGAATTGTCGGCCTTGTCCTTCATCTTGGATGCCAGGTGCGCATGCATGGCCTGCCAAGGTGCCTTGGTCGATGTGTCGAGGCCCAATGCAGCCGCGGTGCCTGCCGGATAACCTAGCGAGAAGTCAAAGCCGATCAGGACGCGGTCTCCGCGCCCTGTCAGCTTGGCGATGATGCCATCAAGGAAGGTCCGCGCCTTGAGGCGCGTATCAATATTGACGGACTGGTACTGCAGCTTGAGCCGGGCATCTTTTGCAAGAACCCCGATCCAGATGGAGTTCTTGCCCGTCACAGGTTTAGACGCGGCACTCCAGTCCACCATGATATAGGCATCAAACAGACGCGACATAACTACCCCAGCTTGACCAGCATCTTGCCGGTATTGGCGCCTTCAAACAGGCCGATGAATGCTTCGGGTGCCTTTTCGATACCCTCTTTGACGGTCTCTTCGTATTTCATCTGACCAGACGGAATCCACTTTGCCATGTCCTGGAAAAAGTCGGGCTGCATATCGGCATGCGTAGATACAATGAAACCTTGGATCTTCAGCTGTTTGCCGACGATCTGAATAACATTGTGCGGGCCGGTTGGTTGGCCGGTCTCATTGTATTGCGCAATCATGCCGCATTCGGCGAAACGCGCCATTGGCCGGGCAACTTCGATAGCAGCGGTCAGGTGATCGCCGCCGACATTGTCGAAATAGACATCAATGCCTTTGGGAGCTGCTTCGCGCAGCGCTTTGACAAGTCCGTCGAAGCCGCCAGCGGCCTTGTAGTCGATGACATGATCCGCGCCGAGCGATTTGACGACGTCGCATTTCTCTTTGCCGCCCGCCGAACCAATCACAGTGCAGCCTTTGATCTTGGCAATCTGGACCACGGTTGAGCCGACCGCACCGGCTGCACCGGACACGAAGACCGTGTCGCCTTCTTTCAGTTCGGCAACCCGCAGCAGACCTGCATAGGCCGTCAGGCCCGGCATGCCTGCGACGCCAAGAAACGCGCTTTCCGGCAGGCCGACTTCGGGAAGCTTCTGAGCCATGGCCATTTCGGGCTTGCCAACCCACGCCGTGCGCCAGCCTGCCATGGAGGAGACGAGATCGCCTTCCTTGTAGTCTGGGTGTTTGGAAACCGTCACGCGGCCCACAGCGCCACCTTGCATGGTTTCACCGATCTGGAACGGCGGAACATAGCTTTCGCGGTCCTGCATACGGCCGCGCATATAAGGGTCGACCGACATCCACTCATTCTTGACCTGGATTTCGCCAGCGCCGGGTGGGGCGATGTCGATGGTTTTCATCTGGAAATCTGACAATTTCGGCATGCCAACCGGGCGGGCGGCAAGGGACCATTCGGTGGATGTGAGTGCAGTCATGATGTTTCCTTCCTCTATTTTGTAGAGGCGTAAGTGGACCGGCATACCGGACGTGTGAAGGGGGGCGACGGAAAGATTCTGTAATTCTCTGTGTGAGCGAGGCCTGAGCCCAAGACTTGCAGCACTTGGCGATGCAGTGTCTTTAAGGTGGGAAGAGGGCTAATCTGTTATGACCACACTAAAAGTCGGCGTCGCGGGCGCCGGAGTTTTTGGAAACTATCACGCCCAGAAGGCCGCTGCGTCTGCCCGAACCGAGCTTGTCGGTGTTTACGACATCGATCTTGAGCGCGCGACGCGGATCGCCAGCCAGTTCGGCGCCAAGGGTTTCGACAATTACGAGGCATTTCTGGATGCGTGTGATGCAATCGTCATTGCGGTTCCGGCTATCTGGCATGAAAAGCTGGCGCGGCAGGCCATTGAGGCGCACTGCCATGTGCTCGTCGAGAAACCGCTGGCGCTGACCGGCAAGGCTGCGCGTGATCTCGCTGATGAGGCCGCGGCCCGCGGCCGTATCCTGCAGGTGGGGCATCAGGAGCGGTTTGTCGCGCGGGCAATGGGCGTGCTGGCGATCGAAGAGACACCCCTGCTGATCGAATCCGTCCGCGCCGGACCGCCAGCGCCAGACAATCGTGCAGGCGATGTCTCGGTCATCTGGGATCTCATGATCCACGATTTGGACCTTGCTGCGATGATGATGGGGAATGAGTTCACCGGCGTCATGGCGAGTGGCAAGCGGGTTCATTCTGATCATATCGACGAAGCAAACGCCCAGTTCACCTATGCGAGCGGTGGCGTGGCGCGTCTGATGGCCAGCCGGGCAGCGGAAGCGCGCCAGCGTTCCATGCACGTTGTCTATCCGTCGGGCGAGATCTCCATCGACTTCCTGACACGGCAACTGGTCAATACGACGCCATATGATGTGAGGGTAGAGATCGCTGCGGATCTGCCGGACCCTCTGGGAGCCGCTGATGAGGGTTTCTACGCAGCCTGCCTCGGTTTGGGGCGCAGCCCTGTTCCCGCGCATGGCACGGTCGGCGCTGTTGCCATGGCAGAAGCCGCTGAACAGTCGGTACTGGCCAAACTCGACGACTAACCGACGGCGCTATCGGTTCTGTTTGGGATCGTGCTTTGGCGCTGGGGCAAGACGCATCACTTCGGTTTGGAAGCGTTCATCATTGCCGTCGGCGAGGAAAGGCAGCGCGTCGGAAATCGCCCTGACCAGCGGATCGAACCAGTCATGATCGGCTTTTGAGAAATCGGACAGCACGTAAGGCATGACCCGCGACTTGTCGCCGGGGTGGCCGACACCAATTCGCACGCGGCGCACGTTCTCGCCGAGGTGGGCAATCATCGAGCGAATGCCATTATTGCCGGAATGACCGCCACCCTGTTTCAGGCGGACGCGGCCAGGCGCAAGGTCGATCTCGTCATGCAGGACAACGATATCTTCCGGAGAGAGCTTGTAGAACTGAGCCACTTTGGAGAGCGCACGCCCGGTCTCATTGTAGAAAGTCTGCGGCTTCACCAGCAGGGTCTTGATGCGGCCGGGGCCGATAAAGCCCTCCGCAATCTCGCTTTCGAATTTGGAGCGCCAGGGTTGGAATCCATGGGCGGCGTGGATCTCGTCCAAGACAAGAAAACCGGCATTGTGCCGGTTCTTCGCATATTTTTCGCCTGGATTACCCTGACCGGAAAGAATGAGCACGACTTGGCCTCCCTCTTCCGAATTAGCAGGGTTTGGCTGTGTGCCCAGCCCCAAAAGGCTGGACACACGAGACCATAATGTACCGATCAGTCTTCCGACTCTGCGTCAGCTTCGGCTGCTGGCTCTTCGCCTTCGGCCTCTTCACCTTCTTCCGTCGTGGTTTCGGTGGTTGCCGTACGGCCAGCGATTGTGGCGATCGTGAAGTCGCGGTCGGTGATGGTTGGCTCTGCATCGCCCGGCAACTTGATGTCGGAGATTTTCACATTGTCGCCGACTTCCAACTCGGAAACGTCTGCTTCCAGGGATTCCGGAATGTTGCCGGCTGGAACCAGAAGTTCGACCGTGTGACGCACCACGTTGAGCGTGCCGCCCTTCTTGAGGCCAGGGGAAACTTCTTCGCCGATGAAGTGAACCTGGACTTCGACCTTGATCTTCTGATCGCGGCTGACGCGGAACAGATCGACGTGCATGGGCTGATCGGAGACCGGGTGCATCTGGATCGCCTGTGGGATCACCATCTGCTTCTCGCCCTTGTGAACGAGTGTTGCAGTCGACGACAGGAAGTGACCGGTTTCGATGGCCTTGAGCACTTCGTTGCGCTTCAGGGAGATCGCGACGGGGTCTTCACCACCACCATAAAGAACGCCGGGCACGAGGCCTTCACGACGTGCTGCGCGGGATCCGCCGGTGCCTACGCGCTCACGCAGTTCGACATTGAAACTAATCTTGGATTTCGACATGGGGTTTCCTTTCGCCCTCGACTCCGCCTCTCCATCTTGGGATGAGGTAAGAAGCTGACACGAACGGCCTTGCGCCGCCGTTTCTGAAGGCGCGCGGATAGCCCATACCGTCCGGAATGGCAAGGGCACGGCGGCAGCCCCCTTAGACCAAAGTCCCCCCTGTCCGAAGTGCGTGGCGCGTGTATGCTCCGTTCTGGAGGATTCTGCCCGTGAAACATCATATCATGCTGGCGCTCGGCATACTGCTAGGGCTCGTCTTCGCCGTTCGGCTGGCCTTGGCCATACTCCAGCCGGGGCTGGGCTTTCGTGAAGTCTATCTCGCGGGTGGACTTGTCCTGTCGGCCTGGCTGATGCTGGGAGGGGTCGCGGAATGGCGCCATACTCGTGCAACCGGCAAAGTGCGGCAGCCATCCTCAGAGGATTGATGGCGCAGGACCGGATGACCCGGATCGTCGTCTTAGACCAAAGTTTATCTTTTCCATTCCGTCCGCTTCCGGCAGCCTGCAAGCTGCGGAACCCCGCACAGATAAAAATGTCAGGGAGGAAAAAGTGTCGGAACCAAGCAAGGAAATTGATGCGAAAGGGTATTGGCGGGATGTCATCCGCCTGACCCTCAGCCTGCTCGTCATCTGGTTTGTAGTGTCATACGGGGCGGGCATCCTGTTCCGCGACCTGCTGGACAATCTCTCGATTGGCGGTGCGCCACTCGGTTTCTGGTTTGCGCAGAATGGATCGATCTATGTCTTCGTCGGACTGATCTTCTACTACTGCCGCGCCATGAACCGTCTTGAGAAGAAATACGGCGTGGAGGCCTGAGACGATGGGACAGGACTTCTGGACATATTTCTGGGTTGTCGGCACGTTCGGCACCTATATCGCGATCGCCGTGTGGGCTCGGGCTTCGTCTACGGATGATTTCTATGTGGCCGGCCATGATGTTCACCCCACTGTCAATGGCATGGCAACGGCGGCCGACTGGATGTCGGCAGCCTCCTTCCTGTCGATGGCGGGCCTGATCGCCTTCCTAGGCTATGGCGGTTCGGTCTACCTTATGGGCTGGACCGGCGGCTATGTGCTTCTGGCGCTTTTGCTGGCGCCGTTCCTGCGAGAGTTCGGCAAGTTCACTGTGCCGGATTTCGTGGGGGACCGGTATTATTCGACCACGGCCCGATTGATCGCCGTGATGTGTGCCCTGTTCGTCTCGTTCACCTATATTGCCGGCCAGATGAAGGGCGTCGGCGTGGCCTTTTCCGGCTTCCTGGGGGTCGAGTTCAATACGGGCATCATGGTCGGCATGGCGATTGTGTTCGTTTATGCGGTTCTGGGCGGCATGAAAGGCATCACCTACACCCAGGTGGCGCAATATTGCGTGCTGATCTTTGCCTATACGGTTCCGGCGATCTTCATCTCCCTGATCATCACGGGCAATCCGATCCCGCAGCTGGGGTTCATCTCGAATGTGCGCGGCGAGGATGTGGCGATGCTCGAAAAGCTGAACACGGTGGTGCAGGATCTGGGTTTCCTCGAATACACCCAGACCAACAAGTCGATGATCGATGTCTTTGCGATCACCGGCGCGCTAATGTTCGGCACCGCCGGCCTGCCGCACGTGATCATCCGCTTCTTCACCGTATCAAGCCCGGGCGCGGCCCGTGTGTCGGCGGGGTGGGCGCTGGTCTTCATCGCACTGCTCTATACGACCGCACCTGCGGTGGCTTCATTCGCCCGTCTGAACTTCATCGATACAGTGAACGAGTCGACCTATATCGCGGATGATGCCGACTATGACGCCGAAGCGGCGGCGATCCTTGCGGCCGGCGGCAAGCCGACCCCGAAATGGTTCAAGGACTGGGAAAAGACGGGCCTGCTCGGCGTCGAGGACAAGAATGGCGATGGCATCATCCAGTACCGCGCCGGGGACGAAAATGAGGTCACCAAGCTGGATCGAGACATCTTCGTGATGGCCAATCCGTCCATTGCCAATCTGCCGGCCTGGGTGATCGGGCTCGTGGTGGCAGGCGGGCTTGCCGCGGCCCTGTCCACGGCGGCAGGCTTGCTCATGGTCATATCGTCATCGATCTCACACGATCTGTGCCGACGTACCTTCTTTACCGGCATGTCGGACAGGGACGAGTTGCGAGTGGCGCGGGTCTCGGCCGCCGGAGCCGTGATCCTGGCTGGAATCATGGGGATGAACACGGCCAAGCTGGGCTTCGTGGCGCAGGTGGTGGCCTTCGCTTTCGGACTGGCGGCAGCGTCCCTGTTCCCGGTCATCGTTCTGGGCATCTTCTGGAAGCGGATGAACCGGGAAGGCGCGATTGCGTCCATGCTGACGGGGCTCGTCTCGACCTTCAGCTACATCTACTACTTCAAGTTCGTCGACACGGATCCGGCGAACTGGTGGTTCGGTGTGTCGCCTGAAGGCATCGGCTTCCTGTTCATGTTCCTGTCCCTGGCTGTGGGGATCGTGGTGGCCCTTGTCACGGCCCCGCCTCCGCAGGACATCCAGGACCTGGTCGAGGACATCCGGGTCCCCGGACAGCGCTCGCCGCATGGCATCGCCGATCAGGACATGGCGCCGATCCCGGCAGAGTAGCGCGCCACTTCCCGGTGATTGCTGCGGGCGGCCTCCCTCTCCGGGCCGCCCGCTTTTTCATGCCTGCAGCAGAGGCTTTAGACAAAGGGCGCATTTGCCGGGGCGTCAGGACGTGTATGCTGGGGGAAGACGCATAGAGAGGTGTTCATGCCGGTCTGGCTGATCCTGGGCGCAACGACGCTCTACATGCTTGGATTGTTCCTGATCGCCTGGCAAGGCGACCGGCAGGCCACACGCCCGGGCTTCGTCCAGCATCCGCTCGTCTATGCGCTGGCCTTGGCAGTCTATTGTACCTCCTGGACCTATTTCGGCGCTGTCGGTACGGCTGCGCAGAGCGGGTGGGACTATCTGACCATCTATCTCGGTCCGACACTCGTCTTCGTGGCATTTCCCGGCATCGTGCGGCGGATCGGCGATGTCACACAGCGAGAGGGCATCTCTTCCTTGTCTGATTTCCTGTCGGCCAGGTATGGCAAGAGCCGCGCGGTTGCTGCCGCTGCAACGCTGGCCGCCGTCGCAGGAAGTCTGCCCTATATTGCACTGCAGCTGAAATCCATCGGCATGAGCTTTCAGGCACTGGCATATGGCGCAGACGGCGCGATCAACACACCGACCAATGAAACAGTTCTGCTGACCGCTATTGTGCTGGCGATTTTTGCCATCCTGTTCGGCACGCGACAGTCGGACGCCACGCGGCACAATTCCGGCCTGATGCGCGTGCTGGCGTTGGAGGCCGTGCTCAAGCTCGCCGCACTGGTGGCTGTTGCGATCCTGTCGGTGTTCCTTCTGGTGCAGGGGGGCTTGCCGGATCGTGAATTGGCCACACAGCCCTTTGACCGCTTTTCCGTGTCGGAACGATTCCTGACCATGACGCTTCTGTCGACGGCGGCCATTGTCTGCCTGCCGCGCCAATTCCATGTCGCCATGATCGAGCGTCAGGGGCAGAAGGATCTTGATACGGCCAGATGGGTGTTCCCACTCTACATGTTGCTCACGAGTCTGGTCGTGGTGCCCATCGCGATGGCTGGTCTGAGCCTCTTCGGCGCGGCAGCGCAGCCGGATCTGTTCGTCCTGGATCTGCCTCTCGAACAAGGCAATGGCCTGCTGGCGACCCTCGTCTTTCTGGGCGGCTTTTCAGCTGCGACCGGCATGGTCATCATCTCCACTGTCGCCCTGTCCACCATGGTCACGAATGATCTGGTCGTGCCGGCCATCATGCAGTCCGGACGATTTGCCAGCCTTAGCGGAGATGCCGGATCAAGGATCGTGTCGGCCCGCCGCATCGTGATCGTGGTCGTGCTGCTTCTCGCCTATGCCTATTACCGCGTGGCGGGGACAGGTGCGCTGGCCCAGATCGGCCTCCTGTCCTTTGCCGCGGCAGCGCAATTTTCTCCGGCGCTGATCGGGGCGGTCACTTGGCGAGGTGGGCGTCGGTCCGGTGTCCTCGCAGGTCTGGTCGCGGGGATGGGGTTGTGGGCCTACACGCTCTTCCTGCCCGCCATTTTCGGGTATGATGCGATGGCCGCGCTTGTGCCGAGGGTTCTGGACCCGCATGCTCTGTTCGGATTGCGGATCGATGACAGTCTGACCCATGGCGTCCTGTGGAGCCTTGGCACCAATCTGTTCCTGTTCGCAATCGTATCGATGCGATCACGGGAACGGTTGAGGGACCGGGTTCAGGCATCCGCCTTTGTCAGCGGCGATGAAGTGGTCGAGATCGCGGAAGGCGCGGTCGAGAGCCACGCCTTCCAGGTGTCGCCCAATGGCCTGAAGACACTCGCTTCCCGCTTTCTCACGCCGGAAGCGGTGGACCATGCCTTTGACCAGTTCGAGACTGAAACAGGTATTGTCGCAACCGGAGATGCGCCTGCGGACTGGAGACTGGTCCAGCGCACCGAGAAACTGCTCGCCAGCGCACTCGGTTCATCTTCGGCACGGGTCGTCCTTTCCTCGGCGATCGGTGGCAGCGATGTGGCCCTGCCGGATGTTCTGTCCATGCTGGATCACAAGACGCAGGCGGCCCGGTTTGAACGCCACATGCTGCAATCCATGCTCGAGAATGTCCCGCAGGGGATCAGCGTCGTGGATTCCGATCAAAGATTGGTAGCCTGGAATACGGCCTATGTGGACTTGTTCGATTATCCGGCGGACAAGGTGGGCGTCGGTGTTCCCGTGGCTGAACTGATCGAGCACAACATCCGCACTGGCTGGATCGATGGGGATCCTGTCGAGGAGGCGCGCCGGCGCGTCGGACATATGCGATCCGGCAGTCCGTATACCTATGAAAGACGAAATCCGGACGGGCGCTACCTGCGCATCAGCGGCAACCCCATGCCGGGCGGCGGGTATGTCACCACTTTTGCTGACATTACCGACGACAAGCTGCGTGAACGCGCCCTGGTTGAGGCAAACGAGTTGCTGGAAAGCCGGGTCAAGACGCGAACCCGTGAGCTTGAGCAAATGGCAGAAGATCTCACCCTTGCCCGGAAAGAGGCGGAAGGCGCGAATGCGTCCAAGACGCGCTTCCTGGCTGCGGCGAGTCATGACCTGTTGCAGCCGCTGAACGCCGCGCGGCTGTATCTTGGATCGCTCATGGCCAGTGACACAGAATGTGATCTGGCGGCACGCGCGGACCGATCCATTCAGTCTGCAGATGAATTACTCAAGGGATTGCTCGACATATCCCGTCTGGACCATAGCCAGGTCGAGGCAGTCCCCGTACGCCTTCCCTTGGGCCCGTTGATGGAGGACCTGGTCGACGAGGCGCTTCCGATGGCGCAGGCGGCGGGGCTTTCCGTGCGGCTGGCACCCACACAGCTGGCAGTGCTTGCCGATCCGGATTTTCTCAAGAGCATTCTGCGCAATCTCATCTCGAATGCCCGGCGATATACACAGTCGGGCGGAGTCCTTGTCGGGGCACGCCGACGCGGGGATGCGGTAAGGATCGAAGTTCACGATACCGGGCCTGGCATACCGGCAGACCGTCTGGAACGGATCTTCGAGGAGTTTCGTCGGTATGAGGATTCCGACAATACCGGCATTCGGGGAGCAGGGCTTGGCCTGTCTGTCGTGCGCCGTCTGGCTGGTCTGATGGGGGCGTCCATTGATGTGCAGTCGACACCGGGTCGCGGCAGCGTTTTTTCGGTGACCGTGCCAATGGCTGAATTGCATAGACGCCCGCGCCGGATGCAGTCGGCGCCGGTTGAGCCGGCTGACCGGGATCTGGTCGGCCTGCGCGTCCTGTTCGTGGATGACGAGCCTGCCATTGTTGACGGCATGAGCCGGTTGCTGAAAGGCTGGGAGTGTCAGGCGACCTGTGTCCGGACACCTGAAGAGGCGCTGGCTGCCATGCAGTCAGCGCAATTTGACGCAGTGATTGCAGACCTCAATCTCGGCGACGGGCAGAATGGACTGGATCTGCTCCTGGGACTACGCAAGCGGCTCGCCCATGCCGGCAATGTTTTATTGCTGACCGCAGCCACGTCCACCGCCGAATCGTCATCCGCCAGGACGGTCGGCATTGCCATCCTTCACAAGCCGAGCAATCCGGCGGACATCCGCAAATTTCTGAAAGACTGTGCCACTGCCGGAGGGACGGAAAGCGCGGCTCAATCGGTCAGCGATGTGGCGTCCTGATAGATCAGCAAGGCCTGTGTGCGATTGTTCGCCCCGAGCTTCCGGAAGATCGCTGTCATGTGCGCCTTCACCGTCGCCACGGAAATATCCATTTCATAGGCGATCTGCTTGTTGAGCAGGCCATCGGACAATCGGGCGAGCACGCGTCTCTGGGCCGGGGTGAGGCTGGCAATGCGTTCGGCGGCACAATTGGCTGGCAGGGACTTTCCGACACATTCCGGAAACCATTGCCCCCCATCCAGCGTCGTGGCGAGCGCCGCCGACAGGTCGTCCAGGGACATGCTCTTGGGGAGGTATCCGGCCGCACCGAGCATACGGGCCGTTTCAAAGGCTTCTGGCGTTTCCGTGGCGGATACAACCACAACGGGGCAGTCCGGCCTGGCGGCCCGCAGCCGGGTAAGGCCCTCGAACTCTGCCGAGTCGCCGAGATTGAGATCAAGCAGCACCAAATCCACGTCATCGGCCTGCAGGCGGGCCAGGGCATCTGAAAGACTGGACGCATGCGAGGCGGCGGCGCCAGCGGGATAGGCGCATTCCAGTGCGGTTTCCAGCGCGTCACGAAACAATGGATGGTCGTCCACGATCAGCACGCGCGGTGCCTGTACCACGATATTCCTCCCCGAATCCGTGCCGCTTTTGCGGTCTGTGGACTTAACCAGAACCTGTGTAGTATGTCATGGATCGCGCCGCAGCGCACTACGACTTTTGTCGTAGCACCAATGGCTAATGGCGGCCCGAGCACAAGCAACGGATACTCCTTCTCATAATCAATATGAGGGAGGAATGCATGTCTCGTACTTTCAAGGCCCTGCTGTTGTCTTCGGCAGCTCTGACGACAAGTCTCGGCGCCGCTGCGGAAGCGGATGATCTTGAGTCGCGGATCGCAGCGCTCGAGGCCATGGTTTCCGAACTCAAATCCGAACTGGCCGCGACGCGCGCCGGGCATGAAGAAATCGTCCGCGTCCAGCCGGTCGCCGCCCAGCCGGAGGCCGCGCCTCCTCCTCCGACAGATGGATTCAGGGTCGGTGACACGACGCTGAAGTTCGGCGGCTTTGTGGATGCGGACGTGCATGTCACCTCGCTGAGCGATGGCGCCATCTCCGGCAGTTCCATCGCGCGCGACTTTTACATTCCCGGTGCGACACCCATCGGTGGGGACGGAACAACGTCCACGGACTTTACTGCTGAATCCACTCGTTTCTTCCTGGCCGCATCCCGGCCTGTGGGCGACAAGACGCTGAGCGCGCATATCGAGATGGATTTCCTCGGATCGGGGCAGGGCAATGAACTGGTCTCGAACTCCTACTCGCCACGTTTGCGTCGGGCCTTCATGAAATATGGCAACTGGCTGGTCGGGCAGGAATGGTCGACCTTCCAGAACACGTCAGCCATTCCGGAAAGCGCAAGCTTCCTTATCCTGTCGGACGGCATGGTGTTCGTGCGCCAGCCGCAGATACGTTACACGCATGGCAACTGGATGTTTGCCGTCGAGAATCCGAACACGACAACCCTGAATTCGGGAGCGCGGGACGAGAATCTCATCCCGGACGTCGTGGCCCGCTACAATATGAGCGGTGAATTCGGCAATGTCTCGATCGCCGGCATCGCGCGCCAGCTGCGGGCCGATTTCGGCACGGTCGAAGACGAAACCTTCGGATATGGCGTCAGCGTCTCGGGCCGCTTGAATGTTGGGGACACCGATGACATCCGCTTCAACCTGGTCGGAGGCGACGGGATCGGCCGCTATGTCGGGCTGGCCGCCAGCCGCTCGACGGCCCTCGACCCGAACGGGGAGCTGGAAGCGGTGCCCTCATATGGCGGGCTGATTGCCTGGCGCCACGCTTTCGGGGAAACGGCGCGGTTTAGCGGCGGCTATTCCGGCCTGTTCATCGACAATCCGGACTATCTGGCTGACACGGTGACATCGTCTGTCCAGTCGGTGTTCGGGGCCATTCTCTGGGACGTTGCGCCGAATGTGACACTGGGGACCGAATTGATGCACGGCCTCCGCGAGGTCGAAAGTGGAGCTGATGGCTCGATCACCCGGTTCACCTTCTCGACAAAGTATGCATTCTGAGGTGAGAACAGAAAACATGCCAGACGGAGAGCCTTTCATGAGCGACGCAGCGAAAACCTATCCAGTGCCGGCGGAGTTTGCAGCAAAGGCGAACCTGAGCCCGGAAACCTATCGAGAGATGTATGCCGCGTCGATCTCAGACCCGGAGGCTTTCTGGGGGGAGCACGGCAAGCGGCTCGACTGGATCAAACCCTACACGGTCGTAAAGGATGTCTCCTGGGAGACCGGCGATCTACATGTGAAATGGTATTCTGATGGTGTCCTTAATGTGTCGGCAAACTGCCTGGACCGCCACTTGGAAACGCGTGGTGACAAGGTCGCGTTGATCTGGGAAGGCGACGAGCCCGGCAACACCCACAAGATGACCTATCGCCAGTTGCACGCCGCGGTCTGCAAGTTCGCAAACGTGCTGAAGAAGATGGGTGTAAAAAAGGGCGATCGCGTCACGATCTACATGCCGATGATTCTCGAAGCCACATATGCGATGCTGGCGTGCACGCGAATTGGCGCAGTACATTCCATCGTATTCGGGGGCTTCAGCCCCGAGGCATTGTCAGGGCGAATTACCGATTGCGACTCGAAATTCCTCATCACAGCCGATGAAGGCGTGCGGGGTGGTCGTCGTGTGCCGTTGAAGGTAAACGCCGACAAGGCCGCCGAGATTGCCGGAGGTGTGGTTGAGAAGATGTTGGTCGTGAAGCGCACAGGCGCTGAGGTCAACATGGAGGCGGGGCGGGACTATTGGCTGCACGAGGCTGCCGAGGGTATCTCCGCCGACTGCCCGCCCGAACCGATGAATGCCGAAGATCCTCTTTTCATCCTCTACACGTCTGGCTCGACGGGGCAGCCTAAAGGCGTGATGCACACCACTGGCGGTTATCTTGTCTGGGCGTCAATGACGCACGAGTATGTATTTGACCTCAAGGAAGATGACGTGTTCTGGTGTTCGGCAGATGTGGGTTGGGTAACCGGGCACACATATATCGTGTACGGACCTCTGGCAAATGGCGCAACAAGTCTCGTCTTTGAAGGTGTGCCGACCTATCCGGATGCTTCGCGGTTCTGGCAGGTGTGCGACGAGCAGAACGTTACCATCTTCTACACCGCGCCAACCGCTATTCGCGCACTGATGCGCGAAGGCGAAGAGCCAGTGAACAAGACATCGCGCAAGTCGATCCGTTTGCTGGGCACAGTTGGCGAACCGATCAATCCGGAAGCATGGGAATGGTATTTCCACGTCGTAGGTGAAGCGCGGTGTCCGATCGTCGACACTTGGTGGCAGACCGAGACAGGCGGTACCATGATTGTTCCGTTGCCGGGCACGACCGAAATGAAGCCGGGCGCCGGCAGTCATCCTTTCTTTGGCGTGAAGCCAGTGCTGGTGGACGCGGACGGTAACGAATTGGAAGGCGCGGCCGACGGCAATCTGCTGATCACGGATAGTTGGCCGGGACAAATGAGAACGGTCTACGGCGATCATCAGCGATTCATCGACACGTATTTTACGGCCTATCCCGGCACGTATTTTACCGGCGATGGCTGCCGCCGCGACGAGGATGGCTTCTACTGGATCACCGGCCGCGTTGATGACGTGATCAATGTCTCCGGTCATCGCATGGGTACCGCTGAAGTCGAAAGCGCACTGGTCAGCCATGATGCTGTCGCAGAGGCCGCTGTGGTTGGCTATCCGCATGATGTGAAGGGGCAGGGCATATATGCCTATGTCACATTGCGTCAGGGCGTCGAAGTGGATGATGCGCTGGTCAAGAATCTGATCCAGCATGTCCGCCAGGAAATCGGTCCGATTGCGAGCCCTGACCTTATCCAGATCGCGCCCGGTCTGCCCAAGACACGGTCTGGCAAGATCATGCGCCGCATCCTGCGCAAGATTGCCGAGAACGAGTATTCAAATCTTGGCGACACATCGACATTGGCAGAACCGGAAGTTGTCGATGATCTGATCGATAACCGAAAGAACCGGTAACGACCTAGATCGCGGGAAGATCAACAATGAACCGCGCGCCCCCTTCTGCGCGGTTTTCAGCCCAGACCTTGCCGCGATGGGTCGTGACGATCTGTTGTACGATTGAAAGTCCCAGGCCGGAATTGTTGCCAAAAGCTGTTCCAGCCGGACGGTCCGTATAGAAGCGGCTGAAGATCTTTTCCAGTTTGTCTTCAGGTATACCCGGGCCGCTATCCTCGATCATGATCCGCGCGATGGTTTGCGGGCCATCATTCGATTGGTCGACAATCACATTGACCTCTGCGCCAGGGGGCGAGAAAGAGCGCGCATTGTCTACCAGATTGCGAACAACTTGGCCGAGCGGGCCATCACGCCCGCGGACAAGCAGGCGTGCACCCATCGTATCATCTCGGAAATGAACCGATACTGATCGCTCCTCGCGGCTGAAGGCCTCATAGGTCTGCACGACATCGTGGACGAATCCGGCAATGTCCATTTGCTCCGTCGGCACCCGCGTCATTTCCGCTTCGATACGGGATGCGTTTGAAATATCTGTAATCAGACGGTCCAGTCGCTTCACATCCTGGGCGATGACTTGCCGCAGGCGTTCGAGCGCGACCGGATCATCCTGCACCCGGTCAGCGGTTTCGACGGCCGAGCGTATAGAGGTGAGGGGGTTCTTCAGCTCATGGGCCACGTCAGCAGCGAATTGTTCATTTGCTTCAATCCGTTCGAGCAATGCTTCGGTCATGCTTTGCATGGAGGCGGCCAGGTTGCCGATCTCGTCCTTGCGATTGGTCAGGGCCGGAATGTCGATCCGATCGGATGCGCCGGCCCGGATACGGTCTGCTGCAACCGATAGACGGCGCAGTGGGCGGGCAATACCAAGAGTCAGCAGGACCGATGTGACGAAAGCGACAAGAACTGCGACCCCGATGAAGGGGATGAGTGCAGCGCGTTCGGAGCGAATGATCTCATCAATATCATTCGATTCCAGTGTCAGGACTCCCACGACAGCAGACACACGCTGGATCGGCATGGAAACGGAAATGATCCGCTGGCCCCGGTCTGAAAAGCGCTGACTGGCCGCTTCCTGACCGCGCACGGCGATCTCGAATTCTTCCTCAAAGCTCTGAGCGACGAGCGCATCAGAACTGCGCCGGGGCATGATCGGGCCGAGCGTACGGCTTGCCCATTCCGACAGATTGGCACCTAGCCTGGCAAAACTGCTGGGCTCCTGTAGCGGCGGCAGGGCGTCAATGTCGACCCGCTCTGAAAGATAGAAGCTGTCGCCAACAAGTTCGCCATCGGGTGAATAGATACGTGCGCGAACCCGTTCGGGCAGGTTAAGGCGCACGATCGTCTGGCGCGCGGCTTCATCATCGAGCTTGGGGGCAGGCGTGGTTGCATCGTCGCCAAGCAAGCTGGTAAAAATCTGAGCTTGCGCAACAAGGTCCTGCTTCTTGGAGACAACAAAACCGGCGCGCATTTCGTTCAGAACCATCGCGCCGATAATGAGGATGGCCAGTCCCGCAAGATTGGACGCGAAAATCAGACGCGCGATGCGTGAGCCGAAGATCTTCGACCCGTGGCGCGCAATCGCCTTTCGCCTGATTTTCCTGTCCGTCATACGAGATTCTGCCTGCCTGAGATCAGGCGTCGGCAGCCACTTTCATGCTGATAATCTTGTCAGGGTGCCGCGGTGGTTCTCCCTTGGCCAATTGGTCGATTACGTCCATACCCTCGCTGACCTGACCCCAGACCGTATATTGGCGGTTCAGGAAGCTGGCATCGTCAAAGCAGATGAAGAATTGGCTGTTTGCCGAGTTCGGGGCCGATGTGCGGGCCATGGAACATGTGCCGCGGACATGGGGTTCGGCATTGAATTCTGCCTTCAGGTCCGGCTTGGAAGAACCGCCCATGCCGGTGCCTTGTGGACAACCGACTTGTGCCATGAATCCATCAATCACGCGGTGAAAGACGATGCCGTCGTAAAAGCCTTCGCGGGCCAGTTCCTTGATGCGTTCGACATGGCCGGGGGCCAGGTCGGGACGCAGGTCGATTTTTACCGAGCCTTTGGAGGTTTCGAGGAGAAGCGTATTTTCCGGGTCTGCCATGAAGTTATCCTATTGCTTGTGTTAGTCTCGTGTCTGGCTATTGAATGATGGAGGGAACGGCAAGTGGGCGGCGCATTTTACTGCCCCGCATTGCCGCAGGAGTGTCCGCATGATTGCACCGTTCATTTCACCTATTCTGGTGGCTGTGTTGTTCGTTCTCGGCTGTCTGCACCTGCTGTGGGCGTTTGGCAGCAATTTCCCGTGTGCAAATGAGCAGGCACTTGCCCGCGCGGTCGTGGGCCGTCGGGGTATAACCAAGATGCCGTCAGCATTTTCCTGCTTCATGGTAGCGCTTTGCCTGTTTGCGGCCGCCGTCCTGGCAGCTTGGCTGGGCGGGTACTTTTCTCTGCCGTTGCCGTCTGTCATCCAGAAAGGCGTGTTGGTCCTCGCAGGACTGGCAGCAGGGACAGTGTTTCTTGGGCGGGGCATCATCGGCGTCCTGCCAGCGTTCGAGCGCTCGTCGCCTGAATCGCCTTTTCTAACACTTAACCGACGTGTGTATTCGCCGTTGAGCTTCCTGATCGGACTGGGATTCATTTTACTTGTCCTGAGCTTGCCGAATTGGAGCTGGCGCCTCGGGATCGCTTAGGACTGTCCAGTTCGTTGATATGGTGGGCAGCGGACAGGCCGTCTTCACCGGGCGCCAACATCATTTGGGCGAAGGCGAAATGATTCAGATCGGCGACGATGCGCGTATCGGCGGACGACAATCTTCGGCGCAGTGTGCCGCCGAACCATTGCCCCATCTCCTTCACCTGGTCCGATCGATTCGGATGACTTGGCCTTGCATCAACATGGATGATCCGACGGGCGTTGCGTGGAGTCGGAGGGGGATTCAGCCGGGATTTGGGAACTGGATCAACGCAGACAAGCAAATCTACCCGGCGCGGTTGGAGCGCCTTCAATACACGAAGCGCTGTATCGCCGCCCCAACTATGCCCGACCAGTATCAACGTGCGGCCGGCATCGGCGTGCTGACGGGCCAGATTGAGAATACGCCGCAACGCGTAATGCGGAAAATAGTGCGCATCATGATGGGCCTCATGCGCAAAGTCACGTTGCCGCGCTTCCGCATAAGCGGCCACGAGACGGGTGCGGGTATCGCCCGCCCCGCCGATATAGATCTCCGAAGTGCCGCGCCTATTCAGTGTAGCGGTAGCCGACGCCATACAGGGTCTCGATCGCATCGAATTCGTCGGTCACTTCGCGGAACTTCTTGCGAAGCCGCTTGATGTGGCTGTCGATGGTGCGATCGTCGACGTAGATCTGATCATCATAGGCGGCGTCCATCAGTTGGTCGCGGCTTTTGACATAGCCAGGGCGCTGGGCGAGCGCTTGCAGGATCAGAAATTCGGTGACGGTCAGGCGGACCGGATGTCCATCCCACGTACAGGCGTGACGGTTCGGATCAAGCGTCAACTTGCCACGCACGATTGGCTTCTGGTCACCTTCTTCAGATCCGGCCACGCCGCCGCGGGCACGCCGGAGCACGGCCTTGACGCGTTCCGCCAGCAGGCGATTGGAGCAGGGTTTGCGCACGAAATCGTCGGCGCCAATATTGAAGCCGATAACTTCGTCGATTTCCTCGTCTTTTGACGTCAGGAAGATGACTGGCAATTCGGAGGTCTGGCGCAGGCGACGCAGCAATTCCATACCGTCCATACGGGGCATTTTCACGTCCAGTATAGCGATGTCGGGCGGCGTCTCCGTTAATGCCGGGAGAGCCGTCTCACCATCATGGTAGGTGCGCACATCATAGCCCTCGGCCTCGAAGAAGATCTTCAGGGACGCAACGATATTCTCGTCATCATCCACCAGCGCCAATGTCGTCATCGCTCTATCCTTCTCAACCAACCCATATCCGTGAACGGGATCCGGTCTTCTTGCACTACGGTGTTCAAACATGGTTCGCGTCACGGCAAAAGCCCTCCTTCAATGCAATTGCAATGAAATCAAGGGATCAAGGCGAGCGAAGGCTCACATTACGGCATTTTAAGGGAGATTGGCTCCATTGGTTGTCGGCGTTTTTGGGGCGGGCGGCATGCATTGCACCAGAAAGGTGTTCATCGCGACGAGCAAATCTGTGTTTGTATCATCGCTGTAAATCTGGTGGCCGGTATGATCCAGCAAGAGTATTTGAGCCTGTTTCCCAGCCTGTACCGCAGCATCATAGAACGCAGTGGTCTGATCCATGTGAACGATTTCGTCATCCGTCCCATGAATCAGGAACACGGGTGCCTTGAGATATTCAATGTAGGATATTGGAGACCGATGCCACAATTCGGTCTCATCATCGCGTCCATTGTTCATGCGTTGTGTCCAGATATTCCGAACGAAAGCGTCCACTGCGTCTGAGGGGTCGTACTGACGTAGCATGCGCGGAAGATCACTCACCCCTGCATAACTTATCGCGCATTGGTAGGCATCGGGAGTCATGGTTGCGGCTGCCAGTGCAGCGTAGCCGCCATAGGACGCGCCCACGATGCTTCTTGGCTGGTCTGGACTCACCAGCCCGGCTTGTTCGAGGGCGTGTACTCCGTCCGCAATGTCTTGTTGCATCGCTCTACCCCACTCGCCGTGCCCCAGACGCTCAAATGTTTGGCCGAAGCCACCAGAGCCGCGAAACTGGGGTTGAAAGACTGCGTATCCGCGATGCGCAAAATACTGGGCCCATCCGTCCCAATCCATCACGTCTCGAGACACAGGACCGCCGTGAGGCATGACGATTAGCGGAGCGTGACCTGGTGAACGTGTGGAGGGTGTGAAATATCCCCGCAATGCAAGGCCTTCAGAAGTCTGGTAATCAACCCGTCGCGGCATTGATGTCGTACTGAGATCGATATGAGGCCGCGCGTCTGAAATCTTGCGAAGTCTTTTCAGGTCACTGCGCAAAACATAATATGCTCCCGGATTGATTGGGGAGCTGACATATATCACCCAAGCCTGCCCATGCAGGCTCATGTCGAATACGGACCAGTTGGCTTCATCAGGAAGCGCAGAGTCGATTGCTCGTCCCAGTTTGGCATCTTCTGGTGTGAACCAGTGCTTTTCGAGCTTGTCCTTCCAGAGTGCGGAGTAGAGCAGGTCATTAGACCCGCGTCTTTTGCGCGCGGAGCTGAGATCGTACTCGGAATCGCTGAAGAGTTGTTTGCCGAATTGACCAGTGTGGAGATCGAATTCGTAGAGGCCGGCATGCTCTGCGTCTGCGGGCCGGGACACGACGATAAATTTGTTGTTCTTCGAGGAATAGGAAACCGGATAGAATCCTTCATTGAGAGGATCGTGTTGAAATCTCAGTGTCCAGTTCCGACCGCCATCCTGGCTTGAATAGTATTGGTGAAGTCCGCCGGATTTGCTTTTTTCTATCCGCATTACGGGACGCATCGAGTCATCCAGAAGCCACGTCAGGGTTCGCGAATTCGCTGTATCCAGCAAACGCTGCCTGCCTGTGTCCACATTGATGGAAACAAGCTCAACAGATGCTTTTTTGTGTATGGCCAGAGTGACTTCGCGACGTTCTGCATCGCTCGCAATGAGCTTTGGTGAATCGAGCTCCTTGTCGAGGTTTCTCTTTCTGCTGGCTGCGAGGACTTTCTTTTCACCCGTTTCTGGGTTGATGGTCAGAAATACTGAGCGTGATTTGAACTTGTCTCCGGAAACGGTGAACTCGACGGCGCTCGACAGAATAGTGTCATCGAATGGCCATGATACCCAATCATATAGCCAGTTCACGGATTTACTGTAATACGTGTAGGTCTGCTTGATCTCTAATCGAGTGTCGCCGGTGGCGCTGTCCTCAACCATGATCTCGTCCCACCCGAACTTCTGGACGATATCATCCTGGTGGCCCGTCTTCAAAAGAACGAGCGCTGTGCCGTCCGGAGAGACGGCAATGTCGCGCAATTCCGCTTTTCCAACATATGCAGCTGGATAGTCAGCGAAAACATTCGCGCTGCAAGCAAATGAAAGCACAAAACATACTAAGAGCTTGAATAGTATTGGATGCATTCCCGGCCTTCTTCTTTAGTGAATCGCCTCAAGGCTAAGGTCAGGAATGCAGGATTGCAATTTCAAATTGCTTCAAACTATACGAGGGGTGGAGTGCTTCAAATTGCTCGTACTTAAATGGCCAGCCTTTGAATGCTTAGCTGGTCATGACATGTGTCTCGCCCCAGTCTTTCAGTGCGTTGAGGATCGGACGCAGGGTTTCGCCCTTTTTGGTCAGGCTGTACTCCACCTTTGGCGGGACCACTGGATAGACCTCACGATTGACGAGGCCGGCATCTTCAAGCTCGCGTAGCTGCTTGGTTAGCATGCGTTGGGTGACGTTGCCGACATCACGTTGCAACTCGTTAAACCGTTTCACGCCGTCCAGCAGGTGAAACAGCGTGACGCCTTTCCACTTGCCGCCAATCACTTCCAATGCAGCTTCCACGGGGCAGCCGCCGGAGCAGTCATACTTTTCAAAGCGGGTCATATTCTACAGTATACTTTCTGTGCGTATAGGCCAAAATTGTGCGTACTTGTGAAATTGGTTTGTATGAATAAATCGGGGGGCGTCAACCAATTGAGCCCACATCCCGTAACGCAACCTGCTTTCCAATCACCCTTCAAGAGACCCAAGAATGGCCATGTCCCTGACTGAAACCTTACGCAAAATCCCCTTTGGCGCGTTGAGCGCGCTACTGTTCGTATCTGCTGGCGCTGGATGCGCCAGCGCGCCGGATGTTTCTCGCGGTGTGTCAGGGGCGGATATCGTCCCGGTCTCAGCGGTTGAATGGGGCCCGCTCAACCCGGCGCGGGGCGATGCAAGTCCACGGGCCGGAACGCTTTGGGGGGATCGCACCTCCGCCGGTGAATCCGGTTTCCTCGTTCAGTTCAAGGAAGGTTTCTCGTCTCCGCCCCACATTCACAACGTGACATATCGCGGGGTCGTGATTAAAGGGGTGATCCACAATGACGATCCGGGAGCGGCCGATATGTGGCTGCCGGCCGGCTCATTCTGGACCCAGCCGGCGGGTGAGGCCCATGTCACGTCGGCCGGTGATGCGTTCAACATGGCCTATGTCGAGATTGATGACGGTCCATATCTCGTAAAACCTGCGGATGAGTCCTTCGATTCGGGCGAACGCCCGGTGAACCTTGATCACACCAATCTCGTTTGGCTTGATGCCTCAGACATTACCTGGATCGACCGGGACGGCGGCGCGAAAATTTCGTTTCTTTGGAACTCCCCGGAAAACAATGGCGCACAAGGCGCATTGGTCAAACTGCCGGCTGGGCAGGCCGCCCGCCTGCGCAGTAATCAAAGTGACCTGCGGGTTGTGGCGATTTCTGGCGCGCCAGAAGTGCACCTGAAGGGCAAGGCGGAATCGGCGCCCCTTGCGCCGGGTAGCTATGTCGGCCTTGAGGCCAACACAAGCGATAATTTCGCCTGCGGCGCGGACGCGGATTGCCTTTTCTATGTCCGGTCCGAAGGCGAATTCGAAATCGTCTCTACAAAGAGCTGATCAATCCCCCTCCCGAAACTTTCCATTTTTCCAAGTATCAAAGGACCCTCCCATGAAACATGATATCACTCACTACGCCAAGGCCCGTTACACGACGAAGGCCTACGACCCCAAACGTCGTATCTCTGACGAGAATGTGGAAAAGCTGAAAGAGCTGTTGCGGTTCAGTCCATCAAGCACGAATATCCAGCCTTGGCATTTCATTCTCGCCTCAACACCGGAAGGCAAGGCGCGCGTTGCCAAGGCAACAGAGAAGTACCCCTTCAACCGCCCCTCGATCCTGAACGCTTCGCATGTCGTGGTGTTTGCCAGCCGCCTTGCCGTGGATGAAGACTATCTCCAGCATGTGCTCGAACAGGAAGACAAAGACGGTCGCTTCGATGTGGACAAAGACACGCACAAGCCCGCCATGCACGGTGGCCGGTCAATGTTCGTGAACCTCCATAAGCAGGACTTGAAGGATGTCCAGCACTGGATGGATAAGCAGGTCTATCTGAATATTGGCCAGTTCATGTTGGGCGCAGCCACCTTGGGCATAGACTCCACGCCGATGGAAGGCATTGAAACGGCAGTGCTCGACGCCGAGTTCGGCCTGCGCGAGAGGGGCTTCTCCTCGCTCGTTGTTGTGCCGCTCGGATATCACGATCCTGAGCAGGACTATAACGCCTCGCTCCCGAAGTCCCGCCTTCCATATCCGGATATTCTGACAGAGGTCTGACCTGTTCGCCGTCCCGGTTGCTCACCCGCGCCGGGGCGGCGACGCAACTTTATTGGTCGTGCATTGATATAAGCCTGTAGGTTCGCAATGATCCATCCTCGTTTCGTTTCATGATGCGGATGCCCTTGCCGATGGAGACGCCGGAATTATCCAATGAGTCCCAGCGCAGATTGTAGGATATCAGTGACATTGCGTAAGGTGCGGTGCCTTCTATTCTGTGTGACGCCGTTTTTATATAGTCAAAACTGGTCCAGCCAGACGTATAGTCTTCAAGGAATTCCTTGATGGCCTCCTGCCCAACTCTCGGTCCACTGTCATGTGGGTATATAACGGCATCTTCTGAGTAGACATGGTAAAGAATGTCGGATTGCTGTCTTATCATCGCAGCATCATTGTACAGGTTGACGGCGAGGTGATCGAACGCCGCGCCGGAATCGACTGGGACTGATGGCGTGAAGGCCAGATGTATGCCAGGCAGAGTGTCGAACATCGTGGTTTCCCGGATTTCCGTGTACACGCTGTCGAAATTCCAAGCTTGTGCGATCAGCACATAATCGCCAGTCGCACTTTCTTCCCAGATATCGAAGTAGTGCCCGGATACTTCCTTCGCCTCAACGGACTGCGCTGCAGTATAGTTCAGAGTGAACGCGCCGATGTCCACTTTTAGCATGTCGATCGGAATTGTCTCGGTGAGGGTTCTGTCAAACAAATTGATGTCGATGCCGTCAAACAGCGTCTCGTAGTACAGGGCCGCATGGTCCGGTCATTGTCTTCTGGTATTCCGGCATGATCCGGACTTCAGGTCCGAACACTGTGGTTATTGCGGACAAGTCCTCACTTTCCACTGCGCGCTCAATCTGAGCCCGGAGTTTGGATAAATCCACCTCCGCTGTCGCTGCGCCCCCCATGCATGCTGCGATCATTCCGACTATGATGCTGCGAACCATGTTTTGCTTCCCGTCTGACGGGAACGCTAACATAGAGGAGAGGCCCTAAGTGTGAAAACTTGTTTATGTTCTTTAGTGCGCCTCGGCCCAGTTGCTGGCGGCGCGCGCGTCGACAACCAAGGGTACAGATAGCTGAAGTGACGGTCCGGCGGCTCCCTGCATGGTGGTCTTCACGGTTTCGATCAATTTGTCGGCCTCGGCTTCCGGGCATTCAAAGACTAGTTCATCATGGACCTGAAGCAGCATACGCGCAGACAGGCCTGCTTTGGCCAGTACATCTGGCATGCGGGTCATGGCGCGTTTGATGATGTCGGCAGCGGATCCCTGAATGGGCGCGTTGATGGCCTGGCGCTCAGCAAAGGAGCGCTGTGGTCCTTTGGACTTGATACCAGAGAGATTGATTTTCCGTCCGTAGGCGGTGGTAACGTATCCATGCTCCTTGGCGAAAGCTTTGGTCTCGTCCATGTATGCGCGGATTCCGGGGAAGCGTTTGAAATAGGTTTTTATGTACTCGCTGGCTTCGCTCTGGGGAATGCCCAGCTGGCGTGCGAGGCCGAAGCCGGAAATGCCGTATATGATACCAAAATTGATCGCCTTTGCCTGACGGCGGACCATGGGGTCCATGCCTTCGATAGGCACACCAAACATTTCGCTGGCCGTCATGGCATGGATGTCGAGGCCTTCCTTGAAGGCGTCCTTCAGCGCATCAATATCGGCTATATGCGCCAGGATACGTAACTCGATCTGGCTGTAGTCCGCGCTGACCAGAACATTGCCCTTTTCGGCGACAAAGGCTTCGCGGATCTTGCGGCCCTCCTCGGTGCGAACGGGAATGTTTTGAAGGTTCGGATCTGTGGAGGACAGGCGACCAGTTTGGGCAACCGCCATCGAGTAACTGGTATGCACGCGCCCTGTGTCGGGATTGATCGCCGCTTGCAGTGCTTCGGTATAGGTCGACCGGAGCTTGGAGAGGGTTCGCCAGTCGACGATCGTGCGGGGCAGGCCATGGCCTTCTGCAGCGAGCCCTTCGAGCACGTCGGCGTCCGTCTGCCATGCGCCGGTCTTGGTCTTCTTGCCGCCCTCAAGACCCATCTCGTCGAACAGGATTTCCCCGAGCTGTTTCGGGCTGCCGATATTGAATTCGCGGCCAGCCTGTTCATACGCTTCGGCCTCAAGCGCAGCCATGCGTTGGGAAAAATCGGATGACAGGCGCGAGAGGTGATCGCGGTCGACCTTGATCCCCTCCTGCTCCATATGGGCGAGGACGGGGACGAGCGGGCGTTCCAGCGTTTCGTAAACCGTCATGACCTTTTCCGTGCGCAGCTGGGGCTTGAAAACCTGCCACAGGCGCAGGGTGATGTCGGCATCCTCGGCGGCGTATTCTGTCGCCTTGTCCAGCGCGATCCGATCGAACGTCACCTGCGACTTGCCCGTTCCGGCAATCTCCTTGAACGGAATAGTGTTGTGCTGCAGGTATCGCTCCGACAGTGTGTCCATGCCGTGATTGTGCTTGCCCGCATTCAATACGTAAGACAGCAACATCGTGTCATCAATCGGCGCGACATTGATGTTGTGCGTGGCGAAGACCGAGAGGTCGTACTTGATATTCTGCCCGATCTTCAGGACCGCCGGATCTTCGAGCATCGGTTTCAGAGCGCGCAGTGCATCCTGCATGCGGATCTGCCGTGGCGGATCTGCGCCAAACATGTCTCCGTCGCCCGCATTGTCTGGATCGACATGCGCGAGCGGGATGTAGCAGGCTTCATTCGGTGCGAGCGCCAAGGATACGCCGACTAGGTTGGCCGCGATGGAATCGAGACTGTCGGTCTCGGTGTCAACCGCAACATAGCCCTGTTTGGTGGCGCGTGTGATCCACTCTTCCAGCTCTTCGAAATCGCGGATGCAGATGTATTTGCTGCGGTCGATCGGATCTTCTGCGGGCTGGGCGGACTCCAAGGTACCTTCGAGTTCCATCATTTCCCGCACGCGCCGCGTGATGGTGCGGAATTCCATTTCTTCCAGGAAATTGATCAGCGTGTCTGGGTCCGGATCCTGCACGGCGAGGTCTTCGAGCGGTACGTCGAGCGGCACGTCGTCTTTGAGCGTCACCAATTGCTTGGAAATGCGGATGAGATCGGCATTGTCGATCAGGGTCTGCCTGCGCTTGGGCTGCTTGATCTCTTCAGCGCGCGCGAGCAACGTGTCGAGGTCGCCATATTCATCCAGCAGCTGGGCCGCAGTTTTCACGCCGATTCCGGGGGCCCCGGGGACATTGTCGACGCTGTCTCCGGCAAGTGACTGGATGTCGACGACCTTTTCCGGGCCGACGCCGAACTTCTCAAAAACCTGTTCACGACCCATTGTCTTGTTCTTCATCGTGTCGAGCATGAGGACGGTATCGGAAACAAGTTGCATCAAGTCCTTGTCAGATGAGACGATGGTGACGCGCGCGCCTTTCGCCTCGGCCTGACGCGCATAGGTGGCGATCAGATCGTCGGCTTCGAATCCTTCCTTCTCGATGGCATGGGCCGCGAAGGCTTCGGCGGCGCGGCGCACGAGCGGGAATTGGGGGCGCAGTTCTTCCGGGGGTTCCGAGCGGTTCGCTTTGTACTGGTCGTACAGTTCATTGCGAAACGTGATGGAGGATTTGTCGAAGATGCAGGCGAAATGGGTGGGCCGCTCGTCGCCCTTCAGATCTTCCAGCAGCTTGAACAACATGTTGCAGAACCCGCTCACGGCGCCGATTGGCAAATCATCGCTGGCCCGGGTCAGAGGGGGAAGGGCGTGGAAAGCGCGAAAAATGTATGCGCTGGCATCTACCAGGTAGAGGTGGCTGTCCTTGTTGACGGGGGCAGTGGCCATGGTTCGGGAATCCTTTGCTGGCCGAATGTGTAGCCCGTGTCATGCGCGACGTCACCCATCCGGAAGGGGGTATTGCACCCTCACCTATAGGGATTTGCCGAATGCGCCGTCGCAGCGTAAACTTGCGCGTACAATTCTGGGAGGGAAGCATGAGTGAAACACTGGAACCACAAGCCGCCGGTACGCCTTGGCATCTCTGGGTCGTGGGTATTCTTGCGGTACTGTGGAACGGATTTGGCGCGTTTGATTACACCGCCACAGTGACCCATTGGGCGCCGTATATGTCGAACTTCACGGAAGAGCAGCGAGCCTTTTTCTATTCGTTTCCAGTCTGGCAGTATGTCATCTGGGCATTCGGCGTCTGGGGCGCGTTGATCGGATCCATTCTGCTCCTGTTGCGCAGCCGGTTTGCCGTTTGGGCGTTCTTGATATCGCTGCTGGCCGCGCTCGCATCCATGGTTCATGGGATGTCGCTGAAAGATGTTCCGGAAGGAGCTTCAAATCCCGCGTTTGCGGCAGTCATCATCCTGATTGGTGCCTTGTTGCTTGCATATGCGTGGCGGATGACGCGACGCGGAGTCTTGCGCTAGCCGGAATTCGACCTAGCCTCCCGGTCAAGACATGGGAGGATAAAAATGACTGAGATGAACAAGAGCTGGGTTTTGCGTCAGCGGCCTGTAGGTGACCTGAAGGAGGGAGACCTCGAACTGGTCGAGTCTCCGCTTGTGCCGTTGGAAGATGGTGAAGTGCGAACCCGCCTGATTTACCTGTCCCTCGACCCGACCAATCGCATCTGGATGAGCGATGTGGATGGTTATCTGCCGCCCGTCGGCATCGGGGATGCCATGCGTGGCGGCGGTCTGGCCGTGGTCACCGAAAGCCGTTTTGACGGGCTGAAGGAAGGAGACATCGTAAACACGGGTCTCGGTACTTGGTCGCTCTATTCGAATCTGCCCGGAAGTTCGCTGAACGCACTGCCGCGCCTGCCAGGTGTGCCGCTGACCGCCTATATGGGGCCGCTCGGCGCAACTGGCATGACGGCCTATTTCGGACTGATGGATATTGCGAAGCCAAAGGCTGGAGAGACGGTGGTCGTCTCTGCGGCTGCCGGCGCAGTCGGCTCCATGGTGGGACAGATTGCAAAGATCCAGGGCTGCCGGGTTGTTGGCATCGCGGGCAGTGACGAGAAATGCAAATGGCTGACCGAGGTGGCCGGCTTCGATGCTGCGATAAACTACAAGACGGAAGACGTTGGGGCAGCGCTCGACAAGCACTGTCCGAAGGGAATCGACATCAATTTCGAGAATGTGGGCGGCAAAATCATGGATGAAGTGATTGCGCGTCTGAATGATTTCTCGCGCATGCCGCTATGCGGACTGATCAGCACCTATAATGCGACTGACCCGGTGCCGGGGCCGTACAATTTCTCGAACCTGTTGATGCGCCGGACTTTGCTGAAAGGGTTCATCGTGATCGATTACTTCCCGCGGTTTCCGGAAGGTATTCAGCAGATGGCGCAATGGTTGATGGCAGGCAAGATCAAGTTCGAGGCGGACATTGTCGATGGTCTGGAAAATGCACCAGCCAGCTTGTCGCGTCTCTTCGAAGGCAAGAATCTAGGCAAACTGATGGTCCAGGTCAGCGAGCCACCAACTGCCTGAGTTAACCTAAGTTCAGGTGGCGTTCAGCTTGCCCCTGTATGTCTGCCTGCAGACGGGGCTGGGGTTGAGGGACGCAGGCTTGTCGGGTGTAGGAGGAATTCGGCGCGTGTCGCTGGATTCCTCTACAGGACCAGCGGAGCGATCCAGTAGCCTACCGCGGCGATGATCACGATACCTGCCAGATTGATGTAGAAGCCCTTGCGGATCATCTGCTGGATGGTGATGTGGCCCGTGCCATAGACGATGGCGTTTGGTGCGGTGGCAACCGGCAGCATGAAGGCACAGGACGCTGCCACGGCGGCCGGGCCGAGCAGGCTTTCCGGAGCTGTGCCGAGCGCAACAGCGAGCGAACCCAGTACGGGTGCAAGCGTGGTCATTGTGGCCACGTTTGAGGTGACTTCCGTCAGGAAGATGACCAGAGCAACCACAATAACGATGAAGATTAGCGGCGGGAGCACGTCCAGAACACGCAGATTCTCGCCGATCCATTCCGACAGTCCGGTGCGCGAAATGGCCTTGCCCATTGCGATGCCGCCACCAAACAGGAGCAACACGCCCCACGGAATTTGTTCAGCTTCCTGCCAGTTGAGCAGGCCACGATCTTCACCGCCGCCCGCCGGGACCAGAAACATGAGTACCCCGCCGAAGATCGCGATCATCATGTCGACTTCCGCGCCACCATAATTCGCGAGCAACTCTATTCCAGACGCTTCGAGGAATAGCTGAAGTGGCAGTCTGAGCAGCCATAGGGTGGCTGTGATCCCGAAAACGATTGCGACGCGGGTTTCTTGGACGGTCATTTTGCCAATGCCGATAAGCTGGGATTTGACGTGAGCTGACACAGCTTCTGCATTTTCGGAGCGGACCGGCATACCGCGTGTGACATTCCACCATGCGACCGGCAATAATAGCGCCATGGCCGGCAGGCCAAAGGCCATCCATTGTGCGAACCCGATATGAGCACCCGCTTCGGTCTGCAACCAGCTGATTGCAATCAGATTGGTCGGCGTGCCGATCGGGGTGGCGACCCCACCGATGGAAGCTGCGTAGCAAACACCGAGCAGGAGTGCCGTGGTGAAGTGTTTCGAAACACTCCCAAGCACAGCGCTGGCTGAGATGGCGATGGGGACCATCATCAATGTCGAGGCCGTATTGGATATCCACATCGACAGGACGGCCGTTGCGAGCATGAAGCCGAAGACAATAGCGCCGGGCGACGTGCCCACCCGGCTGATGACGTTGAGTGCAATCCGCTGGTGCAGGTTCCAGCGTTCAATGCCGAGGGCAACGATGAAGCCGCCGAGCAACAGGATGACAATATGGTTGGCATAATCACTGCCCGTCTGGGCTGGTGAGCCCGCTCCAACGAGCGGCAGAACAAACAGCGGCAACAGAGACGTGGCAGGTATGGGAATAGCCTCGGTGGCCCACCAGACCGCCATAAGCGCCATCAGAGCTCCCGTGCCCCAGGCCGCATGGCTGAGGCCTTCCGGTGGGCCGAACAGCAACATGAGCGCTGCCAGGGCAGGGCCCAGCATCAATCCGATTTTGCGAGCCCCCAATTCCACGCTCTTACTCCCCCATAGCCTCAAACCCTGCCCGGAGATCGGCAATCAGGTCATCTGCGGTCTCCAAACCGACATGTATGCGCAGCAGAGGGCCGACCTTTTGGTCAATCCAGTGGCCTTTTGATCGTTTCAGTTGCGGGTCGCACGGGATGATCAGGCTTTCAAAGCCACCCCAGGAAAAGCCCATCGAAAACAATTCCAATGCGTCAAAGAAGCGTTTCAGGCCTTCTGGGCTGACCGCGTTGAGAATGACGGAAAATAGGCCGTTTGAGCCAGTGAAGTCGCGCTTCCAGATGACATGGTCCGGATGCTGTTCGAGTGCCGGGTGCAGGACTTGAGAGACTTCCGGGCGTTCAGACAACCAATTCGCGATCCTGAGACCGGCGGCCTCGTGCGCATCCATGCGCGTCTTCAGGCTGCGCAAGCCGCGCAAGGCCGTGTAAGCATCGTCCGGGCCCAGGCTGATGCCCCAATCATCTCCGCAGTCGATAATGTCTTGCGCCACGCGCTTGTCGCGGCTCATGACAGCGCCGCCAAACACGTCCGCATGGCCAACCGCATATTTTGTCAACGCCTGGACAGAGATGTCCACGCCGAGGTCCAGTGGCTTGTGCAGAATTCCAGCGCCCCATGTATTATCGAGAATGGTGCGAATACCACGCTGCTGCGCCACGTCCACAATGGCAGGCGTATCGCTGATCTCGAAAGTGAGTGAGCCCGGAGATTCCAGGTAAATTACGCGCGTGTTGGGTTTGATCAGGTTAGAAATGGTTGCGCCACATCGCGGATCGAAGCGCGTCGCCTCTACCCCCATTTTTTCCAATCGACGATCAAGATAGCGCGCGGTGGGGCCATAGGCGGAGTCGGTGAAAAGGATGTGATCCCCGGCTTTTACCTGGCTGCCGATGGCAAGCGCGCAGGCCTGTAATCCGTTCGAGGTCAGTTTTGCGAAGGTCGCATTCTCAAGTACGCAAAGTGCGTCTTCAAGTTCACGATGAACCGCCAGGCCCATACGGCCGTAGCCGGGCTTCGCGCCATAGAGGTCTGAGGATGTATCAAACAGGAGTGTGGACGCCCGCTCGATTGGCGGATTGACTGTCTTCTGGGCCAACCGGCGGCCACGCGTATGGATGAGACGTGTCGCAGTGTCCTTTGTCATGCTGTGCCAGTGGCGACGGGACGGGATGCGTCAGACGCCCATTCCGCCCACGATCCATCATAGACCGCGACGTCCCAATTACCGAGTCGGGCCAGCGCGAGTGCCGTGACAGCGGCAGACACGCCAGACCCGCAGGTCGCGATTGTGGGCGCGAGGGGATTTGGAAACAGTTTGCCAAGTTCCTCGGCGGATTTCATCCTGCCGTCTTCCGTGCGGAGTTCGCCGGAGGGCAGGCAAATGCTGCCAGGGATGTGACCGGAGGGAAGCCCCTCTCTCGGTTCGGGAGCCTCGCCGGAGAAACGCTCGGCCGAGCGGGAGTCTATGATGTTGTGGGAGCTGTTCGCAGATGCTGCAAGCATTTGGTCTGAATCCTTCAGCAGATCGGACCGGACGCGCGCTGTGAAATGGCGTTCGACGGCCACCGGTGGCAGGTCCTCGATCTCGCCACCAGCATCCGTCCAGGCCTTGAGCCCACCATCAAGTACTTTTACGTCGCGTTGGCCCATTACGCGCAACATCCACCATACGCGAGCCGAGGCGAAGAAGTTGAACTGGTCATAGACGATGATCCGGTTGCCGTCTCCCAGGCCGAGCTTGCGCGCACGCGACGAGAACATGACGGGATCGGGCAGCATGTGCGGCAGATCGGTTCCGCCTGCCTTGATGGCGTCGATGTCGAAATAGACGGCGCCGGGAATGTGTCCTTCAGCCCATGCCTGGCGCCCCGTCTTCTCGGGATTGAGGAAGGGAGGGAACCAGGTTGCGTCCACGACCCGGACGTCGGGCGCAGAGATATGTTCTTTCAGCCATTCGGCCGTAACGAGCGGGTCTCCGGATTCCATAATTCAAGCCTCCATCCATGCGGGAACCGGCAGATCCTTCGATCTCAGGAAATCGGGATTGTAGAGTTTCGACTGGTATCGGTTGCCATAGTCGCAGAGCACCGTGACGATTGTGTGCCCGGGCCCCAGATCCTTCGCCATCTGAACGGCCCCGGCGACATTTATTCCCGCGGAGCCGCCAAGACACAGACCTTCATTCTGAACGAGGCCGAAAAGGATGTTGAGCGCTTCCTCATCCGTACAGCGATAAGAGCGATCCACTTCAATACCTTCAAGATTGGCTGTGATGCGACCTTGTCCGATGCCTTCAGTGATTGAGGTGCCTTCGGATTTCAACTCACCGTTCTTGTAGTATTCATACATCGCAGCCCCGCCGGGATCTGCGACACCGATCTGTATGTCCTTGTTCTTTTCCTTTAGTGCGAGCGATACACCGCCGAGCGTGCCGCCAGATCCGACCGCGCAGATGAAAGCGTCAAGCTTGCCATCGGTTTGGGTCCAGATTTCCTGACCAGTGGTGTCGTAGTGGGCCTTGCGGTTCGAGATATTGTCGAACTGGTTTGCCCAGATCGCGCCGTTTGGTTCCGACTTGGCAAGGTCTTCGGCCAGGCGCTTCGAGAAGTGCTGGTAGTTGTTTGGGTTCTTGTAGGGGACCGCATCGACCTCGATCAGCTCTGCGCCGAGTAGGCGGATTGCATCCTTTTTCTCCTGGCTTTGCGTGCGTGGCATAACGATGACCACGCGGTAGCCGAGCGCTGCGCCGACCAATGCGAGCCCGATGCCGGTGTTTCCAGCCGTGCCTTCGACAATGGTGCCGCCGGGTTTCAGCTCTCCAGCCGCTTCAGCGTCGCGAACAATGCCCAGTGCCGGCCGGTCTTTCACAGACTGCCCCGGATTGAGGAATTCGCATTTGCCGAGAATTTCGCAGCCGGTTTCGTCAGATGCCTGGTTCAGGCGAAGCAGGGGGGTGTTGCCGATAAGGTCGATCACCGAGCGATGAAACTTCATCAGATTAGGTCCGATTCTGGTCAATTTTCTTTGGGACGAAGCTAGTGCGGCGCAGAGGTTTTCACAACCGTTGTGAGTCCCACAGGGCCCGTGTGATCCAATTCGTGCCGGTCTGCGTAAGAAGCATGAATAGACCAACCGAGACAGGACCGCCTGCTTGACCCACACCGACACCTATATTGCTTTCATGATGGACCATGCCGCCGGGAACCATCCGGAGTCCTTTGCTGTGGCGGGGGACCTGCACGTTTCACTGAGTGAGAGGGGGGCTGAGACCGCGCATCTCTGGTCAATGATCGGCGGTGTGATGCTGGAACGATCTGACCCGATACTTGCCGACCCGGCCCAGCAGAGTTCGAGAACTGGACGCGCCCGATGGTCAGGTCTCTCAGCTGATGAGGTCCTGTTCCAATCATCTGGCGATTTGAGCTGGCGGCGCGGTTTCTCCGGCGTTCAATATGCATCTGCAGGCACGCCGGGGACAAAGTTCATGAAACTGGAGCCCGGTCAAAGCGCGCCGATGCATGGTCATGGTGGCCTTGAGGCAACCGTTGTCCTGTCCGGGCGTTTTACAGATGGATATGGCACATATTCTCGCGGTGACCTTGTGCTCGGTGAACCCGGCATGCGTCACAAGCCCGCTGCTGTGGGAGACGAAAGTTGTATCTGCTTTGTTGCCCATCGGCCCAACAGGTTCTGGAGTATTTTCCAATGAAGCGTTTTCTGGGAGCCATTCTGGTATCGGCTGCGCTGTTTAGCGCACCCGCAAGCGGAAAGACGTCGGATGCGAGTTGGGCACCAAGCCCGGGCGACGTGATCGAGTTTGATGTGCTGCGCAAGGGCAAGCCATTCGGCTCCCACTCCGTCAAGTTTGGGCAGGATAGCCAGGGACGTCTGACTGCAACGACTGACGTGAACCTCAAAGCCGGTCTGGGGCCTATCACCGTTTTCAAGTATGAGCTCGACGCCACTGAAGTGTGGGAGGATGGACAACTTGTGTCTCTCACCGGTCAGGTTGACGATGATGGCGATGAAGGGTCGGTGAAGGCAGTGCGCAGCGGTGATGGGTTGGAGGTCGATGGCACAGAGTATGACGGTGTTGTTGCAGGCTCAATCGTGCCTTCAAGTCATTGGAACTTTGCCGCCACGAATTCCTCAAAGCTGCTGTCGACCGGCAATGGAGAAATATTGGAGGTCACCGTATCTGAACAAGGGAATGAGACCATACGTGTGGCGGGTGAAGAGATCGAGACCACGCGGTATCTGATGGATTCTGATATTGATGTTATGCTTTGGTATGACCAAGCCGGACGTTGGATGAAGTTGGCTTTCGAAGCACGCGGTCAGGATATCGAATACGTTTTGGCGAAGCCATACTGATTTCGCTACCGAATGTCGGCTCTGACACTCATTCTTGGCGATCAGCTAACGCCCGACCTGTCATCTCTTTCTGATTTCAATCCGTCCACAGATACTGTCTTGATGGCCGAAGTCATGGAAGAGGCGACCTATGTGGGCCACCACAAGAAGAAGCTCGCATTTGTATTCTCTGCCATGCGCCACTTCGCTGAGGAGTTGGAAGCAACGGGTGTTGCGGTTCGCTATGTCAAATTAACGGATCCTGAAAATGAAGGCTCATTGCGCGGTGAAGTAGCGCGTGCGTTGGATGCCGATCCCGGCATCGACACCTTGATCATCACGAAACCCGGCGAATGGCGCCTGTTGAGCGATATGGAGGTGTGGGCCAACATCTTCGATGTAGAGGTGGAACTTCGCGACGACACGCGGTTCATCGCGACACTGAGTGAATTCTCGACCTGGGCTGCCCATCGCAAGCAGTTGCGGATGGAGTATTTCTATCGCGAGATGAGACAGAAGACAGGTCTGCTCATGGAGGGAGATAGCCCTGCTGGCGGCAAGTGGAATTATGATCAGGACAACCGCAAGCGGTTGCCGAAATCCGCGGTTACTCCTCAACGATGGTTCTGCCAGCCAGATCAGGTTACGCAAGACGTGCTCGATATGATCACGCACAGGTTTCCAGACAATTTCGGAGATTTGGAACCCTTCGTGTTCGGAGTCACACGTCACGATGCCGAGGCCGCTCGCGATGCTTTCATGGCGGAGATCCTGCCTGGCTTTGGAGACTACCAGGATGCCATGGCAAAGGATGAGCCGTGGATGTGGCATTCAATCCTCTCGATTTATCTGAATGTCGGTTTGTTGGATCCGTTGGATTTGTGTGAACGCGCTGAGGCGGAATGGAAATGCGGCCGTGCGCCGCTCAATGCTGTGGAAGGCTTCATTCGGCAAATCCTTGGCTGGCGCGAATACGTGCGGGGGCTCTACTGGTGGAACGGCCCTAAGTACGCAAAAAGCAATTTTCTGAATGCGCAGAACGCGCTTCCCGATTTCTACTGGACCGGCGAAATCGATATGGCCTGTCTGGCCGATGCGCTGGGGCAGACCATTCGGCATGCTTATGCCCATCATATTCAACGCCTCATGATCACGGGAAATTTTGCGCTGCTCGCGGGCATCCATCCGGACCACGTCAATGATTGGTACATGAGTGTTTATGCCGACGCGTACGAATGGGTGGAGCTGCCGAATACGCATGGAATGGCGCTCTTTGCAGACGGGGGTGTGATTGCGTCAAAGCCTTACGCTGCCAGTGCAAACTATATAAACAAGATGTCAGATTATTGCGCCGGGTGTCGTTACAATTCCAAAACCCGGACCGATGAGGACTCGTGTCCCTTCAATACGCTTTATTGGGACTTCCTGATCCGCCATTTCCAACGATTGCAGGGTAATCCCCGCATGTCATTGCTCATGAAAAATGCGATAAAAATGCCGGATCGTGAACGTGATCTGATACAGCGGCGAGCCAGAACCGTGTTGAAATCCTTGAATATTTATCCAACCAAAGATTGGTGACTTACGCATCGTTACCGGTTTCAGAGAATTTTCGACGTCACACTACACTGATTTTCACCTCCGTCGTTTAGACATGCTGACAATGGTGATTCCGAGAAGTCGGATGAATTCCGGGGTGGACGCATGAAACTGTTGGCTATGAAGGATAGCGGCGATGGGCCGCTGTCCGAGATCGTTAGGGACTCGGACGACGAACGAAAGCATGAGGCGGCCTGGCGAGAAAGCCAGCTGGAAATCGTGGGCACGATCACGATTCCTCTGGTTCTGGCCAACCTGATCAATGCGTCGGTTGTCTGGCTGTCCTTCAAGGAGACGCCAGCGGACTTTGCCTTGTCTGTATGGCTCGTCTGTATCGCCGCCATATGCGCAGCGGCTTTTGTTACGAACAAGGTTCGAACCTACCGGCCCAGCGATCTTGCGATCGCGCGCAAGGTGATGAGGGAATATACGTTTGTTGCGGCGATTGCCGGACTTCTTTGGGCGTCGGTACCTATCATTGTGATGAATGTCACGGATAGCTATGGCCAGATGATTGTGGGCGTCGTTCTGGCTGGAGTCATGTTCACCGGTGCGCTCCTGATGTCGCGTCTGCCCAAGGCAGCCTTTGCCTTTATAGTTCCGATCGGACTGGGACTGGTTGCGGAAATGCAGTTTCAGCAAAATCCAAAATATCAGTATACATCTATTTTGACGTTGGCTTATGTCGCGATACTCATCCTCGCCATTCGCTGGTCGCATCGCCAGTTCGTGCTCAAAAGCATCAACGAAACGGCGGTTAGAGAGCAGTCGCATCTGATTGGGTTGCTGTTGAGGGATTTTGAGGAAAGTACGTCCGATTGGCTCTGGCAAACTGACGCCAGAGGCGTGCTCGTAGACATTCCTCTCGTGTTTGAGGGCGCTGAGCATGACAATGGTTACCTAACGCTTGGCAATCTGTTGGTCGATCAGTTCGAGGCGGACGATTCTACCAGAGTGCTCAATACCAGCCTCATGCGCCGCCAGGGCTTTCGCGATATCGCCATGAGGCTCAAAGGTTCAGAGACCGAACGCTGGTTGTCCCTTACCGGGAAGCCAATCTTCAATGATGGCAAGTTCCGAGGCTTCCGCGGGGTGGCATCGGACATCACCCAGTCCAAGGAAATAGAAGATCGTATTGCCTTTATGGCGCATTATGACGGGCTGACGGGTCTGCCAAACCGGATGAACATGCAGGAGCGACTGGAAAAGGCGCTCCGCAAACCGGATGTTGAAACAGTCCAAAGAGCGTTGGTTTGGCTCGATCTGGATAATTTCAAATGGGTGAACGATACGCTGGGCCATCCGGCGGGTGATGAGCTCTTGCAGCATGTCTCCGGTCGCCTGAACGAATTGAGCGGCGATCACGACATGGTGGCGCGGATCAGTGGTGACGAGTTCGCCATGATCGTTCAGCGTCCGACGATGGGCGACCTCGAACTCTTTTTCGACGAGATAACCGAACGCCTGAGCGAGCCCTATGACCTGTGGGGGTCGACCGCCAATTGCTCCGCGTCGGTAGGTGTCAGGATGTTCGATCCGTACACGAAAGATGCCCGCACCATGCTAAAGCATGCTGACTTGGCGCTCTATCAGGCCAAGAAGCTCGGAAAGTCCACTTGGTGCATGTTCACACCCGCGCTCGACGAACGCGCGCGAGCCCATTTGCAAGTCGAGGCCGATTTGCATTCCGCGCTGGAGCACAGCGAGTTCGAACTTCATTTCCAGCCTCAAGTTGATGCTCACACACATGATGTGGTGGGATGCGAAGCCTTGCTGCGATGGAACCACCCTGAGCGGGGCCTGGTTTATCCCGGCGACTTCATTGAGCACGCAGAAGACAATGGTCTGATTACCCGGATCGGAGACTGGGTCATTCGGGCGGCTTTGGCAGAGGCGCGTCGTCTGCCCAATCATGTCAAAGTTTCGGTGAATATCTCGCCGTTGCAAATACACTCATCCAATTTGATGACGACCATCGTGAATGCGATTGCCGCCAACAAGATCGATCCGCGACGGCTCGAGCTTGAGATCACGGAAACGGTCCTGATGTCGGACACAAATTTCACGCTCAAGCGCCTTCACAAACTGAAGGAGATCGGCGTCGGCATTGCGCTTGATGATTTCGGCACAGGCTATTCTTCTCTGTCTTATTTGCGGAGCTTTCCGTTCGACAAGATCAAGATCGACAAGAGCTTCGTGCGAGACATTGAAAGCCGATCAGACAGCCGTTCTATCACGCAAGCCACCATCGCACTGGCGCACTCACTGGGCATGCGGTGCACAGCGGAGGGTGTCGAGACGCATTTTCAAGCAGAGTTCCTGCGTGACATTGGATGCCAGGAATTGCAGGGTTTCTTCATCAGTCGGGCCAAGCCGCTCGACAAACTTCACCATATTATCGACCTTCTACCTGCCGATTTTGCATCACCCAAGCGGGAGTCGGATGTCGGGACCGCAGCCGATAATACTATACAGTTTCCAGCGGCGAAGTCCGCCCAAGCCTGATCCCTGGATTTCAGTTTTCGTTTGAAGTGTCGGCCTCTTTTTTCTTGCGATTGTTCAACAAGCCGCCGAGCGCTTTGATCGCTACATCTTCAGCAGATGTCTCGGCAGGCGCGTCGTCCGTCGGGGCTTCTGGGTCAGGCTTCTTGATGCCAAGGAGTCCGCCGATAACATCTTCGGTTCTGCCGGAGCCTGCTGAGTTGGAGACACCAAGCTCTTCCAACACGCGGGAGCCCAACTCTGCCTTGAACGCAGAACTTACGCCGCTCAGATCTGGTGTGACTTTCGGATTCGTCCACGCGCCCGATATACGGATCGGGACTGGAATGCCGTTCAATTGCACCACGCTGCCCTGACCTTGGGCCGATTTGTCCACACTGGTCGCAAGGCGCAGGTCCATGGACTGTCCCGCCAGATTGATCTGTCCAGTCCCATCTACGCCCAGAATGGGACTCAGCAGTTTCATCACATCCACATTCGCAACGCCGTTATTGACTTTCAACACAGTGTTGAAGCTTGAAAAATCGGTCTCGGCGTTCTGCGATAAAGCTTCGCCAAAATTGAGTTCCTGAATTGAGCCTGTCGCTATGGCCTGCTTCAGAGAGGAGGCGCTTCGTACCAAGGCTGCAACATTCAAGCCTTTGACCACACCATCCGAAAGGCTCGTCGAGACCTCTCCGTCAATTGCCTGCATGATTGCGTCAATGGATGTACCAGACGACTGCGCAGAAACCTTGAATTGTCCTGTTCCTGTGAGGCTGTCGAATCCGGCCAACGTTCCGAGCAGATTTGCGACGGCAACATTCTGGCCCTGCATGTCGAAGCCGACTTTCGGTGTGGCAGGTCGGGCATCCACGGTCAGCTTGCCCAACCAAAGTCCGCTGAAGGCTTTGAATTGCGACAAATCTGCTGTCAACAATCCATCGGTCAGATCGACGTCCATGACTGCATCGGTCAATTCGACATCACCAATGGTGAGTGATCCGACCTCAAGACTGAGGTTTGCGTTCACGGATTTTAGCCCGGACAATTCGAGTGTTTCATCACTCCAAGGCTGAATTCCTTGATTGGTCTTTTCCGGATCCGGCTCTCCCATAAAGGGTGTGAGGTCGAGAGCGGGTACGCTGAGATCGCCGATAATGCGCGGTGTTGTCGCCGACACATCAATCCCCGCCTGTCCGGTGCCCCTCAATGCATCTAGCGACAGGTTCAAATTGTTGACCATGACGGACTTGAATGTGCCGTTTGCCGTACCGGAGACGGCGAAGGTCTGGAGTGTATCACCCGGGGCCAGTTCAATTGCCGCAGCGCTCAGCAAGTCACGCATTCTGTCGCTGGCGATGGAGAGGGTGCCGGCAACAGTCCCATCACCATTGAGCGAAACGGATCCCTCATATGACGCGCTCAACAAGTCACTGTCATGGGTCAATTTGAGTTCTGTAAGAGATGGTGAGTCGAGCGCGCCGGATGCCTTGCCCGCGACTTGTAGACGACCCAAGGCTGACCGTGCCGGCACATCCAACTCGAATTGCTGTGTGAGCGCGGCCAGATCTGCCACCACGGTTTCGAACGTGCCGTTCAAACTCGGCGCGTCACCAAGTTGGACGCTGCCATCATATTTGATATTTGCCAGGTCGGATGCCAGATCCAGCCGGGCCTGAGCGGGCAGATTACGGGTGAGCGCTTCGGGCGCATCCAGCCAGATGTCGACGGTGAAGGCTTGCTCCTGAAACCGGCCGCTGGCTGTCGCACTGAGAGGCTGGTCCATGCCTCGTAGAGATGCTTCCAGGTCAAGTTCGGACAATTTGTATGTTTCGCCAGATTGGTCGTCCTGAAAGGTGAGCGAAGCGTTCTTGAGGATTGCCGATTCGATTCCCGCATCGAATGAACCATTTGTACCTTCAGGTGGTGGCGATGCTTCTTTTGAAGAGGCGAATTCCCAGTTCGTATTCCCATCGGCTTTGCGCTGAAGGAACACATCTGCATCCACGAAAGCGATTTCCTGCACATCCACGCGCCGCGACAGCAGCGGCATCCATTTGACCGAGCCGCGCAACGCACCTGCCTCAATCATGTTCGGTGTGGCAAATCCGTCGGGATTGGCAACGCTCACCTGTTCGACCGAGGCCGAGATGTGCGGAAACACGGATATTTTCACATCGCCTGCGAGCGTCACGTCACGTTGCAACGCGTTGGTCGCCGCATTCTCAATCTGGTTCTTGTAAACCGATTTCGGAATGAAGAAGGGCACTGAAAAGGCTGCGATAATCAGCAGTGCCGCGATGCCGGAAACAATTAGGAGAACGCGCTTCATGGAATAACCTCAGGACTGGGAGTCTAACCTGATATGGGAATATGGCTTGGGAATGACAGCTTTATACAGAAAAGTGCAAATTCGCGTGAAGTTCCCCGCTTGACCCGCCATGCCGGGTTTAATAGAGAAGCGCTTCGCCGAGTTTCGGCAAGGAAATGCGCGGGTGTAGCTCAGCTGGTTAGAGTGCCGGCCTGTCACGCCGGAGGTCGCGGGTTCGAGCCCCGTCACTCGCGCCATTTCTTTCAGGGTGACGCCTGACACCTCCTTTGAAATCATTGAAAATACTTGGGAAAGCTCAGGCGCTCCAGGCCTTTTCGCTGATCGTGCACTACAATTTGCCCCATAAAATGCAAACTTGTTGCACAACAAACGGCGATGAAGCATTTCTCACTTGGATCAAGATTTCTGAAGGATCGCAGCGGTTGGTGTCACTATGTCCGGCGTGTCCCGACCCGCTTCAAAGATCTCGACAGACGCGGCGTGATCCAGGTCGCCCTGCGTACCCGATCTCTGGAAGTTGCCATGATACCCCGCAACGGTCTGGCCGAAGCGGACGAGGCGTTGTGGAGCAGTCTCGCGCTCCAGGCGGAAGATACTGATGAAACAGTCTAAGCTGAAGCCTCAAAGACGGGCCAGGAGTCCACAATTTCTCCGTCTTCGTAAACGGCGATATCCCCGAATTGCAGGAAGACTGCTTCGCTCTGGTGCGGACGAAGAAATACGAACTCGTCTGGCGCGATTTGCAGCTCCGGCCCACCATTCAGCATTTCCTGGTTGGAGGAGCGTCCGAACGTCGAATTGTATTCCAGGCCGGGCGGATCAACCGGGTCGGCGAGCCAGTGGCCTCCATAAATGAATATGGTCTTGCTGTAGTTCGGATCCCACGCCCGTTTGGTGTTGTCGGCGAACTCGAGGCCGGGCATTCGTGTTCTGGCGACAGATTTGATGACCGGTGTTGCAATGAAGCTCGCGGGCGTATGGGGCTCCAACAATTCAGTGTCAAAATGCGTTGGCTTCATCAGGCACGACCCTGCAGAGACTTCATTCGCAATCGAAGTGTCCTCGTAGTAGCGATAGGTCGGACTGCCTGCTGCGTTTCGGGTGATATGCTCTATGGCTTCCTTGCCAAACACCTCAGCGGCTTGATCAAGCGCCGCCCTGTATGAACGCCAAGCTCCTGCGAGCGCCTTGTCGCGCCAGCCCAAGCTTGTGGGCAGGCTGGGAATATGCGGTTCGTAACCCATGAAACCCGCAAATTCCAAATTCGGATCCAGTTCTATTTCGTGCAACACGGCCCCCAACTCCGAACCTGGTTCGAAGCCGCCCCTGTGGAGTCCCACATCCAGTTCCAGATTAATATTCAGGGTGCGACCAACATCCTTTGCGAGATCCTGGTACTGCTCAAGTCGCTTCGGAGTATCTATGAGCCATTGGACGCGGCCTGCCGCATCAGAACGCCCGGGCGGTAGTTTGTGAAAATATTGGCGCGCAGCCTGAACGGGCAGGGGCTTGCCAAGCAACTGGCTGGCTTCGGGCATTTCCGTGCTCAGTGCCAGCAGCATGGGTAAATTGAATGTCATCAACCGATCCGTGTCGGTTCGCTTGCAAATATGGTCAATCAATCGAAGCGATGGCAGGGACTTGGCGACAATACGATATCCCATGCCCTGCGGCAGGTGGTGTTTCAGCGTATCAATATTGGCGTTGAGCCGTGCGCGATCGATCACCAGGGTCGGTGTTGCGATCCCTGCATCGGTGAGAGCTTTTTGCATTTGCAAGAAATAAGGATCTCTTGGTCCGCTCTTGTCACTGGGTTTCGACATGAGAGTTGCTACTCCTGCTAAAGCTGTTCCTCCGATCAAGAGTGTCCTTCTGCTAAGTTCAGGCATTGAAGGGAACTCCAAACACATCGGCGAGATGGGGGTTCAGGAATTTTCCAGTCGGATCGAGCGAACGGCGCAAGTCTGCGAACTTGGTAAAGTCCGGATAGAGAGCTTCCAAATCTTTGCGTTGCAGGCTGTGGTGTTTGCCCCAATGGGGGCGGCCGCCATACATTTTGAAAACTGGTTCGAACTCGCTGAAGAAATAATCATAGGCTTCGTCGACTGCCGCATGGATCGCGATGGATATTCGGGGGCCACCAAGGAACGGGCTAAGCCAGGCATCGTCGGGAGCGGTAAACCGGACCTCCATGGGAAAGAAGACGTGCTTTCGCTGATCCATCATTTTGATGATCTGCCTCAAGGCCTTGAGACCATCGTCCCAAGGGAGGTGATACTCCATTTCGTTGAACTTTATCGGGCGGGTCGTGGCCAGGAGCTGGAGGGAGGCATCACTGACATCTTCAATCGTGCCGCTGGGAAGAGCAGATTGCGCAATGTGTTTTCGGAGCCAGGGCCACCACCCGAATTCATTCCGTAGCTGTTTAAGGCCCTCCAACATTTCATCGTCATCGTTGGAAGGTTCCAGGCCGGTCGTCTCTCCGTGATGCAGATCGTGAGTGATACTGGCAGCGAGTCCCGTACCTGGAAGATAATAAAATTCGAAATTTCGATATGAGCTGGCACGGGAAAAAGCGTCATCGAGTACGGCATCTATGGGCTCTGCACTGACGATACGCCTCAGATTGAAGGAGGGGATGGTCTCAACCGTGTACTCGCTGATCACGCCCAGCGCACCGAGAGAGACTTTGCCCGCAGAAAACAGATCGGGGTTGGAATCGGCCGTGACGTTCAACAGACTGCCGTCGGCAGTTACCAGTTTGAAGGAGTGGATGTAGTCATGAAGTGCGGTCAGGGTTTGGCCTGTGCCGTGGGTGGCGGTCGAGAAGGATCCCGCGAGTGTTTGGTCGACGATGTCGGGAAGGTTTGGAAAGGCCCGATCAATCTCATTCAATTGGGATGCTGCCTGGAACAGAACGGTTCCAGCGCCAAAGGTCGCGCGCTGAGTTACAGGGTCATAGGCTTTCAAGCCGGCGAGCTGCCCAACATCCAGAATAACTCCTTCACTGGGTACGAGCCCCGAAAAAGAATGGCCGCTGCCTCTTGGGCGGATGCGTCCTGGCGTAGTTCGGATGATTTCCGAAAGTTCGGCAGCTGACGCTGGAGACCCAAACTGTTTGGGCGTGGCAGTTTGCGCGCCTGACCAGTTTCTCCAACTCTCTTCGCCAATAGGTGGCTCAGGATGATCTGGAGCGTAGTCTTCGCGGACATAGTCTCTCGTGCCCCACGCTACGTGTTGAACTATTGGAACGGCAGATACTGCCGTGAGTCCAAGGCCAGCTTGAACCACTATCCGTCTGGATACTCCCATTGCGCCAACCTCCCCAAAATGGTAGCGATGACTATCGATAGGCAGCCGCCCTTGAACTGTCAATGAAGTACGTTTGAGTGATGACAACGAAAATCGAACCCAACACCACAAGACGATCCGCGCCTAACCAGCAGCGAAGTCGAGACACGCTTGAGCAGATTTTGATCGCCGCGGCTGACTTGATTGAGGAGGTCGGGTTCGAGAAGCTCTCGACAAACATGATCTGTAGACGAGCTGAACTCACGCCGCCGGCATTGTACCGCTACTTCCCGAACAAATATTCGGTCCTGAAAGAACTGGGCGAGCGACTGATGGCTCAGCAGAATATTTTGATGGAGAATTGGAGTCTCGACGCAGGTGACTTGAGCAATCTTGAGGCCGAAATCGAAACGCTACTCTTCGAGACAATACGGGTAACTCGACAGACCAAAGCAGGCGCGTGGATTATGCGGTCCATGCATGCCACGCCTGTATTGGCGGGTGTCAGGGTTGAGTCTCACCGACATGTTGCGCGATTGTTGGCGGAACGGATAGTCGAAACACGACCTGATCTTGATCATGGACGTATCCTGCCATCAGCGAGGCTGAGTGTTGAGATCGGGTATGCGGTGGTCGAGATGGTGTTTGATGAACGGTCGATTGATGAAGGCGAGATCCTTCGGCAGACGGCTTCCATGTTGGCCTTCAGTTTGCGACAAGCGATGAGCCATCAAGCTTAGTGCGATAGCTGGCGGCGGACGTCGCCCTTGTGATGTGCTGTTGACCCAAGATCGAACTCAAATCTGTCAGACGTTATTTGAAGGCGTTGCCGCTCCGTATGCCGATAGCCTTGAAGACCAGTGCGGCCGGACAAAAACCGGTAAAGGCGGCCTGAAACATGTTAAGCCCCGCAAAAGCAGTCAGCAGGAACCAATAGGGGGATACCCAGTATCCCAATGCGAGGCTGATCAGAACGACCAATCCGGCAAAGGCGAGTACGGCACGATCAAGATTCATATCTGTTTCCTTTCGTCAGATACTGTCAGGCGCTGGTTTTCAGAATATTCAGGCTATTCACCCACTGGATGATTGTGGGCGCAGTCATTACACCAGACCGCTGATCAATCACGCTGCCGTCCTGGAACAACAGGAGGGCAGGAATGCCGCGAACATTCAATGCGGCTCCACCTTCCGGATGGGCTTCCGTGTTGAGTTTGAAGAAGCGAAGATTGCCATCAAAGTGCTTTGCGGCCTCAGCAAATGAAGGCGCCATCATCCGACACGGTCCACACCAAGGGGCCCATACATCCAGGAGAAAACTGCCTTCGTCACGGGACATGAGTCGGTTGAGAATCTTCGTGTTGATCTCGACGGGAGCATCGCTCGCAAGGTCACCCTTGCACGATCCACAATGGCCTCTCGCCAAGCTACTCCCTATGGGCGCACGATTTACGGCGCCACATTTGGTGCAAACAATATGCTGGTGATCAGGCATCAGGAATGGTCTTTCAATTTATGAGTCTTCAGCAGACCCAACGCTGCATTTTCATAGAAGGTTTCAGACTGGCCTGTACGCAGCTTGTGTAGGAAATACTTTTCGAATCCCGCCTTGGCCAAGTGTACCCATCCCCCGGAAGCCGACCAGTTAACATTGCGAGGGGGGATCTGGGGCTGCGCAACGAACGCCACGCCGCCATCGCCGAAGTCAGCGAGACAGATCGCATTCCAGCTCGCCTTGTGTGTTGGCTGGGTTCCTTCGATAAGCTGCGCGATGTTGCGGGCGGTTGCTTCCACCATGGATTCGATCATGAAGCCTGTTTTGGGTACGCCAACTGGCACGGGCGTTTTCCCCATGGGCGGAATCGCGATGCAGACGCCGATACCAAAGATATCCGGCCATTCTGGATTACGCTGGAAGTCGTCCGTAATCACGAAACCCTTGGGGTTCACCAAGCCCTCGACATCACGCACGGCTTCGACCCCCCTGAAAGGTGGCATGAGCATAGTGTACCGGGTCGGCAGTTCATGCGTTTGCTTGACAGAGCCATCTTCGTTCAACTCCTCAACACGTACCATGTCGGCTTCGGCGCCAAGAACTCTGGCGTTGGTTATCCATTTGATATGGCGATTGCGCATCTCGCTTTCGAGCAGACCTTTGGTATCGCCCACACCATCGAGGCCGAGGTGACCGATATAGGGTTCGGGGGTAATAAAGGTGATCGGCACCTGATCGCGCATCTTGCGTTTGCGCAGTTCGGTCTCAATGATCATCGCGGTTTCATAGGCTGGCCCGAAACAGGAAGCCCCTTGTGCCGCTCCAATCACGATTGGGCCCGGATTCTTGCAAAAGGTCTCAAAGGCCGAGGCTCCTGCTTCGGCATGGTCGATGTGGCAGACCGATTGAGTGTGGCCGTTCGGGCCCAGGCCTTCGACATCATCGAAGGCGAGTTCGGGGCCCGTGGCTATGACCAGATAGTCGTATTCTACCTGCGACCCATCCGGCATACGCACGCATTTGTGCGCGGGATCAACTTTTTCTGCCCTGCCGACAATCAAGTTGACGTTTCGCTTGCGGAGGGGTTTTGCCAAGTCGACCGTGATGTCCTTGCGATCCCGCCACCCTACCATCACCCAGGGATTGGAAGGTTGGAACTGGTAGTAGTCCGTTTCGCTGATGATCGAAACCTGATGGTCCCGCCCGAGGGTCTTTTTGATTTCGTAGGCGGCGATCAATCCGCCTAGGCCCGCGCCGAGAATTACAATGTTCGCCATAACCAATCCTCCTTGCCGGAAACATGTTGTATATTAGCACTTTCGCAAATACGCAATATTACCTATATAGGTCACGATGGCATTGAGCTAAATCAAAGACCGACTGCGCGAATGCGACCGGTGGCTTGGCAGAGGAAAAAATCATGGCTGATAAATATGACCTGACACCGCAAAGTGTCTTTACAGACCTCAAGGCTGGCAAGATCGTATTGGTCGACGTCCGCGAGCCTGCAGAATTCGCAAACCAACGCATTCATGGCGCATTGCTGCACCCCTTATCCACGTTTGAACCCAAAGCGATTCCTGCGGATGGAAGCAGGCGGATCGTGTTTCAGTGTGGATCTGGCAAACGGTCCAGAATGGCGCTCAACACTTTCATGAAGGAAACAGGCGCAGACGCGGCTCATCTGGCGGGAGGCATCGCGGCCTGGACGTCGGCAGGGCAGCCCTGCATTCGGCTGGACCCGTCGACGGGTGCGATCGTTGACAAGGGAGACTATTGAGATGATCGCCCGACATATCGGTGGTCTCATTGTTGGCTTGGCGCTGGGCATGACTGCCACCGCGCAGACACTGACCATTCAGGAGTCCATCATCACGGATTTTCGTCCGGTTGTGGGGCGTATTGAGGCGAGTGATACAGCTATGGCGCGGTCTCGCCTTCAGGGTGTCATCACACAGTTGAGCATCGATGAGGGCCAAACGGTCAAGGCTGGTGAGGTGCTCGCCTTCGTGGCTGACGACACGATAGCGCCGCAAATCAATGCACTCCAATCTCGCGTCGATGGATTGACGGCGCAAATGACACAGCAGGAAGAAGACCTCGCCCGCGCGAGCAAACTGTTAGCAGATGGATTTTATCCCAAAGCCCGGTTCGAGCAGGAAAAGGCCGCTCTGGATGTTGTGAAGGCCAATCGAGCCTCCGCAGAAGAAGAACGCCGCAGTCTGATCGCCCGTCGGGCGGAAGGGTATGTCCACGCGCCAGTTGACTCACGAGTGACAGATGTACTCGTGGTTGAAGGCAGCGTGGTATCTCCGGGGCAGGTCGTTGCCAACCTCGCGACGCTCGACGGGCTGGTGCGATTGTCCTTGCCGGAGCGGCATTTGAACTTTCTGGCTGAAGGCGGAGAAGTTTCGTTACGCCTGCCCGCGCGCGACAATGACGTGCGCACAGCACGCATTGAGAAGATTTATCCAGCGCTGCGAGACGGTGCAGTGGTCGCGGACGCAGTTGTGGATGGCGGATTGAATGCGCTGGTGGGCGAACGGGCCGATGTGCTCGCCCCGGTGGGTGATCGCCGCGCGATCATTCTGCCACAGGAATACGTCACCACGCGCTATGGAGTAGACTTTGTGCGCGTAAAGGTGGGTGATCGCTTCGTTGAAGCCCCCGTCGTGCTGGCGGAGCCATTGGTTTCCAATGGGGTCTTTGAGGTGCTCTCCGGACTGAGACCGGGCGATGTGGTCACATTGCCGGGAGCGGAGAACTCATGAAGGCCGATGTTTCCGGCTCCATCACCCGAGCCACGATCCGTTCACCGCTAACGCCTCTGGTCCTTCTGGCAGCGCTGGCTGTTGGTCTGATCGCCCTGTTGACTATACCGCGCGAGGAAGAGCCGCAGATATCAGTGCCGATGGTGGACATTCTGGTCCAGTCGCCCGGGCTGCGAGCGGCTGATACGGTCGAGCAGGTCACTGAGCCGCTGGAAGAAATCATCAAGGCGATTCCCGACGTCGAACATGTCTACAGTCAGAGCCGCGATGACGGCGCTATCGTCACGGCGCGGTTCATGGTCGGTACTGATGCCGATGACGCAATTCTGAGAATTCACGAAAAGATTCGCGCCAATATCGACCGCATCCCACCTGAAGTTCAGATGCCGCAAGTTGTCGGGCGCGGCATTGACGATGTTCCCATCGTTACATTGACGCTGTCCCCGGAAACGTGGACCGGAAATGTCTGGAACGATACCAGCCTGCGCATGCTCGCCGATGAGGTTCTGAAAGAACTCCTGAAGGTGGAGGATGTCGGCCTGACTAACGTTATTGGGGGACGTAGTCTCGAGCTTCGCGTTGAACCCGACATCGAGGCGCTGTCTTCTTATGGCGTCTCTCTTCAGGCGTTGGTCGATGTGACGGCGCAGGCCGTTCAGGCGCGTCCCATTGGCACGGCTCGCGGCTCTGGCGACTCAATCATCATTCAGGCTGGCGACCGGATCGCCGCTGTGGGCGATCTCGAACGGCTGGAAATTCAAGCTCCTGATGGTCGCATGGTTTATCTTTCCGACGTCGCGCGGGTCCGTGTGGCCGGCATCGAGACAGAGGCACGAGCCTGGACGCTGGAGCGGAATGCTGAGCGTGCGGAATTCGAATCACTTCCTGCCGTTACGCTTTCCCTGGCGAAACGGCCAGGCGCCAACGCGGTGGTGGTTGCGGATCAGATCCTCGAGCGTCTTGAACTATTGAAACGTGAAATGATACCGGAAGGGGTCCATATCGCTGTGACCCGCAATTATGGCGAAACGGCAAACCACAAGGCGAATGAGTTGCTCTTCCATCTGGGGCTGGCGACCGTTTCGATTGTGGTGCTGATCGCGTTTTCCATTGGTTGGCGTGAAGCCTTGGTGACACTCATTGTCATCCCGACCACAATCCTGCTGACCTTGTTTGCGGCACTGATGATGGGATACACGATCAATCGAGTCAGCCTGTTTGCGCTGATCTTCTCGATCGGCATTCTGGTTGATGATGCTATCGTCATGATCGAAAATATCTCCCGGCATTGGGCGATGAAGGACGGTCGCCCACGCGCTCAGGCCGCCATCGATGCGGTATCGGAAGTGGGAAATCCTACCATTGTTGCCACACTGACCGTTATTGCGGCCCTGTTGCCCATGATGTTCGTCTCGGGGCTCATGGGCCCTTACATGGCGCCTATTCCCGCAAACGCATCGGCCGCCATGCTGTTCTCTTTCTTCGTCGCGGTGGGAATCGCGCCTTGGTTGCTGATGAAGATTGCCGGGAAGGCGCCTGTCAGTGGGCACTCAGAGCATGAGGAGACCCGTTTGGGTCGCTTCTACCGATCTGTTGCGGGCCCAATTGTCGCGAGCCGGAAAAATGCCTGGATATTCTTGGGGCTTGTCGGCGTTGCGACGCTCGCATCGCTTACTTTATTTGCCACCAAGGCTGTTACCGTCAAGCTGCTGCCCTTTGACAACAAATCGGAAATTCAGATCGTGCTGGACATGCCGGAAGGCACGACATTGGAAGAGACCGAACGCACCCTGTTTGCCCTCGCCGCGACGATGTACGATGTAGAGGAAGTTGAATCCGTTCAGGCTTATGCTGGCACAGCAGCGCCGTTCAATTTCAATGGGTTGGTGCGTCACTACTTCCTGCGTGCCGCACCGGAACTAGGGGATTTGCAGGTCAATCTTCTGGAAAAGAGTCATCGAGACCGGTCCAGCCATGACATCGCTCTTGCTTTGCGGGACCAGTTGCATGTCGTGCCATTGCCCGAAGGGGCGAGTGTGAAAGTGGTGGAAGTGCCGCCCGGTCCGCCAGTCCTTTCGACACTGCTGGCCGAGATATACGGCCCGGATGCCGAAACGCGGCGCAAGACGGCCGATGTGATTGAGCAATTGTTCCGGGACACGGAGTACATTGTCGATGTGGACAATTCCTTCGGAGGACCGCAACCGCGTCTCGTCCTTTCCGTGAATGAGACGATTGCGGCTGATCAGGGCGTCGCTGAGCAGGATATACTGGATTCGCTGGCGTTGATCTATTCAGGCCAGATCGTTGGCGTGGCACCCCGCGGCGAAGGACGTGACCCACTCTCCGTATCGATCCGTCTACCGAAATCTGCGCAGGTCTGGTCCGAGCGCACGGCCAGTTTGCCAGTTCCCATACAGTCGGGCGCGCAAGCTGTCGAACTGGGCACGCTCGTGGACGCTCGGATGGAAGCGGGGTCATCGACGATTTTCCGGAGAGATGGCTACTTCGCTGACATGGTCATGGGCGAGCTTGCTGGCCGGTTCGAAGCGCCGATCTATGGGATGTTGGAAATTCAGGATCAGGTGGAATCGTATGATTGGAAAAGTGCGGGGCTGGAGCAGCCTGCCATCCGTCTCTATGGTCAGCCATCTGATGAATCAAAGCCCTCCTTGCTTTGGGACGGCGAGTGGGAAATCACCTATGTCACTTTCCGTGACATGGGTGTGGCGTTTGGGGTGGCTCTGGTCGCCATATACATTTTGGTGGTCGCCCAGTTTGGCACGTTCCGGACACCCCTCGTTATCCTGACACCTGTGCCGCTCACTCTGATCGGCATCATGATCGGGCACTGGCTGTTCGGCGCGGCCTTTACGGCGACCTCCATGATTGGCTTTATAGCCCTTGCCGGAATTATTGTTCGAAACTCGATCTTGCTGGTCGATTTCGTTCGGCATGGCCAATTTGCGGACAAGCCATTGAAAGAAGTTCTGCTGGATGCGGGCGCGATCCGCTTCAAACCAATACTGTTGACGGCGCTGGCGGCGATGATTGGTGCGGCAGTGATTCTGACAGATCCGATCTTTCAGGGACTCGCGATTTCGCTCCTTTTCGGGCTTGCCTCTTCAACGGCTCTGACGGTGCTCGTGATTCCGGCGATCTATGTGGCGCTGAAGGGCCCAGATTGGGTGGCGCCAGCGGTTTCTGATGGCGATGACGATCTTGTCACAGAAGGTCAGACGGCATGAGCGAGCCTGCCGATCCACGTCCCGATCCTGATTCAGTTGATGCGCTGTCGGATCAAGTATCCGAAGTTTGCGCGACACTGCGGGCGATGGCCAATGAGACCCGTCTGCGCATTCTCTGCGAGTTGTTTGACGGTGAAATGCCGGTAAACCAGATTGCCGAGGCAGTGAACCAATCGCTATCAGCCGTGTCGCAACATTTGTCGAAATTGAAGGCCGAGGGGCTGGTTTCGTCGCGACGGGACGGTCAGGCGATATTCTACCGTTCGACCGGAGGTGTTGGCACGGCAGTCATCGAGACATTGTGCAAATTCTACGACCAGTGATTCCTGCAGAAGACGAGACGAACCTAATGGAGTTGCTTTGTCGCCTCTGACAATCGGTCCAGGATTTCCTGAGGAGCGGAAGACTTTTCGACAACAGCGGCATATCCAGCCTTGAGCGCGCGCTCCTTGAGCGTTGTGGAGTAAAAGCCAGTGATCAGGATTGCGGGTGTCGTGTCGCCAGCCAGCCTCATTTTCTCGAGAAGATCCACACCGTCAAACCGAGGTAGTTTGTAATCGATCAAAAGGCAATCGACTTGCAGACTTGGTTGGTTCATCAGGATTTCCATGCCGTTGCGATAGGAATCTACGGCAAACCCGCGTGATCGCAGAAGCATCATGAGGGAGTAGCGAACCTCCTCATCATCCTCGACAAGTGCAACCCTCAGCAGGTCGGGCTGTGAAACGGACTGATTCATTTAGGCGTGGTCTCGATAGTTTCGGAGTCACACATCTATGATCGCAGGAGTATGACGTCTCTAAGTAGACCTACTTAGCGCGCCTCTTTGCGGCCTCGTTCCGCCATGAATGCAACGCGCAGCGCTGCAGACAAACTGTCGGCTTCAAGTTTTTCCATCAGGTTTGCACGGTGAATTTCCACCGTTCGGGGGGAGATCGACAATTCGTCGGCGATGGCCTTGTTGGTCATGCCCTCAACCAGGCAATCGAGCACTTCGGATTCTCGGGTCGTTAGTCGGGTTAGTTTCGCAACCGCCTCATTCTTGAGCCCTTGTTGGGCCTCGTCGTCGGAAATGCGGCTGAAACCGGTTTCGATGGCTTCAAGCAGAGCCTTTTTCTCATAAGGCTTTTCCAGGAATTCGATGGCGCCATTCTTCATGGCCTGAACGGCGACCGATACATCTCCATGCCCGGTGAGCACAATGATGGGCATCTTGTTGCCGCGTTCGGACAAGGCCTGCTGTACAGTCAGGCCATCCATCACAGGCATGCGAACATCCAGAAGTATGCAGGCGGAGTCGTTCGGCTCATATTCGTCCAGGAAGCTCACGCCATCCGGATAGGTCTTCACCGTGTAGCCAGCATGCCGCAGCATGAAGCTGGCGGAATGCCGGATGGCATCATCGTCATCTACGAGGAAAATGGTCTTCGTCATCGCATGCTCACCCTGCCACGTTCGTGGCTACTCTTAAAGTAAACGTAAACGATGCTCCAGCGCCAGGTTCGGACGAAACCGCAATCGTGCTGCCATGCGCCTCGATTATGGTTTGGCAAATCGACAAGCCAAGCCCCATGCCACTGGCTTTGGTTGTTTGAAAAGCATCGAATGGGGAATGGAGCAACTCCTCTGAAAGCCCCGGGCCATTGTCCTTGACCTCGATCGTCACTTCCTCGCCGGAAGACTGCGTATAGATCCAGATCTGAGGTGTTTCTGTTCCCGAAAGCGCCTCAATGGCATTCCTGATGAGATTGGCGAACACCTGTCGCAACTGGAGCCTGTCCGCCATGACAATGATCCCGGGATCTTCCATTCGAAGAATTACTCGGGCGAGGGGGCCTTCGATGCCGACCTTGGCGATGGCCGCAGCGTCGTCAATCACACCCTTCAGGGGAGCGGGCCTGAGATCGAGTTCCCCGCGTGAGACGTAATCGCGCAACCGGCGAACAATCTGGCCAGCCCGGATTGATTGTTCTGCAGCGGCGGACACCGCTTCCTGAACCATGGCCAGGTCATTCTCGCTCGGTTCATCCAGCAGGTCACGTGCGGCTTCGAGATAGTTTGCGACGGCTGTAAGCGGCTGATTGAGTTCGTGAGCCATGGCGGAGGCCATCGTCCCGACCGCGCTCAGCCGCGAGAAGTTTCCGAGTTCCGCCTGGAGCTCCCCGATACGATGCATGTTGGCCTGTTTCTCGGTGATATCACGGATGAACCCCGTAAACAGCTTGCGGCCGCCGATACTAGCTTCGCCAATCTTCAATTCCACCGGTATGGAATCGCCATTTGCGAGGCGCGCTTCAACGATCCGACCGATACCAATGATCTGGCGCTCTCCGGTGGTTAGGTAGTTGCGGATATATTGGTCGTGATGCGTCTGGTCAGATTGGGTCATCAGGCATTTGATATTCGTCCCAACGACATCTTCCGACTTGTAGCCGAACAAGTTTTCGGCCGCCCGGCTGAACGCCATGATGATTCCCGTGTCATCAATCACGATCATGGCATCTGGGACCGACAGCAGGATGGATCTCAGAATCGACTGGAGCGAATCCGAATCCTGAAAGTCGGTATTCTCCAAGCGCCAGAGGTCAGACAGGGGATTCGGCATGATCCCAGCACTGTAGGTGCGGCTGGGCATTTAGGAAAGAACAGACCTCGTGCGGAGACGTGAATGCCGCAGGTCGTTCAACAGGAGCGCACCGAAAGCCAACAGCCCGAGCAGAAGCGCGTAGCATCCCCAGCAATGCGTCAGTTGTGCGCCGGCGCTTTCAATCGGAATAGTCACAGACTTTCCAAGACAGGTCGGCAGGATGAGCGTGGATTGCGCAGAAGCCTGCAAGACCATCTTGGTGATGCCCGCAAACACCAGCGCGGCGGCGATGGCATAAGAATGAATTCGTTTCACAGGCAAGACCCTCCAATTTCCGCCCTCGTTTAAGAGAAGCGGACGAACTGTCCCATACGGGAAAGCCCCTATACGCGCCGCAAAGCGATCACCGTAATCAGGCCCCATACGACGCAACCGCAACGCTCTGCGGAAGGGGCTAAACAGAATGATGACATCACGAACCAATTCATCGAATGCCAGCGGGGGGAGTATCGCAAGTGTCTCCGCGCTGGTTGCGATCTTCGGGGTGCTCGCCCTGATCATCGCAGGACGCACGATTGATCACGCCATGGGCATCCAGGCGATGACGTTCATCGCGCTGGCCACGGCGTTTCTGGTGGGCACGGGTTTGTGGGCTGGCAATTTGCTCGACCGCAATCCATTCGATGAGTCGCGCTATGAAGACACGCTGGTAAAATATGGTGTGTTCGCGTCCATGTTCTGGGGTATTGCGGGACTATTGGTTGGCGTCATTATCGCGCTTCAACTGACCTTCCCGAACATCTTCTACTTCCCTGAACTGGGATGGACGAATTTTGGGCGATTGCGGCCGTTGCATACCAGCGCGGTGATCTTCGCCTTTGGTGGAAACGTGCTGCTAGCGACAAGCTTTTATGTCGTCCAGCGCACCTGCCGCACGCGCATAGCGGGCGGTATGTGGCCCTGGTTTGTTTTTTGGGGCTACCAGATATTCGTTGTGCTTGCGGCGACTGGCTACCTGATGGGGGTGACCCAGTCGAAAGAGTATGCAGAGCCTGAATGGTACGTAGATCTGTGGCTGACGATTGTGTGGGTTGCCTACCTGCTCGTGTTCCTCGGTACGCTGTGGAAGCGCAAAGAGCCGCATATCTATGTGGCGAACTGGTTCTACCTTTCCTTTATCGTGACCATCGCGATGCTTCACATCGTAAACAACTTGTCCATTCCCGTGTCATTGACGGGCACAAAGTCAGTGCAGGTATTTTCGGGTGTTCAGGATGCGATGACGCAATGGTGGTACGGCCACAATGCGGTCGGCTTTTTCCTGACCACAGGCTTCCTCGCCATCATGTATTATTTCATTCCGAAGCGGGTTAATCGACCAGTCTATTCCTACCGGCTGTCCATTGTTCACTTCTGGAGCCTTATCTTCATCTATATCTGGGCCGGGCCGCATCACCTCCATTACACGGCGCTGCCCCAATGGGCGCAAACGCTTGGGATGACCTTCTCGATCATGCTCTGGATGCCCAGCTGGGGCGGCATGATCAACGGCGTCATGACCCTGTCTGGTGCCTGGGACAAGCTGCGCACGGATCCAGTGGTTCGCATGATGGTCGTGTCGTTGGCGTTCTACGGCATGGCGACGTTCGAAGGTCCGCTTATGTCAGTGCGTGCCGTCAACTCACTCAGTCACTATACGGAATGGGGAATCGGGCATGTTCACTCCGGGGCGCTCGGCTGGGTTGGGTATATCAGCTTCGGGGCGCTCTATTGCCTCGTGCCGTGGCTCTACAAGAAGAAGGCTCTGTTCTCGAAGTCTCTTGTCGAATGGCACTTCTGGATCTCCACGATCGGCATCCTGTTCTACATGATCTCCATGTGGTTTGCCGGAATCATGGAAGGCCTGATGTGGCGTGCCTATAACGAGTATGGCTTCCTCGAATACAGCTTCGTGGAAACCGTCGAAGCCAAGCACATCAGCTACATGATCCGTGCGCTGGGCGGCAGCCTTTACTTCAGCGGTGCCTTGATCATGGCCTACAACCTTGTGCGTACCGCACTTGGCCATGGCGCTGCCGAGCCGGTCGAGGCCAAGCCCGACCCATACGCAACTCCCGAACCACGCACGACGCTGGTTCCGGCTGAATAGGAGCGAATCCATGAGTATTCTGAACAAACATGGATTGCTGGAGCGTCACTCGCTTCTGCTCACCATAGGTATCTTGGTTGTGGTCTCCATCGGCGGACTGATCCAGATGGCACCGCTTGCCTATATGGACAACACGATCGAGAAAGTGGACGGAATGCGTCCCTACACCCCGCTCGAACTGATGGGCCGGGACATCTACGTCCGAGAAGGCTGCTATGTTTGCCACAGCCAGATGGTGCGCCCTTTGCGGGATGAAGTGGAACGCTATGGCCACTACTCACTCGCGGCAGAAAGTATGTACGACCATCCTTTCCAGTGGGGGTCCAAGCGGACTGGTCCCGATTTGGCCCGTGTTGGTGGAAAGTATTCTGCTGAATGGCAAGTGGACCACCTCAAGGATCCGCGTGCGCTGGTGCCGGAAAGTGTCATGCCGCCTTATGCCTTTCTTGCAGAGAAGAAGCTGAACTTCGACCGGATTGAGGATCGCCTTCGTACCGAGCGCATGCTTGGCGTGCCTTATACAGATGAAATGATCGAGAACGCGGAAGGGCACCTCTACGCTCAGGCCGATCCAGACGAAAAAGGATATGATTATCTAGATGGCTTACTTGAACAATATGATGGCGCATCCGGGCGCGAGGGCTCCGTTGAGTTTCGCGACTATGATGGTGATCCTCGGCGCGTCACGGAGATGGATGCCATTGTGGCCTATCTTCAAATGACCGGCACGCTCGTCGACTTCTCGACCTATGAAGCTGATGACCTCAGCAATCGGCGCTAGGAGGCAACTCGCATGTATGAAGCACTCTCAAGTTTCGCTCAGACCGGTGGCCTGGTCTATTTCGTCCTCATGTTTGCCGGGGCATTGATCTACGCCTTGTGGCCCAGCAACCAGGAAACTTTCGACCGCGCCGCCAATTCTCCGCTTGAAGACAAGGGGCCGTCAAATGACTGATGAATCCAAGGACATTGACCAACATTCCGGCGTTGAGACGACCGGACACTCGTGGGACGGAATCAAGGAGCTGAACAATCCGCTGCCGCGCTGGTGGTTGTATGTCTGGTACATGTCAATTGCTTGGGCGATTGTCTACATGATCCTGATGCCGGCCATACCTGCGTTGCCGGGACTCGGTACCAACACCAAAGGTCTTCGCGGACATTCAGATCGAGTTGAAGTCGCCAAGGCGGTGAGCGAACTCAAGACGGCGCGTGACGCACAATCCATCGTCCTTCTGGATGCTGGGCTCGAAAAGATCGAAACCGACCGCACCTTGCAGCAGTTTGCGTTGGCCATGGGTGAAAGTGCCTTCGGCGACAATTGCGCAACTTGCCATGGGGCAGGTGGGCGCGGCGCCATTGGGTACCCGGCGCTGGCAGATGACGTTTGGCTTTGGGATGGTTCCCTGGACGGTATCGAATACACGATCCGACACGGTATCCGTCACGATACCGATGATGGAACCCGCTTTTCCGCGATGCCGGCATTTGGACGAGATGGCCTGCTGAAGCGCAGCGAAGTGGATGATCTTGCGCAGTATGTTCTTGATCTGTCAGGGCACAGTGATGATCCGGAAGCTGTATTGCGGGCCGCACCAATCTTTCAGCAGCAATGCGCTACTTGTCATGGGGCGGACGGGACCGGGGATCGCACCCAAGGGGCACCAAATTTGACGGATGCAGAGTGGCTGTATGGTGACCGCGAAGCGGACATCGAAGCCACTATCTACAATGCCCGCAATTCCCACATGCCAGCTTGGGACGACCGATTGGATGACGCAACTATCAAGGCGATTGCCGTTTACGTACATTCGCTCGGCGGCGGCGAGTAGGAGCCAGTATGGCCAGCACAACCTTGATCGACCACGCTTCGGAACTCCCTGCCCAATCAGGCGGGGAGCCACCGCGGCATGAAGACCTCTACGCCAAGCGCAAGCAGATCTACCCCAAGCTCGCGCATGGCAAGTTCCGGACGATCAAATGGATTGTGATGGCCGCCACTCTGGGTGTTTACTATGGCTTGCCATGGGTAAGATGGAATCGCGGTGAAGGCATTCCAGATCAGGCTGTGTTGGCAGACTTCTCCAGCGAAAAATTCTACTTTTTCTTTATCGAACTCTGGCCGCAGGACATCCACTACATGGCTGGCGGGCTGATACTCGCCTCCCTATTATTGTTTCTTGTGACCTCCCTGCTTGGTCGGGTCTGGTGCGGATACACATGCCCACAAACCGTTTGGACCGATCTCTACATATGGGTCGAGCGCGCCTTTGAGGGTGACCGTGCGGCCCGCATGCGTCTCGACAAAGCACCTTGGACGGCAAACAAGATCGCGAGAAAACTGGGCAAACATGCTGTCTGGCTTGTTATCGCATTCTGGACCGGTGGCGCTTTCATTCTCTACTGGCATGACGCACCGACTGTCGCTGCTGGCTGGTTTACCGGTGATGCGCCTCTGACCGCCTATTGGTTCGCCGGAATCCTCACATTGACAACTTATTTCCTGGCAGGGACGATGCGCGAACAGGTGTGCACTTATATGTGCCCCTGGCCGCGCATTCAGGGCGCTTTGACAGATGAGCAGGCCCTCAATGTGACCTATCGCTATGACCGCGGTGAACCCCGAGGTCCGAAGCGTAAATCCGAGAGCTGGGACGACCGTGGCGATTGCATTGATTGCAATCAATGTGTTCAGGTTTGTCCGATGGGCATCGATATCCGGGATGGTGAGCAACTCGAATGCATCCATTGCGCACTATGCATCGATGCGTGCGACGAGATCATGGCGAAGGTAGATCGGCCCAAGGGTCTTATTGCCTATGATACACAGATTGCCGTGGCTGCGCGAAATGAAGGGCTGATCCCGCCCAAGCACAAACTGATTCGAGCACGTACTGTCGTCTATGCTGTCGTCATGCTTGCCATCGGGAGTCTGATGGCGTGGGGGCTTGCCACCAAGTCGACCATTGAAGCAAACATACTCAAGGATCGCTCGCCCCCCTTTGTCACCCTTTCGGACGGACGTATTCAGAATGGTTACACACTCAAGCTCGTGAACAAGGCAAGTGAACCCCGTACAATGCTGCTTGATGTCAGTGGATTGGAAGGGGGGGCGTTCAAGGTGATCGGTATGGAGCATGAAGGCAGCGACACGCTCGAATTGCCTGTGGAGGCATTTGGGGTGGATCGCTACCGCATCCTCGTAGTGGCAGATGCGACCGTTCCTCGCCGACAAGTGACGTTCACGGTGCGCGACGCGGCCACGGGTGAGACCGATGTAAACATATCTTCGTTCAGAGGAGATGAACAATGACAGACCATGCGCTGAGCGCTGACCCGAGTTCCAAGAGTGGAAAATTGACCGGATGGCATGTGTTCTGGATCATGCTGGGCTTCTTCGGTCTCATGTTCACGGTGAACGGTATTTTCCTCTATCATGCGATTACCAGCTTTCCGGGTGAGGATGTGAAGAAGTCCTACCTGCAGGGTTTGGACTATAACAGCACGCTGGAAGCGAAGGCCTCGCAAGACCTGCTTGGATGGAGCGCTGCGGCTGGCCTGTATGACGAAAATCTTGTGTTCAATCTGGCTGACTCCGCTGGCGAGCCCATCTCGGCGCGTTTGGTATCTGTCGAGTTGCGCCATCCCGGCAGTACGACGCACGACGAGGTCGTAGTGCTCGAGTCTCATGGTTCAGGTGACTATGTCACGAGTGTTGCCGATTTACCGGCTGGTAGATGGGACGCTCAGTTCCAGGTCTTTGATGCTGAGGGAGACGAGGTGGTGTTCCGTGCGAACAAGCGGATCGTGATTCTGCCGTGACGACAGCGATTCCCTCCGTACCCGGATGCCCCTCTGGTCTTGCACCTGCAGCCACGCGAGATACCAAAAGGGGATGTTCGGGCTTTGTTCGGATTGTCGGAGACGAGCGCGCGATTGATCTCGTTGTGCGGGGGGCGAAGTGCGGTGGCTGCCTCAGCAAGATTGAAAAATCCGTCTCGGCCCTGCCGGGTGTGACGCAGGCACGGTTGAACCTTTCGAGCGGACAGATGCGGGTGCGGTGGACCGGCCCGCTTGCCGCTGACCGGATTGCCCAGACGATATCCGATCTCGGTTATGGTGTTTCGGCGCAGGCAGCCGATACCGGCGCAGCCGACAAGGCGCGCGAAGAACGCTCCCTCCTCATCTCGATGGGCGTCGCAGGCTTTGCGGCCGCCAACATCATGTTGCTGTCGGTGTCTGTCTGGGCCGGACATGGCGAGATGGGCGAGGCGACACGCAAAACGCTGCATGCGCTCTCCGGGATAATTGCTCTTCCAGTCCTCCTGTTTTCCGGGCGCCACTTCTTTCGCTCGGCATGGGCCGCGCTCAGCAAGGGGCATGCGAACATGGATGTCCCAATCTCACTGGCGCTGAGCCTCGCGTTTGGGGTTAGCGTTTTTGAAACGATACGCGGCGGTGAACACGCCTATTTCGACGCCGTCGTGATGTTGTGCTTCTTCCTGTTGATCGGACGGTTCCTGGATGCGCGTCTCCGTCGGCAGGCGCATGCGGCAGCGAATGCCCTGGCGGCAATGCAGACAAGTGCTGTCACCCGCCTGAACGACAATGGAAGCGCCGTCTCTGTTGCGGCCAGCGACATTGCGGCAGGGGATCGCATCCTGCTCGCGCCAGGAGAGCGCGCAATGGTGGATATGCGTATTCTCACAGGCATCAGCGATGTGGATGAGAGCCTGGTGACGGGTGAATCTCTGCCCCGTACATTCTCTCCGGGAATGACGCTTCATGCGGGCGCGATCAACGTGACCGGACCCCTTCGTGGTGAGGCGTTGAAGGTCGCTGAAGAGTCGTTGCTGTCACAAATTGGCGAGATGCTGGAGGCTGGTGAGCAGCGCCGGTCTGCCTATCGCCGGATCGCCGACCGTGCCGTTTCCATCTACGTGCCGTTCGTTCATACGACAGCGGTGCTCGCCTGTGTCGGTTGGTTGCTGCTTGGCGCGTCACTGCCAGAGGCGCTGATGATCGCCGCAGCGACCCTCATCATTACCTGCCCGTGTGCGCTCGCCCTCGCGGCGCCAGTGGCTCAAGTCGTGGCGGCGGGGCGACTGTTTCGCAAGGGCGTCTATCTACGGTCCGGGGATGCGTTTGAGCGTCTTGCCGAAGTGGATCATATCGTCTTTGACAAGACCGGGACACTTACTCTCGGTACGCCGAAACTAGAAGGCATTCAGCAGAATGGCTGCCCGGTGCCACTTGCGTCGACTGAGGCTGCAGCCATGCTTGCAGATTCCGCCAGCATGGCCCGTGTCAGCCATCATCCGCTTTCGCGCGCCCTCGTGGCCATGGCGGGACCGGGAACTGTGCTGGAAGGTGTACATGAAATTGCCGGGCGCGGTCTTGAGGCGGAAGTGGATGGTCAGGTTTGGCGGCTGGGCTCGGCCGGCTGGACAGGTGCGGCAGCGAAAGGCGCTCTGCTCGGCCCATCCTTGTGGCTAGACCAGGGCGACACTCCAGCGGTCCAATTTCGCTTCGTTGATGATGTACAGCCGGGTGCTGCTGAGGCGCTTGAGACGCTTCGAGACCAGGGCATCGAGTTGGAGATAGTGTCGGGAGACCAGAATAGCGCCGTTGCCTCGCTGGCTGGGGCCCTCGGGATCAGCGACTGGACCGGAGAAGCCACACCGCAGGAAAAGGTCGCCCGTCTGGAGAGTCTCCGCGCCGATGGCCGCCGCGTCCTGATGGTGGGGGACGGGCTGAACGATGCCGGCGCTTTGTCCCTGGCCCACGCATCTTTGGCACCGGGAGCCGCGATCGACATCACCCAGTCAGCCAGCGACGCCGTATATAGTGGGGGGCTCGAAGCCATTCCGGTCGTTTTGCGCGTGGCGAGAAAAACACGGTCGGTCATGCGGCAGAATTTCGCGCTGGCCGCTACCTACAATGTTGTCGCCGTTCCGATTGCGGTGACCGGGCACGTAACACCTCTGATCGCCGCCATTGCCATGTCGCTGTCCTCAATTATTGTAACCCTTAACGCAATGCGGCTGCAGATCGAGAACTAAAGGTCTATGACCATCATCATCTATCTCATTCCAGTTGCTCTGGCACTTGGCCTGCTGGGGTTGGGCGCGTTTGTATGGTCGATCCGCTCGGGTCAGTTTGACGACATGCAGGGACCTGCCTATCGCATTCTGGATAACGACGACGATACACCCGCCTGATCCAGCCGCCGACTGAGCGCACATGAACCGAGACGAATAATTTGGCCAAGCCCATGCAATTCTGCTTATTGAGCCGATGACGAAATTCCTCATTCTGGGGGGCGCACGATCCGGTAAAAGCGCCCGCGCGCAGGCTCTCGCAGAGGCCGCCTCGCCGCACCGCCTGTTCGTGGCAACCGCCGAGGCACTCGATGCCGAAATGACCGACAGGATCAAACGGCATCAGGCCGATCGCGGTGAAGGCTGGCGAACAATTGAAGCGCCGCTTGATCTGGTGTCCGTGATTCAGGGGGAGATCAATCCGGGTGAGTCCGTACTCATAGATTGCCTGACGCTCTGGCTCTCCAATCTATTCCACCACAATCGAGATATAGAGCAGGAAACTATGGCGCTTTGTAATGCGCTCCAGTCGTCACAGGTGCAGATTGTACTCGTCTCTAATGAAATTGGCCTGGGGTTGGTGCCGGAGACATCTTTGGGACGGGCTTTTCGGGATGCACAGGGGCGGCTGAACCAGAATGTTGCTGCTGTTTGCGATCAGGTAGATTTTGTCGCTGCCGGCCTTCCGCTCAGACTGAAAGGCTGAGCGCTTCCCGCAATCGCGTCTCTGCAGCTTCGTTCGCGATGAGGCCAAAACGCAGATGCTGGTTCGACCAGGAAAAGCGACGCACGTAAATGCCGCGCTCGGCGAGTCGTCTCCAGATCAGATGAGCATCTTCGCACTCAACAAACCGAAAAAGATTGGTTCCGTGAATCTCCTTGATTCCGGTGCCCACCAATATCTCGTCCAGACGTCTTCGGGCATCGTCAAGCCGCGCTCGTGTGCTGACTTGCCAGGAAGTGTCTTGATAGGCGCGCTTGCCAATGTCGAGCGCCAATCCGGATACGGGCCAAACACCGAGAAGGTTTGATATCGGTCGCAGTATATCTTCAGAAGCGATGATTGCGCCAAGGCGCAGGCCAGCGAGCCCGTAAAATTTTCCAAAGGACCGCAACACAATCAAGCCGGGTGCCCCGGCATGTCGGGCGAGGCTGAGTTCTGGTGCAAGGTCAGTATACGCCTCGTCCACGATCAGCCATCCGCCCCGCTCTGCCAGCTTCGCACGAGCTGCCTCCAGTTCATCCGGCTGGAAGAGACGCCCATCAGGATTGTTTGGGTTGCAGATGGCGACGGCGTCTACGTCACTGGATAAAGACAGGGGGGAAGTGGTCTCTAAGACGTCACATCCTGCGGTACGCCAAACTTGCGCATGATCCCCATAAGTGGGGGTCAGAACCGCGACACGTTTCGGAGAAATGATCTGCGGCAACATCCGGATCAGCAATTCACTTCCAGGCGCGAGCGCCAATGTGTCAGCGGGCACGCCAATGACCGATGCCATGGCGGCTCGGCATTGTTGATATGCGTCGCGGGTCGGCAGGGCATTCAGCGTATCTGGCGAAACATCCGGTACGGGATAGGGCCACGGATTGATTCCGGTCGATAGATCTATCCATGGCCCTGACGCATTTGGAAATGCGGCGCGCATCTTGTCGAGGGAGCCACCGTGAACGAGATCGTGCCTCATAACATGTACGCTCCGAAAACGACCAATGCCACCAATGCGAATGCCACCGCGCATGAACGGCGGTACAGCGCCAGTCCCCTCAACACATCACCCCGCGCCGGATCTCTCGCACCAACATTTAGCCAGGGCTGACTGGTGGTGCGTCCTTCATATGCGCGCGGTCCCGACAGCCGAATGCCAAGCGCGCCGGCCATTGCAGCTTCAGGCCATCCAGCATTGGGAGAACGGTGTCGTCTTGCGTCTCTCAGCATCACTCTCCACGCTTGTCCCTTCAGGGAGGTGAAGGCGAGGAGCAAGCCCGTCAGGCGCGCCGGAAGGAAGTTTGCCGCGTCATCCAGTCTTGCGGCAAAACCACCGAACGCATAGTGCCGGTCACTGCGATGCCCGATCATCGAATCGAGTGTGTTGATGGCTTTGTACGCAGCAATTCCCGGCAATCCGAATACAAGCCCCCAGAATACCGGAGCAATCACGCCGTCAGACATGTTTTCGGCCAAGCTTTCCAGCGCTGCGCGCGCGATGCCATCTTCCTCCAGTTGCGCAGGGTCCCGGCCCACGATCAATGAAACCGCCTGGCGTGCTCCACTGATATCTCCGGTCGTTAGCGGTTTCGCCACGTCAGCCACGTGCGAATGAAGGCTACGGGACGCGATGAGGCTTGAGGCGATGGCTGCTTCAAGAACAGTTCCGACAAGCGTTGGAGGCAACAGGCTCGAAATGGCGTGCGCCAGAGTGGCGACACTCAATACGAGAACCGCACTTGCAAATCCGCCGATCAGGTAACGAACCCCGTGCGACCAATCCGGGCGGTTGAGCATCTGGTCCGCGGTGCCGATTACTCCGCCCAGCCATGTCACGGGGTGACCAATTCGGCGAAACAGTTGTTGAGGCCAGCCAATTGTAACCTCCAACCCCCATGCGCACAGTATCAACGGCGCGAACCCCATCAAGTTTTCCGGCGCCAACCAGGCTCCTCCGCAAGCTTCAGCAGCGCATCAACATCCACGGCTTGCTCGACGCCATCGGCCAATTCGTCCAGAGCGGTGTCCACCGCCGCACCATAGTCGAGATTTGCCCCGCGAAAATGTCCGGCCTGTTCCAGCCACGCGCGGCGAAACTCATTGCCTGCGAATGCTCCGTGCAGATATGTTCCTTCGATCCGGCCATTTGCGCTGCGCGCGCCATCCTGCTCCGCACCAAAATTTATGAATGGCCGGTTCGCATCAGGGCCTGACGTGCGACCAGCATGAATGACATAACCGGATGTAGTCGGTCCCAGGGCCGTCACGGCTCTGCTAACAGGTTTCACTTCCTTGTGCCGGGTCATGATCGTATCGACATCGAGCAATCCAAGGCCGGCTGCCTCGCCCGGGTCACCATCGACGCCGAAAGGGTCAGAGACCCGATTGCCAAGCATCTGGTACCCTCCACAAATACCGAGCACCCGGCCTCCCGCACGTGCGTGCGCGATGATGTCGTGGTCCCAACCCTGTGCGCGCAGGAAAGCGAGATCACCGAGTGTTGATTTCGTGCCAAACAGGATAACAACATCCGTGTTGCGCGGAATGGCCTGGCCCGGAGGAATCCAACTGAATTTGACGTTCTCCTCAAGCTTGAGGGGGTCGGCATCGTCGAAATTTGCAATCCGCGACAGTATGGGTGCCGCGATTTTCAAAGCCTTTCCAGAGGGTGTGAGCGGCGTGTCCAGGACGAGCGCGTCTTCGGCAGGCAGTTTCGAAGCGGCGGGCAACCAGGGTATCACGCCGAGGCACGGCCACTTGGCGCGGGTTTCGATTTCCGTCACGCCTTCATCAAACAGCTTCAAATCGCCCCTGAACTTGTTCACCAGAAAGGCGCGGATCATCGCACTGTCTTTCTTCTCGATTACATTCCGTGTTCCAACAAGGCTGGCAATGACACCACCTTTTTCGATGTCGCCAACCAGACAAACGGGAACGCCCGCGCGTCGGGCAAACCCCATATTTGCTATGTCCCGGTCGCGCAGATTTGTTTCCGCCGGGCTGCCGGCGCCCTCGACAATGACCAGGTCGTACGCATTGGTAAGTCGGCCAAAGCTCTCCATGACTGCGCCCATCAACTGGTCGCGATTGGCCATATAGTCTGCGGCTTCCATGGCATGAGTAGCCTTGCCATGCACGACGAGCTGCGCGGTGCAGTCTGTCTGGGGCTTCAGCAGCACCGGATTCATGTCAACATGGGGATCCAGACCTGCCGCACGCGCCTGCAGCGCCTGAGCGCGGCCAATTTCACCCCCCGTTGGACATGCGGCGGCATTGTTGGACATGTTTTGAGGTTTGAAGGGGGCAACACTCAGACCTCGGCGCCGCGCGATCCGGCAAAGGGCCGCCGTCAGGACAGACTTGCCGACATCCGAGCCAGTGCCTTGCAACATCAGTGCGCGGGCGGTCATGCGGCACCGTCAATATGAATGTTCGGCCCCTCGACCCGTGCCGCAACGCCATAAATGTCTCTCATTCGCTCGGCTGTCAGTGTTTCGGACGGAGGGCCATCCGCTTCAATACGCCCATCCTTCATCCAGACCATGCGAGAGGCATAGCGTGCAGCGAGTTGAATATCATGGAGCACGACCAGTGCGCCGCCACCTTGGTCCACATAGGTGCGGATCAGGTCGAGAATCCGAAATTGCTGACGGGGGTCCAGCGCAGCTATGGGCTCATCCGCGATGAGCAAAGGCGCTTCGGCGGCAAACGCGCGCGCACAATGGACGCGGGCCAGCTCCCCGCCTGAAAGCGTATCCGTGCGGCGCCCCGCCAGTTCCAGAAGTCCGCAGGCCTGAAGCGCGCGGTCAACGGCTTCGGCGTCTAATCCTTTCAAGCGGCCCAACGGCGCTCCGTGGCTGAACCGCCCAAGGGATACGACGTCACGGACACTATTCGGCCAGGCAAGCGGCCGGGTCTGGGGAAGGTAGGCTATTTGCCGGGCGCGCTGCGTCGGTGAGAGAGCATCAACCGGTTTACCGCCAAGCAAGCTGAGCCCCGCACTCGCCGATTGCAGGCCCAGACCGGCGCGGATCAGGCTCGTCTTGCCCGCACCATTCGGACCAAGCAGCGCGACGAACTCGCCACAGCCGAGGCGGAAGCTGGCATCGTCTACCAGCACACTCTCCCTTGCGAGAACCGAGATGTTTTCGACGACGAGATCAGTCATTTCCGGTCCGCCTTTGCATCGCGATCCAGACAAAAGCGGGTGCACCGATGAGCGTCGCGACAACGCCGAGTTTAAGCTCCGCTGACGTCGGCATCAGGCGAACGAAAATGTCAGCGACGACCAGGATCAATCCGGAGAACAGCGCAGACGGCACAAGCGAGCGCGCTGGGTCATGCCCGACGAAGGGACGAATGATATGAGGCGCAACAATGCCGACAAAGCCAATTGCTCCAGCCAGCGCCACCGCGCCACCGGTTGCCAGACCCGCGCCAACCACGGTGAATATCTGCTGGCGCCGCAGATTGAGGCCAATCCCTGCTGCTGCCTCTTCGCCGAGAGTTAATGCAGACAGACCGCGCCGCGTAGCAAACAGAGTTGCGCCGCCCGCAAGGATGAAGGGCGCCGCCAGCGTAATTTCGTCAAAGCTGCGATTGGCAACTGAGCCCAGCATCCAGTTGATCATGTCAGATAGTGAAAACGGGTTCGGTGCCAGGTTCATCAACAGGCTCATGGCCGCGCCAGCAAAGCTCGACAGGCCAACACCGATCAGGATGAGCGTGACAACAGACTGGGTGCGCAATGCGGCGATGGTAATGAGAGCTGTTGCCGTCAGTGCACCAATGATCGCGGCAATCGGTACGGCCCAGGGCGTGATTGAGGCGATCCCGTAATAGAGTGCGAACGTAGCCATAAGCGACGCAGACGCCGAGACTCCCAGAACCCCCGGTTCTGCCAGAGGGTTCCTCAGCAAGCCCTGCAAGGCAGCGCCGCTGATGCCCAGCGCGGCCCCGACGATATAAGCCGCGATCGCCCGCGGCAGCCGTATCTGCCAAACGACCAGGCGGTCGCCTGCTTCCGCTCCCCCGAAGAGGGCTGCCAGCAACCGGTCGGCGGGCAGGGCGGTTGATCCGAGGAAGCATGCCGAGAGAATTGCCAACACACTTGCGGCGATCAATGTCGGCATGAGCAGGGTTTCACGCGTCATTGTCCGTCCTTTTCGGCCAACGCCTCGACGGCATCCATCAAGAACCAGCCGCTGCACGAAGTCCACGCGCCTTCAAGCGATACGACTTCGCTCTGGGTAAGCTGCGCCTTTGCGACAGGGTGCTTCATCGGACTCCACGCGTCCGGATGATTGGTGCGCGATCCGAAGAAGGCAGCCGCTACGACATCAGGTTTCTCATAGGCAAGCGTTTCCAACGGGATGGATCGCCAGCCATGTTCTGTTTCCATATTGGTCAGGCCCGCCGCCACGATCATTTCATGAATCAGCGAGCCCGGGCCGGTCGTTACACCTGCGGGCGTGATGTACAATGCGGTCTGGCCAGTCTCGCGCTTTCTCAACCGCGCAAGGCGGTGTTGCATCTCAGTGTTCACGAGCGCACCCCGTTCAGGCTCTCCCAACTCGTTGGCGATGCGTTGCGTGTTTTTCATCACGGAAGGTATGTCAGGCGTCCAACCAACTTCCACCACAGGCACGCCTGCCTTCTCGAAGAACGCGGCGGCATTCGGTCCGCCGCCATAGGACCGTACAACAAGGTCGGGCTTGAGGATCAGTACATTCTCGGCGTTTGGCCTGACGGTCGCGATGCCGCCGGCGGTATCCCGCATATAGGAAAATTCCCGGCCCGCATCCGGCGACAAGGCCAGGATGCGTTCCCGGTCGACAAGCTTCAAAACATACTGGTCGGCGCAATAGTCGAGGCTGACAATCCGGGCAGGGCGCTCAGGCTTTGTGAGCACATTCTTGCCGGCCTGTCCGCAAGCAGACAGAAGGAGCGCAAGAATTGGGATTATCAGCCTCGACATGGACATGTCCTAGTAGCGGAGCCGCACGCCGACAGATCCGGACAGTCCGGGTGTGCCATATCCCAGGATCTGCTGGTACTCCTCATCGAGCAGGTTCTCGATCCGGCCATAGATTTCGACTGTATCATTGAGATCATAGCTGCCGGTCAGGTCGACTCGTGTCCAGCTGTCGAGTTCGGATCCGTCTGTATTGGCTTCTTCGCCATTATAGCGAACGAGCACTGCGCCAGAGAAGGGGCCGTCCGGATCAAAAGAAGCTGAGATGTTCCCGGTGCTTTCCGGGAGGCGGGCCAATGCGTTTCCGTTGCCATCTTCTGAGTCAATGAACGTATAACTCGCCGCGATACCCAGCCAGTTATTGATCGCATAAGCGCCAGTCAACTCGACCCCCTGCGAGTCCACAAGGGCGATATTGTCGTAGCCAGCCGTGTAAGAGAAATCGATCATGTTTTCGGTTTCCTGATCGAATAGGGTTGCACCAAGGACGATGCGCTCGTCAGCAGACTGCCATTGCACACCAATGTCATAAGCCTCGGAGGTTTCAGCCTTGAGGTTGGTATTGGGGGCGGTCAGTCCACAGAAGGTGCAGATATAGGTCGACTGAAAGATGCTGGGTGCCTTGAAGCCCTGACCCCAGCTTGCCTTGAAGGTGAGCTGATCTGTTGCGGTCCAGGCTGCTGCCACGCGACCCGTTGTTTCAGAGCCGAAAGTCTCGTGATCGTCGACCCGAATTCCGCCTGTCAGTGTCAAACTGTCCACGGGTTTGAATTCGTAGAGCGCAAACAAACTGTCAATCGAGGACTCTTGCTCATTGGCACTTGTCTCTTCGCGCTCCGTTCCAAAGGCCAATGTATTTGTGTCGTTGATGGCGAATGTGCCCTGATAGCGAAACAGCACGCGGTCACCTTCGGTGAAATAACTCTGGACACCGTTTGACGTATTTTCGCGTTCAATATCGGCATAGCCAATCTGAACAAGGTTCTCGAGTCGGCCATCGAACAGTGGAGCTTTCAGGGTGATGTTTCCAGACAGCGTCTCCGAATTCGTGACCTCATCACCATCCGCCACGCTGCCCTGCGCACCGAACGCATAGCTGTCATATTCAGACTCTGCGTCGCTCCACATCAGGCTGGTTTCGAGACGAACACTGGCAGGCAGGTTTAAACCGCCTTTGGCCGAGACCGTCTGTGAGTCGTAGCCGTCGTCTTCGGAGTTACCATTCGCCTCATCCGCTTTGGAAATACCATCTGTGGTCAGTCCGGTAGCGGCGAGCCGGAAATCACCGATTTCATTCGCATTGCTGATCGACGCGCCGCCGCGCAATGTATTGAAGGAGCCGTATTCGCCGAACACCGTGCCTGACAAGCCTTCTGTGGGGCGCTTGGTCGTGATGGACACGACGCCGCCAATGGCATCACTCCCCCAGAGCGTCGATTGCGGGCCTTTCAGCACTTCGATACGCTCAATGGTGTCTGTGTCCAGATAAGCGAAGTTGTAGCCGCCACCGGTGCCGGTCGGATCGTTTACGGGTACGCCGTCGATCAGCACCAATGTCTGGTCATTGGAAGCACCGCGTATACGCACGCTGGCGTTGCCGCCAAAGGCGCCGTTCTGGTTGACCGTGACACCGGGCGCGGTTGCAATAGCGTCCAGGGCAAAGTCGACGCCCAACTCTTCCAGGTGGTCCCGCGTGATGACGGAGACACTTGAGCCAATTTCGGTCATCGTCTGGTCAAGGCGTGATCCATTGACGATGATCGTATCGAGTTTGGTTTCTTCGATGCTTGCAGTCTGGGCGGTCGCCGAGACGGTAAAGCCGAACGCAACAGCCCCCAGCAGGGCGGTTTTGTAGAACATATCTTTTCCTCGCATCCCAGCCGCCCGAATGGTGGATGCAGTTCATAACGACAATCTGGCCTCACCTTGTGATTGGTGCGGACGGCCAGGCCCAGGGGTTCGGATGTCGTTACAAAGGATAGGCTTGAAGCCTTCCCGCCCGCTGAGAACTATTCCCGGCCTCCGGACGAACGACGCGATGGCAGGTCTCCTGGCTCACCGATCGTCATCTCAGGCCGCCTTCCCAGAGCGATTGCTCCAGTGGCTGTATGGCCTTCAACTCCCGGCTCACAGTTGCGGGTACAGCGCCGAATTCACATCGGCTTCCCTCTTAGCTTTCCTTGCAGAAAGCACCATCTGAACGTGGTAATGTTGCAAGCCTCGCGACCTGTCAATACTGCCGCTATTACAGGACGCGCGGCAAAATGGTCAGAAGTCGACGCCACGCTTGGCTTTGAGCCCCGCTTTGAAGGGGTGCTTCACCTCGACCATCTCGCTGACAAGATCGGCATAGTCGCAAAGTTCCGGTTTGGCATCGCGCCCCGTCAGGATGACGCTGGTCTGGCTGTCGCGCGCTTTCAGTCCCTCGAGAACAGCGTCGGTTGAGAGATAGTCATAGCGCATGGCGATGTTGATCTCATCCAGCACAACAAGATTGTAGGAGCCATTTGCCATCATGGTTTTCGCACGATCGAACGCTGCCTCGGCGGCGGCGATGTCGCGAGCCTTGTCCTGTGTGTCCCAAGTGAAGCCTTCACCCATTGTGTGCCATTCGAGTTGATCGGGGAACTTGTCGAAGAATTGTCGTTCACCGGTAATCCATTTGCCCTTGATGAACTGGACGACCCCCACACGGTGGCCCCAGCCAAGGGCACGGGCAATGACGCCGAAGGCCGAGCTTGACTTGCCCTTGCCATTTCCCGTGTGAACCAGCACCAGCCCGCGATCCGGCACGGCGGTCGCGTCGGTCTTCTTGCGTTGCTCTGCCTGCAGCGCCTTCATCTTTTCAGTATGGGAAGTGTCGTCGGTCATGTCGCGTTTCCTGAGTGTTCCAGCAGCGTGATGAGGCCGCCATAGGCGACCGAGCTCTGATAGTGATGGTGGCCGCCGAGCGCGGCAAAGGCTGCCTTGATCACGCCGGCATGGGTCACGACAAGAGTGTGGCTGTCGGGGTGGTTGAATTCGGCTATGGCGTTCTGAGTGCGGGCGGTCAGCATGGCGACGCTTTCCCCCTCATGAGGCCTCGCATGGAGGAAGTCCGATGCCCAGGCATCGAGTTCATCTCTCGGCAATTCGTTCCAGGGCTTCATCTCCCATGTTCCGAAATCCATCTCGACCAGTCGTTCATCCCGGATGATGTTCAGCCCACTCCGTTCTCCGACGAATTCGGCAAGCTCAGCGCACCGGGTCAGCGGGCTCGATACGATGCGGTCTATCCGTGGCAGTCCGGCCAGAACGATGCTGGCCTCGTCCGCAAAAGAGGTCGCGAGCGCCAGGTCAGTTCGACCATAACAGGTGCCGGGTGCGACATCAGGCGTTGTATGCCGAAGGAGGGTCAGAGCCATGCGAGGAGCCCCAGATAGAATCCGATCTCGCTTGCTTGCTGTACCGCGCCGAGCGTGTCGCCCGTATAGCCCCCCAGTTTGGGCTCAAAGAACAGGCGCATTAGAACATGCGCGAAACACAATGAAACAATACCGGACAAAAGTGAGACGAAAGGAAACAGGACAGCACCGACTGCAACAGCACCCAACGCTGTGAAACCGGCAATAATTAAGCTGGACGCAGATATACCCGTTGCCACAGGCTTTCCCGTACCTTCCTCCCGCACATACCGGCTGGACGCGATCACACACACAGCTGAGAACCGAGAGACGCAATGCGCAACGGGCAGGGCAGCGCAGACCCAGATTGGCGGTATCGCCGACAGCGCACCAACCTTGATTGCGAGCGCCAGGAACAGCGCGGCGGCCCCATATGTGCCGAGCCGACTATCCTTCATGATTTCCAATGCACGAACCGGTGTATGTCCGCCGCCAATGCCGTCAAACGTGTCGGCCAAGCCATCCTCATGGAACGCACCTGTCAGCAGCAGGCCTGCGCTGACCGCCAGCAACGCCGCCATGAAGTTCGGCAGGACCAGGGCGGCGATCCAGAAAACGCCCGCACTCACGAGCCCCACAAGTATGCCGACCAGGGGGAAATATCTCGGCGCTTGCGCCATGCGCTCCGGTGTGAATATCTTGTCTGTTCTGAGCGGTAGCCGAGTCAGAAATTGCACAGCGAGTACGAGTTTGGCGAGTTCGCCATTCATGCCGGGCCACTCACTCCGGCGCTCTCGAAGCTCGCCATCTCGCGCAGCATCGCTGCGGCTGCCTTCACAAGCGGAAAGGCGAGCAATGCGCCCGTACCCTCGCCCAGGCGCATGCCCAGATGCAGTAATGGCTTGGCCTTTAGCGCGGCCAGAACACGCCCATGTCCGGTCTCGGCGGATTGGTGCGCAAAGATCATGTTCTTCCGGCAATCGGGTGAAATCGCTTCAGCGGCCAATGCGGCGACTGTCGCAATGAAGCCGTCCACGATGACAATCTTGCCGCTCGCTGCTGCTCCGATCATGGCGCCGGCCATCATGGCAATCTCGAAGCCGCCATACTCCTGGAGCGCCAGACCAGCTTCCAATTTATCGTTCGTCCGGTTTGCAGCTTTTTCCAACAGTTCGCATTTGCGGCGAAGACCATCGTCGTCGAGACCTGTGCCCCGTCCAGTCAGGTCGGCAACTGGCACTCCGAGTATTTTGGCCGCCACGAGGCTTGCCGAGGATGTGTTGCCGATGCCCATCTCGCCAAAACACGCAACCGTTTCGTCGCCTTCATGACCCAGCGCTGACCCGGAAGACAGCGCAGCAGCGCGCTCGGAAGGTGTCATGGCGGGCCGCTCAATGGCGTTGGCCGTGCCTGCTGCGATCCGACGTGGGATCAGGCCTGGGTGACCGATCAGCTGTCCAGCTACTCCAGCGTCAACCACGCGGACGCTCGCGCCAACAGAACGGGCGAAGACATTGGCGGCTGCGCCCTCGGAAAGAAAGTTGAGCACCATCTGGCGGGTCACATCCTGCGGGAATGCCGAGACACCCGCTGTTGCCATGCCATGGTCAGCTGCAAAGATGGTGAGCCTGCATGTGTCCGCGCGAGGCGTCAGGGATTTCTGGATCTGCGCGATCTGAACAGCAAGCGTTTCGATCCCCCCCAGCGCGCCAACTGGTTTGGTTTTGCCGTCGATTGCTGCGCGAATCTGAGCTTCAAATTGCGCTTCAGAATGGGATGCATCCGTATCTGTAGGTGTCTGCATGATGAAGAATGCCCGTTTACTTAAATCGTGTGGCGGGGTTCTAGGCAGCATCGGAGGCGATTGTACAGGCTCGGCAAATTTCTCATGTCAGCTTTTTCCTGGAGGTTCGGCGCCAGTCGCGCGGCTTTCCGACCTGCTTTCGCATGTCCTGCGCAGCCCGAAAAATCCGGTCGTCACAACCAAGTCGGTGGGCAAGGTTCGGTGGCGCCAAGGGCCACACAGTCTCGCCTCACTTGGCGCATGCTTCCTGTGCTTGTTTCTCTATCTTGGCATACCTTTTGCGTCGTAGAGTCTGTGTGTCGCGGCGATTGTGCGACTGTCAGGATTCGAGACCAAGGTGCGTATGTACGCCTCCGGCAACAGCAAGATTCTCTTCATTACGCATGGCGCGGGTCGCGGCCGCAAAGTGCCGACAGGCGATGTTTTCCTGAAACGGCTGGCAGCGAAGTCTGATCCCTTGCTCAAGGATATCCGGATCCATCGCACAGGCTCCGGGTCCGCCAACTTTGAGGGTGTGGGGCTGGTCATCTTCTGGCTGGGCGATCCTCTGATGCAGAAGTACCCGGCCTGTTATGTTGATGCTGTGGCCATTGCCGAAGAGGCGGTTGATCGAGGGATTCGTATCCTCAACCATCCAGACGCGCTCAGCAACACGACCAAATCCAGGCAGGCGCATATCTGGGCTGACGCAGGCGTACCATGCGCCGCCGCTGCGTCGGTATCGACATTGGAGGAGATGGCGGGCGCGATCGAGCAAATCGGATTTCCCTGTATCGCCCGAAGTGATCAGGAGCATGCACAAAGACAGGTTGCGACCCTGTTCAAGGCTGAGGACGCAAAGGCGCTCGACAGCGAGGGGTTACTGCCAGCAGTTGTTCTGAAGCTGTATGACATCCGTCAGGAATACCGTGACGTTGGCAGGCCCCGCTCCGATCTCTTTGCGCGCTATCACCACAAGGCCCGAGCGTTCGTGTGTGGTGACCGTGTTCTGGCATCTCACCTGTTCTTTTCGACCGAGAGAATCGTTGGCCTGTCCAACAGTCTGTTCCAGCGGGAGGCGAGCCGACTGCGGCGTCTGGCAAGATATTTTGGCTATCATGAGCGTTTGCGAGCTGACCTGATTACTGCAGACAAGGCATATTTCTCCGCGCCTTTGGAAGAGGCGCAGGAACTCGTTCAGGCGGTCAGGGCGCTCGGGCTGGACTTTGCCGCGGTCGACTACAGCATCCGTCCAGAGGGGCACATCATCATATGGGAGGCCAATCCGTATTTCTGGTTGCCCCATGGCAAGGCCAGCGTTTTGTCGCGCCAACGCGATGCAGTCACCCGCGTGGACCAGACATTCGATTGGTTCACTGCTTGCATCAAAGCCTATTGTAATGATCATCCCACCTTGTCGGTGGTTTCTTCATCCCGACGCTGAAACGATGTCGCCATTGGAGTTGCATTGAATGGTTTCGACGCATCCTATCGCCGCACCACCTGCGCAACGGGTAGATTGGGTAGATTACGCGAAGGGCATCTGCATCATTCTGGTGGTAATGATGCACGCGGTAAATGGCGTCGAATATCTGTTCGATGAGCAAGGATGGATGCATCCCATCATCGATTTTGCACGGCCCTTCCGAATTCCGGACTTCTTTTTGGTGGCGGGTCTGTTCCTGAGCCGGTCGATCCATGCGCCGCTCGCCGACTATCTCGACCGGAAAGTCGTGCATTTCATATATTTCTACGTGCTCTGGCTCACGCTCCAGCTTCCCGTTCTGGAGTTCGATGCGTTGGTGTCCCATCCTGGTTATGTCCTGAAGCTATGGTTCTACAGCTTCGTCGAACCCTCGAACTCGCTTTGGTTCGTGCACATGTTGGCGATCTTCTATGTGGTTACGCGCTTGCTGCGAAACGTGCCGGTCTGGATCGTGTTTGCAGGCGCCTTCGTCCTCCAGTCTCTCTACCAACTTGTGCTGATTGATACGGGATGGGGCGTGATCGACCGGTTCGCAAACCGGTATGTTTATTTCTTCATGGGGTACGCGTTTGCACCACAAATCTTCCGATTTGCCGGAAGGGCGGCCAAAGCGCCCTGGATCGGAGCCCTTGGTTTGCTGGCTTGGGGCATTCTGAATTGGTGGGCAGTCAGCCTCGCCTTGCATGAAGAAGTGGTTTCCAGTTTCATTCTGGGCATTGCCGGCGCGACTGCCGTCTGCGTCGTGTCAGCGCTGCTGACCCGGTTCCGCGCAGCAGACTTTCTCAGATATTGCGGTCGGCACTCGATCGTCATCTATCTGACCTACGCGTTTCCGCTCGTTGCGATGGAGCGACTGGTGCTGCCTGCAATCGGAGCGCCCTTCGGCGATGTGGGGCTGGCGTCCGCCTTGACCCTGACATTCGCTGTTGCGCTCCCGCTTGCCTTCCACGCCCTCATTCGCGGCACGCCGCTCAATTTCCTGTACGTCCGTCCGGATTGGGCCAGCTTGTCTGGAAGCGAGCGCGGGAAAAGGCGCGCTGCGTTGTCGGCAAAATAGCCTAGACGTTGAAGCGAAACAGCATCACATCGCCATCCTGGACTATGTAATCCTTGCCTTCTGACCGCATCTTGCCGGCTTCTTTCGCGCCTGCTTCGCCGCCATGCTCGACATAGTCCTTGTAGGCAACCGTTTCGGCGCGGATAAAGCCTTTCTCAAAGTCACCATGGATAACCCCGGCAGCCTTGGGAGCACTCCAACCTTTCCGGATGGTCCATGCGCGGGATTCCTTCGGTCCGACCGTGAAATAGGTCTGCAGGTCGAGAAGGTCGTATCCGGTATGGATCAGACGGGTCAGGCCCGGCTCTTCCAGTCCGAGCGTCTCAAGATATTCGCTGCGGTCCGGCTCATCCAACAGGGCGAGCTCGGCTTCAATTTGAGCTGAAATCACAACGCACGCAGCGCCTTCTTCAGTCGCGCGGGCCTCGACACGACTGGAATATTCGTTACCTGTTGCGGCACTGTTCTCGTCAACGTTCGCGACGAACAGAACCGGTTTTGAGGTCAAGAGCTGCAGCATGTTCCACGCTTTTGTGTCGTCTTTCGAGACAACAGCGCGTCGGGCCGGGCGACCTTCGTTCAGCTCGGCAAGTGCGAGATCAATCAAAGCGACCTGAGCCTTGGCTTCCTTGTCACCGGAATTGGCCTTTTTCACGACGCCGGCCTTGCGCTTTTCAAGGCTTTCCATGTCAGCCAGCATGAGTTCGGTCTCGACGACTTCGAAGTCGGCAATCGGGTCGACCTTCCCGCTGACATGCGTGATATCGTCATTCTCGAAACAGCGAAGGACATAGATGATCGCGTCTGTCTCACGGATATTGGCGAGGAATTTGTTGCCAAGGCCTTCACCTTGGGAGGCGCCCTCTACGAGACCCGCAATGTCCACGAAGTTCATGCGCGCCGGGATGATCTCCTTCGAGCCACCCACTTCGGCGAGCTTCTCCAGCCTGGGCTCTGGTACGGCGACTTCGCCAACATTTGGCTCAATCGTGCAGAATGGATAGTTGGCCGCTTGCGCTGTGGCCGTCTGAGTGAGCGCATTGAAGAGTGTGGACTTTCCCACATTGGGAAGGCCTACGATGCCGCATTTGAAGCCCATACCGGTCTCCTGAGTAAGTGGTTCGCCGCGCAAATAGCCGTATTCACAGCCGAAAAACAGACGGAAATATCGCCTGATAGCGGAATTGGGTGGAATATTAAGGGTCTATGGGTATGCTTGGCTCATTACTTCAAGAGGTAGCGCGCATATGGCGTACGATGTTTTCCTGGTATCGGCGATCGAAGATCGCGACATGGCGAAGTTGGTCGCACGTCGGCTGCGTTCGCTGAAGTTCAAGGTCTGGTTCGATCAAAAGCAGGTGGACAATACGTTCGATGCCAAGGATGCACGCAATGCGGGCAATTCCAAGCATATGCTTGTCATGTGGTCCGAACATGCAGTGAAGAGCGACTGGGTGCGTGCGGCGGCTTCTGTCGGGCATTCGCGGCCTGGCATGTTGGCCCAGGTCAGCGTCGACAAGACGATCCCTTACGAGCCGTTCAAAAGCGACAAACGTTTCTCGATTGAGGGCATGACGTCGCGCAAGACTCCTGAAGGCTTTTACAAACTGATCGAAGAGCTCGGCCAGCGCGATGGGCGCTCCGACCTTCGAGAGTGGATGGGGTATGGCTCGAAGGATGAAGAAGCGCGGGAAGACTGGCTCACGGCTCATCCGGACGACCCGCTTGCTATTGATGCAAAGAAGAAGCGTGAGAAGGCGATGGGTATCAAGCCTGCGCCAGCGGCCGAGACGGCCAGCGCAGCCGCCTTGGCAAAGGCTTCCGTCAAACCGCATGTCGCAAGTTCCGGTCCAGGCCAACGCCCAACAAGCTCAGCGGCGCCTGCCACTTCAGATCCATTGGGCATGGGATGGGGCACGATTGCCGCAGTTGGCGCAGCCGTGTTCGCAATGTTTTTCCTGAGCTGGATTTTCCGCTCTCAGACGATCACCGCTCCGGTCTATGCCGGTGCACCGGGTGTCGGAAATGCTTATGTCCTTCAGGAAGCCTGTCCAGCAGGCCAGGTGCCAGCATCACTCATGAAAGTGCTCGAGCCGGGGCCGATCGTGAATGATACTGAAGAGCCGGAGCCTGAAAACTAGTTCAGGCGAACACGGCGATGGTCTGTCGGCCGATCATGATCGGTTGGCCTGATGTATTCCACAACGTCATGGCTTGGCTGTTATAGCCATCCTTTGACGTATCGGCGACATGCCGGGCCAGGAACCACCCCTCGTTCGTCTGAATGTCATCTGTCAGGAATTCTGCCATCCATGTCATGGAGCTGATACGGGCCTGTCCTGTCAGCATCGACATGGCCGCAGGCGGTGGTGCGTCTGCGAGTGCCAGGACGGAAACCGCGTCCGGCGGAACCGAGCCATCCTTGTGCCGCATCCAGAGAGACATGTCTGCGTCTGGCGCACCCGACATCGGGGGGCTTCCATTCGCCAGCCGCATGTTGAAGTTGCGGGTGAAGGCAGGGCGCCTCGGCGACTCTCCGAAGAAAGATGCGGTCTCGTCCGGGGAGGTAACTTCAGGCGCAGGAAGGTTTGCAAAATTGAGGGATGACTCACGGTGTGCCCCAAAGGCAAAGATCGCCTCGGCAGCAACGCCTGCTTCGCCCATCATGCGCACGCTCGTAAAGACGGTATTCTTGCCTTCGCGCAGCAGGGTGGCGGTGCATTCGACGTCACCCGACACAGGCCCGACAAATGCCACTTGCGCAGACCGGATCTGACGCCCGCCAGAGGTCGGCATCGCGGCCTGCAGGCACAGCGCCGCAGTCAGCCCCCCATAGGTTGTGCGGCCTTGCATCCAGGTCTCCGGCACATGAAAAGACATGGCATGGTCGCCGGTCTGTTTGCCGCTGCGCATGAGGGTGGTGAAATCCATCAGTCTCTCCCTGACTACAGAGCGCCAATTTAGTCAGTTCTGGAAAGGAACCAACTCTTGACGCCGGGGTATGCGAACAAAAAAGCGCCCCGGCATATCACCGGGACGCTCAATGTTTTCGATAGGGCGCAGCCTAGTGCTGGCTCTCCGGTGTCGTGACTTTCAAGCCATCCAGATCTTCCGAAACGGTGATCTGGCAAGACAGGCGGGAATTTTCCTGAACATTTTCAGCGAAATCCAGCATGGATTTTTCCATTTCTTCCTGCTCTCCAACTTTGTCCATGAAGGCCTGGTCGACATATACATGGCATGTGGCACACGCGCAGGCGCCGCCGCAATCGGCATCAATGCCCGGAATGGAGTTCTTGATAGCAGCTTCCATCACGGTCTCGCCGTTCTGGGCCTCCACAACGCGCTCGGTGCCGTCGTGGTCGATATAGGTAATTTTCGCCATGTGCGGGTTTCTCTCCTTCAAGCTGCCACTGCGTTAGTGGCAATCTCTTTCATTGTTATTGATGTGTCTGCAAGAATGTCAGCCGAAAGCTTGGCGCCTGACATGATGAGCTTCTTGGATGCGAGGAATTCGGGCGGACTGTTGATCGCATCCACTGCGATGAGCGTTCCGTTCTTCAGGTAGAAGGCCGCAAACTTTCGATCCTCCGGTGAACCCCTCACGACGATCTCGTCATACCCGGCGCCGAGCCCGGCGATCTGGAGCTTGAGGTCGTACTGGTCTGACCAGAACCAAGGGCAATCTTCATTCGGTCGCGGTTTGCCAAGAATGGCGGCGGCAGCGAGCTTGCCCTGCTCGATGGCATTGTGGACGCTTTCAAGCCGGCCAGAGCGACCAAAATGCACCAGCGGCCGACTGGCGCAATCGCCTGCGGCAAAGATTCGTGGGTCGGATGTGCGCGCATCGCGATCAACAAGAATGCCGTTATTGCAGGCAATTCCGGAATCTTTGGCGAGTGCTTCGTTTGGCAGGATACCGATGCCGACCAGAACAATGTCCGCATCGAGTTTGGTCCCATCGGTGAGCACGGCAGCGGTCACCGCGCCATCATTCCCTTCAAGCTTCGACAGGCTCGTCTCTGTGCGAATCTCAACGCCCTGGCGGCGATGCTCAGCCTCATAGAACTCGCTCATGACCGGGCTTGTAACTCTGGCTAGAACACGTGGTGCCATTTCCAGAACGGTCGTTTTCAGACCCATTTGCTGGGCGACGGCCGCTGCTTCAAGACCGATATAACCAGCTCCGATAATCACCATGGAGCGTCCGGCCACCATTTGCGGCCGGATCCGCTCGACATCGGCAAGACCGCGCAGCGCGTAGACATGCTCAAGCTCTGCACCGTCGATCGGCAGGGCGCGAGGGCGCGAACCCGTCGCGATGATCAGCGCGTCATATTCGAGGCGGCCACCATGTTCGAGATCCACTCTGCGTTCCGCCCGGTCGATGCTGGTTGCACGTGTCGAAAGGATCAATTCCACATTGTTGTCTTCGTACCAGGCGGCTGGTTTGAAGTAGAGGCGCTCCTCGGCGAACTCCCCCTTCATATAGGCTTTTGACAATGGTGGGCGCTGGTAGGGCAGTGCCGGTTCTTCACCGACCAATGTCAATTCGCCCGTATAGCCACCCATGCGCAGGGATTGAATTGCTTGCGCCGCAGCTTGCCCAGCCCCAAGCACCACAATGCGTTTTGCGTCTGTCAAATCCAATGTGCTATTCCCGGTCTACGTAGGGTCAATTCGTGACGCCTGCGTCATTTTTAATGTTCTAGGCCAGTCTGCCTGTTACTGCAAGGCATGTCACCACGCGTTTTGCCGCAATTTGGTCAGGAAACGATGGTGTGTGAGGTCAGTCTTTTATATGCACATGATGATGAAATTGACCTACCGACTCGACAATGAGGCTCACACGCTCGCATTCGGCAATGCGATCGCCCCCTTGCTGAAACTGGGCGACGTGATTGCCTTGCATGGCGGACTGGGTGTCGGGAAGACGACATTTACGCGAGGGCTGGTCCGGGCGCTCATACCGGACATTCAGGAAGTGCCGAGCCCGACATATACTCTGGTCCAAGCCTACGAGGCTCCGGATTTTCCCGTCTGGCATTTTGACCTCTATCGGCTGGGACCGCCTGACGAGATGGCTGAGATTGGGTGGGACGAGACGCCGGAAGGCGTGGCGATTGTCGAGTGGCCGGAGAAAGCGGGAAAGCACCTTCCTGCGTGGCGGCTGGATATCGTCTTTGACTTTGAAGGCGAACATCGGCTCGTATCCCTGGAACCCCAAGGCGAAGATTGGCGGGCGCGCTGCAATGAATTTCAATTCTAATTCCCGCGACGCGCTGATCGCCGATTTTCTTGCGCGTCATGGATGGGGTGGTGCAGACCTCAAGCCATTGGGACAAGACGCATCCACGCGCCGGTATGTTCGGATGGTGCGCGCTGATGGTTCGGCGGCGATGCTGATGGATGCCCCACGCATCGAAGCCGACCCATGCCCACCGGATGCCGATGATGCCACGCGCAACGCGATGGGCTGGAATGCACAGACGCGTTTGGCGGCCTCTCGTGTCGACGCCTTCGTCCTGATTGCGCACCATCTCAGATTACTCGGTTTTGAGGCGCCGGAGATATTTGCGCATGATACTGAAGCCGGGTTGGCTATTCTGCAGGATTACGGCGACGGTAGGGAATTGGCTCGGCAGATCGAGCAGGATCCAGCTTTGGAAGTGCCCGCCTACATGCTGGCCGCTGGCATGTTGGCAAAACTTCATCAGCAACCGATCCCCGAGGCTGTGATCTATGGGTCCGAGCAATGGCCGATTCTCGATTTTGACCGCCTCGCATTGTCCTCGAATGCTGACCTGTATGCGGACTGGTTGCCAGTGGAGGCGGGTGGCGGTGCGCTGACTGGACTTGCCCGCGTTAGGTGGGAGTCCGAACGTGATGCCCTGATCGAACAGGCAATGTCGTTCCCGCGAGTGTTCACTCTGCGTGACTATCATGCAGAAAACCTGCTCTGGTTGGGCGACGACCGCATCGCGCTGCTCGATTTTCAGGACGCGGTGAAGGGCTGGGATGCGTGGGATATGGCCATGCTGACCCAGGACGCGCGACGGGACGTTTCGCATGAGGCGTCCGAAGCCGCGATCCGGCACTATCTCGACCAGACCGGCAAGACGCGCGAGGCCTTTGACGAGCGGCTCGCCGTGATTGGGGCTCTCAACGCGCTGCGTATTGCAGGTGTGTTCTCCCGGTTGCAGCATCGTGATGGCAAGGCCCGGTATGGCACATTCCAACCGCGCCAACTGAAACTGCTGGCCCGCAATCTGTCCCACCCCGCACTGGAGCCCATGGCGGCCTTCGTGCGGGAGACGACCCCCTTCGTGTTCAAGGAAAGCTGATGTCATCAAATATTCCGCATACGGCGATGGTGCTGGCCGCCGGGCTCGGTACCCGGATGCGGCCGCTGACGGACACATGTCCGAAGCCCCTGATAGAGGTTGGTGGCAAGCGTCTGATGGACCGGATGATCGACCCACTGATCGAAGCGGGCGTTCAGCGGATCGTCGTCAATGTCCATTGGCTCGCCGATCAGGTCGAGGATCATGTTTCGGGCATCAAGGGTGTGGACCTGATTGTGTCGGACGAACGTGGCGAAGTGCTTGAAACAGGCGGCGCGCTGGTGAAAGCCGCGCCGATGCTTGGCGATGATCCCGTCTTCGTGGTCAATACAGATGCGTTCTGGGGTAAGGGTGATCCGAGACCTTTCCTCGATCTGGCCAGCGCATTTGACCCAGCGCAGATGGACGAGATCCTCCTTCTCGCGGATACGCAGCGCAGCCTGGGATATGGGGGCGCCGGAGACTTTCTCCGTGCCGAGGATGGCAGCCTCAAGCGACGCGGCGAAAACCCGTCTGCCCCATGGGCCTATGCGGGAGTACGCATCCTCAAACCGCAAGCATTCTCAGGCCTCGCCGTGGAGCGCTTCTCGGTTGCTTGGCGAATTTGGGGGCCGCTTGTCGAATCCGGACGGCTGCATGGTCTGCCACTGGATGATTTCTGGCTGCATGTGGGCGATCCGGACGCCCTGAAAGATGCCGAAATGTGGTTGCGCTGCCATGGCGCGTGATCCTGCCCTGTTTGGCGTAGGCGCGCCAAAAGTCTGGTCCATCCCGCCGGGCGAAAACTTCCTGAAATGCCTCGCAGCGGAACTGGCTCGCGCGGTGGATTTGCAAAACATCCCGGATGCGTTGGCGGACGCCACCATTTATGTTCCAAACCGCCGGTCTGCGCGGGAATTGTCTGCCGCCCTTTTCCTCGCCGCGAACGAAACCCCGATCCTGTCGCCAGACATCCGGGCGATGGGCGATCTCGAAAGCGACGAGGCCCCGCCTGTCGCCGAGTTTTCAGTAACCGATTTGCCCCCAGCACTGGCGCCTGCCAAGCGGCTCGGAACATTGGCCTCTCTTGTGCAGGCCTATTATCGCGAGAGTTCCGGCATGGATGTTCCGCCATCGTCGGCGCTTGCAGCCGCGAACGAGCTGGCGCGATTGCTGGACCAGGCTCATCTCAGCCCCGGGGCTGACTGGAGTGGGCTGGCAGATCTGGCGAAAGACGCCGACCTTGCCCAGCATTGGGAGAACTCGGCCAAATTCCTCGAAATCATAACCGATGCCTGGCCGAAATGGCTTGAAGAGCAGGGCGTCACCGACCCCCTTCAAAGGAGATTGCTGGCTGCGGAAGCGACCGCAGAGGCTTGGCTGGCGCATCCACCCGAGGCACCGGTCATCATTGCCGGCTCGACCGGGGCGACGCCTGCCGGGCGCGTGTTGATGAAAGCCGCGCTGCAATTGCCGATGGGGCTTATCGTTTTGCCCGGGCTCGATTCTGCCGCCTCGGAAGAGCATCGTGCCGGTATTCTTTCCGAGGTCGGACATCCGCAAAATACGTTGCTCAATACATTGGTCGCGCTCGAAATTGAGCCGGGGGCTGTGGCTGAATGGCCTGGCATCGAGATTGGCCCCAAGCGCGACGCGCGCCGTCGCATGATCATGGAGGCGCTCGCGCCCGCCGATGCCACAGCAGACTGGCGAGATACCCTCGACCAACTTTCCGCAACAGCTGGCACCGATGTACCAAGTTTTGCAAGAGACGCGCTGGAGGGCCTGTCGCTCGTAGAGGCTGCGGACGAGTCTGCTGAAGCAAGTGCCATCGCCCTGATGATGCGCGAGACATTGGAAGCCAAGGACCGGACGGCGGCCCTCGTGACGCCGGATGCTGGTTTGGCGCGCCGGGTTTCCGCCCTGCTGAAGCGTTGGGACATCAGTGTGCCGCCGTCGGCCGGTATTCCGGTTGGGCGGACAGCCGCCGGTAGCTTCGTGGGGCTCTGCGCGAAATGGGCGGTCGATCCGGGCGACCCGGTCCTGATCGTGGCGGTTCTAACGCATGAACTGGCCGCGCCAGTCGATGATCTCGCCGACTTTGAGCTTCATTTCCTGAGAGGTCCGCGACGATGGAAATCCCTTCAGGAACTGGTCGAGAGCATTCGCACTCGAGATATGATCGAGCCCTATCCGCAATTCGGGCCAGATGATCAGATTAGGGGGATCACGCTTGTGGAATCCCTGATTGCCCGGTTCGAGCATGCCGATGCGGACCTTAGCCAGATTGAAGAAGTAACCGGCGACGACGCAATTCAACGTATCGCAGCCTTGGCGGAATCGGTCAGCCAGACGCCGATGCCTTGGGCTGGGGAAGACGGCGCAGCCACGAGCCGCTTGCTTGAATTCGTGCGCGAGGTCTCTGAATCCCTGGGACCGATGCGACCGGCCGCGCTCGCCGATCTCGTCAATGCGCAGGCGTCCCAGATGACCGTCAGTTTTGGTGAAGCCGAGCATCCGCAACTCTCGATCTGGGGGCCGCTGGAAGCGCGACTTCAGTCTGCGGATCGGGTGATCCTTGCCGGACTTAATGAGGACGTTTGGCCAAAGCGCCCGGCTCCGGACGCGTTCCTGCCCCGGCATTTCCGTGCGCGCCTCGGCCTGGGTGATCCTGAAGAGCGCATGGGACTTGCCGCGCACGACTTTGCCCAGCTTGCCTGCGCGCCGGATGTCACTCTGGTTTACGCCTCACGGAGAAATGATGCACCAGCAGTCGCGTCGCGCTGGGTCTGGCGGCTCAAGACGCTCGCGGAAGGCGCGCTGGAAAATCAGGCTGCAGATCATTTCACCCCCACGGCTTTTGATCCGATCAAGCTGGTGGAAGGTCTAAAGCTGAACCGGGTGAATGCGGTTCCCGACTTTAGCGCCGAGCCGACTCCATCCGCGCGCCCTGAAGGCTGGCCCGCGCGCTTGTCCGCCACACGCGTCGACCTGTTGCAGCGCGATCCATATGCGCTCTGGGCTGAACAGGTGCTGGGTCTCTCCTCAATCGATGCGCTGAATGATGAACTCGGCCCTGCGCCGCGTGGGACCGCAATTCATAGGGCGCTAGAGCTGTTCGAGGAAGACGGAAATCCGAAGACGGCCGAACACTTGATGGGCCTGCTCAGGCAGGAATTGCTGCGTGTGGGCGAACCTGGCGACGCATGGGCGGCGCGTGAGGCCGTGTGGCGGCGTACAGTAGATTGGTTCATGGTCTGGCGTAGTCAGCGAGATACGTCGGGCGGCAAGTTGAAGCAGGAAGTCAAGGGTTCCATTGAGTACAGCGTCGCCGGTCAGCCGTTCACTTTGTCGGCGACCGCTGACCGGATAGAGCAAACGGCCCGGGGCGATCTTGTCATTGTGGACTTCAAGACGGGCAGTCCGCCGCGCGATAAGGAAGTGGCCACAGGGCTTAGCCAGCAAATGCCTTTGCAGGCCCTCATCGCCCAGAAGGGTGGCTATGACGGGGTGCCAGCGGCACGGGTTGACCAGTTGCACTATGTGGCCTTCAAGGCGAAGCCCGATGCATTCAGCCTGGGGGGCAAGCACAACCTCCCGACAGAGCCCACCGACATGGCAACCATGGCTGAAGAGGGCCTGTTGCGCCTGATTGAGGCCTATCGCGAACCCAACTCGAAATTCCTGTCTGCGCCGCGGGTGAAATTCGTGAAATACGACAATGGCTACAATCTCCTGGCCCGCCGTGCCGAGTGGGCAGGTGATACCGAAGACGGGGAGGGCGGGGATGCCTGACGTAAAGATGCCCATTACTCCGCCGGATACGGAAGACTACCGTCGTGCGAACACTGCCCAGCTCGTTTCGGCCGATCCGGCACGTCCGGTTTTCGTTATGGCCAATGCGGGCAGCGGCAAGACAAAAGTCCTGATTGATCGCGTCGCTCGCCTGTTGCTGCGCCGCGAAGATGGGCGCGTGGGCGCTGCTCCGGATTCGATCCTTTGCATAACTTACACAAAGGCCGCCGCAAACGAGATGCTGTCGCGTCTGTTTCGAACGCTCGGCAAATGGTCGATCATGCGCGACGACAAGTTGCGCGAGGAATTGTCCCGCCTGGAGGGGCGACCGAAAGATGCCTACAAGACAGATGACCTGAGAGCGGCCCGCGCACTCTTCGCTCGCGCGCTTGAAACACCGGGCGGCCTTCGGATCGAAACGATTCATGCGTTCTGTGCGCGCATCCTGCGACGCTTCCCGTTGGAGGCCGGCGTGCTACCCGGCTTCGCAGAGATTGAAGAAGATGAGGCTCAGGAAATTTGGCAATCCGTTCGTGCGCAAGCGGTGCTGAACGCAAGTGAGGTGGCTCCTGAAGCTTTGAACGTATTGGCGCTGGAAGGGGGGCATGATGGTGCGGACGTTGCGTTGAATGCCATGCGGTTCCAGATGAGCGTCTATCTTGATTTCGCTGAAACGCATGCATTCAATCAGGCTGCGATGCGTGCTGCTCTCATTGAGGGGCTGAACGCACCTCAGGCGAGCCCTTCAGAAATTCTCGAGCTGGAAATGGGCTCGCAGATGCCGGTTGGTGCACTGCGAGAGGCCCTCATCAGTCTTCGCGCCTCTGGCAAGCGTGATGATACCCGTACGGCCAATTCCGTAGAGGCGGCGCTTTACGAAGAAGACCCGGGCCGCCGGTGGGGCTGTTACAAGGGTGCCTTCTTCGGCGCTCAGGGCAACGCATACAAATCCCTTTACAATGCAGAGGCGGGTAAGGATGCCAATGTGGTCGCGCTGTTCGCGACCAAGGATGAAATTGGGTCAGAAGTGGCGCGCGTTGAGGCGCTCGCGGCGAAGTTGAAGCTGGCCGAGACCGTAGAGCGCACCTCCGCTCTGTTGGAAGTCGGGCTGGATGCGCTGGTCGCATACCAGGAAGAGAAGCGTCGTCGCGGCGCGCTCGATTTCGACGACCTTATCCGCAAGACACGTGACTTGCTCACCCGGACCGGCATGTCCGACTGGGTACTTTACAAACTGGACGGAGGAATCAGTCACATACTGCTCGATGAAGCACAGGATACCAGCCCAGAACAATGGCAGCTGATCAATGCGTTGACGGAAGAATTCACCGCGGGCATCGGCGCCGAACGCCAACAGGACCCGCGCACCTTGTTCGTGGTGGGGGATGAGAAACAGTCTATCTATTCCTTCCAGGGCGCAGAGCCTGCCCAGCTTCGTGCGCAGGAGCAGGCCTATATCCAGAAGGATCCGGCGGCCCTGTCCCAAACCATGGAAATGTCGTTCCGGTCATCGCCGGAAATTCTCGGCTTCGTCGACGCGGTCTGGAACTCGGCCCCGCCGGTCGACATTGCATCTGGCGCACAACCTCCGCTGACGGCGGATGAGGTGACACATACGGCTCGTCGCGCGAACCAGCCCGGCTTGGTAGAGCTCTGGCCGGTGGATGAGCGTGACGAGGACGAAGACGCTGATGCGTGGTCACGACCCGTAAATGCGCTGCGTTCAAGTTCTCCAAAGGCGCAGCTTGCAAGCCGGCTTGCAAAACAGTTGAAAGCCATGGTGGATCGGGGCGAGACCGTATGGGAGGAATTGCCGACACGGGACTGGCAGCGCCGGGCCATGAAGCCTGAGGATATTCTGATCTTGGTGCGTAGCCGGACGGGTGGCCTCTTCGATGCAATGATTTCAGCGCTCAAGTCCGAAGGTCTCCCGGTTGCTGGGGCCGACCGGTTGAAGCTCACCGACCATATTGCAGTACAGGATTGCCTGAACTTGATGCGGTTTGCGCTCCTGCCAGAGCGTGATCTGACACTGGCGGAAATCCTGCGCGGACCTTTCGTCGGACTGGTGGACGATGATCGGTATCTGTTCCGGCTTGCGAGCAAGCGCAGAAAGGGCGAGACGCTCTGGTCGCGCGTTCGCGCGAGTGACGATCCCGATGTGCAGGCTGCCGAAAGATTTTTGTCAGGCCTGCTGGAGCGTCGCCATGAGCCGCCGTACGAATTTCTCTCGCGGGTGCTGGATGTGCCGGGGGCGGACGATTTGACGGGTTGGGACAAGATCAATGCACGGCTTGGTACGCCGGCTCATGATCCTGTTGAGGCACTGCTTTCCCGCGCTCAAGGCTTTGATGCGACGGAGCCGTCTTCACTGCAGGGCTTCGTTGCAGAGATGGAGTCGAAGCTTGTCGAGATCAAGCGAGATCTCGCCGCGCCTGAAGGAAAGATCAGGGTGATGACGGTGCATGGTGCCAAGGGGCTTCAGGCTCCGGTCGTCGTGTTGCCCGATACGACCGCTGGGCCGAAGTCTGTTTCATCTGCCATGTTCACCGTCAGTGAAATGCCGATCTGGTCTCCCCGCAAGGACAGCGACATCCCCGCTGCAGAGCATGAACGTGCTGTTGCGAACGCAAAATCCGAAGAAGAGTTTCGCCGGCTTCTCTATGTTGCGCTGACCCGCGCGCAGGACCGGTTGATCATTGCCGGTCATTGGCATGGTGCGCGCCCGCCCGGGTATCATGACCGGAGCTGGTACGCATTGTGTGGCGCGGCCATGAGCCGGTTTGCTGAAGAGGCTGATGAGGATGGCATCCGCAGGTTTGGACGGGTGCCTCCGAAAGACCGGGATGTATTCGAAGAATCCAAAGCGCATTCAGCGCTGCCAGACTGGGTGTTTACGCCACCCCGTCAGGCCGAACGCCAGCGCAGGTTCGGCGCGCCGTCCAGCCTGCTTGGCCGCAAGACACCGGTCCTTGCGCCTTTCAGCCAGACGCGGCAGGCGCGCCTGCGCCGCGGTAGAATCATTCATTCCTTGCTGGAATACTTGCCGGCGCTGGACCCTGCCGCGCGCCAGGCGGCCGCGGATAGGTACCTGTCCCGCCTTTCCGACCTCACAGATTCTGATCGCCACGAAATGAACGTTGCGGTCTTTGGCATTCTGGACGCGCCAGACATGCAGCGTCTGTTCCGGCCCGGCGGGCGCGCGGAGGCTGCGATTGTCGGTTCGGCGCCTGAGCTGCCGGACGGGCTGATCATCAATGGCCGGGTCGACCGGCTGGTGGTGACGGATGACGAAGTGCTGATTGTCGATTTCAAGACCGATCAGCCTGCGCCTGACAGTCCGGACGGTGTAGCAGAAACGTATCGTGCCCAGATGGCGGCTTATTGGGCTGTTCTGAGGCGGGCCTATCCCGGACGGACGGTGCGCACGGCGCTTTGCTGGACTGACGGTCCACGCCTGATGTTCTTGCCTGAGGAGATGCTATTAGAAGCTCTAAAGGGTGCGCAGAGCCCGGTTTGACTTCCCAATAGAGTTCCTATGTATGTTCCAAGTGAAACAGAAAGCATGAAGGAGCCACGCTATGGCTGCGGTGAATGTTACCGACGATGAATTTGACGGCCTGATCGGCGATTCCGATTTGCCGGTGGTTGTGGACTTCTGGGCTGAGTGGTGCGGCCCATGTAAGCAGATGTCGCCGCACATTGATGCGGTGTCCGAAGAGCTGGCAGGCCAGATCAAGGTCGCCAAGATCGACGTGGACGAGAACCCAATCGCGCCTTCGAAGTATGGAGTCCGGGGTATGCCGACTCTCATGATCTTCAAGGATGGCAAAGTTGCCGCGACGCACTTGGGCGCGATGAGCAAACAGGCCATCTCTGACTGGATCAAGCAAAGCGTCTAAAACGTCTTGCTAAGTAGATATTGAAGAAACGCCGGCAGCGATGTCGGCGTTTTTTTTATGCAGCTTGCGTGGTCAGGGCGATGAAGACGTCTTCAAGGTCAGGTGCTTCTGTAACCAGGTCGCCAATTCCGATTCCGTTTGAGCGTACAGTCTCCAGCAACCTGCCGATACCGGTTTCGCTTGACCGGAACGTAATGGCGAGATCGCCATCGGGGCGCAACACTGCATCCATATCCGACAGGGCAGCGGGCACGGTCGCAAGCGGTTCCTTCGGCGTAATCACCAGCGTCTTATAGTCGAGGCGGGAAAGTAGTTGTGGGGTCGGCTCGCAAGCAACAATCTCACCATGGTTCACGATGGCGATTGAATCACACAGCTCCTCGGCCTCTTCCAGATAATGAGTCGTCAGGATGATTGTCGTGCCTTTGTCGTGAAGTTCCCGCACATAGGTCCACAGAGACCTGCGCAGTTCCACATCGACACCCGCTGTTGGCTCGTCGAGAATCAGGACGGGGGGATTGTGGACGAGGGCCTTGGCCACCATCAGGCGACGTTTCATGCCGCCCGACAATTGGCGCACATAGGCATCCTTCTTGTCATCGAGCCCGACGGCTGTGAGGATTTCAAGGCTGCGGCGCTCCGATTTCGGCACGCCGTAAAAACCAGCCATCAATTCAAGCATTTCCAAAGGCGTGAAGAAGGGATCGGCAACGATTTCCTGATTGACCACTCCGATGGCTGCCCGACTCTGGCGTGGATATTTGTCGATATCCAGCCCCCAAATGCTCGCCGAACCCGACGTCTTGTTCACAAGGCCAGCCAGAATGTTGATAAAGGTCGATTTTCCCGCACCGTTCGGACCAAGCAGTCCGAAGATAGAGCCACGCGGAATCTCCAGATTCAGGCCCTTTAGCGCATGCTTTTCGGGCATCTTGCCAGATGCGCGATAGATTTTGTTGAGGTCTTTGACTTCAATGGCGAAGTCAGGGGCAGGTTTGCTGGACGACATGTGGGGGCCTTTTCACTCTGTCCATTCGATCTTGCGCCGATGGGCGGTGCAATCTAGGTAGGACCATGTGGCACCGGTAACAACCATGCCGACGAAATTGCAGATGGAATTACAAGTCATGTCCACGAAACGCGATGTGTTCGACCCGCCGGAAATCTCAATGGTGACGAGCCATAGGGTCTCGTGCAATGGCGGCGGCGGCGCCCTCGGACATCCGCGCGTTTGGTACGAAATGGGCGACGAGGATTTCGTCGAGTGCAAATATTGTGACCGGCGATTCGTTCTGATCGGCGGCAAGCAAGACCCTTCACGGGCGCGATGATTGCGGCCGGATGATGTGTGAGGTGTCCGAATGCGCGTCCTGATAGCAGGCGGAGGCATTGGGGGCATGACCGCCGCTCTGGCGCTCGATCATTTTGGACACGAGGTTTTCGTTTTCGAACAGTCCAGCGTGCTGGATGAAGTCGGCGCGGGTATCCAACTCAGCCCCAATGGCATGCAGGTGCTCAATCAGCTGGGAGTATCCGCCCGCATTCTCAAGGATGCGTTCCGTCCCAAGGCTCTGGAAATGCGGATGGGCCGCAGCGGTCGTCGGCTGTTCGACATCCCGCTCCGCAAGTCGGCGATCAATCGCTGGGGCGCTGACTATCTCCATGTCCACCGGGCTGACCTGATCCAGGCTCTCTACGATGCACTGGTCGCACGCCGTCCGGAAGCAGTCAGTCTTGGCCGAAAAGTTGTTTCCTATCAGAAGGATGAGACTGGCGTTCGTGCGACATTGGACACCGGCGAAACTGTCGAGGGCGAGCTTCTTGTCGGCGCAGATGGTATTCATTCTGTCGTCCGGACTCAGATGCTCGGCATTGAAGCGCCCCGATATACTGGCATGACGGCTTGGCGGGCCATGTCCGCTGTCTCGGACCTGACCGAAATCCCGCCTCCAACGGCCACAGTCTGGACCGGATCTCGCAGACATGCGGTCACCTATCTGCTGAGAGGCGGCAGTCTCGCCAATTTCGTTGGCGTGGTGGAGCGCAAGGCGAAGCATCTGGAATCATGGACCGCTGAAGGATCGCGAGAGGATGCGCTCGCTGATTTCAAGGGATGGCACTCATCCGTCACCGGCATCATCGAACACGCGCCGGTGCTGCATCGCTGGGCGCTGTTTGACCGCGACGAGCTACCGCGCTGGTCCGACGGGCGCGCAGTATTGATGGGGGATGCCTGTCATCCGATGTTGCCTTTCCTTGCGCAGGGCGCCGTGATGGCCATTGAAGATGCCTATGTGCTTGCAAGGGAAGTTTCGTCCGCGGCAGACCTGCCCGACGCTCTCAAGGCCTATGAGGCCTGCCGCAAACCGCGCACCAGCAAGGTTCAGGCGGGCGCGAGAGAGAATGCGAGCCTTTTCCATCGCAGTAATCCAGTAACCCAATTATCCACATACGGTCCCATGTGGATGGCCGGCCGCATGATGAAGGGCTTCATCCATTCGCGGAATGATTGGCTTTATGGGCACGACGTCACGCTGGGCTGAGTGGCGCACGGCTTGTCAGCTCGCTGGGAAGCGGGCATTCAGATGTTTCATTTGAAACAATATTCGGGTCCCTATGCTTTCAGTTCTCGACCTATTTCGCGTGGGGATTGGCCCCTCCAGTTCCCACACAGTTGGGCCCATCCGGATTGCGGCGCGTTTCTCTGACGGACTTGCGAAGGCGGGCAATCTCTCACAAGTTCAGCGGATCGAAGTGGAGCTACAGGGCTCCTTGGCGCTGACGGGGGAGGGGCATGCTACGCCGAAGGCGGTTCTACTTGGGCTCGCCGGGTTTGCACCAGAGACTTTGGATCCGGACGCGGCAGATGCGGCCGTCTCTGAGATCAACTCCAGCCACAATCTCTCCTTGGCCGGAACGCACCAGATCACGTTTGATCCGGATAAGGATATCGTATTCGCATATGGAATTATCCCGAGTCTGCATCCCAACGGCATGCGGTTAAGGGCGTTCGACGCATCGGGTGAAATTTTGTCCGACGAGACGTGGTATTCAACAGGCGGGGGATTCATTGCCTCCCAGCGCCAACTTGAAAAGCCGCTTGAAGACGATCTCATCCAGACTCAAGTCGACGTGCCTTACCCTTATTCGTCTGCCGCTGAGCTAATCACGATGTGTTCGCAGAACGACCTCACGATTGAACATCTCGTCCTGGCCAACGAGGATTCCCTGCGGCCTCGGTCTGAAACGTCTGAAGCGCTCGACCGTATCTCTGACGTTATGGCGAAATGCATTGAGCGGGGCCTGTCACAGACGGGAACCCTACCGGGCAAGCTAAATGTCAAACGTCGCGCTGCATCGCTCTGGGCGAAGCTCGCGAATGATCATGGCTCAAACGAGCGCGAGCAATTGTTTGACTGGCTCAATGTGTATGCCATGGCGGTGAATGAGGAAAACGCATCGGGGGGCCAGGTGGTCACCGCGCCAACAAATGGCGCCGCTGGTATTATCCCTTCCGTGATCCGCCATTATTGCAGTGGTACAGACGATGCGCGTGACCGTACGCGTAAATTCCTGCTTACCGCGGGCGCGATTGGCATTCTCTACAAGCAGCGCGCCTCAATCTCGGGTGCCGAGATGGGATGTCAGGGTGAAGTCGGCGTGGCTTGTTCCATGGCGGCTGGCGGCCTCGCTGCCGTTTGGGGCGCAGTTCCACAGCAGGTGTCCAACGCAGCGGAAATCGGTATGGAGCACAATCTCGGCCTGACATGTGACCCGGTTGGCGGGCTTGTCCAGATACCTTGCATCGAACGCAATGCCATCGGAGCGGTGAAAGCCGTCAATGCGGCGCGGCTCGCCTTGCATTCAACCGGGCATTCGCATGTCTCCCTGGATCAGGTCATTGAAACAATGCGGCAGACCGGGCTCGACATGTCCACGAAATACAAGGAAACCAGTCAGGGCGGATTAGCCGTCAACGTCGTGGAGTGCTGATGACGCAAGTCAACAATCTCGGATCGCTACTGGACAGCCTGCGGGAGCAGACATCGGGAGAGAAGGTCACCGTTGGGGCCATGCTTGATGCGGTCGGTCGACGTTCTTACGGACCACTATTACTGCTTCTGGGTTTTGTGTCGATCAGCCCGTTGACCATCATTCCGGGCGCAAACTGGCTCGTCGCCCTGATCATTCTCATAATCGCGGGTCAAATCGTCCTGGGCCTGAAATATCCATGGGTACCGCGGCGCATTCTGGATTTCGAGTTTCCGCGATCGGCGCTGATCCTGGGCGTGGAACAGGCGCATCCTTATGTTTGCCAGGTCGACCGATTCCTGAAACCGCGACTCGCATTCCTGACCGACCCGCCCTTTGTGCAGCTCGTGGCGTTGATTTGTATAGCGGCGGCGCTCGTCTCGTTTCCGCTCGGCCTCATTCCTTTCGGGCCGGTCTTGCCAGGTTTGACGGTGCTCCTGTTCGGGCTGGCGCTAACCGCGCGCGATGGATTTGTGCTGATTCTTGCGGCGCTGGGTCTTGTTGGCAGCTGCTATCTCGTCATCCGGCTCTGGGAACGTCTGATCGGCTGATCGGTCCTGATCAGGCGGAGAATTCAGTCTTCTGAAGACGGTCCGTGATTGAGTTCGGCCAGGGCAGAGCGAACCAATATGAATGTGATCAGCGCCCAAAGGCTCAGAAACAGGGTCCCCGCCCCAAGCTTGTCCCAGCGAATATGGCGATAGATGACGGCCTTGGAGGGGCTTTTCGGATTAATCCAAACGGATAGGGGCTCATTCCGAGACTTGTGCCGACTCAGTTGGCGATTGAGCTGGTGATAATAGGATTCCCGAACGCCCAAGGTTTCATCAAAGAAGGTACGACGAGAGACATGAGTCTCGTTGTCCCAGACATAGCTATACTCGGTTCGCAGTCGATATTGCCGGTTTCGATTCTGGACATGGCTGGACAGGATGACGGCCGGACGCGCCTCCCAGTTCTGTGCTGCGATGGTCAGGCCGACAGGTTTGAGAACCGAGTAGGTGATGAAGGGGGCGATCACGCAAAACCCGGTTGCAATGATCCAAAGGACGATCGTTCCGCCAATCGGCCGCGTTCCATCTTTTTCCACCATACATGAACTCCCTTTCGGGTGTGTAGCATTTGTAGAAGAAGACTTGGAAGTCTGCGACCCGTGGATGGGCTACGTCACGTATAGGATTTTTCGGGAAGGGAAGGTGGCTCCGCGAGTAGGACTCGAACCTACGACCGGGCGATTAACAGTCGCCTGCTCTACCAACTGAGCTATCGCGGAACAGCCGGAGACGGGTGAATAGCAGACCCGAATACCCGTTCAAGCCCCCACATGCTGCGAAGTCATAAAAACTTGCAGATTCCGCAAAAAAAAGGCGGGAGACAAGCTCCCGCCGAGGCGTTGGGTGATGGTGGGTGTCTCCATGAGAAGACAGGTACACAATCCCTCAAATTGGTTAACGGGCTGTAAACGGTTTGCAAATGTGTGAGGGAAAATTTGCCGGATCGCGTTTACGACTCCGAAATCATGGGCGTCGGGGTGCTGGCGCACCTGTTGGGGCGCGCTGGTCAGGCGTGTGGCGGATAGGAGTGGTCATTTGAAAGTCTGGAGGCTCCGGCCGGAATCGAACCGGCGTACACGGATTTGCAATCCGCTGCGTAACCACTCCGCCACAGAGCCGTCCCAGAAGGCGCGTCACTTAGCAACGAACTTCGTAGCTTGCAATCTGTCCTTTTCATGCGGCGTGCGTTTATCGCGCATTGCGCCCCCGAAAACCCATGTTAAAGGGCAGGGAAAGCGCGCTATAACAAAGCCCGAGAGGGAATCGAGATGAACTACGACAAAGCCCGTGAGATCATGGTCGACACGCAAGTGCGCCCGAATGATGTCTCTGACCCGCATATCGTCTCGGCTTTCCTGAAAACGCCTCGCGAAGCCTTTGTGCCGACATCGCGCAAATCGGTTGCCTATTCTGAACTGGAAATCGAGACGTCCGTGGGCCGTGCCCTCTGGACGCCGCGCGATACGGGAAAATTGGTCAAGCTGGCCGACATCAAACCATCCGACATTGTGCTCGTGATTGGTGCTGGCTCTGGCTACGAGGTGGCGCTCATCAGTCATTTGGCCGAAACCGTTATCGCGCTCGACGATACCGATGCGCGCGTGGACGCCATGTCAGAGCGCTTTGCAGCGCTTGGGATCGATCAGGCGGTTGCCGTCGAAGGTGATCTCGCTGCAGGATTGCCTGACCAGGCGCCTTTCGACGTTATCTATGTCTGCGGCATGGTCGAAACACTTCCAGAAGCCTGGACTTCGCAGTTGGCTGAGGGCGGTCGACTGGCCGTCGTGACGCTCGAGCGGGAAGGGCTTGGACGCGGCAAGGTTTACACGCGCGCAGGCGACACAGTATCGGCCCGCGAAGGATTCGATGCTTTTCCACCAAAATTCCCTGCATTCGACCGCAAGAAGTCATTTGTCTTCTGACAAGCGACAGGCCGCGACAATTTGTTAAGACTCCAGAAAAGTGAACAGTGTTCACTAATGCCGTCAGAGCCCTTATATTAGGGATCAAGCATATAAGGGGCTCAGTCGGTCTGGGTCTCAAGGAGCGCCGCATGAATTTCCACCGATCCCTCTCTGTCAGCCTTTTTGCCCTCGGCCTGACCGGGATGACCGCAGCACAAGCAGACACACTCGCCGACGCCATCAATGCAGCGCTCGCAACCAATCCGGGGCTGCAATCTCAGCGAGTTGAGACAGATATTGCTCGTGAGAGTGTGGAGCAGGCCCGCTCACAGGGGCGTACCACGGTCGATCTGACTGGGAGTGCTGGCTACCAGTACACAGATTCAAACGCAGCTTTTGCGTCGCTCTCCGGCACGAATGGCGACCGTCCGATTGCCAGCGCCCAGATTCAGGCTGCCAAACCCATTTATACCGGAGGACGTATCAATGCCGGCATCCGTCAGGCAAAGGCCGGCGTGGACGCCGCTGAATCGCAATATGATGCCGCCGTCCAGGATCTCATCCTTCAGGTCATAACGGCCTATGTCGATGTGCGCAGCGACCTCGAAACCGTTTCGATTCGCGAAAACAATGTCGAAGTGACCGGTGAGCAGGTCCGTGCGGCGTCTGACCGGTTCGACGTGGGCGTGGTGACGCGGACCGATGTTTCGCTGTCTCAAGCTCGCCTCGAAGGCGCGCGCGCCGCTCTGGCCGGCGCCGAAGCAGTTCTCGAAGCAGATATTGCAAATTATCAGTTCCTCACCGGTCTTGCGCCGGACGATCTCGCGCCGCCGCCGCCGCTGCCGCCCCTTCCGGCCTCGCTGGACGAAGCAGTCCAGATCGCGCTCGACACGAACCCGGACCTGATCGCCGCCCGCCATGCTGAACGTGCGGCTCGCGAGGCAATTGACGTTGCCCGCGGTCAGTACAAGCCTCAGATCAGCATCGTGGGCACTGCGGCGCGCCAGGAAACCTATAATGACTTCACTCAGCGCGATTCGAGCGTCTCAGCTGTGGCCCAAGGCACCATCCCGCTGCTTTCAGGCGGCCTGATCAAAAGCCAGGTGAAATCGGCCAAGCTGCAGCGCGCTCAGGCGCAGCGCCAGATCGATACGCTTCAGCGCAGCATTCGCGCTCAAATCGCACAATCCTGGTTCGCTTATGAAGCTTCCTTGCGCTCCATCTCGGCCTCCGAACGTCAGGTCGACGCAGCCCAGATCGCCTATGACGGCGCCACGGAAGAGCTGGCCGTGGGCATTCGCACTACGCTGGATGTGTTGGACCAGGAACAGCAATTGTTCGAAGCCCGGCTTGCCCTCGTGCAGGCCGAGCGGGACTCCTATGTCGCCGCTCACAATCTCCTGCGCGCGACCGGACAATTGTCTCCGAACATGCTGGTTCTGGATGGCGCGGGCTGAGACTCGCGTTAACGACGATAAACGGTTGTTAACACAATCCCCGTAGCGGTTAATGCATAGGGATTCGCACTGCACCAAATATCAAGGGGCTGGCCATGGCCAATGAAGCACACAAAGAACCGACGATGGAGGAAATCCTCGCGTCGATTCGCAAGATCATCTCAGATGATGACACGGCTCCACAGGCGGAAGAATCGGCGCACGCCGAAGAGACTTCCGCGCCTGTCGAGGCTGAAGCCTCATTCGATGAGGATGATCTGCACGATATTGATGACGTCATGTTCGAGGACGAACCGGCAGCGGACGAGGCTTCTGCCGAAGAGGTCGTGGCTGACGAAGACGCCTTTGAAGTAGAATTCGAGCAATTCGACTCCAGCGCCGACGAAGTCAGCGAGCCGCCAAGCTTCGAAGAAATGCTTGGCGCGGCGCGCGCTGTCGTGGCGGCCCCCAAGGCCGAAGAGGCTGAGGAAGTCGTAGAAGAAGTGTTTCCCGAAGCGCTCGTTGAAGAAGTCGCTCCGGAGCCCGAACCAGAGCTTGAACCTGAACCCGCTGCCCCCGAACCGGTGGCTGCATCCGTATCCGTGGAGGAAGACATGGCGGCTACCGCACGTTATCAGCAAACCATCCTGACAGACGACCAGACTGCCGATGTGGCCGCTGGTGCACTCGGCAAACTCATTTCCAAAATGGATATGGGCGGCGACAATACGATTGAGGGCCTCGTACGCGAGATGCTCAAGCCGATGATGAAGGACTGGCTCGATGCCAACCTTGCAAAGATCGTCGAGGAAAAGGTGGAGGCCGAAGTACAGCGCATCGCCCGCATGGCGCGCTAGCCTCTCCTGACAAATACGTTATAGGGAAGGGCGCGCCGTCACTGGCGCGCCTTTTCTTTTAGATGGAATACGCCTGAAACGATGCTCGACCAAAGATTTGACCCCGCCGAAGCCGAACCCCGCCTGTACAAGGCCTGGGAAGAAAACGGATGCTTCAAACCCTCCGGCGACACGTCTGCACAAGCTTATTCCATCGTCATCCCGCCGCCGAATGTCACCGGCGTGCTGCATATGGGCCACGCCTTGAACAATACGTTGCAGGATGTCCTGATCCGGTTCGAGCGCATGCGCGGCAAGAATGTGCTGTGGCAGCCGGGCACCGACCATGCCGGCATCGCGACTCAAATGGTGGTCGAGCGCCAGATGGCTCAGTCCGGTGACAATGTCACCCGCCGCGACATGGGCCGCGAAGCCTTTGTCGATCGCGTGTGGAACTGGAAAGAGGAATCCGGCGGTGCCATTGTCGGCCAGCTGAAACGTCTCGGCGCGTCTTGCGACTGGTCAAAAGAAGCCTTCACAATGGGCGACCGCAACGATCCCGACAACAGCATGATGCGCGCAGTGACGAAGGTCTTTGTCGAGCTCCACAAGAAGGGGCTGATCTATCGCGACAAGCGGCTCGTGAACTGGGACCCACACTTTCAGACTGCGATCTCGGATCTTGAAGTCGACCAGCGCGAAGTGCCGGGCCATTACTGGCATCTACGCTACCCGCTCGCCGATGGCGTCACCTATCTGCATCCGGTCAAGGATGAAGACGGCAATGTCGTGGATCAGGATATGCGCGACTACATTGTCGTTGCCACGTCCCGCCCGGAAACCATGCTCGGCGATACCGGCGTCGCTGTGCACCCGGAAGACCCGCGCTATGCAGGCCTGATTGGCAAGTTTGTCGAACTGCCGATTGTTGGCCGTCGTATACCGATCATTGCGGATGAGTATGCTGATCCGGACAAGGGTTCTGGCGCCGTGAAGATCACCCCCGCGCATGATTTCAACGATTTTGAAGTCGGCAAGCGCGCGGGCCACACACCGCTGAACATCCTGAATGCGACCGCGCATATCGTGGACGGCGAAGAGGCTGACACGGCCGGCATTCCGGCTGAGTATCGCGGCTTGGATCGCTTTGACGCACGCCGGAAAGTTGTCTCGGCTTTCGAGGACGCGGAGCTGCTACAGGATATCGAGAACCTCAAGATCGAACAGCCCTTCGGCGACCGGTCCAATGTCGTCATCGAACCGTGGATGACGGACCAGTGGTATGTCGATGCCAAGACAATGGCCAAGCCTGCCATCGCCGCGGTGAAAGAGGGCAAGACCAAATTCGTCCCGGAGAATTGGGAAAAGACCTATTACAACTGGATGGAAAACATTCAGCCCTGGTGCGTCTCCCGCCAGCTCTGGTGGGGACACCGGATTCCGGTTTGGTATGGTCCTACCTTGAAAACGGATGAGAGTGTTGATGATAAAACCCCGACCGGAGACCGTCTATCGGATGAACGACATGCGCAAAAGATATTCTGCGCAATCAACGAGGCTGAGGCCATAATTCAAGCAGAAGAATACTACGGCGAGGAGTTCAGTGTATTTTGTGACTCAGGAAAGCCAAAAGGCTTTTCAGTATCACATATTGGGGGAACCAAGCCTTATTGGATAAATCTAGTCCAAGATACTGACGTCCTCGACACATGGTTCTCCTCCGCGCTCTGGCCGTTCTCGACGCAGGGCTGGCCGGAGCAGACGGACGATCTGAAAACCTTCTTCCCGACGGCAACGCTGGTCACCGCGTTCGACATCATCTTCTTCTGGGTCGCCCGGATGATGATGATGAGCCTCGAATTCATGGGGGAAGTTCCGTTCAAGGACGTCTACATCCACGCGCTCGTGCTCGACGAGAAGGGCCAGAAAATGTCCAAGTCCAAGGGCAATGCCATGGACCCGCTGGAACTGGTCGACGAGTACGGCGCCGACGCGCTACGCTTCACGATGGGCCGCATGGCCGGGCAGGGACGCAACATCCGCCTCTCCAAACAGGCCGTCGAAGGCAACCGCAACTTTGCCACCAAGCTCTGGAACGCCGCCCGCTTTGCCGAGATGAATGAGTGCGGCGCGCCGGGGGAGATCGACTATGCCAGGGTCGAAAGCCCGGTGAACCGCTGGATCCTGTCCGAACTCTCCCAATGCGCGGCAGAAGTCAGCAAGGGCATTGAGGACTACAAATTCAACGAAGCTGCGGGCGCGCTCTACAAATTCATCTGGAACACGCTCTGCGACTGGTATCTCGAACTGATCAAGCCGCTGCTGGCAGGCATGGACGATGCCGCCAAGCAGGAAACCCGCATGGTCTGCGGCTATGTGCTGGATGAATCGCTGAAGCTGCTCCACCCCTTCATGCCCTTCGTCACCGAAGAATTGTGGGAACGCCGCGCTGAGGGCCGCGCTGAGGCCAAGGGCTTCCTGATGCACCAGTCTTGGCCATCGACTGAGCCGTTCGCGGATGAGGCCGCCGCGGAAGAGATCAATTGGGTGATCGACATGATTACCGAGCTGCGCTCGCTCCGGAACGATCTGGGCGTTCCGGCGGGCTCCAAGCTGCCGCTGACCCTGGTCAATGCCGGGGCGGAAATCGAAAACCGCGCGATGAGCCATGAGGACGTCCTGAAGCGCCTTGCGCGCCTTGAAGACATCTCGATGACGGATGCGACCCCCGAAGGTGCGGTGACTGCGGTCATCGGCGAGACCATGTCTGCGCTTTCGGTGGCCGACATTGTCGACATCGACGAGGCCCGCAATCGGCTCGACAAGGAGCTGGCCCAACTCGACAAGGACATCAAATCCACCGAGGGCAAGCTTTCAAACGAGAAATTCGTTTCGCGCGCCCCGCCAGAGATTGTTGAAGAGAATCGTGAGCGGATCCGTGACTGGTCCGCGCGCAGGGAAAAGCTGAAAGCTGCCCGCAAGGGGCTTGAAGGTCTCTGACCAATGCGGGCATCCTGTTTCAGCATGAACAGGAGTTGCTCTCATGAATTTCCGCAAACTGGTGATCGCGTCGGCGGTCCTCCTCGGCGCGTGCGCTGCGACCCCGGACCCTGGGCCCACCATGACCGAGTGGCGGCTGGTGGTCCATGGCGGTGCAGGCGTGATCACCCGCGAAGGCATGAGCCCGGAAAAGGAAGCGGCTTACACCGCAGCGCTCGAGACTGCGTTGGAAGCTGGCGCAGCCGTGCTCCGAAACGGTGGTAGCGCGCTGGATGCGGTCGAGGCGGCTGTCATCCCGATGGAAGACGATCCGCTCTTCAATTCCGGCCACGGCGCCGTGTTCACCGCGGCGGGTACTCATGAACTCGACGCATCAATCATGGACGGCCGTGCGCGCAATGCCGGCGCGGTCGCTGGCGTCACCCGCGTGCGTAACCCGATCAAGGCGGCGCGCGCCGTGATGGACAAGTCCGAACATGTGATGTTCGCCGGATCAGGGGCCGACGCTTTTGCTGAAGCGCAGGGCCTCGATATGGTCGACAATTCCTATTTCGACACGGACCGGCGCAGGCAGTCTCTGGAGCGCGTGCTCGAAGAGCGCGTTCGGACAGCCGCCGACCGTCATGGCACCGTCGGCGCGGTCGCGATCGATCAGGACGGCAATCTTGCCGCGGCGACGACGACCGGCGGCATGACAGCCAAGGCAGCGGGCCGGATTGGGGACTCGCCGCTGATTGGCGCAGCGACCTATGCCGAGAACGGCGTTTGCGCCGTGTCTGCAACTGGACACGGCGAATATTTCATCCGCGTGGGCGTGGCAAAGACCATTTGCGACCGGGTGAAACTAGCGGGCGACGGGATTGAATCGGCCGCTGAATCCGCGCTCGCAGAAGTCGCAGAACTCGGCGGCGATGGTGGCGTGATCGTCCTAGATGGTGACGGTGGATATGCCTTCGTCTTCAACTCCGAAGGCATGTATCGTGGGGTCGTGGATGCTTCAGGGGCAAGAACTGCCATCTATGGCGGCGAATAGTCCCTTTTCCGCAACAGGATTGCGCGCTAGGGGCATTGCAGAACACACAGGATAGGACCGTCATGAGCAAGACTTGGGACAAATCGAAAATGCCCTCCCGCCACGTTACGCAAGGGCCGGAGCGCGCGCCGCATCGCAGCTATCTCTACGCCATGGGCCTGTCGACCAAGGACATCCAGAAGCCCCTCGTTGGCGTTGCGTCCTGTTGGAACGAGGCGGCGCCGTGCAACACAGCCCTGATGCGCCAGGCGCATGCGGCTTCCGAAGGCGTCAAGAAGGGCGACGGCACTCCGCGCGAATTCTGCACCATCACAGTGACCGATGGCATCGCGATGGGGCATGAGGGCATGCGGTCCTCGCTGGTCAGCCGCGACACGATTGCGGACTCGGTCGAACTGTCCATGCGCGGTCATTCCTACGACGCGCTGGTCGGCATTGCTGGCTGTGACAAATCCCTGCCGGGCATGATGATGGCCATGCTGCGCCTCAACGTGCCCAGCGTCTTCCTTTATGGCGGCTCAATCCTGCCGGGCTCCTATGAGGGCCGCGATGTCACCGTGCTTGACGTGTTCGAGGCTGTGGGCGCGCATGCCGCTGGCTCGAACGAGATGACCGACGAGAAACTTCACGCGCTGGAAAAGGTCGCCTGTCCTGGCGACGGGGCGTGCGGCGGCCAGTTCACGGCGAACACGATGGCCTGCGTCTCTGAGGCCATCGGCCTCGCCTTGCCGCTCTCCTCGGCGCTGCCAGCGCCTTACACCGACCGTGACGGCTATGCCGTGGCCAGTGGTGAAGTGGTGATGCAACTGGTCGAGAAGAATCTGCGCCCGCGCGACATCTGCACGCGGGAAGCCTTCGAGAATGCGGCCATCGTCGTCGCCGCGACCGGCGGCTCGACCAATGCGGCGCTTCATCTGCCAGCCATGGCGCATGAGTGCGGCGTTCAGTTCGATCTCGAAGACGTCGCGAAGATCTTCCAGAAGACGCCTTACATCGCGAACCTCAAACCCGGTGGCGACTATGTTGCCAAGGATTTCGGCGAAGCGGGCGGCGTGCCCATGCTGATGAAGACGCTGCACGAATCCGGCCTGATCAATGGCGACTGCCTGACCGTCACCGGACAGACCTGGGCAGAATACCTCGAAGACATCGAGTGGGATCCGAACCAGAAGGTCATCCATCCGGCAACCGATCCGATCTCGCCAACCGGCGGTGTCGTTGGCCTGTGGGGATCGCTCGCCCCCGATGGCGCGATCGTGAAAGTGGCCGGACTGCACACGCTGCAATTCTCCGGGCCGGCGCGCGTCTTTGATGGCGAGGAAGCCTGTTTCAAAGCCGTGTCCAACCGCGACTACAAGGAAGGCGAAGTTCTCGTCATCCGATACGAAGGCCCCAAGGGTGGCCCCGGTATGCGGGAGATGCTGTCGACCACTGCCGCGATCTACGGTCAGGGCATGGGTGACAAGGTGGCCCTGATTACTGATGGTCGCTTCTCCGGCGCAACGCGTGGCTTCTGCATTGGCCATGTCGGACCGGAAGCGCAGGAAGGCGGCCCCATCGGCCTGCTGAAGGATGGCGACATCATCACGATCGATGCCGAAAAAGGCACGATTGATGTCCGCCTGACGCCTGCTGAGCTGGAAGACCGCAAACGTCAGTGGAAGCCGCGTATTACGGCCTACGGCTCCGGTGCGCTGCAAAAATTTGCCGCGCTGGTCGGCCCTGCACACAAGGGCGCGACGACCCATCCGGGCTTCGCGGGTGAGCGGCACGTCTACGCCGATATCTGATACAGGTTTTACCTGTCACGGAATCCAAGCTTAACTGGGGCGGTCTGTTTATGAGAGGCCGCCCCAGATGAGTCAGGATATGCCATCGACCGATCCACTCCCGTCACAACCTCCTGTCGATCCGGATGTTGTAAAGGCATTGGGTGATCTTCCAGAGGAATTCCGGGAGTTTCCCCGCCTGTTCCAGGATGAGATCAGGCCAGCACTTTTGACTCGTGAGGCCGAACGACAAGTCGCCGTCGCGAAGGCGCGACAAGCCCGCTATGTGGGGATCGCGGTTGCTGTTATCGGTGCGCTTGCTGGCGTGTTTCTTGTTCGGCATCCCTTCGCAGCAATCATCGCTGTGGTGGTCGGTGTGGGCTATCTGTACTGGGGAGGCCGTGATGTGCGTCGACTGGGCAAGGAAGCCAAGGATCTGATTGTCCTGCCCGTTGTGCGAAAGCTTGGTCTGCAATTCTTGGCGGAGCCCGGCTCTGTCGACTCTATCTACAAGCATCATGATGTTGGAATCGTGCCCAGCTGGGACCGCGCCAATTATGAGGATCGGCTGACGGGACGGCGCAAAGGCGTGGATTTCGAATTGTTCGAGGCGCATCTCGAAGAGCGCAGTACGTCGACCGATTCCAAAGGCAATACGCAAACCCGCTGGAGAACGGTCTTCAAGGGCCAATGCCTGCGCTTCGAGTTTTCCAAGCGCTTCTATGGCCGCACGCTGATCACGCGTGATTCGGGCTTCTTCAACCGATTTGGCGGGGGAAAGGGCATGTCCCGTGCCATGCTGGAAGACCCGGTGTTTGAAAAGATATTTGAGGTCTACACCACCGATCAGGTGGAGAGCCGCTACCTCCTGACGCCGGACCTCATGCAAAATCTTGTCGACTTGGAAAAGGCATTCCACGGCGGTCGGCTGAAGGCGTGTTTTGATGGTGGAGAGATGTTCATCACACTGGAGGGAGGGAACCTGTTTGAGCCTGGCAGCATGTTCAAACCCCTCGATAGTGTGGATCGCGTGCGGGAATTGCTGACTGATTTTGCGGCCATATTCCGCATCATGGATGCTGTCATTATCGGTCGTGCCCGTGAAGGCCAGGTGCGCGACTGAGATCGTTCAAATGAGGCGGTTCGGGGGCAACAGCGTTCAGCTTTGCTTCAGTGACTTTCCGCCATAAAAAGCGTGAACTTAGCAAGAGGTCCCGTTTCATGATGAAATCCATTGTCGCCAGTTTCATGCTTGTCATTGCTGCACAAACAGCCGTCGCTCAGGCGATGACGACTGCGGACGTGAAGCGGTGCAATGCCATGGCGGCAACCATGGCGCCGAAGAAGGCGGAGATCGAAACGCTGCGGGCCATACGTGATGAATTGGCGATCCGTGTGGAAGAGTTGGGTGAGGTTTGGGAAGACGCTGAAATCCATCGCTTGGCCTCGCCTGCGCACGCTGCGACAGCTGATGAGACCAAGTCTGCCTATCAGACTGCCAGGAAGGAGCTGATGGCAAAAGAGCGTGGGCTGCAAGCCGTTGCACGCCAGTTCAATCAGGACATTGCCTCATATAATCAGAGCTGCGCCACCGCCAAATAGGCGGCAATTCCCTTCTCCATTCGTGCTGGACCTCAGCCTGCGATGATGCGCAACTGGCGCATCGTCGTCGCCCCGACTCGTAGGAGCCGTTGCAGCAGAAACACTTGTCAACGTTGACAACTCAATTTTGATAGACTTCTTGTTGGCGATAACATTCGAGGCTAGACTTCGGTATAAGTAAAAAGCGGGCAGGGGGTTGCCTGCCGCGAAACAAGGGAGGGCGCGCGGTATGAGCGACGCATCATCGACTGTAAATATGGATACAGGACAGGGCAGTTTTGGCCAGGTTCTGCTGATCACCGCCGTCGCCACGATCGGCGGATTTCTTTTTGGTTTTGACTCAGGCGTCATCAACGGAACTGTTGATGGTCTCCGTGTTGCCTTCAACTCGCAAGAAATGGGCACAGGTTTCAACGTTGCCTCCATGCTGCTTGGCTGTGCAGTTGGCGCGGCACTGGCAGGCACATTGTCGGATGCGTTCGGTCGTCGCACGATGATGATCGTTGCTGCGGTTTGTTTCATAATCTCCGCATGGGGCTCCGGTGTAGCGGGCTCGTCGGCGGAATTTGTCGTCTATCGCATCATTGGTGGTCTTGCGGTCGGCGCCGCAAGCGTCATGTCACCAGCTTATATTTCCGAGGTTGCTCCGGCCAAATATCGCGGTCGCCTCACGTCGATCCAGCAGGTCGCCATCATCAGCGGGCTTTTTCTGGCATTCGTGTCCAATTATCTGATCGCGCAAGCAACTGGCGGGTCTGCCATGAATGAATGGCTGCTCGGCTTTGAAGCGTGGCGCTGGATGTTCTGGATGGAATTGCTGCCGGCTACATTCTTCCTCGTGGCTCTTCTGTTCATTCCGGAAAGCCCGCGCTACCTCGTGGCACAAGGTTCTACAGACAAGGCGCGTTCGGTGCTCTCGCGTCTCTCTGGTGCCAAGGCCGCTCACCGCAAGGTCGACGAGATCGAGCAGTCGCTTGCCAATGATCACAAGCCGTCCCTCAAGGACGCGCTTGGTCAATTCGGTTTCAAACCCATTGTCTGGGTCGGTATCGGTCTTGCCGTGTTCCAGCAACTTGTTGGTATCAATGTCGTCTTCTATTATGGCGCCGTGCTCTGGCAGGCGGTTGGCTTCTCCGAAAGCGACGCCTTGCTGATCAACATCATTTCCGGTGCGGTCTCGATTATTGCCGTGATCATTGCGCTGCTGCTGATCGACCGGATCGGTCGCAAACCACTATTGTGGATCGGCTCGGTCGGTATGACGGTCACACTTGCCATCGTGGCATTCTGCTTCTCACAAGCGGTCACGATTGATGGGGCAGTCAGTCTGCCCGGCAGCTTTGGCTTGATCGCTCTGCTCGCCGCGAATGCCTATGTTGTGTTCTTTAACGCGTCATGGGGCCCTGTCATGTGGGTCGCCCTTGGTGAGATGTTCCCGAACCAAGTTCGCGGCGCAGGTCTCGCCATCTCCGGCTTTGCGCAATGGATCGCCAACTTCGCGATCACGATGACCTTTCCGATCATGCTGGCAACGGCTGGTATCGGTCTGGCGGGTGCTTACGGTTTCTACGCTGTGTGTGCGCTGATTTCCGTCTTCTTCGTCTTCAAGGCGGTCAGGGAAACCAAAGGTCTCGAACTCGAGGAAATGCAGGGTTAGGCCCGGCATATACATTCCGCCCTCGCCGATCTGTCGGCGAGGGCATTTTTTTAAAAACTGAACAAGGGAGGTCGCGATGGCCAAGGCTGTCCGGAAATCGTCAATCATTTCGCTGCTCGGCGGCGTGGCTAGTGTGGCGCTCATTGCCGCGTGTAGCCATACGCCGACCGATGCCGATGCCAACGAAACCATGGTAGCTGCAGAGCCCGTGCAGACCGCGCTCATGACTGAGCACGATCTCGTCGCAACACCAGAACTTTGGCCCGAAATCACTGTGCCGGATCTCGACCCTGTGATCGAAGCGCGCATTGACGAGATCATGGCGAAGATGACTCTGGAGCAGAAAGTCGGTCAGGTCATCCAGGCGGACAGCGACAGTGTGACCCCCGAAGAAGTAAAGGCCTATCGCCTTGGGTCCGTTCTCAGTGGTGGCAGCTCGGCGCCCGGTGACGAACCGTTCGCGTCCATGGACGCGTGGCTCGCGGATGCGGACGCTTATTGGCACGCCTCGGTCGATCCAGAAGGTGTTGAAATCGCCATCCCCGTCATCTGGGGCATCGATGCCGTGCATGGCCATGCGAACCTGTTTGGTGCGACCATCTTCCCGCACAATATCGGCCTTGGCGCTGCCAATGATCCGGACCTGATCGAAGACATTGCCCGCATTACCGCCGAGGAACTCATTGTCTCCGGCCATGATTGGACATTTGCCCCGACCATCGCCACTCCGCGCGATGACCGCTGGGGCCGCACCTATGAGGGCTATTCAGAAAGCCCTGAAATTGTCCGCGAATATGCCGAACGGATTGTCTACGGATTGCAGGGCCGTCCGGATGATGAGGACTTTCTCGGCGAGGGCCGTGTCATTTCCAGTGCCAAACACTATGTCGGCGACGGCGGTACACAAGATGGCATCGATCAGGGCGAGACGCTCGCCACCGAACAGGAACTCATCGACATTCACGCTCAAGGCTATTTCACCGCGCTTGAAGCCGGTGTGCAGACCGTCATGTCGTCATTCTCCAGCTGGCAGGGAGTCAAGATGCATGGCAGCCACGTCATGCTGACCGAAGTGCTGAAAGACCGCCTCGGTTTCACTGGTTTTGTCGTCGGTGACTGGAATGGTCACGGCCAGGTGCCGGGTTGTACGAATACCGACTGTCCACAGTCGTTGAATGCTGGGCTCGATATGTACATGGCACCGGACAGCTGGAAGGGGCTCTATGAAAGTACGCTCCAGCACGCCAAGGATGGCAACATCCCGATGGAGCGTCTCGACGATGCCGTGCGCCGTATCCTGCGTGTGAAGCTCGCCTATGGCATTTTCGACAAGCCTGCGCCAAGCGAACGCCCTGGAGCGAACGACGAGAGCCTGATGGCAACGCCCGAGGCCCGAGAGATCGCCCGCCGCGCCGTGCGGGAATCGCTCGTTTTGCTGAAGAACAATGACAATCTCCTTCCGCTCAGCACGGAGCAAACCATTCTCGTGATCGGTGATGGCGCAGACAGTATCACCAAGGCCGCTGGTGGCTGGACCTTGTCCTGGCAGGGCGGTGGTTATGACAATGGCCACTTCCCCAATGGACAGTCCATTCTGGAAGGTATTGAGGATGCGCTGCTGCCGGGCGGCGGAACGCTGATCTTCGACCCCACAGGAGAGTCCGATGTAGATGCGGATGTTGTAATTGCTGTGTACGGAGAAAATCCATACGCTGAAGGCATCGGCGATATTCGGACGATGGATTTTGTGCCGAATGGTTTTGACACAAGCAAGCTCGAAGCCTTCCAGGACAAGGGCGTGCCGGTCGTGTCGGTTTTCCTGTCGGGTCGGCCGCTTTGGGTAAATCCCGAACTCAATGACTCCGATGCGTTCGTAGCAGCTTGGCTCCCGGGCTCCGAAGGTGCCGGGATTGCCGATGTGCTATTCCAGACGGAACCAGACTACGACTTTACGGGACGTCTCTCCTTCTCATGGCCGGCGACAGCCCAGCCGTCACGTCTCAATTCGGAAGACACACCTTATGAGCCGCTATTCGCTTACGGGTACGGCCTCAGCTATGCCTCTGACGCAACCGAGCTTGGAGAGCTGAGTGAAGATCCGGGTCTGTCCGAAGACCTCATGGGCAATGCGGATCCGCGGACCTTGTTCAGGCGCGGACGCCCAGGAGACCGCTGGGGCGCGCTCCTCGCGTTTGAGGGGGCTTACACGACGCTGCAGCCGGGGCTTACCGAACTGGCGGGCCTTTCGATCAGTCGGACGGACTACGAAATTCAGGAGGATGGATTGGTGCTTTCATGGTCGGATCCGACTGGCGTCCTGTCTATTGGTTCCTTTGCCAATCCGGTCAATCTGAATGCGGCTGGCGACGCCGCGCTGGACATCGTAGTTGCAGCCAAGGTGCCGGATGGCGGGGAGCACGTCATATCCGTCAGTGGCTCTTGCGACCAGATTGGCAATTGCGAAGCCGTTGAGCAGATCACCGTCACAGGTTCCGACTGGGCGGAATACCGAGCGCCTGCGGCCTGTCTCGGTCTGACTGACCTTACTGCCGTGCAGATCCCGGCGGTTATCGGAACGATGGATGCTGGGACAGTGGCAGTGGCGGACATCCGCTTCGAACCTTCCGAGAGTGATCAAGGTTGCTCTGAATAGCGCCAGCCTGAAAGATAAGTCTGAAATCAAATGGCGGCCTTCATTCGAAGGCCGCCATTTTCATTTTTAATGATCAGTCTCCGGCGGACTGGGCATAAACACCGAGAAGCGTACCGACAAACCCACCAGCCTTTTCCGTGCTCAGAATTGTGCTGTCTTCGCTGAGTGCCACGGGCTCCCAGTCGTCGCCTCGGGCAGCCTGATAGAAGTCGATCTCAGGGCCCCGTGATACGATCCGCAGTTTGAGGGAGGCCCCCAAAGGCGTGGCTGCAGGGACCTCTGCGACGATCTCGCCGTCCTTGTCTGTCGCGTCCCCCGCGCGCTTGCGCAGCCGCACAATCGCTTTCCCGTCTTCACTCATCGACAAGCCGAGCGCATAGTAGGCCACATCATTCTGGAAAGCGGCAATTCCCGCTTCGTCGTCATTATCTCCCGGCACGAAAGAGACCTCAGTATAGGCTTCAGCATTTGTGTGTTGCTGCCGCCGCGCGAGAAAGGAAGGCTGTCCAGGGCTGCCGACTCCGTCTGCGCGCGCTTCCAGAACGAGTTCGCCATTTTCCAGTCGATACGCTTTCTGGGCAGGTATTCTGACCGTCAGCCAGTGCAGCGGAAGTACTTCTTCCTCAAACTCATCCGTATAGGTGAAGTTGCCAGTCAGCGGCAAAGGAGCCTTCGGCTGCGCCGGCAGGGCGGGACGATCAATGACGTGCGGGATGACGTCGCCGGGCTTGGTGATGCGTGGGATACCATTGTCCCATGACACCGGCATGAGGAAAGTTTCGCGGCCGGTATTGTATTCGTTGCCTTGATAGGGGCGCGTGCCAAGGAATACGGCCCACCAATTGTCCTCAGAATCTTGGGTGAAGTCAGCATGGCCAACCGAAGTGATCGGTTCGGCACGGTCTTCCGGTAGGTCGCGTTGCGTCAGGATCGGGTTATCGGGATGGGGCGTAAACGGCCCCAAGGGGGACTTCGCGATGAGGATCACCTGCGAGTGCTGCGGGCCTGTTCCGCCTTCAGCAGCGCTAAGCAGGTACTTGCCATCAACCTTGTAGAGATGCGGCCCCTCGATCCAGACGGGTTGTTCGGACAAGTCCACGCCGCCATTCACCGCTACGACCGCATCCGAAACCGGTTCGAACGTTTGTGCATCAACTTCGCGGATCCAGACCGCGCGATGCCCCTCATAGCGGGGTTCGCCCTCAGGGGCGTCATTGTTCAGGATGTAGACTTTGCCGTCCTCGTCAAAGAAAAGCGACGGGTCGATCCCGCCAATATGGGGTAGCCAGATCGGGTCGGACCATGGCCCGGCAGGGTCGGTAGCCGTCACGACGAAATTGCCACCGCAATCCACGCAGGTATTGATCACGTAGAAGACGCCGCCATGGAATTCGATTGTCGGCGCAAACACACCTCGCGACACGGTCAGCCCGGAAAAGTCGAGCATGTCCGGCCGGTCGATCACATTTCCGATCTGGGTCCAGTTGATCAGGTCTCGGCTGTGGAAGATCGGGATACCCGGATAGTGGGTAAAGGATGAGTTCACGAGGTAGTAGTCGGCGTCGACTTTCACGATGCTGGGGTCTGGATAGTATCCGGCCAGGATCGGATTCCGAGCCTGACTGTCGGAGACGGGCAGATCAAAGATCGGGTCAGTGCCGCTATATGTCAGATAGGAGAAGCGGGCTTCCGATGTTTCCAGCGGCGCAGGCGCACTGACACTGCCGCACGATGCTGCGATCGCGATCGCCCCGAAACTGGCAAACGCCTTCCAATGTCGCATTTGAATAATCACGCTTCCGACTCCCTCTGTCGTTCTACCGGTATGGACCCGGTTTCAATTCACGATATGATAGCGTTATCATTATCGCTATGCCAAGGCCGCCAAGAGCCGAAATCAACCGGGAGGAATTCGATGTCCAAATTTACAAGACGCCATGCGCTCGCTCTGATGGCGTCGGCAACGGGTGCAGCGTGCACGTCGGCAGGCGGGCCAGCCGTGCAACTTGGGACTGGTTCCGAGCCGTTGAAGGATTTGGCCGCCGCAAAGGGCATCCGTTTCGGCACGGCCATGGATGTGCGCGAGGTCTCCGATCCAGCTTATCTCGATATTGTCTTGCGAGATTGCGCCGTCATCGTAGCCGAAAACGAACACAAGATGTACACGATTCAGCCAACCCCGGATGCCATGAACTGGACGCCGGGCGATACGCTGGTGGCGTTTGCGAAAGCGAACAATCTCGGTATGCGGGGCCACACTCTGCTGTGGCAGCATCCGCAATGGCTCCCGGACTGGATCAATGACTCAGATTTTGCGAACGCCTCGGAAGCGGAGGCCGTCCTGGGCGGTTACATCACAGCGGTGGCGTCGCGGGATGCTGATTTCATCTATTCCTGGGATGTCGTGAACGAGACTATTGACCCGGAAACCGGCGATATCCGTGAAACCTCTTTTACCCGAGTCATGGGGCCGGACGTATTGGAGTTCGCGTTCCGCACGGCACGCGCAGCAGCGCCGGACGCAACGCTGGCGTACAACGACTATATGAGCTGGGAGCCCAGCCACGAAAAACATCGCACAGGCGTGCTGCGCATGCTCGAGCGTTTGAAACGCAACGGCGCACCCATTGATGCACTTGGCATTCAAAGTCATTCCAATGATGCGCCGCCTTCGGCCTTTACGCCGACCCAGCAAAAAATCTGGCGGGACTTCGTGGAAGAGGCCATCGGTATGGGGTTGGACATCTACCTCACCGAATTCGATGTGAATGACTCGATGATGGCTCCTGGCATTGTTCAGCGCGACCAGGAGATTGCCGCGTTTACGCGGGACTATCTCGACATGATGTTCAGCTATCGGGAGACCAAGGATCTGTTGATGTGGGGTCTGGCGGATAGTCACAGCTGGTTGCAGGGATTCAAACCGCGCGAAGACGGGATAGAGAAACGACCGACTCTTTACGATTCCAGCTATCGCCCCAAGCTGATGCGTGACGCTGTCGCGGCCGCGCTCAAGGCTGCGCCAACCCGTGCGTGAACTGCGCCACATTACCCCATCTGGCTGAATCGTCTTGAAAAAATTACATAAAGGCTTGAGGTTTGGGTGTTAAGTCGGCGCAAGACATAGAATGAAAAGCAGGACGGAAACCCTGCTCACGGGATAAGAAGAACAAGTATGTCCGAAAAAATTACAAAGTTGGGACGTCGCCAGCACGCGACCATCAAGGAGGTCGCCGAACTCGCTGGCGTTTCACAGATGACGGTCTCGCGTGTGCTCAATCGCCGAGATGTCGTGCGTGAAACTACCCGGGCGCGTGTTGAAGATGCCATCCGCGAACTGAAGTACCGACCGAACTTACTCGCACGCAGCCTTGCGGGTGGGAGCTCCCTGTTCATCGGAATGATTTTCAACAACCCCAGCAACTCCTATCTCAGTGAACTGCTCATCGGTGCGATGAACCGCTGCCGGGAAGCGGGGCACCACCTCGTGCTCGAGGATTTCTCCTCATACCAAGACCCTTCCGATGTAGATGAGCTTGTGGGCCGCGTCAGCGGCGCCGGTCTGGACGGCATTCTCGTCGTTCCCCCGCTCAGCGAAGATGACCTCCTGCTATCCAGGCTGGAGGAGGCGGGCATTCCTTGCGTCCTTATTGCCCCAAAAACTCCGCCGAAATCCGGAACAAGCCTCGCGATCGACGACGAAGCCGCAGCCAAGCGCATGACGGAATATCTGATCGCACGTGGCCATACTCGGATCGGCTTTGTGATTGGCGCCGAAGACCAGATATCGTCGCATCGCCGCTATAGCGGGTTCCAGCTGGCGATGAAGGAACATGGCCTCGACATTGATCCAAATCTCGTCCGGCGCGGTCGGTTTACGTATCGCAGCGGCATGGAGGCGGCCGACAGGATGCTGGATCTCGCCGACCAGCCTACGGCCATCTTTGCCAGCAATGATGATATGGCCGCCGGCGTGATCGCGTCGGCTTTCCGTCACGGTAAGCGCGTGCCGGAAGACATTTCCGTGGTCGGATATGATGATACGCCCATCGCCAGCGCGATCTGGCCGCAGCTGACTACTGTGCGCCAGCCAATTGCGGAAATGGGCTATCAGTCCGTCGATTTACTTGCTGCGTTTATTTCGGACCACGAAGCCGAGCTGGGCGAGCTGAATCCGATTCTGGATGTTGCGATCATTGAGCGGGATTCGGTCATCAAAGTCTGAAGTCAGACGCCTTAGATCTCGCGAATGGTCAGGCTTATCTGAGCCGACAGCGTTTCACCGGGCTCGAGGCTATGCAGCCCTGTCAGTTCGGCCGGATGCTGGCTGTTCACCGAGTCGGGAGCGTGGCTTACAGGTTCAACGCAGAAGAACTCCTGTTGCTTCGGCGTGTAGATCACCATGTGACCAAGCTCTGCGTCCGAGACCATTTCTACGCGCAGGTTCCGGCCTGGCCATTCGATACAACTTATCTGGTCTGACACGGTGAAGGCATTGTCGAGGTCGAGCTCATCAACGATACGCCAGTCTGACAGATCGGCACCAGCGGCTGGCATAACCAGCCTGTCGGGGATCATGCCCTCATCCGACATCCAGACCCGGTCGACCGGTACTTTCACGCGCGCATCCAGACGGGGAAAATAGGGGTGCCAGCCAAGCCCCGCGGGCATGGAGTCGTCCCCGTGATTGGTCAGGCGAAGCATCAAGTCCAGACCGTCATCCCGCAGCCTGAAGTCCTGCTCCGCGCGATAGGCCCACGGCCAATCTTCGGGCCTGTAGTCAAACACCAGTCGTGCATGATTGCTGCCATGCTCTGCAACCTGCCAGGCCGCGTGCCAGGCCTGGCCGTGAATGGCGTGCGGTTCTGGAAGAAAGTTCGGCGCGAGGGACACATCACGGCCATTCCAGGCAAAACGGCCTTCGGAAATTCGGCCCGAGAACGGAAAAAGGGGGAAGCCCGCAGTCTGTAGCGGGCTTTCATCCGCAGTGCGCGCAAATGGACGCAGAATGTCCTGGGCCATGTAGGTCAACCCGCCCACACTGCCGCCAAGGTCGGGCAGCAAGGTCAGCTTCATGGCTTTGGTTTCGAGTATGAGGCGCGACAGCGCTGTTGAATCGGCCAAACCCCGGTCTCCCTTATCCGCAAGTGTTGGCTAAAAAGCATGCTAACGCTAACATGGAAAGTAGGATCGGTCTTTTCACCGGTACTTGACGCTGCGACAGAGGCGGATCTGCTGCGTCTCGGCAAGTTGATATTCCGCTCTTGCGATGGCAAAGCTGAAATGATAGCGGTATCATTTAGTGGACAGCCGCACTCAGACGGGCTGCCAGGGAGGACATTCGGAACGTGTTTCTAGGGATCGACATAGGCACATCCAGCGTGAAGGCAGCGCTGATTGATGAGGCAGGGCGCCAGGTTGAAGTCAGCCAGGCGGAACTTCCGATTTCGCGTCCCAAACCCCTCTGGTCCGAACAGAATCCATCTGATTGGTGGACCGCCACGAACATGGCCGTCGCCAAGCTGGACGTGAACCGCCGTCATCGGGTGAAGGCGGTCGGCCTGTCCGGACAGATGCACGGTGCGACGCTTCTGGATGAATCTCTTGCTCCGATTCGGCCGGCGATCCTCTGGAACGACGGGCGCAGCTTTGAAGAGTGCCGCGACCTTCAAAAGAGTACACCAGCCTTTGTGTCCAAGGGCGGTAATCTTGTCATGCCTGGTTTTACCGCGCCGAAACTCGAATGGGTGCGCCGGCATGAGCCAGGTGCATTCGAGAAAGTGCACAAGGTACTCCTTCCCAAGGATTATGTCCGCCTTCGGATGACTGGCGATCTCGCCTCCGACATGTCGGATTCCTCGGGCACGCTCTGGATGGATGTCGAGGCGCGGACCTGGTCAGAGGAATTGCTTGCCGCTTGCGGTCTCACGATCGACCATATGCCAAAGCTCTATGAAGGCCATGAAGTGACCGGTGTGCTTCGCCAGGAAGCGGCTGAAGCATGGGGCATGGACCGCGTGCCGGTGGTTGCTGGCGGCGGCGACAATGCGGCCGGAGCGGCGGGTGTTGGCGTGATCGATGAGGGTGAAGCGCTGCTGTCGCTCGGTACGTCCGGCGTGATTTTCGTGGCGGGGAATACGTTCCGCTCAAATCCCGATTCTGCGGCGCATGCATTCTGTCATGCTTTGCCGGATCGGTGGCACCTGATGTCGGTCATGTTGAGTGCAGCGAGCTGCCTCGACTGGGCCGTCAAACTGACCGGGACATCTGACGCGGGAGAGCTTGTGAAGCTCGCCCAGACAGAGGCAGGCCTAGCCGGGTCTGAGCAATTCCTCCCCTATCTGTCTGGCGAGCGCACACCTCATAACAATCCCCATGCGTCGGGTGTCCTGTTCGGTCTGACCCATGATTCCGGGTCTGCGCAGATCGGCCAAGCCGTGCTTGAGGGAGTCGCCTTCGGTATGGCGGATGGTTTCCGCGCCCTTGTGGAATCGGGTGTGGACGTACATTCGATCTCAGTTATCGGCGGCGGCGCACAATCCACTTATTGGGGGCGTATCCTGTCTGCTGTGCTGGACCGCCCGATGGTTTACCGCGACGGCGCGGCCACTGGCCCGGCCTATGGCGCTGCGCGCCTGGCTCGCTACGCCAGCATGGGCGGTTCAGTCGAGGAAATGTTCGAAGCACCCGAAGTGCTGCAGATTGTTGAGCCAAAAGAAAGCGACCGCGACCGGCTGGCCCCGAAATACGAGAAATTCGGTACACTGTACCGTATACTGAAAGATGCCTTCTGAGGAGAATAAAGACATGGCTGATGGACAGATCAATGTAGGCGGCGAACCCGTCTTCAAGGGCATCGACCCAATCAAGTTTGAGGGACCAGACAGCGACAACCCGCTGGCTTATCGTTATTACAACAAGGACCAAATGGTCATGGGCAAGCGGATGGAAGACCATCTGCGCATGGCTGTTTGCTATTGGCATACCTTCTGCTGGGATGGCTTTGACGTCTTTGGCGGTGGCACGTTTAACCGTCCTTGGCACGGTGCCGCCAATGACCGCGCCGCAGCTGACGCGAAGATGGCCGCAGCTTTCGAATTCTTCAGCAAGCTCGGCCTGCCTTACTATTGCTTCCACGACGTGGATGTCACTGAGGACTCTCCGACACCGGACGATCTGTCGAACAATCTCAAGCGCCAGGCCGACCGTCTCGCAGCCTATCAGGAAGCGACCGGCATCAAGCTGCTCTGGGGCACCGCCAACCTGTTCAGCAATCCGCGCTTCGGCGCCGGTGGCCTGACCAATCCGAACCCCGAAGTCGCCGCGGTTGCGGTCCGCCAGATCCGCGACTGTATGGAGGTGACGCAGGCGCTTGGCGGCGAGAATTATGTGCTCTGGGGTGGCCGCGAAGGCTATGACACCCTGCTGAATACTGATCTCGACCGCGAACTCGGCAATTTCGGTCGCTTCCTCGCAATGGTCGTCGATCACAAGCACAAGATCGGCTTCGAAGGAAAAATCCTGATCGAGCCGAAGCCGCACGAGCCGATGTATCACCAGTATGATTTCGACTCCGCGACCGTCTATGGCTTCCTGAAGCGCTTCGGCCTCGAAGATGAAGTCCAGGTCAATATTGAGCCGAACCACGCCACACTGGCAGGACACAGTTTCGCCCATGAGATCGCCACGGCTGTCTCGCTCGGCATCATGGGCTCGATCGATATCAATTGCGGCAACTACCAGAATGGCTGGGATACCGACCAGTTCAATCTCGACATCCGCGACATTACGCTGGCGCTGATCGAATTGCTGCCATCCGGCGGCCTCGACACCGGCGGCTTCAACTTCGATGCCAAGGTGCGCCGTCAGTCAAGCACGGTCGATGACTTGTTCCACGCCCATGTCGGCGGCGTCGACGCGCTGGCCCGTGCGCTTTTGTCGGCGGCCGACATCCTTGAAAAGGGCGAGATCGCCAAGCTCAAGACGGAACGTTATGCTGGCTGGGAGAATTCCGACCTCGGCAAGATGATGCTGTCGGAAGGCGCGAGCCTCGAAAGCATCGCCAACAAGGCCGTCGAGTCGGGTGTAAATCCGTCCCATACAAGCGGACGTCAGGAAATGCTGGAAAACCTCGTGAACCGCAGCCTGAAATAAACTGAACAGCGGCAGGCCTTGCCGGGCGTAATGAACGCGAGCAAGGCCTTGTCACTGTAGGGAAAAAGAAGCTAGGTTTGTCCGCCATACCCCTATGAGCGGACAAACTAGCTGGCGGCGGATTTCTGCTGCGCGATTGGCTTGCTCACAAGGGTTCTAACCGAGGAGCCGCGATGACTGACGGGCTAAAAGCGCATAGGACTTCCGGACATGTCCGGCCTGCCACCATCATTGATGTTGCCCGCGAAGCAGGCGTGTCCTTCAAGACGGTCAGTCGCGTGCTGAATGGCGAGACCAATGTGCGCGAAGAGACCCGTTTGAAGGTGCTCGAAGCCGTCAAGACGCTGAACTATCGGACCAATCACAATGCGCGCAATCTGCGGGCTCGCCATAGTCACATCATTTGCCTTTTCTATGCGAACCCATCACGCAACTATATTGGTGAAGTGCAGTTGGGCGCCCTGCAACGCTGCCAAGCCTATGGTTACAGCCTTATCACCGAGGATTGCAGCGACAATCATACATCGCTGCTTGCGCTGAGGGCTGAAACCAAACTGGCCGGAGCGATCCTGACGCCGCCATTGTCGGACGATAAAAACCTTATCTCTGAACTCGAAAATCGCGGTATTCCATTCGTTCGAATTGCGCCCGCAGAAGACGTCGAACATGGTCAGGATGTCGCCATCGACGATGCTGCGGCTGCGCGAGAGATGACGGAGTATCTGATCGGACTAGGCCATCGGCGGATCGGCTTCATCAAGGGGGCCGATTCTCATGCGCAGGCTGTCCGGCGTTTTGCCGGTTACCGGCAGGCACTGGAAGAAGAGGGCATCTCCCTCGATCCTGATCTAATCGAGGATGGTGATTTCGCGTTTGACTCCGGTGTCTCATGCTCTGAGAAACTCTTGTCATTGCCTGACCGTCCGACCGCGATATTTGCGAGTAATGACGACATGGCTGCCGGTGTGCTCGCGACGGCGTATCGCCGCCAGGTAAATGTACCAGCCAACCTTTCCGTCGTGGGTTTCGACGATACGCCGCTGGCCACGACAATCAGTCCGTCCTTGACGACGATTTACCAGCCAAGTCGCGAACTTGCTGCAGAGGCCGTCAGCATGTTGCTGGAAGAGGCTGCCCCTACCGGCGATGCGCCCCGCCACAAGTTGCTCGAATACAAGTTGATGCTACGGGAATCCACTGCCGCGCCACGCGCATGACGCGCAAATCGCGAGTTTCCCAGTCAGCCGCTTTCGTGTAAGTCGCGCGGCGATGACCAAGATTACGCCTCTTCCGCATATCGCCCAGACCAAGCCCTATGTGCCCGGCGGCAAGCTCGCTGGCGCGAGTGGCTCCGTCATCATGCTGGCCTCCAACGAGAATCCGTTCGGCCCCAGCCCGAAAGCCATTGAGGCGATGAAGGCGGTGGCGGGCGATGTGCACGTCTACCCTGATCCGGAATATCGTGCCCTGCGGGAGACGATTGCCGAGGCGGTCGGCATTGCCGATTCAAGCCGTGTGATGGTTTCCGCGGGGTCTGACGAGATCATTCACTTGTTGACCCAGAGCTATGCCGGACCGGGCGACGAAATCCTGTTCACCGAGCACGCCTTTTCCATGTATCGCGTTTCGGCATTGTCGCACGGCGCAACGCCAGTGACTGTCCCGGAAACCGATCTGACCGCGGGCGTCAACGCCATCCTTGGCGCGGTCTCGGAGCGGACGAAAATCCTGTTCCTCGCGAATCCGAACAATCCGACTGGCACGATGCTGCCCGTCGAGGCGCTGGAACAGCTGCAGGACAGCCTGCCGCCGCATGTCTTGTTCGTCGTCGACGGTGCCTATGCCGAATATGTCGGCCCGGAATATGAAGCGCAAATTCGGGACCTCGTGGACCGGAAAGCCAATACGATGATGATGCGGACCTTCTCCAAGATTCATGGGCTTGCGGCCTTGCGTCTTGGCTGGGGGTACATGCCTGCCGAGATCGCTGAGACCTATCAGCGTATTCGCGGCCCCTTCAACGTGAATGGTCTCGCTGTGGCAGCCGGCACGGCCAGCATTCAGGATACCGACTTCCTGACGAAAAGCCGGGACCATAATACCGACTGGCGCGCCCGCATGACCGCAGCCTTGAATGCGATGGGCCTTCCGACCCCGCACAGCGACGCGAACTTCGTGCTGCCGGAGTTCGGCTCCTCAGAGCGCGCTGCGGCGGCGAACGACTTCCTCAAGGCGCGCAACATCCTTGTCCGCGCTGTTGGGGGCTACGGCCTGCCGGAACGATTGCGGATTACAGTCGGCTCGACCGACGACAATCAGGCGGTCCTGGACGCGCTGAAAGAGTTCACCGCGTCACGCTGATATTGTCGATCAGGCGCGTCTTTCCGAGCCATGCCGCGCCGAGCAGCCGCGCAACCGTGCCAGATGACAGGGGCGCGTCGGGCAGGTCTTCCAGGGAGGCTGGGTCGACGAGGCTGACATAGTTCATCTCCGTGAATCCGGACGCCATGATCAGGCGCCGGGCTTCTTCCAGCACGTCTGACGGCGTCGCGCCCAGCGACAGGCGGACCGAGGCCCGGTGCAAAGCGGCCTGCATCGCCCCGGCTGCGCGGCGCTGTTCGGGCGAGAGGTAGAGATTGCGCGAAGATTGCGCGAGCCCATCACCATCCCGCGTGGTTTCGCCACCAAGAATTTCGATTGGAAAGCCGAGGTCTTCCACCATGCGCCGGATGATCTGGAGCTGCTGGTAATCCTTCTCCCCGAACACGGCGACATCCGGCTGGACGTGCAGGAAGAGGCGAGCCACCACGGTCGCGACGCCATAGAAGAAGTGCGGGCGGTAGATCCCGTCCAGCAGGTCTGACATCTGCTCGACGCGGACATTGGTGCGGGTGCCCTCCGGATACATTTCCTCGACCGTAGGCAGGTAGACGAGATCGCATCCCGCCGAATCGAGTTTGGCCCGATCGGCCGATTCGTCGCGCGGATATGTGTCGAAATCCTCGCCGGGTGCGAATTGTGTGGGGTTTACGAAGATGCTCGCGACCACTTTTGTCACTTTGGTGCGTGCCTTCTGCACAAGGGAAAGGTGCCCCCCGTGAAGGGCGCCCATTGTGGGAACAAATCCAATAGTTTCACCGGCTTGGCGCCATGCTCGAATCTGTTGTTGCAGCTCGGCCCGCGAGTGGACGGCCTCCGTTAACTTACCTGTCATGGAATTCACTATGAAAACTTCCCGTATGAGGATTGTTTAAAACGTCTCGCCAAAGGATTTCGTAAACGCGTTGTTAACCCATTCGGAGGAATTTCAAACTCATGACACATCGCATTCTCGCTCCGCTAAAAACCTTCGCGCTTTCTATCGGTCTCCGACTGGCAGCAGGCAAGTCCAGACTCGCTGAAACGGCTGTTCCAGAGCCGATCCGCGAATATCTGAACCCGAATGCGGTCGACGAATGGATGTTTGATCGCGACGGCAGCCCGGTAACCGAAGCGGCAACGCTTTATTCCCGCGACTTCGGACGTGTCTCAAATACGCTTTCCAGCCTTCGCGCATTGCTCACTGACATTGCGGCACATGCCCCCGTCAGCGCCGAGCTGCCCTTGCAGGCTGCCTTTGGTCCAATCATGTCGGACGATGTCCTGTTCGATGGGGAGCCGATGGCTGCGCATTATGGTGACGTACCGGCTGAAGACGCTGATCTCTTCATGGACGTGGTTTCCAGCAGCAAGTCTGCTGGCGCCGAGATGTCTCACGTCGCCTGATCCCTAACGAACTGAAATACCTCTGAAGGAGTCGCCCGTAATGCCCGCTGATGGATTCGCCCCGCTTGAAACGGTTAGCGGCCCGGACCTGTCAGCGCAGCAGCGCGAGGCCCGCGTCATTGTCGTGGGCAATGAAAAGGGTGGAGCGGGCAAGTCGACGGTCTCCATGCACTTGTCCGTCGCTCTGATGCGGATGGGCAAGAAGGTTGGGGTTATCGATCTTGATGTGCGCCAGCGCAGCCTCACCCGATATCTCGAAAATCGTCTCCGTTGGATGCAATCCACCGGTGCGAAACTTCCGATGCCGGAAATCGTGCGCGTGGATGCTTCGACAGAGCGCGATCTCGACAAGGCTGAATCCGAGGAGACCCAGCGTTTTCTCAGCAGCGTGGCGCGCCTCAAGAAAGCCTGCGATTTCATCATCATCGATGGTCCTGGCGGCGACACCTATCTCTCGCGTCTTGCGCATGTGAATGCAGACACGCTGATCACGCCGCTGAATGACAGTTTTGTCGATTTCGACCTGTTGGGTGATGTGAACCCGCAGACGCTCGAAGTATTGCGCCCGAGCTTCTACTCAGAAATGGTCTGGTCCTGTCGCAAGAAGAAGGCCCAGACGTCGCGCCGTCCGATTGACTGGATCGTGATGCGCAACCGCATGTCGCCCCTGGCGGCACGTAACAAGGAGCGCGTCGGCGAAGCGCTGACCAACCTGTCCAAGCGGATCGGTTTCCGCCTTGCGCCAGGCCTCTCTGAGCGCGTGATTTATCGCGAACTGTTCCCGGCCGGTCTGACCCTGCTGGATCTCACGGAGAAGGGCTCCAATATCTCCTTCACCATGAGCCATGTTGCCGCCCGTCAGGAGATGCGCGATTTGCTGATCATCATGCAGCTACCAGAGCTGGTCGGCGCCGAAATCGAATTCTGATCTGTTGGGAAATGGATTTTATGAAAGGCCAGCCTCGGGGGCTGGCTTTTCGCGTTTCAGGGGCTCACACTCCTCCTAAAAACAGGAGGAAGCGCAGATGGTGTTCAATAATAGCGACTGGCTGGCGCAGGTTAAGGAAGACATTGTCGATCCTGATCGCGAGATCATCGATCCGCACCACCATCTCTGGCCCCAGGCGGACATGTACTACAATGTGCCGGAATTCCTCGCTGACCTGACCAGCGGGCACAATGTTGTCCAGACTGTGTTCATGGAGTGCGGTGCGGCCTATCGCGAGGATGGACCGGATCATCTCAAACCCGTCGGCGAGACCGAGTTCGTGGCCGCCGCTGCAGCCGAAATGAAGGCGAAGGGCGGTCCCTATATCGCAGGGATCGTCGGGCATGCCGATCTTCGGGGGCCGCATCTGGAGGACGTGCTCGACGCTCACAGGGACGCTGCCAACGGCCTGTTCCGTGGCATCCGTCATGCGGGCTCACGTGATACGAGCGGCGCTACGTTGCGCATTCCAGGCCGGGCGCCTGAGCGTCTCTATGCGGATGAAGATTTTCGCCGGGGCGTGCAATTGCTGGGCGAGCACGACCTGTCCTATGACACATGGCACTATCACCACCAGAACCGGGACTATCTCGACCTGGTGAAGGCGGTGCCGAATACGACCATGGTGCTCGACCATTTCGGGACGCCCATCGGTATCGGCCCCTATGCCGACAAGCGCGAAGAGATATTCGAGCAGTGGCAGGACGACATGGCCGACCTGTCCCATTGCCCGAACGTGGTGGCCAAACTGGGTGGGCTTGCCATGCCAGACAATGGCTGGGGCTGGCATGAGCGCGAAACGCCGCCGACCTCGGACGAATTCGTGCTGGCCCAACAGCGCTATTACGATCACATGATCGACTGTTTCGGTGCAGCCCGCTGCATGTTCGAGAGCAACTTCCCGGTGGATCGCTGGTCCATCAGCTACCCGGTCCTGTGGAATGGTTTGAAGAAGATCGCCGCCAAATACTCCGAAGTGGAGCAACGCGCGCTGTTCACGGAAACCGCGCGGCGCATCTACCGGCTGTAGCCACGCCTAGGCAGAGGCCTGCATTGACTTTATAGGCCTCGGCCCATGACGATATTTCCATTCGAGATCAAGGCGACCGAGGGCAAGGCCCGTACGGGCACGCTCAAGACACCGCGCGGCGAAATCCGCACGCCCGCCTTCATGCCTGTGGGCACGGCCGGCACGGTCAAGGCGCTCTATATGGACCAGGTAAAGGAGGCCGGGGCGGATATCATCCTCGGCAACACCTATCATCTGATGCTGCGACCCGGCGCAGAGCGCGTGAAGCGTCTCGGCGGCCTGCATAGCTTTGCGCACTGGGACGGCCCGATGCTGACCGACAGTGGCGGCTTTCAGGTCTGGTCGCTCGCGCAATTGCGCAAGATGGATGCCGATGGTGTGACCTTCCAGAGCCACATTGATGGCTCCACGCATAGGCTGACGCCCGCGCGCAGCATCGAAATTCAGGCGGATCTGCTTGGCGCCGATATTTCCATGCAGCTCGACGAATGCACCGATTATCCCTGCACGCACGCGGAGGCCGAGCGGAGCCTCGACCTGTCGCTCGACTGGGGTCAGCGGAGCCTGGACGCCTTTGGCGACCGCGAGGGCCAGACCCTTTTCGGCATCGTGCAGGGATCAAACTTCGCAGACCTTCGCGAGAAGTCCGCCAAAGGCGTCGTCTCGCAAGGCTTTGGCGGCATCGCATTGGGCGGGCTCGCTGTGGGTGAGGGGCATGACCAGATGTGCGCCACCATCGACATGACGGTGCCGCACCTGCCGGGCCATTTGCCACGCTATGTGATGGGCGTCGGCAAGCCGATCGATCTGGTGGAAAGCGTCGCGCGTGGCATCGATATGTTCGACTGCGTCCTGCCCACGCGGTCCGGTCGCCACGGTCAGGCCTGGACCTGGGACGGGCCGGTGAACGTCAAGAATGCGCGGTTCGCAGAAGACACTTCACCGCTCGACGAGGCAGTAAACTGCAAGGCCAGTCAGGACTATTCACGCGCCTATTATCACCACCTTTTCAAGGCGGGTGAGTATCTCGGGCCCATGCTGCTCAGCTGGCACAATACGGCTTTCTTCCAGGCGCTCATGGCCGAGATACGACTCAGTATTGCGGAGGGACGGTTTGAAGCCCTGCGTCATCGACTTCAGACGGCGTGGGCGTCGACGAGGTCGGCTCCGAAGGACCAACAGGGGTAAGATTGTCGAGTTGCTTTTGTTGATAGGCGTCATACGCGCCTGAATTCGGCACAGTCGGCGCATCGCCCTTGAAAGTGACCGCCGTTGGGTCGCGCTCTGCGGCGAAATCCGGACGAGCGGGCAGGGGGCAATCCATGGCGAGGCCCATGCCTTTCAGATATGCCCGTCGTTGCGCACCGATCTTGTAGGCGAGATTATACTTCTTCTCGTGGCTTTCCGCGCCTGTAGCTTTGCGAACGATACCCCGGAACGGAATCAGGCCGCGGGCTTCGGAGGCGATTGCGCCAAGCGTCGCATCGGCGGCTGAATCCGCCAGTTTCTCGGTGCGAAGGCGTTCATCCGGAACCGGCGTATCCCAGTCAGGGCCAAGCACGGCATCAAGGTCAGCCAATCGCTGTTCGATTTCCTCGCAACTCATTTTCTCTGGAAGCTCGTAGGGGCTCTGTACCCCTTTGAGAATGGGAGGGATTTCTTCTCGGCGCAGGTTGAAGTCTTCCAATGGCGACAGAGCAGCATCCGACAGGCCCGAGCGGGTCTGCGTGTAGGCGCTGCCTGCCGCGTCGCTGACATTTTCGGTCAGGTTGCCGTTCGATGCGGTTTTTTGTGTTGTCGGGGCAGGTTGGCTGGCGCATGCGCCAACTGCTGCAAGTGTAAGGAAAAGGGGGAATATACGTCTCATGCGGCGAGGGTGATGCGAAAATTGTGGCGACTTCAAGCCATACAATGCAAGAGGCGGTTGACCGCTCGGTTCTGGTCGCCTAAATCGCGCGTTCCGGCGTGCCCTTAGCTCAGCTGGTAGAGCAACTGACTTTTAATCAGTAGGTCACAGGTTCGAACCCTGTAGGGCACACCATTCTTTTCCTTTTTTGACGAAGTCAAAAATTTTCGATCCTGTGAAGCGAAAATCGGAATAGAATGATTGAGGTGTAGCTGAGATATCTGCGCCTTTCCAGTTACCCCGATTTAACCCCGCCGGCCACTTCTCCTCGGAACATCTCGCGCTTGTCGCCCGTTGGTTTTTCGAAAGGAGACTCATCATGAACAAGCAAGAAACAGATATCGATACCCAGCGCCAGAACGACCTCAGCCAGCAGCGAGGTGATGGCGAGACCCCCGGCCGCGAGGATACGAATCAGGCTGGCTACCGCAGCACGGACGACCAGCCGCAGGACGGCGAGCACGGATTCTTGCGGGATGACGGTCAGAAGGACCGCCCAGACGCACCCGGTACCGCCGCAGAACGTGCCCAACGCCTAGATGAGGGCAAGAACCCGGTTCTGATGCCGCGTGATGGGCGTCATCCAAATGCACCCGAGACGCTTAATGCTGATACAGGGGCCGAAGACACAAAGGCGGGCGCGTTGAAACAGTCCCCGGACACGTACGAACTCGAAGACGCCTATTCCCAGAACGATCCGGGGGTGGAGACCAAACAGTAAAACAGCAAAAAGAGCCGGACTGGGGTAAAACCCGTCCGGTTTTTCTATCGGGTCCTGGCGGATGGAGCAAAGCTCCGGACGCTGGGGCCTTTTTAGTGAGTTGGATGGAATGAAATGACCCCGAGTGCACGCGAGGCTCCGTCCATCCGCCGGGAGTGCCAAGAAGAGACGACAATCCTCTTCGCGCTCCGGACCTTCGTCGGCACTTTCATCGCAGGATGCCGACAGGTGGAGTGTATACATCTGGCGACCCGGTCGGATTCAGGACTTTGGGGCCTTTGAAAAGCCTCAGTAAAATCTGGAAGCCGTGGGGGATAGTGGCAGCGAAACCGTTGTTCCTGCCCTGCTGAGGCGTTAACGCTGCCAAGCGGAAAGGATGCGTTTATGGACAGGCTCGCGCGGATAGCGGTTCGAGACCGGCTGCTGGAGCGGCTCGCGGCCCCGACGCCGCTGATCATGGGCATCTTGAATGTGACCCCTGACTCTTTTTCCGATGGGGGCGCGCATGACACCCTGTTCGCTGCGCAAGCGCATGCCCGGCAAATGGCCGAGGACGGCGCAGACATTCTCGACATTGGCGGTGAGTCGACACGGCCCGGAGGTGATCCGGTGAGCCTCGAAGACGAATGGGCCCGCGTGCGTGAGCCCATTACACGCCTTGCCGGGCCGGACGCCTTGCCGCTCTCCATCGACACCTATAAGGCCGAGATCGCCCGGCGCGCTGCCGAGGCGGGCGCGGTGCTTGTGAATGATGTCTGGGGCATGACCAAGGATGAGGGCATGGCCGACGCCGTGGCCGAGACTGAAAGCCTTGTCTGCATCACGTACAATCGCGGTAAAACGGATGGCGACATAGACCTCCGCGAGGACATGGCGGAGTTCTTCGGGCGCGCCTTCGACATGGCCGACCGCGCCGGCATTCCCCGCACGCACATCCTGCTTGATCCGGGTGTCGGCTTTTCCAAGACGTATGATCAGAATTTCGGTGTGCTCGCGCACCTGAATGTGCTCGTCGATACCCAATGTCCGGTCCTGGTCGGAGTCTCCCGGAAGTCCTTTATCGGACGCATGACGGGCAAGCCCGTGGAGGATCGTCTTGTCGGGACGCTTGCCGCCGGGCTCGACAGCGTCTACCGGGGCGCAACGATTCTTCGTGTCCATGATGTCGCCGCGCACCGCGAGGCGCTCGACATGTTTCAAGCCATTGGGAGCGCCAATTGACCGACCGCATCTTTGTTTCAAATCTTTGCCTTCATGGCTTCCATGGGGTCCACAAGGCGGAGAAATCCCTCGGACAGAAATTCTTCATCGACATCGACTGCCGCCTCGGCCAGCCCGCGACGTCAACCGACCAGATGGAAGAGACGGTCCATTATGGGGAGGTCTGTGACCTTGCCGAAGACCTGTCCGGGAAGACTGTGTTCAATCTGATCGAAACCTTCGCCGAACGTATAGCCGATGCGATCCTGGCCAAGTGGGTCATTGTCGAGGAAGTGACCGTTACTGTGCGCAAGCCGTCGGCGCCAATTCGACATCTGGTGGACCATGTCGGCGTGTCGATCACACGCAGCCGCAATGGCTGAGGCTGCGCTCGGCCTCGGCACCAATCTGGGCGACCGCGAGGCGGCGCTGGCGCAGGCGGTGGACTTGCTGGCCGCAATGCCGGGTATTGAGCTTGCTTCCGTCTCCAATCTCTACAGCAGCGCGCCTTGGGGTGTTACGGACCAGCCGGATTTCCTGAATCTTTGCGTGCTGATCGAGACAGGTCTTGGACCGCTGCAATTGCTGCATGCCTGCAAGGCCATGGAAGCCGAACTGGGGCGACAGGAACGTTTGCGCTGGGGTCCGCGTGAGATGGATGTGGACGTGTTGCTGATGCAGGGCGTGACGCTCGACACCGAGACGCTGGCCATCCCGCATCCACGCATGGCGGAGCGCCGGTTCGTGCTGGAGCCGCTGGCGGAGATTGCGCCGGACTGGGCTCTGGAAGATGGCACTGTGACCAGCAAATCGGCCGCCCTCAAGAAGAAGGCGGCCGATCAGATGTGTGTATTGGATGAGGCGGCAACGCGTCGGTTTGCGTCGCTGCGAAGCGCCTAGAGGTTCTTCACAATGTCCTCGACCATCTTCTTCGCATCCGCGAGCAGCATCATCGTGTTGTCGCGGAAGAAGAGTTCGTTCTGAATGCCGGCATAGCCTGAACCCATCGAGCGTTTGATGAACAGGACCGTTCCGGCATTCTCGACGTCGAGAACGGGCATGCCATAGATCGGGCTGGTCTTGTCGGTCTTCGCGGCCGGGTTGGTGACGTCGTTGGCACCGATCACGAAGGCAACTTCGGAATTGCGAAAATCCGAGTTGATGTCTTCCAGTTCGAAGACTTCGTCATACGGCACCTGCGCTTCGGCGAGCAGGACGTTCATGTGCCCCGGCATCCGGCCCGCGACGGGGTGGATGGCGTATTTCACTTCGACGCCTTCTTCCTTCAGCTTGTCGCACATCTCTTTGAGAGCGTGCTGGGCCTGGGCGACGGCCATGCCGTAACCGGGCACGATGATGACCTTGGAGGCGTTCTTCATGATGAACGCCGCGTCTTCGGCTGAGCCGCGCTTGAACGGACGGTCTGCATCCGCGCCTGCGCCACCGGCGGCCGCATCGTCGCCGCCAAAGCCGCCGAGGATGACCGAGATAAAGCTCCGGTTCATGCCTTTGCACATGATATAGGACAGGATCGCGCCCGACGAGCCGACGAGCGCGCCGGTGATGATCAGCGCGAAATTGCCCAGTGTGAAGCCGAGCGCCGCTGCAGCCCAGCCAGAATAGGAGTTCAGCATCGAGACGACGACCGGCATGTCCGCGCCGCCAATCGGGATGATCAGCGTAATGCCGAGGATCAGGGCAAGCACCGTGACGCCCCAGAAAGCCCATTGTGCCGAACCGTTTGACTGGATCAGGATGACCATCAGGACCACGATGCCGACAGCTAGGGCGATGTTCAGCAGGTGACGGGCGGGCAGCATGATCGGCGAGCCGGACATGTTGCCATTGAGCTTGGCGAACGCAATCAGCGAGCCGGTAAAGGTCAGCGCACCGATGGCGGAGCCGAGGCCGAGTTCGATCAGGGACGCTGCCTTGATGCCAGCGATGCCGGCAATGCCGAAACTGACCGGAGAGTAGAGCGCGGCAGCCGCCACGAGCACGGCGGCGAGGCCGACGAGGCTGTGGAAGGCGGCGACGAGCTGCGGCATGTCTGTCATCGGGATCTTGCGGGCGATGATCGCGCCAATCGTGCCGCCGATGGCGACGCCGCCGAGGATCAGGCCCCAGGTCTGCAGGTCAAGCTGTGACCAGACCAGCGCCAGCGTGGTGCCGACGGCGATGGCCATGCCGATCATGCCATTGCGGTTGCCAGCGCGGCTGGTCGCCGGGCTGGAGAGACCGCGCAGGGCCAGAATGAAGAGAATGCCAGCGACGAGATACAGCAGCGGCGCCCAAGTGGTTTGGAAGGAGTCCATGTCTTAGTCTCCCTTCTTCTTGTACATGGCGAGCATACGCTGGGTGACGAGGAAGCCGCCGAAGATGTTTACGCTGGCAAGGATCACGGCGACCGTGCCGAGAATCTTGGAGACCCAATTGTCGGAGGTGAGCCCCATCGTGGCGGCTGCGACGAGCGCACCAACGATGATCACGGACGAAATGGCATTCGTCACAGCCATCAATGGCGTGTGCAGGGCCGGGGTGACCGACCAGACGACATAGTAGCCAACGAAGCAGGCCAGTGCGAAGATGGCAGCCAGGAAGACGGTTGAGTCGATGCCACCGGCATCTGCGAAGGCGGGCAGCGCAAAGCTGGCCGCAGAAAGCGTCAGGAGTGCGCGCTTCATGATTGGATCCTTTCGTTCACCGTCTCGCCATTGCGCGTGAGCAGCATGGCGGTGACGATTTCGTCATCGGTGTCGAGATTGAGGCTGCCATCCTCGGCTGTGACCAGCGGCAGGAAGGCGAGGAGGTTCTTGGCAAACAGGGACGAGGCGTCTGCGGGCAGGCGCGCGGGCAGGTTCGAAAACCCGGCCACTTTCACGCCGTTCACGTCCACGATCTCATCAGGTTTGGAGAGCGGGCAGTTGCCGCCCTGGCTAACCGCCATGTCGACAATGACCGAGCCCGGCTTCATCGTTTTCACCATCTCCTCGGTGACGAGGACCGGCGCGGCGCGGCCGGGAATCAGGGCGGTCGTGATCACAATGTCCTGCTTGGTGATGTGGCTGGCCGTCAGTTCGGCCTGCTTGGCCTGGTATTCCGGCGACATCTGCTTGGCATAACCGCCAGCGGTCTCAGCCGCCTTGAACTCTTCATCCTCGACCGCGATGAATTTCGCGCCGAGCGAGGCGACCTGTTCCTTGGCAGCGGGACGCACATCGGTTGCGGTGACGACCGCGCCGAGGCGGCGCGCCGTGGCAATGGCCTGAAGGCCAGCGACGCCTACTCCCATGATAAAGACCTTGGCCGGGGCGATCGTGCCGGCAGCGGTCATCATCATCGGCATGGCGCGGCCGTAGATCTGCGCACCTTCAATGACTGAGCGATAGCCGGAAAGGTTTGATTGGGACGACAGGGCGTCCATGCTTTGTGCGCGCGTGATGCGGGGGGTGAATTCCATGGAAAGAGCCGCGATCTTTTTCCCATTGAGCGGCGTCGCATCCAGGTTGCTGGGGTCCATCAAGGCGATGAGCGCGACGCCGTCGGGCAGGGCGCTAAATTCGCCGTCTTCCGGTGCGCGCACCTTGAAGACAATGTCGGCCCCCTTGGTTGCCGCGGCCGCGTCTGGTGCAAGGGTGGCCCCCGCCTCAGAAAAGCTGTCGTCAGGAAAGCCTGCGACAGTGCCCGCTCCGGACTCAATTGTTACCGAGTGGCCGGAGGCCACCAACTTCTTGACGGTTTCTGGTGTAGCCGCCACACGGGTCTCACCAGCTCGTCGCTCCCTCAGAACAGATATTTTCATATCGCTGGGATAGAGGAAAAATATTGCGGCGCGCAACACGAATTTTCTAATTGGAGGGCATGAGATTGTTCAGTTTAACTAATAAGACGGCATTGGTCACGGGAGCATCAAGCGGTTTGGGCCAGCATTTCGCCCATGTTCTGGCCGATGCCGGGGCCTATGTCGTGCTCGCGGCGCGCCGCCTGGACCGATTGGAAGAAGTTGCAGAAAGCATTGAGAAGCGCGGTGGAAAGGCGCTGCCTGTACAGATGGACGTCACTTCCGACGACAGCGTGACGGGAGCGTTTGCAGAGATTCGCGAAGCGCTTGGTCGTCCGTGCGATGTTCTCGTCAACAATTCCGGTATGTCGCGTGAGGGGTGGTTCTGGGACATGCCCGAAAAGGATTGGGACACTGTCATCGAGACCAATCTCACCGGTGTCTGGCGAGTTGCCAAATACGCTACCAAGGCCATGATCGATGCGGGCTGTGGCGGCGCGATCATAAATATTGCGTCAATTACGGCGCTCAGGCCGTCAAACATGATCTCTGCCTATTCAGCGTCGAAAGCTGCGGTGGATCATCTGACTCGCACGATGGCACTTGAGGCATCTCGGCATGGGATCCGCGTTAACGCGATTGCGCCTGGATACTTCAAGACAGCAATAAATGATGAGTTCCTCGAATCGGAAGCGGGTCAGAGAATGGCAAAGCGCGTCCCGATGCGTCGGTTCGGAAACTATGACGAATTGTCTGGTCCGCTTCTGCTGTTGGCGTCGGAGCAGGGCGGCTACATGACGGGCGCCACACTGGTTGTGGATGGCGGTCATACGTTGACCCCGCTTTAACTCTTGAAGTTTTCCGGTCAGACGAATATAGGCGGCGCTCCCTCCCTTATCGTTGGTAAATTTCGGGTAACCCCCAAAAGGCCGAAACATGCTCAAAGAAATTTTGTCCACCGGTGTCGCCGTGATGATTTCGGGAAGCCTCGCACCGGCGACGACAGTGCGCAGCGATGGCGGCGAGTCGATATCGCAAGCGCGCGAATTCGGAGAATCCCGTCTAAAGACTTTCGTCGTTCTGGACGACCGCGGTTCTGATGGCACGTTGCGCTGCTCAAATGGCTATGAAGCGCCAGACGGTGGCGTTTTCTTCGGACCGGTTCCGGACTGACTTCAGTACATCCGATTTTGTTAGCTATCGGTTAGCTCTCATCTGGCACACTCTCTGGAAGATACCGGAGAATTCAGATGGCCCTTCCGAAAAGCAAGCCAGCGATTCAAGACGAATCTACCGCCCAGGAAGCCGCGAAATCCACAGACCTGGCGGCAGCGAATATGCAGGACGCCAGCCTATCTGAGCCGCGTTATCCGCCCACGCTATCTCCTGCGCGTCGTTTGCAGAGCCTGCTCGAAGCCGAAATGCGTGGGACACGTGCACCCTCCGTCAAACGGTCCATGGCCACAGTGCTCGTTTTGTCACTCGCGTGCAGCGTTGGTGCGTTAAGCTTGTACAGCCTTGGCTGGATTTAGACTTACGGCCATTTTATTGCTCTGAGTTAACGCGATTTAAGTCCAAGTCTGCTTAGAAACCCGCATAGGTGGCCTTTCGCGGTCCCGATGTTGAATTCCAAGGAGCTTCCTGTTCATGCGCGTTAGAAAAGCTGTTCTTCCTGTGGCCGGATTTGGCACGCGAGTCCTGCCCGCGACGAAGGCTATCCCGAAAGAAATGCTGCCCGTCGTCGACCGGCCGGCCATTCAATATGTCGTTGATGAAGCGCTGGAAGCCGGAATTGAGCACATCGTTTTCGTGACCGGGCGCAACAAGGGTTCGATCGAAGACTATTTTGACATCCCTTACGAGCTTGAAGTCGCGCTCGAAGCCAAGGGCAAGAAGGCCATTCTGGAACAGGTCAAGCAGACCACTTTGCCAGCGGGTTCCGCCAGCTTTGTGCGCCAGCAATCGCCTCTGGGACTTGGCCATGCCGTCTGGTGTGCGCGAGATATCGTCGGCAACGAGCCGTTCGCCGTGTTGCTGCCGGATGTTCTGGTCAAGGGCAGCCCCTCCTGTCTCGCGCAGATGGTGGAAGCCTATGACAAGGTCGGTGGGAATATCGTTGCCGTAGACCAGGTGCCGATGGATCGCGTGTCATCTTATGGCGTCATTGCGCCGAAAGGGAGTGATCGCGACGGACGCCTGATCGAGATGACGGGCATGGTGGAGAAACCCCGCGTCGCCGACGCGCCATCGAACCTCAAGATCACGGGTCGTTATATTCTCCAGCCCGAAGTGTTTGGCCTGCTCGAAAGCCAGGGCAAGGGCGCCGGCGGCGAGATCCAGCTGACGGACGCCATGGCGCGCCTGATGGAAGTCCAGTCCTTCTATGCCTATGAGTATGAAGGGCAGGATTATGATTGTGGCTCGAAGCTTGGCTATTTCGAAGCTGTTCTGGGTTATGCGCTTGCCAATGAAGAGATAGGCGAAGACGCCAAGGCACTTGCCAAGGCAATGCTCGACAAACTCTAGTCGATCCTATTGCATTGCAGGGCATGCCGGTTCGGTTTAGGTCACCGGCATGACTGCTGCTGACGCGCTACCGGATTTCGAAGATGTGCTTGCCGCCGCTGAACGTGTGCGCGGTGTTGCGCGTGAGACACCGATTCTTACACATGAAGCGCTGGACGCCTTGGCTGGCGGATCACTGTTCATCAAGGCTGAATGCCTACAGGTGACCGGCAGCTTCAAGATCCGCGGCGCGATGAATCGCCTGTCACAAATCCCGGCGGCGCAACGCGCAGCGGGTGTGGTGGCTTTTTCCTCTGGCAATCATGCGCAGGGCGTTGCGCGGGCCGCGCGTTTGCTGGGTATGCCCGCGGTAATTGTCATGCCATCTGATGCGCCCCGGATAAAGGTGGCAGGCGTCGAGGCAGATGGCGGCGTGGTTCACTTCTATGACCGGGAGACCGAAAGTCGTGAGGAGATCGCGACCCGGATCGCCGAAGACCGCGGCGCGGTCGTCGTGCCGAGTTTTGACGACAAAGACATCGTGGCCGGGCAAGGCACCGCGGGGCTCGAATTTGCGCACCAGATGGAAGCATTCGGTGAGCCATTGGACCATCTGATCTGTTGTGCTGGCGGCGGCGGGCTGATCACGGGCGTGGCGATCGCGATGGCCGAACTGTCGCCGCAAACAAGTATTTGGACGGCCGAGCCAGAAGCACATGATGATTGGGCGCAGTCGCTAGCAGCGGGCGAACTGCGCAGCAATCTGCCCGGAACGCGGTCGATCTGCGATGCCATTCTGACGCCCATGCCCGGCCAGATCACCTTTGCCCTCGGCAAGCGCTTGTTGAGTGGTGGGCTGGTCGTGTCGGATGACGAGGTGCGTGAGGCGATGCGCTTGGCCTTCCGATACTTGAAGGTCGTTGCCGAACCGGGCGGGGCAGCCGCGCTGGCGGCCGCAGTGCAGGGCTTGCCATCCGAGATGCACGGACAGCGGGTCGGCGTGCTTATCACGGGCGGGAACGTCGACGCAGACATGTTCTCCACTGTCTTGAGAGGCTAAATCGGCCTAGCAGATTAACATGCGTGTTCTGAATTTTAAGAACTGGCCGCGAAACAGTTGCGGCATGGTTAATGCGCGGTTCTGTTCGTGATTTAGATTTCCCTGCAAGTCTTCAAGAGACCTTATCGCCTGAAGATTAATCATGAATGCTGATGATTGCGTATTTTGCGCGGGAGAGGGAATTCAGAATGAAACTCGCACCCCTGATCAGTCTTGGTCTTTCTGCGGTACTAGGAATCGCAGCTGTGTTTCTTGGCCGCTATTACATGACGTCAAATTCCAATGACGCGACAGCCCAGATTGCCGCACCTGCGGTCCAGATGTCGTCTGTTCTCGTTGCATCTGCGGCGATCGAAGCAGGTGAGGAGGTCTCGGCCAGCAATGTGAAAGCCATCAAATGGCCAAGTGACTTTGTTCCTGAGGGCGTTCTGGCCTCGACGGAGGAACTGTCGGAAATCCTTTATGCACGTGGCCTGATCCTGCCTGGCGAACCAATCATGCTGGAAAAGCTCGACGCGGCCGGAAACCTGCTTACCCTGGCATCTGCTATCGAGCCCGGCATGCGTGCCGTGGCCATCACGGTACGGAGTGATACTGGAGTTGCTGGATTCGTCCTGCCCGGTGACCGGGTCGATGTGAACGAGTTCATCCAGCGCGAACCTGGCCAGTCTGCAAACTCGTTTGGCAGCGATGCCGTACGGGTCACATCAGACCTGATAGCGCGGCCTGTACTCAAGCGAGTGAAAGTGCTGGCGGTCGATCAGACATTTGAATCGAATCTTGAGGGCGCACGTCCCTCCAGCACGGTAACGCTGGAAGTGACGCCAGAAGGTGCACTCCGCTTGGGTGCGGTCAGCATGCAAGGCGCGCTGGGACTGGCATTGATCGGACGCGAAGAAGACGCTGATGTCATCACGCTGGTAAAGGCGGAGCCTAAAAAGGTCCCTATTGTTCGTCGTGCTGCGCCCAAGCGCGCAACGACTGCGACCGTGCGCATCATAAATGGGGATCGTGAAACAAGTGTGACCGCGCCTGTCGCGCAGCCGAAGCCGCTGACCGAGGAGGCGAACTGATGCCTAAACTGACTTATATCCTGCTTTTCCTGGTTGTTGGCATCGTCGCAATTGCGCCGGCGCATGCCTGGACCGAGCGCACGACCGGCCCTGATGCCAAGGTGCTCGTGCTCGAAAAGGGACGCTCGACCGTCATCGAGTCCGATCAGGGATTTTCGACGCTCGTCGTCGCCGACCCTGATATCGCCGAAGCGATGGCAACCTCCAACCGATCCTTCTTCCTGCGTGGCAAAGTGCCCGGCTCAACCACCGTGCTCATTTACAATGCAGAGGGCGAGATCTCTGAACTGATTGATGTCGAAGTTGAGCTGAGCCTTGATGAACTGCGCGCCGATTTGGGGAATCTGCTGCCAGGCGAACGTATTGAAGTATACCCCGTGCATGATGGCGTGTTCCTGGATGGCAAGCTGACCACGGCTGCAGCTGCGGAGATGGCGGTGCAAGTGGCCGAGCGCTATGTTCCGGGTGGTGTGGCCAATGGATTGTCTGTTGGCCAGAGTCAGCAAGTCCTGCTGGAGGTGCGTTTTCTCGAAGCCAGCCGTAGTGCGGTGAAGGAAATCGGATTTGGAAACTCCATGGATGGGCGCGACGCGGTTGCGTTCACGGAGCCATCGACCGTGTCCGGACTGGCCGCCAAGACGGTTGCCCTGTTCACCAATGTCGGTGGAGAGAATATTGATGTCGAACTGCGCGCCCTTGAAGAGAAGGGAATCGTGCGTACGCTGGCTGAGCCCAATCTGGTGGCTCTGTCAGGCGACACGGCGAGCTTCCTGGCCGGGGGCGAGTTCCCCATTCCGGTCTCGAGCGAGAATGGCCAGGTATCGGTCGAGTTCAAGAAGTTTGGGGTGAGCCTCGATTTCACGCCGACCGTTTTGGGTGGTGGGCTTGTGAACTTGCGGGTGCGTCCGGAAGTGTCCCAGCTTGACCGGAACAATGGTATCCGAGCGCAGGACATCGAGATTCCCGGTATTTCCGTCCGTCGCGCCGATACAACGGTAGAGCTACATGACGGACAGGCCTTTGCCATCGCGGGCCTGTTGCAGAATGATTATTCCAATGATGTTCGGCAGACACCGTGGCTTGGAAATGTGCCAGTATTGGGCGCCTTGTTCTCTTCCAAGCGCTACCAGCGTCAGGAAAGCGAATTGGTGATCATCATCATTCCGCGTCTGGTTCAACCTACTCCACACCCTTCCATGCTTCGGACTCCGCTCGACGCATTTGCTGAACCGACGGAAGAAGAATTCTTCCTCATGAACCAAACCACTCATGCGCCGCTGGTCGGCGAAGGAGACTGAACATGACTTTCAAGCGCCGTATTATGAGTGCCATGATGGTGAGCGTGTTCCTCGTCGGATGTGCAAGCTATGACAATCAGGACAAATTTCTGCTGGGTGAAGCCAATGCCAGCAACATACGTGAGCAATCGGTTCGTGACGTCAATCTGAGCAACTCCAAGGCCGTCGAGTCCACGTCTGGCCTGCGTGCAGCCAATGCCGTGAAGGCCCTCAATGAAGGCAAAACCAAAGACTTGCGGGATTCCTCGGTCAGCGCGTCGGGAGGCAGCTGATGTCAGGCGCAGCGCGAAAACTATCTGATGGAGCCCATCCGGCATCCGCTCCGGCGATGATCCCTGCGATCGCCGCATTGGCGGGGCCTGAACGGCTGATGCAGCTCAAGTCGATCTGCCGGAATGTTATTGACCTTTCTTCAATGGACCCTGCGAACATTGTCGAAAAGTTCGGTGGTGCACTGATCCTGTTGGAACAAGGACAAACAGGCGCGGAACAGGTTGTGCTGGGGCTGGCGGTGGAAAAACCGGACAGTGCCGTCTTGATGGTGTCAGACAATCTGCCAGTTCACATCGTTAGAGCCTTGATGAAAATTGAGGCGTCGGACATCCTTCCGGTCAGCGCCGGTGCGGACGAAATCCTGGAGTCCGTGGAACGCATCCGCGCCGCTGCAGAAGCCGCAGAGAGTGGCGGTGACGGACCAGCGTCCGCCGTATGCTGGGCGTTTCGGGGCGCTGTCGGTGGTGCGGGTGTCTCAACTCTGGCTATTGAGAGCGCGTTTGCCATCTGTGAGAAAGTCGGACCCGGCAAGGTATGCCTTGTTGATCTGAATGTGTCTGACGGCATGATCAGTTCGTTTCTGGAAGCAGTGCCAAAGCTCGACCTTGCAGCCTTGTCCGCTGCGCCGGAGCGCCTTGATGCGCGCTTGCTGGCCGCATGGTGCTGGCAACACGAGGATGGTGTTTCGACAATTTCGGCGCCGCGCAATCCGGACGCAGATGCATTGGCGACGGAAGCGGCGATCCTCAGATTGCTGGACGTTGCCTGCGCCGAGTTCCCATTTGTTCTGGTGGACATGCCTCGCCACATGATGCCGTGGACCAAGCCCATACTGGGCGCGGTTGATGAGGCGATCATTATCAGTGAGCTGACCGTGCCAAGCCTGCACGCTGCTGCGGATATGGCGCGCGAAGTTGATATGCTGCGCGGGCCCGATCGCAAGGCCAAGCTCGTGCTGAACCGTATGTTCCCGAAAAAGAAGTTCCGAGCCGAGTTTGCCGTCGACAAGGCCGAAAAGGCCATCGACCGTCAGATTGATGCAACGATCACGTCGGACTGGGATGCTGCCCGCACGGCGGTAAATCTCGGAAAGCCGATTGGTGACGTGAAACCGAAAAGCGCGCTCGTCGCAGATGTCTCGACATTGGTCGACAAGATGATGCCCGACGCCGCGAGGCAGCCCGTTCAACAAGTTGCCGGTAAGAGGAAAGCGAAATGAGCCGTTTTGGATTTTCGAACGCCGCCGCCAAGCCTGAACCGGTCAACGCGGCTGAAGTGGCTGAGCCAACTGCGCCGAAGCCCGCGCCGCCCGCTCCTGCCGACACCAAGGCTTTTGACCAGCTCGATGCCAAATTGCGTATCCATGCCAAGCTGATCGACGAACTGGATCTGTCCGTTCTCGACAAGCTGGATGATGAAACCATGCGGCGCCGTGTGCGGGGGATCGTGTCGGAGATCATCAAGAAGGAAGAGATGGCGCTCTCGGCCACAGAAGAGGCAAGCTTTGCCGATGCTGTGATGGACGAGATGACGGGGCTTGGGCCCATCGAGCCGCTACTGAAGGACGACTCGATTGCCGACATCCTGATCAATGGTTTTGACCAGGTCTATGTCGAGCGGCACGGCAAGCTCCAACTGGCACCGGTCCGGTTTGCAGACAATGACCATTTGCTTCGCATTGTGCAGCGGATCGTGGCGGCTGTGGGCCGACGTGTCGATGAGAGCCAGCCCTTGGTTGATGCACGCCTTCTGGATGGCAGCCGTGTCAATGCCGCTGTCTTGCCAATTGCCATTGATGGGCCGCTTGTCTCCATCCGGAAATTCTCCAAATCGCCACTGACAATGGAGAAGTTGGTTGGCTTTGGCGCAATTCCTGAGCCTGTTGCAAAGTTCATCCTCGGGGCGGTGAAATGCCGGGCCTCTACCGTTATCTCCGGGGGCACCGGGTCGGGGAAGACAACCCTGCTCAACGCGCTATCAGCCGCTATCAATGAAGATGAACGCCTCATCACGATTGAGGACGCTGCCGAACTCCAGCTGCAACAGCCTCATGTTGCGCGCATGGAAACCCGCCCGCCCAATATTGAAGGCAAGGGCGAAATCCGTCAGCGCGAACTGGTGAAGAACGCGCTGCGCATGCGGCCTGACCGCGTGATCCTGGGCGAGGTTCGCTCAGAAGAAGCGTTCGACATGCTGCAAGCCATGAATACGGGCCACGAAGGCTCTATGGCGACGATCCATGCTAACAATCCGCGCGATGCACTGACCCGTCTGGAGCAGATGGTGATGATGGGTGGTATGAAAATATCCGAGACGGCGATCCGTGGACAGATTGCTTCGGCCGTCAATTTTATCGTCCAGGCCACGCGCCTGTCAGATGGCTCGCGAAAAGTCGTATCAATCTCCGAAGTGACGGGCATGGAAGGCTCAGTCGTTCAATTGCAGGAAATCTTTCGCTTTGAACGCACTGGCACAACCGATGAGGGCAAGGTCGAGGGGCACTTCGCCGCGACCGGTCTACGTCCGAAATTCCTCGATGAGATGGAACGTCGCGGCGTTCCCATGCCGGAAGGCATGTTTGACCCCTCTACGCGTTTCTAGGAGACGAGCTTCTTGTCGTGGATGCCTGACATCACCAATATCAGCCTGACTGTCCTGATCCCTGTGATCATGGCGGTCGGCGCGGTATTTCTGGCGATCCAGTCGGTTATGGGGCTGGTGACGGAAGCCCAAACCCGCCGCGTGGTCAACAAGCGTCTTCAGTTCAAGGAACGGTTTGAAACGACGAGTGAAGCCATGGTCGAGCTGCGCAAAAGTCGTGGCCTCGACAAGAATGGCAATCTTGCCATGCCGTTGCGCTGGTTCAATCAGCTGGTGGTCAGGTCTGGCCTGAAGTTTCAGCCATTGCGCTGGTTCGGGATGTCAGCCGGGGCAGGCCTGGTCGCGGGGCTAGCCTATTGGCGTTTTGTTGGCGGGCCCGGACCGGCTGTCGGCATTGCCGCGCTCATTCTTGTGCTCGGACCCATCGTCTGGCTCAAAATGGTTGCTGGGCGGCGCATGAAGAAAATGTCGGAACAATTGCCCGACGCACTCCAGATAGTCTGCCGCAGTCTGGAGGCGGGGCACCCGGTTGCGACAGCCGTGTCGTTGGTGGCCCGCGAGATGCCTGACCCGATTGGAACAGAGTTCGGCATGGCGGCGGATGAAGTGTCATACGGCATGTCGCTGACCAATGCGGTACAGCGCATGGCCGAGCGGGCGGGCGACCCGGACGTCGAGCTGTTCGTCGCCACGGTACGCCTGCAGGAAAAGACTGGTGGCAACCTTTGTGAGCTCCTGAAAGCGAACACGACAACCATCCGTGAGCGTCAGACCATGCGTCTGAAAGTGAAGGCAGCTTCGTCAGAGGGCCGGGCCTCGGCGATGATCCTTACCTCGGCACCCTTCATCGTGATGTCTGGCATCCACGTGCTGCGCCCGGAATTTTACGGCGAAGTGATCGATGAGCCGCTAGTGCGGGTGGTGTTCCCGATCCTGTTTGTATGGATGGCGATTGGCAATTTTGTCATGCGCAAGATGATCAATTTCAAGATGTAGGCCCCAAGCAAACCCATGCCCTTCTCCGCATCTGCTCTTCTGCCCATCATCATGCTGGCCATTGCCGGCTTCCTCGCCGTGCCTGCGATTATGGCCTTCGTGAGAAGCTGGAAGGCCAAGGAAGATCTTGAGCGTCGGTTGGAGCGACGCGAGTCACGTCCTGCGGTGCAGGAAGAGAGCCGGAACGATACACGGATAGGTCGGGCGGTCATCGGACTTGCCAATCGCGCGACCCCTTCGAACGAGGACGCAGTCAGCGAGGTGCGCGCCAAATTGCTGCTCGCGGGGTTCACTAACCCGTCGGCGGTGGGGCGGTATTACATAGCCAGAATTGCTTGCGTCGTGTTGCCTCAGCTCGCTCTGCTGGTGGCTTTGCCTCATCTCGGTGGCTTTTCGAAGCAACACCTGATCATGCTCAGCATTGGCCTGATCATTGCGGGCTTGCTCGCGCCTGACATGCTCGTTTCGCGCCGTACCAAAGCGCGCCAGCAGCAATGCTCGGCTGGCTTTCCCGACATGATGGACCTGATGGTTGCCTGTGTAGAAGCCGGTCTCAGTCTTGATGCCTCGGTTCAGAGGGTCGGCGAAGAGTTGGAATTGCGGCATCCGATCATTGCCGGGCACATGAAAAAGCTGTCGCTGGAGCTACGCGCGGGCAAGGCGCGCAAGAATGCCTGGCGCGCTTTTGCTGATCGCATGAGCATCGAAGAAGCGAGTTCTCTGGCCACGATGCTCCGTCAGGCAGAGGAAATGGGCACCAGTCTGGGCCAGACTTTGCGAGTTTTCTCGGCAGATATGCGCAAGCGTCGCATCCTGATGGCGGAGGAAAAGGCCATGGCGCTGCCGGCAAAGCTGACTTTGCCATTGATTATATTCGTTTTTCCCGTCCTGCTCGGCGTTTTGATCCTGCCGGCCGTGGTAAAGGTGCAAGGCGCACTTTAGTGAATTCCCGGCTAGGCGAGTCAGCCCGTCATTGCTAACTTGCGCACCATGACAACGACCTATCTTGAATTCGAAAAGCCCATTGCGGAGCTGGACGCGAAGATCTCCGAACTGGAAGCGCTTGCTTCCAGCAAGGAAGGTCCATCGATCACCGACGAGCTGAAAAAGCTGAAGGCCAAATCGAGCAAGCAGCTGAAGGACATGTATTCCGATCTCAGCGCATGGCGGAAGACTCTTGTGGCCCGCCATCCAGACCGGCCGCATTTGTCTGACTTCATCGAGAACATCTTCGACGATTTCGAGGAACTCGCGGGCGACCGTGTGTTTGGGAATGATGAAGCCATTATGGGCGGACTGGCACGCTTCAAGGGGCGTCCCGTGGTCATTATCGGCCATGAGAAGGGCCGCACGATCGAGAAGCGCCTGAAGCACAATTTCGGCATGGCCCACCCTGAAGGCTATCGCAAGGCGGTGCGCTTGATGGACATGGCCGAGAAGTTCAATTTGCCTGTCCTGAGCTTTCCGGACACGTCGGGGGCATATCCCGGCAAGGGCGGCGAAGAGCGTGGGCAGGCTGAAGCCATTGCGCGCGGCACACAGCGCGGCCTGTCACTGGGCGTGCCGTTCGTCACGCTGATCATCGGCGAGGGCATGTCGGGCGGCGCGATCGGTATCGCGGCGGCCAACAAGGTCCTGATGATGGAGCACGCCATCTATTCGGTGATCTCTCCGGAAGGCTGCGCTTCGATCCTTTATCGCGACGCTGCCAAGGCGAAGGATGCGGCTGACGCCATGAAAATCACAGCGCCGGACCTGTTGAAAACCAAAGTCATCGACGGTGTCGTCAAGGAGCCAGTCGGCGGCGCACATCGTGACCCGAAACGGGCGATGGCTGCTGCCGCAAAAGCGCTTGATGAGGCCTTGCAGGAACTGGAAGGCCTGAGCCCGTCCGAACTGCGCACCCAGCGCAAGGAGCGTTTCTACGCCATCGGCCGCGAAGGGTTGTAGCGCCATGAGGCGCATGGGGCGCTGACCCAATGGCTGAGAAAGACTGGATCGCCAAATATTTTGCGCCGCTCGCCAGAGCGGGCGGGGCAGCTGGCTTGCGGGACGATCTTGCGCAGTTGGCCGACAGCAAGTCTCCGACGGTCATCACGGTTGATGCGTTGGTCGAGGGCGTGCATTTTCTCGCGTCTGATCCGGTGGCGTCCGTTGCCCAAAAGCTTGTGCGCGTGAACGTGTCTGATGTCTACGCCGCCGGAGCCTTGCCCTCTGAAGCTTTGCTCACGCTCGGATGGCCCAAGGAACGACCGGAATCCGACCTTGCTGAATTCGCATCTGCTCTTGGGGCAGAACTGGATGCATTCGATATCCACCTGATCGGCGGAGATACCGTGCGCAGCCCGGGTGGTCTTTTCCTGTCACTCACCATGACCGGGACTTGTCTTGGTGAAACACCTGTTCGGCGGATGGGCGCTGGGCCCGACGAAGATATCTGGGTCACAGGTCGTGTCGGTGCGGCGTATCTGGGCTTTGACGCGATCCAGAAAGGGGCGGTTGAAAGCGCCGAGGTTGAGGCGTATCGGGTGCCGCAGGTCCAACCGCTTGCCGCCGCGCATCTTGTCGCGCAGTTCGCGACGGCGGCGATGGATGTTTCCGACGGGCTGTTGGGGGATGCCGCGAGTCTCGCCAGCGCGTCCGAAATTGGCGTCCATATAGCACTTGAGTCCGTGCCCTTTGCGGGGAATGCAACCGATGTGGACGAAATGATCCGCCTGTCGACATGGGGAGACGACTATCAACTGCTCTTCACCTCAGAAAAAACGCGGCGCGATGAAATCCTGGCGGATGCGGGCAGATCTGGCGTAGTTATTACGCTTATCGGCGAAACCCGACCCGAAGGAGGACTTTCCGTCACCCTGCGAAGTTCGCCCATTAACCTCCCGGAAACTCTCGGCTTTGAGCATGGCTGAAGTGGGACTGGGCTGACTCGCCCCTGACGGGAGGCATATTGCCTATTTCCCAAGGGCCGGGCAGGCTGGTCACCTATAATAAACAGTGCATGATCAGGAATAACCTGGCGTCGAAGTTCTGTTTTAAGGGAAGGAAACGTAATCCATGTGGTATTATCTCGCTCTCGCGGCGGGGGTCTTGTCAGTCCTTTATGGCTGGCTCCAGATCAATTCGATCATGAAGGCCCCGGCTGGTGATGCGCGTATGCGCGAAATTGCTCAAGCGATCCAGGAAGGCGCAAATGCCTATCTTGGGCGCCAGTATCGTACAATTGCGATCGTCGGCGTCGTTGTCGTCGTTCTGTTACTTATTCTGTTCCGAAACTGGCAGGTGCCGCTCGGCTTCATCGTCGGCGCCGCGCTTTCCGGCGCGGCCGGGTTCATCGGCATGAAAGTGTCGGTGCAGGCAAACGTGCGCACAACTGAAGCGGCCAAGTCTGGCCTCAACGCAGGTCTGAAGTTGGCCTTCAAGTCAGGTGCCATCACGGGCATGCTGGTGGTTGGCCTCGCTCTTCTGGGCATCGTTGTCTATTACGGCTTGCTCACCATGGTCGTTGGACTGAATCTGGGCGTTGAAAGCGAGAAACGTCTCGTCATCGACTCGCTCGTGGCCCTCGGCTTCGGCGCGTCGCTGATCTCGATCTTTGCGCGTCTTGGTGGTGGTATCTTCACCAAGGGCGCGGACGTCGGCGGTGATATGGTCGGCAAGGTCGAAGCCGGCATTCCGGAAGATGATCCACGCAACGCTGCGACGATTGCAGACAATGTGGGAGACAATGTCGGCGACTGTGCCGGCATGGCGGCCGACCTGTTCGAGACCTATGCGGTCACGCTGGTGGCGACGATGGTGCTCGGTGCAATCTATTTCTCTGGCGCAACATATATCGTCGAAATCATGATGCTGCCGTTGGCGATTGCCGCCGTCTGTATCGTCACGTCGATTGTCGGCACCTATTTCGTGAGCCTAGCACCCGGCAAGACGGATGTCATGTGGGCGCTCTACAAAGGCCTGATCGTGACGGGCGTGCTGTCCATTGGCGGCCTCGCAATCGCAATCGCAACGGTCTTGCCGAATGGTTTCGGCGTGCTCGACGATGCCGGCGAACGGCTTGGCCTCGCCAATGACGTGTCCGGTTGGATGCTGTTTGGTTGCGGCGTGGTCGGCCTCGTGGTGACGGGACTGATCGTCGTGATCACGGCTTACTATACCGAAACCAAATATCGTCCGGTACGCTCCATCGCGCGGGCATCAGAGTCTGGTCATGGGACGAACGTGATCCAGGGCCTCGCTGTGTCGCTGGAATCGACTGCCCTTCCGGCCATCGTGATCATTGCGGGCATCATCCTGACGTTCAACCTCGCAGGCCTCTACGGCATTGCGATTGCCACCACGACCATGCTGGCGCTTGCCGGGATTATCGTGGCGCTCGACGCTTTTGGACCCGTTACGGACAATGCGGGCGGCATCGCCGAGATGGCGGAGCTTCCGTCGGAAGTTCGCGAGACAACGGACGCACTCGATGCGGTTGGTAACACCACGAAGGCTGTGACCAAGGGCTATGCCATTGGTTCGGCCGGGCTCGGCGCACTCGTTCTGTTCGCGGCCTATGCGGAAGATCTCAAATACTTCTCGGCACGCGCCGTGGAAGGGGACTTCTTCTACAATGCAACGGCTGATTTCTCGATTGCGAACCCATATGTGGTGGTCGGCCTTCTGTTCGGTGGCCTGTTGCCATTCCTGTTCGGAGGCCTGTCCATGATGGCCGTCGGACGCGCTGCGCAAGCGGTGGTTGAGGAAGTTCGTCGACAGTTCCGCGAAATGCCGGGCATCATGAAAGGCGAAGTGAAGCCTGATTATGGCCGGGCGGTCGATCTTCTGACGAAGGCCGCTATCCGGGAAATGATCGTCCCGTCACTCCTGCCAGTGTTGTCACCGATTGTCCTGTTCGGCGTGATCTTTGCGATTGCCGGCAAAGGCGCGGCCCTCGCGGCGGTTGGGGCGATGCTCCTTGGTGTGATTGTGACAGGCCTGTTCGTGGCCATCTCGATGACGTCCGGAGGCGGTGCCTGGGACAATGCGAAGAAGTATATCGAGGATGGTCATCACGGCGGAAAGGGCTCAGAAGCTCACAAGGCCGCTGTAACCGGAGACACGGTTGGCGATCCCTACAAGGATACTGCCGGTCCGGCCGTGAATCCGATGATCAAGATCACAAATATCGTGGCCTTGCTCATGCTCGCGGTCCTCGCAGGCCACTAGTTGAATGAATTTTTTATGGAAGGCCCCGGTGCGAAAGTGCCGGGGCCTTTGATTTTGTACCACTAATTCAATGCATAGAAAATATCGATACCGGAGTAGGCTTCTATTGATTGGTTCTATTCAAAATGATTGCGTAGCCTCAAGACTGTCGTCAAAGGACTGCGCCTACTCCGCGCTGATGTTCTCTCGGCGACCGTGAAATCAGGAGGGTTGTTCCGGGAGGGACTGCTCTCAGGCCAGACCAATCCAGGGAGATGAATATGGACGGAAATGACGCAGCTCCAGAGGGCAAGTGCCCCGTAATGCATTCGCTGCGAGGGCGCGTAAACCGCGACTGGTGGCCCAACCAGCTAGACCTCAGCATCCTTCACCAGAACCCGCCGGTCGGTAATCCACTTGGCGAGACGTTCAAGTATTCCAAGGAATTCAAGAAACTCGACCTGAAGGCGATCAAACAGGACATCTTCGCGCTGATGACGGATTCCCAGGATTGGTGGCCTGCGGACTACGGCCATTATGGTCCGTTCTTCATCCGTATGGCCTGGCACAGCGCCGGTACATATCGCACAGGTGACGGCCGGGGTGGATCGACTTCCGGGTCGCAGCGCTTTGCGCCGCTGAACAGCTGGCCGGACAATGCCAATCTCGACAAGGCCCGCCGTTTGCTATGGCCGATCAAGAAGAAGTACGGCAACAAGATTTCCTGGGCCGATCTCATGATCCTTGCGGGCAATTGCGCCATTGAATCCATGGGCGGTAAAACGTTTGGGTTTGGCGGCGGCCGCGAAGACATTTTCGAGCCGGAGAAAGATATCTATTGGGGCACGGAAGAAGAGTGGTTGGCCACCAGCGATAAGCCCGGCAGCCGCTATAGCGGCGAGCGTGTGCTCGAGAACCCGCTCGCAGCCGTTCAAATGGGCCTCATCTACGTGAACCCCGAAGGCCCGGACGGCAATCCTGATCCGCTGGCTTCGGCAAAGGACATCCGAGAAACATTTGCCCGGATGGCCATGAACGACGAAGAAACTGTTGCGCTGACTGCTGGCGGTCACACATTTGGCAAGTGCCACGGTGCGGGTGACGCGGCGATGGTTGGTGCAGAGCCTGAAGGCGGCGACATCGCCGAACAAGGGCTTGGGTGGCAGAGCAAGTTCGGTATTGGCCATGGCGATGACACGATCACCAGCGGCATCGAAGGCGCATGGACGCCAAACCCGATCAAATGGGACAATGGCTATTTTGATATGCTGTTCGGCTATGAGTGGGAACTTGTGAAGAGCCCCGCTGGCGCGTTCCAATGGCAGCCAAAGGATGTAGACGAGGCGCACATGGCGCCAAAGGCTCACAATCCGTCCGAGAAGCAGATCACCATCATGACCACGGCCGACATGGCCATGCGGATGGATCCGGAATACGAGAAGATCTCTCGCAGGTTCCACGAAAATCCGGATCAGTTTGCAGACGCGTTCGCCCGCGCCTGGTACAAGCTGACCCATCGCGATATGGGGCCAGCCGTTCGGTACCTTGGTGAGGAAGTTCCAAGCGAAGAATTGCTCTGGCAGGACCCAATTCCGGCAGTTGACCATGAACTGGTGAACGCCAGTGACATTGCTGATCTCAAAGAGAAGATCTTGTCTTCGGGCTTGTCTGTGTCCGAACTGGTCTCGACGGCATGGGGCGCAGCTTCCACGTTCCGCGGCTCCGACAAGCGGGGCGGTGCGAATGGCGCCCGTATCCGCCTGGACCCGGCAAAGAACTGGGAAGTCAACGAACCTGAAAAGCTTGCCAAGGTTCTCGGTCTGCTCGAAAGCGTTCAGCGCGCTTTCAATTACGCCCAGACAGGCAACAAGAAGGTGTCGATGGCCGACCTGATCGTGCTCGGTGGTTCTGCTGCCGTGGAGAAGGCCGCCAAGGATGCGGGCATCAATGTTTCGGTACCGTTCACGCCGGGCCGTATGGATGCTTCGCAGGAGCAAACGGATGTTGAATCCTATGCCTTCCTCGAGCCGAAAGCCGATGGCTTCCGCAACTATCTTCAGGTCGAATTCTCGGTTCCGACTGAAGAATTGCTACTGGATCGGGCGCAGTTGCTGACTCTGACTGCACCAGAAATGACGGTTCTCGTCGGCGGCCTGCGTGTACTCGGCGCCAATCATGCAAATTCCAAGCATGGCGTCTTCACGGATCGCCCCGGCACGCTGTCGAACGACTTCTTTGTGAACCTGATGGACATGGGCGTCGCTTGGAAAGCAGCCACTGAGAAGCAGGATGTCTTCGAAGGACGTGATCGCAATACCGGAGAAGTGAAATGGACCGGCACGCGAGTTGATCTCGTCTTCGGTTCGAACTCACAACTGCGGGCCCTGTCGGAGACTTACGCCCAGGATGATGCGAAAGAGAAGTTCGTGCACGATTTCGTCGCGGCCTGGACGAAAATCATGGAAGCCGATCGGTTCGATCTTGAACGCGACTAGTTGGTTACAGATTGTCTAAAACGCGGCGCTCCGGGAAACCGGGGCGCCGTTTTCTATTTGACGAGGGAGGCGGCCATCCGCCGGAATTCGTCCTGGCTGAGCGTCTCGGCACGGGCCGTCGGGTCAATGTCGAGGCTTTGGAGCCATTCCACCGCTTTGAGCCCATGACGCTTGGCAAGCGGTTTCAGGCCCGCTCGCAGCATCTTCCGCCTCTGTCCGAACGCCGCACCGGCCACTTCTTCCAGCTTGTCGAGATGGGGAAAGACTTTTTCCGGCGGCAACGGGTGCAGAACGGCTACGGCGCTGTCCACTTTCGGCGGGGGTCGGAACGCACCCGGCGGCAGCGTGAAGGCAATATGGGGATCGGTAACCGCATGGGTCAGGACGGCGAGGCGACCATATTGATCCGTATTCGGTTTGGCGCACACGCGCTCAGCCACTTCCTTTTGGAACATCAGGGCCATCTCGCCACGCCAGGGGCCTGACTTCAGCCAGGCTACGAGCAATGGCGTGCCAACATTGTAAGGAAGATTGGAAATCATCATGGCTGGTGTGGTGCCGCCAAGTTCTGCCAGCATTTCTTCCCAGCGAACTTTGCGTGCGTCTTTCAGGATTACGTGGAGACGACCGCTTTTGGCTTCTGGCCATGATTGTAGTGCCTGGGCAAATCGCTCATCAGCCTCCACGGCGATGACCTTGGCGGCGCCATTGTCCAGCAAGGCGCGCGTGAGCCCGCCCGGACCTGGGCCAACCTCGATGACTGTCCGGCCTTCTATCGGTCCTGCGGCCAGTGCCGTTCGCTTCAGAATGTCCGGATCGAAAAGGAAATGCTGACCTAGCGCCTTGCGCGCAGTTGCCTGTGTCAGGCCTGGCGGCGTCTCGTCACGGCTCATGAAATTTTCTTTCGGTTATTAGCGATCATTCGGGCCTGGCGGATTGCGGCGATCAGGCTGTCAGGCCGAGCTGTGTCATTCGCGGCGGCATCATAGCCGGTGCCGTGATCGGGGCTGGTGCGTACAATGGGGAGGCCAATCGTCGTGTTGACGCCGCCCCACATGTCCAGCGTCTTGACCGGAATGAGCCCTTGATCGTGGGTCATGGCGATGATGGCATCGAACCGTCCGTCCAGAGATTCGGCGAACACTGTGTCAGCTGACCGCGCGTCTGACATGTCGATGCCGGCGGCGCGCAGGGCGCTGGCTGCAGGATTGATGATATCGACTTCCTCGCGCCCTATCGTACCGTTCTCGCCAGCGTGTGGGTTCAATCCGGTGAAGGCGAGGCGGGGCGAGGCAATGCCGAAGTCCGCACGCATTGACTCCGCCACAATTTCTCCAAGTGTGGCGAGGTCTTTGGTGTTCAGATGACTGAACACATCTTTCAGAGCGACATGAATGGTTGCGAGTGCGACGCGCAGACCACCTCCGGTCAACAGCATGACCGGTAGGTACGAAGTCTGAGAGCCTTCCGCGCACAGCGCGGCCACGAATTCTGTATGGCCCGGATGACGAAAGCCCGTCCCATAGAGCAGCGCCTTGTTGATTGGATTGGTGACCATGCCGTCTGCAGAGCGATCAAGGCACAAGGTGGTGGCCAGTTCGATGGATTTGATGATGGATGCGGCGGCGCGGTCGTCTGCCTGTCCAGGCTGGATGTCCGGTACCCCTTCCAACGGAATGACGGGTAGCGCATGAGCGAATATCTCTTGTGCGTCTGCCGGGCTGGAAATTTCCTGCACCGGAATGTCCCGAGCATACAAACGTGGCGCGCCAATCACGAAGAAACAGCAAGACGGATCATGCTTTAGCGCGTTCCACGCCGACACTGTGATCGGCGGGCCTACACCCGCAGGGTCGCCCATTGTCAATGCGAGTGGAGTTCGGCTTTTATCGGTCACTCAGGGGGTCTTCACCCAAACAGCCGGCCATGCAAGGCCTAGCGATAGATAATCGTCGCTTCGCGGCGCATGTCGCGCAGCTCTCGCTCCGAAATCATGCTGAGTTCCTGATCTTTCAGGCGGCTCTTGAGGTCATCGCGCGATGGCAGGGCTTCGGCACCATCCTCACGGCGGCAGACATACATGACTGCAAGGCCGCTGCCGGCGGCAAAGATTTCTGTGGGCTGGCCAACGTCTGCCGCAAGCACGAGGTCCTTGCCCTCAGTGCCCAGCTCGTCGACGTTTATGTCTGTCAGGTCAGCATGCCGCAAGTTCGATTTCGAATTGGAAACGCTTTGAACATCATCACAGCTGGAGATGGCTTCCATGGCTTCTGTGAGGACGGCTTCATCGCCGTCTGTCACTTGCAGGCGAATAAGGTCGACCTTGGTTGTCAGTTTGGCTGGCTCACGTTTGCTGGCAATATTCAGAATGTAAATTCCATTTTCGACTGCGAGCGGACCGACGATGCCGGGTCCAGCTGAGTCTTCGACGGCTTGTGCGAGCACAGGGTCAAGGTCACCTATTGTGATCCACCCCATATCTCCCCCTGTGGCCGAAGTTGGCGCAGAAGAGATACGCTGTGCCGCAATGCGAAAATCGGCGCCTTGATTCAACTGCTCGATAATCGAACTGGAGGCTTGCAGGGCTTGATCCTTGGTTTCCGGATCCGGTGCGTAGAGGAAGATTTCGGAAACACGGTACTGGGTCTGCTGCAGGGAGCTGCGCACGCGGTTAAGCTGGTCTTCCACCTGGTTGTCCGAAATGCGGATACGTGAGCCGTACAATCCGCTCATCACGCGGCTCCAGGCGATCTCGGCACGCATCTGCTCTTCAAGACTGGTGGGGTTCACGCCAGCGGCCAGCAATTGTTGCTTCAGCTGATCACCCGTTGCGCCGGACTGGCGCGCCATGTCGTCTACGGCCCCGTTGATCTCTTCCGGCGCAATTTCCATTTCGAATTCGGCGGCCTTCTCCAGCTGGAGGCGCTCATCGATCAGCTGTTCAAGAGCCTGACCTGTGATCTGCTGAATCTGTTCCTGGGACGGCTGCTGACCACCGAGGCTGAGCAGCAGTAGTCGTGCGCGCTGGCGAACATCTGAATATGAAATAGGTTGGTCATTTACGATGGCGGCGACACCTTCCAGCGCCAGCCGTTCTGGTGCGCTTGCTTCCTGCGCTGCTGCAACAAGGCCAACAGGCATGGCTGCAAGAAGGACAGCTGCGAAAATCTGACGAACCATGAATGGCCTCCATTGAGTGCCCAGCCGGGCCCCGTGGCAATTATACTGCCGGACCATACAAGTCCTGCAATCGCGCGCAACGCATCAGGGCAGTCATCCCTGAATTCTTACGGAAATTTAGGATATGACATCGGGCAATATCGCGCCCTCATACCCCGAATCAATCGAACTCGCTGGAGCCGAAGTCGCCGATGGTCTTGAGCGAGAATCGAATCTGGATGTTTTCTTCCGGTCCCAGCGTACGATCCTGTAATTCCGACCGCATATAGACCAGTTCAAACCGCGAGCACTCGTCTTCGAAGGCGATGCCGTATTCCTGCCGAGCATTCAAATTGGATTGGATATCTCTCAATTGACCGAAGAAGACCGAGTACTGGCTGGTCACCTTGATGTCGCCGCGTAGCAACACGCCTTCGTCTCCACCGCCCACGATTGCGATCCGCTCGTCAACTTTGTAGTACTGCGCAATAGCGCGGAACCGTTTGTAAGATGAAGATAATTTCGCGTCGATCCTATTTAGGCTAAACCCGTCTTCATCCAGGCGAGCTCGTGCATCCACACGTAACAATTCGCCCAGATCTGCCGTCGTAGCGATGATCCAATCCGATGATGTCCCATCAAGATTGCTCACCGGATCAAACGCATTATCTGGTCTGGACCGCCATCGTTTACCGACCGTTGCGCTGAGGCTGGGACCGCTTTTCCAAACCGCGCGAGTAGTGATCCCCGCCGCGAGCTTTCCATCCCCTTCATAGAGATCGAAGGCACCAAAGCCGTTGGCATCGAACAGCGAGGCTTCGTCGGCCTCGTAAAGCAGGCTGTCTTCGTTCGGGATGGCGTCATCATTGACGTTGGAGAGGCCCCACGCCGCCATGACTGCCGGTTCGACCATGATATCAATGACTTTCCCGGGCCGGATCATGGGATAAGCCAGCTTGCCCCCGATATTGCCAACGGCGCGGGAGACGCTTTCCTCACCGGAAACGTCTTCGTCCAAACCGTAATAATCGGCACGAACTTCGGCAAATTGCTCGAATGTGAAGCCGCCGGGTAAGATGTTGAGATCGGTCCAGTCCGCGCCAACGCTGACCCGGTGACTGTCTTCCCCCAAATCCCGACTAAGGATGGCACTCGACGCGTTGACGCTGGCAAAGCCCATATTGCCAAGGTCCCAATACTTCTCGCCATAGAACACAGGTAGGGCGGTGGGCAATTCGCCATCGTCGTCATTCTCGCGCAGTCCCTGGAACTTCAACAGGGCGACGTCAGTGTAATAGTCGTCGCCCTGGCCGATGGCGAACAATTGCGTCAGGAGGCGGCGGGGCTGGCTGGCATAGAGGCCGCGCTGTTCATCTTGCCCGTCCAGATCGTATCGGCGATCATAGAGGTCATCTGTCTGATGCTCGACACCAAAGCCCCATTTCCATTGGTTGTTGATAGCAAACAGACCGCTCCCATAAACGTGTCCGCGTAATTTTTCTTCTCCGAAAAGTTCGCCGTCACTGTCGAAATTCTGTTCGCTGGTAAAACTCGTATTGATGTTGATCGCGCCAGAATAGAATTTCTTGCGGTAATCTAGTTCCAGCATGGGGTTCACATTTTGCGTGACCATGGGCGAGATCGTCAGCTCGGACGAATCCGAAATGGCCCAGTAATAGGGCTGTTGGTAGAACCAGCCGAGTTTGGACGAGTTACCGGCAGAGGGGATCAAGAGACCCGACCGTCGGTCAGATGACGGATCGGGGTGAGCCAGAAACGGAAAATAAAATACGGGAATGCCGGCGACTTCGATCACGGCATCGCGATACGAGATCATCTGGCTTTCCTGGTCAAGGACAGCCCGGCGGGCGCGGACGGACCAAGTGGGTGTCTTGTCCTCTTCGCAGACCGGGCAAGCGGTATACACCACCTGGTCCAGCGCGTTCACGCCATTTGACTGCCGGATCGCAGAATTGGCGGCGACCGTTGCGCCCTGATCCAGCCGCGCTGAAAAGCCGATTGCATAGCCGTCTTCCAGGTTGGAATTGACCTCGATTTCGTCTGCAAATTGCTGGCTGCCGGTTTCATCGATGATAATGACATTGCCACTGGCCCGGACTTTCTCGGTCGTGCGGTCGTAGACGATCTTGTCAGCGCGCAGGATGCGGCCCTGATACAGCGCCTCAACATTGCCCTCGGCAACAAGTTTGTTCTCATCTCGAACTTCGTAAACATAGTCGGCTTCGAGAACGACCCGCTCATCCTGCTCGGCTGGTTGCGGAGCGCCCGTGTTTTCCTGGGCGATGGCGTACCAAGGAAGAGAAGCTGCCAGTCCAAGTGCAGCTGCAACATGATGCCATTTTGCCAAAACGCGTACCCTTACAGCTGTTTTCGGGCGTCGAACCGAACGCGCGCCGCGTTCCGCCTACACTCATTTCCTTTTGGAGGCTTAGAGAGGAAGGCGGGAATCGTCCAGCCATGAGACCATTCCGGCTGATTTTTCATGTTTCTGCCGATGCACTGACAGCACAGCTCGGTTCAAACCGCGCGGGATGCCAGACCACCGGGAAGGGTGATTGCCTCACCAGCAATCTCCAGTTCCATCAAGGCTGCGGCGCATTGTGCCGGTGTAGCCCCGGCTGCTCTTGCGATTTCATCGAGGGGCATGGGATGGGGCGACAAGGCTTGCTGGATTCGCTCAATCAAGTCGGTTGGCAAATCATGCTCTGGCGATCCTTCGAACAACTCTCTGGGCGCGGACACGCCTGAAAAGGAAAGACTTTCCAAAACTTCCAGAACGTCGTCGGCATGACGCACGAGCGTCGCGCCTTGCCGGATCAAATGGTTTGTCCCGGCTGATCTGGGATCTAACGGTGAGCCGGGCACCGCCATGACATCACGGCCTTGCTCTGCCCCCATTCGAGCCGAAATCAGGGAGCCAGACCTTTCGGCGGCCTCCACAACGACCACCCCTCGCGACAAGCCGGTGATGATGCGGTTGCGTCGCGGAAAATCCTTTGCTGTGGCGCGATATCCGAACGGACTTTCAGATACGATGAGTCCTTGCGCCGCGATTTCGGCATAGAGTCGGTCATGCTGGGGCGGGTAGACATGGTCCACCGCACCGCCCAGCACAGCAATTGTGCCAGTGCCCAGGCTGGCGGCATGTGCCTCGCCATCTATGCCCAAGGCGAGACCGGAAACCGTAGCATACCCGGCGCCGCCAAGCGCGGAAGCCATATCGCGGGCGAGCTTTCGTCCGGCGGCGGATGCATTCCGCGCGCCGACGATGGCCACTGTGGGGTTGGCGGCCAGATCGAGTTTGCCGAGCGCTGTCAGGACGGGCGGCGGGGGATCGAGTGCCTTAAGCAAGGGCGGATAAGCGGGTTCGCAGCTTGCGATTATGTGTGCGCCATACTTCCGGGTCCGGTCCAGCTCATGCTTGATATCGGAGACATCCGGGGGGACGAGTTCACGGCCTCTGCGGCTCTTCCGGGTCAACTCCGGTAGACCGTCCAACGCTGCGCCCGCTGATTTGAACTTGCGTATCAGCTGGAAGAAAGTGACCGGGCCGATATTCGGGGTGCGCGCGAGCCTCACCCAATCCAGGCGTTCTGCATCATTGAGCGCGCGCGCCGGACTCATGTGGTCGGGTCTACCGTTTTTTTGGAGCCGAACTTGGGCTCCTCACCCTTCAATAGGCGGCTTAGATTGGCGCGGTGAGTCCAGAACACGAAGAGCGACAACAGCGCGAGCCCGCCAATGATGAACATGTTCCGTTCGCCCAGCAGCCATGCGCCGGGCGGCACCAATGTCGCAGCGGTCAACGCGGCGAGAGAAGAAATGCGGGTAATTGCAAACAGGCCGAGCCAAACCGGTGCGGCGATATAGAAACCGGGCAGGGACACGAATGGCAGCAGTCCCGCATAGGTCGCGACCCCCTTACCACCCTTGAATCCGAGCCATATTGGGTAGCAATGGCCGACAAAGGCGAATGCGCCGGCCACGAAGCCGACTTCCCTGCTGGCAAGCATTCCAAATGCTAGCGCCAGTAGGCCTGCCTTCAGACTATCGAGAAGCAGCGTCGCAAGCGCGAGGTCTTTGCGGCCAGTACGCAACACGTTTGTTGCTCCGATATTGCCGGAGCCAATGGATCGGATATCGCCAAGACCTGCAGCGCGGGTGATGAGCAAGCCAAACGGGATCGAACCGGCGAGATAGCCGCAAAGTGCGGCCAAGGGGAATGCCAGCTCAGCTGTCATGTCGATCTCCTCAATTCCCAATTGAAAACTCTACGAATGGAACCGGCGGTGGGCAAGGCCAGTCTGGGCTATCGCTCAAAAACCTGCACTCCACCCACAAATGTCCGCAGCACACGGCCTTGCAGGCGCCGCCCATCAAAAGGCGAATTGGTTGATCTGGAAAGAAGGTGTTCACGTTCACAGAGCCAGGGTTTGTTTGGATCAAACAGAATGACATCTGCAGGCGCCCCTTCAGCCAGTCGCCCTTCAGGCAACCCGATCATGTCCGCCGGCTTGGAGGTAATCGGCGCGAGCGCTTCAAGCAGGGTGAGCGGGCCATCATGAACAAGGCTGAGTAGTGCCGAAAGCGTGGTCTCGAGGCCTGCCGCGCCAAAGCTCGCCTCACCAAATGGCAGGCGCTTTTCTTCCGGGGGTTGCGGGTCGTGTGCGGACACCACGGAATCGATTTCGCCTGCCTTCAACGCAGCAATCATGGCCTGGCGTGTTTCCTCGTCCCTGAAGGGCGGATTGACCTTGCAATAGGTCAGGTAGTCGCCGACGTCGATCTCGTTGAAGAAAAGCGAATGTGCGGCGATGGTCGTGAAGACGTTGGCGCCCCGGGCGCGGGAATCTGAGACCAGTTCCAGTGTGCGGGGGGTTGATACTTGATCGAGGATCAGGGTGCAGCCAGTTGCTTCCGCAAGCATCAGGTCGCGCGCCGCGCCGATCCACTCAGCTTCTTCTGGAATTCCGGCGAGACCCTTGCGGGCGGCGAAGGCCCCGGCATTCATCACGCCAGAGCCCTTCAACGCGCAATCATCCGGGCGAGACATGACGATGGCACCGCGACTGGCCGCATAAGTCATCGCGCGTTTGAGTATGGAGGGATTTGAGATGGGCGCATCACCATTGGTGAACAGGACCGCGCCAGCATCCGCCATCATGCCTATCTCGGCCATGGCGTGACCTTCCAAGCCTACGGTGAGTGCGCCGGCGGCGTATATGCGGGCTTTCGCGCTGACTTTGGCACGATCTGAAATATAACGGACCAGTGCGACGTCATCCACGACTGGCTTGGTGTCCGGCATGACGACGAGACTGGTCACACCGCCCGCAACGGCGGCTCGAGATGCTGTTGCGAGCGTCTCCTTTTGCTCGTCGCCTGGCTCACCCGTTTTCACACGCAGATCAATTAGGCCCGGTGCGAGACAAAGTCCGCCTGCGTCGATGACTTCATTTGCATTGCCAACGGCGCCCGTAGCGCCTGGCGAAATTGCGGTAATGAAACCATCCTCGATCAGGATGCCGCCGATTTCATCCAGTCCGGATGCCGGATCCAATAGGCGCGCGTTGAAGATGGACAGGCTCATGGGCGGCCTCCTGCCAGCAAATGGAGCACGGCCTCTCGCACAGCGACGCCCATTTCCACCTGTTCTGTAATCACCGAGCGCTCACCATCAGCAATGGCACTTTCGATCTCGATGCCGCGATTCATCGGGCCGGGATGCATGACAATCGCGTCGTCCTTTGCAAGCGCAAGCCGTTCCTGTGTCAGGCCGAAATAGCGGAAGTATTCGCGGCGGCTTGGCAAATACGCGCCATCCATGCGCTCGAGTTGGAGGCGCAGCATCATCACGACGTCTGCGCCTTGAAGGGCTCTGTCGAAGTCGGATGTGGCTGAGGCGGCACCCCAGGTTTCCGTGCCCGATGGCATGAGTGTTCGCGGTGCGCACAGGTGTACTTCGGCGCCCAGCAGGTGCAGCGCCATCGTCGTAGAGCGCGCGACGCGCGAATGGACAATGTCGCCGCAGATGACGACTTTGAGCCCTTCGATCCGGCCCTTGTTGCGGCGGATGGTCAGCGTGTCGAGCAGGCCCTGAGTCGGGTGTTCATGCGTGCCGTCCCCGGCATTGATCACGGCGCAATCGACCTTGCGGGAGAGCAGCTTTGCGCCGCCCGAGGCCGAGTGCCTGACCACCAACACGTCCGGTTTCATGGCGTTCAGGGTCATTGCTGTGTCGATCAGTGTCTCACCCTTCTTCACGGAAGACTGTGCTACTGGCATCGATACGACGTCGGCGCCCAATCGGCGGGCGGCAATCTCGAAACTGCTCATCGTCCGAGTGGAATTTTCAAAGAACAGGTTCACGACTGTCTTTCCAGACAAGACCGGATCTGCCCGCTGGCCCGTCCGTGTCGCTTCGGCATAGTCGTTTGCCAGATCGAGAATATGAGTGAGATCGAGCGGGTGAAGGCCATCAATGCCCAGCAAATGCTCGTGGTCGAAGGAGTAGTGATATGCCGCCTTGCTCATGGAGGCCCTTTCGATTTTTGGCGGTTTAGGCGCGTTTCGGAGTTGGGGCAAGAGGTTCAGAGCGTGAGAAGCAGATACAGCGTGGGGATCGTGACCATGGCGAGCACTGTTTCAACGGCGATCAGATTGGCCGAGAGTGCCGCATCGCCCCCCAGTTCCTTGGCGAGGATATATGAGCTGGTCGCTGTCGGGGTCGCGGCGCAGATCAGTGCGATGACAAGCGGTGTACCGGTTACGCCGAGCAGGAGGCAGAAGCCTACCGCGAAGGCTGGCAGGCCCAGCAGCCTGACGAGCGACCATGTAAGTGTGCGGGAGCCGGCGCGCTTCAGGGCGGACAGATCGACGCCCGCGCCAGCAGAGAGCAGGCCGAGGGCAAGGGCCGCGTCACCCAGGATGCGGAGGCTGTCATCGAGCAGACGGGGCAGCGTGACGCTAGCGCCCGCCAGTGCCAATCCTCCAATGCACGCGATGACGATCGGATTCTTGAACAATGCCATAAACGGATTGGGTTTTGGTCCGTGCGGAGTATCCGCGTGTGCGATCAGCGCGTAGACTGATAGAATGTTGGCGGTGGGAATCATCACGGCGGCGGCGATGGTGACAAGCGCGAGGCCCTCTTCACCGAACAGGAGGCTGCCGATGGACAGGCCGATCATCGTATTCCAGCGAACATTGGATTGGATGACAGAGCCGACGGCCGGGCCAGGCATATTGGGCAGGAAGCGGGCGAGCCATCCTATGCCACCGAGGGCGAACTGCGCGAAGATCAGCGCGGCAGCGAGTCCCCAGGGCGCTTCTTCGAATGGTGCATTGGCCAAGGTGCGAAGGATGAGCGCCGGGAAGAGCACCACATAGGAAAGGCGTTCGATGGCGCGCCAGCTATCGGTCGGAATCCAATTGCGGGCAGACAGGACATGGCCGAGCGTGACGATCGCGATGACGGGCAGGAGGGCGTAGAGAAACCCTGACATCAGGTTCGAGCCAGTCTTTGAAGGGCGTCATTCAGGATTACCGCAGCAGCTGAGGCATCGATTCGTTCGGCGCGTCGTTTCCTAGAAAGGTCAGCCTCGATCATCGCATTTTCGGCTTCTACTGTTGAGAGCCGTTCATCCTGAAACAGGATTGGCACGTCGCGGCGTTTCATGATGTGCCAGGCCAGCGCGCGGACAGATTGTGCGCGTGGGCCTTCGGACCCGTCCATGTTAAGCGGAAGTCCCATGACAATGCCGACAGCCACTCGATCATCATAGAGGTGGAACAAGCGATCAAGGACAGGAGCCAGCTTCTTGCCGCGTGGAATGGTCTCGACCGGGCTCGCCAGCATCCGCAGGCCATCCGCCGACGCGATACCGAGCGTCTTCGTCCCGGGATCAATGCCGATCAGGGCGCCGGTTTTCGGGAAATGGTCAGGATCAGTTATGGGCATGAATAGCCCACATAGCGCCTTGATGCCGTGTTGCCTATGGCGTATTCGGGCGGTTCATTTTCACGCGTTGGAGTTCGCTCATGTCTGTCACCAAGGATGATGTCCGCAAGGTTGCCCGCCTGTCGCGCATTGCCGTCAGCGAACAGCATGTCGGGGAACTGGTTGGGGAATTGAATGGCATCCTCAGCTGGATCGACCAGTTGAACGAGGTCGATATTGACGGCGTGGAGCCGATGACCTCCGTGGTTGAGACGACGCTGCCCATGCGTGAAGATATCGTCACAGATGGCGATATCCAGGATCAGGTTCTGGCAAACGCACCGCGCACCGAAGATGGTTTCTTCGTTGTGCCCAAGGCCGTGGAATAAGCCGCCCGCCGCAGTGCCATCGTGCCATAAGTGCTGTACAACGCGCTTATGGAACGGCTGACAGTTCTCTACAACAGTGTGTGTCCTGTCTGTCGGGAGGGAATTTGCCATTTCGAACGGCGAACCCGAACAGGTTCAGACCTTGTCGATTATGTAGATGTTTCTCAAACACCTGATCGTTTTCGCGATCGGGGCATTTCCCTTAACGACGTTCGCCTGAAACTGCATGTTGTCTTGCCGGATGGTCGCGCGGTTAAAGGATGGCCAGCGGTCGCTGAGATATGGCAGCGGACGCCCGGCTATGGATGGTTGGCCTGGCTGGGCAATCTGCCTGGGCTGAATCTGGTATCCCGCAGCCTGTATCATGTGACCGCCCACCTTCTGTGGCGCTGGAATCGGATGTCTGGCCGCTGGTAGCAATCAGATAATCTGGTCAGCGAATTCTTCGTAATCGATCAGGATTTCTGCATCGGCAAGGATGGGGGTGCGGGCACTTAGCGTCACAGTTTGTGCAGCCGGGTCGACGGTAAAATCCGCATTGGCTTCGACACTGTGATTGCACATCGAGATCAGGCCGAATGCGACCGCGGCGCGCATTTGTCCTTGTTCATTTTCATCCACATGGAAGACATAATGATGGACCTGAGTACCGCGAATGGCGGCGGTGTCATCCTGGCTGAGGACCAGGAGGGGATAGGTTGCGATCAGGTCGCCCGCTTCAAAGGAAACGGCCGCGAACAGGCCGCGACCGTGAAAGGGAGATTGGCGAACCTCAACGGGTGAGGCGTATCCGGTTTTTTCCATAGGCATGATTACCACATGCCGAAGCCGCCGCCATCAGGATTCAGCGTCTTCCTCGCCAGATTCTTCTTCGGATTCTTCCGCCTTTGCCTCTGGGTCCCATGCATAGATTCCATTCACCAGGCATCTTTGCTTGGAAAAGGGCGTGGTCTCTGCGAAATCAGAAATGGAGTCGGACACGATTAGCGCGTCATGCTTTCGCAAGCAGCTGCCGGTCGCGTCCATTCCGATCCGCATTGCATCATCCAGCGGCGTACACGCGCCAAACACTTCAATCAGGAAATGGTCGCGCCCGTCACGCACCACAACTGTGTCCCGTGTTGTTTCGCCAAAACCATCAATGGTGGATGCAAAGCAGATGCTGCTCACCTCTTCGCCCAGTCGTGGATCGTCGGCATAGCGCTCGACGCCGCGTGGTCGGTCCTCTTGTGTCTCTGAAGTGGCGCAGGCCGCCAGGATAACGGGGGCAGCAAGGCTGAGCATGAGGGTACGCATGATGGGTCTCCGTTGAATTTGGCGTTGGAACCGAGCCTGCGCCACTCTCGCGCAACTGACAAGAAGGCTCACGAAGGCTTGAACTTTTGTGCCAAGCCGTCATAGCAGGCGGGCAGATTTCTTCTCAGGATGTCCGATGACCGAACTGACCAAACTTACCCTCGCCGCAGCGCTTGATGGCTTGAAAGCCAAGGAGTTTTCTTCGCGCGAGATCACCCAGCAATTCGTCGACGCCATTGAAGGCGCGCGGACGCTGAATGCCTATGTGGTCGAAACGCCGGAAAAGGCGCTCGCCATGGCGGACGCGTCCGATGCGAGACTGGCCAAGGGCGAGGGCGGCAAGCTGGAAGGCGCCCCGCTGGGGATCAAGGATCTGTATTGCACCAAGGGTGTGCGCACGACGGCGTGCAGCAACATCCTGGGTGCGTTCACCCCAACCTATGAATCCACCGTCACCCAGAACCTCTGGGATGAAGGCGCAGTCATGCTGGGCAAGCTCAACATGGACGAATTCGCCATGGGTTCCTCCAACGAGACCTCGCGGTTTGGAAACGTGATCAACCCGTGGCGCCGCAAGGGCGACAATCAAGGCCTGACACCCGGCGGCTCGTCAGGTGGGTCGGCAGCATCCGTTGCAGCAGACCTTTGTCTCGCGGCGACAGCTTCCGACACGGGCGGGTCTATCCGCCAGCCAGCCGCCTTCACAGGTACGGTCGGCATCAAGCCAACCTATGGCCGCGCCAGCCGCTATGGCATGGTCGCGTTTGCCTCTTCGCTCGATCAAGCTGGCCCGATCTCCAAGACGGTCGAGGATAGCGCCATCCTGCTGAAAGCCATGTGCAGTCACGACCCCAAGGATTCGACCTCATTGAGCGTCGAAACGCCAGACTGGCGCAGCGATGTGTCCAAGGGCGTAAAGGGCATGCGGATCGGTATTCCGAAAGAATACCGGATGGAGGGCATGTCCGACGAGATCGACAAGCTCTGGGAGCAAGGCATTGTCTGGCTGAAAGCTGCAGGCGCCGAAATCGTCGATATCAGTCTGCCGCACACGAAGTATGCGCTGCCAGCCTATTATATCGTTGCGCCTGCTGAGGCATCCTCAAACCTCGCTCGATATGATGGTATGCGTTATGGCGCGCGCATAGCCGGGGAGAACCTGACCGCGACCTATGAAGACACGCGGGCTGGCGGTTTTGGAGCTGAAGTCCAGCGCCGCCTGATGATTGGCACTTATGTTCTTTCGTCCGGCTATTACGATGCATATTACCTGCGTGCCCAGAAAGTTCGCACCAAGATCCTCAATGATTTTGTTGAGGCGTTCGAGAGCTGTGATGCCGTGCTGACGCCGACCTGTCCGAGCCCGGCCTTTGCGTTTGGCGAGAAAAGCGGCGATCCGGTCGAGATGTATCTCAATGACGTGTTCACGGTGACGGCCAACCTTGCCGGCCTGCCGGGCATCTCCGTGCCCGCTGGCCTGTCCTCAAGCGGCCTGCCCCTCGGTCTACAGGTAATCGGCAAGGCGCTCGACGAGACGGCCTGTTTCCGCGTCGGCGGCGAACTGGAACGCGCAGCAGGTTTCGTGGCCAAGGCGGAGAAGTGGTGGTAGGTTCGGGGGCATGAACATCACCCGTTTTCTCCTTCTCTTTGCTGTCCTGCTTGTCTTCTGCCTCGCCCTGATGGCGGCGATGATGGCGCAATATGGCTACAGCCTGTTTGCCCCGGAAATGCGGTCCATGCTGCTCGTGGCATTCCTCGTGGCTGGCTACGTCTCGTTTCGAATTTCCCGAATCATCGCACGCAGAAAGCGGCGACTAGAGGACCACCCCCAGCCGGGCGGTGCCGGAAAGTCAAAGCTGTCCGGCCTGTTTGGCGGCAAGAGCGCGGCGCAGGCGGCGCGCGAAGCACGGGTTGCCGCACGGCGCAAGAAACTGGTCGAGGAAGGTAAGCTGGAAGACACCCCAGAACCTGAACCAGCGGCCGAAAGCGAAGGTCCTGTCCGTGTTGCCCAATCTGCCCCCATCAAGGACCGCATGGCCGCGCGTGCCGAGCGGGTGCGGCGGGCAAAAGAGTCAGGTAAGCTTGATTAGGCCTCACGCCTTGGATGGCTTGAGTGCTCCGCCGGACTTGCTGTTTGGCCGAATGACAACCTGGTCAAATTCTACTTCTTCCGGCGCATTACCGCCGGGACTTGGTTTGTCGTCAACATCCTCATCAGAATCCCGCTGTGTGACCCGCGACAAGTAGATGCCAACCCCGATCAAGCCGCCTACGGGGCCGCATTGCAGCATCATCGCGAAAATCCATAACAGGGGCATGTCGAGGTCCATATTCTGGAGAGATAGCAACATACCCCCCAGCAGGATGGAGCCCACAGCCACGCCGCCAGCGAATCCCAAGACAAGATGTTTGAGAAAGCCGCGAACCACCGGCTTTTCATCCTCGCCCGAGGCATCCATCATCATCTTGAAAATCATTCCGGCACTCCCTTTTTCCTCCACGAGCGGAATTATTCGCCCATATCCCGAAAATTGGAAGGGTTGGCGCCTATCGAATGGTATTGACGGCTCGACAGTGCGCCGCTCCGGCGGCTAGAACAGCGCCAAATCATACTGCCAGCAGGGAACACTATGTCCGCGCGCACACCATATGTCATCAAGGGCGAAACCGGCGATTGGGAACTGGTCATGGGCCTCGAAGTCCATACTCAGGTCTCGTCCAATGCGAAGCTGTTTTCTGGCGCGTCCACGGCGTTTGGTGCGGACCCCAACTGCAATGTGTCGCTGGTCGATGCGGCAATGCCCGGCATGCTGCCCGTGATCAACAAGTATTGCGTCGAGCAGGCTATCCGTACCGGCCTCGGCCTGAAGGCGCAGATCAACACCTATTCCCGCTTCGACCGGAAGAATTATTTCTATCCCGACCTGCCGCAGGGCTATCAGATCAGCCAGTTCGCGCACCCGATTGTCGGTGAAGGCGAAATCGAGGTGGATGTCGAGCCCGCGCATGGCGGCGATGCCTATGCTTTCCCGTGCCGCATTGAGCGGCTCCATCTGGAACAGGATGCTGGCAAGTCGATTCACGACATGGACCCGAGCTCGACCTATGTGGACCTTAACCGGTCCGGCGTCGCGCTGATGGAAATCGTGTCCATGCCGGACATCCGCACACCTGCCGAAGCGGCCGCCTATGTGAAGAAGCTGCGCGCCATCGTGATCGCGCTCGGCACCTGTGATGGCGACATGGAGAAGGGCAATCTCCGCGCCGACGTGAACGTGTCGGTCTGCCGTCCGGGCCAGTATGAGAAATTCCGTGAAACGGGTGATTTCAGCCATCTCGGCACGCGCTGCGAACTCAAGAACATGAACTCGTTCCGCTTCATCCAGCAGGCCATTGAGTATGAAGCGCGCCGCCAGATCGAGATCCTTGAGGATGGCGGCTCCATCGACCAGGAAACGCGCCTGTTCGATCCGGTGAAGGTCGAGACGCGCTCCATGCGTTCCAAGGAAGACGCGCATGATTACCGCTATTTCCCGGACCCGGATCTGTTGCCGCTGGAAGTCGAGCAGGCCTGGATCGAGGAAATCCGTGCGACCCTGCCGGAACTGCCAGACGAGAAGCGCGCCCGCTTTGAAACCGATTATGGGCTGTCACGCTATGATGCGGGTGTCCTCAGCGCCGACGCCGAAAAAGCCAGCTTCTTCGAGGACGTTGCCAAAGGCCGCGATCCGAAACTTGCGGCGAACTGGGTGACGCAGGAATTGTTCGGCTATCTCAACAAGCAGGACATTGAGCTGGCCGACAGCCCCGTATCTGCCTCCAGCCTCGGCGGCCTGATCGAACTGATCGCCAATGACACGATCAGTGGAAAGATCGCGAAGGACGTCTTTACCCGGATGATCGAAGGCGAAGGCGAAGCTTCTGACATTGTCGAAAAGCACGGCCTGAAACAGGTAACCGATACCGGCGCGATCGAGAAGATCGTCGACGACATCATGGCTGCCAATCCGGACCAGGTCGCGCAGATCAAGGAAAAGCCCAAGACGATGGGCTGGTTCGTGGGCCAGGTGATGAAGGCTTCCGGTGGCAAGGCCAATCCGAAAGCCGTCAACGATATCCTGAAAGCGAAGCTGGGGCTCTAACCCCTAGAGCTTGGACTTGATGCGATCGGCCAGCACGCCGAGTTTAGCTGTATCTGCCATTTCGCCCGAGCCATGCCGCCCGAGCGCCACATCCTTCCAGCGCGGAATGATGTGAAAGTGCAAATGGTAGACAGTTTGTCCGGCGGGGGCGCCATTGAACTGGGTCACGACCAAGCCATCGGGCGTCAAGGCAGCTTCGACAGCCTGCGCCACTTTCTGCACAGCTGCCATATAGGGGCCGAGCTTGTCGGCCGGCATGTCGAGCAGGTTGCGCGCTTCCACGCCCTTCGGCACGACGAGCGTGTGACCTTCGCTCTGGGGAAACACGTCCATGAAAGCGAGTGCAGCGTCATCCTCATAGACTTTGACGGCGGGCATTTCACCGCGCAGGATCTTGGCGAAGATATTGTCGGGATCATAGGCAGCGTGAAGAGTCATGACGAGGACGAACTTTCTAGTTTGTGTGGGGAGGGATGCCGTAGTTTCAGATATGTGGCTCTCAGGAAGCGCCACAGGACAAATAACGAGAGCCAGTCGAGCATGAACAAGGCGGCCACAGCCCAGGCGCGCCAATATTTTCTCCGTACCGGATCCGGGGCTTCCCCCGTCGCTTCTACGAGACGGTCCTCCGCGGTTTCGACCATTTCCCGGAGATATGCCTTCGCGTCTTCCAGTTGCGATGTCGGAAGCCGGACAGGGATTCCCCCAAGGGCCGGAACCAACAGCCAGTTCACGGTCGCATGATTGTAGTTGTCGATAGAGGCGTCGAACCCTGCATACTGCAACGCTGCACAGACGATGAGGGCCTCTTCGACCCGGCCATAGTTCCTGAGGACGGCAGACTCGCTCATTCGCCCTTCTTAAAGGGTGTTCGTTCGGTGAGATAGCCCATGTCGGATTCTACCGCTTCGCGTTCGCGCTCCAGATAGTCGGCTATGGCGTGGCGAAGGCCGGGATGGGCTATCCAGTGGGTGGAATGGGTGGTGACGGGCGTATAGCCACGGGCCAGCTTGTGTCCGCCCTGTGCACCTGCTTCGACGAAAGCCAGCTTGCGCTCGATGGCGTAGTCGATGGCCTGATAGTAGCAGGTCTCGAAGTGCAGCATTGATCTGTGCTCGGTACACCCCCAGTAGCGGCCATAGAGTGTGTCGGAGCCGATTAGATTCATGGCACCGGCAATCGGCGCTCCGTCTGACATGGCGAAGATAAAGAGGAGATCGTCGGCCATCCGTTCTCGCAAGAGTGAGAAAGTGTCTCGGGTCAGATAGGGCGAGCCCCATTTGCGCGTGCCCGTGTCCATGTAGAATATGTAGAACGCATCGAGATGAGCTTCGGTAATGTCGTCGCCCCGCAGGTGGACAAAGTCCAATCCTTCCTGCGCCTTCGCGCGTTCCTTCCGAAGATTCTTTCGCTTGGACGAGGAGAGGTCGGCAAGGAAATCATCGAACGAGCCATAGTCGCGGTTCTGCCAGTGGAATTGCTGGTCGGTGCGCAACAGCAGGCCCGTCTCCGACAGCATTGTGGCTTCTGCCGGTGAAGCGAAATTGATGTGCAATGAAGATAGCTCGTTCTGCTCGGCCAGTTGGATCGCGCCGGACAGGAGCGCCGTCTGCAGGCGTATTTCATCGGGGCCCGGACGCACAAGCAGGCGACGACCGGTTACCGGCGTGAAGGGCACGGCCCCAAGCAGTTTGGGATAATAGGCTCCGCCTGCGCGCTCATAGGCGTCGGCCCAGGATTGGTCAAAGACGAATTCGCCGCGTGAGTGGGTTTTGCCATAGAGCGGCATCGCAGCCTTGAGTCGGCCAGTTGCGTCGCGGATCAATACATGACGCGGCATCCAGCCCGTATTTGGAGTGGCCGCGCCAGACGTTTCCATCGCGTCCAGGAATTCCCATTTCAGAAAGGGATCGAAGCGCACCCCGGCTGGATTGGCGACCGCGTTCCATTCCTCCGGATCGACCTCCGCCATGGCTGAGGCAAAACTCAATTTCAGCGCGGTGTCATCCATGCTCTGAATCTAGGGCAAGGCGTAGGCCGAGACCAGTCCCGGAGCGAGATGTTCGAAGATGATGGCCACATTTTCATGAACGGCCAGCCGAACCTCATCCAGCGTCCGTACCGTCCAGCACACAATCGGGAGGTCTTCCGGTACGCGTTTGCGGATGCCATCGACGTCCGCGATGTTGATGGCAATGTAGTCAATGCCGTCTGACAATGCGCGTTGAAGAATTGTTTCGAACTCGGATGTGCCAATCTTGTGGGACGGTCCAATGAGCTGACCGCGCATCACGTCCGATGGGAGGGCCCGTACCGCCTCTTCCGAAAAGCTCATCGCCGCTGCGCGTCCTGCATAGTTCTGAAGCAACGCACCGGTTCGGCGGCCGAGATCTGCCGGGTCCGTGCGTCCGTCCAGCTTCATTTCTGTCAGCAGGGGCAGCTTGTGTGGCCAGCTTGCAAGCAGGCGTTCGAAGGTCGGCAAGCCATGGATTCCGGCGATCATTATGTCCTGCAGGTCGTCCGACGTAAGATCCTCTACACGGTCAGGGCGCCCGGCAAGGCGGTCCAGTGTGTCATCATGGAAAACGACAAGGTTTCCATCCAAATCGGGGCGGATATCGAACTCCATGCCGAGCCCGTACTGTGCCGCCGCATCAAAGGCCGCCATCGTATTCTCAGGTGTTTTGCGTCCGGACCACAGGCCTCTATGTGCGTAGGCGAAGTCCGTGAGCGTGAATGCCTGTGCCATCTAGTCGGCAATCTCGAAGATGCCATCGACTTCCACGGCGACGCCCAGAGGCAGTTCGGGACATGACACAGCCGATCGGGCATGGCGACCAGCCTCGCCGAATACGTCGACCATAAGATCTGAACATCCATTGATGACTTGCGGGATGTCTGTGAAGCCGGGCGCGACGTTCACGAAGCCGCCGAGTTTTACCACGCGCTTGATACGGGACAGGTCGCCAATGGCAGCTTTGCACTGGGCGATCAGGTTGATCCCACAGAAGCGGGCGGCCTGCTGACCTGCGGAGAGTTCCATGTTCTCGCCGAGGCGTCCCTTGATGAGGCCGTCAGCGGACGCGCTGACCTGACCGGACACGAACAGCATGTTGCCGCTGATGACATAGGGGACATATGTGGCGACCGGTTTCATGGGTTCCGGCAGTTCGATGCCGAGTTCATCAAGACGGGTTTCGGGGGTCGACATGGCGCGCTCCTTGAAAATGGTGTTGCGTTTTCACTAGACCGCCAAGGGGCGGTGCGCAAACGCCGTTCACCGGGGCGCGTTCTTCACCCGCGCCGACCGGCCTGTGATCACGGCTTCGGCGCCGAACTTCTGCCGGGCCAGGTCCGACGCGCGCTCTGCCGCCGCGCGCTTCGCGACGAGAGGGTCGAGCAGGTCGACAGCGTCCGAGCGATGCTCTGACAGGTCGGAAATACCAACTCCGATGAGACGAAAGCGTGTCCGGCCATTGGTTTCCTTGGCCAGCAACACTTTGGCATTCCGAAACAGGGTCTGGGCCAGCTGGGTGGGCTCTGACAGGGACATGCGCCGCGTAAGGGTCCGGAACTCAGCGGTCTTGAGTTTGAGCGTGATGACATTGCCGACAAGGCCCGTGGCCTTGGCACGGTCTGCCGTTTTTACGCAGAGGCGCCAGAGCTGGTCTTCCAACCAGGCCGGGTCTGACATGTCGTCATTGAACGTGGTCTCGGAACTGACCGACTTGCGCTCCTCATCATTCCGGACCGGCCGGTTGTCGATGCCATGCGCCCGATTCTTCAGCCACATTCCGGTCTCGCCATAGCGCCCGATCAACTGCTTCAACTCCGTTCTTTGGAGGTCTTCGATCGTATCGTACCCATCCCGGGTCAGTTTCTGGGCCAGTTTCGGGCCCACGCCATGAATGAATCCAATGGGTCTCGGTGCGAGTAAGGCTTCGGCTTCGTCTGCGCCGATGACAGCAAATCCTCTCGGCTTGTCCAGTTCGCTTGCGGTCTTGGCCAGGAATTTGTTGGTCGACAGGCCAATCGAGACAGTGATCCCGATATCGCGCTCAATCTCTGCTGCAAGCCGGGCGAGGGACACGGCCGGCGGCGCCTTGTGAAGGGTGCCCGTGCCGCTGAGGTCCAGATAGGCCTCGTCGACCGAGACGGGCTGAATCATGGGCGTCAGCGCCTGCATCTTTTCGCGCATCTGGTGGGCGGCGAGCCGGTACTTTTCGCCATTCGGCTTGATCACGACGGCGTCCGGGCAGGCCTTGAGCGCCTTGAACATCGGCATCGCCGAGCGGACGCCATAGAGACGCGCGATATAACAACACGTGGATACGACCCCCCTTTTTCCGCCGCCCACAATGACTGGTCGGTCTTTCAGGGAGGGATCGTCGCGTTTTTCGATGGCTGCAAAGAAGGCGTCGCAATCGAGATGAGCGATGGCCAGCGTTGTGATGTGTTTATTGCGGATTACACGATGCCGCCCGCAGCGAGGGCAGGCAGCGCTGTCGTCGTCTGAAAGGTGAAAACAGTCTCTGCAGAGCGTGTACATGGCCCCGTGTTCATGCCATGTTCCGGCGCCCGCGGCAATCAATGGGACGCAAACACGTAAACCAGTGTTAACGATTTCGGGTGTAGCTGGCAAAAGAGCTCTTAGAATCGTCCCGAATCAGAGGCACCAACTCAATCATGACGAAGTCGCACACCAGGAAAGTTCTGGTTGTTGAGGATAACGAACTCAACATGCGCCTTTTCTGTGACTTGTTGGATGCTTTCGGTTTTGAAACCTTCCAATGTCGCGATGGTGCCAAGGCTGTCGAGATTGCACGCCAGGAACTGCCGGACCTCATCATCATGGATATCCAGCTGCCGGAAGTTTCAGGTCTCGACATCACGCGATGGCTCAAGGACGATGACAAGGTCGCGCACATTCCGGTTCTGGCCGTCACGGCATTTGCCATGCGCGCGGATGAGCAGCGGGTTCGTGAAGCTGGCTGTGAGGGGTACCTTTCCAAGCCCATCCAGATTGCAACCTTCATCAAGGCGGTTGAGGCATTGATGCCCAAGGAGGCAGCGTGACAGCACGCGTCCTCGTCGTAGATGACATCGAAGCGAACCGACGCCTCCTGCAAGCCAAGCTGGAGGCTCAATATTATACGGTCATGCTGGCTGAAAACGGGATCGAGGCGCTCAACATGGTGGAGCGTAGCGAGCCTGACATTATCCTTCTGGACGTGATGATGCCCGGTATGGACGGGTATGAAGTTTGCCGCCGCCTGAAGGAAAACCCTGCCACTGCGCATATACCCGTCGTCATGGTTACGGCCCTGAATGATGCCGAGGATCGCGTCCGGGGCCTGGACGTCGGGGCGGAAGACTTCCTGACCAAGCCGGTTGATGACTTTGCCTTGATGGCGCGTATGGGGGCCATCACCCGATACAATGCTGTTGCGTCAGAGCTTCGCCAACGTCAGGCCAGCGGCCTGCGAGCGGGCATTGATGGCGACGAAAGTCTCAATGTCAAAGACCAGCCAGCACGCCTCTTCGTGGTGGATGACAATCCCAGATCATCGTCGCGCGTCGCTGAAACCCTGCGGTCTGGTGGTCATACGGCCATTACACTGCTGGAGGCGGGCGGCATGAAAGGGTTGAATGAGCTTGGCGTGGATATTCTCGTCCTGTCCATGCTCAGTGATCGTTATGACGCCCTGAAACTCTGTGCGCACTTCAAGATGAATGAAGCGACACGCGCGATTTCAATTCTGTTGATTTGCGATCCGGATGATCGGCCGAGGGCTGGAAAAGGTCTTGATCTGGGTGCAAGCGATGTCATTTTTGCACCCGTCGACAAGCAGGAATTGCTGGCTCGTGTCCGGACGCAGGCACGGCGAACCCGCTATATCGAGGCATTGAGAGACCGCGTGGATCGTGGTCTTGAATTGTCGGTCATCGATCAGCTCACCGGCCTCTACAATCGTCGGTACATGAACAACCAGTTGGAACAATTGATCCAGCGCTCCCAGATGGGCGGACGACCCGTATCGGTGGTTATGGCCGACATCGACCATTTCAAAGCAGTGAACGATACATATGGCCATGATGTCGGAGATGAAGTCCTGCAGGAAGTGGCCAAGCGCCTGAAGGTCAATAGCCGCGTCATGGATGTGGTCTGTCGCCCGGGTGGCGAAGAATTCATGGTCATTATGCCAGATACGCCGGGTGATCTCGCTTGCGCAGCAGCCGAGCGAATTCGACGATCTGTCGCGGCAGAGCCCTTCATAGTGAACAGTGGTGCGCGGGAAATTTCCATTACGCTGAGCGCTGGCGTTTCCACCATTAACGGCGCTCATGATACGATTGCTGATCTGACCAAGCGCGCGGATACGGCGCTCTATCAAGCCAAGTCTGCTGGCCGGAACAGAGTCGAAAGTCTTGCTGCCTGATTGACTTGAGCCGCCGCCCGTCGCAAGGCGCTGCTCATGAATGACCGGTTCTCGGCGTTTCGCCATTCTTCCTATCGCAGATACTTCCTGTCTCGCTTCATGACATCGCTTGCGGCGCAGGTCGTTTCTGTCGCCGTGGCGTGGCAGATGTATGATGTTACCCAGAACGCGGCGCTTCTCGGTTGGATCGGCCTTGTCCAGTTCCTGCCAGCCCTGTTGTTGGTCGTGGTGACAGGTGTCGCATCGGACCGGCTCGGTCGCCGGAATGTCATGGGAGCGTCAGTCAGCGTCGAACTGGTATGCGCCGGGGTGATTTTGGCGCTCGCGCTGACGGGACGATTTGATCCTCTGATCGTTCTCGCGACCCTCACTGTCTTTGGTGTCGCACGCGCATTCTATACGCCTGCTTCGTCGAGTCTTGCGGTCAATTTGGTGCCGCGTGAAGACTTCGCCAATGCTGTGGGCTGGCTTGCATCATCCTGGCAGGCGGCGTCGATCCTCGGACCAGTGGCAGGTGGATTGTTATATGGTGTCGGGGCGGGGTTTGCGTATGGAACGGCTGTCAGCCTGTTTGCCATATCGGCCATCCTGATTTTCTCGATCCCGAAACCTCCCCAGCGTATCGAGCGCGAACCAACGACACTCAACGTGCTGTTGGGCGGGTTCAAATATGTGTTCAATCAGAAAGTTGTGCTGGGCGCGATCTCTCTGGATTTGTTCGCTGTGTTGCTGGGCGGCGCCGTGGCGTTGCTGCCGATCTATGCGCGGGACATATTGGAAATTGGTGAAGAGGGGCTTGGCTTGTTGCGCGCGGCGCCCGGCATTGGCGCACTCATCATGCTGGCGATCATCACGGCGTTTCCGATCAAGGATCATGCCGGCCTGATACTATTCGTGTCGGTCGCGCTCTTCGGGATTTCCACCGTCGTGTTCGGGTATTCGAATGTCGTCTGGCTATCCATCGTCGCGCTGATCTTCGTTGGAGCCTTCGACATGGTGTCGGTCTATATCCGCGAAGTTCTCCTGCAGCTCTGGACACCTGACCAAGTGCGCGGGCGGGTCAATGCCGTGAACTCGATTTTCCTGGGCGCGTCCAATGAACTGGGCGAGGCGCGGGCCGGATTCATGGCCGCCAAATGGGGCGCGGTCTTCACGGTCGTAGCGGGCGGCTATGCGGCCGTCGGCGTGGCTGCGGCTTGGTCAGTCCTGTTCCCCGGTATCCGCAAGACACGAGACCTGCATCATGGCGTGCCGGAAGAATAGGCAACAAAAAACCCGCTCTAGTGGAGCGGGCTTTTCGAACAATGCATGAAAAACAAGGATCTTACTTGATCTTGCCTTCCTTGAATTCGACGTGCTTCTTCGCGACCGGGTCGTACTTACGCTTGACCATTTTTTCGGTCATGTTGCGTGGGTTTTTCTTCGTCACGTAGAAGAAACCGGTGTCGGCCGTCGAATTGAGGCGGATCTTGATGGTGGCTGGTTTGGCCATGACGAATGCTCGCTTGTGTTAGCGTCTGAAACTGGAAAGCGGCTTAATGGAGATGTGCGCGTCGGAAGTCAAGCGCCATTGCTGCTAGAGGCGGTCGGTCGAATGTCCGCTGCGGGTCCAGCGCAGGAAGGGCGGGCCCCGATTCAGCGACGGCTTGTCCAGTCTTTCCTCGATTTCCCCCAGCATGAACCGGGTGACATTAGGCAAATCGAGCGCCAGTGCGTCTTTCAGGGTGACCCATTGCAGGTCAGACAATTCCGCGCCGTCGACGGGCGGACGCTCATCAATCAGAGCATCTTCGGCGTTCGCCATGAAGAATCGCGCGTCGAATCGCTTCGGTCGATAGGGCGGCGTGATGGCTCGGCCGATGAAGGTCAATGGGGACAGGTGAGGCGCTGCGTCGAGTTCATGAAAAGGTTTCCAGCCGATTGGGTGCCTGTCTGGCATCTCGGCGTCGCGCGCCACCAAGAGGCCGGTTTCCTCGAATGTTTCGCGTATGGCTGTCAGGGCGAAGGCACGCGGCTTGCGGCGCGTCTGGATGCGCAGGAGACGTTCCTGCTGGGCGTCCAGTTCGCAATAGGAGACGGCCTTGCCATCCTGTGGGTCCACACGGCCACCGGGGAAGACGTATTTGTCTGGCATGAAGGCATGACGCGCCGAGCGCTTACCCATCAGGACGCGAGGTTCGGCGGCGTCCCGGCGGACCAGTATGAGTGTGGCGGCGTCTTTCGGGCGGGGACTGCGTTTGCGAGTCTCGATGACATCGCCATCATCTTCCTTGTCAAATGCGGAGCCCATCAGCGTATCTGAGTGCGGATTCGAATTCATGTCCAAACTATTTCCGGCTCTTGCGCTTGTGCTTGGGCAGCGTCTTCTTGTTGAACTTCCCTTTGCCGGGGCGCTTACCCGTTGGCTTGCCGGGGCCGGTCTTTCTGCGCGGGGGACGACCGCGGCCTGTATCATGGCGCTCGCGTGCCTCCCGGCGCCCTTCCGGGGCTGGCATCGGGTCGGATAGCATTTCGAGCAGGAGGCCACCTTGAAGAGGGGTAACCTCTTTCAGCTTCACCCGAACGATCTGACCGAGACCATAGGTCTTGCCTGATCCCCGCGCATAAATCTGCATGGCGGTGTCATCATGCACCCAATAATCATCGGAGATAGATGAAATCGGGACGAACCCGTCTGCACCTGAGCCAGCCAGCGCGATGAATAGCCCTGCGCCAGTGACGCCCGTGATGCGTCCCTCAAATTCACTACCAACTCGATCCGCAAGGAAAATGGCAAGGTAGCGGTCGGTGGCCTCGCGTTCAGCGGCCATGGAACGGCGCTCGGTATCTGAGATGTGCTGAGCCATCTCCTCCAGCCGTACCGACATGTCCTTGGACAGGCCGTCCGGGCCGAGCCCGAGCGAAGCGATCAGCGCGCGGTGCACGATCAAGTCAGCATAGCGCCGGATCGGTGAAGTAAAGTGCGCGTAGCGGATAAGGTTCAGGCCGAAATGGCCCAGATTCTCTTCCGAATAGATCGCCTGAGCCTGTGTGCGTAGCACCATCTGGGTGACCATCTGGTCGTAATCGCCATCGCGGATATCGCCAAGCAGACGGTTGAAATTCTCGGTCTGCGGGCGCTGGCCGATATTCCATTTCATGTCGATGGTCTGCAGGAATTCGGCGAAGGCGGCGATCTTCGCATCTGTGGGCGTGTCGTGGACACGATAGATCAGCGGGCTTTTCTGCTTTTCCAGGGTTTCAGCGGCTGCCACGTTCGCCTGGATCATGAATTCCTCGATCAGGCGGTGGGCGTCGAGACGTTCCTTGGTAATGATGCCTTCGATTTCGCCATCCTCGGAAAACACGATGCGACGCTCGGGCAGGTCGAGATCCAGCGGAGAGCGATCGTCCCGTGCCTTGGAAAGCGCTGCATAGGCGCCCCAGAGCGGCTTCAGGACGGTTTCCAGCATGTCGCCAGCCTTGCCGCCCGGCTTGCCGTCAATCGCCGCCTGAGCTTCCTCATAGGAGAGCTTGGCTGCTGACTTCATCATGCCGCGAATGAAACGGTGCGAGCGCTTGGAGCCCGACTTGTCGAAGATCATCTCTACCGCCATGCAGCGGCGCAGCTCGCCCTCGCGCAGGGAGCATTCATCCGCTGACAGTTCAAACGGCAGCATCGGGACCACGCGGTCCGGGAAATAGGTCGAGTTGCCGCGCTTCAGCGCTTCGCGATCGAGCGGCGAGTCTGGCGTGACGAACGCCGCCACGTCGGCGATGGCGACGATCACGCGCCAGCCATCATCCAGCTGTTCGGCGAATACTGCGTCATCATGGTCGCGCGCATCATGCGGGTCGATGGTGATGAGCGGGGTTTTTGTCAGGTCCTCACGCTCCGCCGCAGCGGGTTTTGGATTGCGGGCCTGTTCCAGCGCCGCTTCAGGGAAGTCGACCGGGATGCCATGGGCATGAATGGCCAGCAGGCTGGCTGAGCGGGGATCGCTGATATGGCCGATCACTTCGCGGATCACGCCGAGATTGGGACCATATTGCCGGCGGCCCTGTGGCTTGGGCGTTGTGACCACGAGATCGCCATCCTCGGCACCATTGCGGTCAGCGTCCTGAATCAGGAATTCGCGGCGCTCCTTGCGATTGGCCGGGGTAACCTTGCCGCCGCGGGGGCCTTGCGAATACATGCCAACGAGCGAATTGGTCAGCTGTTTTTCCAGCACGGTCAGGGCCCGGGCCTGCCAGTCGCCATCGACCTGGGTGATCTTGCACAGGGCGCGGTCGCCTTCGCCGGGCTCGGTGGCCTCACCTTTCTGCTTACCGGACAGGCCGGAATAGATGATGTCCGGCCCAAACGGACCATTGTCGCCAAGCGCCTTGCCGATCAGATCGCCATTTTCGTCGGTATGGGTGAATTGGACAACGCCAGTCGAAGGGGGGCGATCCGCCTGGGACCAGGCGCGTTTGCCTGTCCGTTCCAGCGTGCCATCGGCCTCCAACTCCTTCAGGATTTCGCGCAGCACGGCGCGTTCGCGGCCTTTTACGTGCAGGCCGCGGGCAATGTCCTGTTTGGTCGTTGCGTTCGGATTGTCTCGAATGAAATCGAGCACTGTTTTCTTATCTGGGAAACTCATACCGCCCATATAGGGGGACTCGCAGAAAAATGCGCGGGGGTTTTATGCAGCCAGTCTAATCGGAAAAAAACGATCTTAATAATATACGAGCGCACGCCACAGCATTGTCGGTAGTGTCACCGAAAACTTCTTTTGTTTTTTCAAGCCTGCCAGTCCGTATATATACTTGGCATGCATAATTGTGCTCAGAGTGCTTATACGGTTCACTTACCTGAACCTGAATACAAGGCCATTCCGATGTATGCTCAGTATTCAAGGAATAAACCTCTAGAAATCGCTTCTACACTTCCGCTCACAATTCCCATATGCGTTTATAGCTGCTGAGTAGCAAGAGGCACGTGACGCTGGGTCGGGATGAATTCGGCAATAGGCCACTGCCGAATTATACCAAAAGTCGCAATCCTTTTCACAATGCAGGTAGTCAGGGGTGCCATAACCGAATCCCTGACCGTTATTTGTCCGCAGGTTTATTACGTCTTCGTTGAAGAACCTGTCCAACATATCATCGGTAGACCAGCTGAAATCATCTTCTGGCGGGCAGTTGAGTCCCAAACATACAGTTTGCGACATAGCGGGTGCGGGTGTTGCGCAAAGAAGTAGCGATATAATTGTGGCGCGGATGAGTTGGCTAGGTTGCATGTTTCCCTCCAAATTTTGAATAATTTATCGGGGAAACGAAAAATAGTCTAAATAGAAATTTGAGAATGTTTTGTGATCATCCTAGATCATTCTCCGCTCCTGGCACGTAGGCTAGTGTGCAATTCTGCCTATCGAAGGCTGCATTATTACGGGGCTTCCGGCAGTGACATCACGTCTACGGGTGTAAGGGCGAAGGATCCGGCGTGTGCGCCCCATGTGCCGACCAGAACTTCATAGTGCAGGTGGCGCGGTATCAGGTAGCTGGCCGTATTCCCCATAGTACCAAGATATTGGCCGGTTGTGACCAGATCGCCTTCCCGCGTGTCTGCGAACCCTTCGAGATGCGCGTAGCGCGTAAACACGCCGCGGCCATGCTCCAGGACGATCATGTTGCCATAATCGCGTCGGTATCGCTGCCGGCGAATCTTGCCATCGGCGGCGGCAAATACGGGCACCGGATCCAGGCTGTAGAAGTCCAGGCCTTTGTGAAGGCCACCGTTCCGGGGGCCGAAGACGGATGACAGGCATCCGCCGCCGACTGGGGCGGTGGCAAGCCGTATATGGCCCTCCGCCAGCACAAAGCGCTTATAGTCGGTGACTACGAGGTCTTGATCGACATTCGCTCCAATGCTCGGCGCCATCCCCTTGCACGCCGTCAGCGTATCCAGAAACCCCGTCGGGCTTGGCGCAAGCGACATGAGCGTTGGCGGGATATCCGGGGCCGGAGACGGGCGCGGGATTTCCTCCAGATCGATCACTTCAGACGGTCGATCCAAGGCCGCAATCGTCTTGTCCAGTTCTTGGGCGATCAGAACCGAGGCGAGCGTAACCGCTCCCAAGAATGCCAATTTCTCTAAAACAGGCATGATGCAACCCCTAATTCCGCGAGGCGGGAACAGTAAACTATTGGCAGGCCAATCCCTCAACCGAAGGCCGACCGAAAGTGTTCCGGTGACCGTCGATTGAGCTCATTGCCTTATGGATTAATCCTTTTTTGCGGCAGGCGCTTTTTTCTTCGCAGGCGCCTTCTTCTTGGCAGGGGCTTTTTTCTTGGCGGGAGTCTTCTTGCCGCCCTTGGATGCCTTGGCGTTGATCAACTCGATGGCCTGTTCCAGCGTGACCGCATCCGGTGTCACATCCTTGGGCAGGGTCGCATTGGTCTTGCCATGCTTCACATATGGCCCATAGCGGCCTTCGAAGACTTCGATTGCGCCGCCATCCGGATGATCGCCGAGAGTTTTCAGAGCGGCGGCTCCGCCACGGGCTCCCTGTTTGGCGCGTTTGTCGGCGATCAGTGTGACGGCGTGGTTCAGGCCGATGGTGAAGACATCGTTCGGATCCTTGAGGTTCGCATAGGTCTTGCCATGCTGAACATAGGGGCCGAAGCGACCGAAATTGGCAAGGATCGGTTCGTTGTCTTCCGGGTGTTTGCCGACTTCGCGGGGCAGCATCAGCAGTTCGACTGCACGGTCGAGCGTGATGTCCTGCGGGTTTTCCTTTTCGGCCTTGGTCAGCGAAGCACGCTTTGGCTTCTCGCCATTCGCCATTTCGACATAGGGACCGAACCGACCGGTCTTCAGATAGATCATCTCGCCGGTATCGGGATGAAGACCCAACTCGTTGCCGTCTGGATTGATCGCTGCGGCGGCGTCGCCATCTGCGCTGAACTGGCGGGTGAACTTGCACTCAGGATGGCGTGAACAGCCGACGAAAGCGCCAAAGCGGCCCAGCTTCATTGAAAGCTCGCCTTCCTTGCAGAGCGGGCACTGGCGCGGGTTCTCGATCGGATTGCCGTCCGCATCTTGGCGCGGGAACACATAGGCTCCGAGTTCCTCGTTGAGAACGTCCAGAACCGCTGAGACACGAAGGTCTTTCGTCTCGTCGATATCGGCGGCGAATTGCTGCCAGAATTCCTTCAGAAAGGCTTTCCAGTCGAGCTTGCCATCAGAAATGATGTCCAGCTTCTCTTCGAGCCCGGCGGTGAAATCATATTCCACATAGCGCCGGAAGAAGTTCTCAAGGAACGCCGTCACGAGGCGTCCCTTGTCCTCGGGGATCAGCTGTTTCTTCTCGATGCGGACATAGTCGCGATCTTCCAGCGTGGAGAGGGTCGACGCATATGTAGACGGGCGGCCGATGCCGAGCTCTTCAAGCTTCTTGACCAGTGAGGCTTCCGTGAAGCGTGGTGGCGGTGTGGTGAAGTGCTGGCTGGCCTCGGCCTTCAGCAGGTCCGCATGCTGGCCTTCTTCCATCTTGGGCAGGCGATTTTCGTCATCGTCGCCATCATCGCCTTCATCGCGACCTTCGGTGTAGAGCTTGATATAGCCATCAAACACCAGGACCTGACCGGTCGAGCGCAGGACCGCGCGCTTGTCCTTGGAGGTCATGTCGATGGTGGTGCGCTCGAAGCGGGCGGTTTCCATTTGCGAGGCGACCGCGCGTCGCCAGATGAGCGTGTAGAGTTTCTTCAGGTCGCCATCGCCATGATAATCTTCCGGGCGAAGGTCGAAATTGGTCGGCCGGATGGCTTCGTGCGCTTCCTGGGCGTTCTTGGCCTTCGAAGAATAGCGGCGGGTCTTTTCCGGCAGGTAACGCGCGCCATAGTTCGACTGGATCATGGACCGGGCTGCCGCATAGGCTTCCTCGGCCATGTTTACGCCATCGGTACGCATATACGTTATGCGACCTTCTTCGTAGAGCTTCTGGGCGGCCTGCATCGTCCGCTTGGCGTTGAAGCCGATCTTGCGGGAGGCTTCCTGTTGCAGCGTGGACGTGATGAAGGGTGGGGGTGGATTGCGCTTGACCGGCTTGGCCTCAACCGAGGTGACGGAATAGCCGCCGATCTGGACAATTTCCAGCGCCTTGTCGGCGTCGCCCTTGTTGCCCAGCGTGAACTTTTTCAGCGTTTCGCCGTCGAGACTATAGAGGCGCGCTTCAAAGTCGGTGCCGTCTGGTGCGCGCAGGTTAGCCGCCACATTCCAGTACTCTTGCGGCCGGAACATCTCGATCTCGTTCTCGCGGTCGCAAACGATGCGCAGTGCCACAGACTGGACGCGGCCAGCCGACCGGCTACCCGGCAATTTGCGCCACAGGACCGGCGACAGGTTGAAGCCGACCAGATAGTCGAGTGCGCGGCGCGCCAGATAGGCATCGACCAGTTCGCCATCAATCTGGCGGGGATGTTCCATTGCGGTCGTGACTGCATTCTTGGTGATCGCGTTGAAGACGACACGCTCGACTGGCGTGTCCTTCTTCAGGGCGCGGCGCTTGCGCAAGGCTTCCACGAGGTGCCAGCTGATGGCTTCGCCTTCGCGATCGGGGTCGGTCGCGAGGATCAGCGTGTCGGCTTCTTTCAACGCCGCTGCGATCTCGGAGATACGCTTGGACGATTTGGAATCTGCCTCCCACACCATCGCGAAATCATCGTCCGGATCGACCGAACCATTCTTGGAGGGAAGGTCACGGATATGCCCGTAGGACGCCAGGACCTTATAGTCCTTGCCGAGATACTTGTTGATGGTTTTCGCCTTTGCGGGCGACTCGACGACGACAAGTTTCATGCGCTTACCTCTTTAAGGCGGCGAGAGATGGGGTCGGGAGACAGGCCCTGTCAAGGCCGGGTTGTAATTAGCCGTCTTCCCGATAGGCGATGAAGGTGAGCGTGCAGAACAGCACAAAGAGTGGCGGGCTCCATGCTGCGATCACGGGGGGCGCCGCACCTGTTGCCCCGAGGCTGGAAGAGAATTGAGTGAAGAAATACAGCCCGACCGCTGCGAGCGACCCGATGGCCAGAAGCTGTGAATTTCCACCCATTCGCTGCAGGCGCAGGCACACAACGGCGCCGATCAGCGCCATCGCCACAAACAGGGCCGGCAGGGCCATGAGCGCGTTGAGGCGCATCTTGTAGCGCGAAGCGTCCAGGCCGGCGGCTTGGGTCTGGCGAACGAAATGCGGCAATTGCCAGAAGCCAATCGTGTTGGGAGATGCAAATTTGTCGAGCAGCGTCACCGCGTCCAGTGTCGTGGGGATGGCGAGATTTTCCTTGAACTCGGGTGGAGCGTTCGGAACATTTTCGATTACGCCTTCAAGCTGCCAGAAGCCATTGCGCAGAATCGCACTATCCGCGTCGATCCGGCGGGCAAAGGCGTAGTCATTGGTCGGTCGCCCATCTGCGTAGAGGCGCTCTTCCTGGATCATCTTCACATCCTGAAGATTCACCCCGCCTTCGGCGACGCGCTTGGCGTGAATGACAATCTGGTTGGTTTCGTCACCCTGGCGCAACCAGATGCCTGTATCGGAAACCGAAAGGGTCGGACGGCCTTCATTGAGCAGGCGGTCGCGCGTCTGCTCAAAGGACTCGGTCAGTTTCGCCGCAAACGGATTGAGCACCATCATTGTGAACAGGCCGAGGACCACGCCGAGGACCATGACCGGGGTCAGGAAGCGCCACGCCGAAATGCCGCTGGCGCGGATGATGGACAATTCCGACCGACGATTGAGCCGGGTGAAGGCCATCATGGAGGCGATCAGCAGCGCAAAGGGCAAGGTTTGTTCGACAATTTGCGGCAGTTTCATCAGGGACAGGTTGAGCGCGCCAAGAATGCTGAGGCGTACATCGCCGCCCACTGTGCGCAGTTGCTCGACCACATCGATCATGAGAATGGCCAGCAGGAGGATGCCCAGCACAAGGGCCAGTCCCATGAGGCATTCCTTCAGGATGTATCTCTGTATCTTGGAAAATAGAGGCATCAGCTGGTGGCTCCGGTCGGGTTCCGGAATAACTCAAGTGGTGGGCGATCGACCTTGCCGAGGTGGCGCCCTCTCGCAAAATAGATATAGCTGAGGATTGCAATGATGCCGAGCGGGACGAGCCATTGCAGCACATTGAGCGCCGGATCATTCGCGGCGGCCGATTGCAATACCAACTGCACAATCAGAACGCCGATGGCACCACCGGTCGCCCAGCCAATCCGCTTGCTGTAGCCCTTGCGGCTGAAATCCCCGCCGAGCACTGCAAAGATCGCCAGCAGCGTCATGACGATGTTCAGCAAGGGTGTGGTCAGGCGACTGTGCGCTTCCGCCAGCAGGGAGTCTATTTCCTTGAGTTCGAAATAATTGGTTCGGTCCACGAAGAACAATTCATAGAGATATTTGTCCGATGCCTTCAGGACGAGGTCTGAGTCCTCTTTCATGAAGTCAGTCAGATCGAACAAGTATTGGTCGAATTCCAGGATCGATAGCTGGTTGTTTGCGTCGAGCTGTTGGCTGGTCGCATCCCGCAGCAGGAGTGTTGGGCTGCCTTCGACTTCAATCAGCGCGGCGCTGCGCGCGAGAATGTCAGTGGGGTTCTCCGGATCGGTCATGTCGGAGATCAGCACGCCACGCAGTTCGCCGCCGGCCTGTTCGCGCGCATAGAAGGTCAGCCGGTCCCCATTGGAGGTAAACTGACCGGGCCGGATCAAGGCGGCAGCCAGATCGGCGCGCGCTGTCGCCACGGTTTCGCGCATGGCGCGTTGAGCGGCGGGCTGGACCCAGAGGTTCACGGTCAGGTGTGCGACGAGACAAAGCACGGCGAGCCGCATGATCGGTGAAGCGATCTGCCAGCGGGTCATGCCGGCGGCCTGCGCGACAACGATCTCGCTATCCTTGTGTATGCGGTTCAGCGACCAGACCGTTGCCACGAACAGGGCGAGCGGGGTCAGAAGCGCTATGATCTGCGGTGCGCCGAGCATGACAATATAGAAATAGGTGATCGCAGACTGGCGGTTTTCCAGAATCAAATCGGTGCGTGAAAGCCCTTGGGCCAGCAAGGCCAGCATGGCGAGCCCGCCAATGATGATGACCACAGCCTTCAGGACTTCGAAAAACAGGTATGTCTGGACTTTGGTCATAAGGCGATTAGCAGGCTTTTCGCAGAATCCTTCAGAAAGGGGTGATATTTCCCTAGCTAACGAGTTGCGCAACGCGCGTCGACGTTTAGTTTCCGCTGCAAATGGAGAATCCACACATGAAAATCACATTTGCTGAAAGTGCCAAGGCCGACATCATCGCCTTTCTGGTCGATGAAGACGGGGATCTTCCCGAAGCTGCGGCCGCGCTGAACGAAACCACAGGCGGTCTGTTGTCAGAAGCCATGGACGGCAGCCGGTTCAGTGGCAAGAAGGACCAGCAGGCCTTTATCGTTCTGCCCAAGGGCAGCGATGCTCGACGTGCGGTGCTGATCGGTGCAGGCAAGAAGGACAAGCGCGATGCGCGCGTTCTCGAAGGCCTCGGTGCCAATCTTTACAAATCCCATTCCAGCAGCGGTTTCAAATCTCTCGCGGTCCATGCTGGTTCTGCAGAAGATGCTGCGCGCATTGCGCTCGGTGCGAAGCTCGCCAGCTATCGCTTCGATACATATTTCACCAAGCTGAAAGATGACCAGAAGCCAAGCCTTGAAAGCGTGACACTGGTGGTCTCCGATGTGCCTGCGGCAGAAGCGGCATTCGTGCCGTTGAATGCGGGCGCCGAAGGCACCAAGCTTGCGCGCGATCTGGTCAACATGCCACCGAACGATCTCTATCCGGCCAGCTTTGCAGAGAAGTGCCGCGAGCTGGGCCAGTATGGTGTTCAGGTCGAAGTGCTCGGCGAAGCGGAGCTTGCCAAACTCGGCATGAATTCCATGCTTGGCGTCGGTCAGGGCAGCGTCAAGGAAAGCCAGCTCGGCGTGATGAAATGGATGGGCGGCGCCGAAGGCGAAGACCCGGTGATCCTGATCGGCAAGGGCGTGTGCTTCGACACGGGCGGCATCTCGTTGAAGCCCGGACCGGGTATGGAAGACATGCGCGGGGATATGGGCGGCGCAGCGGCTGTGACCGGTGCAATCCGCGCGCTGGCCGAGCGCAAAGCCAAGGTCAATGTGATCGGTCTCGTGGGTCTGGTTGAGAATATGCCGGATGGCGACGCGATCCGACCGGGCGACATTCTCAAGTCGGCTTCCGGACAGACCATCGAAGTCCAGAACACCGATGCTGAAGGCCGTCTCGTGCTTTGCGATGTGCTCTGGTATGCGCAGGAGCACTTCAAGCCAAAGGCAATGGTGGATCTCGCCACGCTGACCGGCGCGATCGTGATCTCGCTCGGCCATCACCATGCCGGCCTGTTCACTGAGAGCGACGATCTGGCGAATGAGCTCTCCAAGGCTGGCCAGACCGAAGGGGAGCGCGTGTGGCGCCTGCCGCTCGGGCCAGAGTATGACTCGCTGCTGAAGTCGAAATTTGCCGACATGCGCAATATTGGCGGCCGGGCCGCTGGCTCGATCACGGCGGCACAATTCCTGAAGCGCTTCGTGAAAGAGGGCGTGAAATGGGCGCACCTCGACATCGCAGGCGTCGCTTGGGTCGAGGGTGAGAAGGCCGCCTTCGATGTGAGCTGGGCATCCGGCTTCGGCCCGCGCCTGCTCGATCGCTGGATCGCGGACAATTACGAGAACTAGGTGATGTCAGAGGCGCCGAAGCCTGAATGGTGGTTTTACCATCTCTCCCGCACCACGCTGGAGCAGGCTGCGGCGCCGCTGATGCAGAAATGCCTTGATGTTGGTTGGCGCGTTCTGGCGGTCAGCCCGAGTGTCGAGCGCCGGGCGGCGCTGGATGCGAGCCTCTGGACTTTCGACGAGAAGACTTTCCTGCCGCATGGTCAGGCCGAGGCGCCGGGGCTTGATCCTGCGCGCCAGCCGATCCTGCTTGCAGGCAAGCCGGAGAATTTGAACCAGGCCGATGCGTTGTTCCTGATGGACGGGACGAAGGCGCCCGTCGATGCGCCCTATACGCGCTGCATGGTCATGTTCGATGATGGCGACACGGACACGCGCAATCTGGCCCGCCAACAGTTCAAAGCGGCCAAGGATGCCGGGCTGGTGACCCGATATTTCCAGCAGACGCCAAGTGGCGGCTGGCAGGAGGCAGGCAAGTAGGCGTCAGGCCTTTTTCACAAATTCCGATTTAAGGCCCATCTGGCCAATGCCGTCGATGCGGCAGTCGATATCGTGATCGCCGTCGACGAGACGAATATTCTTGACCTTGGTGCCGCGTTTGACGACTGAGGACGAGCCCTTGATCTTGAGGTCCTTGATGACCGTGACGGTGTCGCCGTCTGCGAGCGGGTTGCCGTTCGAGTCCTTGATGACTGGTGCGTCCGTTGCAGTTGTCGTGTCTGCGCTCCATTCATGGGCGCATTCCGGGCAGATCAGCAGCGCGCCGTCTTCATACGTGTATTCGGAATCGCAATTGGGGCAGGGAGGCAGCGCGCTCATGGGTCGGATCCTTGTCGAAATTCAGGCCCCAGCCCCTATGCCTCTCGGGCCGCCTGCGCAATAGCGGCCTTCGATGCTTGCCCCGCTGGGCCCGCCCCGCTATAGGCCGCGCCAGAACCCTTTTTTCCCTTTCAAGCAGGATGTCATCATGGCTGTTCAGCGCACTTTTTCCATCATCAAGCCGGACGCCACCGAGCGTAACCTGACCGGCGCCGTCAACGCCGTCATCGAGAAAGCCGGTCTCCGCATCATCGGCCAGCGCCGCATCCAGATGACGCAGGCCCAGGCCGAGCGTTTCTATGGCGTCCACAGCGAGCGTCCTTTCTTCGGCGAGCTGGTTGAATTCATGACGTCCGGCCCGGTCGTTGTTCAGGTCCTCGAAGGTGAAAACGCTGTCGCAGCCTACCGCGAAGTGATGGGCGCCACGAACCCGGCCGAAGCCGCTGACGGTACGATCCGCAAACTGTTCGCCAAATCCATCGGGGAAAACACCGTGCACGGTTCGGACTCCGAAGAGAACGCTGCAATCGAAATCGCGCAATTTTTCTCCGAAGCTGACATCGCTGGCTAAGGCGACGCCTTCGGGCAATGAGAATTCAGAGAGGGCCCGCCGCAAGGTTGGGCCCTTTTCTTATGACCAAGTTTAGCTCTTCGACGGCGAACTATCTTCATTATAGAGCCCAATGATATATTTGTGAATATAGCATGACGACCGGTTTCCAAGCTCTAGACATTCCGCAATTTTTCAAGGCTACCCCCTGACAACTCCCCTTATATAGCCGCCCTGATCGGCGGAGGATCGGACGATGTCGGCCGCATCTTTCGACGCGATTGCTACTTCCAAATTAAGTGGATGTTTGCTTATTTCTCGTTGGAAAAGATCTGGGTCCATCTTATTGAGTTCGTCAGTCATCTCATTGATCTTCTGATCACTTATTTGGCGAATTAGAGAATGAGCGAGTTCGATTTGTTTGCGAGCACGAGCTATCAGTTTTTTGTCCCTCATCTGTCGTCGGGTCACGACACCAGGTCTTGCGTTTCCCTTTGTTGTTTGGAGGATAACGACTTCTACATGCCACAAGCCCTGGTAACTCCCACCGAAGCCAAAGTGCGCGATGGCTTCGTCTCTTAGGTCGACTAGTTCCTCATGCACAACTAGTTCTTCTGGGCTGAACCTTGTGCGTAGATCGAAGTTTCGCCGTTGCTTGGAAGTCGTCTTCGTGGCGCGTGCATAGAGCATGATCGCGCTGTTTAGTAGTGCTGCCTCTGTGACATGACGATTTATATCACTAGTATCGGGAGTAGCCACGAGCACGTCCAGTGCGTCCATGCTCTCAAGAGCGATGGCGAGATCGGTGTGTAACGAGGCGAGATCTTGAACTCGTCGAATTTTGCCCACTAAAGGTTTCAGCCGGCTCTCAGTCATGAGGCGTTCCGAGAGGGCTGTAAGATTAAATGTTTTTGCCATTTTTCATTATAACATATTTTGCTGGCCCCAGCACATTTGCCCGGACAGGCAAGGCCTTCCGGTGGATTCGAGATCAGCTTCAAGGCTGGCAGGGTCATGTGTCGGGACGCGGCAGGTGATAAAGCCCGAATTCGTGGCAAAAGCCAGGTTCACTTGCTGCAGGAGGCCCCGGCATGCGCCGGGGACACGGATCGGGGGAGAGGATGATAAACTCGCCACGAACCGCTTCGCGGAATCGGCGCGAGGGCTGGAAATCGAAACCGGGACGCGCAGGGGTGCGTCCGGAGAGATCATCCGATAGCTGAACGATGACGACCTGCCCTGTCGGGGTGACGGCCCAGAGCATTTGGGCGCCGGGGCCACCATTGGCGCGGAACCATGCTCTCAGACGCTGGATGCGCCAGAAGATCACGGGCCAGATGAGCAGGAGATGCCAGGGCAGGCCCGGCATAGGCTGGAAGAGGGAAAAGGCTGGCATCGTGCTGTGAAGGTAGCAGCGTGCTCGCGGCGGTCGGATTGGTGGCGGCGGAGCCCCGCGCCAACGGGAAACCAAGGACGTTTAGGGGGTGGAGAGGCGCACGCGTTTCCACCTGGCAAGCCGCTAGCGGACCTAGTTCTGCGGAAAGGTGTACAGCGCGATTAGCATCGGGATGATACTGAGCCAAGCGGCCGCATAGCTGAGCGTCGTCGGCAGGCGCAGTTTTTCAGCAAAGGCCACCGCGCCGCGATCCGGCACTTCGGAATACGACCGTGTCCAGAGATACCTGATCAGCGGATAGGCCGACATCAGGTCGCCGTTCCCCATCAGGGTCGGATGCTCGGCGTGCTCCCAGAGAACCGGGTGGCGCTTCTTGCTGCCCTTGATGAAAATCCAGGACGTGATGCTTTCTGCTATGAGGCACAGGAAAAAGATGCTGGCGGTCAGGATGAGCAACATGTGAGTCCTCTGTGCTCTCAGGCCCGTGTCTGAATGTCCGCGCAGGCCTTGGCCAGCGCTTCCGGGTAGAGCTGGTGCTCGACCGACAGGAGGCGGGCGGCGAGGCTGTCGGCTGTGTCGCCCGGCAGGATGGGCAGGCTCGCCTGCTGGATGATTTCGCCATCATCGACACCGGGACTGACCCAGTGGACAGTGCAGCCGGCTTCGGTATCGCCCGCATCCAGCGCGCGCTGATGGGTGTCGAGGCCTTTGTACTTTGGCAGCAGCGAGGGGTGGATGTTGACCATCCGGCCCTGCCATTTGTTGACGAACCAGGGTGTCAGGACGCGCATGAACCCGGCCAGTGCAATGATCTCGACGCCTGCCTCTGTGAGCTGTTCGTGCATCGCGCGCTCAAAGGCTTCGCGGTCCTTGCCATAGGTCTTGTGATCTATGGCGGCGGTCGCAATGCCGGCGGCGGTAGCCGTTTCCAGCCCCTTCGCGTCCGGCCGGTTGGACAGGACGAGGACGGGCTGGGCCGGATAGGCCGGGTCCCGCGCCGCCTCCAGGATGGCTTCCATATTGGAGCCGCGCCCGGAAATCAGGATGGCCAGTTTCAGGCGGGTCATGCGGGGGCGAGGTCTCCGAGCACGACCGGGGTCTCGCCCATCAGGCGCAGCTGGTTCATCACGATCTCGGCCATGTCCGGCTCGACGGAGAAGACCATGCCGATGCCCATATTGAAGGTGCGATGCATCTCATCCAGCTCGACGCCGCCGGCTTCCTGAAGCCACTGGAAGACCGGGCCGGGCGTCCAGCTGTCTCTATCAATACGGGGTACGAGATGATCGGGGCACATGCGCGGCGTGTTTTCCGTCAGGCCGCCGCCGGTGATGTGGGCAAGGCCATTGATCAGGCTGCCCTTGATCAGCGGCAGGGCGGCTGCGGAATAAAGCCGGGTCGGGGTCAGCAGGGCTTCGCCGAGCGTGCCGTCGGAGAAAGGCGAGGCGGCCTCGTAGGAGAGGCCTTCACGCTCGACGATGCGGCGGATCAGGGAATAGCCATTTGAATGCGGGCCGGACGAGGCGATGCCGATCAGCACGTCGCCTGCGGCCATGTCGCCCATGCGGGGAAGGACCTTGGCGCGGTCGACGGCGCCGACGACGAAGCCTGCGAGGTCGTAATGGCCGGGCGGGTACATGCCGGGCATTTCAGCGGTTTCGCCGCCGACAAGGGCGCAGCCGGACTGGCGGCAGCCTTCGGCGATGCCCGCGACGACCGCTTCGGCGATGCCGGCTTCGAGCTTGCCAGTTGCGAAATAATCCAGGAAAAACAGCGGCTCGGCCCCTTGGGCGAGCACGTCATTGGCGCACATGGCGACGAGGTCGATGCCGACCGTGTTGTGGATGCCGGTTTCGAAAGCCAGCATCAGCTTGGTGCCGACGCCGTCTGTGCCAGAAACCAGGACAGGATCCTCATAGCCGGACGCTTTCAGGTCGAACAGCGCGCCGAAGCCGCCGAGCCCGCCCATGACGCCTGCGCGTGCGGTTGCCTTTGCCAGCGGGCCAATGGCCTCAACCAGCCTTTCTCCTGCCTCAATGTCGACACCGGCATCACGGTAGGAAAGGGGAGTTTTGGATGTATCGCTCATGATGACTCGCGCGTTAGCATGGGGAAAACGTCTCTGCCAGTGCCGCTTGCGGTTCCAGCCCCAGCTCTGGCTTGCTACAAGAGGTCTAAACGGAGGCCGTTGACCATGATTCGTATCCTTATTGCGTCCCTTTTCGCCCTGGTTGCCCTCGGGTTGGGCGCCTCCGCTGATACGCGGGATGTCTACACGGTTTCAGATATCGAAGTGGACGAATCTGCCGGCACGCTGATCGAGGCGCGTGAGCGTGCCATGGCTGCAGCCCGGATCAAAGGGGCCCGGGTACTGATCGACCGGATCACATTGGCCGATGACCGTGTGTCTGCCGGGGGCATCCCAATCGATGCCGCACTCGCGAACCGCTTGTCAGCGGCCGTGGATGTGCAGGAAGAGACGGCCGGGAACGGTCGCTACAAGGGCACGCTGGCGATGGTCTATAATCCGCGCATGGTGCGGGCGCATCTGGAATCGCTCTCGGTGCCTTATGTTGACACGCAAGGCCCCAAAGGACTGTTGATCCCGTTGGCGTCATCGGCCGGACTGGAGGCTGCCTGGCGCGAAGCGCTCGGAACAGGCCGCGATGAGACGCTGTCGCCCTATGTGACCTCGAACAGCCCCGGATACAGCGCCTTCAGCAGCTGGATGGAACTGTCACCGGAGGCGTCTGCCATGGGCGCGCGCCGAGGTATTCTGGCGGACCTGTCTGGCCGCGATGGCGCATGGCGCGTCACGGTGTCGACCGTGACGGCAGCGGGCACTGAACCTGTGGGCACGACGCCTTTCGCCCAAACGCTGGACGGCGCAGTCGATGCGATGCTCGGACTGCTCGATGAAAACTGGAAGCGTACCTCGGTGATCCGCAGCGGCGAGCGGACCCCGGCCACGGCGAGTGTGCGCTACACATCTCTGATCGAGTGGAACACGTTGCGCGGTGCGCTGGCCCGGTCGCCTCTGATCTCGGAATTCCGCATTGACGCGATTGCGCGTGACGGGGCGATGGTTGCCTTTTCCTATGCGGGCGATCTACCGCGCCTGCAGAACGATCTGCTGCAGCGCGGGGTTTCCCTGTCCGAGAATGATTATGGCTGGATTGTCCGGTCCGCGGTGTCGTCGTCGGGGGAACCGTGAACCCGGCGAACCCGAACAGGCCCTACAAGCCGAGCCAGCTCAGCCTCGGCTTTCCTGCAAAAGAACCCACGCTTGATGCGCTTCTGGTGACGGAAGCCAATGAGAGCGCTTTGGCGGTGCTCGGCGCGCCGCAGAGTTGGCCGTTTCCTGTCATTTGCCTGTTGGGGCCGCCGCGCTGCGGATTGTCTGTTCTGGCGCGCGCCTGGTGTCAGGAATTTGAAGGCAGCTATCATGTCGCCAAGGAGTTTTCCCGTCTGAAATCACGCGGCCTGGCGGCGCTGGCGTCGGGATTTGTCGCGGTGGACGATGCCGACCGCGTCAAGAAATCCGAGAATTTGTTGACACTGATCAATTCGGCAACGGCTGAAGGCGGGCATGTCCTGCTGACTTCAAAGCACCATCCGAGCCAATGGCAAACCCAGTCAGCCGACTTGAAATCCCGCCTCATGGCACTGCCGGTGATCGAGATTGGGGAGCCTGACGAAAAAATGCTCAAGGCGCGGCTGGAATCCGCTGCCGAGCGCTATTTCCTGAAGCTTGAGCCTGAGGTCATTAAGTATCTGGTACCCCGACTGGAACTTTCTTATGAGGCTATCGAAATATTTATAGAGAAATTGAATGATAAGGTGACCGAAGCGGGCCGGGCACCGTCGGTGCCATTGGCCCGGGAAGTCGTCGAAGAATTGGGCTGGGCCGACCCCGATCAGAGGTCCATGCTGTAGAATTGAATGGAATTGCGGAGTTTGGCATCATGGCCGATGGACAGTCTGGAACCCAGAAGCAGATGATGAATTCGCCGGAGCGGTTCCTGAACCGGGAATTGTCTTGGCTGGAGTTCAACCAGCGTGTGCTGGAAGAAGCGTCGAACACCGACCATCCCCTTCTTGAGCGCCTGAGGTTCCTGTCGATATCGGCGAGCAACCTCGATGAGTTCGAAATGGTGCGCTATGCGGGCCTGCGCGAACAGGTGCGGGCCGGCGTTGTCAAAGCCAGTCAGGATGGCTTGACCCCAGCCGAGCAGGTGGAACGGATTGAAGAGGCTTCCCTGAACCTGATCGCCGAACAGCAAGTGCGCTGGCGCAGCCTCAAGCAGGAACTCAATGCCGAAGGCGTTCATGTGCTGGGCGTGAAGGAACTGAACAAGAAAGACCGGGTTGAGCTGGACAAGTATTTCCGGTCAAACATCTTCCCGGTCCTGACACCACTCGCAGTCGATCCCGCGCATCCGTTCCCGTTCATTCCGAATCTGGGCTTTTCGATTGCGATCAATCTGGTCGCCAAGGGGAATGGAGATGCCCATGTAGGCATCATTCCATTGCCGGCCTTTGTGCGGCGTTTCATTCGCCTGCCCAAAGGCACCAAGGGCAATTTGCGCTTCATTGCGCTGGAAGATGTCATCGGCATGTTCATCGATGAACTCTTTCCCGGGTTTGAGGAGAATGACCGCTGCCTGTTCCGTGTGATCCGTGACAGCGACATCGAGATCGAGGAAGAAGCCGAAGATCTGATCCGCGAATTCGAAGTGTTGCTGAAGCAACGTCGCAGGGGCCGGATCGTTCGTATCCGAATGCAATCCAGTGCGCCGGAAGACCTGCGCCGACTGATCACGCATGAGATCGGCGCTGAAGAAGCCGACATCGTTCTCTATGATGGCATTCTTGGAATGGCACAGCTATCGGAACTGATTGTCAGTGATCGGCCAGACCTGCAGTTCCCGTCCTATGAGCCGCGCTACCCCGAGCGTATTCGCGAGATGGGGGGTGACTGTTTTGCGGCGATCCGTGCAAAGGACATTCTGGTTCATCATCCATTCGAGACGTTTGATGTTGTAGTCCAGTTCATCCGGCAGGCCGCAGCCGATCCGCAAGTCGTTGCGATCAAGCAGACGCTCTACCGAACAACGGCGAATTCACCGATTGTCGCAGCCCTGGTGGAAGCGGCAGAGGCCGGAAAAAATGTTACCGCATTGGTCGAGATCAAGGCGCGCTTTGATGAAGAAGCCAATTTGCGACTTGCACGCGACCTTGAGCGCGCGGGTGTTCAGGTTGTCTACGGTTTCATCGAGTACAAGACCCACGCGAAAGTGTCGCTTGTGGTGCGCCGCGAAAGTGATGAGCTGCGCACATATACGCATTACGGGACGGGCAACTACCATCCGATCAATGCGCGGATCTACACAGACTTGTCGCTATTCACGGCGGATGCGGCGCTGGGTCGTGACGCCAATCGGCTCTTCAACTTTGTGACGGCCTATCGCGAGCCACCCTCTGTCGGTCCTGTGATGGAAAAGGTTTCCATGTCGCCACTCGACATGAAAGAGAAACTCATCGGGATGATTGAGGCAGAGGCAGACGCGGCGCGCCGGGGCGAACCCTGCGGCGTCTGGGCGAAGATGAACTCGCTGGTCGATGGCGAAGTGATTGATGCGCTCTATTCGGCCAGCCAGGCGGGCGTGCCGATCATTCTGGTTGTGCGCGGCATCTGTTGCCTGCGTCCCGGCGTTCCGGGCTTGTCTGATAATATCTCTGTAAAGAGCATTGTGGGTCGATTCCTGGAACATTCCCGAATTGTCTGTTTTGCCAATGGGGAGGTTCTGCCATCGCCCAAGGCCAAAGTGTTTATCTCGTCTGCGGACTGGATGCCGCGAAATCTGAACCGACGTGTCGAGGCATTGGTGCCGGTTGAAAATCCAACCGTTCACCGTCAGGTGCTGAACCAGATCATGGTCGCCAATCTGAATGACGAACAACAAAGTTGGATCATGGGAGAAGACGGCGTCTATGAGCGAATGGAATTGCGTCCCGATACAGAGACTTTCTCGGCCCACACATATTTCATGGACAATCCCAGCCTGTCTGGACGCGGGAGCGCGCTCGAAGTCAGCCTGCCGCCACGTCTGAAACCTCGCGAAGGCGTTTAGGTTTGATGTTTCCCAAATCAGAACGTGCGGCAATTATCGATATCGGGTCAAACTCGGTACGTCTGGTGATCTACGATGTTCTGGGCGCTTCAATCCTTCCGACCTTCAATGAGAAAGTCATGGCCGGATTGGGTCAGGGCTTGATGCAGACGGGGCAGCTTTCGCCAACTGGTGTTGAATCGGCGTTGAAGGCTCTTGGTCGGTATCGCGCGATCCTGAAAGCCTTGCACTTGAGGCATTACACGGCTGTGGCAACTGCAGCCGTGCGGTCAGCCGAGAATGGTCCGGAGTTCATCAGCCTGGCGTCCAAGGCGCTGGGACGGCGCGTGGTGGTTCTGTCGGGAGAGGATGAGGCACGCTTGTCGGCCGTTGGCGTAGAGGCGAGCTTCCATGCGCCACTCGGCATGATCGGCGATCTTGGCGGATCTAGTCTTGAGTTCAAGCAAATCGGCGGCAAGGCCGCAGACGGGGAGAGCCTGATGCTTGGCCCGCTCTCTCTGGTCGAGGGGGATATTGATCTGAAGGCGCTGCGCCGTACCATACGGGCGGAGCTCAAGACGTCTGATGTGCTGGCAAAATCGACGGGGCGCTTCTATGCGGTGGGCGGCGCATGGCGGACCGTGGCAAAGCTGAACATGCAGATCGAGGACTATTCGCTCAAAGTGCTGCAGGGCTATCAGATGTCGAAATCCCAGGTCGACAAGGCAGCAAAGCTCTGCTTCGACAGCGTAACCAGTTCGACGGCGCGGGCGATGCTGGAAAACGTCGACAAACGCCGCGCCAAGCATTTGCCGGTCGCGGCGATTCTGCTTCAGGAAATTCTTGGCAACAGCCGGTTGGAGGGCGTGACCATTTCCTCGGCAGGCTTGCGGGAAGGCGTGCTGCGGGATGCGCTGGGCGCGCCTTTGCACGATCCGCTGATGGATGGCGCGATCGCGTTCGCGCGGCTGGACAAGAACCAGATCCTGTTCGGCGAAGCGCTGCATGATTTCATCGCGCCGGCCCTGGCCCCCGAGCCGGACTTGTTCGGATCGCCTGCCGCGGACATAAGAATCGAGAAGGCGGCCTGCATGATGGCTGACAGTGCCGGGCGGTTCCATCCGGATCACCGATCCATCATGGCCTATGATCAAGCGCTCAGGGCGCCTTATGTCGGCGTCTCGCACGGCGAACGCGCTCTGATCGCCTATGCCATTGGATGCCGCTACCAGAAAGACTTCAAGAGACCGGATGAGTATGTCGCGCTCACGACGCCGGAGCAGGATGAGCGCGCCCGCCAGATCGGGAGTGCGATGCGACTGGGGGCTGTGTTCTCGGGTCGGTCAGGGCCGATCCTTCAGCGGGCCAGACTGGTTCGCACGCATGATACGCTTCAGTTGAAAGTGTCGAAAGCCGATGAGGCGATGGTTTCGGATACGGTCGAGCGCAGGCTTTCGCAAACGGCGAGCCAGCTGCGTTTGAAATCGGATGTCATTATTAGTTGAGGCTGAGCAGCCCTAGACGTCGAACAGTCTGACTTGACCGCCCTCGAAAGATACGGCCAGTTTCCCGTTCAGCAGGGCCTGTGCGCGTTTCCCGAACATGTCATAACGCCAGCCTGACATGGCGGCAATTTCGTCACCGGTCTCACCGCGAGCGATCCGGTCGATATCGGCCGCATTTGCGATCAGGCGGGGCACGACGTCATTCTCCTCGCTGACATGCTTGAGGAGCACTTTGAGCAGTTCGGGCGCACCAGCGGGGATCTGGGCGTTCTGGACCCGCGGGCCAAGCTCGGGCGCGTACTTGTCTGGATTGTCGATGGCATCGATCGCTGCCTCAAGCAGGCCATTGCCGAATTTCGACCGAATGAACCCATTTGGCACTGCGCGGAGCTGGCCGAAATCGCCCTCGGAGCGCGGTTTCTGGCTGGCGATTTCCTGAATCGCGTCGTCCTTCAGGATCCGGCGGCGTGGTTTGTCCAGTTCTTGCGCCATGGTTTCGCGCCAGGCGGCAACGGCCACGACAATGGCTGCATAGTCTTTCTTCGGCTTTCGCAATTTGAGTCGCTGCCATGCCTTGGCGGGGTCGGTATCGTATTTGGCGGGATCTTCCAGATCTGCCATTTCCTCGCGCACCCATCCCAGGCGTCCAAGCTGTTCCAGCTCATCGCGCATTTTGAGATAGGCGTCCCGCAAATGCGTTACGTCGCCAAGGGCGTAGACCAGTTGTTTCTGGCTGAGTGGACGGCGGGTCCAGTCTGTGAACTGGCTCGATTTGTCGATCTGGCGCTTCAGCACGCGCTGAACGAGATTGTCGTATGAAATCGAATCGCCAAGGCCGAGCGCCATCGCGGCGACCTGGGTATCGAAAATCGGGCCGGGTGGGTGGCCGATCAGACGGTTGAATATTTCGAGGTCCTGACGGGCGGCGTGAAACACTTTTACCCGGTTGTCTGCGGCGATCAGATCGAGGAAGGGACCGATGTCCAAATCCTCGGCCAATGGGTCGATCAGGCCTTCTACGCCGGGGGCGGAGGCTTGGACGAGGCAGAGTTCCGGCCAGTAGGTCGTCTCCCGATGAAACTCGGTATCGACGCAAATAAAGTCGGATTCAGCGAGCTTTCCGCACAGATCTTCCAGTGCGGACTGCTCAGTAATGGGAGTCAGGGTGTTGTCAGTCATCGCGCGCTTGCGTATCGCATCGCCTTGACAATTGCGAGAGCTTGAATGCCTTTCGCGCTTTTATTTCTGTTGGACCGTATTTCCGGAGAAAGTTTCCGATGCACGCCTATCGCTCCCACACCTGTGGGGAACTTCGCAAGTCCCATGTCGGTGAAACCGTAAAACTGTCTGGCTGGCTTCACCGTCGCCGCGATCATGGCGGGGTGATGTTCATCGACCTGCGCGATCATTACGGCCTGACGCAGATCGTGTTCAATCCGGGCTCACCTGGTTTCGGCACGGTTGAGCGCCTGCGTGCGGAGAGCGTGATCACGCTGGAAGGCAAGGTCGTGGCCCGCGATGAGGGCCTCGTGAACCCGAATCTGGCCACGGGTGAGATCGAGGTCGTGGCGGGCGAAGTTACCGTCCAGTCGGAAGCCGCCGAGCTGCCGCTGCCTGTGTTTGGTGAACCGGACTATCCGGAAGAGATCCGCCTGACGCATCGCTATCTCGATCTGCGCCGCGAGACGCTGCACAAGAACATGATCCTGCGCAGTCAGGTGATCGCCAGCCTGCGCCGCCGCATGCTCGAACAGGGCTTCACGGAATACCAGACGCCGATCCTGACGGCGTCGAGCCCTGAAGGCGCGCGCGACTTCCTCGTGCCGAGTCGTATCCATCCGGGCGAGTTCTACGCGCTGCCGCAGGCGCCGCAGCAGTTCAAACAATTGCTGATGGTGTCGGGGTTCGACCGCTACTTCCAGATTGCGCCTTGTTTCCGCGATGAAGACGCGCGCGCAGACCGCTCACCGGGCGAGTTCTATCAACTTGATATCGAGATGAGCTTTGTCACGCAGGAGGACGTGTTCAATGCGATCGAGCCCGTCATGGCGGGTGTGTTCGAGGAGTTCGCAAACTGGGAAGGCAAGGGCCGAAAAGTTCCGGATGGCGCGTTCCCGCGTATCCCCTATGCCGAAGCCATGGCGAAATACGGCTCCGACAAGCCGGACCTGCGCAACCCGATCGAACTGGCGGATGTGTCCGAATTCTTCGAGGATGACAGCAAGACTGGGTTTGGCATCTTCGCGAAGATCATCGGCGGGGGTGGTCGCGTGATCGCGATCCCAGCACCCAAGGCGGCTGCGGAGAAATCCCGCAAATTCTTCGACGAACTCGACAAGTGGGCGAAGAAGGAAATGCAGGCACCAGGACTTGGCTATGCGCGTCTCAAAGAGGCCGATGGCGGCGGTGTCGACAGCCAGGATCCTGTGCTGAAGAATTTCGAACCTGCCCATCTCGCGGCGCTTCTTGAGAAGCTCGGTCTGGGGGCTGGCGACGGCATCTTCTTCTCGGCCGGCAAGAAAAGCGACGCCTACAAGCTCGCAGGCGCCGCGCGGACAAAGGTTGGCGAAGAGCTTGGCCTGATCGAGGATGGGGTGTTCCGCCTCTGCTGGATCGTCGACTTCCCGATGTACGAATATGACGAAGACAACAAGAAGGTCGATTTCAGCCACAACCCGTTCTCCATGCCTCAAGGCGGAATGGATGCGTTGTTGGCTGCTGATACTGAAGAGAAGCAACTGGACCTGAAGGCTTATCAGTACGACATCGTCTGTAACGGTGTGGAACTGTCCTCTGGTGCGATCCGGAACCACAGCCCGGAACTGATGCTGAAAGCGTTCGAGCTGGCAGGTTATGGCCCTGACGTTGTGGAAGCGGAGTTTGGCGGCATGCTGAACGCATTCCGCTACGGCGCGCCACCACATGGTGGCATTGCGCCGGGCGTAGACCGGATCGTCATGCTGCTCGCTGATGCCGAGAATATCCGCGACGTTACGCTGTTCCCGATGAACCAGCAGGCGCGTGACCTGATGATGCAGGCCCCGAGCCCTGTGGACGAAAAGCAGCTCAAAGAGCTTCACATTCGCCTTGCGCCGCAGATGAAGTCGTAAGCATTACGCCGCATCCCAAATTACAAAGGGCGGAGGGCCAAGCGCTCCGCCCTTTTCATTGACTTGCGTTTGCAAGTCTATTTGCTGGCAAAGGCCGCAGGCGCGACTGCTGTGCCGCAGAGCGGCAGGGTAAGGGTCGCTGGAAGGGTGGAACTGAGCGAGACGCACGCGCCCTCGAAGTCTGCGGTTTCAGCGCCTTTCAGGCCGGACAGGTCGGCGTCAATGAAGCGGACGTCCTTGAATGAGGCGCCATGCACAGCCGCGTTCCGCAGTTGGGAACCGGTCATGTTTGAGCCGTTGAAGACGGCGCCAGCCAGAATCGTTTCGTTTAGCCAGGACCCGGTGAGATTGGCGCCTGACAGGTCTGCCGATTCCATCCGGGATCCCGTCAGGTCTGCCGAAGCAAAATTGGCTCCAACAAGCAAGGCGGTTTGAAGATTCGCGCCGCGAACATTTGCGCTCCGAAAATCAGCTCCAGATGCTTGAATACCCTGAAGACGTGCATCAGACAGAATGGCTCCAGCGAATTGAGCAGAGGTAAGAATGGCGCCCCGCATGTCTGCGCTGGTCGCATTAGCGTTCTCAAAATTGGCATTGCCAGCCTGAACACCACGCATGAAAGCGTATTCCATGTTCGCGCTGGAATAGTTTCCGCCAGCGAGGGACCAGCCAGTCAAATTCTTGCCGGATAGGTCACACTCCCCGCAGGCGCCTGCATAACCAGGGGACCAGGCCACGGGTTGGCTCTGTGCCTGTGCCGACAAGGCGACAAAGGACATGGCGGATGCGGTAAGAAGTGCATGTACCAAGCGGATCATGGAACATGGATAACGCCTGATTTTATTACCCCAAACTGAACAAACAGTAAGGACTGCCTAAAACACGGGAAGTGTTGCAATTCCGCCATGCCTTGGAAAACAGCGATTAACCGAAATTCGGAGAAAGAACCGCCGGTTTCTATTGATCATCTTGAAGTAATCAGGACGGAACTTCGCTCGTATCCTGTAATTCCTGCCCACACGTATCGCACTCGGCATCCCCGTCCTCGCTGATCTGGAACAGTGTGAAGCTGCCACAATTCGGGCAAGCGTCGGTGAGGTAGGCTGGCGCGTTCAACGTCTCATCGTCGCCCTCCTCACCGGAAAGCTTTTCTTCGCGTTTCTTGTCCAGGATGACGATATTGTCCGGCAATTGCCCGCGTGAGAAGCCACGTGAGATCAACTGGGCGGCTTCTTCCGTAAACTCTGCAGTTTCGCGGGTTCCGTCCCCAGCGCCCCGACCGAGGCCGTCATGGGTGACATCGGCTTCGGCGAGGTCGTCCCGGCCGAGGTAGGACACGGCGAGTTCGCGGAAGATGTAGTCTAGAATGGAGGTCGCTTTGGTGATGCGATCATTGCCGGTGACGGCACCAGCCGGCTCGAACCGGGTAAACACGAAGGCGTCGACGAATTCCTCCAGCGGCACACCGTATTGCAGACCGATAGAGGTGGCGATCGCAAAATTGTTCATCAGGCTCCGGAAAGCGGCGCCTTCTTTATGCATATCAAGGAAGATCTCCCCGAGCGCGCCATCATCAAACTCGCCCGTATGGAGGTAGACCTTGTGACCGCCGACTGATGCCTTCTGGATATAGCCTTTTCGGCGATCAGGGAGTCGGGTACGGGCATTTGGACCGTGACCCGTGAGAGCCGAACTTTGAGGGGATTCGTGTGGAATCTCGGCCTCTGCCGCCAGCTCGTCGGCGAGGCTGAGAATATGGTCCATGCGCTCGGCCACTTCTTCGTTTGCCGATGCCCGTATGCCGATCAACAGGGCGGACAGGCCTGCCTCGATAGCCTTGTCGGCCAAATCCAGACCGTCTCGCCCATTCACCCGGACGGTCGTCTGCCCGCCAAGCGCTTCGGAACACGCCATCGCGAAAGCCAGTTCAGCTTCTGCACCAACAGAAAGGTCCAGCCCGCATTGGCGAAAGGCCTGGGTGGCAACATCTTCGACCGTACCGTCAACGGCAGCTTCAGCATTTGAAATATCTTTTCTGGAGAACCCCATCGCGGAGAGAAGTGCGAGACCATCCGAATCGAAATTCTCTGGGGCCAGTTTCAGATCTTCGCTGATGATCTCGTCACCCAATACCCATCGGGAGAAGGCGGCGTTCAGGGGTAGTCCGTCGCTGAGCGCGCGTGTAACCCGGTCGAGGGCAGCTTCGGAGAAGCCGCGGTCTCGCAAACGGTCTGCCCCAAGGGCGGCTTCCAGGTCTTCACCTCCACAATTGGCCACCCGGTCCAATATTGTTGGGAGAGATTCTGGCGCGGTACGTGATATCGCCAGCCGAGCGCATCGCGCCAGGGTCGGGCCGTCATCGGAATAGGCCAGTACGGTGCGCACAGGCCCAGCGCCCTCGCTTTCGCATTCAGGCATCAAATCGGCGAGGTCTGTGATGGGCAGAATGGCAACCGTACAGGATTTCCGGGACGTTGCTCTGCGTGCCTCGAGACCGAGTACGCTGGCATGGCCTGCGGCTAGCGATGAGCCGGCTGCATGGGCCTTTACAAGGGCACATATCGCAGCCGCTACCGAACGTCCGTCGTCGCTATCATAGGAGAGGCCAAGCGAAAGCACGGCTGCGCCGAGACCCTGTATCAGGAGCAGGCCGTCTCCGACGCTTTTGCCAGCTGCTTCCGCCACAGAGCTCAACAAATCTGTTTCGAGTCCATCGGGGCTGACTGCCAGCGAGACATCCAGCAACCGACAAGCGGTACGTGCCGGAGCGAGGTCATCCTGAGCAAGAAGGATTTCAGCGCCTTCTTTGAGGGCACTTAATAGCAGAGTGTCAAATTCCGGATCGGTCGATTCTGCGCTGAAGACTGCTGCGGGGGGAGGCTGGTTATTGGCAGCGGCGATTCTCAAGGCCTCCGCCGTGCGTGCAAAACCGTCTGGCTGACGCAGCGCTTCTTCAAGTATGTCTTGCGGTAGGCCTGATGCCACGGCCTCCGCCAATTCTGCATTGCGTGGTGCATTGCCCAAACGTTCCAGCATTTCGGCGGTGGCAATCTGGGACGCGCCGAGCAAACCAGCAGACGAATAGGCGGACGCAACATTTCTCAGAGATTCTTCAGTAATCGGCCGCCGCCGTTTTCCCGCGGCGCGGAAGGCGGTTCCGAACTCCATCTCCGGAGAAAGCAGGCCGTCGGTCTCGGCGGCCTCCACAATGGACGCAATCTCTGCAGTTTTCATTAAACCCTCCCGCGAATCACCAGCGAATCACATATTCGAGCGTGACGGTTCCGCTCAGGGGTATCAACCATTCCGGCAGCAAAATTAGCGGTCAGATCATAAAAACGTGCGTCGCATTGCCTGCGGCTGCCGTATGGATTAACTGCCCGGATAACGCCATATTACGGCCAACAAGACAGGTCAGGACATCCTCACGATGCTGAAACAGATTTTTACCTGGTGGAGCGGCAATACGATCGGAGCGGCTTTTGATATCAAGCGGCGCTCTGGCTATGTCGGGACCGACGAATACGGCAACCGCTATTTCGAGGAGCGCAAGCCGTCACTCGAAGGGCGCAAGCGTCGTTATGTGATGTACAAGGGCCTGGCCGAGCCATCCAAGGTGCCTGCGGACTGGCATGGCTGGCTGCATCATACTGTCGAAGATCCGCCCACCAAGTCGCCGCTTACGCGTCGTGAATGGGAAACGGACCACAAGCCCAATATGACGGGCACTCCTTACGCCACCAAGCCGAAGGGCAGCCTGTCGACTGACATGGCACGCCAGAAGGCATCAGGCGACTATGAGGCATGGAACCCCGATGCGTGAATCACTCTTCGAAACCCTGATTGGCGCCGCCGTGGTCGCGGTGGCTGGTATCTTCCTCTGGTTCGCGATCGACCGCGGTGGAGAAACCCAGTCGCAAGGTGATCAGTACGAGCTTGAGGCGCGTTTCAACAATGTATCGGGCATTTCGCGCGGTTCCGATGTGCGTATTGCCGGTGTGAAGGCTGGCATCGTCAAAAGCATCGTGGGTGATCCGGAGCGGTTTGAGGCGGTTGTAACGCTCAGCCTGGATGAAAAATGGGCCCTGCCGGACGATACGGATGCCCGGGTGTCGACTGACGGTCTTCTCGGCGGAGCTTATGTGGCTCTGGAACCAGGCGGCAGCTTCGACAATATCCCTCAGGATGGGTCTGGTGAGATCAAGTATACGCGTGGCAGCGTAGACCTGCTGACCCTGTTTGCGTCCTTTGCTTCAGGCAGCGGTGGTGATGGTGCGTCCGACCCGGCGGCCCGCCCAGATGCCACAGCAGACGATGCATATCCGGATGAGGATTACCAATAATGCGTATGATGGTCTCTGCACTTGCATTGGCCGCCCTCGTTGGGGGCGCCGGACACGCGGCCACCTTCGTCCAGAAGGATACGGCCACGTTGCGCGCGCTCGACAAGATTACCGGCCGCTCCACGGATATTGACGTGAAAGTGGGTGAGCCGGTTGTCTTCGGATCCCTGAAGGTCGAACTGCAGGTCTGTTACCAGACCCCGCCGGAGGAAGCGCCGGAAAGCGCAGCATTTCTCAAGATCGCCTCGACCCAGCCCGTGGCTGTTGAGACGATGGAAGCTGCTGTCGATGCGGAGGATGTCGAAACCGTCAGCGAAGATAATCCAGAACTCTTTTCGGGCTGGATGTATGCTTCATCGCCAGGACTCAGCGCGCTTGAACATCCTGTCTATGATATCTGGGTAATACGCTGCGCTGCGCCGGAGCCTGTGAAGCTCGCACCACGTCCGTCCGAAGAGGATGCGGAGTTCGAATAGAATTTGGCCTCTACAGTGAGGGCGTCTTTCAAGAGTTTCTTGAAATCCTGACGGGGTATTTCGATAAGCCCGAATTGCTCCAAGTGGGGATTATGGAACTGCGCGTCGAGCAAGACGAAACCGTCTTCGAGAAGATGCGCCACCAGATGGACCAGCGCAATCTTTGACGCGTCCGTCGCGCGTGAGAACATGCTTTCTCCAAAGAAGGCGCCGCCAAGTGCCACCCCATAAAGGCCGCCGACCAAATTGTCGCCGTCCCAGCACTCGATGGAATGGGCGTGGCCCTCGCGGTGGAGCGAGCTGTACAGATTCAGAATGGGCGAGTTGATCCAGGTGCTTTCGCGCCCCTTTGCACTCTCAGCGCACAATTCCATGACACGCGTAAAGGCCTGATCAATGGTCACGCGAAACGGATCCTGCTTGACCTTTCGGAGCAGGCGCTTGGGCACGTGGAAATCACCAAGCGGAATGATCCCTCGCATATCAGGGTCGACCAGAAACAAGTTCGGGTCATTTCGGGCATCGCCCATGGGGAAAATCCCCCGACGATAGCAAGCAAGCAGATCGGATGAACTAAACCGCTGTGACATGGAATTATATGAACCAGCGGCTTATGTGATGTCTACCCTTTGTCGATCCTTGTGGAACGCGAAAGGTGAAAAATGCTCACTTTTTTGTATCAGTTTGATTTTCAAGAAACTTTTCGAGCCAGTGAATATTGTATTCACCTTCGAGTACATCCTCATTCTCGACGAGTTCGCGGTGCAGATCCAGCGTCGTGAAGACCCCGCCGATGACCATTTCCTGCAAGGCCCGGCGAAGGCGCATGATACACTCACGGCGGGTTCGCCCGTGCACGATCAATTTGCCGATCAGCGAGTCGTAGTGAGGAGGAATGCGGTAGCCCGAATAGGCCGCACTATCGAGTCTGACATCAGGTCCGCCGGGTGCGTGGAAGTCTGTGATCAGGCCCGGGGAAGGCACGAACGTCTTTGGGTGCTCGGCATTGATCCGGCACTCGATGGCGTGACCGACCAGCATGACATCTTCCTGCCGGAATGAGAGTTCCTTCCCTTCGGCAATGCGGATTTGTTCGCGCACCAGGTCGATGCCTGTGATCATTTCGGTGACAGGGTGCTCGACCTGGAGCCGCGTGTTCATTTCGATGAAGTAGAATTTACCGTCTTCATAGAGGAACTCGACCGTACCGGCGCCGCGATAACCAAGTTTTTCCATCGCACGGGCGCAGATGCCGCCGATCTCTTCACGCTGGGCCTGATTCAGAGCAGGCGAGGGCGCTTCCTCGAAGACTTTCTGGTTACGTCGCTGCAGCGAACAATCGCGCTCCCAGAGATGGGCTACATTGCCATGCGTGTCAGCGATGATCTGGACTTCGATGTGACGCGGGCCCTGAAGATATTTCTCAAGATACACGGCATCATCACCGAATGCAGCCTTGGCTTCGGTCTTGGCGGTTCGAACGGCATTTTCGAGGTCTGCTTCAGTCTTGGCGAGCTTCATGCCTCGGCCGCCGCCGCCAGCAGATGCTTTTACGAGGACCGGAAAGCCGATTTTCTTGGCGGCCTTCTTGGCTTCGGCAATAGACGACAAAGCGCCTTCTGAACCGGGTACGCACGGCACGCCCGCTTCTATCATTGCGGCCTTGGCAGCGATCTTGTCGCCCATGATGCGGATATGCTCGGCCGTAGGACCAATGAACGCGAGCCCATGTGCTTCGACCATTTCGGCGAATTGGGCGTTCTCCGACAGAAAGCCGTATCCCGGATGGATCGCGTCCGCGCCGGTGATCTCGGCAGCGGCAAGGATCTGCGACTTCTTCAGATAGCTTTCGGACGATGGCGCAGGCCCGATGCAGACACTCTCGTCCGCGAGGCGCACAGCCATGGCGTCGCTGTCTGCTTCGGAATGGACGACCACGGTGGACAGTCCCATTTCCTTGCAGGCGCGGTGAATCCTCAGCGCGATCTCGCCGCGGTTTGCGATGAGAACCTTCTTGATAACGGGTTGGTCAGCCATATTACTCGATCAGAATGAGAGCTTCGCCATATTCAACTGGCTGGGCATCAGTGACGTAGATTTCTTTGACGGTACCGGCCTTGTCGGCTTCGACTGGATTGAAAGTCTTCATGGCTTCGACGAGCAAGATCGTGTCGCCCTTTTTCACCTTGTCGCCAACGCCGACGAATTGCTTCGCACCGGGTTCAGGCGACAGGTATACCGTGCCGACCATCGGAGACTTGATGGCGTTGTCAGATGTCTGAGGTGGAGCGTCTGTGGTGGCGACAGGAGCAGCTGCTGACGGAGCAGCGGCAGCCGGTGCAGCGACCGGCGCGGCCATAGCGGCCTGCACAACCGGCGCAGCGGGTTTGCTGACGCGGATGCGTAGGCCTTCATGTTCAACTTCAACTTCGCCAAGGTCTGCTTCCCGCAGAATGGCTGCGAGTTCCCGGACAAGTCCGGTATCCAGCTTGTTCTTCGTTGTGCTCATGGGATGTCAGGTCTCTTATTTGCCCGTGAGGGTCTTTGCCGCCATTAGCGCCAGCTCATAACCATAGGCGCCAAGGCCTGCAATCGTGGCCTTCACAGCGGGGGATACGTAATTCACCTTGCGGAACGCTTCGCGCGCCGCAGGATTCGACAAATGAACTTCAATTACAGGGATTTTGCACGCTTTGAGCGCGTCGTGAAGAGCGATGGATGTATGCGTGTAGGCTGCGGCATTCAGAATGATGGCGGCGCCCTTTTCAGATGCCTCCTGAATCCAGCTCACCAATTCGCCTTCATGATTCGTCTGGCGAAGCTCCAGCGGTGTTCCATCTGCCAGCGCTTCGAGACGTGCATGAATGTCAGCGAGGGTCTCGTGCCCGTAAATCTCGGGCTCGCGTGAGCCGAGAAGGTTGAGGTTTGGGCCTCCAAGGACATATACGGGCTTGGTCATAGTCTTCCGTCTTGCGCTGTAACGCCGGGCAAGGCAAGGGGGCTGGTGAACGGAGAAAACCCGAATGTTGATTACAGTCAATGGCGTATCTCGCGAAGTCGAACCTGGCCTGACGCTTGCCATGTTGGTGCTTCAACTGGCAGGCGAGTCCGGCAGGGATCAGCGCGGCATTGCGATTGAGCGAAATCTCGAAATCGTGCCGAAGTCAGAGCATGCCAGCACTGTGATTGAGGACGGCGACAAGATAGAAGTGGTTCAGTTCGTGGGTGGTGGCTGATCGCTTGCGATCTCAGCTATTTGCGCCATCCAGCTCTTGCAGACCAGACAGGTTAGAATTTTGACAGATCCCCTTATCATCGCCGGCAAATCCTATAATTCCCGCCTGATCGTGGGCACGGGCAAGTATCAGACTTATCAACAGAACGCGGATGCAGCGCGGGCTGCTGGCGCGGAGATCGTCACCGTGGCTTTGCGGCGCGTGAACTTGTCGGACCCGAACGAAGAGCGGCTGACAGACTTTGTGAAACCAGACGAATTTACTTATCTGCCAAATACAGCCGGATGTTACACGGCGGATGAAGCCGTTCGCACGCTGCGCCTGGCGCGCGAGGCCGGTGGCTGGAATTTGGTGAAGCTGGAAGTGCTGGCTGACCAGAAGACGCTCTATCCGAACATGCCGGAGACGCTTGAGGCAGCCAAAGCCCTGATCGCCGATGGGTTTGAGGTCATGGTTTATTGTTCCGATGATCCGGTCTACGCGAAGATGCTGGAAGACGCAGGTTGCTGCGCGATCATGCCGCTCGGTAGCTTGATTGGGTCAGGCCTCGGAATTATGAATCCGGTCAATATCCGGCTTATCGTCGAACAGACACGAGTGCCGGTGATTGTCGATGCGGGTGTCGGAACGGCCTCGGACGCCGCGATTGCCATGGAACTGGGCTGTGATGGCGTGCTGATGAATACGGCCATTGCCGCCGCGAAGGATCCGATCCGGATGGCCAATGCCATGAAACATGCGGTGATCGCCGGTCGAGAGTCCTATCTGGCCGGGCGGATGCCAAAAAAGATGTATGCGGATCCAAGTTCGCCGCTTGCGGGCCTGATCTGATCAGAACAACGCGAGTGCTGCGTACAGGATCAGGCACATCAAAAATCCTACCACGCTGATCAGCGAGGTAGAGACGGTCCATGTACGCAGTGTCTCACCTGGCGTGATGCCGAAGATCCGTCCAACGAGCCAAAAGCCACTATCATTCACATGGCTGCCGGTTGTTGCGCCCGCGGCGATCGCGATGGCCACAATACCTAGCTGCGGGGCGGAGAGATCGGCCATCGCCACAATGGGCGCGGTCAGGCCGGCTGACGTTATCATGGCAACCGTGGAGCTGCCTTGGGCGAGCCTCAGGATGACGGCGAGTACATAGCCCGCCAGAAGCGGACCAAACCCGAGACCAAGCGCGGCATTTGCGATCTGCTCGCCAGCGCCTGTGTCCACAAGAACCTGCTTGAACGCGCCGCCCGCGCCAGTGACGAGGATGACTGCGCCTGTTGGCTCGAATGCGCGGGCCATCGCGTCCGACATCAATTTCCGGCTCTGGACGGTCTTTGGATAAAGCAGCAACCAGGATGCGCCGCATGCAATCAGGAGCGCGCTGAATGGATGCCCGATGATTTCAAGCACATATTTGATGGGGCCGTCCGGCAAGATTGCCGCAAGCGTGCCCAACAGAATCAGGACGAGTGGCAGCGTAATCAGGAATATGGCCCGTTCGGGCTGTGGGATGGGTCGGGTTGTATGATTGCTGCTTTCGTCCAGTTCGAAGGCCGGATTGCCGATCGGCATGCGATTGCGCTGCTCCAAAAACGCCGCGAAGAGCGGACCGGATACAGCCAGCGCGACGCAGCCTGTTATTGCGCCGAAGAGGATAACCCAGCCGAGGTCCGCGCCTATCAGCTCCGCGATGGCGATCGGACCCGGCGTGGGTGGCAGGAAAGCGTGGCCGACCGCTAGTCCTGCCATGAGCGGAAGTCCTAGAGACATGGCGGGTTTCAGGCGCTCATGAGCCATGGTGAGGATCAGGGGTGCGAGTATGATGAGGGCGACATCGAAAAAGACAGGTGTGGACGCCAACAAGCCAATGCCGGCGATCTTCCATTGGTTCGTCTTGAAGCTGGATGAAGTAGAGAGTTTTGAAGCCAGAGCGTCGAGCGCCCCAGAGGCCTGCAGGATCGCGCCGAACAACGCGCCAAGCCCGATGACTGTGGCAATGAACCCCAGCGTGCCGCCCAGGCCTTTTGCCAATGTGTCGAAGGCTTGTTCTGGGGCCATGCCCGCGGCCAGGGCACTGAATATGCTGACCAGTAGCAGGGCCGCGAAGGCATTCATCCGTGCGCGCAATATCAGCGCAAGCAGCGCCGCAATGCCAAACCCTGTTGCCAGCAGGGGGCGGTAGACGAGGAGCGCTTCGGTCAGCTCCATGCGAGGCCAATTGATGTCGTTCTGATGCGCATGAGTGTGTCATGTGCGGTCATGTAAAGTGTGCGGCCGTCTGCGTCGCCGAAGCAGCAATTGGCAGTTGCCTTGCCGGTGTTTATCCGGGCAAGGGGTTTGCCGTCCGAGGCCAGAAGGAACACGCCGCCCGGGCCCGTTGCAAAGATGTGACCCGAACGCGTCACAGCCATCCCGTCCGGCAGGCCCGGAGTCGTGTCGGACATGAACGGCTTGGCGTCAAAAAGCACCGAACTGGAAGAACCATCAGGTGCCATGCGCAGGATGACCGGCTGGTCGGGATCCGATTGGCTCACATAGAGTGTCTGGCTGTCTGGTGACAGCACGATGCCATTCGGGAAAGTCATTGTATCGATAAGGCGGGTGATTTCTCCATCTGGTGACAGACGGTACACGCCGTTGGCGTCTTGCTCCTTCAGGGGAGAGTCATTCATGCCCTCCAGCCCATAGGGCGGATCGGTGAAGAACAGGCTTCCGTCAGGCCCTTCGACAACATCGTTTGGGCTGTTGAACTTCTTGCCATTGAACGTGGCGGCAATGATCTCACGATGCCCGGTTTCGAAGTCCATTCGTTCGACCGCGCGACGACCATGGTTGCAGATGAGAAGTGAGCCATCGTGAGAAATAGCCAATCCATTGGCGCCCGGTTCGCGGAAACCCGTCGCCTGCTCACGTGCAACGCCCGAAGGGGCCAGGAATTCCGTCGCGCCGCTGGCTTCTGACCATTTCCACGCAATGTTCTCCGGTACATCGGTAAAATACAGGCAGTTGCGTGCGCGATCCCAGACCGGCCCTTCACTCCATGTATAACCGGAGGCCAAAACCTCCAGTCTTGCGAAAATATCCAACAGGGAATGGGCTTCCGCATCGAAGATCTCGAGATCGGGATTGGACGCCTTTCCGATCGGAGTGGTGGCGCAAGCCGAAATCAGGGTGGCTGCGGCGGCAGACCCCATGAAGCCACGTCGCGTTTGTTTCATTCTACATGTGTCCTTGTGGCAATTGCGCTGGCTGGAACGTTCGTGTGGTAAGCCTGATCAATGATGACCTCCGCGCGCGCCCGAATGTCGTCAGCGGATGCACCCACCATGAATTCGATCTTACCGGGTTCTACGATCCAGCCGTCCCGTGCCGTGTAGTACGCCATCTGGTCGGGGGTCAGGGTGAAGCTCACTGTGCGGGATTCACCAGCCGGGATATGGACTCGCTTGAATCCGCGCAGTTCTCGTTTCGGTCGGGCAATCGTGGCGAGCGGATCACGCATATACAGCTGAATCACCTCATCAGAATCGACGTCTCCGGAATTTGTGACCTTGATGCTCAAGGTGAATTCATCTGCATCGGTTGTTGCGATCAGGTCACCATATTCGAAGCTGGAATAGGTCAGTCCATGACCGAAGGGGAAAAGCGGCGTGATCGGAATATCGATGAACCGGTTCGTGTCTTTCGACAGGTCCGGGTCAGCGGGGCGCCCACCGGGATATTCGGAATAGGTGTGCGGCACCGCACCGGTGCGTCGCGGAAATTCGATAGGTAGGCGACCCGCAGGGGAGACATCACCCCATATCACGTCAGACAGCGCGTTTCCGGCTTCAATGCCCAGCATCCATGTGTTGAGCACGGCATTAGCGGCTCCAACTTCCTGTTCCATTGCGAGCGGCCGTCCCGTCACCAATATGATCGTAACGGGTTTGCCGATCTCAAACATCGCCGCGGCGAGGGCGGACTGGTTCTGGGGAAGGGCAATATCTGAGCGGCTGCGCGCTTCCCCGGACAGGTCGAAATCCTCCCCGATCACCAAGAGAATATGATCGGCGGCCGACGCAATCTCCACAGCAGCCTCAATAGAAGAATCCGCGTCATTTGAAGGATGCGCGCCGGCTGCATATGTAATGGTGGTGCCGTCAGGAGCGTTTTGTTGCAGGCCCTCAAGCAATGAGACGACATCCTCGACCTTGCCTTGTGCACGCCAAGAGCCGAGCTGAGTCAGCTTGTCTTCCGCCAAGGCACCGATAACGGCGATTTTCTGAGGGGATTTGGAGAGTGGCAGAACCTGGTTTTCATTCTTCAGGAGCACCGTTGATTTCACCGCGGCTTCGCGTGCTGTGCGTCGGAATTCATGGCTCAGCAGAGTTGTCTTTTCCCGTTCTGCATCGTGATAGTCCATCGGTTCGTCAAACAGGCCCAATCGCTCTTTTGTCGTCAGTATACGGGCAACTGCCGCGTCGAGATCATGTGTCAGGCATTCATCTGACTGCACAGCGGTCTTGATCCTGGTTGGCAGGACCATGCTGGTCATGTCCATGTCGACGCCCGCGCGCAGGGCAAGCACTCCCGCCTGTTCTTCAGATTCGGCCACGCCGTGATTCATCAATTCAGCGACTGCATTCCAGTCGGACACGATCATGCCGTCAAAGCCCCACTCGCCCCGCAATACATCATCGATGAGATATTCATTGGCTGTGGACGGAACCCCGGCGACATCATTGAACGCCGTCATCATGGAGCCGGTGCCAGCCTTCGTGGCGGCGTAGAAGGGAGGCAGATAGGTTTCGAACAGGCTTTGATCGCTGATGTCAGCAGACCCATAGTCGCGGCCGCCAGTTGGGGCACCATATGCGCCGAAGTGTTTCGTCGCAGCGAGAATGGTGTTTGGGGCTGCCAGGCTTTCGCCCTGATAGCCCTCGACCTGCGCGACTGCCATACGAGACCCCAGATATGGGTCCGCACCAGCACTCTCGACGATTCTGCCCCATCGCGGGTCACGCGCAATGTCGACCATCGGGGCGAACGTCCAGTGAAGGCCTGCTGACGACGCCTCGTCAGCGGAGATGACGGTGGCTTCCCGCCAGACGTCTGGATCCCATGATGCCGCCATTGCCAGTGGTACCGGAAAAATCGTTCGGTAGCCGTGAACTACGTCCATCGCAAAGAGGAGCGGGATGCCCAGACGGCTTTCTTCAATGGCGACCTTTTGGAGCTCACCCAGCGGCTCAGCGCCCGCAACATGAAGATAGGAGCCAATCTCGCCATTCCGGACTTTGCCGAGTTCTTCAGGGGTGAGCTTTGAATTCAGCGACTTGCTGCGGCCACCTGCGGCCTGGTTTAATTGACCGAGTTTTTCATCAATGGTCATCTGGGCCACCAACGAACGTACGCGCTGTGATGCACTCGTCAGACTCACATTCGGCGTGCAGGCTCTGGCCTCGGAAATGTCAGAAACGACGGTGTCAGCGGGTGCGGTAGGCGCTTGCACAGGCGTGGCGCAAGCGGTCGCCAACAAGGCGGTCGCCAAGGCGCCAATCGCAAGCCGGCGCTTCGTGCCCGTGTAAGCATCGGTCATAATTCCCTCCCCATAAGTGTCGCGTCGACCACGTTTCGTTAGCGCAATCATTGGGGGAGTGGCTATTTATGTCAACGCTAACATTTTCCCGTCCAAAAGAGTGTTCGATGTCTGTGACCGTTTAGTGCAGCGGAGCATTAGGTCTACGTCAGGCCTTTACGAGGCCGATCTCGCGGAGCCGTTCCATGAGATAATCCTGAGCCGCGATCGGGGCTTCGGCTTTGCCGCCTTCAGCGACACAGCGAGGTAGCGCTTCGATCAGGTAATCCTGATTGAAATGCAGAAAGAAGGGCGTCGAGTAGCGCGGGAATTTTGCGCGCTCGGCAGATGGGTTAAGCACGCGGTGCGTTGTCGACGGCAGTACACCGCCCGTCAGGCGCTGTAGCATGTCTCCGCAATTGATGACCAGCGCGCCAGCGGGCGGATTAACGTCCAGCCATTCGCCTGAACTGTGCAAGACCTGGAGGCCGGCCTCCTCAGCACCCAGCAACAGCGTGATGACATTAATATCCTCATGCGCGCCGGCGCGGACCGTGTCAGCGGGTGGAGGAGTTTGCTGCGGGGGGTAGTGGAGCAGACGCAGGATCGAGTTGCCGAAATTGACCTTGTCGTCGAACCAATCCTCGGCGAGCCCAAGATGCAAGGCGACACCTTCCAGAATTTCTCGGCCCATTTCATCCAGTGCATCAAAAAGTGCGGTTGTGGCTCCGTCAAAGGCGGGTACTTCCGGGACGCTGGGTGTGTCGGCCATCGTCGCGCGATAGGGGCTGTCCTCCGGCAGGGCGCGGCCGGTGTGCCAAAATTCCTTGAGGTCGGCATGAGCGTTGCCTTTGGCGTTTTCCGTCCCAAAGGCCGTATAGCCGCGCTGGCCACCCCCTTGGCGTCCGTCGTATTTCAGCTTTTCCGCGTCCGGCAGAGCAAAGAAAGCCTTGGTCGCATCCAGATTGCGGTCAATCACGCCCTGATCGACTGTATGGCCGGACACCACTGCGAACCCTGTCTCTCGAAAGGAGCGGCAGAGCGCATCTCCGAACGCTTTTTTATCGGATTTGAACAGGTCGAACGGGACGGGTTTGAAATAGTCGGTCATCATTATCGGGGTCTCTGGCAAGAATTAGAGGGGAGATTAGCACAGAGGGATGGGCCGACCATACGTAACGCCACATATGTAGCAGTTGTGCGTGCAATTGAGTTTGGCCGTGCTTTCGTGGAGATTTTGACGGCTCCACCGAATTCAGGGGCTTGCGATCAGGATGGGGTTTCTCTAGACCCCATATTCCGCGCTGGAGAGGTGGCCGAGTGGCTGAAGGCGCGCCCCTGCTAACGGCCGCAATTTGAAATTATTTCGTTGAATTCATTGGGGAATTCTCGATGATTTGTCGCCTCCCCCGAGTTTCCCCCATGCTGTTTGTCTCATTCGATGCAAAGGGGAACCCATTCCATTGGATTGGGATTTATTCAGCTAACGGAATTATGCGCCGGTTAAATTGGCTGAGTGCTGCGATAGTACATGCCTCGAAAAATTGGCTCTTAAAAACTTTGATGGCCAGAACTCAAGTGGATAAATGACGAAAAATAATCTACCCTAGGGTGTTCAGTGGCAGCTTTTGGAAATCAACATGGCCGAAAAATTTCAACGTGCATATAACGATGACCGTCCTTTGGGGCCTCAAAAGAAAGACCGTCTTGGATTTTCAGAGGCAGCTATTCATGTGGCGAAAAGCATAACCGATTTTGCATCTCCCGAAGGATTTGTTTTGGGGCTGGAGGGGGAGTGGGGAACCGGTAAGTCTAGCTTCATACATTTGATTTCGGACGCTTTGAAATCGTCGGAAAATAACCCGGAGATATTTGATTTCTCTCCATGGATGATCAGCTCAACCGACGCCTTGTTGAACGAGCTTTTCAACGGACTGTCCTCAGCCGCATTGAAAATCGTTAACTCGGATCCTGCCGAGAACGGGACGGTCAGCAGCCGTGATGCGGCTGAAGCGCTACGCTCCAAACTACAAAGCTTTCGTTCCCATCTGCGAAAAGTCGAATCTTTGGCAAAGTTTGGAGATGCACTCAATGTTCCGCTCGCCGGTGTTCTTGCGAAAGCTATGGAAGCGGCAGCGGGTGCTTCGGAATCTTTTGGTGAGGAACCATCTCTGGAGGAGCAAAAAGAAGACTTGAAGTCGGAACTCCGGAAATTGTCCCGGAAGATTGTGGTGTTTATCGACGACTTGGACAGATTGGAACCAAACGAGGCAAGCGAAGTCGTTCGATTAGTTCGCGCAGTCGCGGATTTTCCTAACGTTGTTTATGTCCTCTGCTATTCGAAGAAAGTACTAGCCGACAGTCTAATTAGCGCCCTGCATATCAAAAACGGTGAAGGCTATATTGAGAAGATTGTTCAGGTGGAGTTTTCCGTTCCTGAACCAGAACCTTTCGATCTACGACGTATGTTTAGAGAAGATCTTGCAAGGGTCCTGCCCAATGCCTTTCGGTCCGATGAGGATTCGGCAGCGTCGGCACAACAAAGGCGACTGTCTCAAGTAATTGACATTGAAGGCGGCACGGCACTGAAATCACCTCGTGATGTAGTCCGTGCAGTGAATTCTATAGTGTTGTACGCGGGGCCAGTCGCAGGCAAAGTCGATCTGGGAGACGTGGTGTGGCTACAATTGCTTCGTTTGCAGAGTATCGATTTGTATAAGTGGGTAGAGGGTTATGCGAATGGTTGCGCCGCTTTGGCTTCGGGTGCCCATATCTCTGACTCTGCTCGAGAAAGGTACAAGCAGAATCTCGTTGAAATCCTCGAACGAGAAAAGCGCGACATCCACGAGACATTTTGTCGGTTTCAGAGCATTTTGCCGCGCATTGATATCGAATTTGAACAGGGTAACGAAAACTGGAACATTTACTGTAGTCAGAGCAATGAAGAACTGGCGGGGCTTGTAAACGAACGCCGACTGGGTAGTCCACAACACTACAGGTACTATTTTGCTTTAACCAAACCTTCCGGCGCAATTGACGATGCGGACTTCGACTACTTTCTCGATGTGCTTGAAAAGAATCCGCAAGAGGCGGCTGTCATATTACGCGATCTGTTTTCGTCCGAAAGGAAACAGGGAGGTCTGCTCGGCGAAGCTATGCTCAGCAGAATCTCCTCGAATATGGATCACGTACCCGGTGCGGAATTCCATATGGGTCTCATAGAAGTTTTGGCCGATACAATGGACCACGCCGCCCTAAAGACCGGTAAAGGTGATTGGGGGCGGTACTGGGTATGGGTGTCAGCAGAATCCATGTTCTCGAGATCGATAGCGAAATTGAGTGAACTAGAGAGAGCAAAGGTCTTGCGCCTGGCATTTGGAAACGGCGCATCGTTAGGTTGGTTGACCAACTTACTCCGAGGATTCCTTTTCGCTCATGGTCGCACAGGCGATAGTAAGAAACCGGAAAGCGAGTGGACGCTAACCGACAGCGAACTCGACCTAATTATAGGGCTGATGATCGACAGGTATCGTTCCTTAGACTTAGAGCACCTGTTGTCCGTGCCTCAGTTCGTGCATGTGTTCTATGCGTGGATGCAAAGTGGTGATGACCGCCACTCGGAAGTGCTGGACTGGGTAGCAGAAAGTACTAGATCGGATTTGGGATTCTTGATGCTCTTGGCGAACATGCGAAGTTGGGCGGCCGTCAACGACGTCGTGTACTATCCATTCGATTGGTCTCGACTCGAGCATCTATTAGATGTGGACAAAGCCAAACTCAGACTTGAGGGGCTCCGAAATACGAGCGACCCACAAATGATAGAACTAATCAAATCTGTTGACGATGGATTGAGAGCCGCTCGCCATGCGGATTAGGTGAACTCATCAGATAGAGATTGAGGGCGCGATCTTGGAAGACGGCGCAACGCCCTAATGAATTGCTAAAACAAGCCTCGAAATCGTTAATTATTGAAATTTTTCCCCAATTTTCCCCCACCTTTTCCAATTTCGCGCTCTCAAACCTGACAATCGACTGCAATTCACGACAAATCACTGCAAACAAAATCAATTGAGTCTTGCCCCAAATCTCCAATATCTATAGGGGTTTCAGGCGCTGGAGAGGTGGCCGAGTGGCTGAAGGCGCGCCCCTGCTAAGGGCGTATACGTTAACGCGTATCGAGGGTTCGAATCCCTTCCTCTCCGCCAGCCACCTGATGTGCTGATTTTGCTTAATAAAAACAGATAATTAGGGCGGCCACTATTTAGAGTGTAGGACAGCCACCGTTTGAATTGTAGGACGCCTGAACGGTCAGCTCTTCTGCCGAGCACACATTGGGCAAATAAGGCCTCCATCAGAGAGTGGGTCTAAAAAAAGCCCAATCTACTGACGCTGAAATCTTTTGGCCGGTGTTGTCAGCGGAACCGGACTTGAGGTAACCAATCTTGGGGTTTAGCCTCAGGAAATGGTCAAAAACCGTTTCGCTACTTCAAAACCTCACCTGAGATCATCCAGCTCGCTGTACTCCTATATGCCCGCTTTCCGCTCTCACTTCGCAATATCGAGGATCTGCTCCACGAGCGCGGCATAGATGTCTGCCACGAAAGCGTCCGCCTATGGGTCGATCGGTTCGGGTCTTACTTCGCTCATAAGATCCGGAAACAGCGTTCGGAATCCATGCGGCGCAGCCCGCAATGGCAGTGGCACCTGGACGAGGTCTTCGTGAAGATCCGCGGCGAGAGGCACTATCTTGGGCGGGCTGTCGACCACGAAGGCGAAGTTCTGGAGTCTTTTGTCACGAAGAAGCGCGACAAAGCCGCCGCGCTGAAATTCCTAAAGAAAGCAATGAAGAGATGCGGTAATCCACATGTCGTCGTGACAGACAGATGCTCTTCTTATCGGGCGGCTATGAAAGTGATTGGGAACGAGGGCCGCCAAGAGACTGGCCGGCATCTCAACAATCGCGCCGAGAATTCCCACCTGCCCTTTCGACGAAGAGAGCGAGCAATGTCGCGATTTCGTCGTATGCGAAGTCTGCAGAAGTTCGTTTCAATGCATTCGTCAGTGTACAATCACTTTAATTTCGAAAGGCACATCAACCCCAGAATTCAATTCAAACAGAAACGCGATGCCGCTCTTCGCGAATGGCGCGACCTTCTCGTCGCCTAGCACCTGCTCGTTCACGAATAATGGAGACGGGGTCGCGTTAGACTGACACCACCCAGTAAGTGTATCATCTTAACCGCGCGGTCCGTTGAAGGCCTCGTCGAGCAAATAACCTTCAAGAGTCTCAGCCATTCAATAGATTACCGCTTCACTATGTCCAAGCCTGAGGGAAATTGCTGTCTTTACATATAGACTAAATTGAGCTTTGGATCGTGACCATGCACCGTCTGGTAGCTCTTCTCTGTGCGATTTTCGCCATATCACCATTCCTATCAGGGGCGGCGCATACGCGTGCGCATGCTGAAGAGCTGCATCATGTGATGCCAATCGATCATCATCTTGATGAGCAGGGCCTCGGTCATGACACTCTGTCCGATCTGGACGATGAGCACTCGCACGAGCTTGATCATGAGGATCACCCTGCGGAACTTCATTTTGTTGCGCTTGGCATTTCTTCACCGACTGGTCTCGTCAAGTCAGTTGTGCCTTTTGTAAGGCTTGTATCCGGTCCGCCATCCTATCGCGGACCTATCCGCCTGAAAGATCCGGATCCCGAACGAATTTCAGCCTGAACATAATATCGTACATTGTTACGCCATGCGGGCGTCCAATGTTTGCTTGTTCAGCCTGGAGTAAGTTTCATGGCACTTAAAATTATAGGCTGCGCCTTGATCATGGCGTTGCCACTTCTGCCGGTCAGCGCGCAGACATCCGTTTGTGAAGCAGGCGAAGATCTCGAAATTGTGACGTCCTCTCAAGCCATGCGGGCTGCACTTGACGCCGACCTGCGACCCATCCTGGCGGACAAGGGTGTGGCCCTGGCCCGCACGGAACGGACGATTGCTGCACTTCGCCCAATGGATACGATCAGTCTCGAAACTGAAAATTTTCCAGGCATCGGTCTGGCGGGCGAGATCGACAATCTGGAAGTGACAGGGCGATTCTCAAGGACGTGGGAGCGCGGTGGCAAAAGAGAGGCGCGCGAAGCGGTGGCGCGCGCAGGGATAGCCGTTGCAGAAACTGAGCGGGAAATCATCGAGCACGATATCGCTCACGCGATTGAGACGCTGTATGTTGAAGCTGTCCTCCTGGAGCGCCGAGCCGATCTCGCCTGCAAGCGGGTCGCGATTTCACGGTCTTTGAAGGAAATTGTTGATCGCCGCGTGGAAGCTGCCCGAGACCCACTTCTTGCGCAGGCGCGGTCAGTGACGGACCTCGCTAGGGCTGAGGCAGAAGCGCTTCAATACCACCGCCTCGCCGCCGAGCGGCGTATGACCATTGCCAGTAAGTGGGACAGGGCGGAGGATTTTGCGATCGAGCCTGAATTCATTGAGCGCCGCTTGAAATCAGGCCAGCTGGATATTCCAGGTGTGTACTCACCTGAATTCGAAAAACTGCAGGCGGAAGATCGCCGCCTTGCGGCTGAGACAGAACTTCGCAGGGCGGAAGCAGTGCCAGATGTGACTTGGAGTGCGGGTGTTCGGAAATTCGGATATCGAGAAGACATTGGCGTCATCGCCGGTGTCACCATCCCTCTGGGTACGCAGAGTCAGTCAGCTGCCAAAGCTGCCAAACACCGGGTTCAACAAGAACTCGTCGCTGTCCGCGAACGTGTGCTGCGCCAGCAATTGCTGCGTCAGGCAGTTAACTATCAGCGCGCGGCGCAAAATGCGCAGGCCAGCATACGAGATATAGACGACGTTTTACTTCCTGAAGCGATCCGCGCGCTTGATCTGGCCCAAGAGGGGTATGACCGCGGCGCATTTTCGTACCTCGAAATCATCGATGCGCAGCGAACACTTGCTGAACTGCGTGAACAGCGTCTCGGCCATATCGAGACCTTCATCCTGAACGAAGCTGCTCTTTCCCGCGTCACGGGCCGGGAAGACTGGCAGTCCATCGTGGAGACTGCACAATGAATCCTCGCATTCTTTATCCTGTTGCCGCTGCAGTAATTGCAGCGCTGATGACCCTCACCGGCTGCGGCAGCCAGAATTCAGCGCCAGGCGATGGCGACAATATTCATACTGGGGCCGGAGACTCTGAAACTGCGGAAGGGCCTCATGGAGGACGTCTGTTGGAAGAGGGGGATTTTGCGCTGGAAATGACGATTTTTGAGTCAGGTGTCCCGCCTGAGTATCGAATTTATCCTTTCCTTGCAGGTGAACCTGTTGATCCGTCCCGTGTCGCGCTGACAGTTCGCCTCGACCGACTTGGAGACGAGGAGGATATTTTCGAATTCTCTCCGGTTCAGGATTATCTGAAAGGCGACGGTGTCGTTACCGAACCGCATTCATTCGAGGTCTTCGTCGACGCCCAACATCAGGGCACGTCTTACTCTTGGAGTTATGAATCCTTCGAGGGCCGCACCACGATTGCCGACGACACAGCTGTGTCCATGGGTGTCGAGACTGAAATTGCCGGTGCTGCGGTGATCAGGGACATAATTCCTCTCTCGGGCGTGACGACCCTCTCGCCATCTGCGACCGCGGAGGTTCGGGCCCGCTACCCCGGTCCAGTCCAGTCGGTCAGCGTCGGCGTGAATGATATGGTTCGCAAGGGACAGACGCTGGCGCGCGTCGAAAGCTCCTCCAGTCTTCAGAGTTATTCGGTCACCGCGCCGGTATCGGGGACAATCCTTGAACGCAACACCAATGCGGGCGATGTCGCGGGCGATCAATCTCTCTTCACGATCGCTGACCTCAATCAGTTGGAGGCGCGTCTGCACGTCTTCCCAAAGGATGCAGGGAAGGTGAAAACAGGTCAGAGCGTCCGCATGGGTGTTGCTGGGTCTGACCTCGAGTTTGCGTCAGAGATCACCCGCTTTCTGCCGATATCGGGCGAAAATACGCAGACTCGTATCGCCGTAGCCCCCGTGCCGATCGAAGCGGAAATGACCCCTGGCATGCGGGTCATGGCGAGCGTTGTGACCGGAGAGTCTGAAGTGCCGCTCGCCGTGAGAGAATCCGGGCTGCAGAGCTTTCGTGACTTCACCGTGGTCTACGCAAAAGTGGGCGAGACCTACGAGGTCCGGATGCTCGACCTGGGAGAGAGCGATGGTGAATTTGTCGAAGTCCTTGGCGGGTTAGATCCCGGCACTGAATATGTCAGCGCCAATTCCTTCCTCATCAAAGCCGACATTGAAAAGTCCGGCGCCAGCCACGACCATTAGGAGACAGCCATGCTTGAGAGCATCATTCGATTCTCGATCAGCCAGCGCTGGTTGGTCCTTGCTGTTGTATTCGGACTTGCCGCACTCGGTATCTACAATTTCAACCGGCTTCCGATCGATGCCGTTCCTGACATCACAAATGTCCAGGTGCAGATCAACACGGAAGCCCCCGGCTATTCGCCTCTGGAAACCGAGCAACGCATCACGTTCCCGGTAGAGACCGCCATTTCGGGTCTTCCTGATCTTGACTATACACGGTCGGTTTCCCGCTACGGATTGAGTCAAGTGACGGTGATCTTCGATGATGGCACCGACATCTACCGCGCCAGACAACTGGTTTCAGAAAGAATCCAGTCGGTTCGAGCCACACTTCCGGAAGGCGTGTCGCCTGAACTCGGTCCTATCGCAACGGGGCTGGGCGAAATTTACATGTACATCCTTTCGGCTGAGCCGGGCGCACTCACTGAAGATGGCGCACGGTACACGGCGATGGATTTGCGCACGCTCAATGACTGGGTGGTCTTGCCTCAGCTGCGCACGGTCGAAGGCGTGACGGAAGTCAACACGATCGGCGGGTTCAAGAAGGAAATCCATATCCTGCCAGATCCGGCAGCCCTCGCCGGATTCGATCTGACGCTAGACGATATCATCGGCGCGGTGGAAGCGAATAATGCGAATACCGGCGCAGGCTATATTGAACGTCATGGTGAGCAGAACCTGATCCGGGTTCCCGGTCAGGCGAATTCGCTTGACGATCTTCGCAACATTACCGTGAAAGACACCGGCGCCTTCGGGATCCGGTTGTCAGATGTCGCAGAAATAACCATCGGTGAAGAACTCCGGACTGGCGCTGCAACCCAGAACGGTGAGGAAGTTATTCTTGGTACCGCCTTCATGCTGGTCGGCGAAAACAGCCGCACAGTATCAGTCGCAGTTGACGAGCGGGTGGACGAAATCCGGCCTGGTCTGCCTGATGGCGTCCAGATCACGCCAGTCTATAATCGCACGACTCTGGTCGATGCGACGATCGCAACCGTCGAGAAGAATCTGGCTGAGGGTGCGTCACTGGTTATTCTCGTCCTGTTTCTCCTGCTCGGAAATATACGGGCAGCACTCATAACGGCGGCGGTCATTCCCGTGGCGATGCTGATGACTATCACGGGGATGGTCGAGAACAATGTGTCGGGCAATCTGATGAGTCTCGGCGCGCTCGATTTCGGCCTGATCGTTGATGGCGCTGTTATCATTGTCGAAAATTGCCTCCGGCGATTTGCGGAGAAGCAGGGGAGCCTAGGTCGCTTGCTGACCCGCGAAGAGCGATTTTCCCTGGCAGCCGAAGCGTCCAGTGAAGTGATCAAACCATCGATATTCGGCGTGATCATCATCACGGTGGTGTATTTTCCAATCTTTGCCCTGACGGGGATCGAAGGGAAGATGTTCCACCCGATGGCCTTCACTGTGGTTCTGGCGCTCACCTCGGCCCTGATCCTCTCGCTGACTTTCGTGCCAGCTGCCGTCGCGCTTATTGTCCGCGGCAAAGTCACGGAGAAGGAAAGCCGCCTGATGAGGGGGGCAAAGTGGCTTTACCGGCCGGCTCTTAGCTTCGCGCTACGTGTTCGATACGCTATTGTGATCGGAGCCGTTGCGCTCGTCGGCATCGGTGGCTGGGAGGCAACCAAGCTAGGTTCGGAGTTTATTCCAAACCTTGATGAAGGCGATATAGCCCTCCACGCTTTGCGCATTCCAGGCACAAGCCTGACTCAGGCGATTGAAATGCAGGAAATGCTCGAAGCGAGGATCGTGCAGGTCCCGGAGGTCGAACGCGTTTTTGCCAAGATCGGCACGCCTGAAATTGCGACCGATCCGGTGCCTCCGAGTGTGGCAGACACATTCGTGATCATGAAACCACGTAAGGAATGGCCGGACCCCAGAAAGCCAAAATCGCAACTTGTCTCCGAGCTACAGGCAGTGGTCGAACAGATACCTGGCAGCAAGTATGAGCTGACCCAGCCGATTGAAATGCGGTTCAATGAGCTGATTTCAGGGGTCCGCGCAGATGTCGCCGTGAAAATCTATGGCGATGATCTGGAAACACTGGAAGCGATAGCCGATCGGATTCAGGAGATCGTAACCGGCACGGCTGGCTCCGCCGATGTGCAGCGCGAACAAGTTACGGGCCTGCCTATCTTGTCAATTCGCCCTGACAGGGATGCGCTTGCAAGATACGGATTGAACGTCGGTGACATCCAGGCAGTTGCGGCAACGGCGCTGGGGGGGCAAGTCGCCGGACGTTTTTTCGAAGGCGACCGCCGCTTCGATATCGTTGTCAGATTCCCTGAATATTTGCGTACGGATGTTGTGGCGATTCAGCGTCTGCCTGTCCCTCTGCCGGAAGGCAGACGGTCCGGCGATGGCGTTATGTTCGTGCCTCTGTCTGAAGTAGCGAGCGTCGACATCGCCCCGGGCCCCAATCAGGTCAGTCGCGAGAACGGCAAGCGCAAGCTTGTTGTCACCTCAAATGTGAGAGGTCGGGATCTTGGCTCATTTATCACCGAACTGCAGGATCGCGTATCGGACGGCGCTGACCTCCCAGCCGGCTATTGGATCGAATATGGCGGAACGTATGAACAGCTTGTCTCTGCCAGTCAGCGCCTGTCGGTTGTGGTGCCCATCGCGCTGCTGATGATTTTCGGTCTGTTGCTGATGCTGTTCGGCACCCTGCGGGATGCCGCGATCGTCTTCTCGGGAGTCCCTCTCGCACTGACGGGAGGCGTGGCAGCGCTGGCCTTGCGCGACATGCCATTCTCGATATCCGCGGGCGTTGGATTTATCGCCCTCTCCGGCGTCGCCGTGCTCAATGGTGTGGTAATGCTCAGTTTCATTCGCCAGCGCCGCGAACGGGGAGAGGCCTTGGACGAGGCGATCTATGAAGGGGCTTTGCAACGGTTGAGGCCGGTGCTCATGACCGCGCTCGTTGCCAGTCTGGGCTTTATTCCGATGGCGTTCAATGTCGGGCTCGGCAGCGAGGTTCAACGACCTCTTGCGACAGTGGTGATCGGCGGAATTTTCTCCTCGACGCTTCTCACCTTGCTCGTTCTGCCAGCGCTCTACCGAATTGTTCATGGGGGAGAGAAAAGCTCACGACGTGAACCGTTGCTGGCGGACGAGCCGGTGCCAGCGGAATAGGAAGGGCCCTTCAGGCACACTTTCATGCTGGGTATTCTCACTGATCGTACCTATCGGCATCTTTTCCTTGCGCAGCTGATTGCCCTGATTGGCACCGGGCTACTCACGGTCGCGCTCGGCTTGCTCGCTTTCGAGCTTGCAGGAAACGAGGCCGGGCAGGTGCTCGGCATCGCGCTTGCGATCAAGATGGTGGCCTATATCGCGATCGCTCCAGTCGTGGGGGCCTTCTCGTCCCGGCTCCCCCGCAAGACGTTTCTCGTGGCACTGGATATCGTACGGGCTGGCGTTGCGCTGTTCCTCCCATTCGTCACGGAGGTCTGGCAGATTTATGGATTGATCTTCGTCCTGCAATCGGCCTCAGCGGCCTTCACGCCGACTTTCCAGGCCTCGATCCCCGATATCCTGCCTGATGAGGAAGATTATACGAAAGCGCTCTCGCTCTCCCGTCTTGCGTACGACATGGAGAGCCTCACCAGTCCCCTGATAGCCGCCGCGTTCCTCACGGTGATCTCGTTCAACGGTCTGTTTGCAGGAACAGCAATTGGTTTCGTCGGCTCGGCGATCCTTGTACTAAGGTCGGGACTGGCCATCGGCCGCGCTGCAAAATTCCATAGCGGCGGGGTCTGGGCTCGCACCAGTCACGGCATGGTCATGTATCTGAAGACGCCTCGCCTTGTCGGATTGCTGGCGGTCACCCTCTCGGCCGCGGCGGCTGGATCTATGGTCACCGTCAACACCGTCGTCATCATTCGCGAGGAACTGGCGCTTTCCCAGGCCGCCTATGCGATTACGCTGGGCGCGTATGGCCTGGGCTCGATGCTCATTGCGCTGTCAGTCTCCAGTATTCTTCGAAAGCTAAGCGACCGGACGGCGTTGCTGGCCGCCTCGGCCTTTCTGACAGGCCTTCTGGCCGCACTTGCCGCGCTGACCCTCTTGGTGGGAATTCAATGGCCGATCATTCTTGGCGGCTGGTTATGTCTGGGGGCGGCCTATTCCTTGTGTGTGACTCCTGCCGGTCGACTGCTCAGGCGCTCATCTCATGCCGACAACCGCACCACAATTTTCGCGGCGCAATTCGCGCTCAGCCATGCGTGCTGGCTAATTGCCTATCCCCTGGCAGGCTGGCTAGGTGCGTCGCTTGGCCAGTCAGCAGCCTTTGCCGGTCTCTGCGCTCTTTCCCTCGCGGGCCTGATAATTGCGGCGCGCGTCTGGCCAAGGCGCGATGTTACGCAAATCGTTCACGCGCATCCAGACCTTCCTGCCGACCATCCGCACATACGCGACGGTCATCAGCCCGACGAACCCGTCCATACTTTCGTGATCGACGATATCCATACTCAGTGGCCAAAGCCGACCTGAAAGGAAAGTATAGCTTTAAGTAGACAGCTTTTTACAGGGATCAGTTCACGGAATAGGTTGTGCTTCGCCCATCTCCAGATCGTCTGCACCGGGTCAATTTCCGAAATCATCGAACGCTATGCGGCTGTCCGGCACGTTCAGAGATTTTAACAAAGACAGAACCGCCGCCAGCATGGGTGGAGGACCGCATATATAAAAACTACACGCGTCGAGATCGGGATGTGAGGTGATACACTGATCGCGAACCAATTCATGGATCAAGCCGCGCGGACCAGACCAGGTATCCGTTTCCGGTGCGTCTGACAGGGCCACATGCCAGGAGAAATTTGGATATGCTGCCACAAGCTCTTCCAAATCTTCCTGATAGGCTAGGTGTTCCTGTGTTCTGGCCCCATACCAGAACGATATCCGCGAAGATGTGCGTTTTACCTTGAGCTGATCGAGGATCATGGATCGGATCGGCGCGATCCCCGCGCCGCCTCCAATGAAGATGATTTCATCGGCATCCTCATTGATATGAAAATCCCCAAACGGCCCACGCAGATGCAACGTATCACCGCTCTTCCGCGTCAGCAGGAATGCAGATCCGACTCCCACCGGGACGTCCATCATACCGATTTTGGGGAGCGCGAGGCGAATGCTCAACATGACCTTGTTCCCAAACTCGCCCGGGGCGTTTGCGAGGGAATAAGTCCGGAAGACCGGGACATTGGTGCCGAACGTCTTTGCGGCGCCCGACCTTTCCCACTGCGCCTTCACCTGATCAGGCAGGTCCAGCTCATCGAGACAGGATGTAAAGGGCGGAATTTCGACTTGAACATAGCTACCGGCCCGGAAGTCGAGCGGCGTGGGAAGCGACAGGCACAACTCGTACATGTCCGGCGTGATGAAGGTGGAAGAGACGACGACTGCTTTGATGTCAGTTGCGTCCAGCAGGCCATGCGGTAGCGTCACCGAAAGAGGGGAGGTGATCTGGTGCTGGCATGCCAGCCGGTATCCTTCCTCCAGCTCGGCGTCCGGTATTTGCCGGCGGTCAGCCGGGAAGATCGGGAGAGCCGGGCCAATCCTTACCCGGCAGAGGCCGCATGTACCACCGCCGCCGCAAGTGGAAGGAAGCGGGTAACCTTCAGTGCCCATCGCTGTGAAGAGTGACTGCATGGGTCGGGCGTCGACGGTCCGGATCGTGCCGCCTTCACTGTCCGAGAGGGCCAGTGCGACGGTGTGCTTCCGTAAGCGCCATCTGCCGATGACATTGAAGTCGTTCCGTCTGAAACTGTCCCACCAGAGAGCAATCCCGCTGAAGCCGAGCCAAAGCACAACGAGCGCGGTCAGGATGATGAGCGGGTGATTGAAGCTGGATCGGCTGACATAGTCCATGATGTGGACCATCCAGAAGACGTCGAACGTTCTCCAATAATTGTTCCGCCTCTCGAGAATCTCGCCATTCGAAGCCGAAACATAAAGGCTCGTCTGCTCGGGGTCGGAGAAGTCGATCCGCCAGGCGGGTGGGGCGTGGTCGCGAATTTCCAGCGTGGACTCGGTGAGAAGACGGGTCCGACTGATCTCGCCCGGGCCGGAATAATCCTTGAGAGCGATGTCGCCAGCGAGCGCTTCGCTCACAATGATTGTGTTACCGGTCACCGCTTCGCCAAGTGTTGAACCGTCCGGCGTGACCGTTTCGAAGACCGCGCGCCCATTGAGGTTTTTGAGACGGATCTCGCGGATATCGCCGCGGCCCAAGGCATCAGGCTGGCCGATCTCGGCACCGGCAAGCTCACTGAGCGGGGTGGGGGCTGCGGGTGCGGCCTTGTGATGGTGGCCAACAACCTTGCTGTGAGGAAGAATGGCCATGCCGAGGCCGCTCAGCATCCAGAGAGCAAGCTGAATGCCCAGGATCAATGCGATCCATTTATGGCCCTGTCGAATGATCGCCATCATGACAGGGACCCCCGGCGGCGCCTGAAGCTGAAAAAGAGCAGCCACATTCCAAGGACCGAGAGCACAAGGCCAAGGCCAGCCGAAATCCGTAGAAGGGTATTGTTCACGTCTGCGCGTTCTTCATAGTCCATGATGTGCAGCATCCAGGCGAAATCGAAGATACGCCAGTATGTGTGGCGTCTGGTAATCAGCGACCCGTCATCCGGTGAGACATAGAAGGCGGTTGATCCGGCATCTTCGAAATCCACGCGCCATAAAGGAAGTGGCCGGGACTGGATTTCTGTCGGCGCCTCTTCCGCATCCACCAATAGCCTGGCCGAGGCTATGTCGGCCGTCCGGGTATAGTGGTATCGCGCGACAGCGATTGCATCGTCTTGCGTGAGCGGAGAAATTTGGCGACCGGTTTCCGCATCCACAAGATGTGATCCGGCCGGAGATCTCACCCGGAAAACGGGTTGCCCAATCCAGCTCGCGAGGACAATTTCGCTGGCGTCCGGATAGTCATCGACCACGTCTTGGAATGTGACGCTTGGCTCATAATCTGCGCCAAGCGTCGCAGCCATGTTCTGAACGAGGTGGTCACCATGAATGAAATCAAGATTTATCACCACCATGTAAACGCCTGTCGCGAGCCAAAGCATGACTTGCGCGCCGATGATGAGCGACAGCCATTTGTGCCACTGGCGCACTCTGAATGCGATATTTTTACCCACGAATGACCGTCCTGAGCTAGGTGTAGTAGAGGGAGAAGGCGTGCTTCGCTTCGATCAACGCGCAAGAATGCCGGGCAGGTTGAGCTGTTTCTCACGGGCGCAGTCAATCGCGTCGTCATACCCTGCATCTGCATGGCGCATGACCCCCGTTGCCGGGTCGTTCCAGAGTACTCGCCCAATCCGGCGGGCCGCATCTTCGGTTCCGTCCGCGACGATGACCATGCCAGCATGTTGAGAATAGCCCATGCCGACGCCGCCGCCATGATGCAGGCTGACCCAGGTCGCACCGGATGCCGTATTGAGAAGGGCATTGAGCAGCGGCCAGTCAGAGACGGCGCTTGAGCCGTCGCGCATCGCCTCGGTCTCGCGATTGGGACTGGCCACGGACCCGCTGTCGAGATGATCGCGGCCGATGACCACCGGGGCCTTCAGTTCGCCATTGGCAACCATTTCATTGAAGGCCAGACCAAGGCGGTCCCGGTCGCCGAGGCCGACCCAGCAGATGCGGGCAGGCAGACCCTGAAACGCGATGCGTTCGCGAGCCATATCCAACCATCGATGCAGGTTGTGGTCGTCAGGAAGCAGTTCCTTGACCTTCTGGTCTGTCTTGTAGATGTCCTCCGGGTCGCCTGACAGGGCAACCCAGCGGAACGGACCGACCCCCCTGCAAAAGAGCGGCCGGATATAGGCCGGGACAAATCCGGGAAAATCGAACGCGTTCTCGAGGCCTTCATCGAAGGCGACCTGACGGATGTTGTTGCCATAGTCGAGTGTGGGCACGCCCTGATGCCAGAAGTCCAGCATCGCCTGAACCTGTATCTTCATCGATATGCATGCAGCCTGCTTCACTGCCTCTGGATCGGTGACCTGCTTTTGTTTCCACTCGGACAGCGACCATCCGGAAGGCAGGTAGCCATTGACCGGATCATGGGCGGACGTCTGGTCTGTGACAAGGTCCGGGCGGATGCCCCGCTTTACGAGTTCAGGAAAGATATCAGCTGCATTGCCGCACAAGCCCACGGACTTGGCCTCACCAGATTTGGTCCATGTCTCGATCAGCGCGAGGGCCTCATCCAGACTATCCGTCTTTTCGTCAAGATACTTGGTGCGCAACCGGAAATCTATGTGCTCGGGATCACACTCAACTGCGAGACAGCACGCCCCCGCCATGACGGCCGCTAGTGGCTGGGCACCGCCCATGCCGCCGAGGCCGCCCGTCAGGATCCAGCGGCCTTTGAGGTTCCCATCATAATGTTGCCGGCCAGCTTCCACGAATGTCTCGTAGGTGCCCTGAACGATGCCCTGCGTGCCGATATATATCCATGACCCCGCTGTCATCTGACCGTACATCATGAGCCCTTTCTTATCGAGCTCGTTGAAGTGTTCCCAGTTTGCCCACTTTGGAACGAGATTCGAGTTGGCGATGAGAACCCTGGGCGCGTCGCCATGTGTGCGGAAGACCCCAACCGGCTTGCCGGACTGAACGAGCAGGGTCTCATCCTCCTGCAGCGTCTTGAGCGTTTCCAGAATCTGATCGAAGTCCTTCCAGGTACGTGCTGCGCGGCCAATGCCTCCGTATACAACAAGCTCGTCCGGGTTTTCTGCGACGTTACGATCGAGATTGTTCTGTAGCATCCGGAAGGGCGCTTCAGTGGTCCAGGACCGGCAAGTCAGGTCCGACCCGGTCGGGCTGGCAATATCGCGTCGGTTTTTCAGCGTCATGTCCAAGGTATTCTCCATTAAAGCGATGCCTGAGCCGTGGTGGAGACGGCGATCAGGATTGACTGAAGCAGGGACCGAAACTTGTCGGCCCGGGGGATGGAATAGTCGAAAGGAGGTGTTTCGGAGGTGAGGTAGCAGCGCTGCGCGAGCTCCATCTGAATGGCGTGCACCCCCTCTGCCGGCTTGCCATACTGGCGCGTGGTCCAGCCCCCTTTGAAGCGGCCATTGACAACATGCGTGTAGTGAGACGTGCTGGCGCAAATGTCCGCGACAGCCCGGGTCAGGACGGGCGCGCAAGTGGTGCCATTATTGTCACCGACATTCAGATCCGGAAGGCGATCGTCGAACAGGAACGGGATTTTTGACCGAATTGAATGGCAGTCATACAATACAGCGAAGCCATGCAGTGACTTGATCCTTTCGATCTGCACACTGAGCGCAGTGTGGTATGGACGGTGGTAGTCATTGATCCGGTCTGCGACCTCGTCATCCGTGGGCGCAGTCTGCCAGATAGATTGGCCGTCGAACGTGAAAGTCGGCACAAGACCTGTGCTGTTCTGACCGGGATACAGAGAGGCACCGTCAGGCGGACGATTGGCGTCTATCACATAGCGACTGAAATTCGCACGCACGATTGTGGCGTCGGCCAGAAGGCCGTCATACAATCGCGGAATGTGCCAGTCGGTGTCGAGCAGCCGACGACCTGTGTCATTCAGGGCCTGGAAAATTGGTTCGGGAACATAGGTCCCTGAATGCGGCTGGCCCAGAATGACGGGCCCCTGACCCTGAACAATTGTTACCGGAGTCATGGCGTCATCTCTATCGCTGTAACGCCTTGCTGGACGTCGCAGAGCGCATCGCCAGACAGGACAAGCGTCTTCATCGCCTCGATATCGGGGCTGATCATCCGCTCATCATCGAAGGGGGCTGCGTGATTGCGGATTGTTCGGATCGCATGCTGGAGGCTGGGGCTTGTCGCAAGCGGCGTGCGAAACTCAACGCCTTGTGCGCCGCATAGCGCTTCAATGCCGAGTATCCCCGCCAGATTTTCGTTCATTTCAAGCAATCGGCGCGCCGCATGGCAGGCCATGGACACATGGTCTTCCTGATTGGCGGAGGTCGGTGTGGAGTCGACGGAACGGGGATTCGACAGCGCCTTGTTTTCGCTCATCAGGGCGGCCGATGTGACCTCCGCGATCATCAAGCCCGATTTGAGGCCGGGATCGAGCGCAAGAAATGCAGGAAGCCCAAAGCTGAGGCTGGGATCCACAAGCATGGCAATTCGGCGCTGGGCGATGCTGCCGATTTCCGCTATGGCGATGGCCGTCTGGTCTGCAGCAAGTGCCACGGGCTCTGCGTGGAAATTGCCGCCGGAAACGATGTCGCCATCAGACAGGACGAGCGGATTGTCCGTCGCGGCATTCGCCTCGATTTTCAGGGTAGCCGCGACCTGGCGGAGCTGGTCCAGGCAGGCGCCAATGACTTGGGGGGCACATCTCAGGCAATAAGGATCCTGAACGCGCTCATCGCCGGTCAGATGACTTTCGCGAATTTCTGAGCCGGCAAGAAGTTCGCGCAGCCGCCGCGCACTGTCGATCTGGCCGCGATGGCCGCGCAATTGATGGATCTCATCATGGAAGGGGGCGCTTGAACCCATGGCGGCATCGATTGAAAGCGCGGCAGTTGTCAGAGAACAGAGGGCCAGTCGCCAGGCACCGAACAGGCCAGCGAGCGCGAGCGCGGTAGACGCCTGGGTGCCGTTGAGAAGCGCAAGACCTTCCTTGGCCTGAAGCTCGAAGGACGCCATGCCGGCCATTTGCAATGCCCGACCGGCTGGTATCCTTTCACCCTGATAAAAGACGTCGCCTTCCCCGATCAGGGCAGCGGCCATATGGGCGAGCGGCGCCAGATCACCCGATGCCCCGACAGACCCTTGTGCGGGAATAACCGGTATGATGCCCGCGCTGTAGACTTGCTGGATCCGGTCGACCAGTTCGACGCGAACGCCGGAGGCGCCTCGGGCAAGCGAAATACATTTCAGCGCCATCATCAGACGGACGATATTCGCCGGCAAAGGCTCGCCAATGCCGGCTGCGTGCGAGCGGACGAGATTCTTCTGCAACAGGGCCAGGCTGTCCCCATTGATCCTGACGGAAGCCAGCTTGCCAAAGCCTGTATTCACGCCGTAAATTGTCTCGCCCTCCCCGATCCGCCGGGAGAGCGTCCCCACAGAGTCGGCAATCCGGGGATAGGCGCCGGGATGAATCTGGAAGTGGGTGGAGTGCCTGTAGAGGGACTCCAGATCATCGAGTGACACCTTGCCGGGCTCAAATTGAACCATCACATATAATTCCTGTTCGAGAGACGCATATGGAGCGTGCTGCGGCCGATCCAGTAGGAAAGGTCGGCGGGGTGCGCGACGTCCCAGACGGCCAGTTCGGTCTTGGCCCCTTGCGTGATTTCACCATACATCCCTGCCAGTCCGAGCGCCTTTGCGGCGTTCCGGGTCGTGCCGGCCAGTGCTTCTTCAGGAGTCAGGGAGAATTGGATGCAGGCCATGTTCATCGCAGCAAGAAGCGAGGACAGGGGAGAGCTGCCTGGATTGCAGTCGGTCGCGATGGCTATGTCGACCCCATGTTTGCGAAGGGCGGCGATGGGCGGCAGCTTCGTTTCCCGGAGCGTATAGAAGGCGCCGGGCAGGAGGACAGCCACGGTTCCGGCGCGGGCAAATTCCGGAACATCCGTCTCTGACAGGAATTCGAGATGATCCGCCGAAAGGGCCGAATACCGCGCCGCCAGCAAGGCGCCTTTCAGATCTGAAATCTGTTCGGCATGCAGCTTCACAGGCAGTCCGAGTGAAGCTGCAGCCTGAAAGACGCGCTCGATCTGAGCCGGGGAAAAGCCGATTGTTTCACAAAACCCGTCTACCGCATCGACCAGGCCTTCCTCTGCGGCGCGGACCAGTCCCGGAATGGCAACCTCGTCGATATAATTATCAGGCCGGTCCTTGAAAGCTGGAGGGAGGGCATGCGCGGCCAGCCAGGTCGTGACGATTTTCACGGGCCGCAACGCTTCGAGCTTTCTGGCCACCCGGAGCATGCGAATCTCGTCTTCTATGGTGAGCCCGTATCCCGACTTCACTTCCACGACGGCAACCCCGTCGCTGATCAGGTCATCAAGGCGTCGCAGGGATGCGGACACCAGTGCCTCAAAGCTGGCAGTGCGGGTCGATTCGACCGTGGAGTTTATGCCGCCGCCGCTTCTGGCAATCTCTTCATAGCTCACCCCCTGAAGACGCTGTTCGAATTCCTTCGCGCGATTGCCGCCGAAGACCAGATGCGTGTGACAATCAATAAGCGCAGGCGTCACGAGTCGGCCCTGCAAGGATTGCTCTGCCATTTCGCTTCGTTTGCCTGGGACCGCGCCAGAGCGGCCGACCCATTCGATCAGGCCGTCGCGTTGGAGAATCGCGGCATCCTCGATCAGTCCGTAACTCGGCCGACCGGACTCCATAGTGGCAACAGTGCAATCGGTGAACAGGGTGGGTCGTGTCATCGCTCTTGTCTTATGGCAGCAACATATTTATATGTACACACATAATAAAAGGGCGTGCAAGACAAGATGACCATCGAAATTTCTGCCAGTCAGATGCTGTCCGCCAGAGGGTGGCTGCATGATGCCAAGATCAGTATCGACGCCGAAGGATATGTGGTCGACATTGCGCCAAATGATGGTCAGTGCGACCATTCCGTGGGCGTTCTTTTGCCAGCCATGGGCAACGTTCACAGTCACAGTTTCCAGAGGGCCATGGCCGGGCTGGCTGAGCGTCGCGGACCGACAGCAATCGATGATTTCTGGACCTGGCGTCAGGTCATGTACCGGTTTCTGGAGCTTCTTTCTCCTGATGACATCGAAGTCATCGCGGCTCAAGTCCAGATGGAAATGATGGAGGCGGGTTATGCGGCGCAGGCAGAATTCCATTATCTTCATCATGCGCCCGGCGGCAAGATTTACGACCAACTCGACGAGACGTCCCTGAGGCATTTCAAGGCCGCCGAGCTCACCGGCATCGGCTATACTCATCTTCCGGTTCTTTATATGCAGGGCGGGCTTGATGGGCGCCCGCTGGAGGGGGGGCAAACACGGTTTGGCTGCGATCTCCAGCAATTTTCGGACCTTTATGAATCTCTCGCGGCGCGGCTCGGGGGCATGCCGGACGACTTCAAACTCGGTGTGGCGCCGCATTCGCTACGCGCCGTGTCATCAGAAGGCATGGAGTTGGCGCTCAGCCTCTCCCCGAACGGGCCAATCCATATACATGCCGCAGAACAGATCGGCGAGGTGAGGGAAGTGGTCGAAATTCTGGGCTCCCGACCCGTGCGCTGGCTTCTCGATCATATGCCCGTCGATGCGCGCTGGTGCCTGATCCATGCCACACAGATGGAGCCGGAGGAGACGCTGGCTCTGGCCAGGTCCGGGGCGGTGGCTGGGATTTGCCCGATTACCGAGGCCAATCTCGGGGACGGAATCTTTGATGGGCATCGCTTTCTGGGCGCGGGTGGAGTGATTGGGATTGGTTCGGATTCGAATGTCAGGATTGGTCTCACCGAGGAGCTTCGGATGCTCGAGGTCTCGCAGAGGCTTCGGGATGGTAAGCGATCGATTCTCACAGATGACCAGACATTGTCGAATGGACGGTATCTGTACGAACGCGCCGCGCGAGGATCGGCGCGCGCCCTCGGGCGGAATGCGGGGCGGATTGAAGTCGGCGCCCTGGCAGATTTTATCGCGCTCGACCTCAATTCACCTGTCCTGGGTGCCTTGCGGGAGGACGCAATCCTTGACGCATGGATTTTTGCGGGCACGGATGACATTGTTACTCATGTCTGGTCGGCGGGGCGGCATATGGTCAGGGACGGGGCTCATGTGAACCGCCACGAGATACAGGCGGCATATTCCGAGCTGAATGTCCGATTGAGGGGGAGACTATGACCAAGATGACGCACCAAATCATTCGCCAATCCATTCTCGAGCGGATTCAGAAGGGGGAGTGGGGGCTCGGGGATCTGATCCCGGGCGAGGCGTCCCTCGCCGAAGAATACGGGTGTGCCCGCACAACGATCAATCGCGCGCTGCAGGGGCTCGCAGATGAAGGTCTTGTCGTTCGCAAGCGGAAAGGAGGAACGCGGGTCTGCAACATGCCTGTCCGACAAGCTAGGTTCGACATTCCAATCGTGCGTGAGCAGGTGGAAGCATTTGGAGGGCATTATCGCCATCAGGTCCTGCGCAAGGTCGAAAAAGTGCCACCCTTGTCAGTTCGTACGCGGCTTGGCTTGGAAAAGGGAACCAAGGCGTTACAGCTGGACACGGTGCATCTGGCCGATGGCCGACCGTTTGCGTATGAAGCGCGCTGGGTCAATCTGAAAGTTGTGCCCCAGATGAGGAGCGCGCCTTTCGACGATGTCAGCGCAAATGAGTGGCTGGTTCAGACCGTTCCGTTTTCCAGTGGCGATGTGTCGTTCAGTGCCGTCGCGGCTGGCAAGGATGTCGCAAGCGCGCTGGAGTGCAAGGAGGGGGATGCGCTGTTTGTCATCGACCGTACCACGTCGCTCGCGGGGGAATTTGTCACGACGATGAAGCTTTTCTATCGCGAAGGGTATCAGTTGTATTCGCGTCTTTAACGCTGGTGGGTCCGGCATCGGGGAACGGGGTATGCTCTGACCGGTTTTGTTGCAGGAAATGATCAGAATCCCGGCATCTGCACGCACGACGATCCTGCCTGGGCATAGCGAGGGCGGCGAGTCGGCATGTGACCATTGCGGGTTTGTCGAGACCTCTCTAGGCTGACGCCAAATCGAATGAACATTCCAGGCCAGAAGGACCCCTCAATGTCGGTGCGTACCCGCAAAATTGCCTTAGGCCCTCTTGAGATCTCCATTCTGCAATATCTCTGGAAGCGCGGACCGGCCGAGGTCAAGACGGTTCACCATGATCTGGGGCGCAAGGGCGGGCAGTCCTGCAACACATTCCAGTCGGCGATGGACCGTCTCTTCAAAAAGGGATTGCTGTCGCGTCACAAGGTCAGCCATGCTTTCCTCTACGAGGCGTCCGTAAGCCAGTCTCAAGTCGTCACCCGTGTGATGGATGATGTTCTGAAGACGTTGTCCGAGAATTCCCGCGATGACTATCTGCTGGCATTTCTCGACCATGCGGCAGAGTCCGACAGTGCTGCGCTTGATACGCTCGAACGCCTGATAAAGGAGAAACGACAGGAGCAGAACGCCGCAAGGCGAGGAGAAGATGATGGGTAATGCCGCCTTCTTGACCAATCTCGGAATCGCGTTTTTTGCGGCCTTGCTTGCCGCGCTCATCATCGGTGCCGTCCAAAGCGCCGTATGGCCCCGGTTTCACCGGCATCTTTCCCAGCTCAGTCCCCGACAATATGGGCGCGCGATCTTCGGCTATGCGTCGGTTCCCTTCGTGGTCAGCCTGGCCTTGTTTGTCTCTTGCGCGGCAGTGCCGACATCTGCCGGGTTCAACAGTATGCCCACGCATTGTCATTACGAAATGATGGTGACCTCTTGCCGCCCACATGAACCTATGTTGCTGACGCGGCTCGCTGTTCTCGGTTTTCTGGCCGTGCTGGCGCTTCTTACGATGCCCATTGTCCTTATTTTTGTGCACCGCATGCGCCTGCATGGCCGAGTCATTCGAGATCTGGAAACCTGGAGCCGCTATGATCCGGAACTGGGAGCCTGGGTTGTCAAATCCCGGACCATTTCCGCATTTTGCGTTGGCATAGTACGGCGGCGGATTTTCGTAAGCGAAGGCTTGCTCGCAAGCATTGTTCCCGAGCAGGCCCGGATTGTCCTTGATCATGAACGCGCTCATGCGCGGCGCGCGGATGCCCTATCGCTGTTTGCGCTTCAGGTCCTGACCTTACCATTCTTTCCCAGTGCAAGGCGCGGTCTGGCCGACGAATTTCTGATTGCGGTTGAATATGAATGTGATCGATATGCCGCCAGCCAATGCGGTGATCGATTGGCGGTGGCAGAGGCCCTCATAACGCTGGGCCGGTTGCGGCAGCAAAAGCGCTCATGCGAGCCAGAAACGGCATCCTTGAGTGTTTTTTCTGTGCTTGGGCAATCCCTGGAGCGTCGGATCAGTTGGTTGGTTCAGTCCCCTTTACCGATGCGTGATAGTGGGGCTGTGCTTGTTGAGCGGCTTGTTTGCTATGCGGTCATCGTGTCCTTCATTGTTGCAGAACCGGTTCATCATGGTCTCGAACAGGTCTTGATGCTCGCGTTTAACTGATAAATTCAAGGCGCAGCCGAGTTTTTGAGGCAGAATTTCAGGATTCCATTATCGGCCTCTTGAAATAAGGCGGCAAGGCCCGGCCGCATGCTTTCAGCGTAAGTCTTCATAAGTTGGCAGACAGCGCCCAAAATTTGTTATGTGCACGCATAATAGCAATTGCTCGGTCAAAAAAATGTTGACGCTGCTATTTTTGACAATAACAATACAGTTCTTCGAAAGGCTTCTTGTGAAGTTTTGGAAGTGGTGTTGGTGCGGGAGTGAGGCCATCCATCAAGCTTGTTGGTGGCTTACAGACTGAATACAGCGGATTTCTGCACGCTAACCGAGGGGGAGTGCCAGTTGAGTCGATTAAATTCATCAGGGGACTGTAGAGTCAGTCCAGATGCGTTCGGGTGTCGAGGTTTATCTGCGCCTGCAATTTACGCAAAAAACCGATCGTGCGTCGGTTTTTTGTTCGAGGTTGATCAAATCCTTGGCGGTGGCGCCGAAGATCAATGGCATGCCTCGGATTTAGTCTAACTGTCATTGGTCCCGAGACTGCTCGGGTAGCAATGTATGCAACCATAGGAGTGGTGAAATGAAAGTGAATGGTTCGGGGAGTGCCAGGGGGTTTGCAAATAAACTCATGGTGACAACAGCAATGACTTTGGGCGTCTCGTTCATCGTTGCGGCGGCCGCGTCCGCGCAGGAGGTCGACATGGTCCCTGCCAGCCAGGAGGAGGTCGCGACCCAGGAAAAAGTTGTGGTAACGGGAAGCCGTATTCAACGCAGTGATCTGACGAGTGTGGGGCCGCTGGCTGTTCTTGATGAGCAGGAAATATACGCAACTGGTATCACAAATGTGGAAGAGCTTCTGCAGACTCAGTCGTTTTCGGCGGGTTTTGCCGGTAATGCCAATGCTGCCTACTGGGTGTCGGGAGGCTGGGGAACGGCGCAGGTCAATCTGCGCGGTCTCGGTCCTAACCGGACGCTCGTATTGCTGAATGGCCGACGGGTTGTCGCGGGTGGTTCAGGGGCAAACAGCTCTGTAGACCTGAACATGATCCCCGTGTCGCTCCTCGAACGGGTGGAAGTCCTCAAGGACGGCGCATCGGCAGTCTATGGCGCGGATGCTGTGTCCGGCGTTGTCAACCTGATCACGAAAGATGAATTTGACGGGTTCAGACTCGATACCAAATTCGGCATTTCGGATGAGGGGGACGCTGAAGAATATCTGGTCGACATGACCTGGGGCGTCACCAATGATCGCGGCAGCCTGATGTTCAATGCGAGTTATCAGAACAATCTTGCCGCGCCCCTGGATGTGCGAGCGCCCTGTGCGTTGGCCGACCTGGATGGGGACGGGGATCTCGAATGCACCTCAGGAAGTTCGAGCACGGCGGGTGGCCGCGCCGTATTGCCGAATGGCGATCAGATCAATTTCATTGGTGGCGACGCCTATGAGCCTTTCAGCCTTGCCGCGCATGGGTTTAATTCCAATCCCTTCTTCAATGCGTCGAATCCTGTCGAACGCGTCAGCTTTGCGGCCATCGGAAAGTATGACCTCAATGATTCGACGCGCTTCTTCAGTGAAGCTTTGTTCAACTGGCGAACGTCGAACCAGCCAGGATCTCCTGCAACCTTGAGCAATATTTCGTTTGATGCATCGCATCCGACAAATCCGACCGGTGAAGACATCATTCTCCTGCGGCGCCGGACCGCCGAATTCGGTTCCAGACAGTTCGAGCAGGATGTTTCGACCTGGAGACTCGTCGCCGGTGTCGAAGGCGATTTATGGGATGGCTGGAATTACGATCTGTCTCTCAACTGGGGCCGAAACACTGCTGTTGATGCGTTGAAGAACAATATCAATACGCGCCGCCTGGCCGAGACGCTGGATCCCACGCTGTGTGGAATGAATGGAATTCCTTGTGCGGATATTCTGGGTGAGGGCGACCTGACTTCAGAAGTGGGAGATTATATCCTGATCAATCAGCGCGACACTGGCGGGAATGAGCAGATCAGCTTCACCGGCAATATCTCGGGCGCGCTGTTTGACCTGCCTGCCGGACCTGTGGGTTTCGCTGCGGGGTTCGAGTATCGTGAAGACAAGGGCTGGCTTGAGCCAGATTCCCTGCTGGTCGCGGGGGATGCGCTCGGCAATGCGCAGGATCCGGTCAGCGGCTCGATCGAAGCCCAGGAGCTCTATGCAGAGGTCAATGTGCCGCTGGTGCGCGACCTTCCACTCGCCCAAGCGGTAGATCTTGATCTGGCTGTGCGATATTCCGATTACGATCTGTTCGGTTCGGATGAAAACTACAAGGTCGGACTAAACTGGCAATTGGTGCAGGACTTCAAACTCCGCGGCACCTATTCAACTGCCTTTCGGGTTCCAAGCGTCACGGAACTGTTTTCCGGCGTGAGCGAAGGTCAGATCCCGACAGCCGACCCCTGTTCCAACTGGGCGACAATGGATTCGTCCAGTGCGGTTTATCAGAACTGTCAAGCTGCCGGCGTGCCGGTAGGCTACACCCAGCTCGGGTCAGCCATTCTGACCGATCAGGGGGGCAACCCGAACCTTGAACCGGAGGACGCTGCCACATTCACAGTTGGTGCTGTATACCAGCCTAGTTTCGTCCCTGGACTGTCCATCACGCTCGATTATTTCGACATCGACATTCAGGATGCCATTCGGCAGACATCCGGATCCACGAAACTCGCCTCCTGCTACACATCAGTCGGCCTGTCCCATCCATTCTGCGGACCCACGCACCATACGCGTAATGCCCTGACCGGAGACATCGACTTCCTGTCTGCGCAGAGCGCCAATACCGGTGACGAAGTCATGCAGGGCATCGATATCAGCGCCAGCTATGATTTCGCGACTGGCAACATCAAGCACTCCGTGGAAGTTCAAGCCACACATCTGATGAAGTACGAAGTTACCGCATTTGATGGGGACACGCCCTTTGTTTATGATGGCGGTGTAGGCTGTTGTGATGGTGGCTATCCATCCTGGCGTGCGACCGGGTCCTGGTCGGCCAGTTCCGGCCCATGGCATGGAACCTATAATGCGCAGCTGATTGGTTCAGCAACGGACTATTATGGTGCGCCCGGAGCCATCGGTACTGATATTGATGCTGTTCTCTATCACAATGTCCAAAGTGGATACCAGCTTACAGAAAACCTGAAATTGAGCGCTGGTGTTGACAATCTGTTCGACAAGAAGGCCCCCTACGTCAGATCTTGGTCGGACGGAAATACCGATACCATGACCTATTCCTTGCTCGGGCGATATTTCTACGCGCGTGCAACCTGGGTCCTGGACTAGGTGCTCAGGCAGTTGCCGGTTTGAGGGGCGCCCCCTCCCTCGAGCCGGCAACTCGCCACCCTCCCCAGTCACATATATCATATTGGAGTTTGAGATGTTGCTCACGCGAATGAAGGCAGTTACCGCGCTCATCGCATCATTGGTCCTACTTTCGCCCGTCGCCCATGCACATGGTATTTCGGAGGAAGCACGTCGCAGAATGCTTGAAGGGGGAGATCTGCAATATCTCATCCTGGGCGCCGAACACATGATCACCGGGTATGATCATCTGCTCTTCCTGTTTGGAGTCATGTTCTTCCTGACAAGTTTTTCCTCAATACTCCGCTTCGTGACAGCCTTCACGATCGGCCATACAATCACACTGATTTCCGCCACATATCTGGGCATTACGGCCAATTACTTCTTGATCGATGCAATCATTGCTCTGACAGTTATCTACAAGGGGTTTGAAAACCTTGATGGTTTCCCGAAAGTCTTCGGGACAAAGTCACCCAATCTCTTGTTCATGGTTGTGCTGTTCGGCCTGATTCACGGGTTTGGCCTGTCGACGCGGCTTCAGCAGCTGCCCATCCGGGAAGATTCCGGCCTGCTGATGCACATTCTGTCATTCAATGTGGGCGTGGAATTCGGTCAGATCGCTGCGCTTATCGTGATGTGGATCGCTCTGAACCTGTTGCGGCGCACAAGGCATTTCGGATCTGCGAGTGTTTTCATCAATGCAGGCCTCATATTTGCTGGCTTTGCCCTGTTCCTGATGCAGACCCACGGCTTGTTCCATACGACCATGCAGGAAGACTATCCGATAAGCCGGGACGATCACATCCATGCCCATCTCGAAATGGGATCGATGGGACAGACCACAGCTCCGGCAGCGTCCCCTTCGCCCAGCACAGATTTCGCAAAACCTGCGGCGTCCGAGCAGACGAGTGACGAGGCGCATGGTCATTCACATGCGGCTGACGGGTCGCATTTCATGCCCGGAGAGGTGAAGCCAGCCATGACGGTTGGGGCGACACCGACTTCGCCTGAATACATTCAGCTGGCGAACAATGTGGAGATCATCGAGAGTGTCCAGGAGGCCATGAACAGTGGCAGCGCCACGTTTACGCATGAGGGCTATTTCGGTCCGCTCCTGTTCGGCGAAGAGCTGCGTGCCTATACGCTCCGCCTGGAGCCGGGCATGTTCCTGTCTGAGCACCCGCACCCGACCGAGAGCATCGTCTATGCGCTGAGCGGCCGCTATGTTTTGTGCAGCGAAGGCAAGCGGAAGGTGATGGAAGCCGGGTCGATCTTCCATTTCGGCTCGAACATGCCCACCGGCTGGGAAGCGCCCTTTGCAGAAGGGGCCGAGATCCTGATCTTCAAGAAGAAGCGTGAAGGCGATGACTATGATTCGTTTGTCGCGGGGATCAAGGATATGGCGGCCGGCCTGGACGTACAGCTCAAGGATGGCGAACCCTTCTACTATAGCCAGCTGCCTGCCGACCATCCGGCCATCCAGTTCGCCCGGTCGAAGAACCCGGACTTCAGTGCCGTGCTCGAAACCTCCGGGCCAACCAAGTAATCCCTGTCAAGATCACATTAAAAAGGAGACTATCCATGAAAGCCAAGATCATCATTCCCGCCCTACTTGCTCTTTCGCTCGCAGCTTGTTCCCAGCAGACCAATGCCCAGACGACTGACGAGGCGCATGGTCATTCACATGCGGCTGACGGGTCGCATTTCATGCCCGGAGAGGTGAAGCCAGCCATGACGGTTGGGGCGACACCGACTTCGCCTGAATACATTCAGCTGGCGAACAATGTGGAGATCATCGAAAGTGTCCAGGAGGCCATGAACAGTGGCAGCGCCACGTTCACGCATGAAGGCTATTTCGGTCCGCTCCTGTTCGGCGAAGAGCTGCGTGCCTATACGCTCCGCCTGGAGCCGGGCATGTTCCTGTCCGAGCACCCGCACCCGACCGAGAGCATCGTCTATACGCTAAGTGGCCGCTATGTCTTGTGCAGCGAAGGCAAGCGGAAGGTGATGGAAGCCGGGTCGATCTTCCATTTCGGCTCGAACATGCCCACCGGCTGGGAAGCGCCCTTTGCGGAAGGGGCCGAGATCCTGATCTTCAAGAAGAAGCGTGAAGGCGATGACTATGATTCCTTTGTCGCGGGGATCAAGGATATGGCGGCCGGCCTGGACGAGCAGCTGAAGGATGGCGAACCCTTCTACTATAGCCAGTTGCCTGCCGACCATCCGGCCATCCAGTTCGCCCGGTCGAAGAATCCGGACTTCAGTGCCGTGCTCGAAGCCTCCGGGCTAAACAAGTAATCCCTGTCATCAAGAAGGAGACTATCCATGAAGAAGACCTTTCTTGCCGTATCATTTCTGGCTCTGAGCCTGGGCGGATGTGCTGGGACCAGTTCCACCGCAGCCTTTACCTCGGAGCCAGTGGAGCAAAGCGATGTGCAGTGGAGCCTCGTCGACTCCGTGGATGTCGAAGCGATCAATGCCGATCTCGAAATCGGGAAACCGACCGTGGATATTGGTCTGTATTATCCTTCGAATCTTCACCCGGATGCGGTCGAGAAACTGCCACTCAGCGGATTGGTGGAAGAATTCCTCAATGCGAAAAAGGTCTTTGAGCCCACCGGGGTCCAGTTCAAGCTTCTCTGGATCAAGACGGGGCAGGTCGACCCTCAGCACCTGGCGATCACGGCATCCAATTGGGAGACCGATCTGCCGTCCGGGGGCTATGGCAACATGTATGTCCAGAGCGCCATCCATCCGACAGAAATGTCGGATGGAGCGGTGGCGGCGTTCGAGACCATCATCGAGCCGGCGCCGGAAAACAGTCGGACCATCTATCTGGTTGCGATGCAGAATGTCTACATGCCGTATTATGAGGATCTCGACGGGGGACGGAACTGGGCTCCGAAAGTGGTGAACACGTCCGGTCTGTCCTTTCCATCCTACACATATGCGGACACGATTCCTGACCGTATACGCGGCGTGATCACACTGACAAAGCATGACGCAACCAACAAGCTGACAATCGCCCATGAGCTGGGTCACAAGTTGATGAATGTCAGCCATGAGTATCGGGACGTAAGCCCGCAGCACGAAATACGGTCCGATGACGGATTGATGCTTTATGGGTCCGGCATGCAGATTCCCTCCGGGCAGGAGGGACGCTGGCATCAGGAACGTCTGCTTCTTTCGCCCTATATCTATCGGGCCGATGCGGCTGGCGAACGGGTCTGGAATGCCGATTTCCAGGCAGGCGGCGTCTATTATGATCCCATCTACGGAGATTATGCGGTCCAGTTCGACTAGAACCATGAGGCGTCGGCCTCCACGCTGGCCCACCCATCTATCGCGAACGCGCATGGCCCTCCTGGGATGGCCATGCGCATCCATTTTCTGTGCCTGCCCCCTGCGCTCAGGAAGGCCGGTGTCCCTGCGGGTGACCAGCAATATGCCTGATCCGGCTGGCACATCCTGCAAATTGCGAAAGCCCGGCACCCTCCGACGTGTCAGGCGCGTGGGGCTGACACGTCGGAGACAGGCCAATCACGTCTCATGGTGTGCGGAAGAGGCGGACCGGTGATCCGGTCCATCTCCGTCGCCTAATACCAGGCCCTGAGTCCGACGAGAAAAACGATTTCCTCTCCATCTTCACCCGTCGCTTCGATCATGTCGCGGGTGTCCCCCAAGGCGCGGTGCCATTCGAGTCCGAGATAGGGCGCAAATTCCCGCCTGACCTCATATCGAAGGCGCAGTCCCGCACTGATCGAGGTTAAACCAGATCCTGTCTCACGATCCGGTACCGGCTGCGCGGAAAGCTCCGCCTCGATGCTTGGCTGAAGGATCAGCCTCTGGGTCAACAACAACTCATATTCCGCCTCTATCCGGGCGGTGAGATCACCTTGCTCACTTAGAAAGGCGGCAGTCTCGACTTCGAACCAGTAAGGCGCGAGCCCGTTCAGGGCGACCACACCATGGGCGAGGCCGTCCGGCTCGATATCGTATCGCAGGCCGGCCTGAATATCCCAAAAGGGCGCCACGGCCCGGGAGTAGAGTGCCTGGATTTCGGCTTCCTCAACGCCACCGTCCGTGAGCGAGGCATGTCCCTCGCTCTTGACCCAGAGCTTGTTGAGATCGCCGCCATACCAGGCCTGGCCATTCCAGGCGAAGCGGTCTTCCGCTTCGGCAAATTGTGCCTCAAGCTGGTTGAACATGACGTAGAAATGCTTCTGATCTCCTCCCTCTGCGAGAACCCGTTGGCGGGCTTCGGCCATGACGTCCGCGCCATGAAGCGCGTCGGCCTGATTCCACGGGGGGCTTTGATGGGCTTCCTGGGTGATTGCATTCAGGGGAGCGCCTATCCCGGCACTCGAGAAAATGAGGGCACGCAGTATTCGTTTCACGAGGCTCATTGTGCGTGCCCCCCGTGATTCATGGCCTGATGGTCCATATGCATATCTGCGCCCGGCTCTGGCTCAGGCACTCCGGGGTGTTCGGGATGCGCGGCGGGAAGCACGCTCACGACCTGCATCATACCAGCATGCATATGATAGAGCAGGTGGCAGTGAAATGCCCAGTCCCCGACATGTTCGGCGGTAATATCTACACTGACCTTGTCTGCGGGTTTGACTGTTACGGTGTGCTTGCGCGGCTTGTGATGGCCGCCGCCATTGACGAGATCGAAGAACATTCCGTGCAAATGAATGGGATGCGGCATCATCGTGTCATTGATCAGGGTGAGCCGTAACCTTTCGCCCTCATAGAACTTGATGGATTGTGTAACTTCCGAGAACTTCACCCCGTCGAACGACCACATATAGCGTTCCATGTTCGAGGTCAGATGGATGACGATCTCGCGACCGGGGGGGCGGTGATCCTCGTTCATGTCGAGGGCCCGCAGTTGGCCATAGGTCAGTGTTCGGTGCGGCACGTCCTCGAGGCCGATACCCGGCTCCTCGAGCCGGCTCATCGCCATCGCGGCGATGTTCACCACGCCCGGACCGCGTTTGATATCTGCTTCGATTCTGACGGGCTGGATGGCGGGACCGTCGGGATCGGGTTTCATGGGCATGGCGCCCATGTCGTGCCCGCTCATGTCATGACCGGGCTGCGCCGTGCCGGATTCAGATCCGGCATCATGGCTCATGCCTGGCATGTCGCCATGGGCCATGCCCATGTCCCGCATGGTCAGTATTGGCACGGGCCGGAGGGCGGGGGCCGTGGCCTTCATCCCGGCACGCGGGCCGAGTGTGGCAACGGCCTGGCCCGTCCGGTCAATCGATTCGGCGACGAATGCATAGGCCCGGGCCTCGGTTGGCGCGACGATCACGTCATAGGTTTCCGCAACTCCCATCTGAAATTCATCGGTCTCGACCGGCTGGATATTCAGGCCGTCGGCCTGGACCACTGTCATTGGCAAGCCCGGGAGGCGGACATTGAAGAGGGTCATGGCGGAGGCGTTGATGATGCGCAGGCGAACCCGTTCGCCTGGCTGGAAGGCCATGTTGAAATTGTCGACCGTCGCATGTCCATTGATGAGATAGGTATATGTATCCCCTGACACATCGGCGATATCCCTCGGGCTCATCCTCATCTGGCCCCACATGCCGCTAAGACCGACCGGATTGGAGAGGGTCGGCCGGTTATAGTTCAGGCTTTCCGGATTCTTCTTCAACTGAGCGAAGATCCGGTGCGGATGGGTGAAGCTCCAGTCGCTGAGTACAAGGACATATTCCCGGTCATAGAGAACCGGATCCGGATCGGCAGGATCAATTATGATCGGGCCGTAATGGCCGAGCTGTTCCTGAAGACCCGAATGGGAGTGGTACCAATAGGTCCCGTTCTGCGGCACCTTGAATTGATACTTGAAGGTTTCGCCCGGTCTTATGCCCGGAAAGCTGAGTCCGGGCACGCCGTCCATGTGGAATGGCACAAGCAGCCCATGCCAGTGGATCGACGTATCCTCCTGGAGGCGGTTCGTCACGTTGAGCGTGACATCATCGCCTTCCCGAAAGCGCAGGAGTGGACCTGGCAGGGTCCCGTTGATTCCTGTTGCCATTCCGTCTCGACCATTGATGCGCACCGGAAACCGGTCAATGTCGAGGTCAAACCGCGTGCCAGAGAGCGAGGCTATGCCGAGATTTCCGGCGCTTGCGGATCTTGCCCAGGCGGGAAGGAGCTTTGCCGAGCCCAGGACTGCTCCCGCGCCCAGCGCAGAGTGCAGCAAATGTCTTCTATTGATCACAGATATCTCCATTGAATTGAAATTTAACCAGACGGGCTGAGTGCCCGGCGGGTGCGGTCTCAATTCAGGAAACGGACTTTCAAATGCAGGGGGGAGGGGGATTGCGGCCAACTTCGCCGATCCGGTACGATCCTACGAAGCGGTGCGCGAAGAGGAATCGCGGACCAGGCCGGGTTGGTAAGCGTGACTGGCGCCTTGACCCCGCTTCCGACGAGACCGGCCAGCGTACCCATCCTCTCGCCTTTTGCTGCTGCGACTAATTGCATGTCGCAATGGTCGCTCTCCTGTTCGCAGGGCGGCGTCTCATGCTTGCCATGACCGTCCGCCATCTGCGCAGTCGTGTTTTGCCCGGACCCGGCAGTTCCGGACGCGGCAACAGGACTGAGGCAGAGACTTTGCGACAGGCCGAAAAAGACGGCGACAAGGATGGAGACTATCATGTTCATCAGGTTTGAACCTACACCCCCATTGGGGGACAATTCAAGGAGCGTCATGACCAGTATGCAAGGCCTGTCTCGATCGCCAGAACATCCTGTACCGCGCCATCATTCTCCGCCTCGACAATGTGGTTTCGGGCTTCTGCGACGAGGTCCTCCATGCCTTTGCAATGCTCCGACTAGCATTCACCATTGGCGTCTTCGATCAGCGTAACGGAGCAGACTAGCAGTCGGTGGCTCAATGAGTATGGCGAGCTGCAGGTTGACCAAGGCCAACCGGATCAAGGAGGTCGAGAAGGAGAATGCGCGGCACCGCTGGGCAACCTCGGATCTCACCTTGGATAACCAGATACTTTCGGAAGTTGTGCAGGGCGCCGTAGAGGGGCGCGGCCGAAGCGCTCTAAAGAGATACCCCTGATTGTGCCGCTAGCTTGCAGCGTCGCTGCCGTTCTTCCGCTTTTTGCAAAGCTCGTGGAATCCGCCGGCCATGAAGGAAGCCATGCGTTCCTTGGCTGCTTCGAAGTCGTCAGATTTGCAGAGCCCGTCAGATAAACGATCGATCCGACCCGTGCGGCCGAGCGTAAGCATCAAGGCGCCGGTGACGAAGTGGTAGCCCCAAAACAGGTCTTCGCGCGAACAGTCGGGCAGGGCCTTTTCCAGCAGGCCAATCAGGCGCAGGACAACCTGATCAAAGTGGAAATCGAAGAGCTCTGCGCCATAGGTCGTGTTTGAAGACTGCGCACCGAGGACACCGTAATTTTTCCAGCCTTCGCCGCCCTGACTGTAAAGGTCGAGGTCCGTGTCGAGAAAGGCGCGCAGGGCCCCCTCGACAGTTGGTTTTCCACCGCTCGCCTTGTCATACTCATCAAGCGCTTTCATGCGTAGCGAACTTGTCACACTCGCCCGGCGCGCGATCACTGCATCAAAGACGCTCTTCTTGTCGTCAAAATAGTAGTTCAGCAACGTGTGGTGCACCCCCACACGTTTGGCAATGTCCTTCAGAGTGACGCCATTAAAGCCCGACTGGGCGAAAAGGTATTCCGCCTCGTCCAAAATCTGCTCCATGGTTTCGGCGCGCTGCTCAGCCTTCGTCATTCGGCGGCGGTTGGGTGCTGTCTTTGTCATTCGGTCAGTGAGCCATCTGTTTCGGTTCTCTTTGGTCAATGGCCAATTGGGCACGGTGTCAACGGTTTGCATCGCCACAGGTGCTTGCCTGGAGGCGTTTCAGGGGCCGTGCCCGCCTTGTATGCAGCTGTGCTTGGTACAGCCATTTGTCCGGAACAGTCAAAGCCCCTCACCAAGTCATCACCGAAAAGCATGGATCTTTCAACATTCATTATCGCGAGAGTGAATATTGTTGACTTTAGATTTCTTCTGGTCTCCTATCCTGCCAACAGCGGGAAAACCCGCGGAACCTCGGGAGGACAATATGACTAATCGCTTCATGGCATCCGTATCGGCAATTTCGCTTCTTGTACTGAGCGCGCCGGCGTTTGCTCAGGACGCTCCGGCACTTGATGCCGGCGACACCACGACAGAAAGCGAAGCACGCCAGGACCGCGTGATCGTTACGGCGACTCGCCGCGAGCAGAGCCTGCAGGATGTGCCGCTCGCCGTGACCGCCTGGCAGCAAGAAGCGCTCAGCGAAAAGGGCATTGTCAGCTATGACGGGCTCGCCCGCGAAACGCCAGGCATCGTGCTCAATCAGCCAACGGCCAACTTCAACACCATTACCACGCGCGGCATCGCAACCAATGGCTACGGCGCCAATCTTCAGGCCGCGACCGCCATTTACATCAATGAGTTGCCGATTTCCAGCAATGGCAACTCCACGATCCTTGATCCAACGCTGTATGACGTCGAGCGCGTTGAAGTGTTGCGCGGGCCGCAGGGTACACTATTTGGCGCGAACTCTCTGTCCGGTGCCGTCCGGATTCTTACAAAAGCCCCGAATCCGAACGAGTTTGAAGCGTCGGCCCTTGTCGATTTCGGCCTTGTCGATGGCGATGCGCTTCGCCAACGTTATAATGGCATGGTCAATCTGCCGCTGGTCGATGACGAGCTGGCGTTGCGTCTTGTTGGTTTCTACCGCGATGAAGATGGCTGGGTGGACAATACCGGCACAGGCATTGAAGGCGCAAATTCGCTCGAATCGATTGGCGGTCGTGCCCATCTGCTTTGGGAGCCGATGAATAATTTCGATATCGGCTTGCTCGTCATACACGAGGACAACAAGCCTGCTGATTCCGGCCTCACCAATCCCGACCGGGGCGACTATATCCGCTTCACCGAGCGGCCTGACCTCTTTCAGTCTAACTTCACCAGCTACAATTTGACCGGCAATTACGAGATGGACTGGGCAACCCTGACCAGTTCGTCGACCTATTCCAAGATTGACGGCAAATTCATCGTCGACCTGGCCGGTACGTTCAACCAGGCTATCCCCTTTGCGCTCGACGCCGTCGGCTATGATGAGAATTTCGTCCAGGAAGCCCGCCTCGCCTCAGCTGATGGCGGCGACTGGGACTGGATCATCGGTGGCTTCCACTTCAACAAGCGGCGTGATATCGACTACGACTACCGCTCCTCGACAGAGTTCCTTCAAGCACGTAATCTCACCGGGCTTCCGAACGAGTATTATCAGAGCTTCGCAGGCTATTTCGATGCGATCGAATCGGCTGCTTTCGGTGAGCTGACATACCGGTTCTCTGACCAATTCTGGATGACGGGGGGGCTTCGCTACACCGAAACTTCCGTACAGTCCTTCACCCTGCCGGGGGGATACAATTCAAACTATCTGGGCGTCGCTTTGGGCGGATTTACGGATCTCGAGCTGACCGTCTTCCCGGTCGTGGCTGCTGAAGGCCTCAAGGTCAAAGCTGACAACGTTTCCTACAAGGCCAGCGCATCCTGGAAGCCGATGGAGAATCTTACGACTTACGCATCGGTCGCTACAGGCTTCCGTTCGCCGGTTGCAAATGCGCGCGCTGGCGCCGTCAGTGTTGTGAACCCTAACGACCTTGTCATCCCGGACGGCGCGAATTCCGACGAACTGATCAACTATGAAGTCGGCATGAAGGGTACTTTCCTGAATGGGAAGCTGACCTCAAATCTCGCGGCCTATTACATCATCTGGTCAGACATCCAGGTACAGGCCAATCGGCTTTCAGATCAGGTGCAGTTTGCCACCAATATTGGTGAAGCCGTCAGCCAGGGGCTAGAATTCGAAGCCGGCTATTATCCGGGCAACGGATTCAGCCTGTTCGTAAACGGATCTCTAAACGACACCGAAATCACTGAGCTGACGCCTGAGGAAGCCGCGATTTCCGGCGCCGAGCTTGGCCTTCAACTCGCCATGCCGAACTTCCAGGGTGCCGCCACAGCACGCTATGACTACAATGTCGGAGAGATGGACGCTTTCTTCTCGGGTACAGCCGCATATGTCGGTGATTTCCCGGCCTTGCTGCCAAATGTGCCGGGCCAACCAAATGTGCCGGCCCCGACCTTCGATTATACCGACGCCTACACCGTCGTAAATCTTCAGGCGGGTCTTTCGAAGGATAATTGGCAGCTGACTGGCTATGTCGAGAATCTCTTCGACGACAACTCGATCACCTACGTGCACCCGGAATCCTTTGTCGACGCTCGCTATGCGCGCCAGCGCCCACAGACGGTGGGCGTCCGCGTCAGCGTTGAATACTGATTGGGGGCAGGGCTGTGCTGAATATTGGTAGAATGCTGGAGGGCGGCAGAACGCCCCCCGTGTTCGGCAGGGTACTCGCCTCGTCTATCCTTGCGTGGACCCTGCTCTGGCAGGCTGGCTGTGCAGCGAGTGATGGATTGCAGGCGAGCACCGCCGACCCGAAACCCAACGCCGTCACAGAAGCGCCCGTCGGTTCGCTGCAGGGTGAAGCAGGGGATGGGGTGACTGTCTATCGGGGTATCCCGTTCGCGCTTGCGCCCGTCGGCGAGCGGCGCTGGGCCTTGCCGGAGGCCTTCCCGGACTGGGAAGGCCTCCGCCAGGCAATCGAGTTCGGTCCGGCCTGTCCACAGCCTGGCGCGCGCCCGGGAAGCATCTACTATGAGAAGCTAGATGAGGTGAGCGAGGATTGCCTCAGCCTCAATGTCTGGGTGCCGGACGGCGCGGATGATGCTCCTGTCTTCGTCTGGATCCATGGCGGCTCGCTGGTTACCGGCACCGGCAGTCAGGCAATGTACGACGGCGCAAACCTTGCCCGTGAAACGGGGCTTGTCGTCGTCACAATCAATTACCGGCTCGGCGTGCTCGGTTATCTTGCCCATCCGGAACTCAGCGCCGAGTCGCCGCAGAATATCTCGGGCAATTATGGCCTGAAAGATCAGGCTGCGGCCCTGAAATGGATCAAGCGCAATATCGCTGCCTTTGGCGGGAACTCGGACAATGTCACAATTGCAGGTGAATCCGCTGGCGCTCTCAGTGTCGTCCTGCTCATGGTCTCGCCAGAAGCGCGCGGTCTGTTCGACAAGGCAATCGCCGAGAGTGCCTATATGGTTTCCATGGCCCCTCTGAGAGGTACGGTGAGCGGCCATCCGTCGGCTGAAGAAGCAGGCGTTGCCTTTCAGGAAAAGACGAAAGCTGCCTCCTTGGTTGAGCTGCGTGAGATGGACGCCGATGAGTTGGTCTCGATTGCGGGCCGCAACGCCTTCGTCCCGTTCGGCGTTATCGACGATGTCTGGCTGAAAGATCAGATGCCTGCGACGTTCGACAAGGGCGAGCAGGCGCAGGTCCCCGTGCTCGCCGGCTTCAATGAGGGCGAGATACGCTCGCTTCGTTTCCTTTTGCCGTCGGTGCCAGGAAGCGACGCCTATGAGACGGCGATCCGGTCCACTCATGGCGAGTTGGCAGACCGTTTCCTTGAGACCTATCCGGCCGACAATCCCGAAGCCAGCATGCTCGCGACCACGCGTGACGCCATGTATGGCTGGACTGCGGAGCGGCTTGTTGCCTCGCAGACGGCGGCTAGCCAGCCCTCCTATTTCTACTTTTTCGATCATACGTATCCGGCCGCCGACAAGCTTGGCCTTCGCGCCTTTCATGCGATGGAAATTCCTTATGTTTTCGGCACGCTTTTCGACATTCCCGAGCCGTGGCCACAGGCCCCGCGCAAGCAGTCCGAACGCGAACTAATGAATGCTATGATGCACTATTGGGCGAGCTTTGCCCGAGAAGGAGCCCCGTCCGCTGAAGGCGCGCCGGACTGGCCGGCCTATGGCAAGGACGCGACCGGCATGGTGTTCTCCGAGGCGCCGAAAGCCTGGCCGGGCCTTGCCCGCGCCCGCTTCGAACTTCACGAAGCGATTGTCTGCCGCAGACGCGCCGATGGCAGCCTTCAATGGAACTGGAATGTCGGCATCATTTCCCCGCCGCTGCCGCCGGAGGTACCCGCGTGCAATTGACAGACGGCGCCATGCAAGACTTCTCGCTGACACTTGATCGAATGATCGACCATGCAGCGAAGTGGCACCCCACCAAGGATGTGGTCACGCGCCGTTTTGACGGCAGCTTCACCCGCATCGGCTATGCCGCCCTGCGCGAGCGTGCCCGTACGGTGTCTGGGGTGCTGAAAGGACTCGGCATGCAGCGCGGGCATCGCGTGGCGACGCTCGCTTGGAACAGCCAGGCCCACATGGAGTGCTGGTACGGCATCATGGGGATGGGCGCAGTGTGCCATACGCTCAATCCGCGCCTCACTGCAGAGCAGATCGCCTGGATGCTTCAGCAGTCCGGCGCGCGCATTCTGATCGTTAGTGGGGATCTGCTGCCGCTCGCCGCCGAGATCGAAGCAGAAGCCGGAACGCTTGATCATGTACTCATCATCGATCCTGTCGGGCCTGACTGCAGCGCGAATGTGGGGCTGCCGGGGGCCCGTGACCTCGAGGCGATGCTATCCAAGGCCAGTTCTGAAGGTATCATCTGGGGCGACTTTCCAGAGACCACACCGTGTGGCCTCTGCTTCACCTCGGGCACCACGGGACGCCCGAAAGGCGTCACCTACACCCATCGCGGCAGCTATCTGCACACGCTCCGCCAGCTTCAGGCCGATGTCAGCGGGCTCAATTCGCATGATGTCATCATGCCCGTCGTACCGATGTTTCATGCCAACGCCTGGGGCCTGCCATATTCAGCACCAGCGACAGGCGCGCGGCTGGTCTTCTGCGGCCGCCAGGCAGATGGCGCGACCCTCGCCGATCTGATCGTGCGAGAAGGGGTCACCATTGCTGTCGGGGTGCCGACGCTCTGGCTGGACGTCTTCGATCATCTCGATGCAAACGGGTTGGATGTGCCGAGTCTCAGGCGGATCATGGTCGGCGGCGCTCCGATGAGTAGTGCTCTGATGCGCCGGATTGAGGCACGGGGCATCGCCGTCCAGACAACATGGGGCATGACCGAACTCTCTCCACTTGGTACGGCCGCTCCGCCCGGAGATGTCCGCTCATCAGACACGGCAGGCCGTCCGGCGCTTGGCGTCGATCTGATGCTCACCGATCATGAAGGCACGCCCCTCGATGAGCAGCGCGGGCACGAAGGCCATCTCTGGGTGCGCGGCCCTTCCGTAGTCGAGCGCTATTTCGGCCAAGCTGAAGCCGCGACGCGCGATGGCTGGTTCCTGACAGGCGACCTTGCTGAAATCAGTGAAGACGGCCAGCTTTTCATTACGGGCCGGGCCAAGGATCTGATCAAGTCCGGCGGAGAATGGATCAATCCCACCGAGATCGAAGCGCTCGTCTCCGGCCTGCCGGAAGTCGCCTTCGCCGCTGTCGTCGGGCGCGAGCATGAAAAATGGGGCGAGCGCCCTGTACTGCTTGTCCAGTTCCGCGATGGCGAGAGCCTTGAAGATAACAACTTGCTGGAGGCGCTAAGGGATCGTGTGCCCTCCTGGTGGCTGCCTGATGAGGTGATCCGTGTGCCAATCATGCCACTCGCTGGCACTGGAAAGATCGACAAGATTCGCCTTCGCAGCCTTTATGGATCAGCCTGACACGGGAGGAGCTTACAATTGACACGCTTGAAACCGACCCTCATCGCCGTTGGCCTCGCCGCGCTCACGCTCTCCGGATGCTCGGCCAAAGAGGCTAAGTCCTCCCAGACGGCACTCGCAGAGAAAATCGTCCTGCCGGGCCCTGTTGTCAGCGTCGCGCAGGGCAAGATCGAAGGTGTGAACCAGGACGGCATCAATGTTTTCCGCGGAATTCAGTATGCCGCCCCCCCGGTTGGTGAATTGCGCTGGGCGCCGCCGATTGCGCCTGCTGCGTGGGAGGGGGTTCGCGACGCCAGCGACTTCGGGCCGAGCTGTATCCAGCCACCGGTGCCGCCTGTCAGCGTCTATTATGATCCGCCAGAAAGCGCGTCGGAAGACTGCCTTTCCCTCAATGTCTGGGCACCTGAACACGCAGAAGATGCGCCGGTCATCGTCTGGATCCACGGCGGATCGCTTCGTATCGGCGGTGCCGCGCAGCCTGTCTATGATGGCACGGCTTATGCCGAGCGGAATGTGGTCTTCGTTTCAATCAACTACCGTCTCGGCGTGCTCGGCTGGCTCGCACATCCCGAGCTAATTGAGGAGAGCCCGGGGGGGCTGTCGGGTAATTATGGCCTGATGGACCAGATTGCCGCGCTCGAATGGGTTCAGGACAATATCGACCAGTTTGGCGGTGACCCGTCCAACGTCACCGTGATGGGTGAATCCGCGGGCGCGCTCAGCGTGACCTATCTGCTCACAAGCCCGATTGCCGAGGGCCTGTTCGACAAGGCGATCATCCAGTCGACCAATACCCGCAATTTCGCAGAGCTCGGTGAAGCAAGCTACGACCTGCCGGCTGCAGAGATGGAGGGCGTAAACCTGTTCAAGACACTCGAACTGAAAACGCTGGACGCCGCGCGCGCCGCAGACCCGCAGGAGCTCACCAATCGGAGCACAATGGCAGGCTATGCCCCCGCCGGGACGATTGATGGCACTTACGTACCGCGCCAGCTAAATGAGGCGTTTGACGATGGCGAATTCGCGAAAGTGCCCGTGCTCGCAGGATTCAATAGCGGCGAAGCGCGCACCTATCGAATGCTCCTGCCCAGGAAGCCGAAGACGCCCGAGGCCTACGAAGACGCGATACTTGCGCGCTATGGCAACGAGGCGGAGGCCTTTCTCGCGCTCTACCCGGCCGATGACATGGAAGAATCCATGCTGGCTGTGAACCGCGACAATGTTTTCGGCTGGTCAACCGAACGTATCGTACGCAGCGCGGCGCAAGCGGGCGAACCCGCCTATCTCTACGTCTTCGATCATTGCTATCCGGCTATGGAAGCGCGCGACCTCTGCGCCTTCCATGCGAGCGAAGTGCCCTTCGTGTTCGGCACGGTCGGCACCCCGGAATCCTATCCGCCGCGATGGCCGCAGCCGGAGGTGGACGAGGCTGAAGCGCTGGCCTCAGTTCTGGTCGACTACTGGGCTTCTTTTGCTACGACAGGCCGGCCTGAAAGCGCCAATGGGCCTGACTGGGCGCCCTATAGTGACGACGAGGCCTATCTCCATATCGGGGATACGCCGGAGTTGCGCCATGACGCCTATTCCGGCATGTTCGAATTCCATGAGGCGCTTTACCAGAAGCGGCGTGCGGCCGGCGAAGGCTGGTTCATGCGCGTCGGGCTGAATGCAGAGCTGATCGAGTAGGCGCGGACAGCCTCAATGGCCGGCCTTGTTCGGCGCAATCAGGGTCATCTCTGTCTCGTAATTGTCGGACCAGTTTTGCGGCGGCAGGGGCAGGGCGCGGCTCTCGCGCTCGCGCGCCGGCGTGAAGGCCGGGCGGGGGTCTGCCGAGCGCACCTGTTCGAGCCAGATGACTCCGTCATATTTGCCGCTGTTTCCGCGGGTTGTGACGAGATCGAGATCGCCATCATCGTCCATGTCGGTCGCAGTGAACGCGTCATACATTCCACGTACGCGCCGCGAAATGTCATGGCGTGTCCACTCCGTCGTCGGATCTCCGGTATTTTCGAACCACACGATCCGGCCTACCGAAGAAGACGCTGTCACTTTGGGCTCGTCATAGTCGCGCGACGCGCCGGAATAGCCGCCTTCCAGGATATTGAGCCCTGAATAGCCGCCTGTGATTGCGTCGAGGTCACCATCGCCATCAATGTCTGCAAGTTCGATCCCGATGATGACGTCCGGCAAGATGTCGCCGATGCGATAGTGGACCCATGGCTCGTCGAGGCTTTCGAGTTGTTTTAGCCAGCCAAGCGAGGCCATGAGCGGCGAGCCATTCACGGGGAACGGTGTCTCATAAACCGCAACAGCGAGGTCGAGCCTGCCGTCGCCATCAATGTCCTCAAAGTCGCTCTGAAAGGCGCTGGACGTGCGTTGCCAACCTTCGGGCGCTGTGAGGCCGGGTATAATTTCGATCGTGTGCGGCAATACTTCTATGCCGCCTCCCTCGCGCGGACCCGTATTCTCCAGCATTGTCATTGTCTGGCGCAGGCGGGCGGCAGCAAGCACATCCATGTCGCCATCGCCGTCCACATCGACTGGCATGGCCGTGTTAGGCACGACTTCGCGCGAGAGAACCTGCTCTCGCCAGCTTGAAGGCTCCAGCGGGTCGCCTTCAATCAGGAAAAGCGAAGTCGGCCGTGATGCAGAGGGAAGCGATGGATCGATAATGTCTGACGCGCCCTTGTTTGCGCCGAGCACATCCATCTTCCCATCGCCATCGACATCGGCGATGAAGGCACGCAGCCAGGAGCCACGATCCTGTGTGACCGGCGGAATGAGGTTCTGCCAGGACTCAGACCGCGCGGCCTCGCCCGGGTTTTGGAAATAGATGAGATGGGCCTCTTCGCAGGCTGCGACGAGATCCGGCCAGCCATCCCCATTTAGATCGCCCACGGCCACGTCTTCGATTGCCGCGACCTCCGCGCCCTCGCCAATCGTTACATTGACCCAGACATCCGGACCATCTGTCGCGAAGGCGATACGCAGATGGTTGGAATCCTCATGGACCGAAACGATGTCGGTCCGACCGTCGCCGTCCATGTCAGCCATTTGGAACCCGTCGCCGCCGCGGATCGGGATGCCGCCATTCATGCCTTCATCATCGACCCGATGCTCGATCCAGGAGATGAACTGCCCGTTCGGCGTTTTCGCCCGTGTCGGCGTGTCGGCGACGCTCATCACTGAAGCTGGCATCTGCGCGCAGGCGGCAAGCGCCAACACCAGCGTGGAGGCGCTCGCGAGCCGCATCAGACTTGCCGCCTGGCAATATCTTCGCGGACCTTGTTCGCCGCCAGAATGTAGTGGGTGACCGACCATATCGCCGCGACCGTACCACAGATCAGCATGGCCGTGCCAAGCGGCGCCACCATGCCATTCCGGGTGAAAACATCGCTGAGGAAGCCGACGATGACAGGGCCAAGACCGAGCCCGATCAGGTTCAGCACGAAGAATAGCACCGCCGATGTCATTGCTCGCATCCGTCCGTTGACGAGATTGTGCGAGACGGCCAGCACCGCGCCGAGATAGGCGGCGGAAAGGAAGTGGAAGGGCGCTGTCATGATCAGGGCGAAATAGACCTCGCCGGAGAGCAATATTGCGAGCTGCACCGGAACAAGAAGTGAAGTCAGGATGGCGGGCACCCAGAGATACCAGCGCACATCCTTTGCCCCGAACTTGTCAGCCATCCAGCCGCCGCAGAAGGAGCCAAGCCCGCCGCCAAATCCGGTGGTAAGTGCCATCCAGGCGCCGATCGTGCCGATGTCGAGCTCGTAGGTTCGCAGGAAGTAGGAGGGCAGCCAGTTGCCGATGCCGTAGATGATGAAGGCTTGCATACTGGCGGCCAGCGCAATGTGCCTGAACGAAATGCGCGACCAGAGTAGGCGGGCCACATCCCCAATCGGTGGGGCAGGCTCGATCGCCTTCGTGTCGCCTTCGGACCAGCCGCGGATCGGTTCGCGAACCGTCAGGAGAACGAGCAGGGCGAGTGCGACCCCCGGAATACCGACCACGAAGAAGGCAAGGCGCCAACTGAACGCGTCGGCCAGGAAACCGCCTGCTGCAAAGCCAATCAGGATGCCGATATAAATACCGATGGAATAGACCGACAGGGCAAGCGCCCGATTCTTTGGCTTGAAGATATCCGAAATCATGGAGTGCGCCGGCGGGCTGCCACCCGCCTCGCCGACACCGACACCGACACGCGCGAGCAGAAGATGGGTGTAGTTTGCCGCAAGCCCGCACATGGCGGTCATCACGCTCCAGATCGTCAGCGCGAGGGCGATGATGGTTCGCCGGTTTCCCTTGTCAGCCCAGCGGGCGATTGGAATACCGCAGATGACGTAGAATAGCGCGAAGGCAAAGCCTGTCAGCAGGCCGAGCTGTGTGTCCGAAAGGTTCAGCTCCGCCTTGATCGGCTCCTGCAGGATGACGAGTAGCTGGCGATCAACAAAGTTGAAGACATAAACGACAGTCAGGACCGCCAGCACATAATAGCGATAGAATGGCTGGGTATAAGGGGTATTGGTCGTGTCAACGTCGTCGTCTGGTGATTTTTCGTGGGCAGTTTCCGCACGTGGCGCATGGATAGTCATATGTCCTCCCGCGGGCTTCAACGTCCCGTCATTTGCTTCGATCTAGAGGGATCTCCAGAACAAACCTATATCTGGGAAAGATACTCACTCAATCGAGAGTGAAGTCAATATCCCTATCCATTTGAGCCAGCAATCCTTGGGTTTAGTAGCGGCTTTGATCGCGCGGGCTTGTGGCTCGGAACTAGGCGCTCCGTCCGATATAGCCCAAGCTGGTTGCTACACGGACGGCTTGAGCGCGACCGGAAACCGACAGCTTTTGCCCTGCATTTGTTAGATGAAAGCGAATCGTAGGCACAGAAATTCCCATAATCGTTGCGATCTCGCTGTCCGTTTTGCCAATGGCAGCCCATTTCAGGCACTGGATCTCTCTGCGCGTCAGATCGACCAGTTCTGGGAGGGCAATATGTGAGTCATTTTCCCGGTAGGCGGAGAGAAATTTGAGCGTTAGTTGATGCATGCTTGCAGCGTGCGCTATGAATGTTTTCGCAATGTCCGCAACCGCTTTGTCGCCAGCCCAGACGATCGCGCCCAGCACGCCATAAGGCATGTAACATGGGCAAATAATTGCACTGGCAACCCCGTACGCATCATATTCAGCATTCTCGTTGAAGACGTCCAGCGCTCGGTTCGTTCGCCAGCTCTTCAATGCCTTGCCGTCAAAATAGAAGGGTTCGGCACAGATTCGCGCCGCTTGGATAAATCCTGAGCGGAGGGCGAAAGTGCGATCATCCCAATAGTGGAAATCGGGATCGAACCATTTGAACAGGCTCTCCGCATAAGGCGAGCCATCCTTGTCAAGCATGGGGTTTGGGTCGCTGACATCCGCTGATGCGGCGATGTAGGGAAGACCTGCGCGGTTGCCAAGCTTGACAACTTCCATCGCCAAAGCGTGCACGTCATGCTCTGAGGTTTTCGGACCGGTTACCGATGGGATAGAGGGTTTCATACCTATTGGTTCTGGTAGCTTGAGCCGTGACGGTCGAAGTCGCTAGTGTTCATGGCGACCATGGGAGATATTCGATGAATCTGGGCCTATCTGATAAAGATATCGCGTTCCGCGAGGAAGTGCGAGCCTTCCTTCGCGACAATCTCACGCCAGAACTGGCCGCTGCTGGCAAAAAGGCCACTAGTGTTTTCGTGGAGCCTGAATACACACTCGCCTGGCAAAAGAAATTGCACGCGAAAGGTTGGGCGGCGCCGAGTTGGCCTGAAGCGTATGGTGGGCCCGGCTGGACGGAAATGCAGCGCTACATATTTGCATCGGAATGCGCCATCGCCGGGGCACCTCCGTTGGCACCCATGGGTCTTAACATGGTGGGACCCTGCATCATCGGATACGGGACGCCTGAACAAAAGGCATTCTTCCTGCCGCGTCTGTTGGCGGGGGACGACTATTGGTGCCAAGGGTATTCTGAACCGCAATCAGGGTCCGATCTGGCGTCTCTGTCTCTCAAGGCGGAACGAGATGACGACCATTACATCCTCAATGGATCGAAGATCTGGACGACGCATGCCCACCATGCAAACCGCATGTTCTGTCTCGTGCGAACCGACCACACAGGCAAGCCCCAGCAAGGCATCACCTTCCTCCTTCTCGAGATGTCGGCACCCGGTATCACCGTCGATCCGATCATCACATTGGCGGGCGAACATGAATTGAACCAGGTGTTCTTCGATGATGTCCGCGTTCCGGTGTCGGGCAGGCTTGGCGAGGAAAATGACGGCTGGACCGTCGCGAAGTACCTGCTGGAATTCGAGCGCAGCGGCGGGTCGTCGGCCGGTCTCGAGGCGGCGCTGAATCGACTTCGCGCCCATGTTTTGGAAAGCGGTCTCGAAGAGCCGGGATTACGTACCCGGCTCGAGACAACCGCCATTCTGCTCGACGCCATCCGAGTGACCGAACAGCGCATCGTGGCGTCACTCAGCGCGGGCCGGCCGCCGGGCCCTGCCGCTTCGATGCTCAAGGTACAAAGAACGGAGATGATGCAGAAGATCGACGAGATCGCGATCGAGGCTGCAGGCCCATATGCGGCTGTTCATGAACCGGCGACCTGGCATCCGGAATCAAATCTGGACCCGGTCGGACCAGATGCGCTCAGCGTCGCCATGGCGAAATACCTCAACAATCGAGCCGGTTCGATTTATGGCGGATCGAACGAGGTCCAGCGCAACATCATGGCCAAGGCGGTGCTTGGATTGTGAGACGGCCCTATCAACCTTGATAGCTTGCCGGGAGTGACCGTTTCCGAGGAACCTCTCCCTACAGCTCCAAACATAGGAGCATAGGGAGGAAAATTTGGAAAACCGGTCTAAGTACTTGAAATCGCTATGCTTGGGAGTCTCACTCATAGCACTCTGGGCAAGCTCGCCCGCCATCGCACAAGAGGCAGACACCCCCTCCGCCGAGAGCAGCGAAGATTCGCAAAGCTCCATGAAGCTGGAGTCCATCACGGTCACGGCCCAGAGGCGGGAAGAATCCGCCAATGATGTCCCGATGTCGATCCAGGCATTTGGCGGGGACCAACTCGATACGCTCAGGGTCAATGAGGTCGATGACCTGCAAGCGCTCGTGCCAAGCTTCTCAGTCTCGCAAAGCTATCAGGGCGTGCCGACCTACACCCTCCGCGGTATCGGCTTCAATACCATCAACGTCTCTGCAACTTCGACCGTCGGCACCTATGTAGATGAAGTTGCCTATCCCTATCCCTTCATGAATTCGGGGCCGATGTTCGATATCGAGCGTATCGAGGTTTTGAAGGGGCCGCAGGGAACTTTGTTTGGCCGCAATACGACGGCGGGTCTGATCAACGTCGTGACGAACAAGCCGGTCGATGAGTTCCAGGCAAGTGTCTCCGCCGACATCGGCAACTACGACACCTGGAATCTCGAAGGCATGGTGAATGTGCCGCTTGCGGAAAACGTTCAGGCGCGTTTCGCGATCCGCAGTGAGAACAGCGACGAAGGTTGGCAGGAGTCGATTTCCCGCGGAGAAGACCGGGGAACGGTCGAGAAGCTCGGCTTCCGTGCGGCGCTCGCGATTCAGCCAACAGACAAGCTCGAAATTGATCTGTCCTACAATGGCTGGATCAACAAATCCGACACGATCGCTGGGCAGGCAATTGGCCTGACGCCCAATACCGACCCGACATTCATCGTGCCGGGAACCAACGGCCCGTCGACGGCATCAGGCTTCAACCAACCGGGCCTTGTTGACTTTATCAACAGCAACTTTCCCACCAATGCTGAACAGGCCGACTGGGCACCTTCATACCTGCGGTCAGCCGATATCGGTGCAGGCGAGGGCATTGACGGTCCGCATGAAGAGAATTCGAGCTTCGATGCCATCAAGCTTGGCGTAAGCTATGAGTTCGACAATGAGATGCGGTTGGTGTCGCTGACGGGCTATAATAAGCTGGATCGAGAAGCCGTGCTCGATTGGTCTGGCGTGCCGTTTCAGATCCTGCTTCAGGACATCGAAGGCGAGATCAAATCTTTCAGCCAGGAGCTTCGCCTTGAAGGTTCAACCGACAAGGTCGACTGGTTGGTGGGGGCCTATTATGGCAAGGACGAGACCACAGACGGCAACCGCACAATGCTGCGGGACAACGCCAATTCCAACTTTGTAAGTACGGCGGCCTACCTGCTGACGGTTGACCCGACCGCTCTTGGTTTCCCGCCGCAAATGGCTGGTCTCGTCTCCTTGGTAAACGTCGACCCTGAAACAGGCCAGCCCTATTCGGCTGCCGAATTGCTCTCTTCCTTCCAGACCTATTACGATACCGGCGACTTTGAATCGACGACTACCAGCATCTTCGCAAATGCTGATTGGGAATTGACCCCGGAATTTTCCTTGACGACCGGTCTTCGTTATACGGATGACAAGCAGGAATATGTTGGTTGTTCGGGAGACGTGAATGGTTCGATGCAGCCAAACGTCAATGTATTCAACCGCGTTTTCTTCACAGCGATTTACGGTCTGGCTACGCCACCAGCGCCATTGCTCGAAAACGGATGCAATACCTACGACCTTGAGACCAACTCGTTCACTGCGGTGACATCGGACGTTAAGGAAGACAATGTTTCGTGGCGAGTGGTTGGCAATTGGACGCCAGCTTCATTGGAGAACACGCTTTTCTTCGCATCGGTTTCCAAGGGCTACAAGTCCGCCTCAACTCCGGTTAACGCAGCCTCCAAGTCGGAACAGAATGCCCCGGCAACGCAGGAAAGCCTGCTGGCATATGAAGTTGGTGTCAAAGCTGGGCTGTTCGACCAGCGCATGCAAGCGAATGCGTCGCTGTTCTACTACGACTATACTGACAAACAGGTCTCGTCCTTCTTCCCGGACCCAATTTATCGTGCCCTGTCACGCCTTCAGAACGCCCCGGAAGGAGAGGCTTACGGTCTGGATGCGGAGCTGACATGGTTGGTGGCAGAACACCTGACGGCCATTGGCGGCCTGACGCTGTTGCAAACGGAATTCGGAACATTTGAGACGTCTGATGCCTTCGGCCTGCCGACAAATCGTCAAGGTGATCCGTTCATGTACAGCCCGGAAACGACCGCGAGCCTGACATTGATGTATGACCGACCCGTTTCGGACACACTGGGTTTCAGAAGTGCGTTGAGCGGACGTTGGCAAAGCGAGTCTACCGCGGGTGATCCAGATGACCCTCAGTATGACATAGACTCCTACGGTGTGCTCAATGGCAGCGTCGGGATCTACTCACTTGACGACAATTGGGAAGTTTCCGTCTGGGGCAAGAACCTGACCGACGAGTACTACTGGCAGCAGATCGCATCCAACGCCAACGTTGTTCTCCGATTTGCCGGGCGTCCGCGCACGTATGGTGCATCGCTCAGCTATCGCTTCTGATTTCCTCTGAAAACTGGCTGCGCCTCCATATCTGTGGAGGCGCAGCCTTCCTTTTTTAAGTGAATTCAGGAGTGCCGCTGAGAGGTGCCCTGAGAAACCCTTGGGGTCGGGAAAACCAAATTAAACAATCGCGACTATCGGGAGAATTCAAATGAGTAACGAGGGCGCCCTTACGAGCGCGGATTTTGACCAGATGCCAACTCTGGGTGACATCGCGCGCTTCCATGCGCGTGAAAGGCCGGATGCCATTGCGCTGAGCTTTGAGGGGCGGGATACCACCTTTCGTGCTTTTGATCGTCTTACGAACAAAGTTGCAAATGCCTTGATAGCATCCGGCGTGAAGCGGGGTGAGCGCATTGCTTACATTGGCAAGAACAGCGACCACTATTTCGAACTTCTGTTCGGGGCCGCCAAGATGGGCGGTGTGACGTTGCCGATTGGATGGCGGCTCGCGCCGACGGAGATGGCCTATATTATCGGAGACGGTGAGGGATCACTCGTTTTTGTTGGTCCTGAAGTTGCTGATCAGGCCAGAGAAGCGCTCGCCGAATTGAAGCATCCCCCAAAAATCATTTTCATGGAAAACGCCGGGCCCGAGGGCTTTGTCATTTGGAGGGATAGCGAAAGTGACACAGATCCAAGTGTCCCGATAGCATCGGACGACGTTGCACTCCAATTGTATACATCGGGGACCACAGGCAGGCCAAAGGGCGCCATGCTCAGCCATGACAATCTCCTCGGCGGTCGCCGGGAATCTGTGGAGGCACACCTGCCCTGGAATGAGTGGGGGCCAGACGATGTCAGCCTCGTAGCTATGCCCGTAGGCCATATTGGCGGAACCGGCTGGGGGATTGTGGGCTTGTTCAATGGAGCGAAGGGCATCATCGCCCGAGAGTTCGACCCGTTCCGTGTGCTCGATTATATTGAGCAGGACGGCATCTCAAAAATGTTCATGGTACCTGCCGCGTTGCAGATCGTTGTGAGGCAGCCAAATGCCAGGAGCGTGGACTACTCCCGCCTGAAATACATTTTGTATGGTGCCTCGCCGATCCCTCTCGACCTGCTGCGCGAGTGCATGGAAGTCTTCGGCTGCGGCTTTTGCCAGCAGTACGGCATGACAGAGACGTGCGGAACGATCATCTACTTGCCGCCTGAGGATCATGACCCGAACGGAAACCAGCGGATGCGGGCGGCAGGTATCCCGATGCCGGGGGTGGAAATCCGTATTGAAGACAATGAGGGGAATGTGCTTGCGCCTCATCAGGTAGGCGAGGTTGTGACTCGGTCTCGTGCCAATATGAAAGGCTACTGGAATCTGGATGAGGCGACGCAAAAAACGATCACATCGGACGGATGGCTTCATACAGGAGACGCAGGCTACCTTGATGAGGACGGCTATCTCTACATCCACGATCGCGTGAAGGACATGATCATTTCAGGCGGGGAGAATATCTACCCAGCTGAAGTCGAGAATGCTGTTTACGGCCATCCGGACGTTGCCGAAGTGGCAGTTATCGGCGTGCCAGATGAAAAATGGGGAGAGGCGGTGAAGGCGGTTGTGGCGCTGAAGCCCGGCGCGGCGTCAGATCCGGAATCAATCCTCGCATTCGCGCGTACGAGAATCGCGGCGTTCAAGGCTCCTAAAAGCGTTGACTTTGTCGAGGGTCTTCCCCGCAATGCGTCAGGGAAGATATTGAAACGGCAACTGCGCGAACCCTTTTGGGGCGGTAAAGACAGGGCCGTGAACTAAAAACACTTTGGGAGAAAACCATGGCCATTCAAACCCGCTTTACGAAAGAATTCGGCATCGAGCACCCTATCGTCCAAGGTGGCATGCAATGGGTCGGATACGCAGAAATGGTGGCACCCGTCGCAAATGCTGGAGGACTTGGGTTCCTGACGGCGCTGACCCAACCCACCCCGGAAGACCTTGCCAAAGAAATCGCGCGCACGAAGGAGATGACGGACAAGCCTTTCGGTGTGAACCTCACCATCCTGCCCGCAATCAAGCCACCCCCCTATGCCGAATACAGGCAGGCGATCATCGAGGGAGGGATCAAGATCGTCGAGACAGCGGGCTACAAGCCGCAGGAACATATCGACCATTTCAAACAGCATGGCATCAAGGTGATCCACAAATGCACGGCCGTGCGTCATGCGCTGTCAGCCGAGCGGATGGGCGCCGATGCGATCTCGATTGATGGGTTTGAGTGTGCGGGTCATCCAGGGGAGGATGACATTCCCGGCTTGATCCTGATCCCGGCGGCGGCACGCAAGGTCAGTGTCCCAATGCTGGCGTCTGGTGGATTTGCAGATGGCGCGGGGCTCGTCGCAGCCTTGGCGCTCGGCGCCGATGGCGTCAATATGGGGACCCGGTTTTGTGTCACGCAGGAGGCTCCGATTGACGAGGCGTTCAAGCGACAAATGGTTGAGAATGATGAGCGCATGACCAATCTGATCTTCCGGACGCTACACAATACGGCCCGGGTCATGAAAAATGCCGTGAGCGATGAGGTCGTGGAAATCGAGCGCAAGGGCGGCACAAAGTTCGAAGACGTCCAGCACCTGGTTGCGGGAGTTCGCGGGCGAAAGGCCATGGCGGATGGAGACACGGATGGGGGAATCTGGTCGGCCGGCATGGTGCAGGGGCTGATCAACGATATTCCAACCGTGAAGGAACTTATCGACGGTATCGTTTCTGACGCAGAGTCGATCATTCATGGACGCCTGGACAGGATGACAGTCTGATTAGCACGACTGTGTGGGGCCCCTTGGGCTCTGAGGCTATATTGTTGGATCACGCTCGTCATAAGCGAGATGTGGAGCGAAAGATCCAGTTTACTCGTCACCGGTTGAAAGCCTCCCTGGTTTGATAGGGAGGTGGCTTATTGAATGTCTTCTCGACGCAATCGATAAAAAAGAGAAGCAAACGCAATGAGGCGAATACAAATGGACAGTCGGGGACTGGGTGCAACGCGGGCACATTCTCGCCTGTAAATTGGATCGGTGTGACTGATTGTTGTGCAAGCGAAGGGCGCCAAGCATTAGTTCTCTATTGTTTTGCACTATCCGCTTGTCTTCCATCTTTGTCTCTGATCGGTAATAGTCATGACGATGCCGTCATAGGTCATTTCGACGTCCGCCGATGGACTTTCGAGTGTAGAGCGACCGGCCAAGCTGCGCCGGTTCTGTTCCTCAAAGTTATCAAGCCCGAGCCGTTTGGGCTGGGCAAACCATCGCGGACCTTCATCATGATCTCATATTCAGACACTACTCTTTCCTCTCCCCAGCGCGGCGTATTCGCCGGATCCGCCGCGCTCCTTGCCTGTTTGCTCGCTGCCTGTGGTGGTCCGAGTACAGATGCTCCGTCAAGTTCCCCCAGTTCATCCGAGTCGACAGCCTTGGTTATCCCGATGGAAGGGCTTGAGAAAACCGAGCTTACCTTCGGCTTCATCAAGCTTACCGACATGGCCCCGTTGGCGATTGCCTATGAGAAGGGCTTTTTTGAAGATGAGGGGCTGTATGTAACACTTGAGCCGCAAGCAAACTGGAAGGTCCTGCTGGATAGGGTCATCGACGGCGAGTTGTCGGGCGCGCACATGCTGGCGGGCCAGCCACTGGCGGCGACCATCGGCTACGGCACAAAAGCCCATATTGTCACGCCGTTCTCCATGGATCTGAACGGCAACGGTATTACTGTCTCAAACGAAGTCTGGGAAAAGATGCGTCCCAATATACCGAGCATGGAAGACGGGCGCCCGATGCATCCCATCAGCGCCAGCGCTCTGAAACCTGTGGTCGAGGAATATGCCGCTGATGGCAAGCCGTTCAACATGGGCATGGTGTTCCCAGTCTCTACGCACAATTACGAGCTGCGCTACTGGCTGGCTTCGGGGGGCATCCACCCGGGCTTTTATTCGCCCGATGATGTGTCGGGCCAGATTCAGGCCGACGCCCTCTTGTCTGTCACACCCCCACCTCAAATGCCCGCAACGCTCGAAGCTGGCACGATTTACGGATACTGCGTGGGTGAACCATGGAACCAGCAAGCAGTCTTCAAGGGGATCGGCGTGCCGGTCATCACGGATTACGAAATCTGGAAAGACAATCCGGAAAAAGTCTTCGGCATTACCGCTGAATTCGCGGAAGAAAATCCAGTGACGACGAAGGCAGTTACACGCGCCCTTATCCGGGCAGCTATGTGGCTGGACGAAAATGACAACGCGAACCGGGCTGAAGCGGTGGAAATTCTGGCGCGTTCCGAATATGTCGGCGCGGACGCGGATGTGATCGCCAATTCGATGACGGGCACGTTCGAATATGAGCGTGGCGACAAGCGTGAGGTGCCAGACTTCAATGTCTTCTTCCGCTATAATGCAACGTACCCATACTATTCGGATGCGGTCTGGTATCTTAGCCAGATGCGGCGGTGGGGTCAGATCTCCGACAGCAAAGATGATGCGTGGTACGACGCGACGGCGCGCGAAGTTTACAGGCCGGACATATATCTCGAGGCCGCCCAGTCCCTGGTTGATGATGGCTTGGCGGACCCTGCTGATTTCCCCTGGGAAACAGATGGTTACAAGCCAGTCACATCAGACTTCATTGATGGCGTCTCTTATGACGGACGCCAGCCGAATGCGTACCTTGAAAGCCTGACGATAGGGCTGAAGACTAGCCAGACCGTTGCTGCGGGCGAAGTCATCGAATGACCAGCGGGCTAGAGCGGGCCACCAGATTGCCGGCCCATGTTCTCAAATTTTCCAACCATCGGAGTCAATAAGATGGGAAGTATTGTTTTCAACAAGGTTGACGCATCTGTCGATGAGCAGGTCGTTGCGAGCCCTTCCGAGATCACCCGCGAAGTCTCCGAAAAGGAGAGCGCAGACTCAAAGAGCGAACGTCAGGAAAAAGTATTCTCGGGCATTAACAAGGCTTCGAAGTTTCTTGATGTGTTTGCATTGTCCTGGGTGACGCCGCTGCTCATGATGGCCGCAGGTGACAGTCCCAAGCGAAACCTGCCATTATTGGGCCGGCGGCTTGTCGTGCCGATCGTTGCTATTCTGACCTTTCTGGCGGCGTGGGCTGTTCTGGCGCCCCAGGTCAAGACATCGCTTGGTGCGATCCCCGGGCCAGCCCAAGTTTGGGAGCAGGCGGTGGTGCTTCACAAGGATCATCTGCAGGAAAAGCAGAAAGCCGGACAATTCTATGAGCGTCAGGCTGCACGCAATGACGCCCTGATCGCGGCCGGGCGTGAAGGCGATGTGTCCCGCGTTTCCTATACGGGCAAACAGACTTTTTACCAGCAGATATGGACAAGCCTTCAGACGGTCTTTTTCGGCTTTTTTCTGGCCGTAGTGATCGCGGCTCCCCTTGGCATCGTGATGGGCATGTCGTCGACCATGAATGCGGCGTTCAATCCTCTGATCCAGATATTCAAACCGGTGTCGCCGCTGGCCTGGCTCCCCATTGTCACCATGATTGTCTCTGCGACCGTTGCGACAGATTCTGGGATTTCGAAGTCTTTTCTGACGTCGGCAATCACGGTGACCCTGTGTTCCCTGTGGCCCACATTGATCAACACGGCGCTTGGCGTGGCATCTGTAGACAAGGATCTCGTCAATGTGGGCAAAGTTTTGAAACTGAAGCCACACACCCAAATCACAAAGCTCATCCTGCCATCTGCGTTGCCGCTTATCTTTACAGGTATGCGCCTGTCCCTGGGTGTTGGCTGGATGGTTTTGATTGCAGCGGAGATGCTTGCGCAGAATCCGGGATTAGGAAAATTTGTGTGGGATGAATTCCAGAATGGGTCGTCGCAATCACTGGCCAAGATCATTGTCGCAGTTCTGACGATCGGGATTATCGGCTTCCTGCTCGACCGGGTCATGTACGCCTTGCAGACCATGTTCACGCATACCAGCACGCGATAGAGGAAAGAGAATATGTCGATCCTTGATCTGAAGAATGTGTCGAAATGGTTTGGTGACGATTCTGATCGCGTAGATGTCCTCCATGACATTGATCTGGCTGTGGAAGAAGGGGAGTTCGTCGCGATTGTCGGGTTCTCCGGGTCTGGAAAATCAACCCTTATCAGTCTCATGGCTGGTCTCGAATTTCCGAACAGGGGTGAAGTAACTTTTCGGGGAGAAACTGTTGAAGGACCTGCACCGGACCGGGCCGTCTGCTTCCAGAGCTATTCGCTGATGCCGTGGATGACTGTGAAGGAGAACATTCTCCTGGCTGTTGATGCGGTGTTCGGAAAGGAAAGCAAAGCAGAGCGCAATGCACGGGCGCAAAAGTACATCGACATGGTCAGCCTCAGCCATGCCGTCGACCGGCGCCCGGCAGAGCTTTCAGGCGGTATGCGCCAGAGAGTGGCGGTCGCCCGGTCGCTCGCCATGGATCCGGAAGTCCTGCTGCTGGACGAGCCTCTGTCGGCCCTTGATGCACTTACACGGGCTAACCTTCAGGATGAGATCACCTCCATCTGGGAACAGGACCGGAAGACGGTCGTCCTCATCACAAATGATGTGGATGAAGCCCTGCTTCTGGCGGATCGTATCATCCCTCTGAACCCGGGACCGAACGCGACCTTCGGACCATCATTCAAAGTAGATTTGCCGCGCCCGCGAGATCGCACCGCCATGAATCATGACGAGACGTTCAAGACGCTTCGCCGCGACGTTACCGCCTATTTGATGGATGTCGGAATTGCGAAGAAGCGGGCCCAAGTCGAGCCACCCTTGCCGGAGGTGACCCCAATCACATTGGGCAAGCCAAAAGCATACCGTGAGGCATCTGAAACCTCAGGCTTCAACGATGATCGCTTTCTTGAATATTCCCAGGTGAGCAAAGTTTATCCTACACCCAAGGGGCCACTCACCGTGGTCGACGGGTTCGATATCAAGGTGAGGAAGGGTGAGTTTGTTTCGATTATTGGTCATTCGGGGTGTGGCAAGTCCACTGTCCTGACGATGACGGCCGGTCTGAACGAGGTCAGCCGTGGCGGGATCATTCTGGACAATCGGGAAGTTGCGGCGGCCGGCCCAGATCGGGCCGTGGTTTTTCAGGCTCCCTCTCTGTTTCCCTGGCTAACAGCAAAGCAGAACGTCGCCGTAGGCGTGGACCGTGTTTACCCAGATGCAACTCGCGAAGAGCGCGAGCAGGTGGTGGAATACTACCTGCACAAGGTTGGCCTGGGCGAAGCCATGGACAAGCTGGGGGCGGATCTCTCGAACGGGATGAGACAGCGTGTTGGCATTGCTCGCGCTTTCGCTCTTTCGCCCAAATTGTTGTTACTGGATGAACCTTTCGGGATGCTTGATAGCCTGACGCGCTGGGAGCTTCAGGAAGTGCTCATGGAAGTGTGGCAGCGCACACAGGTTACAGCCGCGTGTGTGACGCATGATGTGGATGAAGCCATCCTGCTTGCGGACCGGGTCATCATGATGACCAATGGACCGAATGCGCGGATCGGGAAGGTCATGGAAGTTGATATCCCGCGCCCCCGCACGCGCAAGGCTTTGCTCGAACATCCAGATTATTACCACTACCGCGAACAGGTTCTGAGTTTCCTCGAAGAGTATGAGAAGGGCGCTCACAGCTCCAAATCAGATTCGGAATCAAAGTCTGAGTCAGAGACGGAGGCGGCGTAATGTTCATATCGTCCGTCTTCAAACAAATAGTGACTGAGGGGGAATAGAAACATGCCCCAGGAAAAACTTGTGATTATTGGTGCGGGGATGGCAGCCGGACGGTTGCTGGAAAACCTCGTGGAGGCTGCACCGGACCGCTTTAGCGTTACGTTGTTCAATGCGGAGCCGCGCGGAACCTATAACCGGATCATGCTGTCTCCCGTCCTCTCGGGCGAAAAGACCTATCAGGAAATCGTCACCCATGACGATGACTGGTATGCTGGGCATAGAGTTAATTGCCGGTTCGGCGAAAAGGTTCTGGAAGTGGATCGGAAACGGAAAGTCGTCATCGGTGAAAAAGGCGATGTCCCGTATGATCGACTTGTCATCGCGACTGGATCAAATCCGTTTATCATTCCATTACCCGGTCACGACCTGCCTGGTGTTATCGCGTACCGCGACCTGGACGACACCCACACGATGATTGAGGCCTGCCAGCCGGCTTCAAGGGCGGTGGTGATCGGCGGCGGCCTCCTTGGGCTGGAGGCTGCCGCCGGTCTGCGTCTGAGAGGAATGGACGTCACGGTTATTCACCTCGCGCCGACATTGATGGAACGCCAACTGGATCCGTCCGCAGGGTATCTCCTGGAAAAGGAGCTCGCCAATAGGGGCATTACGATTCTGACAGGGGCGAATACCAAGGAGATCTATGGGGACGGCAAGGTTGACGGAGTACGACTGGCAGACGGAACGGAGATTCCTGCCAGCCTCGTCGTCATGGCGGTTGGAATTCGGCCAAATATCGAGGTTGGCAAGCTTGCCGGTCTGGAAGTCGGCCGGGGCATCAAGGTCAATGGCGTGATGCAAACGTCCGACCCGAACATCTATTCCGTTGGAGAATGCGTCGAGTTCGATGGAAATTGCTATGGGCTTGTCGCCCCCTTGTTCGAACAGGCGCAGATTTGCGCAAAAGTAATGACGGGACAGGGGAAAACGGAATTCTCCCATTCTGAGACCGCAACAAAGCTGAAGGTCACTGGGGTAGATTTGTATTCCGCAGGAGATTTTGCTGAAGGAGATAATCGCGACGAAATTGTGTACCGAGATCCCGGGCGCGGTATCTACAAGCGCCTGATCCTCGAAGAAGGGCGACTGATCGGGGCTGTTCTATATGGAGAAACATCCGATGGAGCATGGTTCTTCGACAAGATAAAAAAGGCGGAATTCATAGAGGAGGATGAACGCGACACGCTCATATTTGGCCAATCCTATGCCGGAGGGACTCCCCTGGACCCTATGGCGGCCGTTGCAGCCTTGCCGGATGAGGCAGAGATCTGTGGTTGTAACGGCGTTTCCAAGGGACAGATCCTTTCGGCTATCGACGAGAACGGGCTTGCCGACCTGGATGGCGTAAGAGCTTGTACCAAGGCGTCGTCATCATGCGGAACGTGCACGGGTCTGGTGGAAAGTCTGCTAGCCTTCAAGTTGGGAGATGCGTTCACGGCTTCCGCTAAGCGCACGGTTTGCCAGTGCACGGATCTAGGCCATGATGATGTGCGGCGTTTGATTGCCTCTCAGGACTTGAGATCCATTCCTGCCATCATGCAGGAGCTGGGCTGGAAAACATCTTGTGGGTGCGCCAAGTGCCGACCAGCGCTCAACTTCTATCTTTTGGCAGCATGGCCAGGCGAGTATGTCGACGATAATCAGTCTCGCTTCATCAATGAGCGCGTCCACGCCAATATTCAGAAAGACGGGACTTATTCTGTCGTACCTCGCACTTGGGGCGGCGTGACCACAGCAAGTGAGTTGCGAGCGATCGCAGACGTTGTGGACAAGTTCGATATTCCTACGGTGAAATATACAGGCGGGCAGCGCATCGACATGTTGGGCGTGAAGAAAGAAGACCTCCCAGCTGTATGGGCAGATCTGAATGCGGCGGGCATGGTCTCCGGCCATGCATACGGAAAATCCCTGCGCACGGTGAAAACATGCGTCGGAACCGACTGGTGCCGGGTCGGAACGCAGGATTCGACCGGCCTTGGGATCAAGCTTGAAAAGCTCATGTGGGGATCGTGGACCCCCCACAAAGTGAAGCTGGCTGTTTCCGGATGCCCTCGAAACTGTGCGGAAGCCACTTGCAAGGATATTGGTGTAGTTTGCGTTGACAGTGGATACGAAATTCACTTCGCCGGCGCGGCCGGTATGGAGGTCAAGGCTACGGAATTGCTGACAAAGGTCACCGACGAAGCAGAGGCGATCGAAATGTGTACGGCCGTGCTCCAGCTCTATCGCGAGCAGGGCTTCTATCTTGAGCGCATCTACAAATGGGCCGCGCGGGTCGGCATCGACCGGGTTCAGGCGCAAATTGTCGAAGACGCTGAAAACCGGGCAAATCTGGTCGAGCGCTTCGCATACTCCCAGCGTTTCGCTCAAGTCGATCCCTGGGCAGAGAGGGCTACAGGCGGGGTTGATGCGCACGAATTCAAAAAACTCGAACCGGTGGGATAGATCGAATGAGTACTCAGACCGCCATTATGTCATGGGCCGAGTTGTGTGGGGTTGACGATATTCCCCTCCGGGGGTCTCGGCGGGTAACGCTCGATGCTGAAGAAGTGGCCGTGTTTCGGACCGCAGCGAACACCGTGTTCGCGATCCAGAATGTCTGCCCGCATAAGGGGGGGCCACTCAGCGAAGGGATCGTACATGATACTGCGGTCTCATGTCCCCTGCACGCGATGGTGATTGACCTGGAGACGGGCAGGGCGCGCGGCGCCGACACCGGTTGCGTGCGCACCTACCCAATCGAAATTCGGGAAGGTGGCCGAGTTTACATCGGTCTTCAATCCGGCTGACCCCCCCAATGGACCGTATGCGCCCGACAGCAGAAGAAGTCTCCACAACATGCCCTTACTGCGGTGTGGGCTGTGGCGTTCTGGTCAAACCTGACGAAGGTGGGGAAGCCGCCACAGTGCGCGGGAATCCCGATCATCCGGCGAATTTTGGCCGACTTTGCTCGAAAGGATCTGCGTTGGGGGAGACGCTGGATCTGGACGAACGCCAGCTGTTTCCAACCATTTCTGGACAGAGGGCGAGTTGGGATTCTGCTCTGGACAAAATCGGCAACGGATTTTCAGAGGCGATTGCTACCCATGGGCCCGATAGTGTCGCGCTCTATGTCTCGGGACAGATTCTGACAGAAGACTATTATGTCGCCAACAAGCTCATGAAAGGCTTTGTAGGGTCGGCGAATATCGACACGAATTCGCGACTTTGCATGGCGTCTTCCGTGGCCGGTCACAAGCGCGCGTTCGGTTCGGATACGGTTCCCGGCTGTTATGAGGACCTGGAACGGGCTGACCTTGTTGTGATGGTGGGCAGTAACCTGGCCTGGTGCCACCCCGTGCTTCACAATCGGATCTTGGCGGCAAGGGAAAAGCGTGGCACGCGCCTCGTCATTATCGATCCCCGCAAGACGGCCACCACCGATGCAGCGGACCTTCATCTTCCGATCCGTCCGGGAGCAGATGTTCTGTTGTTCAATGCGCTCTTTGCTCACCTTGCTGCGAGCGACGCTCATGATACGTCGTTCGTTAATGCGCACACCAAGGGGCTGGACGCAGCGCTGGATGCCTCAGGGCCCCTCGGACTGGCCGAACTTTCCATAGCCACAGCGCTGCCAAAATCTGACTTGCGGACCTTCTTTCAGTGGGTGGAGCAGACGCCCGCGACGGTAACCATCTATTCTCAGGGTGTGAATCAATCCTCGGCAGGTTCAGACAAGGTCAATGCGATAATTAATTGCCACTTGGTCACGGGACGTATCGGGAAGCCCGGATGCGGGCCATTTTCCGTGACGGGCCAGCCCAATGCCATGGGGGGGCGCGAAGTTGGCGGTCTCGCGAACCAATTGGTCGCGCACATGGATTTTGCACCAAAGGATGTCGACCGGGTGCAGCGTTTCTGGCAGGCGCCGAATATGGCCACACAACCTGGTCTGAAAGCGGTCGACCTGTTCGAGGCTGTGCATGAGGGAAAGATCAAAGCACTCTGGATCATGGCAACCAATCCCGTCGTCTCGCTGCCGAATGCTGATCGCGTTCGAGCTGCCATTAAGGCGTGCCCCCTGGTTATTGTGTCGGACGTCACCGGGCGGTCTGATACAGCCAAGCTGGCTGACATTGTGCTCCCGGCCACGGGCTGGGGGGAGAAGTCAGGTACGGTCACCAATTCCGAACGCCGGATCTCCCGTCAACGGAGCTTTCTGAGAGCTCCCGGCGAAACGCGACATGATTGGTGGGCGATTTGCGAAGTGGCGCGCCGCATGGGGTTCAACGGGTTTGACTTTACGTCAGCCGCCGAAATCTATCAGGAGTATGCTGCGCTATCTGCGTTCGAGAATGATGGAACACGTGATTTCAATATCGGGGCCCATGCCAATATTGACGAGAAGGCATATGATGAACTTGTGCCGTTCCAGTGGCCGCTGGCGGAAGATACCCCTCGCTCTGGCAATTTGGCGGCCCTCAATCATCGCTTCTTTTCCGACGGCGAGTTTTTCACGGACGATCACCGCGCCAGATTTGTTGCGACGCCGTTCCTGCCGGCCTTGTCGCAACCGAGCAAGAAACGTCCTTATGTATTGAACACGGGCCGTGTGCGGGATCATTGGCACACGCTGACACGGACAGGAAAATCGCCGCGTCTATCCGCCCACACCGCAGAACCATTCCTCGAAATTTGCCCTGAAGATGCTGACAGGCTGGGCTTGCATCCAGCGGGGCTTGCGGAGGTAAAGAACGAGTATGGGCGTGTAGCCCTGCGGGTTCTGGTGACGGACCGGGTTCAGCCCGGAACTGTATTCGCCCCGATGCACTGGACGGCTCGGTACAGTTCAGGCGGCCGCGTGGACTGCCTGGTTGCGCCAAATGTAGACCCCGTGTCGGGACAACCCGAGTCGAAACATTCTGTCGTGTCCCTAGCACCTCTACGGCCGGATTGGTTTGCATTCGTGGTTTGCAGAACAGAGCTACCGGGCCAGGTTCTGGGAAAGCTGGACTATTGGGCCTCTGCGCGCGCGAGTGGGGGATGGCGATATGAATTGGCTGGGTGCGGAAAACTGCAAGAATGGGCAGAACAATTATGTCCGGACATCTTGGCGGTCCAGATGATCCGCGCAAACGGTCAAATCGCTCGCGCGTCCTTTCAAGATGACTCCCTCGACATATGCTTGATCGCGTCAACGTCCGGACCTGTGAGCGCGGATCGTGGCTGGCTCGCTGGCTTGCTTGCCGTCGACATGGACGAGACAACGAGGCTGGGCCTGTTGGCGGGACGTCCTCCAAGCGGGAAATCGTCCGGCCGGCTTATCTGTTCCTGTCTGGGTGTTGGCAGCGTGGCAATTGGCGAGGCGATCCAGGCCGGGAGCAGGAGTGTCGAGGGGGTCGGGGCCGCTACGGGCGCGGGTACCAATTGCGGGTCATGCAAACCTGAAATTCGTGCCTTTCTGGAAAAGTTGAAGCCGGAAGAAACATCCCCACACACGTTGGCTGCGGAGTAGGCACATGCTTGGAAAATTGACTTTGATCGGCTGTGGTCCGGGCGCATCGGATCTCCTGACAATACGTGCCGCGCGCCGGATCGTTGAGGCAGATATTGTTTTTTATGACCGATTGGTCGAGGCTGATGTGCTGGAACTCGCAAGCCCCGCGGCCACCCTGCAATATGTTGGAAAAAAATGTACGGATGGTGGGCGTCAGCAGACTGACATCAACAGCATGTTGCGTGTCGCCTTGCTGGCAGGACGCCATGTTGCACGTCTGAAGTCTGGCGATCCCATGATATTCGGCCGAGCCGCTGAGGAAATTGCGGTGGCTGTTGAGCTTGGCGCCGAAATTGAAATCGTTCCGGGTGTGACCGCGGCGCTGGCGGCGGCGGCGGAATGCTCGATCCCAGTGACCGAGCGAGCCGAGTTGCAGAGCTTTGTCGTGACGACAGGCCGCTCTGCGAACAAGGACAAGGAACCCGATTGGGCCATTTTATTGAAACCCGGAATATGCGTGGCTTTCTATATGAGCGTAGCGCAGGCATGGCGCATTCAGACCGCCTTGATGGCGCGGGGTGTGCCGGGGTCACTCCAGGCGGAATGGGTGGAGAATGTCGGAAAACCGGACTGTCGCAGGGTAGAAACTCGCTTGGACCGTCTTGCTCTGGATGCGCGGCAACACAGAGTCCGGAACCCTGCCATACTTTTCATTCGTTACCCGCTCAGTGCGACGAATGTGGAAGTTATTCCCGCTCCAGCTGACGGCATGACTATTTAGCCAAATGGGTGATTTGGCTCGTGTCGAGGGCGCCGAGCCGACTTCTCTGGTCTCTGATGGTGAAGCCTGAAATGTAGCCATCAATATTGGTCGGATCGAATATGCGCCGATCCATGAACTGGTCTGCCCCCATGGCGACGGGCTCTGTTGCATCACTCAGTAGCCAGGCATGTTGATGCGCACCTTCCATTTTTTCATCGGCGCTGGGGCAAGCTATGCCCAGTCGCTCGACAGCCTCGCAGTAGATGTCAGGTCGGAAAGCCAGCCTGGCGATAGCACTCGCATCCACATCGTCTGGAGCTTCTCCCCACCGGATCATCTGGGACAGGATCCACTTGGCGTGTGACCGCCAGGGGAAGTTAGCCGCGTAGCGGTGGAAGACGTTGAAATCGGGCATATCTATGCGGAGTTCACCACCCGTCTGTCGGTTCTTTCCCGTGAGTGAGCCTACAACTTCGTCGAAGGGCGCATTCACATAGTCGGGGGTCGAAATGATCTGGGCTGCGGTTAACCGGTTGTCCATGTCATCCAGCCAGGCGCAAGTCTCCGACAAAGCGGCGATGAGCTTTAGATGCCATTCCTTGTTCTGCTCGGTCCAGTCCTGACGCACTCCAAGAACTTTTTCAGGGCCATTCGACCAGATCTCTCCGGATGTGATCAGTGTTCGTCCAATACCCGCAACCACAGCGGCATTGTTCCACGGCTCGCCGACGCAATAGCCATCGATCTGTCCGGCCGCGAGCGCGTCAACCATCAGGGATGGCGGCACGACGACGAGGTTGAGATCGCGCATCGGATCAATGCCGGCGGCGGCCAGCCAGTAGCGCAATTCAAGTGCATGCATCGAATGAGGATACACATGCGCAAAGGTCAGCGCGGCTTTGCCATCTTCCTTGCGCTGGTCTATCACGCGTTTGAGGGCGTAGGCGGAGAGCGGACGACGAGAAATGGTCTCCGGTGCCATCTGCGCCATGGCTTCGAACAAGGTGGTTGAAACGGTGATCGCATTGCCATTGAGGTTGAGCGTGAAGGCTGTCGTGAACTCACCTGGGAAGGGACCGATGCCGGCTGCCGAGGCAACGACCATGGGTGACAGCATGTGGGCGCCATCAATCGCGCCGGTGCCGAGCGCGTCGCGCATGGCTGCCCAGGAAACAAACCGTTTAAGGGTCACATCCAGTCCATGCGCTGCGAAGGCACCACGCTCCTTGGCTACCGCCAATGGGGCGCAATCTGTGAGCTGTGCAAATCCGATTGTGAGAGAATGTGCCATCAGATGTTGTCCGGTGCATGCTTGCCGGCAAGCATGCCGACAATGGTCAAAATGTTTTCAGCCACCTCTTTGATGGGCTTGCCCTGTTGTTGGGACATGGTGCGTATTGAGGAGAAGGCTTGGTCCTCCGTCATGCCATGATGCTGCATCAGCATGCCTTTCGCGCGCTCTATCACTTTGCGAGCGGCGAGATCGTCCTTGGTTTTTTTCAGTTCGTTGCGCAGGCCATCCATGTGACGGAAGCGGGCAATGGCTGTGTCGATGAGGGGCTGGACCCGTTTGGGGGTTAAGCCATCAATCACATAGGCGCTGACGCCGGCTTCAATTGCCTCCTGCATACCGCCGCCACCTTCTTCCTCCACGAACATCACAATGGGTTTGGGGTTGGATTGGGCGACCAGGCGCAGGCTTTCAATCGTGTCTCTATCCGGCGAATTGCAATCCATGATGATAACATCCGGACTGATCCGGGCGATCAGGTCGAGGAGAACCCGTCCATGGGTTTGCGTGGCTGTGTGCACCACGGCATTGGCGATCAGTCCCTCTTCAACCTGCCGGGCCCGTTCCGGATCTTCATCAATCAACAGCACGCTCAAAGGCGCAGCCGAAGTGACTGCGCCTTGAGCTGGAACAGCTTCAACTTCCTGACCCTTAGAGGGCGAAGTCAAACTGGATCCAGAACTTGCTGGTGTTTGTGGCGAAGTCATCTGCGCTGTAATCCGCATATTTGAGGGTGATACCGATCTTGTCCCATTTTGCAGAAGCCGCGAGATCGAGTTCGCTGCCATAATCGGCCCCTCCGACATCTGCGCTGAAATCATGATAGACTGCAGTCAAGGCCACACCACTGAACGGGCCTACATCGCCAACCTGATACGCTGCCTTTGCATAAATATCTTCCACACCGGTCGTGGGAGTGGTCAAAAACTTGTCGGCCCAGCCCTGGAATTTGTGAAGCGTCGCCAGCGGTGTTTGAAATCCGCGTGCATCGTCGCCGCCGAGCACTTCAATGCCGGCGCCGAGCGTAACTGCTTCAACAGAATATGTGCCTTCAACGAGATAGTAATCGGCCGAGTAATCCAGGGAACTGGAGCCATAGTCGGACTGGGTAGCGTAGGAAACTGTGTATCCGAGCTTTCCGGTCCCGATGGCCTGCTTTCCCGCCAATCTGGCGCCGACTGTCTGGGACGAGAAAACGCCGCCAGCATTGTCAACGTCAATCTGATAGGCAAAGCCAGTCAGCGTGCCGATCGGGGTGGGGTGACTGAGGTTCAGCAGATAGGAATCGCCATCCCAGCGTCCCACGGCGGAATCATCTCCAAAGATGCGGTTGATCTGGGCGATATAGGTGAAATCGACCTTCAGTTCACCCAACGAGGAATTCTGAACCCTTGCGCCATCGAAGGTCTGCTCATTCTGGCGCCATCCGACATTGCCCACAAAACGCGCGTCATCCAGGCCGATCCTTTGGCGACCCAGCGTGATTATCGTATCCGGCAATGAGGTATTGGTTAGTTGAAATCGGTTCAATTCCGTTGCATTCGGATCCGCGACGACCGGATAGCCGGTCTTTCCATTGATGGTCGAATTGAAATCGTCGATGAGGTCGTCGATGTGATCGAACTCGACCAAGAGAGCGGTGTCGAAGATTTTGCCTGTCTCGAAGCCGGCTCGGAAGCGATAGGTGAGGGCGCTTGCATCCTCCGGCAGGCCTTCCTGTTCGACGCCCTCATAGCGAAGCCGCGCATTGAAGATCGGCTTTGTGTCAGCCAGTGCGGTTTCCCAGCGGGAAGTGGTCTGGTCGGCTTCGGCTGCACACGGAAGTGCAACGGAGAGCAACACGACAGGCGCGATGAGCGCGCGGAAATTGGGTTTTGCAGACATGATCAGTCCTCGGTCTGAACTGGCATCGCCCTGAAAGGCGTAGACCAGCAGAAAGAAAAATAGCCCGGAAACCAGAGTCCGGACGGTTCAACTTCTTCACCGAAGATTTGCGCCCAGCTTCGGGCGCGAAGACTTTGACCATTCAAAGCTGGCTAGTTTTTGCCCTGGGCCACCGCACTGTGCAACGGGATCAAGGAGTGACAAAAAACTTCCGCCAATTCAGATCAGTCTCTGGGCGGGATGATTGAGGTCTGCCAGAAATTCAGTCATTCTGGGCAGGTCGGGAAGATGTAGCGGTTTACGCTGCTGTCACGGGGAAAGGATCTTTGAATGACGGTCATGGGGTGCCTGTTCGCGGGAGGCGCAGGACGCAGGCTCGGCGGCGTTGAAAAAGCGTTGATCGAATTTTCCGGAAGTCCCCTCTGGAAGCGCGCCACCCACCGGATCACCCCCATGGTCGACCAGATGGTGGTCACGGGTCCTACCGCGCCGGAGTGGTCGGAGGCTGTTCCGGGGCTGGTTTTCGTGCAAGATTTCCAGCCGAACGGTGAGCCTATCGGCCCGGCGGGGGGGCTTCTCGCAGCATTGGAGCATTGTCTGCGAGAGAAAGGACCAGAGAGCTTGCTGCTGACCATTCCGATTGATGCCCCGTTCTTCCCGGTGGACCTATTCGCACAATTGTCCACTGGCCGCGGTAACGCACGCGCCGCCCTGGTCGAAACGGAGTTTCGTCTACAGCCGACATTTGGCCTTTGGTCATGTGCGCTCGCGCCAGATGTCCGCTCTTGTGTCAAGCAGGGCAAATTGGCGCTCCACGCAATCGCCGATCATGTAGGAGCAGTCAAAGTCCGGTTTCAGGCCGAAGATGAGGCGTTCCTGAATATAAATACGCCGGAGGATATTCAGCGCGCTGAAGCTGTAGCGACCTTGTTGGAACAGTCTTAGCCTGCCTCTCCGACGGGTTTGATCAATCGATCAGGCCAGCCAGACACCTTCCACCATATCTCCAGCCGCCAGGGCCGGCGCGTCAGATGGGCGGTGAATAAGGAAGTTCGTCTCGATAAAGGGGGTGAGCAGAGAGCTGTCCTGGTTGCTGGCGGGCGTGATACTGGGCGCCTCATTCTTGGTGTGGGCTAACGTCCCTCTCAGGAAGGCCTCTCGCGCTCCGTTTGCCGGTAAGGACGCTACGAGAGGCGCCTGCATCCATTGGGCGTCGGCTGGTTGGCCTTGAAGGGCATTCATCAGAGGCCTCAGAAAGAGATGGGCGCAAACAAGAGCCGAGGCCGGGTTTCCCGGTAGTCCCAGAACGTATTGATGATCTCGTCTGGAATGCCAGGTCGGCTTTCCGGGCTTTATGGCGATCTTGGTGAAGATGGGGTCAAAGCCGAGATGCCCGAAAACATCCTTCATGTGGTCATGATCGCCCACGGACGCGCCGCCGATTGGGACAAAGACATCCGGGTTACCCGCGTCTTCTACGCGGCGTCTGATATCGGATGGGTCATCCCTTGCTGTACCGAGATTGATGGCCTCTGCTCCCCAGTCGCGGATCAACGCCTTCAGTGCATATTCGTTGGAGGATATGATCTGTCCGGGTTGCAGGTCGGAGCCGGGAGGTTTCAATTCGTCGCCATTGGTCAGTAATGCCACACGTGGGCGACGATACACAATCATGGATGCATGATTGGCGGCCGCACAAATAGAGAGGTGAGCTGGCCTGATCCGGGTTCCTGCTTCAAGAAGCACTTGCCCTGCGTGAAAATCGATCCCCGCTTGCCGGATGTTGCGCGGCGATGCCTGGGGCACATTGATCCAGACTGTGGTGTCCTGCCGCCGGACATCTTCCTGAATGATGACATGGTCACATCCGCGCGGGATAACCGAGCCGGTGAAGACCCGCACACATTGGCCGGGAGCGACAATGCCATCAAAGGGCGTGCCTGCGGCGGCCTCTCCAATCAATGCCAGAGGCCCATTGCTGAGCGCTTCTGCGAATCGCACGGCGTAGCCATCCATGGCAGACATGGCCGCGGGCGGATGGGTCAGTCTCGCCGCCACATCTTCCGCCAATATTCGACCGACACACTCCTCCAATGGAAGCGTTTCCGTTTCCTGGATGGCTGGCACACTGCCGATATGCGCCAAGGCTTCCTGTCTGGTAATCATGGGATCGGTCTATACATGACTGGTCAGAAGGCGGAAGGCCACGATCAACACAAGCAGTGCAGTGATTGCTTTCACCCAACGCTCGGGGAACATGCCGAGAAGGAGTTTGTGTCCCAGCCAGCTGCCGAAGGCGACAGCGATGAGGAGGGGCCAGAATTCCCAGAGATCGATCGTCATTCTGCCAGTCTGCAATGACATTGACTTTCCGACCAGTGCGGCAACAGAGTTGGCCGCGATATAGGCACTGGACAAGGCAGCTATGGTTCGTGGAGGGGCCCATCTGACGAGATGGAGGATCGGTGCCAGAAAGATGCCGCCGCCAATCCCGACAAGGCCTGACACATAGCCAATCCCTGCGCCTATTAAAGGGGCCGCGAGTTTTGGCAGGCGCGACGTGCTCAATGTGTCAGGGGACGTGCGCATGAAGCTTGTCCATGCCAGTTGGATGCCCGCTGCAAGCAGGGCGCCGCCCAGTAGCAGGACGAGTGTGCGTTCCGGGATAGGTGTCAGTCCGCCCAGGAAGGCTGCCGGCACAGACATGGCCAGGATCGGTAGGACGCGAGAGTTTGGATACAGGCCAGCCTTCCAGCATTTCGCCGCCCCCAGGCTGGACACGAGGATGTTGCAGCAGAGGGAGACAATCGGCACCAGCATTACGGGCACGCCCGAGATCACCAGCAGGGCCGTATACGTCGAGCCGCCGCCGAACCCAACGCTCGAATAGAGAAGTGCCACAAGCGCGAAGCCGAGCGTAAGCCAGATCATCGTATCTTGGTGCCTCCTGAAAAAAGGGATGTAAACATGCGGCTATCCCGCGCTAGGTTGTCCGGGTTGTCAGGATTGTTCGAGGAATTCCAGCGTGATCCGTATTCAAAGCGCTCCGTTGGACATAGAGTCCGAACTTCAGGCATATCGCCTGAGCTCTCCGGATTATGGGGCGCTGGCCAGTTTCGAAGGGTATGTTCGAAGCGAGCATGGGAACGTCACGGCGCTCGAACTTCAGCATTATCCTGCCGTGACCGAAGCGGAGATCGCCCGGTTCGAACGAATGGCCCGGGCTCGGTTCGATGTGCTAGACTGCCTGATAATTCATCGTGTTGGTCGAATATTGCCTTCAGAAGCGATTGTACTGGTAGCGGTTCTGGCAAAACACAGGAAACCTGCCTTCGAAGCTGTCGACTTTCTTATGGATTATCTGAAGACAAGTGCTCCCTTTTGGAAAAAGCAGATCGGTCCCGACGGAGAGACCTGGATCGAGCCCAGATCGAGCGATCATGCGGCCGCAGCTGCGTGGAACAAAGAAAGTTGATCCCGTATGACCGATAAGCCGGAACTGCCAGCGCCCGGGGGCAAAATAGTGATGGAGCGCGCCTTCAAGCCCGTTCGTATCGCCCTGCTGACCGTTTCGGATTCGCGCGATGAATCGTCTGATACGTCAGGTGCTATTCTCTCAGCGCGCGTAGAAGAGGCAGGTCATATAGTGGCAGCCCGGACGCTGGTCACGGACGACAAGGAAATCATTTCCGCGACAGTCCGGACGTGGATCGACGCGTCGGACATCGACGTCGTGATCTCGACGGGAGGAACTGGGTTGACGGGCCGGGACGTCACGCCGGAAGCTCTGATGCCGTTGTTCGAGAAGCAGATCGAAGGATTTGCCGTCGTCTGGCACATGGTGAGCTATCAGAGCGTCGGCCTGTCCACATTACAGTCTCGCGCCTGTGCTGGCGTATCGAATGGCACATTCATCTTCTGCCTGCCCGGGTCGAATGGCGCTTGCCGGGACGGCTGGGACAAGGTGATCCGGTGGCAATTGGACAGTCGCCACGCCCCCTGCAACATGGTCGAACTGATGCCCCGCTTGAAAGAGAGATGACGTCATGAGCGGAGAGGGACTGACACATCTTGATTCCCAGGGACGACCACAGATGGTCGACGTATCCGCGAAGGATGTCAGCGCGCGGGTCGCGATGGCTGAAGGCGTAGTTCGCATGTCCGCCGCAACGCGGGATCTTGCATTGGGTGGAACGTCGAAAAAGGGGGATGCGATCACGACCAGCATTCTGGCGGGGATCATGGCCGCGAAACGGACCGCCGAATTGATCCCGCTCTGTCACCCGCTTCCCTTGTCACGGGTGAATGTCGACATTACGCCCAATGAAAATGGCCTTCGAGTGGTGGCAGAGGTGCGCACTTCTGGCCGGACGGGCGTGGAAATGGAAGCACTGACGGCGGTGAGTGTCGCTTGTCTCACGCTCTACGACATGCTGAAGGCTGTGCAGAAGGACATGGAGGTCTATTCCATCCGACTGCTGAGTAAAACCGGAGGCAGTTCGGGTGACTACTCCGCGTCGCCGGCTGAGGATTCGGCTTGAAGGTTCGTCTTATCGGGCCCGGTGAGGCGGAGGTTGGCGCATCAGGCCAAGCGCCACCGCGTTCCGCGCTCGTCGATGGGGCAGGGCGGCGGGTCAGCTATCTTCGGCTCTCGGTCACGGACCGGTGTGACTTACGATGCACCTATTGCATGCCGGAGCGTATGCGGTTTCTACCGAAGACGGACATTCTCAGTTTTGAGGAATTGGCCAGGCTGGTTGATGGGTTTATCGCGCGAGGCATCACGAAACTGAGGATCACGGGTGGAGAGCCCCTTGTGCGCCGAGATGTCATGCAATTGCTGGAACATCTTTCGCGCAGACTCGGCACGACCGGTCTGAAAGAGATTTCCTTGACCACGAACGGGACGCGCCTCGAACACTATGCAGCGGATTTGAAACGTCTGGGTATTGAGCGCATCAATGTGTCTCTGGACACGCTGTCGCCGAAGATGTTTCAAAGGGTCACGAGGAAAGACCAGTTCGAGACGGTCATGCGGGGGATCGCGAAGGCCCGTGATGTCGGATTGAAGATCAAGATCAACACTGTGGCCTTGCGAAACATCAACGAAGACGAGATCCCCGAAATAGTCGATTGGGCTCATCGTCAGGCCTTTGATGTCTCCCTGATTGAGACTATGCCATTGGGCGAAGGTGTGGCCGCTCGTGAAGACCACTACCTTTCGCTTCTTACAGTACGTGAGACGTTGGCTAAGCGCTGGAGCCTGGAGCCGTTGGTCTATTCGACTGGTGGACCTTCGCGGTACGTACGAATTGCCGAAACAGGCGGCCGATTGGGATTCATTTCACCGCTCAGCCACAATTTCTGCGGGACGTGCAATCGTGTGCGCGTTACCTGCACGGGTATGTTGTATACCTGTCTTGGATACGAGGCCGGGGTAGATCTGCGCGGTGCCCTGCGTGCAGAGCCGGATGGATCAGTGTTCCACGACGTATTGGATCAGGCATTGCGCCAAAAGCCTGAGCGCCATAATTTCGATGCAGAGCGCATAGACCAGCCCGCCACACAACGCACTATGTCTGTTACGGGAGGCTAGGCGTGGCGAAAGGAAAAATCCTGTTTTTCGGAAAGCTGTCGGATCTGGCGGGCGCCAACGAATGGCCAATGCCCGAATTCGATGGAGACTTGCCTGCAACCAGGTTTATTGCGCACATATGTCAAACGCGTCCTGACCTTGCCGCGGTGCTCTCCGAACAGCAAAATCGAATCTGTGTGAATCATGAGATTCATCCCGCAGCGGCAACGCTCCGAATTTCAAGTGAGGATGAGGTCGCCTTCATCCCTCCAATGAGTGGGGGATGACTGCATGGCCTCAAGAAGGTGTTGTCAGGGCAAACATCTGGAGGCGACCAATCCTGGTGTTTAGCCTGAGGAAATGGCCAAGAACCCGTGTCGCTACTTTAAAGCCTCGCCTGAGATCATCCAGCTTGCGTGTTGATGTACGTCTGATTTCCGCTGTCGCTCCAAAATGTCGAGGACCTTGTCCACAAGCGAGGGAGGGATAGATGTCAGCTACGAAAGCCTGAGGCTCTGGGTTGATCGGTTCGGCACATTGCTCGCACACAAGATCTGTAGGCGGCGCTCAGAGTCGATGCGAAGAAGCCTCCAATGGCGGTGGCACCTGGACGACGTCTTCGTCGAGATTCGCGGCTTACACCACTACCTCTGGCGAGCCGTGGATCATGAAAGCGAAGTCTTGGAATCGTTTGTTGCGAACAAGCGCCATAAGGCTGCTGCGTTGAGGTTTCCTCAAAAAAGCAATGAAGCGACATGGGAATCCACGAATTATTGTGACTCGTAGATGGCCGTCTAATCGGGCCGCGATGAAGGTCATCAGAAGTGAGGCGCGCCAAGAAACTGGTCGCCATCTGAATAAACGCGCATAAATTTCACACCTATCCTTCCGCAGGCGAGAGCGGGCGATGTCCCGGCTCAGGCGGATGCGAAGTCTGCAGAAGTTCGTCTCAGTTTCTTCGTCAGTGCACAATCACTTCAACTTTGAAAGGCACGACAACACCAGAACCCTGCTCAAACAGAAACGAGACACCGCGCTTCGCGAGTGGCGCGACCTCCTTGTTGCCTAGCACCTGCTCGTCCGCGAATTGTGGAGACTGGTTCGCATTAGACTGACAGCATCCGCGCGAACATGCTGAGCGATGCGGCCGATTCTCATCTTGGCGGCGGTTCCGAGACTAAGCCTGGGGCTCGGACGGGCCCGCCGGTAGCCGGGCTAAGCCCCAAACCCATGGCGGCTGACGAAAGTATCGTAACGATTGCCGCCGTCAGCAGGGCTGCATAACCACCGATCTGGTCTAGAAGACCGGCGCTGCCCGCACCGAGCATCATGCCGAGCGCCATTGATCCCATCATTAAAGCATATGAGGTGGCCGCCACGTGCTCTTCACACACGCGCATGCCCAGTGTCACCATGCAGAGGTAAAACCCGGAAACGATCAGGGTGTAAAACAGGTACCAGCTTGAAAAAAACAAGTCGGTTGTCGAAGCGAGTGCCACAAAGATGAATATGGCGATGACACCGGCCACGATACCCGATGTCCAATATCCGAGTGTGGCTGGCCCGATTTTGTCGGTTACCCAGCCCCCAACCAACAATAAACCGGCACTGGAGATCAGATATCCAATCCCCGCCAAGGACGAATATCGCGTCTCTCCCCACTGCATTTCCTGGGCTGCGAATGCCGGCAGCGTCGCTTCGATTATACCTTGATGCATGCCGTAGAAAACGCAGAGACCAATGATCAAGAGCGGGTCACGCCGAAGCAAGACGCGGAACGTTTCGCGCAACACAGGCCACCAGGCGTCTGGTTTGGCATCGCGGCTCTGGACCGACGTCTGGCCCTCATTCCATGGAAAGAGTTTTTCACCCGGGCGTTCCCGGATCAGGATGGCGGCGAATGCGGGGATCGAGAACAGGCAGGCGGTTGCGATCATCGCAATCGGAAAGCTCTGATACTCAAGGAAATACCCAACCAATGCCGCGCCGCCAGCCATGCCCACAGACTTTCCGCCCAGCATGAAAGCATTGATCTTTCCGAGTTCATTCTTGGGAGTCAGGTCGATGATCATCGCGTCCAGCGCCACGTCCTGAACGGCCGTCATGGCCGACAAGACCGCGCCAAAAATGATGATCGTCGCCAGCTCACTCGGTAAAGGGCTCCGAATGGCGAAGGCGATGAGCGAAATGATCAAGCAGGCCTGCGCGCCAACAAGCCATGCGCGCCGACGGCCCATCGGCAGAAAGGCATACCGGTCGACAACGGCGCCAATAAAAAACTTGAGACTCCAGGGTAATGAGATTGCTGCGATAAACGACCCGATCGCCCCAACGGGCTGTCCGTTCACGGCAAGCCAACTCGGAATTGCGACGAAGAATAACCCCTGGGCCAAGCCTTGCGCCAGATAAAGTAAAGTACCGGTCGCAAAGCGCAAACGTGCATTTTCGGTATAAGCTGGCAGCGTAGAGGTTCCGGCTTTTAGAGCGATATTCGCGTTATCCGCCATATCAAAGTGCCTCACTCAAACAGGGTTGTGGATAACCGGGAGCCAACCCTGCTTATCGCCTTTGCCGGAGACCTCTGTTGCCAGTAAAATTAGGGGGGCATCCAGAAGTCTCCGGTCGACACAGCTATGCCAAGCCTCTCGGTCGGAGGTCCGATAAGCCATGCAGCACACTGTTTTTATTAATGTAATCCGAGTAAACTGTGCAGGGTCACGGCGACCACCGTCAAGCGATGCAAGCGTCAAAATAGTGTCAAATCGGTCGATAGATTATGTGACCATGACGGGTGCGGACCATACTGAGAAGCAAATACGACACCCCACATATCGAGGTTTGACCAGGAAACGGGGTGCCGTGAAAGAATTCCGCACTGTTAAATGCCGGCTTTATTTAAGGTCGATCTCATGCACGATGTAGCTGCCGGTGATTTCGCGCAATTCTGGATAGGTCTCAAGCGCCCGCTTTGAATCCGCATCAGCTTGCTCCTGGCCGAGCGCGTCCATGATTGCCTCATACTTCTCTTTCGATGGAGCCATATCGGCAAGACTGGCATACTTTGTGACAAGCAGCAGATTAAAATCACCGCTCTCAGGCGTAATGCTCGAATAGATGGAATAGTCCTCAATATAGCCGAGCTCTTTACTGATTTCCGCGCCCCGAACCCAGGTCGCCTTCAGACCCTCGAGATAGTGATCGCCCGCATTGGTCTTCACCTTGATAGTTCCGATTTCCCAGACCGCGTCGCTGATCTCATAATCAGTGAATGGCTCTAGTTGGGCCTGCGCAGGTGTGAGTCCGATTGAAAATGCGATCAGTAGCAAGCTGAAAATTCGTTTCATGGTTTCTCTCCGTAATTCCCTTTTTGGGTACGCGGAGGATGGTGCTCTTGTGCCAACACGGTCAATTCGAGGTGGCGTCAAAAAAGCGTTAATTCGCCTGGGACTTAGCGCGGGTCTGAGGGGATAAGATCCGGCCAACCATATTTTTCCCACGCCTCAACCATGCCAATGTCTTCAGCAAACGCCATGAAATCCGGGTGCTGAAGCGTACGGCCGATGGGGTCGATGTCGGTCCAGAGGCTCATCAGCCCCGGCATATTGGCAGGGTGAATCTGTTCACGATATACCTTCATCACCAAGTCAGAATGCCCCATCCAGACCGCTGGCCAAGCGACGGTTTGATCGTAGGGGTCGAGCAAGGTTTGGTGCAGCATGTCAATCAGTTTGCAATAGGTCTGGCGGGCCTCTTCATTGCCGCTGCAAATGCCTTCCGCGGCGGTTTTCAAATAGAAATCGCGCGCTTCGTCTGAGATTTCGGCCGCGCCAGGTGGCGACATAATGAGTGTTCCGACATAACGCCGTGTCTCAAAATAAGTTTTGACAGCGGTTTCGTGATTGCCGGCAGCAGCTTGAGCGACCCCGAGATAGAAACCTGGAATCCCGAGATCTGCCATCCGTTGTCCTGCACGCATGGCCGCCTCAAGATCTCCAACATTTAAGTGTGCGACACAAAGCATGACATAGTTCCGGCCATAGACGGGATCCTGTTCAATCGCTGCTTCGATATAGGGCAAGGCCTCTCTTGTGCGTCCGAGATACAATAGGCTGGATCCCAGTCTCAGGGTCACATCGGCATTGTGGGGTTCCAGCCTATAGGCTTCCAATGCGTATTCCAGCGCCCCAGCGGGATTAAAGCACGTCCATTCATGGATACTGAGTATCGCGTAGGCATAGCCTTGATTGGGATCGAGATCCAAAGCGCGCCGCGCGCAAGATGCCGCTTTTTCTGATAGCGCAACGCGCTCGAGACAGGGCGTATAGACAGCGACATGAATGAACGCCTCGCCGAGGGCCGTCCAGCATTCAGCAAACTCCGAGTCAATCTCCAAGGCTTGCTCAAGCAGCTCGACAGCTTTTAGCAATCCCCCTTCCAGTGTTACCCGCTGGGTCAATGTTCGCCCCTGCAGATACAGCGCATAAGCCTCACGGCTGCGCGTCATCGTCCGTACCGGCCGCGAATTTCGCTCAAGACCCATGGCATGGCTTAAGCCCGCAATGGCATTTTCGCCGATTAACTTACGCTGGTCGAAAAAGTATGTTTCGGACTCAACGATCTGATCGAACCATATCTGTTTGCCGGAAGCCCCCTCTATCAGTCGTATGGAGAGATTGACTGAACCTGTGGATCGATGGACCGCGCCTTCAATGAAGTGTGTCACGCCAAGCTTCTCGGCCATCTCTGGAAGCGTTAGTGATGATCCAGCCACCGCCTCCACAGATGTTTGTCCGGCAAGCGCCAGTCCGTTCAATCCGCCAAGACGTGACGAGAGTTCCTCAACCGCCGCATCTGCGAGAAACAGATCGCCACCTACTTCGTCAATCTGCTTGAAGGGCAGGATTGCAAGTCCTCTACGCTGACGTAGTCGAGATATGCCACTCCAACCGTGCCAGGCTTGTTCTAGAGCTTCATGACGCTCGTCTAGCCCGCTCGCTCTCAGCGCCGACAACAGGCGCTGTGTGGAAATCCGAAGTCGGTTTTCGATCTGACCACGCTGGATTGCGAGCCATTGAGTCAGGTCGTCTCCCAAATCGAAATTCGCGAGCAGAGGCTTTCCGGATAGCTCAAGCAGAAGCTGTGTTGCAAGGACATCATCTCTCTCTTTCAAGGCTGTTTCCAGCGACTGAAGGTCAGTGTGGATCAAATGTGATTTGACCGCGAGCTGAGTGTTGGAGATCTCCAGAATTTCCCAACCCGAGCCTTGAAATTCGCGTTTGAGATCGTGCAGGCATTGTCGCAGACTGGCGCGCGCCTGAGGCTTGAAGCGGCCCGCCCATATTAGCTTGCTGACCAAGTCCCGGCTTAAGCTTTGCCCTGGATTTATACTCAGCATAGCGAGAATGGTACGCGCGCGCCGGTTGGAAATGTCGATTGGTGTTTCGGATGGTGTTGCGACTTGAAATGAACCAAATAGCGAAACGTGGAGTTGGAACTCGAGGTCTTCAATTAGCGGCAAACCCCGTTCTCCCAATATTTTCGGTTACGCTGAGCTTACCGACCGGGCCTTCTCCCAGCAACCAAAATGTCGTTTCCAATCATTCAACGACCGCTGAGGATGCGAAAGAGGACATTGGAACTCAAGTGTCATTGGCCCTTTGTTGTTGGCCGGCAATATAAACCCAATGACGTCTTCCAGCGTCATTCGCCCCGTAACATCAACGCGCCCAGCTGAGACAGGTACGGACAGGCCTCCGAACGGCGTATCTATTGGGAAGGAGTTCTGTACCAATTAGTGAAAATCACGCGCACCAGCCAAAACACCATCAGTGCCAGAACGGCGACAATTGGGGCGGTGAGAAAGAATGGTGTGCGCAGGACTTCCGGCAGTACGTCATTGTTACCGAGAAAGAAGATCGTCACGGCGATGAACAGAGACAGACACATCCGCCAGAGATGGCGCGCAATCCGATGCTTACCAGTACAGCCACCGCGCCGGATCACAGCAACATCATACGCCCCAAACAGCCCCGCGAGCGCGGCCAGGATGAAAAAGGCGGCGGAGGGAACATCGTCCTGTAACGGAGCCCCACGGATTGTTTCGGTCAGGCCCATTCCGAGTGCGAACGCGCCTGCAAGGAGAATGAAAAGACAATTCGCTAGCTCAAACCGCTCCGTTTTACCTTCGCGGCGTATCACGGTCGCCCAGCCACTCGAGAGCAAATAGAAGGCCATCACGCTCAGGAAAATAGTAAAGAGAATGGATCGCGTGACGCTGAAATAGAGGCCACTTGCGATCAGGAGGAGCATTGCGCCAAAGAACAGGTTTCCGGCCAGCCTGTGCAGACGGAGCCCCTTTGCGACCGCCAATGCTCCCGCACCAGAGATGACGGCCAGTGTGCCCATCAACAGATGTGCCAACCCCATGAGTGGAAGTTCAGACATGTTGTTTCATCCTGATAATATCGGGCACTCAGGTCGCTGAGGGCATCAGCTCAGGTGACCTGCGGGCCAGCATCACGACACCCACCCAAATAAACCAGACGATCTGGCTGAGCCCGAAAACGGCGTTGAGGGGTTCGAAATCTGGATAGATCGTCACGATTCCGGCAAGCCCGATGAAAACGCCGAACAGGTTCAACGCACTGGGCAAACCGCGACGCCGCAGTCCGGCCAAGCTGGCCAGCGTGTTCCAGACGCCGCCGACCAACTCGGTGCCCCCGCCCAAAACATTCTGCACAATGCCAACAGCGAGCCAGACCGTTGCGGCGCGTTCGGTATCAGTTTCAGCAAGGCGCGTGACGCTGTCTGCGCCAAGGATGGAGAGCATGCCGCTGACCTTCTCGCCGGATAGGTTTCGTCAATGAGCAAGTCAGAACTGAAGCGTTTCATCGCAGCCCGGTTGACGGGTGCAGGAATGTTCGAAACAGGGATACCGGGGAGTTCAACTGTTTCGCATAACTGAGCCAGTGGGTTGCGCCCCGGTCATTTATGAACCTTGTATCATGGCAATCCTGAATGGCGCCAAAGAGGCCATCCTCGATGGAGACCGCCATGTCTATGACAGTCGTCAGCACATGTGCTGCTCCCTAAACCTTCCCGTCGAAGCCGGGGCGCCCAAAGCGTCGCCGAACGATCCGCTCGTCGGCGTCTATATCGCGCTCGATCCGCGCGTAATGACTGAGCTCACCATGGAAATAGAAAGTATTGGCGGTATCGACGCCATTTCGGCCGGAGGAGCTGTGGTTCGAGGTCTTGCGCTTGCGGGCTGGAGCCCTGATTTTACCGAAGCGATGTTACGCCTCATTCAGTTGGTCGGCAGTCCATCAGACATTGCGATTTTCGGGAAAACCCGTCTCCGGGAAGTTTACTATGCAGTCTCTCTTCGTGGAGCGGGTAATTCTTCTTGTTCGGAATCAGGACAACGTGGCTCCAGTGGCATCGGCCCCCGTGGAAATCCTAATCAAATCCTAAGTCATTGGGCGGATATTCCAGTCCGGCTTTTGCAGAGGGCTAACTGAGCGTGGGTAGGGTTAACCCTACAGGCCGAGGATCCCCATGCAGCAATATATCAGTAAATCCAAAACGTCTTCCTGGGATGGCCCGATTGATGAGCTGGCAGAATCCATTCTGAGCCCGGATCGTCTGCAGCAATCGATCATCTTCTACAGTGCTCTGACAGCCCTCATCATCATGATGATCACGATCACGAGCCTGCTTGTGGTTGATCAATACGAACTGAATATCGGAACCTTCATAGACGCTCTTACGGCGGCAGCGTTGATTGCATCTGCTTACTTCGCAGCCAGACGCAAATTCATGTTGCTCCAGGGATTGCTGCTTTGTGTCAGTGTTCCGGCAAATTTGCTCGCCATGCTTGTATTGGACCATGAAGGCATATTTGTGGGAATGCTATTACTCAGCATCACGCCGATCATCTGGGGGCTCTTCACCACGATGAAGCTGAGCTTTGCCTACACTGCTTTCATCATCGGGTTCATCAACTGGTATATGGGACCAGCCGATCGGTTGGACGTAATTGTAGGCGGAGTAGACAATACGGCACTTACAGCTATCGGGCTGAGCCTGATTGCTATTGCGTGTTGTGTTGCGGCCGTACTGCCGAAACAATTCGGACACAATGTCTACACCACGCTGAAAGAGGTTCTACAGCGGGAGAATAGATATCGGGGGCGGTCTACTTCGTATGCCGAGATGTCTTCGGACTGGCATATTGAAGTCGATTCGACTGGCAAGATTGTCCATTATTTCGGCAAGGGCGACGCTCTCGGTCGTCGTTGGCGCGACGTGCTGATTGGATGGGAAAACGACGAGGCGGTGTTCACAGGAGCTATTCAGCGTCGTGAGCCGTTTTCGAGGATAAAGGGTGTTCTGCGCGCCGATGGCGTCAATTGCAGCGTTGAGGTTAGCGGGCGTCCGCTGTTCTCCGAGAATGGGGAATTTACCGGGTATCTGGGCGTGGCGCATGACATCAGTGTACGTGAGGAATTTGAGCAGAAGCTGAAGCAGCAGGCCACGACGGATCTTCTAACAGGCTTGGAGAACCGCCACGCATTCAATTCTCTGATCGAATCTTGCAAGAGAGATGATCGCCCCGCCTTGATGAGCGTCCTCTACATCGATTTGGACAAGTTCAAGGAATTGAATGACCGGCATGGTCATGCTGGCGGGGATGCGGCGTTGATCGCACTCGGGGGTCGGTTGAAACATCTCGCCGACAAAGACGATAGCATTCGCGTGTTCCGGATTGGGGGCGATGAGTTCTGTTGTGTTGTCGGCAGGGCGGTGAATCTTGATGATATCTCGGTCTTGGCAGACCGAATCAGATCCTTGGTATCAAAGCCAATCGCATATGATGGTCGCTTGATTGATGTAACAGCGTCCATTGGCGCGGCCATCGGCTTGCAGGGAGAATCCATTGCGGACGTGTTGGAACAGGCTGATGCGGCAGTATACGAAGCGAAGTCACAAGGTGGTGATTCCTGCGTTGTTCCAGACGCGAAAGTACGTCAACGCCTGGAGCGTCGCCTGTCCATTCACCGGGACCTCATGCCTGCAATAGATGAAGGCAAGATCGGGTTGTACTACCAGCCGATTGTGCGGGTCTCAGATTGCCAGTTGGTTGGTGTCGAAGCGTTGGCGCGGTGGACCCACCCCAAGTACGGATCGATCAATCCGTCGGAATTCATCGAGATCGCTGAGGCAAGTCGGCATATTATTGCATTCGGCCAGTATGTGTTGCGTCAGGCATGCGAAGACGTTCTCGGGTGGATGTCGAAGAGCGGTGACAGCATTCGGTTGAGCGTCAATGTATCTCCCAATGAATTATTGTCCGATGGTTTTTCTGAATCGGTCGCTGAAATACTTCAAGAGACGGGGTTTCCCCCACACCTGCTGGAGCTCGAAATCACGGAGCGGGGCGTGCTGCGCAATATCGAAACTTCGTGCAAGGTGATTGAGGTTATCCGGGAAATGGGTGTCACGATCGCTTTGGATGATTTCGGGACCGGAAATTCTTCGCTCAGCCGTCTGGAGCATTTGCCGGTGGACCGGGTTAAGATCGACCGCTCATTCTTCGTTCGGGCGGAAGAAAGTGATCGCGCCCGGCAAATCCTCGGCATTCTGTCAGGCATGAGTCGGGTTCTGGATATCAAGGTGATTGCTGAAGGTGTGGAGACAGAAGAACAGTTCCGGTTCGTGAACCTGGCAGGCTTTGGTGAAGTACAAGGCTATCTGTTCGGTCGACCTGCGCCTATTTCACAACTGGGACTGGGTATCAAGTTAAGCGACCGCATGGGGCAATTGGCCTGAGTGCTCTCGCGTTGCTGATCGCTTCTTCGATTTTTGGAAGCGTATGATGCGCCAGATCGCGGTTAAGTTCCGCCAGGATTGAAACCGATCCTGAATCTGTCAGCATCGGACGCAACTTCCCGAGTGAGCGAGGATCTGCTGCGACGACAAGGCTGGCGGGAGTTGACTGGCCTATTTCTTTCAGGGCCATTTCGGCGACGGTCGACAGAAAGCGTTCTTCTGCAATGTCGTGCCAGTCAGTCTGTTCTGTTGCGGCATGTGCGCCAGAAGGTGTCTTGAAGCGCCCGGCCCGATCACTTGACTGATCTCGATTCGGCGGATGGTCGTCCGTTAGAGCCTCGACAATTCTCAAATCCAGCAAATCGGCATCGCCCTTGTTTTCCAAAAGCAGGGCTTTTGAGCCATCGCACACAAGGACGAACGCTCCGGTTGGCAAATGCATAATCAAGTCTCCCATATGACGCATACAGAGTGCAGATTTATTCGTTTCGCAGTTTGACAACTATCAACCTGACCTCTTTCATGGAGACAGGACTATTGATGTCCAAGGCGGATCGAGGCGGCAACAGTGTCCAGAGTCATTCCGGGTTTTTGCTGATCGCGGCCCGCGCATCTGTTGTGATAAAGCAATCTGCATAATCCCCGCAAACGGGCTCTGGTGACAGTCGGATCGTCGCGACAGCTTCATATTCTCGCTTGGGCTTGGAGTGCCACGGGCTGTCGAGTTCATAGACACCGAAATAGTAAGGGAACAGGGCATCCGCAGATTGATGATAGGTGCAAGTCGTGTCGGGGGCTGTTCTGAGCGTTGTTGTGCAGGCGGTCTCCCGACCGACAATCGTGAAGCTTCCAGCGGATTCCTCTTCAGCGATCTCGACCATACGGTGAAACAGGCTCGCTTCTACCTCGTCTCGGCTTGTCTCTGAATTCCCCCTGAAGCCTACGCGGATCAGCCCATCGCCAATGTTTTCACTCGTATAACCGTGGAGTTCAGTTGCAGGCTGGTGAGGAGTTGGCGCCGTCGCGCAACCTGTTAGCAGGGCTGTGGCGAGCAATGCGATGGATGCGACGGGCGAGGGATCGAGGTTGGCCATAATTCGATTGCTTCCACTGATACGGACAAGATGATGGACCTTAACCGAACGCCAGCGCCCTTCATTGACGCTTATCAACTGAGCGAAATAATTTCGTCCTTATCGGATACGCCGCATGGCAAGCCGCATCTGCTTTTCCACTTCGAGCAAACCAAATACCGCAATCCCGGTACCGACTACGATGGAAGCGTAAAAGGGAGAAAGCGAGACGGTGCCGAATACGTTCTGCGCAGCTGGTAGGTAGGTCGCCATCAGTTGACCGACCATGACGATCAAGAGTGCCACCCAGACAGAAGGTGTGCCCTTCAGCCCGTCCAGTGTGCTGGACGCTCCATGTAGATAGCGAACGAAAAACAGGTAGGCGACCTGGAGAACAACAAGCGTGTTGAACGCAACCGTCCGGGCCAGCTCAATGGAGGCGGACTGATCTAGCGTATAGGTGAAGACTGCGAAGACGGCAGCCGCGAAAAGGATAGTTGCAACGACAATGTCTGCAAGCAATCCGCCGTCTAGCAAGGTCGCATCGCGCTTGCGAGGCGGCTGTTGCATACTTCTGGGCTCAAGGGGTTCCAAGGCGAGTGCGAAACCAAGGGTCATTTCCGTGATCAGATTGATCCACAATATCTGGATTGCTGTCACTGGAAGCGTCGTGCCGAACAGAAGTGCCAGGATTACGACACTGGATTCCCCGCCACCGGTGGGGAGAGTCCAGCGGATCAGTTTTCGAATATTGTCGTAGATCCGGCGCCCCTCAGTGACGGCGGCAGCGATCGAGGCAAAATCGTCGTCTGCGAGGACGACTGCGGCAGCCTCCTTTGCGGCTTCGCTACCCTTGACGCCCATTGCTACGCCAACATCGGCACGTTTCAGGGCAGGCGCGTCATTCACGCCGTCTCCGGTCATCGCCACGATCATGTTTTGGCTCTGCAGGGCCTGCACCAGGCGCAGTTTGTGTTCAGGGCTCGTGCGTGCGAAGACATTGGTCTCCAGCGCCGCGTGGACAAGGTCGACATCATCCATCGCGTCCAGATCACGACCTTCCAGGACGTGACCCGGGTGAGGAAGTCCGATTTCCTTTGCGATGGCAGCCGCGGTGCCGGCATGGTCGCCAGTGATCATTTTCACCTGAATTCCAGCAGCATGACACTCAGCGATAGCATCCACAGCCTCGGCGCGAGGAGGGTCTTTCAGACCCACGACACCCAGAAAAACCAAAGCGCCTTTCAGCGCTTCCGGGGTCAATGCCTGGTCCGGCTTGGCCTCTGCTGAGGCCAATGCAAGTACTCGCTGTCCCTGCGCAGCCAATTCAGCGGTAATCGCCGTGATTTCCTCACGGTCGATGGGAACCGGTGTTCCATCTGCACCGATCATGTGCGTGCAAAGCGCCGAGATATCCTCTGGAGCACCTTTTGCGTTGATTCGTACGCCAGCCGGCCCCGAATTCTTGGTAGCCATGAAGCGGTGGCGAGAATCGAAGGGCAGGACAGCCTGACGGGGAGTGTCGCGTCGCACATCCTCGGCATTTCCCAGGACCTTTCCGGCGAAGGCAAGAAGTGCACCCTCCATGGGGTCTCCACTGACGATCCAGACGTCTCCCTCCTTTGCCAGACTGGAATCGTTGCAGCGCGCCGCTGTTTCCGCGAGTAGCTCAAATACAGGACGGATGGTCTCCGACGGCGATGGCGTAATATCCCCGCTTGGCGTGTATCCATCTCCTGTCACATCGAATGCCTGTGATGCGATGATGAGTGCTGAGACCGTCATTTCATTGTGAGTTAATGTGCCGGTCTTGTCCGTGCAGATGACGGAGACAGCGCCCAGGGTTTCGATAGCAGGCAGACGTCGAATGATTGCATTCTTTCCAGCCATTGCCCGAACACCTATCGCCATGGTGATGGTCAGGACTGCTGGCAGGCCTTCCGGAATGGCTGCAACCGACAAGCCAACCACGGACATGAAGGTTTCGGAAAAGTCGGCATGTCTGATGAACACGCCATATGAGAGCAAGGCTGAGCCAATCAGCAGGATCAGAATGGTCAGCCATTTGGCGAAGGCATTCATCTGGCGCAGCAATGGCGTCTGCAGCTCGTCCACAGACGACAGCATGCTGCTGATCCGGCCGATCTCCGTATTGACGCCTGTTGCGGTGACCAATCCCTGGGCCTGCCCAGCAGTGACAATAGTGCCACTGAATGCAGAACTCGAACGGTCGCCCAGGACCGCATCGGTGCACGACGGTTCCACGGACTTTTCGACAGGTACAGATTCTCCAGTCAGGATTGCTTCCTGAATTTTCAGGCCGCTGGATTCTATCAGTCGAAGGTCTGCCGGAATTCGATCTCCAGCCTCAACGAGCACGATATCCCCCGGAACCAGGGTTTCGGCGTCGACCGTCACCCTGTCTCCATCTCGCAGCACGGCAGCGTGAGGTGAGAGTAGGGTAGCGATCGCTTCCATGGCGGATTCAGCGCGGCCTTCCTGAATGAAGCCGATGACACCATTGGCCATCACTACGAACAGGATCACGGCAGTGTCGATGGGATGGCCTAACCACCATGTGACGGCTGCAGAGGCGATCAGCACATAGATCAAAGCATTGTGAAAGTGACGCAGAAACCGGAGCAGAAGCGGCGTCCTGCGTCCGCGGGGCGTCCTGTTTAATCCGTATTCACTCAAACGGGTTGCCGCTTCAGCTTGTGTCAGTCCCAGCCGGGAGGATGAGAGGCGTTTTAAAGCTGCCTCAGTCGACTCTGCATGAGCAGGCACCGGCATTTGGTTGGGCCTTGACTGATGATCAAGCATGAGTGTGTTCCGGATCCTGTGTCGGGACCCTGAATGGATACATGACCGCGCGTGGTTCGCGTCTCCGTAGAATTACGGATGGAGACGTTGTGGATCCGGTTCAATATAGGGTCTCGTGTTCGTGAGACGTGTGGTCTCGCTATCCCCTTGAGAGGATTACGCCCATGACGTTCAAGACGATCTTCGCTCCGCTCGCTTTTGAAGAAACAGCAAAACTGGTGTCAGAGACTGCCTTGTTGCTCGCCGGTGCGTTCAAGGGGCATGTGATGGCTCAACATGTGCGTCCGCGTTTTACAGGCTATCCGCCCATGGAATTCTACCCGGCGTCAGCCTCAGCGACCGTGATGGCAATGGAGGGGCATGATGAAGCCGCGGGCCGCTATGCCCGCGCGTTGCGAGCGAAGTTCGAAGATCTCTGCGCTGCTTCGGACGCCCATGTCGTGCCGGTACCGGAGGCGTTGAAACAAAACGGTGTGACCGCTTCGTGGACAGAAGAAGTTGGACAATTCCCGCTCAATTACGGTCTTTCGGCACGTGCGGCAGACCTTGTCGTCATGGCAATTCCCGATGCCAAGGGGGCGCATCCGGAGCGTGAGCTGTTTGAAGCCGTGTTGATGCAATCGGGTGCGCCAGTTTTCCTTACGCTGCGTTCTGGCCTGAGCGCCGTACCGCGCCGACCGCTGGTCGCATGGGATGGCAGCCTGCAGGCATCAAGAGTCGTCCGTGCGGCTCTTCCCCTACTATTGCAAAGTGACGAGACGACATTGCTGACGATTGGGGAAACGGACGCAGCCACGCCGAGCCTTGAGCAGGCAAAGCTGTGGCTCGAGCGGGCAGGGGTCTTGGTCACGAGCCGTCACGTGGAGTGGCCGGAGCGGCCAATCGCGGAACGAATTCTCAATCAATGCGAAGCGAGCAACAGCGATGTTGTCTTGATGGGCGGTTACTCTCATTCCCGGTTGCGTGAATCCATCTTGGGCGGCGTGACCTTGCACATGATCCAGCATTCAGACTTGCCAATCTTGATGGTTCATTAGGGGGGCGTGGATGAACGTGTTGACGCCCGCACCGGCATCGTATGCAGATACCGATACGGGCGTGCTTCTGTCTGCCCGGGGGCTGACCAAGGTCTATGACACGGGTGAGGTCAAAGTTCAGGCGTTGCGCGGGGTTGATCTGGACGTTCGGCGCGGCGAATTGTTGGTAATGCTGGGGGCGTCCGGCAGCGGAAAGTCCACTTTGCTCAACATTCTCGGAGGACTTGATCGCCCGACCGAGGGGGACGTCCAGTTCGAAGGCAAGTCACTTACCCGGAGGTCGGACGCGGGATTGACCCGGTACCGCCGGCACCATGTTGGCTTTATCTTCCAATTCTACAATCTCGTACCCAGCCTGACAGCGCGTGAGAATGTGGCGCTGGTGACAGAAATTGCACGCGATCCCATACCCCCTGAAGACGCCCTTGATATGGTTGGGCTGAGTGCGCGCCTGGATCACTTCCCAGCTGAACTGTCCGGGGGCGAACAACAGCGCGTGGCCGTTGCACGAGCGATCGCAAAGCGACCCGCATTGCTCTTTTGCGATGAGCCAACCGGTGCCCTCGATAGCAAGACCGGCATCCAGGTTCTGGAAGCGCTTGACCATGTAAACAGTGAACTCGGCGCGACAACGGTCGTCATCACGCACAATGTCGGTATCTCCGAAATGTCGGACCGCACAATTCGGCTGTCTGATGGGCGCATTGTGGATGTTGAAGAAGTCGGCAGGGCAAAAAAACCGGCTGATTTGTCATGGTAGGATGGATATCAGCGCTGGACCGCAAATTGTTGCGGGATCTGTTGCATATGCGCGGTCAGGGGCTGGCGGTGGGCGCGATTGTGGCGTGCGGCGTAGCGATCATGGTGATGGCGCTAGGTGCGATATCGTCTCTCGAGTTGAGCCGCGATACTTATTACGACCGGTTTCGATTTGCGGACGTCTTCTCGAATGCGAAGCGCGCGCCTGAGCGACTCGCAAATGAAATTGCGGAGATTGATGGCGTCCGAACCATCGAAACACGCATTTCTCGCCTTGTAACACTGGACATTGAAGGCATGCGCGAGCCAGCGAACGCTCAATTGGTGTCGGTGCCTGAGAACGGAAAACCAAGGCTGAACGGCGTCCTGCTGTATTCCGGACGCTTCCCCGATCCCAGCCGCCCGGACGAGGCAGTGGTTTCCAAGGCGTTCGTAGATGCGCACGGGTTTACGCTGGGCAGCCATGTACGCGCCATCATCAATGGACGTGCGCGTGACCTTGAGATTGTCGGGGTTGGGGATTCCCCAGAGCATGTCTACATGCTGGGCCCGAGCGGTCTGCTACCTGATGAAAAACGTTTCGCTATCTTCTGGCTAAGCCGTAGGGCACTTGAAGCGGCCTTTGATCTGGATGGGGCGTTCAACAGTGTGAGCGTCTCTCTCAGTCCCGGAGCCAACCCACAAGGGGTGATCGACTCGCTGGACAAATTGTTGGAGCCATACGGCACTGGCGGGGCTTATGGCGCGGAAGATCAATTGTCCAATGCGTTCATCGAAAGCGAGATGCAGCAACTGGCATCGATCGCTGCGATCATACCGCCAATATTCCTGATTGTGTCAGCCATGCTGATAAATGCGATTCTGGCGCGACTGATCGCGACGGAGCGCCAGCAGATTGGTTTGCTGAAAGCTTTCGGTTTCGATGAGTGGGAAATCGCCTGGCACTATGTGAAGATGGCGTTGGGCATGGTGATCGGCGGTATTTTGGTCGGTTTTGTCCTTGGTGCAGCATTGGCGCGCTTGATGACCAATCTCTATACGGATAGCTTCCGGTTTCCCGATATGATTTTCCGGCTGGATCCGTCGGCATTTGTGATCGGTGGGGGGGCTGCAACCCTTGCCGCGATATTTGGCGCAGTCGGGTCCGCGCGATCTGCAGCGAAGCTAGCGCCAGCCGAGGCAATGTCTGCTGCGCCGCCAACCGTTTATGGAAAAGGACCGGTTCAGCGTGCGTTCGCACATATACACTTTGATGAGCCAACCCGTATGATACTAAGGCATGTCACGCGGTGGCCCGTGCGTGCAGGCGTGACCGTCATAGGCGTTGCGGCGGCGCAAGCCTTGCTGGTGGGGACTTTGTTTGCGTTCGATTCAATTGACGAAATGATGGAGCAGCACTTTCACCGCACGGATGCATATGACGTCGCAATCAACTTTGTCGAACCGACAAATATTGGCGCTGTGCGAGAAATAGAGCGAATGCCGGGTGTGCTTTCGGTGCAGCCTAATCGGGACATCTCTATCCGCGTGAGGCATGGCCAGTTGGACGAACGGGTGAGGTTGGTGGGTGTGGAGCCTGACGGCCGGCTGCGGCGGCTGCTGGATGATCAGGATAAATTCCTGGGTGTTCCGGATCGAGGATTGGCTGTGTCTTCGCAGCTGGCAGGAATGATCAATGTCGGGCGCGGTGATCGGGTCAGTCTGGAAGTGCTTGAAGGGGAAAGGCCGACGTTGGATGTGTCCGTTACGACCATTGTGAATGAAGCCATGGGATGGCCAGCATTTATGGATGTGGATTCGCTAGAGCGCGCCTTGGGTGAAAGCAATGTCGTCAGCGGTGTTTATGCCATGATTGATCCTGACAGGGAGGCAGTCTTCAGCGCTGCGGTTTTGGAGCGCCCCGGGATCGCCAGCGTCTCTCTCCAGCGCGCTTCGATTGAGAGTTTCAATGACTCAATGGAAGAGAACATCAATATCATGATGACAATCTACGCTTTGATTGGCGGTGCGATTGCCGCGGCGGTCGTTTACAATGCTGCGCGTATCGGCCTGACTGAGCGAGGTCGCGAGTTGGCCAGCCTGCGTGTGCTCGGATTTTCGGAAGGCGAGGTATCGTACATCCTGATTGGAGAATTGGCCTTGCTGGTTTTCCTGGCTCTGCCGCTGGGCGGGGCGATGGGAATGGGGCTCGCCTATCTCGTGGCGACATCAATGGCGACTGAATTGTTCCGAGTACCAATTACAGTCGCCCCCTCCACACACGGGCTGGCCGCTTCCATTGTGATCGTGTCATCGATCGCCGCTGCTCTATTCGTGCGCCAGCGCGTGAAATCGCTCGACCTTGTCGCCGTTTTGAAAACTCGGGAGTGACCTCATGGCCCTTCGCAATCGTCTTCTGTTTTGGGCTGTCATCGCCATAATTGTGTTGGCGTTGGCGGTCTGGGCATTCTCACCCCGCGCCATCGACGTAGATATCGTGAAAGCAAGCAGGGGGTCGATGACCGTTTCCGTAAATGAGGAAGGCAAGACGCGCATTCATGATGTCTTTGAAATCTCCGCGCCCGTCTCAGGGCAATTGGAGCGGATCAGCCTCGAAGCAGGCGATTGCGTATATCAAGGTGAGACAATCGTCGCAGGCATCCGTCCCGTGGCTGCGCCTGTGCTGGACAGTCGATCCCAAAAGCAATTGTCGGCAGTTGCCGATGCTGCCGCTGCTGCTGTGACGGCGTCCAAGGCGGAACTCGACCGGGTTCGGTCCGAACTGAACCATGCCACCACGGATGCCAATCGCTATCGGCTGCTGGCGCCAGGTGGAGCAATATCGCGCCAGATGCTGGAGCGGGCCGAAGCGGAAGAGACGACGCTGCAGGCGGCTGCTCGGGCTGCGGAAGCTGCACTTGCCATGCGCCGGCAGGAACTGGCAGCCGCCCGCGCTGCGCTTCGTCCGAGCAGTGAGGATGAGGGCGGAGAACTGATCGATGTCATCGCACCTATCGATGGGGTTTTGCTGCGGCGCCTTCGCCAGAGCGAGGGGCCGGTGGCACAGGGCGTACCTCTTGTGGAAGTTGGGGATCCTGAGGAGATCGAGATCGTGGCGGATCTGCTGTCTGAGGATGCGGTGCGCATTTCACCCGGAGATCCTGTGATCATCTCGGATTGGGGTGGTCCCGTCCTGCAAGGTAAGGTTCGGCAAATTGAGCCTTTTGCCTTCACAAAAATATCCGCACTCGGGATTGAGGAGCAGCGCGTGAATGTTGTCGTGGACTTGCTGCAAGGCCAACCTGCGGACCGGCTGGGTCATGGATACAGGGTGGACGTAGCTGTCCAGATCTGGTCGCAGGACAATGTTCTCACTATTCCAATAACCGCATTGTTCAAGCAGGATCGCAACTGGTCCGTCTATCGCATCGAAAACGGTCGCGCCCGCTTGCGTCAAGTAACGATCGGGCATTTGAATGGCCAGGAGGCAGAGATCCTGTTGGGTCTTGAAGAGGGAGATTTGCTGGTAGAGCACCCTTCGAGCCGAATTGTCGACAAGGTGTTGGTGCGCGCACGTGAAGCTCCACAGCCGACTTCCGAGGCGCAGGACGGTTCAGAGTCAGCGGCAGTGCAGCTATCGACTACTTGGGACAATACTGTAGGTGGCTGCGATTTTCTGATCCGCTAGAGAAGAGAGGCACATTCGCGCGCAATGATGCGCTCTTCATCCGCGACAACGCGCACCACCGGCACCGACGCCCCCTTGGGAGACAGAACTTCTGCATTCGCTTCGTTCGCGGCGTCGTCAAGAGTTGGACCTAGCCAATCGAGGTGTTGAATAATTCGTGAGCGGATTGCTGGTGCGTTCTCGCCGACTCCGCCCGAGAATACAATTGCGTCAAACCCTTTCATATCTACGGCAAGTGAGCCGCATTGGCTGGCGATCCTGTAGCAATATAGATCGATAGCTTCTTTCGCCTCTTGGGCAGGGCTTTCCAGAAGCGTTTTGGTATCTCCCGATATGCCAGAGACGCCAAGTAGGCCAGACTTCGTGTAAAGCAGGTCGGAAACCTCTTCGACTGGCATAGCACGATCCTTGATCAGGTGCAGGACCACGCCCGGATCCAGATCCCCGCAGCGAGTCGCCATGGGCAAGCCATCAAGTGCAGTCAGGCCCATGGATGTGGCGATGCTTTTCCCGTCAATCATGGCGCAGGCGCTCGCGCCGCTGCCCAGATGCAAGGCAAGCACACGGTTTGGACGCGCGCCCAGAACCTCACCAAGAGTTTCTGCGATGTGCGCATATGACAATCCATGAAATCCGAAGCGCAATATGCCTTGCTCGCTTAGCGCACGGGGCAGGGCATAGAGTTCGGCAATGTGCGGCATGGTCCTGTGGAACGCCGTGTCGAATGACAAGGTTTGACGGATCTCGGGCAGGGCATTTGCAACGGCTTGCACGCCCGCGAGATTATGCGGTTGGTGCGCTGGCGCGAAGACTGCGAGGGCCTGTAAGCGCTCAATAGCCCTGTCGCTAACGGCGACCGGGCCCTCAAACAGGGTGCCGCCATGCACGATCCTGTGTCCTATACCGGAAAGGGTCACGCCCGCCTCCTGACCGGTTAGCCAAGTCGCAAGCGCAGTAATCAAATGCTTTGGATCAGATATGTCGGCTATGACGCTCTGAAGCGGCTTCACTTTTTCCGGGTCTGATACGTCTAAGCGTCGCGCGCCGGAAAGATCGCGCACAGCGCCGCGAAAGAGGCATTCTCCCAACTCGCCGACAGCGTCGATCTCGAAAATCGAGAATTTGAGGCTGGAAGAACCCACATTGAATGTTGCGACAGCGCGGCGCGTCATGGCTGGTCTCGCTGCCAGTGCGCCACGGCTGACGCAAAGGCGCATGAAGCCAGTCGCTCCTCGGCGCTATCGGCGCGGCTGGTCAGAATAATCGGAACACTGGCACCCAGAACAATTCCAGCCGCTGATGCGCCGGCTAGATAGTCCAGCTGTTTGGCCAACATGTTTCCAGCCTCGATGGCGGGAACGATCAGAATATCTGCATCCCCGGCGACCGGAGACTTCAGGCCTTTGGTTGCGACCGATTCAGGTGAGACAGCCAGATCAAATGCAAGGGGGCCGTCCACGACGCCGCCCTTGATCTGACCTCGGTCCGCCATCTTGCACAGGGCGGCTGCATCCAGTGTGGACGGTATGATCGGGTCCACCTCTTCGGTTGCAGACAGGATGGCGACTTTTGGCGGATCGATGTCGATGGCACGGGCCGCGTCAATTGCGTTTTGCGTTATCCAGCGTTTCGAGGTGAGGTCAGGCGCAATATTGAGGGCGCCATCACTGATCAGCAACGGTTTGTGATAACCGGCGGTGGAGAGCAGGAACACATGGCTCATGCGCCGGTCAGTGCGCAAGCCACCGGCGCGTTTGACGATTTCAGCCATCATTTCATTTGTGTGGAGCGCGCCTTTCATGAGGGCATCTGCATTGCCTTCATGGATAAGCTCTACGGATCTTGCCGCGGCTGCGTGGCTGTAGGGTGCTTCAATCTGCACAAGGCCAGAAATGTCGAGACCGGCCAATTCCGCTGCTGCAGACATTTTTGCAATCGGTCCCACCAGGATGGGCGTCATGATACCAGCCTGCGCCGCGTCCAAAGCACCTTTGAGGCTGGAGGCATCTACAGGATGTATAACCGCAACGCGTAATGTCGGGCCGGGTTGAGCCGCGGCTTTCGCAATGAGCCAATCGAACTTGCCATCCATGTCGCTGGTCACGACCCTGACCGGGTTCTGGCGGGATATCGAATTGTACTTGTCATGCGATCACTCTCTCCGGAATACCGTTTCGCATACTCAATCCTGACGGAGACATTTGGGCAAGCCCGTAGAAGTACGTGAATTCAGGAGTAATGCGTATTTCGCGGCGAGATAGACTGCGGTTGTATGGTAAAAGACAGAACTCTAACCCAAACATTTCAACACATATCGGAGAGATGCCATGGCCCAGACTAAGTCCACAACCCAGAAAGCGGCAGCGAGTCAAAAATCAAGTTCGCAAGTTGGCACAAACGGGACAGGGTTCATTCCCAACAGCGCGATACCGATCCCGGTGACCGACACAATGCAATTTGGTGCCGTCAGCATGAAGCACTTCATGGAAGCATGTCAGGATATGGCGAAGTTCTACAACAGGCGCCTGCGGAAGGACATTTCTTTCATGAGTGAACTTGGCACTTGTAAATCGCCACAACAGGGCGCCGCAGTTTGGTTCCGCGCAGCCAGCGAAGCAGCGCATGACTATGTCGACCAGTTCGACCGCTTCGTCGCGATTACACTGGATAGTTCATCCTTTGAATAGCGTTAAGGCGCGCACAGCTTAACCTGTAGTCGGAGGTGAAAAATTTGCCTCCGGACGTATTAGTGTTCCGCGAGTACAAGATCACTCGCCGAAATTTTCTGCTTGGAAAGTCACCGCACCATACGCCGTACGGGGATCAACGGATTGTAAAGAGGACTCACTTACAGGGCCAGTCCGTGTGGTCTGCTATCCGCTTCATCATTCTGGCCGGCCAGGCGGTTGAGATATTGACGGTTTCTTAGGCGAAAGCGATCAGCCCGAGGCATGTCGATGACGCCAATTTGCTTGAACTGGTTGAGCATGCGGCTGACGGTTTCAATTGTCAGCCCCAGATGATCGGCGATGTCACACCGGTTCATTCGAATAGGTGTGTAGCCATCGGCTTTGGGTGCAAAGCGTGAATCAAGGAAAAGCACGAAATCTGCTACCCGCTCTTTCGCACAGCGACAGGCTAGCAATGTGGCCTGACGGCGCGCGTCTGCGGACGCCTTGTCTATCTCGCGAAACACCGTCTGTCGAAATTGCGCGTCTTGCAGAAGGCATCGCTCAAAAGCTTCACGGCTCACATAGTCTGTTTCCACGCGGCTTAGCGCTTCTGCACTTGTCGGACTGGTGGCGCACAAACACAGAGAGACATATTCACCTGGGCCGGAAAATGCTTCGATCTGGCGATGTCCATCCGCCGTGACTCGGTAAACGGTCACGGTACCCGATACAATCTTGTGGATGCCTCGCTCAATATCGCCTTGATGGAAAAGATGAGTCCCGGGGGCGTACACTTGTCGTGCGCTAGCTAAGCTCGCATGTGCTTCAGGAACTGCTGCAAACCGTGCCATGCCATTCTCCTAACTTTGATCTATCAAAGAAGAGTGGTGCAAAGCGGTGGCGCGGACACTCCGGAAGAATACGCATATCGGAATAAGTGGGGCACGAGAAAACAAGCCGGCGTGCGCCGCTTGTTGAATGACGTGCTCATGAGACGGTTATCTATGCGATTAGACCCGACTGGATCGCCTTGACGACCACTTCGGTGCGATTGCGTGCTTCCAGTTTCAAGGCCAACGACCGCAAGTGTAGCTTTACTGTTGTTTCCTGAATGTCGAGCAACCGGGCGATCTGTTTGTTGGATTCCCCTCGCTGCAGGCAGAACAGCACTTCGCGTTCACGTGGGGTGAGACTTGAGCCGTCTGCTCCCTGACTCTTGTCGGTCTGGGTGGGACTGAAAACCTGTCCTGCCAGAATAAGACGGACCGCGGCGACCAAGCCGTCGCCCGGCATGGTCTTGGGGATAAAGCCCCGGGCGCCACTTTCCAATAGAGCAGTTATCTCCATCTGCCCTGCAACACCTGACAGGATCGCAATCGGTTGATCGGAAAACATGGCAATAAGCTCTTTGACGTCTTGAACACCCGTGATGCCCGGCATCCGCAGGTCCAGCAAAGCGAGATCATAGCGATCGCCATTCTGAAGAGCGGTCCTGACGACATCGCCATCGCGCATGATCGTAATCTTCGCGTCGGGCAATTCGTGCTCCAGCAGTGACCGGACGGCGTCCAGCACGAGATCATGATCATCGGCAATTAGAAGGTGCATGCTGTAAATCCGATTCACTCGTTCGCTGACAATGGTGGATGTGCCGGCGCAGTTTTGCCAATCTTGTGCAGGGTTGCCCATAATTTTTCACGAGACAGTGGTTTGGCAATGGTCGCGGCCAGACCGGCTGGCAGGGGGGATGCGAGAGCGCCGGAACTCATTACGACGGGGATGTCCGCCCGGACATCCAGCAATTCGAGAACCAGCTCATCACCGCTCATTTGTGGCATGCGACGGTCTGTTACAATCAACTCGAAGGCCCAAGGGGCAACTTTGAAGACGCCAAGCGCGGCGACCGGATTTGTAAAACCCACAGCATCCCAACCGAATTCCCTCAATAGGGTAACGACAAGGTCCACTTGAAATTGATCATCGTCTATGACCAGTGCGCCTTGAGCGCCCGTACTTGGCTTATCGGGGTCGTTGATGGAATTGGGAAACGTTCTGGGCGCGCGTGCGTCCAGCAAGGGCAAGTCGATCGCGACCATCGTCCCTTCGCCGGGGCGGCTGAAAGCGCGCATTCGGCCCATCTGACCCTGTAACAGGGCATCAACCGTAACCAGTCCAAGCCCGCGACCGGTACCTTTGGTCGACTGAAATGGCAAAAAAGCTGTATCAAGAGCTTTTTGAGACATGCCGACTCCGTCGTCGCGCACGATCAGGCGCGCAGCCGGGAATGACTGGCAGTCTCCACGGTTGCAAATTGCGGATGGGTGAAAGTCAGGTTCCACCGTACTGTCTTCATCGATCTGCTCCAGGGAGAGGTAGACGCTCCCATTCTCGTTGATGGCCTCGCGTGCATTCTTGACAAGATTGAAGACCATCCGGGAAAACAGGGTCGGATCGGTTTCGCAGATGAGCTTGCTTGTGGTCACCAGGGTTTCGAAGCCCTGCGTTGCCAGGAACTGGTTGCTGTTGAGTTCGCTGACATCCCGAACGAGGTCGTTCAGGGAACAGACTTTTTGCTCTGGTTCGGTATCGAAATGCATCAAGTCTTCGACCAGATCATTGGCCTGATTACAGGATTGGAGAATGCGCTCTATCAACAATTCGAAGATGTCGGCCTGTCCGTCATCAGCCAGCAATTGTGCAGAGGCGTTTATGATGGCCAGTATGTTTGCGAAGTCGTGCCCAACTGATTTCGCCATACGGCCGAGCGCATCGCGGCGTTCTGCGTCGAGCAGCATTTCGTGCAATTGTTCTCGTTGGGCTTCGCGGCGCCGAATGATGCCCACATCGCGTGTGGAGCAGAGGATGCCTCCATCCGCGATCGCCGTCAGCGACAGATCCTGATGTACTTTTGAACCATCATTGGCAATGCCGGCGACTTCGCCGCGCCAATACCCGTTTTGCTGGAAGAGAGGAAAGATGTCGCGTTCAAATCGGCGCAACGTGTCCTTGGCGTACAAAATCGTCCAGGGTCGTCCGATACACTCACCGGCGGAGGCGTACCCAAACATACTGGCATGGGTCGGATTCATGTAGGTGAAAACGCCATCCTTGTTGGTGATGGCGACACCGTCAGCAGACACATCAATCGCGGTCGACAAGTGTTTGACTTGGAGGGCTTCCTCACGGAGTTGCTCGGTGATTTCATAAAGTTCAGCGGATCGAACTTCCAGCAGGTTTTCCGCAGCCGTGCGTGCAGCAGACTCTCTCTCGAGCTTCCGTTTTAGCCGTGCGAGATTTTCATCACTTTCGCTCAAGTTCAATCCCTGCGGAATACATGAAATTCCGCATTATAAAGGTACCGATGTTTACTATCGGTTCGTACAATTTCAAAATCTTCGAGTTTATTATAGTGATCAAGAGCCGCCATGATCATGCCTTCACATAAATCGGCCATGGGTCGTCCCGAGGCGTATGTGATGCGCATTTCGCGGTCTCCATCACGAGATCGGGGCTGGATATCCGGGACTTCAGCATCGGGATACAGTTTACGAACATCCCGGTGAATGACGCCATGTATGCGTTCGATCAAGTCAAAGGCATGGCTGATACCGTCTTGAGGGTGACCCGCAATAAGCGTGGGGAACAGACTGCGTCCAAAGCCAACCAGGAGTTGTCGTGCTGACCGGCCTGTCTGATTTGAGAGCGCGGTAACCAATGTCAGCATTTCGACATGGTCGTAATATCCGACATTCGAATACACTCCAGCCGATTCCAAGTCGGTCGTGCGCAGCAGTTCGTCGATTTTGGCTTCGCCGAACTCCTTTTCTGCGAATTCCAGAAACTGTCTGAACACAACTCCCTTCATCATTTGGCTCCAGTTCATTCCAAATACAGCAAAGCAGCAGACCTCGGCCCGATCGTGCCAGGGCTTCTATGCCTTTCGAACAAATACCAGTGATCGATTGAGGGAACTACCTGACCAAAAGGTCAGGTCGGCCCCGCCCTTTGCGCTGCAAGACCGTCCTTCCGGAGAATATACGGCGCCACAATAAAGGTCGATTGTGTCCTCGAGCTTGGTACTCATTCGGGGATACGAAATGACGAATTTGAAACTGAAACTACAAGCAATTGCGATTTCTGCATCGCTTGTGTCTGCTATCCCGGCTTCGGCTCAGATAAGCATGGAAGCCGGCGGATGGTCAGATACGCCGCTAGGCTTCAGCCGCGATGCCCAGGCCAATCGCGTCATCGTCGCCGGCGGGGGGGCCAGATCCTCAGCTACCAACGGTTCCTTCGGGAGCACGCGTGCGATGATGCCGTCATGGTCAGGTACAACAACTGGCGGTAGTGCTAACGCAATCGGCAACATGATCAGTGTGGATATTGAAGGCAACAACAACACCGTGATGGTGGATGCCTCCCAAATCAGCACGGGGAACCAGACCGCAATCGTCGCTCACCTTCCAACGAGTGGGAGTGACTGATCATGACCTATCGAAAAGCATTTCGCACGTTTCTGATCGGCGCAGGTCTGGTCTTTTCGACGGCTTGCACGTCGATGGAAGGAATCGTCTCCAATCCCGACTACTTGTCGACGGGCGCAATCGTGGAAGATAGCTCCACTGCGTATTCGGGCCAGCTCAGCTGCATGAAGTGGAGCACGCCAGCGGAGAAACCACGAATTGCCGTGGGCGACATTCGCGACATGACCGGAAGATTTTCAACTTTCGAAGGCGCAGTGGCCACGCAGGGCGCCTCTCTGATGGTGATGTCGGCAGTGAGCCAGGCTGGTTTTCCACTGGCTGAACGTCTGGATACGGCGGTCGCCGAGCAGGAGCTGGAATTCGCAAACAATCGGTTAATCAGTGAAGCTGGCGAACCAACCGAAGACTACCGCAAAGTATTCACAGGTTCGATTGCCGGCAGCGACTACATCCTGCTCGGCGGTATCACGGAACTGAATTTCAACGTGCACAGCGATGTTCGCGAAGCACGTATAGGGCCTGTTGTAGGTGGTGAACGCCACTATGCAATGACTGTCGCCCTGGACCTCCGTCTGGTCAATGCCACTGATTTGAGCGTGGTAAATCTGGTCAGCCAACGGAAAATAATTCGCGGGCGCGAAATTCGCGCGGGTGTGTTCGAATTCATTGGGGACACAACCATCGACATTGGCATGGGCGAGCGCGCTCAGGAGCCTGTGCACACTGCAATCCGAACGATCGTCGAACGCGCCGTTTTCGATCTCGTCTCAGGCATCGCCGGTCCGTCCGTGCAAGCCTGCTCTCAAGCAGAGTTCGTCATGTCGGACGTGCCTGCCTTTCAACAGACTAATCATTAAAGGAGAATATTCATGAAACGGTCTGCTCTTTTCTTCGCTTCTGCCCTCATTCTGTGCGGACAGGCGGTCGCCGACCGCGGCAACAATAATGGCAGAGGTCCAGTCGATGTCGATCTCGGCATTGGAGACGTCGTCGATGCCTCTGTCGACATTGGTGGCGACAGTTTGGTTGATGCCGATTTGGACGTGCTGGGCGATTCAGCTCTTGGTGACGTGTCCGATGCCGCCGCCAACGCAGTTGACTACGCAACGCGTCAGGTCAACAGCGGCAATCAGAGTGCAACTCTCAACCTTCTCAGCGGTGCGATGGGTGAAGTCACCGGCACGGCTGCGACAATCGGCAATTCCTATTCGATCGACTCGGTTGCCGACGCCGTCTCATCGGTCAACCAAGGCAATTCAGGTGCAGCCTATGCCAATGCCAATGTGAACATCGAGAATTCCGGCATCGCAGCAGCGACGGCAGCTGCCATCGGCAATACTGCATCGGTCACGTCAGAAGCCAGCACACTCGCAAGCCGCTCAACGCAATCGAACAGCGGATACATGACCACTCAGATGAATGCGACGATCAGTGAGATAACTGAAGTCACTGCAACTGCGGCGTCGATCGGCAACTCGCTATCCGTTGAGATCCCGGGAAGCGGCAGCATGACTGCGCAGCAGTACAATTCCGGTACGATGGTCGCCGAATTGAACGGCCGTTTGGTTGGCTTTGCTGACGGAACAGCCACCGCAGCTGCGATCGGCAATGCTGCATCGCTCACCAGCCTGAACTCTGATGTCGTGGGCAACGCCCTGACTCGCGTCAGACAGGCGAATTCTGGCCATCAGATTTCTGCACTTGCTGCCCAGGTGTCCCATGGTGCCGAGGCCGCAGCCACCGCTGCATCCATCGGCAACTCGGTGAACATCTCCGTTCAGTAGGTGTGGAAGGGGGCGCCGGACTGCCGTCAGTCCCCCGAATGCAAGTTCGGCGCCCTCATTGATAGATAAAGTGCTCTTTGGTCCAAGGCCCGTTCGTCCTGTGCGCACGGGCCTTTTTCCATTGCTCGCGGGCGGTTCCGGGGCCTCTCTGTGGCTCTGAATCTGTTCGAATTGGGCTTTCTGGTCAGGAGGCGACCGAAAGTGCTGTAATACGCTTATAGTCCAACGTGGACAGGGGCTTTCGGCTATGACATAAGCCGCCCCTTCAGACAGGATTCACAGGGCGCCCGCGCGCATTTCTTGCGCCCGTGACCCAAGATACGGATGATTGAACCGATGGAAGTTACCCAGACCAAGGCAGAAGGTCTTAGCCGCACGTTCGCCGTTAAAGTGCCGGCCTCGGAACTGCAGGCCAAACTCGACGAGCGGATTGAAGAAATCCGGCCGCAAATGAAGCTCAAGGGCTTCCGTCCGGGCAAAGTGCCCGCATCCCACGTCCGCAAGCTGTACGGCCAGGACCTGATGGGCGAGCTGATCAACAAGCTGGTCACCGAGACCAACCAGAAGGCGCTTGAAGACAATGAGCTGCGCCCGGCTGGCCAGCCAGACGTCCAGATCGACGGCGACATGGAAGCTGTGGTCAAGGGCCAAGCCGACCTGTCCTACAACATGAATGTCGATGTGATGCCGGAATTCGAGCCGGCCGATGTGACCAAGCTGACCATCACGCGCCCCGTCGCGGACGTCGCTCAGGAACAGATCGACGAAGCGCTTGGCCGTATCGCCGAACAGAACACACAGTATGAACCGCGCGCCAAGACGGCGAAAGCCAAGGAAGGCGACGCAGTCGTCATGGATTTCGTGGGCAAGATCGATGGCGAAGCCTTTGAAGGTGGTAGCGCCGAGCAGCAGACACTGGTCATTGGTTCCGGCCAGTTCATCCCAGGCTTCGAAGACCAACTGGTCGGCGTGAAGGCGGGTGACGAAAAAGACGTGACCGTAACGTTCCCGGAAGAGTACGGCGCCGCTGACCTTGCCGGCAAGGAAGCTGTCTTCGAAGTGAAAGTGCACGAAGTTCGCGCGCCAAAAACGGCTGAACTCGACGACGAATTCGCCAAGGGCCTCGGTCTGGAAAGCCTTGAGCAGCTGACCGGCCTTGTGAAAGACCAGTTGAAAGCTGAGCATGACGGTGCGTCCCGCGCCAAAGCGAAGCGTAACCTGCTTGACCAGTTGGATGAGGCTCACAGCTTCGACCTGCCGCCAAACATGGTGGAGCAGGAGTTCAATCAGATCTGGCAGCAACTGCAGTCGGAGATGGATGCGGGGCGCACCGCTGACGAAGACAAGGACAAGTCGGAAGACGAACTCAAGGAAGAGTATCGCAAGATCGCAGAGCGTCGCGTGCGCCTCGGTCTGGTCCTCGCCGAGATCGGCCGCGTGGCCGACGTTCGCATTTCCGAGCAGGAAGTGAACCAGGCTCTGGTCCGCGAAGCACGCCAGTATCCAGGTCAGGAAACGCAGGTGGTGGAATTCTTCCGCAACAATCCTGGCGCGATGGCCCAGCTGCGCGCACCGATCTACGAAGACAAGGTCGTCGACCATATTCTGGAAGTCGCTGAAATCACCGAGGAAACGGTGTCCCGCGAAGACCTGTTCAAGGAAGAAGACGAGTAGTCTTCACGCCAGTAGACGAAATCTGATGAAAGCCAGTCCGCAGGGGCTGGCTTTTTTCATGTGGCGAACCCCAATAGGTAAACCGGATGTTAACCGCATACCGCGAGTTTGTATCGAATCGAAAATAAGAGGCATCAGAAGATGAGCGTCCAGAGTATTCGCCCACAACTGAACGAACAGGACATCCACAGACTGATCAAGGGTGAAACACCCGAAGATCGGGCATCGGTTGCCCATCGGTTGTGTCGCCGGATCGCTCTGGATGTGCTGAGTGATTCCGAGCGCGAATATGCACAGGAAATCATGGGAATACTCGCGGATGATGCGGCGGATCTGGTGCGGCGCACCTTGTCTGTCACGTTACGAAACTCGCCGATTTTGCCACGAGAGATCGCCTTGAAGCTGGCGCAGGATATCGAGGCTGTAGCCATTCCCGTACTGCAGGACTCGCCGGTGTTTACCGAAGAGGATCTGATTGAACTTGTCCTGTCCGTCACCGCGGCAAAACAGGCCGCAATTGCCAATCGTGAAACCCTGTCGACGACACTGACAGACGTGATTTCCGAGCATGGAACGGTTGAGGCCGTGCGGATGTTGTCCGCAAATGAAGGGGCGGAGTTTACGGACGCCGCTTATGACAACTCGATCCGCCGGTTTGGGTCTGATGAGGATGTGCAAAAGGGCTTTATCAGTCGCGAATACATCCCCACCCATATCGCCGAAAAGATGGTTTCGCTGGTTTCTGGCCAGTTGTTTGACCTGCTGGTCAATCGCCACGAGCTTCCGGCACAAATGGCGATCGACCTCGCCTCGGCATCGCGTGAGCGGGCAACGATTGATCTGGTAGAGCAGGCGGGGCGAACTTATGATTTACCGCGTTTCGTCTCGCAACTGCACCTGAATGGACGGTTGACGCATTCACTGATTATGCGGGCGCTCTGCTGTGGCCAGATGCCGTTCGTTGAGCATTCGCTGGCGGAATTGTCTGGTGTGGGCCACCAGCGCGTTTGGTTGATGATCCATGATGCGGGGCCGTTGGGGCTACAGGCTGTATTCGATAGAGCCGGTATGCCCCGGAAAATGCTGCCCGCGTTCCGGGCCGCTGTGAATGTTTTCCATGAGACAACGCATGACGGTGGGCCAAATGATCGGGCCCGATTCCGCGCGCGCATGATCGAACGTGTATTGACCCAGTTCCAGGCCATCCCGAAGGAAGACCTCGACTATCTGCTTGAGAAACTGGACTATTATTCGGAAATGGCGGCGATGGACGAAGCCAGCGGTACGGTAGATGTCGCCTAGCAGTCGGTGCGCATTCGGACGCCCGCCTGGACACCCAGACTGTCGAAAAACGCTCCATCACGCCAATTCGCCTTGTCGGCGATGACGAGAATACCGGTGGCGCTGGCAAATTCGCACAGATCCATCAGCTCTTCATTGATTTGCAGTTCTCGGGCATCCACTCGGATACTATCGATCATCAGACCGAGGCCATCGCGCAATTGGGTCTGCCACGATTTACGCATATCGATTGATACGCGAAAGCCGCGCTTGCGGAGACTTGCCACGCTGTGGATCGCCTCCGTGCGCCCATCGGCGAAGACAGAATCCTGGAATTCGAGACTGATTTCTTGTTGGCAGAGGGTCGTTCGGCGGATCGCGGCATCACAGCCTACAGCTGTGTTGTCATCCCCAAGCGCTGCTGCCGGGGCCGGCACAATGATTGGGCGCATCCGATTGTCAAATGTATGAGCCGCGCTGGCGACTTCGAGAAGACGATCAGCAAGCCATTTGGCTGGGCCTGTTGCTGACTGAGTAGCGGCGGCCGGGCCGAAGGCGGCCTTCTCTTCAAACCGCTTGGACATCTCGCAGACCGTACCAAATGAGGTACCGTCGAGCACATGCATGACAGGCTGGAAGCGGAGATGGACCTTCTGTCCACTGTGGGCGACAACTTTCGTTTGAAGCAATTCCCGCATCACTCTTCCCGTCTTTCTGACCGTGCCTATTGCCTTACCTAAGGGAGAGGATTGAAGATCACGCGCAGAAATCCATTGGGATTTTGAGGAAATTTGACAGAAAAATACGGGACCATAAGAAAATGACAACGCAGCCCGACGCACCAAGACTCTCGGCCACAGTGCTCATCGTTCGAGATGGAGCAAACATTCCCGAAGTGCTGATGGTGAAACGCCACTATCAGATCGACTTTGCTGCGGGCGCGCTCGTCTTCCCAGGTGGCAAGGCAAATGCGGAAGATGCAAGTGCGGATTGGGATCCCTACACCGATGGCGATTTCGGGCCGGTGCAGCAGGACGCCCGTATCGCGGCGGTGCGCGAAGCTTATGAGGAGTCGGGCCTGTTGCTGGCGCGCCCGCGCGCGCAGCGCGGTACCAATCAGCCGCTGGTTGGCCCTGACATGGCGGAAAAACTGGATCCATTCCGGTCAGCTGTAGACCGGGGCGAGCAGAGCTTTCTGGAGCTGATACGCGACAATGATCTCGTGCTCGCGCTCGATAGTCTCGTTTACTTTGGGCACTGGATCACACCCGACATGATGCCCAAGCGCTTTGATACGCATTTCTATGTTGCGCCTGCACCGCCAGATCAGATTGCCGCCCATGATGGCCGCGAGACAACGGACTCTGTGTGGATTGGGGCGCAAGCCGCACTGGATGCAGAGGAGACCGGTGAGGCTATTATTATCTTCCCCACCCGGATGAATTTGAAAAAGTTCGCAACGGCCAGTTCCGTGGCCGATGCGGTCGAGCGATTTGGCCGCGAAACCGTTATAACCGTCAAACCGCAGCAGTCAGAGACACCCGAAGGCGAGCCGTGTCTGATCATTCCAGACGTGGAGGGGTACGGCCAGACCGTTGAGCTGCTGTCCCGCGTAAACGTCTAGAGAATGAATTTCGAGAGGTCGGCATCTCCAGCCAGGCTCTCGACACGCTCATTCACATAGTCAGGCGTGATCGTGATGGTCTCGCCTGACTTGTCGGGCGCCTCGAAGCTGATTTCGTCCAGCAGGCGCTCCAGGACTGTTTGCAGGCGACGGGCGCCGATATTTTCCACGCTGCTGTTCACGGCCTCGGCAAGATCGGCAAGGCGGTCGATGGCAGCGTCTTCGAATTCCAATGTGACGCCTTCAGCTTCCATCAGGGCTTGATACTGGCGGATCAGGCTGGCTTCGGGCTCTACCAGAATACGACGTAAATCATCCCGTGTCAGAGCGTCGAGTTCGACGCGGATGGGGAGGCGCCCCTGCAGTTCGGGCAGGAGGTCAGACGGTTTCGAAACGTGAAACGCGCCGGAAGCAATAAAGAGTATATGGTCGGTCTTGATGGCGCCACGCTTGGTGCTGACGGTCGTGCCTTCGATTAGGGGCAAAAGGTCGCGTTGAACGCCTTCGCGGCTGACATCAGCGCCGCCACGGCCTTGTTTGGCGGCAACTTTGTCGATCTCATCCAGGAAAACGATACCATCTTCTTCGACCGCATGAACGGCTTCCCGAACAATCGCGTCTTCGTCCAGCAGCCGATCAGCTTCTTCCTCGATCAACGGTTGGTAGGCTTCCTTGACCGTCGTTCGCACACGCTTCGTGCGCCCGCCCATGGCTTTACCCAGCATGTCGGAGAGATTGATCATGCCCATGGAGCCACCTTGGCCAGGAATATCCATCATTTGCATCGGGCTGTTGGTTTCAGCGATGTCGAGATCGACCGGCTTGTCGTCGAGTTCTCCCGCGCGGAGTTTGGTGCGAAAGACTTCGCGTGTGGAGGACTGGGCCTCTTCGCCGACCAGCGCATCGAGTAGACGTTCTTCGGCTGCATCTCGCGCCTGCGCCGTTACGCCCTCTCGTTTTTGTTCGCGGATCATCGAAACCGATGACTCCACCAGATCGCGGATGATCTGTTCCACATCACGCCCGACATAGCCGACTTCCGTGAACTTTGTGGCTTCAACTTTCAGGAAAGGCGCATTGGCAAGTCGGGCAAGACGACGAGACACTTCAGTTTTGCCAACGCCCGTTGGTCCGATCATCAGGATATTCTTCGGCGTGATCTCAGATCGGATCGAGTCGGGTGCCTGTTTCCGGCGCCAGCGATTGCGGAGTGCTATGGCAACTGCGCGCTTCGCGCCAGTCTGCCCAACGATGTGGCGGTCAAGTTCTGCGACAATTTCGCGGGGAGTAAGGTCTTTCATCAGGACTTCCGAACTGGGTCTGGCGCTCGGCCAGCGTGAAACAAGGCGCGAAATGCGGGAACCTAGAGGTCCAACGTTTCCAGCGTGAAATGGCTATTGGTGTAGACGCAGATGTCGGCAGCAATCTGCATTGCTTTGCGGCCGATCTCTTCGGAGTCGTCCTCATAGTCGTAAAGGCCGCGGGCCGCGGCCAGGGCGTAATTGCCGCCAGACCCGACAGCAACGACATTGTGTTCAGGTTCCAACACATCACCGGCGCCTGTGATGACCAGTGTCGATTCCTTGTCGGCCACGATCAGCAAGGCTTCGAGTTTTTGAAGATATTTCTCGGTCCGCCAATCCTTGGCAAGTTCAACGGCAGCGCGTTGGAGCTGGCCAGGGTGGCGCTCCAATTTGGCTTCAAGTCGCTCAAACAGGGTGAAAGCGTCCGCAGTTGCGCCGGCAAATCCTGCGAGAATGTCTCCGCCAGCGATTCGGCGGACCTTGCGGGCGTTGCCTTTCATGATGGTCTGACCCATCGAAACCTGCCCATCGCTGAGCATGACGAGTTTTCGGCCCTTGCGGACGGCGAGAATGGTTGTGCCATGCCAAATGGCGGCGTTGTCAGTGTCGTGCGTCATGGCGAATGATGTGGCCGATCCGTGCTGTCTGTTCAAGAGAGGACCTGTTACATGAATTTCCACAGAGATATGTCATATAAGTGTAGCTTTGCCCGGCTATCTGGGCGCGGATGGAAGGGAACCGCCTGAATGGTGCAACAGCTCGGCCAACTACCTATGGGATGGTTGCTGACCGCGCTGATAATCTTCGTGGTCACGACCGGATTTTCTGTGGGGCGAATACGCGCTGAGCGTTACTTGGTGTCGGGCCGTCACAAATTTCATTCACGTGGAAACTATCACGGCTACTATGTGGCAATGTGGGGCCTGCTGCCCACGCTATTCATCGCGTCGGCCTATATCCTGTTTTCACGCGCGGCCATCTTCGGGTGGCTGGACAGCGAGTTGCCGGAGGGCTTCCGCCAATTTTCCAGGGCTGAGCTTCAATCCTATTTGGAAGCTGTCTCAGCGGCGGCGCGGACCGGCGGCTATACTGGCGCAGACCGCATATTCGCGACGGTTACGAACCGCTACCTTGAATTATCTGGCAGTCTGAATGGTGCTACGCTGGGGGCGATGGTTCTGGCTGCGATTGGAGGTATCGCCTATGCGCGTCGCCAGGTCGCTCCAGCTTTTCGGGCCCGGCTCAAAGTGGAGCGTGGGGCAGAAGCATTCCTGTTCCTGTGCGCGGCCATCGCGATCGCCACCACAGTCGGTATCGTTGCGTCCCTTCTCTATGAAAGCATACGTTTTTTCGCTCAGGTGCCGATAACCGACTTTCTGTTTGGCACGCGGTGGAACGCGCAGACGAGCGCAGAATTCGGCGCACTACCACTTTTCTTCGGCACGTTCATGATCGCATTGATCGCGATGCTGGTGGCGGCCCCGATCGGGTTGTTCGCCGCCATATTCCTGTCGGAATATGCCTCCCCGCGCGTTCGGCGGTACACGAAGCCGTTGCTGGAGATGCTCGCCGGCATTCCGACGGTTGTGTATGGTTTCTTTGCGCTGCTGGTAATTGCGCCCGGCGTGAGGGCGGCCGCACTCGGGATCAACAGCTTGTTGATCAATATTGGCATCACGTCCGAACCTTTGCTGGCAGCACAACCGACAAGCGCGCTGGCGGCGGGATTGGTCATGGGCGTCATGGTCATTCCATTTGTGTCATCCTTGTCGGATGACGTGATCAATGCCGTGCCGCAAACTTTGCGTGATGCTGCGTTCGCTATGGGGGCAACCAAGTCGGAGACGATCAAGCAGATCATCTTGCCGGCCGCCTTGCCGGGTATTGTCGCGTCCATGCTGCTGGCCGTTTCCCGAGCCATAGGCGAAACCATGATTGTTGTTATGGCGGCAGGTCAGCGGGCACGCATTTCTTTCGATCCGTCTACGGATTTGACGACAATTACGGTCCAGATCGTGGCACTTCTGACGGGGGAGACGCAGTTCGACAGTCCGAAGACGCTGTCAGCCTTTGCGTTGGGACTTGTCCTCTTCGTCGTTACACTCGGCTTTAACCTGATCGCCCTCCGGGTCGTCCAGCGATACAGAGAGAAGTATGAGTAGTCCCGTGGAAACACCGCTTCGGTCGGAAAAGGCCTTGAAGCACCTGCGCCGCCGCCGCGCTGCGGACACGCGATTCCGGGTGTATGGGCTCGTGGCCCTTGGCTTTGCACTTTTCTCTTTGGTTTTCTTGATCTGCGCGATTGCCTGGAAGGCGAGCAGCGCGGTCACCTATCATGTGGTGAAGACTGATATCGTGCTCGAGGCTGACCGCATTGTACCCGATGGCAACGCCTCGCCAGAAGAAATCACCCGAAATATCGAAGGCTTCTACACGCTGGTGCGAGATGACCTTTTTGCGGAATTCGCTAACCTGGAAGACACTCCCGCAGTACGGAAGGACTTCAGCGCCTTGATTGACCGACTGGCGGTTTTGCCGCTCGCGCGTCGGGTGGCGAAAAATCCTACATTGATTGACCAGACGGTCTCGATCCAGGTTCCCGTTTCGGATGACGTCGATCTGTTCCTGAAGCGGTCGTCGCCGCGCAGCATACCGTTCCGGCTCGGTGAGGGCGCACAAATCAGCCTGGGGCAGGGTACGGATGAAATGGTCCTGAGGCATCCGGCCTTGGGGTCCGTTCTTTCCTCGCTCACAGCGCTCGGATCGCAGCAAGGCGCGCCATCGGTATTGGTGATCGCCGACAGCGCAGTGGCGCGTCTGACAGATTTGCAAGACCAGACCGCCGGGTTCGAGATACTGGCTGGCGATCTCGCAGACTTTCAAGGCAAGCCGTTGAAGGGTCTGATCGTGGCCGTTCCCGAGAGCAACCGGACGATTTCTGATTTGCAGATCGCATGGGCATTGGCCTTGAAATCGGAAGGTATCATTCGGCGCGTGCCCCATACGAGCCTCTTGACCAGCACAGACAGCACATATCCGGAACTTGCGGGATCTCTAGCGGCAATTGTCGGATCTCTGTTGACGATGCTGGTTACTGGCATGGTTGCCATCCCAATGGGTATTTTTGCCGCCATATTCCTTGAGGAGTTCGCGCCGAAGAACCGGCTGACTCAACTGATTGAGGTGAACATCAACAATCTGGCAGCGGTGCCGTCCATCGTCTTTGGCCTGTTGGGGGCAACCTTGTTGCTCGGCACGTTCGGTTTGCCGCGATCGGCGCCTCTGGTGGGCGGTCTCGTTCTGGCTTTGCTGATCCTGCCGGTTGTGATCATCGCTGCCCGCGCAGCCCTCAGGGCTGTGCCCCCGTCGATCCGAAGTGGCGCCCTCGCTGTTGGCGCGTCGCGAATGCAGGCCGTGTTTCACCATGTTCTGCCGCTCGCCTTTCCGGGCATGTTGACCGGCGCAATCCTCGGAATGGCGCGCGCATTGGGGGAGACAGCACCATTGCTTCTGATTGGAATGGTGGCATTTGTTGCGGAAGTGCCGTCCTCGACGACCGACGAGGCAACTGCGCTACCGGTGCTGATCTATAGCTGGGCGTCAAATGCGGAGCGCGCCTGGGAGCCGATGACGGCTGCAGTTATCGTGATCCTTCTGGCGCTTCTTGTTACAATGAATGTCATCGTCGTTATGTTGCGACGCAAATTCGAGCGGAGATGGTAATGGATACCACGGCCCAGACAGATCACGATCCGGCTTTGACCGGAGAAGGCGCTGACCAGGCGCAGGCGCTGGTTTATCCCCGCATCAATTGTCAGGACGTCAACGTCTTCTACAGCGGCAAACAGGCCGTGTTCGATGTGTCGCTGCCAGTTTTCGACCGTTCGGTTACAGCGTTGATTGGCCCATCCGGGTGTGGAAAATCCACCTTTCTGCGCTGCCTGAACCGCATGAATGATACGATTGATGGAGCGAAGGTGACCGGCGACATCTTCATGGATGGTGAGAACATCAATTCGCCAGATGTGGACCCGGTGCTATTGCGGTCGCGTGTCGGCATGGTGTTCCAGAAGCCCAACCCGTTTCCGAAATCCATTTACGATAACATCGCTTATGGGCCGCGCATTCATGGACTCGTAGACGATCGGCAGGAACTCGATGCCATCGTCGAGAAAAGCCTGCGCCGCGCCGGTCTGTGGCAGGAAGTTAAAGACCGGCTCACCCAGCCCGGCACCAGCCTGTCAGGTGGGCAGCAGCAGCGCTTGTGCATTGCCCGCGCAATCGCCGTGCGACCTGAGGTTATTTTGATGGATGAGCCGTGTTCTTCGCTGGATCCGATTGCAACGGCACGGATCGAAGAACTGATTGACGAGCTCAGAAAGCGCTATTGCATTGTAATCGTGACCCATTCCATGCAACAGGCAGCGCGAGTGTCGCAACGCACGGCCTTCTTCCATCTTGGCCACCTCGTTGAGATGGGCGACACCGACCAAATATTCACCAGCCCGCGTGAGCGGCGCACTGAAGACTACATCACCGGCCGGTTCGGATAGGGAGACTGCATGGCAGATCACATCGTCTCAGCATTTACAGACGAGCTCGACAAGATCGCTGCCGATCTCATGCGTATGGGCGGCATTGTGGAAACGATGATCCTGGATTCCTGCCAGGCGGTAGACCGCAATGACAAGGAACTCGCAAAGGATGTGATCTCCCGCGATCCCAGTGTCGACCGGCTGGAAGAAGAAGTGGAGCGCCAGATTGTGAGTCTGATCGCGCGCCGCCAGCCCATGGCTCATGATCTGCGGTCGGTCTTTGCGGCGCTGAAGACGGCGGGTGAGCTGGAGCGGATTGGTGATCTTTCGAAGAATATCGGCAAACGCACCCTGATGCTGGATGATGCTGTCCCGTCCATGATGCGCCACGGCGTAGCGCGCATGGCACGCCCGGTGTCACTGCAATTGCATTCCGTGTTGGATGCTTATGCGACCAGCAATGCCGAGACCGCCAAAATGGTCTGGGAAAGCGATGACGACATCGACCAGCACTATAATTCATTGTTCCGGGAAATGATCACTTACATGATCGAGGATCCGCGCACCATCGGTGCTGGAGCGCATATGTTGTTCATGGCCAAAAACCTTGAACGCATCGGCGACCACTGCACGAACATCGCAGAATTCATTTACTTTCAAATCACTGGCGAATATCTCATGCCCCATGAGCGCCCGAAAGCCCCCAATACGGGCGTCTGAAAAGACGTAGGACAAGAGGATCTGTCATGAAGCCCTATGTGCTTATCGCTGAAGATGAGAGCGCCGTTTCGGAGTTGCTTTTCTACAATCTCAAGAAAGAGGACTATGAGGTCGCAATTGCCAGCGATGGTGAAGAAGCGATGCTGATGATCGAGGAGCGCGCACCAGATCTGCTGTTGCTTGACTGGATGCTTCCCAAGGTCAGCGGCATCGAAGTCTGCCGTCGGATCCGCAGTGGCGGGGCCAATCCGAACTTGCCGATCATCATGTTGACCGCACGGGGCGAAGAAAGTGACCGCATTCGGGGGCTCGATACCGGCGCCGATGATTACGTCACCAAGCCTTTTTCAACGACCGAATTGATGGCGCGTGTTCGCGCCGTGTTGCGCCGTATTCGTCCCGGCCTGAAGGATGACCGAATTACAGTAGGGGATATCGAGATTGACCGGGTCGCGCACAAGGTCGCCCGGAATGGGCAGGATATCCATCTCGGGCCGACCGAGTTTCGCTTGCTGGACTATTTCATGCAGCATCCGGGACGTGTGTTTTCACGCGAGCAATTGCTCGACACAGTCTGGGGCTCGGACGTTTATGTCGAGGCGCGGACCGTAGACGTGCATGTTGGGCGTCTGCGCAAGGCATTGCGTCAGGAAGGCGGGGACGATCCGATCCGGACCGTCCGCTCCGCCGGGTATGCCCTTCGAGCTGACTAGAAAAGTTCAGTCAGGAAGTTTTCGAGGTTTTCAAAGCTGCGACGGTCTGCATCTGCGTTGTAGACCGTACCCATTTCCCTGTTATCAGCGCCAAGCGTCGTGAAGGAGTGCATGGAATTACCGTGCACGTGCAATTGCCAGTCCGCACCTGACCCGTCCAGTTCCTTCGTAATGGCCATCACGTCTTCCGGAGTGGCCATTGGATCATGCCAGCCATGCTCGATCATCACTTTCGCGGTGATCTTCGGTGCCGGCACATTTTCGGCTGGGCGGAATAGGCCGTGGAATGAGGCTACGCCCAGAACCTCATGATTGGCGCGAGCCATGTCCAGAACGGCGAGACCCCCAAAACAGAAGCCGATGGCTGCCGCTTTCGTTGGGTCAACACCCACTTGTTGCTTTGCGGCAGCAAGGCCACCTGCAAGGCGCTTCTGCAATTCGGCCCGGTCGCCAACAAGAGGATTCATGAGGGCTTGGTTCTCTTCGACCGTCGTGCCGCGCTTTCCCTTGCCATAGACGTCCATGGCGAAAGCGGCATAACCAAGCTTTGCTATGCGTTCGGCCTTCTCGCGCTCATTGTCGCCCAGGCCGCCCCATGCATGGGCGATCACGACGACTGGAGCTGTATCCTTGCCCTTTGGGCGTAGGAAGTAGCCCTCATAGGTCTTGCCATCGACAGTGTAATCAACTTCGCTCATGTCATTGCTCTCCTTGGTGTGTGCCTGTCAGATACAGGGCATTCGGTCCTCTCTTTCAAGGGGGGCAGCGATTAGTATGAAGATTCTAGGAATTTTCGATACGTCCTGTTCCATTGAAACTTACGGATAAAGGACCCGCCACACATGGCCAAGAAAAATGAGAAGAAGGTGAAAGCGAAGTCGGCAAAAGCCGCGAGCGCAAAAGCCTCCAAATCCACCAAGAAGCCAGCCAAGGCAAAGAAGGCTTCCAAAGCGCCTGAGCCAAACACGGCCGACATGGCACACAAGATCTGGCTCGCAGGCGTTGGCGCCTATGGCAAAGCCTATGACAAGGCAATCGCCAATACGAAGACGTTCAACAAGCAGTCCACCGAATTGTTCGAAGACCTCGTCAAGCGTGGCGAAGAGATTGAGCATGACGTCCGCGCACGCGTTCAGGACAATGATGTTGTTCAGAACGCTTCGAAGAACGCGGCCAAATATGCCAGCGTCGCCCGCGAATTTCAGACTCAGGCACGTGACGAGTTCGAAGCTCGGATGGAACGCATGCGCGACTTGCTGGGCGTGAAGGGCCTCGGCAAGAAAGGTGGCAAGCTCGCCGCCAAGCTCGACAAACTGGAAGACGAAGTTGCTGAAACGGTTTCGAAGGCTCGGTCCAAAACCAAAGACCGCAGCAATGATCTGAAGCAGCGTATTTCACGGCTGACCGAAGAGATCGAAGCTGTGGCAACGGAGTCCGGTGCGGATCTTGTTAAGACGAGCAAGAAGGCGGCCCAACGCACATCAAAGGCTGTTCAGGACGCCGTCGCAAAGCCAGCGGAGGCTAAACCGAAGACATCTGCAAAAGCCAAGCCTGTCGCAAAGGCAAAACCGGCCTCTGCCGCGTCAACCAAGGCGGATGACTTCACGCTCATGACAGGGGTCGGCCCTGCACTAGCCGCCAAGCTGAAAGCGGCGGGTATCAAGAGCTTTGCCGATATCGCCGCGCTCAAGGCGGCAGACATTCAGGCCCTGGACGCCAAGATTATGGCGCGTGGCCGTATCGCCCGCGATGAATGGGTCAAACAAGCCAAAGTGCTGATGAAGTAGTCCGGCACAATCATGAAACTGGTGAGGGCGGTTCCGTGAGGGACCGCCCTTTTCTTATGCGACGACGGTGTCGTAATGCTCGAAGAGATCTGTCAGCGTCTCCACACCCCGGTCACCCATATAGGGTGGCAGCAGGCACATGACCTGAAGCACAGTCCTGTGGATCAAGGTTGGCCCATCATGGCTGTCCGCATTCAAATGATCCTCCGCCAACCAAAAGGTCAGGGTCGTCATGAATTGGTCTGTCAGAACTTCTCTCAGACGCGGATCCAGCCGCAACACCGATCCCGCAGTCAATTCATCAAGCACATCAACAAGCGCGGTCCGCATCCGCGACAGGATGGATCTGAACCGTTTGGCAAGGTCAGGATACCGATCGAGCAATAGTCCAAGATCGCGATAAAAAAAACGAAAGTCGTAAATTTCTTCGAGAATGATGTAGAGGTAGACCCAGCTGTCCTCCAGACTGGTAATCCGGCCACGGGACCCGCTCAGGATGATGCGCATCTCGTCCTCGAACCGGTCAAACAGGGCATGGATGATCGCGTCCTTGCCCTTGAAATGGTAATAGAGATTGCCAGGGCTGATATCGAGCGCATTCGAAATATCAACAGCCGTCTGCTGGGCTTCTCCTTCTTCATTGAAGAGAAGCAAACTAACGTGAAGTATGCGATCGCGTGTTTTCATGGTCTGATATGGTGTTTGACACGCAATTCTCACTATGGAACGAATTTTATTTGAAATTTTGATGTAACCTTTTTCCGAATGCGAAAGAGGCCCAATAAAAGATCCAGTCGCCACGTTTGGTGGGAATGACTGGGCAGACCCAAGGGGAGAGGGGCATGACGCGCCCGAAGAAAGACTACGCAACCAAGGCGGCTATGGCATTCAAGGACGTGAACCCGTTCTTGTCCGGTTCCGACCCGCAGGAGATGGTTGGCGCAGTAGCCATGATGTTGCGCTCGACCATGAAAAATCCCGCCATTACAGCGAAAGCTGCCAGCCGGATGGCAGCTGACGGCGCGAAGATCTTGATGGGCAGGTCCGATCGGGCGGCAGATCCTCGCGATCGCCGTTTCAAGGATTCGACCTGGTCTGAGAACCCCTTCTACAAGCGCGGTATGCAAGCTTATCTGTCGACTCAGGAGCATCTGAATGACTGGGTGGCCAATCTCAGCATGACGGAGTTGGAACATGCGCGGGCGAAGTTCCTGACCAGCATGATTACTGACGCCTTGGCACCCACCAACACCCTGCTCGGCAATCCGGCCGCCAGCAAGAAAGTGGTGGAGTCAGGAGGCATGTCCCTGCTGAAGGGGCTGAAGAATGCGTATACGGACGTCACAAAAAATGGTGGTTTGCCGAGTCAGGTAGACAAGCGACCCTTCGAGGTCGGCAAGAATCTCGCAATGTCGCGCGGCAAGGTGATCTGGAAAAATGAGATGCTGGAACTGGTCCAGTACGAGCCAGTTACCGACAAGGTTCACCGCACGCCAGTTCTGATCGTCCCACCACAGATCAACAAGTTTTATGCGATGGATCTGTCTCCCGCGATCTCAATGGTCCAGTTCCTGATGGCGCAGCAAATGCAGACCTTTGTTGTGTCCTGGCGCAATCCTCAGAAAGAGCACGCGCATTGGGGCATGAGCGCCTATATCGACAGCTTGATCCAGGCGAGCGAAGTTATCCGCAAGGTCACGCGATCCAGAAAGATAAATATCGCCGGCGCCTGTTCGGGCGGTATCACGGCGGCGACTTTGGCCAGTCTGTTCGCAGCAGCAGGTGACGACCGCATCAACTCGCTGACCTTCATGGTATGTGTCCTGGATCCCCAGCGGGAAGATAGTGAGATGGGGCAGATTGTGTCTGATCAGAGCCTAGAGGTCGCCCGGAAATATTCCAGACGCAAAGGCATCCTTAAAGGCGATGATCTGGCACGCATGTTTGCCTGGATGCGTCCGAATGATCTTGTCTGGAACTATGTGGTGAATAACTACCTGATGGGCGAAGATCCGCCGCCCTTCGACATCCTGTTCTGGAACAACGACTCCACGAACTTGCCGGCGCAATTGCATTCGGACTATCTCGACATGGGGCTGAACCAGCCTTTCAGTCACCCGGGCGAGTTTGAAGTGGCTGGACACGCAGTTGATTTGACGAAAGTGACAGCCGACGCTTTTGTGGTTGGGGGCCTGACCGATCACATCACCCCGTGGAAGGCGTGTTACCGCACAACACAACTACTCGGATCACAGAGTATAAAATTCGTGTTGTCTTCCAGCGGACATATCCAGTCCCTATTGAATCCACCAGGCAATCCGAAGGCGAAGATGCTTCGCAACCCGGACCTGGACGCGGATGCCGATACCTGGGCGGCAAAGGCAACAGAAGAAGCTGGCAGCTGGTGGCCTGTCTGGGGCGAGTGGCTAAAAGAGCGCTCGGGGACATTGAAAGCTGCGCCCCGCGCTTGCGGTGGTGAGGCATTCCCGGCTCTCTATGACGCGCCGGGCCATTACGTGTTTGACGAATAGGCCGAAAATCTCACGGGAGCCTTCATGACGTCGCCGAAACGCATGCCGATCATCGAGACACAAGACGTAGACGGTATCGAATTGCGCACAGCGCGATGGACATCGGCGTCCAATTCGAGGCAGGCGACTTTGCTGTTCTTCAATGGCATTGGAGCCAATCTGGAACTGACGCTCGGTCTTGGCGACATGTTTCCAGACCGGGACATCATCACCTTTGATGTGCCCGGCGTTGGCTTGAGTCCCGTGACCAGCTGGCCTTATCGCCCCTGGATGCTGGCACGTTGGGCCCGCAAGCTTCTGGATTTGCATGATATTGAAGAAGTGGACGTGATGGGCGTGTCCTGGGGCGGGGCCATGGCGCAACAATTCGCCTTTCAGTATCGCCGCCGCGTCGGAAAACTGGTGCTTTGCGCGACCACAGCCGGGATGACGATGATTCCGGGCCACCCGAAGTCGCTCTCCAAAATGGTGGACACACGACGCTACTCGGACCCGGAATTCATGCGGAAGAGTTTCGAGTCGCTCTATGGCGAAGCCGTCGATGGAGAGGCTGGCAGCCATATCGACAATCTCCTGCCGCCAGACCCCAAAGGTTATATCTACCAGTTGCTGGCCTTTGTCGGCTGGTCGAGTCTGCCATTCATCCGCTTTCTGACAATGCCAACTTTGGTTTTGATGGGAGACCGGGACACGATCGTGCCTGTCGCCAATGGCCATATATTACGAGTGGCACTGCCTGACGCTGAGCTGAAAGTCATTGAGGGAGGGGGGCATCTGTTTCTTGTGACGCGCGCTGAAGAGACCGCCGACCTGATACGGCAATTTCTGATCAGGTCAGAAAGTGAGCCGAAAGCTGCGGCTTGATCAGGTCTTTGCTGTCTTCACGGCGACCCGCTCTTCAAGGGCATCACACACTGCGTTCGCGACCGATTGGGCTGCGTCACCCCGGCCAATCGATCCAAAAGCGGCCATGCAGGCCTCGACATGGAGATTGATCAGCGCAGAATTCTCGCCTGGCTCAGTTTCAGACAGCAACCTGCAGAGCGACCCACAAAGGCGCGACACCGCGGGATATCCGTATGATGTGGCAACACCGCGAATATTGTGCGCGCAGGTTTCGAGTAATTTGTAGTCCGCATGGCTGGCACCGGAAGTTTTGGCGGCTCCCCAGGCACTCTTCAAACGATCAAGGTCCGCCTGCATCCACGCGTCAAAACGAGATGACAAGTCTTCGACCGCGGCTTCTGCTCTATCCCCGAGCTCGTCCGGATCGTGACCGGCGTCCGATGCAGCAACAGCGGCATCACCTACTGGCGCAACGGGGGCCATCTTTATCACTCGGCTGATATCCGGAGTTATTGAGGTAGCTGGCTGGTCGCTCTTCGCGCCAGCATTGGGTTTCAGTTTGTTTATCAGAGCCTTGAGCATCGCGATTCCCTATCGTTCGGGTAATCGTATCGTCCAAGCCTTAACGTTTTCCTGACCGAAGGTCTTTGAAATCGCTTCAGAAACCAAACTGTTCCCGCAAGATGCGTTCATCAAGCGCATGCCCTGGATCGAACAGCATGGTAAGCCGACGCCGGTCCTCTTGAACGTCCACGCTGACAATGTCGCGCACTTCCTGATTGTCCGCGGCAGCGGCAACCGGACGCAGGATCGGAGCGATCACATCAATACGTACATGCGCGTCGCGCCGAAGTAGGGCGCCTTTCCACCTGCGCGGCCGGAAGGCGCTGACAGGCGTGAGGGCGAGCAGGCCAGCTCCGATCGGCAGGATCGGGCCATGTGCGGACAAGTTGTAGGCCGTGGATCCCGCTGGCGTTGCGACCATCAAACCGTCACAGGCCAGCTCGTCCATCCGCATCTTGCCGTCGATTGTGATCTTGAACCTCGACGTCTGCGCCGTCTGGCGAAACATCGATACTTCATTGATCGCAAGGGCGCGGTGTTCGTGATCATGTACGTCGCGAACGGTCATTCGCAGGGGCGAGATGACGGCGCGTTCGGCTGAGTTGATACGGTCGGGGAGTTTGTCGACGTTGAATTCGTTCATCAGGAAGCCGACCGTGCCACGGTTCATGCCGTATACCGGTTGACCCCCTTCAAACTGACGCCGCAACGAATCCAGCATTGCCCCATCGCCGCCGAGCGCAACGATCACATCGGCATCATCCTCGCTGCACTGGCCGTACTTTTTGGTCAGGACAGACAGCGCGTCCTGGGCTTCTGGGCGCTTGGAAGCGTAAAAGTGCAGACGTAGACCACTCATGGTGGCCCATCTGCTTTGCGAAGGGTGGAAGCGTCAAGGCGGATTCTGGCATACCGCCGCGTGCACCGGATAGTGCGAGTCCACCAAGTTGACGCGGGTGTCAGCTTTTTCTGGCCTGTGATCGGATTTTCCGCTAGTTTGCCAGCAAAACATATCTGGGAGATTCAATCATGGCCGACGGCGCGCACAAATTAGATATTCGTTCCTCTGTATCCGCAGAAGAGTGGCAGGCTCGCGTGGACCTCGCTGCGCTGTATCGCCTGATCGCGATGCATGGTTGGGACGATCTGATTTTCACGCATATTTCTCATCGCGTTCCTGGGCCGGACCATCACTTCCTGATCAACCCATATGGTTATTTCTTCGAGGAGATTACGGCGTCTTCGCTCGTGAAAGTCGATCTGGAAGGCAACGTCGTCCAGGAGACGGATAGCTTTATCAATCCGGCCGGCTTCACCATCCATTCGGCAATCCATGATGCGCGCGACGATGCGCAGGTCGTGATCCATGTCCACACCGATCAGGGCGTTGCTGTCTCGGCGCAGAAGGAAGGCCTGATGCCACTCAGCCAAACCGCCATGATTGTACGTGAGGACATCGCCTACCATGATTATGAAGGTATCGCGCTGGACCTAGACGAACGTGAGCGGCTCGTCGCCGATCTGGGCCCCAAGAAACATTCAATGCTTCTGCGCAACCACGGTACGCTGACGGTCGGCGACACGGCGGCGTCTGCATTTACGCGGATGTTCTTTCTGGAGCGTGCCTGCAACATGCAGATCATGGCGCTTTCGGCTGGGCGCGACGGTGTGTTGGAGTGCGAATCTGATCTTCAGCAGAAGGTTGCCGGGCAGGGCGGCATGACAGAACACAGTTCCGGCATGAACATGGTGACGGAAAAACTGGTTTGGCCGGCGCTGCTTCGCAAGCTGGATCGCGAAATGCCGGGCTATGACGCCTAGGGGTAATCCCGTATGCGACAAAAGCGGTCCGCGACGTATGGAGCCATTATCAATCGTCATTTTGGCCACTATGTAGGCTCGGAAAAGATCAGGAACGAAACAGATGAAGCATCTGAAGGCCTTCGAGGACGCGCTTAATTCGATTCACGGCGAAGGCCGCTATCGCGTATTTGTAGACCTGCACCGTCACAAGGGCAGGTTTCCAAAGGCGACGGCGCGGTTCGAGGACGGCGAGCGCGAAGTCACCATCTGGTGCTCCAATGACTATCTTGGCATGGGCCAGGACGAAGACGTCATCAATTCCATGCATGAGGCCATCGATAGTTTCGGTGCAGGTTCGGGCGGCACGCGTAACATCTCCGGCACGACTCGTTACCATGTCGATCTTGAGCGCGAACTGGCAGATTTGCACGGCAAGGAGTCAGCGCTCCTGTTCACATCCGGCTACGTTTCCAATGAGGCGACATTGTCGACCTTGGGCAAGATTTTGCCTGACCTGATCATATATTCCGACTCGTTGAACCACGCTTCGATGATTGAAGGCATTCGTCGCTCAGGTGCAGACCGTCGCATCTTCAAGCATAACGACGTGGATCATCTGCGGGCGCTGATGGAGAATGATGATCCGGATCGCCCGAAGCTGATCGCGTTTGAGAGCGTTTATTCCATGGACGGTGATTTCGGTCGGATGGAAGAAATTTGCGATCTGGCCGATGAATTCGATGCGATGACCTATCTGGACGAAGTGCATGCGGTTGGCATGTATGGCCAGAATGGCGCCGGCGTTGCGGAGATGTGGGGTCTGGCGGATCGGATCGACATCATCGAGGGTACGCTTGGCAAGGCTTATGGTGTCATGGGCGGCTACATTGCCAGCCACGAGACCGTGGTCGACGCCATCCGCTCAATGGCCTCAGGCTTTATCTTCACGACATCCACTTGTCCCGTAATGGCGGCGGGTGCGCTGGCCAGCATTCAGAAACTGCGGACGGATGCGGGGCGGGAATTGCGCCGGATCCATCAGGCGAACGCTGCCAAGCTGAAGCAGAAATTCCGCGATGCCGGCCTGCCTATGATCGACACTGACACGCATATCGTACCATTGCTGGTGGGAGATCCGGAGCGCTGCAAGGCGCTGTCCGATACATTGCTGTTCGATTTCGGTATCTATGTGCAGCCGATCAATTACCCGACTGTCCCGAAGGGTACGGAGCGTTTGCGCTTCACGCCGAGCCCTGTGCATGACGAAGTCATGATGGATGAGTTGGTGGCTGCGATCCTGGCTGTTTGGAAGCAGCTCGGCCTCGACAAGGCAGCCTGATCCGGTTTTTCGACTATTTGGTTTTTTTCTTGGGTGCGGGCGGTGCCTTCTTGCCAAGCCCGATCTGTTTGGCGTGCTTTGAGCGCAGCTTTGCGTAGTTTGGCGCAACCATCGGGTAGTCGGATGGTAATCCCCATTTCGCGCGGTAGTCTTCGGGCGTCATGTCAAATTTGGATCGAAGATATCGCTTCAGCATCTTGAGCTTCCGGCCATCCTCGAGACAGATCAGGAAGTCCGGTGTGATGGATTTCGCAATTGAGACTGCTGGTTCCTGAGTATCTGCTGCAGGCTCCGCGCCTTTCGATAGCCCGGAAACCGTCTCATAGATGTTCGTGATGAGCTGTGGCAGCGCATCTGCTTCGACCTGGTTGTTCGACACATATGACGAGACAATCTCGGCAGTCATGTCGAGCAGGTCAGATGACTCGTATTCACTCATGGCCCACCAAGACTCTGTCAGGTATTTGGATATTCAGCTGCACAATCGCGCCCCAACTAAACTGCTAAATACCATAGTTCTTCAAGTATTTGCACGACAATCCCGACACAATCTCTCAAATTGTGCATGCAGGGTGCGATATTGTGGGCCCAGCACGCACCGGCGGTTGCGGCGGGACCCGCCTGAGCGTAAATAGCGCAAGACCCAGCAGGAGATTCGCCCATGGCAGACACAGCCCAGCCCGCCCGGTTTGATACCACGGAATTTTTCAGCCAATCTCTGGAAGATCGTGATCCCGAGCTGTTCGATGCGATCCGGAAGGAACGTACCCGTCAGCAGCAGCAGATCGAGCTGATTGCGTCAGAGAATATTGTTTCCAAAGCCGTGCTGGAGGCTCAGGGAACGGTGCTGACGAACAAGTATGCTGAAGGCTATCCAGGCAAGCGATATTACGGTGGCTGCGAGTTTGTGGACATTGCGGAAGAGTTGGCGATTGAGCGGGCCAAGAAGCTGTTCAATTGCGGATTCGCCAATGTGCAGCCGAATTCCGGCAGCCAGGCTAATCAGGGTGTGTTCAATGCGGTGCTGAAGCCGGGCGATACGATCCTAGGCATGAGCCTAGACGCAGGTGGTCACCTGACCCACGGTGCCAAGCCAAACCAGTCCGGCAAATGGTTTAACGCCGTTCAGTATGGTGTGAGTCGGGAAGATGATCGAATTGACTTCGTGGAAGTGGAGCGCCTTGCCAAGGCGCACCGCCCGCAGCTGATCATCGCGGGTGGCTCTGCCTATCCTCGTGAGATCGACTTCAAACGATTCCGCGAAATCGCTGATGAGGTTGGGGCGTTGTTCCTCGTGGACATGGCGCATTTTGCGGGTCTCGTTGCCGGCGGCGCGCATCCGAACCCACTGGACCATGCGCATATCGCGACGACAACAACGCACAAGACATTGCGTGGCCCGCGTGGCGGCATGATCCTCACCAATGACGAAGCGCTCGCGAAAAAGATCAACTCAGCCATCTTCCCCGGCATTCAGGGTGGACCGCTGATGCATGTCATCGCGGCCAAGGCGGTAGCCTTCGGAGAGGCACTTCAGCCAGAATTCAGGAATTATGCGGCTCAAGTTGTTGCAAATGCGCGCGCTATGGCTGCGGCTTGCAAATCCAGCGGGCTGGACGTTGTCTCTGGCGGTACGGATACGCACGTCGCATTGATCGATTTGCGACCGAAGAATGTGACCGGTCGCGACGCTGAGCATGCGCTCGAGCGTGCCTTCATCACCTGTAACAAGAACGGCGTACCCTTCGACCCGCAAAAGCCGATGATCACCAGCGGTATTCGTGTGGGCTCGCCAGCCGGAACGACTCGCGGTTTCGGCGAGGATGAGTTCACGCAGATCGGTAACTGGATTGGCGAGATTGTCGACGCGGTTGCGTCCGGCGAAAGCACATCAGCAGAAGACAAGGTGCGCGAAGAGGTGAAAGCCCTGACGGCGCAGTTCCCGATCTATAATGGATTGGGAGGCTGATAGACCTTGCGATGTCCGTTCTGCGGTTCCGAGAATACATCGGTGAAGGACAGCCGCTCGGCTGAAGACAACACGGCTGTCCGTCGCAGGCGTGTATGTGAGGCGTGTGGTGCGCGGTTCACGACGTTTGAACGTGTTCAGTTGCGCGAGATCATGGTGGTGAAGCGGGATGGCAAACGCGTGCCGTTTGACCGGGACCGTCTGACGCGCTCGATCACCATCGCTTTGCGGAAACGCCCCGTGGATCGGGAACAGATCGACCAGATGGTGTCCGGTATTGCGCGCAAGCTGGAAAGCGGTGGCGAAACCGAGGTGACGTCCAATGAAGTGGGCGAATTTGCCATGGAGGCGCTGCGGCAAGTCGATCCGGTCGGTTATGTGCGGTTCGCAAGTGTCTACAAGGATTTCAGGGATCCGAACGATTTCGCTCAATTCATTGAGCAGACATCGCTGGAAGAAGAGAGCGATCCTGAATGAGCGGGGTGAAAGTCACCCTTAAGATCGCTACATCGCTGGATGCCCGCATAGCTTTGTCCGATGGGACGAGCCAGTGGATCACGACCAGTGAGTCACGCGCACGGGCACATGAGATGCGCGCCGCGCATGATGCGGTCCTGGTTGGAGTGGGCACGGTACTTGCCGATGATCCGTTGCTGACCGCGCGGACAGTTCCGCTCCCCAAGATCCAACCCATCCGGATCGTCGCAGATTCTCAAGGTCGCACACCGCGCAGTTCCAGACTGGTCCAGTCTGTTTCATCCGGACGCGTTGTTGTCGTAACCAATGGCCAGCCGCAGGATATCCTCGCAGCGAGCGGCGTGGATATCTGGCGCTGCGGGAAAGGCATTCGCGTAGACGTGAATGACCTCCTTCATCGCGCTGAGATCGAAGGAATTGCATCTCTCCTGATAGAAGGGGGCGGCACGCTGGCGGCCAGCTTCATTCGGGAAGGGCTTGTGGACGAAATTGCCTGGTTTCGCGCCCCCATCCTGATCGGAGGAGACGGCCTGCCAGCGCTCGCCGCGCTGGGACTCTCCAATCTGGGCGAAGCGTCACGTTGGCGCGCTATCGCTACGGAACGGATTGGGGTTGATGTCCTGGACACCTATGTAAGGGTCTAAATAAGAAACTAAGGGCAAGGAAAATGTTTACAGGCCTCGTTACCGATGTCGGGACCGTCCGATCCGTGGAGGACCGCAATGGGCTTCGCCGGTTTGAGGTCGAAAGCCGCTACAAGCTGGAAGATATCACCCTGGGCGCGTCCATCATGCATTCGGGCGTATGCCTGACGGTCGTGGATATGGGGCAGGGCGAGCGCGGCGCGTGGTTCGCCGCCGAAGCAGTGCCGGAAACACTTTCCAAGACGATTCTAGGTGACTGGACGGTTGGATCTCACGTCAATCTGGAACAGAGCCTGAAACTCGGCGACGAGTTGGGCGGCCATTTCGTGTTTGGCCATGTTGATGGCGTCGGTCAGGTAGTTTCCGTCGAACCGGAAGGTGAAAGCTACCGTTTGACCATACGGCCACCTGAACAGATCGCGCGCTACTTCGCGACCAAGGGGTCCGCGGCGGTAAATGGTGTGTCTCTGACCGTGGCTGAAGCCCTGCCGAATGGTGATTTCGAGTTGGCGATCATTCCCCACACTTGGGAGGTGACTACACTCAACCAGTTGCAGCCCGGTTCCAGCGTCAATCTTGAGATCGACATGCTGGCACGCTACGTGGCGCGGATGATCGGCGCGGATGCGCCGAAGGGATAAGGGCAGATATGAGCAGCGAATTTCATCAAGCAATCTCCTCAATTGACGAGATCATCGAAGATGCCCGCAATGGCCGGATGTATATCCTGGTCGACGCAGAGGACCGGGAGAATGAGGGCGACCTGATCATTCCGGCCAATTTTGCCACGCCGGAACATGTGAACTTCATGGCGCGTCACGGCCGGGGCCTGATCTGCCTGGCGATGGGTCAGGAGCGCGCGCATACGCTGAACCTCGACATGATGACCCGGAACAATCGGGAAAGCATGGGAACGGCCTTCACGGTCTCGATCGAAGCGAAAGACGGCGTCACGACGGGTATTTCGGCCCATGATCGTGCCCGGACAATTGCCGTCGCCATCGACCCGACCAAGGATCATGAGGACATCGTATCACCCGGACACGTCTTCCCGCTGATTGCGCGCGAAGGCGGCACTCTCGTCCGCGCCGGGCATACAGAGGCGGCGGTAGATATTTCCCGCATGGCCGGCCTCTATCCGGCCGGTGTGATCTGCGAAATCATGAATGAAGACGGCACCATGTCCCGTCTTCCGGAACTGGTCGCGTTCGCCCAGCTGCACAATCTGAAGATCGGCACGATTGCCGACCTCATCGCCTGGCGCCGAAAGAATGACCGGTTCATGGAGCGCCGCGTCGAAGCGCCGCTCGATTCCGGTTACGGGGAAGGGTTCCGGACGGTCTGTTTCCGCAATGCCCTCGACAATTCGGAACATATCGCCATCGTTCACGGGGACATCACGACGGACAGCACAACGTTGGTACGGGTGCATCGGATGGACATCCTGTCGGACGTGCTGGGAGAAAACGGCCCAAGACACGGCCTGGTTGAGCGCGCGATGCGCGTGATTGCTGACGCTGAAGAACCGGGCGTTGTCGTGTTCGTGAACACGATGCGGCCGAACATCATTGCCGAGCGGCTCGGCCTGAAGCCCTCAGTGGCCCCCGATCCGACCGCGCCCATTCGTGAATACGGTGTCGGCGCTCAAATTCTGCGGGATTTGGGCGTACGTCGCATGATCTACCTGTCCGGAACGCAGCCCACCCGCTTGGCAGGCCTTGACGGCTACGGCCTGACGATAGAGGGGTGGCGCAATCTTCATGAGGAGAACAACTGATGGCAGACCGCGTTCTTGTCGCCATTTCGAAATACTACAAGCACATCTCCGATGAGCTGGAAGCTGGCGCACTGGAAGCTCTTGAAGCTGCTGGCGCGACTGTGACGGTCATGGAAGTGCCGGGCGCGTTCGAGCTGCCGGGCCTGATTGCTATGGCGGCCGACAGTGGCCGGTTTGACGGCGCTGTGGCACTGGGCTGCGTGATCCGGGGCGAAACCAGCCATTACGACTATGTCTGTGGTGAAAGCGCCCGCGGTCTGATGGATCTGATCGTGCAGCGTCGTCAGGCGATTGGCTACGGCATCCTGACTGTCGAGAATGAAGAGCAGGCGCTCGCCCGCGCTGACCGCAAGCGCGGAAACAAGGGCAAGGATGCCGCAGACGCCTGTTTGGCCATGATCAAATTCCGTAAGGAACTCATTCGGTGAACGACCATAATATTCCCTTCGAGGTTACACGGGCGAGGCGGGCGGGAGCGCGCCTCGCAGCCGTTCAGGCGCTTTATGAAATGGAGCAGACCGGCAAGTCGGCCCGCGCGACCATTCGCGCCTTCATGGAAGACCGGCTCGGCATTGGTCCGAATGAAGAACCGATCGAGGAAGCCGATCCCGATATTTTCAAATCTATCGTGAACGCGGTCGTTGATCATCAGGCAGCCATCGACAAGGCGATCCTTGGGAGGCTTGCAAATGGATGGAAGCTGACCCGGCTCGATGCAACCATGCGCGCGCTTTTACGCGCGGGTTCCGCTGAATTCATCGCGCACCAACATTTGTCGAACGCCATCATCCTGGATGAGTACGTGTCTCTGGCGCATGATTTCTTCGACGAGCAGGAAGCGAAATTTGCCAATGCCGTGCTGGATAATCTGGCCAAGGACCTGCGCAAATAGCCGGACTGGCGGATGCCATCCGGTTTGTGCAGGGATCGGTCCTTGCGGATGGGAGCTGGGCTCCGCTGTCACGAGGACGATTAGTCAAATTACTGGATAGTAGGTGCCCCCATGCATTGGGGCCCGTCCCATCCGCGCAGTGAAATTCAACTGGTTGCCAGACCAGACTGCTGGATTTCACCAGACCTAGCTGCGGAAGAAGACGAAAACCCCGCAGCCCGGCCAAGATAAACGGCTTCACCCGGCGGTCGGATTGGTGACGCGCCATCGCCCGGCTCGGTTGGGATCACCCTGCGGACAGGCAGCCATCAGCCCTCAGGCTCAGTTACGCTGTTACCCCAGGCGCGGATCTCTTCGACATATAGTTCGGGCTCTTCCATCGCTGCGAAATGACCGCCGCGCGGCAAATCCGTCCAACGGGTGAGGTTGTAGGCTCTCTCGAACCAGCTCCGCGGCGCGGGTTTGTAGACGGGCTCGCCGGGGAAATTCGCGAACGCCGTCGGCGTTTCACACCGGACGCCTTCTGGCAGGGCATTGCCACCTTCCTGCGCAAAGCCATTGTAGAACCAGACGCTGGTGGCCATGGCATCATTGACCAGATAGATCATCACATTGGTGAGCAGTTGGTCTTTTGAGTAGGTATCCAAAAGTCCGCCGTCGGACAGGTCTGACCAGCCATTGAATTTCTCGATGATCCACGCTGCAGTGCCGACCGGGGAATCCATTAGCGCCATCGCCAGCGTCTGGGGCTTGGTCATCTGCTGCATCAGATAGGCGCCCTCGCGCTGCATGGCGCCCTGCGACGCGGCCAGCCATTCGCCTTCGGCCTCGGTCTGCGGCGTGGCGGGTGTCGGGCGGAAGCCGACCATGTTCAGATGGATCGCGCGGCAACCGCCCTTGCCATCGACTGTGCCATGATTGAAGCCGAGCCAGGAGGTCACCATACTGCCCCAGTCGCCGCCCTGAGCGAGATAGGTGTCATATTTCAGTATGTCGCGCATCAGCGTGTCCCAAAGCGCGGCCGTGCCTCGGGGTCCGATCGGGGATTTTGGCCGCCCTGAAAATCCGTAACCGGGCAGGGAAGGGATGATCAGGTCAAAAGCATCTTCGGCCTTGCCGCCATAGCGGGATGGAAAGGCCAGGGGCGCGATCGCTTCCCAAAGTTCAAAAACTGAACCCGGCCACCCATGTGTGATGAGCAGGGGGCGCCGCCCGCCAGCTTCGCCCACGACATGGACAAAGTGAATCATCTGACCATCAATCTCGACTTTGTAGCTGGGATACTTGTTCAGGATCTCTTCTGATTTGCGCCAATCATAGCCTGCAATCCAATAGCGCTGGATGTCTTTCATCACCGGTGTGGACATGCCGTAGGCAAAGCCTTCTTCATTGGCCGGGGCTGGAAACCAGTCATAGGCTTTCACCCGCGCCATGATGGCGTCGAGCTTTTCCTGGGGAATGTCGATGCGGAAGGGCTGAGCGGTCGGCATGTTTGTCTCCTCGCTAGGGTGTCATCCAGCTAGCGGACATGCCGTGGGGCGAAGCAAGTTAAATCGAGAAACTGGTTCCGCAGCCGCAAGCCGCCGTAGCATTTGGGTTGCTGATCTTGAAGGCAGCACCAATCAGTTCGGTCGTGAAATCGATCTGTGAGCCCTTCAGGAATTCGAGGCTCATTTCGTCGATCAACACTTTTGCGCCATCGCGTTCCAAGACGATATCGTCTTCCTTGGCCGCTTGGTCGAAGTCGAACTTGTAGGAAAAGCCTGAACATCCGCCGCCTTCGACGGAGACGCGCAGAAAATCAACGCCGTCCTGTTTGGCCAGAATCGCATTAATCCGCTTGGCAGCCGAGGCTGTAAGGGTCACATCGGGGGCAGTTGTCGTGCTCATGACCTCAACATAGGGATTCCCGAGCCAATGGAAAAGAGATCAGTGTATGCCACCCGGCACGAAGATAGCCGCGGCCGGTATTTCCCGGAGGCGCCATCGGCGACTCGAACGCCTTTCCAGCGTGATCGAGACCGGATTATCCACTCGACCGCCTTCCGGCGATTGAAGCAGAAGACACAGGTGTTTGTCGCACATGAGGGCGATCATTTCCGCACCCGCCTGACGCATTCACTCGAAGTGGCCCAGATTGCCCGCAGTATTGCCCGTACGCTCGGTCTGGACGAAGACCTCGCCGAAGCGTTGGCGCTCGCCCACGATATGGGCCACCCGCCCTTCGGACATGCGGGTGAGGACCAGTTGGACGCGTGCATGGCGGACTATGAGGGGTTTGATCATAACGCCCAGACGCTGCGCATCGTTACCAAGCTGGAGGTCCGATACCCCAATTTTGAGGGCCTGAACCTGACCTGGGAGCTGCTGGAGGGCCTCGTAAAGCACAATGGCCCGATGGTGACGCGCGATACACCGGTGGAATCGCTACCGGCCGCTTTTCGGGAATATGCGAACTTCATGGACTTGGAGCCGCACCAGTTTGCAGGTCCGGAAGCGCAGGTGGCTGCACTGTCAGACGACATCGCCTACAATAATCATGATATTGATGACGGTATCGCCGCTGGTCTGTTCACGATTGACGATCTGATGGATTTGCCGATTGTCGGAGACGAGTTCCGCGCGGTGAAATTGGAATATGCGCATTTAAGCGACCGGATGGTCTCCTATGAAGCGGTTCGTCGCCTGATCGGCCTGTGGGTAAACGACCTGACCGCCGAGACGGGCCGGCGCGCGAAGCAGTACGCGCCACAGAGCGCCGCGGAAGTGCGCGCCATGGATGTGCCACTCGTTGCATTTTCGGAGGAGCTGGAAAGCCGTCAGCGGGCGCTGCGCGCCTTTCTGTATGAGCGGATGTACAAACACTACACAGTCAACCGCATGCGCAGCAAAGCCAAACGCATGCTCGCCGAGCTGTTTCAGATTTTCCTGAGTGAGCCTGACACGCTGCCGAGCCCGTGGCGGCAAGATGCGTCACAGGCCAACGAAGCGCGCCGCGCGCGCATTGTTTGTGACTATATCGCCGGGATGACAGATTCCTACGCAATCGAGGAACACCGGCGGCTTTATCATCCGGATGTACTGCGCTAGCCGCACTGTCATCACATTTACCGGTTTTAAAGCGTTGCAGGCGCCGAGGCCTGTGAAAGCTCTTGAATATTCAAGTGTCGTTAACGAAACACGCCGTAATCTTAACTCTGTGAACCTAATCTGAGGATGATTCCATGGGGCGATATCGGGACGACGAGCGGGATTATTCCCCGTTCGAAGACGATTACCGCGGATTTGATGTTCGCGAGGACGATTCCACGCGCGGACCGCTCATCCTGGCGCTTGCCGTGGGGGTCTTGCTCGTCTTCGGCGCAGTTGTTTGGAACACATATCGTCAGGGAGTTCGGGACAACGGTGCCGGTATCCCCAGCGTAATTGCCGATAAAGAGCCCTACAAGCGTGCGCCGGAAGATCGAGAAGGCCTGGCAGTCCCAGACACTGACAAGCGCTTCTACGATCAGATGGATGACTCCGAGCGTATAGTGGAGCCGGGCACCGACTTCGCTGCAAATGACACTGAAGGTGGTGATGCGCTGCAAGGCGGCCCCCCAATTGAGCTCAGGCCAGGCCGGGAAGGCATCGAGCCTGATGATGCGCAAGTACGCGCACTGGCTGACCTGGAGGCGATGCCAGAGGATGAGGAAGAGACCCTGCGTGTCGTGCCAACGAATCCGGTGGTGCAGGCGCCTGCTCCCGCGCCGCGGAAGGCGCCGGCCGCCAGGGAAGCGTCCTCACAGTTTGCCTTTACCGATGATGGTATTTACCTCGTCCAGTTGGCAGCTTTCCGCTCACAAGACGCCGCTGAAACCGCCTGGGCGAAAATGAACAGTACAAAGCCCGGCCTCTACCGGAGTGCTCAGAAGCGTATTCAACGAGCCGATCTTGGAGCCAAGGGTGTCTTCTATCGGTTGCGCGTCGGCAGCTTTGCGGAACGGTCTGAAGCATCGAAATTCTGTGATGCGGTGAAGGCCGGCGGTGACAATTGCATTGTGGTGACAGGATAGTGATCAAGGCTTGCATCCTCAGCGTTTCGGGGCCTGTGCTCACGAAGGAGGAAGCGACACTGTTCGCCGCCGAGCAGCCTTGGGGGGTCATCCTGATGGGCCGCTCCTGCGTATCGCGGACCCAAGTCCGAAGCCTCGTCGATGACATCTGGAACGCGATGAATCGGCCGTGCCTGATCTTTATCGATCAGGAGGGTGGACGTGTGGCAAGGTTGAAGGCGCCTGAATGGCCTCTTTTTCCGCGTGGTCAGGACTATGCCGATATTTATGCCAATGATCGTGAGCGGGGTCTTTCCGCTGCCTGGCTTGGCCACAGGCTCATCGCCGCAGAACTCGCTGCCCTGTCGATTCATGCAGATTGTGCGCCTGTCGTCGATCTGCCGGTTCCGGGCGCACATGACGTAATTGGCGACAGGGCTTTTGGCACTGATCCCGAAACGGTCGCAAGTCTCGCGGGCGCGGCTCTGAAAGGGCTTGCATCCGGCGGTGTTGCCGGCGTGATCAAACATATTCCGGGTCATGGGCGCTCCATGTGCGATAGCCATCTGGAGCTGCCGCGCGTAGCGGCGAGCGAAGCGGAACTGGCGAAAGATTTTGATGCCTTTGCCCGTCTCGCCGATGCGCCAATGGCGATGACAGCGCACATTTCCTATGATGCATTTGACGCCAATGTCCCCGCCACTCTGTCAAAAATCATGATTCAATACGTGATCCGCGCGCGAATCGGGTTTGATGGCTTGCTGATGACGGATGATCTCGGGATGCAGGCGCTGGGCGGTAGCCTGGGCGAGCGGGGCGAAGCGGCGATTGCTGCAGGCTGTGACGTGCTATTGCACTGTTCCGGCTTTCTTTCTGATCCACTTGCGATCCATTCAGAAATGGCTGAAGTCGCAGCTGTTTCGCCAGAACTGACGGGACGGCCACTGGAGCGGGCACTGCGTGCTGAAGCACTCTCGACCCATCAGGAGGAGTTTGACCTCGTTGAGGGTTGGCAGACATTCCAGTCATATTTTCCTCATTTGGCGGGGGCGGCATGAACTCCGAAATGATCTCGATTGATGCGCTGTCTGCAGACGCGCAGGAGGCCGAAGCCGGCGATCTCTTTACGGTCGATGTTGGCGGTTATGAAGGCCCGCTTCATCTGTTGCTGGAGCTTGCCCGCCGGCAGAAGGTCGACCTGCTGCATCTGTCGATCCTGTCGCTGGCAGAGCAATACCTCGACTTCATCGAAGAGGCGAAGTCTCAGCGCATCGATCTGGCGGCCGACTATCTTCTGATGGCGTCTTGGCTCGCCTTCATGAAATCGCGCCTTTTGTTGCCGAAGCCGGAAAAGGCCGCGGAAGACGAACCAACTGGCGAAGAAATGGCAGCGCGGCTGGCCTTTCGCCTGAAGCGGCTTGATGCCATGCGCGGGGCCGTCGAAGAACTCGAAGCGGGGCCTATTCTCGACAATGTGGTCTTCCTGCGCGGTGCGCCGGTACAGCCCAAAGTCGTCAAGCACACTGAATACAAAGCGTCGCTGTACGAGCTGACACAAGCCTTCGGGACGATTCGCGATCGCCGCGAAAAGGAACGCCCGCACACGATTGAGCAACAGCTTGTTTTGCCGCTGGAACTGGCGCGAACAACACTGCGCGCACTCAGGCAACAGTTGGAGCAGTGGTCTTCGCTGGACGAGATCCGCTCAACCATGACAGACGTGGACCCGGAATTGCCGCCTCGGTCTGTCACCGCAAGTGTCTTCTCGGCTGCATTGGAACTCGCCCGCGATGGCGAAGTCGATGTGCGCCAGGACGAGCACTTTGCGCCACTTTACCTGCGCAATGCGGGTATCAGACCGGAAGGGGGCAGAGATGCAACCGCTTGAGAAGTACTTGATGACTGACGACACTCCTGAAACAGAACGCGACGCGGTTGCGCAGTTGGCGTTTGCCTATCGTCGTTCCGAAGAGGCCCTGACCGAAGGCGCCAGCGAAGCGCTGGTCGAGGGTATCCGCCGTGCTGAAGCCATCCTGTTTGCCGCTGGCGAGCCGCTGAGCGCCGAGCAGATTGCCGAGACTTTGCCGCACGGCGTCGAAGCGGCCGATGTGTTGATGGCGCTCCGGGCACAATATGTGAACCGTGGGGTCAATCTGGTCGAAGTCGCGGGCAAATGGCGCTTCCAGACGGCTTCCGATCTTTCCTATTTGTTTGTGGAAGAGCGTCAGGTTCAGAAAAAACTGAGCCAGGCGACGCTCGAGACGCTGGCGATTATTGCCTATGGCCAGCCGGTCACGCGAGCTGAAGTTGAGGCAGTGCGCGGCGTTGCGGTGTCAAAGACAACAATCGATACATTGCTGGAAACCGGCTGGGTGAAGATCAAGGGCCGCCGCAAAACCCCGGGTCAACCAATCACCTATGGCACGACCGATGCCTTCATGGAGCATTTCGGGCTGGAAAGCCTCGACACATTGCCGGGCAAAGCCGATCTCGAAGCCGAGGGGCTATTGTCGGATGTTATTCCGGACGGTTTCCAGATGCCGGACGAGGAAGCCCTGAACGGCGAAGAAGCGCCAGAGGTGGAGTCCCCTGAGATCGCGGAGACAGAATCTTTCGTCACAGACTTCATGGAAGAAGGCGATGACGAGGATTCAGAGACCGATGAGGGTGTCAGCCTGGAAATGGCTTCGTCAGACAATGGCATTGATGCTCAGGCCGATCTCGATGGCGAAGATGATGCTTCCGTCAGTGTGTTCTCCTATACGCGCGCACCGGAACGTGCGCAGTCTGATGTTGATGAGTTCGACAGCGGTGATGTGAAAGCGGCCGTGATCCAGCTGGCAAAGCAGCCGCGTATTCCGGAGCAGCCCATGGATGCATGGGATGATGACGAATAGATAGTGCTTGGGTGCGGATGATGCCTGTCACTCTCCTTCAACGCTTTACGTCGAAGGAAGCGATCTGGTTTTACGCTCTGTTCGCGGTACTGATCTTGCCTGCGGTGCTGAACGGATTCCCGCTGGTGATGTCTGACTCCATTGCCTATTCAGGGAAGGGGGCAAACTGGTTCAGGGGCAAGTTTCCGGCCCTGCTGCTGACGCTGCCTTACAAACTGGTTGGGTATTGGGCGATGCCAATCCTCAATAGCGCAATGGTTGCGGGCGCATGGATTCTATTGTTCCGCGTTTATGATATTCGCCCCAGCCGCATAGTGTTGTGTATACTGATTGTGCTCAGCCTGCAGCCGATCTATACGAGCGCAGTCTTGGTCGATGCATGGTTCTTTCCAGCTATCGTACTGCTCCTGTCTGCGCGTAAGCTTCCAGAAGTATATGTGGGAATTTTAGCTGGCCTGCTTTTGTCAGGTCACGGATCAGGACAGATTTTTGCTCTTGTTTTCGCTGTGCTGGCGGCGGTGCTTTTCCGTTCGAGGCGGCAAGTCGTGGCTGGCATGGTTGCCGCGGTCATCGCTTTTGGCATGAACGTGCTGCTTGATGCCATGATCATGCCTGAGACGCCGCGACTTTCGAAAACGTTTCCCGCCGCCCGGGTGTTCTCGGTCCAGCCGGAATTGCTGCGGAGGGAAGCAGACCGGTCCGGAAACCTGGTTCTGTCTGAAGCCGCTGACGAAGTGGCGAGGATTAAAACCTATCCAGAGAACAAAGGTCGGCGTGATCTGTTCTGGGATGTCTGGAAGACCTCAGAGGGCGAATTCGACTTGGCCAAGTTTGAGGAGCACCATGCGCTTCCCATACTCAAGGATGCATTCATGTTTGAGCCTGTACCCTTGGCCCGTACCATCTTTTTGGATTTTCTGAGTTATTATGGGCCAGCAACCCAATTCGATTTCCAACCTGTCTTGTCAGAGCCTTTTCCAGAATCGTTCTACGCCTCACATCAGGCGAAGGGATTTTTTGCGGCGGTGCCGGTGGAGTTGGGCGCGACGATCTTGAGGTATGGGTGCTATCTTGCATTTGCCGCCGCACTATTCTTCGGTTGGAGACGGACTGGTGCAGATATTCGTAGAACCATCATAGGTATTGGATTGATCGCCATCGCCAATGACGCGCTGTTTGCCCTTCTGTCGGGTCCACCCGACCGGTATCATCATCGAATACTGCCACTACTTGCGATCGGGACCGTCTTGCTGATTTCGGGCAGGGTCAAGCAGCCGGTCGAGGCGCCAGCCTGAAGCGGCGCTCATGCTGAAACTGACCGATAATGTCGTCCTCGGACGTTCCCCAACCCATATTATGAATGACCAGAGGGCGTCCCGTCCGTGTGGTCTTGTCAGAAACAATCCCGATATGAGGAAGGCTCTCCTTGTATCGCATCGTATAGAGATCGCCTGCCTTCCAGCCTGTATCGTCTGGCGGCGTTGACAGGGCGAGGCCGTGGCGTTCGATATATTTTTCCAGATTTGGTACGCGACGATGGTCGATATTGCGGTCAGGGCGGGTCAGGCCCCAGATTGTCGGATACTTGCTGAAAGCGTTGGTCATGTCTTCATGAACAAGTTGCTGTAAGTCCATTGCGAACGCATCGCGATAGGCCCTCACAATCACATCGGTGCACACGCCCCGCGATCTTTCCACATCTCCCATCGGATAGGAGAGGTGGGCATAGGCCGGGTCATACATGCGTGTGATCCCGATCTGGGATCTCGCAGCAAATGCGAGGCGAGTCTGCCACGGAAGCGTTCTCTGCCCGAGGCGGATCGGCGCAAGCGGAACACTGAAACCTCCCAAGATGGCGGCACGACGTGTGAGCATGATCTCATTGCGCCATACCGATCCGGCAGGAATAGGGCCGAAATTAGAAGCCGTGCAGTTCTGCGATCTCTTCCAATGGTGCACGCTCGGCCCGCAATGTGTTTACCGGATGGGATGGATCGGGCTTTCCGACCGCCATCGCGCACCAGACCATTTCGGTGTCTGCCAGTTTGAAATGGTCTTTCAGGGCGGGGCGCAGCATGCCCCAGCATTCTTGCATGCACGTCCCCCAGCCACGCTCTTCCGCGAGCAGTGCCAGGGTTTGAAGGTACATGCCAGTGTGACCCCACTGACCATGTCCCATCCGCTCATCGATGACGATGAATGTCGCCACGGGGGCGTCAAAGAAACGGAAATTGTTGGCGAACCAGGCGACGCGCGCTGCGCGATCCTCTCGCGGAATGCCAAGCGTTTCGTACATCATCTCGCCCACTTTGCGGCGGCGCGCTTCGTGGGGCTCCCAGAGGTCTTTCGGGTAAATGGGGCGATCTGTTGGCTGACCCTTTGGGTTTGCAGCCAGTACAGGCGCGGCCATGCGAATGACGGCATCCTTGGCGTCGCCAGTGACGACAATGGTTCGCCAAGGCTGTGTGTTGCCGCCGGAGGGCGCCCGCTGGGCCTGATTCAACCACTCGCGGATATCGGCTTCAGAAAGTGCATCGGGCTTGAAGGCCCGTGTGGAGATACGTTGCGCGACTGCCTGTGATACGTCCATGAAAAAACCTCCCATCTGGTCTGATGGGAGGTTTATCGTCTTGGCGTGGCGTCAGCCAAAACTTATTTGCCGTGCAGGACCACTGGCATCCATGTGTACCCCTTCACGAAGCCGCCCGCAGAAAAGGATGGTTCGTCGAGCACTTCGATATGGCTGAAGCGTTCCATCAGTTCTTGCCAGAGGATTTGCAGCTGTAGTTCAGCGAGACGGTTGCCGACGCAGCGATGGATACCGAAGCCGAACGAGATATGCCGACGGGCATCGGGACGGTCGATGATATAGTCATTCGGGCGGTCCCAGAAGCGTTCATCCCGGTTGCCTGAGACATACCACATGGCAACCTGGTCGCCCTTCTTGATGGTCTGGCCGTGCATCTCGACGTCTTCGAGCGCCGTGCGGCGCATGTGAGCCAGCGGCGTCTGCCAGCGGATCGTTTCGGAGACCATGTTCGGGATCAGCGACAGGTCTGCTTTCAGCTTGTCATATTCTGCTGGGAACTTGTTCAGCGCGTAGACTGAAGCGGTCATCGAGTTTCGGGTCGTGTCATTGCCGCCCACGATGAGCAGAATGACGTTGCCGAGCAGTTCCATTGGCGTCATGTTGCGGGTCTTCTCACCATGCGCGAGCAGGCTGATCAGATCGTTCTTCTGCGGCTGCGCGCCACGCTCCTGGAAGATCTGCATGAAAGTGGCGAGACATTCCATCATTTCGCGCTTCCACTGTTCTTCCCCGCCGGGGCAGATGTCCGGATTGTTCATGCCGGTCGCCATGTCGGACCAATGGGTCAGGTCGCGACGTTTTTCGAATGGATAGTCGAACAGCGTGGCCAGCATCATCGTGGTCAGCTCGATGGAGACGGTGTCGACCCAGTCGAACGGCTCACCAACCGGAAGGGAGTCGAGCAGGCCCTGGGTGCGCGAGCGGATCAGTGGCTCGAATTCCTTGAGCATGTTTGGGGCAACGGCTGGCTGGACCGTCTTGCGCTGTTCAGAGTGGCGCGGTTCATCCATTGCGATGAACATCGGCAGCTCAAAATCTTCCGGTGGGCTGCCCAGCGTGATGCCGCCATGTTCCCAGCTGGAAGAGAAGCGTTTGTGGTCGGTATCGACCGCCATGATGTCTTCATAGCGGGTGATCGACCAGAACGGGCCGACAAAGGAGTCAGCTGTGTAATGCACGGGGGCTTCATTGCGCAGTCGCTCGAAACGATCCCACATCGCCTGTTGCCGCCAGAGTTCCGGATCCTCGGGGTGCAGCTCCGCAAGAGGCAGCGAACTGGCAGGCGGTGCCTTTTCGCCAATTTCGAGATAGCCTTCGAAGAGCGGATCACGGTGAGTGATCTTCGGGCGCTCCAGGGCAGGGTGATCAAGCAGGTGAACCGTATCAGCAGCCATCAATTTTCCTCCGACAGTAAGCCTTTGTCTCAGGCTCGATTTATGACGTCGGCGTCACCTTAACACGGCTATTCTGAAAAAACTATGACGCAGGCGTCATTTTTTTTGCGATATGCCGTTCGCGTTTTGCATTCTGTAGTGCTGCGCGTGTCGCGCGGGCCAGTGACTTTCGTTCTGGCAAGGTCAGGAAACGCCCAATGACATAGGCGGTCTGGCCGTATTCAACCCGCAACCAGCTATTCGCGTTCAGCGGCTCATCGAGTTCGATTCTCGCGAAGGCGGACGGCACAGTCGCTGACTTCTCGCTGCCATTGGCGCCTTTGTGAGTTAACCGCAGCTCTTTACCTGTCACGACGATTCGGGTTTCTTCCCGCTGTTGTCGGAAGGACATGCGAAATGCAAAATAGAAGGCGAGGGCATCCAGACCAAAGAAGCCGATCACGGGGATGGCCCCCATCGAGATGAAGGCGATACCCGTCAGGAAGCTGACGCCGCCGACAACTGCCATGACGATGGCGAAACCGCGCTGACTGAGCGACTGATTGGGCCGAAGAACGGCGTCCATATAGATGATTTCGTTCGGCGCGCTCATATATCTAAAATAGCATGGCCTTGTGCGAAGGCGAGGGGGCATTAGACAGGCGGAATGACACAGCTCAAATCCACCCCGAAAACCAAGAAGAAGCGCGCTCCGCGCGTTTTTGGGCCCGAGAAGGCGACCGCGCTCTTTTCGGCACTTGCCGCAGATCGCCCGGATCCTCGCACAGAACTTGATTTCGTGAATCCGTACACGCTGGTCGTGGCTGTGGCCTTGTCGGCACAGGCCACCGATGTCGGGGTGAACAAAGCCACTGCGAAATTGTTCGCACTTGCGGATACGCCGGAAAAGATGCTGGCGCTGGGGGAGGCCGGCGTCGCGGAGCACATCAAGACGATTGGCTTGTGGCGCAATAAGGCCAAGAACGTCATCGCGCTGAGCCAGATGTTGCTGGATGAATTCGGCGGCGACGTGCCGCAAACGCGGGAAGAACTTGTGCGCTTGCCCGGTGTCGGCCGAAAGACCGCCAATGTGGTTTTGAACGAAGCCTTTGGGCACCACACAATTGCGGTCGACACGCACATTTTCCGCGTCTCGAATCGGACAGGGCTAGCCCCCGGCAAGACGCCGGACGAGGTCGAAGCCGGGCTGGAACGTGCGACGCCCGCCGACTTCAAGAAGGGCGCGCACCACTGGCTGATCCTGCACGGGCGGTATGTCTGCAAGGCGCGCAAACCCGAATGCTGGCATTGCGCCATATCCGATTTGTGCCGGTTCAAACCCAAGACACCTGACCCGTCCGCTGTATCGTCTCTTGGTCCCAAAGCCTGACGGGTGGGGTGTGTCGCGACTGCACTACACGCGGCTTGCCTCCAGTTCGCCCAAATTTAACCAAATCACGGCCACCTCCAACCGACACCGCATCGCACAGGTAAAAATGGAGCGTACCGCATGAACCGCATAGGAAAATTCGTCCTTGGCGCAGCCTCCTTCTGTCTTCTGTCCGGCCTGCCAGCTGTGGCTGAGGATGGCTGGTCGGGGGAGTCTTCCCTCAGCGCAGGACTGACAACCGGGAACACGGAAACGTCTGAAGCCGGTCTCGGCATCGACCTTGATCGCGGTGCCGGCGATTGGAATTTCGGGATTCAGCTCTCCGGGGACTACGGCAAGGAAGATGGCGTTGAGAGCCGTAACCGCTACTTCGGCGCGGTGGACCTGGAGCATGACTTCAACGACACGATGTTCACTTTCGGACGGGCCTCCTATGAGGTCGACCAGTTTACCGGCTTCGACAGCCGTACTTTTGTTGGTGGGGGTGTCGGTTGGCATGTCCTGGATGATGAAGACCATCATTGGACGGTGCGCGGCGGCCCTGGTTTCAAGATTGATGAAGTCAAGCGTCAGATCACGACGGATAGCACCGGAACTGTAACGATTACGCCGGCGAGTACCGAAGAGTCACTGGGTGCGGTTGCGCAGTCTGAGTATTTTTATGCCTTCAATGAGGCTGTGTCTCTGAGCAACAAGACCAATGTGGTCTATGGTCAGGAATCCACTCAGATCAACAACAGTATCGGACTGACCGCGGCGTTGAATGGCCACCTCGCGGCTCGCGTGTCCTTCGATGTGCGCCACGACACTGCGCCTCAGCCGACCTATGACGCAACCGATACCGCCACGAAATTCTCGCTCGTCTACACGCTCGGCGATTAAGGTCGCCTAACCCGCTTTTAGACGGGTCTCCACGGCCTTGGCGATAAGTCCTCCAAGACGTGCGCCCTGTTCCGGATAAAGATATGGCTCGATCAATTCGAGTTCCATCAGGAGCAGGGAGCCGTCAGGATGGCGCAGCATGTCGACCCGGGCGTATAGCGGGATGTCGTCGAGTAGACCGAGTATCGCCCGCGCTACGTCCAGATCCGCCCGGCTCGGCTCGATCGTTTCTTCCTGGCCGCCATAAGTCGACTGAATGCGGTAGTCGCCGGGCTTGGCGCGCTTGATCAGCGCGTGCGACAGCTCACCATCAATGAAGATGAAGCTCAGTTCGCCTTCGGTCTGGATCGTCGACAGGAAGGGCTGCACCATCATTGGGTGTGGCATCCTGGGGGCTGGGTCATCTGAGTTCAGCAAGTGCTGACCGCTCGCCCCTGCGCCGACCTGACGCTTGAACACCAGCTTCGTTTCGCCGAGCGCGTCAAAGGCGCTTCGGTACTGATCGTCGGTCATCTCATCAATCCAGAGAGTCGGGATCAGATCTGCGCCGCGAGCTGCGAGATCCTTGAGATAGACCTTGTCGCTGTTCCAGTGGACCAGCGCGGCAGGATTGAACAAGCGTGTCTGAGCCTCGATGGTCTCAAGCGTGGTCAGGAATTCATCTTGTCGGTCCCAATAATCCCACGTCGTGCCAATCAGCGCGGCGTCATGGTTTGACCAATCAACAGAACTATCGTCCCAACAGATATCCACAATGTCTATGCCACGCTCTGAGAATTCGGGTCTCAATGCGCGCATCATGTAATCGTGCTCGAACGCATCGGACCGCCGGATGGGAGAGCCGGGCTGGGTTACTTGGGAGGACAAATATGCAATTTTCATCCGCAGGCGTTTATCATGCGCAGCTGTTGCGTCCAGCAGGCAGCTCTGGCAATTGGCGCCGAGCAATCAGGGAATCTGTGAAATGAGTGAAATCCGCTTCGATGTCGTCGGCTTGGGAAATGCCATTGTGGATGTGATGTCGAAAACGGACGATGCGTTCCTCGAAAAATGGGGCATTCACAAGAATGCGATGAATTTGATCGAGGAAGATCGTGCAGAAGCCCTGACCAAGGCCGCGGTGGACCCATTCTATACATCTGGCGGCAGTGGCGCCAACACGATCGCCGGTCTTGCGAGCTTCGGCGCACGTGCCGCCTATATTGGCAAAGTCTCCAAGGATGAACTCGGCAGCCAGTTTACACGCGAGATGACCGCGTCGGGTGTGCCCTTCGCGACGAAACCTCTTGAGAGCGGACCCGCCACGGCACGCAGCATCATCTTCGTGACGGAAGACGGTGCGCGGAGCATGAACACATTCCTCGGCGCGTCGGTCCTGTTCTCCAAGGATGACGTGGACGAAAACACCGTGCGGGCAGGGGGCATTCTTTATCTGGAAGGATATCTGTTTGACCGCGAAGATGCCAAGGAAGCGTTTGTCTTTGCCTCAGAAATAGCCAAGGCCGCTGGCCGCAAAGTGGCGCTCACCTTGTCGGATAAATTCTGTGTAGACCGGCATCGTGCGAGCTTTCTTCAATTGGTTCGCAACAATGTCGACATTCTGTTTGCGAATGAGGAAGAGTTGCTCTCCCTGTACGAAACGGAAGATTTCGACGCGGCTTTGGCTGCGCTTCAACAGGACACCGCCGTTGCGGCGGTTACGCGCAGCGAGAAGGGATCGGTCGTGATCGGCGCCGGTGACCCCATCAGCGTCAAGGCAGAGCCGGTCGATCAGGTTCTCGATACAACCGGTGCCGGCGACCAATATGCGGCGGGTTTCCTGTTCGGAATATCTCGCGGACTGCCGCTGGAGACATGCGCGCACCTTGGTCACATCGCTGCGGCCGAGGTCATCGCGCATTTCGGACCACGCCCGGAACAGTCCTACAAGACACTCGCCGAGCAGGCCGGCATTTACGCCTGAGCCTTCAGAGCCTCTTCGACATAGTCGAGCCGGTCATGCCCAAAGAACATGTCGTCACCGACAAAGAATGTCGGCGCGCCGAATGCTCCTCGGGCAATGGCTGAATCGGTGTTGGCTTTCATGGCGTCCTTGCTGGCGCTTGCCTGAGCGAGTTCCTGAATCTGTCGGAAGTCGAACCCTTCCTGTTCGCACATTGCCCGAACCGAATCGTCATCATCGGGTTTGAGTGGGGTTGGGGACGCCCACATATGTTGGAAGCAGGCATCCATGAATCGCTTCTGCTCAGTGGGCTCATTGTCCAGTCCGCAGGTTGCGCGCAACAGATTGCGGGTACTGACCATCGGGAAATAGGGGTTCATCCGAAAGTCCACGCCATAGCGGGTTGTGCAGCGTTGGAGATCTTTCATCATGTATGCACCCTTCGCCGGCACCATGCCAGGCGGCCTGTTGTCTGTAGCCTGCATTACAGCGCCCAGAAACATTGGCTTGATCACGATATCTGCCCCGGTACGGGCGGATATTTGTTGCACTGCGGCATTGGCCACGTAAGAAAATGGACTGATATAGTCGAAATAGAATTCGAATTTGCCTGCCATGGGACCCTCTCAAATGAGTTTCATTTTGGAACTATGGCAAATCAGTATAGGTGTGTCAGCATGAAATGGTCTGATTTATCCGATAATTGGTGCCCGGTTGCGCGAACGCTTTCACTGGTTGGGGATCGTTGGACGATGCTGATTCTTCGAGACTGCTTCCTGGGCCTGTCCCGTTTCGAACAGTTTATTGCCTCAAGCGGTATGACACGACACATTCTGGCCGACCGCTTGAAACGGCTTGTCGAAGCAGGCGTGCTGGAACGCAAAGCCTATACAACGACGCCAAAACGGTTTGACTATGTGCTGACCGAGAAGGGTCAGGAATTGGCTCCAGCCCTGTTGACCCTGAAGGATTGGGGTAAAAAACACATGCCCGTGCGACGCACGACGTCGGCTTAGTCGTTCAGCAGAGCTTCTACTTTTTTCTGCACAGCACCATAGTCGATCTTGCCGGTTCCGAGGACCGGGATTTCATCAACATGATAGACGCGTTTCGGTACAGACAATTCCGGCACGCCGTGATTCTTGGCCCAAGCGAGAATGTCTTCGCGATTGCTTGCCTTGGTATCGCTGAGCAGAATGACCTGCTCACCCTTGCGGGAATCCGGAAGCGTAACGGCTGCGTGCAGATTGTCGGGCCAGATCGCACTCGCGCAGTTTTCCACCACCGCCAGAGAGACCATTTCACCGCCAATCTTCGCGAAGCGTTTGACGCGGCCCATGATACGAATGATCCCACTTTCATCGATCGCAACGATGTCGCCGGTGTCGTGCCAGCCGCCTTCGGGGCGTTCAAGCATGCCGGGGTTTGACGGCCGTAGATAGCCCATCATGATGTTCGGCCCGCGAACATGTAGCCGACCGCCATCTTCGATGCCTTCGACCGGCAGCAACTTGGACTCCATGCCTGACATCAGACGCCCGACAGTTCCCGGCCGATTGTCTTCCCACTTATTGGCCGCGATGACGGGAGAGGCTTCGGTTGCGCCATAGCCTTCGAGGATTTCGATTTCGAATTTACGGCGGACCAGGGCTCGGGTTTCATCCTTTACCCGTTCCGCGCCGCACACAGCCAACCGCACAGAGCTCATGTCACCGTCATTCCCGATCCGGGCATATTGAGAGATGAACGTGTCCGTTGCGAGCAGGATGGTCGACTGGTTCGCACGGATCCGTCGCACGATTTCACGGGGCTGCAGCGGTGAGGGATGGAATATGACCGGGATGCCGGCCACGAGCGGCAAGACCGCACCAACCGTCAGGCCGAAACAATGAAATGTCGGCAGGGGATTGAACAGACTGTCCGTATCGGGGCTGAGACCTATATGTGCCCGTACCTGTTCAACATTTGCCATGACGTTTTCATGACTCAGCACGACCCCTTTGGGCTCGCCCTCTGTGCCAGACGTGAACAGCATGACGCCGGGGGATTTGTAGCGGGACTGTTTCCGGACAAGACCAGGCAAGATGTTCCCTACAGCGGCTATCAGCTTGTTGGCCAGTGTCAGGTTTTCCCGCACATCCTCAAGGTAGACGATCTCGGCGGAGCCCGACAATTCTTCCATCAGTGCTTCGAGTCCGCCGAGCTCGACGAACTTGTGAGCCGTGATGATGCGGCTTATCTGACCTGCCTTAAGCGCGGCCTTCAGGTTTCGCGAGCCAGCGGTAAAGTTCAACATGGCGGGAATGCGATTGAAGGCGCTGAGCGCGAAAAACCCAATCACGGCACCGGCGCCGCTGGGCAACATCACGCCGACTGCCTCACCCGATTTGGTTCCTTGGCGCAACGCTGATCCGAGGGCGAGGGACCCCTGAACAAGATCCTTGTAGGTGAGTTGCCGGTCGTCGCCATCAACGAGAATCGTCTTGTCCGCGCCGAATTCCTTTTTCGCGCGAAAGAGCGCGCTGAAAAGGTCGGTTCTGGTGCGAGATGGCTGGTATGGCAAAGGTGCCGGGATGGTCTGTCCGGTCATGATGGCCTTCGTTTCCTCCGAGGCGTTGCCTCATGTTTATTGTAACAATCTGTCATTTATCGACACTGTCGCAACCCCTAATGCAAGATTGCATAAACACTCTGCAGTGTATTTCCCTTGATGAAACAGCTGGTCACGTCCATTTTCACACCATGGCAAATCTCATCGATCTGACGCAGAGCACGCGTAAGCACAGACACCCGGAAAAGCAGTCGCGGCCGGATACGCCGCTCCTGCGCAAACCTGATTGGATTCGTGTTAAAGCGCCGACCTCGCAGGGCTATGCTGAAACGCGCCAGATCGTAAAATCGAAAGGGCTGGTCACTGTTTGTGAAGAAGCCGGATGCCCGAATATCGGAGAGTGTTGGGACAAGAAACACGCCACGATGATGATTCTGGGTGAGATATGCACCCGGGCATGCAGTTTCTGCAATGTTTCCACAGGCAAGCCACTGACTCCGGGCCGGGTAGAAGAAGATGAACCGCGCCGTGTGGCAGAGGCCGTCGCCGAAATGGGCTTGCAGCATGTTGTTATCACATCGGTAGATCGGGATGACCTGTCCGATGGCGGGGCGATGCACTTCGTCAACACGATTCAGGCAATCCGGGCGATGTCACCCGGAACCACAATCGAAATCCTGACGCCAGATTTCCTGCGCAAGGACGGTGCCGAAAATCTGGTGATCGACGCCAAGCCGGACGTATTCAATCACAATCTCGAAACGGTGCCTCGCCTGTACCTGTCCATTCGGCCGGGCGCGCGCTACTTTCATTCCCTCAGACTTCTGGAGAAAGTGAAGGACCGTGATCCGACCCAATTCACAAAATCTGGTTTGATGGTGGGTTTGGGTGAAACCAAGGAAGAGGTCATGCAAGTCATGGACGACATGCGGTCAGCGGGAATCGACTTCCTGACCATCGGCCAATATCTGCAGCCGACTCGCAAGCATGCCGCGATCGATCGCTATGTGTCGCCGGAAGAGTTCAAGACATATGAGGAAATCGCCCGCTCCAAAGGTTTCCTGATGGTGTCAGCTTCACCTCTTACCCGGTCGTCGCACCATGCGGGCGAAGATTTTGCCCGGTTGCGGGCTGCGCGTGAGGCCAAGATGGCCGCTGCCGCCGTTTAGGCATGCCGCATTTCTCGAAATCTGTTCGTGTTCCGTATAGTGGGGAGCAGGCTTTCGAGCTTGTGTCCGACATTGCGGCGTATCCGAACTTCATCAAGTGGATCACCGCCATGCGCGTGTCCGAAATGACGGCACGCCAGGATGGCAGCTTTACCTGTATCGGAGAGGCCGCCGTTGGCTTCAAGGGGTTCGTTGAGCGGTTCACCACGCGAGTCGTGGCCGACCCGAATGCCGGCAATGTGGTTGCGTCCCTGGTCAAAGGGCCATTTCGGAAGCTGAAAGCTGAGTGGACGATTCTTGCATCGAGCCAGGATGGCTCTGATATTTCGCTTTCAATCGATTATGATTTTCGGAATCCGTTCATCGGCATGCTGGCCGCCGCCAATCAGGAGCTTGCGGTCAACAAGATCCTCTCGGCTTTCCTGGCCGAGGCCGAGCGGCGTTATGGCGGTTCAGCCTAGGCGATCTGCATCTGGATCTGTTTCAGCGCGCATTCCATTGCCGCGAGACGAATCTGCTCACGTCCGATATCGCCAACCTGAAGCATTTCATGAATGACGGCGCGATTTTCGCGCGCACACGCCACATGGACGGTCCCCACTGGTTTCATGGGGGTGCCACCACCGGGGCCAGCTACGCCTGTGATGGCAACGGAGATATTAGCGCGGCTGGCGTCCAGCGCGCCTTCTGCCATCATGCGCGCAACGGGCTCGGACACGGCACCATAGTCAGCCATGACATCGCCAGCGATGCCCAGCATTTCTTCTTTGGCGCGGTTGGAATAGGTGACGAAGCCCCGTTCGAACACGGCGGAGCTGCCGGGGATGTCTGTCAGCAAGCCTGCAAGAAGGCCACCTGTGCAGCTTTCGGCCGTGCAGATGCGCAGGCGAGCTTGAGCCGCGTCGTCGAGGATCAACATTGCGAGATTTCGGAGTCGGTCTGGAAACATGTGGCGCACGATATGTGGAGTTCGGCCTGCCGTGAAGAGCAGATTTGAGCCTCAGTCGGTCGTCGTTGGGTAAAGCGTGACGACGGCCTCGGTGGCGATGCCCTCCCGGCGACCGGTGAAGCCAAGCCCTTCGGTTGTCGTTGCTTTCACGCTCACTGCTTCCAGAGGCAGGTCGAGCAACTCCGCGGTCCGAACCCGCATACCTTCCCGATGCGGTTTCACCTTCGGTGTTTCACAGATCACGGTGATGTCGCAATTTCCTATGGCTAGCCCCAGCTCGCCGACGAGCCGTTGGGCATGCTTGAGGAACATGCCGCTATCGGCATCCTTCCACCGGTCATCGCTTGGCGGAAAGTGATCGCCAATATCGCCAAGTGCAGCCGCACCCAGAATTGCGTCGGTGAGGGCATGCCAGGCAGCATCTGCATCAGAATGCCCCTTCAGCGATGCGGAGTGCGGGATTTTTACGCCGCATAGAGTGACATGATCTCCCGGTTCAAAAGCATGGACGTCGAACCCCATTCCGATACGCATATGACTGACTGGCGGTGCCATGAGCCTCGAAACCATATCGAAATCCTCGGGATAGGTGATTTTGTGCAGCCGGTCCGAGCCGCGCACGAGTTTTACTTCGATGCCTTGCGCCTCAACCGCTGCCAGGTCGTCAACCAGATCATCACTCGCCTCTTCGAGTGCGTGCGATATGGCGCCAAACCGGAAGGCCTGAGGGGTCTGGACGCGGAACAGGGCCTCGCGGGAGACGGTCTCCAGGGTGTTGTCCGTCTGTCGTTTCAACGCATCCTGGACGGGCAGGGCAGGTGCTGCAGCGGCATGTGTGTTCAGGGCGTCCAATAGAACATCGATCACCTTATGGGTCAGCCCCGGTCTTGCCGCATCATGTATCAGGACGATTGCGTCGTCTTGCGGGGCATTGATCGCATTGAGCCCGTTGCGGACGGATAGTGTGCGGGTGGCTCCACCGGATACGCATAGGCAGTGTGTTGGAGTGAAATCCTCCGGGACATCCGAACCTGTAACGACAATAATCTCATCAATACGAGGGTGTGTCCTGAAAGCCTCAATTGACCACTCGATGACTTGTCGGCCATTGAGATCGCACCACTGTTTCGCACGTGCACTCTCTGCCCGTCGACCTTGGCCTGCGGCGACTATGATGGCGATCACCTTGTTCATACGACGCTTTTTATGGGAGGTCGCAAAGGTTGGCTACAGGTGATTGTAGCGACATTCGCGGAAAACTGCTTGCATATTGTGCACTTGCGAAAGTCTAAAAAAACGGAAAGATAGTAGAATGACCAATTTTCGGGCACCTCGAGTATGGCTCGCGCCGATGTCCGGCGCGACAGATGCGCCGATGCGTCGTCAAGCAAGTCGCTTTGGCGCGCCTGCTGTCGTGTCAGAAATGGTTGCCGGTGACATGCTCGCTGCAGCTCGTCCGGATGTGGTGCGTCGCACATGTCGTCATGATGGCGAGGGGCACTGGATCGTCCAACTCGCGGCCAGCCGTCCTGAGGCGATGCTGAGGGGGGCGCAACTGTTGCGTGAGACCGGCGTCGACGTGATCGATATCAATATGGGGTGTCCGTCTCGTCAGGTGACGGGCGCGCAGTCAGGTTCTGCCCTGATGCGGGATGTGCCTCTGGCGCTCGAAATCATTCAAGCTGCCCTCGATGGTGCAGACGGCCTGCCCGTGACATTGAAAATGCGCCTTGGCTGGGACGACCAGAGCTTGAACGCGCCGGAGATCGCGGTCGCCGCTGAGCGGATGGGAATTTGTATGCTCACCGTGCATGGCAGGACGCGATGCCAATTCTACAAAGGCAATGCCGACTGGGCGCGGGTTGCTGACACGGTCGCGGCTGTATCCCTGCCAGTGATCGTGAATGGCGACATAGAGACGCCCGAAGATGCTGATGTTGCACTGGCTCAGTCGGGGGCACATGGCGTCATGATTGGTCGCGCCGCCATGGGGCGTCCCTGGCTGCCGGGTCAAATCAACGCTCATCTCGAAGGTCGAACCTTTCAGATGCCTGGCCTTTCAGAGCAGATTGATAGTCTGCTTGAGCAGGTTTCGGATAGTGTTGAACTCTACGGAGAGTTTCTCGGTCTTCGCACGGTACGCAAGCACGTTTCGGCGGCGATTGATGCTGTCCAACTTCCGCTCGAATCTGATGAGCGGCGGAGGCTTCGCTCACGGCTCTGTCAAATCGCCGATTTCGAAGAACTGAAATCGGCGCTTCGTGCCGTCTACTCAAGATCCAGAGAAATGGAGGCCGCCTGATGGCCAGCGACGTCGCCATGTCAGCTCCGCGGTTGGGAGATCTGTCTCCTATTGCGTTGTTGCTGATTGATTCACGCAGGAAAGTTGTTGAGGTAAACGCAGCAGCGGAAAGCCTGTTGCAGCTGTCTCGTCGGGGCCTCCGCAGCAAACCTCTCAGCGAGATAGTCTATCACGACTCCCCGGTCTTCGAACTGCTTGACCGGGCCCATCGAACCGTGGGCGATATTACTGCGCCGGGGACTCCGATCACCGGCCCTGGTCTTATGTCGCGACAGATCTGCGATATCTGGGTCAGATCAACTGACGACAATGGTTTCATGATCGCGATGTGTGAAGCCGCGACGCGGGACGTGAATGAGTCTGCCGCCGGTGTTGCTGGTTTCGGCCGCATTCTGGGTCATGAAGTGAAAAACCCGCTCGGCGGCATTATCGGGGCCGCGCAATTGCTCGAACGCCAATCGGTCGATGGCCAGTCCGAGTTGTTGTCAATCATCAAGGAAGAGGCCCGGCGCATCGAGCGACTGGTGAACCGCCTTTCGGCGTTCGAGCTGTTTTCAGCGCCGCACATGGAGCCTTTCAATATCCACGCTCTCCTGGAGCGCGTTTTGGCCTCGGAACGTGCCGCGATGGGGAGCAAGGTGGAATTCAAACGGGACTTTGATCCATCGCTTCCACCAGTGATCGGGGATTCTGATCATCTGCAGCAGGCTTTCCAAAATCTCATCCGCAATGCTGCGGAAGCCGCGATGGACGGCGACACGCCGGGCAAGGTGACGGTAAGAACCTCCTATGCCGCCGGTCTTTCCTTCCGCCAGGCGCGACTGGGTGCAGGTCTTCGCCGCGCAATGCTGGTTTCGGTAGAAGACACCGGCAAGGGCATAGCCCGCAATCGCCAGAATACCATTTTTGAAGTTTTCCAAAGCAGCAAGTCTGGGGCCCGTGGGCTTGGACTGTCGATTGTAAAGGAAGTCGTGACCGCTCATGGCGGCCAGATTCGTGTAGACAGCGTGCCGGGCTCGACGCGCTTTTCAGTGTTGTTACCGCTTGGTACTGGGGAAAAGACCGATGGCTGAGAAAACCGTTCTGCTTGCAGAAGATGATGCAAGCATTCGATTGATTGTGAACCAGACCCTCGTGGCTGCGGGCTATGAGGTCCGCGCGACGAGTTCCCCTGAGGCCTTGGAGCGCTGGGTGCGTAACGGGGAGGGCGACGTGGTCGTCTCGGATGTGTTCCTTGGGGACGCCTCCATTTTTGACCTGCTCCCTTCGCTGAAGCTCGCCAGGCCTGATCTGCCCTTCATCGTCATGAGTGGCCAGAATACAATCCTGACGGCAGCCTCAGCTGCGCAACATGGTGCGTTTGACTATCTGCCCAAGCCATTCGACATCGACACGCTGTCCGGGCTAGTCCAGCGCGCCTTGAAATCACAACCGAAAGTATCGGCCCGCGCGATCAATCCTGAATCTCAAAAGGCCATCAGCGACGCCGGTCTACCGTTGATTGGACGGTCTGACGCGATGCAGGAAGTCTATCGGATCATCGCGAAAGTGATGAACACCGATCTGACTGTGCTGATTGAGGGAGAGAGCGGGACCGGCAAAGAGCTGGCGGCGCGTGCAATCCATCAACTTGGTGACGCGAAAAATGGAAACTTCGTCGCTTTGGATCTTGCGGCACTACCTGCTTCGGAAATCAATCGTCAGCTATTTGGCCACAATGGCGAACAAGGCGCTGTCCACCAGAAAGGCGGCACACTTTATCTGGACGAGATTGGTGATCTTCCCGCTGAAGCGCAGACGCAGCTTGTGAAGTTGATGCGAGATTCAAGTGGCGCGCGGATCATTGCATCCACCCGCAGAAACCTCGGTAGGCTGGTTGATGACGGCAAGTTCCGCGAGGACCTCTATTATCGATTGAACGTGGTGCGGCTGACCATGCCGCCCCTGCGGCTTCGCAAGGAGGACATTCCTGAACTCGCTCGTGCTTTTCTCATCCGGGCGCAGCGACAGGGTCTGGCCGCGAAGACGCTCGACAAATCAGCGCTTGATCTGCTCACCGCCTATGATTGGCCGGGCAATGTGCGTGAACTTGAAAACCTCGTCTTGCGGCTGGCGGTGCTTTGTCCCGACGAGACGATCACATTGCGCGATGTGGAGCGGGAGCTGCGCGCCGGCGCAAGCGAGCAGAAGGGATCGAGTGCCGGCTTTGAAAAAGACATCGAAACCCTGTTGCACCGCTATGTGATGGGCGACCTCATAGCGAGCGGTGACCATGAGGATTCAAGCGTGTATTCCAACGTCATAGATCAGGTTGAGCGGCCTCTGATCCGGTTGGCTCTCTCAGTGACTGCGGGCAACAAGGTCAAGGCGGCACAATTGCTGGGCATGAACCGCAACACATTGCGAGCCAAGATCAATGCATTGGGTATTGCAGAAGAGTGATTGACTGCATCGACGACTGTGGCTTTACTGCACCACTGTTGCTTTTGAGGCACGAAAGTGTGACTTAAGCGCAACTGGGCCGGGGCGGCCATGTGTAGAGCGGTGTATCGTTGTCGAATGTACTGAGCCAGCAAGCCACCAAGGCCAGTTGGGCACTCTTTGAAGGTCTCTTTATCATTGCGGCTCTCGTCGCCGTGTTTGCGACCTTCATTGCCATCTCTGGAGTCGATCCTGACAATCCGACCGCCGGTGCCACACCTTGGCTGCTCGGACTGAACTTTGTCGTCATTATTGTGCTCGCGACCATCATTGTTCGTGAGTACCTGACGATCCAGTCAAACAGCGAGAGTGAAGGACGCGGCAGGCTGGCCCGCCGTTTCGTCATGCTGTTCGGTTTCTCCGCGCTTGTTCCATCGGCCATCGTCGCGGTTTTTCTGGGAGCCATTTTTACCCAAGGCCTGGATAACTGGCTTGGAGAGCGCGTCGATTCCGTCATGGAAAAGAACGCCGAAATCTTTCGTACCTATGTCGATAATTTCGAGACTACGTTTGACGTGGATGTGCGCCTCGCCGCGCTTGATGTTGAAAACTTCGCGCGTGAAGTTGAGGCCAATCTCACAGACGCAGAAGCCGCCAGAAACCTGTCATCTGAAGCGTCCCTCGCATTCTCGGAAGGCTTGCGTTCGGAACTCGCCTTTCGCGATTTCCTTACCATCGCCATTTTGGGGGCCGATGGTGTCGAACTGATTGCTCAGGAGAGCGTGCAGGATGCGATCCTGATTCCGCCCCCGGCGCCTGCCTTTGAAGAGGCGGACCGGGGCGAGATTGCGACCACGCTTTATGAAAATCGAGGCATCGCAACAGCCCTGATCCATATTACGGAACCGCTGGATGGATACATCTATGCGGTGAAGAATTTTGATCGGAACGCTGCCGTGCGTCTCCGCGAAGCCGAAGCCGAAATCATTCAATACAATAATGCCAAGCGGCAGGGTGGTCGGTTGCAGACGATTTTCGCCATTGGCTATGCGCAAATCGCCGCGCTGGTTCTGCTGCTCGCTGGTCGACTGGGCCTCGAAGCAGCTGGTCGGGTGACCGGCCCCATTGGTCGCCTTGCAATTGCAGCTCATACCGTGCGCGACGGAGATCTCACAGTTCGTGTTCCTGTGACGGGTGCGAAGGACGAGGTCTATGCTCTGAGCCAGTCGTTCAATGCGATGACAGAGCAATTGTCAGAACAGCGAAATGCGCTCATCCAGGCGCGCGAAGTGGAAGAAGACCGTCGGCGCTTTGTCGAAACATTGCTGGCGGAAGTCAGCGCGGGCGTTATCCGTATGGATGGCAATATGGTTGTCACGCTTGCCAACAGGTCCGCCGGAGACCTGCTCGGAATTGATGCGATTGAAGACGGTGAGAGCCTGGGCGCGGTGGCACCTGACTTCGTTCGATATGCTCACGATACATTACAGCAGAACTCTCCGGTCGATGCGTCTATCGACATCAATCGCAACGGTGCCATACGACACTTCAGGCTCAAGACAGCGCCAGATCCGGCAGGCGGCTGCGTTTTGACCTTCGATGATACAACGCGGCTTGTGAATGCGCAGCGACAGTTGGCCTGGCGAGATGTCGCCCGTCGCATCGCGCATGAGATTCGTAATCCACTGACGCCTATTATGCTGTCCACGGAACGCCTGCGGAGGCGTTATGCCGACAAGATTGATGACACTGACGGCGTATTTGACCGGTGCATCGAAACAATTCTGCGTCAGGTGGGCGACATAGGCCGAATGGTTGAGGAGTTTTCTTCATTCGCTCGCATGCCGAAGCCGAATGCCAGCCAGTTCGATATGACGTCCCTGTTGAAAGCGACCAGCTTTTCTCAAGGCATGGTTACGCCGGATATTGTCGTGGAGTTTGAATCAGAGCTTGAAAAGGTCCCCTATCTTGGCGACGAACGCCTGATCGGTCAGGCGCTGGGCAATCTGCTCAAGAACGCTGCAGAGGCGATCGAGGGCATGCCGGAAGAGGCTGAGGTGCGTGGCCAAATTCGAGTTGTGCTCTCGGATACCGACAAGGGCGTTGATATCACCATCGAAGACAATGGTCCCGGATTTCCAGAGGACGCACGCGACCGCTTGCTGGAGCCATACGTCACGACGCGCGAAAAGGGGACCGGACTTGGTCTGGCCATCGTCAATCGGATTATAGTTGATCATGGTGGCTCTATCTCGCTTCAGAACAGGCTTGATGGGATGCGCGGGGCGCGAGTGCGCGTTTGGCTGCCGCACAATGCGATGCGGGTGCACGACGCTTTTGAAGTGACGCCCGAAGAAGAAACAGATGAATCACCGGCACGTGCCGGACTAGTGTAGAGGAGCCTGCGTTATGGCCTTGGACATTCTTGTGGTTGATGACGAACCAGATATCCGTGAACTGATTGCGGGTGTGCTGGGAGATGAAGGCTATTCAGCCCGTACGGCCGACACCGCCGAACGCGCTCTTGAGGAAGTCCGTGCACGAACGCCACGGCTCGTGGTGTTGGATGTCTGGCTTCAGGGCAGTGGAATGGATGGGCTGTCGCTCCTCAAATACCTGAAGTCGATTGATCCAATTCTTCCAGTCATCGTGATAAGCGGTCACGGCAACATCGAAACAGCCGTCGCGGCGATCCGGCGTGGAGCCTATGACTTCATCGAGAAGCCGTTCAAGACTGATCGTCTATTGCACATGGTGGAGCGCGCAATCGAGTCCGCGGCGCTGAAATACGAGAATGCTGCGCTGAAGAACAGAGCCGGTGACAATGAAGAATGGATCGGAGACAGTCAGGCGGCTTCGGCATTACGAGCTTCGATTGAGAAGGTAGCGCCAACGAATTCCAGAGTGATGATCTCCGGGCCAGCCGGGTCCGGCAAGGAACTTGCCGCGCGGCTCATCCATCGTAATTCCCTGCGCGAAAATGGCCCCTTCATTGTTGTGAACGCGGCCACCATAGCGCCGGACCAGATGGAGAGCGCCCTGTTTGGCGAAGAGGACTCCCAGGGTCGGACAACCCGAATTGGCCTCTTTGAAAAAGCTCATACCGGCACACTGTTGCTTGATGAGGTGGCTGACATGCCACTGGGGACCCAGAACAAGATTTTGCGGGTCCTGACAGAGCAGCGCTTTCAACGGGTAGGCGGGAAGTCGGACGTGACCGTAGATGTTCGGGTCATGTCGGCCACCACCAAGGATATTCGTCATGAAATTTCGGAAGGCCGCTTTCGTGAAGATCTGTTCTATCGGTTGAGTGTCGTGCCGTTGCGGGTCCCGTCGCTTGCAGAGCGGCGAGACGATATTGGGGACCTCGTCACATACTTTACCAACCGGATCGCTGATTCTTCTGGCCTGACGCCTCGTACGTTTTCAGCGGAGGCCATGGCCGTTCTTCAATCGATGGATTGGCCTGGCAATATCCGGCAGTTGCGTAATGTGGTGGAAAGAATCCTGATCCTGTCGCCATCTGACTCCAGCCGTCCGGTAAGTGTTGATGAGCTGCCGCGCGAATCGTCCGGTATTCCGGGGGATGTTGGCAAAAGCGGATCGGCAGAGCTTGTCGGATTGTCTCTGCGTGATGCGCGAGAACAGTTTGAGCGAGAGTATCTTGCGCTTCAGATCACCCGATTCAATGGCAATATTTCTCGTACTGCCGAGTTCATCGGTATGGAGCGTTCGGCCTTGCACAGAAAATTAAAGGCTTTAGGCGTAAACTCGAATCTTACTCGTCAGGACGGCTGAGGCCGTTGAGGGGCTGTAGACCATGCATGTTCTGATTTGCGGTGCGGGCCGCGTTGGGCACGGAATTGCTCGGCGCTTGGCTCGCGAAAAGCATGATATCACGATCATCGACGAAAATCCGGACTTGGTGGACCAGGTGTCTACGGATTTGGACGTGCGTGGCTTCACGGGCCATGCCGCGCATCCCGATGTGTTGAAAAAGGCGGGCGCTGCTGACTGCGAAATGATTATCGCGGTGACGCATTTCGACGAAATCAACATGGTGATTTGCCAAATCGCCCACACGCTTTTTTCCGTTCCATACAAGATCGCGCGCGTGCGAGAGCAATCCTATATCGATCCGGCGTGGAAGAATGTCTTTTCGCGGGAAGGCCTCCCGATCGATATGGTCATTTCGCCCGAAGTTGAAGTCGGTGAAGCAATCCTTCAGCGTTTCCGCACGCCTGGCGCAGTGATGAGTGCGACATTTGGCAAGGGTAAGGTACGCCTGCTTGGTCTGGAGATCGATGACAGCAACCCTCTATTGGACACACCTGTAGATCAGCTGCGGGGCCTTTTTCCCGACCTGTCAGCCAGAATTGTCGGGATAGGGCGGGGCGACTCGGTTCGCGCGCCTCGCGCAACTGATGTGCTGAAAGTGGGAGATCGTGCCTATGTTGCCGTTCTGGATGAACATGCCGACCGACTGACGTCTATCTTCAACCGGGAATCGGAACAGTCCGGGCATGTCGTGATTGTTGGCGGGGGCAATGTTGGTCTCTATGTTGCCACCACGTTGGAGCGCGAAGGCAAGAACCGTATCCGCCTCATTGAGCACAATGTGGAACGGGCCAATGAAGTCGTGTCCGAGGTCAAGCGAACGATCGTCATTCAGGGCGATGGGCTGAACCCTGATATCCTTGCGGAAGCTGGTGCGCCGAAAGCCGACTTCGTGGTTGCGATTACCAATGACGACAAGGCCAATTTGCTGATTTCCAATTTGGCCAAACGTGCGGGCGCAAAACGTACTCTGGCACTCGTGAATGCGACTGAGCTGGCTGGGCTGGCACGTGATCTGCGAGTGGATGCTGTTCTCGATCCGCGGGCCCTCACGGTCTCACAGATCCTGCTGCGCATGCGTCGGGGGCGTATTCTTGGGCTTCAGTCCATTGAAGATGGCAAAGCGGAAGTTGCAGAGGGAATAACGCTCGAGTCGTCGTCGCTGATCGGCAAGCCGCTTGGCTATGATGATTTGCCGGAAGGCATGACCGCTGCTGCTGTCATACGCGGCAAGGAAGTATTCATTGCCGGACCTGATGTTACAGTCCAAGCCGAAGATCATCTGATCATATTCTATCAGGAAGAGATGGTTCGAAAGGTTGAAAAGTACTTCCGGGTCAGTCCGGACTTTTTCTAAATCATGTACTACGCTTCTGTCGTCCGCGTTCTTGCTTTCTTACTGCTGATCGTCGCTGCCGCCAGCATTCCGTCAATCTTCATGGCGATTGCAGCGGGTGAAGATAGCCAGACCTTTGCCTTCGGCACGATGGTCCTGTGTATTGTCGTTGTATCAAGCAGCGTTCTGCTGCTCACACCCAAACCGGATAGGAAGGCCCGACCCTCCGATGCGTTGGGAACGGTTATCCTGTGGTGGTTTATCACGCCGGTGGCGACTAGCTTGCCGTTTGTGCTGGGGGTCGAAAACGATAGCGTTCTCAGCGCGATACATGAGGCGACGGCGTGTCTTACAACCACCGGACAATCGGTCATTTCTGTCCAGAACAATGAGTGGCCAATCAGCCTGGTTGTCTGGCGCGGCATGCTGCACCTATTGGGAGGACTCGCCACCATAACGGTAGCTGCCAGCGTGTTGGCTGCGCTCAATCTCGGCGGTCCGGGCATTCATCGAACCGTCTTGTTTACCGTGCCGGAAACAAGCTTCTTCAATGCTGTCCCGCGCGTCGCCCGCGTGGTCAGCATATTGATGGTAATTTCAATACTCGCCCTGTTCTCCGCTTTGGTCTTCATGGGGGTTCCGGCCGAACGCGCCTTGGGCGACTCGGTGAGTGCGCTGACAACTGGCCTGGTGCACCCACAAGGCATCATGCGCGCACCACTGGACACAGGACCATCTATCGTTTTGGGCATTGGTCTACTAGTTGGAGCCATGGGCCTGGCGATCTGGTTGCCGCTGAAGGACCGGAAGCCGCTCAAAGCTGTTACGGACCCTGAAGTTACACTTTTCGTAGGATTGCTATTCGTATTTGTCGGTTTTGCGGTGGCGTCCGATCTCAATGTGACCGAGGGATTGTCTTGGGCTTTGTCAGCCTTGTCGACGTCCGGCCTCTCTCTGTCTGACCCTGCAGATTACAACCGCATTCCTCTTCCTGTGCTGGTTTTGCCGGCCTTGATCGGCGGGTCGGCGCTGTCTGCAGCGGGCGGAGTCAAAATTGCGCGTTTCATTGTGCTGGCCCGAAGGGCTGGTCAGGAATTCCGTCAACTCGGATATCGGCAGTCGGTCTTGGGATTTCGTTTCCGGGATCGGGAATTGAACGAACGAAGCGTGATAGGGGTCTGGGTTTATCTGATCGGTTACGTACTCTCGATATTCCTGCTCATGTCCGGATTTGCCTTTCTGGGGCTGGATTTCATCCTGGCTATACGTCTCTCTATTGGCGGTCTGACCAATTCAGCAGCCGTACTGGGGAGCTATCCGGTGGACTTAACTGGGCCTGCGCAAGCATTGATCATTTTTTCAATGATTCTCGGGCGATTGGAGGTTTTAGCCCTAATTCCAGCCCTTTCCCTCAGCTTTTGGAGGGGGTAACGGCTGTTCGCACTTGCACTGAAGCTGTAATCCCGTTAGCGCGACACATAACAAGAACAGGCCAGATTGGATTCCCGTCATGTCCGCCGACAAAAAACAGAATTTGCAAGACACCTTCCTGAATGCCGTCCGGAAGTCCCGGACCCCCCTGACAGTCTTCTTGGTCAATGGCGTTAAACTTCAGGGTGTGGTGACTTGGTTTGACAATTTCTGTGTTCTGCTTCGCGGTGACGGACGCCCACCACAGCTTGTCTACAAGCACGCCATCTCTACAATTGCTCCAAGCGCCCCGGTGCAGTTGTTTGATGAGGAAATGGATGCGGACTAGGCCATTTTGACTGACAGGATGATTGATCGCACGCCAGTGCCCGAGGTGGCTGGCGTGATTATCCCTTGGTTTACACCTGCAAACAGACCCACCGAAGACCGTCTGCAAGAAACGGCAGGCCTCGTGGAAGCGCTTGGCTGTAATTTGGCCTTCCTGCGCGCTGAACATGTTCGCAAAGTGAATTCGTCGGTCTTGCTGTCGGGAGGTATTCTTGATCGATTGGCCGAAGACCTCCGCCAGAATGATTGCACCGTAGCCGTCGTAGACGGTGACCTGACACCGGTTCAGCAACGCAACCTCGAGCGAAAGCTTGAAGTGAAGGTCATCGACCGAACAGGCTTGATCCTCGAAATATTTGGCTTGCGCGCCCGGACCAAGGAGGGCCGTCTTCAGGTCGAATTGGCCCGCCTCCTTTACGAGCGGTCGCGACTGGTGCGGACCTGGACCCACCTTGAGCGCCAGAGGGGCGGTGGCGGCTTCCTGTCTGGCCCCGGTGAAAGCCAGCTCGAAGCAGACCGGCGGATGCTGGACGACAAGATCCTGCGGCTGCGCCGTGATCTGGACGATGTGAAGCGCACGCGCGCCGTGCAAAGGGCAGGGCGCAAGCGGAGCGGAAAGCCTGTGATTGCGCTGGTGGGCTACACCAATGCCGGCAAGTCGACCCTGTTCAACCAGATGTCCGGCGCTGACGTATTCGCGCGGGACATGCCGTTCGCGACGCTCGACCCCACGATCCGCAGGTTTGACCTGCCGACCCTCGGCGAAGCGGCCTTGATCGACACGGTCGGGTTCATCACAGATTTGCCGACCCATCTGATCGACAGTTTCCAGGCGACGCTGGAAGAGGCCATGCAGGCAGACCTCCTGGTCCATGTGCGCGACCGGTCGAGCCGGGCAGATCTGGAACAGGCCGAAGATGTGATGATCGTGCTGGAGCAATTGGAGGCCGAGACCGGCCTGCCATTGCCGCCCATGATTGAGGTCTGGAACAAGGCCGACCTGCTTCCGGATGATCGTGCCGAGGCGCTCGCCTTCTCTGCGCGTGGGCCACTCGATACACCGGCTGTGCTTGTTTCGGCGTTGACGGGAACAGGGATCGACGAATTGCTCGATCTCATTGAGGCCGTTCTGTTGAAGGGCGCGACCGAGATCGAGTTGGAGCTGGGGACGAAGGACGGGCGGGCCCGGGCCTGGTTGCACCGCAACGGGGAAGTCCTTTCGGAGACGACATTGGACAGCGGGAACGTTGTGATGACAGCGCGCCTGCCCAATGACAGGCTGGGTCAATTCTATTCCGAATTTCCAGACTTTAATCCTGCCTGACGCGCTCCTGCTGTTTCACGCGCTGCCATAGAGATTCCTGCGCGTCGATATCGAGCGCTGCAAAGTCCTGACCATCCTGTTCAGCGAGTCCTTCCATGGCGCGGAAGCGGCGTTCAAATTTGGCATTGGCGCGTCGCAAGGCCTGTTCCGGATCCACATTGAGGCGACGGCTGAGATTGGCCGCAACGAACAGTAGATCGCCCAGTTCGTCTTCTATCTTGTCCGGGTCGCCGGTTTCGATGGCTTCACGTACCTCGCCGGTTTCCTCAGCCAGCTTATCGAAGATGTCATCAGCCTCGGTCCAGTCAAAACCTACTCGCGCTGCCCGCTTCTGGAGTTTCTCGGCGCGTAGCAGAGCTGGCAGTGCGAGCGCAACGCCATCCAACGCGCTGGCGGAGTCTTCGGGTTGTCCTTTGGCAGCGCGTTCCTGCGCCTTGATCACTTCCCACGCGGCGACCTGTTGATCCTCCGTTCTTGAGCTTTCATCGCCAAACACGTGCGGATGGCGGCGAATCATTTTTGCATTGATCGCCTCGACCACATCAGCAATCTCGAAGGCACCAGCTTCTCTGGCCATCTGACTGTGGAAAACGACCTGAAAGAGCAGGTCACCCAGTTCTTCCTTCAGTTCATCCATATCGGCGCGCTGAATTGCATCGGCCACCTCGTAGGCTTCCTCAATTGTATAAGGTGCAATCGTCGAGAAGTTCTGCGCAACATCCCACGCACAGCCCGTGTTCTTGTCTCGAAGTTTCGCCATGATGTCGATCAAGCGAGCCATGGCTTCGCTAGCAGGCGAATAGGAATTGATGTCGTCGGTCATTGAAACCGACTAGCCTGACTCTCCTGCGGAAGCGACTGATTGATTGACAATTTGTCGATGTCGCGTGACCTGAATGGGCGGGTACATCAGTGTGGCATCGCATGCGCCTGGCGCTTGGGCTCCGGTTCGGTCTGCCAAGGATGCCTTAGACCAAGGTGCGCCGCCGATTGCAAAGCTTTCTGGTTTGTCGACGAACGAGTCGCTACGATGAGTCGGACTTGCGTAATCTGCCAAAACGAGGATGCCTGATGTTCATGACGCCCGAATGTGTTGCGCCGACAGGATGCACGCTAGGTGAGGGGCCGCTCTGGAGCCCATCGGAAGGCTTCCTGTGGTGGGTGGATATCAAGCGGGCGAAACTGCACAGATTCAATCCAAGAACCGGCAATACACGACGCTATGACTTGCCCATAAAAGCCAGTACGCTTGCTCTGTATGATGGGAGCATACTTATGGCCGGTGACAGGGAAATCGGAGTCTACGATCCGTCGACCGAAGCCTATGATCGACTTGCCGTGCTGGTTGAGGAGCCGAAAACAAATCGCACGAATGACGGCGGCATCGCGCCGGACGGGTCCCTATGGTTCGGTACAATGGACGAATCTGAAAAGGAACCGAAGGGTGGCTACTACAAATTCAGCCTGGATGGGTCAGTTGACGCGCTACGCCTGCCATCGGTCCTAATTACCAATACGTTCCAATTTTCTCCAGACGGACGGAAGTTCTACACATGCGATTCCGCAGAACAGGAAATTCTGTCTTTTGATCATGATCTAGAGACCGGCAAGCTGTCCGGGCGAAAGGTTTTATCTGATACTTTCGAGCTAGCGGGCTATCCAGATGGTTCGGCCATTGATTCGGAAGGCTGTCTTTGGACCTGCCTGTGGGATGCATCTCGAGTCATTCGACTGACCCCGGATGGAGAGATTGACCGGATTATCGTTCTTGCAGCAACACGCCCAACCAGCGTGGCGTTTGGAGATGACGACTTGAAGACGCTGTTCATAACGACCGCGCGATCCGGCTTGTCCTTTCCGCAGCTGGATGCCCGACCCTTATCAGGCAGCCTGTTTGCGATTCGGGTGGATGTTCCGGGTTTGCCGCCTCGCGAATTTGGCAAACCGCTTTGAGCTCAAGCGTTCCCTTGCAGGACCTGCACAAGACACCACCTAGCCTAGACAATGCCAGCAGTGTACTTAACCGTGGACGTGGCGGCTCAAAACCGCTAACTCCCCGCTTTTCAAGAGAGAGTCGGAATGGCCGATAAGGTGAAAAAGAAACGCGTAGGTCCTATTACCTTCTTTCGGCAGGTTCGTGCCGAAGGGAACAAGGTGACGTGGACTTCCCGTCAGGAAACGATCCAGGCGACGATTTTTGTCGTTATCATGTCTATCCTGATCGCCCTTTTTCTGTTCTTAGCCGATTTCGTCATCAATTTGGCCGTTAAGGCGATAACGGGCCTCTGAGACCAGAACGGCCCGTCAACATTTCATTAGGGAGCGCGTAGGCCTCATGGCTGAAGCCAAATGGTACATTGTCCATGCTTATTCCAACTTCGAGAAGAAGGTCGCTTCGACCATTCTCGAACAAGCGGAACGCAAAGGACTGGCAGACCTGATTGAAGACATGCAGGTGCCGACCGAAGAAGTCGTCGAAGTCGCGCGCGGTAAGAAGAAGACCGTCGAGCGCCGGTACTTCCCGGGCTATGTCCTTATGAAGGCCGTCATGACGGATGATGTCTATCACCTCGTAAAAGACACGCCGAAAGTGTCGGGCTTCCTCGGAGCCGAAGGTGGCAAGAAACCCCTTCCAGTTCGCCAGCGTGAAGTTGATCGCATTCTTGGTTCCTCTACCGACTCAGCTGCCGAGCGTCCGCGTCCGCAGATTTCCTTCGAAATCGGCGAACAGGTTCAGGTCAACGATGGTCCGTTTCAGGGCTTTGAAGGTTCTGTTGAAGAAATCGATGAGGAAAACGGTCGCCTCAAGGTCACGGTTTCCATTTTCGGCCGCGGAACACCGGTCGATCTCGAGTTCGAGCAAGTCGCTAAAGTCTGATTTGCCAGACGAATCAGGTAGAGCGCAGTTCGCTACCGGGTTTTGCTTGAAACAAAACGAATTGAGCGGTATTTCCCGCTCATCGTGCCGCCTTAGCTCAGTTGGTTAGAGCACTAGATTGTGGATCTAGGGGTCCCCCGTTCGAGCCGGGGAGGCGGTACCATTTTTTTCTTGTCAATTGTTCCCGACCATTGAAAACATTGGCAATTTGCAAGTTCCAAAAGTTTGACGAGTCGGCAACAATCTGTTGCAATTGGGTCGCGGTTATAAAAAATGCCGCTATTCAACTGATACGCGACTCTAATAGGGCTCGAAGTATCTGATAAATGAGTTTATTCAGGAACCATACGTGGTTTAACCCGTATGAACCTGCGGCCGAGGACAATCCCGTCATTCGGCACACAAAAGGGGATTGAGTATGAAGAAAACTCTTATGTGCGCGACAGCCGCGGCCGCATTTGCGTCTGCCGGCTTTGTCGCACATGCTGAGGACGGGTGGTACGCCCGCGCCGACGCAACTTACGGATTTTCGGGCCAATTCGACCATGATCCTGCCGACCGCGATGTCGTCGGTACGATGGGCGGTACGTCCGACGCTGATGAAACCATCGGTTTCGATCTCGGTCTTGGTTACGGCTTCGACAACGGCTTCCGCCTTGAAGGTGTCGGCGGCTATGGCGATGACGACCTGAGCGTTCCGGCTGCTTCCTACAATGGCGCTCCATCCGGTGCGGTTCCAGCCACAGCTGGTAACCTGCAGACCATGGAACTCATGCTGAACGGCATTTACGACTTCAACCGCGAAGGCGAGATCCAGCCCTATGTCGGCTTGGGTCTTGGTGTCCTGCGCGCGAATGCCAAAGCGAATAACCTTGTTTTCACCAACGGTACCGACGTTTCCGCTGCTAACGGTTTCTCCGACAGCGACACGGGCTTTGCTTACCAGGGTCTGCTTGGCCTCGGTTACAAAGTATCTGATCAGCTGACGCTGGATCTGGGCTATCGCTACAAAGTTGCTGAAGGTCTTGACTTCGGTGGCGTTCATGGCGGCCCGAACTATGATGCCGATTACGAGGCTCACCTGGCAACTGTAGGCATGCGTTTCGCATTTGGTGCACCGCCACCGCCACCACCGCCTCCACCACCACCTCCACCACCTCCGCCACCACCACCTCCACCACCACCGCCTCCGCCACCGCCGCCACCACCGACGACGACGACGGATGCCCCTGAAGTTGTGTGCTCCAGCCTCAACCAGGAATTCGTGGTGTATTTCGAGTGGGATCGTGCGGATCTGACGAGCCAGGCGGCTGCCGTTATCGACCAAGCGGTCGCTAACATTAATGGCGAAGCCGGTTGTGCACCGAACACTGTTTCGATCGCAGGCCACACGGATACGTCCGGTGCAAGCGCATACAACCAGCGCCTGTCCCAGCGTCGTGCTGACATCGTGGCAAGTGCGCTCGCTTCCCGTGGTATCGATTCGTCGATCATCACCGAAGAAGCCAAGGGCGAAACGGATCTTGCAAAAGCGACCCGCGATGGTGTTCGTGAGCCTCTGAACCGTCGTTCGGAAGTTGTGATCACTGTTCAGTAGTCACTGACACTTTCATCAAACGGCCCGGCAGTTATCTGCCGGGCCGTTTTTGTATGGGGCCGTGTTGATCCCACTTGCCGGGCCTAGTTTCCTGTGAAACCAAGAGACCATGGATACATTGCAATCACTCAGCCGCGAAGATGAAGCCGCGCGTGAGCGTCTCAATAGCGCGAGCGAAGACATGGTGCAGCGCACCTGTAGTTGGTCTGACATCAATACGGGTAGCTGGAACACAGCAGGTCTTAAAAGCTTCGCGCCTGTTCTGGCCGGAGCATTTTCAGAACTGCAGGCCCATATTGATGTCATCGAAACTGAGGGTTTCGAAGCCGTGGCCGATAGCGGCAAGACGGAAGTTCAAATGACAGGACCTGTCATTGAAGTCACCGCGCGGCCAGAAGCTGACGTACAGGTCATCATGTCCGGGCACTATGACACGGTGTTTCCGGAAGACACTTTCGAGGGGGTGACCGACTTGGGGGATGGGCGTCTCAATGGTCCCGGCATGGCGGACATGAAGGGTGGCCTGTGCGTGATGTTGGAAGCGCTGAAAGCGTTTGAAGCCGGATCTTTGCGAGACCGACTAGGATACAAGATCGTTCTGACGCCGGATGAAGAAATCGGAAATTTTGCGAGTGCTGAATATCTGACCCGGGCCGCCAAGTCCGGTGCGATGATCGGTATGACGTATGAACCCGCTATGGAGACCGGCGCCATGTCGGGCGGCCGCAAGGGGTCGGCTGTTTTTGACATCGTGCTGCACGGTAAAGCGGCGCATGCTGGCCGCGCGAAAGAAGAGGGGCGCAGCGCGATAGAGGCAGCAGCCGAATTGGTGCTCGGGCTGGAGGCGATGAATGGCACACGCGACGGTGTTACCCTGAATGTCGGCTCAATTGACGGTGGGTCCGCCGTCAATATCGTGCCAGATCTCGCAGTTGTTCGGTTTGGCGCGCGCGCGCCGGATGCAGAGAGTGCTGAGTGGACGACGTCTGAAGTTCGCAGGCTGTTTGAACGTGCGATCGCGCGCGATGGCATCAGCGGTCATCTTCACGGGGGCTTTTACCGTCCTCCAAAACCCAGAAATGCCGCGCAGCAGGCTCTGTTCGATGCGGTACATGCGACTGGGCAGGCAATCGGCCTCGAACTGGAATTTGTCGATACGGGGGGCGTGTGCGAGGGCAACAATATCTTTGCTGCTGGCGTCCCAAATGTCGATACTCTCGGAGTTCGCGGTGGTCGCATTCATTCCAATGAAGAATATGTGGTAACGGATAGTTTTGCTGAGCGGGCGACGCTGTCAGCGCTTTTGTTGAATCGACTCGCAGATGGCCGTCTGGATGCACGCCGGATCAAATCACTCATGGGTCAGTAAAATGTCTACACCCTATGTCATGCGCCCGTCGAAGCTGGAGGATCTGCCAGCTCTGATGGAACTTGCTGAACTGTCAGGCCCAGGGTTTACCAGCCTACCAGTCGACGAGAGTATTCTGGAAAAGAGACTCTCAAAGTCCGAAAAGGCGTTTGCAGGGCGTCTGGACCGGATCGAGTATGGAAAGTACCTCCTGATGATGGAGGATGCCGACACGGGCGAGGTGGTCGGATGTTCAGCGGTAAAAGCTGGGACAGGAATTGACCAGCCTTTCTTCAACTATCGGATCATCACACTGTCCCAAGCCAGCCAAGCTGCTGGCAATATGCGGTTCGACATGGATGCACTGGTGCTGACAAATGAATATGTTGGGTATACGGAAGTTGGTACGCTATTTCTGAAAGCAAATCATCGCGGGGGTGGGGCAGGTCGTCTTGCTGCGCAATCACGCTATTTGTTGATGGCAACCGACCCCACGCGTTTCGGGACCAATGTGCTCGCGGAACTCCGCGGCGTGATTGATCAGAATGGTGTTTCGCCTTTCTGGGAATGCCTTGGTCGTCATTTCTTTCGTATGGACTTTGATGAAGCCGACCGCTTGTCTGCGACCACGGACAATCAGTTCATCTGTGACTTGATGCCGAAATACCCAATTTACGTGGACCTGTTGCCGCCAGAGGCACGTGAGGTAATTGGGCGGTGCCATTCTGAAGGCGTAGGTGCGTACAAGCTCTTGCAGTGGGAAGGCTTCGAATTCGACCGCACCGTAGACATATTTGATGGTGGACCATTGGTCGCCACGCAGAAGCGACACTTGCGGACGATACGTGAGAGCCAGGAGGTGCGTCTGGAGGTGTCAATTGATGCAGGGGCACCGGAATTCAAGCAAGGACTGGTTTCGACCGACGAGTTGCCCGACTTTCGCGTGTGCCAGGCTGCCATTGCAATGCGCGACGATCAGACTGCGGTCACGACTGCAGACACTTTTGAAAAGCTTCAGATCAAGCCTGGAGCAAGAACCCGAATCTGGGTGAGGAGTTAGTGATGAACGACGCCGTCTGGATTGACGGGAGCTGGAGGCGTGGAAGCGGAGACGTATTCCAGAAGTACTGTCCAGCAACTGGTGATGTGGCTTGGGAAGGTGCTTCCGCGACGGCCGGTGACGTGCATGATGCTGTAGAAAGCGCACGCCGTGCATTTCACGGATGGTCTAGAATGCCGCAAAGCGAGCGCACAGCAATCCTTGAGGCTTATGCGGACGAGATTGGCAAGCGCACCGATGCGATTGCCGAGGCCATCAGCAAGGATATGGGTAAGGCCCTCTGGGAGTCGCGCGGTGAAACTGCGACTATGAAAGCCAAGGTGGCTGTTTCGATAGCAGCTCAGGTGGAGCGCGCAGGCGGGAAAGTCCAGGAAGCAGCATTTGGCTCCATGCACCTGACTCACCGGGCGCACGGGGTAATGGCAGTATACGGTCCATTCAATTTTCCCGGACATTTACCGAATGGACATATTGTGCCCGCGCTTTTGGCCGGCAACACGTGCGTATTCAAACCTTCCGAACTTGCGCCCAGCGTCGCTGCGATCATGGCGGATGCATTTGCTGCGGCAGGACTGCCCGCTGGCGTGCTAAACATAGTTCAGGGTGGTCGTGAGACGGGCGGAGCGTTGTTGAACGCTGATATCAACGGATTGTTATTTACGGGTTCTGCCAATACGGGCGTTTTCTTTCACAAACATTTTGCGGGTCGCCCTGAAGTCATTCTTGCGCTTGAGATGGGTGGGAATAATCCCTTGATCATATGGGACCCCGCAGACGTGGACGCCGCCGCTGACATCGCGGCTCAGTCTGCGTTTCTTACGACTGGACAGCGGTGTTCCTGTGCGCGCCGGGTGATCTTGCCGGAAGGGGCGTTCGGGGACGCTGTGATTGAGGCCATTGTAGCCCGTGCCAAGGGGTTAAAAATCGGAGCGTGGGATGAAGACGATATCTTCATGGGGCCACTCGTCTCCGAGCAAGCTGCCACAAATGCAGTCGAATTCCAGATGATGCTGTCCAAGAAAGGTGGGAAAAGCCTGCGCCGCCTGAAACGGATGGATCGGGGCGGCGGTTTTGTGACTGCAGGTGTGATTGACGTCACGAATGCCACGGACATCCCGGATGAAGAATTGTTTGGTCCATTGATGCAGATTATTCGTGTACCCGACTTCAATAGTGCTCTGGAACGTGCAAATGCAACACGCTACGGCCTGTCAGGCGGATTAATCAGCGACGATGATGCGCTGTGGATCCAGGCGCATTCGGAAATGCGGGCAGGTATACTCAATCGGAATCGCCCGACTGCCGGTGCCAGCGGCGCGATGCCTTTTGGTGGGCCCGGTCTCTCAGGAAATTTCCGTCCGGGTGCCTACTATGCTGCAGATTACAGTGCCTGGCCACAAGCCAGCCAGGTATCTCAGACTGCCACGCGGATGACCGCGCAAGGTTTCCCAAAGTAGAACAGAACGAAGGATTGTGAGCGTGGCGCACGAAGTAAACTTCGACGGACTGATCGGACCCAGTCATAATTACGGAGGTCTGTCTGACGGAAATCTTGCGAGCGCGGCGAATGCGGGTGATATAGCCAATCCGCGAGAGGCCGCCTTGCAGGGTCTGGAAAAGATGCGGATGCTGATCGCACACGGTCTTGTTCAGGGTGTGCTTCCGCCTCTGCCACGACCGAACTTTGATCTTCTCGTCTCGGCGGGCTTTGGAGGAACGGATGCTCAGATCATTGAAGCGGCTTCGAAAACGGCGCCCGGACTGCTGAAGGCAGCGTATTCAGCCTCGAGCATGTGGACCGCCAATGCCGCAACTGTCTCGCCTTCGGCAGATACGAGAGACGGCCGATTGCATCTGACGACGGCGAACTTGTCGACCATGCTGCACCGCGCGCAGGAACATCCGGACACGACCGCGAGTCTGATCTCGATCTTTTCAAATGATGAGAAGTTTGCGGTCCATGGTGCGCTTCCCATGCATCCAGATTTTTCGGATGAAGGCGCAGCCAACCATGTCCGCCTATGTTCGTCTCATGGGGAAGAGGGGGTAGAACTATTCGTCTATGGCCGCGAAGCAGGTGAAAGTACGATCGGGTTCCCATCGCGTCAGTCAAAGTTGGCGAGTGAATCGGTCGCCCGTGGGCACGGGCTCAAATCCAAGCGTTGTGTCTTCATTCGGCAGTCCCGTGCGGCAATCGATGCCGGAGCGTTCCACAATGATGTCGTATCGGTCGGTGCGTTGGATACACTGTTCTTCCATGAACTTGCATTCGAGGACAGAAATGGCGCGCTGGATGCTATTCGACGCGCGTCTTCCGGCCTGTTTGATTTCAAGCCCGTGATGGTTCCACTTGCAGAAGTACCCATTGAGGACGCCATTCGCGCCTATCTATTCAATTCTCAGCTCTTGAAGATGCCCGAAGAAGATCGCCTCGTGCTGGTCGCGCCTACAGAAACGGAAAATACTGTATCGACGCGCGCCTATTGCGAACGCCTTGTCGAAAGCAATGGACCAATCGGGAAGGTTATCTACGCCGACGTCCGACAATCCATGCGGAATGGCGGCGGTCCAGCCTGTCTCAGACTTCGGGTTGTCATGACTGATGATGAGATCGATGCCTGTCACCAGGGCGTGTTGATGGATGAGGAAACTATCGACGAGTTGCAGGAGGTTGTCCGACGAACTTATCGGGACCGTTTGGCCCCTGCGGATCTGGCCGATCCCTTGTTCGCAAATGAGTGTCGAGAAGCCCGAGAGGCCTTGTTGGGTGTGCTTGATCTGGAGGGGCTCTGCTAGTGATCCGAGTTTATGAGTATTGGCGGTCTTCGGCGTCCTATCGGCTGCGAATTGCGCTGAATCTGAAGGGCGCCTCATACGAGACCATTCAGGTCAACATCGCTCCGGGTGCAGATGAGCAGCTTGGTGACGCTTATCGTGGAGTGAATCCGCAAATGCGCGTGCCGGCCATTGAGGTCAATGGGCAAATCATCGGCCAGTCCATGGCAATACTGGAGTGGATCGAAGAAGCATTGCCGGGACCATCCCTTCTGCCGACAGATCCGATCGAGCGTCTCGAGGCCCGCGCATTTGCCGACACGATTGCCTGCGACATCCACCCATTGAACAACTTGTCGGTGTTAAAAGAGTTGAGGGTCAATTATGGCGCTGATGATGCGGGTGTACGCGCATGGTATCATGACTGGATCCGGCGGGGCTTCGATGCCCTGGAATTGCAGGTCGCAAAGCGGGCGCCGAAAGCCTTTCTCTTTGGCGAAACTCCCGGGCTCGCGGAAATCACGCTCATTCCGCAGATTTACAATGCCCAGCGATACGACATGAATTTGTCAGCATATCCGGCCTTGATGGCAATGGCGGAGAAGTGCCTGGCATTGCCAGCCTTCAAGAAGGCTGTTCCTGTAAAGCCTGAAGCCTAGTTTTCGTCGCCAGCGAGCTCATCGTCGGTCTCACCGGGACGGCGAATGTCGACAATCTCGACCTCTTCGAAGTCCCCGAGAGGCTCTGCCATCTTGCCAACATTCTCGTCGAGCCAGGTTGGAAATGATGCAATGAGGTCACCGCCGGGTGTGCCTTCGCTTGTCAAAATCCAGAGACCTTTTTTCTTGTGCGCCGGTACGACAATTTGGCAGCTCGCCGCATCGTTCAGGCGATCGCTGCAATAGGGAAGCGGTTCATCGACAGATGCAGGTTCGCCTGAAACAGCCAACGGGGGAATGCCATCCTTGGTGTCTGAAATGGACAGAAAGCCGCCGAAGCGTTCCCGCAGGGACGAGTCTTGTTCCAGGCGGGCAAGGATAGATTCCGGCAATGGGCGGTCATGAGCAATGACCAAGGCACGACCACGATTGTCGCGTCGGAGATAGGACTCGAAAGCGCGGGTCAGGTCGTCATGGGTCGCATTGTCTCGATAGAGGGGGGCATAGACCTCACCAACCAATCCGAGGTGGTCTTTCAGTGACTGGGCCTGACGACGCCCTCTGAGTTCACGTTTCTGCAACTCCGATTGCGTGGTGCCCTTGAGGGCCGAATCTTCACTGACGAGGAACACGTCGACGCCCCAACCATCCACCCAGACAGGAGCAGTTTCTTCCACGGGGAGGGCAGACCAGCTTGAATCTTCTGCATATTTCAGAGGATCCAGTTCAAGTTGAGGGCGCGGCGAGATGAAGGTGTTCCAAACCCAAGGACCAGCGCCAATGGCTAGCACTGCCGCAATTGCGATCAATACAGTGAAACGTTTCATCTGCTATTCCTGATATGAAGTTTGTTCTGTGTGAAACAGGTCAGTCGGTCTGCAGGCCAGAATAGCCCGGTTGATCGACAGACAACTGGTCAATTGTGGTGGTTTTGAGGTGTTCCAACAAACCAGGTGTGGTCAGATCCATGTCGCCGCGTTGCAGCAGGGTGCAAAGCTGTTCATTCAGGTCGCGAGCGGATGCGGTGGAGTCTGCATTGAGTAGAGCCGCAAGTCGTTGCCGCTCGGCTGCTTCAGCGCTTGGCCGGATATCCAATTCTCTGAGAACAGTCGCGAGAACATTCGAGGCGACCCGCGCATGAAAAGCTGCGTGCCCCGTCAATGAGGGCATGGCGGTTTCGTCAATAAAGGCTTTCACCGCCGTGATCATCTCTTTCTGGGAAGGCGCGTCGTGCATTAATCAGGCCCTTTTCTCGAGCAGATTGATCAAATCAATCTCGGTTTCGGACACGCGTCGCCCAATGGCCGCACGTTCCACGCTTGGATCGGCGCCAGACCGGAAGGCTTCGTACATGATCATGCACATGATGCCCCATTTCAGACTTCCGAGGATTTCCCACCAGTCGATCTCCTCGGTGGAAAAAGTACGACCGCCCGCAGTCTGATAAGTCTTCAACAGCTCATCCAGGTCTCCAAAACCGCCAACGCGGTTCTTTGAATAACCAAAGCGCCATGAATTGACGCAGAGCCAGGCAATGTCTTCGCGGGGATCACCAAGATGAGCGAGTTCCCAATCCAGTACGGCGGCAAGCCCCGTCTCATCGACGATCAGATTTCCAAGTCGGAAATCGCCATGTACGAGAACCGGGGGGATCGCGTCCGGTCGATTCGATTTCAGCCAGGCAATGGCAAGCTCGAATACCGGGCGAGGAATGTTGAAGTCGCGATAGATGGTTTCGTATTTCGCAAGTTGGTCCAAGCCGCCACTCTTGGGCAAATCCGGCAAAGCTTCCGGAGGAATTTGGTGAATGGCGGCGAGCGCTTGGCCACACTGCTCTGTCAGTCTTCCGCGAGCGGCCGAGTAGATGTCATCTCGCAGAATCTTGCGGGCGATGGTCTGTCCCGGAATACGGTTCATCAGGAACGCTTCGCCAATATCGCTGTCAGGCTCGAATACCTGAACCACTTTCGGAGCAGGAACCTCTCCCTCAGCACAGGAGAGCAACTTCGCCTCAGTGCCCAAGCCGATGGCTTCGGAATTGCGGGCAACGCTGACACCGCCCGGTACGCGGCGCAAAATCAGGTCGACAACTTTGCCGCCCTGTTCAACATCCAGGCTCCAGGTCTCTTGACTGGCACCTCCTGACAGGCGAACCAGCCGTTCAACGGTCGCGTCAGCGCCGTAAAATTGCCCGGCCCATGCCTGTAAACCCTTTAGAATCTGATCTTGGCTACCCATCTTGTCACAATTGCGCGGAACACCCATCCCGCCAAGGCGTAACGCCAAGTCACCCCTGACCGGACGCCGAAGGAAACTATTGATGCCGAAGTCGAAAAAGAGAGATTACGGACTTCTTCCTACGGAGCCGCCCCCACGAGTCAGCCTGTTCGGCTGGCTCAGGGGGCGCTTCTTTGCAGGCATGTTCATCGCCTTGCCAGTCGTCGTGACATTCCTGATTCTGCAATTCTTGATCAGTGAAATCGACAAGCGCGTTGTGCCCTTACTGCCGGCGGCACTGAAACCTGAAACTTATCTCAATTACGCAGTTCCCGGTTTCGGACTGATCGTGCTCGTCGTGTTTCTTACCGTGCTGGGCGGCATTGCGACGAATCTTATCGGTCGTTCCGTCATCAGTCTGGCTGATCGCATTCTGACCCGTGTTCCCTTCGTCCGTTCGGTCTATTCGGCGTTCAAGCAACTGGTTGAAGTCTTTGCGAGTAACAATACCGAACAGTTCAGCGAGTGTGTTCTGATCGAGTACCCGAAGAAGGGCACCTGGTGTCTTGGGTTCGTGTCGAGCCCTGCGAAGGGCGAGCTGAAAACGGTTCTTGGGCCCGCATTCATTGGAGTATTCGTGCCGACGACTCCGAATCCCACGTCGGGCTTCTTGATGTATGTGGAATCGAGCGAAGTCGTACGCCTCGACATGACGGTTGAGGAGGGCGCTAAAATGATCCTTTCGGCCGGTCTGGTGGTTCCCGAGCATCTGCCGATCAAAGAGGGCGATGCAACATCGACTCAATCTACTCCGTCGCCGGAGCCTGAATCCGGGGCGTAAGGAGTTCCCGAACGAGCCGAAGTGCCTGGCCCCGTTCACCAGAAAGCTGGGGATCGCGACTTACGATGGCTTCGGCGTCCTTTTTTGCGATTTCGAGCAGCGGGGCGTGTCGCGCTAGATCGAGTACCCGATAATCTGTGGCCCCAGCCTGTTTCAAGCCCAGCATATCGCCGGGGCCACGAAGTTTGAAATCCGCTTCAGCAATTTCAAACCCGTCCTCTGTGCGCCGGAGCGTGTCGAGCCGCTCATGCGCTGTTTCGCCCAAAGGCGGCCTGTAGAGCAACAGGCAATAGGACGGACGATCACCCCGACCGACGCGACCTCGCAACTGATGGAGTTGGGCGAGGCCAAACCCCTCTGCGCGCTCGATCACCATGATCGTGGCTTCTGGCACATCGACGCCTACTTCGATCACCGTTGTTGCGACCAATAACCTGGTACGCCCTGCGCGGAAATCTTCCAGTGCGGCGTCTTTCTCTGCAGGCTTGAGGCGACCATGGACAAGCCCCACAGCCACATTCAATTGGTCGGTCAGAGCCGCATGACGGCCAACGGCAGTGGAGTCATCGTCGTCGACATCAACCTTGGGGCATACCCAGAAAGCGCGCTCGCCCCGACGCAACGCCCGACTCACGGCATCTACTACCTCATCCAGACGTGTGTCTGGGATCGCACGGGTTTCGACGGGGACGCGGCCGGGTGGCTTTTCATCCAGTATCGACACGTCAAGATCTCCGTGAACCGCCTGTGCCAAGGTTCGAGGGATCGGTGTCGCGCTCATGACAAGCATGTGCGGACTGAGGGCCTTTCCAGCGAGGCGCATGCGGTCAGCCACGCCAAAGCGGTGCTGTTCGTCGACGATGACCAGACCCAGATTGCGGAATGCGACGGACTGCTGGAAGAGAGCGTGGGTGCCAGAAACGACGTGGATGCTCCCGTCGGCCAGTCCCATCAATATGCTTTCGCGCGTCGATGCCTTGTCTCGCCCCGTCAACGCGGCGACGGTGTAACCTAGCGGTGATAGAAGTCGATCCATGGTTTCATATTGCTGACGGGCCAAGACTTCCGTGGGAGACATGAATGCCGTCTGGAAACCAGCGCTCGCAGCTTGAACCGCGGTCATCGCACTGACCAGCGTTTTGCCCGCGCCAACATCACCCTGAAGCATCCTGCGCATGGGGGAGGTGGACGACATGTCGGCGGCGATCTGTTCGAATGCACGCGTCTGGGCGCCGGTCGGCTTGTAGGGGAGCGCGCGCAAGAGTGCTTGGTGAGATTCAGCACTCACCGGGACAGAGGGCGCCGCTCTTTTGGCGCGGCTTGCGCGAGCCAGCGCGAATGCTGATTCACGCGCAAGCGCTTCGTCATATGCCAATCGCTCGCGCGCCCTTTCAAACAGTTCGGGATCATACTCTATCGGTGCATGAAGGCAGCTCAGGGCCGCTTTGAAGCTCAACCAACCTCGCGCCTTGACCAAGTCGGGATCCGCCCATTCCGGTAAATCATCGGCGATATGATCCAGCGCTTGAACGGCGAAGCTGTGAACACGTTTGTTCGTCAAACCCGCTGTAAGACCATAGATGGGTTCGACAGCAGGAGGCATTGGGCCTTTGGCGGGATCAACAATGTGATCGGGATGGGTCATCTGGCGCTCGCCATTGAACTCTTCGACCATTCCAGACACGACACGCTCCTTGCCGATCGGAAATTGGCCTTGCAGCCATCTGCCGTCAGCCCGGAAAAAGGCAAGTGTGAGAAATCCGGTGCCATCGTACAGAACGATCTTGTGCGGAGATCGATCAGAATAGGGTGCGTTATAAGCATGTACTTCGCCGCGAAGGGTTGAGACCTCGCCGATCACCGCATCATCAATGTATTCTTTTACCCGACGATCCACCCAGCGCTCCGGCAAATGAAGCAACAAGTCCCAAATACTGTCGCCACCTGTCAGGCGCTCCAGCACGGGCTTCAGCTTCGGGCCGACACCAGACAAACTGTCCAGGCCCTCAAACAAAGGAAAGAGTCGTTCGTCCCGCATCCCAACCAGACTATGCGCGCGCGGTGCGCTGCACAATCGCCGCTGTTTATTCCAGCTGCGCGTTCTATATGGTTTGGCAAATCAAAGGAGCCGAAGAATGGAAGCACGTCGCCGAAAACTCAAATTCAGGGCCTGGCGACGCGGATTCCGGGAAATGGACCTTCTCATGGGTTCGTTCGCAGATGCGCATATTGGTTCGTTCGGTGAATCAGAACTTGATGAATTCGAGGGTCTGCTCGGCGTTCCGGATTGGGAGGTCTATGCGTGGCTGATTGGCCAAAAGCCTGTGCCTGAGACTCATCGCGGTCCCGTGCTGGACCAACTCATCGCATTCCGATACGCCGCCCAAGGCGGTTAAGTCAGCCTTTGTTCCCATTTCTGTCGAATACATCGTGCCCATGACTCCTGTAGAGCTATTGAAATCCCTCAGCGGTCCGGCCGCCCTCTCTGGTGCGCCGTTTGGTGCAGACCTGATTGCCTTTTGTGCCGCATTACAGAAGCGCGGCGGGGCGGGAGTTTATGTCGCCCGTGATGACAAGACAGCGGCCACAGCGCGGCGGGTGGCGCAGTTTGCCGAGCCCCGTCTGGAGCAGGTCGACCTGCCAAGTTGGGACACGCTGCCCTATGATCGGGTCAGCCCGACAGCGGGAGTCTCCGCTCGCCGATGCGCCGCACTTGCGCGGTTATCTCGCTATGACCCGGAGCAGGGTCCAATCCTGGTGGTCACCACCGCATCGTCGCTGGTTCAGCGGGTGCCTCCTGTTAGCGTGCTACGCCGGTCTTCATTCGCGGTCACGCTCGGCCAGTCCGTGAACCAGAAAGAACTTACCGAGTATCTTGCCGTAAATGGCTATTTGCGATCAAGCACCGTGCGCGAGCATGGGGAGTTCGCGATTCGGGGCGGGATCATCGATATTTTCCCGCCGACCTCTCCTGAACCGTATCGTCTCGACTTTTTCGGCGACACATTGGAAACCCTCCGCACCTTCGACACCGAAACGCAGCGGTCTACAGGGGATGCGAAAAGCGTCGCCTTTGCACCGGTCAGCGAAATCCTGTTCGACGATGATGTGCTGGCGCGGTTTCGCGAGAAGTACCTGGCCGCGTTCGGACCGCCTTCGGGCGACCCGGCTTATGAAGCCGCGCGCGCATCCATCCGGCGGCAGGGCGTGGAAGGCTGGCTGCCATTGTTTCATGACCACCTGGAAACAGTATTCGACTATGTGGGCTCAGACCCGCTTATAGGCATGGGCCATCTCGCCGGTGAAGCGTCCGCAGAACGCCTGTCGCAAGCTGAAGACTATCATGCCGCCCGTTTGGAGGCGGGTGAAGGAGATGTACGACAGGCGAAAGTGTTGCCGCCGGATTCGCTTTACCTGACTCCAAGGGAATTGGAGGCCGGGCTCGCTTCGCGAGCCACCGCACGTTTCTATCCATCCGAACCCAGCGCCGAAGCATTTGACCTAGGAGGCCGTGCTGGCCGTGATTTCGCCCCGGAACGCCTGCACGCAGACATCAATGTATTCGAAGCGGCGATTGCTCATGCCACGCGTCTCCAATCTGACGGTCGCCCGGTTGTGTTTGCGGCATGGTCGGTTGGTTCAGCAGATCGCCTGATCAATGTCATGGCGGATCACGGCCTGACAGACTTGGCATTGGTGCATTCTCTCGACGCGGCAAAGAAGACTGACTTCACGGTTGTGGAAATCCCTCTGGAGTCAGGGTTCGAGACGCCGGACGTGGCTTTGATCTCGGAAGCCGACATTCTGGGCGACAGGCTGGCCGGGCCTAGGCGCAAGCGGAAGACAGCGAACTTTATATCAGATGCCGCCGCACTCAATCCTGGCGACCTGATCGTGCATATTGATCACGGGGTGGGGCGCTATGTAGGCCTCAAGACGTTGGACCTTACCGGCGCGCCGCATGACTGCCTTCATCTGGAATATGCGGGCGGTGACACAATATTCCTCCCGGTAGAGAATATCGACCTAATTAGCCGGTACGGAGCCGAAGATTCGGAAAACCAACTCGACCGTCTCGGTGGGGCAGGCTGGCAAACGCGTAAGGCCAAAGCCAAGAAGCGCATTCTCGAGATGGCAGCTGAGCTAATGCATATCGCCGCCGCCCGCGAGTTGAAACGAGCAGATGCCGTCAATGCCGGGCAGGGCCTGTATGAAGAATTCGCAGCACGCTTCCCCTATGAAGAGACTGATGATCAGTTGAATGCGATCGAAGATGTCATTGGCGATCTCGCGTCAGGCAAGCCTATGGATCGACTGGTTTGTGGCGATGTCGGTTTCGGCAAGACGGAAGTCGCATTGCGCGGTGCGTTTGTTGCAGCGATGAGCGGTAAGCAGGTCGCGGTGATTGCGCCGACTACGCTGCTCGCGCGTCAGCACTACAAGACATTTGCTGAGCGCTTTGCAGGTTGGCCTTTGAAGGTTCGCCAATTGTCACGACTTGTCGGTGCGAAAGAGGCTGCGGAAACGCGCGAGGGGATTGCTGATGGCAGTGTAGATGTGGTGGTGGGCACACACGCAGTGCTCACAAAGACTATTGAGTTCAAGCGCCTCGGTCTGTTGGTAGTGGATGAAGAGCAGCGCTTCGGTGTAAAGCACAAAGAACGACTCAAAGAGTTGAAAGCCGACGTTCACGTCCTAACGCTGTCGGCCACTCCTATTCCGCGTACGTTGCAAATGGCACTTACAGGAATTCGCGATCTGTCGATCATCGCTACGCCGCCGGTCGACCGCCTGTCAGTGCGGACTTACATCACTGAAGAAGACACGGTTACTCTGAGGGAGGCCTTGCTTCGCGAGAAGTATCGTGGCGGACAGGCCTTCTTCGTGGCGCCGCGCATTCAGGACCTGGACAAGCTGGAACGCTTCCTTCACGACAATGTGCCTGAGGTTTCCTATATCGTTGCCCACGGCCAGATGGCGGCAGGCGAACTCGAAGACATCATGACAGCCTTCTATGAGGGCAAGTATGACGTGCTGCTGTCGACGACGATTGTTGAAAGCGGACTGGACATACCACGTGCCAACACATTGATCATACACCGGGCCGACATGTTCGGTCTTGCTCAACTGTATCAGTTGCGCGGCCGGGTCGGCCGATCGAAGCTGCGCGCCTATGCCTATTTCACGACGCCGCGCGACAAGGTGATCACCGAGACGGCTGACCGCCGTTTGAAAATCCTGCAGTCGCTGGACTCTCTGGGCGCGGGCTTCCAGCTAGCCAGCCATGACCTGGACATGCGCGGATCTGGAAACCTTCTTGGCGACCAGCAATCTGGTCATGTGAAGGAAGTTGGCGTGGAACTCTACCAGTCCATGCTGGAAGATGCCGTCAATGCGCTTAAGGCCGGAGCCAGAGATGACGAAGACTTTGCGGATGACTGGTCGCCGCAGATCAATACCGGAGCGGCCGTGCTGATTCCGGAAAGCTATGTAGAAGATCTGAACATTCGGCTTTCCCTGTATCGACGCCTGTCTGAGATTTCGACGGCTGCGGAGCGCGAATCCTTCGCCGCTGAACTGATTGACCGGTTTGGTCCGTTGCCAGATGAAACGAGGCAGTTGCTCGAAGTCACCGCAATAAAGGTACAGTGCAAAGTTCTGGGTATTTCCAAACTGGATGCCGGGCAGAAGGGCGCGGTCTTTGCCTTCCGCGAAGATACGGTACTCGATCCTGCGCGTTTGCTGGACGTTGTACGCAGTCGGCCGTCCCAGTTGCGGATCAGACCGGACTCCAAATTGGTTCACTCAGGACTTGGCGGCACACCCGAACAGCGTTTGTCGGGAATTCGTGGCTTTCTGAAAGAGCTCGAGGCTGCGGCTGGCCTGGTTCCGGCCTAGGCGGTTCTGGCTTTTTGGTAGACACCTGACCGAGCTTCAGACAACAGTCTGCGAGCGTCATGATAAGCGCGCTTTTCGGTAATGCGCCAGCCAAGACGTGCTGCAAGGTCTGGTGCCACCGCTTCCAACTCTCGAAACAAGCGTTCGCAGATTTGGACAGCACCTTTGTAGCCTGTCGCGGACAAGCTGATGGCAAACGTGTCCGGGTCGATGGTCACAGGTAGGTCTGTTTCTCGCATGTTTGACAGGACTACATTGGCGACGAGTTTTTTCTGGCGATGTGCAAGGCGATCATGTTGCGGATCGCAAATGACCAGAAGAGACAGCGGATCCCCTCGGTCTGCTGAAAGCTCGATCTGGTTCTGAAGATGCGCCTCAAAAAAGGTCTGGGAAAAGAGACCGGTTTCTGAATGGCAAATTGCTGACATGGACATGTTGTCTTTGACTTTAAGCGATTGCACTGCGGCACGTCGACCGTAGGCGTCGACATGAGCCGCCAGATCATGGGCGGGCGTGCAGGGTTCGAACACGTGAGACATGTATCGAATGATAGTTTCCAAACTATGCGAGGGTTCTGTGCCTTCACTGAGTAATCCGAGCAGAGGCGTATGTTCAAAATGCTCAATGGAAGCCGTCACCCAGTTGGCGAGCTTATGCAGGCTTCGAGGTTCCGACGGGATATCGAGCAAGATGGCTGCAAAGGCTCTTTGCCTGACATAGTCTGCCGCAGTATGGGCACTGAAGACAGCCGTGACGGTAATTCCGCGTTCGCCGAGCGCAGCCTGCAATGCAAGAAAGCGTGTAGACCCATCTCCGAGATAGAGGAGGTCCGGCACCGTCTCAGCGGAGGGCTCGGGCAATGTCACTCCGAAAGTAGCAGCCGTTTCCCGGCGCAAGCGCAATTCCGACATGCGGGCGCTGCGCCGTGTGATGGCGTCGAGCCTCCCTCTCAGGACGGATAAATCGCGGTCACGCGGGATGAAGACAGCATTGGCAAAATGACCCGCAAAGACGGGGTCACCCAAAATTAGGGTCGGTCGAAGTGATTGGCCAAAGTCGTCGATAAACTGGCCCAACGTGTCCTTGTCGAGGCTTTGGGTATCTACGAGCAGTGCCTCAGATGATGAGTGTGAAATCGGTAAGTCTGCCCCGAACGGGCGCATGCGACCCGACCGGAGGCGTGACAGGATCATCTCCAGACGCGCACCTGCAGCCAATACTTCTATCGGTGGGTCAAGGTATGCGAGGTGGTTCATATGGCTCGTAAGGATTGTGTCGGGCGACGTTGCGGTACCCCTTCCTTTTGAGCCGCGCCGGCTTAATGATCCGCTAAATTGACCCGGTGAGACAAAAATAAAAGGTAGGATATGTCATGGCTCAAGGACCGTTGAATGGCGTTCGGATTGTAGAGTTCGCAGGTATTGGACCTGGACCCTTTTGCGGCATGCTGTTGTCTGATCTTGGCGCAGATGTGATTCGGATTGATCGGAAGGGTGATGGTCGCCCTGGCCGCGCAGCTGATGTGATGAGCCGGGGGCGCCGGTCCATCGGACTCAACCTGAAAGATTCTGCTGATGTCGAAACTGCGTTGAAGCTGATCGAGAAAGCTGATGGGTTGATCGAGGGTTTCCGACCCGGCGTCATGGAGCGCAACGGTCTCGGGCCTGATGTCGCGCTCGCCCGCAATCCGAAGCTGGTTTACGGGCGCATGACGGGATGGGGACAGACCGGCGCGCTGTCGCATGCTGCGGGACATGACCTCAACTATATCGCCATTACAGGTGCACTTCATGCGATGGGCGATGGCGACGGTCGCCCGCGTCCGCCGCTCAATCTGGTTGGCGACTATGGAGGCGGCGCGCTCTATTTGGCGATGGGCCTGCTGGCTGGCATCGTGAATGTGAAAAATGGCGGCGAAGGCCAAGTTATTGATGTGGCGATGTCTGATGGTGCGGCTTCACTGGCGACCATGTTCTACGGAATGAAAGCGATGGGTCTCTGGACTGATGACAGAGAGGCAAACCTTCTCGATGGCGGAGCGCATTTCTATGACACGTATGAGTGCAGCGATGGCAAATGGGTATCGATCGGATCGATCGAGCCACAATTTTACGCTCTGCTACTGGAAAAAGCGGGTCTGACCGATCCCGGCTTTCAAGCTCAAATGGACCGCTCGAAGTGGCCTGATCTGAAGCAAAAGATCATGGCGGTGTTCAAGACCAAAACGCGCGATGAGTGGTGTGAGATAATGGAAGGCACTGACATCTGTTTTGCGCCAGTCCTCTCCATGTCGGAAGCGCCATCCCATAAGCACAATGTGGACCGTCAGACGTTTGTGGAGATCGAGGGAGTGGTTCAGCCTGCGCCCGCACCGCGCTTCTCCGCGACGCCCGGGGCCATCCAGGGGCGGCCAGCTGGACTGGGGGAACATTCTGGTGAGATCCTCAAAGATTGGGGAATTCAATAGACCGAGTTCGCCTCATAGATGAATGGGAGACAACCGGACGAACTGCAAGCCGTTCAGGTTGACCCTGCTAGTGAATGTCTTGTTGGGCACAGGTCTTGGGCAATTTGTCTGGACGTCTGCTCAACGTCCTTCTTGCTGAACTTGGTCGTCCCGCGGGACGACCATTTTTCTTGCGCCAGGTGGCATTGTCCTTACGCTTGCGAAAAAAGCATCAAGAAGAACGAGGCGTCATGAAACATCTTCCCTATATTCTGCCCGCTCTGCTGCTGGGGGCCTGTGGCGCGGACATCCAACCGGAAGAACCGGCCACACCGCGCGAAATTCATGAACGCGTTCTTGTGATGGATTCGCATCTGGACACGCCCGCAAATTTCTCAAAACCGGACTTCGATATTCTCGCTGACAACCCTTCGCGAATTGGACAAGTTCAAGTCGACCTGCCCAAAATGGAGCGAGGGGGGCTTGATGGCGGGTTCTGGGTGATATTCACCCCGCAGGGGCCTTTGGATGAAGCGTCGTATGAGGCGGCGAAACAGGCAGCGTTCACACGATCAGACGATATCCTCGCAATGGTCGAGGCCCATCCGGACGCATTCGAACTGGCCTACACGGCTGATGATGCTGAGCGCATCGTTGCGGAGGGCAAGCGGATCGTCTTCCAGTCGATCGAGAACAGCTACCCGCTCGGCACTGACCTGACCGTGCTTGAGGATTTCTATGAACGTGGTGTGCGACTCGTTGGGCCGGTGCATTTTCGGGACAACCAATTTGCGGACAGCGCCACAGATTTGTCAGCGACGGACCTCGGTGGGCTAACTCCGCTTGGAGAAGAATTGGTTCGGGAGGCCAATCGGCTCGGCATGATGGTTGATGGCTCGCATGCTGCCGACTCGGCCGTTGAGGACATCATGGAAATCTCCACGACTCCGATCATGCTGTCACATTCCGGCGTGAAAGCCCTGTACGACCATCCCCGGAACATTCCGGATGATCTGTTGCGGCGTGTCGCGGAAAACGGCGGCGTTATCCAGATGAATGCCCTTGGATCCTATATCGAGAATCTCGAGCCCCCTGCAGAACGCACGACCGCGCTGGAAGAACTGGCTGCCTCGTATGAGGGACGTTCGCCTTTCGACCTTACCGACGAAGAGCGCAAGCAGTACATGGCACGCCGTGGCGAAATCGATTCGGCCTATCCAATGCCGCTTTCCTCGTTTGAAGTGTTCATGGAGCAAATGCTGTATGCGCTTGAGATCGTTGGACCGGAACATGTCGGTATGGGCGCAGATTGGGATGGCGGCGGCGGCGTTGCCGGCATGGAGGACGTCTCTCTCTTGCCAAAGGTGACGGAACGCCTGCTGGAAGAGGGCTATACAGAAGCTGACCTGGAGAATATCTGGGGCGGAAACCTGCTTCGAATCATGCGCCAGGCCGAGGCAGCAAAGGCCCAATAGGCTCATCAGGCCGGACTGAAGAAATTCGACCTGCGGTGACGTTGGAGTCTTGCAAAGAGACAGACCTCTATGTATGAGGCCTCTTTCCAATTCACGCGCATTTCGCGCCAAACCACTGGATACCTGTTATGGCAGTTCCAAAGAGCAAGATCTCGAAGTCGCGCCGCGGCATGCGCCGCTCGCACGACCGGCTGGATATGAACACATATATTGAAGATGCGGAATCCGGTGAACTGCGCCGTCCGCACCACATCGACCTGAAAACCGGCATGTATCGCGGGCGTCAGGTTCTTGAGCCACGTGACGATATCTAAACGACCCGCTGTTGCGCTTTTGAGCGCGCAGCCTTAAGGGTGCGAGCGCTTCCTGCCAGAGCAGGGGGCGCTTTTTTTTATTTCTAGGCGCAAAGGTACAGCCACTCATGAGCGAGATCATCGACATCCATGCCCGGGAAATCCTGGATAGCCGAGGCAACCCAACCGTCGAAGTTGATGTGACGCTGGAAGATGGCTCTCTCGGCCGCGCAGCAGTCCCTTCTGGCGCTTCTACGGGTGCGTATGAGGCCCATGAACAGCGCGATGGGGACAAGGCGCGTTATCTGGGCAAGGGCGTGCTGAAGGCCGTTGACGCCGTGAATGGTGAAATCTTCAACGAACTGGCTGGTCTGGACGCAACTGAACAGCGCATGATCGACATGTTGATGATCGATCTGGATGGAACGGAAAACAAGTCCCGCCTAGGCGCGAATGCGATTCTGGGCGTCTCCATGGCACTTGCAAAAGCTGCTGCCGAGAGCTCGGCTATGCCCCTCTACCGATATGTGGGTGGACCCAATGCCCGCGTTCTGCCGACGCCGATGATGAACATCATCAATGGCGGCGCGCATGCTGACAATCCGATCGACATCCAGGAATTCATGGTCATGCCAGTCAGCGCAGAGAGCCTCTCTGAATCCGTGCGCATGGGTGCCGAAGTCTTCCATGCGCTGAAGAAAACCCTGAGTGATGCAGGCCACAATACCAATGTCGGCGACGAAGGCGGGTTTGCACCCAATCTGGCATCTACTGACGAAGCCATCGGTTTTGTGATGAAGGCTATTGAGAAGGCGGGATACAAACCTGGAGAGGACATGGCATTGGCGCTCGATGCGGCCTCTACAGAGTTCTACAAGAACGGCAAATATGAGCTTGCCGGGGAAGGGAAATCCCTCGGCTCCGACGAATTCGCAACCTACCTGGCCGATCTTTGCGCCCGCTATCCCATCATCTCCATTGAAGATGGTATGGCCGAAGATGATTGGGATGGCTGGGTCGCCTTGACCGAATCAATCGGTGACAGGGTTCAGCTGGTGGGCGACGATCTGTTCGTAACCAATCCGGATCGTTTGTCTATCGGCCTTCAAAAAGGCGCGGCGAACTCCATTCTGGTGAAGGTCAATCAGATCGGCACATTGTCCGAAACGCTCGACGCGGTCGAATTGGCGCATCTTCATGGCTATACGGCGGTCATGTCCCACCGTTCTGGCGAGACAGAGGACACAACGATCGCAGACCTCGCCGTTGCGACCAATTGCGGACAGATCAAGACGGGGTCTCTTTCTCGTTCCGACCGTATAGCCAAATACAACCAGCTGATTCGCATAGAAGAAGAGCTGGGACCTGTTGGCATCTTTGCCGGCCGCTCGCGCATCAATGCTGCCTAGCGGTCTGGGCCCGTCAATCGGGCCGGCGGCGATCACGCTCTCTTAACCATAACCGGATTAGGTGAGGTTATGAAATCGCGACTCGAGGCCGCCGGCCTGTCTCTTCTTGTGCTCTATTTCGCCTACCACGCGTTTGCGGGGGAGAAGGGGCTTGGGCGTTGGTCTGATGCCCAGATGGAGTTGGAGGATCGCAAGGCTGAACTCGCCAGCCTTGAGAGCGACTTGAATCGTCTCCAGGTCGATATCAGACGCCTGACTCCGGGATCGGTGGATCCTGATTTCGTGGAAGCCATGGCGCGGGACAAGCTGGCTTTTGTCTATCCGAATGAAATTGTTCTCGTCTCTTCGGAACCAAGCTCTGCAAATTGACATAGTTGTTCTGACTTGTCGTTGCGTAATCGCGCATACATAAGTCTGGAAAAGGGTTGGAGCGAACTTATGGCGACTAAAGCAAGAAGTACCAAAAAGGCACCTTCAAAGACCAGCAAGGCGGAGATGCTGAAATATTATCGGGCCATGCTCCTGATACGCCGGTTTGAGGAAAAAGCCGGACAGCTCTACGGCATGGGCAAGATTGCTGGCTTCTGTCACCTTTACATTGGCCAGGAAGCGGTCGTGACGGGCATGCAAGCCTGTTTGAAGGATGGCGACCAGATCATCACAGGGTATCGCGATCATGGTCACATGTTGGCATGCGACATGGACCCACGTGGTGTGATGGCGGAACTCACAGGTCGCATCGGCGGGCTTTCCAAAGGGAAGGGCGGATCGATGCACATGTTTTCCAAGGAAAAGAATTTCTATGGAGGCCATGGGATCGTTGGAGCTCAGGTTCCGATTGGCACCGGCCTTGGATTCGCCAACAAATATCGCGGAACGGACAACGTTGCCCTTGCATATTTCGGGGACGGCGCCGCCAATCAGGGGCAGGTCTACGAAGCATTCAACATGGCGTCGCTCTGGGATCTGCCAGTCGTCTATGTCATCGAGAATAACATGTACGCGATGGGCACAAGTGTGGCGCGGCACGCCTCGGAAACCGAACTCTACAAGCGCGGCATTTCATTCGAAATCGAAGGCGAGGAAGTCGATGGCATGGATGTCATGGCTGTGCGCGAAGCAGGCGAAAAAGCCGTCAAATATGCTCGTTCCGGAAAAGGTCCGTACATACTGGAAATGAAGACTTATCGGTATCGCGGCCACTCCATGTCGGACCCAGCCAAATACCGGAAACGGGAAGAAGTCGACGACATCCGATCGCACCACGATCCAATCGAGGGCCTGAAAGGTCAGCTTCTTGAACTGGGTCATGCAAGCGAAGACGAACTCAAGAATATCGACAAAGAGATCAAGGGCATCGTCAAGGAAGCCGCCGACTATTCTCTTGAGAGCCCGGAGCCCGATCCATCCGAACTCTGGACTGACGTCCTGAAAGACATCGAGGTCGCCTGATGCCAGGAAAGAAAGCACCTCGACTGTCCGCCATCCTGTTTTCCGGAGCACATTAATGTCCGTAGATATTCTCATGCCCGCCCTGTCTCCGACCATGGAAGAGGGCACATTGTCGAAATGGTTGAAACAGGAGGGGGACACTGTCTCCTCCGGCGACATCATTGCCGAAATCGAAACTGACAAAGCCACAATGGAAGTCGAAGCGGTGGACGAGGGCGTTTTGGCCAAGATCCTCATTCCCGAAGGCACCGAAGGCGTAAAGGTCAATGCCGTCATTGCGGTGCTCGCTGAGGAAGGCGAAGATGCCGCCAAGGTGGAAGCCAAAGGCGATGCTGGCGGCCAGGCCACCGAAGAGCCGGCCGAGTCTGGTGAGGGTATGAAAACAGAGGAGACGGGCGACGAAGTCGAGGCCCCGAAGGCTGCCGTTTTGTCAGACCCGAGCATCCCCGAAGGCACTTCCTTTACCGACACGACGGTGCGGGACGCATTGCGCGACGCCATGGCCGAAGAGATGCGCCGTGACGAATCCGTTTTCGTAATGGGTGAAGAGGTGGCCGAGTATCAAGGTGCCTATAAGGTCACACGGGAACTGCTTCAGGAATTCGGCGCACGCCGTGTGGTGGATACACCGATCACGGAACATGGGTTTGCCGGGCTTGGGGTAGGGGCCGCCTTTGCAGGACTCAAACCCATCGTCGAATTCATGACCTTCAATTTCGCCATGCAGGCCATCGACCAGATCATTAACTCGGCGGCCAAGACCCTATACATGTCAGGTGGCCAGATGGGCTGTCCCATCGTATTCCGTGGCCCCAATGGCGCCGCATCGCGCGTGGGCGCACAGCACAGTCAGGACTATTCGGCATGGTATGGCCAGATCCCTGGGCTGAAAGTGGTTGCGCCATATGACGCCGCCGACGCGAAAGGCCTGCTCAAGGCGGCTATCCGCGATCCGAACCCGGTCGTATTCCTTGAACATGAGCTACTGTACGGAAACAGTTTCCCGGTTCCTGATCTCGACGATCATGTACTGCCTATCGGCAAGGCTGCCATTAAACGATCCGGCTCAGACGTAACGCTCGTCGCGCATTCCCGAATGGTTGGATTCGCGCTACAGGCCGCCGAGACGCTCGCAGAGCAAGGCATTGACGCAGAAGTCATAGACCTGCGTACAATCCGTCCGCTCGACACAAAAACAGTGATCGAAAGCGTGAAGAAAACCAATCGCATTGTCTGTTGTGAAGAAGGCTGGCGTTTCTTCGGCGTCGGGGCGGAGATTGCGGCCACAGTGACGGCCGAAGCGTTTGATTATCTCGACGCACCACCTGCCCGTGTCCATCAAAAGGATGTGCCCCTGCCTTATGCGGCCAATCTGGAGGCGATGAGCCTTCCGAATGCCGATGATATTGTCGAAGCTGCGCGGAGAGTTTGCTATGTCGACTGAGAAACGAGAACTCAAATCGCCGCCATCTGTTGAGGGCGCTGACATCGCTCAGGAAATGATCCGGTTCTGGATCGCAGACAATACAGACCATGTAAGCCTGCGTGTCGGCGAAGCAGCTGATCCGGCGACGGAGCCAACCATGTGGGGCTTCATCCTGGGCGACATCGCCAAGCATGTCACAGACGCTTTCAAGGATCATCATCCAGACGGCCCTGAAAAGGAAGAGATCATCAAGGAGATCGTGACCGGCTTCCTGAATCGCATCCAGTTCGGCCCGAAATCACCGGGCGATGTCCAGAAGATGGGGGACTGATATGGCTATCAATATCACCATGCCCGCCCTGTCTCCGACAATGGAAGAGGGCACGCTTGCAAAATGGTTGGTAAAGGAAGGTGACACCGTTTCCTCCGGTGACATCATTGCCGAGATTGAGACCGACAAAGCCACGATGGAAGTCGAGGCAGTGGATGAAGGTGTTGTCGCCAAGATCCTCATTGAGGCCGGCGCGGAAGGCGTAAAGGTCAATGAAGTGATCGCCATCCTTGCCGAGGAAGGTGAAGACGCCTCCTCAGTCAAAGCACCCGCCAAGTCAAATGCACCGAAAGACAAGGCAGAAGCCGCGCTTAAACCGGAAGAACCGAAACCGGCTGCCATGGCAGAAACTACTGCCCCGGCAAAGAAAGCAGACAGCGCAGCTACGCCTTCCAAGTCACCCCTGCCATCTGCAACCTCATCAGATGGCCGCATCAAGGCCAGCCCCTTGGCACGCCGGATTGCGGAGATGAAAGGTCTAGACCTTTCGGGGCTGACGGGGACTGGTCCGCGCGGCCGGATCATCAAGCGCGACGTCGAGAACGCCAAAGCCGCACCGTCTGGCGCGAGCGCGGGGGCTGCAACCCAACCGGATGGCCTAATCCTGCCGCAGGTCCTGGACGATCGGGTCTATGCGCCTGACAGTTATGAACTCGTGCCACTGGACGGCATGCGCAAGACTGTCGCCAAGCGTCTGACGACCAGCTTCATGCAGGTTCCGCATTTCCCGCTGAATATCGATCTTGAGCTCGATCATCTGCTTGCGAGCCGTGCTGCGATCAATGCTGCGGCACGCGAAGGCGTGAAGGTTTCGGTCAATGATATGCTCATCAAGGCTGCCGCCATGGCTCTGATGGACGAGCCGGATTGCAATGCATCCTATACCGACAAAGGTATCGCCTATCACAAGCATGCCAATGTTTCGGTTGCTGTCGCGATTGAAGGAGGCCTGATCACGCCAGTTGTGTTCAGCGCGGAGACCAAAGGCCTGGCAGAGATATCGGAAGAGATGAAGGATCTTGCGACCCGGGCGCGGGAGCGGAAGCTGAAGCCGCAGGAATATAGCGGCGGCACATTCAGTATTTCCAATCTCGGCATGTTCGGAATCAAGAGCTTTGCCTCAATTATCAATCCACCTGAAGGCATGATCCTGTCAGTCGGCGCGGGTGAAAAGCGCGCTATCGTCGACGCCAAGGGAAATATTGTCGCCCGTACCGTCATGACGGTAACGCTCACCTGTGACCACCGCGTGGTTGGTGGGGCGGAGGGAGCCAAATGGCTTCAGGCTTTCAAACGGTATGTTGAAACCCCCGAAGCCATGCTGCTCTGATGACGCGGCTCGGGATGATGCTTGTCAGCCTGACCCTCCTCGCCGGATGCTCCGAGGAAAGCGTTTCCACGGACAAGTCGTCGGGCATGAATGAGGCGGATATTCGCATGATCGCTGGCGAGCTTGCGATCCAGAAAGGCATCAGCCTTTTGTGCGACAGGGAGGCTACAGACCAGCTTTCGGAGTTCATGGAAGACCTGCGCTACGAAGGACTAGCTCGGGAGCTTCGCGAAGATGTTGCCGCTGACAGCGTTGTTCTGATGAACAAGATTTCTGCGGAAGAACCGGAATACATTTGCACGCCTGAAATGTTCGAGAGCGCGGATTTGCGCGTCTCCCAGGCGCTTCTGGCATGGGATGAAATGAGAGGAATTACCCAATGAGTACGCAGTACGACCTCATCGTGATCGGATCCGGGCCTGGCGGGTATGTTTCGGCCATTCGCGCGTCGCAGCTGGGCATGAAGACGGCCATCGTCGAACGTGAAAGCCTCGGTGGGATTTGTCTGAACTGGGGCTGTATCCCGACCAAAGCGCTGCTGCGGTCGGCGGAAGTCCTGCACCTGGCCAAGAACGCAAAGGAATTCGGTCTGAAAATCGACAAGGCCGATTTTGACCTCGATGCTGTCGTGAAGCGTTCACGCGGCGTGGCGAACCAGCTATCGACCGGAGTCAAATTCCTGATGAAGAAAAACAAGATCGACGTTATCGAAGGCACCGCCCGTCTCGAAAAAGGTACGCAGGCACCAAAGGTCATCGTCAAAGGCAAAGATGGCAAGGAAACGTCCTTCCAAGCCAAGCACGTCATGTTGGCGACGGGCGCGCGGGCGCGGGACATCCCGCAAGCCGGTCTGGTTGCAGACAAGAAACTGATCTGGACTTATCGTGAAGCCATGACGCCGGATGTCATGCCAAAGCGGCTGTTGGTCATAGGATCAGGTGCGATTGGCATTGAATTCGCAAGTTTCTATCATGAACTGGGCGCTGAGGTGACAGTCGCTGAAGTGATGGATCGCATTCTGCCGGTGGAAGACGAGGAAATTTCGAAACTCGCGGAAAAGGACTTCAAGAAGCAAGGCCTGAACATTGTTACAGGCGCGAAAGTCGAAAATCTGAAAGCGGGCAAGTCCACCGTTACAGCAGAAATTACAGACAAGTCCGGCAAGAAGGAAAACAAGGAATTCGACCGGGCGATTCTCGCAGTTGGGATTGTCGGCAATGTTGAAGATCTTGGCCTCGAAGATCTGGGCGTAAAGGTCGAGAAGACCCATGTGACCGTGGACAATTTTGGCCGTACCGGGGTCAAAGGTCTATACGCAATCGGCGATCTGACGGGCCCGCCATGGTTGGCCCACAAGGCCTCTCATGAAGGTGTGGTTTGTGTGGAAGGTATCGCCGGGGCCGATCATGCCGAACCTTTTGATCCCTGGAACGTTCCAGGCTGCACTTACGCGCACCCGCAGGTCGCCAGCGTCGGTCTGACTGAAAAAGCCGCAAAGGAAAAAGGCTACGATATCAAGGTTGGCCGCTTCCCCTTCATCGGCAATGGCAAGGCCATAGCAATGGGCGCCTCTGAAGGCCTCGTAAAAACCATCTTCGACAAGAAGACCGGGGAATTGCTCGGCGCGCACATGATCGGCGCAGAAGTCACCGAACTGATCCAGGGCTATGTTATCGCGCGCCAGGGTGAGTTGACCGAGCAGGATCTCGCTCACACAATCTTCCCGCATCCGACCATTTCGGAGAGCATGCATGAATCCGTTCTGGATGCCGAAGGCCGTGTGATACATATCTAGGGACCAGTCGCACCGTGCGACGGTCGCGGGGGCGTTCCATGAAACTCAAAATCGGTCCGGGTGCTCTTGTCGCCGCGGGCTTCATTGGACCTGGCACGGTCACTGCTTGCACGCTCGCCGGCGCAAATTTCGGCTATGCCCTCATCTGGGCGTTGGTCTTCGCCACCTTTGCCACAATCATCCTGCAAGAGATGGCGGCCCGACTTGGCATCGTTTCCGGCAAGGGATTGGCAGCCGCCATGACCGCCCCCGAAAATGGGCCGATCATCAGATGGTCCATAATAGTTCTTGGCGTTTCGGCACTCGCTGTCGGTAATTCAGCTTACGAGGCAGGAAATCTTGCTGGTGGAGCGTTGGGGCTTGAGGCTCTGGTGGGATCCTTCGGCATTTCACACAAACTGATTGTATTGGTTCTAAGCACAGTTTCTGGCGGATTTCTTCTGTTTGGACACTACCGGCATATCGAAAAACTGCTGATTAGCCTGGTTCTGCTCATGAGCGTCGCCTTTGCAGGCAGTGTCCTCATCACGCGACCTGATATGTCCGCATGGTTTGGAGGTCTGTGGCCGACCGTACCCGATTCTGGATTGCTGACAGCCATCGCTTTGATTGGCACGACCATCGTTCCGTACAATCTGTTTCTCCACGCCTCGACGGTTCGTGATAAGTGGCCAGACAGGTCTGCGACGGCGTTGCGAGCGGCGCGAACGGACACGGCTATATCAATCGGTTTGGGCGGGATCGTCTCCATTCTGGTTTTGTCGACCGCAGCGGCTAGCCTGTTCGGATCAGGCATAGCTGTCAGTTCTGCCGCTGATATGGCATCTTCAATCGAGCCAGCCTACGGGCCGTTCGCAAAATATCTGGTTGGCGTCGGCCTATTCGGCGCCGGACTTTCGTCATCAATTACCGCGCCGTTGGCGACATCCTATGCCATGTCCGAGTTCGGCGGCTTCCCACGTAATGGTCGCGTGTTTCGCGGCATTGCGCTCACCGTTCTAATCGTTGGGACCGCTGTCGCTTTGCTAGGCGTCCGCCCCATAAGCATCATACTTTTCGCGCAAATTGCGAATGGGCTGATATTGCCAATTATCGCAGTGTTCCTGCTTATCGCAATGAACCGACGCGGATTGTTGGGTGACCACGTCAATTCATGGCTGACCAACTTACTGGGTATGGCAGTCGTCGTAATTACCTTTGGCCTTGGCTTGCGCCTTATCCTGAGAGCCCTAAATGTGTGGTCATGAGCCGCACAATTTGTCTGAACTCTGATATCGGGGAATTGCCGGGCGAAACTGGTCGCGCAATGGATCGTGCAATCCTTGATGTGGTCAGCCGGTGCAGTATCGCCTGCGGCGGCCACGCTGGTGACGATGATAGTATGCGAGCGACGCTGAAAGCTGCCAAGGCGCGCCACGTGGTCGTCGGTGCGCATCCATCTTATCCGGACAGGCAAAACTTCGGGCGCAAAAGCATGAAGATGCCGCAAGATGAACTGGAATCATCGCTCCGTCAGCAGGTGAGAGCGCTTGGCAGTTTTGCGAGAGGTCAAGGCATAGCGATCGACCATCTCAAACCCCATGGCGCATTGTACTATGACGCTTCGCGGGATCCCACGCTTGCAGAATTCATCGTGCGACTCACACGTGACGCACGCATACGGGCCGTAATTGGGCCGCCTGATTCCATGCTGGCCAAGATTGCCCACGCTACGGGCACTGATTTTCTGGCCGAAGGCTTTGCGGACCGCACATACGCCCGCGATGGCTCGCTACTCGCGCGAGGTGAGTCAGGTGCAGTGATCCACGAGGCGGATGCTCAAGCAGCGCAGGTAATAAGCATAATCGAGGACAGCACGGTCATAGCCGCGGACAACCAAGTGATTTCTCTCCAAGTGGACACAATCTGTCTTCACGGAGATACGGCAGGAGCAGTCCAATCCGCACTCGCACTCAGAGAAGCGCTTCACTCACGGGGTATCGAAATCAAGGCACAGGCCGCGCCGTGAAGGCACCGGTTATCGTGCCATGCGGTGACGATGCGCTGAGGCTTGTCATGCGGGCGACGGAAGACCGTCAGGCTATTGCACGCGCCCTGCGTGGCAGCCGCATTTGGGATGAGGTTGTGATCGGTCGGGAAAGTGTAACGGTTCAATTTGACCCTTCCGCCCTAGGCCCAGCCAAGGCGCTGGCCATGTTGAAACAAGCGGTAATGGCTGACATTAACGCGGCAGTTGTCGACGCGCCGAATTTAAAGTTGCTGGTACGGTCTGATGAGGCCAATGCGCCCGACCTTGCGGACTGTGCGGCGGCGAACAACTGCTCTAGCAATGAGTTTCTAAATATCTTGGTTCGCTCGAATTTAAGTGTCGACATGCTCGGATTCGCGCCCGGTTTTGCGTATCTGTCGGGTGTCGATCCAAATCTGTTGGGGGGTAGGCTGGATCACCCCCGTCAGCGGGTCAAAGCCGGTTCTATTGGCTTTATCAAAGGCTATCTCGGCATTTATGCTCTGGACGGGCCAGGGGGCTGGCCAATTATTGGCCGGACCGATGCGATGCTCTTCGACAAAACGGCGCGAGATCCTTTTGTCCTCTCGCCGGGTGCCGAAGTTCAAATAGAGTGGGTCTGACGTGACGCTTCGCATCATGAATGCCGGGCCACAGGCGACCCTGCAGGGCAACCAGAGAGCGGGATATCGCTATTCTGGTATTCCGTCATCCGGGCCTGCTGACCCCGTTTCCCATGCGATCGCAAACCATCTGGTTGGGAATCACGCGAGCACGACCGGAATCGAGATCACCTATGGACCCTTCTCGGTAGAGTTTCAGGCATCCGCAGCAATCGCGCTTACCGGAGCGGTGGCTCCGACCAGCTTGAATGGTCGTGTGGTTTCATTTCACGAGACACACTTCGTCAAGCAGGGCGATTTTCTGGAAGTCGGCCGTCCGGACCATGGGCTGCGAACCTATCTGGCGATCTCTGGTGGAGTTGTGGGTGATGAGTTCCTGGAGAGCGAGTCCACCTATATTCCTGCAGGCTTGGGTGGTTTTGATGGCCGGGCGCTCCGGTCTGGGGATGTGGTTGAAACGAGCCCCCGCACAAAACCCCGCCGGGAAACGACACCTGAAACGCTGCTGTTTCCACTCGGCAACAGTTTTGCTCTGCGGGCGAGCGAAGGGCCTGACTATACAGACGACTGCACTCATCTTTGGACGGAGCAATACAAGGCAACACGCCGAGCTAGCAGAATTGGTATCGAGCTGGATGGCGCGTTTCCCAAAATAGATTCCATCGAAAACCTGCCGAGCGCCGGAATTTTCCCTGGCGCATTGCAGTTGCCGCCGCAGGGAAGGGGGTTCCTACTATTACCAGACTGTCAGACCACAGGAGGTTATCCGCACATTCTGCAGGTTAACCGGTCTGACCGACACCTACTCGGTCAGATCCGGCCCGGCGATTCTATCTTGTTCCTGCACAGGACGCGGGAGCAAGCGGCCGACGATCTGATAAAGAAGCAGAAATTGATTGCATCCTGGATCGGTGGGTTCCGAGTGTAGCCGAGCTGGCCGCACGTTCGAAGTGTAAACAAAACCTTGATAGAGGGTGTTGTGCAATTTCCGGGAGCCGTTCATGGAAGGCGATCAGTACATGATGTGCGCCGTCTCTGAGCATCGCGCCAATGAACGTTGATGCCGGTCCGCCAAGTTGTCGTGGAATGCTAATCCATGAATCGCATAATCATCATTATGGGAAATGGTGTTGATGTATTATATAATGAAATCAAGGCGCAATCCATCATGCCCAGGTATCACGCCGGTCGGAAGTTCTTTGCAGAGCGTTTGGTAATCCATGTCGACATGCATGTTCGTCAGTACTGCCAGGCGCGGCGATATATCCGCGATCCACTCCAATGCCTGATCAAGATTTGCATGCGATGGGTGCGGCGCGTACCGCAATGCGTCGATGATGAGTGTATCACTCCCCTTCAGTGCTTCCAGCGTTTCTTCTGGTAGTCCGTTAACGTCATTACAGTAGGCGAGATTACCTATACGAAAACCGAGGCAGCGAATGCGGCCATGCTCCATATCGAGTGGCAAGAATTCAATACCGCCGCCGGCACCGGAAATCTTAACCAACTCGAGCGGCACAAGTTCATCTTGTAGGTCCAGGATCGACGGGTAACCACCCTTCCCCTCGAAACAATATGAAAACCGTTCTGTCAGAGTGCCGCGAGTTTCAGCGCTCAGATAAGTGGGGATTGGCTTGCGTTGGCGAATGCAGATCGGTCGCACATCATCAATTCCGTGGCTCTGGTCGGCATGGTCATGCGTATACAGGATCGCGTCCAGGTGGCCGATCTGTTCGGCAAGCAACTGTTCTCGCAGATCTGGCGACGTATCGATCAGGACATTTGTGGATGCGCCATGAGCGTCGAACGACTGAACGAGCGCCGAGCATCGCAGGCGGCGATTTTTTGGTTCCGTTGGATCGCACGCGCCCCAATCGCCACCGACGCGTGGAACGCCGCCGGATGAGCCCGTGCCCAGCAGTGTGAAGATACCTGTCGCCATCAGTTCGGTATTCTCGAGAAAAGGCGCATGGCGTTGTCGGTCGTTGTTTTCAGGACGTCGTCGAGTGGAATACTCTTTAGGCTTGCGAGCGCTTCAGCAACGTGAATGAGATAGGAGGGTTCATTGCGTCGGCCGCGCATCGGCACCGGCGCGAGATAAGGACAGTCAGTTTCAAGGATCAGGCGGTCCATCGGGACATCTGCAATCACTTCCCTGACTTCCCGCGCGCTCTTGAAAGACAGTATGCCTGATACGGACACGAATCCTCCAAGGTCGAGGCCGCGCTGGGCCAGCCGCGCGCCACCCGTATAGCAATGCAACAGCGGGACGAAACTTCCCTTTTCGAACTCCTCTTCAAGGATATCGCCCATCATTTCATCAGCTTCACGTGTGTGCAGGATGAGCGGCAGGCCCGTCTGTCTGGCCGCTTCGACATGCGTTCTCAGACTGTTTATCTGTGCATCCTCTGCGCTGTAGCCATAATGGAAATCAAGGCCGGTTTCGCCTATGGCAACCACATTGGGATCCGCCGCCCCGTTGACCAGATCATTGACCGACAGATCGGTGAAATCCTTGCTGTGATGAGGGTGGACGCCGATCGAGCACCAGATGCCCGGATGTGCCTGCGCAATCGACCTGACTGCCTCGAAATTGTCGAGACGATCACAGATTGCGAGCATACGCTTCACACCGGCCTCGTCAGCCCGTGTGAGCACGTCGCCTAGATCGTCGGCAAACGTCTCGCCGTGCAAATTCACATGCGTATCAAACATAGCTGACGACTTAATGCGCCTTTGCGGCGCTATAAAGCCCTGCAATCAGCTTGGATGCCGTTTGAGCAGGATCCATCTTCAGGGCGCGCGCTTCGCCAGCGAGCCGGGATACTTCCAGCCAAGCCTTGGCTGCGGTGGGCTCCCGTTCTGCGCGCTGCGCCAGCCATGTCAGAATTTCCTCCTGAAACGCCTGCATGGCGGTATCGTCAGCACTTGCAGTCTGGAGCGCGTCCGTCACTAGCCCGTCATTCGGTCTCGGCAGGCTGCGCAAAAGGACCTTGGCCGCGTGAGATGCCGCGAGACCTGCCGGCGTAGATAATTGTATTCCCAAGCCTGGTCGCCCCTTGGACAAAGACGCGGCTTCAGCCGGCGCGGTGGCGGTTTCCAATGCGCGTTTTGTATCTTCATCACCCAGTGCCGAGACTCGCAGGACTCTGCAGCGCGACCGAATGGTTGGCAGGATAGGTGTCGTTCCATGATTCACCAGAAACAGGATGCTATGCTCCGGTGGCTCTTCAAGTGTCTTGAGCAAGGCATTCGCACCATTTCGATTCAATTCGTCCAGCGAGTCGATAATGCCGACGCGCCACCCACCTTGTGCGGGCTTGAGGGAAAAGAACTGGATCAGCTCACGCACCTGATCGACCGAGATGTCCTGGCGTAGCTTGCCTTTGTCGTTCAACTCGCGATGTACCACGCGCAAATCGGGGTGAGCGCCGGTAAGACAGGTTCGCGCAACCGGGTCAGAAGAATCTGCATCAAGCGGCGCTGCTTCCGGGCCGCGAGCGCCGAGCATGTAAGCGGCGAGCCGGTTTGCCATTGTGGCCTTACCGATTCCTGATGGCCCTTCGATCAGCCAGCCATGGTGTAGCTTGCCGGTTGTTGCCGATGCCAGAAACGAAGCCTCAGCCGTATCGTGCCCATACAAAGGCCATGCGATGCTCATCCTGCCATCTCATTCAATGCATAAGTTTGAGACACGATGCGCCAGGCTGCTGCGTACACGCTGGCGATATCCCGAGAAGCATCTATCAGTTTGCAACGCAGAGGCTCTTCTTGCGACAGCGAAATAAATCCCTGACGGACTGCGTGATGAAAGTCAGTAGCGCGCTTTTCAAAGGCATCGTCCGGACCATTGCGCGCAGATCTGCGGCCTGCGGTGGTTTCGAGGGGGGCATCAAGAACGAGCGTTAGTGTTGGTACCGTGTCTACCAAGACGGTGCTTTCCATCGATTTGAGGACATTGGACGAGACGCCGCCTTTGACACTTTGATACACGCGCGTGGAATCCGCAAAGCGATCACAGATCACCCATTTTCCCTCAGCCAGTGCAGGCCGTATCAATTTTTCCAAATGGTCACTGCGGGCGGCATTCATCAGCAAGGCTTCGCTCATTGGCGACCAGTCCGCGCCAGCGGGCGGATGCAATGCAAGTTCGCGAACAGCTTCTGCCAGTGGAGTGCCGCCGGGCTCGCGCGTTGTGACGACGTCAAAGCCCTCAGCCCGTAAGCGCTCTGCCAAAGCATGTTGAAGCGTGGACTTGCCTGTACCTTCACCGCCTTCAAGCGTAATGAATTTGAGGGGCGAGACCTCAGCCATCATTGCCGCCGATCATCTGGCTGAGACCTTCGACTGCTCGGCCGAAGAAGCCGAGCTTCTTGACCGTTGCCTCAGCAACGATAGGCGCTTCGGTTGCAACCTGACCTTCTACAGTCACGACCAGTTTTCCGACCGTGTCGCCAGCACGGATAGGCGCCTCGAGCGCACCATCAAGAACTATCTCCGATGTCGCTTTCTCAAGCGCAGCCTTGTGGCCGGCTATCGTCATCTTGCTGGCGAGCGAAACCGGCACCATTTGTTGCTGACCGAGCCAGACTTTGACTTCCGGTAGCTCGACGCTCTCCGGCGTGATCACTTTCAGATCATAGCTCTGGAATGCCATCCGCATCATGCGTTCGCCTTCCTGGGCTCGCGCCGCCATGCTCTCAAGACCGTTGATGACGACTGTACGCCGTACGCCGTCACGAACGGCGGAGGCGGTGAGTCCATATCCCGAAACCTCGAGGTGACCCGTCTTGAGGCCATCAGTGCCTTCAATACTGAGCAATGGATTGCGATTTGCCTGCGTATATTCGCGCCACGTATATGACGGCATGTCGTACCAGTCGTAGTATTGCGGATACTTGTCGATAGTGAGCTTCGCCATCTTGGCGAGGTCTTCTGCAGATACAACGTGGCCAATGGCCTCAAGGCCGGTCGTGTTCTGGAAGTTCGCAGAACTCATGCCGAGTTCATGGGCGAGGGAGGTCATACGCCGTGCAAAGGCTTCCTCTGATCCCGATATACCCTGAGCCAACACGATACAGGCGTCATTGCCAGACATGATGATTACGCCGTGCAGAAGTTCTTCAACGGTTGGCGTATCGCCGGGCGCAAGTCCCATTGTCGATGTACCAGACGGGAATCCACCTCGGCGCCACGCGTCTTCGCTGACGGTGAATTTGTCGGTCAGGGAAATCTCCCCCCGATCAATCAGTTCGAACACGAGGTAGGCCGTCATCATCTTTGTCATGGAGGCGGGGATCATGGGTTCCGCGCCATCCTTGGAGAAGAGTATTGTGCCCGTCTCGTGATCCATGATCACAGCATGACTGGCGGGCGTATCCATGATCTGTGCCTGGGCCGAACCCGTCGCTGCGACTGCCATCAGAATGGCGGTGAGGATCTGGGTTTTTGGCAGCATTGTAAGCCTCCGAAATGTGCTGAACGGTTGGCCGAAACCAATACGGCCCTTTTTCCCGTTTATACAGGAAAAAGGGCCGGTTTGTGGTCAGCGTCAATGGTGGCTATGCGGTCGTCAGGTCAGTTCTGGGAAACCACCCGACCGTTGGATATGCCGTAGCGGTGAAGATCATTGTTTATCCGATCAGCAGCATCCCGGTTCATGAAGGGGCCAACGCGCACCCGGAAAAAGTCTGCGCCATTTACGCGTGCCGGATCAATTTGGGCGCTCATATTGGTCGGCATGGACTGAATGAGGCTCTCAGCGTTCGAAATTTGCGAGAATGCGCCAACTTGAACAAAGTAATTCCCGACCGAAACAGGCTCATAATTTGGCGTGCTGCTCCGGCTCGCGGCGTAAACAGGACTTGGCGCAGAAGCTGTGGTGACTGAGGGCGCGCGCGTTTCATTATTGTCAGAAACCAGAATCGGTTGCGGTTTTGGAGCCATGACAGGAGCAGGGCCCAGATAACGAATTCGCACATTGGCGCGCCCTGCCCCGGTCATGCCGAGTTCCACAGCGGCGCGCTCGGAGACTTGCAACATGGCGCCATCTTCAAAAGGTCCGCGATCATTCACGCGCACAACAATTTCTGTGTTTGTTTCAAGATTCACGACCTGAACCAGGCTCGGCAAAGGCAGGTTCGGATGCGCGGCCATAAGCGCAGATTGGTCGAAGGTTTCGCCATTTGCGGTCGGCAGGCCTTGGAATTCGTCACCATAGATGATGGCCGCGCCGGTTTCATCGAAGACGGGTACGGTTTCAGGCTGAACCGAATGCGTTGCAGCGGGTGTCAGGCTGGTGGCAACACGACGCGCATCTGTTGCCGTTGGGGCACGGGCCCCCTGCTCTGCGACAGGTTCGGGAGCGCCTGCGAGATTTGGCAGAGATTCTGTCAGGACTTCGGACTGTGCTCGTTCTGCAGCGATACGTTGAGCGGCGGCTTGCGGATCAAATGGTTTTGCGGATGTTGGCTGTGTTGCGACAGGCGCAGGTGTGCCACTTATTGGTGCGCTTATGCTGGCATATTCTCTTGTCCCGCTTGCCGGGTTCGAAAATCTCGGCACCGAATTTGAGGAGTTTGAGGCAGACTGTACAGGCGCAGGCTTCGGCGACGTTCCCGGATAACTGAACTGGACCCGTGCTTTGGCTTTCTCTGGGCTGGGCTGGGCCTGGCTTGGTGCAATGAAGACGTTTTGACGTTCTGTTGAAATTCGGGCGCTTGGCTCTTGCGACTTGAAGACGATTGGTGCGGGATCGGCCCATGCGGGCGCTGATACGAAAGCAGCGGCAAAAGTGGCAACAATAAAGGCGGGAAGGCGATCGGTGATTTTGGTCGATGGCGCGCGCATTCGCGATGTAACCTCATTCTGAGTTTCTATTCGGCGCTTTGCGCCTGAACGTCCGGCTTTTCTGCCGTACCTGGCTTGTTTACCACGCCAAGGTGGATGCAGGATGAACCTTCTCTCACGAAACCGCAAATGCCTCTTAGTGATCGATTCACGATTTGCGAGCGGTCAGCATTCGCAGATGAGGGCTTGCAAAACCACTTCCTCTGTTGGACATACCGGGCGCCGGAGGAATGGCAGAGTGGTTGAATGCGGCGGTCTTGAAAACCGTTGAGCCTTCGCGGGCTCCGGGGGTTCGAATCCCTCTTCCTCCGCCATGTGGCCTTACAGTATGCGTGGGTTTCGAGAGCTGACCTTTGGTCAGGCTGGCCATTGGCAAGCGCTTCCTGCAAAACTTTGGCAAAACCAGAACATCAGGAGGATACATGCTCGAAGGTATCAAGGTCGTAGAATATGCGACTTATATGGCAGCGCCAGGCGCAGGATCGATCTTGAGCGATTGGGGCGCCGATGTGGTCAAGATAGAGCCGCCGGGTGGTGACCCGATCCGACTTTTCTTCAAGACGATCGGGACGGACATAACCGACAATCCTGTGTTCGATTTCGATAATCGCGGCAAGAAATCCATCGTGGTCGACACGTCCAAGCCAGAGGGGCAGGAGCTCGTACGCAAGCTCGTGGCCGATGCCGACGTGTTTCTGACCAATGTCCGCCCCGGTGGCCTCGAACGGTCCGGCCTGGATTATGACAGCCTGAAGGAGTTAAACCCGAAACTGGTCTACTGTTCCCTTACCGGATACGGCCTGCAAGGGCCTGATGCGAATCGCCCCGGCTTTGATATTGCGAGCTTCTGGAGCCGCACGGGTGTTGCCAGACTGACCGTTCCGAAAGGCGAAGATCTGTTCGCCAATCGCACGGCATTCGGAGACCATACGACCTCGATGTCGGCTGCAGCCGGAATTTGCGCGGCGCTGGTTGAGGCTGGGCGGACAGGCAAGGGGCGTTTGGTTGAAGCCTCCCTCTTTCGCGCCGGTCTGTACGCACTCGGTTCCGATTTTGCGATCCAGCTCTTTTTTGACCGGGTTGCGTCAACAAAATCCCGCCATGAGCAAAATGTCCCCATCACCAATTTTTTCGAAACCAGAGATGGCAGCTGGATGTGTCTCGTATCCCGGCAAGGTGAAGTCGATTGGGCCCCGATCTGTCGAGCGATCGACCGGGAGGAATTGATTGAAGATGAGCGGTTCACTTCCGCCAAGGCGCGCCGGAAGAACAGGGCCGAAGTCGTAAACATTCTAGATGAGGGGTTCGCAAAATACGACAAGGCCGAGATGGCCAAACGGCTGGATGCGGAATCCCTCGCCTGGGCGCCTGTCCAGACTTTGGCCGAAGTGGCCAAAGATCCGCAAGCCATCGCTGCAGGCGCGATTGTTCAGACACCGAGCGCGAAGGGCGATGGCTCAACTTATGCTTCGCCAGCCTCGCCAGTTCGTTTTCCCGGCGCAGACGACGGGCCTAAAGGCCCCTCGCCCGCATTGGGTCAGCACACTCGGGATGTACTCGATCAACTGGGTCTGACGGACGACGCCATCGCGAGTCTCTATACAGACGGAATTGTGTCTTAGCGGCCCTTGAACTCGGGCGTCCTTTTTTCAAGGATCGCGTCCACTCCCTCCATATGGTCCTCAGTCTTGTGCATGAGGGCCTGAGAGGCGGCGGACATTTCCATGATCGTTTCGTAGGAAGCATTGGTGCCATGACGCATGAGAGTTTTTGCTAGGCGCAAGGCTTGAGGTGGCTGCGCAGCAATCTGCTCGGCCAGCGCCATGGCTTCGTCCATCAGCGTATCGCCCGGGACGACTTTCGAGACGAGACCCCAGTCTTCTGCTGTGGCGGCATCAATGACTTTGCCCGTGAACAGAAGCTCAGCTGCGCGGGATGATCCGATCAGTCGGGGCAGCAGCCATGCGCCGCCATCACCGGGGATCAGGCCAAGCTTCAGGAAGGTGACGCCCATCTTGGCCTTGTCGGAGGCTATGCGAATATCGGCCATGCAGGCGACGTCGCAACCAAGACCAATCGCGGCCCCGTTTACGGCCGCGATCATCGGTACTTCAAGATTGTAGAGCGATTTCACAATCAAGTGGATGTTTCGGCGATAACCTTCACGGATGTCATGCGGCGCGCCGCCGAACGCGCCGGTGCCCTCTTTCATCGCTTTCACGTCGCCGCCGGCGGAGAATGCCCGGCCAGCGCCCGTCAAAATCACGCAGCGGATTTCAGCGTCCGCAACAATCTCACTACATGCAGCTGCGATGGCCAAACCATCACCCTCCGCCCCCAGCGCATTGAGGCTATCGGGGCGGTTCAGCGTCAAGATCATGATGGATCCGCGCTTCTCTGTTGTCACGATCGACATGTCTGGAAATCCTCCGTGTTTTCTGAATGCCTTGCTGGCAGGCGAGCACAGGATTGTCCATCCGGCAAACGGCCGCTTGCCGCGCGGTCAGAGTTTGATTTTTGAGTGAGTGGTGCGGATGAGAGGACTCGAACCTCCACGCCTTGCAGCGCTGGAACCTAAATCCAGTGCGTCTACCAATTCCGCCACATCCGCATGACGGGTTTTCCTACGCGAGCCATGACCACGCTTCAACACCAAACCCACGCAGGGGCTGCGAATTTATTGCTGTTCGCCGTGCAAGGCGCTCAGGATATCGGGAAGTTCAGATTCCAGGTCTTCGGCGATCAGCCCTGCCCCAACGCGGCGTCCGGCTTCGCCATGCAGCCAACTGGCCATGGCCGCCGCGGTGAACGTATCAACACCCTGCGCCATGAGACCGCCTGCAATGCCCGCCAAAACATCGCCAGATCCAGCCGTTGCAAGCCAGTGCGTTGCGTGTGTGTTCACAATGGCCATACCGTCTGGTTTGGCAATAACGGTGTCTGGGCCTTTCAGCAGGACGACGCAGCCAGTCATTCGGGACGCTTTGCGCGTCGCTTCGACCTTGTTTACTTCTGAGTCCAGCAGGTCACCAAAGAGTCGATTGAACTCACCGATATGAGGTGTAATCAGGTCATCTGACCGCAGCTGTCTGTAGAAGCCATCTTTATCATCGGCGAAGACGGTCAAGGCATCTGCGTCGAGAACAGCCTTCGATTTCGATGAAAGCAAACACTCAACATTCTTTTTTGTGCCGGTCGTGATGCCCGCGGCAGGCCCGAGGATCACCGTGCTGGCGGATTCAATACTCTCGCGCAGCTGCTCAGCATCCGACACTTCCTTGAGCATGACAGCAGTCAGATGACTGGCATTTACCGCAACAGCATCCGGCGGAGACAACAGAGTCACGAGCCCGGCACCGGCCCTCAGCCCCGCGCGGCTGGCCAGACGCGCCGCGCCCGTCGATGCGACATTTCCACTGACTACGGCCAAATGACCTCGGGCATGCTTGTGGCTGCCCTGCCCCGGCTGAGGTAGATTGCGTCCCCACAATATGGGGCTGTTTTCGAGCAGTTTGCTCTGAACCGGCACACCAATATCTGCGACGAATATGCCTCCGCAATATGCGGCACCCGGAAACAGGACGTGTGCCGGCCGCAACGCAGCGAATGTGATGGTTCCTTCTGCCCGGAAACACGGGCCAAGTGGTTTGGCAGACTCGCCATGAATGCCGGAAGGTACATCAATCGAGACAACGGGACCGCCGCGCTCCGCCAGCTTTGCTGGAACGCCCTCAAGCGGTCGGGAAAGGCCGCCACCAAACAGAGCATCCAGAACTATATCGTGTGGGGCCTCCAACGCGGCATTGAGTGGATTGATCTCGCCCTCCCACTCGGCCGCTGCCTTAGCAGCATCTCCATTGAGAGATTGCTTGTCCACAAGGCAGAATACTTCGACGTCTCGCCAAAGCTTTGCCAGTTTCGCCGCGGCGATGAACCCATCTCCGCCATTGCCACCTGGGCCACACAGAACCTGGATGCGGCCTTCCGGCCATTGTGCATGGACGAACTCGGCTACGGCGTTTCCAGCGCGTTGCATGAGGTCGAAGCTGTCAGTGCCGCTGGAAAAAAGTGCTTCTTCTGCGGACCGCATTTCCTGCGGAGTAAGAATAGGTCTGCCCATAGTGCAGGCTCATAGCACGCGCGTTTCGGATTCGCTGCCCAGCTGCTGAATTTTCAGACCTTCGGCGCTGCGTTCCAGAGTGATAACTGAGCAATAGGTTGGGCGGAAAACAAGCGTCTCGGCACGTTGCTGAAGCTTGCTGACGACTGCATTGATTGCCACGAAATGTGTGAAGACGACTGTATTGTCGGAAAGGCCTTCCAAGCGAGCGATCATGGCATCTCGCCAGGCACGATGTGTGCTGGCTTCATTTTCCCATGTGCCGCCCATGAAAACGCGCAGCCATTCAACGCGATCGTGTATGTCTTCCGGGGTCGAAATTTCCGACACTTCCTCAATGATGCTTGCGGTTAGACCAAGACGTGCCTCCAACGGGCGCGCCGTCTCGCGGCATCTCTGCATCGGGCTGCTGACAATGTGGCTCACGCCCAGAGCGTGAAGTTCTGTTGCAGCAGATTCGGCCTGACGGTGCCCAAGATCGCTCAAACCCGGGTTGGGATGGTTGCCCCAACTCGCGGCAGCTTCCCCATGACGGACGAGATAGAGCATGAATCCTCCAAAGCCAGCGGCTATTCCGACTTTCAATAATTGTAAGTCCGATCACCCTTGAGGAAGGGAACCGGTGCGAGATGGTTTCGAACCTGCTTCGCGCAAATATCCAACAGATTCAATCATTCACGCGACGATACTCTAAGGTCGCGCCTTGAACTGCAGCGACGTACGAACAGGCAATTCCTTTGCCGGATCTGCAATATGCATTAGAGGTCAGAAGGTGTTTCGCACAAAATAAGGGCAGCAAAGTCCAAAATTCGATCACGCCCTATCAACCTGATGCTAACTCTCATACTGGGTCTCGCTTCCATCGCAGAAGGCGCATACCCGTTGACTACACGAACCAAACGGCTGGGAGATACGGGCCATGAAGAAAATTGAGGCGATCATCAAACCTTTCAAACTGGATGATGTTAAGGAGGCGCTGCAAGAGATTGGTCTGCAAGGAATGACCGTTGTTGAAGCCAAAGGCTTCGGGCGCCAGCGCGGACACACGGAACTCTACCGCGGTGCGGAGTACGTGGTCGACTTCCTGCCCAAGCTTAAGATTGAAATTGTGCTTGCCGACAGTGCGGTAGAAGGCGCAGTCGACGCGATCAAGAAAGCTGCTCATACTGACAAAATCGGTGACGGCAAAATCTTCATTTCTGACATCACTGATGCGGTAAGAATCCGCACGGGCGAAACCGGCGACGCAGCCCTTTAAAGGCTAGGTCGTTGAATACCAAAAACTACAGAAGCTGTTTACTGGAGGGCAAATTCCAATGGCCGATAACCTGTTGAAACTTATGAAGGATGAGGACGTCCAATACGTCGACCTTCGCTTCACCGACCCTCGCGGGAAGATGCAGCATGTTTCTTTTCACAAGAACATGGTCGAAGATGATTTCTTCACCGAAGGTCAGATGTTCGACGGCTCATCCGTCGCTGGCTGGAAGGCCATCAACGAGTCCGATATGGTGCTGATGCCTGACACCAGCACGGCCATGATTGACCCATTCTTCCAGCAAACCACGCTGGCTGTAATGTGTGATATCCTCGACCCGATCACGGGGCAGGCCTACAATCGCGACCCACGCACAACGGCCAAGAAGGCCGAAGCATATGTGAAGTCGAGCGGCGTGGGCGACACGGTATTCTTTGGCCCCGAAGCTGAGTTCTTTGTGTTCGATGATGTTCGCTGGTCCACTGAGCCCCACAAGACCGGATACAGCTTCGACTCGACCGAACTGCCGGTGAACACCGACAAAGAGTACCCGATGGGCAATATGGGCCATCGCCCAGGACCTAAAGGAGGCTATTTCCCTGTTCCGCCGGTCGACTCCGAACAGGACATGCGCTCTGAAATGCTTTCCGTGATGGCCGACATCGGCCTTGATCCTGAGAAGCATCACCACGAAGTGGCGCCAGCACAGCACGAACTGGGGCTGAAATTCTCGACGCTCACCACGATGGCAGATCGTCTTCAGCTTTATAAATACGTAATCCACAATGTGGCAGCGTCTTACGGCAAGACGGCAACCTTCATGCCGAAGCCGATGTTTGCCGACAACGGGTCCGGTATGCACGTCCACCAGTCTATCTGGTCCGGTGGCAAGCCGCTCTTTGCCGGTGACCAATATGCTGGCTTGTCTGAGCAGTGCCTGTATTACATCGGCGGCATCATCAAGCATGCGCGCGCTCTGAATGCCCTCACCAACCCTTCGACGAACAGCTACAAGCGCCTCGTCCCCGGTTACGAAGCCCCCGTCATGCTCGCCTATTCTGCGCGCAACCGGTCTGCCTCAATCCGTATTCCGTTCGGTTCCAATCCGAAAGCAAAGCGTATCGAAACACGCTTCCCGGACCCTACGGCAAACCCGTACCTGGCATTCGCCGCCCTGCTCATGGCTGGTCTTGATGGTATCGAAAACAAGATCCATCCGGGCGACGCCATGGATAAAGACCTTTACGATCTGCCGCCTGAAGAGGCGAAATCGATCCCGCAAGTGTGCGGCTCACTGCGAGAAGCGCTTGCAGCGCTCGACGCAGACCGTACATTCCTTACCAAGGGCGGCGTGTTCGATGACGACCAGATCGATGCTTATATTGAGCTGAAGATGGAAGAGAACATGCGCTATGAACTCCACCCACATCCGGTGGAATTCGACATGTACTACAAGGTCTAGGGGCCTGTTCTCTCTCTCCTCTAACCCTTGTAGAGGCCGGTATCGCAAGGTACCGGCCTCTTCTTTATCCAGCTTTGGAACCTCACAGAAAACCGAACTACACTCGGCAGAAAAGCCTCGAGCGGCTCCCGAGCGTCGAGGACTGGGCCTCTAACTGTATTTTCTGTTGTGCCAATATTCCGGCCTGAAACCAAAAACGCCCCGACCATTTGGACGGGGCGCTTGAATATTGGATCTGTATTTGAATCAGCCAGCTTCCGGCTGACTCTTCTTGGCGTGGACGTAGAGTGGCTCGGCATTGCCCTCGACCACTTCGCCATTGATCACGACCTCTTCCACACCGCGCAGGTTTGGCAGCTCGAACATCGTGTCGAGCAGGATACCTTCCATGATCGAACGCAGTCCGCGTGCACCCGTCTTCCGGGCGATAGCGCGACGAGCAACGGCTGTCAGAGCCTCTGGCGTGAAGTTGAGCTCAACGCTCTCCATGTCGAACAGCTTCTGATACTGTTTCAGCAAGGCATTCTTGGGCTCTGTGAGGATCTTGATCAATGCAGACTCGTCCAGGTCTTCCAGTGTCGCGATGACTGGCAAACGCCCGATGAATTCCGGGATCAAGCCGAAGCGCTGCAGATCTTCGGGCTCAGTGTTACGAAGGATTTCGCCAACCCCCCGCTCTTCCGATTCCTTCAATGAGGCGCCGAAACCGATGGAGGCCCCATCTCCGCGTGACGCAATGATCTTGTCGAGTCCGGCAAAGGCACCGCCGCAGATGAACAGGATATTGGTCGTGTCCACTTGCAGGAATTCCTGCTGTGGATGCTTGCGACCGCCCTGAGGTGGTACAGCCGCAACCGTACCTTCCATGATCTTGAGGAGTGCCTGCTGAACTCCCTCACCGGACACGTCGCGCGTGATCGATGGATTGTCAGACTTGCGGGAAATCTTGTCGATTTCATCAATATAGACAATGCCGCGCTGGGCACGTTCGACATTGTAATCAGCCGACTGCAGCAGCTTCAGGACAATGTTCTCAACGTCCTCACCAACATAACCAGCTTCCGTCAGCGTTGTTGCGTCAGCCATCGTAAACGGCACATCCAGGATGCGCGCCAATGTCTGAGCCAACAGTGTCTTGCCGCAGCCGGTCGGGCCGACCAGCAGGATATTGGATTTGGACAGCTCGACGCCGTCTGTTTTTCCAGCATGCGAGAGGCGTTTGTAGTGATTGTGCACGGCAACCGAAAGAATCCGCTTCGCATGCACCTGGCCGATGACATAGTCATCCAGCACATCGCAGATTTCCTGCGGTGTCGGGACGCCTTCGCGAGACCGGACCATTGAGGTCTTGTTCTCTTCGCGAATAATGTCCATGCAAAGTTCAACGCATTCATCACAGATGAACACGGTCGGGCCGGCAATCAGCTTCTTCACTTCATGCTGGCTTTTTCCACAAAACGAACAATAGAGTGTGTTCTTGGAATCGCCTGAGCCATTTTGTTTAGTCATGCCATCCTCAATGCCGGGTAAGGCTTAATTTCGTCTTTAAGACGTCGCGCGTTGTGTACTATTGAAACAATAGGGTTATCAGCCTGCCCTGCAAGAGGCAGGCCGCAATGACGTGAGAGAGGTCCCCTATTTATCATCCTCGGCCGTCCGGCGCTCGAAGACCTTGTCCACAATGCCAAATTCCTTGGCCTCTTCTGCGGTCAGAAACGTATCCCGATCCAGCTTCCGCTCAATCACATCATATTCCTGACCCGTGTGGCGGACATAGATATTGTTGAGACGGCGTTTCAATTCGATGATTTCCTCTGCATGGCGCTCAATATCGGTTGCGACACCCTGGTATCCACCCGAAGGCTGGTGAAGCATCACGCGCGCATTCGGCAGCGCGATACGCATACCCTTTTCGCCAGCAGCAAGCAGAAGCGACCCCATGGAGGCGGCCTGACCAATACACACCGTGGAAATGGGGCATCGAATATACTGCATCGTGTCGTAGATCGCGAGGCCAGAGGAAACATATCCGCCGGGGCTGTTGATATACATTGCGATATCTTTTTTCGGATTTTCCGACTCAAGGAAGAGCAATTGCGAGGTGATCAGGGCAGCCATGCTGTCATCGATGCCGCCCGTAACGAAGATGATCCGCTCTTTCAGCAGGCGCGAGAAGATGTCGAAAGCCCGCTCGCCGCGGCTCGTCTGCTCCACAACCATGGGAACAAGGTTGAGCGCTGTCTGGAAAGAAGTCGTCATGAATTGGGCCTTGATGGTTTCTCAAAGGAATCTTTACTGCACAGAAGTGGCAGAGAGACGTATATTTGTCTACGCGTGCATCACTGCAAGAGGTATTCCGCTGTGGAAACAGTTAGCGGAACGGCCACTCTGATGAACGACTTGGTAGATCGGCGTCCGGATGTTGCATGAAAGCGAGATAATCGGCGTGCACGGTTTCAGCCTGCAGATCACGCAACAGCATATGATACCCCTTTTCATAATAGACCGTCCGAACATGCGCGGGCAGGAAATTCGCTGATCGCTCAACGCCATGTGGGGGGATGACATAATCGTTCGCACCATAGGAAATCAACACGGGCAAATCGACTGGAAGGTCAGCGATTCTGTCATGAGCTCTCTCCATCAGTGAGACGACTCCATAAACCTGATCAATTCGGTTTTCCCGCAACATCAGGGGGTTGGCCCAAGTCTCCCGGAGCATATCGATATTATCGCTGGGCTCGATACGTACAAAGCGGGCTGGTGGTCGAACGATCCAGCCGGGATTGGTGTGAGCCGACATCCACAGGCTGGCTCGATAGAGTGGGTTCATCGCGCCCCAACCGCGCAAGCCTGGACCCGATGCGATTAATCGGTCTGCGTCAGGGGGTGTGTCTGAGCCGAAAGCCGAAATGGCAACGGCGGCGCCCATGGATATGCCGACAACCGTGATGGTTGCATCGGGATGTGCACGACGTGCGACCGCAACAGCCATGCGGAGATCTTCCCGCATCAATTCTTCATCCGGCCATAGCCCCCTGCCCGGCGAGCGTCCAAAACCCCTTTGGTCATAAGCATATGTCACTACGCCATGCTCAGCCCAGTAAGGTGCCGCCATATGGAAGGCATTGGCGAAATCGTTCATGCCATGCACGCCGACAACCACATGCTCTGGCTCGTGGTCAGTCTGCGCGGCCCAGACCGTCAGACCAAGTTCTGCGCCGTCGTGAGAAATGAAAACATCACGCTCAGGCAGAAATTGTGGAACGGAGTTGGTAACATTGGCGAGTGAGCCAGCCGTGACGGGATGAACGCACCCCGAGAGCAGGAAGGTCGCGTAAAAAAGGATCAGGGCGCCAAAGCCCCACGCACTTCGGCGCGCAAGGAGGGTAAGACCTCTTGTTCGAACCAGGGATTGCGTTTTAGCCAAGACGTGTTTCTCCAACTCGGATGCGGTAGTGTGAATATTCGCTCACTTGTGTACTCCTTCCAACATCGAACGGTTTCAGTCAAGCTCGACTTGCGTCGAACACCCAAGTGCCAAGCCTGCGCATGGGCACCGATGAGCACAGTCACTTTAGTATTCGTCAACAGGTCCAGTGTTTGCGTTCGCCAGGTCTGGGCGCAGATCCGCATGGGCGGGCGGTCGCCGCCATTTCGGTCATATCCGGGAAAGCAGAAGCCCATTGGCAGGATGGCGACCCTTTTGGGATCATAAAAATCTTGCTCAGATATCTGCATCCAGTCACGAAGCCGCGATCCCGACGGATCTTTGAAGGGCACGCCAGAGCGATCAGCCTTGTTGCCCGGTGCCTGGCTCGCAATCAGAATACGCGCACCGGAATGCGCTTGAAGGATTGGGTTTGGGGGGCGATCCATCTGGCCTTCGCACAGTCGGCATGCCCGAATTTTTTCGAGTTGTGTTTTCAAATGGCGAGACATGGCGTTTCATACAGTTTCTAACTGTGTCCTGATTGCAGAAGGCCCGAGCCGATGCCCATATCCCACATTATTGACCCCCGTATGCATGATCTCGGGGCCGGTTTTCTGGTCCGAAGAATTCTTCCATTTCACGCCCACAAATCTGTGGGGCCTTTCGTGTTCTTCGATCACTTCGGTCCGACTGAATATCCGCCGGGCTCGACATTTGACGTTCGCCCCCACCCTCATATCGGTCTGGCGACCGTCACTTTCCTGTTTGATGGTGCAATCCGGCATCGGGATTCACTCGGAACCGATCTGGTGATCGAGCCCGGAGCCGTCAACTGGATGACGGCGGGGCGAGGCATTGTTCATTCGGAGCGCACTCCAGATACTCAGCGCGTAAACGGGCAAAACTTGCACGGCCTTCAGACCTGGGTTGCCCTGCCCAGGGATGAGGAGGACGGCGCGCCCACCTTTGTCCACCATAGTGCCGATACTCTACCGGAGTTCCTGGTGGACAATGTGACTGTCAAAGTACTTGCCGGGACTGCGTGGGACAAAACATCACCCGTTTCGTTTCCATGGCCGATCATTTACGTCGCTCTCGAAGCGACGTCCGAATCCGAAATAGTCCTGCCTGGCGATCTCGCTCTGGAGCGCGCCCTCTATGTGGTGACGGGCGAAGCCAAAGTCGGTGATACGATGATAGGCGTTGGCCGTATGGCTGTGCTTGAACCGAATGTGGATGTGCCGGTTGTTATGGCTCCTGGCACAAAAGCAGTTATCTGCGGCGGCGCACCAATGGAATCTCCGCGAAAGATCAACTGGAATTTCGTCTCGAGCGACGCCGAAAAGATAGCCGCGGCCAGAGCGGACTGGACAGCTGCAATACAAGCTGGGGGCACGGCAAGATTTCCTGCGGTTCCGGGAGATGAGGATGAGTGGATTCCCCTTCCCTCGTGATTCTGGGGCCAGATTTCTGGTGAACCCCTTCCTTGCCGATTGATATCGCTCGTGCCAGATCATGACCAACAAGAGTCTTTGACGGGGAAATACAAAAATGAAGCGACTACTCATTTCGGCGTCCGTGCTAACGCTCGCGGCCTGCGGCGCACAAGAAACCGCGACGGACACACCGATCACAACGGAGCCTGAAGCATCATCTGAATTGTTGATGCCGCTGCCAGATCAGACCAGTGCGGATATTACAGCGGATGACCTCGCGGTTCGCATCAAAACCCTTGCCGACGACATATTCGAAGGCCGCGGTCCGGGGACCGAGGCTGGCGAAGCGTCGGCCGACTGGATTGCGGCTGAGATGCAGCGCATCGGTCTGACGCCTGCGGGAGACGATGGAAGTTTTTTCCAGACGGTCAAAATGGTGAACCAAACGGTCGACACGGGCGCCTCATACTTCAAGCTTACCACACCCGCTGGTACCGAGCTGCCGATGACGCCAAAGGAAGACGTTGTTTTCTGGACGAAGCGCCAAAATACCAATGAGCTGAGCTTTGATCCCACCGACGTTGTTTTCGTAGGCTACGGATCTGTCGCTCCGGAATATGACTGGAACGACTACGCGGATCAGGATTTCACCGGTAAAACTGTCGTTATGCTTGTCAACGATCCCGGATTTGCAACCGGTGACCCAGACCTCTTCAAGGGCAAGTCCATGACCTATTACGGGCGCTGGACATACAAGTTTGAAGAAGCGGCACGACAGGGCGCAACTGCCGCTATTGTCATTCACGAGACCGAACCAGCCTCATATGGCTGGGATGTTGTTTCCAACTCGTGGAGCGGTGCGCAGTCAGATCTCGTGCGTGCCGATGGCGGCGCTGAGCGTACAATGCTCGAAGGCTGGATTACACGAGACACGGCCGAGTCCCTGTTTGCCAGTGCAGGCCTCGATCTGGAAACGCTGAAACAACAGGCAAAATCAAAAGACTTCGAACCTGTCGCGCTAGACGGAGTAAAGGCGAGCGGGAAGATTTCGCAAGCGATCGAACAGCTTGAAAGCCGGAACGTTGTCGGAAAACTCCCAGGGGCAACCGCGCCGGATGAATACATGCTGTACACAGCACACTGGGACCACCTCGGAAAGAAGTCTGAAGAAAAGACCGGCGCGCCGGGCGAGGATTTCTATCAGGACCAGATATTCAACGGCGCCGTCGACAATGCGACCGGTTCTGCCGCGCTTCTCGAGATTGCAGAAGCCATAGCAAGCGAAGAACTCGAGCGGTCGGCCCTTTTCCTGTCTGTGACGCTCGAAGAATCCGGTTTGCTTGGTTCTGCCTATTATGCCGAAAACCCGTTGGTGCCCCATCGCCAAGTCGTTGCGGGTATCAACATGGATGGTGCGCTGCCGATCGGCCGGACCAAGGACATGGTAGTTGTCGGATACGGCGCGTCCGAGCTCGAGGACATGTTGAAAGATGTGCTCGACGAGCAAGGCCGCGTGATCAAGCCGGATGCCAAACCCGAAGCCGGCTATTTCTATCGCTCGGACCATATCTCCCTGGCCAAGAAGGGCGTGCCCATGTTGTACGCCGATGGCGGTCAGGACAAGGTCGATGGTGGTGTGGCTGCAGGCAAGGCAGCCGCGGCGGTCTACACGGCTGAGCGCTATCACAAGCCAATGGATGAGTATTCCGATGATTGGGATCTGTCCGGCTTCACCGAAGACATCCAGGCGCTTTACCAGGTTGGCCTACAGATTGCCCAATCTGATGAATGGCCCACATGGTATGCGGGCAACGAGTTCGAATCTGTTCGCAAGAAGAGCCTGGAACAAGACTAAACGATCGTCCCCGCCCTGTTCGGCGGGGACTTTTTCCTGAATGGAATGACCTGACGCATGCTTTCGTATCAACACGGATTTCACGCGGGAAACCGCGCGGACGTAGTCAAGCACGCGGTCTTGCACTCGGTTTGCCGTCACCTGACACAGCGTAATGATCGCATTCTCTATGTGGAAACACATTCAGGTCGAGGACGATACGATCTTGAAGGCCCGCAGGCGCGAAAAGGAGATGAGGCCGGGGACGGCATTCTCTCCATATTGGAGGGGCAGACTCCTAAACCGCTTCGATCATGGGTCGAGTTCGTTGAGACGGCTGGTATCAATAGCTACCCCGGCTCTCCCGCTCATGCGCAGACCCTACTGCCTACGGATACTCGCTACGTGTTATTCGAAAAGCATCCAGCTGAATACGAAGCCTTGAATCATGCCATCGGCGATGACGACCGTATTCAGATCAAAAAAGCGGATGGATACGCCAGCGCGCTGAAACTGTCTCCCAGAAGCGGTGAAACCATGGTCTGTCTGGTCGATCCGAGTTACGAAACAAGTCGCGATATTGATGCGTTGGCGCTGTGGACTCCCAAAGCCCTGAAGCGATGGCCAAAGGCGGTGCTGATGCTATGGCTACCATTGTTTCGTGATGGTCGTGAGAGCGAGTTTGGCGAGTATCTGACGACGCTCGGCGACTGCAAGGTTTACGGGGCGCGCTGGCCGGTCGATGCATTGCAGGAAACGGCCCTCGAAGGCTCCGCCATGGTTGTTTTCAATGGACCGACGACGGCGGATGCTGAATGTGCCGCTATCGCAACAGCGCTCCAGTCATGGTGGTCTGACAAGCCGTTGGGAGCCTGACCGGTCATGCGATGCGATGTGCTTCTGATAGGCGGCGGACACGCACACATCACAGCGCTTCGCTGGCTCAAGAAACACCCCTGCCCGCACATGAAATTCAAGCTGGTGAACCCACGGGCCTACGCCGTCTATAGTGGCATGGTGCCTGGCTTTGTTGCGGGACATTTTGACCGAAACGAAGTGGAGGTCGATCTGAACCGCTTATGTGTCGAAGCCGGGGTTGATATTGTCTATGATTCAATCGTTGATTTTGATCCGGTCGGGAAAACTGCGACCGGGGAAACGGGTGCATCCTACTCCTTCACCCAGGCGTCTATCGATGTCGGGATCGTGTCTGCGCCCGTAAGCCTCTCAGAAAAGAAAGGCAACCTGGCCGTAAAGCCGATGTCGCATTTCGTTGAAGCGTGGCAACAGGATTCAAGTAATCTCTCCGAAGGGGTTGCACTCATTGGGGGTGGCCTAGGCGGTGTTGAGCTTGCGCTAGCTGTTCGGCACAAGATGAACGCCTGCGGCCTCCCTACGTCTAACCCCTTGGCAATCGTGGATCGGTCGGAAATACTTTCATCAAGTTCGCCATCATTGAGGCGTGCGCTGTGCGAGCGCCTGAGCGAGGCAAGCGTAACGATTATCGAAAACACACAAGTGCGCGCGCATGAGAATGGCTGCCTGATGTTGGATTCTGGACAGTCTCTGACTGCACAACTGGTTTTATGGACCGCCGGTGCCCACGCGCCTGGCTGGCTGGAAGAATCAGGACTTGAGACGAGTGGCGGATTTCCAGTCGTAAATTCATGCCTGCAGTCGATCTCACATCCAGACATTTTCATTTCAGGCGATGTGGCTTCTCTTCAAAAGGGTCACATACCCAAAGCAGGCGTGTATGCCGTGCGGCAAGGGCCCGTCCTCATGCAGAATCTGATCGCGAAGCTGAGCGGCGCACCTTTACAGGATTATGATCCGCAGAAGGATTACCTCAAACTTGTCAGCCTTGGGGCGCGTTCTGCAATAGCTGAAAAATGGGGTCACACAATTCAGCTTCCAGGTCTGTGGGGGCTCAAGACTCTGATCGACCGATCATTTGTTCAGGACTGAAGCGAGATGGATCCCGCAGACCGTGCTGCCGCCTCGTCCAGAATGACGCCTGCCGCAATTTCGCTGGCGTCCCTATCGCCTTCTTTCATCCGATCCAGTGCAATTCGTTGCCGGTTCAACTGTGCTAAAAGTTTATCTGGATCGGTCAACCAATCCTGCGCCGCGGCAGCGATAAGGTCGGCCTTCTGCTGGGTTTGAACAAATTCCGGCACAATTGGCTGATCGTCGCTCACGATATTGAGCAATGTAACATGCGTTTTGCTGTAAAGCAGGCCTCGCGCCAAGGCCCATGTGATCCATCCTGTCTTGTACGCAACGATCATAGGCGTGTCCTGCATGGCAAGTTCCGTGGTCACCGTACCAGAGCAAGCAAGCGCCAGATCTGCCGCCGCCATTGCGTCATATCGTGCGCCAGGATTGCTTGAGACAATCGACCATGACGCAATGCCTGGAAAATCCTCCCGGAATTGAGTTGCAACGTTGGAAGCCGGCATGAAGACGATTTTGAGATTTGGATCGTTCGATTTCAGCGCTTTGGCTGCGCTCACCAATTCGGGAGCAACGCGCTTGATTTCGCTGGGTCGACTACCTGGCAATACGAGAACAAGCTTTGCGTCCTCGGGTATACTCTGGCCCGCGCGAAAGCTGGACCCATTTCCTTGAACATGGCGGGAAATGGCAGGGTTGCCAATCACTGTCGTCTTGAGTCCAAAGGGTTCGTAGAACGGAACCTCGAGGTCATGAATGCATAATAGATGATCGACGACAGAAGCCAAAGTCTTCGCGCGACCGGGCCGGGTCGCCCAGACTTGCGGTCCCACCAGCTTTACCAGCCGAATATTCGGTGCGCGCAATCGGACACGCTGAGCAACCCTCAGCATGAACCCCCAAGAGTCGACCAGAACGACAACATCAGGGTCATCCGCGATGATGGCGTCGGCGGCTGCATCGGCGAGACGAACAACATCGCCATACGCTCTAAGACCTTCGACAAACCCAAGGATCGACAGTGGACTGATATCAATTGCAGATTCTATTCCGACCGACGCAAGTTCTCCGCCACCAATGCCGGAAATATGCGCGTCCGGATTTCGCCTGCGAATGTCTTCAACAACTTCCCTGGCCAACAGGTCGCCAGATGTTTCGGCGGCGACCATGTAGATGCGCGGCGCGCTCACCGCCCTGTCTCTGGAGTAAAACCATAGATAAATACGCCTAGTTCCTCAGCGCGCTCGATCATTTTGCGGCGGTTTAGCAGCAGAGCGCCCCCCGCTTCTATTGCGAGGCCAGCGAGCCCCGCGGCGGCAACCTTCTCTACCGTCGAAACGCCCGTGGTAGGTAGATCGATCCGGAGCTCCTGCGCAGGCTTTGGCCGTTTGACGAGAACGCCTTTCCGGCGCAAGGCTGACCCTCGGATTTCCTCTGGCAGAGCCGCGCAGCGATCCAGCATCGCATCAGTCCCTTCCTGGGCTTCAACAGCCAGAACCAGCCCGTTGCAGACGACCGATCCCTGTCCGATATCGAGCGCACCCGTCGCAGACGCGACACGCGCAGCATGTTCTATGTCAAGAAATTCTTCGTCAGTCGGCTGATGACCCGCGATAATCCCCTCCGGCGCCAGCAACTGCTTGTGCGCTTCGTGGCTGCCGAGAACCTTGAAGCCCTGCTTCTCGAACTCATTCACCAAGACACGCAGCAACGCATCGTCGCCCTTCTTGGCGGCAGACAACACTTTAGGGAGAAGGGTCACGCCCTTCACATCGAGTTTTAGATTGCTGAAATCCGGGCGTTTGACGATGCCAGCGAATACAACTTCCTCACACCCTGCAGATTTCAGCTTTTTCAGTACTCCACCGACTTCACCCAGACCTATGGCTTCCCCCGGAAACCTGGCCAGTGCCGGATCATCAAAGCCCTTCAGGCGGAGCACATAGGCACCCTGCCCTTCCTCAATGGCATTCTCTGCGATGGCAACTGGTAGGTCGCCCAGTCCTGCGATGATACCGAGTGGAGCCATTATATCATCAACCTGGTTTGCAGATGGGGCGGTCGCCCTCACGGATGAATGTGATGATCTCCATGGCCAGCGGATTCTCCGCATAATCCTGCGACGCCTGTTCCAGCCGATCCTTGAACAAGCCATCTCCAAGAAAGATGGCTTTGTAAGCGGCGCGAATGTCCCGGATATCTGCTTTCGAGAAGCCTCGGCGCTTGAGACCGACCATGTTCAGGCCCGACAGTTTGGCGTGATTGCCGACGACCGATCCAAACGGAATTACGTCTTCCACAACAATCGCTCCCCCGCCGACGAAAGCATTCCGTCCGATGCGAGAGAATTGGTGAACGGCGGCAAGACCGCCGAACCACACATTGTCCCCGACTGTGATGTGGCCAGCCAGAGAAACATTATTTGCCATGACGACATTATTACCAATGTGGTTGTCATGGGCGATGTGCGCCCCGATCATGACAAAGCAATTGTTCCCGATTGTTGTAAGGCCGCCAAATTTGGGCATGCCGGAATGGGCGGTTGCATACTCACGAAAGACGCAGTTCTCGCCGACAACCAGTCGAGAGTCCGGTGTCGATTCAAACCCTATAACTTGAGGCACACCACCCAATACCGCATGCGGGTGCAGGACACACCCCTCCCCCAGTTCTGTGTGACCGGTCACGACAGAATGCGTCATCAGGACGGAATTAGCCCCAATGCGTGCGTGTGGACCAATATGACAGAATGGCCCGACAACGACACCATCACCGAGAGCGGCTCCGTCCTCAATGTAGGCAGTGGGATGAATTTGTGTGGACATGAGTTTCCAAAAGCTGCTGGGACGCGCTGACTAACCCTTTTTCTTCGGGTTTGCGTTCTTCTGCAACCACGCGATCTCGCGCATCCATTGGCGGAGAGGTTTGGCAGGTGTTCCGCCCCATGTTTCGCCGTCTTCGATATTTCTGAACAAACCCGAAGAGGCCGCCAGAGATACACCCTCGCCGACTTTCACATGATCCGCGATTCCAACGCGTCCACCAAGCATCGTGCCATCACCGATCTGAACCGATCCTGAAATACCACCGAATGCCGCCATGAGAACCGAGCGACCAAGCACCACATTGTGAGCGATCTGGCACAGATTATCGATCCGTGTTCGTTCCCCGAGAATTGTGTCGTCAAAGGCCCCCCGATCGACACAGGAATTGGCACCTATGGTAACGTGATCCTGCAGGACGACGCGGCCATAATGTGGAGCATCCTCCGCCCCGCTGGGACCAGGCATGACTCCGAACCCCGCCTCGCCTATCCGAGCACCGGACAGCAGTCTCACATGATCCCCTATAAGTGCACAGAATACGGTCGCGGCAGGGCCGATAACGCAATTGCGGCCAATCTGGACGCCTGGACCAATAACAGCATTCGCCCCGATGAATGTGCCGGCACCGATCACGGCGCCAGGTGCGATGGCAGCACCCGGTGCGATCTTAACGCTCTCGTCTACCGTGGCATCGGGCGAAATGGCAGACTCACCATGCCAATCCAAATGACGTGGACGAAACAGTTTTACCGCAGCTGTTCCGTGAACATAGCGGGGAAACTTTGAAATGATATAGGGAATGCCGTCGGGAATGCGGGCCACATTGGCATCATTAACGACAAGGGCTGAGATGTCGGGATTGATCTCGATAGCAGACTTTCCGTCTCCATCGAGAAATCCAAGGTCTCCCCGGCGGCCGTTCGCAGCCGAGGAGATACCTGTCAGTTCCAGATCTTCATCTCCGAAGAGACCAGACCCGGTCTGTTTGGCCAGTTCGCCAAGAGAAAGAGATCCCAATGGCGCGAAAAATCGAACGTCTACTGGCACGGATGTCTCAATTTACTGCGCTGGCTGGTCAGGGATGCGCTTTCGGACGACCGAAAGTGTAGGCGTCGTAGCGTCCAACTTGCTGATGACCAGTGCGGAGACATCAACAGAATCCACGCCATAGATCAGAGCGCTCTTGGACAGCACGATCTGGGCATTTTTTTCACTCACGACCTGCAGGAGAACGGGCTCAAGCGCCTTGTTGAAATCGATAAGAGCCTGACGCTCGGTCAGCTGAAACTCACTGGCAGCTTTTTGGCGGGCCTTGCCGAAATCACCGGCCTTCTTGTCGTATGCATTCAGGCGGGCAACCATTGCTGCGTCGCCGGCAATCTGCTCGCGTGTCTTACCTTGCAGTTCAGTATTCAGCGCCTTGCCTTCAGCCTCAAGCGACGTCTTGGTTGGCGTCAACTCGGTATTGATCTGAGATTCGATGCTTTGCAGCTTGGCCTGAATGTCTTTGCCAGCTTTGCTGTCGCGCAGGATTTTTGCCTCATCGATCGTAATGACCGTGGTGCCCTGAGCGAAAGATGCCGGCGCAACCAAGGCAATTGCGGCGAGTGACGCCACCATGGCGAAAATGAAGTTCTTGAGTCGGGACATTCTAGTCTCCTGTCTTTCAGCTTGAAATTAGAATCTTGTTGAGGTCGAGAACCGGAACGTTTCCGTCCGGTCATAGTCTTCCCGTTTGAGAATTTGAGAGAAATCGAACCGAATGGGACCAAACGGAGAGTCCCAGAAAACACTTAGACCGGCGGACGCCCGCATGGATGCAGCCGTCTTGGTGAGCCGGACTGCTGGCAGGCCGGTCGATTGATCGGTGAAGTAGATTGTGGGACCGACGTCAGGCCCACGAAGAGAGCCCAAGGCACCCGCCTCTGCGAACAGCGCGCTCTTGATACCGTATTCTTCAGGCAGGAAACTCGGCAGGCTGAGTTCGAATGTGCTTTGATAATAGACATTACCGCCTTGCGAATTGAGGCGGCGAGTCTGAACAACTTCCCCAGTTTCAGGATCGACTACGCGGACAATCTCTCGCGGGCCGATGCCTGCGACGTCAAACCCGCGGAACGTGCTGCCACCCCGGAAGAAACGGTTGTTGATCCTCACGCCCTGACCGTCTTCCAGTGGGAAAACATACCCTCCGGAAACACGAAGGCTCGCAATTATATCGCGCCAGATGCCACGATACATGGTCGCGGTAGACTCAGTCCGCAAATACTTCACATCACCGCCAATACCGGCAAGGTCCTGGCTGAATCGGAAATCAAAGCCGCGCGACGGCCTTATCGGATCGTTAGTGCGGTCCCAGTAGAAATTATATCCGAGGATCGAGGACAGATCGCTGCGTTCTGCCCGACAGATCGGATCTCTCAAGACGTAATCGCGCGAACATTGGTCAACAACGCGTTGGCCCGCACCAGCATCGCCTGGTTCGACGAGCCGATAGGTGTCGTCTGTGAGATCTTCTGGGGTGTCGGCCCCTGTGATCTGGACGCGGTCGGTAACGAAGAATCCGTCTTCGTCGATGATGTAATTACGATCGAGAACGTTCACTTCATCGGTTTGCAATCTGTAGCTAAGGCCAAGCTGCATGCGTTCCGTAAGTGGGAAACCGAGGCGTACCCCCGCACCAATCGTATCGCTGGTGAAGCCGGAATAATCTTCATAGTCCTGGCGAGTAGCGTAGGCGTCAATACCGCCGGAAAGATTGCGATCAAACAGTCTTGGCTCAGTGAACCGGAAATCCAGAATTTGCTGACGGCTCGAAGCGGACACGCGAGCAACAACCGACTGACCGCGCCCCCTCAGATTGCGCTGTGACGCGCTGACGTCGAGCAGATAGGCATCCACGGATGAAAAGCCGGCCGCGAAGGACAGTTCGCCGGTTGGTTGTTCCTCGACCTTGATATCCACGATGGTCCGGTCCGGATCTTCCGACGGGGTCTCAACCACTTCGACATTCTTGAAGTAACCCAGAGCTCGGACGCGGTTCTTGGAACGATCAAGAAGGATGCGGTTGAACGCATCGCCTTCTGAAATTCGGAGTTCCCGACGAATGACCCGATCAAGTGTCTGCGTGTTACCGACAATATTGATCCGATCGATGTAAACCCGAGGACCTTCATCCACAGCGAAGGTGACATCAATCAGACCCGTCTCGGGATTCACGTCCAACTGTGGACGAACATCAACAAAGGCGTAACCAGCAATACCCGCTGCGTAAGTCAGCGAGTCGATTGTGTCTTCAATTGAGTCGCCCCGGAAGAGCGTGTCGGATTGAATAGGCACAGCACGTTTCAGTGCCTCAGCATTAAGCTTCTCGAGCGCCGTCTCGACTTTGACCTCGCCGAAATAATACTGGCGTCCCTCATCCACCGTCATGGTGATGTAGAAGTCCTTCTGGTCCGGCGTCAGTTCCGCCACAGCGGATGTCACGCGGAAATCGTAATAGCCATTGTTTTGATAGAACTGTCGCAAGAGGTCGCGGTCATATTCCAGACGGCCCGGATCGTAATTGTCATTCGAGCTGAAGAAGCGCCACAGACGTGATTGACGCGTGACAATCTCGCTGCGAAGGCGCGAGTCCGAGTAAGCCTGATTGCCAAGGAAGTTGATCGACCGGACACCGGTGACAGGCCCTTCGGTGATCTCGAAAATCAGATCAACACGATTTTGTTCCAGCGGTTTGTATTGCGGTTCGACTTTGGCGGCAAATCGCCCGGACTGGCGGTATAGTTCGAGGATACGTTGAACATCGGATTGCACACGAGCAGCAGTGAAGATGCCGCGAGGTGCCGCCTGGATGTCTTCTTTGAGCTTGTCGTCATCTAGCGCGCTGTTTCCTTCAAAAACCACGCGGTTGATGATCGGGTTCTCAACCACACGAACGACCAGATTGTCATCCACACGGTCAATCGACACGTCCGCAAACAGGTTGGTGGCAAACAGTGTCTTCAAGGATAGGTCAATGCGGTCAGGATCAAAGGAATCCCCAGGCTCTACAAGCAGGTAGGATTGAACCGTACGCGCCTCGATACGCTGATTGCCCTCGACAATGACGGAGCGGATGGTGCCGCCATAGCGACTATCTTCCTGTGCATCGGCAGTGCCCATGGGAACAAGCGCTGTGTTCACAGCCAGAACGCTGCTCGCCATCATGGTTGCTGCAAGAAACTTACGCATCGTCGACACACTCTCTGGTTAATTTCGGCAGGCGGATCAGCCGCCTCTTGCTCCGAACAAGCCGGTCTCGATGATATCACCCCAAGTGATCACCACGACCATTCCCAATAACAGGATCAACCCGAATGTCAGGGCCACCTCCTGCACTTTTTGCGGCATTTCCCTGCCCGCAATGGCTTCATATGCATTAAATACAAGGTGTCCACCATCCAATACCGGCAGCGGAAGAAGGTTGAAAAAGCCGACTCCTACTGAGATCGCGGCGCAAATGCTTGCTAGCATCCAGAACAGACGTTCGAGCTTCTGACCGGTCGTCGCCTGCTCCTGTTCCCAAACCTTGTTAACCACGCGGCGGGAAATATCTCCGATTCCCACAGGTCCCGTCATGGCGTGCATCGACATCTTTCCGGTAACGATTCGCGTAAGCATCGTCACCGTCCGATCGATCGTCGCGCCGGTTTCGAGAACGCCCTGCCCCAAGGCCTCTACCGGATTGTAGTAGATGTGTTCCCCATACGAGATCGGGGCGATACTCACGCCAATCGTGGCCTGGGGGACTTGCTGCCCGAAATCGTTTTCACGGACAATTTCATCAGGGGTCACGACGAGGGCTTTCTCGGAATCGCCGCGCTGAACAACGAAATCAATTGGTTCATTCGGGTTCAGGATGATCGCCATCAAGACTTCGGACGTATCGCTAACCGAATTGCCATTTACTGACATGATCACGTCGCCGGATTCCATTCCAGCTTCAGCAGCCGCTCCATCTGGTACTACTGCGGCAATGCCGACCTTCATGACCGGTCGACCGTGAACGCCCAATATCAGAGCGAATATAAGGGTTGAAAGGATGAAGTTGGCAAATGGTCCTGCGAGGCTGACGAGCGAGCGTTGACCGACCCCAAGCTCTGGATATGCCCTGCCAATCGGCCCCTGCTCAATCTTGCCGACATCGCCCGCCATCTGGCTCTCACCCACAAATTTCACAAAGCCACCGAGCGGAATCCAGTTCACGCGCCAGCGCGTGCCGTGCTTGTCAGTGCGTTCAAAGATCGGCTTTCCAAATCCCACCGAGAAAGACTCCACGGCGGCGCCAAACCAGCGCCCCACGATGTAGTGGCCGTACTCGTGAACGATAACCACGATGCCCATCATGAAAATCAGGCAAAATAGAAACAAGGGTCCCTGGCTGAGAAAATCACCCAAAACGTTATCCTCCCGTACGACGCTGGGTCTTCTCTAGTACATCGCGCGCCATTTCTCGACTGAAACGGTCCAGCAAGGCAATCTCCTCCAGAGTATCGCAGGCGATTCCGTGCATATTTCCCGAAAAATAGCGATTCAACGTCTCTTCCACGATCCAGCTTATGTCCAGAAACCCGCAATGGCCCGCAATAAATGCAGAAACAGCCGATTCATTAGCGCAATTTAATACGGTCGTTGCCTGAACACCGTGTGCATATGCCTGACGCGCCAGCCGAATGGCCGGGAAGCGCGTTTCATCAACATTTTCAAAGTCCAGCCGGCCCAAGGTGGCGAGGTCCAGGCGGTCCACGACGGTTGGAACCCTGTCCGGCCAGCCCAGCGCGTAGGAGATCGGCGTTTTCATGTCTGGCGCACCAAGCTGCGCGATGACTGAGCCATCGGTAAAGTGCGCCATGCCGTGAATGATCGATTGAGGATGGACGATCACATCCAAGCGCTCCCCTTCGACATCGAAAAGAAATCCCGCCTCGATGAACTCAAGCGCTTTATTCATGAGGGTCGCACTGTCGATGGAGTTCTTGACGCCCATGCTCCAGTTCGGGTGGGCGGCCGCTTGCTTGGGGCTCGCCATGCGCATCTGATCCAGAGACGACGTGAGGAACGGCCCGCCGGATGCCGTGATTGTCAACTTTTCCAGAGAGCGACCATCGCCAAGACATTGAAAAATGGCTGAATGCTCAGAATCGACTGGCAGTATCGAGACGCCCCTGCGTCGCGCCTCGCTCAGAATGAGCTTGCCACCGCACACAATGCTTTCCTTGTTTGCGATCGCGACGTCATTTCCCGCACGTATGGCAGATATCGTGGATTTGAGGCCAGCTGCCCCAACAATCGCCGCCAACATGCGCTCCACCGGGCGCGCTGCTGCTTCTGCGATCGCTGTTTCGCCTGCCGCCGCTTCGATATCAGTTCCAGCCAGCAGAGTTTTCAGGGTCGGCAGCTGGGACTCATCAGAAATCACCGCGATTTCAGCATTGAACGCGATAGCTTGCGCAGCGAGACCTTCTGCATCCGAGCCGGCCGCAAGCGCTACGATCTGAAATGTCTGCTCTGCATTGGCGTTGGCGTGACGGACGACATCCAACGCAGACTTTCCGATTGATCCCGTTGATCCCATGATGCTGATACGGCGGGTGGCCATCAGTACAGACCCAGTGCGGTCGAGAGTGACGGAAAGCTCCACAACAGAAGTGAACCAACGATTCCGACGGCGCCGAGGCCATCGACCCTGTCAAGAACACCCCCATGCCCGGGGAGCAGGTTGCTCGAGTCCTTCACCTTGAACCGGCGCTTGAGGCCACTTTCAAGAAGATCTCCGAGCTGTGCGGTAAATGACAGGCTGGCGCCCAAAAGCACCCACAAGATCAGACTGGAGTTCTGCAAATCCGCCGCAGCAATACCGCACACAGCCGTGAATAGGAGCGCGCCCGTTGCTCCGCTCCAAGTTTTGTTCGGACTTTCCTGAGGCAACAGGCGCGGCCCACCCAAACCCCGCCCGACAAAATACGCCGCAGCGTCGGATGCCCAGACGAAGGACATGAAATACAATGCAACAGTGCGGCCATCCCAGGGTCCTTCGCGCAAGAACCAGAGACCAGCCGCCATGGCAGTAACATAGAACCAACCAAGCATAGCAGCGGATCGTATCCGCAAACCGCCCGCATTGGATGCAAACGAAAGCGCCAACCCGAAACAACCCAGGAAGACGTGAAGCCAGGTCAAATCCATAGGAAGGCTGAGGCAGAATAGTGCGGCGGCAAAGCTCAGAAGCCAGCCGCGAGGATGCCCGCTCATTCCAGCCCATTCCCAAGCCATGATACCGCCGAAAAGCGCACAAGCAGCCGCCAACCACCATCCGCCTGACCATACGACGAACAAGCCGGCAGGAATAAGGAGTGCTGCCGTCAGCAAGCGGAGTCCAAGCTGGGAAAAGCGGCTCTCGGGCGGGGTCCAGTCGCCCATTATGCGCTCCCCTTCGAAACAGCGCCAAAGCGGCGCTCCCTTTCGCTATAGATCGCAACCGCCTTCTCCAGAAAGGAACGATCGAAGTCTGGCCATAACACGTCGAAGAACACGAGTTCGCTATAAGCGGCTTGCCACAACAGGAAGTTGCTCAAGCGGTATTCCCCACTCGTTCGGATGAGAAGATCTGGATCCGGCATATCGACCGTATCGAGATAGGAAGCGAAGATGTCTTCAGTCACATTCTCAGACGCCAACTTGCCGCTCTCGACATCCGCCGCCAGTCTGCGCGAAGCGCGCGCAATCTCCTCGCGCCCCCCATAGTTGAACGCGATGTTCAAATAGAAATCAGCATTGTCCGCAGTTTCACGTTCCGCCCTCTCGACCAATCCAGCTATGTCATCCGGCAGACCCTGGCGCCTGCCGATAACTCTTATCTTCACGCCTTCCTTTTTGAGCCTTCCGAGATCTTTCTTAATGAAAGTTTTCAGGAGCCCAAACAGGGCGTTGACCTCGGATGCGGGCCGACGCCAATTCTCAGTCGAAAAGGAATAAACTGTCAGGTATCGAACACCAATCTGGCCAGCCGCCTCAACAGTGCGTCGAAGTGCTTCGACTCCTCGCTCATGCCCTGCAGCTCGTGGCAATCCACGAGCGTTCGCCCACCGACCATTCCCATCCATGATGATGGCAATGTGAGCGGGTACGCGAGAAGCGCCCGCATGCGAGTCGGACGGCGCAGAGGCGTCGTCGGTCGACATCAGACCTGCATTATCTCCGCTTCTTTGGCTTTCAGTGCGTCGTCAACCTTGCTGACATAGAGGTCCGTCAACTTCTGGACTTCTTCAGACAGCGTACGGTGGCGATCTTCGCTGATATCACCATCCTTTTCCATCTTCTTGAGCGTGTCCATGCCATCCCGGCGAATATTGCGGACGGATACCCGTGCAGCTTCAGCATATTTGCCAGCAACTTTCTGGAGTTCAACACGGCGTTCTTCATTCAGCGGCGGTATCGGAATGCGCAAATTCTGGCCGTCCGTAACAGGGTTCAGGCCCAAGCCGGAATCCCGGATCGCCCGCTCAGTCGCACCAACGACAGTCTTGTCCCAAACATTGACCGACAACATGCGGTTGTCAGACACGGTGACCGACGCGACCTGGTTCAACGGCACCGTTGAACCATAGGCTGGGACCATAACCGCATCTAGCAGGTTCACTGAGGCCCGGCCCGTCCGCAGACCGCTGAATTCAGTGGAGAGAGACGCCAGGGCGCCTTCCATCCGGCGCTCAAGATCCTTCTTGTCATAGCTCATGACACTTACGCTCCATGATTGTTGATTGTTGTCGATGTGCCCTTCCCATGAAGGACTTTGAGGAGAGACCCCTCTTCCTTAAGCGAGAAGACCACGATCGGGATGTTGTTGTCGCGCATAAGACTCACCGCAGAGGGGTCCATCACGCGCAAATCCTTGGCCAGCAATTCCTGATAGCCAACCTCGTCGTAGCGCGTCGCATTTGCGTCGATTTTGGGATCCGCTGTGTATACGCCGTCGACTTGCGTCCCCTTGAGCAGGGCATCGCAGTTCATTTCGATCGCCCGCAGCGCAGCCCCGGTATCTGTCGTGAAGAATGGGTTTCCAATGCCGGCCGCAAATATCACAACGCGGCCTTTTTCCATGTGTCGTTGGGCCCGGCGGCGAATATAGGGCTCGCAAATCGACTCCATGCGGATTGCCGATTGCACGCGCGTCGGGACGCCAATGCTCTCAAGCACGCTTTGCATGGCAAGAGCATTCATGATCGTGGCCAGCATGCCCATGGAATCGGCCTGTGCACGCTCCATGCCCTTGGCAGCGCCCGCGACGCCGCGAAAAATGTTTCCGCCGCCAATGACGAGGCAGACTTCCGCGCCAGTGTCCTGAGCTTGCTTGATTGCATGTGCGAATTTCTCGCACGTCGGAATATCAATTCCGAATTGTCCGGGGCCCATCAGCGCCTCTCCGGAGAGCTTCAACAACACCCGTTTGTATTTCAAGGGGCTGGAGTCGGACTCTTCGGTCTGCATGGGCGGTGTCTCCGGTATTATCGGCCTTATAGGCTCCTAAAAGATTCCCGGCCGCCTGTCATGGGCGACCGGGATGTTCAAAGCCCTTTGCGGGCCGAAAGGCAAGCGGGATCAGCTGCCTTTTGTCATGGATGCAACTTCGTCGGCGAAGTTGTCTTCTTCTTTCTCGATGCCCTCACCCAGCTTGAAGTGCACGAAGCCCTTCAGCGTTGCGCCCTGCTCCTCGAGGAATTTACCAACCGTCTGGTCAGGGTTCATCACGAATGGCTGCTCTACAAGAACAACTTCCTTGTAGAACTTCTGCATCCGGCCAACGATCATCTTCTCGATGACATTGTCAGGCTTGCCGCTTTCGCGAGCCTGCTCCGTAAGTACGCGCTTTTCAGCCTCAACAATCGCCGGATCCAGCTCATCAGTGGTGGCGGAAGCAGGCGACGTAGCCGCGATATGCATCGCAACCTTGCGGCCGATTTCTTCCAGATCGCCAGAACCGTCGAGGGCGACAAGCACACCGACTTTGCCCATACCGGCCGTTTCAGCGTTGTGGATATAGGAAGCCACCTTGCCGTCAGCCGTCAGCTTCGCACTGCGACGCAGGGTCATGTTCTCGCCAACGGTCGCAATCAGGCGTTTGATCAGGTCATCCACAGAACCTTCGCCATCCGGCGCTGGAGCAGAAGATAGCCCCTCGACGGACCCGTCCGTTTCGAGTGCAGCTTTGGTGATTCCAGCCAGCGCCGCCTGGAATTTCTCGTTCCGGGCGACAAAGTCGGTTTCAGCGTTCAATTCCACAATTGCGCCGGTCTTGCCGTCGCCCGAGACTTGGACTGAAACGAGACCATCAGCGGCGGTGCGTCCAGATTTCTTGGCTGCTTTCGAGAGGCCTTTCGCGCGCAGCCAATCGGTGGCCGCGGCTTCATCGCCATTGTTTTCGACGAGCGCCTTTTTGGCATCCATCATGCCTGCGCCAGTCTTCTCGCGCAGTGCTTTAACAAGCGCAGCGGTAATCTCAGCCATTGCTGTATTCCTTCAGTTTGGTCTTCAGGTCAGACGCCTGTTCCTAGGCGCCTGTTGTATCTTCGGCGGTTTCGCCCTCTGCGGCCACAGCCACGTCAGCTTCAGCCATGGCGTCGATATCTTCCAGCTCACCAAGGTCAACACCAAGGCCAGCCGTCGACTCTGCCAGGCCGTCCAGTACGGCATCCGCGAACAGGTTGCAGTAAAGGGAAATGGCGCGCGCAGCATCGTCATTACCAGGAAAGCCATAATCGGCGTCAGCCGGGTCACAATTTGTATCAAGCACGGCGACGACCGGAATTCCCAGCTTGCGAGCTTCCTGGACAGCAATCGCTTCCTTGTTCGTATCGATCACGATCATAGCAGCCGGCAGGCCGCCCATGTCTGCGATACCGCCAAGAGAGAGCTGAAGCTTGTCACGGCGACGCTCAAGGTCGAGCAATTCCTTCTTGGTGAGCCCTTGGCCGCTGTCACCGCTTTCAAACATCGCGTTCAGCTCTTTGAGCTGCTTGATGGAATTGGAAACAGTGGACCAGTTGGTCAGCGTGCCGCCGAGCCAGCGATGGTTCATGTAATACTGAGCGCAACGGCCAGCAGCTTCGGCAATCGGCTCCTGGGCCTGACGCTTGGTGCCCACGAACAGGACCCGACCACCTTTTGCGACCGTGTCGCGCACAAAGACCAGGGCCTGGTGCAGCGAAGGGACGGTCTGAGACAGGTCCATGATGTGGATTCCCGAACGATCACCGTAGATATACGGCTTCATGCGAGGATTCCAGCGGTGGGTTTGGTGACCGAAGTGAACGCCAGCTTCGAGCAGCTGACGCATGTTGAAGTCAGGTAGGGCCATAGATTTTCTCCATCCGGTTGGCCGTCACGAGTGGAACGTTGGACCCCTATGGCCCGTCGCACCGGATGCACCCGTGAACTGGTTTCTGATGTGGCGGCTTATACAGAAAATGCCGATGCCTGCAAGAGTTCTGGCGCGGCTTTTGTCAGGCAGCCTTGAGGGGCTCGACGCGCTCCACGCCGGGCGCTTCTTTCAGGGCCCGCTGTGCACTCAGGCCAATCGTGTAAGTTGCCGGCAGCTTCATGGTGACAACCCGGCCGTCTTCCAGTGGCATTTCGATCAGGAGTTCGCCCTGTTCAAGGTCCTGAAGCTTTGCAAGATGGCCAACCACTCCCGCCAGATCGCCAACATATGCGCCAACAGCGAGTCGAATCTTGAGCGCCCCCATCGCCTTCGACAATCTGGCTGCTTCAAGCTTCAGTACCCGTTCAGCGTTCAGTTTGATTTCTTCGGCGTTTCGTTTCACCCCAACGGTGATCGCCACCGCATTGCCGACCTGAAGCAGATCGTAATTTTGGGACAAGGTTTCCGGGAAAACCATCATCTCGACTTCGCCAGATGGGTCGGAAAGCGTCAGGAACGCAAACTTGCCGCCATTGCGCGCAGGTTTATCGCTACGCGCGCGGACGACGCCGATCATCTCGAGCGGCTTGCCGTCCGAGGCACGATCCTGCACCTCCATGGCCAGGGTCACGCGTTCGCGGTCCAATCCCTCAAGCACGTCATCCAGGGGATGGCCAGAGAAGTAGAACCCGATCGACTTGAACTCCTGATCCAGTTTCTGTTGACCATTCCAGGCCCTGGTTTTCGGCAGCACCGGCCTTAGTGCAGGTTCGGCCTCGGCAAACAGACCGCCCTGCCCGCCTTGTCGGTCCTGGGCTGCACTAACCGCCAAATTTGCCAGCAGCGGCGCTGACTCCAGCATTCTGGCGCGGTTCGGCTCCATGCCATCGAATGCGCCGGCCTTGGAAAGCGATTCAAACGCTTTCTTGTTCACATGTTTCGGATCGACGCGTTCAGCGAAGTCGTAGAGATCCGCAAAGCGACCATCCTTGTCCCGTATCTCGACGACATGTTTCATGGCCTCAAGCCCGACGCCCTTCAGTGCGCCGAGCGCATATACGACCGCGCCATCACGCACATCGAAGTCTGCCGAAGAAGTGTTTACATCAGGAGCCAGAACCGGAATTTTCAGTCGCTTGGCTTCCTGGAAGAAGGCCGCGAGCTTGTCAGTGTTGCCGATATCAAGACTCATCGAAGCGGCGAGAAATTCGACAGGGAAATGCCGCTTCAGGTAGCCCGTATGGTAACCGATCAACGCATAGGCCGCCGCGTGAGATTTGTTGAAACCGTAGCCGGCGAACTTCTCCATCGTATCGAAGATGTCGTTGGCGAGCTTCTCTTCCATGCCCTTTTGCTCAGCCGCACCTTCGACAAAACGCTTCCGCTGGGCGATCATCTCCTCGACTTTCTTCTTACCCATGGCGCGACGCAGAAGGTCGGCTTCGCCGAGGGAGTAGCCAGCGATCTCTTGCGCCATCCGCATGACCTGCTCCTGATAAACAGGCACGCCATAGGTGGCCTCAAGGACAGGTTTCAGGTCCGGATGCTGATAGACAACGGAGGACGGGTCTTCCTTGCCCTGGACATAAACCGGAATGTTTTCCATCGGACCGGGGCGGTAGAGTGAGATGATGGCGATGACGTCCTCAAGATTGTGCGGACGCACCTTCTTGAGCGTATCCCGCATCCCGGCGCCTTCGAGCTGAAACACGCCCAGCGTCTCGCCGCTTGCCATGAGGTCGTATGTGGCCTGATCATCCAGGCTTTGCCATTCCGGCCCGACATCCCGGCCGTCCCGTCGGATCAGCTTGAGCGCCCGGTCGATCACGGTCAGGGTTTTCAGTCCGAGGAAGTCAAACTTCACCAGCCCCGCCATTTCAGCGTACTTCATGTTGAACTGGGTTGCCGGAAGATCCGCCCTCGGATCATTGTAGAGCGGCACGAGCTCGACCAGCGGCCGGTCGCCGATCACAACACCCGCTGCGTGCGTGCCCGCATTTCGGTACTTGCCTTCCAGCGACAATGCGACTTCGAGCAATTCCCCAACACGCTCGTCAGCGTCAATTTCATCCTGAAATTTTGGCTCGTCGTCGATTGCATCCTGCAGCTTGGGCGGATTGGCGGGATTGAATGGGATCAGCTTGGCAAGCCGATCGACCTGACCATATGGCATCTGCATAACGCGGCCGACGTCGCGGACGACAGCCTTGGCCTGCAATGTACCGAATGTGATGATCATGGCGACGGAGTCGGCACCGTACTTGTCGCGCACATAGCGGATGACTTCTCCTCGACGTTCCTGACAGAAATCGATATCGAAATCCGGCATCGACACACGTTCGGGATTCAGGAAGCGTTCGAAGAGTAGATCAAAGCGGAGCGGATCAAGGTCTGTGATCAGGAGCACCCAAGCGACGAGCGAGCCCGCACCGGAACCCCGCCCCGGCCCCACCGGGATGCCATTGTCCTTGGCCCACTTGATAAAGTCGGAAACAATCAGGAAGTAGCCGGGAAACCCCATGCGCTCGATGATCGTCAGTTCGTAGTCAAGCCGCTCAAAATAGGTATCCCGCTCGGCATACAGCTTGTCCGCCGCGCCAAGACGGTATTCCAACCCCTCCAGGGCTTGCTTGCGGAGTTCTTCTGATTCCGAACGTCCTTCATTCGAAAAGTTCGGCAGGATGGGCTGGTGCGTCTCTGCCTTTACCGCGCAGCGCTGGGCGATTTCAAACGTGTTCGCAATGGCTTCGGGAATGTCAGCGAACAATTCCCGCATTTCTTCAGCTGTTTTGAGATATTGGGATGCATCGACACGCTTGCGATCTTCCTGGCCCAAATACTGGCCATTCGAAATACACATCATTGCGTCGTGTGCCTTGGCGTCCGACGGCTTCATGAACCGGGCATCATGCGTCGCTACCAGCGGCAAGCCCAGTTCATAGGCGAGGTCAATCAACCCCTCTTCGCAAGCATACTCATCTTCGGTACCATGACGCGTGATCTCTACATAGCAGCGCCCCGGATAAGCCGAAGCAAGCGTGGAGAGTTCGGTCCGAGCGTCCGCGATACGAGCCTTCAAAAGATGGCGCGCGACTTCACCTTCCGCGCCGCCGGTCAGCAGGATCAACCCGTCTGTTTTGTCCAGCAACAACTCCCGTGAAAGCTTTGGCACACCGTCGGCTGCGTCCAAATAGGCCCGCGACGACAACAGCATCAAGCGCTTGTAGCCTATCTCGTTCTGCGCATAGAGCGACACCCGTGTCGGTTCGCTCTTTGGCATACCGTCTGTCACATCGAAACAGCATGCCATGATGGGCTGGATACCTGCATCCGTCAGCGTCAGCGAGATTTCCAGTGCGCCATACAGATTGTTACGATCAGTAATCGCCACAGCAGGCATTCCCTGCTCGACACACCAAGCCTTCAGGCCCTTGGGCGTGATCATGCTTTCGAGCAAGGAATAGCTCGACCGGACGGCAAGATGAATGAAGGGCGACTCAGTCACGGGAAATCTCCTTTTCACAGGATACTGTGCCGCGCGCATCACCACCAGACCAGAGGCCGGGCGCGGCCTTCCACAACTTAGTCCGGCTGGTAATCGACCAGCTTGCCATCAGCCAAGGTCAGGACGCGATCCATGTGGCGGATCAGTGACAGATTGTGCGTTGCCACCAGCACAGCAGCGCCCTCATCGCGAACCATTTTTATCAGGGTCGCGAACACGCGCTCCGTCGTACCGGGGTCTAGGTTTCCGGTAGGCTCGTCGGCGATGACAAGACGCGGATCGTTTGCCAGGGCGCGGGCAATTGCGACGCGTTGCTGCTCCCCACCCGACATTTGCGCGGGTTGGTGATGGCCGCGCTCATCAAGCCCCATTTCACCCAACAAGTGTTCGGCCTTTTCGCGCGCAGCAGATTGTTTCGTGCCTGCGATCATCAGAGGCATCGCCACATTATCCGCTGCATTGAATTCCGGCAGCAAGTGATGGAACTGGTAGACGAAGCCGATCTTGGCCCGACGTATCGCCGTGCGGCCCTTGTCGTCCAGGGCGAGGCAATCAATGCCATCCAGCATGACCTTGCCAGATTCTGGCCGCTCCAGCAGGCCAGCAGTGTGCAACAGAGTGGATTTTCCGGAACCAGATGGACCGACTAGTCCGACCAACTCACCTGCATTCAGCTGTAGATTGGTTCCACTGAGAACGTGCAATTCTCCAGCGGCCGTCTTGTAGTACCGGTCAATATCGCGAAGTTCGAGAACGGGTTGGGCCATTATTCAAACCTCAACGCGCTGACCGGGTCCTGACGGGAAGCCCACCAAGCCGGAATGATCGAAACGAGCATAGACATGCCGAGCGCATATAGACCGGTCTGCAGGACTTCACCCCAATCGAGGATCGCAGGCAGGCCCTCGAGACCGTAAACTTCCGCGTCGAAAACTTCACCCGGCACAAACAGATTGATGAAAGCCTCCACAGCATCGATGTTGGTGACAACAAGAATGCCGATCGCCATACCAAGCAACGCACCCAAGGTGCCAAGTATGGTTCCAACGAGCAGGAAGACACGGAGCACACCGCCGCGTCCAAGACCAATCGTTCGCAGGATGGCGATATCGCGTGTCTTGTTCTTCACCAGCATAACAACGCCGACGATGATGTTCAGTGTGGCAATACCCATGATCACCATGACGAGCATACGCACCATGGTCCGCTCAACCTGCAATGCGTTGAGATAGCCCGCGCGCTGGCTTTTCCAGTCAAATACGTAAAGCGCATTGCCGGTAGCTGCCGCTATGGCCTCCATGGCCGCGGCTGTTTTGTTCGGATCATCCAGTCGGATATCCAGCATTTGGTAGCGATCCTTGGACTGAAACAGGATCTGCGCCTGCTCCATCGGCATAAAGATATAAAGCCGGTCGAGCTCAACGCTTCCCGTCTTGAAAACGTCCCCGACAGTGTAGGCCTTGCTGCGCGGCGTTGATCCGAGAGGTCCGGCATTAGTCTGCGATGTAATGATCTCTACCTTGTCGCCCGGCCGGACACCGAGGCCTTCCCGGCCAGCAGCCAGAAATGCCCCCATCATGACGACATTGCCGCCATTCTTGCCTTCGCCAAACCCGGATTCAATGGCCGCCGCCCCGCCATCCTTCAGGAAAGGCATAGTGGCGAGGTCTTCCTTGCGGATGGCCCGCACGGCCGCCCCCGTCTTGCGACCATTCGCCGTCACGAGCACATATTCTTCAATATACGGTGCGACACTGGACACACCATCAATCAGAGAGATCGTCTCCGCAATCTGTTCGGCTTCTTCCTCTGTATACGACGCAACAACGCCGTAGACATGTGGCTGACCGCCCAGCAAAGCATCCAGCAAGGTCGCCCTGAAACCGCTCATGATGGACATGGTGATGATCAGCGCAGCAACCGCAAAGAAGATGCCGACAAAGGAAATGATCGATATCAGGCTTGCACCGCCATGCTCCCGCTTGGCGCGCAAGTACCGCCAGGCGAGTGTGCGCTCCAGCTTCCCAAACGGCGCGGCGGCTGACGGAATATCACTCATTCGGGCCGCACCTTGCTGAGGGCATCCGCGAGCGGCATTTCTGATTTCTCACCCGTTTTGCGATTCTTGACTTCAACGACACCGTTCTTGATACCACGTGGTCCGATGACAATCTGCCATGGTAGACCAATCAGATCCATCCGCGCGAACTTGCCGCCAGCCCTGTCATCAGTCTCGTCATATAGCGTGTCTATTCCGGCAAGTTCGAGTGCCTGGTAGGCTTGCTCGCAAACCGTGTCACATTCCTCATCGCCGACCCGCATATTGATGATTCCGACCTGAAACGGCGCAACGCTTTCCGGCCAGACAATCCCATTCTCGTCATGACAGGCTTCGATAATGCCGCCGACCAGACGCGAAACGCCAATGCCATAGCTGCCCATCTCGACCGGCACCATTTGGCCGTCCGGTCCCTGGACAACTGCGTTCATGGGTTCGGAATACTTGGTGCCGAAATAGAAGATATGGCCGACTTCAATACCGCGCGCAGAGACCTTCCGGTCTTCCGGCAGTTCAGCGAAGGCGGCTTCGTCATGCATCTCTTCGGTCGCGGCATAGTATTGCGTCCGCTTTTCGACTTCTGCTGTCAGGTCAGACGTGAAGTCCAGGTCCAGACCCGGAGCAGGCATATCCAGCAGGGTCTTGTCGCAGAAGACGGCGCTTTCGCCCGTCTCAGCGAGGATGATGAATTCGTGGCTCAGTTCGCCCCCAATCGGGCCAGTATCTGCGCGCATGGGCACACCGGTCAGGCCGAGGCGCGAGAACGTGTTGAGATAGGCACAGAACATACGGTTATAGGAGTGTCGCGCATCGTCTGCCGTCAGGTCGAAGGAATAGGCATCCTTCATCATGAACTCACGCCCGCGCATCACGCCGAAGCGCGGGCGGATCTCGTCCCGGAATTTCCATTGTTGGTGATAGAGGTTCAGCGGAAGCTGCTTGTAGCTCTTCACATATGAGCGGAACACATCGGTAACGAGCTCTTCATTCGTGGGGCCGTACAGCATATCGCGGTCATGGCGGTCGGTGATGCGCAGCATCTCCTTGCCATAGGCTTCATACCGACCGGACTCGCGCCAGAGGTCAGCTTGCTGCAGTGTTGGCATCAGCATTTCCACAGCGCCAGCGCGGTTCATCTCTTCGCGCACGATCTGTTCAATCTTCTTGAGGACGCGTAGGCCAAGCGGCAGCCAAGTGTAGATGCCTGCTCCGTTCTGGCGAACCATGCCGGTGCGCAGCATCAGCTGATGCGAGGCGATGGCCGCATCTGACGGGGCTTCTTTGGATACGGGCAGGAAATACTTCGACAGACGCATGGAATCTCCGTGATCGCGCGGTAAACGAAGGCCACCTAGCCGCAGCGCCCCCTATTGCGCAAGCAAACGTGGCACGATGATGGCTGTAAGACCTGTCAGAACAACTGCGCCCGCCGTGGCCCAAAGCGCTTTTTTGGCAAGCATGGGGTTTTTCGGCGCCGCTTCTTCCGTACCGTCAATCGTGGAATCGTCTTCCCACTGCCCCTTCACGCCGATCGGAAGAACGACAAAAAAGGACAGCCACCAGGCAATGGTGAAGACAACACCAGCGCCGAAAATGGTCATCAGTGGGCTTCCTTCGGGGTTTCCATCAGTTCGATCAGGACACCGTTCGAATTCTTCGGGTGGACGAAAATGATGGGAGTGCCATGGGCGCCAATCCGGGGTTTTCCGAGGACTGTGGCACCACGCTTGCCCATCTCTTCGACTGCTTCGTTGATGTCATCCACTTCAAAGCAGACATGATGCTGGCCGCCTTTCGGGTTCTTCGTGATGAAGTTGGCGATAGGGGATTCGGCGTTCAACGGCTCGATCAGCTCAACTTGGCTATTCGGTAGATTGACGAAACAGACCTTTACGCCCTGCTCCGGCATGTCGAACGGCGTGGTGATATCTTTGGCGCCATAGAGTGTCCGATAGGTTTCGCAGGCGGCTTCAAGATCCGGCACTGCGACACCGACATGGTTCAAGGGACCAATTTTAAACTCTGACACGGGTTTCAACTCCTCAGGACGATCACTTCTATTACGGGACGGTGACCAAATGTTTCAAGACAAGCCTTCCGCAGGGCGCGGCCGACGGTACGCTCGACTGCATCATCGTCCATTCGGTCGCGTTTCTTCATGCGACCAATTGCATCCTCGGCCGCGATCTCAAGCGGCTCGATGCTCTCATCAGCAAGGCGACCATCGGTTTCCGACAAGCCTTTCGCCAACACGATGGGGCCGTCGAGTATGTCTCCATCATCGTCCAGCGTCATGGACGCGAAGATAATTCCAGCCCAGGAAAGCTTCCGGCGTTCCTCAATTCCCTGCGCACCTTCCGGCACCAGCCGATCCCCATCCAGAAACAACCGACCGGCTGGAACGACGTCAACAATCTGGGCCTTTCCCGGTGCGATCCGGATCAGGCTGCCATTTTGCGGCGTTACAGCATGGGGAACCTGCAGTGATTTCGCGAAATTGGCATGTTCCATGATGTGCCGACGCTCGCCGTGCACGGGAATAGATACTTGCGGGCGCACCCATCCGTACATGCGGCGCAGCTCGTCCCGGCAAGGGTGACCGGAGACATGTATCGGATATGGCACCATGCGCGGCGTGATCACCCTGACGCCCTGCTCTGCCAGAGCATTCTGAAGCGCAAAAATCCCCTTTTCATTGCCTGGGATCTGTCGGGACGAGAAGATCACTGTGTCGCCTTCATGGAGCGACACATTACGATGATCCCGCCGTGAGATTCTCGTCAATGCGGCCCGCGCTTCACCCTGACTTCCCGTACAGAGATACAGGATGTGTTCGGCGGGAATCTGGCTCGCTTCGGATTCGTCAATGAATTCCATATGCGGCGGCAATATGCCGACGGATTTTGCCGCGTCCGTAATGCGATGCATGCTGCGCCCGACCAGACATACAGCCCGGCCCGCCGACTCGGCAGCTTCAACGATCGATTTCACTCGTGCCACATTTGATGCAAATGTGGTCACGGCCACGGCTTGTTTCTGCTCGGCGATCAGATCTATCAGCCCTTGCTTCACCGACTCTTCGGACCCGGACTCCCCTTCTTCGAAGACATTAGTTGAATCACAGACCATGGCGAGAACGCCTTCATCCCCCAGGGCAGTCAGGCCTTTGACATCCGTCGCAGATCCGATCTGGGGATCCGGATCGATCTTCCAGTCGCCGGTGTGCAGGATCGTGCCCAGCGGCGTCTTGATCGCCAAGGCGTTCGGCTCGGGAATTGAGTGAGTCAGCGTGACATAGGTAACCTCGAACGGCCCGGCCTGAACTGTTCCGCCCAGCGCAACCGGCTTGAGCCAGGACGGGTCCACGCCCCGCTCAACCATTTTCGAGCGCACGAGCTCTGCCGTGAATGGCGTCGCATAGATCGGGGCCTTTGTTTGCAGGCGCGGATATAACAGGCCGACTGCGCCGATATGGTCCTCATGCGCATGTGTCAGGAATACCGCGTCGATCTTCTCCCCGATCAGATATTCGGGATCCGCGCAGATCAGGTCGATCCCCGGCGTCTCAAGTGATCCGAACGTCACACCAAGGTCGGCAATGATCCAACGGCGGTCGTGCGCCGGGCCGTAGCCATAGGCATTGAGGTTCATGCCGATCTCATCGCAGCCCCCCAGGGGGAGGAAAACCAGCTCGTCCTCTATACCGTTCGTGTCTGCCATAGGTCTCAACTGTTCCGTTTGTAGATTTCGAGCAGGCCACGAATGGTAATATCCTGATCGTAATAATCTATTGTTTCGCTGGCACCTTCAAAGAGGGAGGCCACACCGCCGGTGGCAACCACTTTCATGGGCTTTCCATATTCAGCCTTGATGCGGGTTACGAGCCCATCAATGAGATCGATGTATCCCCAGAAGACACCTGACTGCATGGCGCTGATCGTGTCTTGGCCGATCACTTGGGCTGGTTTCTGGATCGCGATGCGTGGCAGCTGCGCCGCCGCATCATGTAGTGCCCGCATGGACAGGTTGATACCGGGAGAGATGATGCCGCCCTCAAAGCCGCCATCTTCCGCCACAACGTCAAACGTTGTCGCCGTTCCACTATCAATCACAATGAGATTGCCGGAATAGGTCATGTGCGCCCCGAGCGCGCTCACAATCCGGTCGGCCCCCACCTGTTCGGGCCGGTGAATGCGCACTTCAACACCCGTTTTCAGATTGGGATCCCCAATGAACAAGGGCTCGAGATTGAGATATCGACGCGCAAGATTACGAAAATTGAACTGGGCTTGAGGTACGACGGTTGAAATCACGCATCCTTTGATGTGCTTCAAGTCCATCCCATACATGTCCGCCAGCCGCCACAACCATGCTGCGTGGTCGTCGGCGGTCTTGGTGGCATCGGTCGCGCTGCGCCACTGGTTGACCCAGGTCTCGCCGTCATGAATGCCGAACACCGTGTTCGTGTTGCCTACATCAATTGCCAGCAGCATCGCTTAGCTACTCCCTATCAGGCTGACATCACCAGCCCGGACTATCTCCTGACGTCCATCGGGCAATCTGAGCACCAGCGACCCGTCTTCCGCCATATCTTCCAACACGCCTATCAGGGGATCGCCGTTTCGCGAAACCGAGATCGTCTGACCGAGCCCCTCAGCGACCTTCAGCCAATCTTGCCGCAACGTCTCAAATCCTTGCCGCGCTTGTTCAAGACGACGCCCAAACGCATCACGAAGCGCCGTCAGAACATCTTCCGGGGTCAGGACTGCGTCGCATCTTAAAGAATGCAATGATGTTGCCATTTGGCCAGCGCCGTCAGGTGCGGAAGCCACATTGATCCCAATGCCTGCGGCGACCCAGAACTCAGCGCCTTGCCCGCCGGTTTCGATCAAAATGCCGGAAATCTTGGCGCCATTCACGCGCGCATCGTTGGGCCATTTCAAACGGACGGGGGCGTCTGGAGCGAGCTGCGCAGCCACATCAGATACAGCCAATGCCCCGGCGAAGGGAATACGAGAGGCTACTGGAATGCCGCCGGGCTCATGAAACAGCGCAGTGGAAAACAAGTTTCCAGACGGCGAGATCCATGGACGCTGCAAACGACCGCGCCCAGCTGTCTGAGCTTCTGCGACAAGCCAGCAATCGTCGAAATCGCCAGCCTTCGCCCGTCGCCTCGCTTCGGAATTTGTGCTGTCTATGACGCCAAGGTGGTAGACGGGCCAGGTTAAGCTCAACCTGCAAGTCCCAGAGCCGCTGTGCCCGCCCACCCTGATAGTGCGCTTATGAAGAACAGGAACAGAATACCGGCAATCAGCGCTGCGAGCAGAACTGTGATAGTCACGGGGCCATCGACCGCCTCGAAACGCTCTGTTGGCTCATCAAACCACATGATCTTGATCAGACGGAGATAATAGCCAAGCGATACGACAGACGCGAGCACGAGAATTATGACGACTGGCATCAAACCGGCCTCAACCCCGGCGGACAACACTTCCCATTTTCCAAAGAATCCACCGAACGGTGGAAGACCCGCCATTGAGAAGATCAGAATGGAAAGAGCTATCGCCAGCACGGGGCGCTTGCGCATCAAACCACCAAGCTCGTTAATTCCTTCCACCATTCCGCCTTTACGACGCATGGCAAGCACGCCCATGAACAGGCCAAGCGACGCAATTACGTACAGCGTCATGAAGACCAGCAAAGGCCCCGCACCCAATTCCGGACCCGCGGCTACAGCGACGAGCGCGTAGCCCATATTCGCAATCGATGAGTAGCCGAGCAGACGCTTGATGTTGGTCTGTGTCAGCGCGCCCAGCGAGCCGATAATCATCGACAGGCCGGCAATGATGCAGAGGATCAGCTGCCACTGGTCGATCACGTCGCCAAACATGGTGAACATGACATTCGCGAAGACCACCATGCTCGCCATTTTGGGCGCGGAGGCGAAGAACGCAACGACAGGTGTCGGCGCGCCTTCATAGACGTCCGGCGTCCAGATATGCATTGGCGCAGCAGAGACTTTGAAGGCGAGACCGACAATCATCAGGACCATGCCGAACATCATGCCGATCGATGGGTCCGCTGCAGCGATCACGGCATATTCTGTCGAACCGCTGAACCCGTAGACGAGTGATGCGCCATACAGCAGCATGCCAGATGCAAGCGCCCCCAAAACGAAGTACTTCAAGCCAGCTTCGGACGCCTTGGCAGAATCCCGATGAAACGCAGCCAGCACATAGGAAGACAGACTAAGCGTTTCGACGCCCATATAGAGCGTCATCAAGTCAGCCGCCGACAGGATCATGCCCATGCCGAAGGAGGCGAGCAGTATCAGCAGGGAATATTCATACCGGATGGTACCATGCCGCTTCAGGAAACCCTCAGATGTGAGCAGCGCAAATCCTGCCAGGACATAGCTGACAAATTTCGCGAAGTTCACGAACGTGTTCGTACGAACGAGGCCATTGAAGGCTTCGCCTCCTTCATAGTTCATCAGAGAAAACGCGGCGGCCGCAAATAGGGCAAGAGCGCCGAACTTGATAGATACGCTGTTGAAACGATCCTTCAGCGTGGCGCCCACAAGCACGCCAATCAAGGCAGTCGCAACGAGCCAGAGTTCAGGCCCAACAGTCAGTATCATGGCAGTGAAATCAATCACGAGATCAGCCTCCCGCCATCAGGTTCAGAATGCGCAAGGCAGAACCTTCGGTAATGTTGAAAATCAAATTGGGTGCAACACCAAACAGGATTGTGAGGATTGCGAGTGGAGCAATGCAGATCCATTCAATCCTGTTCATGTCCTTGATCGTGTTCAGATCAGGATTGGTGATTTTTCCAAACACTGTCCGGCGATACAGGGTGAGCATATAAACGGCCGAAAAGATCACACCAAGCGCGGCGCCAAACGCTGCCCAGGTTGAAGCCTGGAAGCCACCGACCATGGTCAGGATCTCGCCGATGAAACCAGACGTGCCCGGAAGACCGACATTGGCCATGGTGAACAGCATGAAGAACGTGGCATAAACCGGCATCCGGTGAACCAATCCGCCATAGGCGGAAATTTCACGAGTGTGCATCCGGTCATAAACGACGCCAACGATCAGAAAGAGCGCGGCGGAGATCAGGCCGTGGCTCAGCATCTGAAAGATGGCGCCCTGTACGCCGGCTTCGTTGAAGGCGAACACGCCGAGCGTAACAAAGCCCATATGCGCAACCGACGAATATGCGATCAGTTTCTTCATGTCCGTCTGACGCCACGCGACCAGCGATGTGTATACGATCGCGATCACCGCTAGTGCGAACATCATCGGCTGAAACAATTGGCTCGCGTCCGGGAACATGGGCAGTGAAAAGCGCAGGAAGCCATAGCCGCCCATCTTCAGAAGGATGCCTGCCAGCAAAACGGATCCCGCAGTCGGTGCCTGCACGTGCGCATCCGGCAACCATGTATGGACCGGCCACATCGGCAACTTCACGGCGAACGACGCCATGAAGGCCAGCCAGAGCCAGGTCTGAACGTTCGGATCGAAGGAATACTTCTCCAGAATTTCGAAGTCAGAACCACCAGCAACCTGGTACATGTACACGACGGCCACGAGCATCAGCAGTGAACCGATCAGCGTATAAAGGAAGAATTTGAACGCCGCATAGATCTTGTCCTTGCCGCCCCAGATTCCGATGATCAGGAACATTGGGATCAGTCCAGCCTCGAAGAAGATATAGAACAGGACGAGATCCATCGCGGTGAAGACACCGATGATAAAGGTTTCAAGAACGAGAAAGGCGACCACATACTCTGTCACACGCTTGTGGATCGAGTTCCAGCTGGCGAGGAGGCAGATAGGGATCAGGAAAGTGGTCAGCAAAATGAGCGAAATGGACAGGCCATCAATGCCCATCTTGTAGCTGATGTTACGATACCAGCTGTATTGCTCCACCAGCTGGTAGCCCGACTGGGACGCATCAAACGCACCAAATGCTGCGAGCGATGCAATGAACGTGGCGCCAGATATGATCAGGCCAGCCAGAAGCGCTGTGCGCCCCTCGGCATCACTGGACGATGCATCTCGGCTGCCAGCTGTCGCTGCGCGCACGAGCATGATGATGAGTGCACCTGCCAGCGGCAGGAACGTCATCGCTGAAAGAACGGGAAAACCGCCCATTAGTTGGCTCCTCCAGCGCGCAGCCACAGTATTCCGCCGAATACAAGTGCAGCACCGATAATCACAAATGCGTAGTGGTAGAGATATCCGGTATGCATCTTCGACAAGCGCCCAGCCGAAGCCTTGGTCACAGCCACAACACCATCAGGCCCGATGCCGTCGATGATCTTTTTGTCAGCCTTCCAGAAGAGATTGCCGAGCATGGCCGAGCCCTTGATGAGCGTGGCCTGATAGATCTCGTCAAAATACCATTTGTTGTAGAACAGCGAGTGCAACGGACCGCCACTGTCGGCGACACGCTTACCAACACCCCGGTTGAAGTAATAGGTGAACGTCGCAATCAGGAAGCCGGCAATCGTGACGACCAGCGGTGCGTACAACACCCATTCAGGCACATTATGACGATCATGAAGGACATGGTTCTCTGCGGCGCGATAGATCGCGCCAGCCCAGAACGTCTCATTATTGCCGTCCACGAACGCGTCGTAGAAATAAACGCCCGCGAAAATCGCCCCCAGGCTGAGCAGCCCCAGCGGCACCAGCATGACGAGCGGGCTCTCATGCGGCGTGTGATCATGTGCGCCATCAGCCGCATGCGCATCTTCATGAGCGTGGTCATCATGATGATCATGCGCTTCCCACGTCTTCGGACCGTGGAACGTCATGTAGATCAGGCGCCAAGAATAGAAGCTCGTCAGGAAGGCTGCAATCAGGCCGAACCAGAAAGCTACCTGACCGAACATGACCTTGGACTGGCCAGCGGCGAAAGTGCTTTCCAGGATGGCGTCCTTGGAGAAGAAGCCAGCGAAACCGATCTGGGTGTGCGGAATACCGAGGCCGATAATGGCAATCGTCCCGATCATCATGGCCGCATAGGTGAGCGGCATGAATTTGGCGAGCCCGCCCATGCGACGCATATCCTGCTCATGGTGCATGCCATGGATAACCGAGCCAGCGCCAAGGAACAGAAGCGCCTTGAAGAAGGCGTGCGTGAAGAGGTGGAACATGGCCGCTTCATAGGCGCCGACACCTGCCACGAAGAACATGTAGCCAAGCTGGGAACAGGTCGAATAGGCGATCACGCGCTTGATATCGTTTTGCGCCATACCAACCGTGGCCGCATAGAGCGCGGTCACCGCACCCACGATGGTGATCATGCCTGCGGCGTAGAATGTGTACTCATAGATCGGCGACAAGAGGCAGACGAGATAGACGCCTGCGGTCACCATGGTTGCGGCGTGGATCAGGGCCGATACAGGGGTCGGACCTTCCATCGCATCCGGCAACCAGACATGCAGGAAGAACTGGGCCGACTTGCCCATAGCGCCAATGAAGAGCAGCACGCCGATAACTTCCAGCGCATTCAGATTCCAATACAGGAACGGAATCACCAGGTCCCGGACCGGGGCCGCATCCGTGAAGCCAACGGGCACAACGGCCGCATTGTTGCGCACGGCGTCCAGTACAGGACCGAACTCGACTGAACGGAATACAAAGAAGACGGCCATGATACCCAGCGCAAGGCCGAAATCGCCTACACGATTGGTAACGAAAGCCTTGATGGAGGCGTCGTTCGGCGCCTTGTTCTGGTACCAGAAGCCGATCAACAGGTAGGAGGCGAGACCCACGCCTTCCCAGCCGAAGAACAGCTGGATGAAATTGTCAGCGGTGACCAGCATGAGCATCATGAAGGTGAAGAGCGACAAATAGCTGAAGAAACGCGCCTTGTGCGGATCCTCGCTCATGTATCCCCAGGAATAGAGATGCACGAGGCCGGATACGCCGGTGATCACCGCCATCATCACAATGGACAACGTATCGACGCGGATTGCCCAATTCGCCTGGAATTCGCCGACGCTTATCCAAGGCATGAGGGTAATCACATGCTGTTTGATTTCCATGCCCGTCGTTGCGGCGACAAGACTTGCATGATGCTCCTCGGTGCCCGTGTGACCGCCAAGACCTGCCACATAGGCAAACAGTTGGATCAGCGACAGCGCGCCTGCTGATAGTACGACAGCAGTGGTCAGCCCCATGACGACCTTGTCGCCAATCTGCTTGTGCACCAGGCCGGTCAGCGCCACGAGCCCCGGCGCAAGGACGATGTACAGGATCAGGATATCTGGAAGCATCGCCTTACCCCTTCATCAGGTCGACATTTTCGACCGAGATATCACCGCGGTTGCGGAAGTAGACGACGAGAATGGCAAGACCAACAGCTGCCTCGGCTGCTGCAACTGTCAACACCAGCATTGCGAAGACCTGCCCGGCAATCGTGCCACTGAATACCGCAAAGGCGATGAGGTTGAGGTTCACCGACAACAGGATCAGCTCAATCGCCATCAGGATGACGATGATGTTCTTGCGGTTCACAAAGATGCCTACGACCCCGATTGTAAACAGGGCCGCCGAAACGGCGAGAAAATGGGAAAGCCCAAGGTCCATGTCTTAGATCCCCTGCCCCGGAGTGGGGTCTTTCAATTCATAGGCATCGCTGCGACGGCGCGAGGTCTGTTTGGCAATGTTCTGACGCTTGGTCTCTGGACGGTGACGCAGCGTCAGCACGATGGCACCAATCATGGCAACGAGCAGGATGATGCCCGCCATCTGGAACAGCAGCAGGTATTGCGTATACATTACCTGTCCTATGGCCTCGGCATTAGTCTCAGCGCCCGGAGATGCATCGAAATTGGTCTCCATGTCTGCCGTGCCGATCACCGATGCCAGCACGATTTCGGCGGCAAATATGATCCCGACAAGCACAGCGAACGGCCAGTATCTCAGTGTGCCGCGCTTGAGCTCGACGAAGTCGACGTCCAGCATCATAACGACGAACAGGAACAACACAGCAACCGCGCCGACATAGACAACGACCAAAAGCATGGCCAGGAACTCAGCGCCAATCAGCACAAGCAAACCGGCCGATGAGAAGAATGCGAGAATGAGCCACAACACCGAATGAACGGGGTTGCGCGCCATGATCACCGACAGCGCCGATACGAGCACGACGGCCGCGATCAGATAGAAAGCGATGACTGCCACAGCCCTACTAGGCCCCCTTCTTTGCAGGGCAGAATGCCCCATGAGTTAATAGTTTCGGCGGCCTAGCGATAAGGCGCGTCGAGTTCCAGATTCTTGGCGATCAGTCGTTCCCAACGATCTCCGTTCGCGAGCAGGCGGTCCTTGTCATAGAACAGCTCTTCGCGCGTTTCAGTGGCGAATTCGAAGTTCGGCCCCTCCACGATGGCATCGACCGGACAGGCCTCCTGACAGAAGCCGCAATAGATGCATTTCACCATGTCGATATCATAGCGTGTGGTACGACGGGCACCGTCTGCGCGCGGCTCAGCCTCAATCGTGATGGCCTGCGCCGGGCAGATTGCCTCACACAATTTACAGGCGATGCAGCGCTCTTCACCGCTGGGATAACGCCGCAAAGCATGTTCCCCACGGAAGCGCGGAGAAAGAGGATTTTTCTCAAACGGATAGTTCACCGTTGCCTTGCGCGTGAACACTTCCCTTGTCGCCACGACGAGCGCGCCGAGGAAATCGGTCAGGAGCGCGCCGCGGATGGTTTGAGCCAGACTCATGACTGAACTCCCAGATAAACGACATAGCCGGACACAATCAGAACCGCCACGAGCGAGGTTGGCAGGAAGATCTTCCACCCCAGGCGCATCAGCTGGTCATAGCGGTAACGAGGGACAATCGCCTTCACCATCGCGAACATGATGAACAGGAACAGGATCTTGAACATGAACCAGAACAAGCCGGCGAACGCATTCACGAAGGGATGGTCGCGGACGAACTCCTCGCCCAGTGCGAATGGACCATGCCAGCCGCCCAAGAACAGAATCGTCATCAGAGCGCACATCAGGACGATGTTAAGATACTCGCCCAGCATGAACAGCAGGTAGGGCGTTGAGCCGTACTCCACTTGGTAACCAGCGACGAGCTCGGATTCGGCTTCCGGCAAATCGAAGGGTGGCCGGTTCGTCTCAGCGAGCGCTGAGACGAAGAAGATAATGAACATCGGGAACATGACGACAATCAGCGGGAAGTGCTGGAAACTGAAGGCATGCCAGGTCCAGATACCGCCTTCCTGAGCGTTCACAATATCCGTCAGGTTCATCGAACCGACCAGCAGGATGACGGTCACGATTACGAAGCCGATCGAAACTTCATAGGAAACCATCTGCGCCGCCGAGCGCAGCGCGCCGAGGAATGGATACTTGGAGTTCGACGCCCAGCCGCCCATGATGATGCCATAGACGCCCAGCGAACTGATTGCGAACAGGTAAAGCACACCGACATTAAGGTTCGAGATAACCCAACTGGTGCCGCTTGCCGTACCGGGCGCAACCGGAATCGCCGCCCAGGCTGCGAAGGCCAGCGTACAGGTCAGGATTGGCGCGATGAGAAAGACGGTCTTGTTCGCACCAGCCGGAATCACGATTTCCTTGAGCAGGAATTTTCCGAAATCGGCGAATGACTGCATCAAGCCGAAAGGCCCGACGACGTTCGGACCTTTGCGCATCATCACACCAGCCCAGACCTTACGGTCCAAAAGCAGGAGAAATGCGATCGATAACAACAGGACGAGCGTGAACAGTGCGATCTGTCCGAGGACCAGCAATGGCCCCCAAAGTTGCCCGAGAGACTCGACGTAGTTGCTCATGGCGCCCGCCCTACTCCGCTGCCACCGGAGTGTCCAGCGCTGAGGCCAGCGCAGAACATTCGGCCATCGTCTTGGACGCCCGTGCGATCGGGTTCGTCATATAGAAATCGTCAAACACCGGACGGAATGTCGCGGTCGTAAGGATTGTCGGAGCGGTCGTGATTGGCGTTTTGAGGGCCTCCGCACCCATCGCGCCGGGCGCGAATCCCAGCCCGGAGAAAGTGGTACTTTCACCCTCAGGACCGCGCAACTCAGCGCGCAGCGCATCGGCGGTGTCATAAGGTAGTTTCTTGCCAACGACCTCCGACAAGGCTCGGAAAATAGCCCAGCCTTCGCGCGCTTCGCCTTTTGGCTGCACAGCGCGGCTGGTCATCTGGACGCGGCCTTCTGTGTTCACAAAGGTTGCCGACATTTCGGTATAAGCGGCACTCGGCAGAATGATGTCCGCGCGTGCGGCCCCCGCATCTCCATGCGAGCCGATGTATATGACCTTCGCATCGCCAAGACCCGACAGATCGAGCTCGTCAGCTCCGAGTAGCACAACGGTATCCATACCACCGGACAGTATTTCTGCTGTCGCAGCTCCGCCCTCGCCCGGCACAAACCCGATGTCTAGCGCACCAACACGGCCTGCCGCGTTGTGAAGAACGCCAAATCCGGCCCAACCGTCCTTTATCGCACCAATTTCGTTTGTCAGTTCCAGCGCTTTTGCGAGAACTGCCGCGCCATCTTCGCCGCAGAGTGCGCCCTCACCGACGACGATCATCGGTCGCTCGGCATCGGAGAGCACTTTGCCGAAGTCCGAATTGCGAATATCTGTGAGGGCTGATGCACCATCACCGAGCCAAGCATGCTCATATGTCAGATCCGCTGCTTCGCCGATACGACCCACTTTCAGGTCAGCCCAAAGCCATGCCTTGCGGATGCGCGCATTCCAGACAGCGGCTTCAACGCGCGGATTCGTACCAATCAACAGCAAGGCGTCAGCATCCTCTACGCCAGCCAGTGTGCCATTCAGGATATAACGTTCGCGCACCCCATCTGTGCCATATTGCGCCCCGGCGGGACGACAATCTGTATTCTCCACACCGAGCCCTCGGAAAAAATCAAGCGCTGCCTTGGCCTGCTCAACCTCGATCAAGTCTCCGGCGACAACGCCGATTTTTTCAGGGGATGCCGACAGCGCCTCTTTCACGGCCGCAAAAGCCTCGCCCCAATTAGCCGGGCGCAGTTTGCCGTTCTCGCGAATGTAAGGCTTGTCGAGGCGTTGGCGGGCTAGGCCATCCCAAATGAAACGGGATTTGTCCGACAGCCACTCCTCGTTGATGCCTTCGCTCACTTCAGGAAGGATACGCATCACACCATCGCCCTTGGCGTCCACGCGGATCGCTGCGCCCATGGCGTCCATCACATCAATAGAGGATGTTTTACGCAGCTCCCATGGGCGCGCATTGAACGCGTATGGCTTGGACGTCAGCGCACCAACCGGGCACAGATCGATGACGTTGCCAGACAGTTCGGATGTCAGACTCTTTTCCAGATAGGTTGTGATCTCAGCATTCTCGCCACGCGAAATCATGCCGAGTTCCTCGACCCCCGCCACTTCGGCAGCAAAGCGTACGCAGCGCGTGCACTGGATGCAGCGGGTCATGATCGTCTTGACCAGCGGGCCCATATTCTTGTCTTCGACGGCGCGCTTGTTCTCGTCATAGCGACTGCCGGCGCGGCCATAGGCCATGGCCTGATCCTGCAGGTCGCACTCGCCGCCCTGGTCGCAGATCGGGCAATCCAGCGGATGGTTGATCAGCAGGAATTCCATGACGCCATTGCGGGCTTTTTCCACATAGGCGCCCTTGGTGCGGATGTTCGGTGCCGATCCATCCCGGTTCGGACGCATGTCACCCACGGTTTGCGCGCACGAGGCAATCGGTTTCGGCGCGCCTTCCCATTCGACCAGGCACATGCGGCAGTTTCCGGCCACCGACAGGCGCTCATGATAACAGAAGCGCGGAATCTCAGCGCCCGCTTCCTCGCACGCCTGCATCAGCGTGTACTGGCGCGGCACTTCGATGTCCTGGCCATCGACATTCAACTTGAAAAGGTCGTCGGACATATCTCTACTCCGCTGCCACGACTGCACCCTGCACCATGGCGCGCGGCAGTCTGTACTGGTTGATGCGATCCTCAATCTCATGGCGGAAGTGGCGGATCAGGCCCTGAATCGGCCAGGCCGCTGCGTCACCGAGTGCGCAAATCGTGTGGCCTTCAACCTGCTTGGTTACATCCAGGAGCGTCTCGATCTCATCATGCTCGGCTTCGCCTTTGACCATTCGCTCCATGACGCGCCACATCCAGCCTGTGCCTTCACGGCACGGCGTGCACTGGCCGCAGCTTTCATGTTTGTAGAAGTATGCGAGACGGGCAATTGCCTTGATCAGGTCGGTGTCCTTGTCCATCACGATCACCGCCGCCGTGCCCAGGCCTGATTTAAGGTCCCGCAGTGTGTCGAAATCCATGTAAGCGTCCATAATCTGCTCAGCCGGCACCATCGGCACGGACGATCCACCGGGGATCACCGCCTTGAGATTGTCCCAACCACCCCGGATACCGCCGCAGTGATTATCAATCAGCTCACGGAAAGTGACCGACATTTCTTCTTCGACATTACATGGCTTGTTCACGTGCCCGGAAATACAGAACAGTTTCGTGCCCGCATTGTTTGGACGGCCAAATCCGGCAAACCACTCAGCACCGCGGCGAAGAATGGTCGGAGCCACTGCAATCGACTCGACATTGTTTACTGTTGTTGGGCAGCCATACAGGCCAGCATTGGCCGGAAACGGTGGTTTCAGCCGGGGCTGTCCCTTCTTGCCTTCAAGGCTTTCCAGCAAGGCTGTCTCCTCGCCGCAAATATAGGCGCCGGCCCCGTGATGGACATAGAGATCGAAATCCCAGCCATTCACATTGTCCTTGCCGATCAGCTTAGCCTCATAAGCCTCCTTGACGGCTTTCTCGAGCGCATGCCGTTCATTGATATATTCACCACGTAGGTAGACATAACATTTATGGGCGCGCATCGCGCGGCTTGCCACCATGCAGCCCTCAATGAGCAGATGGGGATCATGCCGCATGATCTCGCGGTCTTTGCAGGTACCGGGCTCGGACTCGTCAGCATTGACGACGAGATAGTGCGGTCGATCACGCACTTCCTTCGGCATGAACGTCCATTTCAGACCGGTCGGGAAGCCAGCGCCGCCGCGACCACGCAGGCCGGAGGCCTTGATCTGGTCGCATATCCAGTCTGGCCCCTGATCCAGCATCTCCTTGGTGAGGTGCCAGGCGCCGCGTTTCTTCGCCGCTTCGAGGTCGGGTGAGTGCAAACCATAGAGGTTTGTGAAGATGCGATCCTTGTCCTGCAGCATGGCCTAGTCCTCATCATCCTTGCTGGAGGCAACTTGCCCCGCATCGACCCGCTTCGAGAACTCGGTCTCGCCACCCGTGGCCAACTCTTTTGCTTGCGCGATCCAGTCTTCCCGCTCAATGCGACCCGGGAAGCTCATATAGTCTTCAACCCAATCAACATTGGCTGGCGTCCAGTCCGCGATCTGCTGGAAGGTGAAGATGCCGAGCTCATTGAGCGCATCTTCGTTCTTAGGGCCGATACCTTTGATGCGCTTCAGATCATCATGGCCTTCAGCAGCGATCGTGACCGATTCCGGCTTTTCTCCGGAAACAGCAGCAGGCGCAGATCTCTCGGCGGTTTCTGTCTTCGAGATCAGCGTCGTCTTGCCGGTGTTATCCTTTTGGGGGACTTCACGTTGTGTGTTCGTCGGCGCGGATTCCGCTGGCTTGCCTGCAGCCGTCGGCTCTGGTTCTGGCTCCGCGGTCGGTAAATTGGGCAACGCAACCGACTGGTTACGTGTTCCGTCGAACAATTGCGGATCGGTCAGAATGGCCGTGCCACCTTCCGGCGCGCTATTGATGCGGTCAACTTGTGGACCGGGATGCGCCTCGACGCCATTCTTCAGCTTGTTGAGAATCATCCCCAGCGAATCTGGCGTCAAATCTTCGAAATAATCGTCATTCACCTGAACCATCGGTGCATTCACGCACGCGCCAAGACACTCAACTTCTTCCCAGGATAGACGGCCGTCATCGGTCACGAACATTTGCTTGCCGATCTCGGTCTGGCAGACCTCCTTCAGCTTTTCGGCGCCGCGCAACTGGCAAGGCGTCGTGCCGCAGAGTTGGATGTGGTACTTTCCGACCGGCTGCAGACGGAACATCGTGTAGAAGGTCGCGACTTCATAGACGCGGATATACGGCATCTCCAGACGGTCGGCGACTTCACGCATTGCAGGCTCGGATAGCCAGCCACTATTGTCCTTTTGCGCCAGCCACAGCATCGGGATCACCGCAGACCGCTGCTTGTCAGCCGGGTACTTGCCGCGCCAGAACGCAATCTTCTCTTCGGTCTCGGGCTTGAACGCGAATGTGTCGCCTCCAGCCTCCATGTCAAAACGGCGTAGTGCCACTACTCGCCCCTTTTCGAAAAACAGCGACGGGCTTCATCCTTGCGAGGATGTTCGTCAAAAAAGCGTGTCTGCGCAGTACTCATCGGTCGATTTCCCCGAACACGATATCGAGTGAGCCCAAGATGGCGGACACGTCCGCCAGCATGTGTCCTTTACTGAGATGGTCCATCGCCTGCAGGTGCGGATAGCCCGGCGCGCGAATCTTGGCGCGATACGGGCGGTTCGTCCCGTCTGAGACGAGATAAACGCCAAACTCGCCCTTCGGCGCCTCGATAGCGACATAGGTCTCGCCTTCCGGAACATGGAAACCTTCAGTGTACAGCTTGAAGTGATGGATCAGCGCTTCCATCGAATTCTTCATTTCGGCGCGACGCGGCGGCGCAAGCTTTGAGCCTGGCACGAGGACGGGCCCGGGCCCCTCCTTTGACATCAGGTCAATGCATTGCTGCATGATCTTCACCGACTCGCGCATCTCTTCCATGCGGCAGACATAGCGGTCATAATTGTCGCCATTCCGACCAACCGGAATTTTGAAGTCGAGCTCGGAATAGCATTCATAGGGCTGCGCGCGGCGAAGGTCCCAGGCAAACCCGGACCCACGCACCATTACGCCCGAGAATCCCCACTCCATGATGGTCTTCTCATCAACCAGGCCGATATCGACATTGCGCTGTTTGAAGATACGGTTTTCGGTGACCAGGCTCTCGATGTGATCGAGCTTTCCGGGGAACTGCTCACACCATTCCGCAATATCGTCGATGAGGTTCTGCGGCAGGTCCTGATGGACGCCGCCAGGGCGGAAATACGCGGCATGCATGCGGCTGCCGGAGGCGCGCTCATAGAACACGCACAGTTTTTCACGTTCTTCAAAACCCCAGGTAATCGGCGTCAACGCGCCTACGTCGAGGATCTGCGTTGTTACATTCAGCAAGTGCGACATGATCCGGCCGAGCTCTGAATAGAGCACGCGAATCAGGCTTGCCCGCCGGGGGACTTCGACGCCCAGCAGCTTCTCGACTGCCAGGCACCAAGCGTGCTCCTGGTTCATGGGGGAGCAATAGTCCAGCCGGTCGAAATATGGCATTCCCTGCAGGAATGTCTTGTACTCCAGCAGCTTCTCGGTGCCGCGATGCAGCAAGCCGATATGGCTGTCCACACGGGTCACGATCTCGCCGTCGAGATCGAGAATCATACGAAGGACGCCGTGGGCGGCCGGATGTTGAGGACCGAAATTCAGTGTGAACTTTCGGTCTTCCATTTCGGAGATGTGCGCGGTGTCAGCCATTATTCAGAAGGCTCCTCGGCTTTCTCGTCCCCGGGAATATGACTGGTCATACCCTCCCACGGTGAGAGGAAATCGAAATTGCGATATTCCTGCGGCAGCTCGACCGGCTCATAGACGACGCGCTTTTCAAGGTCGTCGTAGCGCACTTCATAATGGCCTGTCAGGGGGAAGTCCTTGCGCAGCGGGTACCCCTCAAAGCCGTAATCGGTGAGGATGCGGCGAAGGTCAGGATGATCGGAGAACTGGATGCCATACATGTCGAAGGCTTCCCGTTCGAACCAGTTTGCGGCAGGCCAAAGCCCGACAATACTCGGAACGGGCGTGTCTTCATCGGTCCTGATACGTACCCGCACACGATGATTCATCCGCATCGAAAGAAGATGATAAACGACTTCGAACCGCTCGGTCCGCTCCGGATAGTCGACCCCACAAACATCGACAAACGTCTCGAAATTGCACTGCTGGTCGTCGCGCAGGAAGCGCATCAGGCTCACAATGTGATCGCGCTCGGCAAACACAGTCAGCTCGCCAAGCGTCACGTCCGCAGACTTGACGGCATCCGGCTGGCGCGCGGCGATGTGAGCGCCCAGCTCACCCAGGGCTTCGATAGCTTCTGTGGTCATCATGTCAGCTCCTACCGTTCCAGCGAGCCTTCGCGGCGAATCTTTTTTTGTAGCTGCAAGAAGCCGTAAACCAGCGCTTCAGCAGTCGGCGGGCACCCCGGAATATAGATATCGACCGGCACGATTCGATCGCAGCCACGGACAACGCTGTAGCTGTAATGGTAATAGCCGCCGCCATTGGCACAGCTACCCATGGAAATCACATAGCGTGGCTCCGGCATCTGATCGTAAACCTTGCGCAGGGCTGGCGCCATCTTGTTGGTCAGGGTGCCGGCAACGATCATCACGTCCGACTGGCGGGGTGAACCGCGCGGCGCCATACCGAAGCGCTCAAGATCGTAGCGCGGGTTGCCAGCATGCATCATTTCCACGGCGCAGCAGGCAAGGCCGAACGTCATCCACATCAGGGAACCGGTACGCGCCCAAGTGATCAGATCGTCGGCTGCGGCGGTGAAATAGCCTTTATCAGCCAATTGGTCTGACAGGCCGGTGTAGAACGGGTCGTCATTGCCGGGCTGAAAGCCGCCTTCGACTCCCGTCCGCGCGCCGCCAAGAGCATATGTCTTGTAATCGTCAGCCATTATTCCCACTCCAGCGCACCGCGGCGCCACTCATAAACAAATCCGATGGTCAAAACACCGAGGAAACCAACCATGGACCAGAATCCGACCAAGCCAATCGTTCCAAGGCTGACCGCCCACGGGAACAGAAATGCCACTTCCAGGTCAAAGATGATGAACAGAATCGCGACGAGATAGAATCGCACATCGAACTTCATCCGCGCGTCGTCAAAAGCGGGGAAGCCGCACTCATATGCTGAGTTCTTTTCCGGATCGGGATTGCTGGGCGCCAGAAGCACCGAACCTAGTATGAATAGGCCGGAAATCACGGCACCGATGACCAGAAAAATGATCACGGGCAAATAGTCGAGTGCCAAGCGTTCGATCTCTGACATGGTACCTTGTCTCCTGCCGCAGGGGTGGCTTGATCTGGCGCCGGATTAGGACGGTTTCGCCTATGGCGCAACAGACAGACGCAATATATCGCAGCAACTCAGTCTAGCCTGAATTATTGTCCAACTCACGTGCACTATACTGCGGCGGTGCGTCACGGCGCAAAGCAGAACGGGCGCAGCAGGCTCGGCGCCATAGCCATGAATTCAATCGGCTTTTTGCGATCCATTCGCACCCAAAGGATCAGTGAGCAGGTACGCCGAGTGCCTCTAGCGTTTCAAACGACAGCTGACCCACACCCAAGCCCTGCTCCCGCTGGTACTCTTTCAGCGCGCTCATCGTTGCGGTCCCGAATTTGCCATCAATTTCGACCGCATGACCGACTTGTGAAAGCGCTTTCTGAAGGGCAGTAATCGTCTCGGGAGATATATCTTCGTCGCACAACACAGTCTTCCATTCTGCCCTCCCCTCGCCTGTCACGATCCGTTTCTCGACCGTGCGGTACCTCGCCGGGATCGAGACGATTTCTTCACGGGCGGGCTTGACCAATTGTTCGATCATGAGAGTTTCATACTCCGCTGGTATCGTAACCGGCTCGACACGTGCCGGTTCGACCAGGACCTGCTTCACGAGCGTATGATACTCTGCTGGAACTATGCGTGTCTCGGACTGTTCAGGCTTCACAATACGCGTGCGTGTAATTGTCTTGTACTCGGCCGGGACCTCGACCGACACAAGCACGTCATTCTGAAAAGCTATGCTGGCCTCGTCCTCGCCGGCAATCTCGCGACCAGCCACCTCGTCCTTCAAATCCAACGTCGAATAAGCCTGCCGGACCAGCACTTGTTCGGTGTAGGTTTCGTATTCTGCTGGGATCACAACCGTCTCTGTTCGTTCCGGCCGGACCAGCACTTGCTCTGTAACCGCCTCATAGACTGCAGGCACGATTCTATACTCGGTCGCGGCCTGTTTGACCTCGACCAACCGCGACACTGTTTTGTATTCGGCGGGATAAATACGAATTTCGGTGCGTTCGGGCTCGTGCAGCACCTGCTCGGTCACGGTCTCGAACGTTTCCGGAATCAAAACAGGCGCATGGCAGGTTCCAGTTGTGTTTTCGGCCAGCGCTGGTCCCATCATCAGAAGGCCAGCAGCTGTCGCGATCATCGGTTTGAGTTGCATGAACCTGCTCCAGCCGCCACCGAAACATACAAGCGTTCCAGTCTACCAATTGCCACGCATTTCAACCATGCACTCATATTCCGCAACCCTCCCCGCACCAAGGGATACACACCCGCCACGCAGTTTCATCTGCGCTCAATTTACCGAGACACTGGTGTTCTGTGCTCCAGCCAGTAATAGAAAGCCGAATCCCAGCCCCGAGGTACTCCATGATCCCCAGATACACCCGTCCCGAAATGGCAGCCATTTGGTCTCCCGAATCCAAATTCGGCATCTGGCTGGAGATAGAGACCCTCGCAGCCGAAGCCATGGAGCAGAAGGGTCTGATCCCGGAGGGAGTCTCCGCAGCGGTGCGCGAACGTGCGGCGTTTGACGTCGATCGAATCGATGAAATCGAGCGGGAAGTGAAGCATGACGTCATCGCCTTTCTGACAAATGTTGCAGAACATGTTGGTGACGAAGCGCGCTTTTTGCACAAGGGCATGACCTCTTCAGATGTCTTGGACACATGTTTCAATGTTCAGCTTGTACGTGCAACCGATCTCCTGCTGGTTGGTGTAGACCGCGTCTTGGCTGCACTGGAAAAACGGGCCTTTGAACACAAGCTGACACCCACAATTGGCCGCAGTCACGGGATTCATGCAGAACCCACTACATTCGGTGTGAAACTTGCCGGCTATCATGCCGAATTCCAGCGCGCACGGACCCGCCTGGTGCTGGCTCGCGAAGAAGTGGCGACATGTGCAATCTCCGGCGCAGTTGGTACATTTGCAAATATCGACCCGTCGATTGAGACTCATGTTGCCGAAAAGCTTGGTCTCAGCGTCGAGCCCGTTTCTACCCAGGTCATCCCGCGCGACCGCCATGCCATGTTCTTCGCAGTCTTGGGTGTGATCGCGTCTTCTATTGAACGGCTTTCAACAGAAGTACGTCACCTCCAGCGCACTGAAGTGCTCGAAGCCGAAGAGTTTTTCTCGGCGGGCCAGAAGGGCTCATCCGCCATGCCACACAAGCGCAATCCCATTCTGACGGAGAATCTTACGGGTCTTGCCCGGCTTGTCCGATCCGCTGTGACGCCTGCCATGGAAAATGTTGCGCTCTGGCACGAGCGCGATATCTCGCACTCCTCGGTCGAACGTGGCATCGGACCGGACGCGACTGTGCATCTTGATTTTGCGCTGCACCGTCTTGGCGGCGTGATCGAGAACCTCTTGGTCTATCCCGAAAACATGATGAGCACGATCGACAGCATGGGTGGCCTCCACAACTCGCAACGCATCTTGTTGGCCCTCGTCGAAAAAGGCGTCAGCCGTGAAGACAGCTATCGTCTGGTCCAACGCAATGCGATGCGGACCTGGAAGAAGGAAGGTGACCTTCTCGACCTGCTCAAACAGGATGAGGAAGTATCATCCCGACTGACAGATTCCGAACTCGAGGCCTTGTTCGACCTTGGTTACCATTTCAAACACGTGGACACGACCTTCGAGCGCGTTTTCGGACGCTCCTGATACAAGGTCATTTGAGGACGGCGACTAGATCCTGCTAAGCGCCGTCCTTGCCTTCTCGGCAACGGACGACCACGCGCCAGTGGTTACATCCTTCTCCGTCGCGATCCACGAGCCGCCTACTGCCACCACATTTGGCAGGGACAGATACTCACCCGCATTATCGGCGCTGACACCGCCCGTCGGCATGAATTGGAGATGCGGCAGCGGTCCGGACAGCGCCTTGAGCGCGCCTACGCCGCCAGCAATCGCGGCCGGAAACAGCTTCAGCATCTTGAACCCTTCCTCATAGCGCGTCATCGCTTCGCTGGCGGTCGCCACGCCCGGAATTGTGATGCCCATATAATCACCGAGTGCGTCCAGCAGGCCGGGGGACATGCCGGGAGACACAAGGAAGTCGGAACCGGCATTCATTGCGTTCACAACGTCCTCCTTCGTCAAGACCGTCCCCGCCCCCACGATCAAATCCGGCTGTGCCTTCTTCATTTCCTCAATGACCTTCAAGCCACTTGGTGTGCGCAGCGTCACTTCAGCGATCGTGAGACCGCCCTCAACAAGCGCGCGCGCCAATGGAGCCGCTGCGTCCACATCAGGCACCACAAGCACAGGGACGATCGGTGCCCGTTGGGCGGCCGCTTTCAAGGCATCAAGCGAGGAATTCATTTAAGCGTCTCCTGGGCATAGTAGGCAGCAGCGCCAATCAGAGGCGCCTCGGGATCGTGCATAAGGCGTACCGGACAATTCGCAAGGTAGCCAGACATCGGTCCACGTTCACGGAACCGGGCAACCGACTCAGGTCGTCGCAGATAATCAACGATTCGCTCAGTTACCCCACCAGCCAGAACGACACCGCCAAGCGCCCCATTTGCGAGCGCTAGGTCGCCGACTGCCCCCATGACGGCTTTCGCGCGCATGGCGATCAGTTGATCAAACATCTCGTCACCTTCGTCAGCCCGGTGACGCATTTCTTCGGGAGAGATGTCTTCCAAATTGCGCCCGAAGACTTCGCAAAATGCGCGATGGACGAATTCGAGTCCCATGCCCGACGCAACCAATTCGTTCGATACATAGCCCTGAGTCCGCATGAGAACACTCGCTATGTCGAATTCCAATGCATCCCTTGGCGCATAGGCGATGTGTCCGCCCTCACCCGTGAGAACCTGCCAGGCATCGTCGCCCAGGGGAAACAAGGATGCCACACCGAATCCGGTGCCAGGCCCGGCTACTATTACAGGCAGTTCCGGTATTTCTTTTCCAGGCAAGATTTCCTCAAAATAGTCTCCGGAATGCTCAGGCACCGATCGGGCCATGGCGGTGAAATCATTGATGATTTTAATGTCATCAAAGCCAAACACCTCGCAGAGGTGCCGGGCTGAGACGTGCCAATCCCGATTGGTCAGCATGACTTCTCCGTCCCGCACAGGGCCGGCCATGGCAAAACAGGCATGCTTCGGCTCTAATCCGGTGTCTTGCAGGTATCGGCGCAACGCAGCAGCAAATGTTTCGAAACTATCCCCGGACAGTTTTGAAAAATCACTGATCTCAACTTTGCCGCCGCGCCTCTCAGCCAAAGCGAACCTGACATTGGTTCCCCCTACATCCCCAACCAAAACGGGCTCACCCATCCGATCAGTCCCCCCGGTTCGAGAAATTGAACTGGCTCGCCCCATTGGCGGCAGGGCCTGCCAATTCCCGGAAATAGGTGAACATTTCGCGGCCGAGTCCCATCCCGTTCTCGTTTGGCCTGTATTCGTCCGGGATGCGCTTTGCAAACTCTTCCGGATCAACCTTGATATCGAGCACACCGCGCTCGGCATCAAACACAATCATGTCGCCATTTTGCACTTTTGCGATCGGGCCGCCGCGTGAACCTTCCGGACTCACATGGATCGCTGACGGCACTTTACCGCTCGCGCCTGACATACGGCCATCCGTTACCAACGCCACCTTGAAGCCCCTATCTTGCAAAACTGCGAGCGGCGGCGTGAGTGTATGCAATTCAGGCATGCCATTCGCCGCTGGTCCCTGGAACCGAACAATCGCGACAAAGTCCTTATCCAATTCTCCTGCATCAAATGCAGCTTTCAGCGCTTCCTGGGAATCGAATACGATCGCAGGTGCTTCCACAATGCGATGCTCAGGTTTTACAGCGGACACCTTGCTGACGCCCAAGCCAATCGGACCGTCCATCATCCGCAGTCCGCCATCCTTGGAGAATGGATCAGATACAGGGCGCAATATGTCCGCATCGGCACTGGTGTCCGGGGCAGGACGCCAGGCGGCTTTGCCATCTTCCAGATAAGGCTCCGCCGCGTAGCCTGATATCGGACCAGCCACGCCCATGGCGTCGCCATCCATTAAACCGGCATCGAGCAACTCACGTACGAGGAAACCCATACCGCCTGCTGCGTGAAAATGATTCACATCAGCCGGTCCGTTTGGATAAACACGCGCCAGCAGCGGCGTCACCGCGCTGATATCCGCGAAGTCTTCCAGAGTTAGAATGATGCCCGCAGCAGCTGCCATGGCTGGCAAGTGAAGCGCATGATTGGTAGACCCCCCCGTCGCCATCAGACCTACCACGCCATTCACAATAGACCGCTCATCGATCATTTCGCCCGCTGGCATATAGTGATCGCCCTGCGCATGGATCTCCGCGACGCGATGTGTGGCTGCACGTGTCAGCGCTTCGCGAATAGGTGTGCCTGGATTGGCGAAGGCAGCGCCTGGCAAGTGGAACCCCATGACTTCCATCAGCATCTGGTTCGAGTTCGCTGTGCCATAGAATGTGCAAGTACCCTGCGTGTGATAGCTTTCCGACTCCGCTTTCAATAGCGCGTCACGACCAACCTTGCCTTCCGCAAATAACTGGCGAACGCGTTGCTTTTCAGGATTGGGCAGACCGGACGGCATGGGCCCAGCTGGCACGAAAACAGACGGGATCCAGCCAAACCGCAGCGCAGCGATCACCAGGCCGGGGACAATTTTGTCACAAACACCCAGATGCATTGCGCCATCAAACACGTCGTGACTCAGGCCGATGGCCGATGCCATCGCAATCACGTCGCGAGAAAACAGTGACAGCTCCATACCGGTAAAGCCCTGTGTGACGCCGTCACACATTGCAGGGACGCCTCCGGCGACTTGTGCAATGGCATTCACCTCCCGTGCGGCATCCCGAATAATAGCGGGGTAGTCCTGATACGGCGCATGTGCTGAAAGCATGTCGTTGTAGGCTGTGATGACACCAATGTTCGGCCAACCCGCGCCGAGTAATTGTGTCTTCTCAATCACCGCGCATCCCGCCGAGGCGTGCGCCAAACTGCTTTCAGACATTCTCCGTCGGGCGAAATCCTTGGGGCGGCGACTACGGATCATTTCGAGATATGCTTGGCGCGAGTCACGTGACCGCTCTCGAATACGCGCGGTCACTTCTGCGATTGTCGAATTCATCTCAACCATTATGCTGCCCATACGACCGTCAAACGCGGCCCTAATTTATCGATTGCATATTTAATAGGCTTTTCCTGCACGGACGACTTTATCGCCGTGTCGAACACTGCCTTTTTCGCTTCTCCGAAGATTAGCAGAATTACCGACGACGCACTCGTTACGCCCTTGCCGGTAAGGGTAATACGCTGCGGATTTTCACCGGCGACCGGACACCCGGTCGCATCAACGGCTGCAACCACATTTTCACTTTCCAGAGCGGCTGACAGATCCGTCGAACCCGGAAACCAGCTGGCGGTATGACCATCCTCACCCATACCAAGAAAAACCATGTCTGCGGGCTCACAGTGCGGGGCATACGCCTTGTCTCTGTCTGCCACAGCTTCCTGCGGCATGGCGTCCATTGTTTTCATCGGCAGAAAGCCTGCAGCTCCGGCGTTTGCCTTTAGCAGTCGGCTGCGTACGAGGCGCTCGTTGGATGCGTCGTCTTCAGGGTTGACCCAACGTTCATCGACGAGACCAACCATGACCCGCGCCCAATCCAGCTCGGTCGTGGCAAGGGCATCAAATATCGGCCCCGGCGTTGAGCCACCTGACACCATCAGCGACGCGGTGCCTTTCAGCTCCAACGCCTTCGTCAGCCCGCCTGCTATAAATTGCGTTACAAAGCGCGTTGCCTCGTCGCGGCTGTCAAACATCATGAATTCATGCGCCAATCCGCTCATGATCCCTCCCACCATGCCCGATTGTCGCGGTCCATCATCATGGCAGCAGCGAGTGGGCCATCCGAACCGGCTGTGTAGGCTTCGGGGCGATCACCAGATTTTTCCCAGGCTTCGATAAGCCCATCAACCCAAGTCCATGCCGCTTCAACTTCATCCTTGCGCATGAAGAGGGACAGATTTCCGCGTACTACATCCATCAACAGACGCTCATACGCGTCCGGATACCGAACCGTGAAGCTTTCGGCGTAGGAAAGATTCAAGGGGAGAGACTTAACGCGGAGGCCGCCCGGGCCCGGCTCCTTGATTTGAACGAACAGGCGCACACCTTCATCCGGTTGCAGACGAATAACCAGCTTGTTCGCACTCTCATACCCCTCCCCAAACAAGGAATGGGGTGTTGGTTTGAACTGAATGATGATATCCGAGTGACGCTGCGACATCCGCTTGCCAGTCCGCAGATAGAAGGGGACGCCCGCCCATCGCCAGTTGTCGATATTGGCCTTGATCGCCACAAAGGTCTCAGTCGAGCTGACGGTTTCAGAACTCAACTCTTCCAGATAGCCTTTCACGGGCGTGTTGTCTTTCACACCGGCCTTGTATTGCCCCCGAACGGTTTGCTTCTTGGCGGCTTCGCCCGTGATCGGTGTCAGCGCGTTGAGTACCTTGATTTTCTCGGTACGAACATCATCATCGTCGAGTTGGTTCGGCGGCTCCATAGCCGTCAGGCACAGCAGCTGGAGCATATGGTTTTGCACCATGTCTCTCAGGGCACCGGATTTATCATAATAATCTGCACGTCCCTCAAGACCCAGGTCTTCAGCAACCGTAATCTGAACATGGTCCACATAATTGCGAGACCAAATTGGCTCGAACAGCATATTGGCAAATCGCAGGACCATGAGGTTTTGTACCGTCTCTTTGCCAAGATAATGGTCAATCCGAAAAACTTGGCGTTCGGCGTAGACTTGAGCAACACCGTCATTGATCGCCTTGGCAGATTCCAGATCGGTCCCGATCGGCTTTTCCAGCACAACCCGAGTGTTGCCCTCTGACAGGCCCGCCTTGCCCAGTGCTTCACATATTTGAACATACAGGCGCGGCGACGTAGCGAGGTAAAATACGCACGGACGGTTGTCATCCAGTGTCAGGAAAGATTTGAGGGTGGCCCAATCTGCATCTTCCTGTGTTGCATCAATGGACACATACTCAATCAACTTCTCGAACTTGGACCATTCCTTCGTATCCCAGTTGTCGCCAGACGCTGACTCACAGGCTTCTCTTGCCATCTTGCGATATTCTTTGGTGTCCATCTCACTGCGCGCAGTGCCAACAATACGGCTGGATTCCGGAATCTGGCCATCCAGCCATCTGTGAAACAAGGCAGGCAAGAGCTTGCGCCGGGAGAGGTCACCTGTCCCGCCGAAGATAACGATGTCGAACGGATCGACAGGAATGAATTTTGCCATCAGGCAGTCTCCAGAGCGCTCGAGGTGAACATTGGCGGAATCAGGCCGAATTCGGATCGATCCCGAGTATTTTCTAGTTTGTCAGCTTATTCGTCAGACTCGCAAAGGCCGTGAAACGCAAATTTTGGTATCATCATTCTTCACTTTAGCTTCGCCTCCCCGGCTGGTAGTGCTTCTCTGCAAATTTTGCAGACTCTTTGATCAACGGTCTGGACGAACAGACCAAACATGTGACAACGTTGTTTTTGGTGTTCTTAAGCGGAGGAAGCACGAGATGTCCAGCACTAGAACGCGTTTGGAGGATCTTGCCTCAATCGCGGGTGTCTCGATCGCAACTGTTTCGCGCGCCCTTAACAACAGCTCCGCAGTGAATGATGAAACCAAGCGTCGGGTCTGGAAGATCGCCCGCGAGCACAACTATAATTTCCGCCCATCCATGCCGGCGCTCTTGTCTGGCGCTGCTGCGACGATTGCAGTCGTCGTGCCCACACTGGCTGGGCGCCAGACGGAAGTCTCTGACCCGTTCTTTCAGGAACTGATCAGCGGCCTCAGTGAGGCTGGGCGATTGGCTGGCTGCGATGTGCTGATCTCTTATCTGGCCCCGAAAAACCAGAACGACCTCGCCTCCATCATGACCGCGAACCGCGCTGAGGGCGTCATATTTCTTGGCCAGAGCTTCTTGCACGAAAGATTCAACCAACTGGCCGAAACTGAAAGCCGTTTCATAGTTTGGGGCGCGGAAATCCCCGGCCAAAAATACTGCTCTATCGGCTCGGATAACTTGCGCGGCGGCAAACGGGCGACGTCTCACCTGCTCAATCTCGGCCGCCGGCGAATCGCTTTTGTGGGTGATACGTCCAATCCAGAGATTTTGCAGCGCTATGAAGGCTATATCTCTGCGCATCGTCGGGCTGACATTCCGCTCGATGCGGACCTCACGCTCCAGTCAAGTTTTGACGTAGAATCCGCCGAAGCTGCAATTTCCAGCCTGATGGAGCGCGGCGTCACGTTTGATGCTGTTTTCGGAGCAAATGACCTGATTGCCCTGGCCACCATTCGCAGCTTGCTCAGAGAGGGAGTGCGTGTGCCCGATGACGTCTCGGTGATTGGTTATGACGATCTTCAACTCTCCGCCTATGGCTATCCTGCACTGAGTACGATCTCACAGGATCCTGCGCGGGCTGGGCGGATCCTTGTCGCCAAGCTGATTGCGTCGGTGGACACAGGCAGCATGCGATCTGAGCGTCTGCCAACCGAACTTATCGTCCGCGAATCCTGCGGCTTGTCCTAGTGGCGGGAAATCCGACACGAGTATGGCGGGACGCGTGTCTTGTTTGGACTATCGATTCCGACGCACATTAGAACCTGATCAGATGAAACGTCTGTCATCGCAGCCACCACTTCGGTCCCGCCAATATTGAAGACGCACTCAATCGTTTCGCCTTCCCATAGCCGACGAAACACGAGCAAGTCCCCGGACAAGTCGATAAATTCGATTTCGCCATATTGTAACGCGGGCGAACTGGCGCGCACACGCGCGAGCGTGCGTGTGAATTGAAGCATAGACTGGGGATCGGCTTCCTGAAGATCTACCGCCAAATCCGCATGGCCCTGGCCCAGAGGCAGCCACGGCTTGGCATCGCTGAAACCACAATATGTATCGGCGCTGGCCCAGGGCATTGGCGTGCGAGCGCCATCGCGGCCGAGCGTGCGGGGCCAGTTCGCGATTGCTTCAGGGTCCTGCAAATCCTCAAACGCAATCTCCGCCTGCGGTAGGCCAAGCTCCTCGCCTTGATAAAGGATGGGATTTCCGCGCAGGCAAAACAGCAAAGCTGTGGTCAATTTGGCCCGAACAACAGGATCGGCACCCTCCAACCAGCGGCTGACACACCGCGGCGCATCATGATTTGAAAAGGCCCATGATGGCCAGCCCTCTCCTGGCGCGCCAAGCCAGTTGCTTTGGGATGTGGCTATCGCTTCGGCTCCCAATCGCTTCGCATAGAGGAAATCGAAGTTGTAGGCGGAATTGAGATTCTGTTCCCCCTCCGTATAGGCACGCATCTCTTCAAGCGGGCTTGGACCTGGAACTTCCGCGACCGAGAATATCTCTCCATATTCGTCCATGAGCATTCGCAAGCGTTTCAGAAATTTGGGCAAATCGGGATGTGATTGATTGTGAACATGTTCCTGAAGGTCAAAGGGACGCGAAACATTTCGGGGTGCAGGAATTTTCGGCGGATTGTCCCGCAAGTCCGGATCGAACAGGGAAAAATTGAGCGCATCGAGCCGGAAGCCGTCCACGCCGCGATCCAGCCAGAACCGCATCACATCGACGAGCGCATCCTGGACATCCGGATTGTGCAAATTCAATTGCGGCTGGCTCGGCAGGAAATTGTGCATGTAATATTGCTGCCGACGCGCATCCCATGTCCAGGACGGTCCGCCAAACACAGCCTGCCAGTTATTAGGCGGTGTTCCATCCGGTTTTGGATCGCTCCAAACGTACCAATCCGCACGAGCATTGGTTCGGTCCTCTCTGCTCTCGGCGAACCAGGCGTGCGCGTCGGATGAGTGTGCATAGACCTGATCGATGATGATTTTCAGGCCGAGTGCGTGCGCTCGACTCAAGAGTGCGTCGAAGTCTTCGAGCGTGCCAAATGCCGGATCGACATCGCAATAATCGGCCACATCATATCCGAAGTCCCTCATGGGGGATGTAAAGAAGGGCGATATCCAGACACCGTCCACGCCGAGGGAGGCCACATGGTCCAGCCTCTGCGTTATGCCGTTCAGATCGCCAACGCCATCCCCATTCGTATCCTGATACGACCGCGGATAAATCTGATAGATGACCGCACCCTTCCACCAAGGCTGCGCGCTTTCCAATGACATTGCGTTCGGCATGGTCTGAAACTCCCGTCAATTCTGACCAGCATCGCACCGCCCCGCGATTTTTCAATCATCTAAGCGCCGCCAGGACAAGCGGCCCGGAAACGGACTGTATTGACTGAAAATTCGGAAATCCGCCTGGCAGGGGCAGAAGGACTTGAACCCTCGACCCTCGGTTTTGGAGACCGATGCTCTACCAACTGAGCTATACCCCTACAGGCGAATGAGCGGTTTGCCTCAAATGCCGTCATGCCGCAAGACTAGAGCTTCAGCCCATGGAGAAAAATTGTGTCCCGCATCCCCTATCCCGAAGTTGACGCCCTTCCTGAAGACCAAAAAGCCTTTCTGGATAAGCTCGCCCCGCTCAATATCTTTCAAATGCTTGGCCATGCTCCTCATCTGCTGAAACCCTTTGTCGGCATGGGCACGGCCTTCCTTCAAAACGGAAAACTGGATCCGATCACCCGCGAATGCGTGATCCTGCGTGTCGGGTACTTGTCCAATGCCAAATACGAAACGAGCCAGCACGAGGCTATCGGATTGGCGATTGGCATGGATGGCGAACTGATCGAAGCGGTGAAATCTGGTCCAAATGCCGACGGCTTGAGCCACGAGCAGAAACTGGCACTGACCTTTACAGACCATCTGGTAACGCATCCCCATCCGTCAGACGGCGCGCTCAAACCGGTTCTGAAACATTTCGGACCGTCCCTGCTGGAAGAGCTGGTTCTGCTGATCGGCTACTACATGATGGTCTGCCGCTTTCTTGAGACATTCGGCGTGGAAGTCGAAGAGGGCGGTCCAAAAGGCGCTGACATCAAACTCGACTGACGCCCGATAAAAAAGGCCGCCCCTTATGGGACGGCCTTCTCGTTATTGCCTGATGGGAACAGGGCTTACTTCTTGATGGCCGAGACCACGCCGGCGCCGACCGTACGGCCACCTTCGCGGATCGCGAAGCGCAGGCCCTGGTCCATGGCGATCGGCTGGATCAGCTCGACATC